>BFBZ01000006.1_pt9 | contig 1101730 bp, 814 predicted proteins | sample 1888401 | NCBI WGS metagenome assembly BFBZ01 (sample SAMD00112614, study PRJDB3348) | symbiont metagenome | host: Chara braunii
TACGACGGCTCAGATGGGGACGACGAACACCAGCAATACGGACGATCTGAAGGATCTGGGTGCTTATCCCAATCCGTTCGGAGACTACTTTATGCTGTCGCTGCCGGCGAAGGATAATGACAATGTGCTGATAACGCTGACAGATGTCAGCGGCCGACCGGTGTACCAGCGGCGTCTGACCGGGTTGTACAGCGGGGTGAACCAGGTGCGTGTACAGCCTGCGCAGGCTCTGACACCGGGTATTTACTTCGTACGGGTGATCTATGTGAGCAGGAATGAGCAAAAGGTCCTGAAGGTCATTAAGGATTAATTATTAAATATTTCTTTATAAAAGGGGTTGATGGCCATGATGTCATCGGCCCCTTTTTTATGTGTTCTATTGCATAATCACCCATTTAATTGTATTTTGGCCCATGCAAAATTTTGGGAAGCTTTCTATCATTGTTCCGGCCTATAACGAAGCCAAGACAATACATTTAATCCTCGACCGGGTGCTGGAAGTGACCCTGTTGAACAACATTCAGAAGGAACTTATATTGGTGAATGACTGTAGTACGGATGATACGGAGGGGGTTCTGCTCCGGTATCTTGAAGCTCATCCCAAGGAAGATATCAGGTATTTTAAGCATGAGGTCAACAAGGGGAAGGGAGCGGCCATCCATACAGGCATTGAAAAGGCCACCGGAGAATTCCTCATTATCCAGGATGCGGACCTGGAATATGACCCGGAGGAGTTCAATTTTCTGCTGAAGCCTGTGATCCGCGGTTCGGCCGACGTCGTATACGGCAGCAGATTTCTGGGTGGCAATTCTCACAGGATACTGTTCTTCTGGCATTCCATCGGCAATAAGTTCCTTACCCGTCTGAGCAATATGTTCACCAACCTGAACCTCACCGACATGGAAACCTGTTATAAGCTGTTCAGGACATCCATCATCCAAAATATCATCTTGAAGGAGAAGCGATTTGGCTTCGAGCCGGAGGTTACGGCGAAGATTGCGCGTGTTCCCAATATCCGCATCTATGAGGTGGGTATATCCTATTACGGACGTACGTATGAAGAGGGCAAGAAAATAGGCTGGAAGGACGGTTTCCGTGCTATTTATTGCATTTTGAAATATAATCTTTTCTCCAAATGAAGTCTGTCTTCAAATGGACGGCTTTTTTGCTGGGGGTTGTTTATCTGGCAAATTGCGGTTCCCCTCTCCGGCTGCATACGGATATGCTGCGTTATTTTGCCATAAAGGACTGTATCGAGCTGGGTTGTCCGCCCGATTCGACGGCGGCAAAGGACTATCTTCCCTACGGGTATACTGCCTTGTTATTGGTTTTGTCCAAAGCGGGTTTATTAAAGTCGTGGTGTATTGTGCTCCTCAACTGTATATACCTTGGCGGATCGTTGTATTTTGTAGTAAAGCTTTTTCGGGCGACGACCCTTCCCGTCTATTTTTTTCTTACCCTGGTGCTTTTAAACTGGACGACCGTAAAGTTTGCGGCGCATCCTTTATCGGAGATGCAATACATGTTCTTTTCCATCGGCAGTCTTTATCTTTTTCAGTTGTATACTGAGCAGAAGCGTTTCCTGTTATTGGCGGGGGCTATAATATCGGGGGCGATAGCCTTTATCACCCGGAGTGTGGGAGTGGTGCTGGCGGTTACGCTGGTGGCGGGCTTTTTATGGCAATACCGGAAAGCGCTGCTTGCGTTGATCAGCAAGAACAGGGTGGTGGTGGGTATAGCAGTATTGGTATTCATAGGGGTTGTCGTTTTTTCCCGGCAGCTGGGTCTGAATCATTATGGGGGCGTATTTTCCAAGCAATTCAAGGAAGGGTTGACAGTTGCTACCATGTTCCGGTGGCATTTTACGGAATGGGCGGAGATGGGCATCAATATTTCGGCGTTGAAGGTGGAGGGGTATTACCCCCGGGCCGGCATCTTATTCCTGATAGCTGGTATTCTTTTTTTTGCGGGGCTTATCTACCTGTTGTTATTCCGGAAGAACCAGGTCCCTTTTATTGTCAAGGTATATCTCCTTTTTTACAGCATATTGATGTTTAACTGGCCTTTTTATGATCCCCGTTTTTGGGTGCCTGTGTTGCCGCTGGTGCTGGCGGTGATACTGCAATATCCTCTGCCGCGTCCCGGGTGGCGCAGGGGGGTGACCGTCGTCGCGTTTGCCGGGTATATGTTGTTGGGTGTGCTTGCCGTCGGCTTTTTTACCTATACGTCACTTAATAAAAAAGTATTTGTGCGGACGCAGGCGAATGGTGTTTTCCGCAATGAGTACGAAACCTTCTTTTACGGCAAACCCACGCAGGATACTGCCAGGGTAATTGATCCTGTCATCCTCAGTGTGATCACCCGGTATGACCGTTAGGCGGTGGCTGTCGGTGTTTTTGTTTTCTTTTCTTTTGTGGTTCTTTTTGGGGTAAAGAGGAACCATCCGATGTTGTCTTTGATCAGCAGATTGTATACGATCACGGGTATGATGACGCCTGCGGTGATCCCGCAGAGCAGGAGGATCACGGGTTGGTGTAAGCCTACCACGCGGACGAGGAATGCTCGTACAAAGGCGGCTATAATGACATGCATCACGTAAATAAAGAGCGAGTGGAATCCCAATACCCGCAGGAAGGGAAAGAAGCCCCATTCCTGCATACGGAACGCCAGTACGAACATGCTGAAGCAGCCTATGAGGGCGATGGCCAGGAATTCTCCCTGTGTGACGACAGGCCGGCTGAGGTAGTATATCTGGGTAAGGATGAATATGGGGGTTACCCAGACCAGGGTAAGGGGTTTTTGGAGGAACTTTTGGGTTGACTCTTTGAGGAAGAATGTCGAGATAGTGTCGCCGAGGGCAAAAAATATATAAAATTCCATCCAGTCCGACAGCATGCTGATGGCGTCGAGATGAGGCGACAGGAAATAGAGGATAATCCCCAGCAGGAGTTGGGTCCATGCCGGAGGGTGCAGTTTGGTCTTTACCAGCAAATAGATGATCGTAGTATTAAACAGGGCCGGCAGGTACCAGAACTGGTCGAGCGCTCTGGGTTGGTAGAGGATGAATGCATAGTCTCGCAGGGTCCTGTCGGAGTTGGTATACTTCGACAAGAGGATTTGCAGGGTCACCTGTATAAAAGCCCAGACCAGGTAGGGATACAGCAGGTTTTCAAATTTTGTATAGACTATTTGCCCCAGGCTGCGTTTCTTAAGGCTGCCGTTGATAAAGATGCCGGAAAGGATAAAGAAAAGGGGCATGCGGAAACTGAAGAAGATCATATTAGCGTACACCAGGGAGCTTGGAACCTCCATATTGCTGCGTTGGAGCCCCAGGAGCACGTGGCGGTAAACCACCAGCAGGATGGCAATGCCGCGGAGATAATCCACCCATGCCATTCTTTTCTTTTCCAGGACAGAAAGGTTGAATGCTTTAGAGAGCCATTCTTTCAGGTATGTCTTCAGGTCCTTTTTCATTAGATTTATTTGGGCGAGGGGATGGAATGCGAGGCTCTGCTGGCTTTTTCCCATACACCCGATTGCCGGCCCCGTAAGAAACGAAAAAAGCCCCAAACGACCGAGACATTCATAAAAGTAAAGTAATAGGGCAATTTTATGATGGAGGGGCGTTTGTCCGGCGGCATAATGGATGCCAGGGCTGCCAGCGTGTAGAACAGCAGCTGGAGGGTAAGCAATACCCAATAGACTGTTGTGCCCCCCGGCGTCGCCGGGCTGCCGAGGCAGAGAGCGATGTTGGATACCAGGGCCAGGATCAGGCATAGGGGGCTTAGGGTCCAGCGGAGCACCCGGTGGGAGATGTACAGGAAGGAGAGGCGGGGCTGTCGCCAGAAAAGCAGGAGCCGCCAAAGTATGCCGATGGATTGGAACCCGCCGGCGGAGATACGGACCTTCCGTTTGCGTTCTTCTTTTAGGGAAATAGAGGGCAGTTCCATGGCAAAAGCTTCTGGTTCATAGGCGATGCGGTAGCCCTTTTGAGCTATTTGCAGCGAAAGGACAAAGTCGTCGAGGATGACATCGGGAGAAAGATGCTGATAGTGCTCCCTGCGGACGGAAAAAAGCTCTCCTGCGGCGCCTACCACCGAATAAAAGCGGGCATCTATTTTTTTCAAAAAAGATTCATACTTCCAGTAAAGCCCTTCCCCGGCGCCTGCCTCATCGGGGATGCCTTCCAGGGGCATAACCTTTTTTTCTCCTGCAACGCCTCCTGTACGGCTGTCCCTGTAGTGCCGGACGATGTTCCGGACGGCTTCTTTATTCAGGGTGGTATTAGCATCGCTGAAGATCAGGATCTCACCGCGGGCGGAATCCACGGCACGGTTGACCGCCGCTGATTTCCCGCTGCGTCCTGTCTGGTGGAGCAGGCGGATCGGGGGGTATCTGCCGATGATGGCTGTGGTCCCGTCAGTGGAGCCATCCGTAATAAAGATAAATTCTATCTTATCCACCGGATAATCCTGTTCCAGGGAGTTGCGTATCTTTTTCTCTATAAAATCCTCTTCGTTGTAAGCCGCCACGATAAAGCTGACGGTGGGGGAAAATGGAGTGTCTTCAGCCTCATTTTTCGGGTGTTTTTTCCGAAGAAAATTGAGGCACGCTACGATGATGGCATATCCCGCATAATTGTAAAAAACAAGGGTGAGGCTGAGAACGAAAATAATGGACCAAAATTGCATCAAGGCCGGTGTTGGGGATTGATTTTTAATGATTAAAATTAGCTACAGTTTGCTAATAAATCAACAATGTTCCTTCAATTTTCGAAAGTTTTTTACTAATTTGGCAAACGCATAATCAACGTTTTGGACGATGCAAAATGAAAGACAATCTTTTCACGAAAAATCTATTATTGTTTTGGCCGGCGCTATTATGCTTTATTTTTTTATTAAGATCTTATTTCTTTAATTCCGTAATGACTAATGGAACTATTGTCAGAGCCAAGAACAGGCTGATAAAGGCCTCTATTGATTTCTGCACGCAAACCTTTCTTCGAAAAAAACTCTACAACTGGTTTGGCGTCCTTCTCGTTGCGGCCCTCGCTGTCCTTTTTGGCTATCTTTTAGCAAAAGACCCTGTGGAAGGTCTTAGTCTCTTTGGTTTTATCGTAGCTCTTTTTGTCGCCGTCATTTGTTTGTCCAGCACGGAGGCGGGGTTATATATCATAATGGGGTATTCATTTTTCGCCTTTTTTTTGGCGCGTCTGCTTTTCAGGGGAGCGTTGCCTGTGGGTGTGATATTCGACTCGCTGACAATCGCCACCTTACTGGGGATGCTGATGCAGCGAAATAGGGATTTGCGGCATGAGTTTAATAAGTTTACCCGGACGCCGCTGGTAACTGTAGTTTTGCTGACCCTTTTTTTTTCCGCCGTTGAGATATTCAATCCCAATTCCATGTCCCTGGATACGAATATCCTTGCCTTCCGGAAGTTCTTTGGATATGTAGTGCTGATGTTTATTTCGTATGTAGTATTTGACGATTATGAAAAGGTGCGGCGTTTTATTATCTTTTTATTTATCATTTGCACTGTCAGCGCCTTGTATGGTTGTATCCAGCAATGGCATGGTTATTTCAATTTTGAGATGTCCCTTATCCTTTCGGACCCGCATGGGTTTGGGTTGATCTTTATCAATGGCGAGTTCCGTAAATTCTCTACCATGTCGGACCCTGCCGCTTTTGGGATCATCATGGCTGCCTGTGCCGTCTTTTTTCTTGTCCTGGCCACACAGGAGCCGGAGAAACGAGTGAAGCAGGCGTTTATCGCCGGATCTGTCTTTATGATCATGGGCATGGGCTATTCCGGCACCCGGACGGCCAATGCCATCATCGTAGCGGGGCTGGCATTTTTTATCCTGCTCCATTTCGACAAGAAGTCGACGCGTATATTCGGCATTGTAGCTACCCTGGTATTTCTTTTTATCATCTATGGACCCATTCATGGAAATAAGACCATCGACAGATTTCGTACAACCTTTGCGGCCAACGACGATCCCTCCTATAAGGTGCGGGTGCTTGCCCGGCATTTTGTGCAGCCGTATATCCTGTCGCATCCTATCGGCGGTGGTCTGGGGTCGACGGGGGCTACGGGGGTGGCTAACCAGCGGGGGCATTTCCTGGCCAATTTCCAGACGGACAGCAGCTATCTCAGACGGGCGGCGGAGACGGGATGGATTGGACTTGCCATCACCTGTATCTTGTATTTTGTCGTTCTGTTGACCGGGATCAAAGGGTTTTTCCGGACCCGTGACGCGAAGCTCAAGATCATCTATGCCGCCAGTGTGACCTGTCTGTTTTCCTTTTACATTGCGGAATATGCGCAGGAAGCGCTGGGACAGATCACGGACGTGGTGGTCTATTATCCCATGTTGGCCCTTATCCTGAAACTGAAAGATCTCGATCATGAAGCGGTCTAATCTTATTCCGTTGCTGCTGGCTGTGCTGGCGACGGTGATCTATGTACTTTTTTTGGAGCGATCAGTAATGAAGATCACCGGCGGGGTCTTTTCCTATCCCCTGGATGATCCTTTTATTCACATGCAGGTGGCGAGGAATTTAGCACAGCATGGTATCTGGGGTATCAATCCTTCGGAGTTTGCCTCCGCCTCGTCTTCCGTGCTGTATACCTTACTCCTGACCTTGTTATTCAAGATTTTTCCCGTCAACATATTGATACCTTTTGTCATCAACATAATTGCCGCCATTGTCCTGCTGACGGTGATACATCGCTGGCTGCTGAGACAGCAGGCCGGGGCAGTAGCCAGGACCGTGATCCTGTTGCTGGTGGTGGTATTTGCGCCATTACCTATCCTTATCATCAGCGGGATGGAACATGTCCTGCAATGTATATTTTCGTTCCTGTTTATCACCTCGTTTGCGGACTGGATGGAACAGCAGCCGGCTGCCGGCTCCGGGAAGGAGTGGCGGCTGCCCTGGCGTGTATACGTGTATGCGATATTGCTCACCGGAATACGCTATGAAGGGCTGTTCCTCGTGATGGTGGCGGGTCTTATCCTGCTGTACCACCGCAAGCTTGTGACTGCCGTCAGTCTGGGGTTTGCAGCTTCCCTGCTGATAGTGGTCTTTGGGATCTATTCCGTCGGCAAGGGGAGTTATTTCCTCCCGAACTCTGTCCTGATAAAGTCCGACAGCATCCGTCCTTCTTTTGCCGGGATTGTAGAATTTATACAGCAGACCCTTATCAATAAGTGGTCCATTGACTCCACCCAGGCAAATGTGCCGGGAGGGCGGCCGCCCGGCATAAGTCTTGCAGCCAGTCAACGTCTGCTGGTGCTGCTGCCTGTGACATTCTTATTCTTTCTGGAACCTCTGCGCGGGAAAAGGTCATGGTTCTATTTTCTCATCCTCGTCACCGGCTGCACCCTGGTACATCTTTCACTGGCGGCTACAGGATGGTTTTACAGGTATGAAGCTTACCTGGTGGTGTCTTCCATCGTCATCCTATCGATGATCTATTACAAATGGGGCGCTGTTTATCTTAAAGGGAAGCCTGGGATGGCCATCGTCATGACGGGGTTGCTGGCATTTATGGTATTCTTCCCTTTTGTATTGCGTAGTGCCGCGGCCTATTCGAAAGCCACACGGGCTTGTGTGAATATTTACGATCAGCAATACCAGATGGGGCAATTCCTCAGGAAATATTACAAGGGGGATGCCGTTGCTGTCAATGACATCGGCGCTGTTGCTTTTTATGGGGATCTGAAAGTCGTGGACCTATGGGGGCTGGGAGATATCGACGTGGCCCGCAGCAAAAAAGGGCGGTACTGTACCCCTGTCTTTCTGGACAGCCTAGTGAGGGCGAGGAGGACGAAGCTGGCAATTGTGTATGAAACGTGGTTTGACAAACCCTTGCTGGACCGTTGGACCAAAGTCGCCACCTGGCAGATGCCGGATAATGTCATTTGCGGTTATGATGTCGTCACGTTCTATGCCATTGATGCCCGTGACAAGGAGAGTCTGATGGGTAATCTGAAAGCTTTCCAGCCGTCCCTTCCCCGGGAGATCAGCGTGCTTTATTACTAAGGGTGTCCTTATAAACTTTTATTGCAACTGTATCGCTGATGGCGCCTGTATTGTTGTCTGTCATGAGGAGTTTAAACACGTAGGTGCCGGGGGTCTTCATTTTTTTTACGGTGGTCTTTGCGCTGTCCGGGTCTGTCAGCGTACAGGATGGACCGCTGAGCTGTGTCCATTTGTAGGAGGCGATCGTATATCCCGAGGAAGGTGTAGCGCGGCCTGAAAGGGTGGTGTTGTCCCCCGTGATGGATTGGTCCGGGCCGGCATTACAGGTGTATAGGGTGAATTTCCCGAATCCTTTGTTTGGCGTGGAGAAGACATGCAGCATCGTGGGGGAGAGCACGTCGAATGCATTAGGGAGGTTGCCTTCGTCATCATGGGCCTGGCCGTTCACCCAGGATTTGGACCTCCCCCAGAAATAGACCGAGTCGTTGACGTCGACGGCATAGTGATAGAAGGCGTAGGAGTTGCCGGCCCAGACGTCCTTCCAGGTGGTGCCTATCCCTATCTGGACAGGCTTGGTGACCAGGTTTTCATGTTTGGCCCAGCTCCAGGCATAGGGTCTGCCGGCATATTGAGGCGGATGGTAGATGTCCGCGCGGTTGACCAGTTCTGTCCCATTGCCTACTTCTCCGCAAGGGTTGTCCCCCAGTCCGAACATCCTTCCCAGGCTATCGATGAAATGAATGACGTTGTGGTTGGCTACGATGCGCCGGATAGGGATGGTGATGCCCCAGATCTTTTTCAGGGGTACAGGTCCCTGCAAGGGGCCCGGGACGCCGAAGAAAAGGCTTTCGGCGCCAAAACCATAGGGCCATCCCATCCTGCTCTTTTTGATATCGTCCGGTACGATGGCGATAAAGAAGCCTGTGTGGCTGGCGGCGATATCGCTGGCTGGGCGGGGGAGGGGGATCTTCTGCGGGACACCGTTGTTGCCTCCGTAAATATAGACGTCGCCGTTGCGGGACAAGGCCATCAGGGTTTGGCCTGCAACGATCTTGCTGAATTTTACGCCCGGGGGCATTTTTAGCCGGACGGGTTTGGGGTGAGTGACTTTATGGTCGGGGGAGAACAGGCCCCAGTCGTCGCTGCCCCAGGTCCAGATGGAGCCATCTGCTTTCAGTGTGGTATAGGCGCCGAAATAGCCTGTACAGGATATATTGTCTTTGAAAGGGGCGCCACTGGAGTCTTTATTTACATAGATGGCATCGATCCGGCCTTGTCCGAAGACCCAGGCGTATCCTTCCGCGTCGATGCCGACGGCGGAGTAAAGGGCTCCCGAGATATCGACTATTTTCTTACCGTTTGTATTGGCGGGGGTGAGAGCCACCGTTCGTCCATTCCAGAAATCTATATATACCAGGCTATCGGCGGCCTTGAGGATATAGCGACCGTATTCGCCCAGACCTACTTTTCTGACCGCCTGTGCTTGCAGGTGCAGGGCGAAGGGCCAGGTGAGCAGCAGGAGGATAAAGGACCATTTCCGTATCATGATATGGGCGTTTCAGAAATTTTTTTAGATGTGGTTTTTGACGCAGGGCCGGTGGGAAAGAGACGATCTTTTAGCCGGACAAAGGGGGATTCATATAATTTAAAGCTCAACAGCGAGACGAGATAGACCAGGGCTACGTAGGGGATGAAGAGGGCGATACGTGCGAGGGGCGTTTCGACCTTTATAAAACTGTTGATCACGTATACCATGATCAGCCAGTGGAAGATATACATACCGTAGGAAACCTTGCCAATTTGCACCATCCATCCTGTCTCCAGTGTGCTGCGTAACCGGGATGGGGACCTGCGGGTATGGTCGCTTACCAGGACCAGGATAAAGGAGGCGAAGAAAAGATTGAGGCAGGTGTATTCCCATACGTAGGCGAGGTGGGCTGTCTGTCCGTGGTTGTAGCCCAGGTCGCTGATCCAGGAGTTGCCGGATGCGCTGGAATAGAAGTTCAGACCTCCTGCCAGGAGGGCCAATGCCAGACAGATGTAAAAGACCGTCCGGGGTGTCTTGATCCGTTGGTGTAATGCAAATACGGGTATGAGGCCGCCGAGGAAGAAGGCGTCGATATGGCTGGCTGTATTCCAGTAAAGGGTGTCCGCTAGCAGCTCGGGATCCAGGCCACGGGCTGCGTAATATTGTCCCAGGGCCAGGCGGATGAGAGGGCTCAGGGCGATGACCGCGAGCATCAGCCGCCGGATGTATCTGGGATGCCACAGCAGCACGATCAGGGGGAAGAAGAGATAGAATTGTTCTTCTATCGACAGGGACCATAAATGGGTGAAGAGGGGGTTGCCATGCCATTGCTGGAGGGTCCTTGTGAAGTTGAAGGTATAAGTAAGGAGATAGGGTATATATGTGACGTAGTAGCTGGGAAAATGGAAAAAGAGGTAGGTAAGCCCCAATACGAGCAGATAGCCGAAATACAGGGGGAAGATGCGGAGGGTACGGCGTACCCAGAACTTTTTGAATTTATAGGACACCGGGCCTTCCCGGCTTTTTTCTTTCCATAGTATGCCTGTGATAAGGAATCCTGAGAGGACGAAAAAGAGTTGGACGCCCAGCCAGCCGAAGTGGGTGATCTCCGCGTGGAAGCTCATCACCAGCAGTACTGCGATAGCGCGAAGGCCATCCAGGCTTTTGATATATCCATTGTCAGCCATTTATTCTACCGGCGGACCCCTCCCGGACAATCGCCGTATCGGAAGAGGATCTTTTTTTATCGGTGTCGGGGGATTTGAAAAGACGGTCTTTCATCCGTATGAAACGGGATTCGTACAGCCTGTAGCTAAGAGCGGAGAATCCATATACCGCTGCCACGTAGGGAATAAAGGTAACCAGCTTCATCCAGTAGGTGCCCATGTCAAAAAGGTGAGGGATGACATAAACGAGAATGAGCCAGTGGAACACGTACATCCCATAGGATATCCGGCCGATGCTGACCATCCATCTGCTTTCGAAGATCTTTCGCAGCAGGGGGAGTTTGCTGGCGCTATGTTTGCTGACAAGAAAAAGGATCAGCGAGGCGCTGAACAGGTTAAACAGGCTATAGATCCAGACGTGTTGATAGTTGTTGATGTACCAGTTGTTAAATCCTCCGTCCTGCCAGAAATTATAGGGTGTCGGGGTATTGAGAAAGTTCAGCAGACCGATGCTTACCAGCAGGATCGTGGCGGAGCCCAGGATGGTCGCCGGGTGTTTAAGCCGGGTATCCAGGGAGAGGACGGGTATGATACCGCCAAAACAAAAGGCGTCGAGGTGGCTCAACGTATGCATATCTACCAGATGCGCCACCAGGGTAGTGTCGGACATTTTGGTTTTAAAATATTCCCCCAGCAGAAAGCGTGCGAGAGGGCCGAGTGCAATAATAGAAAGGAGCAGTGTCCGGATAACCCCCTTTCTACCTAATAGAATGATAAAGGGGAAGATCAGGTAGAACTGTTCTTCTATCGACAGGGACCAGAGATGGGTAAACAGCGGGTTACCGTACCATCCGGGGAACAGTGGGATATAGTTCACCGTGTAGGTGATCAGATAAGGGAAATAGGACGGATAGTATACGGGAAAACGGAAGAACAGATAGCTTAGACCGATGATGCCTACATAGCCGAAATAAAGGGGGAAAATACGGAGTGCGCGGCGTACCCAGAATTTTTTGAATTTAAAGCTATTGGAGCCCGGGCGGGACCGTTCGTTCCATAGTATGCCTGTGATAAGAAAACCGGAGAGGACAAAGAAGAGCTGGACGCCTGTCCATCCATAGTGGTCGAGCTCGCCATGATAGCTCATTACAAGCAGGATGGCGATGGCCCGCAGGCCATCGAGGCTTCGTATATATCCATTATTTGCCATAACCGGGTCTCAGCACGTCAGCCAGCGGCACTCCGATCAGCTTTTCGATGTCCAGGATCAGCAGGTCCTGTTGTAATTTAAGGTTCAGGGATTTGATGACCTCGTCATTCTTGGCCTTTTGGGAGGCTATATATACATCTACGGTGGTGCCTCCTTTTTTGAAATTGTCTTCTACCTGGGCTACATTGACCATCACGTCGTTCATCATTTCATTCTGCATCTGGATGAGGACGTTGTTCACCTTATACTGTTTGTATTTGCCTAAGATCTCTGCCTTGAGGTTCCTGCCCAGGTCTATCTGTCTGTCTTTGCTGAGTGCTACCGATTCCCGGGCTGTCTTTACCTGTGTGCCCTGGGAGAAGATGATACCCAGCGGGATACTGAGGCTAAAAAAATATTTTGGCAGTACGTAGGACTGGCCGGCTTGTTTATTACCGGATTGGTCGTAGTAGCTGGTGGAGACTGTGAGCAGGTTGAGCCAGGAGTTCTTGGCTGCCCTTAAGGCCAGCTCGTTGATCCTGTTTGTATGAAAGGATGCGTCGTAAGTGGGGCCGCTCAGCACCAGGTCTACCAGGCGTCTTTCGATGGTGGAGTCGGGTACTTCGCCTGAGGGGGCGGTTCTGAATACGGGCGCCGTGTTATCGGGCTTCGTTTTGGATGGGTTGCCTGTGGCCTGGGCCCGGGCATAGGGGTTGTACAAGATCAGTCCGGCGAGGGATAGGAGCAAAGGAAACTTCATGTTTTATATTACGTTTACGTTTTCCAGGTCGATCATATTCAGTACAGAGCCGCAGAATTTTCCGTTGAGCTCTTTGAGGAATTTGATGGACTCCTTGTCAATCTGCTTGATGACGTGCGTGGCAGAGAATATCGCTACTACGCTGTCAACGTATTGTATTAATTCTTTACTGTCGGAGAAATCGTTCAGCGGCGGACCTTCCAGGAAGATGTAATCGAATTCCTGTGTAAGGGAATGGAGGTGGTTCAGGAGGTTCTCGCGGGGCAGGACCTCGGAGGGGGTATAGTCGCCGCCCTCGGAACCGATGGCAAAAACAGAGCCTACGCCGATGTCTTTGGATAGGAACCTGATCTGGTCGACGAGGGACCGGTTGTTCTTATCCGTGGATATTTTTTCCAGTACCGGATCTGCATTCAGCTGGATGGTAAGGTCGTTGTTGCTGAAATTGGTATCGATGATGAGTATCTTTTTCTTGCTGAGGCTAAGGCTATAGGACAGGGCCTGGATGAGGGTGGTCTTACCTTGTCCTTTTTTGGTGCTGGTGAACAGGAAGATCTTTTTTCCGCTGGTTTCGATCTCATAGCGCAGCTTGCGAATGGATTCCCGGAATACGTTGTTCCTGTGTTTTTCGAGATGGTCGCTTTCTCTAAGCGCTCCTGCCACCATATCCTTCAGATTGGCTGTCTTCATGTTCATCATATTCACCATGCTGATGAGCTTCAGGTTTACCTTCCGGGAGAAGATGATCGGGGTCTTTATAGATGAGTCCAGGTAGGTCAGCAGGATAATGATGAGCGTTACGCTGACAAAGGCGACGGCGCCTGCCATACCGACGATGGCTTTTCTTTTGGAAGGTTCGGGTTCGATGGCGGGCTGGGCGATCTGTAATTGCCGGAAATTGTTGATGGAAGAAGAGTTCTGGTCGAGCGCGTTTGTATATTTCTGTTTGGCGTCCAGGTAGTCTCTTTCCGCCAGTTTTACTTCATCCATCAGTGTTTCGAGGCTGGCTCCTTTTGAGCTGACGGAGGAGGCGCTGGCTCTCAGGGAGTTCAGACGGCTGTTGAGGCCCTCGATCTTTGCATTACTGGCTTCGATGTCGTATTCCAGGTCGTTCTTTTTTTCAAGGAGCGTGTTCTTTTTTGTTTCGGGGGTGCCGCCGCCGGGGGTGCCTGGATCGGCTGAGGCTGATCCCGCGTACTTGTTGTTGTACTCGGTCTGCAGCTGGTTGTACTTGGCCAGCTGGGCCTTATCACCTGTGCGGAGGTATTCCTGGTAAGCTTCATTCAGGGCTTTACGGGCCAGGATCAATTCCTCGTTGTTGCGGCTGGTGTTTGGGGCAGTAGTGTTATTATTTGGCGGGGTCGTACCACCGCCCAGGGCGCTCAACTGCTGGTTCACCTTTCTTAGCTCGTAATACGTTTCTGTCTGCTTGTTCTTTTCCACCGTAAGGGTCTTTTCCAGCTCGGAGATCAGGCTGTATTTTTCCGTAGTTTCCGAGGTGGTAGTGAGGCCGCCTTCTCCTCTCAGTATCTTATTTTTCTCATCCCAATCCTGTTTTTTCTTTTCCATGATGCTTTCCAGCGTGTCGATGGATTCCTGTGATTTGGCGCTGCGGATATTGCGGTAATAGCGGAGGAATTCCTGGTAGAGGTTGTTGACGGCAAAGGCTGCAAGCTCCGGGTTTTCCGATGCATAGTCGATCTGCAGATAATCCGTACGGGGTACCTGGTAGATGTTGAAGCCCATGTTCAATGCCTTGTAGCTATAGCCATAGAGGTTCAGTAGCTCCAGCAACTTCTTTTCGTCGGGTTTATAGGAAGTGAGCACGCTCATCGTCTCCAGCTTTTCCGTGAATACCCTTTTTGCTTCATCGAGGTTCAACTCTTTGTACATCGGCAACTGGCGTGTTGTCGGCGACAAGCTGCGGAAGGGGGTAGGGCCGTTGAGATCGTGCAGGATGAGTTTATAGGAAAGAAGGCTGACGACGGAGGGGGAGTTCAGCGTATTGATAGCATTGTTGAACTTTACGTCCGCATCGAAGATATTAAAATTGTCATTGATCTTTATTTCGTCGGCGACTGCGAAACCTGTGGATATACGGGTGGATGAACGGTAGATCTTCGGCTCGTTGCGTGTGAAATACCAGGCGATCACAGCCGCCAGAATTGCTGACCCTATAATGATCCATTTTCTTTTCAGAAGAACACGGAAGAGATACAAAAGGTCCATGTAAATTACTTTTTCTCGGATTTAGTCTTAAAAAATACAATGACGCTTGTGCATGGAAAACCTGAATTATGGAGGGCTCTTTATTTAGCCTCTTGTTATTCAGCGATTTATCATAAAAATTAGAGTTTCTCCACCGCCCCCATAATAACTCCAAAAGGCCGGGTTTAGTATGATTGGATCAGCTAAATTAGTCATTCTTTTTGAACCTGGAAACCTTGCCGAAAATTAGGTGAAATACTCCTGTAAATTAAGCGAAATAAGGGTCCGGGGCTTCCTGATCTGGATAAAAAAGAGTATGTTTGGGCTTATGTTATGGGTGAGTTTATCATAAAAATATTGTATAGGATAGTCTTCTTATACTGTGCATTTTCTGTGATTTATTTGTTTGTTCTTTCCTTCTGGGGACGTTTGTTCTACCGGAGGCGTGTCACGGGGAATGATGCCGGCAGCGGTTCCGGCGGCAGGCGGATAGCGTTGCTGGTGCCCGCCTATAAGGAGGATGGGATCATTCTTTCCACGGCAGAGGGTCTTTTATCTCTTGATTATCCCCGTCACCTCTTTGATATCTTTATCATTGCGGACAGTTTTAAGTCGGAGACGCTGGCTGCGCTCCGGGGTTTGCAGGTGAATGTCATAGAAGTGTCTTTTGAGAAGAGCACCAAGACGAAGTCTTTGAATGAGGCTTTTCGTCGTATAGGGGAGCCGTATGACATCGCTCTTATTTGTGATGCGGACAATGTGCTGGCTGCCGACTTTCTCCAAAAGATCGATAGGGCTTTTAGTGCGGGCGCCCGTGCTGTTCAGGGTTGTCGTGTGGCCAAGAACCTGGATACGTCATTTGCCATCCTGGACGCCTGTAGTGAGGCGATCAACAACCATATTTTCAGGAAGGGCAGCAATGCCATCGGACTTTCTTCCGCCGTCATCGGCTCGGGGATGGCCTTTGAGTATGATATGGTGAAGGATATATTGAGCCGGATCGATGCCGTAGGAGGTTTTGACAAGATATTGCAGCTGGAGGTGGTGCGGCAGGGTATCAGCATATGGTATTTGGATGATGCGTTGGTATTTGACGAGAAAGTATCTACTTCGGAAGCTTTTCAGCAACAGCGGAGAAGGTGGGTATCCAGCCAATTCATTTATTTCAAGCGTTTTTTTCTACCTGCCTGTGGGCAGTTGATAAAGGGGAACCTGAGCTATTTCAATCTGGCTGTCCTCTGTAATGTGGTATTGCCCCGGGCCTTTTTGTTGGCGGTGCTGCCTTTGTTTGCGTTGGGTTCTTTCTTCCTTGGTGTTTCCTGGGGCCTGGCGGCCACCGGCTTATGGGCCCTCTATATGCTGACGCTGGCGCTGGCTTTACCGGCCAGTCTTATTAACAGGGATCTCTGGCGTGCCGTGCTCCGGCTGCCCCGGGCTGTTGGTCTTATGCTGGGCACCTTATTCCAGGTGAAGAAGGCCAATAAAACCTTTATTCATACCGTTCATACGAAGACCGAAGTCACCAATTATTTGTTTACAGAAAACAAGCGTAAAAATGGATAGCGCGATCAAAGCCGGCAATTTCAATAGCCGGCAGGAACAGGTTCAATACGAATATGACAGGATTGCGGACCGGAAGCGGGTGGATTTTATTGCCAGCGTTCTCCGGGGGTGTCTGCCCTCCCATGCCCGTATCCTGGATGTAGGCTGCGGCAATGGTGTGATCAGCCGTCATCTGGGGAGACTGGGTTTTCAGGTGCTTGGTATTGACGTCAGCGAGAAGACCATTGAAAAAGCCCGGTCTGTCACTTCCCTGCCCAATGTCGTGTTCCAGCAGAAAAGCGCTGAGGAACTGGTGGCTTCCGGAGAGCGTTATGATGCCGTCATCTGTAGTGAGGTGCTGGAGCATCTGACGGACCCCGGCGCTCTTTTGAAGGTGTTGTATGCCAGTCTGAAGGAAGACGGCAAGTTGATCGTCACCGTCCCCAACGGCAGCGGTCCGAGAGAGAGTTTTGTCACCAAACCATTCCTGCGTATGCGGAACCAGAATGGCTGGCTGTGGCGTACTGTAAACAAGCTAAAGAATATTTTGGGTTATAAGGGCACTACGGTGCAGTCTGCCGCCGACAACCTGGACCATATTCAATTCTTTTCAAAAAGGGACCTGGAAAACCTTTCCAGGGAGCATCATTTCAGGATAACAAAATTTGGGAAGGCCAACTTTATCGAGGATGTTTTTCCCTTCTCCTTTTTTGCCAAGCGTGCGCTCTTTTTGCAGAAGTTAGATTGCAAGGTCGCTGATATCCTACCTACCCGGTTTACCGGTGGTTTCTTTTCTGTCTGGGAAAAAAACAGGCAATAAATGGACCGGCGCAAGGCGATCACCCGTATAATGCTTGGCGGCGCCGGGGTGGCTGCCCTATTTGGCGGCTACAAGTGGTATGAGATCGCCAAATCCCCTGATGTCGTATATGTGGAAAATAACCGGGAGTTGCTGGCTGCGCTCGCCGAAACCATTATCCCGGCTACGGATACGCCGGGGGCCAGGGAAGCTGGGGTTGCCGACTTTATCATCATGATGATCCGGGAATGTACTGACCGGAAGAACCAGAATAAATTTATCGATGGATTGAAGGACCTTCAGTCGTACAGCAGAAGCAGGTGCGGCAGGGACTATCAGCATTGTTCAGCCGCAGAGCAGGAAAGTGTGCTGACCCATTTTGAGCAGCGGGACAAGCCTTATGGCGGCATCATGGGCAAGGTACAGAACAGGTATCTTGGGAAATCCTTTTTTACAATCTTAAAAGAATACACTGTAGAGGGTTATTGCACTTCCGAAGCGGGCGCTACCAGGGGGCTGGCCTATGTCAATGTTCCCGGCAGCTTTAAAGGATGCATGCCTTTGACCCCTGGCCAGAAGGCCTGGGCTACAAACTAGACCTAATTATGGGAGATCCCAGAAAAAATACTTATGACGCCATTGTCGTCGGCTCCGGTATCAGTGGGGGGTGGGCTGCCAAGGAGCTTTGTGAAAAAGGGTTGAAGACCCTGGTGTTGGAGAGAGGGCGGCAGGTGGTGCATATAAAAGACTATCCTACTGCGAATATGCAACCCTGGGAGTTCCCTCACAGGGGGAACATTACCCAGCGGCAGATGGCTGAGAACCCTATCAAGGCAGGATCGGCTGATGAGGGCAGCGCTCTTTTTTTTGCCAGTGACCGGGAGCATCCCTATATACAGGCGGATCCTTTCAACTGGGTGCGTGGTTATCAGGTGGGGGGCAGGAGTCTTACCTGGGGCAGGCAATGCTACAGGTACAGCGACCTGGATTTCGAAGCCAACCTGAAGGATGGTATTGGTGTGGATTGGCCCATCAGATTTGCGGATCTGGCGCCCTGGTACGACCATGTAGAATCCTACATCGGCGTCAGCGGACAGAAAGAAGGGCTTCCCCAATTACCTGACGGCAACTTTCTTCCTCCGATGGAAATGAATTGTATAGAAGAGTATTTTTCCGGGGAGGTCCGCAAGCATTATAAGGACAGGGTCGTCACCATCGGCCGGGTGGCCAATCTCAGCCGGGGCTGGAGTGGGCGTGGCCCTTGTCAGTATCGTAATCTCTGTAGCCGGGGTTGCCCTTTTGGCGGCTATTTCAGCAGTAATGCGGCCACGCTGCCCGCAGCCGCTGCCACGGGTAATCTCACGCTGGTGCCGGATGCAGTAGTTGCCGAGGTGATCTATGACGAGGGGAAGGGCAGAGCGACGGGCGTACGGGTCATCGATGCGCATACCAAGCAATCCACGGAATATTTTGCCCGTATTATCTTTTTGAATGCTTCCACCATTGCTACGGCTGCCATCCTGCTGAACTCCGTCTCCCGGCATTTTCCCCAGGGATTGGGTAACTCCAGCGGGCAGGTGGGGCATAATCTGATGGACCATTTTACGGGCACCGGCGGTACGGGCGAATATGAGGGCTTTGCAGACCAGTATTACTATGGCAGGAGGCCTGTGGGTATCTATATCCCCCGGTTTCGCAATATCCTGCAGGAGGGCACCAAAAAGGATTATACGAGGGGTTTTGGTCTGCAGGGGCAGGGGGGGCGTGAAACCTGGAAAGGGCAGGCGGCCAGGATCAGCGGTTTTGGGAAGGATTTCAAGAGCAAGTTTGTGCAGCCCGGGCCCTGGGGGATGTGGTTAGGCGGGTGGGGGGAAACCCTGCCATATTTTGAGAATAAAGTGACCCTGGATGGCGGAGAGAAGGACAGGTGGGGGCTTCCTCTTGTGAAGATCCACTATCAATACCATGAGAATGAGCAGGCGATGCGAAAGGATATCCAGGCGACCATACAGGAGATGTTATCCGTCACGGGTTTTAAGAATATCAATACTTACAGTCACCTGCATCCCGGAGGGTCTGCCGTTCATGAGATGGGGACTGTAAGGATGGGGCGCGATCCCAAGACCTCCGTCCTCAATGGATTTAACCAGATGCATGAGGTAAAGAACGTGTTTATCACGGACGGCAGCTGTATGACATCTTCCGGCACGGCGAATCCGTCCCTGACCTATATGGCACTCACCGCGAGGGCCTGCGACTTTGCGGTCAACGAGCTGAAGAAGGGGAATCTCTAGTGCCCGGGCAGGCTAAAAGTTCAGGGGTTATTTTTCATCCAGTCCTCCAGGAGTTTGAAGATACCCGGGTCTTTGTCCATATCGAATTTCCGGGCGAGGAGTTTTTCACTGTCCTTTAATGTATCGAAATCCTCTGCCGTCAGCGTTTTTGCGTGACCGTGGCCGGGTTCCCAAAAGCAGTAAAGCAGGTTATCCACGATATTCGGTCTGAAATGGGAATTGTACAGGATGGTAGAGAAGATAAACTCGTCGGCGCCCCAGCAATATTTGTAATACCGGATCAGTTCAGGGTGCTGGCGCAGGAAGCTCAGCAGGTATTGAACGGCGGGGTAGGAGAGGGTAAACCAGTTGGCCCGGCCTACCAGTTCGTGGTCCATGGGAAATTTCCGGGGCGGGAGGAGTTTGTTTAGTATGTTTTCCAACCGGTGTTTGCCCGGGATGCGCCAGTTGATGAGATGGTATCTTCTTACCCGCGGCGAGACGTCCCCCCATTCGCTGGTGCCGTCGATGGTCTGACAGGTGATGAACTCCTTTCCTTTTCTTTCCCCGATGTAGCGATGGATATAGCCGGCCGGCTTCAGGGGGAAGTCCTGTCCCGAGATGACGTTGATATAGTCGTATCCCGCGGGTATTTCTGCAAACCCGTTGAGGATGCCCTGGATGGTGCCAAAGCCGGCCCAGTATATTTTTGTGCGTTTATGTACGGGAAAGGTGTCCGGCCGTTGGAACAGATAGGCAAAGGGGGCCGCATCGATCTTTTTGTCCAGGTGGATAAAGAAGGCGGCATCCGGGTGTTGCAGGTTGTCCAGCAGCCGCTGTAATTGAGCGGGGTTCTTATGGGCCAGTATCAGATGAGCGATCTTCATGTAGCTTAAGGTTGAGCCTGCTGCTTTTTGCGGGTGAGGAGCTTTATAGCGAATCTGTACGCGGACTGGTAAGTATCGATGGCATAGTTGTACACGTTCATCAGGGAAAGGTCCACTTCTTTGCGCATGATAAAGTACCAAGTAATGACACCCAGGACATTCATGATCAGGGTGCCGACGGCTGCGCCGTAAAAACCTATTTTCAACAGGCAAATATAGTTGACGCCCAGGAAAAGCACCAGGGAGCAGGAGTTGATGATAAAGCCGAGCCGGGGTTTACCGATGGAGTTCAGGAGGTTGGCCGACTGGTTCTGAAAGGGGCGGAAGATACCTGTGATCATGTACAGCTGCAGGATCAATACGGAGTCTAAGTATTGGTTGCCCGCCACGATATAGGTCACCAGCCGGGGGAAGATAATAATAAAGAGGGCGGTGGGGAAGTTGAAGGCGATAAGGATGGCTACCATTCTTTCGAAGAGGTATTTTACTTTGCCTTTCCCTTCCTGCATGCTGGCGCGGGATGCCTGTGGGAAGATTACCTCGGATGCGGCATAGGAAGGGATATCCACCAGGCCGTTGATGCGGGAGGCTACGTTGTAATTGGCCATCCAGGCGGGGTTGATCAGCTTGGCCGTCATGAGCTGGTCGATATTGGCGCAGATATTCGCCAGCAGACCCGACCCGAAGATATAGCCGCCATAGCTGAGGATCCTTTTGATCCATTCCCGGGAAGCTTTGAATTGAAAATGCAAATAAGGGCGGGAGAGCCAGTAAATAACGATGACGCCCAGTCCGATGCTGATGGATTGATAGAAGGCCAGTGTGCTAAGGGTAATGGGTATTTTTAGGATATAGCAGGTAAGGATCACCCCGAAGAAAAATACCTGGCGAACAAAATTACCGGCAAACCCTCCCTTAAAGTCGAGGAAGGATTGCTGTACCGCCTCCAGGTGTGAGAAGAAGACCATGAAGATCAGACCCGGGATGAACCATTTGAGCATTGTCCCCAGTTCGGAGCCCATATTGAACCAGCGGCTTAGCCGGGTGGAGAAAAAAATGATGAACAAGATAAAGATCAGGGTGATGGAAAGGTTGATCAGGAAGGAGGAAGATGCGATGGTTACTTTTTCCTTGTCTTCGCCATGACCGCTGACGTACTTGATATGCGCATTTTTTAGCAGATTGCTTTTTGTCTGTTCGAAAATGGTGGTGATGATCAAGAAAGTGGCCCAGACGCCCATCTGGTCTTTGGATAGCCAGCGCAGCAGGATGACCAGGTTGATAAAACCAAAGATGGTCAGGGAGAATCTTTGAAGGAATGTATAAAATGCGGAACGGATCCAGTATGAGGAAAAGTATTTTTTCAAGCTGCGGGGGTTAATAAAAAATTATTGTCCAAACTTACTCAAAAAATCCCACACTTTTGTCTACTTTGGCCCCGTAATGCCATCACGTAATATCATTATAGCGCCCTGTGGCAACAAGGCCTCCATCTTTAAGGAATACTGGCTGAGATATAAGGAGGAAAGAGAGTTTGAGCTCTGCCTGTTGTTCTATCATGAGCAGGTGAATAACCCTGCGTTGTATGCTGATGCTGACCATTTTTTTCATCTGAAGGGGTTCAAGTATCACATGATCCATCGTCTGCTGACGGAGATACGCCCCGAGTGGCTGCAACAGTATGATCATTTTTATTTTCTTGATGACGATATTGAGATCGACACCCGTCAGATCAACCAGCTATTTGCGCTCAGCAAGGGGCTGGGCGCGTACATCAGTTGTGCGGCCCTTACAAGGGACAGCTTTTGCAGCTGGCCTATCTTTAAGCAGGAGGCAAACAGCTGGTGCCGGTGGGTCGGGCAGATAGAAGTCATGGCGCCTTTGTTTAGCCGGGAAGCCCTGCAGCGGTGTCTTGAATCCTTTGTTGCCAACCGCAGCAGTTGGGGGATGGATTCGGTGTGGCCGAAGATATTGGGTTATCCTGAAGACAAGCTGGTGGTCTTTGATACGGTGACCATGCGGCATACGCAGCCTGTGGGTAAAGGGGAGCTTTATCAGAAGTTAGGCGTAGACCCATATGATGAATGGGCGGAGATCGTGGCGCGTTATGGCGCCAAACGGCAGAACTACACGGAATATGGCCGGCTGCTGCCTGTCAATAAGCATAACAACCGTCTGTACAGATGGTGGTACAGGGGTAAAGAATACCTGCATAAGCGCCGGCAGCGCTGGAATGATTATGATCTACCTTCACGTGTAAAAAGCCGTCTTTCCAAAATCTCCGGCCAATGAGCTCGTTTATTTCACGGACCGCGGAAAAAATACGCAGTAAGGATGGAATAGCGGTGATGCTGCTCATCCTGCTGTTCCTGGCAGCGGAGATAATCATCAACCCTATTGGAGAGTTCCCTTTGAATGACGACTGGTCTTATACGCGTTCGTTAAAATTTCTCTATACCGAGCATCACCTGCATTTGGCCGGATTCACTTCCATGCCTCTCATCGGGCAGTTGGCGTGGGGGCTTCTCTTTTGCAAGATCTTTGGTTTCTCTTTTACTATCCTCCGGCTGTCGACCCTGGTCCTGGGTCTGGCGGGTGTGCTGACCAGTTATCTTCTTATCAGGGAGCTATCGGGCAGCAGGGAGCTGTCTTTTATAGGGGCGCTGATCGTGCTCTTCAATCCTGTGTATCTGAATCTGTCCAATACCTTTATGACGGATGTGCCATTCTTTTCCATGTTGTTGTTGTCGATGTATTGTTTTGTCAAGGTCTTGCGGGGTCATTCCAGGGTATGGTGGTTGATAGGGGGCATATGTTTTGTTAGCGCCGCCACTATGATCCGTCAGTTGGGGTTATTGGCGGCTTTTAGTTTTGCTTTTTGCATCCTGATCCGGGAGTGGAGAGGATGGACTGTGCAGCGGGTGATGACGGCTGTGATCATATGTGCTGTTCCGTTAGGAATCTATTTATTATACAATGCCTGGCTGAAGGCGCATGCGGGCATTCCTGTCATGTATTACGAAGGGACGCGGCAGATATTTTTCAATTTATTGTACTCGGATTACCCCAAGTCTATTTTTTTGGCCAGGCAGCTGTTGAATATCTTTATTTATTGCGGTCTGTTTATCTTTCCGCTGGTGTTCCTTTGTGTCCCCGGAATGTTGGGAAGAGGGGGCAGGCGGTTGTCATGGTATTATGGGGCTTTTTTATTAGCGGGTATTTGTTATTTCCTTGTATTCAGGCGGCTGATGCCTTTTACCGGCAATATCCTGAACACTTATGGACTGGGTATTGCGAGTCTTCGGGATATCATGATCCTGAAGACGGACCATCTGGGCAGTCTGCCGGCGGCATTCTGGCTGGCGGTGACCCTGGCGGGCTGTATCGGAGGCGGGTGGATCCTTTTTCTGCTGGTGCGATATTTTCCTTCTTTTCGGCGGGAGCGGTTTCTGCAAACCAGCGCGGCTCCTGAAGCCGTCTTTCTCTATTACTTTATGGTGATGTATATGCTGGTAATGGAGGTGGGGGCCAATTTCGATCGTTATTTTATCCCGCTGGTGCCTGTGATCTGCGCATTGACGGGCGATGTTTTAAAAGAGAAGGCGGGAGTGTCCGCGCTTCCAGGGGCGGGTCGCCGGCTGGCGTTGGGGGTGATCTTTCTTTACGGATTGTTCTCTGTGACGCAGACCAGCAATTATTTTTCCTGGAACAGGGCCCGCTGGGAAGCGTTGAACTACCTGATGAGAGATGAGCATGTGAGTCCTGCGCGTATCGACGGCGGTTTTGAGTTCAATGGTTATTATCTTTACGATGATACCATGATGCGTCTGGAAGAGGATAAGACAAAAAAGAGCTGGTGGTGGGTAAAGGACGATGAGTACCTCATCAGCTTTGGCCCTGTGGACGGCTATGCAGTGGTAAGGGAGTACCCCTATCGCAGGCTGTTGAGCGCAAAGGCGGGGAAGATATTCATACTCAGGAGGCAACATCTATAATCATGAGAGAGATCAGAGAAGTGACGGTATTTTCCCATGGTGATTCCGAGAAATTGAGCACCTGGTCGAACGTGCCGTATTTTTTTACCGATGCTTTACTGTCCAGGGGGATCAAGGTACACCGGGTGGATATCAATCCTGTCGGATGGATAGAGCGTTTGTATGATCATACGGTATGGAGGGTATTGAATAAATTAAAAAGGGGATATTTTCTCAGGTATATCCATACGTATGCCAATCAATGGGAGGTGAACCGGCGGATACAGAAGGCCGTGAGGCGGTACAATAAGTCGGATGCTTTTATATTTCTTTCCTTTAGTCATAGTGTAAAGGGGGTGGATGTGCCGGTGGTATTATTTTGTGATTGGACTATTGAATATTATTTCAAATATTTCCTGAACAGGAAGGCTTCTTTTATCGAGCGGTATACTTTGCGACGTCAGGATAAGATCATTGAGGCGGCAGACCTGGTGATTTCGTTGTTCCCGGTGGTGACTGATCATATGCGGTCTTATTATAAGAACCCTCATATCATGTATCTGGGGAATGTGGTGAACAGCCAGCTAAAGGTTGCTGCGTCGGAGGCGGTTGCCGTCAAACAGGTGTCGAAGGATATCCTTTTTATCGGCAACAGGAAGTATGTCGAAGGGGCCAATTGTCTCGTACAGGCCTTTAAGTTGTTGAAAGCGTATATTCCGGATGTGCGTTGTAACATCATTGGTATGGAGGCCCGGCATCTGGAAGAGGCGCCGGAAGGCGTGTATTGTTATGGCTATCTGGATAAGAGCCGGGATGAGGAGCGGGAATTATATTACTCTCTGATGCAGGGGGCCAGGGTGGTGGTGAACACTACTGAGAAGTGGGGCGCTTTTTCATCGACCATCGAGGCCATGTATTTTTATATTCCCGTCATTACTTCTGCCTATAAGGAGTTTACGCGGACCTTTGGGGAGGAGATAGGGTTTGGGTATTATTGCGAGAGCAATGCCGTGGAGCCTTTAAGGGATGCTTTGTTACGGATGTTTGAGGACCCGGCGTATGCGGATATGTGTCTGAAGGCGCATGAGGCGGTGATACCGTTTGGCTGGGAGGCGTATATGGAGCGTGTTATAGAAGAAATAAAGAAAGTGCCCCGGTAGGGGCACTTTCTTTTGTATTATGGTTTTATGACCTTCTCTGTTCGGGTGATGGAACCTGCCTGTATTTTCAGCACGTAGTTACCGGAGGCCAGCTGGTTCATGGGGATTGTGATCCTGGTGGTGCCTGTGCCTATCGATTGTTCCTGGGTGGAGATCCTCATGCCGCCTGTGGACCAGAGTTCGAGGTGGACGTCGACTGCCTGTGGCGTTGTGACCTCTAACTGGCTGTAATTACTTACGGCCAGGGAGCTTAGTACGCGGAAGGAGAGGGGGCCAACCTTTGTTTCGAAACTGACGATCTTGCTGTAGATAGACCTGCCGTCAAAGTCGACTTCGCGGATGCGGAAGTAATGTATGCCCGCAGCGGGGGAAGCATACAGATAGCTATAGGATTTTACAGCCGGATTGTTTGCCACTTCGCCTATTACGGAGAAGTTTGTTCCGTCCAGGGAGTGTTCTACCTGGTATAGCTTTCCATCCTGGTTGTTATCCACCTGCCAGTTGATGGCGATATCGCCGCCGGCTGTCAGACCAACGGTGACATTTCTCCAGTTGACGGGGAGGGAGGTGGGGGAAGACAGGACGGTGAATACATTTCCGTTGTTCAGGGTAACGCCTGTGAAATGGGCTACATTGCCTGTAAAGCTGTTTGCGGCGACATAATACTGTGTACCGTCGTTGAAATTGCCATTGCCGTCCACGTCGACTTCGAGCGCAAAGTTATTTGGGACGCCGATGGTGCCGGTGGATGTAAGACCGGTGAGGTCAAAGGCCAGATCGACGGTGCCTGTAGTGCCGGATTGCTGTACTTTCCACTTTTGCGAGAACTGTTGGGCGCCGGGTCTGACGGAGCTGGATTGTGTGAAGCCGCCGTTGTCATTACCGATGAGGAGGAAGCCCTGGTCTGCGAGGGCGGAAGGATTGGAGAGGGTGAAGTTACCTTTTCCGCTCCTCCCTGTACCGTTGCCGGTGCCGGTGACGATGCTGTTGGATCTGTTGACCAGCAGGCCCGAGGCGTCATCCCGGGCGATGCCGAAGACGGCGTTGGTATAGCTTGCGTTGGCGGTGGCGTCCCAGATGGTGGCCCCTGCGGAGGACACCAGGTTGGCGTTGAGGGGGATGCCGTATTTGAGGGACAGGTAGGAGAATATTTTTTCGCGTTCTCCGCCTGTGTTGATGGGTCTGTCGAATACGATGACCTCAGCGATGTCCCCGTTGAGGGATTGGTTGCCTGCGGTGCTTTTGGAGCCTAATTCGTTTAGAGTGTTGCCCAGGTGCCTGGCTGCGGGTCCGTTGGTGTTGAGGGCATCGGTGTTGGATACCGTGGGGCCTGTCTTGTAGTTGCTGTCTGTGACGATCTCCTGGTCACTCAGCGGTTGATTCAGTATGTTGATCTGCGTGATATTCCATACCGAGTCGGAGAAGTGGTTGGTGAGGGAGTAGTCGTAGGGGCTGGTTTCGATCTCGTTGCCCATACGGGTGTCGTTCCAGGTAGCGAGTGAAAATCCGTCGGCGGCGCCGCTGGAGCCGGCTTGCAGCCAGATGCGCTGAAAGATCCCGTGCGCATTGGAGCGCCATACGGCGAACATGGAGTAGTCCGGTTTGTTTGCGGCGATGGGGGCTGATGCGACTGTCGGGCCGTCCATCAGGTTGTTGACGAATCTTATCCCGGGCTTAAAATTGATGAGCGAATCGGTATAGGCAGGGCCGGTACCGGTGGCCGAGAAAGAATTGCCGTTGTTTGCATAGTTCCAGGATGTCAGCGGAGTACCGTTGGTAGTGGTGCTGGTGCCGACAGTGGATTTGAGCCATAACTGAAGGTTGGTCGTAATTCCGCCGGGAGCCTGACCAAATACGGTTTGCATAAGGCAAGTCAGGGCAAGAAGAGGGTAGATTTTTTTCATCTTTTTCTATAATTAAAAGGTAAAAAGCGACATAGCCGAAATTTCAGGGATTTCGAGGAGATGGATCTAAATGCGGGAGATTTTCAAGGACGGTGGAAAGGGATAGGACGTAGAAGCGTTAGTATTGAACAGGCGCTAAAGATAATGTTTTTTATTTCACAACGTGCATGTATATTGCATCCACCTCGCGCCCGAATAGAAAAAATACGAATCCCGGTTTCGGGAACTACTCAATGGAAGACATAAAAGGTGCCCAAAAAAGGCATTTTTTCTAAAACGTACAGCTTTCCCCTTAGAAAATTTACAAAGGTCCAGGTTTGGCACAGTTTTTTCACTTTATCGCGTTAGATATTAAAAGCCGACATCCGTACCCTGTACCCTACGAAGCAAATACAAATTCGTTATTGTATAAGCTTGAGCGGTAATCCGTGAGTATTGGTACTCTGGGTGAAATCGTAACGCTTGTCGAGTCTCTTTTAGAATGCTAAAACCAATAGACTATGAAAGCTAAACGTTTACGCTTACGCTTACTTATCTCCTATTTGTGTTTTTGGGTGAGTTCGAACGGTGTTCTCGAAGCCCAAACGCAGCCTTTGGGCGCAATAATTGGAAATCAGACCGTTATTCCGATAGCCGTGGCTCCTCCGGGTTATGCCATGGGTCAGGCGCTTATCTATTACCCGGATGATTATTTCCTTCCTGCCAATGCCAATAAACGTTACCCCCTGTATGTGTTTCTGCATGGGGCAGGGGAAGGCACAAAAACAGATATTACAGAAGTAACTAATACTTCTCTTCCCAACCTGATCAAAAATGGTCTTAAGCCTTATGGGATTGATCCTGTCACGCTGGATACCATTAAATATATAATTGTCTCTCCGCACTGTGCTCTTTGTGGAGGGTCTTATTCCTATCCTCAATTACAATATACCATCCCTGCTCTTTTTACGGCCTATCGTGTAGATACTTCCTGCGTATGGGTGGGTGGTCTTTCATCCGGCGGGCGTGGCACTTGGAGTGTGGTCATGGGGCAGAACGTGGGGGATACGGTACTTGGGAAAAGGATCACCGGTATCATGCCGATGGCCAATGGGGGATATGATAATAATATAGGCACCCTGGCGCCTAACCTGGACACCATCGCACGGCGTGGGCTGGGTTGTTTGTATGTAATCGGGGATCAGGATCCCGGTTACAATTCCATTGGTTTTTTTGCTTACCAGGCATTGATGAAAAAATATTCGCAGCCTGGCAGGTACTTTGACAGCGTGATCATCGGCGGTACGCATAGTACCAATGTATGGAATACGCCCTTTCCGCTGACCGCGAGGGACTGGAGTAAAACCATGAATTCGTGGACCCAGATGTGGACGATGCGTAAGACGGCTGCTACCTCGACGCCTCCTCCGACCTCCAACCCTCCCTCGGTGAGTGCCGGCGGGAGCCAAACCATTACGTTACCTTCTCCGCTAACCCTTACGGGGACGGCTACCCCAGTGGGTGGAACGACCATTGCCAGCTATCTCTGGTCGCAGGTGAGCGGTCCGAATACAGCAAACATTACATCTACCGGCGCCTTGTCTACGACTGTCAACGGCCTGGCGGCAGGAACTTATGTATTTAAATTATTAGTTACAGCCAGTGATGGTTCTACTGCTACCAGCACTGTACAGATCATCGTGAATGCGGCGACTCCGGCCAATGTACCGCCTGTGGCCAGTGCGGGCACTGCTCAAACGGTGACCCTGCCTACCAGTACGGCTACGTTGACGGGCAGCGGTACGGACTCAGACGGCAGCATTGCCGGGTATGCCTGGACCCAGGTGAGCGGTCCAAATACAGCGGGTATCACAGCTGCCACGTCGGCTTCAACGACAGTAACGGGGTTGGTGCAAGGTGCTTATGTATTCAGGCTGACCGTGACTGATGATAAGGGTGCTACGGGTACGGCTGATGTGACGGTGAATGTGAATGCGGCGGCTCCGGCCAATGTACCGCCTGTGGCGAATGCGGGCACGACTCAAACGGTGACTCTGCCTACCAGTACGGCTACGTTGACGGGCAGCGGTACGGACTCAGACGGCAGCATTGCCGGATATGCCTGGACCCAGGTGAGCGGTCCTAATACAGCGGGCATCACGGCAGCCACGTCGGCTTCAACGACAGTAACGGGGTTGGTGCAAGGTGTTTATGTATTCAGGCTGACCGTGACTGACGATAAGGGTGCTACGGGTACGGCTGATGTGACGGTGACTGTAAATGCGGCGACTTCTACTCCGCCTGCGGGTACAGTGGTGGTCAAAGTAGGATGTTCAGAGTATAAAGCCGCCTGGCTATATTCAGACGGCGTCGCCCGGAGCTTTGTCTATAATACAACCACGGGTCATGTTGAGTTTATGCCATACCTTATCAATGGACGCAAGGCGGTGGATATCTCCACGGGCTTTAATGTCATCACCCTTCTCGACGATCAGGGATATGTATGGTTGGGCGACAAGGGCAAGAATACGGCTACCCGCTGGGATAAGGACGCTTATGGCAATGCTTTCAACGGCAACGTATCTATATACGGATATTTCTTTACTTATTTGTCCATTCGTAACGACGGCTCCATCTGGTATTGGGGGGGCGACGATTATAAATTCTATGGGGGAGCCGTGGCTGCGCCAGTGAAGCTGCATACGCCTGCCGGCGTGAAGTTCACCAAGATCTCCACCGGTAATGCCCTGATGGCTTTGTCCACCACAGGAGATGTGTACTACTGGGATAAGGGTGACAGTAACTATACAAAGATACCTCTGCCCAGGCCTGCTTCGGATATTGCCGCCAGCCATATGGGATATTATATCGTAGTGGTCCCGGATGATATCACTGTCAGCAAGATGGGATGGCCGTATGCTTTTGGTCCCGAGAGCAAATATTGGGGCAGCCAGGTGCCTGCGGCTCCAACAGCACCTGTGTCCATTAAGGCTTTGTGGAATATGACCTATCCGATCAGGGAGATCAATGCCAACCAGAATACCATCCACTATATCGACAGCCAGGGAGACATGTACGGGCTGGGTGACAATGCGAATGGAGAGGTGGGCAATGGCGAAGAGTTGGTGAACCATACCGAGAAATATGCGACGCCCTATGCATGGAACTGGGGGAAATATGGGTGGATGATCGGCACGCCTACTCAGATATTGCCGGGTACGAAGTGGAAGCATTTACATACTGGCAACACATTTGTATTCTATAATTATGCCTCGGATGTCAACGACTCGTTGTATTTCTGGGGGCGCAACAAGAGTTTTGTGGGTGGGGATGGTGTGGTCAACAACCAGGAAGGTACGTGGCCGAACGCGTTGGATGTGTTGAAGCCTACCTTGCGGACGCCGATAGCGGTGACACCTCTGCAGACGACGGCCTATGACTTTACGCCGTATACGCTGAAGACGCCGGCGAAGCAGACCATCATCACTACCAGCGCGGTGTTATCGGCCACTGCTACAGCGAGTGTCCTGAAAGCCGCGGGTAAGCCGGATTATGGATATACGATCGTCAAATATCAATGGGCCCAGATAAGCGGCCCGAACACTGCCACGATCACCTCTCCGAATGTGCTGAGCACGACGGCGACGGGGTTGACCACCGGCACTTATATCTTCTCTATTCAAACGACGGATAATAATACGGGTACTATCACCTCTTATGACACCATCGTCGTCAACAATGTAGGAACGGGTGTTCCTGTGGCGAATGCGGGACCGGATCAGACGATCACCTTGCCTACCAGCAGTGTGACGCTGACAGGTACGGGGCAGGAGAATGGCGGTACCATCGTGGGTTATAAATGGGTACAGCTGACAGGCCCCAATACCAGCACCATTGCTGGTGCGACCTCTGCGTCTACGGGTGTCAGCGGTCTGGTAGCGGGTACTTATACTTTCCAACTGACCGTCACTGACAATTCGGGCAAGACGGCGACAGCTGTAGTGACCGTAACCGTGAAGCCGGCTGTAGCGCCTGGTCCGCCATCCGCCAATGCCGGCCCCGACCAGACCATTACCCTGCCCACCAGCAGCGTGACCCTGACGGGCAGCGGCAGCGAAACCAACGGCACCATCGTATCCTATAAATGGACGCAGGTAAGCGGTCCGAATACGGCTACCATTGCCAATGCAAATGCGGCGTCCACCGGTGTCAGCGGTCTGGTGGCAGGCAGTTATGTATTCCAGCTGACCGTGACGGACAATTCGAACGTGACGGCTACGGATGCAATGACTGTTACTGTGAAGCCTGCCATTGTGCCTGGTCCGCCATCCGCCAATGCCGGCGCCAATCAGACCATTACCCTGCCCACCAGCAGCGTAACCCTGTCGGGCAGCGGCAGTGAGACAAACGGCACCATCGTATCCTACAAATGGACGCAGGTAAGCGGTCCGAATACGGCTACCATTGCCAATGCAAATGCGGCATCCACGGGTGTCAGCGGGCTGATACAAGGTATCTATGTATTCCAGCTGACCGTGACGGATAATTCAAATGTGACTGCTTCGGACGCGGTCACCGTGACGGTGAACCCTGCCGTGGTGACGCCGGGCACTCCTGTAGTGGATGCCGGGGTCAATCAGACGATCACTCTGCCTACCAATAGCGTGACCCTGACGGGTACGGCCAGTGAAACGGGGGGTACGATCGTCAGCTATAAATGGACGCAGATCAGCGGTCCCAATACAGCGAATATTGTCAATAATGCACAGGCGTCTACCGGTGTCGACGGGTTGGTGCAGGGGGTATATACCTTCCAGCTGACTGTCACCGATAACTCCAATGTGACGGCTTCGGGCGTGGTGAAGGTCACCGTCAATCCTGCGGCGGTACCTGGTACGCCTACGGTGGATGCAGGGCCTGATCAAACGATCACGCTGCCCACCAGCAGTGTGACTCTGACAGGAACGGCTTCCGAGACAAATGGCACCATCGTATCCTATAAATGGACCCAAGTGAGCGGTCCCAATACGGCTGCTATTGCCAACGATGCGCAGGCATCCACGGGTGTCAGCGGGCTCGTGCAGGGTACGTATATTTTCCAGTTGACCGTCACCGATAATTCTAATGTAACGGCGTCCGCAGTAATAAAGATCACTGTCAATTCGGCGGGCGCCAATCAGCCGCCGGTGGCCGTCCCCGGACCTAATCTGAACATATCTTCTTCGGTGGGGTCTGTACCGCTGGATGGCTCGCATTCCTATGATCCGGATGGCACTATTGTGAAATATCAGTGGCTGCAGATCTCCGGTGCGGGCGGTGTTACCATCACGGGCAGCAATACGGCTACGCCCATGATATATGGTCTGGAGCCCGGTGTATATGTCTTCCAACTGACCGTAACGGATAACCAGGGCGCTACGGATAGCAAGACCATGACCATTACCGTGACGGACGGGGGCAACCAGGCGCCTGTAGCCGATGCAGGAAGGGATACGACCCTGTTATTCCCAGGTCAGACTTCCACCCTGCTGGATGGCAGAGCTTCTTCCGACCCGGGCGGCACGATCGCTTCCTATAGCTGGCAACAGCTGTCAGGTCCTTCGGGCGCTGTGATCGAAAATACATCCGGCAACTTCACCGGCGTCAACGGGCTGATAGTTGGCGAATATACCTTCCAGCTGACTGTCACTGACAGTAAGAATGTCAAGGCCACAGCTACGGTGCGGGTGCGTGTATTAAGCGATCTGCGGAACAACGGATTTGTAAAGATCTATCCCAACCCGGTGCCTATGGATCAGGCCATGACCGTGGAAGGGTCCACAGACAGCGCAAGCGTCATGAAGTTCACCATCTATGACGTACAGGGCAGGGTGGTGAGACAGACTATGTACAGCAGCCAGTTCTCTATGTTCAAAACTACCTTGCAGACGGCGGGTCTGGGTAAGGGCTTCTATGTACTGACGGTGCAATTCAACGGAGGAGGCAAGCCGCAGTCGTATAAGTTCATCATCGACTAAGCAAATCGGAGTTCATGGTTTAATACACAAAAAAACCCACCTCATGGTGGGTTTTTTATTATCTTGGCGGTTATGAGAGCCCTATCGATCCTAATCGTATGCGTATGCCTGTCATCCGCGCAAGCTTTTTCACAGCAGTTGAACCTTTCTGTCGGACCTGCTTTTCCTATAGGCTCATTTGCCAGTAAGGATGGGAATGACCCTGCCTCCGGATTGGCCAAAATGGGTTGGATGGCAGACCTTTCGTACATGCATGGTGTAGGTAAGGGCCATTTTGGCATAGTGGCCCTGGTCCGGGGCCGGCTGAATAGTATCGATAAGGCAGGGGCTATATCGACTTTTAGAAATCAGCTCCCCACCTATCAATGGAGCGTATCTAACAGCAGCTGGAAGGCTGCGGCTGTAATGGCCGGCGCGTATTATCTGACGCCTATCAATGAAAAGTGGTCGTTTATAGGTCAGCTGACCGTCGGGGTCGCGGAAGCCTGGCTGCCGGAGATCAATGTCAGGGGGATCGTGGATTCCACTGCTCAGGGGGGGTATGCCAATCTCATGCTGGCGACCAATAAAAAAGCGCATGCCACCACGTTTACGGCAATGGCCAAAGCCGGTGTTCTTTATAAGCTGAAGGGAAGATTTTCGCTTACGGCTTCTGTGGATTACTGGTATCTCAAGCCCGATTTTACCATAACGCAGAGCGTCGCATTTGGAAGGCGCATGGTAGTGCCGGGGCTATATTCGTTGAATAATGCTACCTCTATAAGCGTGTCCTCCATGACGACTCAATACAGCCAGGCAATGAACAGCCTCAATCTTATCGTAGGGGTGTCGATGCGGTTATAAAAGGTCATTTAGCACTTTATACAGCTCTGCCATACTGTTGTCCCATGTGTGGCTGCGTGCAAAAGCGATCCTGCGGGTCTGTTGCGCCGGGCTATCTTCCTTCAATGCCTGTCTGATAAGCGCTGTGTACTCGCCAGGGGTATCGGCCAGATAGGTGTATTCCTCGAACAGTTTCATCGTACGGGTGCGGGTGGCTACCACGGGTTTACCCAGGGCCAGGTATTCGTCGATCTTCAGGGGATAGTTACCCTTTGTGATCTCGTTGTTAAACTGCGGGTTGATGCAGACGTCGAAATGGGCTACGAAGTCCGGCAGTTGTTGTAACGGTCGTCTCCCTATAAAATGGATATTGGGCAGCTGGTGTAGCCCGCTGGCCTTGAAGAAGTCATCTTCGGGTCCTACCATGACGATGGTCCAATCCGGGTTTTCAGTGGCGATGCCGGCCAGGATCTTGTCGTCCAGCCTGGACGAGTCGATGGCGCCTACGTATCCGATGATGGGAGAGGAGAGGTGTGTCAATTCTTCGGGTTTTGGGTGGGGGATGTCCGTATTGAACAGCTCTAAGTTGCAGCCCTGCCCGATGTAGTAGGAGTGGGGGTTATGTGTGGAGCAATATTCTGCATAATAGACGGAGTTGGTCACGGCCGCGTCCGCTTTTTTTATCAGCTGGGGTTCCAGGACAGAGACGTGTTTTTTCCAATAATCAAAGCCCTGGAGGAAGTCCCTGAAATAATAGATATACAGAGAAGGTTGCAGCAGCTCTTTCAGATAGAAGCCGTTGTAAACATCGTTGTCATTGAACAGGATGATGTCCTTAAAGCCCAGGGTACGGACGGCCTGGCGGATATTGCGGGCAAAGCGGCGGTTGTTGAACCAGTTGATGGCTTTGAAGACCTTTGTAGAGGGCAGGCCATTGATGGATTCCACGACAGAGGTGGGATAGAACTCCCACATATTCTCCCGGATGGGCCGGATTGTTTCTCCCTTGCCTTTGATGACCTCGCAATGTTGCCGGATGCCCGGGTTTTTGTTGCTGCTGAGAAAGGTCTTACGATTGATGGGCAGGTTGACATAGAGCACTCTGTTGTGCCGTGCAAACCAGGTGGCAATGTTCTTACAGTTGCTGCCGATGTCGTAATACCAGGGTTGGAGCCCAATGACTACGATATCCCTGTCCCTTACGGGGGGGGTGGCTGAGGCGAGGTCGGGTGTCTGCATTAGGGGCAAATTATCGTAGATATAGGGGATTTTACGAGCGTAAAAGTATAAAGAAAGCCAGGCTTTTAAAAGCTTTCCGGGGTAAAAATAATTTGGTAATACTGGGGGAACGACGTAATTTTATTAAACACCCCTATAGTGACTTTTGTGGTCATTTTCCCCTCATTTTCTTTCTGATCTATTATTTCCAATCCTGCTAAAAGATGTATGTCCGGGTTTCGGGCCTGGTAAATCCTTTTGTGAATAACCAATTGGTTTTTAATTATTTACCTCTGTGTTAATTCTGTTTTATGAAAAAGATAATCTACCCACTGGCTTTAGGAGCATTATTGGCCGCTCCGTTTGTGCTTTTACCTGGCAGCAGCAGGGCGAATAACCCCTGGGATAACAATGATAACAAGAACGATTACTACCGGGCAAGGGATGTAGATGGGAAATCCGAATGGTGGCAACGGGACCCCCGGGCACGCCGGATGATGCCCGGCCAGGTGCCCGGTATGCCCGGCAACAGCGTCCCTTTGAATGAAGGGCAGATCTTTTTGATCCTTGCCGGATTGGGGTTGGGCGCCAAGATCCTTTACGACAGGCGCCGGAAGATCGGGATGGCATAAAATACCCGGAAGAGGGGTGAAAAATATTTTTGGTTATCCAGGGGTTCCTACTTATCTTTATTGTACCCAAGAACCCCTGTTAATAAGTCTATTTATCCAACTCCAAGTCCTGCAAAAGACTTCGCTTACCTGTTCTCGTACTTTTTATTTTTTTATTCATTTTGTCAATTTCTTTCTATGAGAAAAATGTTCAGAACATTGGTTTTTGGAGTTGTCCTCGCCACCCCTCTTCTTTTAGCACCGCATCAAAGCCAGGCAGGTATCATTCAAGACATCCTTACTGCGTTGTTTGGGAAAAATGACAACAAGCAAGGGCAGAACAATAACAACCAGGGCGGCAATAACTGTTCTCCTGGCACCAGCGTTCCACTGAATGAAGGTCAGGTATTGTTGATCATCGCTGGATTGGGTCTTGGAGCCAAGATGCTTTATAATCGTCGCAAGCTTGCCACAAAAAGCGTTATAATATAAGTAATACCGCTCTTAATAGTACGCCCAGCGAAAGAACCTTCTTCGGTGTCCCCAGGTCTGTAGCTTTCTTTTTTCTGAAGGCATTAGGATTATTTATTGCATGGAAGGTGTTGTATCTCTCGGTGCTTTTCCCGCAAAAAGTACCGGACGGGTTCCTTACGCGTATGATCGGCAGGTCTACTGCCGCTGTTTTGAACGTTCTGCCCGGCACTGCCGATAGATATTATACCAGGCAGGCGATGGACACGCTGGTGCTGGATGGCAGGATCGTTGCCAGCCCGGCTACGGACATCTATCGCAATGGAATGGGGACACTGCGGGTGGCAGATGCGTGCAATGGATTGGAATTGATGGTTTTATACATTGGTTTTATCCTTTGTTTTCCTGCCCCCACCCCTCGAAAATGGAAGTTCGCCCTTGGCGGCATCGTGTTGATCTGTCTTTTGAATATCCTTCGTTGCACTGGTCTGGTGCTGATATTTGTTCACTATCATAAATACCTTGATTTTTCGCATCACTTCCTCTTCACATTTGTCATTTATGCATTGATCTTTCTTCTCTGGTTCATTTTTACAAAAAAGCCGCGGATAAATGACAGCATGGCTTAGAAGACCGGTGGTATTTTGGATAGGGCTTGCGGCCATCATCCTTGTTTACTGTCTGTATTACCTGTATTTTATCTATCATCTTTCCAGACAGGTGTCCCTGCATGCCATGCATTTCCTCAAATTCATTTTTGTGCTGGCAGCTTACGGCGTGGGTGTGTTAGGGTTGAGAAGGAATGTGTCGCCGGGGTTGATCCAGTTGTGGCATCTGGTATATGCAGCCAGTTTGCTGCTGTTGGTATTGTTGGGTATTTATGATTGGTGCTTTACCAGGGCTCCGCTGGCTCTGAGGGGTATTGCGGATAATATCCAGGAACTGCTGGTTTCGCCCGTACTCTATGTGGTCATCGGTATTATAAGCTACAGAAAGGGTTTATAAAAAGAGATATTTGCCATGCGCAGCATCGGCAGATCGCCTTTTGTGTCTCCATATGCATATACTTCGTCGTAATCGGAGAGGGTATATGCTTCTTTGATCCTTCTTACTTTTTCTTCTCCATAACAGTTGCGACCCATGATCTTCCCTGTTAGCTTTTCATCTTTTACCATCAGCCGGGTGGAAAGGAGCTGCAGCCCTGTCTGGTCCGACCAGGGACGTATCCAGTTCTCCGGCGAGGCTGATACGATGACCACTTCAGCGCCGGCTTGCTGCAGGCGGGCGATCTCCTGTAATGCCTTGGGGCGAATGAGCTGGGGTATGGCCTCTTTTGCGAAGACGTCGCAAAGCTCGTGGAATTTCGCCAGGGGGTAGTTGTGAAAGAAGAAGCCAAGGAATTTCTCTTTGGCTTTTTGATTGGAGATTATTTTCAGCTTGTAGGCTACCATCCAGGGGCTGGTGAGGAAGAAGCCGAGGTAGAGACGGAAGGAGCCTTTGTTGTGCCGGACGAATTCCAGCAGGGTGTCCTTTGTCGTGATCGTCCCGTCGAAATCAAAGAAGGCGATGCGTCTCGGCATGGATGAAATTTTAGGGCCTGTCGGCGTTAGAGCTTGAGCTTTTTGAACATGAATTCGGGGATGCTCTTTATAATGAGCATGATCCAGCGCCAGAACCATTTTACGTAGACTACGTTCTTTTTCTTCAGGATGGCCTTGTATACTACTGTGGCTACTTCTTCCGGCTTTGCCGTCAGGGGTTTGGGCAGGGGCATGCCTTCTGTCATGCGTGTATAGACAAAACCGGGCTGTACGCTGAGTACATGTACCTTGTGATGGAACAGCCGGTTGCGCAGACCGGAAAGGTAGGCTGTAAAGCCTGCTTTGGCGCTGCCGTATACATAGTTGCTCTGCCGTCCTCTTTCGCCTGCCACCGAGCTGATGCCTGCGATGATACCTTTGCCGGCATCGACATATGAATTTGCAACGATATTGAGGATGGAGACGGCGCCGGTGTAATTCACCTGGATAATACGGCTGCATTCCTTCCAGTCGGATTCCGCCTTTTTTTGTTCTCCGAGATAGCCGAATACGCATATGGTGATATCCGGTCCGGGTTGCAGGGATGAGAAGAAGACCTCATGGCTTTCTTCTTTTTCGGCATCGAATTCGTGCAGTGTGGCTGTGATATTGTAGCGGATGGACAGGTCGGATTGCAGCGGCTGCAGCCGGCTGCTGTTACGAGCGGCCAGTTGGATATCGAATCCTTCCGATGCAAACTTTTTGGCGATGGCAACGGCCATGTCCGAGCTGGCTCCGAGTATCAGAACAGTAGGCATAAGTTAGTTAGTATGTTGTATTGGCATGAGTGTAGACGGGGGTATCCACCTGGGATGTAAGTCCCAGCCTGTCGGATTGCATGGACCGGATCTTTCCATGAGGATCGTACTTTTTTACGATCGACAAAAATTGCGGCAGGTGTTGATATCCTGCTTTCAGCACTTCGGGCCGCATGCGGGCGTCTTTACTCATATACAAACGGCCGCCGTATTGGAGGACGATCCTGTCCAGTTCATCCAGGATCTCGAACAGTCCCTTTCTTACGGGGATGTCCAGCGCCAGCGTATAGCCTTCCATGGGGAAGCCGATGAGGCTATCCTGGCTACCAAAGATCTTTAGCACGGCGAGGAAGGAGCCCAGGCCTTTGTCGCTGATGCGTTGCAGGATCTCTATCAGCCCTTGTTTGGCCTCCATGGGGACAACGAACTGATACTGTATAAAACCTTTCCGGCCGTAACCCCTGTTCCAATGAAGGATAGCGTCCAGCGGGTAGAAGAAGGGTTCGTAGCTGACGGTGTTGTTGATCTCTTTTTTAAAGTTCTTCCCATAATAGAGGAAGTTGAAGGCTTTTACGGTAAAGCGGTTCAGCACCCAGGAGGGAAGATTGAAAGGGAAGGTGATCTGTTTTTTCTTTGGCAGCTGCAGAGGGGCGGATTGCTGTTTGGCATCCAGATCGGATAGATTGGCATGTTCGCCCAGGATAAGGATGCTGCGACCAAATCCTTTTCCTTTTTTCAGACAGTCGATCCAGGCGACGGAATAAGTATAGTCCTTGTATTTTTCAAAAAGGCGGATGACCTCTTCCAGGTTGGCTGCCTTTACTTGTTTCTGCCGGATATAGGAAGTTTCGATCTTTTTCAGCCGGAATCTGACGCGGGTGATCACGCCGGTGAGCCCCATGCCTCCGCAGGTGGCTTCAAAGAGGTCTGTATGCAGGCCTGGTCCGCAGGTGATGATGTTCCCATCTGCCAGGAGGATATCCATTTCTTCCACATGATGAGAGAAACAGCCGTCTATGTGGTGATTCTTACCGTGTACGTCGCTGGCGATGGCTCCGCCGATGGTGATGAATTTGGTGCCGGGCGTTACTGGCAGGAACCATCCTTTGGGCACCACTACTTCCAGCACCTGGTCCAGGGTAATACCACTCTGGCATTCGAATACGCCGGTGGCGGCATCAAAAGAAAGTATCTTATCGAACTTTACTGTGCAGACCGTGTTGCCGGCCAGGGAAGCGTCTCCATAGCAGCGGCCGTTGCCCCGGGGGATAAATGTTTCAGTGTTTCTGACATAGCGCGCCATGTCGTCCAGCATGATAAAATTTTGTTCATCACTCTCCATTACCGGATAGTTTCCCCAGTTGGCAATATCTTTCTTCATGCAATTTGCATTTATTATTTAAAAAAGGTTCTGTCTTTCAGTACATACAGGAGAAATATATAACTGGCGATCCAAAGGAGTAATGTGATCTGAATAAACCGGTCTTTGTAAAGGATCTTAGTAGGCGAGCCAGAATCGGTAGATATGTAAATGAGGGACAAATATCTGAAAATTCCCGCAAAAACAAAAATGCAAGTGTAATAGAGGCGGTTGGTGCCCATGTGCTGGATGGTTTCCGGGGCCATGGTATACATCAGATAGGCCACGACGATGACGGCGCAGACCAGCGCCAGCAGGGTATTGAGCAGTTCCAGGTTATAGCCTTTGATGGATTTGCGCATATCTGTGCCGGAGCTAAGCTTTAGCAGTACGTCGTCCCTTCTTTTACCCAGCGCCATGAACACGGCCAGCAGGAATACCATAATGACGATCCATTCGGACAAGGGTACGAAGGAGATGACGGAGCCTCCCTTGATACGTAATACGAACCCGATGGCCAGCAGAATAATGTCGAGGATGGCGATGGATTTAAGACCCAGGGAATAGCTCAGGTTGACCAGGAAGTAGATGCCAATTACGAACAGGAATTTGTCGCGGATCCACCAGGCGAGGCCAAAACCTACCAGCAGGAGCAAGCCGCAGAGGATGAGGGCTGCGGTGGGAGACACTGTGCCGGCTGCCAGCGGGCGTTTGCACTTTACGGGATGTTTGCGATCGTCTTCCCTGTCCCGGTAGTCATTGATGATATAAATGCTGCTGGCTACAAAGGAAAAAGCGATAAATCCAAAAGTGATATTGGTCAACTTTTGAATATTAAAGATTTCGCCGCCGAAAAATAAAGGGATATAAAGAAACAGATTCTTTGCCCAATCCTTTGGTCTTAAGAGTTTAAGGTACGCCACTGCATTAAATTATCGCGACAAAATACAAACAAAAAAACAAAATCTATAATATTGCCGGAAAATTAATACAATGATCCAAAAACTGCCCGCAAAGGTGGAGATCCTCCTCATCATCCTGCTGGCCTGTGTTCCTCTTTTTATACGGCTACCCTACCGGGTGAACATCTTTCTTTCCTGGGAAGGGGCGTATAGAATGAGTGAGGGGCAACTGCCATTCAGGGATTTCGGCACTCCGCTGGGAGGGATGTTCTGGGTCGTTCCTGCCTTGTTCTTCAAGGTTTTCGGAGCAAAGCTCATCTCATTGGTAAAGGCGCAGGTATTGATCAATATCATTGCAGGTCTGTCTTTCCGCAGCATCCTTGTCAGTCTTTCCGTGGATAGGGGCACCCGGCTGGCCGCAGTGCTGTTATTCTGCATTTCTTACTCGTTCTTTAATTTCTGGCCGTGGTATAATCATTCCGTCATCGTATATGAGCTGGCTGCGCTGGCTTGTCTGTTCAGGTATGTTCGGCTAGATATCCCAGAAAGAGGCATGGCGTGGCTGATAGGCGCGGGTTGTCTCACTGTGTGTTCCTTTCTTACCAAGCAGGATGGCGGCGGTATGGCCTTCTTTTTATGCTGCGCTTTGCTGGCAGCGAACGGGTTGCTGGAGAAAAAATGGCGGCCTTTCCTCGTGTATGTGGGTAGTTTTGCCGTGCTGCTGGCGCTGATCGTCCTTGTTTTTTCAAGGTATGGGTTTGGTTATTGGTTCAACCACGGACAGGCGCCTCATACTGCGCGTGTGTCCGCCTGGGATATCGCGGATGAATTCTTTGGTTCTTCCCAGTGGATCAAGTTCTATATATTCCTTGTCATAGTGCTTTGTATCGCTCGTTGGAGAAGTCTTGCTGCATTGAAGGCGGATAAGAAAGGCGTGCTCATGGCATTGCTGACCCTGGGTGTCCTGGGGGAGGCGGCCGTCTTCCAGATCACCAGTTATACGCCGCCTGACAATAATATTTTTTTTCACAGCTTTGCCTTTGCCTGCATCTTTTTTATGTTAGGCCCGTTGTTGCCTGTGAGCTTTGCCCGTCCGCGGCTGTTGGTCATCGTTTCCGCCGGGATATTGTTGTGGTGGAGCGGCACCTGGTGGAGGTATACGCAGCGGATTGCGGCCCGTGTCCTTCCTCATAAAGAGGTTGCAAAGTCTGTCACGGGGGAGAATGTCGTCAACAGACAAACCTATATGATCTCCCGTGATACCGTGACGGACGTACCGATGGACCAGTGGGTGGAATGCGGGCTGCCTTCCTTCAATCGCATCATCATGCCTGCTCCCACGGCAGAGGGTATTCACAGGCTGATGAACATGGAGATCATAAAGAGGGCGGGGATGGATGCAAAAGAAAGTATCCGGGTATTGAACATGTCGGAGCTGACACCGCTGGCCGCAGAGGTACCCTTTTCGCTGGAGAGGAATTCGCAGCTGCCTTTGTGGTATCATCTCGGGGTCGGGATGTTCAACAGGCAGGCGGATATCTTTGAAGGCAGGATCAGGGGGCGTTATTACGACCTTGTACTTTTTGAGTATATACCTACTCTGAATAATTTTTATCCTTTTCGTGTCCGGGATTGTTTGCGTCAGAACTATAAATTAGTGGATTCTTTTCTGGCTCCCAGGCGCGGGCCTGAGACAAAGGGGCAGATAGAGGTATATGTCAGACCCGTGGATGCCACGGCCAGGATCACGGGGATGTAATAAAGTAAAACCGGCTAACTTTACGGTAAATATATCGCTGTATCAATACCGTCGCCAGCATACTCAGCAATCCTATAGAGTACCTTAAAGGGGTGGGGCCTTACCGCGCAGAGCTATTGAACAAGGAGCTGCAGGTCTTTACATTTAATGATCTGTTGAACCTGTTCCCTTACCGGCATGTGGACAGGACCCGGATCAACCTGATAAGGGATATCACCCAGGATACCGAATTTATCCAGGTGGCCGGCCGTATCATGAGTGTAGGGGTGATGGGAGATAAGCGCAGCCGGCGGCTGGTGGCAGAGATCAGGGATGCTTCCGGTGTTCTGGAGCTTGTGTGGTTCCAGGGGATCACCGGTGTACAGAAGCTGGTGCAGGTGGGGAGTGAGTTTCTGGTATACGGCAGGGTGAGTTTTTTTCAAGGTTCCCCGCAGATCACGCATCCCGAGCTGGAGGCCCCGGCAAAAGAGGCAGGCGGGCAGGCGACCCTGGAGCCTGTGTACAATACCACCGAGAAACTAAAGGCAAAAGGGTTGGGTGGAAGGCAGCTGGGTAAATTCACCCAGACCCTGTTGGGGATGTTAAAGGAAAAGGACCTGCCGGAGAATTTGCCGGAGATGGTGTTGGAATATCCTGATCCGGCGGGGGGGGCGCCCTTGCGTCATCTTTCCCGATGGGAGGCGTACCGGCAAATCCATTTCCCTACCCGTCCCGACCTCTATCAGCGGGCTCTTTCCCGTCTCAAATTTGAGGAATTCTTTATTGCCCAGGTACGACTGGGCATGATCAAGTCCAAACGGCACCGGTATTCCCAGGGGGTTGTTTTTGGGCAGGTGGGAGAGGTTTTTAATAAGTTCTATAGTGAATATTTGCCATTTGAGCTGACGGGCGCCCAGAAGCGGGTGTTGAAAGAGATACGCCGGGACACCGGCAGCGGCAGACAGATGAACCGGCTGTTGCAGGGAGATGTCGGCAGCGGGAAGACCATGGTGGCCCTGCTGGCTATGCTGTTGGCTATCGACAATGGTTTTCAGGCTTCTTTGCTGGCGCCTACCGAGATACTGGCCCGGCAGCATTATGAAGGCATCAGGGATTTGTTGAAGGATATGCCTGTGGAAGTACGGCTGTTGACGGGGTCTTCCAAATCCAGGTCCAGGAAGGAGGTGTTGGAGATGGCCAGGGATGGGAAGTTACATATCCTGATCGGTACGCATGCCATTTTGGAGGAGGCTGTACAGTTTGGTAATCTAGGTCTGGCCATCGTGGATGAGCAGCATCGTTTTGGCGTGGAACAGCGGGCGCGTCTATGGAAAAAGGCGGCTACACCCCCGCATGTGCTTGTGATGACCGCGACCCCTATACCCAGGACGTTGGCGATGACGGCCTATGGGGATCTGGACTATTCTATCATGGACGAATTGCCTCCCGGGAGGCAACCTATTGCCACCGTACATCGTCTTGATGATAAGCGGCCGCAGGTGATGGATTTTATCCGTCATGAGATCGATAAAGGCAGACAGGCCTATATCATTTTTCCCTTGATAGAGGAGTCGGAGAAGGTGGATTATGAGAATCTTGAGCAGGGGTATGAGAATATAAAGGCTTGGTTTCCCGAGCCAAAGTATTGGATAAGCAGGGTTGATGGGCGACAGAAGCAGGAGATCAGGGAGACCAACATGCAACGTTTTCTTACAAACGATACTCAGATCATGGTCGCCACCACGGTGATCGAAGTAGGGGTAAATGTGCCTAATGCCACGGTGATGGTGATAGAGAGCGCCGAAAAATTCGGGTTGTCGCAGCTGCACCAGTTGAGGGGCAGGGTTGGGAGGGGCCGGGAAAAAAGCTTTTGCATTTTATTAACAAGTCCTCGGTTGAACAAAGAAGCCAGAGAGCGGTTAAACACCTTATGTTCAACCAACAATGGCTTCAAAATTGCTGAAAAGGATCTGGAGATCCGTGGCCCCGGAGATATCAGCGGTACCCGTCAAAGCGGCATGTTGAACTTTAAGCTGGCCAGTATCGTGCAGGACAGGGAGTTGCTGGAACTTGCCCGGGAATTGACGGAAAGGATACTGGAGAGGGATCCCGACCTGGATGCGGCGGAGAACGCGGGCTTAAAGCATTTTCTTCAGGCGCAGCATGGCAAAACGCAGTGGAGCAGGATTTCGTAGAGGAGGGGCGGTCGTCTATTGTAAAATCTGAAACTCAATAAATTGGGAAGAATCGGCCTCTTTTTTCTGGTGTTCAATCTTTCCGTCCTGTATCTCTCAGCACAATCCGGCTATTCCAACCTCGAATTTGTTGAGAACAAGGGGCAGTGGGATCCGACTATCAAGTTCCGGGCGCAGATGACCGCGGGTACTTTTTTTCTTCGAAATGGAGGGTACTCGGTAGTTGTACATGACACGTCCGACATGGGGCGTATCCATCATCTGCTGCATGGCGAGCGCGTAACGGGCGGCGAAGGAGCGGGTGCAACAGTGAATATGGCGAGTACGAGTACAGGCAAGGGGCGTCCGGTGGTACCCCCCAGCACTTACAGGCTTCATTCGCATCTGTACAATGTCAATTTTGAAAACGCGAACCCGAACCCCGGGATCGTTGCGGAGAAACCTCTTCCTTCCTACAACAACTATATATTGGGCGACCCGGGCAAATGGGTTTCGCAGGCAAAGCCATATCTGAGTGTGACTTTCAAGGATGTGTACGATGGCATCGATGTTCATTATTACACCAATGAGGGAGTGCTGAAATACGATATCATCGTGCATCCCGGGGCTGACCCTTCCCGGATCAGTCTGCGATATGCCGGGGCCGATCAGCTCAGTATTAAGAAGGGGCAGCTGCTGGTGAAGACTTCGGTGAGCACGGTGAAGGAACTTGAGCCAAAGGCCTACCTGGTGGATAATAAAGGGAGGACTGATGTGTCCTGTAGTTATGTCATCAAGGACGGCAATAAGGTAAGCTTTAAGGTAAAGGATTATTCTCCTGACGCCACATTGGTGATAGACCCTACGGAGATCTTCTGTACGTTCACCGGCAGCCGGAGTGATAACTGGGGATATACGTCCACGTTTGACAATGCCGGGAATTTTTATGTGGGCGGCGTCGTTATTCAATATCCGGATTATAGCGGTAGTCTTTTTGGTGCGACTCCCGGAGCTTTCCAAAGCGGTTTTCAGGGCGGGGACGGGTCCGAGGGGGTTGCGGAGTTTGACGATAATAACAAACCCATCCTCTATTACAACTTTGATGTGGGTATCATGAAATTCAATGGGAATGGTACACAGATCGTCTATGCCACGTATCTGGGCGGAGGCGGTGACGAGCAGCCGCATAGTATGGTCGTTGACGGTCAGGGGAACCTTGTCATAACGGGGAGGACTACCTCGGGGACCAAGGGCACTACGAATTTTCCTACCTTCCCTGCTTCGGCGGGTACGCACCAGGGCTCAGGGTTTGATCTGTTTGTCACTAAGCTGAATGCCACGGGGACTGGCCTCATCGGCTCGCAAAAGATCGGAGGGAGCGGGGACGATGGTGTGAACTATTCTCCTAAATATGTAAATCTCAACGGTACACAAGAGCTGCGGCTCAATTACGGTGACGATGGCAGGGGGGAAGTGATCCTGAACGCGGCCGGTGAGATATATATCGTGAGCTGCACCAAGTCGTCGGATTTCCCTGTGATAGGGGCTTTTCAGGCCGGCAGTGGCGGCAAACAGGACGGCGTGGTGTTGAAGTTGAGCGCGGATGCCCAAACGCTGCTGGCCAGCAGCTATCTGGGTGGCGGTGAGGCGGACGCCGCGTTTTCTGTGGCGATCAATCCCCTTGATAATAACGTGTATGTGTCCGGTGGTACTTTGAGCAACAATTTTCCTGGCGTCAGCGGGACCGTGGTGGGCGGCAGCAACCATGGCGGCGTAGATGGCTTTATATCCATCATCCATGATAACGGGGGGAGTTTTTCGCTGGTGAGGACCACCTACTTTGGTACGGCCTCGACGGACATGATCTATGGTCTGCAATTCGACAAGGGTGGATCTCTGTATATCACCGGCACGACCTTTGGGGTCATTACGCCTGTCAATTCCCCATTTAACCAGGGTGGGAACCAGGCCAGCGGCAAGCAATTTATCACCAAGTTGAAGCCTGATCTTTCAGGCATCGTGTATTCCGCGAATTTTGGTCCTTCCGGGGGGGCTTCTCCCAATCTCTCTCCTACGGCTTTTCTGGTCGACCGATGTGAGAACGTCTATGTCTCCGGGTGGGGCGGAGGGCTTGATATCAGCGAGGGTTACAGCAATGCCGGCACGAATGGGCTCACTCCCACTTCCGGCGCTATCAAACCGAATACGGATGGAGCTGATTTTTACTTTTTTGTTTTGCAAAAGAATGCGGCCAGCCAGCTATACGGCAGTTTTTTTGGACAGAACGGCGGGCTGGGGGACCATGTGGATGGAGGCACCAGCCGATTTGACAAACAGGGGGTGATCTATCAATCCATCTGTGCTAACTGTGGGGGGCCGGACAATATCTTCCCTGTTACGGCGGGCGTTGTGCATCCGCGGAACGGGGCGTTGGCCATCCGCGGGGGCTGTAACGAGGCTGCGGTAAAGATCGCCTTTAATTTTGCCGGTATTGCGGGGGGGCTGAAGGTATCGCTGAAAGGCAGGGGGGACAGCCTGGGCTGTGTTCCCCTGAAGGTGACGTTGCAGGACACGGTACGTCGTGCAAAAAATTATATCTGGAATTTTGGGGACGGGGGAGCAGATGTGGCTACGACGGATTATATAGTAAACCATACCTATACCGCGGTAGGCGTGTACAGGGTCATGATGGTAGCCATCGACAGCAACAGCTGTAATGTGGCGGATACTTCGTATAAGACCATCACGGTAAAGGACAACCAGGCGTACCTGGATTTTGATTATGCAAAAGCGGGACTTTGTAACGAGTTGAATTATGAGTTCAGTAACAAGAGTACTGCACCGCCGCCGGCGCAGCCTTTTGGGAACAACAGCTTTGTCTGGATATTTGGGGATCAGCCGAACCAGGCGGTGCCCGGAGGTCCTGTCACCAACGTTGTCGGGCATACTTTCCCTTCACCGGGGACCTATAATGTAAGTCTTATCCTCACCGATATAAATTATTGCAATGCTCCGGATACGCTGACCAGGCAGTTGTTTATTGCCACGAATGTAGTGGCCAGCATTGGGACGCCGACCACGGGCTGTGCGCCTTATTATGCGCATTTTGACAATAATTCTTTAGGGGGCCAGACCTATCTCTGGGACTTTGGGGATGGGACCACTTCCACCGACCGGGTGCCGCCGGATCATTATTATCCCAACCCGGGACAGGTTACCGTCAAGCTGACGGTGTGGGACCCTGCCACCTGTAACAAGGTAGCTAGTACGAGTGTCACCATCACTTTGCTGTCAAAGCCTTCCGCCGACTTTACCTGGGCGCCTGATCCGCCTACGCCGAATACCCGTACTGTACTTACTCCTGTGAACAGTTCGTCTGACGTGGTGAAGTGGGAATGGCAGTTTGGCGACGGGGCATCGACCGTAAAGACCTCCCCGGATACGGTAGAGCATCAATATCAGCGGACGGATACATTCCAGGCGTGTTTGATCGTTTTTAACTCATCAGGCTGTACTGACACTATTTGTCATCCGGTGCCTGCCCTTATCAATCCCCTCCTGGATGTGCCCAATGCATTTACACCCGGCCGGTTTGGCCAGAACGCTATCATAAAAGTCGTGGGCTTTGGTATCGTGCATATGAATTTCAGGATCTACAACCGCTGGGGCCAGATGGTATTCCAAAGTACGGACCCCAACATCGGATGGGACGGCTATTACAAAGGGACCATGCAACCCATGGATGTTTATGCATATACATTGGAAGCTGAATATTTTGATGGTTCCAGGACTTCCAAAAAGGGAGATATTACCCTGCTCAGATAATATAAATGGCTTAATTTTTCGTACATTGTAAAAAGGAGAAATTGGAAAAAAGGTTCTACATATTCGTGCTCGCGCTAACGGTTGCCTCCGCCTCTTGTTTTGCACAGGAAGATGCCGGCAATATTGAATTTGTCGAGAATAAGGGGCAGTGGGACAACCGGGTGAATTTTAAGGGAGAGATGAGTACCGGGGCTTTTTTTCTGCAAAAGACGGGTTTTACCGTACTGCTGCATGATCCTGCCGATCTGCAGAGACTGGCGCTTCATGGGGCTCATCCTCCCGGACGTCCGGTGGGGGGCTGGGCGGGTGGAGGGGCCGGAAAAAGCAAAGGAGCTGATGCATCTTCTGCCGGTCATAGTAAGCCGGGCAACGGCGGGGGKAATGACACTTCCGATCTTCTTATTCATTCCCATGCTTATCGTGTCACTTTTGCCGGCGCCAATGAAGGGGTGACCATTGTGCCGGATAAACCCGCACCGGGTTATAACAACTATTTTATCGGCAATGACCCTTCCAAATGGGCGAGGGATTGCAAGATATACCAGGGGGTGACCTATAAGGATATCTACCCTCATATCGACCTGCGCTATTACACCGACCAGGGGCAACTGAAGTACGAGATCATTGTCCATCCCGGGGGCAATGTAGACCAGATCGCCATGTACTATGAAGGCGCCAGCGGACTGGAGATCAAAAAAGGGCAGTTGTTGATCAATACTTCGGTGGGGCAGGTGAAGGAACTGGCGCCCGCCACTTTCCAGTTTGATGAAAGAGGGCGTGTACCTGTGAAGTCCAGGTTTACCATCAAGAATGGTAATACCGTGCAATTCAAGGTCGGAGAATATGATACCAGGGCTACATTGATCATCGACCCTACGTTGGTGTTCTGTACGTTCACCGGCAGCAGGGTCAGCAATTGGGGGTTCACCGCGACCCCTGGTCCCGGCGGGACTTTTTTTGCGGGGGGCATTGTTTTTGGCAGTGCGTTTCCCTGGAATATGGGGGTACTGCAACCGCGTTATGGCGGTGGGCAGTTTGATGTGGGCATTATGAAATTCAGCAGTAATGGAGCGGCCAAAGTATATGCTACGTATCTCGGTGGAGGGGACAGCGAGTCGCCTCACAGCATGATCTCCGATCAGTATGGCAACCTGGTGGTCCTGGGCAGGAGCTATTCGTCCGACTTTCCTTATAAGACGAGGGAGGGTCCGGGTGGGGCTGCGGATATGTTTGTGGCGATGCTGGACGTCTCGGGCAGTACGCTCATCGGCTGTATGCGTATCGGGGGGACGGGGAATGATTGTGTCAACATGGGGGATCAGTTGCGGAGCCGTAATGAGCGGTCTGATTCGCTGATACGGAACTACGGGGATGACTCGCGTAGTGAAGTTGTGTTGGACGGTCAGAATAATATCCTGATCGCCGCCAATACCCAGTCTTCTTCGCCGGCGGGTCTTTTTCCCATCAAGGGGCCTGTATTTCAACCGAACTATGGCGGCGGGGGGCAGGATGGCGTTGTGGTGAAGATAGACCCCGCCTGTAATCATATCATCTGGAGCAGTTTTCTTGGCGGCTCCGGTAATGATGCCGCCTTTGTATTAAAGGCCAATCCTATGACAGGGGATATTTATGTGGCGGGGGCTACCACCAGCAAGGACTTTCCGGGGGATAAGGGGGGAGTGTTCCAGTCCACTTATGGCGGCGGGCAATGTGACGGATTTGTCACTGTAATCTCTGCGGACGGGACGAGGCAGGGAAAGACCAGCTATTTTGGTACGGCTGCAGCCGACGCCATATACGGGATACAGTTTGACAGGGAAGGGGTCCCCTACATCATGGGTACGACCAATGGGACGTGGCCTACCACTTCCAATGTCCAGTTTATCAACCCGGGCGCCAAACAGTTTGTGTCCAAGCTGCAGAATGACCTCTCCGGGTTTGTTTTTTCCACGACATTTGGCAATCCCTCCAGCAAACTGCCGAATATTTCGCCTGTAGCGTTCCTGGTGGACCGTTGTGAGAACATATATGTGTCCGGGTGGGGAGGGTGGATCATCGGGCAGGAGGCCGACCCCTATGGTCTTGCGGGGACTGTCGGCATGCCTGTGACAGGAGACGCCATCAAGAGGAATACGGACAACAGGGATTTTTATTTTATCGTTATCAAGAAGAACGCTTCGGCCTTGCTGTATGGGACTTTTTACGGGCAGGACGACAATAGTACCAGCATCAGCGAGCATGTGGACGGAGGCACCAGCCGTTACGACCAGTTTGGGATCATTTACCAGGCTGTCTGTGCCAATTGTAACGGCAATACGGCCAAGCCTTTTCCCACTACGGCGGGCGTGTGGTCGCCCAGGAATGGGGCCGGCAGGAATGGCTGTAATCTGGCGGCGATCAAGATAGCTTTTAATTTTGCCGGTGTGGCCGCGGGGTTGAAGGCTTCGGTAAATGGGAGGCCGAATGATACGACAGGGTGTATCCCCCTGGATGCTGTGTTTGAGGATACCATACGGAATGCAAAGTCCTACATATGGAATTTTGGAGATGGGGGGCCGGACACAGCTACCACTGCCTATAGCGTCACTCATACCTACAACCGGCCCGGGTCTTACCGGGTGATGATAGTGGCTATCGACAGCAATAGTTGTAACATCCGGGATACGGCCTATAGAATAGTGAGCGGCAGGACCGACAAGGCGATCCTTGATTTCAGCTATGAGAAGCTGGGGGATTGCCACAGCCTGACCTATTTGTTTACCAACCATTCGCAGGTGGCGCCCGGCGCCAAACCGCTGACGGATCAGTCGCTGGTGTGGGTATTTAGCGATGCTCCCGGTCAGCAGTTGCCGGCGGGGACTGACGGCAGCAGCGTCACCCATCCTTTTCAAGCGCCGGGGACGTATACCGTGCAACTGAAGCTGGTGGATATGGGTTATTGTAATTCGCCGGATTCATTGCCGAAGACCATCCGGGTATCGCCGCAGGCCAAGGCGCAATTTGTTACGCCTCCCTATGGCTGCGCGCCCTACCTGGCCAGCTTTGACAATACCTCTCTGGGCGGACTGACCTTTGCCTGGGATTTTGGCGATCCCGGCAGCGGCGCGCTCAATACTTCCACTGACCCGACGCCTACCCATTTGTACGAGAACCCAGGACCTTATTCCATCAAGCTAACCATCTTTGACGAGACTACCTGTAATAAAGTGTCCGACACGACCATCCCTATCCTGGTAAGCCCCCGGCCGAAGGCCGCCTATACCTTCAGTCCCTCGCCGCCCGTGGCTAATACCCCGATGGTATTTCAGAACGGTTCTATGGGAGCCGTGAAATACAAGTGGGATTTTGGGGATGGAGATACTTTAATGACGACAACCGTGGATACTATCCAACATTTATATAAATTTACAGACAGCTTCAATGTTTGTCTCGTCGCTTACAACCAATATGACTGCACGGATACGGTATGCCACACGGTGGCAACGTTGATCAATCCCTTACTGGACATGCCGAATGCCTTTACACCGGGCCGGTTTGGCCAGAACGGCATATTCAAAGTAGCCGGCTTTGGTATTACCAAGCTTATGTTCAGGATCTACAATCGATGGGGACAGCTGGTATTCCAGTCGACCGACCAGGACATTGGCTGGGATGGGAATTATCAGGGAAACCCGCAGCCGATGGGCGTATATGTCTATACTGTGGAGGCGGAATTCTCCAATGGCAAGCGGGCGACCAGGAAAGGTGATCTGACCCTGTTGCGATGAGGGAGTGATTTAATGTGTAAAAAAGACAACCAAAAAGACGTGAATAACGTTACTTTAAATGGACCCATGAGGGACGCAAAAAAAATATCGGTATGGGGGTGTTGCATTCTTCTTGTTGCGCTGCAGGGACGGGCGCAGGACCTTCATTTTTCCCAGTGGTTCAATTCTCCCCTGACGACCAATCCAGCTAATACCGGGTTTATTCCTGATGCCGACTACAGGCTTGGGGCCAATTACAGGGACCAGTGGTCCCCCATCATGTCGGTGCCTTACCGGACCTACAGCGTCTGGGGGGATGCCCAGGTTTTCCGCAACAGGATAGAGAATGGTTGGATGGGGCTTGGCGGTGTGATCATGCGGGACCAGGCCGGGTCCGGCACGCTGACGTCTACCCAGGCATATGGGTCCATCGCTTATCACCAGATGGTGGGGTTTGCCAGCCTGATCACGGCCGGGTTCAATGTAGGGTTTATCAACAAGCGTGTCAATACCACTACCCTGAAATTTCCGGATCAGTTTGACGGACACTTCTTTGACTCTCAATTACCCACCAGCGTAGCTATCGACAATCCGAGCGTGACCTATTTCGATATGCAGGTGGGGTTGAACTATGCCTATTTCCCCACGAATAAGATGTATTTGAATGCGGGATTTTCCGTACAGCATATCAACCGGGCGAGGGAGTCCTTTTTTATTTCAGAGCCCACCGGCTATGACAACCGTATCCCCCGCCGGTATATCGGCTTTATAAACGCCAGCATCAAGGCCAGCGACCAGGTGATCCTCAATCCCATGGCATATTATACCAGCATGGCCAATTCTTCCGAGGCCGTCCTTGGGATCAATGCCCAATACAACCTCAAGGATGATGGCGACCAGCAGGTCATTGGCGGGTTATACTACCGCGCGGGTGACGCCGTTATTCCCATGATCGGGTTTATTTACAAGAATATAAAGCTGACCTTCACATATGATGTCACCACATCTTCCCTCAAGCATTATGATGGAGGATTTGGGGCTTATGAATTTGCGCTCACCAGCCAGGGTTTCTACAATGAGTATAACGGCAACCGGCGGCAGTCGTTGTGTCCTACTTTCAAGCTGTGAGAAAAGTATGTAGTATCTTGCGCCCCAAAGAGGATCTCTTACCAAACAAAACATACGTAAGTGGCTATAGTCGGAGAAAAAGGGCTTATCACAGCTGACAGGGCAGAGGCATTCCGGAAGATTGTCGGGGACATGCATATCCTCATGGATGAGGAAACGCTCCGTCATTACGGGCACGATGAGACGGAGCACCTGTGTTATCTTCCCGAGATCGTATTGAGGCCTCGTACTGCGGAGGAGATCAGCGCCATCATGCGTATTTGCAACCAGTATCGTATCCCTGTTACGCCAAGGGGGGCCGGTACCGGGCTTAGCGGAGGCGCATTGCCGCAGTTGGGGGGTGTGCTGATATCCACCGAGCGGATGAGTTCCATTCTTGAAATAGACGAGCGGAATGGCCAGGTGACGACGGAGCCGGGTGTGATCACCGAAGTGCTGCAGGATGCGGTGAAAGAAAGGGGGCTTTTTTATCCCCCCGATCCCAGCAGCAGGGGATCCTGTTTTATCGGTGGTAATATTGCCGAGAACAGCGGAGGCCCCAAGGCCGTGAAGTATGGTGTGGTAAAGGATTATGTCCTCAATTTGCAGGTGGTATTACCCACGGGGGAGATCATCTGGACCGGAGCGAACGTATTAAAGAATTCCACGGGATATAACCTTACACAGCTGGTGGTAGGCAGCGAAGGGACGCTGGGGATTGTCACTAAGATTGTATTAAAGCTCCTGCCCTTGCCAAAATACGACCTGTTGATGCTGGTGCCTTTCCGGAGTCTGGAGAAAGCGGGGGAGGCTGTATCGGCCATTTTCCGGGCGGGTTTTATGCCCAGCGCCCTTGAGCTGGTGGAGATAGACGCTCTCAGGATCGCCAGCCGGCATGTAGACAGTGTGCTGCCCATACACGACGGTATAGAAGCGCATCTGATCATAGAAGTGGATGGCAACCATCCGGAATCTCTGCAAGGGGAGATGGAGGCCATTGCGGGGTTGCTGGAAGAATATGGGGCGGGGGAAGACATCCTTTTTGCCGATGATGCCGTACAGAAGGCAGAGCTTTGGAAGGTACGGAGAAGGGTGGCGGAGGCAGTAAAAATTGATGGATATACCATCGAGGAGGATACTGTGGTGCCCAGGGCTGCCCTGCCTGCGCTGATCAGGGGGGTAAAGGAACTGGGACGTAGTTACGGGTTTCATGCCGTCTGTTATGGGCATGCGGGGGATGGAAATCTCCATATCCGTATCAAAAAGGAGGGAAGCGCTAACAGTCAGGATGACCCGGCCATGGTAGAGAGTTTACGGGCATTATTTGTACTCGTAAAGGAGTTGGGAGGCACCATCAGCGGGGAGCATGGCATCGGGCTGGTGCAGAAGGGTTATATGGACATCATGTTCGGGGAGGTTCATCTGGAGCTGATGCGGCGTATCAAACGGGCGTTCGACCCTAACAATATCCTGAATGCCGGGAAGATATTCGACCAGAAATAAAAATTAAGCAATGATAAAACGGATCGTATTCGCATGGTTTTTATTGACAGCCGCCGTATTGGGAAGTTTTGCGCAGGAGCGCATGCCTCAACGTGTCTATACCTATTCAGACGAAGGCGCTGAAGGAGGGTTTTCCAAGAACAACCTTTTTCTTGGCGGCAGTCTGGCCCTTGGATTCGGATCTTACAGTTTTAATGTGGGTGTCAGTCCTGAAATAGGGTATTCGCTGACCAACTGGCTGGATGCCGGGGTGGTGGTGAATTTCAATTATAACTCCATACGAGCGGATCCCAATTATACGGGTAATATCCGCTATCATACTTTTAATTACGGGGGTGGTGTTTTCGCCAGGGGCTATCCGCTGCCCTTTCTCTTTCTTACGGCTCAGCCTGAGTACAACTGGGTGAGTCAAAACCTAAAGGATGTGAGTAACGGTGCGACGGCCACCTACAATGCTAATGCTCCCAGCCTGCTGTTAGGCGCCGGGTATGGACAAAGGGTGATCGGCCAGGGAAGCTTTTATATAGCCATTATGTTCGACGTGCTGGGGGATAAGAACTCTCCTTATAACGATATCTATGGTCATCCCCTGCCTGTAATCAAAGCGGGGTTCAATGTCTATCTGCACAAGAAATAGAGATCATACGAGTCTGTTCAGCACTTCCGCGGGGGTAGGGCAGAGATGTATCCTATCCTCGAGAGGGTCGTAAAGGAAGCCTTCTTTCTGCATGTGCATCATATGAAGGTGCAGCGGATCGTAAAATCCTGCCGAGTTAAGGAAATAGATAGGTTTGTTATGGATCTTCAGCTGATTCCAGGTCAGCATTTCGAATAGCTCGTCCAGGGTGCCGAAGCCTCCCGGGAGGATGATGGCTGCATCGGAGCGTTCGTACATCATTTTTTTACGCGTATGCATATCCGGGACGACCACCAGCTCGGTAAGACCGCTGTGATGACGTTCCCATTCCTTTAGTCTTTCCGGGATGATGCCGATAACCTCTCCACCTTCTGCCAGGGCTGCATTTGCCACCAGGCCCATGAGGCCTGTATTGCCTCCTCCATAGATAAGCCTGAGCCTGGCGAGCGCCAGCAGTCTGCCCAATTCGACCGTATGGGTGGAAAAGATGGGGTTATTGCCTTTTTGAGATCCGCAGAAGACTGCGACGGATTTTGTGGTAGTTGCCATAGATGATGCAAAATTAAATTTCCCATATTACCCCTGTATTTCCTAATTTCCGGGTCAGAATAATATTTTCCATGTCCTCATTGCTGTTGTTCACCTTTGTTATAGGGTACTTTTTACTGTTGCTGGGAGTGGCCTGGCGTACTTCACGTCATTCCAATAACGACTCTTTTTTTATAGGCAACCGTAATTCAAACTGGATGCTGGTGGCCTTTGGGATGATCGGCACATCCCTTTCGGGTGTTACGTTTGTATCCGTCCCCGGGACTGTGGGTGACTTTGCGGGAGATGTCCACAAAGGTTTTGGCTATTTCCCCGTGGTGATCGGGAATTTTATCGGGTACCTGGTGATAGGGTTTGTTTTGCTGCCTTTGTACTACCGGCTGAACCTTACATCTATTTACAACTACCTGGACAAACGATTCGGCAGGACGGCTTACAGGACGGGGGCGTTGTTCTTTATCCTGTCGAGAACGGTGGGCGCCACGGCCAGGCTTTACCTGGTGATCAATGTGCTGCATTTCTTTATCCTCAAGGACCTGGGCGTGCCGTTTGTCCTCAGTGTTTTTGTCATCCTTCTGATGATATTGCTGTACACATTTGAAGGAGGGGTAAAGACCATTGTTTATACGGATACGCTACAGACCACTTTTATGTTGTTGGGTATGGGCGTGTGTATCGTCTATATCCTCCGGCACCTGGACCTTTCTTTTGGCTCCGCCTTGCAGGCAATGGATGAAAAGAGCTTTACGGCGATATTCAATACGGATGTAAAGAGCAAGGGTTATTTCCTCAAGCAGATAGTAGGCGGGATATTTATCATGATCGCCATGACGGGACTGGACCAGGAAATGATGCAGAAGAATATCAGCGTCAGGAACCTGGGGGATTCGCAAAAAAATGTGATGGTTTTTAGCGTGATCCTTGTGCTGGTGAACTTCCTATTCCTCTTATTAGGCGGATTGCTGTATCTGTTTGTCCTTCACAAAGGGGCGGTCTATGAGGGGCATCGTCTCATGCTGGATGGGCGTAATGTCATCGGTGATGATCTTTTCCCCACCCTTGCTCTGCATGCCATGCCAAAGGCTGTGTCCATTTTGTTTATCATCGGGCTCATATCGGCTCTTTTTCCCAGCGCCGACGGGGCATTGACGGCGTTGACCTCCAGCTTTTGCATCGACATCCTGGGGCTCCGGGAAAAGGCGGGGCTCAGCGAGCAACAGAAAAAGAGGACAAGGATGACCGTGCATATCAGCTTTACCGTGCTTTTTCTTTTTTGCATCATGGTATTCAAATGGATCAATAACAAGTCCATCATTTATGTCATACTGGAACTGGCAGGGTATACCTATGGGCCATTGCTGGGGTTGTTTGCATTTGGCATCCTTTCGCGGCGGACATTGCGGGACAACGGGGTTGTCACTGTTGTCTGTCTGCTGGCGCCTCTCTGCTGCTGGTTTATCAGCAAATATTCGGCACAGTGGTTTGGAGGATTCCAGATAGGTATCGAGCTGCTGTTGATCAATGGTGTGCTAACCTTTCTCGGACTGCTGCTTATCTCAAAAAGAGCGGTGGCGACAAACTAATTTCCCAGGCACAACGTTAGATATCTGGAAAAAAGCTCTTTTAAAATTTTAGCCTTTTTCCAGAAACAGTTAATATCTGTCCTTCGGACAGCGAACCTGTGGTTCGCTCTGGGGATAGATAAATCCAATGTCAGACGTTTAAATGAGTGCACAGTATGAATGACACGATCCGTATGTCCAAGCAGCGCAGATGGGCAGAATCAAAAGCACATTCCAGTTGGCAGATCTTTAAAATAATGGCTGAGTTCGTGGATGGTTTTGAGGCATTGGCCAAATTAGGGCCTTGTATCTCCATTTTCGGATCGGCCCGTACCAAGCCCGGGACGCCTTATTATGAGCTGTCCACCGAGATCGCGCAGCGATTGGCGGAGGAGGGGTTTGGGATCATCTCGGGCGGCGGTCCGGGTATCATGGAGGCTGCCAATAAGGGCGCGCAGCTGGGCGGCGGCAAGTCCGTCGGGTTGAATATCGAGCTGCCTTTTGAACAGCATTGCAACCCGCATATCGACAGGGATGCCAATCTCAACTTCGATTATTTTTTTGTCCGTAAGGTCATGTTTACCAAGTATTCCCAAGGCTTTATCATGATGCCGGGCGGGTTTGGAACCATGGATGAATTCTTTGAAGTGGCCACCCTGATACAAACCGGGAAAATGGAAACGGTACCTCTGATCCTGGTAGGTTCATCCTATTGGAAAGGATTGTTGGACTGGATGAGAGCCGTTATGATGGAACAGCATGGAAATATATCCCCCCACAACATGGACCTGCTCAAGATAGCCGATACCGCGGACGAGGTGGCGGAGCATGTTCTGGCATTTTATCAGCGGCATCCGCTGCAGCCGAATTTTTAGGCGATATGAGGTATCTTTGCCGAAATTTTTTCTGTGGACATTATCAATCCTCAGGCGCAAGCCTATGCGGAACGGTACTCCTCTCCCGAACCTGAGCTGCTGCGGGAGATAGCGGAATATACCTATACTCATCATGCCCAGCCTCATATGCTCAGTGGTCATTTACAAGGGCGGTTCCTTGAAATGATCAGCTCTCTGCTGCGTCCCCGCAGGATACTGGAGATCGGCACCTTTATGGGTTATAGCGCCATTTGTCTGGCTGCCGGGTTGAAGGAGGGTGGAATTTTACATACCATCGAGCTCCGGGACGCCGATGCGGATGTTGCAGAAGGGTATTTTCGCCGGGCAAATATGACCGGCAGGATAATACAGCACCGGGGAAATGCGTTAGAAATCATCCCGGCCCTGAAAGAGGACTGGGATTTAGTTTTTATTGACGCGGATAAGGTCAATTATACAGAATACTATAAATTAGTGTTACCGCGATTGATCCCGGGAGGACTGATCATTGCGGATAATGTGCTGTTCCATGGAAAAGTTTTGGAGAAGCCCGTTAATGACAAGAATGCCAAAGCGATACAAGCTTTTAATGAGTATGTGGAAAAGGATGTGTCTGTAGAAAAAACAATGCTCACCGTCCGGGATGGTCTTTTATTCATCCGGAAAAATAAAGTAGGGCTTTCATGAAGGGAAAACAAATGTTATCGATGGGGTGGGGGATCATGGTCCTTTTTATAGGGAAAGGTCTTTACGCCCAGAACAACCCGGACGTCATCAACTATATAAACACTTATAAGGATCTGGCAATCAGTGAAATGCAGCGTACTGGTATTCCCGCCGCCATCACGCTTGCCCAGGGTATCCATGAGTCAGAGGCGGGCAACAGCGACCTGGTGAAAAGGTCCAACAACCATTTTGGTATCAAGTGCAAGGATGAGTGGACGGGGGACCGGGTATATCATGATGACGATGCCCGGGGAGAATGTTTTCGCAGTTATCCTACCGCGGCGGATTCATATAAGGATCATTCGGATTTTTTGAAACGGGGCAGCCGCTATGCATTCCTTTTTAACCTGGACCCTACGGATTACGAGGGGTGGGCCAATGGGTTGCGTAAGGCTGGATATGCCACCAATCCCAAGTATCCACAGATACTGATAAAGTATGTACAGGATTATAATCTTGAGCAATATTCCATGATCGCGCTGGGTAAAATAAAGCCTTCGGATGAGGTGGTATCGAAGGGGCCGGCGGGGAGCGCTGTGGGGCAACCGGCGGGCGGAGGGGCAGGCATTGTGCAAGCCCAGACCTACCCTGAGGGGGAGTTCCAGATCAACCGGACCCGGGTTGTTTTTGCAAAGGCGGGCGTATCCTTACTTGCTATTGCCGATCAATATGACATATCCCTACCTCGTCTGTTGGAGTTCAATGACCTGAAGGAAGAGGATGTGTTGACCAGGGACCAATTGCTTTTCCTGCAGCGAAAACGCAGGACGGGAACTACTGAATTCCACATTGTGCAGGAGGGAGAATCAGTATATGACATATGTCAGAAAGAGGGGGTAAGGTACCAGGACCTGATGGAGATGAATCAACTGGGTCCTGGTGTACAGCCGGCTGTAGGAGAAAAGATCTATCTGCAGGGGGCGGCCTCTACCAGGCCTGTAGTTACGAGGAGTGTAAACTAAAACTAACATAAGAGGATGTCGACGATCCATGTACACGATAAAGTATTCGAGCCATATTTGACTACCGAAGCCATCAGCGACAGGATACAGCGGATAGCCGAACAGATCAATCAGGACTATGAAGGCATGCGGCCTCTGTTCATCGCGATACTTAACGGGAGTTTTATGTTTGCATCGGACCTGTTCAAGGTGATCTCTATCGAGGCGGAGATATGTTTTATCAAGCTGGCCTCCTATAAGGGGACAAAGTCTTCCGGGCATGTGATCACTGCCATTGGGCTGGATATTGACCTGATCGGGAGGCATGTGATTGTGTTGGAGGATATTGTGGATACCGGCAAGACGCTGAATGAGTTCCTGCCGCAGCTGGAGCATCAGCAGCCTGCTTCCATGCGGATAGCCGCCTTGCTGCACAAGCCGGAGGCGACGGTGTACCCTATCACAGTGAATTATCTTGGTTTTTCCGTGCCCAACAAGTTCCTGCTTGGGTATGGACTGGATTATGATGGGTTGGGGCGGAACCTGCCTTCTATCTATAAATTGATAGAGTAGGCCTGCCGCCGGACAGGCGGCTGATTTTAACAAAGCGGGGCTTGACAAAGAGGAAGGAACGTATTAATTTAAGAATCAAAATATCCCATTGAAAAATGTAGCCATTTTTGTTATTGGCTGTCTTTTATTTCATGTTGCTTCCGGGCAGTTCTATCTGAGGGGAGAAGTAAAGGATGAGAACAATAGCTACTTGCCAAATGTGAGAATACTGCTTCATTCCAGCGGGTATTTATATCATTCCGGTAGCACCGGGGAGTTCGGGATACCTTTACCCCAGGCTAATGATTCGCTGACACTCTCTGCGGAAGGATTCCAGACCACGACAGTACATGTAGATGCGACCCAATATCAGCACATCACTCTGAAATTGCTGTTCCATCCGCCACCGGCGCCAAAAAAGCGGCTGCTTTCGCTGACAAAGGACCTGAAGGGGGGCGATTGGAAAGGGTGGACGGTGGGGGGCGAGACTTACAGCTCACTGGTAGAAAATACTTTTGTTCCTGCCGCACGGTTTCCCGAGACGGGTTTTGCGATCAATATCGATAAGGCTTCCTATAGCAATGTGCGTCGATTTCTAAATATGGGCAGCACCATTCCACCGGATGCCGTGCGTATCGAAGAGCTATTGAACTATTTTAACTTTGGTTATACGGACCCGCCCAGGGACAGTTGTTTTTCCATTCATTCCGATCTTTCGGAATGTCCCTGGAACCCGGATGATCAGCTGTTGTTCCTGAAAGTGTGTGCGCGCAAAGTGGACCCGGCTCAAATACCTCCCGCCAACCTTGTGTTCCTGGTGGATGTATCCGGATCGATGGATATGCCGAATAAGCTGCCTTTGCTAAAGTCTGCTTTTAATTTATTGGTAAATAATCTCAGGCCTATCGACACCGTGTCCATTGTCGTGTATGGCAGTACGGTAGGTGTGTGGTTGCCGCCTACCTCCGGGGCAGACAAGAAAAAGATCCAGAAAGCGATAGAGGATCTGTCACCCGGTGGTCCGACCCCGGGTGAGGCGGGTATCCGGGCTGCTTACCGGGTGGCCAAGAGCCAGTTTATCGGTGGGGGGAACAACCGGGTGATCCTGGCGACGGATGGGGATTTTAATGTGGGTGAAACTTCGGAGGAGGAGCTGGAGAAGCTGGTGTCGCTGCATAAACAATGGGGGATCTATCTCACCTGTCTGGGGGTGGGGATGGGTAATTACAAGGATTCCAAGCTGGAGGTGCTGGCGAAGAAGGGCAATGGGAATTTTGCATATCTGGACGATGAAAAAGAGGCGGAGAAAGTACTGGTCCGGGAGTTTACTCAGACGGTGTATGCTGTGGCTGACGATGCATATCTGAATATCTCCTTTAATCAGTCGTTGGTGAAAAGCTACAGACTGATAGGGTTTGACAATAAGGTCAAGATGCTTACCGACTCTTTAAATGAAGTGCAGGGTGGAGAGGTAGGGTCAGGGCATTCCCTGTTGGCTTTATTTGAAATAACGCCTACCGAACCCGATAGTGTGGAAATGTCGGACAGGGATCACCTGGCCCGTGTGAGTCTGAACTATAAGCTGCCGCATGATTCATTGGTGAGGACGAGCACGTATGTATGTTCTTCTCAGATGACGGCTTTCCGGGACCTTCAGCCCTGCTACCGGTTTGCCTCATCCATCGCCTTATTTGGAGGTCTGTTAAAGAGGTCCCGGTTCACCTCCCAGGCAGGATGGAAGGATGTCATAGAGATTGCCCAACAGTCCCGTGATCCTGATGACGGGATGCAGCAGGAGTTTATCGGTCTGATCGAGAAGGCCCGTAAAATTTACGGGAAGCGGAGGAAGAAAGATACTAACTAAACATTTCCCTCACTTTATCAAAGAAGCTCCGTTCGTTCTTATCCGGCTTGGGCTGGAAGTTGGGTGAATCGCTTAATTTTTCCAGGATCGCTTTTTCCTCCGGGCTTACGTGCTGGGGTGTCCAGACATTGACGTGTATGAGCTGATCGCCTTTTTCGTATGAATTGACGCCGGGGAAGCCTTTGCCTTTGAGCCGGAATATCTTACCGCTCTGTGTGCCGGGTGGTATTTTGATCTTCGCCTTCCCATCGATGGTAGGGACTTCCGCATTCATGCCAAAGACCGCGTCTGCAAATGAGATGTGCAATTCATAGGCGACATTAAGTCCATCGCGATGTAGTTCGGGATGTTGTTCTTCTTCGATGAGGATGATGAGGTCGCCGGGTGCGCCGCCTCTTTCACCTGCATTTCCCCTGCCGCCTACGCTGAGCTGCATACCTTCCTGTACGCCGGCGGGGATATCGATGGTGACGGTTTCTTCTCCATATACCCGGCCTTCGCCTTTACAGACGGAACATTTTGCCGTGATGGTTGAGCCTTCTCCGTTGCAGGTGGGACAGGTGGTCACTGTCTGCATCTGTCCCAGGAAGGTGCTGGTGACCTTACGGACCTGACCGCTGCCGCCGCAGGTGGAGCAGGTCTGTATGCTGCCTTTGTCTTTGGCGCCTGTGCCGCTGCAGGTATTACAGGAGACATATTTTTTGACCTTGATATTCTTGGTGACCCCTTTTGCTATTTCTTCATAGTTGAGCTTGATCTTTACACGCAGGTTGCTACCCCGTACGCCTCTTGCCCTGGAGCCTCCTCCTCCTCTTCTGCCACCGCCGCCAAAAAAGCTGCCGAAGAGATCGTCCCCGAAAATATCCCCGAACTGGCTAAAGATGTCATCCATGTTGCCAGTGCCGCTGAATCCGCGGCCATTGCCGGAAAGTCCTGCATGGCCGAAGCGGTCGTATTGCGCACGTTTGTCCCCATCGCTCAATACTTCATAAGCCTCCGCGGCCTCTTTAAACTTTTCTTCCGCGGCCTTGTCGCCGGGGTTGCGGTCGGGGTGGAACTGCATGGCTACCTTACGGTATGCCTTTTTGATATCCTCGGCTGAGGCGCCTTTTACAACGCCGAGTATCTCATAATAATCTCTCTTCGTAGACATAATAATAGAAAACTATTTTTTATTTACCTACCACCACTTTGGCAAAACGGATGATCTTGTCATTCAGATAATAGCCCTTCTGTACTTCATCGATGACCTTTCCTTTTTGCTTTTCGTCCTGTACGGGTATTTCTGTGATGGCTTCGTGTTTTTCGACATCGAAATCGGTGCCGATGCTTTGCATAGGTTTCAAGCCCTTGCTTTGAAGGGTGTTGCGGAGTTTTGAGAATACCAGCTGGATACCTTCTTTTACCTGGCCGATGTTCTCAGCCGTCTGCAGCTGTCGTTCAGCCCGGTCCATATCGTCCAGCACATCCAAAAGGGACGTGATGATCTCTTTTCCGGCTGTTTGTCTCAGCTCAATATTTTCCCTGGCGCTACGTTTTTTGAAGTTATCGAATTCGGCAAAAAGACGCAGGTATTTGTCTTTTTGGGCCTGCAATTCCTCTTTCAGCTTTTCCTGCTCATCCTCTCCCGACAAACTTTCGTTCAAATGAGTGGTACCAGCGACATTTTCGTCCGTATTCATATCTTCCATATGTGGATTCGTTTCTTGCATAGTCATATCCTTTGCCCGCGTTTTTTGGGCACAAAGGTAAGACAGTCAAAAGTTTTGCCAAGGGGTAAACAGAGACAAATTGTCGTATATCTTCTTTTTTACTGACAACATTAGGGTATGGATTAAATTTTTCGGATGAGGCTTTTTTGGAATATGGGCCCGAATAGCACCTTTTACTTTACTAACTAAATGAATACTAATTCCTTAAATACAGGACAACTGGAAATATGGTAGCGCCCCGACCAGATATTGGATTCTCTTCTGCCAATCTACTGACGTTATTTCTGCTTTTTTTTCCGGGAACGATGGTATAAAAAAAAGATCTGTGTGTCTTAGCTGATAAACAGCGTCATGGGCTACTCCAGGCAGGATTTCTCCCAGTAAAATTGTCTTTATGAAAATATCAGTCAAAGTATTATCGGGGCTTCTCATTTTGGCGATCATTATTGCCGGCTGCGCCAAGCATCAAGGAGCGGGGGCTGTGTCTCCGCCGGTGACGCCTCCGCCGGATAGTTCCACTGGTCCTGTGGGCAGCCCGGACGTTGCCTTCTACCTGACGAAGGCGGATGGAAGCGTGCTGTTCAAACCGCAGAACCAACGTCTGATGTTTGGTAATACAGGGAGTGGGGGGCTTACCATTTTGGTGGACAGCACGAAGACCTACCAAACCATCGATGGATTTGGCTATGCGTTTACGGGCGGCAGCGCCTATCTGATCAACCGGATGCCGACTACTGACAGAGATGCTCTGCTGAAGGAGCTTTTTTTGACGGACAGCAACCGGATAGGGGTCAGCTATCTCCGGGTAAGCATTGGGGCTTCCGATCTCAGCGCCAATGTATTTTCCTACGACGATGCAGGCAGTCCTGCGGCCCCGGATACAAATCTTGCGCAATTCGATCTGTCGGCCGACAGGTATGACCTGATACCTGTGCTGAAGCAGATACTGGCGTTGGCGCCTGGTATCAAGATACTTGGATCGCCATGGTCGGCTCCTTTGTGGATGAAGTCCAACAACAACAGTGTCGGGGGAACATTGCTACCCGGATATTATGATGTGTATGCGCGTTATTTCGTCAGGTATATACAGGCCATGAAGGCTGAGGGTATTCCGATCGATGCCGTCACGCCGCAGAATGAGCCGATGAACCCTCTCAACAATCCCAGCATGACCCTAACGGCGGAGCAGGAGGCGGACTTTGTGAAGAATCATCTGGGGCCGGCTTTTCAGGCGGCGGGTATTACGACGAAGATCATTGCGTTTGATCACAACTGTGAGAACCCCGGGTATCCGCTGGCGGTGTTGGGGGATGCAGACGCGCGTAATTTCCTGGACGGATCGGCTTTTCATTTGTATGGCGGGGACATCAGTGCGTTGACACAGGTGCATAATGCTTATCCCTCCAAGAACGTATATTTTACCGAGCAGTGGGTAGGCGGGCCCAGTCATTTTGGAGGCGACCTGGGGTGGCATGTGAAAAATCTCATCATTGGCGCTCCCCGGAACTGGAGTCGCAATGTGCTGGAGTGGAATCTTGCCAATGATCCGGATTATCAGCCGCATACGCAGGGGGGCTGTGGGAACTGTCTGGGGGCGTTGACGATCGGCGCTTCGGTGAGCCGTAATGTATCCTATTATATTATTGCCCATGCCAGCAAGTTTGTCCGTCCGGGTTCGGTGCGGGTGGATTCCAATATCCCGGGCAGTCTGCAGAATGTGGCATTTGTAACACCCGATGGGAAGAAGGTGCTGATCGTTTTGAATGACAGCGGAGGGCAGCAGGCTTTCAATATACAATTCAAGGGGAAGATCGTCCAGGTATCGTTGGATGGAGGGGCGGTGGGGACATTCGTGTGGTAGTTGTACCTTTGCGGCCCATGACAAAAGTTTATCTGAAGAAAAAGATCAGTCGCCGTATTGAAAACGGTCATCCCTGGATATTTGGAAATGAAGTAAATACGGTAGACGGGGATGCTGCCGGTGGCGAGACTGTAGAGGTATACACGCATGACAAAAAATTTGTGGGGAAGGGGTATATCAACCCGCAGTCCCAGATCCTGGTGAGGCTGCTGACCAGGGATAAGTCGGAGGTGATAGACGAAGAGTTCTTTTTGAGGAGATTACAAGAAGCCTGGGATTACCGCCAGCGGTTGGGGTATGTAGAGAACTGCCGGCTTATTTTTGGCGAGGCTGACTTTATGCCTGCCCTTATTATCGACAAGTTCAACGATCACTTTGTTTTACAGACCCTGGCGCTGGGGATGGACAAGTGGAAGCCTGCCATTGTGAAGGCATTGGAGAAGATATTCAGCCCTAAGGGTATATACGAGCGAAATGACGTACCTGTGCGGGAACTGGAGGGTATGCCGCAGCAAAAGGGGTTTCTTTCGGCGCCTTTTGATACGCAGATCATAATCCGGGAGAATGGGCTGCAGATGCATGTGGATCTTGAGAATGGGCAGAAGACGGGGTATTTTCTGGACCAGCAGGACAACCGCCGGGCTATCCAGCATATTGTCAAGGGGGCGGATGTGCTGGGGGCCTTTTGTTATACGGGCAGCTTTGAGACGCATGCCGGCTGGTATGGCGCCAAGTCTGTCCTTGGTCTTGATATTTCGGAGAATGCCGTAGCGCAGGCTCGCCGGAATGCAGCACTCAACGGACTGGAAAATATTTGCAGGTATGAGGCGGTCAATGCCTTTGATGTATTGAAGCAGTGGAGCAAGGAAGGGCGGCAGTACGATGTGGTGATGCTGGACCCGCCTGCTTTTACCAAGAGCCGGGAAACTATCCAGAAAGCCATCACAGGCTATAAAGAGATCAATTTACGGGGGATGAAGCTGGTGAAGAAGGGGGGATTTCTGGTGACCTCCAGCTGTACCAACCTTGTTCAGCCTGAGCTTTTTTTGGAGACCATACAGATGGCTGCGAAAGATGCGCGGCGCAGATTGCGACAAGTGACCTTTCAGGCTCAGGCCAGCGACCATCCCATCATCGAAGGCTGGGAAAATACAAACTATCTTAAATTCCTCATTGTACAGGTATTGTAGTATATTCATTCACTGATCATACTACACATGAGAAAATTGCTCGCAGGGGGACTGCTGACCCTCTTATCTGTCATTTCCTACAGTCAGGCGCTGCCATTGCGTGAGCAGGCCAGGATCATCAATACTTTATTAGCCGAAAGATTGAATACGTTGCTGCCCGTCCTGATGGAAAGGAGTAACATCGATTGCTGGGTTATCATCAGCAGGGAGTACAATGAGGATCCCGTGTTGAGGACCATGTTGCCGGCCGAGTGGCTGAATGCGCGGCGGAGGACCATTTTTGTGTTTTATCGGGATAGCGTGACAAAAAGTCTGGAGAAGCTGGCCATTACCCGGTACAATGCGGGTAACGAGATCAAGGCTGTCTGGGATATGCAGCGATTTCCCGACCAATGGGATGCGCTGGTGAACCTTTTGATCTCCAGGGGGCCTCGCCGGATAGCGGTGGACATTTCCACTGATTTTGGTCACGCAGACGGAATGGACCATACGGATTATCAGGAGCTGTTGCGCAGGCTGCCAGAAGAGTTGAGGACCCGGGTTATTTCGGCTCAGCCGCTGGCGGTGGGTTGGCTGGAAACGAGGACTCCGCAGGAGATGGAGTTTTATCCGAGGTTAGTACAGTATACGCATGCTATCATTGCGGAGGCTTTTTCTTCCCGGGCCATCAGGATCGGGGTTACCAGTACCGGGGACCTGGAATGGTGGCTGCGGCAGCGTATCAGGGATAGTGGTTTTGATACCTGGTTTCATCCTACGGTGGATATTCAGCGGGAGGAGGGCCGGTCAAAGGATGATATCATCCGGTCCGGGGATCTGTTGCATGTGGATTTTGGGATCACCTATTTGCGGCTGAATACGGATGTGCAAGAGCATGCCTATGTGTTAAAGCCGGGTGAGACGGCTGTGCCTGCCGGATTGAAGGCTGCATTCGACAGGGCCGGACGGCTGCAGGACATCCTCACCGCCGCATTTAGCGAGGGCCGGACGGGCAACCAGATACTGGCAGCGGCACTTGCCCGGGCCAGTCTGGAGGGGATCCAGGGGGCGATATATACCCATCCCATTGGGTATCATGGCCATGGGGCCGGACCAGCTATCGGGCTTTGGGATCGGCAGGGAGGTGTGTCCGGCAGCGGGGATTTCCCCATGCATAACCGTACTGCTTATTCCGTCGAGTTAAATGCCGTCAGCGAGGTGCCGGAATGGAAGAAGGCGGTAAAGATCATGCTGGAAGAGGATGGTTACTTTGACGAGAAGGGGTTTAGGTATATCAATGGAAGGCAACGGGAGATGTTCCTGATAAGGGGGGATTGAGTCCGATGGCTGGCTGATTATTTATTGATCTGGAAGGTACCGGAGTCGGTGACCCTGCCATTGGGATCTCTCAGCTGGAAGATATAGATACCCCGGACCAGTTCGCTGAGATTGACTACTGTTTTTGGAGAGATGTCCGTCACTTCCTTTACTTTTCTCCCGAGAAAATTAAATATTTGAAGGGAGTATGTTTTATTGGGTTCTTTTGCGACTTCGAAAGTGATGTAGGAGATAGCTGGATTAGGGTAGAGTTTGATGACTTTGGATTCAGGGTCGGGCATAGGGCCTTTCGCCTGGCTAAAAGCCTGGGTGGATGTCAGTAGAATAATGGATAAAATAATGTAAAAAATCCTCATGTATCGGCTATTTTACACGTGAATCCAAAATAAGCGTTTACTCCCGAAGATACAAATAATAGTCCAAAAATAATGCTAAATTTTGGAAACCATCCCGGTGATGGCCGGGATGTAGTTATTTGGTCTTCAATTAATTAAGTTCCGACAGTGTTTTTTGGATCTTGGAGAAGTCCGGGAGGTCGCTGGCTGTCTCCAGCACTTCCGCATAACGGATGATGCCGTCCTTGTCGAGAACAAAAGCGGATCTTTTTGATACCCCTTTCATGTCAAATACGAAAGTATCGTAGAGACAGTCATAGGCTTTGGAGACTTCCTTATTAAAGTCGCTGAGGAGCGGGAAGTTCAACTGTTGATCGTCTTTATATCTGGCGAGGGTGAACAGGGAGTCTACGCTGATGGCCAGTACCTGGGCGTTCACCTGGTCGTACAGGGCGATGTTATCGCGGGTGCTGCAAAGCTCTTTGGTGCAGGTGCCTGTGAAGGCTTGCGGGAAAAATAGCAGGAGTACATTTTTCCCTTTAAGATCATCGAGGCTGACTTTTTTCTTTTCGGAATCGTAAAGGCTAAAGGCTGGCGCTTTCTGGCCGACTGTCAATGGCATAATGATAAAATTTTTCGAATCTCCGCTGGTCTGCGGTGACGCCAGGCAAGTTACGTTAAAATTTCGGGCACAGGATACGGTATTTGGAATTTTCGCGATCGAGGAATCCTATATACGAGATGGATAGTTCTATACCGCCTCTGCCATTGCTGACTGTCTTTAATTGTGAAACATTGACATCATAGCTAAGCGAAACTGCGAGGGAGTTCATTTCCAGCTTTAGCGCCGGGATGAGTGCGTCTTTCCACCGGAGGAAGGCGCCGAGGCTCAGGATGTAGTTGGAATTTTCCGGATCGTCTCCCAACTTATAGGAATAGAAGGCGCCTGCGATGGTTTCTTGTGCCGGGCCTTGTCGGGTATGGTCGCCTTGCAGGGTGAAGTAAGTAAATTCGTTTACGATCATTTTTATGCCTGCGGAGAAAACGTATTTGGGGTCTAGTTCGATGCCCGGGGTTTTGTAGAAAGAATTTTTGGGGCGATTGAGATGGTGCATTGCTACTCCAAGGAAGAGGCTATTGCCCTTGTCTCTTCCAAAGCCTGTGTTGAAGCTCAGTCCCAGGCTGCCGTCCAGGTAGCGGACCGTAGGGTTGGTCAAGACCTCTCCGTCCGGCAGGGCGGGGTCGTAGGCGGTGCCGTTGTACTGGCTGTTGGTGGTGACTTTGGACATATCGATCCTTTTTTCCACCAGGCCGCCCATAAAGCCAAGGGAGAGGTACATAGCGCGTTCGTCGCTCAGGGATTTATGATAGTTCAATGCCGGCAGTAATTCTGTAGTGGACAGGGCAGCCGTGCCGGCTTTGTCATATAGTATCTGGAGTCCGACCGTAAGGAAGTCGTTGCTTTTACCCACCGGCATTTTGTATTCTCCGTTGAGCGAGCCAGTACGATAGGCGTTGGTAAAGCTGTTCCACTGATCGCGGAAGACGGCTTGTACTCTATAGTCACCCGTAAAGATGCCTGCCAGGGAGGGGTTTCGAAGCAGCGGCGCTTCGAAGAACTGGGAGAAATGGATGTCCTGGGTATGGGCTTTTTGTATGTACAGAAAGCCTGTTGTCAGGATGAGGAGTAATATGTGTTTATATATTCTCAATTCTATCGTATTAATGTGACATCACCCTTCAGCGCCACAATCTGTGCGTTGATACAGATGACCTCGATGATATATACATAAGCGTCGGATGGGGCCGGGCGGCCGTTGATCGTGCCGTCCCATCCCATGGATGCCGAATTGGCCGGGAAGTTCTTCCGCTCGAATACCAGTTGTCCCCAGCGATTGAAGATCCTCATGGATTGTATATCGTGCAAGCCTTTTCCCCTTGGATAGAAGACGTCGTTGACGCCATCGTTGTTGGGTGAGAAGGTATTGGGTATAAAATAATTTTCTCCTCCGCAAATGGTCTTCACCAGCACCGTGTCCGTGGCAGTGCAATGGTTCTCATCCGTCACTGTGATCGTATAGGTCGTATTGAAGACGGGGGTGGACACAGGGGTGGGGCAGTCGGTGCAGTCCAGGTAAGTGGATGGCGACCACGTATACGTATTGACATTGGAGCTGTAAGTGAAAGGCAGGGTCACGGGTATGCCTACGGGTGTGGTGAGGACCCTGGGGCCTTTTATCTCCGGCAGGGGAAAGATGTTTACGGGCTGCGAGGTCGTGTCGTTGCATCCGAATGCCACAGAAGTTTTGAGATAGGCTATCAGCGGCCCTGACGGGAACTGCAAGTTGGGATCCTTTGAGCTGGAATTTGAGCCGTTGCTAAAGGTCCATGCATAGGCGACGCTGTCGATATTGGGGATGGTCACGTTGCCGTGGAACTGTATGGGGCCTGTACACAAGGGGCCGTCGGCGCTGATGAGGGGATGGGGTGTCTGCCAGATATGGATCGTATCCGTGTAGCTTTCATTACAGCCAGAGTTGGTGGTCACTTTTAGCGTGGCGAGTCGTACCCCGGGCTGGCTGTAAAAATGGGTCTGGGTCAGGAAGGGGTCGTCCGGGTGGCCTGTGGGGGTTGGGGAGGTGAGGGTGGTACCGTCTGCAAAGTCCCAAGTAAGATTGCTTTGTCCATCGTTGCTGATGACGATGCCCTGGAAGTATATAGTACCGGTGTCGCACACGTTCTTTTTGTTCATGGTGAAGATGGGCACCGACCCCAGCACCGTAATAGCGCCTCTGCCGACAGACGCGATACAGCCGCTGGCATCCTGGAGGATTACCTGGGGCGAATAGGTGCCGAGGATTTTATAGGTATGGGAAAGGGTGGTACTTCCCGAAGTGTCTACCGGACCATCGCCGAATGCGAACGTAAAGCCTATATATGGCGGAGGGGTGACGACAAAGTTGGCGGTAAGAGAATCACATTGGCTTGTCGGTGAAAAAGTAAGAGAGGTGGCGGTGTTAGGTTGATAGACATAGACATTCCGCATGGCGGAGTCGCGGCATCCTCCCGCGCCTTGCAGCACCAGCTTGGCTACGTAGGCATAATTATTTGCCGCGGGGCCATAATTGTTATAAAAATGTGTGACCGTGTCCAGCGTGGATGTCGTGTGGTCGCCAAAGTCCCAGTACAGACTGTCGTAATACTTACCGGCCGGCGTAAAGTCCGTCGCCATGGGCGTACAGATGCCCGCGCTATCGTCCAGCGTAAAGGCAGCGATGGGTTTCTGGATATGTATATAATTGTTGTAGGTCACCGAGTCGGAGCAGCCCGCGCCGTCTGTGATCTTTAGTTTGACGTTATAGTATTGTCCCGTGCCGGTGTATCCGGTGTAGATGTGGGTGGGGTTTTGCATGGTGGAGCCAGCGGCGCCGTCGCCGAAGTTCCAGCTGTAAGTAAGGTTGTTACCCTTGGAGCTGTCTGTAAAGGGAACCGGTGCATCGGGGCAATAGACGGTATCGCGTGCGAAGAATCCTGCCCTGGCGGATGAGATCTTTACGGGTGTGGTGACCCTGGCTGTGTCGACGCAGCCTTTGGCATCCTTGACGGCGATGATGACGTTATAGGTGCCTGTGTCAGCGTATGTATGTGTCAGTGGCAGGGACGGGAAGTTTTGGGTATTGCCGTCGCCGAAGTCCAGGAACCAGGAATTGATGGCGTCTGTGCGGTAGGGTGTTGACTGGTCGGTGAAAGTGATGATGTTATTCTTACAGCCGCCGATGCCAGTGGCCAGTTTGGCCGTGGGGCCGGTGATCTGGACCGTATTGGTTACCGGTCCGAAGGGGCAGCCGCCATTATCTGTTACAACGAGTTCGATGACATGTGCGCCCGTATCCGGAATGGAGGTGGTAAAGTTGGGGTTATTTGTTGTCCGTGTGCCTGTATTTACTGTCCATGTATAGGTGGAGATACCTGTGGCCGGCGTGCTGGTGGAAGTTACCGTAAAGTCGCTGTTTCTGCAGACCGGGTTGGGGGTGATGGTAAAGGAAGGGGTGACGGGTTGGAGGGTGATGGGGGTCTTTGCGACGTCGGTGCAACTGCCCTGGGTGACCGTAAGTGTGACGTTTTGCGGGTTGAGGTTGGTGAAAGTGTGCGGTGGCGGAGTTTGTGCAGTGGACGTAGTGCCATCGCCAAAGTCCCAGAGATAGGTGACGGGTTTTGCCGGGTTCGGGTCGACCTTGGAGGTGTCGGTAAAACTTACGACGTGTCTATCCGCGCAATTTATTTTAAAGTCGAAACCCGCCAGTGGAGGGTTGATATAAATATATTTTGACTGGAATGTGCTTTGGGTACACCCATGATGCGTCACGGAGAGCATGACATCATTAAAGCCCGTGTCTGTATAATAGTGAGTTATAGTGGGCCCTATCGTGCTGGTACTCCCATCTCCGAAATTCCAGAGCCATTGGTCGATGGACGGAGACGTAGAGGTAAAGGTAATGGTCCCACGGACGCAGGATGTGGTCGGGGTGGCCGTAAATGCCGCCGGCACCTTATTGCCGATGACCGCAATGCCGGGGAAGGTTTGGGTGGCAGTGCAACCACCGTTGGTGGTTATCTGGAAAGTAATGTCATAATTCCCTTCTGCACCATAGGTAAAGGCCGGGGTGGGGGAGGTGGAAGAAGACGGGGTTGCTCCCGGAGCCGTCCAAAGGTAGGAGGCAACACCGTCAGGGGCGGATACGCCCGGGCTGGGATGGATGGGGTCGCCCACGCAACCTCGCGTGCTAAGGCCGGCCACGGATACGGCGGGTGGGCCAAGCCGGATGTATTGGGTCTTAGTCAGTGCGTTGGAGCAGCCTGTATTGGTAGTGACGTTGAGGCTTACATCGTAGTAGCCAAAGGTGGTATAGGTATGGCTCGGGTTCTGTTGTGTGGAGGTGGTGCCGTCGCCAAAGTCCCATAACCATCCTGTGCCGCCGACGGTCTGATCTGTAAAATTGATGGTGGCGGGAACGCTACAGCCTCTGGGTTTATCAGCGGTGAAGCTGGCAGGTGCGGCAGTGCCTACCGTGATCGTTTTGGTCGCGCTGGAGCTGCAGGATGCATAGGTATTGGTGAGTGTCACTGTGTAAGTGCCCGGCGTTGCGTATGCCTTTTGCGGGTTGGGGAAGCTGGAATTGGTGCCGTCCCCGAAGTTCCAGGTGGAAGACACCGGAGCGGGAGAAGACCCATTCTGGAAAGCCACCGGCATGTTGAGACAGGCATTATCGGGCGCCGTTATTACAGGAGTGTTGCCCTGGAAGCTGAAGGTCTTTGAAGTAGAGGCGCTGCAGCCAAGGCTGCTGGTGGCCGTCAGGTTTATCGTGTATGGATTATTGGTGGGATAGTTCGTGGAAGGGTTGGTCTGGGTAGAGGTGGGCGTACCATTTCCCAGGTCCCAGGTATATGTAAGCGTCCCCGGCCCTGCTGTCTGGTTGACAAATGTGATATCAAAAGGTGCTGAGCAGGAGCCGGAGGTTTGCGACCAGGTGAAATCCGGCTGTACGCCCTGAACGATGCGGATATAACGATTTATTGTCGTGGATATGCTGCAGCCTCCTGAATTGGTTACGTTAAGGCTGATGCTGTAATAGCCGGTCTGCGTATAAACATGCGAAGGGTTGGGGTCGGAGGATATTTGCCCGTCCCCGAGATTCCAGGTCCTGCTGACGATGGAGCCCTGGCCGGGTGTGGACTGGTCGGTAAACTGGATGGTCGCGGGCGCACATCCAACCTGCAGGTTGGATGTGAATTGGGCGGTGGGGAAGGGATAAACCGTTATGTAGTCTTTTTTTATGATGGAGGCGGCGCCGCTGCTGTTCTTTACTATCAGTGTGACCGTATACGTCCCGGGGGTACCATATATCATGCTGGGATTCTGGGCGCTGGATATCTGTCCATTGCCAAAGTCCCAGGCCCAGAAAGTTGGGTTATTGGAGGACTGATCGCTGAAATGGACGGTCAGGGGGCCACAGCCGGCTGTTGTCGAGGCTGTAAAGTCGGCCACCGGCACCTGGGCACGGAGGCTGAATATCCCAAGGAAAAGGCAAATGGCAATTGCAATAACTTGTCGTATCCGGATCAAAAGGGTGTCAATTTTGGTCATTAAATACCCCTTCAACAACCGCGCAGGCCGGATGCATAAAGAGGGAGGACGCTTTCAGGAAACTATGAAAAAGCGATCCTTACTTTTGTAAGCGGAGGGTATTGGAAGTATTGAGCACCGTATCGGTGTACGTAGCAAGAACAAAATCCGTACCGCTGTCCTTTATTTTCCACAAACCATTCAATAAACTTACCGGAGGGGGGGCCGAAGGGAAATTAGCATTGATGGTCCTGGCATCTACGTTCGGGACCCATGTACCTTTCCGGGCTATAGTGTCCTTTGTACCTGTTACCGTGCCGTTTGCATCAAATTTAAAGAGATAACCCGAGAACGAAGCAGTGACATTGCTATCATTTTGAAGATATTGGGCGACATACCAATATCCGTTGGTAATGATATTCATTACTTTTTTTTCTGCCTGCTGTTCAATCAACTTTTTGCAGGAAAAAGAGAGAGCGACAAAACATAAAAAGGGTATAAAGTATGGCCGCTTCATAGAACGGGATTTTATACCTCAAAAGTTGTAAATTTTCTTGTATTTATCAAGCAGGTAATGTAAAAAATATTGAATATCCAGGGTTTGGCCAGTGGCTTCCTTGCAAAGTTCCTCGCTTGTGTACCTGCGGCCGTGGCGATGGACATTTTGCCGAAGCCAGTTCAGCAAGGGGACTGTATTTCCTTCGGGGATGGACGTTTTTATGCTATTGTCCTGATTTTCAGCAGCCTGGAATAATTGAGCCCCATAAAAACTACCCAGGCTATAAGTGGGGAAATACCCCAGGCTGCCATGGCTCCAGTGAACGTCCTGGAGACAGCCTTGTTTATCGTCCGGCACTTTAACGTCCAGGTATTCCGCATAGCGCTGATTCCAATAGGCTGGGATATCGGCTACTTTCAAGCTACCTTCTATCAGGCTCTTTTCCAATTCATAGCGGATCATCACGTGGAAATGGTAAGACACTTCATCCGCCTCTGTGCGGATGAGCGAGGGTTTTACCTTATTGATCCCCTGGTAGAACTGTTCGATAGAGACATCCCCCAACTGCTGGGGAAAATAAGTTACAAGTACCGGGTACCAATGCTGCCACCAGGCGAGACTTCTGCCTACATTGTTCTCCCACAGACGGGATTGTGATTCGTGGACACTCAGGGATGCGTATTCTCCCAGGGGCAGTCCATAGTATTCCTCCGGCAGTCCCTGTTCATAAAGGGCGTGTCCTGTTTCATGGATACAGCTCCAGGTCATATTGGCCAGGTCATGTTCATCGATGCGAGTGGTGATCCTTACGTCATATTTATTAAAACTGGTGGTAAAGGGATGCTCCGAAATATCCTGCCGGCCCGCTGCGAAATCAAAACCCAGGTGCCGGATGACTTCCATGCCAAAGTTCCATTGCAATTGTTTGGGATAGTTACGATGCAGGAAGCTGTCGTTTACCTGGGGTCTGTGATGGATGCGGGTGAGCAGATCTTTTAAAGGCCCCCGCACCTGGTCAAAGGTCTTATCCAGGAGGGATACGGTGGCGCCTTTCTCGAACTGATCGAGCAGGGCATTATAGGGATGCTGTTCATAGCCGGCCAGTTCGGTTTCCTGTTTTTTTAGCTGCAGCAGCTGGTCCAGGTCATCCCGGAATACCGGGAACGAATTTTCCGTGCGGGCTTTTATCCAGGTGTGAAAACAACGGGAAGTGGTTTCACTCAGCAGACGGATGAATGCAGGTGTAAATTTTTTTTGTTTTGTGTAGTCTTCGAGACTCAGTGTCACATTCCTTTGTCCCGATGTTTCGAGATCTCCCCGCTCCTTTAGGGTGGTCAGAAGATCGCCCAGTGCAGGATCGATGGACCATTCATGCGCTATTTCCGACAGCGTGGCCAACTGACGGCCCCGGAAGGCGGCCCCTTTGGCCGGCAGATATGTTTCTTCATCCCATTGTAGTACAGCTGCCGCATATTTTATATCAGCAATCTTTTTCATGCGAAGCGTATATTCCTCGTAGAGATCCTTTGTCGATTTTGTTAAAATCATTTTAACATTTTTTCTTTATCCGAAAATGCTGAAACTTGCCGAAATTAATCGCTTTTAAATTGCCAGCAACTGGACTTATGCATAATTTAGCCCAATTGCGAGAATTATAGCAGTAATTTTATTTCTATGAGTCATTATCGTAACGGCGCCTTACTAATTGCCCTGATCTTTATATTGCCTTTATCGTCCTTTTCTCAAGCGCTTGATTCCGTCATGAACATTTATGCAAATAATTTTCCCCAGGAAAAGGTGTACGTACATTTTGACAAGAAGATATATAACCCTGGTGAGACTGTATGGTTCAAGGCCTATATTTTTACGGGGGCTGATCCATCCCTTTTTAGCAAGAATTTTTATACCGAGCTATCTGATGCCGACGGGGCTATCATCGAAAGAAAGGTCTTTCCTGTTCTGGAAGCTACGTCGGCAGGTAACTACGATCTGCCTAAGACATTGAAAAGCAGACATCTGCACTTTAGGGCTTATACAACCTGGATGACCAATTTCGACACGGCCTTTTATTATGAGAAAGATATCCGAGTGTATGATAAAAAGACGGATTCGGGAGTGACTGTCGTTCCGCAACAGGCGCTGATCCAATTCTTTCCTGAGGGCGGGGACCTGGTGGCGGGTGTGGAGAGCATGGTAGCTTTTAAGGCCAACGACCAGTATGGATTGCCTGTAAAGGTGAAAGGGGTGGTACAGGATGGGAAGGGCAAGGAGCTGACCTCTTTTGATGCGGAACACGATGGCATGGGCAAATTCCCTGTAACGCCTGATAAAGGGGACAGTCTTATCGCTGTGTGGAAGGACGAGCATGGGGTGGAGCGGAGGACTCCGCTGCCGGAAGTGAGATCCATTGGGGTTGTATTAAGGACCATCACCGGGCATCAAAAAATTTTGTTTTCGGTAGCCCGGGGGGCCGAAGGCGGTCCTGAGTATAAACATCTTACCATCATCGGACACATGCACCAGCACCTGGTGTACAAGGCGAAGATCAACCTGGATGAAAACTTTATGAGCGGAGGCACCATTCCCACCGCACAGTTGCCGACGGGCGTATTACAGGTGACTGTCTTTACGGACATGAATGTACCCGTGGCGGAGAGGGTCGTATTTGTCAATAATAACGAGTATTCGTTCAGTCCTCAGCTGGCTATCCTTTCAAAGAATACAAACAAGCGGGGGAGCAACAACCTGCAAATAGAAGTGCCGGACACCTTGAAAAGCAATCTTTCCATCGCCGTGACGGATGCGACGGCGGACGGAGATTTCCCGGATGATGACAATATCATTTCCCACCTGTTGCTGCTGGGTGATATAAAAGGATATGTACATAATCCCTACTATTATTTTTCGGGTACGGCGGACAGCCTTATGAACCGACTGGACCTGGTGATGATGACGCATGGCTGGCGGCGGTTTAAATGGGACCAGGTGGCGAAGGGGAAATTGCCTCTTATTAAAAATCCCGAATCGGACTATCTTTCGTTGAAGGTGGAAGTGTTAGGGATCGATCCTTATAAGATAGCAAAAGAAGAATCATTGAATGTGATCTTATCCAAAAAGGATTCCAGCACGCAGATGTTGCAGGTACCTCATTTGACGGGGATTAAGTTTGGCGTCACCGGTCTTGTATTCTTTGATACTGCCAAGGCGTATTATCAGTTCAATGTAAATCGGAAATTATCCAATGAGGCGGCAGTGACCTTTAATACGGGGTTGGTAAAAGGACCCCGGCAGGCCAGGCCGTTGACCAGGATCTATGATGGATGGACGGCGGAGGATTCGTTATATCTCAGACGGAACCGATTTGTCATGGAAGAGGCGGCCCGTATCCAGCCGATCATAGATCAGAAAATAAAGACGCTGGAGGCGGTGACGGTAAAGGGCAGGCAAAAGACGGATGCGGAGAAGCTGGATGAGAAATATGCTTCCGGGATGTTCGCCGGCGGGGATGCTTATACGTACGACCTTGTGAATGATCCGTATGCGGTATCGATGATGGATATCTTTCAATACCTGCAGGGAAAGGTGCCGGGCCTACAAATAGTCACGGCCAATGGTCCTGGCGGAACTCCCTCGCTGACCTGGCGGGGATCTACTCCCAGTCTGTATCTGAATGAGATGCAGGTGGATGCGCAACAATTGCAAAACACGCCCGTGTCGGATGTGGCCATGGTAAAAGTATTCCGGCCGGGATCTGGGGTTGGTTTTGGCGGCGGCGCCGGCGGTGTCATTGCAGTATATACCCGTAAGGGCGGTGATGAAAAAAGGAATGACGCCAATTTTAAAGGATTGGATCGTGCTACGCTGGTAGGATATTCCGTGATGAAGGAATTTTATGTTCCCAATTATCTGGAGACTTCTCCCGAGAGCGTACAGGAAGATATCCGCACTACCTTATTTTGGAAACCTTTTTTGCTGACGGATAAGGATAACAAGAAAGTAAGTATTAAATTTTTCAACAATGATATTTCGAAGAAGCTGCGTGTCGTACTGGAAGGCGTCAATGAAGAAGGCAAGCTCACGCATATAGAAAAGATCATTCAATAAATTTATCGATCGAGATAGATCGATCACAAAAGCATGCCGTGAAAAAACTTCACGGCTTTTTTTTATTGCCGAACGTGATTTGGCATAATTTTTCGTGATTTCTATAAATTTCCCCAGCCTGCCGCGTAGAAAGACCTTGGTTAATGTTTGGATTGGTTGCTTTAATGAGAGTCAAGAAAATAAACCTTCCCTTCGCGATCTCAATTTATTAATGTGCGTTAAAAAACTGATGAGCTATGAGAACCAGAGTTCTACTCTTTCTTCCTTTCTTTTTTTGTGTTGTTTTATCAAGCGTCACCGGTCAGGTGGTAACAAAAGTTGCTTGTACAGAATACCAGGCGGCCTGGTTGTATTCGGATGGCAGTGCACGAAGCTTTATCTTCAACACCACGTCGGGGCATGTGGAGTTCACCCCTTTCCAGATAGGGGGCCGCAAGGCGGTGGATATTTCCACGGGTTTCAACCGGATCACTATGCTGGATGATCAGGGATATGTATGGGTGAATAATGGAGGGCAAAGTACGGCTACCCGCTGGGATAAAGATGCTTACGGTAATGCTTTCAACGGCAACGTATCTATTTATGGATATTTCTTTACTTATTTATCCATTCGTAGCGACGGCTCCATCTGGTATTGGGGGGGCGACGATTATAAATTTTATGGTGGTAAGACGCTGAATGCGCCGGTGAAGCTGCATACGCCTCCCGGCGTGAAGTTCACCAAGATCTCCACCGGCAATGCCCTGTTGGCCTTGTCTACCACGGGGGATGTGTATTATTGGGATAAGACGGATAGCAATTATACAAAGATCCCTTTGCCCAAACCTGCCTCGGATATCGCCGCAAGCCATATGGGATATTATATTGCGGTGGTCCCGGATGATATCAATACCAGCAAGATGGGATGGCCGTATGCCTTTGGCCCAGAGAGCAAATATTGGGGTAGCGAGGTGCCTGCGGCTCCTACGGCTCCTGTGTCCATCAAGGCTTTGTGGAAAATGACCTATCCGATCAGGGAGATCAATGCCAATCAGAATACGCTTCATTATATCGACAGTCAGGGAGACATGTATGGGATGGGCGATAATGCGAATGGAGAGGTCGGCAATGGTGAGGAGCTGGTGAATCATGCGGAGAAGTACGCTACACCCTATGCATGGAACTGGGGGAAATATGGGCTGATGGTCAGCTCGCCTGCCAAGATATTGCCTGGCACGAAGTGGAAGCATCTGTTTACCGGCAATTCATTTGTATTTTATAATTATGCCACGGATGTCAATGACTCTTTGTATTTCTGGGGTCGCAACAAGAGCTTTGTGGGTGGGGACGGCGTGTCAAACAGCATGGAAGCCACATTGCCGAATGCGCTGGATGTGCTGAAGCCTACCCTGCGGACGCCATTGAAGCTCAAGCCCACAGATGCGACCATCTACAGTTTTTCACCCTATACCTTGAAGGCGCCCGCGAAGCAAAAGATCGGTAATAACAGTGCGACGTTGTCGGCCACGGCTACACCGAGCACGTTGTCATTTCCGGGCAAGCCGAATTATGGCTATACGATCGTAAAATATCAATGGGCGCAGGTAAGCGGCCCGAACACGGCTACGATCACCTCGCCCAATGCGCTCAACACGACGGTGACGGGTCTGGTGACAGGGACTTATGTATACTCTATTCAAACGACGGATAATAACACAGGCACCATCACCGCCTATGACACCCTTGTCGTAAATACCAGTGGTGTGGTGTTGCCAACTCCCGTGGCCAGCGCGGGGACGGACCAGACCATTACCCTGCCTGTCAGCAGTGTGACGTTGACAGGAACAGGACAGATCAGCAGTGGCAGCAGCAGTACCAGCGGGAGTACTGCCAATAGCGGGAGCACCGGGGCTGTCCCGACCATTACAGGCTATCAATGGACACAGGTAAGCGGTCCTAACAACGCCACTTTTGCCAATTCCAAAGCTGCACAGACAACGGTCAGCGGACTGATAGCGGGGACTTATGTATTCCAGCTGACTGTGACGGATAGCCAGGGTCAGACAGGCAGCGCTCAGGTGACAGTGACGGTGAAACCGACAACAGCCGTGCCTACGCTGACCGTCAATGCAGGCGCCAACCAGACCGTGACCTTACCCGCCGGAGCAACGGTATCAGGAACGGTTACGGTTACCAATAGTACTGTCAAGAGTTATCAGTGGACACAGGTAAGCGGTCCTTCAACGGCCTATTTCAGCAGCTCGAGTACAGCCCAGTCGAATATCACCGGACTGGTAGCGGGAACTTATGTATTCAAGCTGACCGTAACAGGCTCTACGGGTCTGACAGCCAGCGCTCAGCTGACCCTAACGGTAAAGCCGACCCCTCCTGCTACGCTGACTGTCAATGCGGGTCCGGACCAGACCATTACCTGGCCCAGCAGGGCCAATGTAGCGGGCACGGCAACGGCTACCAATAGTACTGTCAAGAGTTATCAGTGGTTACAGGTAAGCGGTCCTGCTGTAGCCTATTTTATCAATTCCAAGGTTGCCCAAACGCAGGCAGTCGGCCTGGTGGCGGGAACTTATGTGTTCAAGCTGACCGTAACAGGCTCTACGGGTCTGACAGCCAGCGACGAGATGATCCTGACGGTCAAGCCGGGTACACCTCCCACACTCACCGTTGACGCGGGCGTGGATCAGACCGTCATCCTGCCTTCCAGGGCAACGCTGACAGGCAGCGGGCGTTCAACCAACAATGCCATCACGGGTTATCAATGGACGCAGGTAAGCGGTCCCGCGGTGGCCTATTTTGTCAATTCCAAGGCTGCCCAGACACAGGCAGTCGGCCTGGTGGCGGGAATCTATGTGTTCAGGCTGACTGCAACGGGTTCGGCAGGATTGACAGCCAGTGATGAGATTACCGTGACGGCAAAGACAGCGACTACCGCAAGGGCTGTAGCGCCGGATGGGGAAGTCTCTGCTCTTAGTGATTCGGCCGATGACGCAGGCCGGACTGTACGGTTGTATCCCAACCCGGTGATGACAGACCAGCAATTTGCGGTGGAAGGACAGGGTTGGAAAGAAGGTACGTTGAAGTTCACGGTCTATGATCTGAGCGGCAGAATGGTGAAACAGGTGGTACTGGATAATCAATTCAGCTATTTCCGGCAGACTATTCCCGCGGCAGGATTGACAAAAGGCGTGTATATGCTGACCATACAGGCCGAAGGGCAGAAACCCAAATCGCTGAGGTTCATCGTTCAATAATATTACGAACATCGATCATAAACGGGGCTCTTTTGACCAAGGGGCTCCGTTTTATTTTATCTTTACCTCCATGGATGCAGTTACCACAATTGATGTTGTCCTTTCGCACCTGGAGCGGACGGCGCCTCCTGTTTACCAGGAAAGCTATGACAATGCGGGACTGATCACGGGCAGCCGGGAATGGGAATGCCGTGGCGTACTTACGACACTGGATGCCACCGAAGGCGTGGTCAGGGAGGCTATGGATAAGGGGTGTAATCTCATCGTAGCACACCACCCTATTGTGTTCTCCGGGTTAAAAAAGCTCAACGGGAAGAACTATGTAGAGAAGGCTGTGATCACAGCCATCAAAAATGACATAGCGATCTATGCCATCCATACCAACCTGGATAATATAGTGCCGGGAGGGGTCAATGGGAGAATGGCTGAAAAATTGGGTATTATGGGTGGGCGGCCGATGTTGTTAAAAGAAGGGGTTTTGCGTAAGCTGTACTGCTTTGTTCCTCTGGACCACCTGGAAGCGGTGCGGAGCGCTATTTTCTCTGCCGGAGCAGGCCATATCGGCGGGTACAGCGAATGTAGCTGGTCCGCCGAAGGAACGGGCACTTTTAAGGGAGGAGAGGGGACAGACCCTTTTGTAGGACAGTCCGGTCAGCGGCATTCGGAAAAAGAAGCCCGTGTTGAGATGGTGTTGCCGGCACATATGAGCGGCGCTGTCGTAAAGGCCATGACCGCAGCCCATCCTTATGAAGAGGTAGCTTACGACCTGGTGAACCTGGCCAATACTCATCCTGGCGTGGGGGCCGGATTGATAGGCGAGTTGCCTGCGGAAATGGAGGAAAAGGCGTTTTTGGCGAAGCTCAAAGAGGTCTTTCAGACGCCTGTGGTCCGTCATACCCGATTGACCGGCCGGCCCGTACGGCGGGTGGCTCTGTGCGGAGGGGCTGGTAGTTTCCTCATTCCCAATGCTTTATCTGAGAATGTGGATTTTTATATAACAGCTGATATCAAATACCACGAATTTTTTGATGCAAATGACCGGATGGTATTGGCGGATATCGGTCATTTCGAGAGTGAACAATACACCGTGGACCTGCTTTTTGAGGTTTTACGGGAAAAATTCCGTACATTTGCGGTCCTTAAATCGGAAACAAAAACCAATCCGATCCACTATTATTAACAACACTATGTCAAACGTAAAAGAATTCTCTGTTGAGGAAAAGCTCACCTCCCTGGTGACCCTTCAAAAAATTGAATCAAAGTTAGACGAGTACAAAATATTAAAAGGGGAGCTACCGATGGAGGTCAGCGACCTGGAAGATGAGATCCAGGGTTTACATTCCCGTCAGACCCGTGTAGAAGAAGAGATCAACGGTATCCAGGAGTTCATCAATTCGAAGAAAGAAGCGATCAAGGAAGCCGACACTTTGATCAAGAAATACGATAAGCAAAGCCAGAATGTAAAGAACAGCCGCGAGTTCGAAGCCATCAATAAAGAGATCGAGATGCAGCAGCTGGAAGTAAAGCTGGCTGAGAAGCATATCAAGGATGCGGGCGAAGAGATTGCTGAAAAAGTGCAGCTGTTGGAAAAAGCCAAGAAGAACATCGCGACAAAGGAATCCGTGCTGAAGAACAAAAAAGACGAGCTGGACAAGATCATTGCCACTACGGAGAAGGAAGAAAAGCATTTCAATAAGCTCTCCGTTGAAGCCCGTGAGAAAGTGGAACCCCGTCTGTTGCATTCCTACGATCGTATCCGCGGCAACTACCGGAACGGTTTAGCTGTAGTACCTGTGGTGCGTGACGCCTGTGGCGGCTGCTTTAATGCCATCCCTCCCCAACGTCAAAGCGAGATCCGTCAACGTAAGAAGATCATCGTTTGCGAGAACTGCGGACGTATCCTGGTGGACAATGAGCTGAATGATCAGATAGAAGTAAAATAATTTTTGCCGTTGTGATCTCACCCCGGTCAAAGAAAATCATAAAAGGGGCGGTAACATTGATGTTGCTGCCCTTTTTTGTTACAGGTCAACGGCATTTCGACTTCAACGCCGGGTGCAAGGAGGCTTACCGGCAGATCATCCAGATGAAGCTGGATGTGGGACAGAAGTTGCTGGACGCTGAAAAGATAAGGGACCCCGCCAACCTTATCCCCGACTTTCTGGAGAACTATATCGATTTTTTTACCCTTTTCTTTAACGAGGACCCATCGGAATACCAGGGCAGAAAGGACATGCTGGAAAAAAGGATACAGTGGATGAGTGAAGGCCCTGAATCCTCTCCTTTTTATCTGTTCACGCGGAGCGTGCTCCATTTTCAGTCGGCGGCCATCGAAATAAAATTCGGCAATCACTGGAGCGCCGGCTGGGAATTCAGACGGTCGTTCCTCCAAAGCAAGGATGCGCAGCGTAAATTCCCTGCCTTTCAACCGGCCTTGATGCTGAGCGGCGCCATGCAGGTGGTGGCGGGCACGATCCCCGATGGTTATAAATGGCTGAGCAGCCTGTTGGGGATCAAAGGTTCTCTTATCGCCGGCATGCAGCAACTGGAGCATTTTCTTTCCAGCGGCGATCCCTGGGCGGAGCTTTATCATGATGAGGCTGTATTCTACTACTTATATCTGAAGTTTTACATCGAGAATAAACATGCCGAGGTCTTTAACTTCATACGGCAAAATAAGCTGGATGTCGTGCATAATCACCTGTATGCGTATCTCGCCGCCAATCTGAGCATCAATAACCAGCAGGCCGCCGATGCCGAACGGATCATCCGGGGGCGAAGCAATAGCCCCGGCTATATGGAGATGCCTGTGTGGGACCTGGAGATGGGATACGCACGTGTATTCCACCTGGAGCCTGATGCACACATTTATCTCGAACGGTACATACATAATTTCAAAGGGAGGTTCTACATAAAGGATGCGCTGCAAAAACTTAGCTGGTCCTATTATCTTCAAGGGGATATGACAAAGGCCGAATCTTTCCGGCAGGAGACAATCCGTGAAGGGGGGACCGATGCCGATGCGGACAAGCAGGCGCTGAAAGAGGCGAAAAGCGGCAGGTGGCCGGATAAATTTTTGCTAAAGGCCCGTTTGCTGTGTGATGGCGGGTATTATGGGGAAGCCTTGCAATTGCTGCAGGGGAAGGGACCAGCCGATTTCCAGACCCCTGAAGAAAAATGTGAGTTTGCCTACCGCATGGGCAGGATCTACGACGGCCTGGACAGATGGAATGAGGCGTTATCGGCTTATGAGACTACGATCAGGACAGGGGGAGAGATGAAAGAATATTTTGCGGCAAGGGCGGCTTTGCAGGCAGGGTATATCTGCGAGCAACGGGGGGACAAGGCAGGAGCGATCGGGTTTTTTGAAAAATGTCTTTCGTTGAAAGATCACGATTATAAAAATTCCCTGGACCAGAGAGCAAAGGCCGGCATAGTGCGGTGTAAAGGAGAATAGGGGGCGCTCCGGTCTGCCCATCGTGTGAAAATCTTCTGTATTACCGATGGTGCATATTTCTTAATTTGCCGATAATCTTCTGCGACGAACATGATACAAAAGCTTCATATACAAAACTATGCGATTATCGATGCCCTCAGCATCGACTTTTCGGGGCGAATGAATGTCATCACAGGCGAGACGGGTGCAGGTAAATCCATCCTTATGGGCGCCTTATCGCTGATACTGGGAGATCGTGCAGACACGGCAGTATTGCTGGAAAAAGATAAGAAGTGCTTTGTTGAAGGTGTGTTTACGCTGGCGGGGAAGAAAGAGGTGGTCAGCTTCTTTTCGGAGAACGACCTGGATGTGGAGGAAGAGATCGTCATCCGGCGGGAGATTGCTCCCAGCGGGAAGTCGAGAGCATTTGTCAATGACACTCCCGTGAACCTGGAGCAATTGAGGAAGCTTAGTTCGGAATTGGTGGACCTGCATCGTCAGTTTGACACGTTGGAGCTGGGCGAGTCGGATTTTCAGCGGGAAGTGTTGGATGCGCTGGCCGGTCAGCAGGCAGCGTTGGAGAAATACCGGACTGTATACCGCGCCTGGCAGACCGCAGGCCGGGAACTGACCAAATTGCAGGAGCAAAAAGCCCAATTCAATAAAGAGGTGGATTATAACAAATTCCTCTTTGATGAGCTGAACGATGCGGGGTTTAAGGAAAATGAACTGGAAGACCTGGACCAGGAGCTGAAGTTGCTGAGCAATGCGGAGGGTATCAAGACGGCGTTGAGCAAGGTTTATTACGAACTGAGGGAAGGCGAGCAGCCGATGGTGCAGCAGTTGAAGTCCCTGCAGCATTCTTTACAATCTTTTTCCGCGTTTCATCCCGAGCTGCCTCTTTTATCGGAGCGTATGCAATCCGTCCAGATCGAGCTACAGGACATTGCCGGGGAAGTGGAGCGCATCAACGACCATATAAACTACGATCCACGCCGGATCGAGGAGATCAATGGACGGCTGTCCATGGGCTACAAACTCCTGAAAAAACATGGCGTACAGACGACGGTGGAGTTGGTGGCGCTACGGGATCAGTTGGAGGGAAAACTGCGCGCTTCGCTAAATGTGGATGAACAGATCGCTGCGCTTGACAAGGAGGTGACCGGGTTGCAGTCAGAGGCGAAGAAACTGGCCGGGGTGTTGTCGAAAAACAGGCAGGCGCAGACAGCCCCGATGGAGGAGCAGGTGAACAAATTACTGCGGCAGGTGGGTATGCCCAATGCCCGGCTAAAGGTGCAGCTGCAGCCTACCGTCGAACTGCAGCCTACGGGTATGGATGCTATCGAGTTCCTTTTTGACGCGAATAAAAGCAACCGTTTTGAGCCTATCCGGAAAGTGGCTTCCGGTGGAGAACTCAGCCGGCTCATGTTATGTATCAAGTCGCTGGTGGCGGAGTCCATCGATCTTCCCACATTAATATTTGATGAGATCGACACGGGTATATCGGGTGAGGCTGCGCGGCAAGTGGGATTGATACTAAAGAATCTTTCCAGGAAGCGGCAGGTGATCTGTATCACGCACCAACCCCAAATTGCGGGTAAGGCTGACGCGCATTATTTTGTCTTTAAGGATGTGAAGGGCAAGCATGTCAAGACGAGCGTGCGGCTGCTGACACAGGATGAGCGGATTACCGCTATTGCGCAAATGTTGGGAGGGGAGAAGCCGACGGCTGCCGCACTGGAGAATGCGCGGGAAATGGTGGGGGCTGACGCCCGGGATTAATAGAATTTTATGAAAGGACATGCGTTGCTGATATTGCTGATCATTGTAGTGGCTCTGGTTCCTTTGTATTATATCAACCGGGCGTTGCAGAGGTTGATACGGCCACGGGATACGGCAGGACGATTTTTTCTTTTTCTTTTTGCGAATTTTTTATTGGTGGTCGTATATACCATATCGATCGTCGCTCTGATCGTGAGGATATTTCCCGCTTCCATAAAACCATTTTCCCGATAGCGTAAGGATGACGGTTATTCTCCGGGTAGTTTTGCCTACCGAAATATAATTCATCACTACTCCTTTACGACCATGAAATTTTTGTACACCCTGTACAGAAGCTTTCTGCCTTCTGTATTATCAACCCTTTTTTTCCTTTTTGCAACTACAGGGATCTCTGCGCAGTGGAACACCGGCAAGGGTGTTATTTCAGGACAGATCATTACCGCAGATAATGTGCCCGCGGAAGGCGTTACTGTGCGTCTTACAGGCACAGACAGAGTTTCGCTTAGTTCCGAGAACGGTTTTTTTATTTTCAAAGATCTGCCGGCGGGAACATACAGGATAGAAGTATCCCTGGTGGGATATAAGCCGCTTGACAAGACGGTGTTGCTGACGGAGAATGGCAAGAAAAATAATATTTCCTTTCAGCTGGAGGTATCCGATGCTCAGCTGGATGAAGTAGTCGTGCGTTCGGGGGGACGGTATAAGGTGGACCGGGTTTCATCGTCTCTTCGTCTGCAGAGCCCTATCCTGGAGGTGCCGCAGAATATACAGGTGATCAGCGGAAGAACGCTGGCGGATCAGCAGGTCTTTGACGTCGTGGACGACATTACCCGGAATGTGAGTGGTGTAAGCCGCATGGGACATTGGGATAACCAATACGCCAATATCCGCATGCGAGGCTCCAAGATCCCGGCCTTTCGGAATGGGATGAATATCGAGGCCAGTTGGGGGCCTACCGCCGAAGATGCCGCGATGATCGAGAACATCGAATTCGTAAAGGGGCCCGCGGGTTTTATGCTGGCTGCGGGTGAACCCGGAGGTTTCTATAATGTAGTGACCAAAAAGCCTTCAGGCATCAGCCGGCAGTCCCTTACCATGAGCATGGGTAGTTTTAGCACCTATCGCGGAGCGCTCGATCTTGACGGCAAGCTGAGCAAGGACGGGCGGCTCCTGTATCGGGTTAACGTGGCCGGCCAGCAAAAGGATTATTTTACCAAGTATAATTTCAACAACCGTGTGATGGTGTCACCCGTGATCAAATATCTCATCGATGACAAAACATCCGTGACATTCGAATACAGCTACCAGACGGTGAAGTTCCTTTCCAATGGTAACTATTCTTTTTCCAAGAGAAAGCTGGCCGATGAAAAAGTAGCCAATGACTTTTTTTATGGCGACCCATCCATAGCGCCGGGCAAGATCAAGGACCATAGCATATACGTATACTTTGATCACAAACTCAATGAGCGATGGAAAGCGCATGCACAGGTGGCTTATTTCAATTTTAACATGGTTTCCGGCACCGTGTGGCCTTCCAGTCTTGATTCCGCGGGTAATATGACGCGAGCCTTTAGCATTGGGGATGAGGCAGGAGAGAACCGTTTTGGACAGTTCTCGTTGAGCGGAGAGGAATATACAGGCGGTATCCGTCACCGTATCCTGATCGGGGCGGATTTTGGCAATAAAAAATTCTGGGGGGATTTCCGCCAGTTCACACCCAACCTACGTTTTTCCGGCGGCAAGGTATTCAATATTTACAATCCTATTTATGGACTCCCTGCGGACTCGATACCCAGGCTTGACCGCACCGTGGATATCCGCACGCGTGCGGGAGCTACGGCCTATGCCACTGTAACAGATTATGGTTCTGCCTATGCGCAGGACGAGCTGGGTTTTTTTGACGATAAGCTGCGTTTATCGTTGGGGTTGCGTTATACTTATGCAGAGACGGTTGGGAAGACCAAGACCGCAGATGTAAAGGACAAGGTGTTTTCTCCGCGTGCGGGGGTGAGCTATTCATTCGACAAGCAAACCTCTATCTACTTTCTTTTCGACCAGTCCTTTGTGCCGCAATCCGGCACAGACTACTTTGGTAATGCATTCAAACCCGTGAAAGGAGATGATATCGAAGCCGGTGTAAAAAAGGAATGGTTTGGCGGCCGCTGGGTGAGCAGCGTCAGCGTGTATCGTATCAATCGTAAAAATGCACTGACACCCGACACCGACCCTACTCACGTAAACGGTACTACCACCTTCCAGGTACAGCTGGGTGAAACACAGAGCAAGGGGGTGGAAGTGGATATCAATGGAGAACTGGCGAAAGGGCTGAACCTGGTAGCCAACTATGCTTATACCAACTCCAGGATCACGAAAGAATCTCCCGGCCAGCCTATAAAAACGGTCGGTAATGTGACACCCAATACCGTTGGACATATCACCAATGCCTGGCTGCAGTATCGATTTAGCAGGGGCGTGCTCGACGGCTTTGGACTTTCAGGCGGCATCCAATGGCTGGCCGATCGTTATACGGGCACTACCAAAACTCCCAACATGCCTAACTATTTCCGTGCAGATGCCGGGGTTTCTTACCAAAAGAACAAATTTGGCCTGTCCCTGCTGGTGAACAACCTGCTGGACGACCAGCGGCTGCTTACCGCTGGCTCCCTCGACATGAATCCGGCCTCCACTGGCAGTTTTTATAGCTATATCGCGGAGGCGCGCCGCAACCTGAGGATGTCGGTGACCTATAGATTCTAACAGTATGAAAAGATCCATGTTCCGCAGGATCAATGACTGGCTGCATTTGTGGCTGGGACTGATATCCGGCATCGTCGTTTTTATTGTAAGCATCACGGGCTGTATATATGCCTTTCAGAAAGAGATCACCAGTATCACGCAACCTTACCAGTTCGTACAGGAACGATCGCAGCCTTATCTGAGTCCTTCCATCTTAAAAAGGATCGCCGAAAAGCGTGGCGTGGTGATCAATGCTGTGCAGTATCCCGGGCCCGGCAGGGCAGCGATCGCAACCTACCGGGATAAGAAGACGGGCTATATAATGATCTATCTGAACCCGTATTCGGGCGAGGTGCTGAAAGTAAAGGAGCTGGAAAAGGATTTTTTCCGTATTGTCCTGAGCGGTCACTATAACCTGTGGCTTCCCCGCGAGATAGGCCAGCCAATTGTGTCCTGGGCTACGCTGGTCTTTGTGGCGCTGCTGATCACCGGGCTGGTGATGTGGTGGCCGAAGAACCTCCGAAAGGCCAATGTGGACAAGAGTTTCAAGATCAAGTGGAAGGCGTCTTTCAAACGGGTGAACTACGATCTGCATAATGTGCTGGGATTTTATGTACTTGTGGGTGCGTTGATCATTGCCATTACAGGGGTGTACTTCGGGCTTAAATGGGTACCGAGGTCCATCTATTGGGTGGCATCGGGTGGTAAGAGCATGCCGGCGGTGAGGGGTACTATTCCATCCGACACTACGGCCATCCCTGTGCAGGCCCTGTTGTATTCCCCGGAAGACAGCGTCTGGTCCAGGCTGAACCAGGAGTACAAGGGGAAGGGCAGTCTGCAGATACAATTTGTGCAGAAAAAAAGCGATGCTATTGTTGCATCATACAACCCCGGACAGGGAACTTTCTATAAGACCCATACCCGTCTGTTCGACCGATACTCGTTGCGGGAGATGCAGGGCAAAACCCTTTACAATAAACCCTACGAAGTGAGCAGCGGCGCCGACAAGCTGGTGCGTATGAACTATGATATCCATGTCGGCGCTATTGGGGGGCTGGCGGGCAAAATAATCGCCTTTTTGATCGGCCTGGTTTCCGCAAGCCTGCCTGTTACAGGGTTTCTTGTTTGGTGGGGTAAACGGCGTAAGGCAAAACGTGGCAGGTGATCCGGATGACCCGGTGAGCTTTAGTAAATTTCCCTTGATCCTGCCGGAAAAAAGGGGTAACATTGTGCCGGAAAAATTCAATCTATGGCATATAACCTCTTAAAAGGGAAGAAAGGGATCATATTCGGGGCATTGGATGAGAACTCCATCGCCTGGAAGACTGCACTGCGTTGTCATGAAGAAGGCGCTCAGCTGGTGCTGACCAATGCACCGGTGGCATTGCGTATGGGGGAGATCAATAAGCTCGCCACGACTGTAAACGCCCCTGTCATCGGAGCAGATGTCACCAGCTCTGACGACCTGAAGAAGCTTTTTGAAGAGTCTATGAAGCATTTTGGCGGAAGCATCGATTTTGTCCTGCATTCCGTTGGGATGAGCCTGAATATGCGTAAAGGGAAGAGCTATACGGAGATCGATTATGAGTGGAGTAAGAAGACTTTGGATATTTCGGCGATGTCCCTGCACCGGGTACTGCGTACAGCCTGGGACCTGGATGCTTTGACGGAGGGCGCCAGTGTGGTAGCGTTGACCTATATTGCTGCACAGCGGGTATTCCCCGATTATAATGAAATGGCGGATGCCAAGGCTATGTTGGAGAGCATCACCCGGAGTTTTGGTTATTATTATGGGGTAAAAAAGAAAGTGAGGGTAAATACCGTTAGCCAGTCTCCCACCCGTACGACGGCCGGCAGCGGGGTAAAAGGTTTTGACGGCTTTATCTCATATGCGGAGAAGATGAGTCCTTTGGGTAATGCTTCTGCCGAGCAATGTGCAGACTATTGTGTGACGTTGTTTAGTGATCTGACGAAGATGGTCACGATGCAGAACCTTTTCCATGATGGAGGGTTTTCGTTTACCGGGGTAACGGAAGCTGTGATCAATCAGATGGAGAAATAAAAAGGTAAACTGATAATTAAAAGGGCGCCTGAGAGCGCCCTTTTTTATTTTTTTAGTATTCGTCCTCGTTAAAAAAGAAATCCTCCTGGCTTGGGTAGTCGGGCCAGATGTCGTCGATGCCCTCATATATCTCTCCTTCGTCCTCCAACTCCTGAAGGTTTTCCACCACTTCAATAGGAGCACCGGAACGAATGGCATAGTCGATCAATTCGTCTTTGGTAGCCGGCCAGGGGGCGTCTTCCAAATAGCTGGCTAATTCAAGTGTCCAAAACATTACTCTTAATTTTCCGCAAAAGTAATTTTTAAAACGAAACTACCAAATATCAGTTTAAATTTAACCTTTTCCACCAACGGACCGGAGGTTCGTTGTCCGTAACCGAGGAACGAAGGTTATGCCCGAGAAGGGGCGAGGAACGAGCCCCGACGAAGGGCCCAGACGTTAGATTTTTGGCAAAATTGGCCTAAATTTTCAAAGGGACAATTTTGCGCAATATAGGGGTTACTCTTTACTGTATAGGCGCCGTATAGGCGCCCGAGCGGACTGTCAGGGATGGATTAATTTTTAGAATAAGCCATACCCGGTGCAGAAATATGAGGCCTAACGTGTAGGTTTGCAAGGGGTAAGAGCCAAGTAAAAGGAAGATGACCGGGACGGTTTTGTCATTCAAATTATTAGTATGTTAACAGCCAAGGGGATAGAAAAGTATTACGGGAGCCTATGGGTGCTGAAAGGGGTGGATGTACAAATCCGGAAAGGCGAGATCGTCAGCATCGTCGGTCCCTCGGGATGTGGGAAAAGTACGTTACTGCACATATTAGGCACTTTAGACCAGCCGGCAAAGGGGGAGGTGTCTTTGGAGAATAAAAAATTGGGTGATCTAAAGGGGCGCGGGCTGGCTGATTTTCGTAACCGGCATATCGGCTTTGTATTCCAGTTCCATCATTTGCTGCCTGAATTCACCGCATTGGAGAATGTATGTATACCCGGCTGGATTGCCGGACGGAATAAGTCCGAAGTGGAGCAGCGGGCAAACGAGCTGTTGAATACCCTGGGTGTTGGGCACCGGACCGGCAATAAACCCGGCGCCTTATCCGGCGGCGAGCAACAACGGGTAGCTGTAGCCCGTGCCCTGATCAACGATCCTGATATCGTATTTGCAGACGAACCTTCGGGTAATCTGGACACGGCCAATGCAAGGGAGCTGCACCAACTGTTCTTCGAGCTGCGGGACAGGCTGAAACAGACCTTTTTGATCGTAACTCATAACGAGGACCTGGCCAGGATGAGTGACCGGGTGCTGCATATGCGGGATGGATTGATTGAGAAGGAGGGTTAGGTTCTCGGTTTCCAGGAAGACGGATCGCAAGTGAGACAGATCGCAAGTGAGACAGATCGCCAGTGAGACAGATTGCCGGTGAGACAGATTGCCGGTGAGACAGATTGCCGGTGGCAATCTGGATAGTAAGAAGAATTGGGCACGTGGGAGGGGGCATTAGAAGAGTTGGAAGACGGATTGCCAGTGGCAATCCGGATATTAGGAAGAGTTGGGTTGGTGGGAGGGGCATGAAACCTTAAACCCTCGGTTTCCAGGGAGTTTCCGGGGCGTGTAAAAAGTGACCGGCATAACGGGCCAGCGTAAAAAGATGGTCACTCAGCCGATTGATATATTTAATGACCAGGGGGTCTATAAATTGTCCTTCCTCCTGCATACGAACACAGATCCTTTCGGCGCGGCGGCATACACAACGGGCTACATGGGCTGTGGATACGGCAACGTGGCCGCCAGGGAGGATAAACGACTTCATTTCGGGCAAAACCTCATTCATCCTGTCGATGTCCTGTTCAAGGGCCTTTATATCTTCCTCTTTCAGATCAGGTATCTTCATTTTTGACTCCTTGTCCGGATCGCATGCCAGGGAGGCTCCGATCGTAAAAAGACGATCCTGTATCTCCCGGAGGGTCTGGATAGAGGTTGAAAGGGGGAAAACGGGGTGGCTGACGACCTCTGCGGCAGCCGTAAGATGATCGCTCAGCAATCCGATGTAAGAATTCAACTCATCCACTGTGCCGTAAGATTCGATACGTATATGGCTTTTGGGAACTTTTGTACCGCCGATGAGGGCGGTATTGCCTTTATCCCCTGTACGTGTATATATTTTAAATGCCATGGGACGATGTTTTGTCGTTTGAGGAAGCAGATATTCTACAGACGGGGCGGTCTTTAATGGCTGATGGCTACAGAGGTCTGTTTTCTGTCGCTTTCTATAACCCCATCCCGCAGACGTACGATACGATGAGCATAGTTGGCAATATCTTCTTCATGGGTGACCAGTATCACTGTATTACCGGTGGATTGGATCCGGGTGAAAATATCCATGATCTCGATGGAGGTCTTGGTATCCAGATTGCCTGTAGGTTCATCCGCCAGGATGAGGGAAGGGTTGTTGATTAAGGCTCTGGCGATAGCCACCCGCTGGGCCTGTCCCCCGGACAGTTCATTGGGTTTATGGTGGCTCCTATCATCCAGGTTGACCTTTTTTAGTACGTCCATGGCCCGCTCGTGACGTTCCTTTTTTGGGACACCGGCATAGACGAGGGGGAGGGCTACATTTTCCGCGGCTGTCAGGCGGGGCAGGAGGTTAAATTGCTGGAATACGAACCCGATCTCTATATTCCGGACATCGGCCAGGTCGTCATCGGGCATTTTGCTTACGTCCTGTCCGTTGAGGATATAGGTACCGGCTGTTGGAGAGTCCAGACAACCCAGGATATTCATCAGGGTGCTTTTTCCTGAACCGGAAGGTCCCATCAGGGCTACATATTCATTTTTAAAGATATCCAGGGAGACGCCTTTGAGCACGGGCAGGGCCTGTTTACCCATGAAGTAGCTTTTGCGGATGTCTTCGAGGCGTATAATGGGGGTAGTGGTCATATTTTACGGATGACTTTGGGTACCTTAAAATAAGTCCCATCCGTAACGGGAGCGTTTGCAAGGGCTTCTTCCCGGCTGACGGAGCCTCCGGGTTGATCATCCCGCAACACATTGATGGCCGGGCTCATATGTAATAAGGGTTCTACACCTGCTGTGTCCAGTTCACCCAGTTTTTCCACAAATTCAATCATCCGCCGCAGGTCTTTTTTGATGTTCTCCTTTTCTTCGGCGCTGAATTCCAGGCGGGCCAGGTTAGAAAGATTATCGATCAGTGCGTCGTTGACTTCCATGCAAGGTGTTTGAGCAAAAATAGCGGTTTATTGTTGTATGGGGAAGAGGCCAAGGGGAAGTTTTGACAAACGGTGGGGAGGGGCTATCTTCGCGCTTCCGCCAAAGTTGGCGGGATATAATATGGAAAAAGCGAAAGAAATTGTCATGAGCGGGATCCGGCCTACCGGGTTCCTGCACCTGGGAAATTACTTTGGGGCTGTACGGAACTACGTGCGGATGCAGGAGTCCTATACCTGCTATTTTATGGTGGCCGATCTGCATGCGCTCACGACCCTTACGGAGACGCGGGAGTTGAAAAATCATGTACGCAGGGTGCTGGCAGAGAACATTGCCAGTGGTCTTGATCCGGAAAAAGTCGCCTTGTACTGTCAGAGCCATGTACCCGAAACGGCTGAGTTATACCTATTACTGAACATGCTAGCTTACAAGGGTGAGTTGGAAAAGACCCCCACTTTTAAAGAAAAGGTACGTCTGCATCCCAATAACGTAAATATGGGGTTGCTGACCTATCCTGTGCTGCAGGCTGCCGATATACTCCTGCAGAGGGCAACCCTTGTGCCCGTGGGTAAGGACCAGGAACAGCACCTGGAAATGGCCCGGAATTATGCCGGGCGGTTCAACCAACGCTATGGTGAGGTATTTCCCGAGCCGTATGCCTTTAATTTTGGCGAGAGCCTGATCAAGGTGCCCAGCCTGGATGGGGCGGGTAAAATGAGCAAGAGCGAGAACCAGATGGCTACCTTGTACCTGGCGGATGATGACGAGACTATCCGCAACAAGATAAAAAAAGCAAAAACGGACAGCGGGGTGCCGGGAGGGGATATGCCGGAATCCGTCGCCAACCTCTTTCTGTTGCTGGAACTGGTATGTTCCCAGGATGTCGTGGACAAGTTCCGGGCAGATTACCAGGCAGGCACTGTCCGTTATGGTGATATGAAAAAGGAACTGGCGGAAGGGATGGTGGCCTTTATCTCTCCTATCCGTGAGAAAGCCGAACAGATACGCAACGATGACTCTTATCTCCGGAAAGTGATGGAGGAGGGGGCGGCAAAGGCAAGGGCCAACGCAGCAGCGACGCTCCAATTGGCAAAGGAGGCGATGGGGCTTAATTATTTCGCTAAAATTTAAAAAAGAATTAATATCTTAAACCCTTCATGGCAAAAACTAAGAAACCCAAGCATATTGCGGTAGCTGGAAACATCGGTGCGGGCAAGACTACGCTGACGGAGATGCTGAGCAAACATTATCGTTGGATACCTCAATTCGAGGATGTCGACCACAATCCTTATCTGAACGATTTCTATGAGGACATGCCCAGGTGGAGCTTTAATCTCCAAATATTCTTTTTGAACAGCCGTCTGAATCAGCTGCTGGAGATACATACGGGTACGGAGACGGTGATCCAGGACAGAACGATCTATGAAGATGCGCACATATTTGCGCCCAACCTGCATGAAATGGGGCTGATGAGCAAGCGGGATTATAACAATTACTTCCAGTTCTTTCAGACCCTGAAAAGGATGGTGCAGCCGCCGGACCTGCTGATCTATCTACAGGCTTCCGTGCCGACCCTGGTAGCGCAGATACAGAAACGAGGGCGTGAATACGAAGAGAACATACGGCTGGATTATCTCAAACGGTTAAACGATTTTTACAACAAATGGATCGAGGGTTATAAAGAAGGTCCATTACTCATCGTCGATATCGACAAGAATAAATTTCCGGAGAATGAAGAGCATCTGGGTGAGATCATTACGCGGATAGACTCGCAATTGTATGGATTGTTCTGACCGGCAGGATCCTGCCATCTGAGGTCGGGGAAGGTCTTTAAAAGAAAAAACCCCATCAGGTGATGGAGTTAGTTTTGGCAAACAATCGTAGACTCTCGATTAAAAATTGTGCCGCCAAGTTCTGGATTTTCTTTCTAAAACACAAAATTTTTGTTAACTTTTTTTTAAAGTACTTTTTGAGTACGACCCGCCGACAGGCGTGAGGGGAGGTTTTGGGTATAGGAGTCCCGCTGGCGCCGGGGAAGTTTTGGGTATGGAGGGCGACCCGACCAGGCCCCCGGGGGTCATTTGCCGGGGGTGGGGGCTGCTGCACGGACTTCGGAGGTAACGCCTTCTTCGTACTTTTTAAAATTATTGATAAACCAGCCGGCGAGGTCGTTTGCCATTTGATCGTATTCGGCCGGATCGGACCAGGTGTTACGGGGATTGAGGAGTTCGGAGGGGACGCCGGGGCAGGTGAGGGGCATGGCCATTCCAAATACGCCATGCGTATCATATTCTGCGTTATCCAGCCGGCCTTCCAGGGCTGCGGTAATCATCGCACGTGTATACGCCAGTTTGATACGCTGGCCTTTCAGGTAAGGTCCCCCGGACCAGCCTGTGTTGATCATCCACACCTTTACTCCATGTTCCTTCATTTTCTTACCGAGGATCTCTGCATAACGGCCGGGATGAAGAGGTAAAAAGGGGGCGCCGAAACAGGCGCTGAATGTGGGCTTGGGTTCTGTTATACCCGTCTCCGTACCTGCAACTTTGGCTGTATAGCCGGAAATGAACTGGTACATAGCCTGTCCGGGTGTAAGTCTGGCCACGGGGGGGAGTACCCCGTACGCATCACAGGTGAGGAAGAAGATATTTTTTGGCATGTTCCCGATGGAGGGTTCGAGGGAATTGCCGATATAGGACAGGGGATAGGAAACACGGGTGTTCTCTGTGACAGAGCCGTCCTCGAAGTTGATCTGGTCTGTGCCGGGATAGAATTTTATATTTTCCACCAGGGCCCCCGGACGGATGGCATGATAGATCTCGGGCTCCTTGTCTTCCTTCAGATTGATACATTTTGCATAACAGCCGCCTTCGAAATTAAACACATTGTCGTCTGTCCAGCCATGTTCGTCATCTCCGATGAGCTTGCGGTGCGGATCGGCGCTTAAAGTCGTCTTACCGGTGCCGCTGAGTCCAAAGAAGATGGCTGTGTCCCCTTCCTGTCCCTTATTGGCGGAACAGTGCATGCTGAGGATGCCTTTTTCCTTTGGGAGCAGGTAGTTCAGGATGGTGAATACAGCCTTTTTTGTTTCGCCTGTGTAGCCTGTGCCGGCGATAAGGATCATCTTATGCCGGAAAGAAACCACTACCGCGTTGTGCTGGCGGGTGCCGCAGGCACCGGCGTCGAGCTTAAGCCCCGGTGCGGAAAGGATCTGCCAGTCGGCATGGAAGTTTTCCAGTTCTTCCTCGGTGGGCCGGAGGAACATATTGTAAGCAAAAAGATTGATAGCAGGCGTTTCGTTTATGACCCGGATATTCAGGCGATGACGGGGATCTGCGCATACATAGCAATCCCGTACCCAGAGCTCGGGTTGACGATTGAGATAGGCGGTGATGCAAGCCAGTATGATGTCAAAATATTTGCCGTCCATCGGCTGGTTGAAATCATTCCAATGGATGGTGTCTGCCGTAATGCTGTCCCTTACGATATACCTGTCTTTTGGGCTACGTCCCGTAAATTCACCCGTACGGACCACCAGGGCGCCTGTGTCATTGAGGACCCCTTCCTTTCTACGGAGCGTGTCCTGTATCAGCTCTTCCGGAGGCAGCTGATAATGAATGTTACCGGAAACTTTTAAACCAATTTGAGATAACTTGTCCTTAGGAATAGAAACAGTAGTGGGAACTGACATGGCAGCGATTCGTTTGTTTTAGCAAAGGTAAATTTAATTTTTTCTAAGACAAGGCCGAAAAAGGTGCTCAAATTTGATGGAATCAAATTTAATATTATATTGTTTGAATTAATTCTAACTAACGAGCGTTAGTTTAGAGCGTTTTTGCTAAACAAGGCGGATTGATAAATTCATTCGATAAATTGACGAACTTGGGCCGTCATCAGAATCATTTCATTATGAAATATTTCCCTCAGCGACCGGAACTTTTTACTGCCAACAGGGGCCGTTTTATACAGGAGATGTTACCCGGGTCGATCGCCATTTTTGTCAGTAATGACGAGATGCCTTCCAATGGGGATGCTCATTATCCCTTTCGTCAGAACAGCAATCTCTTTTGGTTATCGGGTATCTGGCAGGAGGACAGCATGGTAATACTTTTCCCGGATCATCCGGAAGCCCGTTACAGGGAGGTGCTGGTGCTGATAAGACCCAATGAGATGAAGGAAAAATGGGATGGCAGGAGATTGCGGGCCGAGGAGGCCAGGGCTATATCAGGCATACAGACCATCCTATGGCTGGATATGGCAGACTCGCTGCTGCAACAATGGGTACATCTGGCGGAGAATATTTACCTCAGCAGCAATGAGAATGACCGTAAATCCGGGTCTGCATTGACGAGGGAGTATCGTTTTATAGCGGAAATGCAGCAGCGTTATCCCTTGCACAGATATGTGAGGAGTGCGCCAATTATGAAAAAACTCCGGGTTTTGAAGTCTCCTGTGGAGATCGAGATGATGCAGGCGGCGGTGGATATTACCCATGCTACGTTCTCCCGTCTGCTGACCTTTATACAGCCCGGGGTGATGGAGTATGAGGTAGAGGCGGAGATTTATCACTATTTTATCTCCCGGCGCAGCGCTGGTCCGGCATACAGCAGCATCGTCGCCTCCGGCGACAGGGCTCGGACCTTGCATTATATCACCAATGACCAGGAGTGTAAGGATGGAGAGCTTGTGCTGATGGATTTTGGTGCTGATTATGGAGGATACAGCGCGGATCTCACCCGTACGGTGCCGGTGAACGGAAAGTTCTCCAAACGGCAGAAGGAGGTCTATAATGCCTGTTTGCACCTACATCGATTTGCAAAAAGTCTGTTAAAACCCGGACTAACTTTTTCAGAATATAATAAACAGATAGGGGTAGAGGCGGGAAAATCGTTTTTAAACATAGGGCTGCTGACAGAGGCTGATATAAAGAACCAAACCCCTGAAAATCCGGCCTATTTTAAATACATGTATCATGGTATATCCCATCATCTGGGTATTGATGTGCATGACCTGGGGCCCCGTTCGGGTCCTATAGAAGAAGGGATGGTGCTAACTGTCGAGCCGGGTATCTACATCGAAGAGGAGCAAATGGGGATACGCATCGAGAATGACGTGTGGATCACCCGGGACGGTTGCAGGGACCTGATGGAGAAAGTGCCGATCACCGTCGAGGAGATAGAGGCGGCGATGAGAAGGGGATAGAGGCGGCCAGATAAAGGAGATGGCGGCAATGATGAGAAGGGGATAGGATTGGCCACGTAAAGGAGATAGGAGCGGCATGAAGTGGAAATAAACGAATAAAATACTAATTTTCAGGCGGGAAAGATAATATAATGAAAAACATACCGAACCTGTTTACCTTACTGAATTTGTTTTTTGGGTGCATCGCAGTGATCTTTACGTTACAAAATGGCATTGCCATCATGTATAATGCGGACGGGACGCAGTATATAGGTATACCGGAAAGAGTGGGCATCGCCTCTTTATTTATTGGGCTGGCGGGTCTGATAGACTTTCTGGATGGGCTGGTGGCGCGGATATTTAAGGCTACATCCCCTCTCGGCAAGCAGCTGGATTCCCTGGCTGACGTGGTGAGTTTTGGGGTTGCTCCGGGCATGATCCTTTATCAGTTCCTCCGAATGAGTTTTGCCAGGCAGTTAAACGGTCTTGATGTTTCTCCCCTCTTATTTTTCCCCGCTTTGCTATTCCCGTGCGCAGCGGCATTCAGGTTGGCGAAATTCAATGTCGACGAGACGCAACGATATGGGTTCAAAGGGGTTCCTACACCGGCTGCCGGGATACTCGTGGCCAGCATGCCTTTGATCTACTGGTATTCGGGCAACGACACCGTGATCTCGCTGCTGCTGAATAAGTGGCTTCTTTATGGTGTGATCCTGCTGCTGTCCTGGCTGATGACCAGCAACCTTCCCATCATGGCCCTGAAGTTTTCGGATTATACGTTGAAGAGCAACCTTCCCAAGCTGATATTGGTGGTGCTGGCGATCATCGCCGCCATCTTTTTGAGGTGGCTGGCTGTACCTGTGGTGTTCATTTTCTACATTATTGTATCTTTGCTCGCAGAAAAAAAAGCATTACAAAATAAATAATTCAGTATGACCTTCTCTGTTCAGGTAAAAGTTATGCCGTTAAAGGAATTGTTGGATCCGCAAGGCAAGGCGGTGATGAGTGGTCTGCAGAGCCTGGGGATCAAGAGCGTCAGCGACGTCCGTATCGGCAAAAGCATTGCCTTACAGGTGGAAGCCGGCTCGGCTGACGAGGCCCGGCAGATTGCTGAAGAGGCTGGTAAGAAGCTGCTGGCCAATCCTGTTATGGAATACTTCGAGATCGCGGTAAACTAATCACGGCATTGCTCTATATTGTTCCTTCTCCCATCGGTAACCTGCAGGACATTACATTAAGGGCGCTGGAAGTGTTGAAGTCAGCGGACCTTGTTCTGGCGGAAGATACCCGGAATTCCTCCAGGCTGCTGAATCATTACCAGATCATCAAGCCTTTGTCACCGTATCACCAGCATAATGAGCACAAGATATTGCATCATCTGGTGGACCAACTATTGCAGGGTAAGACGATGGCCCTGTTGACGGATGCCGGTACTCCCGGCGTATCGGATCCCGCCTATTTATTGATACGAGAGTGTATAAAGACCGGGGTTAAGGTGGAATGTTTACCAGGGGCTACTGCGTTTGTTCCAGCATTGGTAAATAGTGGGATACCTATGCAACGTTTTTGTTTTGAGGGCTTTCTCCCTTTAAAAAAAGGAAGGCAGACCTTGCTGAAACAACTGGCCCAGGAAGAGCGGACTCTCATATTTTATGAAAGTCCTATGAGATTGGTGAAGACATTGGAAGATTTTATTCAGTATTTTGGGGAGGAAAGACAGTGCTGTGTAAGCCGGGAACTGACAAAGGTGTTTGAGGAGAACAGACGGGGTAGTTTAAAAGACGTGTGTGCGTATTACCGGGAGAAGGGTGTAAAAGGGGAGATCGTCATTACGGTGGAAGGGCAGGAGAGGGGGAGATCGAGAGAGGCGGCATCAGATTAATTTAAAATACAGATATGAAAAAGTTAGCGTTTCTTTTTATCAGTAGTTTATTCTTTATAAGCGTCCATGCGCAATTCAGGAAGATACCTGGTGTCGTGACCGACTCCTTCAAAGTAAAATATCCCAGTGCCAAGGCTGTCACCTGGAAAGACAGGACAACCTCTTTCCAAGCTACTTTTACCCTGGGTGATAACGAATACGTGGCCAAGTACAACAGCAAGGGAGAGTGGCAGCAGTCGGAGAAGAAGATAAAGGAAGAGGATATCCCTGCGTCCGTGAAAGACGGTCTTTCCAAAAGTAAATATGCCGACTGGAAAATAGGCTCCGTGACCCATCGGGATCTGCCGGGAGGAAAAGTGGAGTATACGATCTCAGTTTCCAATGGCACCCTGTCGAAGAGGAATCTCACTTTTAGCAGCGAGGGGCAGCTGAAAAGGGACGGCATTACATTATAAAAAGCAGACCACAGGTCTGCTGGCTGTAACCGAGCGATAGCGAAGGCAACCGAGCTAGGCGAAGGTTGCGGGCAAGGTCGCAACAGTGTTGCGATCGTAGCTCTATCGAGGAGGAGCGTGTCGAAGCAGCTCCACCGAAGTAGCCGAGGAAAGGGTCCAACAGTGTTGGAACTGAACGAAGGCTACGGCCGAAGGCCCATCATAAGCGGTGCACCGGGGATGGGTTACATTTTCGGAATAACCATACCCGGTGCTCACTAATATGAGCATGAGAACAACTCTTCTGGTCTGGATGGTATTATCCCTTCCGGGGCTTTCCGAAGGAAGGACATTAGATCTGTCTGGAAAACGGATTATATTTTCCAGTGAATCCGTTTTCCAGACTCCCGTGCAACCGGACAGGTGGCAGCAGCGTGTGAAGTATACCATGGACATCAATATGGATGTGACGACCAACCGTCTTGCCGGTCGTCAGTCGTTGGCCTATACCAATAATTCCCCGGATACTTTATACAAAGTATTTTACCATTTGTATTGGAATGCCTTTCAGCCGGGCAGCATGATGGACACCCGTAGCCAGGAGCTGGGGAAGATCACCTATGGCAGGAGGGGACATGAACAGCAGGACTGGGACTCCCGGGTAAAGGACCGTATCCAGCATCTCAGACCGGAAGAAATCGGGTATCAGAAAGTGATCTCGCTCTCCATGAATGGAGCAGCGCAGCCTTTTCAGGTAGAGGAGACGATCATGGAAGTGAACCTTACCAAACCCATATTGCCAAAGACCACCGTGGTCTTTGACATGCAGTTTGAAGCGCAGGTGCCCTTGCAAATACGCCGGAGCGGCAGGGATAATCCCGAAACGGGGGTACGTTATTCCATGAGCCAATGGTATCCCAAAATGTGTGAATACGATTATGAGGGATGGCATCCTACGCCCTATGTGGCCCGGGAGTTTTACGGGGTCTGGGGTGACTATGACGTAAAGATCAATATCGATAAGACCTATATATTGGGGGGCACGGGCTATCTGCAGAATGCGGCGCAAATAGGTTATGGTTATGAAGCGCCTGGCGTGAAAGTGGTGCGTCCGGCGGGAGATAGGCTTGAATGGCATTTTATAGCGCCGGGTGTGCATGACTTTATGTGGGCTGCTGATCCGCAGTACCATCACCTGGTGCGCCGGACGGCCAGCGGGCTTGTCATCAATGTCCTGTATAAGAATAAGAACAATGAGCGCAAACAGGACACCCTATGGAATAATCTGGCGGATGCGGCTGTAACGGTGTTACCTTATATAGAAAAGACCTTTGGGGCATATCCCTACAAACAATATTCTTTTGTACACGGCGGGGATGGAGGGATGGAATATCCCATGAGCACACTGATCAAGAGCCCCAGTCTGGGAACAGCCTTTCACGAATGGATGCACAGCTGGTACCAGGGTATGCTGGGCACCAATGAATCTCTGTACCCCTGGATGGATGAAGGTTTTACCACCTATGCCGAAGGCCGGGTATCCGGCTGGTACTATGACCATGAGCTGGCCCTTCATCCTGACAACCAGGGCTTGAAGGAACTGGTGGAGAAACGGCATGCACAACAGCCCGTGAACCAGGGACCCTCTTATGATTCTTATTTTGACCTGGAGCGCAGCGGTTATCAGGAACCTCTTACGACACACGCGGACCATTTCAATACCAATCTTGCCTATAGCATTGCCAGTTATTCCATGGGCGCCATCTTTCTGGAGCAGTTAGGATACATCGTAAGCGACTCTGTACGGGACAAGATATTGCTGGAATATTACCGGGAGTGGCGGTTTAAGCACCCCAATGCCGGCGATTTTGTACGGGTGGCGGAGAAGGTCAGCGGTCTTCAACTGGACTGGTACAAAGAGTATTGGATCAGCAGCGTCAAGACCATCGATTATGGGATCGACAGTTTATGGGAAGAGAATGGCAAATCCAAAATAAGGCTTCGTATGTTGGGGGCGATGCCCATGCCCATCGATGTGCTGCTGACCTATAAAGACGGCAGTAAGGAAATGGCTTATATCCCTCAATACTCCATGTTTGGCGGCAAGCCAGTGGAAGATCGTTCCATCCCCACTACGCGTCATGAGCCCTGGAAATGGACCAGCCCTACCTATACGTTTGAGGTCAATCGCCGTCTGCTGGACCTTCGGGTCATCGAGATCGACCCCTCCCAAAGGATGGCGGATATCGAAAGAAAGAACAATAAGCTCGAATTGAAATGGTAGAATCGATGGGGAAAGTGGAAGCTGCCGTTTGAGATAAACTTATTGTTAAGTGTGACGACGCGTGATGAACGATGTCTGTTCAAGGATACTTTTGCTTCCTGTTTACTCCTGGACAGCGTGTTGGCTGCCAATACCCTAAAAACTAAGGTATTATGAAGACATTGTTGAGTATTGCTTTATTGGCCGTGGCGCCACTGGCGGGCAAGGACCTTCCCGAGGACCTGCCTATCAATAAGATCCAGGTTATCGGCAGTCATAACAGTTATAAGAAGGCCATCGATCCTGTTTTGTTCAAACTCTTTCAGCAACGGGATTCTGTAAACGCGAATAAGATCGATTACGCGCATGTCCCCCTGGCCGAGCAACTGGACATGGGATTATTAAACCTGGAGATCGATATCTATGCGGATGAGAAGGGGGGCAGGTATGCTCACCCAAAAGGGTTGGAATGGGCAAAAGGGCAGGCGCCTTATGATCCCGATGGAGTGATGCAGCAGCCGGGTTTTAAGATCCTTCATATCCCCGACCTGGATTTTCGCAGCGATGCCCTGACGTTGGAGCGATGTCTGGCGGGCTTACGGTCCTGGTCTGCGCAGCATCCGGATCATTATCCCGTATTTATTACGCTGGAAGCCAAGGATGAGATAAGCCATAAAGCTCTTACGGAGCCCGAGCCTTTTACGCCCGTCTTGTTTGATGAACTGGATAAGGTGCTGGTAGAGGGTCTTGGAAAGGAGCGTCTGATCACCCCCGACATGGTGCGTGGACAATATCCTACGCTGGAGAGTGCTGTATTAAGCGGTAACTGGCCTGCGCTAAAGGCGGCCAGAGGGAGGTTTCTTTTTATCCTGGATGATCACGACCAGAAACGGGACATGTATATAGCGGGGCATCCTTCTCTGAAGGGGCGGATATTGTTTGTCAATGCCGACCCCGGGACGCCGGAGGCAGCAACGGTGATCCGGAACACCCCCATCGTGCCGGAGATAAGAACGCTGGTTGAGAAAGGATATATTGTTCGTACCAGAGCAGATGCGGATACAAAGGAGGCGAGAATGAATGACAAAACGGATTTTATCGCGGCCTGCAATTCAGGAGCGCAGATCATCACGACGGATTATTACCGGAAAAGCACGAGTTTTAAGTCTGACTATGTGGTGAGCTTTGAGGGAGGAAATAAATACCTGAGATTGAACCCTGTGTTGGGAAGGGGAAGATAGTTGAAAACGAACGACTGATGAGCAAAAAAGACGGGCGAGCGCCCGTCTTTTTATTATGAGTGAGATAAGGTAAAATGACTAACGCATTTGATTCTCTGAGCAGCCCCCGGAGGGCAAAGGTAGATGCCCCCTGAGGGTAAAACAATACCACTTTATGGTAGTTTTAAATGTATTGCTGGCTTAATGGACCGAAGGTTCACCGGCCGTAGAATTTGTTGATGGCTTCCACCCGATTGTTTACATGCAACTTTTCGTATATGTGATATACGTGTTTGCGTACGGTTTCCTGGCTGATAAAGAGGCGGCCGGCTATTTCCTTGTATAGCATGCCTTTAGCCAGGAGTTCGAGGATCTCATTCTCTCTATTGGAGAGGATGCTGATGGATTTGCCCTGTGTGGTTTCGATGGGGTCGGCCGCGGCTGTCCGGACCTGGAAGGCGTTGACCACTTTGCGGGCGATCTGGCTGCTCATGGGGGCGCCGCCTTCGTATAGTTCGCGAAGGGCGTCCAGCAGTTTGCCGGGAGCGGTCTTTTTGAGGATATAGCCGTTGGCGCCGGCTGTCAGGGCTTCAAATATCTTTTCATCTTCTTCGTAAATCGTACACATCATGAAGAGGATCTCTGGGTGAAGGGGTTTTAGCTGCCGCACACAATCGATGCCACTCTCTCCGTTGCCCAGGTTGATATCCATGAGCACGACATTAGGGTTTGCGATAGGTATTTTCTGCAGCGCCTCTTCCGCGTCCTGATAGCTACCGGCCAGGATATAGCCTTCTGCCATCAGGATGATCTGCTCGAGAGCAGAGCGGATATCCTTGTTATCATCTACAATACAGACAGAAATATTCATATAGCAAAGTTGAGTTCCTTTAGCGATAAAAAAATACCATTTTGTGGTAGTTTTTGGGGTTATTGGGTAAATAAGGCTGCCGGTAGGGGGGATAGGATGACCCTAAAGGGGTAATAGCGACTATTTATGTGATAGGCAAGCTTCGCGGTAGGCCCATCGCTTTTCTTGTTGACCCTGGTCAAGCCAGTCTCTGATAGGCTGGTAAGGTACGTGCTTCGGTACGTCGAAAGCAATTAAATGTTTGTTGCCGTCGCGTCGCCACATGCACCCGAATTGCCCGAGAGCTCTTCCGATGGTTTTGATCTGCCGCTGTTTGAGAAGGATCATCTGAATGACATTGCGCCCTGAGCCTTCAATGATCCCATGAAAATAGAGAACACCGTCTCTCCGGCGAGTATCTATGAGGTCATCCAAGGCAATCTTCGAAGCATGAAGGGGAATGCTTTTTATTCTGTAGTAGTTGCCTTCTTTTGTTGCCAGCACCGTTTCGCCACGGATATTGCCTTCTTCGTCCTTATAGGGCAATACGAGTTTACTATCAAACATGTTGTTGATATTATCATTTACGATGATAAATAATTATTGGCTTCTTACTTTTTCTTGCGTCTTTTGTGTCCGGAGCTGTTCTTTTTTGAAGCCTCTTTTATGAGTTCCTGTAAGTGAGGGGGAAAGTCATTTGTTCCCCTTTCCGAAGCAATGCCGTTACGAAGCAGAGTGCCAAGCGATTCTTCCAGATAGATGATCGTTGTATTACTGGTGGCTACAAGGTTATTGGGCAATGGTATAACGATGGGATCGTGAATGACCCTCAATACGGTGCCCCGTTTTAGTTCTGAAGCATAGCGGGTTACATATTTTTTGGCCTCGTTTATCACGGCCTTTCCTGAGCGACGACTGGTTGCGGGGTCTTCTTTGGTCACCCGGGTGTACTCATAGCGGACATAGGGTATGAGCGTGCAGGTTTCCGTCTCCCAATTATCCGGTGCATCCGGAACAATAAATGTCTGCTCAGTCCTTCCCTCGGTGTAATTGAACTCCAGATCAAAATACATCTTGTGTACAAAGGCCGGAGCTATTGGGGCTACGGGACGTACGTCTCTCTTGCCGGAAAGATTTTTCATCAAATGATGATTAAGGTGGTTAAGAAAAAAGACCCTTATTGGTAAAGGTTGGTGGGAGGACGAGAAAACGGTTCAAAAAGTGTGCTCGTTGCAAGGTTGTATAACAAATATACAATTTGCGGGGAAATGGAAAAAAGATTTCATTGTTGTCAGGCGGATAAAGGTTAGAGGGGGACGTGCAGGAGATATTTTTCGCGGAAATATTCCTGGGGGAAGATGTCATATATCTCCATGATGCGGGGGCGGGCGCCGCTGGCTGAAATTTCGGCGGAGAGGTCGCCGCCTTTGAGGCAGATGAGGCCGCGGGGGACAGGGAGCTGGGTGTCGGTGTGGGGGGCAGGGGGCTGGTCGGTGGGTGTGCCGGTACGTTTGGAAGGTTTTTTTAAAAGGGGGCGGGACCAGGTTTGAAGTTCTTTTAAAGGCGCCACGGCCCGTGATACGGCCACGTCGAATTTGCGGTCTTTTATTTCTTCTGCTCTGCCGTGTTGAGTAGTGACGTTGGTGAGTCCAATAGCATCGCGTACGCCTTCTACTACCTTGATTTTTTTTCCGATGCTATCAACCAGGTGAAAGGCTGTGTCAGGGAAGAAGATTGCCAGTGGGATACCGGGGAAGCCGCCTCCTGTGCCGATGTCGATGACCTGCATGTTTTTTTCAAACTGGAAGGCGGCTGCGATGCTTAGAGAGTGAAGGACATGTTTTTCATAAAGACTGTCGATGTCTTTACGGGAGATGACATTGATTTTGCTGTTCCAGTCTTTGTATAGTTCTTCCAATGCGGCGAGTTGCTGCAACTGCCGGGGCGAGAAGTCATCAAAGAAACGAAGGATCAATTCCAGGTGGTCCGAGGCTTTTTCCATATCGTAGGTGCAAATATCAGATAATACACGAACATCCAGATGTCCAGGAGCCACCACCAGGGGAAAAGGTCTTTTTCCTGTAGCTTGTCCATGGTTTTGTAGAAGATGTATCCCTGTATCAGGAGACGGATGCCAAAAAGCATCAGGGCGAAACGCCAGTCGAAGAAAAGGCTGGCGATGAACAGGGGGTAGAACAGGACATGAGAAAAGGAATACAGACCAAGGAGGAACTTATGCAGGGGCCGATAGTATTTGGCTGTACTGTAATGACGTGTCTTTTGCCGGAACCATTCCCCGAAGGTCTTTTTTGGTTCCGACATAGTGAATGTATCGGGATCTACTACGATGGCGGTGTTGTCCTTTGTTGCCACTTTGTTGATAAACAGGTCGTCATCGCCACCGGGGAGATGATTGATGGCGGAGAACCCTTTGTTACGGAGGAAGACGTCCTTCTTATAAGAGAGGTTGCGACCTACGCCCATATATGGGAGGCCTGCGAGTGCATAGGATAAATATTGCAGAGCTGTGTGGAAGGTGTCAAAACGGATGATCTTATTGAGGAAGCCCGGGTTTTTTTTATAGGGGCTGTAGCCGAGCACCACTTCGATGCCATTGTGATAGCCGTCCTGCATCTTCTGCATCCAGAATTCGCTGGCGGGGACGCAGTCGGCGTCTGTGAGCAGGACGATCTCGTACCTGGCCTCCTTGATCCCCATGCTGAGGGGATATTTTTTACCGGGAATGCCGATGGCTTCCTGTTCGAGGTTAACGATATGGAGTCCTTTGAAGGTCTTTTTAAATTCATCCAGCAGGAAGCGGGTGTCATCCTGGCTATTGTGGTTAACAACGATAATCTCATGGGTGCTGGGGTAGGTCTGGACCAGGGCGCCGGGGAGATGGGTGACCAGTTTGGCTGCTTCGTCGCGTGCGCAGATGATTACGCTGACGGGGTGTTGTTGCGACTGTTCTTTTTTTGTGGGGATAAAAAAAGCCAGACGTCTGAAGAACCACCCATAATAAAAAAGCTGGATCAGGGTGATCAGGAAAAACACTATAAAAACGATCTCTCTCCAGGAGATACTCAGTTTAGTCATAAGCATTCTACGAAAAGGTTCAGGCCAAGGATCCGCCGCCGGATGATGGAAAATGGGTCAGATTTTTAGGGGACCCGTCTCCCGGACATTCCGGCCAATCGCGAAAGTACGCATTACCGTCATTTTTTTTGGGAAAAATCGGGGGGTGAGGACGAAAAGGGCATCGGGTAGGTGGAAATCCGGAGTAAGGGGGTATCTTGCGTCCTTTTTAGCATTATATGTCTGCATTAACATTTGCAATAGAAGGGACCTGTCCGCAGACGGCTGCCAGGGCGGGGAGGATGGTGACGGATCATGGGGAGATACCCACGCCTATCTTTATGCCTGTGGGTACGGTGGGCAGTGTAAAGGCCGTCAGCCAGCAGCAATTGAAGGAGGATGTAAAGGCCCGGATCATTTTGGGTAATACCTATCATTTATATCTCCGTCCGGGGTTGGAAGTGTTGGAGGCGGCGGGGGGCATCCACCGATTTAACACGTGGGACCGGCCTGTCCTTACCGACAGCGGGGGGTACCAGGTATTTTCCCTGGCCGGCACCCGGAAGATCCAGGAGGAAGGGGTTGTATTCCAGTCCCATATCGATGGGTCGAGACATCTTTTTAGTCCGGAGAAGGTGATGGATATCCAGCGGGTCATCGGGGGGGATATTATCATGGCTTTTGATGAATGTCCGCCGTATCCCAGCGAATATACCTATGCGGAAAAGTCCATGCGGCTGACCCATCGCTGGCTGGACCGCTGTATTGCTCATTTTAGCAGTACCCCGGATAAGTATGGATATACCCAGAACCTTTTCCCCATTGTTCAGGGGAGTGTTTATGGGGACCTGAGAAAGGCGTCCTGCGAGTACATAGCATCCAAGGGAGCGGTAGGCAATGCCATCGGCGGGCTCAGTGTCGGGGAACCCGAGGCGCAGCTGTATGACATCTGCCAGGCGTGCTGCGAGGACCTTCCGGCGGACAAACCACGATACCTCATGGGGGTGGGTACTCCCTGGAATATCCTTGAATGTATCGCCCGGGGCGTGGATATGTTCGACTGTGTGATGCCTACCCGTAATGGGCGGAATGCCATGCTTTTTACTTCAAAAGGGGTTATCAATATCGACAATAAGAAGTGGGAAAAGGACTTTTCCCCCATCGATGACGGCATCGACAGTGACTGGAGCCGGCATTACAGCAAGGCCTATCTGCGTCATCTGGTAAAATCCAAGGAGATACTGGGGTTGACCATTGCCAGTGTGCATAACCTGGCCTTTTATCTTCATTTGGTAGAGGAGGCGCGTAAGCATATTCTCCGGGGGGATTTTTTAAGTTGGAAGCAGGAGCAGGTGCCCTTGCTTCAAACAAGATTATAGGGGCAGAACGGACCGGAGGTTCGTTGTCCGCAACCGAGCAAAGCGAAGGTTACGAACGAGGAGTGACAGAGCAGGGCGAATGTCACGAACAAGGTATCCGAGGAAGGGTCCAACAGTGTTGGAGCCGACGAAAGATACGGGCGCAGCCCTCGTGGCGAAGCAGCTCTGACGAAGTTCAAGGGACGACGTTCCGACGAAGTTCTCGGATATTAGATGTTTCCGGGAAACGGGTTATATTTTCAGCGACCCGTTTCCCGGACATTATTTAGGAGATGATTATGAAAATGGGGGTGTACATTTGCGGCGCATGCTCAAACTTCTCGACAGATATATCCTCCGGAAATTTCTCGGGACCTTTATATTCACCATGCTGGTGATCACGGTGATCGCTGTCGTGATCGATACCAGCGAGAAGGCGGATGACTTTGTCAAGTCGGGGATGACGGCCTGGCAACTGGTGAAGAATTACTACATCGGCTTTGTCCCCTTTATCATGTCGATGATCTTCCCCCTGATGACCTTTATCGCCGTCATCTATTTCAGCAGTAAAATGGCGGGCAAGTCGGAGTTTATCGCGATCCTGGCGGGGGGGGTGCGGTATAACCGGATGTTGAGGCCTTATTTCTACGGCAGTATCGTTCTGGCCGTCATTTTCTGGCTGGCCAGCCAATATTGGGTACCCAAGGCCAATGAGATCCGTACGGATTTTCAGGCCGTCTATGTGGACCGCAACAGCTCGTACAATTCGGATTATTACCGGACCAATAACTTCTATCTCCGGGTGGACCCCACTACCTATGTAGGGTTCCGGTACTATGACACCGCGAATAAGACGGCCAGTAATTTCTTTATGCAGAAGCTGAAGGGGAATAAAGTCTATTACAACCTCCGGGCCGAGAATATTAGATGGGACCCGGCTAAAAAGGACTGGAAGCTGACAAGTATCATCGAACGAAGGATCGACGGGCTGAAGGAGTCCGTGGATAAAAAGGACAGCATGCATGTCAATCTGAACGTGCAGCCGCGGGAGCTGAGAAGGGACGATTATTTAAAGGACAAGCTTACCACGCCGGAGCTCCACCAGTTCATCCATATGGAGGAGGTACGAGGATCGGAAGGGTTGAATACTTTTAAGGTGGAGCTGTATCACCGGGATGCCACGCCTTTTTCCGTCATCATCATGACCCTGATGGGGGCTATTATCGGTACCCGTAAGATCAGAGGCGGCAGTGGTCTGCACCTGGCTACGGGGATCGTCATGGCTGCCATTTTTGTCGTTATGGATAAGTTCTCTGTCACTTTTTCCACGAAGGGCAGCTTCCCCCCCATGATCGCCGCCTGGCTGCCGAACGTCATCTTTACCGGGGTAGCTTTCTGGTTGTATGCGCGAACGCCGAAATAAGGAAATTATTAGCCGGCAAAGGGAATTCTTTGAGAGATTAAAATAATCTAAAACCCTGAGAATCGTTTGTATTACAACGATCCCTATAGTAACTTTAGCGAGTAAAAATCAGCATCGACATGGCAATATCATTAAAGGACAGGTTTAAAAGCAAGGCGGAGACAGTGGCTGCCGAGATAAAGGAGTTGTTAAAGGAGCATGGAAGTAAGAAGATAGGGGAAGTTACCCTTTCGCAAATCTATCAGGGTATGCGGGGTATTACGGGTTTGGTCAGCGAAACCTCGTTGCTGGATGCACAGGAAGGCATTCGTTTCAGGGGGTATTCCATCCCGGACCTGCAAAAAAAGCTACCCAAGGCAAATGGGGGTACGGAGCCTCTGCCGGAAGGTCTTTTCCTTTTGATGTTGCTGGGTGAGCTGCCTACGGAAGAGGATGTACATGACCTTACGGCCAACTGGCAGCGCAGGAGTCATGTCCCCAATCATGTATTTGCCGCTATTGAAGCCCTTCCCAAGGATACGCATCCCATGACACAGTTTGTCGTGGCCATCATGGCTTTGCAGACAGAGAGCAAGTTTGCGGAGAAATATGCGGAGGGGATGAATAAAAAAGATTATTGGGAGGCGGTGTTTGATGATTCGATGGACCTCATCGCCCGGCTGCCCCGGGTGGCGGCCTATATTTACCGCAGGAAATACAAGAATGAAGATCATATCCATCCCAACGGTCTTTTGGATTGGGCGGGTAATTTTGCCCATATGCTGGGTTTTGAGGACGAAACCTTCCGGGAGTTGATGCGTCTGTATATGACCATTCATGCGGACCATGAGGGAGGGAATGTCAGCGCACATACCGTACACCTGGTAGGGTCGGCTCTTAGCGATCCTTACCTGAGCTTTGCAGCGGGCATGAACGGGCTTGCAGGCCCCTTGCATGGACTGGCCAACCAGGAAGTGATCAAATGGATACTGGATATGCGTAAAGAGCTGGGTGTGGAGCTGCCTTCCAAGGAGCAAATAGAAGCTTATGTGAAGAAGACCCTGAATGAGGGGAAGGTAGTGCCCGGATATGGTCATGCTGTGTTGCGCAAGACGGACCCCCGCTTTACCGCACAGATGGAATTTGGTAAGAAACACATGCCTGACGACCCTCTGGTCCAGACGGTGTGGAATATATACGATACGGTACCGCCCATTCTCCAATCGTTGGGCAAGATCAAGAACCCCTGGCCAAATGTGGATGCACATAGCGGCGCCTTGCTGGTACACTATGGGATGGTGGAGTATGAGTTCTATACGGTGCTCTTTGGCGTAAGCCGGGCATTGGGCGTACTTGCCAGCCTTTGCTGGGACCGCGCATTGGGTTTCCCCATTGAAAGACCCAAGTCTGTGACGACAGAACTTGTGAAGGAGTGGTTGAAAGGCGAAGGGGAGATCTGGGGGGAGTAAATCTTCGATCTTTTGGGAAATATCCCGAGGCCCCAAACTAAATTGGGACGTCAAAATCGCAACGTATTGTACTGAGCAGGTGAGGTGCAAACAGCAATAGGCGTGTTGTACGAAAGAGGGCAGCCTTCAGGCGTATTTCCAAATATAACCTTTACTGATTTTTTTCTTTTCTCTACAACAGCGGCTGATGGAAGACTTGCTGATCCCCGTGCAGGCTACGGCTTCTTTCATGCTGTCAAAGGTCCGGATATGGTGGCCTTCCGGCGTATATTGCTTTATCTTTTTTTGACGGGCCTTGGCTTGTGCGGCACGCCCTGTGTGATGGCCGGACAGGTCCAGTGTTGTCCGGCTATATCCTTTTTTCCAGAAGAACCCTTTGGCGCTTCTGTACACTCCTTTCAACACCATCCGGATGGCATGCTCATTTGCTCCTGTGGCGGCAACGGCATGTCGCAGGGAAGGATAATGTGCGATGATATTGCCGGCAAGATCGAACTGCGTGACTTTCTGGCCGTGCTTTGCCCATAATTTTTCCTGCCTGGTCTTTAGGAAGGCGGCGACATCCACGGAAGGAGCATTACCCCAGCGCCAGATAAAGCTTCCCGCAGTGATGTGTTTACTACTGGCTACATTGCTGATGTCGGTGGCGTTTATGCCGGTGGCTCGCTGGGCGGCGGCCATGCTGGAGAAGGTCTTCAATTTTTTTCCTTGAAGGGAATATTGCGTCACCTGGTTGCTCAATCTTTTTATGGTGGCGGCGCGTTGTTTTGCCCGAAGGGCTTTCGATGGGTTTTTAAAGGGGCTGACGGCGCGGCCCTTCTCAAATGCCTTTCGTCTCTGTTGTGGGATCGTGGTTAAGATGAGGTTGCGGGGGTGCAGGTTGAAATGATCATTATCCTTATAAGAAAGGACGAGGTTGAGATCATCCAAATTAAATTTTTGGACAAAGCAATAGTATACCAGCCTGGCCAGGGTGAAATTATGCGGTTGCCCATTTAATTTTACCCGGGTGGTGAGAAAATACTGAAAGTCCTTTTTATGTCGATTGGGCGTTTGTACAACCCCGGGGCTGATGATCATTTCGGGCTTGACATAGACGCGTCCGTCCCGGTACTGCATCTCATATTCCATCCGCCTGACCCTGCCGTGATTGGAAACCATGAAATAGCCTTCCAGTCCTGGAATGTCCTTCCATTGTTCACCAGGCCTGTTCCTGAACTCCTTATCCTTATAGGCGGGAGGCTGGCCTTTACCGGATGTGTTACGGCGTTGGGGCATAGTGTGGTTATTTTAGCGCCTGTATTATATCCTGTAGTATATCATCCCGGTGTTCCAGCCCTACTGAGATACGTATAAGTCCCGGTGTAATACCCACGGCAGCCCTTTCTTCCGGGCTCAGTTTGGCGTGGGTGGTGCTGGCGGGATGGCTGGCGATGCTGCGGGTGTCCCCCAGGTTAGCCGTCATCGAAAGCATCTTTAGTTTATTCAGGAATGTACGACCGGCATCCAGTCCTCCTTTCAGCTCGAAACAAAGGATACCGCCTCCGTTGAGCATTTGTTTTTTGGCAATTTCATGCTGGGGATGGCTGGGGAGGAGGGGGTATCTCAGGGACGCTATGGCCGGGTGCCCTTCCAACTTTTGGGCGATGTAGAGGGCGTTCCCGGCATGTCTTTCCATACGGACGTCCAGTGTTTCCAGGCTTCTGCTGAGGACCCAGGCATTGAAAGGTGAGAGGGCCGGCCCTGTACTACGGCAGAAGAGATAGATCTCATGGATCAATTCCTTTTTACCTACTACGATGCCGCCGAGCACCCGGCCCTGGCCGTCCAGCCATTTGGTGGCGGAATGGACGACCAGATCAGCTCCGTATTGAATGGGTGTCTGGCCGATGGGGGTGGCAAAGCAGTTGTCGACATTGAGGAGCAGGTTGTGCCTGCGGGCCAAGAGGCCGGCGACCTCCAGATCGATGATATCCAGACCCGGATTGGTGGGAGTTTCCAGGTAGATCATTTTTGTATTGGGGCGGATGGCTGCCTCCCATGCGGTTTGGTCTCCGGCGGGCACATAGGTATATTCGATACCGAATTTCGGGAGGTATTTGGTGATGACGGTATGGGTGCTGCCGAAGATAGAGCTACAGGACAGCAGGTGATCGCCTTTTTTTAGAAAGCTAAGAAAGGAACCTACGACGGCAGCCATACCCGAGGCGGTGGCGAAGCCGGCTTCGGCGCCTTCGAGGGCGCACATACGGTCAATAAATTCCTGTACGGAAGGGTTGCTGAAGCGGCTGTATATATTAGCGTCTATTTCATCTGCGAAGGCGGCCCGCATTTCCTCAGCGTCGTCGTAACAGAAGCTGCTGGTCAGGAAGAGGGGGGAGGAATGTTCTTTTTCTGCTGTACGGTCAGTGCGAATACGGATGGCTTGGGTGATGCGATGGTGTGACATGATCGATATAAATAGAATGAATGATTAGGGATTGACCAGAAACGAACCAACGGTTCGTTGGCCGAAGGCCCATTATTAGATGTTTCCTGAAAACGGGCTATATTTTTCAGGAGCCCGTTTTCAGGACATTTACCTCCCAGGTGATCTTGCAGCGGGCCTCTCTCAGGGTGGCGGCCACGGAGCAGTATTTATCTATGGACAGGGCGCAGGCTTTATAGGCTTTATCAGGGTCGATATCGCCTTTTAGCTCGAAAATGACGTGGATGTTCGTCCAGAGGGAGGGTTCTTTGCCCTTCTCCCTGTCGCCGTCTATGAGCATGCGAAAGCCTTCTACGGTCTGTCTTTGTTTTTTCAGGACAGATACCACGTCGATACCGCTGCAGCCACCCAGGCCCATCAGGAGCATTTGCATAGGGCGTATACCGAAGTTCTCTCCTCCCGTCTCGGGGCTTGTGTCCATGCGGGCGATGTGTCCGCCGGCGTCCTTTGCCTCAAAGCCGTAATCCCCATGGACCCTGTTAACCTCAATATGGATCATAATTTAAATTTCGGCAAAGGTAGGTCATATGTATCTATGCCGTTACTTTGCACCTTATTTCTCTACATGAACCACCTTTATTATGAACAGCCCTTTGAACTGGAAAGTGGGGCATCCCTACCTGGCATTGAAATCACTTATCATGTGTATGGGCGTCTAAATGAGGATAAAAGCAATGTTGTATGGATTTGTCATGCCTTGACGGCCAATTCTGATGCGGCCCAGTGGTGGCCTGGGGTGGTGGGGCCGCAGGGGCCTGTGACGCCGGATAAGCATTTTATCGTTTGCGCCAATATTCTGGGTTCCTGTTATGGCAGTACGGGGCCTTTGAGCAAGGATCCCCGGACGGGGAAGCCATATTTCCATGAATTTCCCATGATCACGATCCGGGATATGGTGAAGGCGCATATCCTGCTGCGCAAGCATCTGGGGATTGAAAAGATCCATCTTTTGATGGGGGGGAGCATGGGGGGGTATCAGGCATTGGAATGGGCCGTTATGGAGCCAGAGCGTATCGAGCGGCTGTTCCTGATAGCTACTTCTCCCACGGAAAGCGCCTGGGGGATCGCCATCCATACGGCGCAGAGGCTGGCTATTCAGGCGGACAGCAGCTGGCGGGATGCTTCTCCTGCGGCGGGGAGCGCCGGATTAAAGGCGGCCCGGGCCATTGGGATCCTGACCTATCGCAATTATGGTATCATGGTACGGAAGCAGACGGATCCCGATACGGAGAAACTGGAAGATTTCAGGGCATCTTCCTATATAACGTACCAGGGGGACAAGCTGGTGAGCCGTTTTAACGCCTATTGCTATTGGGTGCTGACCAAGGCGATGGACAGTCATCAGCTGGTCAGGGGACGGGGAAAGGCGTTGGAGGAGGTGTTGCACAGTATCATGCAGCGGACCCTGGTAATTGGTATTAATAGTGACATTCTTTGTCCATTGGAGGAGCAGCGTTTTATCGTAAAGCACCTGCCGAATGCCCGGCTTGTGGAGATCGACTCGGCGTACGGGCATGATGGATTTATGGTCGAAGGAGCGATCATTGCCAGGCATTTAGGAGAGTGGATCGATCTTTACCAGGACAGTTTGCCCTGATAGTAATCCAGCACTTTTGTACGGAAGATATAGGTGTATTTGGCAGCCGCCAGGTTGATATTTGCCGCGTCTGTCCTGTTCTTTGCCAGTATATATACATCCGCATTGATCACGCCTTCTGTGAAGCGGATCTCTGTCGTACGGAAGGATTCTGAGTAGGCTGCGGCCTGGTCGATATAGGATTTGTATTGTTTGTATGCGGCGATCATGTTCTGGTAGGCCGTTTCTACATTTTGCTGGAGGACGAGACGGGCATTTTCGGACAGCAGCTGCTGGTTCCTCAGGTTTAGTTTTGCTTGTTTGACATTATTACGGACCCGCAGATAATTGAGGATCGGGACGTTGAGCTGCAGACCAAATTGTGTGTATTTATTGTTTTTGAACTGGTCGCCGAAGGGGATCGTATGATCGGCGTAGTTCTGGTTTTTGGCGATGACGGTATAATCGGTGCCGCCTACCGTGACGAACTGGTTGGTGGGATTATCGCTGATATTGGTAGGGACTTTTGTCGTCGCCTGGTTGGAATAGGACGTGTTGATGCTGCCGAAGAACGTCAGGGATGGATAATAGGCTCCTCTGGCTACCGACAGCGCTTTTCTAAAAGCATTGACCCTCAGGTCGGCTGCCTGGATGGATGGCATGGTCCGCAAGGACAGGCTATAAATGCTGTCGGGGTTATTGGTATATTCCAATATATTCAGCGTAAAGGCGTTCTGATCGTATTCCACATCTCTTTTATAAGGGACGTTCAGGAAGTTGAACAGGCTGATCTTGGCAGCTTCGAGATTATTGGCTGCGATGGCGATGTTTGCCAGATCGCCTGCGTATTGTCCTTTCAGGTCTGTAAGATTGGACAGCAGCAGCAGGGCGCCGGAGTGATTAAGGGTATCAAGTCTGGCCAGTTGTACGGAGTCGACGGTGGCCTGTTCTTTTGCGATGGCCAGCAGGTCCCGGCTGCTCAGGATCTGAAGATAGGCCAGCAACACATTGAGGGTGATATTATTCTTTTGTTGCTGCAGGTCCATTTTGCTGGCGCCGTAGGAGAAATTATACTGCCGGATGCCATTCTGCACCTGCAGACCGTTGAACAGGGTGAGGTTGGTATTGAGGCCATAGTTGCCGGAGTTCACCTGCGTGTTGGTATACTGATAAGTATAGGGGTTGAGGCTTCGTCCGTTGCTGATGGCCTGGCTGGCCTGACCGTTCAGCGTAGGCAGCATATAATCCCAGGCCTGGTTGTAGTTGATCCTGCCATTCTGTGCCTGGAGATCGGCCTGGTTGACCAGGAGGTTGTGTCTGATGCCGATGGCGACGGCTTGTTGAAGGCTAAGGGTACTGCCTATCTGATCAGAGGTATCTGCGCCAATGGTCTGCGCACGGGATATTGTAAACGAAAAGAGTACGGCTACACTTAAAAATATACTACTGAGTTTGTTCATGTTCGATACATATTAATTATTGTCAATCCTACCATCCAGGAGATTGATGATCCTGGAGCCGTAGCCGGCATTTTTTTCTGAGTGTGTCACTTGTATAATCGTCACTCCTTCGTTGTTCAATTGTTTAAACAGGTCCATGATCTCTTCGCCTTGTCTTGAGTTGAGGTTGCCGGTGGGCTCGTCAGCCAGCAGGAGCTTGGGTTTGCCGATGAGGGCGCGGGCGATGCCTACCAACTGCTGTTGTCCGCCGGACAATTGTGTGGGGAAAAGATCTTTTTTTCCTACGATCTGGAACCTGTCAAGAATGTCAGCCACCATGGCCTGTCTTTCGGAGCCTTTGATGTTCTGATATATGAGGGGTGTTTCGATGTTCTCATAAACGGTGAGTTCGTCGATGAGGTGGTATGCCTGGAATACGAACCCGATGTACTGTTTGTATAACTGGGAGCGTTGTTTTTCTTTTAGCGTATGTACGGCCTGGCTAAGAAAATAATATTCCCCTTCGGAAGCGTCGTCCAGCATACCGATGATATTGAGCAGACTGGATTTGCCGGAGCCGGAAGGTCCCATAATGGAGACAAATTCCCCCTCGTTGATCTGCAGATTGATATCTTTCAAAATAAAGTTAGGCTTACCGCCGACGTTGACCCATTTGGAAATACGCTTTAGATCGATCATGTTGTTGAATTAGTGGTTTAAAGCCGGGTATATTCTTTCAATCATATGCCAGAATGTTAACCGACTGATATTTAATTTATTACACGTAAAAGAGCTGGTTGACAGTCCTCTTTCGATACAAGGACTGTACGGTTTTGATACAGTTGCGGTTGTGCCGGCCCGGTTGTTTGCCGGAGTTACCGGGTGGTTGTACCGGATCATTCCGAGCGCAGGCTGCGGACCGGGTTGGCGCTGGCGGCCCTGACCGTTTGTATGGAAAGGGTCAGCAAGGCGATCAGAAGCATGATCAGCCCGCTGAGCGCGTATATCCACCAGTTTATCGTCGTCCGGTAAGCGAAGTTCTCCATCCATCGATGGGCACCGTACCAGGCGATGGGGACTGCGATGATGTACGCAATACAGACCAATTTTACAAAGTCTTTTGATAATAAGGAAACAATTTGTGCAACCGAGGCGCCCAGGACCTTGCGGACGCCGATCTCTTTGGTGCGAAGGTTGGTGGCATAGATCACCAGTCCAAGCAATCCCAGGCAGCTGATGAAGATGGTAAGGCCCGTGGCCCAGCGCAGCAGGCTGGACATATGTTGTTCAGCAATGTAGAATCTGGCGATGCTGTCGTCGAAAAACTGGTAGTGGAAATCTTCTCCGGGGTAGGTATCGTTATAAGCTTTTTCTACCGCGGCTATGGTGGTTTTCCAGCTTGTATGGCCGGCAGGGGTGTTGGGCAGAGAGAGGTGGAACCGTTTGAATATATTGTCCTTGTTGCTCATCAGCGCGAGGGGTTTGATAGCTTTATGGAGGGATGCCTGGTGGAAGTCCTCCATAACACCCACGATAAGATGCTCTTTGTCGATGAACTTTCCGATGGCTTGTCCGGGGTTGGTAAATCCAAGGATGTTGGCATAGGTGCGATTGATCACCATTTGGGCGGGGCTGTCGGGACCGGGCAGGATATTGCGTCCTGCCAGCAGGCGGAGTTCATACAGGCCCATGTATGCGCTGTCTGCGTCCATGATCTGTACGTCCGTGCTTATCTCTTTTTTACCGTCATTGTAACTAAAAGTGCTGGAATTGATATTTCCCGAGGCCGGCGGGCTGCCGCCCAGGGAAAGCCGGGTGATGCCGGGTAGTGTACGCAGTTTGTCCATCAGCAATCGATCCTTTACTGCCGGGTTAGCCACATTCCAGGGAGCATTAAAAAAAATGATCGCCTCTTTTTTAAATCCCATGTCCTTATTCAGGAAATAATGGATCTGGCTACCTACGATAAGCGTGCCGATGACAAAGGCCTGGGCGATGACAAACTGGAATACGGTGAGTGATTTCCGGAGCAGGGCGCTGCGGGAGACGGTTGTCCCCGCATAGGCCTGGTTCTTCAGTACCAGGACGGGCTGGAAGCGGGATAATACCAGCGCCGGGTAGAACCCGGAGAGTATGCTGACGATGATGACCAGGGCGAGCAGGAACAGATAAATGTCCGGCCGGCCGGAAAGGTTGAGCCGAAGCCCGGCAGGGATAAAGTCGGAGAATAATTTTATCAGCCAGGGTGCGATCAGCAGGGAAAGGAGGGCACTGATCAGGGTGAGGATAAGGGCTTCGCTAAGGAACTGGAATATCAGTTGACGACGGCTGCTGCCCATGGTCTTGCGGATGCCGATCTCCTTTGCTCTTTTTGCCGCCTGGGCGGTGGTGAGGTTGATAAAGTTGATGCTACCCAGGGTGAGCAGAAAGATGGCGACGACGAGCAGGCCGTATAGGGCAGGCTTGCTGGCCTGGCGCTGGCCGTAATTATCATAGGGTCCGGTGAAGTGGATATCAGTCAGGGGTTGGAGCAAATGAGCAGTTTTATTGACGGTGTCTTTGCTCTCATCATGGTGTTTTTTACGGAGGATGGCCAGCTGTCGTTCTATTTGCCGGGGTGTTACTCCTTTTTCCAGCCGCACGAAGAGTTGAGCGGCTGAATTGACGGATCCCCATTCCTGATTGATCAAATTCCCGTTGTCGTTGTACCGGAGCGTGGGCAGGGAAATAAATTCTTTAAAGGTAAAGTCTGTATTTTCCTGTACATCCTGGACGACACCTGTGACCGTGCAGTGGATGGAATCGTCGTAAATGATGGTCTTTCCTATGACCTGGGACGGGCTGAGGCCAGGGAAATATACACCTGCACGACTGACTGTCAGCGCAACGTGATAGGGCACATCGAGCGAGGAAGGGGCGCCAGCCATCCATCGATAGGAGAAGAACCGGAAGAAATGCTGGTCGGCGTAAGATAGATTTTCTATGTTCCGGAATTCAACCGGTGATCTATCCTGCCGGGGGACAACCGCTTTGGTGGTGGAGGCGACAAAAAAAGAGGTAGATGCTTCGATGCCGGGAACCTCTTTCCGGGTGGCGTCTATCATAGGATAGGGTATGCCGGAATTTGGAAAAAAGCTGCCGGCGAAACTCATATTGGTGACGACGCGGTAGATCCTCTCCTTGTCTTTACGAAACATCTCAAAGCTGAAATCGTATTGTACGATGAGGTAGATGATCAGGGCCGCGCTGATGCCTACGGACAATCCCAGTACATTTATCAGGGCGAAAAGCTTGTTACGGCGAAGGGTCCGGAGGGCCGTGATGAAATAGTTTTTTATCATGTGACCTGTTTATTCTGTTCTCAATGATCTCACAGGGTTCACCATTGCGGCTTTCAGGGTCAGCACACCAATGACGGACAGAGCGATCAGCAGGAGCACGGATTCTGTAAAAAAGAATATCCAGACGCTGATGGAGACACGGTAGGCAAAGTTCTCCAACCAGCGGTGTACCAGCCACCAGCTCAGCGGCAGGGCGATACCCGAGGCCAGAAAGGTCAGCCGGACAAAGTCTTTGGATACGAGGGTAAGGATATCGGGGATCGTAGCGCCCAGCACTTTGCGGATGCCGATCTCCCTGGTCCGTCTTTCGATGGTGAACAGGGTGAGCCCTGTAAGACCCAGTATGGACAGGATGATGGCCAGGACCGTAAAAAAGCTGACAGCGTCCCCCAGCAATTTGTCCTTTGCCGCCAACTGCCGGAAATTGTCGTCCAGGAAGCTAACGGCGAGTGGCTCTTCGGGCATGAATTTTTTGCCCGCGGTCTGCAGCCATTCTATAAATGCGGCGGTATGGCCCCCCCTGATCCTGACGGCAAGGGTATTGCCTCCCGGTGTATAACGGAGTATCGTAGGGGCTATCTTTTCCCGGAAGGACATATAGTTAAAATCCTTTACAACGCCGATGATCCGCTGGCTGCCATTGAGGGTGGTACCGATGGGGTTAAAAAGACCCAGCGCAGCCACGGCCGACTCGTTGAGGATAAGAGCGTTGGTGTCTGTGATAAGACGTCTGTCGAAGTTCCTTCCTCCGGAAAGGCGTATACCCATGGTAGTAAGATATTCATCATCGACGGGGAATATCTGCAGGGTCATATTCTCCTTCATGGCAGCTGTGCGGAAGGTAGCCATGACGATGCTTTTGCCAGCGGGCGTGCGATTGCAGAAACTCGTACTGACCACCTGTGATTGTTGTTCTACCAGCCGGCGGAATGCTTCCGGGTTATGAAGTCCGTTCAGGTTGTCGATGAGCAGGACCCCTTCTGTCCGCAGGCCTTTGTCTTTGCCATTGATGTATTGTAGCTGGCTGTGTACTACAAACGATGCGAAGACGAGGGCGGCTGCGATGGAGAATTGTACCAAGACAAGGATATTGCGGATCTTGAGATTGGTGTTGCCGGGTTTGTTTGTGTAAGGGCGTAAAGAGAGAATGGGTTTTAAGGCTGTCAGGTAGAATGCCGGGTAGAGGCCTGCGAGAAGACCCACGGCCAGGGAGAACAGCAGCAGCCATCCATAATGTTTGATCATCAGGGGCAGGGCGCCAGTAAGCGAAGCTCCGGTGGCAAAGTGGTACAGCAGACCGATGACCCGGATGAGGCCGATGGACAGGAGCATGGCCAGCAAGCTGAAGAACAGTGATTCCATGATGATCTGTCCTGCCAACTGACGACGGGAGGCGCCAAAGGTCTTTTTTACCCCGATCTCCTTATTGCGGGTGGAGGAGCGGGCTGTTACCAGGTTGACATAATTGATAATGGCCAGCAGGATCAGGAACAGGCCGATGGCGCTGAGGAGTTTCACCTGGGTGAGGTTGCCGCCCGGAGTAAGCTCCATCTTCAGATCGGAGTGAAAGTAGATATCCCGGAGGGGCTGGATGATAAATTTTATATTCATATAGGACTCCGAGGCGGGGACCACTTTCTTTAAGAGTCTGTCGAGTGTTGTCTTTACGCCAGCCAGGGAGCCGGCGGGTTTTAATTTGATGTAGTTATACACCGACGAGGAGGGCCAGACGGTGGGATAGCCGGCCAGCCTTGCGGTGGTCATGGGTAGGAGCAATTGGGCGTCGAGGTGCGATCTTTCAAAATTCTCTTTTAATACAGCGATAACCTTACAGGGAGTATTTTCCTTACCTATGAGGAGTGTTTTTCCGATGGGGTCCTGGTGGTTAAAGAAGCGGCGGGCATTGCTTTCGGAGAGAACGACCTCTCCGGGCGCCAGTCCTTTTGCGGGGATGGCGCCTGCGGCAGTACTGTAGGAAAAGACTTTGAAGAAAGCCGTGTCGACATAATAAGGATGAATGCCTGTGTAGGCCCTTTCGTCCGTGGAAAGCCGCACAGGTATATCTTCATAGGCTTTGTCAAAGGTGGTGGCGGACGCAATGTCTTTACAAGCGAACTGAAGTACATCCCGCAGCATGGGCTGGCTTGCCGCAAAGCCTCCCATGTTAAAGAAGTCGGTGCCGATGCGGGCGATCCTGTCTGCATCCCGGAAGCCGCTGTCGGTGCTGAGCTCCCTTTCCGAGTATACCAATAAGATAAAGGAGGCTGCAATGCCTACGGATAGTCCACCCAGGTTGATAAGGGAGAAGACGGGATATTTCCGGAGGTTGCGCAGCGCTATTTTTATATATGTCTTCATGTGTTGAAGTTATGAGATTATTGGTCTATCGGCCGAAGAGTTTGTTCACTCTGTTCTCAGACTCTTGAGTTTCCGGGATCGGGCTGTGACAAAAATTAGCCCTCCCCGGAAAACAGCTAATTATTGGCCCTTCGGGCCGAAGAGTCTGCTCACTCCGTTCTCAGACTCTTCACCGGGCTGGTCAGGGCTGCCCGGAGGGCCTGGAAGCCGACGGTGACCAGTGCGATGAGGATGGCCAGAATTCCGGCAAAGACGAATACCCACCATTCGATGGAGATCCTGTAAGCGAAATCCTGCAGCCAGTTGTGCATGACCCACCAGGTGAGGGGTACGGCGATCACCAGGGATATAAGTACCAGGTAAACGAATTCCTTTGAGAGGGTAAATACGAGGCTTTGTACCGAGGCGCCCAGGACCTTGCGGATACCGATCTCCCTGGTACGCTGCAGTACATTATAAGCAGAGAGCCCGAGCAGACCAAAGCAGGCGATGAGGATGGCCAGGGTGGCAAAGAGTCCGAATACCTGTCCGAAGCGGATGTCTGCCTTGTATTGCTGGCCAAAGGATTCGTCCAGGAAAAAGTAGTTGAAGGGATCGTTTGGGAAATATTTATTCCAGGTCTTTTCGATTGAGGCGATGGTCTGTTGGGGATGGGATGTGATCTTTATAGAATAAAAGCTGCGCTGATTGGGTGTTAAAAGAATGACCATCGGGTCGATGGCTTTTTGCAGGCCCTGGTGGTGATAGTCGGCGATGACGCCTATAATGGTGGCGGTGTCCCCACCGCGCCGGAGTTTTTTACCGATGGCATCGGCTACATTTTTGAATCCCAGCAGATCGGAGGCCCGCTGATTGACCAGGATGGCTTTTCTGTCTGTGGGGAAATCTTTTGAAAAATTGCGGCCTGCCGCCAGCTTCAGGTCGTAGGCGGGGAGAAAGTCATAGTCGATCCCCAGATGGTAAAGGGTGACGGAGGCTTTGGCTTCACCATCCAGGCGCTGGACGGTGTTGGTCCAATAGATCTCCTGGCCCATGACATTGGAAGAGGCGGTGACGCTTTGGATGTCTGTTTGCTGTAGCAGCTCCGTCTTGAAGGGTTGGAAAGCTGTACGATATACCGAATCCTGTTGGGCGCTGGCGCCTTCCAGCACGAGGGTCTGATGGATATTTACTCCCAACTGCTGGCTGCGCATAAATTGCACCTGCTGATAGACGAGGATGGTGCCGGCGATAAGAATTACAGATACGGCAAACTGTCCTATGATCAGGGTCTTGCGAAGGACCTGGCCCTGGGAGCTGTTCTTGAACATTCCCTTTAAGACCTTTATGGGCTGGTAGCCGGATAGCACAAATGCGGGATACGCGCCGGATAAGAATGTGCCTGCAAGGAATAATGCAGCGAACCCGAGGCTATAGTTCAGGGGAAGGCTAAACGGGGCAGCCACTGATGAGCCGACGAGATCGTTAAAAGGACGGGCCAGCAGGATGGCGGCTAATAGTGCGATGAGCAGAGAAAGGGTGTTTAACAAAAGACTTTCCGTGAGGAACTGTAGTACCAGATCTCCGCGTACGGCGCCGAGCACTTTACGGACACCTACTTCCCTGGCCCTTTCCAATGACCGGGATGTGGCCAGGTTGGTATAGTTCACCCAGGCGATGACGACGATAAGAAAGGCGATGAGAAAAAGGAATCCAACTGCTTTTCCATTGCCGTTGACCTCTGCCTCCTGGTTATAATTCGAGTAGAGATGGATGTCGGTGAGGGGGGTAAGGAAAAGGGTGTTCTTATTGTTGTTCTTTTTCATCCATTCCCTGTTATTCATGTGTCTGTCGGCGAAGGCAGGCAATTTTGCCTGCAAGGCCTGCCAGTCTGTGCCGGGTTTTAGTTTGACATATGCATAGAAATCGTACCAGCCCCAGGAAGTTTCTGCGGGGCGAGTGGAGTCGCCGCCCTGTCTGATCTGTTCGTTGAGCGTGGCATAGGAAATGAGATGATGGAGGATGAGATGGGAGTTAGCGGGATAGTCTTTGTATATGCCGGTGACTTCCAGGCTCACATTGTTCTGGTCCCTTGCGATGAGTCTTTTTCCTATCGGGTCCTCGCTGCCGAAATATTTCCTGGCCATGGACTCCGAGAGGATAATCTTATTTGGTCCGTCCAGGGCTGAGGCGGGGTTGCCCTTGACAAGGTTGATCCCAAGTATATTCAAGGCGGAGGGATCGGCGAAATATCCTTTAGTCTCTCTGATCTTTACCCTATTTGCGTCATTGGAGAGCAGGAAATTGGCATCGATGAGGCGGCAAAAGTTTTCTACTTCAGGAAACTCCTGTTTCATCGCCGGGGCGATGGCGGGATAGACTGTTGCGGACTGCCAGGCCAGTTTGCCTTGCTGCCAGGCATCCAGGCGGAGACGGTACACCTGTCCGGCGTTGGGATTGAAGCGTTCGTAGCTGCGTTCGTGCGCGACATGTTGAAAGATCAGCAGACAGCAGGTGATGCCGATGGCCAGGCCGAGTATGTTCAATAACGAGTACCCCTTTCGTTTGAACAGGTTGCGTATGGCGAGATGGAGATGATTTTTTAACATGGCGTATTGTTTTTTGTCATTCGGATCTTAAACTTTTTACCGGATTTGCGAGTCCGGCCCGGATGGCCTGGAAGCTTACTGTGGCGAGCGCAATAAACAGGGCCAGCAGGATGACGGCGGCAAACATCCACCAGGATAAGGTGATGTGATAGACAAAACCCTGCAGCCATCTGTTCATGGCCCACCAGGACATTGGCAACGCGATAAGGGACGCGATGGCTACGAGCCTGAGGAAATCTTTTGACAGCATCCCTACCAGACTGGCCAGCGAGGCGCCAAGTACCTTGCGGATCCCAATTTCCTTTGTCCTCTGTGCCGTGGTATAGGCCGCAAGTGCGAATAGTCCAAGACAGGCCAGCAATATGGCGGTGAGGGAGAATACGCCGAACAATTCGCCTGTACGGGTTTCTGTCTTGTACAGCGTATTGTAATCCTCGTCCAAAAAATGGTACTCGAAAGGATAATGGGGCGCATATTCCTTCCAGATGGATTGCAAACGGGCGATCGTACCGGGGAGGTCTTTCCCGGAAACCTTTATGTACATCCTGCTGACCCATTGTGTGTCCTGGAAGAGGATGAGGGGGCCGATGGCTTCGTGCATAGAGGAAAAATGAAAATCCTTTACCACAGCCCTGACGATGCCGGGGTAGTACTTTTCCACTGTCTTTCCGATGGCCTGTTGGGGTGTCCATCCCAGTGCTTTTACGGCTGATTCGTTCAATATGAAGGTGTACCGGAAGTTCTTGTTGTTGTCTGTGGTATCCAGCATATGCATGTCGGCAGCGTTGAAGTTGGACCCGGCAATGATCTGCATGCCCAGGGTCTTTACAAAATCTGCGTCGCAGGGGATTGCTTTGACGGTAAAATTCTTTTGGCCTGTCTCTGTGGTGGCGGAGAGTCCGTCCGTCCATTCCACGTAGGTAGGTGTTCCGGATGCGCCGCCTGTGTTTATAACCTGCGGCACCTGTCTGATGGCGGCCTTGACGGCATCATATTTTTCGTGGATCTCCTCGCTGGCGGGCAGCACCAGTACGTGGTCCTTATCGTAACCCAGTTTTTTGTTTTGAATAAAGGATAGTTGTTGCAGGATAACCATAGTGGATATCATGAGGAAGACGGAGATGACAAACTGGAGGACGATCAGTGATTTGCGGAGGTTGCCGCCGGACGAGGATAGCCTGAAGCCTGACCGGAGTATGCTCATGAGCCGGATGTTGGATAGGACAAGTGCGGGATAGGCGCCTGCCAGGAGGCTGACCAGCAGGCCCAATAGGAGGAGTGACAGGATTGGCAGGGGCTGGAGCAGACTGGCGGAGGATAGGGATTTATTAGCTATCTGATTGAATAACGGAAGGAGCTGGATGCTGATGAAGACTGCGAGCAGCAGCGCAATGACCGTGAGCATCAGGGATTCTCCCAGGTATTGCCGGAAGAGCTGTCCTTTCCCCGCGCCCAGCACTTTCCGGATGCTGATCTCGCCTGTCCTGCCTTGTGCCTGCGCCGTGGCCAGATTGGTATAGTTGACACAGGCGATGAGGAGGATAAGCACGGCGACGGCGCTAAGGATATAGATATACGTGATATTTCCATTGGGCTCGAGTCCGTCCAGGGTGGAATGAAGATGCACCCAGGTGAGGGGTTCCAGGAAGTAGGTGAGTTTTGCTCCGGCGCCTGTTTCATACCGGACCGGGTCTGTCTGCATGTAGGCGGTGATCTGTCGCTGCAAGGGGGTTAGGTCCTGTGGATGGGGCAGCAGGAGATAGGTGACGTAATTGGCTGTCCACCATATCTCTTCGCGGGAAACGCGCATGGAAGAGAAGGAAGCGACAAAATTGAAGCGTATCTGAGAGTTTTCTGGCGCATCCCTTGCGATCCCCGTGATCGTATAATCCTTCCCGTTGTTGACTTTCAGAGTTTTGCCGATGGGGTCGCTCTCGCCGAAATATTTTTTGGCCATCGTCTCGGTGAGAACTACCTGGTTGGGGGCAGCGAGGACAGTGGCGGGGTTTCCCTTTAACAGGGGAAAGGTGAAGATGCTGAAGAAAGCGGAGTCTGCGTAAAGGAAATGTGTTTCATTAAAAGTTTTATCTCCTACCGATACCACCGGAGAGTATTGGACGGTCCTGGCGAAGGCTGTGATGGCAGGAAAAGTACGCCGGAACTGTGGTCCGACCTTTGTACCTGTAAGGGCTGCGCGGTTTATGGTAGTTCCATCGGTGTACTGCATGGTGACCCGGGCGATCCTGTCCGCCTTGTCATGAAATTTGTCATAGCTCAGCTCCTCTGAGACGTACAAACCGATGAGGATACAACTGACGATGCCGACAGTAAGACCTGTGATATTGACGAAAGTATAGAGCTTGTTTTTTTGAAGGTTACGCCAGGCGATCTTAAAATAATTCTTAAACATAGAGGATGGTTTATTCGGTTCTCAGCGACTTCACAGGGCTGGCAAGCGCTGAACGTATGGACCGGTAGCCCACTGTAAGCGTTGCGATCAGGAAAGTAAAAAATATGGCCAGGAGGAATACGCCCGGGCCGATGGTTATCCTATACTCGAAATCTCTTAGATACAGATGCATAATCCACCAGGCAAGGGGGGCGGCGATGAGGAAAGCAATGAGCAGCAGACGGGCGAACTCTTTTCCAAAGAGCCAGAGGATATTGTGAATGCCCGCGCCCAGCACCTTTCTTACGCCAATCTCTTTTGTCTTTCGCAGGGCCATAAAGGATACGAGCCCGTACAGTCCCAGACAGCCGATGAAAATGGCGATGCCGGCAAAGACCTCCACCAGGATGAGCATGATCTTGTCCATTTCATAGAATTCCGAGATGCGGTCGTCGAGAAAATGATAGGAATAAAAGTATTCCGGATATATGCTGTTCCATATTTTTTCGAAGGATGCCAGGGCGGTATGGGTATTATGCAGATTGACCTTGATGCTAAGGGATACGTAGTCTGTATAATCCGGCATGATGCAGATGGGCGCGATCTGGCTATGGAGCGAGTAGTTGTGAAAATCTTTTACCACGCCGACGATGGAGCCTTTAAGGGTGCCGCCGTTGGTTTTGATACGATGGCCCAGCAACTGTTGAGGGGTCATGTTCAGCTTTTTTGCCACCGTCTCGTTGACCACGAATTCCCGGGTGGTGTCGGAGGGGTAGAAATTTCGCCCCGCGACCAATTTTAAGCCAAAAGTATTCAGATATTGGTCGTCGGCGCTTTTCATATTGATGTACCAATGTTCTTCTTCGGGTCTGTTCTCATACACGATGCCTGTATTGCTGTTGCTGGCGGAGGCAGGGGGCTGGTGGCAGAGGGTCAGTTTTTCCACACCGGCTACCGTCGCCACCTGGTCCCGCAGGGTATGCATTTTTGTCTTGTCGTTGATGGGGATGGGGAGGGTGACGATGGCGTCCTTGTTGAACCCCAGGTCGATGCTCTTTGAATAGTACATCTGGCCGGCGATGACGATCGTGCCGATGATCAGGGCCTGGCAGATGGCGAATTGGGTGACTACCAGGACCCGGCGGAGGGAGAACCCGCCGATGCTGGCTTGCGATATCCTGCTCTTCAGCGCCAGTATGGGCTGGAAACGGGCCAGCACCAGACCGGGATAAGAGCCGGAAAGGAAGATGACGAGGATGGTGGTCAGCAGCAGGAAGAGGGAGAGGTAAGGGCTGTCGAGCAGATGCAGCTCCATTTTTGATTTGAGCAGCTCGTTCAGCCAGGGAAGGGACAGGCAGGCCATCCCGTATGCCAGGACGAGCGCAAACAATGTGATGAGCGTAGTCTCGGTGATGAATTGCCAGAATAGTTGGGGGCGAAGACTGCCCAGCACTTTCCGGATGCCTACTTCCTTGCTTCTGTTAAGGGCTTGCGCCGTGGCGAGATTGACAAAATTGACGCAGGCGGTGATGATCAGGAAGAGGCCTATAAAGCCCAGCGCCCAGAGATATTTCTTATCGACATAACCGTCGTAATCCTTATTGAAATGTATATCGGTGAGTGGCTGGAGTCTGAACTGCCAGATCTTCGCGTCCCGTCCGGAATAATATTTATTGCTCATCTGCGGTAAGGCCTTATTCACCTGTTCCGGTGTGATAGAGGGTTTGAGCCGGATATAACACTGGGAACCGCTGTATACGTTCTGCCAGCTGCTGTCACTGGCAAACCAGGAGTATCGCTGTTTCATGGTTACATATGAGACGTAGATGTCCTGTTTCCGGTCGGTATTAGGCGGAAGGTCTTTCAGGACCCCTGTAATGGTATAATCTACCTTGTTGTCTACCCGAAAAGTCTTGCCGATGGGGTCGGCTGTACCAAAATATTTTTTTGCGAGGGATCCGGTAATGACCGCCGTATTAGGATTGAGCAGGGCGGTGCGTTTGTCGCCTTTCAGGAGGGGATAGTTGAAGATATCGAGGAAGGAAGGTTCTGTATAGGCGACGCCCTTTTCTTCCTGGAATTTTTTTATATCCTTCCCTTCCGTAATGGTAATAAGGCTGTTGGGGAAATCCACGATGCGGGCCGTTGTTTCTGCGAAGGTATAGTCCTTTCGAAAGGACTCGCCCAGGGGTTGAGGTACGGCGCTATTATAGTCTATTTTTTCGTCGTGAAATTCGGTGGTAATACGATAGATGCGCCCGAGTTCGGGGTGAAACCTGTCAAAGCTAAGATGAAAGGTCACCAGCGTGAAGATGAGGATGGCGCAGGCGATACCCAGGGAAAGACCTACAATATTGATAGCTGTGTAGGTTTTATGACGTAGCAGGTTGCGCCAACCGATCTTGAAATAATTTTTAAACATATACGGGCGGTTTTAGATTTGTCCGATGGCCTCCGGGCCAAAGAGTTTGTTCACTCCGTTCTCAGGCTTTTTACGGGATTTGCCAGTGCGGAGCGTAGCGTTCTGTATCCAATGGTCAGGGTCGCGATGACGATGGTTGAGAGCAAGGCAAGGAGGAACACCTGTGCATTCAGGGGTATCCGATAGACAAAGTCCTGCAGCCAATTGTGCATGAACCATCCGCCGACGGGTGCGGCTACTAAAAAAGCCAGGATCAGCAAGCGGAGGAATTCCTTACCAAAGATCCACAGGATATCCTGCACGCCGGCCCCCAATACCTTACGTACGCCTATTTCCTTTGTCTTTTGTACGGCCATAAAGGATACCATGCCATAGAGTCCCAGGCAGCCGATGAAGATGGCGATGCCTGCGAACACTTCTATGAGTGCCAGCAGGACCGTCTCTACTTCGTAGAATTCTGCGATGCTGTCATCCATGAACTGATAGGTATAGTTGTATTCGGGGTACGTATTGTTCCATAGTTTTTCAAATGCGGGGAGGAGTTGTCCTGCTCTTGCCATATTGAGTTTGACGGCGCAGAGGGAGTATGTCCTGTAATTGGAGTTGATACAGATGGGGGCGATCTCGCCCTTAAAAGAGTAATTATAAAAATCCTTTACCACGCCCACGATCGTGCCTTTCGGTTTGCCTTCCTCGACGGAGATGCTTTTGCCGATGGCTTCCTGTGGAGAGGAGAGGTTGAGCTTACGGACCAGGGTTTCATTGATCAGGTATTCATGGGCTGAGTCGGATGGGAAGAAATTCCTGCCGGCTATAAGGGTGAGCCCGAAAGTGGAGAGGTATTGATCGTCCCCTCTTTTTTCATTGATGTTAAAAGGTTCCGGTTTAGCCCTGTTGTCAAAAGTGATGGCGTCGAGGTCATTGTCGCCAGAGGCTGGTGGGGAGAAACAGAGGGATGTCTTTTCCACGCCTGTCATGGATGCCAGGGTGGTGCGCAGATGGTCCATCTTCTGTTTGTCCTGTATGGGAAGGGGGAGCAGGACGACACCGTCCTTTATAAAGCCCAGGTCGGTCTTGCGTGAATAGTGGATCTGGCCTGCTATAACGATGGTGCTGATAATAAGCAGCTGTGAGATGGAGAACTGGACGATGACCAGGGCGCGCCGGAGGGAGAAGCCGCCGATGTGCTGCTGGTTTAATTTTCCTTTTAGTGCGAGTACGGGTTGAAAGCCTGCGAGTACCAGACCGGGATAGGATCCGGCAAGAAAGGTGACCAGTACAGCCAGGATCAGCAGGAAGGCTGCCAGCCAGGTATCTGCGGAGAAAGAGATGGTCATCCGCATTTCCAGGAGCTGGTTGACATAGGGAAGGGCTTCTTTTGCCAGGAAGAAGGCGATGACAGTCGCCAGCAGGGTAATGAGGGCTGTTTCGGCGATGAACTGCCAGAAGAGCTGGAAGCGTCTTCCCCCCAATACTTTTCGTACGCCTATTTCCTTACTACGGGTGAGGGCCTGTGCGGTGGCCAGGTTGACAAAATTGACGCAGGCGGTAATGATCAGGAACAGTCCTACCAATGCCAGGGCCCAGATGTATTCTTTTTCCACCAGGCCTGAGTAATTGGGATTGAAGTGGATATCGCCCAGGGGTTGAAGTCTGAAGTGATAGATAGTGCGTGCCCTGTTGTCCACATAATATTTATTCATCAGGGCCGGAAAGAGCTTTTCCACCGAAGCCGGGGAGATCCCTTTTTTCAGACGGACGAAGGTTTGCATATTGTTATTGATCGAAGTCCAGTTGCCGGGGTCGGCATGGGAGGGATCGAGGTCCTTCATCTGTATGAACGGCAGGTATATCTGCTCTACGCGATCGGTGGCTGCGGGCAGGTCTTTCAGGACACCGGCGATGGTGCAGTTGAGGCTGTTTTCGATACGTATGGTCTGTCCTATGGCATCCTTTCCGGGGAAGTATTTATGGGCCAGTTTTTCTGTAATAAAGGCGTTGTTAGGGGCGGTGAGCGCCGACTTATCTCCTTTTACCAGTGGAAAGTTGAACAGATCGAAGAATTCGGGTTCTGCAAAGGCCAGGCCTTCCTTTTCCACAAATTTATGGACCTCCTTCCCACTGTTGATAGAGACGAGGGTGTTACCGAATGTGCGTACGCGAGCCAGTTTTTCCGAGAAAGTATATTCATCGCGGAGGGCTTTACCAAGAGGAGCGGGGGTGCCGGAGGTATAGCTGATGTTATCGTGGTGCAGGTCGGTGACCACGCGGTAGATGCTGCCGGTATCCTTGTGGAAGTCATCAAAGCTAAGCTGGAAGCGGACTATAATAAAGATGAGTATACTGCATGTGATGCCCAGGGTGAGTCCTGCCACATTGATAAAGGTGTAGGACTTGTTGCGCTGTAGGTGCCGCCACGCAATTTTGAAATAGTTCTTTATCATGTGCAGTTGTTTTTTTATATGGGGCCGGTCATTCGGTCCTTAAACTCTTCACTGGTGGCGACATAGCCGCCCGGACGGCCTGCAGACCGATGGTGATCAGTGCTACAGCCGAAGCCAGGATGCCTGCCACGATGAAGATCCACCATTGGATGGAGATCCTGTATGCGAAATCCATGAGCCAGTGATGCATGACATACCAGGCGATGGGGAAGGCGATGACGGCTGCGATGGCTACCAGCTTCAGGAAATCCTTTGACAGGAGGGTAACGATGCTGCTTACGCTGGCTCCCAGCACTTTCCGGATACCGATCTCCTTAATACGTTGGGATATGGCGAAGGCGGAGAGGCCGAGCAGTCCCAGACAGGCAATGAAGATGGCGATAGCTGAAAAAGAGGTGAAGAGCGTCCCTTGTCTTTGTTCGCTTTGATAGAGCTGCTCGAACCGCTCGTCCAGGAACGAATATTCAAACGGTATCTGGGGCAGGTATCTTTTCCAGGTATTCTCCAGGTGCGCGAGCCCTCCGGAGACATTGTTACCGGCGATCTTGACGGAAATAAAGTTAAAGCCGAAGCCAGGGGTGCCGGCGGGGGCCATGACGAGTGCCAGCGGTACGATCTGCTGGTGCATGGATTCGAAATGGAAGTCATCCAGTACACCTACGATCTTGCCTTTTACGTCGCCGTATTTAAAGTTACGTCCGACTGCCTGTTCCGGATGCTGGAGACCCAGGGCGCGGGTGGCCGCGGCATTCAGCATAAATGAGGTCGTGTCCGTGCCATAGGCGCGGGAGAAGTTGCGTCCTGCCAGGACATGTACGCCGTATGTTGGAACAAAATCATAGTCGGCTACCACGTATTTGATGTCAGCGCTGACGGGGCGGAGTGAATCGCCGCTTTCCGTAGAGGCGCCGTTCTCGTCCAGCAGTCTTCCGCTGGGGATACGGGATGAGCGGCCAACCTCCTTTATATAAGCGCTATTGCGCAATTCATTGCGGAAGGACTCGAAGGTCTTACCGAGGCTTGCGTCGTCATACCCGATGGTGACGATCCTGCTTTTGTCGAAGCCCAGGGATTTCTCCTGCATATAATGCAACTGCTGGAAGACGATGGCTGTGCAGATGATGAGGATGATAGAGATGGCGAACTGTGCGACCACCAGCACTTTCCGGAAAGAGATGCTGCCACTGCCGGCTTTGAAGAGTCCTTTCAACACCTTTACAGGCTGGAAAGAGGACATGAACAGAGCGGGATAGATACCGGAGAGGATGCCTATCACGAAGGGGGTGAGCAGCAGGGGAATGATCACTTTCAACGTGAGCAGGGCCTTTATGGTGAGGTCGAGCCCTGTGACGGCATTCAGCAGGGGCAGTGTCAGCCAGGTGAGGCCGATGGCCAGGATGGTGGCTATGGCTGTGATCAACACGGATTCGCTGAGGAATTGGACGATGATCTCGCTGCGTTGGGCCCCGGACGTTTTTCGGATACCTATTTCCTTGGCGCGGAGCGCTGAGCGGGCCGTGGAGAGGTTCATATAATTTATACAGGCGATCAGCAGGATGAACAGGGCGATGGCGCTAAAAATATAGACGCGTTTGATATCTCCGTTCTCTTCTATCTCTTCATCCAGGTGAGAAGTGAGGTGGATATCCGTTAGCCTTTGTAAAAATAATTTCGTCCAGCTGGAGGGTTTTGTGTCGCCCGGGTTGCCCATGTATTTATCCAAAAAGGCGGGGAAGCGGGTTTCGATATTTTTTACGGGATAGTTAGGAGGCAGCAGCAGGTAGGTGAAAAAAGCGTTATTGCCCCAGTTGGTCTGCAGCTTTCTTTCTCCGTAGATGGCCGTATCCTTTAGGGTGGCGAAGGACAGCATCATGCGGGGATGGAGGTGAGCGGCGTCGGGAAAGGGTTTAAAGATGCCGGTGACCTTGAAATTGAATTGGTTGTTGAGCCGGATGACCTTGTTTACCGGGTCTTCGCCGCCGAAATATTTTTTTGCGAGGTCTTCGGTAAGTATCACGGAATAGGGGTCGGAAAGAGCAGTATGGGGATTGCCTTTTTCCAGGTTTACATCAAAAATGCTGAAGAGATTATCGTCGCCAAAGTACACGTCCTTTTCGTTAAAGATCTTTTCTTCGTAGCGCATGGGGACGGTGCCGACGGGAAATATGCGGGTGACCTTCTCGATATCGGGGAACTCGTTTCTGAGCAGGGGGCCAAAGGGAGGTGCGACCGCACCCAGGTGAAGGGAGACGATGCCTTCCTTATTATTGAAGCTACGGGTCACTCTATAGACTCGGTCTGCCTTGCTGTTGTATTTATCATAGCTGACCTCGTGGATAATATAGGTCAGGATGAGCAGGCAGCAAGTGATGCCCACAGTGAGTCCGAACAGGTTAATAAAGGAAATAACCTTGTGTTTCGCCATATTCCGGATAGCGATCTTGAGATAATTCCTCAGCATAAGAGAAATATTTAGACTAGTATATTTTCCGTAACGGTCTGACCGTCCAGCATGCGGATAATGCGATGGCTGTAGCGGGAGTCGTGTTCGGAGTGTGTTACCATGATGATGGTGGTACCCTGTTCGTTCAGGTCGGTGAGAAGCTGCATCACTTCATTACCGTTGGAGGAGTCCAGGTTACCAGTAGGTTCATCGGCCAGGATCAATTTAGGGTTATTGACGACGGCGCGGGCTACGGCTACACGTTGTTGCTGACCGCCGGACAATTGTTGAGGGTAGTGATTACGACGGTGCATGATCTGCATTTTATCCAGCACGGTTTCTACGCGTTGTTTACGTTCAGGACCTTTTACGCCGAGATAGATCAGGGGGAGCTCAACATTTTCGAATACCGTCAGCTCGTCGATGAGGTTGAAGCTTTGGAATACGAATCCGATGTTGCGTTTGCGGAGGTCGGCCCTTTTGCGTTCGTTAAAGTGCGCTACTTCAGTGCCGTTGAAGATAAAGCTGCCGCCATCGGGATCATCGAGCAGGCCCAGGATATTGAGGAGTGTGGATTTCCCGCAGCCGGAAGGGCCCATGACGGAAACGAATTCTCCTTCTTTGACCTCGAAGCTGAGGTGGTTTAACGCAACCGTTTCCACTTCTTCGGTACGGTATACTTTTTGAAGGTCACTGATCTTGATCATGTTTTTAGCGTTTAGATGAATAGTGTAGTTGTAGTTAGAGTCGTTATGTTATTATATATATAAGAATTTAACGAACTGGAAGGTAGAGAATTCCTGTGGACGAACCTCGTCTTCGGATACCTCTTTGGATAACTCTTTTACTGCTTTTGCCGGGCTGTTCTTGCTGCTGCCGGAGTTGCAATCCCGTATCGGGTGGGTACATTCATTCTTTGACGAGGCGAAAGCGCTCAGGCAGAGGATGAGTACCAGCGTGTAAAGGAGTTTGAGTCGCATAATCTTGGTTTTTATGAGCTGTTAGGCCCGTGATGAGACGATCTTACCCGTCCCGATGTTACTTTTTCAACACTAATTCCTGCATATTTCCATAGTTCTCGTAACTGGAGGTGACCACTTTGTCCCCCGGCTTAAGACCGGAGAGCACTTCATAGTAGTCTGTGTTCTGACGTCCCAGTTGTATATCTACCCGATAGGCTGTCTTGCCGTCTTCGCTGACCTTAAAGATCCAGTTACCGCCTGTCTGTTGATAAAAGCCTCCTTTGGGTACCAGTACGGCGGTGGTTTCATCGCTAAGCGCCAGGGTGATCTGCAGGGTCTGACCTTTGCGGATACCTTTGGGCACATCTCCTACAAAGACCATGTCTACCTGGAAGCGGCCGTTGGTCACCTGTGTATAGACCTTGGTGATCTTCAGTTTGTAGGTCTTTTCGGCAAAGGCGAAGGTCCCTGTAAGGCCTGTGAATACCCGTGAGATATAGTGTTCGTCCACATCGGATAGTCTTACCTTAAAGCCATCCAGCACGTCCAGTTGTCCCAGGGGGGCGCCGGGGGTTTTGGATTGACCGATCTCTGCGTCCAGGGAGGTCAGCTGACCGTCCAGCGGGGCGCGGATAATAAGGCCGCCCACTTTTTTCTGCAGGATCTGCAGGGTATTCTGGGCACGCTGGTAAGACTCCTTGTCTTGTTGTTCCTGTGCGGTACGGGATAGGGTGTCGTTATGAAGGATGGTCTGGGCCAGCTGTCTCTTCTGCAGGTAGTAATTATAGTTATTTTCTGCCTGTTTGAATTCCTGGGAACCGATGACCTTTTGGGCATACAGTTTTTTATCCAGGAGGTATACCCGTTCGGCTTCCTTGTACAGGCTTTCCACATCGGCCATCTGGGTCAGTTTGTTTACTGTATTCTGGTCTGCGTTGACCCGGCTTAGCTGGGTCTGCGCCAGCATGGACGAGACGCTGGTCATCTGGGTAGAAAGGTTCAGTTCCAGATCCGTGTTGGACAGTTTCAGAATAGGATCTCCTTTTTTCAGGATGGCGCCGTCCTCGACGAACCTTTGTTCGACCCGGCCGCCGTCCGGCGTTACCAGGTAAATGGTTGTCAGGGGGAGTACGGTACCGTTCTGGGGAATGGATTCCTGGAAATTGCCCTTTGTTATCTCGCTAATCGTAATTCGCTCTGTATCAACGTTTAATTTTGATTTTCCGGAGGTGAAATAAAAACTTCCCGCGATCAATAGAACTAAAGCTGAAATACCGCCAATGGTCATCAGGCGTTTGGTCGTCCATCTTTTCTTTGGAATTGCTCTGTCCACGATAAAGAATTTTGTTTTTTAGGTTGTGTCGTTCGTTGTTCGGTTTTAAAAAAGCCACCCAGCATAGAAATGCCAGGAGGTCTACTACACATGAGAAAATTCTTATCGTATCCATTACAAACACATGCCAGAAATGAAATACCTATGATTTACAGGTGGTTAGCCTGAAATATGCCGGTTTATAGTTCACTTTTGATACAAGAACTGTCCGTTTTTGATACAGTGCCTTTTTGCATCCCTTTTATATAAAGAACTAATTTTCATACAATTGTATTTGAGGTACACTTGTAGTTGGAATATGTCCGGAAATGATGCCTGGTAATCGGACAATTTCGTGACAATGGCTTAACATTGCCAAAGCGAACCACAGGTTCGCTGGCCGAAGGCCCATCATTAGCGGTGCACCGGGGATGGGTAAATTTCGGTAAAACCATACCCGGTGCACACTGTAAAGAGAAAGGACGTTTACTTGGTCCTTCTGTTGCATTTTGAACCAATTATTTTTTAAGCAGAGCGAACCACAGGTTCGCTGGCTGTACCCGAGCGAAGCGAAAGGTATGAACGAGGAGGAGCGTGTCGAAGCAGCTCCGCCGAAGTTCCCATCATAAGCGGTGTATTAGGGATTGGCAATTCGGGGAAAACCGTATCCTGGGGTATAAAAGATTTAATATAAGTTAATATATGACGTTAAAAAATGCCTCCATTCTGGCTGTGGATGACGATCCGGATGTACTTACTGCTGTAAGATTGTTATTAAAGACCGAAGCGTCGGAAGTGGTGACGGAAAAGAATCCTGAAAACATACGTTCCCTGCTTTCCAAGAAACATTTTGACCTGGTACTGCTGGATATGAACTTCAACAGCAGCATCAATACGGGCAATGAAGGGCTTTTTTGGCTGAGGAAGATCAAGACCGAGTTTGGTTCCGATGCGGCTGTGATCATGATCACTGCTTATGGGGACATCGATCTGGCTGTGCGGTGTTTGAAAGAGGGGGCGGCGGATTTTGTCGTCAAGCCCTGGCATAACGAGCGGCTGATCGTCACGATCAAGGAGGCATTGAAGAAGAATGACAACAAGAAGGCGGGGGGCGGTTATACGGCGGGAAGCGATTCGGTGATCGGTACTGAATTGTTGGGAGAGTCGGAGGCGATGCAGGATATATTTTTCAAGCTGGTGAAGATCGCCCCTACCGATGCCAACATCCTTATCCTTGGAGAGAACGGTACGGGTAAGGACCTTATAGCAAAGGCCATCCATCAGCATTCGTTGAGGGCGGAGAAACCTTATATCAAGGTGGATGTGGGGGCCCTTACGGAGAGTCTGTTTGAGAGCGAGCTTTTTGGTCATAAAAAGGGGGCTTTTACGGATGCCCGGGAGGACCGTATGGGGCGTTTTGAGGCCGGCAATGGCGGGACCCTTTTTCTGGATGAGATCGGCAACATCTCTTTACATCAGCAGGCGAAACTGCTATCCGTATTGCAGAACAGAATGGTCACCCGGCTGGGGTCCAACCAGCCTACGCCCATCGATATACGACTCATCTGCGCTACGAATGTCCCTCTGAGCGAGCTGGCCAATGAGAGCCGGTTCCGGAAGGACCTTATCTACCGTATCAATACCGTGGAGATAACGGTACCGCCGCTGCGTAAGCGGGAGGAGGACATTGTCCTGCTGGCTCGTCATTTTGCCCGGACGTATACCTCCAAGTACATGAAGCCCAGTCTTGACTTTGACAGCAAGGCCGTTGAAAAATTGAAGAGCTATCACTATCCCGGCAATGTCCGCGAGCTGCAGTATACTATCGAGCGTGCTGTGATCATGGCGGACAGCGATGTACTGCAGGCAAAGGACCTTATTTTTTCTCCCATCGAGTCGGGTCGTCCGCAGCCGGGGGATGAACCGCAGGAGCTCAAGCTCAGCACCATCGAGAAGAACGCCATTTTGAAGGTGATCGAGAAACATAACGGCAATATTTCCAAGGCCGCCAAGGAACTGGGGCTGACACGGACTGCGCTGTACAGACGGCTCAGCAAATACGATATATAGATTATGATCTTTAAAAGATACCAGGAGAGGATACTCATAAAAGTGTTGTTGATGTTCATCACTTTGTCAGGGGCCAGCCTTCTGATGGTCAAGGGGCTTTATCCGTACCTGGCTACCGTGGTACCTATTATCATTATCCAACTCGTGGATTTTTATAACTTCCACCGCAAGGCGCAGAGCGAAGTAGAGCAATTTGTGGAATCCATTCATTACCGGGATTTTTCCCGTCATTTCGATGTAAAAGAAGCTCCGATGGAGGTGCAGTCCCTGCGCCAGGGGTTTAATGAGATCAATACTACCTTCAAGACGATGAGCCGCGAGCGGGAGACGCAGTACCAGTACCTGCAGAAGATATTGGAGCTGGTGAATACGGGTATCCTGTCGTATGAGCATAAAAGCGGGGACATCAGCTGGATGAACGAATCCTTCAAGAATATGTTAGGCATCCCATATCTGAAGACTATCCATTCTTTAGAGCGCAGGGATGCAGGGCTTTACCAGGAGGTGCTGAACCTTCGTCCCGGGGAGAGCAAGGTGGTGTCCATCGTCAAGGAAAACAGTACTTTCAAGGTGCTGATGGCTGTTACTGCCTTTCAGACGGATGGGAAGATATACAAGCTTATCGCTTTTCAGAATGTGAATGAGGCGTTGGATGAGACGGAGGCAAAGGCCTGGAAGAAGCTGTTAAGCGTCATGACGCATGAGATCATGAACTCTGTGGCGCCGATTGCTTCCCTGGCGGAAACTTTGTCCCATCGTCTGCAGGCCTCTGCCGCGTTGCTGGATGGACAGCCGGGCGCGTTGGAAGACCTGCAGGTGGGAGTGGGGACCATACGGCGGCGGAGTGAAGGGCTGTTGAAGTTTGCGGAGACGTACCGCAGCCTGAATAAGATCACGACGTTGAATTTGACAAAAGTCTATGCCCGGGATTTTTTTGAGAACCTGCATGTGTTGATGGAGCCTACGTTCGAGCAGAAGAATATAGAGATGGAGATCATCCTGAAAGACCCTGACCTGTCGCTGGAGGCGGACACCAGTCTTATCGAGCAGGTGTTGATCAACCTCGTGGTGAACGCAGTGGAGGCCGTGAAGGACAGTCCGGAACCGAGGATCACCTTGTCGGCGACCATCTACAACGGGAGGCCGCTGATCAAGGTGGCGGATAATGGAACAGGGATGTCGCCGGAAGTGATGGATAATATCTTTATCCCTTTCTTTAGTACGAAGAAGACGGGGAGCGGCATCGGGTTGAGCCTTTGTAAACAGATCATGTTACTGCATAAGGGAAATATACAGGTACAGTCGATAGAGGGGGAGGGGAGTGCGTTTCTGTTGCACTTCTAGTATCAGATCTCTCCGATCCATTTTTTAAAAGAGGCCGAATTCTCCTGGCTGATGATGATCTCTTCACTAACGGGGAGGGTTAGTTCAACGCTGATCTTGCTTCTTTCCAGGGGCTTGAAACGTTTGACATAGTTTGCGTTGATGATATATTTCCGATTGGCCCTGTAGAAGATGTTCCTGTCCAGTTCTTCCTCCAGTTCACTGAGGTTGTTCCTTTCGGCCATGTATTTTCTGTTCTCTTTATCTACCAGGAATACCAGTTTGTGTTCGGTGAAGAAGTAGCCGGTGTCCTCCACCCGTACGGTCTGGAATTCCATCCCTTTTTTGACAAGGATCCTGGACCTTTTTTTGTCGTGGTTATTCAGGTAATCCTGCATGCCGTGGAAGTTGCTGGTGAAGTGGCTCTGCAGGCTCTTATATTTCCGGATGGCATTCTTCAGTTTATCCTGGCTGATGGGTTTCAGCAGGTAGTCGATGCTGCAATAGTCGAATGCCTGGCCGAGATATTTGTCGTAGGCGGTGGTAAAAATAACGGGGCAAGTGATCTGACAAGCCTTAAAGATATTGAATGACAACCCGTCTGAGAGCTGGATATCCATCAGTATCAGGTCAGGCTGAGGATTCTTATTCAGCCAGCGGACACATTCGTCAACGCTGGTGCAGCCTGCCATCACATTAATGTTCTCGTCTATGGCCTGAAGCTCTTCTACCATGTTCTCAAAAGCAGGGCGTTCATCTTCTACAATAAGCACTTTCATGTGACTTGGTGTTAGACTCTATAAAGGTAAGAATGTTTATTATTTTGCTTTTACCGTCCATATAATTTGAGTAATTGGATTTTGGGAAATTTAATCCAATTACTCAATATCTCTAATGTCGGGCCTTCGGCCGACGAACCTTCGGTCCGTCTAGTAAAATGCCTGTTTTTACCGAAATGTTGCATAAGGTCTTAAAATTTTATGATTGGTAGTTTTACCGTAAAAGTTTTGAAATTATTCTCGATGATTATATTCCGTTTTGTGATGAGCTTGTACCTGTTATCCAGGTTGCCCAGGCCGATGCGGGAGGAGGGGGCCGTATAGGTTCTGAGGTTGATGATGTTTTTTACGATGGCATAGTTGGTGGATACGGAGACGTTGATGACAAGGGGTGTCTTTTCGTTGAACTCATTGTGTTTAATAGCATTTTCCACCAGCGCCTGCATGGAGATGGGAGGGATGAGGTAGTCTTCGGAGGAGAGATCGGTGATCTCAATCACCATGCTGATGGCTTCTCCAAAACGGATCTTGAGCAGGTAGAAATAATTGCTGATAAACTCGACTTCTTCTTTTAGGAGCACCAGGTCTTTTTCTTTATTGCTGAGGATATATCTATATACCTTGGCCAGCGTGTCGTTGTAGAGGCGGGCGTTTTGCGGGTCGCGTGTGATAAGGAAGGAGAGGGTGTTGAGGGAGTTGAAGATAAAGTGGGGGTCTATCTGGTTTTTCAGCGCTTCCAGTTCGGCCTGGGCCTTGGCGATATTGAGTTGTTCCACCCGGGAGCGGCTGTCCTCTCTTTCCCTGTTGAGGAAGATGATCTCGTATATGTTGGTGATAAAGCAGGCGGAGATGATGATGATCAGCGTTGCGCTGATGACGGGCCATTCGTGATTGGGGCCTTCCTTCGAGTACATTTTCCAGGCGTGGAGCATGAGGGCGGAGAGGGCGCCGGAATAGACGATGTTTACCAGGAACAGGGAGATGATGATCTTGTGATATTGCCGGAAGGACCAGGTATACTTCTTTCTTATAAAGTGCATGAGCCACACGTTCCCCTGCCAGACGAGGAAGGAGACGAGTGTAAAGAAAGCGTAGCTGACCAGGAGCTCGGGGTAGCTGTACAGTCGGTTTGTGATCAGCCCGGAGAGGTTGGGAATAAAAAGTCCTAATGCAGGGATCCCGATCAGTTTGATCATCCTGTCATCGAAAGCATATTTATTGTCCATAGCAGCTTGGGTTAGGGCAGTAGCGCCGGGTGGTATCAAAAATTGTTTTAAGGATTTGTCTATTGTCTATGCGTGGGCCGGTGACGCTATGTGTAGTTGATGGATAACGAAAGATTCCCATTTACCCTGTAATAGAAAAGTTAATTAATTGCAAAAGGAAATTTATTTGTACAAAGATACTTATATCCGGGACGGAGGTTCTCACCTTTCGGCAGTTGAAACGGGCCGTTCGGTAGCTTATTCGTTGGCTTCGGTCAGATTGCCGTCTGTAAGGGTTAATAATTAGCTATCTTCCCCCAGCTTTGACATCTGACCTCAAGCAAATTTTTCCGGGGGAATAAATTTTTCTAAAAGGCAACTTCCCCGGATTTGTTAAAGTTGCCGATAGAAGTTTTCTCATGTGACTCGCAGGTGGTTTCTACCACCTGCTTTTTTGTTTTTGGCCCGGGCTCCACAGCCCCGCCTTGTGGTTAACAATTCATTAACCAATCGTAAAAACCCTCTTCAAAAACCGTTTTAACAAATTGAATTTCAGATTTCTTCTTCGGTCTTGTTTTATACGGTTTCGGTTGTCAATTTTCCCGACTCGGTTATAAGCCACAATCTGTATGCGTCAGAAAAGTTAATTTTTTTGTCTGTTTTGAGTGGCCTGTATCAGTGATGAGCGGGCTGTACACTTGAGTCAACACACATATTAATCCAAAAAAGACAGAAAATGAGAAAATGTTTGGTTCTAACCATCCTATTCATGGCATTCGCTTTTCTGAGCCGTGCTCAGAATAAGGAGGTGACCGGAAGGGTCACCGATTCGACGGGCAATCCTCTCTCAGGGGCGTCGATCAAGATCAAAGGGGCGCGTGGGGGCACCAGCGCAGGTCCCGACGGCGGATTTAGAATTATGGCTCCGGCTAGTGGGACGCTGGTAGTTTCAGCGGTGGGGTTTGGGTCCAGGGAGTTTAGCATCGGAGGTCAGTCCGAGATTACGGTACAATTATTCAGGGATACGCGGTCGATGAGCGAGGTGGTGGTCACTGCCTTAGGCATCAAGAGGGAGAAGCGGTCTCTGGGGTATGCCACGCAGACCATCGGCGCAGATCAGCTGAATACTACGGGGACGGGCAATGCGCTGAATGAGCTTAGCGGCAAAGCTTCCGGTCTGACGGTGATCAACAGTGCGGGTGACCCGGGTGCGGGAACCTTTATGCTGTTGCGGGGTGTAACTTCCGTGACGGGTAACAACCAGCCGCTGATGGTAGTGGATGGGGTGCCTATCGACAACTCCGCGAACAACTTTGACCCCCAGTTTAACGGCTTCCAGGCCGGTGGCGCCGGGGCGGACCTGGTGGGTGCTTCTCAGCCGACCAACCGTGGTCTTGACCTCAACCCGAATGACATCGAGTCCATTACCTTGCTGAAAGGTCCTGCCGCTACGGCCCTGTATGGTATCCAGGCTGCCAGCGGGGCGTTGGTCATCACCACCAAGAAAGGGGGGGCGCATAAGGCGCAGGTGAGCTTTAATTCCTCTGTTACCTGGGATAGGCATACGCAACTGCCTCCTTTGCAGACAAAGTTTGCGCAAGGCGATTTTGACGGCACCAACTATGTTTACGAGCCCCCTTCGTCGGGCCAGCCTTTTTCCTGGGGGCCGGCTATCGACACTTTGTATTGGGATGGGACTAATACCAATCCCTGGGACAAGCATGGCAATATCGTCGGCAAGTCCGATCCTTCTGCCAAGAATAAGGTAGTTCCCTATGACACTTACTCTTTTTTCAAGACCGGGATGGTGCTTGACAATAACATTGCCGTGGCCGGCGGAACTCCTGATGCGGGATACCGGATGTCCTATGGCAATCTTTATCAGACGGGGATCATTCCCAAGACCCGTTATGCCAAGAATACTTTTAACCTCAGCGGGCAAATGAGGGTGTCTCCGAAGGTTTCGCTTCAAGGGGCCATGACATTTATAAACTCTTCCAATGATAAAGCGCAGCAGGGCAGCAATACGTCAGGTATCATGCTGGGTCTTTTGCGGACGACGCCTACTTTTGATAACTCCAACGGTTTGAAAGACCCCTGGAATAACAGGGATGCCTATCTTTTCCCCAATGGCAAGCAGCGGAGCTATCGCGGGTTTGGTAAATATGACAACCCCTACTACACCATCAACAATAACCCCACTACTTCCAACCTGAACCGTATTTTTGGCTATGGGCAGGTGAACTACCAGGCGAATGACTGGCTTGGATTTACCTATCGCCTAGGGGGTGACCTCTATAACCAATCCGATAAGAGCGCATTTGGATCGCAATCGGGCGCCTATCATTTGCCTGTCGCCAATGGGGCGCTGTTTCTCACTACTTACTATAACCAACAGTTCAACTCTGACTTTACGGTCAACCTGAAACATAGTTTTGGGGACCTGAATGCATCGTTGCTGTTGGGTCATAACTTCTTTGATCTGCAGAGCAACAACCGGCTGGTGAAGGCTGTCGGTCTGCTGATAAACGATTTTAACGATGTATCCAATGCAGCGGCGCCTGTGAATACCCAATTTGACGGGCATAAACGTACACAAGCCTATTACGGCGATCTGGAATTGAGCTGGCGCAATATGCTCTATCTGGGCATTACCGGCCGCAGGGAGGAAACCTCTACGCTTGCCCCTGCAAATAATGTATTCTGGTACCCTTCAGCCAGCCTGGGATGGGTATTTACGGAGCTGGAATCGCTTAAGGGAAGAGATGTACTGAATTATGGTAAGGTAAGGGTCAACTTTGCGCAGGTGGGTAAGGATGCTCCCATTTACGCCTTGACCACCCAGTACGCCGCTCCTTTTGCGTTTACGGATGGTTTTGTCAACACGGGTGTCTCCATTCCCGGCTATGCGCTTAGCACGAATGTCGCCACGCTTGGCAACCCGAATCTGAAGGCGGAAAAGACGAGGTCTTATGAAGCCGGCGTCGATCTGGGTCTTTATAAGGACAGGATCACGTTCAATGGCACTTATTATTATAGTAAGTCTACCGATGTCATTGTACCGGTGGCCATCTCTTATACGACGGGTTTTGCGGGTCAGCTGTTGAATGCGGCCACCATCCAGAACAAGGGTGTCGAGCTGACCTTAAATACAAATCCGGTGCGGACCAGCTACGGGTTACGCTGGGATGTGAATTTCAACTGGTCGATGAACAGGAACAAGGTATTAAAGCTGGCCCCGGGTCTTGACAGGATCTTACTGGCCGGATTTGGCGCGGGTGAGTTTGAGATAGATGCGGTTGCCGGTCAGCCTTATGGCGTCATCTATGGGAATACCACTCCTCACTCCAATCTTACTGATCTGAAGAGTCCTTTACTGATTAATGATAACCCCAAGGATCCCAATAATGAAGTTGGCCAGCCGATCGGTGGTGGCGTGGGTCCGAATATGGTGATCGGCGATCCCAATCCAAAATGGCTGGGCTCCGTGCAGAGTAACTTAAGCTACAAAGGGTTTACGCTGGGGGTGCAAGTGAATATCAAACATGGCGGCAACATCATGAACGGCACCCGCGGTGCGATAACCTTGCGGGGAACTGCAAAACAGACGGAGAACAGGGGCACAGCAACTGTCTTCAAGGGATTGCTGGGGCACCTTAATGCAGCCGGTCAAGTGGTGCATTACGAAGGCTCGGGCCCCAACCCGCCGGAAAAGTCCGGACCCGGTGCCGTCAATACCATTCAGAGCTCCTATGACTATAATTACTGGCAGGCCGTCGGCAACAGCGTAGGCGGCGGTCAGGAGGTAGATATCGAGGATGGCGGTTATACCAAGCTGCGTCAGATAAGTCTTACCTACCAGCTACCGAAGTCCATCATCAACAAGATGAAGTTCTCTGCCCTGTCGTTCACGATATTTGCCAACAACATTCATACCTGGACCAAATATGATGGGGTCGATCCGGAGACGAGTCTTGCAGGACCTTCCAATGCCCAGGGTATGGACTTCTTTAACAACCCTGGGATCAGGAACTATGGTATCCGTCTGAATGTCGGTCTTTAATCCTATTAAACTTATTTTAATATGAAACTAAATAAGATGAAAATATTCGCCGTGGCAGGGATATTGATCCTGTCTGCGGGAGCCTGTAAAAAAAGTTTTTTTACGAGTGTCAATAAGAATCCCAATGCGGTGGATTTTGTCAACCCCAACCTGTTGCTGCCTTCCTGTGAAATAGCTTTGGGATTTACCCAGGGCGGTGACTTTTCCAGGTACAGCAGCTTGCTGACCCAGCAGGCATTTGGAGCGCAGAACCAGACCGCCACTTTTTATAAATATGGGATCAACCCAGGAACGTTTGAAAATGGGTGGGGTGATATGTATACATCCACCATGGAGAACATTTTTGCGCTTAAGTACGGCTGTGACTCGATAGGGTTTTATCATGCATATGCGGGTGTTGCGCGTATCCTGTTGGCCTATTGTCTTCAGGTGACCGTGGATGATTGGGGCGATATCCCGTATTCGGCGGCCCTGCGGGGAAAATTGGATCCTTATCATCTGCAGCCGAAATATGATAAAGCAGCCGACTTGTATGATTCGATAGCTAAACTGGTGGACGATGGGATCGCCTTATTCGGCACTACGGGTAATGATCTTGCCGTGCCTGGCACGGAAGACGTAATGTATAATGGTGATCTGAGCTTGTGGGCAAAATTTGGTCATGCGATCAAGGCCCGTCTGTACATCCACCAGAGCAAGGGGAATCCGGCCATGGCCACCAGCGCACTGGCTGAGATCGCCTCCTCTTTTGCCAGTTCAAAGGAAAATGCTGTGTATAACTTCACAGGTACCGGCACTACGAATAATCCCTGGGCGCAGTTCATGAACGACAGGGCCGGCTATATTACGTTTAATGACAGCAGCTTTTTGATTAATTCAATGATAAACAAGACGGACCCGAGAGTTAACCTTTATGGGGATACTGTCAAAAAAGACGGAGGTATATTAGGGCCCTATTATGGCAGTGCAACTTCTCCTGTGGAGTTTATTACCATGGACGAACTGCTTTTTATGAAAGCAGAAGCCACATTAAGGTCCGGTGGGACTATTGCTGCAGCGCAGGGCTATTACCGGGCTGCCATCGACAGCAATATGACCAAGCTCGGCGTTGCACCAGCGGATATAGCTACCTACCTGGCTGCTCATGGAACCTTACCCGGTACTACCGATGCGGCCATCGCCCAGGTGGGTGCGGAAGAGTACATCGCTCTCTTCCTGAATCCCGAGGCCTGGACCCTGTACCGTCGCACGGGTGTTCCTAATATACCTGCCCAGGGAGGAAATGGCGTTCCCCGCCGTCTGATCTATCCCCAAAGCGAATATTCCTATAATGGAGCAAATACACCGCAATCGACGCTGTATACACCTCAGATATTTTGGGATAAATAATGCAATGATCTAAGTATATTGGGGCTGCTTTCCTGTAGAGAGCAGCCCCCTTTTTTTCCCGTTGTATTATGGCAGTAAATCCACTTGTATTTTCCAATAACCGGCGGTATCGTATCGCCCGGCATTCACTCTTCTGGCTGTTGTGGATCATTTATTACACGGTGTTCCAAATCACCTACTGGCAGGGGCGCCACCCTTTCGGACAAACCGTGGGGGCGTCGCTTGTGGAGGTCACTTTATCCACCCCCCTGGATATGGTGTTCTGTTATTCCATCATCTACTATCTTTTGCCCAGGTTCCTTTACAAGGGACATTATATACAGATGGCATTGCTATGGATGTTGTTCTCCTTCCTGTTCATACTGGTCTTCCGCTGGTATAACCATCAGGTAGTACCTTATATACGGGAAATGTTTGACATGCCTCCGCCCGTATTCTCCAAAAATGTTCCCTGGCTGTTCCTCAACCTTTTTTATCAGATCAATATGGAAGGGGGGCTTGCTGCTGCCATCAAACTGGGGAAGATGTGGGCCATCAAACAGCAGGAGCTGGAGCTGCTGAAGAAAGAAAAGCAGCATATCGAGCCCACGCTTCAGGCGGGCGCCTTGCAGCCTGTATTCCTGATCAATGCCCTGGACAAGGTAGAACAGCTGGCTCTTACGCGTCCCCCGCTGATACCGGATATGATGAAGAAGATAAAGAGCCTGCTGCTGTATGTCATCTATGATAACAACCAGGCCAGTGTGAGCCTGGAAAAAGAGTTGTATCTTCTGGAAGAGTATATCGGGCTGGAGAGAACGGGCAACCAGGACAGTTTGAAGGTCGTAGCAAAAATAATGGGTAACCTGTCGGGCGAGCGTATCGCCCCTTTTATCATCTTACCGTTGGTGGAGAATGGATTCCGGCAACTGGCGTCCATGAATATGCCGGAGAAATGTATGGACCTGGAAGTGCGGGTAGACGACGGTCATTTCAATATGAAGGTGGGCTGGAGCAAGCCTATCGACAGCAGCACGCTGATGAATGGGAATACGCTTTCGCTACAACATATCGGCAGGAGGCTGAACCTGTTGTACCCGGAAAGTCATGAGCTGAAGGTGACTATTACCACCGAGCAATTTATCGTCAATCTAAAGATTAATCTGAACAGGGCGATCACGTGACACGTAAACACTGTTTGCATCTCACTTTTGTATATTTTTTAAACTTTAACCTATCATCATGAAAAAGAGACTACTTATCCTTTTGACCATCCTTCAGGCTATTTTTTCCTCCCGTGTACTGGCTGACAATGAGGTCGTCAAGGCGGCGACAAGCGATACACAAACCACGGACCCGAGCAAACTTGGCTGGGTAAATCCCTGCGACATGGTCCGTTTTATCGTATCCTTTACGATACCGGCGAATTATAACCGTGTCAAGAAATACGACTGGTATTTCAACAATACACTTGTATATACCTCTACAAATCCCGACGATCCGACGGCCATAATTACCATGACTGCGGGCAATGGCCCTACCGTCACCTGTAAAGTGACGTACTTTAATGACCTGACGAATGCCACTTCGTCCCCTTATACGGCGGCCGGCTTTAGCCCACAGGTGAGGCTGATAGGGCTTAACGATATCACACAGACCGGCACGCTGGCGCTGGGTTGCCCCAGTCCTGTGAGCTACAATACGAGTGTAATAACAAATAACAACCTTTTGTATGCCCCGCCGCCCGCGAACTATACCATCAAATGGACCCTGCCTGCCAACTGGTCATTCAGCTCAGGCAATACGGGCAATACCATCACGGCGAATCCGGATGGGTTCACCACTGGCAATGTCGCGGCCTATCTGCAAATGAATGTCTGTCCGTATACTACCGTCCCCAGGACCTTTGCCATCAGCTATACGACACCCGCGCCTTCGCTGTCTTCTTCCAACCCGGCCAACGCGTGCGGAAGCTCGCAGAGCTATTCCGTCAATCCCTTATGCGGCGCCGTCAGCTATACCTATAGCATTGTCGGCGGCGCCCCGGGCTGTGTATTTTCCGCCAACGGTCTTCAGACATTTACGACTGCCGCCACTTCAGCAAGCATCAATTTCCCTGCTACCGGCGGCAACTTTACTCTGGTGGTATCGGCCAACTATCCCAATAATACGTCCAGCGCTGCAACGAGCAATCTGTATTATTATGGCGTGCTGCCACTTACACTTGTCATAAATAAATGGACAGGGTATACTTTCTTTGCCCAGGCGACTAATATACCCGGTGCTAATTATACGTGGACGCTGGATACGCATACGTTTACCGTAGGCCTTTCTTTTTATGACGAAGACATCACGTGCGGCACTGTCCACCATCTTTCCGTATATGCTACGACGGCGTGCGGGACCACGAATACAGCCAGTCTATCGATGAACAAACCCTGTGGCGGAGGCGGTCCGGCGAAGGTGAACGTATCTCCCAATCCTGTGCAGGGGTTGATGAGGGTATCCCTGGCTCCTGAGAAAGGGAATGTTCCTGTTGCCGGAAAGGGGAGGCTGGTAAAAGCAGCCCGTATTGTGGACAAGGCCGGCAGGATCGTCCGGCGGTATGAATTTGGCGCGGGTCTGTCTGAAGCCTCTATCAATACCAGCGGGCTGGCTACCAACATCTATATCCTGCAGATATTCGACGGGGTGCAGTGGGTGCACCAGGAGATCATCGTCAAGTAAAACGGATGTTTACGTGCTCACGAAAAGAGGCCGTCTCGATTTTTTTCGCTTGAGACGGTCTCTTTTTTTATCTTTAAGCATGGCAATCAAACATGAACAGGCTCCTTCCTCCAGCCCTACGTTATCCCGCACCCTTGGACCCGTTATGTTATGGGGGCTGGGCGTAGGGTATGTCATCTCCGGGATGTACTTTGGGTGGAATCTGGGATTGGCCGAAGGAGGCACCAGGGGACTCGCCATCGCTACCGGCTTTATCATCCTGCTCTATATCACATTTACCTTTTCATATACTGAGCTGTCCTGTGCTATTCCCAAGGCCGGGGGCGTTTTTGATTACGCTACAAGGGGGCTAAGCCGGGAATGGGGTTTTATAGCGGGTATGGCTCAGCTGATAGAATTTGTTTTTGCCCCTCCTGCCATTGCGGCTGCCATCGGGGCTTATTTTCATATTTTTTTTCCGGGGATACCGGTGACTGCGATAGCTATCATGGCGTATGTGGTTTTTACGGGGCTGAACATCCTTGGCGTAAAGACGGCTGCCGGCTTTGAACTGATCGTCACCGTACTGGCCGTGTTTGAATTGTTGTTATTCGCCGGTATTTGTTTCCCTCATTTTTCGGCGGCCAACCTGCGGCAAAATGACTTCCCCCATGGGTGGAAGGGAGTGTGGGCGGCGGTGCCTTTTGCCATCTGGTTCTTTCTGGGACTTGAAGGAGTGGCGAATGTGGCCGAGGAGACGATACGCCCTCAGCGGAATGTGCTATTGGGTTTTGGCTCGGCCCTGGCGACCCTGATCATATTATGCGTGCTGGTATTTTTATCTTCCATCGGGGTCGCGGGATGGGAAGCTATCGTATATCCTTCTCCGGGAGCGGATGCTTCGGATAGTCCCTTACCCCTTGCCTTATCCAGGATCACGGGCACCGGAGGGCTCATGTATCATCTGCTGATCACCATCGGGCTTATGGGGCTGGTGGCTTCTTTTCACGGCATCATATTGGCGGCCAGCAGGGCTACCTTTGAGTTTGGGAGAGTGAAATATATCCCGGAGGCTTTTGGGAAGGTACATGCCCGATTCAGAACACCAGTCCATGCCTTGCTGGTGAATATGTGTATTGGTATTATCGCCCTGCTGACGGGGCGGACGGGAGAGATCATTACCATTTCCTGTTTTGGGGCCCTCACCTTATATATCCTTGCCATGGTGACCTTATTGGTATTAAGAAAGAAGGAGCCCGCGTTACCAAGACCGTTCAAGGTGCCTTTTTATCCTTACTTTCCCGTGATTGCCCTGGTCATTGCCGGGGTGGCGCTGGTAGCCATGATCACCCTGAATATTAGATTATCTTTAATATATTTTTCGCTGTTAGTGGTATCATATCTTTGGTTCAAATACTTTACAAATCGAAAGGACGATGCGCAATCAACAATCGCTGTCTGAGCTCCTGCAGGAGCTTACGGAGGAAAGCGCCACCAAGGTCAAGCTGGCTATCACGGATATAGATGGAGTATTGAGAGGAAAGCTCATCAGCCTGGACAAGTTCAGGTCGGTGGTGGAGAAAGGTTTTGGTTTTTGTGACGTAGTATTTGGGTGGGATGCCGGGGATCAGGCCTATGACAATGCCGCTTATACGGGCTGGCATACGGGCTATCCCGATGCCCTGGCCATGATCGATATCAACACATTCCGGCGGGTGCCCTGGGAGAATGACCTGCCTTTTTTTCTGGCAGGTTTTCCGAATGCTCCATGTCCCAGGGGGGTATTGAAGCGAGTGATCGAACAGGCAGGGGAATTGGGTTATCGGGCATATTTTTCCCAGGAATTCGAATGGTTCAACTTTCTTGGCAAGGGAGGGATGGTGGCCGCGGAGGATTATCGTGGGTTGAGCCCCATGAGCCAGGGGATGTTTGGTTATTCCATCTTACGGGCTTCGCAGGGCAGCGCTTATTTTCAGGACCTATTCGATCTGTTGGAAAAATTTGATGTTCCTCTGGAGGGGCTTCATACAGAAACCGGTCCGGGCGTGTATGAGGCGGCTATCTTATATGCAGATGTGCTGGAGGCGGCGGACCGGGCGGTACTTTTCAAATCCGGGGTCAAAGAGATCGGGGCCCGTCATGGGGTCTTTCCTACGTTCATGGCAAAGTTCAGTGCAGAGCTGCCCGGTTGCAGCGGACATGTGCATCAGAGTCTTTGGTCAGTCGAGGGGGATAGGAATTTGTTCTTTGATGCGGACAGCCCTTCGGGTGTCAGCAGTCTGATGGAGAGTTATATTGCCGGGCAACTGTATTGTCTGCCATATGTGTTGCCCATGTATGCACCCACTGTGAATAGTTATAAACGGCTGGTGGAAGGAGCCTGGGCGCCCACCACGGTCACCTGGGGTATCGACAACAGGACGACAGCCCTGCGTGCGTTACCGGGGAGTGCGACGTCCACCCGTCTGGAAACGAGGGTAGTGGGCAGCGATGCCAATCCTTATCTTGCCATGGCTGCCTGTCTTGCTTCCGGCTTGTATGGCATCCGGAAGGGGTTGAAACTGGAGACGCCGCCTACAAAGGGCAGCGGATATGCCGACAAGAGTTTAGGGGTGCTGCCCCGCAATCTTTGGGAGGCGACACAGGCCATGAAAGGAGCTGCTTTGGCTGTGGAGCTGTTTGGAGAATCGTTTGTGGACCATTTTACACGTACCAGGGAATGGGAATGGAGACAGTTTTCCCGGGAAGTGACGGATTGGGAGCTGAAAAGGTATTTTGAGATCATTTAAGTGACGAGTTCTATGTGTTCAGTTCGTCCATTATCTTAGTCAATCCCTGAAATATATCTTCGTATTTTATTAATGAATGGGTTTCAAGAACCTGATTTATGAGTAGGCTGTATTCTTCCTTTTTAATTTCGTCGTTGATAATGGTCAGGCATTGAAGTCTAAGTGTTTCATTATTCGATAATATTTTTCTCATATCTCTCCCCATCAGTATAGCACCTGCTGCGAATGTTGTGAAGTTCGCCGATGTGAAGATATCATTATGAACTTCAACTGTTCTATCCATGTTTATTTCCAGATATGTTTCTATAATTAAGGCAATATCGTGCGCATCTTTGTTGTGTTGATTACATCGATCTTTCCATGCTATTAATTTTAAAATAAAAATGCCGGGTAAGGAGGCAACCCAAATGTTGTATTCATTATCTATCGTTACGGTAAGTGCTTCTTTGGTCATTTCCATAAATCCGGCAACGGACATGGAAGGAGTCCCTTCCGGGGGCCAGAAGATATTTTTATTCAGTCCGGCAATCTCACCAAAAGGAACAATATCCAGGATAAGTTTATCCTCATAATAAAAGCGCTGTTTCTGACGGTCAGATTTTTGAAATCCCGGTATACTGCATATGCCGGAAGCTACTTCCTGGAAGGTATCCCAGTTGGGTATGGCAATGGCGATGTCCAGATCTTTAGTCATTCTGCGTGTGTTTTGTGCATAAACTCCATGCAGAACAATGTCTCTGGCTGTTGCTCCAATAACATAGAACTCTCTATGAATTGTCTGAAAATATTCCGCCAATATTTTCAGCATTTGAAATAAATGAGGGTTGTTAAATTGCTGACTTGATATATGATAGCTCATTTTCTAAAACGATTTTTGCGGTTTCTATGTTCCGGCTAATATTGCCTGCCATCAAATCAGCGTAAATGAGTAATGAAGGAACTATATACTGTTTTCTGGGTTTGTCTTCATCTTTCCAGAACATATTCAATACCTCTATGCTTCCATTCTCATCAGGGAGCAAGTGCAAGTCCTGCATAAGGCTTTGCCATGAATTGTTGGTATAAATGGTAAATTTTTCAGGACTGATGTAGTTGGTCAGTTCCGATGCAGCAGGCTCACCCCCCCATAATACCATGCCATCAGCATCTTTCAATGCCAATGTCTCCCATTTATAATATTGATCAGGGTTTGTAAAGCGCATTTTTTTTAAGAATAGCCTGGGTCTTAATACATCGTGATATGCAGCCACCCATCTGTCCAGCAGTTGGCTGGTGTTTTTCAATATTTTCCCTTTATTTGTGGTCAAAATAAAATTCAATTCGATCAATTCCTGCATCACGTTGCCTACAGAGCCCAGCGATACATCGGCTAGTTGGGCCAGCTCACGATAGGTCAATTGGATATTTTCAGGATTTTTCAGCAGATGGAAGATTATTTTAACTCCTGCTTCCTGAAAAGCTCTGGCCTGATTTACTTTTGCTATTTTTTCTCTTTTTTTCCCTTCAATTTGTAGGATCAGATCATTATATCTAATGCTGCAATTCCCGGCTATGTCGAGATAATTTATGCTATTCGCAGTGTATTCTTTTGCGATTTCTGAGGGTATATAACCAGCAATTATAAGGACGGGTTTCTTTTCTTGTTCTGAAATATTATTAAGAATGGACACTACAGAGGACTTATTGCCTACAGAAATAGCAGTTCTGACAGTGGTCAAAAATTGTATTTTACCAATCGTCAAGGTAATAATAGTACCTTCTGGTTTGCCTATTTCCACATGCAACCCGGTATATTCTCTGAGTTTGAGCATCGCATCTTCAAGTATCTGCCGTTCAGGTGTCATGATCAAAATATTATTGTGTTCATTTTAAATGAACGAGTAAAATTAATGAACGTGTGTGAAATATTAAAATATATTTGGGCAAAAGTCATTCTTTATCTTTACATTTTGGGTGAGGGTTACAAGGTTTGTTATGGTTATATCATTATGATTATTAATACATTATTAGCAATTAATATCTCGTTTCTATGACAGATTTCAACATCGCCCGGCAATACAACTTCCCAACCACCATTCGATTTGGGGCAGGCGTTATTACGGAGTTGCCGGAGCATTTGGCTGCCCAGGGATTAAAGAGGCCTTTATTGGTGACCGACCCGCTGGTGGCGGGGTTGGGGTTCTTCCAGGAGATTGTGCGGGGTTTGCAGGCAAAGGGGTTTTCTGTGGAGGTATTCTCCGGTATCCATAAGAATCCCGTAAAATCCGATGTGGAAAAAGGGGGGGATGTTTTTAAGGGCACTGACCGGGATTCGATCATCGGCATTGGCGGGGGAGCTGCCATGGATGTAGCCAGGGCCATTGCCCTGCGGATCCATCATCACCGTGATCTTTTTGATTATGACGATCTTATCGGTGGAGACAAATATGTTACGGAGGAAGTGCCGTATTTTATCACCGTGCCTACCACCAGCGGCACAGGGAGCGAGGTGGGGCGCAGCGCCATTATATCGGAAGACGATACGCACCGGAAGAGGATATTGTTTTCTCCTAAACTGCTGGCAAAGATCGTTTATGCGGACCCGTTGCTGACCATGGACCTGCCGCCTTTTGTTACGGCGGCTACAGGCATGGATGCGCTGACCCATAATCTGGAGGCGTATATTGCAAAAATGTGGCATCCTATGTGTGAAGGCATTGCGTTGCAAGGGGTATCGTTGATCGTTCGATCGATCACGGAGGCGACGCATAAGCCGAGTTTGGAGTCGCGCAGCCAAATGATGATCGGTTCGCTTATGGGCGCCGTTGCTTTTCAGAAGGGGCTGGGCGTGGTGCATTCGCTGGCGCATCCTATGTCGTCCTTATTGGATACGCACCATGGGCTTGCCAATGCGGTGAACCTTCCTTATGGCATGCGGTTCAATGTCTCCGGGTTTGAAGACAAGTTCAGACAGATAGCCAGGGTGATGGAGCTTCGGGATGAATCGGGGGAAGCGGTGGTCGAGCGGCTGTTTGGGTTGAACAAGGAGCTTGGGCTGCCGGTGAGGCTGCGTGAGGTGGGTGTAAAAGAAGAGCATATAGAAACCTTATCCGACCTGGCTTTTGCGGACTTCTGTCATCCGAACAACCCTAAGCCGGTGAGCAGGGAGGACTTTAAAAAATTGTATCTGGAAGCATTATGAGGATAGGTTTGACATATACGGGGTCTGATGAGAAGCATAACAACTATGTCCATTGGTTGAAAGATGGGCAGGCGGATATCGAGGTGGTGAAGTTGTCTTTGGATGGAGGAGGGGTGAGCGATTATGATGCGTTGGTGTTGTCGGGCGGTATTGATATTCATCCTTCATTCTACGGAGGGGGGATGGATTACGATCATCGGCCCGGGGAGTGGCAGGAGGGCAGGGATGAGTTTGAGAAGAATGTTCTGGAGCGGGCGTGGGAGCGGCGTATCCCTGTGCTGGGTGTTTGCCGGGGGCTGCAGCTTATCAATGTCTGTTGTGGAGGTACGCTGGTGCAGGATCTTGGGCCGCAGGGCGATCTGCGTCATCAGAATACTCCTGCGGATAAGGAACATGATGTGAAGGTGATGGAAGGGACACTGTTGCATGAGGTATCGGGTGGTGGAGGTTGGATCAACAGTGCGCATCATCAGGCGATCGACCGGCTGGGAAAGGGGCTCGTGGTGAACTGTCATGCGGATGATGGGGTGATAGAGGGCGTCGAATGGGCGCATCCGGAAGGGCGGGCTTTTATGCTGGCCGTGCAATGGCATCCGGAGAGGATGTATGTGCGTGGGTACAAGGACCTTGGTTTTTATAAAGCTGTCCGGGATAGATTTATCGAAGAAATAAAAAAGCAATTATGAACATTATCAATCCGGCAACGGAAGAGATCATACAGGAAGTGGAGGAAGATACGGCGACATCGGTCCGGGAGAAGTACCGGCGGGTGCGTGAGGGGCAGGCTGCATGGGCGGCTTTGCCTGTGGCGGAAAGAGTGGGTGTGATCGAACGTTTTTATGAAGCGTTGGATACGGAAAAGGATGTGCTTGCGGCTACATTGACGGCGGAGATGGGGAAGCCTTTGCAGCAATCCTATAACGAGCTGAATGGGGCCAGGGGGAGGATCAAGTATTTTATAGAGAATTCTGAACGGTATTTGAAGGAAGAGTGGGTGACCATGGAAGGAGCTACGAGGGAGAAGATAGTATATGAACCTTTAGGAGTCATTGCCAATATCTCCGCCTGGAACTATCCGTATTTAGTAGGGGTGAATGTGTTTATACCTGCTCTTATCGGCGGCAATGGGGTATTGTACAAGCCTTCGGAGTATTCCACATTGACCGGACTGCATATACAGCGGCTGTTATATCGCAGCGGGGTACCCGAGAATGTATTTCAAATAGTGACCGGCAAAGGGGCGGCGGGAGAGTGGCTGTTACAATTGCCTTTGGATGGATATTTTTTTACCGGCAGCTATCGTACCGGACGATATATTGCTGAGAAGGTCGCTCCAAAACTGGTGCCTTGTCAGCTTGAATTGGGTGGGAAGGACCCGTTGTATGTGATGGATGATGTGGAGGACGTGGATAAGGCGGCTGCGGCGGCCCTGGAAGGGGTGGTGTATAACAATGGGCAGAGCTGTTGTGCGGTGGAGCGTATCTATGTGCATGAAGGGGTGTATGATGCTTTTGTAGCATCGTATGTACAGCAGCTAAAGAAGATGGTGGTGGGTGATCCGTTGGGGCCGGGTGTCGACATTGGTCCGTTGAGCAGGCCTGCGCAGATGGAGTTCCTGTTGGAGCAGGTGGGGGATGCGGTGGAGAAAGGCGCGAAGCTTTTATATGGCGGGCGGCGAATGGAGGGGAAAGGCTATTTTATTTCTCCCGCAGTGTTGGTGAATGTGCATCATGGGATGCGGCTGATGATGGAGGAGTCATTTGGGCCTGTGGTGGGGATACAGAAGGTGAGGGATGATGCAGAGGCGGTTGAATTGATGGCGGATACTGAGTTTGGGTTGACGGCGGCCGTGTATTCCAAAAGTTATGAGCGTGCTGAAGGGGTAATGAAACAGTTGAATACGGGTACTGTCTATTGGAATTGTTGCGACAGGGTGAGTGCTGCGTTGCCCTGGTCGGGGCGTAAGCATTCGGGGTTGGGAAGTACGTTGTCGTACCAGGGGATCAGGGCTTTTGTGCAACCGAAGGCGTATCATATACGGCCGTGAGACTGTTGGTTTAAGGTGTGGATAAATTCGCTTGGATAGGCGTAGGGTGAAATAGTAAGTTTGTGGAGTTATTATGATTGATTAAACCTTAAATGCCTATAAAATGTATTACAGTGTAAGAGAAGAAGAAAAAGCACAACTGGTAATAGATGCAATAAAGCGAGCTTCAGCAGAAGCCTGCAAATCTAAAGAAAGCGCCCGGCAATTTCTGATCGACGCGGGCATTATCAAAGAAAAGAAGAAGCGTAAGGTTTCCGCCAAAAAGAAATAAGTCCTGTGCCATACGATCAACCATTTGAGGTTACAGCATTTCACAGCTGTGACAGGGAACTTGGCATGCGTCTGCTGAACGGCTCCGACGAACTGCGTCCCAGCCATAATCCCTGGGATTGGCTGGGGCCGGGTATCTATTTCTGGGAACAGAATCCGTCCAGGGCATTGACGTATGCGGAGGAGGCTGCCAGGCAACAGCAAAAATTCAGCGGCAGAATAAAAACTCCTTTTGTTATCGGCGCCATTATAGAACTTGGTGAGTGTCTGAATCTAATGGAACCGATTTACGATACAGTCCGCAGCCCTTTTCATGAAGGCGCTCCTATTTACGAGGGCGCCAATTTTACGGACCGCCTGCACGTCGAGATATGTGTGCGCAATCCGGCGAAGATCAAAGGCTATTTCCTGCCGCGGCCGGTGGAAAGGTTCAACCCCTATTTGGACAAGGCCTCCTAAAAATAATAAGAGGGCAATAGAAATTGCCCTCGCGTCACGACTTTTGTGACCATTCAAAACTAAATATATAAATTATTTTTTATTCTTTGTTAAGTGTCAAAATTACTATTCTCGTTGGATATGACAAACCATAGAGGACATATATTTCCCCTCTAAGTAAGGATAAAACTGATTCTCAACCATCCTGGCCTATACTGAAGGGTGCGTAAATTTTACGCAAACGTTGGCGTAAAATGTTTTAACTGCGGACAAATATGTCTGCGGGTTGGACCGGGATTATGCCGGCCGGGTAGTCAGGTAGAGGTTCTGGTTACATGAGTAATTTATCCGGATTGGGAATAAAATTCAGGAAGGCCTGGAAGTTAGCCTTGTACTTCCGTTTGTCCAGCTTGTAGTAGAACGCGCCCTTTTTGGAGTTGGCTTTATCCTTTTCTTTTTGTTTGATCAGCAACTCTGTGGACAATACTTTCCGGCTAAAATTCCTGTTGTCAAACGTCGTATCATAAATGCCTTCATAAAGGATTTGCAACTGGGGAATGGTGAATTTGGCCGGCAGCAGTTCGAAGAGGATGGGGTGGAGGGCCGCCTTGTAGCGCAGTTGTCTTTTTGCCATTTCCATCATCTTTTTGTGATCAAAGATGAGCTCAGGGGTCTTTTTCAAAAGGAACCACTCGGCGTGATAGTCGGTGCTGAGCTGTTTCTCATATTGATGAATATCTATGAGTGCAAAATAAGCTACGCTGAGGGTCCGTTCGACGGGGTCGCGGAGAGGATCGCTAAAGGTCTGGAGCTGTTCCATGTACACTCCTTCCAGCCCTGTCAGCTTTTTCAGGATGCGATCGGCTGCCTGGTCGAGGCTTTCCTGGGGTTGGAGAAAGCCGCCCATCAGGCTCCATTTGCCTTTCTCGGGTTTTAGCCCTCTTTGTACAACCAATAATTTTATATCATTCCCATCAAATCCGAAAATAATGCAATCCACTGCTACCAGAACATGCGTTTCTCCTGGATAACGATTCATTTTATTTGAATTAGTGTATTAATTACATAATGAAAGCGGATAAAAGTAATGTTTTTTGGGAAAACTATCCCAAGCAGTTACCAGAACTTTACATATAGTGCCATCAGGATCGCGATTGTAATGATGATCAGGATCAAAGTTGAGGGTTGCACTTTAAACATGGCTTTGTCCAGGGCAAAGGCCTTGGGATTGACCTTTGGTCCTCCCAGGCTGATGAGGATCATGACCACCATGGTAAAGAAGAAGGCCAGTCCCATACAGATGAGGAAGGGTATCCTCCATACTGTCTGCATTGTCCCTCCCACTTCTTCCTGGGTGGGGAATGCCGTGTAGAGCAGGGTTTCGTGACCAAGGGCCTGTGGCGCATATACATTGAAGAAAACGCAAAGCACAAAGCCTGTGACCAGCCCCGCGATAGCGGCAGTGCCTGTTGTCCTTTTCCAGAACATACCCAGCAGGAACATGGCGAATACACCGGGGCTGATAAAGCCTGTGTATTGCTGGATAAAGGTAAAGCCGCCTTTTCCGCTGATGCCCAGCAGGTCTTTCCAGGTGAAAAGGATGGCAATGATCATCGAGACGACCACGGTCAGCCGGCCTGTCCATACCAGCTTTTGTTCGCCTGCCTCTTTATTGAAATATTTTTTGTAGACATCCAGGGTAAAGATGGTGGAGATACTGTTGACCTTCCCTGCAAGGGAAGAGACGATGGCTGCAGTCAGGGCTGCGATAGAGAGGCCTTTCAATCCCGAAGGGAGGAAGCCCAGGATGGCGGAATAGGCGTAGTCTTTACGTCCGTCCGGCAAATCAAGATGACCATTCTTATACAGGACAAAGGCTGCGATACCGGGGAGCATGACGATCACGGGCATCAGCAGTTTGAGGAACCCGGCAAAGAGGATACCAGTGCGGGCCGTTTTGAGGTCGGCGCCCAGGGCCCGCTGGGTAATGTACTGGTTACAGCCCCAGTAGTTGAGATTGACGATCCATTGCCCTGCAAAATACATGGCGATGCCAGGGAGAACCAGGTATTTATCTATTTCCAGCTGCGGGCTGGCCGGGCCGGGCTTATGAAAGATCATTTTGAAATGTTCGGGTGCATCGTTCATCAGGGCTTTAAAGCCGGAGAGGGCGCTGCTGCCCAGACCAAATTTTTCCGAAACCACGGTCAGCGCCAGATACGTAGTTGCCAGACCGCCGATGATAAGGACGCCCACCTGTATCACGTCCGTGAAGCCGATGACCTTCATGCCGCCCAGGGTAATGATCAGGGAGAAAATGGCCAGACCGATCATGATCGCATGGAGGTTATCACCTCCCACCAGTCCATTGATGGCAATGGCTCCCAGATAGAGGATGGAGGTAAGGTTTACAAAAACATACAATAACAGCCAGAATATAGCCATGATGATCGCTACCGTCTCGTTATACCGTGTCTTTAGGAACTGCGGCATGGTGTAGATCTTATTCTTCAGATATACGGGGATAAACCATACGGCAATAATGATCAGCGCCAGCGCGGCGATCCATTCGTAAGCCGCTACGGCGATGCCGGCAAAAAAGCCTTCCCCGCTCATGCCGATGAACTGTTCCGCGGATATATTCGATGCGATGAGGGAGGCTCCGATGGCCCACCAGGTCAGCGAGCCTTCTGCCAGGAAGAAGTCCTTTGTGTCGGTGACGGCCTTTCTTTTCCTGCGATAGATCCAGTACCCATAGGAGGCGACGATGACAAAATAGATCGCAAAGACGACATAATCGGCGAATACGAGGTTCTTATTCATATGGCTGTGATTGAGGGGTTATATTATCTGTTGATCTGGTAATAGGCTTCGTTCCAGCGCAATTCATTGCGGAACTGGTAGAGGTCTGTTTTTTTACCGATGAGGGCGAATTCGATACCTGCCATGTCAGCGAAGTTTTGCAGGTGTTCAGCCGTCAGGTTTTGGCTGTAGCAGGTGTGATGGGCGCCGCCGGCCAGTATCCATGCGGTGCATCCTGTCTTCATATCCGGATAGGGTTTCCAGAGTACGCGGGCTACGGGCAATTTGGGCAGGCTTTGAATGGGCGGTACGGCGATCACTTCGTTTACCAGCAGGCGGAAGCGGTTGCCCATGTCGATGATAGAGGCATTGATGGCTGGTCCGCCGGGAGCGTTAAATACCAGCCGGACGGGGTCCGCCTTGCCGCCGATGCCCAGCGGATGGATCTCGCATGAGGGTTTACCTTCTGCGATGGATTCGCAGATCTCCAGCATATGAGCGCCGAGGACGAGACTGTTGTCCGGATCGAAATGATAGGTGTAGTCTTCCATAAATGAATTGCCGCCGGCGAGTCCATGGCCCATCACTTTCATGGCTCTTACCAGCGCAGCTGTTTTCCAGTCACCTTCTCCCGCAAACCCATAACCGCTGCCCATCAGGCGCTGGGCAGCGATGCCCGGAAGCTGGGACATACCGTGCAGGTCTTCGAAAGTATCCGTAAACCCTTTGAATCCGCCGTCTTCCAGGAAGGCGCGGAGGCCCAGCTCGATGCGGGCGGCTTCGCGGAGGGAGGTGTGCTGTGATCCTCCTTTACGGAGCGGTTCGGACAGGGTATATCTTTCTTCGTATTCTTTTACGAGTTTGTCAATAGAGGCGTCGCTGACCTTGCCGATGACGTGCACTAAGTCGCCGATGCCGTATGTATTGACCGAGTAGCCGAATTTTAATTCTGCCTCTACCTTATCGCCTTCCGTAACGGCTACCTGGCGCATATTGTCGCCAAAGCGAACGAAACGGGCTCCCTGCCAGTCATGCCAGCCGGCGGCGGAGCGGGTCCAGGCGCCCAGGCTGTCCAGCACTTCGGAGTCCTGCCAGTGTCCGGTGATGACCTTTCTGTCGAGCCGCATCCTGCTCATGATAAACCCGAATTCTCTGTCGCCATGAGCGCTCTGGTTGAGGTTCATAAAATCCATATCGATCTCATTCCAGGGAATGTCTCTGTTGAATTGGGTATGCAGGTGCAGCACCGGCTTGCGCAATATCTTCAAGCTGTCTCTTATACACTTGTAGATGTGTATAAGAGACAGATCTGTCCCCAGGGAATGTCCCTATTGAATTGCGTGTGCAGGTGGACGAGGGGTTTCCCAAGCGCTTTGAGCCCGCCGATCCACATTTTGGCGGGGGAGAAAGTGTGCATCCAGGCGATGATACCGATGCAATCTTTGGAAGTGTTGGCATCTACGCAGATGTGATATATCTCATCGGGTGTTTTTACCGTCGGTTTGAATACGATCTTTACGGGAATTTGCGGGGCATCGTTCAGGGCCTTTGCAATGATCTTTGAATGTTCTGCAACTTGCTTTAGGGTTTCTTCTCCGTACAGGTGCTGGCTGCCTGTAACAAACCAGACCTCGAATTTTTTCAGATCCATAATGTTTTTGTTGAGTTATTGTCCATAATAGGAGTTAGGACCATGTTTACGTTCGTAATGTTTTTTTATAAGAGAATCCTTTAGCCTTGGGGTGTCTGTCCTGATCTGTTCTGTCAGATAGGCCATCTGTGCGATGGTTTCCAGCACGGCGCTGTTGTACACCGCTTTTGCGGGGGTTTTGCCCCAGGTGAAGGGGGCATGATTGCCTACAAGGATCATTTCTATTTCTTCATAACCAAGTCCCTTTGCCTGCAGGGCATTTATGATCTGGAAGCCTGTCTGGTATTCATAGTCTCCTGCTATCATATGATCATCCATCGGTGGTGCGCAGGGTATATCCACTGTGCAATGGTCCGCGTGAGTGGTGCCGAAGATGGGTATATCTCGTAGTGTTTGGGCCCAGGCTGTTGCATAGGTGGAATGGGTGTGGACGATACCGCCTATTTTCTCCCAATGTTTATAGAGTACGGCATGGGTAAGTGTGTCGGAAGAGGGGCGGAGCTTACCTTTTACCGTCTGACCTTCGAGATCTACGATGACCATCTTTTCGGGGGACAGGTCTTCGTAGGGTACGCCGCTGGGTTTGATGGCGAAGACGCCCATATCACGATCGACTGCGCTGACGTTGCCGAAAGTAAAGAGAACCAGTCCCAGTTTGGGCAATTGCATATTCGCTTCGTAGGCGGCCTCCTGTATGTGTTTGTATTTGCTCATAGATTGCTTTTAATTGCCCAATGTAGCGTTTTCTATGAATCCGCCAAGCTGACGGTACCGGCTGAAGCGTGCCGCATATACCGGAACCCTTACAGGATCGGGCTTATATTCTGTGTCGAAGCCTTGTCCCATGGCGGCCATGGCGTCTTCTACCTTTTTGTAGAGGCCCGCGGCTGTGGCGGCGAACATGGCCGCACCCAGTGCGCAGGTCTGTTCGCTGCGGTGGATACGAATAGGCATGTTCATGATATCGGCCATCATCTGCATGATAAAGGGTGATTTTTTGGCGACGCCGCCCAGGCCTATCAATCCTTTTACGGGGACGCCTTCCGTATTGAACCTGTCTACGATGGCCTTTGCTCCGAAGCAGGTGGATTCGACGATGGCGCGGAACATCCGGGGTGTGTCGGTACCCAGGCTCAGGCCTGTGATAGCGCCTTTTAATTCCTGATTGGCATCGGGTGTCCGCCGGCCATTGAACCAATCGATGGCCAGTTCGCTGTCTGGTGTGAGGGGGAGGGCGGCTGCCTGCCGGGTCAGTTCGGGTATGATCGCATCCGAGGATTGTCCTATCATTTGGAGGGGCCAGGATAGGATATTCTTAAACCAGGCATAGGCATCGCCGAAAGCGGATTGGCCTGCCTCCATTCCCATCATGCCGGGGATCACTGAGCCCGGCACTTGTCCGCAAATACCTTTTACCAGCCGGTCTTCGACTTCCTGCAAGGGAGCGACGAGCATATCGCAAGTGGAGGTACCCATTACTTTACTGAGATGGTAGGGTTCGATCTGTCCCCCGACGGCGCCCATATGTGCGTCGAAGGCGCCGATGCCTATGATGACATCTTCGGGCAGCCCCAGGCGAAGGGCCCATTCTTTTGAGAGGCGGCCTGCGGCCTGGTCGGAAGTATAGGTATTTGTAAAGAGACGGGAGGTGAAGCCTTTGAGCAGCGGGTCGAGGGAGCTGAAGAACTCATCGGGGGGCAGACCGCCCGGGCCAGGGCCGGATGCAAATGATTTTGCCCATAAGGCTTTGTGTCCGGCAGAGCATACGCCCCGGCGCATTTCGGATACTTTTTTGCCTCCTGTCAGGAGGAAGGGTATCCAATCGCAATGTTCTACCCAGGAATAGCAGGCTTTTCTCACCTGGGCGTCTTCTTTCAATATATGGAGCAATTTGGCCCAGAACCATTCCGAGGAGTAAATTCCTCCGACAAACTGTAAGTAATTGACGGGAAATTTTTTTGCGTGGGCATTGATGGCTGCGGCTTCTCCCACGGATGTATGGTCTTTCCAAAGGATAAAGAGGGCGTTAGGGTTGTTCTCAAAGCCCGGCAAGAGTCCCAGGGGGGTGCCCGTTTCATCCACCGCCACGGGGGTGGAACCCGTCGTATCAACGGAGATGGCTTTTACACCGGCGGCTGCCGAGGGGCCTGCCTGTTTCAGACAAGCGCGGATGGTGGTTTCGAGTCCTTCGATATAATCCAGCGGATGCTGTCTGAACTGGTTGCTATTGGGGTTGCAGTAAAGGCCATCCTTCCAGCGGGGGTAATAAAAAACAGAGGAGGCGATCTCCTGTCCATTGCGGGTATCTACGAGAATGGAACGGACGGAGTCCGTACCGTAGTCTACGCCTATTACGAATTGATCTTGATTGTTTCCCATATGGCTTAATTCCTGTCAAAATAACATTTATTTTTTTATTTTTAAAAATATATTTTTCGGGGGACAAAAAATCGCCGGAAGGACGGGGCGCCGACCGGGGGCATATGATTCGATGGAGTATAACTATGTTGTATAGGCGCTTTATCGGCGGGAAAACAAAATCTTGTGTTATTCTGCGGACGGACCGTCTGGCGCACTTGACGAAAGTAAAGATTTTGCGGATATGGATGTTCCATTGCCGGCAGGGGATACGGGAAGCGACATAATTTCCCTAACTTCGGCGTAGCCATCGAATTTGAAGATAGAGCAGCTTTGTACAAGGGCCGTCGCTGATGATGCGTTCTTTCCACGTACGACCTTGCCATTGAGAGTCAGCGGCATTCCGCCGGCGAGCCGGCGATCAGCAATCATCTTATCCATCCATGAATTTTTGCCTTCGGGTGTTGGAAAATTACCCCACGGGTGTGTATGTCCGTCGGGTTCGGGGGAGAGGTGGCGAGAGCAGATTAAAAAGCAGAGCCGTAACCAAATTTTTAGGAAAAGAGTAAGATACGTAAAAATCATGTTATGATACATTGTACTGATCAAAAAATATGTTTGACGTATTTGAGTAATTTAGAAGAGATTGATTCTTAGTAATTTATCTTCAGATGGGCTTGCTAGTTATGCAAGAAATACCCTAAATTGGCTTTACCCTCAAACCGCCGGAGAAAATGGAACAAAAGATCAAAATAAACAGAATTAAAGCAGTCCTCGCTGAAAAAGACATGTCGCATAAAGAGCTGGCGACCAGAGTTGGTATAGCGCCCAACAGTGTTACACGGATTTGTAACAATGAGTTCCAACCTACTTTAAGGCTTCTTCGGGAGATGGCCTTAGCGCTGGATGTAGATATCCGGGAACTGCTGATCCCCACTAAGGAAACTAAGTGATTTGTCTTATACGGATGGATTACTCCGTTTGTCAATGATTTTTGACAGCGGTGATATGTCGTTTTTTGCGATGTGTTTTGTCGTGGCCGGGAGAAACATAGATGGTGATCGAATAAAATTCTTATTTCTTTCGATATTTCTGTATTTTATTCTGAAAATCGGTATATTTGCCAAAAGGAATTATGGAATTCACTTTGGATAGCACCGATCTGCGTATCCTGCAGCTGATGCAGGAGAATGCCCGTATCCCGAATGTGGATATGGCCAAGCGGCTGGATATGGCCCCTTCGGCTGTGCTGGAGCGGGTGAAGAAGCTAGAGCAGAAAAAAGTGATCCGTCACTATATCACGAGTATCGACCCCGTAGCCGTGGAGCAGAAATTACTGGCCTTTATTTTTATCAAAGTCAATGAAGGTATAGGCTGTAGTGTCACCGGGCCCGCGCTTGCCAGGATCCCTGAAGTACAGGAGGTCCATAACATCGCCGGCGAGGATTGCTACCTTGTAAAAGTACGTGTGGCCGACTCTGCCAGTCTTATCGCGCTGATGCGGAATGAATTTGCCAGGATACCTACGATCCAGTCTACAAAGACTACTATCGTACTCGAAACTGTAAAAGAGGATCAGAGATTACATATCCCGATAGAACAGAAATTACAGATCCCATTGTCAAAAAAATAGTGTTATGTCTCCCGTTGCAAACAGACCTGCCTCTACCATCCAGGTAGTTATCGCCTTCACCATCCTGTATATCGTTTGGGGTTCGACTTATTTCTTTATCCGTATGGCCGTCGAGCATATCCCGCCCATGTTGGTGGGGTGTATGCGTTTTTTACTGGCGGGTATCCTGATGTTGTTGTGGTGTGTGGTGACGAAGCAGAAGATATTTTCCTGGAAGTATATGCGTCCTGCCATCATCAGCGGGCTGTTGTTGTTGTTCCTTGGGAATGGAGGGTTGATATGGAGTGAGCAATATCTTGCCAGCTCACTGGCGGCCATTTTGCTGGCAGGTGGTCCTATCTGGTTTGTACTGCTGGACAGGAGCAAATGGAAGGAGAATTTCCGGAGCAGGGAGACCATCATCGGTCTGCTGATCGGGTTTGCCGGGGTGGCCCTTTTGTTTGGCGAGCGGCTGCTGCATTCTTTTGGAAAGGCGGATGTGGGTGATGGAGGTACGGTAAGGGGTATCGACGGTCACTGGCAGGTGATCGCACTGGGGGTTTTAATAGTCAGCTCTATTTGCTGGGCTGCGGGCTCCTTGTATTCCAAGTACCGGGCTGCGGGCAGTCCTAATTCGGTGAATGCGGGCTGGCAGATGCTGGCGGCGGGGGTCGCTTTTATTCCTGCCAGCTGGGGCAGCGGTGAGCTGTCTCATTTTCACCCGCAGGAGGTGACGATGTCCTCATGGCTGGCAATCTTTTACCTGGTGACCATGGGTTCGCTGGCGGGCTACAGCGCTTTTACCTGGTTGTTACAGGTGCGATCGGCTACACAGGTGAGCACGCATGCATATGTCAATCCCGTGGTAGCCGTCCTGCTGGGTGTCTTTTTCGCGGGTGAGAAAATGTCTCCTACTCAGCTCCTGGGGCTGACTATCATACTCGTTAGCGTACTACTGATCAATCTGGCAAAATACAGGGCATCGCTGGCTGCCGCCACTGTTGCGAAGACGCCGGTGGACAAGGCTGTTGAGGGATCTGTTGATAAAAGGGGAAATTCTGTTGTCATAAGTAGATCAAAGGCGCCGGCACGCTGAAAAAATCCATGGAAAGACCGTAAATTACACGGGTATGGATTACAATATCATTCTGGACCAGGCCCAGCAGTATGTACGTAATTTTTTTAGCAGTCATATCGACGTAAGGATCGTTTATCATGACCGTACCCATACGGAGCAGGTGGTGGAAGCCGCCCGGATGATCGCCCAGCATTACCAGTTGAACGAACGTGATTTTTTTATTGTGAATGTAGCTGCATGGTTTCATGACACGGGGTATTTTAAAGGGGGAAGTCCGGGGCATGAACAACGGGGGGCTGAGATGGCCGCCGCTTTTCTCACCGGTACCGGTGTAGATGCCGGAGCGATCCAGTCTGTGAAGGGGTGTATCCTGGCTACGCAGATACCCCAGAAACCCACCAACCTGTTGGAAGATATTGTTTGCGATGCGGATCTTTTTCACCTGGGAACGGACAGGTTTAGTGAACGGAATAAATTGATGCGTAAGGAGGGGGAAGCTTTTAAAGGGAAAAAGATCGACAAGGACGAATGGCGCAGGAGCACTATCCGGCTGCTGGAGAGCCACCAGTACCATACCGACTACTGCCGTCTGTTGCTGAATGAAAAGAAACAGGAGAACCTGGACAAATTGAGAGAAAAGGAAGGGCCGTCGCCGGCGCCGGTGACCAATGCCATTACCGCACTTTTACGGCAGCATGTGGAAGGAGAGGAAGATCAGGAAGGGTTGAAGCCGGAGAAAGAGAAGAAAAAAGGTAAAAAAGACCCCGGAAGGGGGATCGATACGGTATTCCGTATTACTTCGAATAATAATCAACGTCTTAGCAGCCAAGCGGATAGCAAGGCGCACATTATGATCCAGGTGAACTCCATCATCATCTCGGTGCTGCTGAGTCTGCTGTTGCGCAAGATCGAGGACCATACCAACCTGGCCATTCCTGCCACTATCCTGCTGACGGTGAATCTAGCGACTATCATTTTTTCCATTCTTGCCACCCGGCCCCATATACCGCCCGGCACTTTTAGCAAGCAGGACCTTGACGAAAAGAAAGTAAATTTGCTTTTCTTCGGCAATTTTTACAAGATGAGCTTGCAGGAGTATGCCGGGGGGATGTTGCAGATGATGGATGACCGTGACTTCCTTTACGGGAGCCTGATCCGGGATGTTTATTTCCAGGGTATTGCCCTGGGTAATAAGTACCGTTGGCTGAGATTGTCTTACAATACATTCATGTATGGACTGATCGTTTCCGTGCTCGCCTTTATGATTGCTGCCCTAGCCTACCCGTCGAAATAGGAGAAAGATAGCTTTAACCATGCAGAACTTTGTACTAAACATAGCGGAGAAACTGGAGGGGGCAGAATTGCTTGATTCCCGTCTTTCTTTCAGGAGATTCGTCGAATTTCTGAAAGAAAGGAAGATGCGTGAAAATACGATGAAGCTGAAGTACTTCGAGTTTGTCATCAGCCATTTCGAGCACCGGCTGGCGGGTAAGGAAACCATCATGGCGGAAGAGATGAGCGGGTATGGCGATCTGCTGGAGCTGATCTATTCTCTTCTTTTCCCGGCCATCGAGGACGAGAGGGACAACCTATGGGCGCTTAGCGTACCGATGCGCCCGGTGATATTTTATGGTACGGATCGTTTTTACGACCTGTTACGCGACCCGCAGACGGGTGAGCCGCGGGCTTCCCTGATCAATAAAAAAAATGAGGCCAGGAAGTCCATCAACCTGGAATTTACCTATTCTTTCCTTATCAAGCGGCTGTATGACTTCGACGCTTATTTCCCCGCCGGCACGATCATACATTCATTTATGGACGAGACGACGGGCGTGTCCAATTACTACAGGCTGAACGTAGATACCCGCTTTATCGACATTATTCCCAAGGAGCCTTTGCCCAAGCTGGACCTGGAGGCGCTGGAGAAGCATTTACATGAAGGTACCGCCATCGACTTTCTTTGGACGGTGATCCCGCTGACCATGTTCCGATTTGAAGGTTTTTCCGCCATCACGGTGACAGACATTACGACGGAGTATTTGATGGAATCCATCAAGAACACCATTCTGAAGCCAGACTGCTGTGACGGGCATACGCATTACGACCTTGCTATCCGGAGCCTGCGTGCGCTGGCGGGAAAGGATTCCGTCGATTTTGGTCTCGTTCCCTTTCTAAGGGTCAACGGCAAGCCTGTTTTTTCCGCTGAGGTCTGTTGTCACAGCGTGCTGGCTGAGGCGGCTATCCAACAGGGGGAGGCTGAAGAGACCTATCTGTCCATGACGGAAAAATATTATCGCGACCCGAAGCCTTTGTTTTATGAGCATATTACGGAACCTGTGCAGGACGATGCTTTCTTTCTGAAGACGTTGCAGAGGAATGGCGTTAAGTCCTATGCATTGCTGCCCGTCTGGTATAACGCTCAGCTGGCGGGTGTGCTGGAGGTGTCGTCCAGGAAGGAAGGCGTGCTGGACCAATCGTTGTTGTACAAGCTGGATATTGTGCTGCCCTTGCTGGCGCAGCTGCTGCAGAAGAATATCGACGAGTTCGATGCGAGTTTAAAGAATATCATAAAAGAGAACTTTACTTCCATACAGCCGGCGGTGGAATGGAAATTCAACGAGGCCGCCTGGCATTATCTGAAAGAACAGCAGTGGGGTGAACAGCGTCCAGTGATCGAAACCATTTACTTCGAGAATGTATACCCTCTATATGGGGCTATCGATATCCGCAACTCTACCGTGGAGCGTAACAATGCCTTGAGAAGGGACCTGGAGTCGCAATTTGAAATACTGATATTTACTTTAACGAACCTGCAGAAGCAGTTCGGTATGGGACTGTTGGAGGAGTTGATCTTCCAGTGCCGGAAATGGCAACAGGCCATATCGGGCATGCTGACGACGGCCGAGGAGATGGAGCTGAATACTTTCCTGAAAGAAAAGGTGGATATCTTTTTTAATCACTTTTCGAACACCAGGCCGGAGACTGCAGCCATTATAGAACCCTATCTTCAGGCTGTCGATGAAGAGAGAGGGGTGGCATTCAAGGCCCGCCGGGACCTGGAACTTTCCATACAAACGATCAATAAGACCATCAACCGGCAGCTGGAAACCGCGATGGGAGAATTGCAAAAGACCTACCCTTCTTATTTCGAGAAATTCAGAACGGACGGTGTGGAATACGACATCTATATCGGCGGGTCTATTGCGCCGGATAAAGTATTTGACCAGCTCTATCTGCGCAACCTCCGGCTGTGGCAGTTGAGCTCTATGGCTTCTATTGCTGCGGCGACGCATGCGTTGCTCCCTCAGATGCCGGGCAAGCTGGTGACCACCCATCTGATATTCGTACACTCCAACCCCATCGATATCAGCTTCCGCAAGGACGAAAGAAGATTTGACGTGGAGGGTGGTTACAATATACGCTACCAGGTGGTAAAAAAGCGGGTGGATAAGGTGCATATCCGTGACAGCAACGAGCGGCTGACACAGCCGGGCAAGATCGCCGTGATCTATTTTAATGAAAAAGAGGCTGAAGAGTATCTTGGATATGTAAAGTACCTGCAGGAAAAAGGTGTGCTCAATAACGATCTGGAACACCTGGAGCTGGAAGAGCTGCAAGGGGTCAGCGGGCTGAGGGCGTTCAGAGTGGGGGTGACGCTGGATTGATCTATAAACTCGTCTATGGCCAAAATAATCTCTCTAATATCTTTGATAGTTCTTTCCGGCTGGGCCTGCGGCGACAGCGGCCCTGTCGCTTCCCCGCCAGGATACAACCTGAATAACCCGCAGAAGTTCATCATGAGCGAGGCCTTGCATGAGATCTCGGGTATCGTCTTTCTTCCCGGCAAGGATGATAGTTTATATGCCATCGAGGATGAAGATGGAAGGCTTTATTATTTTAAGGCCGGCGAGGGCCGGGCATCCTACACGAAATTCGGCAAAAGGGGCGATTATGAGGACGTGACCGTGATGGATGGGGGACGCACTTTTGGGGTATTGAGGAGCGATGGTTCACTGTATGTCTTCCCTGCCGGGGACGTACGGGGGAGCGAGAAGCTGACGAACGTACAGGAGTATCTAAATATACTGCCCCAGGGCGAATATGAGGGATTATTTGGGGACACCGATGGTACGCTGTATGCTTTATGTAAGAACTGTAAGCAGGATGACCAGCGGGATGAAGTATCCTGTTATAAGCTTCGCCGGCAGCAAGAGGGCTCTCTTGCCGTAATGGAACATTTTTCGATTGATATATCGAGTATCAATCTGCCAAAGGAACAACGGAGGGGTAAATTCCGGCCTTCCTGTCTAGCCCGTCATCCTATTACCCATGAATGGTATATCATTTCTTCTGTCAACAAGGTTTTGCTGGTGTTGAATGAGCAGTGGAAGCTGAAAGCGGCCTATTCCCTAAAACCGTCCCTTTTCAAACAGCCGGAGGGATTAGCTTTTGATTCCAAAGGAAATATGTATATTTCCAATGAGGGGGGTGACGGTGATCCCAATGTGTTGTTGTTCACGTATAAGCCATAACCGATAACAACTAACCTGGATAATTATGAGAAAAGTCGTACGGATCATTAGCCCGCTGGTGACGGCGCTGGTTGTAGGCACATCTGTGCATGCACAAGGCGAGAGGGTCATTCAGCGGATGTATCTTGTGGGTGATGCGGGAGAGCTCAGGGATGGGAAACATCCCGTCTGTGATTGGCTAAAGAAGAACGTGGATTGGAACGACAGCAGCAATGTGCTGGTATACCTTGGGGACAATATTTATCCGTTGGGTATGCCCGATTCGGGGAGTAAGGATTATGAGGCTGCGAAGAGGATACTGGATTATCAAATTTCGGTGGTGGCTGGAAAAAGCGCAAAAGCCTTTTTTGTACCGGGTAACCATGACTGGAAAAGGGGCAGACAGGGGGGATTGGAGCAGGTACAACGGCAGTCCGCCTATATCAACGGTTTGGGGCTTCCCAATGTGTCTATGCAGCCGGAGAACGGCAGCCCGGGGCCTGTGGATATAAAGGTGGGTGATAAAATGGTGCTGGTGTGCATGGACAGCCAATGGTGGCTGCAGGAGGATGAACGGAATCCCAAGCCTGTCGTTACGGCTCTCAAGGATATTGTCAGCACCTACCCGGATAAATTGATCATACTTGCCATGCACCATGCCTTTTATACGCATGGGGAGCACGGCGGATATTATACGTTCAAGCAACATATCTTCCCCCTGACGGATCTCAGCCCGGGTCTGTATATACCTCTACCTGTGATCGGATCGATCTATCCCATTGCCCGGGGCGTATTCGGCAATGTACAGGACACCCGTAACCCCCGTTACAAGGACCTGATAGAAAGCGTAGAGGATGTGATCAGGGGAAGCCGTAATGTCATACATGTATCGGGGCATGAACATACTTTACAACTGTTGGAGCATGACAGCATTTTTTATATCGTCAGTGGTGCAGGCTCCGGTCATACAAGGGTGAAGAAGGGGAGGAGCTCATTATTTGCCCATGAAGGGTTGGGGTTTGCTGTCATCGAGGTGACAGAGAGCGGAAAGAGCGACGTAAAGTTTTATGAAGTGGGTGCGGAGGGCTCGGGTCAGCCATTATATACTGCGCAATTACCTTCCGTACCGCCGCATGTGTCTGTAGCTGAAACCGTGGCGAAATTTCCCGATTCTATGACTGTAGCAGCTTATAAAGGCTTTGCGTCGGCCGGGGGGATGAAGCGATTCTGGCTGGGAGCTAATTACCGGAAGGAATGGGCGGCGCCTGTCCGTGTGCCTGTGTTCGATATGACGGGTTGGAAGCCGCTGCAAAGAGGAGGAGGTACGCAAACAAGGTCCCTGCGGCTGGAAAACGCGGAGGGTACACAATATGTGCTCCGCGGGGTGCAGAAATATATCCAGGACGAAGCCCTGCCACAGGAGCTCAAGGGCGCGGCCTTTGTCAAGGACCTGGTGACGGACGGAGTGTCCGCCTCTTATCCCTATGCGGCCCTGTCTATTCCGCCGATGGCGGCGGCCTTGCAGATACCCCATGCCAATCCCCGGCTCGTATATGTCCCCGATGATCCGCGGCTGGGTCAGTTCCGGAGCGATTTTGGGGGTCTGTTCTGTCTTATCGAAGAGCGGGAGCCGGGGAATGGGAAGAAGACGTACAATACGGGAGACATGGAGGAGAAGATCAAGCAGGATAATGACAATACCATCGATCAGCAGGCGGTGCTCAGAGCCCGGAGTCTGGACATGTTCGTCATGGATTTTGACAGACACGAAGACCAGTGGCGCTGGCTTGCGGATGATAACGGGAAGGGGAAAACCTTTTCACCAGTGCCCCGCGATCGTGACCAGCCTTTTTTTATCAATGAAGGTGTGGTGCCCTGGGTCGCCGGCTCTAGTTTTCTGGCGCCGCAATTGCAGGGATTCAGGGCGAAGGCGCGCAATTTCAGGACATACAACTTCAATGCCCGGAACTTTGATCATAATTATATGACGGCGCTGACGGAGCAGGATTGGCGGAATGCCGCAAAGAAGGTGCTGGGCATTATGACGGACTCCATGATCGAGGGGGCGCTGAAGTTGCAGCCGGCGGCTGTGCAGGAGTACTCTATGCAGGGCATTATAGACAAATTGAAAGCGCGGAGGAAATATTATGAAGGCGAGCTGGTGAGCTATTATAAATTTTTGGCTAAGACTGTAAGCGTGTATGGCAGCGATAAGAAGGAGTACTTCGACGTGCTGCGGAGTGAGGATGGCTCTGTTACGGTGATCGAATATAAGATCAATAAGGATGGGGATACGACCAAGAAAATATTTGAACGAAAATTTTTGTCGGACGAAACCCATGAGATCCGGCTATATGGGCTAGGCGGGGATGATGTATTCCATGTGCATGGCAGTGGAGGCGGGGGCATTGTGGTACGTATGATCGGCGGACCGGGGAACGATCGTTTTGACAATGCTTCGGAAGCAGGGGCCGGGAAGACGCGGATATACGATCTGAGTACGGAGAAAAATACCTTTAGCGGGGACGGTCATTACCGCAGCTATCTTTCCGACAATCCTGCCGTGAATGCGGTGAACAAGCTGGGATTTAAGTACAATGTGCTCACGCCATTTATAAATGTGGGTTTTAACCCGGACGACGGCGGGTTTCTGGGAGCGCAATTCTGGTATACCACCCAGGGGTTTCATAAAGATCCATACAAACAGCTGCATTACTTTTCTTTTTTACATGCGTTATCTACCAAGGCCTATATCTTCAAATATAGTTTTGAAGCCATCGATGCCATTGGGAAGGTGGACCTGCTGGCGCACGCTGTTGTCCAGGCGCCGGAAAATACGATCAACTTTTTTGGGCTGGGCAATGGGTCTGTGTATGACAAGAACCAGAAAGAAGGCATCCGTTATTACCGGGCGCGGTTTAACCAGTATGACGCGGACCTGCAACTACGGAAACGATTTGGTCCGGTGTTCCATGTGTCCGCCGGGCCGGCCTTTGAGTATGTCTCTTTGGACAGTGCAGAAAATAAGGATAGATATATCAACCATACGGAGCTGAATGGGCTGGACCGGACTACATTGTATCGGACCAAGACCTATCTGGGGGGCAAGGCTACTGTCATAGTTGATAACAGGAACAACAAGGTGAATCCCAGCAGGGGCGTCTACTGGGAGACGAATTTTGACAGCTATGGTGGACTTAATGACGTGAGCCGTCGATTCTCACGGCTGAGTTCGGATATTTCGCTCTTTCTCAGTTTTAACAGCCGGGCGAATGTGGTTATCGCTACGCGTGCAGGATATGGAAAAACCTTTGGGAATTATGAGTTCTACCAGGCGCAGTTCCTTGGCGCTACGGAGAACCTGAGGGGTTATCGTAAATTCCGGTGGGCGGGGGATCAGTCTTTTTTTCACAACATCGATCTGCGGATCAAACTGGCGGAGTTCAGGACGTATCTTTTTCCGGGATCTTTTGGGGTACAGCTGTTCAACGATATAGGAAGGGTTTGGTTAAAAGGGGAGAAGGATGAGTCCTGGCATGACGGGTATGGGGGAGGGATATGGATAAGTCCTTTGAAGAAGTTTGTGTTTACGGCTAGCTATGGACAGGGGAATGAGGGTGGCGTGGTATTGGTAAAGATGGGGTGGCAGTATTAAAAAAATGATCCTATGCATAGGATTTTTTTTAAGTTTGGATGATAAAGTGCGATTATAACCTTAACCTATAATTATGAAAAAGTTTACCCTTATCCCTGTCATTACATTGCATGTAAAGAATGTGCGGTATTCCGGCACTTATTCTTATGACGATGCTCCGGGAGGATTCAGCAATACCCAGGCCCAATTTGTTGCAAATGTGAGCGCAAACAGAGGTCTGGCGGGGAGTTCATCCGACTACGGGCACGATGCGCATAATTTCGTATCCACGGTGAGCGCCCTGGACCTGAAAAATCAGGGTTTTAGCGCGGCTACAGGGTGGCAAAGCAATAACCTTTTTTTCAATGTGGATAATAATATCGTTGGTGCGGGCACTGTAGGCGGCAATACTATCTCCTCATCGTTGTCGCCTTTTAAGGCCGTCGCCACTTCTTCATCCGACTTTTCGGGACAGCAGAATTTCGATCACAATGACAATATAGAGCGACAATATGCCAATTTTATTTCCCGGCAGCTTTTGAGTACCAATTTATCGGGTAGCTGTCTTGACTATGCTTTTTGCAATGCTTCGCCGGTGATCAACGGCAACGCTTTTCTTTGTTCGCCCGGTGTTTATTCGGCATCCGGTCTTCCCAGGTCGGGCGTAAGCATTACATGGAGTTCGATGTTTGGCGGATTTTCGATCACTTCGGGGCAAGGGACCCCCAATATTACGGTAGGGTTGACCTCGAATAAATTGGATACCATTATTCTAACCCTTACCAACGTATGCGGGTTGACAAGGGTGTTTAAAAAAGGGATCACGGTGGGGTCGCCTGCACCCACGGATATTGTTAAAGGGCCGTCAACCAGTTCAGACGTGGAGGTTACATGTACTTCGGTGCCGGGTGCAACTTCCTATAACTGGCTGATGAATGGTACCCCGATGGCGAACCAGCACAGCACGGGTTGCGATTTCTTTCCTGTCAAATGTCGCCAGACTTTTCTTGCCTGTGTCTCCGCTGTCAATGTTTGCGGCGCATCTGCCAACTATTGTAAGAGCATTACGAATACGCCTTGTCTGGGTGGATTTGGTACTTTTGTCGTCTCTCCCAATCCTGCCAGCAGCACTATCAACGTAACCGCGGCGCCTGATATCTCATCGGAAACCGGCGTCGTCGGCAAGGCTGCCAGGGCCAGCAAGGTTTTCAACGAGATCAGGTTGTATGACCAGCAAGGTATTTTGAAGAAACGGCTGGTGTATAAGAATGTCAACCAGGCGTCCATCGATGTTTCCGCGCTGCCGATGGGGGTATACTTCATCGAGATCGTAAATGGACGTGATGTAGACAGGCAAGCTGTGATGATCACGAAATAAGCGGCTTTTATATATATGATCCCGCGTCGGGCCCGGATGATGGGGCTGACGCGGGATATTTTTGCTTCTGGCGAGAGGGAAGATGGCTATTCAGCCAGTCTATATGCCCCGATAGCGGTCAGCTCAGGTGTAAGCCGCGAGGATCCGATGTTCAACCGTATTTTTCCCGTGGTGACCGCATCGAATTTCAATAATCGTTTGTATCCGATGGTCGTACCTGTGGCGAGTTTTTTCCAATCATGGCCATCCCAGTATTCGGCTGTGAATTGCTCTACCCTTTGTCCGGACCTTATATTTTCCTGCAAACACAATACATTGAAGGTTGCCGTGCGTTTCAAATCCAGTTCGATGATAAAAGGGCTGATGATCTTTTTTACTGCCCCCTTTGCATAGTCGACACTGAAAGTCCTGTCAAATTTTACTTTCCATTCCTGCAGGGACCGAACATCACTTTGGCTGATCAATCCATTGGTGTCTGGCGGAACGTTTAACAGCAGCACGCCGTTGCGCCCCACGGAATTAAAATAAATATCCATCAGCTTATCAGGCGTCTTGACCTTGCGATCTTCTTCGGGATGATAAAACCATCCTGGCCGGATGGATACATCCGTCTCCGCCGGGTACCAGACGAGGGCGCTGGCATTCCTGATCTTCTCCCTGCTGCCGAGATCTTCGGCTGTCTTATCACCCACAGGTGCAAAGGCAATGTCCTGCTGAGACCCTGCCGCAATTTTGGCCAGCATATTTCTGTCCGCGGGGATCACGCTCCATTCCGTCTCCCGGCCATAGCCCGACTCTGTCCCGACCCATCGTACATCGGGTCCCATGATGGCAATGACGGCGCCCGGCTGCAAGCGTCGTATCAACGCATACCAGGCGTCAAAATTATATACCTGTTTTTTCCCATTCGGTCCTTCGCCGTTGGCGCCGTCAAACCAGACCTCATCAACCTTTCCGTAATTAGACAGCAGCTCGGTGAGCTGGTGCATGAAATGGGTGTTGTATTTTGCGGAATCCCCATAAAAGAGGGAGTTGCGATCCCACGGAGATAGATATACTCCAAAACCGACCCCTTGGGCTTTGCATGCGTCGGCCACGGCTTTTACCACATCGCCTTTACCATGCATATACGGGGTATTTTTTATGGAATGTTCCGTGTATTTGCTGGGCCATAGGCAAAACCCATCGTGGTGCTTAGCTGTGACGATGACCTGTTTGAACCCGGCGGCTTTCAGGACCCGTACCCATTGTCCCGCGTCCAGCCGCGTGGGGTTGAACCTGGATATATCTTCCTTTCCGTCACCCCATTCCCTGTTAGTGAAGGTATTGATCCCAAAATGCAGGAAGGCGGTGAGCTCCAGCTGCTGCCAGCGGAATTGCCGGGGAGAGGGGACGACGGTGGCTGCCTTGCGGATGATATCCGTCTCTTTATCGCCGGGATCGATGGTGACATAATTTTTTTCCTGCCCACGTGTCTGGGCGTAAGAATAATTGGATAAGGCGAGATGGAGCAAGACCAGCAGTCCTGCAAGCCGGCCTGCTGTCAATAGTGATTGGATACGCATTTGACAGGATTTATAGATATTCATTTGAAACATACATCCAGAATTTATACTGTTATTTCCAACCGGGATTTTGCTGCATATTGGTATTTAAGGTCAGTTCCTGGACCGGCAAAGGATAAAGATAATATTTATCGTTCCATATCCGGGCAGTAATGCCGGGATAAACCCTGACATAGTTATTGGCGTCCACTACGATACTGCTTACCTGCGCCGGCGGGTATTGGGCGCGTACGGAGGGCAGCAGTTTGATGCCCAGTATCGTTTCGGGGTTATTGATCAGGGCGCCGGCATGCCATCTTTTAAGATCGTCCAGCCGGAAGCCTTCCGATCCCAGTTCAACCCTGCGTTCTCTTCGTATTTCGTCAATGAGGACAGGCAGGGACGGGAAGTTGGATTGGGGATCTTTCACCAGGCTGGAGAGGATCATGTGCGGCATGGCCACCCTGTCGCGCAGCTTGTTGATGGTTTTATCCAGCACGTCCTGTGTGCAGGCGCCCAGCTCGGCCTTTGCTTCTGCCTCTATCAGCAGGGTTTCCGCATACCGGAAGATAAAAAAGTCCAGCGTAGAGGCGTTGGCATTCCAGTCGGCCAGGTTCGAAGACCGGCCCTTGATAGGTTGATAGCCGGTGGAGGTCACGGTAGTACCGATCCTTGGCAGGGAGATGGTATCACCTGCCAGGAAGTTGAACCCGCGGGTAGCGATCTGCTGGGCCAGACGGGGATCCCTGTTGATTATTTCTTCATCGAGCGAATCGTCTCCTTTGTAGAGCGGGCTTAGAGCAGTGGGCATGCCATCCGTACAGAGGAAGCTGCGGACGAAGTTCTTGCTGTATCCGTCGCCGGATTCTCCCAGGGATCGATCGATATTATTAGTCAGTACGGTGGTAAGGTAACGCATGGGCATGATGGCTTCCGGGTTACCTTTCAGCTCCTGCTGGATAAACAGGTTATAATAATCCGATCTTGGATGTCCGGTGGTATAAATATCATAGGACCCTGTGCCCATGACCTGTTCCGCGGCATCAGCGGCGGTCTGCAGCCAGGCCGCCTCATTACCGGCCCCGGAATATTTTCTCCAGGTCCCTTCCCAGAGGCAGATACGGGCTTTTAAAGCAAGGGCCTGATCCCTGTTGATCCGTCCGTTGGCAGCACTGGCAGGAGCAGGGAGATGAGCCACCGAAAAATTGATGTCGCTTAATACCGAATCCATCACCTGTATATGAGGCATCCGCGGTCCATACAACATGCTTTTGGAGGTGTCTGTCAGATAAACATTGATATAAGGAACATCCCCGAACGCCTTCACTTTATTCCAGAAATCATGCGCGCGGAATAATCTTGTTTCTGCAACATAGATATTTTTAATGCTATCGCCAAGGTCCGCCTTCTGATAGTTGGCCAGGAAAAAATTGCAGGTGCGGATAAAGCTGAAATCCCAGGAGGGAGTACCTGAACCTGCCTGGTCCGATACGGAACTGGGGATCGTAAGGGTACCCGCCAACAGCTGGTTGATCGTTGAGTTGGCCTTATCATCGGAATTATCGTCGACCTTATAAAAATTCTGTATAGGCAATTGTGAATAATATTGGTTGCAATACAGTTGCAGGTCGGCTTCATTGACAAAGAAATTCTGCTGGCTGATGTCGCTGCGGGGGTAGCGGTTCAGGAATGAGTCCTTTTTACAGGACACCAGGACCATGGCGGTGAAACAGCATATAACTGAAAGGAAGTTCTTTTTCATTTGAAAACTATTTTATAATTCTTTATGGTCTTATTTAAAGAGTTACCTGGAGACCAAAAGAAACGGATTTATTAATGGGATAGGTCTGGAACCCGCCCTGATAGTTGATGATCTCCGGATCGAAGCCTTTGAACAGCGAGGTAAAGGTGATCAGGTTAGCGCCCGTTATATAGGCTCTTATCTGGGAAAGTTTCCAGTTTTTCAGCAATGTTCCCGGGAGGGTATACCCCAGTGTCAGCTGCTTTACCCGGACAAAGGCGGCATTCTGCAGAAATTTTGTCTGTGGCTGTTCATTGCCGCCGCCGGCGAACCTGGGGCGTGCAAAATAGGCACTGGGGTTTTCTGGGGTCCAGTAATTCATCGCATACTTGTAAGGGATACCCCATTCATGATAGGGGAATGGGTTGAACACGTTGCTGTACGTAGGGTCGTATTGGGCCTTTAAAACTCCCTGCATAAATGCGGCAAAGTCAAACCCTTTATAAGAAAGGTTCAGGTTCAACCCGATCTTGTAGCGGGGTGTTTTGTTGCCGATGATCTTTCTATCGCCGGGGTCCGACAAGGTGCTTGCACCATAATTGATCTTACCGTCGTGGTTCAGGTCGGCATATTTTATATCTCCCGCGCCCCAGGTATATCCCGCCAGGGCTGAGTTGTCGACAAGGGCGGCTTCCGCATCCGTCTGGTAGAATCCCGCCGTCTGGAAACCCCAGATGGCGCCCAGTTTCTCACCGGGATAGTGATCGTTGATGCTCCCGGTCGGGTTTCCGTTATACCGGGTAATGGTGCTGGAGTTATCGGACAGCCCCAGGGTAGCGCTGTAAAACAGTTGGCCATTCAGTAATTTATCCTTCCAGGTCACGCTCCATTCCCAGCCTTTCGTCCGAAGATCGGCCGAGTTGGTCGCGGGGGCGGAAGCACCCAAAACGGCCGGCAGCTGCTGGCTGGCTACCAGCATATCCTTGGTGTAAGTGATAAAATAATCAAAGCTGCCGGAAAGCCTGCCATTCAGGAACGCATAATCCAATCCGATGTTGGTGGTTTGTACCTTTTCCCAGGTGAAGCCGGAGCTGATGAGGGCCGGCGTACCTACGGTAATACCGGGTTGATCGTTGAACAGGTAGGATACGGTGCTGGTGGGCATCGTTGCGATATAAGGATATTGTGCTCCCGATGAGACGACGTTGGGTGGCGCCAACTGATTGGGCAATACACCATAGGACCCCCGCAGCTTCAACTCATTGATACTGCCTTTAAGGTGCTCCATAAAGGACTCCTCCGCCAGGTTCCATCCGGCCGACACAGAAGGGGAGAATACATAACGCTTATTGGGTTGAAAACGGGAAGTGCCGTCATAACGGCCATTCACCTCCAGCAGGTAGCGCTTATCAAAGATATAGTTGAGTCTGAAAAAACTGCCCACCAGCGCATATTCTGTCTCTGTTCCGCCCACGGAGGGTTTGGAGTCGTTGTTGACGCCGATAGCAGGCAGATTAGGGTCGATCAGGTTCCTGGCAAGAGCAGTCCCGATCTGATAGTGTTGATATTCCTGGTTATATCCCGCCAGCGCCTTGACATAGTGTTTGCCGCTGAATGTATTTTCATAGGTGATGTAGGCATTTAGCGCATTGTAGTTATTGTTCTTCTTGGTTTCCCTTACCTGGGAGGGGTTGGTCCAGGGAAATATATCCAGGAATACTCCGCCCACGCCGTATTCATTAAAGGGAATTAGATTGGCTTTATCAAAATCGGAGAAACCATTCCAGGTAAAGTCCGAGGTGATGGTAACATGTTGGATGGGTTTTATAATTGCCCTGCCGGTGGTCCAAAAATCATTTTGATAATCGATATCCCTCCCTGAGAGGGTCAGCACGGCTATTGGGTTGGTATAGCTTCCCTGGCCTGAGAAATGACCGTCCGGGTGATATACCGGCTGCAGGGGCCGGAGATCGCCGGGGATCCAGGAGCCATTGGTAGGACCTCCCTGACCGATGCGGGTACCGGCGCCGCCATTATTGTCCGTATGCGTCATGGACATGCTGAGGTTCAGGGTCAGCCAGTTCGTCACATCGGAATTGATCTTCAGGTTGGGGGTATAGCGTTGGTAGATCTGGTGCGCCACTTTTTCCAGTCCTTCCTGCCGGAAATATCCCATGTTGCCGGAATAGGTCGTTCTCCCTTCCCCTCCGGAGACGGAAACAAAATGTTGCTGTTGCGGGGCCCAGCCGGGATACAGTACTTTTACCCAATCGGTATTGCCGACATAGCGGTATGCTTTCGGGTTGCCCGGGTCCGGGTAGACATTTGGGTTATGAGCGGGATCGTTACGATAAGCGGCGGCCATTGTGGAATCCAGTTGTGTCAGCGGATCGGTGCTGGTATAGCCGCCCGTCGCAGTTCCCGTCCGTTGCGCACTATTGAATAGCTTGATATAGCCATCCGAATTGACATAATCAGGCAGGTTCGTCGGCCGGGAAGTCGTGTAGGATCCGGTGTAGGAGATCCGGGGTTTGCTTCCTTTTTTGGCATTCCTGGTGGTGATCAGGATCACTCCGTAAGCAGCCCTTCCTCCGTAGATCGCGGCGGAGGCGGCATCCTTCAGCACGGTTACGCTTTCTACATTGTTAGGGTCGATGAGGTTTGGGTCCCGCTGTACGCCATCCACCAGGATAAGCGGTGCGCTGCTGCCGCCTGATATCGTCGTATATCCCCGTATGTTAAAGGATGCGGAGGCGCCGGGCTGACCGCTGGTCAGATTGACATTCAGGTTGGGTACCAGCCCCACCAGGGCATCACCAAGATTGATGTTGGGACGGTTCTCCAGTTTATCCGATTCCACCGTCGCTACGGCCCCTGTTAGGTTCACCTTCTTTTGTGTTCCGTAACCGACCACCACCACATCTTCCAGTGATTTATTACTCCTTATAAGCGAGATAGTAATATTGGTATTATTCCCAACCCTGACCTCCTGCGGCAGATAGTCCACAAATGAAAATACGAGTACATCGCCCACACCCGCGTTGATCACAAAAGCGCCGGTACTGTCCGTAGTGGTCCCGAATGTCTCAACACCGGCGGCTTTGGCCTTGTTCTTTATCGTCACGCTTACCCCTGCCAAAGGGACTCCTGACTCATTTGTCACGGCGCCATGCACGGTCATCCTTGCGGGAAGGATCGGTATGGAGTTTTCACGCCCGGTGGAAGGCGCCGGTCGAGGTTTCACCACAATGGTCCTTTCGATGATCGTATAGGTCAACGGCTGCTCTTTAAAGCAGGCATCCAGGGCCTGCTGAAGCGGGACATCCCTCAGACTGAGGGTTACATTTTTTGTGGATTGCATCCATTCTTTCAGGTAAGCTATGTGATAACCGCTCTGTGCTTTAATTTGTCTGAGCGTTTTTTCCAACGGGGCATCCTTGATGGAAAGTGATATATTCTGTCCATATCCCCGGGCGCTGGCCTGGAAGCTTGCTGCAACCATAAGTAAGATCGCCAGTCTCATAACGATCCATGGTTTTGAGCGCAAAAAACGGAGTAAAAGCACTCCTGTGGACGCACTTTTGCCATAAGCAGTAAATAGCATAGTTTTGCTTTGTTTAGGTTTTACAATAAAGATCCCTTCGCAGGATTTGCATATAGTTGACCTGAACGCTGCCGCTCTGACTAGTCCTCGGAGCGGTTTTGTTTCAGGCCTACCAGCTATATTCAAGCCGACCGGCTATACAGGTCAGCCGGAAATGATCAATTTTTTGCCTTGCAGCTCACAGGAAATACCGAATTGACGGAATAGCTCCATGACACTGGACAGGTTCATCGTCCGGGGGATGTCTGCGGTCATATGTCCTTGCGGAACTGATCCCATATAGACTATTTCTACATCATACCATCTACCTATCTGGCGCAGCACGGAGGGCAGGTCTGCCCCATTCAGCAAAAAGAGTCCGTTCTTCCAGGCGAGGGCTTCTTCTATATCGGCATTCTGCCGTACGGATATCCCTTCTCCGGTGATGTCAGCCTGTTCATGGGGACGGAGCAGGGCGCTTCTGCCGTCGCTGACCACTTTCACCGCACCTTCTATCAGGGTGGTCCTGATGGTCCGCTCATCCGTATAGGCCATTATATTGAAGCGTGTGCCGATGTCCTGCACTTCATGTCCGCCTACTTTTACGACAAAGGGCTGACCGTCCTTATGCGTTATTTCAAAATATCCCTCCCCTGTTAATTCCACCTCCCGTTTGCCACCGGTGAAAACGGTGGGAAAGCGAAGAGAGGAGGAGGCATTCAGCCATACGGCAGACCCGTCAGGCAGTAGTAGCTGCCATTGATGCGCAGGCGGGACAGTAATGGTATTGTATAGCACTGCTGTCTGTGTGTGGTCCTCACGTCCGGCTTCATCCCTCTTATAGGACAGTAGTCCGTCCGTCTTTATGATCTTTGTATTTCCCTGTTGACCTAACCCGCCATTGCCTGTGCTGTCGAGGTTAATGACTGCTCCATTGGCAAGGGTAAGGATGGCGCCATTTCTGCCAGGGGGTATATCGTTGATCTTGCGGGTCGCGGGCCTGGCCGCTATGGGATGACCGGATCGCTGACGGTTGATCCAAACACCGGCACTTGTTAGCAGCACCAGCAATACAGCGGCGGCAGCGGCGATTTTTCTGTAACGCATCCATACAGTCTTTTCTTTTCGGGAGAGGAGCGGGGCTTCCGGCTCTCTTCTTCTTTGCAAGAGCCGCTCCTTTATACGGGCAGCCACTGCGGGATCCTCCATCTCGCCGAAAATGCCTGTATTCAGGTCTTTTTCTATATAGGCTTTTAGCAGAGCCTGGTAGGGTGGTTCGTCCAGCAGCGCAAAGAATTGCCGGGTTTCTTCTTCTGTGATGGTTTCCAGGAGATAGTTGTTCAATAACCGGTGAAATAGTATTTGATCCATTATGACGCTGTTAAATCCTCCCCGAGGGATACAGGCGGCACCGGTGTTAAGCCTGGGCCGCCGGTGCTTAAAGACGCGGAAGCAGGAGGGGACGGCTAGCCGCCGGAAAAATATTTTTATAACAGGCGGGGGAACAACAGCAATAGCAGTAGTACCGTGTCTGCATTTGCCTGGATGTATTGCCGGATGAAGCTCAGGGCGGCCACAATATGGTTCTTGACCGTATTCCTGGACAGATGCATTCTTTCGGCGATGAGATGATGGGGCAGTCCTTCTTCGCGGCTAAGTAGGAACGCCTGTTTTTGCTGGGGAGGCAGGAGGGTGATGGCCTTTTGCACTGCCTGCTGGAATTGCCGGAAGACGAGGGCGTGGGCGGGGAGCATGTCGGTTGCTTCGATGGTGTTTTCCAGGAACTCTCCGACAGGGTATCGCGGGCCTTTTTTGCGAAGGGCGCTCAGCACTTCATTTCGGGTAAGGATAAAGAGATAGTCCTTCAGGTTGTCGATCTGAGAGAGCTTGGCGCGATTTTTCCATACTTTGTAAAACACTTCCTGGGTGGCGTCTTCTGCGCTTTCGGCAATCTTGATATAGGCAAGCGCCGTGCCATAGATCATCGGGGTATAAAAGTCCACCATCTTGTTGAAGGCATGTTCGTCTCCTTCCGAAATTTTATGCAGCAGCTCCTTTTCAGGCTGGGAACCAGAATCTCTCATTGCAATCGTTGTTCTATGGCCCGGAATCATCTTGTCTGGCCGTTTAGCTGCGCTAAAGTTATGAAAAAATATGGTGAAAGCGCAGTGAACATTTTGTATCACATTATGGCGGGCCGCAAAGCTTACTAAGAAGTAAACAGGTTAACCGACTATCGGATTCTTTACCGACGACTCTCTCACGATCAATTCCGACTTGATAATGATGGTATCCGTCGTCCGGGCGGATGAGTGGCCTGCCATTTGATCCAGCAGGCTAAGGGCTGCCTGTTCTCCCATTTCTTCTCCGGGGTAGTTGATCGTGGTGAGTTTGGGATTGATGATCTTGGAGATGACATCGTTGTTGAAGCCTACTATTGCCATGTCTTCAGGTATCCGGCATCCTGCCTCTTTTAATGCCTGCATAAATACCGCAGCGCAGAAATCATTGGTGATAAATATTCCGTCCGGGCGTGGGTCCATTGCCAGTATTTCTTTTACTGCATGGAGGGCGGCGGTTTCGCTGAGGTCGGTGACGAGCAAGTGTTGGGTATTAAAGGTCAGGCCATGTTCGGCCAGGGCCTGCTGATAGCCTTTGAATCGACCTGCGTATACATTACGTCCCAGGTTAGCCGTCAGATGGGCGATGCGCCGGCAGCCTTGTTTTGCCAGATGGGCTGTCGCTTCATAGCCTGCTTTTATATTGTCGATGATGATCTTTGTACCGTATGGAACTCCTTCCACCCTATCGAAGAAGACGATGGGGATCCTTTTTTCTATAAAGGGGGTAAAATGATCGAGGTCTTTTGTGTCAAAGGCAAGGGAAGCGATGAGTCCGTCTACCCGTTTGTGAAACAAATTATGGGCGTTGGCGGCTTCTTTTTTATAGGTTTCCGAGGAGTGACCGATGATGAGGTCATAGCCTGCGTCGGCTGTAATCTTTTCGATACCGGCGAGTACGGAGCTTATGAATTGGCTTTTTAGCTCGTGTACGATGATCCCGATGGTATTGGTCTTTTGCCGCCGGAGGTTGCTGGCGAAGTTATTGGAGCGGTACCCCATTTCCTTTGCCATGTCCGTGATGCGTTTGCGGGTTTTTATATTGATAGCGGGATGGTTTTTCAGGCCACGGCTGACGGTGGCGGGAGAAAGGTTCAGCACTTTGGCAATATCGTAGATGGTAATGTCGCGTTTTACGTCCATAGAGGTGTGGTGTACGCACGCAAGATAGCAATAATTCAGACTGCAATCGGTTGCAATTTGAAAAATTCGCTATATATTTACCGCGTTTTAGATGTGAGAGGGAATTTATAACCTGTAATCAACGAATTGCATGCTATTATTAGGTATTGACCTTGGGACTTCTTCGATAAAAGTGGCTGTGGTAGATGCTGACCGGCAGCGGACATTGGCGACAGTCCAGTATCCTGACACGGAGGCTTCGATCCTCGTCCGGCAGCCGGGATGGGCTGAGCAGTCGCCTGAGACCTGGTGGGAGTATGTCCAGCAGGCCATCCGCAAGGCGCATGCTACGGGAGCTTATGATCCTCAGGACATTGCCGCGATCGGGATCGCTTACCAGATGCATGGGCTTGTGGCGGTGGATAAGGACCGCCGGGTGTTACGGGACAGCATCATCTGGTGTGACAGCAGGGCCGTCCCTTATGGAGATAAGGCATTTGAGGCTATTGGGACGGAGAAGGCATTGTCCCGTCTGTTGAACTCCCCCGGTAATTTTACGGCTGCCAAGCTGGCCTGGGTAAAAGACCAGGAGCCCCGGGTTTATGAAAAGATCGATAAGGTGATGTTGCCAGGGGACTACATTGCGCTGCGGCTTACCGGAGAGGCCACCACCAGCATACCGGCCTTGTCGGAGGGGATATTCTGGGATTTTAAGGAGGATGCGTTGTCCTCGGATGTGTTTGATTTTTTTGGTTTTGATAGGGGGATAATACCGGCTATACGGCCTGTATTTTCTTCCCATGGAGGGTTACGGGTGGAGATGGCGGAAGCGTTGGGTTTGAGGAAAGGAATACCTGTGACGTATAAAGCGGGGGATCAGCCAAACAATGCTTTGTCGTTGAATGTGCTGGAGCCTGGTGAAGTGGCTGCTACCGCGGGGACTTCGGGTGTGATCTATGGTGTCAGCGATCAGCTGGTGTATGATCCGGCGTCCCGTGTCAACAGTTTTGCCCATGTAAACTATGCCACTCATGAGAAAAGGATAGGAGTTTTGTTGTGTATCAATGGAACGGGGATACTTAACCGTTGGATACGTGATCATACAGGGAGCGGGGCCGACTACGCGTCCTTGAATAAAGAGGCGGCGCTTATCCGGCCCGGCAGCGAAGGGCTTGTGGTCCTGCCTTTTGGCAATGGTGCAGAGCGAATATTTAACAATCGTATCATCGGAGCGCATATCCAGCACATAGATCTCAACCAACATGGAGCTGCCCATATTTACCGGGCAGGGCAGGAGGGTATTGCCTTTGCTTTCCGATATGGTCTGGACATCATGCGGGAAGGAGGGATGAACCCTTCTGTGATCAGGGCCGGCAGGGCCAATATGTTCCTCAGCAGTGTATTTACCGAAGCTTTTGTAAATGCCACCGGGGTGCCGGTGGAGCTGTATGACAGCGATGGCAGCGTAGGCGCCGCGCTTGGAGCGGGTATTGGAGCAGGCATCTTCAAGAGCGGGAAGGAAGCATTTGCGGGAAGGAAGCCGCTGGTCCGGGTGGATCCGGGGCGCACCGGCGAGTATGAAGGATCATATAACAGGTGGAAAGAAATATTGAATAACTATTTATAAACGACGTAAAAAATCAGCTATGCCAGTAATTACAGGTGACAAAGAGTTCTTTAAAGGAATAGGACAGATAAAATATGAAGGGCCTGAGACGGACAATCCCCTGGCCTATCGTTGGTACGATGCGGGGAGGACCGTTGCCGGAAAGACTATGAAGGAGCATTTACGTTTTGCCGTGGCTTACTGGCACTCTTTCTGCGGCAATGGCGCCGACCCTTTTGGCGAGCCGACCCATCATTATACCTGGAACGAGAAGGGGGATGCAGTGGCCCGTGCGAAAGAAAAGATGGATGCGGCTTTTGAATTTATCACCAAGCTGGACCTGCCTTTTTATTGTTTTCATGACGTGGATGTTGTGGACTATACAAATGATGTAGTGGACAACGAGAAAAGGTTGCAGGCGCTGACGGCCTATGCGCAGCAAAAACAGGCGGCCAGCAAGGTTGAGCTGTTGTGGGGTACGGCCAACCTGTTCTCCAACCGCCGCTATATGAACGGGGCCGCTACAAACCCCGATTTTCATGTGCTGGCCCATGCGGGAGCGCAGGTGAAGGCGGCGCTGGATGCGACGATAGCCCTGGGTGGACATAATTATGTGTTTTGGGGAGGACGGGAAGGATATATGAGTCTGCTGAACACGAATATGAAAAGGGAGCAGGAGCACCTGGCGAGGTTTCTTCATACGGCCAGGGACTATGCGCGGAAACAAGGATTTAAGGGTGTGTTCTTTATAGAGCCCAAGCCCTGTGAACCTACCAAGCATCAATATGATTATGACAGCGCCACGGTCATCAGCTTTCTGCGGGAGTATGATCTGTTGAAGGATTTTAAGCTGAATATCGAGGTAAACCATGCCACCCTGGCCGGTCATACATTCACACATGAGCTGCAGGTGGCTACTGACGCGGGTCTTTTGGGTTCAATAGATGCCAACAGGGGGGATTATCAGAATGGATGGGACACGGACCAGTTCCCCAACAATATCAACGAGCTGGTGGAGGCCATGCTCATCATCCTGGAAGGCGGCGGGTTCCAGGGCGGCGGGATCAATTTTGACGCCAAACGCCGTCGTAATTCCACCGACCCCGAGGACCTGTTCTATGCGCATATCGGGGGTATCGACACTTTTGCGAGGGCGTTGCTGGTGGCGGATACGATTTTGAAACAATCTGAATACAAAAAGATACGCGCTGAGCGATATGCGTCCTTTGACAGTGGTAAAGGGGCTGCGTATGAGAAAGGAAGTCTGTCCCTGGAGGACCTGCGGGAGTATGCTATTGCGGGTGGTGAACCAACGGTGATTAGCGGGCGGCAGGAGTACCTGGAGAACCTGATCAATAGATATATTTAAAATATCTACAAAAAGGGGGGCCGGATTGACGAATAATTGGCCGGTTCCCCTATTTTTACGAAATTTTTCAAATAAACCTACCGCTGCTATATGCAAATGTTACAAGCCCGCGATTACATTGTCTTCCTCATCTATTTTGTTATTGTTGCGCTATACGGCTGGTGGGTTTACCAACGTAAAAAGACGGCCCAGACGAGTACCAAGGATTACTTCCTGGCAGAGGGTTCGCTGACCTGGTGGGCCATTGGCGCATCGCTCATCGCGTCCAATATTTCGGCCGAACAATTCATCGGGATGAGCGGCAGCGGGTTTAAAATGGGGCTTGCCATCTCCACCTACGAATGGATGGCAGCGGCCACGCTGATGATCGTTGCTATCTTTTTTATCCCTGTATATCTGAAGAATAAGATCTATACCATGCCGCAATTCCTGAACCAGCGGTATAACGGTACGGTGGCTATGATCATGGCTGTATTCTGGTTGCTGCTGTACGTAGTGGTGAACCTTACTTCCATTCTGTACCTGGGGGCGCTGGCGGTCAGCAGTATTTCCGGATTGCCTTTTACGGGCTGTATGCTGGGTCTGGCTGCATTTGCCATCATCATCTCCCTGGGCGGCATGAAGGTCATCGGTTATACGGATGTGATACAGGTGTTCTTCCTGATCCTGGGGGGGCTTGTCACTACTTATATAGCGTTGAACCTCGTCTCGGAGCATTTTGGCACCAAGGGAGTATTCAATGGGTTGAAGCTGCTGACACAGCATGCGGACGATCATTTCCATATGATCTTCAAAAAGGATAACCCCAATTATATGGACCTGCCTGGTCTTACGGTGTTGATAGGGGGGATGTGGATCGTGAACCTCAACTATTGGGGATGTAACCAATACATCACGCAGCGGGCATTGGGTGCGGACCTTAAGACGGCGCGCGGGGGTATCCTTTTTGCCGCCTTTTTAAAGATGCTGATGCCTGTCATCGTCGTCATACCCGGTATTGCGGCGTATCTGCTGTACAAGCAAAATGTATTTAATACGGAGATGATACAAGGCGGAGAAGTCAACCCCGACCGGGCGTACCCTGTGCTGTTGAATTTGCTGCCTGCGGGTCTGAAGGGACTGGCTTTTGCCGCGCTGACTGCTGCCGTGGTGGCTTCGCTGGCGGGCAAGGTGAACAGTATCTCTACCATCTTTACGTTGGACATCTATAAGAAGAGGCTTCATCCCGAGGCTGACGAGCGTAAGCAGGTATGGGTGGGGCGGGTCACTGTGATCGTTGCCATGATCCTGGCCATTCTTATTTCTCCTTTCCTGGGCATTGATAAAAAGGGCGGGTTCCAATATATCCAGGAGTACACCGGGTTTGTGTCGCCGGGTATATTCGCCATGTTCATCCTGGGGTTTTTCTGGAAGAAGACTACTTCCAATGCGGCGTTGTTTGCGACTATTGGGGGATTTTTAATGTCCATTATTTTCAAGTTCCTCCCGCTCATTGCGAACCTCTCGTTCCTGGCGCCTTTTGGGTTTGCGAAGGCGAATGAAAAGGGTGTCTATGAGATACCATTCCTGGACCGGATGGGTTTTGTATTTGTCATCTGTGTCGCCGTGATGTATTTTATCAGCCTACGGGACAACAAACGGGGTGTACAGCCGCATGGGCTGGAGGTGGATAAGAAGATGTTCAGGGTGAATCCCAGTTTTGCTGTAGGGGCCCTGATCATCTGCGGGTTGCTGGCCGCGTTGTATACGGTGTTTTGGTAGTCTTGAAATATTTTATGATAAGAAAGAGGCGGCCACCGGGCCGCCTCTTTTATTTTGGTCCTTCAAACGATCTTCCAGTATGCTGATCCTGGATTAAGTTCCCTGGTTATACGTCGTTCCAGATCAAAATCGAATTCCAATATTCTGGTAGTTTTATTATAAGAATAAGCTCCTTGCTGAAAGCATCTGAGGATTGTCTCGAACAGCGTCCCCAATGAGTCATATTTGCTGATGATAGTGTCGAAATCAACAGCGCCGATGGAATGCCAGAAGATCATGCCCGCAGTGGTACTATTTTTTTTATTATCTATTAAATAGTATTCTCCCCCTCTGCTTTCAAATAACGGGAACTTATAGGCATCCCAATAGTCGTCCTCACCTGCCCGTCTCTTATAACATTGCATTGCCCTGGAGGAAGACATAAATGCCCCTGCCTTGAACATCCAAAGCTCTCCGATCACAGCATCCTCTTCCAGATCTGTCCCATCATGCCAGTTATAGAGCTGAAATACTTCTTCCGGGAACCAACGATGTTCAAATGTTGTTTTTACCTGCTCAGGCGGGATCCCATCGTTCAATCTCTTTAAAATGGGAGCATCCTGACTCTGCAGAACAAGAGAAAATTCTTTTAATAAGTTGTCAAACCGTTGTTGATCCATAAATTTTAATCCTTCTGTTTTAAAAACTATTTTCACACCCGGCTATACTACAGGTACAGGTGAGCTTGGCGGAAACATAGTAGGAGGGGTAAATAACGGAGGCAGCTTGATTCCCCTTTCCAATATTTTTTCCAGCAATGGTATCACATCTATACCATGGGGTATGTTTATCTGTTCAATATGATTTCTTTCCATCCATCCTTTTGACGGCTCCCAGCCTGGCAGTTTATAGTATCTGGGTGCTATTTGGTATTTATAATCAGATTCCGGTACCAGCATTACTAAAAATTGTTGATTCACATTGACAAACGTATACAATGCACTGAGTTGCCCGCCTTGAAGCCTTTGTTCCCAGATGGCCACCTCTCTAACAGAAGCACCGAACCCTCCTTCCACGGTAGAGGCGAATGGATATTCGTCCAGCCAATTTATATCAGGATTGAGATTCTTATGACCTCTCAGCGCTATAGGTCTGTTCAGATCATCGATCCCTACAAATCCTCTTGTCAGCAACAGGGGTTTGCCTTCCAGTTCCACTGCATCCCGGATATGTGCAAATGTTTCCGGTGTGATCGACTCGAAAACAGGCAGCACTGCTTTAATTGTACCGTTTGCGTTACTTTCCCCTCCATGCTCTTTTACCTTACGTTGCGCCATCCTGTCATAAACATCGATGGATTGCGCGGGCATCGATTGGATCTCCCTCCAGGCCTCTTGTGCCGCATCTCCGGATAAATAGGTGTCCATCCCGGTGGGATCGGAGCCTCTGATCGGATCATTTAAAACATAGCTATAAGGGGATGTGCTATAGTATTTGTCCGAGTGAGGGTCTGTTGCGGTAAATCTGCCTATCTGGTAATCGTAGAACCTGGCGCCGTAATCATATTCTTCTATGCCTGCTCCGCCGGAAAACTCCTGGTCCTGTAATTCCTTTCCGTTATATCTGTATTTGTTCTGAGCATATTTTGTCTTGATGGCCTTATCGCTGATGCCCGCCATGGTGAGTCCAAAAGGGTAATAATGGCTTTCCTCCAGCATCGGGCCGCTGAAGTGGGTCACACTCAGGTTGTCAAAGAACACATCCCAGTTCTGGGTTTCGTTACTTACCCAAATATAGAGATATCCGCTGTGATGGATGCCGACTCCCTGGGCCAGGGTATTGAGGACATCGGCATTACCCACCGGCAGTGCGCCGCTTTGTCCGCCTGTGCCGACATAATTGAACTGATTATCCAGCAGCATCCAGTTGAGATAAGCCTTGGGTTTGCCGGTGGTAGACGTCTCGTTGGCCGGGAGGAAGCTGTTCAGCGCGGTGTATACGGGGGAGCCGGAAGTGTTGTTCAGGTCAGTAATTGTGCCGTGACCTGGTCCGGACAGGGATATAAGTCCCTGGGCCAGCGAATTCAGTACATCGGAGATGGAACTGTTGTTCGGTCCTGGGGAGCTGTTTGGTCTGTAAAAGGACTTGACGCCGACGGCTATAGAATCGCCACTCATTACCTTGAGCAGAAGGGCAGGGCCCATTTTGTGCCCGCTGCCATTTACGCGGGCGACGGAATCGTTAGGGGAAGTAGTGCCGTCAGTGGGGTATCCGCCAGGTACAGAAGAGGCAGGGTAGCTGGTGGAATCGATGTTATAGAACAAGGCCATTTCCTTAGCGCGGTAGGCGGCCTCCATCGTTGCCATATATTGGGCCGTATCTTTTTGCTGTGTCAATACGATCCTTGTGTTGCCCAGATGGTCTTTTTCAAAGAAGTCGTATTCCCAACCGTAAGCTGAACTGCCGTTGGTATAATAATGCAGCGCCCATCTTGCCCGTCCTTCGGGATGGATGACAAACTGCAGGGTATCCTGGGCGTTCCCGCTTGTAACAAAGGAATCTGTCCGATAATAAACCAATCCTTCTGTGTAGGTTGTCGTATTAATACGTCTGGAGATACTGTCCCATACGATCTTCCTGAGCTTATTTCCGGCTGCGTCGTAAGTGATCTGTATGCTTCCTTTACCGGGGATGGAAAAGTATTCGGGTAGGTTCAGAAAGTTATGTGAGATGCCGGTTATGCCTTTATTCTTATCCACGACTAAATTACCGTTGGCGTCATACTGGTAATCCTGCCCAGACCTGGCGCTGTTGTAGTGAAAATCGCCCAATACAGAATTCGGGTCATTGACGACGTCCGCTACGGTATTCAGTCTGTTGGTGTTTGTCAAATATCCATAGGTCAGGGAGTCAATGGCGGCTGTTGGGGCGCCCAACTTCCATCCATGCTGGCTCATCGACATGATATTGCCGCCGGCATCATAGGTCAGATTATGCACTGAATAATCCATCGCAGTATTTCCCCAGCCTCCTCCCGCAGCGCTCTGGCTAAAGCCGGCACCTGTGAGACGGTTCACATTGTCGTAAGTAAGATCATACTTTCGGGAAACGCCGTCACCTGCGCTTTTCCATACAATGCCTGCTATGTTGCCATTATATTGCAGACCTCCGAAAGTGGTACCGTTAGCTACCGTGACTGTCTTGTCGTAACCTAATTCCATTCCAAAGTAGTGCTGGGCGCTGCCTTGAATAAAACTGCGGTTGATGCCGTCTATCCATCCCCTGATATTATAATCATAAACAAGACTATCCAGGGCACCTCCCAGGTATTTGGCTTTTAACTGTCCGAGCTCATCATAGATCAGGCTGTCCACTGGCTGGTCTGAAGCGGCATTGTCCAGGCGCATCCATGTGCCGGCCGGCCTTCCCATGGCATCATAACCGAATTTTGTCGAGACAGTGTACAATTTCTGCTGTGCGAAAGCATTATTCTGGGTCAGTAGTTTCCGGAGTACTTTTCCTTCAAAATCATATTGGAAAGTCGTGGTATCTCTTCCGCTTTGGAAGTTAGTGGAGATGGTTTGGAGCAATCGTCCCCTGTCGTCATAAAAGTTAACTCTAAAAAGATTGATGACAGATCCGATGACATCGGCGGCTGTCCCTGTGACCATTCCCCTGGTGCCTTGTGAGGCTGTCATAGCCTGGGCGTATTGTGGCGAAGTGTTTAAGTTGGTTATAAAGTAATTGGGGGCGTTGACGTACTTCGTTGCGAAGTTGCTGTTTAATAATGGCGTTGCTGCCGGCAGCCAGGAGTAATCGTCATAAAAAGTACGCGTATAGCTGGTGTAGCCTGTTCCTGTGATCAATGGATAGCCGGGTGTACTATTTGCCAGGTTCTGGTGATAGTCCCTGCTATTCCCGTCGATGAGTTTGCCGATGCTGTCGGGTCTGTTGAGATCATCATATTTGGTGGTTATCCAGTATCCGTCGTGGCGGGCATTGCTGTCCTGGGTCATCACCAGCCTGTCGCGCATGTCATATACCATCCTGACCTCGCCTGTGCCGGGTATTTTCTTAATGATGTTCCGTTCACGGGCGTCATATTCATAGCGGAAGCAGAGCTCATCTGCTATTGCCTGGCTCAGGGCCCACCCTGATCCACTGATCAGGTCTACGGCCTTGGGCGGGAGCACGAACCGCAGGTTGCCGAGGTCATCATATACATAGTAGGTGCATAGCCACCCACTGTGCCCGGCGGCGGGGTTATCCCATGACTGAACTTTTTGCAGCACGATGTGTCCTTCCACATCTTTATACTCCACTGCCTGATGCCCCTGTTCATCCGCTGTGAAATTTTTGTAAAGCAACCTGGCGCTATAGGTACGTGTGCTTGCCGGCATACTGCCCGAAGTCATCGCGATATCCCATACCCGTACGCTGTCGGCCCCGTCGTTAAAGAGATAATTCGTTGCTATACCCCGTCCGCTGCCTATCCAGCTGTTGCCTGCAGCATAGGTTGCAACAGGGCGATTCAGCGGAGACGGCTCAAAATCGGTCTTTCCATAGTAATATTGTTCGTTGGGAAACTGGCTTGCGTTGAAGGCGGCCTGTTCGTTCAGTGCATTTATTCTAAATATACCGTCCGAAGAAGGCCCTGTATACGGCAAATAATGCATAGCTGTCCTCCCAAAGGAGTCATAGACCTGCGGCAACACCAGGTCTTTTCCGAGCGGGCTCGCTTGTTTTGACACGCTCTGTATCGATCTGCCCAGTCCATCGAAATAGGTGGTTGTTTGCTGAACATCGTTAGGGTCAGCTAAACTTTGAGAACCGGCGCGGTCTGTAATCCCCGGCTTTTTGATCACCCGTGTGCGAATATAATTAGGCTGTTGCGTGACCATGACTGTTGTTACAGGCGTGTAAATCTGTTCCGTTCCGCAATAGACATGGCACCGGAAATAAGTTGTCGTATAGATCGTTCCCGGGTGATAAAGTTGTGCCGTGCTGTTTCCGGGAGCTGTGCCGAAATTTATGTTATCCGTACTTGATTCCCATTGGTAAGAATATGTGCCGTTGCAGGCTCCGCCTGATGGCGTGGTTTGTATCGTTCCTCCATCAGCGCCGGATACGATGTTAAGAGAAGATGGAGTAATTCCGGATTGCAATGGAGGAGCGATGGTGATCGTAATAATGTTCGAATTAGCCTGCTCGAAATTATTGGTACAACGAGCCTGTCTGTAAATGTGCATAGAGCTTGTTAAAGGAGGGGAAGCGCCCGAAGCTCCGTCAAATGGTATCAGTTGGGTATAGTTGACACCATCCGTGCTGCCCCACCAGATGTAAATGATCGAGCCGGTGCAGATGCCTCCGCTTGCTGAAGCTACATTTGAGAAATTGGCGGAAGTATTGTATGGTATAGTGGTGGCGTCAGCGCTGATGGTGCCGCCGCTGAACGGATTGAACACATTCACCGTGGCGGCATTTGAGTTTGCTCTTTGGGTGCCGCAATATACTACCCGGACAAAATGTGTGGTGACATATAAAGGCGGTGGGGTATAGTTCAGCCCCGTTGCGCCGGGAATGTCGGTATAAGTGACGTAATCGAGTGTTTGTTGCCATTGGTATCGATATGTCGAGGCAGTACAACCCCCTCCCGTGGCAGCCGAACAGAATATTTGCCGAGGCTGGCCTCCGGCAGTAATATTTTGGATCGTAACAGTAATCGATCCTCCGGTCAAAGCCTGTGAGAGCGCCGGTGATGTGATACCGGCCAAACAGAAAATAATTACAAGATATTTATAGATGCTGCGCATAGATTATCAATTTGTAGTCGACGTTCCTATATAGTGATAGTCAATTGTTTTTATAATATTTCCATCCTGGTCTTTCACCGTGGCCAGCCGGTGGAAGCCGTCGTATTCGTAGTAAGTGGCATGGTTGTTTATATCGCATTGACTGGTCATGCCTACTGCCGGCTTATAAGTATAAGTAGTCATCCGGGCGGCGGCGGGATATAACCGGAGCTCGTCGATATGTCCGGAGCCAGCGATAGTAATAGCTGTCTGTCCTGTCACCTTGTGTTCATAATAGGTCCAGCTGTTGCCATTGAGGGTAACGGTATTCCCTTTAAGCGCCCCTCCGGTCGTCCCGGTGATCGTGAATGGAGTGTTATTCGTGGTCCAATAGGATATGATGTATGTCGTGGCAGGATTGAGATTGCTGCGGGAGATATCATTGTTAAGCGTGTAGGAGCTGCTGCCTGTCAGGCCTGTCGAGCGATCCACTGATGGGCCGATGGTCCAGGACCCTGTTCCATCCGCCTCGAAGCTGGTGTAGGCAATATCATTTATCTGCGCATTCCTTGCTTCGGCTATCGGGTATTCATTTTGATAATCCCAGATATAGCTCATATGCTGATCGTTGATCTTATTCTGCTCCAATATGTTACCGTAAGTATCGTAATTGTCAAACTGGAGCCGGGTTTCAGGAGGATTCGTCGATAGTTGGAGTTCCACGCTCCGGGGTTCGGGAATGTTGTTAGGCCAGTTCTTATAATAGGTAGATAACCTTCTGAGAAAAACAGTATTCTTATACTCTTCCTTTGAAAGTATCGGGCTGATGATATGTTTGCTGATGAGCGAGTCTATAGCAGCACCGGCTTCCGCAGTCACAGTCGCCTTATTGATGTCATTCGGGTATCTGTTCAGGGCTATCAGCGAATCGCCTTTGCTGTTGAAGGTGACAGTTTTGGTGGGCAGCAGGCTTTTGAGGTTGTCGTAATTATAGATAATCCTGCTTGTCAATGTACCTGCTCCATTGACATCGAATTCCCGGGTATCGATGGTGTCCGGGTAGACCCATTTGGCGAGTATGTAATTCTTTTTAACATCATAAGGGTCGAACTCGCTTGGTAAAGGAGAAGACCCGCCCGAACAAAATGTTTGATAATTCCTGCGGATCGTATATCCCCAGGTCAGGCCTGCCAGTCGTTGATCCTGTCTGTAATTCTTTGATATCTGTCTGACAGAGCTGAATACACCATTTCGCCTGGTAAAATAATTCGTGAACGTCTCCAGGCCGTTGAGGGTTTCGCCAAAGTTGGAAAGAGGGCCATCCATGAGATCGCTGCCCATGATTACTTCTCCCCGGGCATCAGGCCAGACAAGGAACTGGTGCTCGATCCCGCCATTCTCAAAATTGTCGCCGGAGCCTTCGATCACGCTGCTGAAATATATATGATGCTGAGAAAAACCGTATAGATCGATCAGGGAATTGGAGGAGGCGGTCTTGTAATAGAACTTCGTCCCGCATTGGTCGATGACAGGGTGGCCGCCATTGCCATCCTCAACGCCATAGCATAAAGTGCGTAATGTATAGTCCGACACGTACACCGGCTTGAACATTACCGTCCCGGAAGATAGTCCGCCCGGATCGCTGAGGGAGGCATAGTAGTACTTTTTTATGCTTGTATTGCCGGCAATGGGATCGTAAGTGCTGACCCGGCTGACCACAACTCCGGCTGCGGGGACATTATGGGTGATCATTGTATTGTCCTGAACCCAATAATTTAAAACCGCCTCTCCCAGCGTATATTGACCATACGCGGTACATTGAAGGATAAAATCTGTTCCGACATAGATGGAATCCAGGCTTGTCGGGTTGTCGGAATTCACTTCGCTCGTGTAGACCACCTGGCCGGTGGCAAGATTTATTATTTTTATGACGGCCATGGCATGAAAGTCCAGGTTGCTGGGATCGCCCGTAAATTGAAAGCTGCACCCGATCTTCGAGCCGTTGTAATTGGGGATGTGGAAAGTGTCGGATTTTGTAACTGCTCCGCTTAGCCCCGTGCCTGTGGAAGAAATAGATGTCGTGTATTGCACGGGAGGGGGAAGTTCCGTCACCCTTGCCTGCGGAGCCGCATATTCCAATGAGTCATAGCCGCCCGTCGGGTATTTTATTTTTGTCAGCATCCCTAAACAGGCCATACTGAAATTCGGCTCCCGGTTGGCACCGGCATCGGGGAAAAGCGACTCATAGCCACGGGACGGCGGGATCATGGTGGAGTTGTTTGCTCCGTTAAAATAGCCGTAATGGTCCTGGGAAAAAGAAAGTCTTGGGGGCAGACCCTGAAGGTTGTTATAGCTGAGCTGGAACACATGCTGTTCGGTGGTTCCTTTGCCATTCTCCGTCACTGTGGTGAGGAACGGCCTTAAATTCAACAGTGAATCGTTGTTATAGCTGGCGGCGCCGTTGCTGGTGGAATACACATAGTTCAGCTTAAAGCTTTTGGCGGCATTCACCGTATCGCCGGGCAGATATATGCAGACACTATCTACCAGTCCGTCATAAGGAAGGTCCCGTCTGCCGGTGTATTTTAGCTTGATCAGACAATTATTGGAGGCTGCTATGCCTGAAAGACGTACAGCGTTTGTTGAAATAGATGTTTCACAGATCTGGTCGTCTATGTATGGGGCAGGGGATGCGCCACAGGTTTGGGATGTGTATGCCAGTCTTGTAAGCTGCTGGCTGAGGCTGACGGGATAGGAGTAGGTGGTGAGCGCATCATAAGAGAAGCTGACGGAATCGCCGTTGGGATGCACGATCCTGGATAAATACCATGCCGTGATCACAGGGTTGGTGTAATGGTTACCGCAATTGCCCCAGGAATAGGTGGATTCCGTGGAATTGGCTACACTTCCAAAGAAATACATCACCCCATCTCCATCCGTGATCTTAAAAGACCATCTGGCCGCATGTGACTTTAACGTGGTTTCTATTTTCAGGTTCTCCCTGGTCAACTGGAGGACGGTATCACCTGAAAGTATAAATCTGCCGGACCTGCCGTTGAAATTAAAGGAAAAGAAGTCCGGAGAGACATCCAGGCCATTGTTATTGGTGTTAGCTCCGTTGGAGGCGTTTGTCAGCCAGGTGAGCAGTGCTGCATTCTGGTTGAATACCGAATCATTGGGCGGCGACCATTTTGTCGCCGACTCATCCGGATCATCGTTCACGGTTCTGGTGATCACTCCGCCCGAATTCAGTATCCAGCTTATGCCTACCCGGCCGGCTATTTCATCCACCTTGATGCCGGAAGAGGAGTACGACAGGCTGACGGGCAGCGACAGGTTTTTTGTTTTTAATGTATATAGCGGTATCTCCAGACGGGCGGCCCCGGTCTGTAACCCGACGTTGATCCCTCCATACCTGGTCATGGCAAAGGCATGGGGTGATGGGGGGAGGATGGTGGGTAAACCGGGCGCGTTCTGCTGGCTGCTGCAGGTCAAAGAAATAAGAATAAAGAGCAAATGAAGCAGGGGAAATAATATATTTTTCATAATTACCATGTGTAATTGATTCGGAAGATTACCGGCTGTGTCCTTGGCACCTGCTGATAGCTGAGGAAATCCCACAGCAGCTGCAGCTTTGTCTTTTTGAAGACCCGACCCTTCATCGACACCGTCTTGCTAACGCCCAGGAGCCCGCTTTTTGTCCAGTTGTCCCATTGTCGGAGTTGTTGCATACTGCGGAAAGGCGTTGTATAATTGTATTCGAGGCCGCTGGTGGCGAAAAAGCTGCCTTTGATCTTTACATCCATGAAGGATCGCAGCCCTGCTCCCTGGCTGGAAAAAGCGATGTGTTGTATCCCGTTACCCCATCCCAGCTTATAGCTGGCGCCAATGCCTACTGTGCTGCGGTCGTTGATCTTATAACCGACGGATAGGCCGAAATCGGATATGGTGGGGAAGGCATAGTTATTACGAGTAGTTTGAAAATTGGTGCCATATTCAAGGCGATGCCAGAAGGTTTTTGTCTTTTGTTCATTGGGTTTGAAATCGGGCATGTCGATGTCGCCGCTGCCGCTGCCCAGTTTGCTGAGCTTGTCTTTGTAGCCGTCGAGTTGTGACTGGGCGGATTGCAGATTGGATTGCAAGGCAGCTTGTCCTGATGTTCCCGCCGCGGCTACTTGTTGGTTGATCAGCTCTGCCACCTGGGTGCGCGTCTGGAGGCCGGCCAGGCTCGCCGTGTTGTTGTAGTTGGCGGGGAGATTGAAAAGACCAGCCAACTGAGAATTTTCTTTTATGAATGTCTGGAAGGCAGGGACTTTGTTTAATATGGTCAGCGCTTCTTTTGTGAGCTTGCCGGGGTCGTTCAGCGTCTCCTTGTATTCCCGGACTTGTTGGGAATAGTAATAAATGTCCTGGTTCATGCCCTGGTAGTCTTTGCCTAAGAGGTTCGTTAGGTTTGTATGCTGTTGAAGGTATTGAGCGATCTGCTGCTTTCGCTGCCGGATATATTCTTTGACCTGATCGGCGTCCTGCATTTTTGCCTGGAGCGTTTGTAGTTGCCTGAGGGAGCTTTGCAGCTGGGATGCGTTGACGTTCAGGCCGGGCGGAGGCGTCTTCAGGAATTTCAGCATTCCCTGCAGCGAGTCGGTGTAAGGCTGGTATTCGCCGCTAAGGTGGAGAGTGGCGCTGCCTGTGTCGTGGGTCAGTTTCCCGGAGAGAGCGGCATATTGGTTTGATGCATCTGCAAACAGGGACCTGGCGGCATTTGAATCGACCCTGGATAGTTTTTCTTTCAACCGTGCTTCGCGGTGGGCGAGCCGTTCCAGGTATTTTTCCGTCTGCCTGGTCAGTTGCCTGTCGAGCGCGGCAGTCCTGGACTGTATACGGTTGAGAAAAGAGGAGGGAAGGCCCTGTGTTTTACCCGGATCTGAAGTGAAGGTATTATCCTGGCCATATATGTGGCAGAGGCCTAGCGAGGTTATTATGATCGTACATAGGATAGCTTTACAGCGCATAAGCAGCAGGTATTAAAAATGTACTGACAAATTAGCGAAATCGGGGGATAGAGATCAGGGTAGGTTTGCAGGCGTGCAGGATAACTTTACCACCGTGCAGAAATCGCCGATAACTGTGTAAAAGGAGGCGGCCACAAGGCCGCCTCCTTTATTTTTAGAGTCGTATGAATTTTGCCGTATGCTGTTCACTATTACCTATGAGGACTTTTACCAGGTAGGTGCCTGCGGGCAGGTGACCTATGTTGAACGATGGATTGAAATAAGTATCGTTCTTATTTAGCTGTAGTGACCTTACAAGCTTTCCGGTGAAATCATATACACTGATCCCGACAGGGCCTTTGTTATCGCTTGCGATCGTCATATGCAGCTCTTCATTGTCCCGTGCGAGCGTGGGATACAGAACGAATTGCGGAACTGTCTGACCGGATGCATTCATCTGTATAGAGGCTCCTGTCTTTATGGAAGATGCGCTATTGCCTGTGGAACAGGTATTACAGGGAGAAGTGGCGGGATGCGCCACGCAGTAGGGGCAAGGGCCGACGGTGGTGCTTGTCACCGAAAGCGGGTTGACCGGAGTAGGTGAGGTCACATCCCAGGAGTTTGGATAAGTTGCGAGCACGTCGGAAGAACAGCCTACAATACCATTGCCTAAAACCCCTCCTTTATTCCTTCCCCAGGAATACAATTGGCCATCTGCCGTCTGCGCATAATCGAACATTACGAAGGGTTGAGCAGTATATATGGCCACGAAATCTTTGCGGGTTGTGACTTGTACCGGAGATTGCTGCAGCAGATCCGCCGGGTAATAATCCCAGGCATAGGGCGCTGTGGTGGTGGCATAATTGAGCTCGGTGCCGATGCCGATGCCGCCTTGTGCATTATCTCCCCAGCCCCATAGCGTGCTGTCCGACAATATAGCGTGTGTGCATACAAAGTCGACGGCGATCGTCTTTATGGGATGAGGGAGGTTTAGCCTGCTGGTGAGATCAGTGGGTGTGGCCAGGGGAGAATTGGTACCACCCGTTCCGCCCATATAATAGCCTCGATATCCCCAGCCGTATAAGGTACCGTTGGATTTCAAGGCGTAATTGAAGGGGCCTCCTCCGGCGATCAGTCTGATACCGGATAGGGTGGTAAGCTGGTGCAAGCTCAGGTAATCGTTGCCGGCGGCTGCATATCCCAGATTCTGCGGGTTGCCATTCGATCCTCCGCATGTCCATACGGTGCTATCCGAACAAAGGACGATCAACTCGTCGCCTGCGGCTATCTGCATGACTTTTCTATTACCCGGCAAGGGAACCTGTGCGGGTCTTGTCAGTGCGGTGCTGCCTGTTGTTCCATTCCCTCTCATTCCTCCTAATGTTTGTCCCCAGACCCAGAGGGTGCTGTCGGATTTGACGGCGTACCATCCCTGGCTGGCATTACCGGAATAATAGGCGCATAAGGTCGTGACACCTGTGAAGGGGTTGCCGGCGGAATCTGTTGTTATCTGTGCAGGGGTCAATACCTGTGTAGTGGAGGCGGCGCCGTTGCCCACCTGTCCCTGGTCGTTATCCCCCCATGCCCATACATTCCCATTGTTGTCCACTGCTGCGCCGCCGTGGAGACAGCCGGCTGCCGTCTTGAATGTCAGATTGGAGGGGACAGCTACGGGGAGGATCGTACCGGGCGTACCTGTTCCGCCGACGCCCTGGGTTACGAGGTTGGTGCCGATGGCATAGAGATGTTTGCTGGTATCGATGAAGAACACCTGGTATTCTCCTGGTGCGACAAATACCCTGGAGGTAGTTGGGGCCGGGTTTACCGTGACGGTGGCGGAGTCCGAGCTGGTGAGTCCGTGGTTGTCGGTGGCGGTGAGGGTGAAGATATAGGTGCCCTGGACCAGTCCGTGTATGGTCGCTGTCTGGTTGGAATTGGACATGACGATCGTAGGATTGTTGGGGCCGCTGGTAGTAGTCCAGGTAAGGATATGGATGGTGGTGCCGTGACCTGTGGCAATGCCATTGAGGACGACGCTGTCGACGGGCAGGATGACGGTCTTGTCGCTGCCGGCGTTGACGGTGGGTGGTATATAAGCCGTATCGACGGTCACCTGCATGGTGTCTTTCCCTGTGCCTCCATTGTTGTCTGTAACGGTGAGCACAAATTGGTAGACGCCGGCGGTGAGTCCTTTTATAGTTGTCGTAGCGGAAGACGGGGATACGATAGTCCCGCCTGTGCCGGAAATTTTGGTCCAGGCATAGGAGACGATGGTGCCATCTGCGTCCGTACCGGACCCGTTGACGACGACACTATCGACAGGCAGACGGATATTTTTGTCAGGGCCTGCGTTGGCGACGGGTAGTTGGTTGGGTGGCGCTCCGGAACCGACCAGGGTGGTATCGCCCTGCCGGAGCATCCATTGAAATATATTGGTGCCGGTGGTGGGGTCGACATAATAGGATCCCATGGTACTAGCGGGGTTTGTTGTCTGGATGATATAGGGGTTTGAAACGGGGGCTATGCATCGCCAGTTGGTGATGGAAGGATCGTACATCGAATTCCAGCAGCAATGGTAATTTGTGCCTGTGTGGAGGGTATCAAAGGCAAAATAGCCGGAATTGGCAACGCTGTCATTCATATTTTGCGATATCCGCCAGATGTTACGGGTATCCTGGTACCCTTCCAGTCCAAAGAACCGTCCCGCGTAACGTTTGGCCCAATGGCCGAAGAATGACGGATAGGTAAGGGGGCTTGCGCCAAAATAGTCTCCGGGTTCTACTCCCTGCAGGTCTGTAAAGCTTCTGACATTGGCCATGTTATGCTCGTCACCGGCTGTCATTTCGTACCCGAGGTATACCGCGAGGACCCAGGAGCCCTGGCTGAGGCCTGCCATATGCAGGGAGTTTTTTCTGGGATGATAGATCCTGATCAAGGTGTCTAGCAGGGCCTGTACGAACCAGGGGCGTACATTTTGGCTTCCCGCAATAATAGTCACCAGGATAGGATAATGTTTACCGTTGTCGAGCTGTACTCCTCCGTCCCAGCCATGTTGCAACCAGTAATGCGGTCCATAGACTGTCAGGTTATTAGTGTCCGGTGTTCCTGTTGTGCCCATTTCACCGGCTCCTGGCATAGTAAGTATCCAGGGTCGTGACGCGGTGTCAGCATTGCCTGCTGTGAAATAATTCCGGGGCCGGCTGATACGAATGGCGAATTTGTTGCCGTTGCAACCGTCCATGCCCTGATTGGGGGGGAAACAGTGATAATTGATCGTCGTGTCGTAGGTTATAAAGTCATGGGTTTCGGATTGGCCGGATGAGAAAAGGGAGAGAAGAAGAAAGGAAAATAGGAGTATAGGTTTACATTTCATAATGATAGATTTAATGGTTTGGGCCATAAATTAACGCAGGACCGTCATAGGAAAAATGCCCGGTTTGCCGGCGTGCAGGATGAGTTCGCCAGCGTGCAAAAATCATCGATAAGTGTGCGGATAATGCAGTAAATTTAAACGATGCGTCATTTGTTTATGTTATTCCTTATCCTCAACCTGTTCCTTTATTCCCGGGGGCAGGAGTTCAGCTATACGCAATATAACGTAAAGGATGGTCTGGCCGGCTCGGTGGTGTATTGTGCTGCCGAGGACAAGGATGGTTTCCTCTGGTTTGGAACGGAGAGCGGTCTAAGCCGGTACGACGGTACTCACTTCCATAATTTCACGACTGCAAACGGCTTACCCGACAATGAGATAATAAAATTATTTGTCGACTCCAGGAACAGGGTATGGATCATCCCTTTCCGGAATTCGATCTGTTATTACCAGAGAGGGGAGGTGCATAACCAGGATAATGACCCTGTCCTGCACCGTCTCTCCATCACATCTGAGATCAACATTATTACAGAAGACAGATATGGCAATATCATTATAGAAGGGGCTTACGTCATACATATTATTTGTATCGATGGGAAGATAATGGACATAGAAAGTCCGAATGCGGGAGGCGGCCTGACAAAGGATGGGCTGTTTACTTTCTTTTCCTGTGTATCAAGTGGGAGCTATACGCAATACGTATTGGATAAAGACAGGTTCCTGCTCAAGGGGAAAAGGAGTTTTGTCGGCAAGAGCACCAATGCCATCCTGATCTCGCCCAATCTAAATGTATTCCAGCAGGGGGATAGTTTGTATGCTGTTCCGGTCACAGGTGAGAGGTTTTCGATAACCATGCCGCCCAGCCTTAATTCGCTGTCAGGGATAGACGATAGTCTTTTTACATTGAATACTACCAACGGGGCGCTGATGTACGATCTGCGGACAAAAAAGCAATTTGCCTATTTTCTGAGAGAGCAATCGGTCAATGCGGTTATTCGCGACTCGGAAGGCAATCTTTGGTTTATGTGTGCCGGTGGAGGTCTGTTCAGAATAGGCACATTGGGTTTCAGGAATGTTACGTTCAGGGAAGGCCTGTCCGTCACCAGTGTTCAGATGATCGGCAACTCCCTGTATATAGGGACAGAGCGGTCGGGTTTATGGAGATCCGATCCGGGTTTGCAACAGATGACCAAGCAGGAAATATCCTGGCACACCAATAAACTGGGAAGGATAATGGCCTTTATGCCCATCGATAAGAATAGTTTGCTGTTAGGAACGGATGTGGGGCTTCTCAAACTGGACCATCTTCGTGAGGTTACAGTGCTGGGATGTGCTGCCGTGAAATCCGTCAGTTCCACTAAAGGCAATTTTTTGATCAGTACTTCACAAAGTGTTGAATTTCGCCGTCCCTCTGACCTTAAGAAGCTGGAGTATATATGGCCAGGGAGGTCCACTTTTTCCTGTCAGCAGGACAGCCTGATATTTTTCGGCACCTTAAATGGATTGTACAGCGTTACCTCGAATGGGAAACCTCGTTTTTGGGGCGACATTTATCCTGTATTCAAGACGAGAATATCGGCTATTGCGGCATCTTCCGACAGCCTATTATGGGTCGGCACTTGTGGACAGGGAATAACAGGGATCAGGAATGGCCGTCTGCTGTATGCTCTTACAGAAAAGGATGGTCTTGCCAGCAACACCTGCAGGGCCATTTTTATTTCCGGAGACGACATTTGGGTGGGGACGGATAAGGGTTTGAGCCGGGTTCATATGGATAAGGGGCATTTCCGGATAACCACATTCGGAACGGAAGATGGATTAAGCTCCGATATCATCAACGTTGTGTATGTCAATAAGAATGATGTGTATGCAGGGACGGTGGGCGGGTTGACCCATTTTAATATTGACGAGGCGGCAGAGCGTTCGTTCTGTAAGTTGCGTATTACTTCCATCCAGGTCAGACGTGCTACCTGGAATTATGATACATCAGGGCTGATATTACCTCACCATGAAAGCTCGATAAGAGTGGATTTTGCAGGGATATCTTACCGGAGCGCGGGGTATATAACCTACAGATACCGTTTGAAAGGTTTGAACAATAACTGGCAGACTACCCGGGAAACGTTCTTAAGCTATCCCACTCTGCCGTCGGGAACGTATGAGCTGGAGGTCGTGGCTACCAATAAGTTTGGTATAGGGAGCGATCCTATCCGCGTGGCATTTACCGTCGAGCAGCTCCTGTGGGAAAAGGCATGGTTCATTTTTGTGGCCGGCGCTTTGCTGACGGGGATGATATGGGTGCTGGTATGGCGGCGTATCCGGCAGCTGAAGCGAAAAAATGCGGAGAAAATAAGCATCAACAACAGGATGGCTGAGTTGGAGCAGATGTCTTTAAAGGCCCAGATGAACCCGCATTTTATTTTCAACAGTCTGAACTCTATTCAGAAATATGTCATGGAAAAAGACATCCTCGGCGTCAATAAGTTCATCACGGATTTTTCCAGGTTGATACGATTGACACTGGAGATCACTTCCAAGTCCCGGATCAGCCTGGACGAGGAAGTGCGATATATTTCCTATTACTTGGAGTTGGAGCGGGTCCGGTTTGGCAATGCCTTCCGGTATGATATCGTCATTGCTTCCGGGATTGACCGGATGGCCTATTATATTCCTCCTATGCTATTGCAGCCCTATGTCGAGAATAGCATACGGCATGGTCTGAGGTATAGGGGTGATGAGAAAGGAGTCATCCTTATCCGATTTGCAGAAAACAAGGAGCATCTGATCTGTACCATTGAGGACAATGGGATAGGAAGAAAGCAAGCTGCGCAGTTTAAAAGGGGGTCACCTATCGAATACCAATCGCGTGGCATGACCCTCACAGCGCGGCGGATGGAAATGATGAACCAGGGCCGGGCTGCTCCTATATTGATCGATGTAGAGGACCTGGAGACGGGTGATCATCTCCCGTCCGGGACGAGGATCGTACTTTGTTTTCCTATACAGTATGTGAAAAAAATAACCGTCGGACCATGATCAAAGCAGTTATTGTTGAAGATGAACCAAGCAACGTCGTCATTCTGGAGGGGATGATACAGGATTTTTGCCCTAATGTATCCATATTAGGCAAGGCCGCCAACGCCCTTAAGGCTGAGGCGCTTATCCGTGAGACAAACCCCGACCTGGTATTTATGGATGTAGAAATGCCTTATGGCAGCGGGTTTGATGTACTGGATAAATTAAAGCCGGTGGATTTTGAGGTGATCTTTTTCACCGCCTTTAATGATTATGCGTTGAGGGCTTTCCGGTATAGTGCACTGGACTATTTGTTGAAGCCGGTGAGTATTATCGAGCTAAAGGATGCCGTCGGCCGGGCTGAGCGGAATATCCGGCTAAAAAATTTTGACCAGCGTCTGGATGTTTTTTTTGACAACATGAAAAAACTATCTTCCGACATACCCAAAATAGGGTTGCCGGGGAAAAGCGGTATTGTCTTTGTTCCGGTGTCCGATGTCATGTATATTGAAGCCAGCCGCGGTTATACTCATATATTTATTAAGGATAAAGGCAAGATCACATCGTCCAAAAATATTTCAGAATATGAGGCCCTGCTGCCCGGTAACAAGTTTTACCGGGCGCATCATTCGTATCTTATCAACCTGGCCTATGTCAGCGGGTACCAGCGCGGGCGGGGCGGGTTTATAGAACTGGAGGATGGGGCCGTCATAGAGGTGGCCGTCAGACGAAAAGAGGAGCTGATGATCCGGCTGGGGCTTTCGAGTAATGATGGTTGACCGTCCGCTACCAGATACTTACCCGGAGACTGTCCGGCCTGTACATCTTATCACCCGTCCTTACTCCAAACGCTTCATAGAATTCCGGGATATTGACTACGGGACCGTTGACCCTTTCCCTGGCGGGAGCATGCACGTCTGTGAGCAAGTGGGTAACCAGTATCTCTTTTCGCTCCTGATACATCCAGGCATAGGCATATCCAAGGAAATAGCGTTGCAGGGGTGTCAGCTCGCCGACTTTCACACCCTTCTTATAAGTGTCTGTGAGTTTGAAGGCGTCCAGTCCCAGCAGAAGGCCTCCCAGGTCGGCGATATTCTCTCCCTGGGTGGCGTCCCCGTTGACATGCAGGGTATCTACCGGGACAAACTCCGAAAATTGTTTGACGATGAGGGATGCTCTTGCTTTGAACTGTGTTTCATCGGAAGGCTGCCACCAATTATGCAGATTGCCTTTTGAGTCGAACTGACGTCCCTGGTCGTCAAAGCCATGCGTTATTTCATGGCCGATGGTGGAAGCTGCCGCATATCCATAGACGAAAGCATCGTCGAGCGTCGAATCACTCCTGCCGGGTACGATGAATATGCCTGCCGGCAGGACGATCTCGTTGTTGCTGGAATTGTAATAAGCGTTGTAAGTCTGAGGCGACATGTCCCATTCCGTCCTGTCGACGGGCTTACCCAGCTTGTGTATCATATAATCGTGCCACCATTCGGAGGCTCTTTGCATATTGAGTACAAAGGGGCCTCTATCTATATTCAAACTGCTGAAGTCCTTCCATTTATCGGGATAGCCTACCTTTTTTGTGATATGGGACAATTTATTCAGGGCTTTTTGTTTGGTGCTGTCGCTCATCCAGCTGAGCTTTTCGATCCTTTGTTTGTAGGCGCCGCGAATGGCCTCCACCAGGTCGCTGTACCGTCGTTTGGCTTTTTCTGAAAAGTATTCTTTTACAAACAGCTGGCCAAGGGCTTCGCCCATGGCGTTCTCTTCTGCGTCCAGTACTCTTTTCCAGCGAGGCCTGGGAGTGCTGGCGCCCGTAAGGGTCTTACGGTATTCGAAATAGTCGGCAAATGTCTTTTGGTCCAGGAAAGGCGCTGAAGCCATGACGAGATGGGCCCGGAGATAGCTTTTCCAGTCTGTGATGGGCGTCTTTGTCAACTCTTTATCCAGGGCGGTATAAAATTCAGGCTGACGAATGATAAGAGAGTCGACAGGCCCGACGCCGGTGTTTTTTAGCCACTCGTTCCAGTCAATGGCGGGAGAAAGTTTTTGCAGATATACCCGGGTGATCTTATTGTAATTCTTTATAGGGTCACGCAGGTCTTCCAACTTACGGGATGCTTTAGCCAGCCGGGTTTCCAACCCGAAGACGGCCTCTGCTCTTTTTTGGGCGTCATCGCTATCGCTGCCCAATTGTTGAAAGACCCGGGAAAGATAGTATTTGTAGGCATTGCGTACCTGGGTAGGTTTTTCAGCTGTGTTGAAATAATAATCCCTATTGGGCATACCCAGTCCTCCCTGTTCCAGTTGTAAGGCCATCTCATCGCTGTTCTTATCGTCTTGTCCTATACCTTCTGAGAAGAGGACTTCGGCACCTTTTTTATGAAAGGCTGCCGCTATATGGAGCAGGTCGGTGGTGGTACGGACGGCTTCTATATCCTGCAGGTCCTTTTGCAAGGGTTGCAATCCTTGTCTGTCGATGTCTGTTGAATCCATACCACTGTACCAAAGGTCGCCTATCTGTTGGGTCACGCTGCCCCGGAGGGCTTTTACAGCGGCCGCGTCTTCGCTGATCTTGCGAAGCCGCACGTAAATATCTTGCTGTACCAGCTGCCCGATGCCCCATGCGCTTTCTTCGGGTGGAATAGGAGTAGCCTTGATCCATCCTCCATTGGCATAGGAGAAGAAGTCCGTGGCGGGGCTGACCGTAGTGTCCAGATTTTGCGTAAGAAAATCAGGCGCAGACGCTTTCTGATCGACAGATCCGCAAGCTGTCATTAACAGGAGGGTGGTCATCAGTAAACAGTAGTTTCTGATCATTGTTTTGAATGATTTATGCACAAAAATTATATATCGAACAAGACAGGAGATTTGAATCTTGATCAGCGGGCTAAATTAACATATAACAGGGAGATGACCCTTCCGGGTAGTTGGGTAAAATTTCCGAATCTATTTGCAGCAATCTTTTTTACGAATAAAGATCGCCTTTATTATCCGGAGCAGGACTCCTCCGATGGTTTTTACGGTCGCCATCCGGCAAAGTTAGCGATTAAACGGGGTAACGAACCATAATTAACATTAATTTGCGCCCCAATTGATATGAGTAATACTCCCAAGAAGACTATCATTGTTAGTGCGGGTCCCGCGGCAACAGGAAAAAATACCTTTTCAACAGGGGTGCTGTTGAACCTCAATAATGGCAAGAAAGGCGGCGTGGCGATCGAACTATTGATGGTGATGGAAAAGAAGGAAGGCAGGACTTTTCAACGTATATCTTTAGCGGGCACTAATTTTATATCTTATTTAAACGGTCTACCCCCGGCGGTGGCCGTGGTGATCAAAAAACTGAGGGATGATGCCTTGGTGGAGCATCTTGTACGGAATGGCTTTGCCTGGCTGAAGGATGCTGAGAAGCCTTTTGAGCACCTGGACGACCGGCATTTTCCTTTTTTGCATACATATGTCAGTGGTATTTTGCAGGAGCTGAAGCCCCTGGCGCCTGCCATCGAGCGGCTGTTTTACCTACCCGAGGGGGTAGCTTTTGCCAGTCATAGCGTGCGACCTGCGGCCATTAGCCCTTTTGTTCCTTCTTTGCAGTTCAAGGTAGAGAAGGAGGGCGGGCGTGTCGGGATGCGTTGCTCCATCACGATCAACCATAACTCTTTTCCGCTGGAGGATTTTCAGCAGGTGCCTTTTTTTCTGAAAAGCGGCAATGAGTTCTTTCTTTTGAAGAAAGAAGATGAGGAGGTGTTAAAGAAATATAAGGAAGAGTGGCAAAGGGTGCCTGAATTGGGGCAGCCGCGTTATTTAGAAACAATAGTCAGGCCACTGGCCGAGAAGTACCCGGTGGACATGGAGGCTGTCATCCGGACGGAAGTGGTGGATATGCCTGCCCAGGGCAGGGTATATGTAAGCGAGCTGAATGAGAATTTTTTGCTTATCAAGCCGAAGTGGGTCTATTCGGATCAGGAGGTGGAGGGAGAATATACAGAAGAGGAGAGGATCGAGGAGGATGATAAAGTATTTGTGGTCGTCCGGCGGCGTGAGGAAGAAGCCGTGTTGACGGAAGCCATACGGGATCTACATTCGAAGTTCTCAGGACAGAGCAATGGATATTTTTATCTCAACTTTAAGGAAGCGTTGGAAAAAAGCTGGTTCCTCCGATTCTATCAAAAGATGCAGCAGTTGGACATCCCGGTACTTGGCATGAACAAGCTCCGGAAATTCAAATACAATACAAATGTTCCAAAGCTAGAGTTGACAGCCGGCAAAAGCATCGATTGGTTTGATCTCACTATCCGGGTGAGCTATGGGGATCAGGTGGTACCGCTGCATGAGCTAAGAAAGGCGATACTAGGGCGGCAGGATTTTATCCTGCTGGCGGATGGCAGTCTCGGTATGCTGCCGAAAGAATGGATTGAGCAGTATAGCCTCCTGCTGAAGATGGGGCAGGTGAAGGAGGGTGTTTTGAAATTGGCGAAGGCGCATTGGGGGTTGGTGGAGGAAAATTTGTCCGGGGGGACTGTGGAAGATGGCTTGCGTCAGGAACTGGAGCTGAAGAAGCAGCGGCTCCTGGGTATTGGGGAGGTGAAGGAGCGTGCGGTGCCGGCGGGTATACAAGCCCGTCTCAGGGATTATCAACAGGCGGGTTTTCAGTGGATGTGCCTTTTGGACGAAATGGGCTGGGGGGGCTGTCTGGCGGATGATATGGGACTCGGCAAGACCTTACAGACGATCACTTTCCTGCAGTATTTAGTAAACCAATACCCGGATGAGACGCACCTTGTCGTCTGTCCTACTTCGCTGTTGTATAACTGGGAAGGGGAATTAAAGAAATTCGCGCCGGGGCTCGACTGGCATATTCATTATGGAGCTGACAGGGTACTTGATGAAGATACCTTCAGCCGTGCGCATATCATTATCACCAGTTATGGAATGGTGCGTAACGATATCCAGCATTTTACTTCCCGGGAGTTCGGGTATATCATATTGGATGAGAGCCAGGCTATCAAGAACCCGGCTTCGCAGGTACGTAAGGCCGTACAGCAGCTGATCTCCCGTAACCGGCTGGCTCTTAGCGGAACGCCTGTACAGAACAATACATTCGACCTGTATGCGCAAATGGACTTCCTGAACCCCGGCATGTTGGGAAGCCAGGATTTCTTCAGGATGGAGTTTGCCACACCAGTTGACAAGAATGGGGATAAAGAGGCGGCTGCCAGGCTACGTAAGCTGGTGTATCCCTTTATCCTTAGAAGGACCAAGGAGCAGGTGGCGGGCGATCTTCCCGACAAGACGGAGATGATACTCTGGTGCGAGATGGGGGTTGAGCAGCGGAAGATCTATGACAGTTTTAAAGAACACTATCGAGAGAGCATACTGGAACATATAGCCGAAGATGGCATGGGGCGCAGCAGTTTCTATATCCTCGAAGGTCTTACCAAGCTGCGCCAGATATGTGACAGTCCCGCGATCCTGCGTGAGCAGGAGCCCTATCCCAATGCCAGCGCCAAGCTGGATGAGCTGATAAGGGAGATAGAGGAGAATACGGGTCACCACAAGGCCCTGGTCTTCTCTCAGTTCACTTCCATGCTGGAACTGATACGGGGCGCTTTGGCCGAACGGGGTATCCCTTACCTGTACCTGGATGGAAGTATTTCGGCTGAGGAAAGGAAGCGATCCGTACAACAATTCCAGGAAGAGGAGGATACGCGTGTATTCCTTATCAGTCTAAAGGCCGGCGGAGTGGGGTTAACCCTGACGGCGGCGGATTATGTCTACCTGGTGGATCCCTGGTGGAACCCTGCGGCTGAGCAGCAAGCCATCGACAGAAGCCATCGTATCGGACAGGTGAAGAAGGTCTTTGCCTACCGGATGATCTGTAAGGATACTGTGGAGGAGAAGATACTACAATTGCAGGAGAGGAAGCGGCAGCTGACGGCGGACCTGGTAGGAGACGAGGGAGGGTTTGTGAAGCAGCTGACGCAGGAGGATGTGGCGTATTTGTTTAGTTGAGGTTGATAATCAGTTCTTTGAGTGTCAGAAGTTCATTTTTCCTTTGTTTTTATTTTAAGGAACTTTAAAGGATGATTTGGAAGTTGTTCACTTTAAAGTTAACTTTGTTATGGAAAGGGAGATCAGGTTTTATGGGACGCATTTTGTGGATTTTTATGTTCAGCAGACGGTGAAGGTGCAGCAGAAGATCGAATTTGTCTTTAAGCTGATCCAGACGGTGAAGATGGTGCCTGAAAGATTTTTGAAGCATTTGACGGGGACGGATGGTTTGTATGAGATCAGGGTGGAGTGTGGGAGCAATATCTTTAGGATCTTTTGTTGTTTTGACTGTGGAAATCTGATAGTGCTTTTTAATGCTTTTCAGAAGAAGACACAGAAGACACCCAAACAGGAGCTCAGCCTGGCAGAAAAATTAATGAATGAATATTTTAGTGAAAAAGAAAAAAACAAATTTGCCGGGGGGAAAGGCAGGTAGTGCAGGGGGGGAGAATGAAAGTAGGAGGGATGTAAGTAGAGGGAATGAAAGTGGAATGGAGGAAAGCGGAATGGAGGAAAGCGGAATGGAGGAAAGCGGAATGGAGGAAAGCGGGGAGGATGAAACTATTAAAAAAAGAATTATGTCCAAGCATGAACAAGTAAAGAATGCCAGGAGCTTTGATGAGCTATTGGATGTTAAGTACGGTAAAAGCGGTACAAAGGCCAGAGACAAGTTTGAGGAAAAGGCGCAGTATTTTATCATCAGCGAAATGCTCAGGGAGGCTCGTAAGGAGGCCAAACTTACGCAGGAACAGCTTGCCGAGAAAGTGGGCACCAAGAAGAGCTATATATCCAGGATTGAGAATGGCAATTGTGATATCCAGCTTTCGACGCTATACCGGATATTCGAATTGGGGCTGGGTAGAAAAGTGCGTTTGGTTATCGATTGACCTTTCTGCCGGTCAGCCATCGACCAGCTCAATCCCTTCGTCCATCAATTTTATTTTTCTCTCTTTATACAGGCGTCCGGTGGTCATTTTAAATGTTTTTTTACTCATACCAAAGAATGAATAGATCTCTTCCGGATCGGATTTGTCATGATAAGGTAAACGACCCTTGTGTTCTTTTAGCAGACGGAGGATCTTTTCGGCGGCGTCTTCCACCCGCTCATAACCCGGCCGGCCCGCAACCACGTCGATCTGCGTTTCACCGGAGGGGGACTTTTCAGCGGGAAGGATATTTTTTATAAAGCCTTTGAACTTATCACCCACCCGGATCTCCCGGAATATCTCATTGAAGTGAAGGACGCCGGTATGTCTGTTATTGATGATGACCACATATCCAATATCGGTGCGGCGCAGGACGGTGAGGTCGACGATGTCTTTTTCCTGTACTGTCAGGTTTTCGTTGCTGAGGTAGGAATCTATTTTTTCCGAGGCTGCCAGCCGTCCCGTCTGTTCATCCAGGTAGATCTTTACCAGGTAGTCGCCGCCCTTGCGCATGCCGCTGAGTTGTCTTGATTTGGGAACAAAGAGGTCTTTCATCAGGCCCCAGTCCAGAAAGGCCCCCTGGAGGGTAACGCTGACGACTTGCAACAGAACGATATCGCCCAGGATGCCCTTGGGATGTTGTGTGGTGGCGATCAATCTATCCTCGCTGTCATGGTAGAGGAATACCTTTAGTTTGTCGCCTGGTTTGGCTCCTTTGGGGGCGAATCTTTTTGGTAATAGTATACCTTCTTTACCATCTTCCAGGATGAGGCCGAAGGCCAGCTCTTTTTTTACAGGCAATGTATTATATTCTCCGACGCGGATCATGGCATGAAGTTACGACAAAGGTGATGGATTGAGGAAAGTTCCGTAGTTTCACGGCCTTATGACTTATTCATTCACATCCCGTATGTATGGTAAACTGGTATTCTTATTCCTGCTGACGGGCGTCTGGCAATGCAAGGGACGGGAGGCGAAGGAGTATAAGCAGGACACCCTGGTTGAGGATAAGATAAAAGAAAAGGCCGCTCCTCTAAAGGCTCTCACCCTGCCGGACGGCACCCGGGTGTTGATGGACCCCCGTACCGTAATCCGTCCGTCAGAGGGGTTTGGCAAGAGCAACAGGGATATTCAGCTGGATGGCGAAGCCATGCTGATCGTCCGCAGCAATGCCGGAAAGCCTTTTGTCATACATACCCGAAACCTCGTGATCCAGGTGCTGGGCACCCGTCTGCACGTAGATGCTTTTGCCTCCAGTCCCGGTGAGCAGGTGGATTTGCTGGAAGGAAAACTCAGGGTGACCAAATCCTATCATTCATCCACCGACAATGAGCCGGAGATCCTCCAGGCAGGAGAAATGGTGATGATCAACCGGGACATCGACCTCATGGAAAAAGAGAAGCTCAGTCCTGATGAGCAAAAGTCTGTGGAAGCGAAATTCCCGTTGTCTGATACGACAGCTCCACGTAAATGAAAAAACAGGCATGGCTACAGTATGGGTTTGTGGAGGTCGGTGGAATGGGCTAACTTGCGATCATGCTTCCAGTCGTGTCATACCAGATAGCAGACAGTATCGACATCAAATCCTTTAAAGCCGTATCCAACGAAGGTATCTATCATTTTGATGCGGATGAACTGTTCTATAAGACAGGCCCTGAATCCTATGTCTATGTCTTTAAATATGGCGTGGTTTGTTTTCTGAATACGGATGAGGAAGCCTGTAAGGTTTTCCTTGAAAAGATCGCGCCGTACTGTAAAAACCCCTTTGATCAGCCTTTGAGCGAAGAATTTCAGGTAGAGGCCAACGCACGGGAAAACCGGTTTGGCTATAACAAAATAGAGATCGTAAATGCGGATACGGAGACATTGCGTCTGATCATGCTGAATGTCAGCCAGTCAGTGGCTCTGGATTACTTTTTAGACCAGACTAACCTGTTGTTGGAGGAAACGAATTCGCAGACATTGCTCCTGGAAAAAAAGGGTAAACTCGCCATATCAGGGAAAAGCCTTAAGATGTACATTGGAAGAACCCTTAATCTGAAAAATCGTATCGCAGAGAATCTGTATATATTCGATTCACCTCCCGAGACCTGGGAAGACGAGAATCTCAACAAGATCGATGTTGGTCTTAAAAAAACTTTTGATCTGCAGGAGCGATTCAGGGATGTCAAGGAAGGTTTGGAGATCATTAGAGAGAACCTGGAGCTATTCAAAGATTTGTTGCAATATCGTAACAGCACCGTCCTGGAATGGATCATTATTATCCTTGTATCGGCGGAAGTCGTCAATATACTCATTGATAAATTGCTCAAATTATAGTTAGGATGTATTATATGTAAAAAATGATAATGTGATATTAACGAATTGATATTAATGTCTTTAGAATTGCCCGTTCCGGCAATTGAGCTAATATTTCTTATACAATCCGAATATAAATTGCATTTGGCTCCTTCAAGTACTTTCTTCACAGGCAAATTTTTATATCAAAACAAATTGCCTGTTTATGAAAAAAAAGCGATTGCCTTGTTTGGCCGCCATATGCATTTCTTTTCTGTTTGGGCTCATCTCTGCCCGGGCACAGGACCGGACAATCACCGGGACGGTAAGCGATGAAAAAGGGGGGGCGCTCAGTGGCGCCACTGTCAAGATAAAAGGATCCGATAAAGGGGTCAGTACGGATGCTACCGGGCATTTTTCCCTGTCAGTTCCGCTGAAAGCTTCCAGGTTGGAAGTATCATATGTAGGATACGAAACGATTGAAGTAGCGGCCAGGGGTCTGGAAGCGCTTCAGATCAGTCTTTCACCTGCCAAAGGGAGTTTGAATGAAGTGGTAGTGGTAGGGTATGGTACACAAAAGAGAAAGGATGTAACGGGCTCTGTCGCCAGTGTGAGGGGCAGCGCTATCAAGAATCAGCCGGTGACAAGCGTCACAGAGGCGTTGCAGGGACGGGCTGCGGGGGTAGAGGTAATCAAAAACTCCGGTGAACCGGGCGCCGCGCCCACGATCATCATCCGTGGTCTATCTTCTCTGCACCAACCTGCTCCCCTGTACATCGTGGATGGGGTAAGGATGCCCGGTGACAACATCAATATCCAGGACATCGAGTCCGTGGATATTCTCAAGGATGCCAGTGCAGCAGCGATCTATGGTAGTGCCGCGGCGGGCGGGGTCATTCTTATTACGACAAAGAAGGGGCGTATCGGGAAGCCGGCGGTGAATTTTAATGCCCGTTATGGGGTAACAAAGCCGAGACTGATCACCAACCTGCTGGGCAAGCAGGATTATATCAAGCTACAGAACATCATCAATCCCAATTATTTCAAGAATGCAACGCAGACTGACACGCTTGCTAATACGGATTGGGTTCACGCGTTGTATGGGGATGCATACGAGCAGAACTACAACCTTTCGGTGTCCGGCGCTACACCTGCGGTGAACTATCTGTTATCCGGGTTTTACAATAAGCAGAAAGGGATCTATATCCGCAACTATTCCAATATCGGCGGGGCTCGTGTAAATACGGATTACAAACTGGGTGAATATATTAAGATCGGGGAGCAACTGGCTGTCAGTCAGCGGAAAACGGTGCCGTTGCTGGGCAGTGAAGCGCAACTGCACAATCCTCCCTTCCGTACGGCGCCGATCATCCCCCTACACAATAAGAATGGCACCTGGGGTACTGTCCCTCCGGGTTATGGTATCCAATTCGGCGCACCTAACCCTGTAGGCGCCGTGTACTCGGCCGATGCGGTGGACTATCAGAATAACCTGCAAGGCAATGCATACCTGGAGGTGAAGTTACCTTTCCATTTGAATTTCAGGACGAACTTCGGCTATTCGTACTATCTGGAGACACAGGATTATTTCCAATACCCCTACAATTTTGGGGCTGTGGTGGGCACCACCAATTCCCTGAACAAGCTGTACAACCAGAGCAGCCAGTTCCTGGATAATTTTGTACTGACCTACGATCAGTCGGTGGGGAAACATAACATCAACGCCGTCGCAGGCTACGAGCAGATCACTTCTAGGTACAACGGACTGAACACGACCGTGACGGCTAACGGGGTGACGACCTATTCTATCATTCCAACGTCCAATTCCACTACTACAGCGGGCGGCTTTATGGACCCCAACGGACTGATAAAATCCTATTTCGGGCGGGTGAACTACAATTATGACAACCGTTATTATATTTCGGGGTCGATCCGGCAGGATGCGAACTTTACCGTCTTTGGTCCGAACAAACAGAAAGGCACTTTTTCCGCCGCCAGCGTGGGGTGGAACGTATCCGACGAAGATTTTTTCAAGTCCCTCCAGTCTATCGTGAATGTGCTGAAGCTCAGGGGCAGCTATGGGCAACTGGGTAACAGCAATATTCCTCCCTATACCTATACGGCCAATTTCGGAGCCTTTACGGGTGTGGATGGTCTGGGTTCTTTGAATGGCGCCAATTTTGCTCCCGGCGCTCCTTTATACCTGGGCAGCTCTGTCAATAACCTGGCGAACCCCAATCTGCATTGGGAAACCGTCACGGAAACGAATATCGGTGTGGACGCCGAGCTGCTGAACCACAAATTATACTTTACGGTAGAGTGGTATAACAAGAAGACAAAGGACATGCTGTACGCATTACCCTCAGCGTTGAGCGCGGGTTTCTCCGCACCTTATTTCACCAATATCGGGAATGTCAGCAGCAAGGGGGTAGATGTATTGGTCGGCTATCGTGACAAAGCGGGCGCTCTCAGCTATGACATCAGCGTGAATGCGGGTTTTAATCGCAACAAAGTGACCAACCTGGACGGTATCGCAACGGATGCGCTCTATGACGGGTACAACTATTACAACAATGGCAACGAGGGGTATGGCATTACGCCGAACCTTCCCATTACCATTACGCAGAGCGGACTGCCCTTTGGCTCTTTCTACGGCTATAAGGTGTTGGGGATATTCAAGACGGACGCGGATGCCGCAAAGCAGATAGTGAATAATAATGTTGCGCGCGCCGGGGATCTAATTTTCTCGCATGATCCCAAGAATGGAACCGCTCTTTCTTCCAAGGACAAGCAGGTCATCGGCAATCCCAATCCCAAGATGGTGTATGGGATCAATATACGACTGAACTGGAAGGGTTTTGACGCAGCATTGCTGTTCAATGGCGTAGCTGGTGTGGATATCTACAATGGCGTGAAGGCGTATGAAATGTTCCCTTTTACCAGCGATGCCAATACGACGACAAAGGTTTGGGGTAATTCGTTCCTGGGGTCCAATGGTCTGACGGGCCAACCCCGTATGGGTTTTGTAAAGCCTGACGGCAGCTATGGCTATGACCCGAATGGCAACTATACCAGTGTGAACAGCTATTTTATAGAAAGCGGCAGCTATCTCAAACTGAAGAACCTGCAGGTAGGCTATACATTTTCCAATGATGTGCTGGCAAAGGCAGGCCTGAAGAGCGCCCGGATCTTTGTCATGGCCAATAACCTGTTTACCATCACCAAATATTCCGGTGTTGATCCTGAGATCGGCAGTTCATTCTCCCATCAGGCCGTCATGGGGTTTGTCGGTACGAGCGTAGGTGTGACGACCCGTGGGCTGGACGCTGTATCTCAATATCCTCAAACGCGAATCTTTTCAGCCGGGCTTGATCTGAATTTCTAACCCATTGTTTAAAACGTATAAAAATGATCAAAAAGATATTTTCCCTGCTCATGACTCTTGCTGTCATAGCGGGTTGTAAGAAGGACCCATCCGGGGCTGTGCTGCCTACCAATGTGTATTTGTCAGGCAATTATCCTGCGAACCTGGATCAACTGAACAGTGTGCTGGCCACTTGTTACAGCAATCTCCGGGACCCCAACCTGTTTGGTTTTAACTTCCTGCCCAAGGTGCTGGCCAATTGTACGCATACCGCCAATTCGGCCTATAACGACAATAGCGGCTGGCATGAAATGGCCAATACCAACCTGCAGGTGTCCAACTCATATGTACAAGGGGCCTGGGCGGTGCTATATGCCGGGATCAAGAATTGTAATACTACATTACAAGGCGCTGACACGTACGAGAAAAACTATGCGCCGAACCCTCGTCCGCAGGGGGATGTCGATGCCGTCAATTATGTACGGGGACAGGCTTATTTTCTCAGGGCTTACTATTATTTTCAACTGGAGAACCTCTTTGGACAGGACAATGTGCCTAATCCGGGCGCGGGGGATACCCTGGGTGTGCCCATCGTAACGGTGAAGGACACTACTATCATCAGCACCCAGCGTCCAAGGGCGGGTATCAAATCTGTGTGGGCGCTGATCGAGAGCGATCTTACCAAGGCTGCGGGTCTGTTGCACGGCAAGGTTTGGACAGGCAACGAGATAGGCCGGGTGGGCGAATGGGCTGTCAAGGGCTTATTGGGTAAGGCATATGTATTTACAAAGGATTATACCAATGCCAAGACCACTTTGCTGGATGTCATAAGTAACAGCGGCAGGGCCCTCATGCCTTATGCCAAGTACAGGGATGCTTTTATAGGTATTACGGCCAACGAGTTCAATGAAGAGTCGTTGTTCGAGCTGAACATCGACTTTAATGCACAGGGCAACTATGGAGTGTATGGGAATGCGCCCAACTCCACCAGTATCAATGGGCTTATCTGGAGTCCCTGGGTATTGGGTAACGACGGTACCGAAGCCGCCTCTAATCCTCTGGGATATGGCAACGAAGTGATCCATGACAACAATGTATTACGCTATGGATATACGTTGGGTGGATATAACCTGGTGACGAACCCGAACTTCAATAACTCCAAGCCGGCCAGCGCTTTGAACCCTCCGAAGGTGATGGACCCTGTCTATAAACAAAAGGCGCTGGATGCCCGTGCGAACAAGACGGTGGATCCAAGGATCTATGTCAGCATGTTGCAACCATGGCTCGATTCGGCCATCAATGTCCCATCGGACGGCTTTTTCCCCGTGTCCAAGCCGGCTTTTTTTGCGGGTCAGTTTGACAAGTATGGATGGAGCTTTCGCAAGTATGCGCCTATCTTCTCCAATGTCAACAATGTGCCGGGCGGACAGGCTGATGGCGCCAATCTCTACCTGCTGCGTCTGGCCGACGTCTATCTGCTGTATGCGGAAGCCTGTATCAATTCCGGCGAGGGCCCCAAGGGGCTTGAGTACCTGAATAAGGTAAAACGGAGGGCCTATGGCTATCCCGTGGATCAGTCTTCTCCTGTAGACTATGCAAGTCTGAATGCTACGACCAGCGCCGCGAACCCCCTATACCCCGATCCTGTATTGGGTAACAATCCTTTGTATTATGAGCGCTGGGCCGAGCTTTTTAACGAAGGGCATTGGTGGTATGATGTGTGCAGGTGGCATCTGGGCAAGTCGGAGGCCTCCTATTTTGTGACGGCGCTGAATGCGGACAATCCAATATCCTTCCCGGACAAGACTTATGCGTGGCCGATACCGCTGGCTGAGATCAATGCGAACAGCAAGATCGCGAACCAGCAGAACCCGGGGTACCAGTGATAATGCCCGCAATCTTTACCGGGGAAAACGGATGAGGAGTTTAGGTGTTTCGGTTCAATACGTTCAATTTGGCGCAGTATTCCTTGCGTCGCGACATGCCGGAGCTCAGGCGAACGGCACGAATATAGTCGAGCAGCGCGAAGACTACGAACGAGGTATCCGAGGAGGGGTCCAACAGTGTTGGAACCGACGAAGGATACGAGCAGGGCTCTCGTGGCGAAGCAGCCCTGACGAAGTTCTGAGCGTGGCGAAGCAGCTCCGACGAAGTTCTGATCTGAGCCTGGACCATTCAACAAAGGCGGCGGGAGCGATCCTGTCGCCTTTTAAAACAATTATCTTTGACTTATGCTTATGATCCGTAAGAGTGTTCTATCGCTGTTGTTAATTGTGTTTATTATACACGATATCTGTGCTCAACAGGGTGAATCTGTTGTAATGAACAAGACGAAGCTGTCATTTATGCTTGACCGGGATGGAGCGCCTATGTATGCGCTGTCTTTTGCGGGCAGGGATGTGATCAAGCCTTCCAGGATGGGATTCAAGCTGGATAAAGACAGTGGGTTTTACAAGGGCTTTCAGTCGCTGGGGGTGGAGAGGTCTACGGTGGATGCATCCTGGCAGCCCGTGTGGGGCGAGGTGAGCCGTATTCATGACCACCATGAGCAACTGGTGGTTCATCTGCAGCAGCGGGCGGCTCCGCACCGCAGGCTGGATATTATTTTCCGGGTTTTTGAAGACGGGATTGGTTTCCGGTATGTGTTCCCCAGGGAGTCGGGGCTTGGTTATTTTGTCGTCACCGATGAGATGACGCAGTTTGCGCTGGCGGGGGATCACAAGACCTTTTGGATACCGGGAGATTATGACACCAATGAATATCCGTATACGACGTCGAAAGTGAGTGAGATCGATAATAAGGAGCTGGTGGAAAAGTCTACGGATATCGCTGTACGGGTGGCGCCCGACAGGTATGCCGTACAGACGCCGTTGATGATGAAGAGCGCGGAGGGACTGTATATCAACATCCATGAGGCGGCGCTGGTGAACTATCCGGCGATGCAGTTGCATGTGGACAGGTCGTCGCTCGTGCTTACGTCGTCGCTGGTGCCGGATGCGGTGGGTAACAAGGCATATCTGCATGCGCCTTTTGCCACTCCCTGGCGGACGGTGATCGTCAGTGATAAGGCTGCGGGTATTCTTGACAGCAAGATCGTTTTGAATTTGAATGAGCCTTCAGCCATCGGCGACACCAGTTGGATACATCCTATGAAATTTGTGGGGGTATGGTGGGAGATGCAGACCGGGAAGGCTACCTGGAACTATTCGGATTATGCGGACAGTCTGTCAGCGACGAGCGGGCTTATACCCAACGGGAAGCATGGAGCTAACACAGCAAATGTAAAGAGGTATATAGATTTTGCCGCAAGCCATAATATCCAGGGGGTGTTGGTGGAAGGATGGAATGTGGGTTGGGAGGATTGGTTTGGCAATTGGAAGGAGAATGTTTTTGACTTTGTTACGCCTTACCCGGATTTTGATGTCAGCGCGCTCGCGGCTTATGCGGCATCCAAAGGCGTCAACCTGATCATGCACAATGAGACATCCGGCTCCGCGACCAATTACGAGCGGCAGATGGATACGGCTTTCAGATTTATGCGTTCGTATGGATATACCTCTGTGAAGACCGGGTATGTAGGACGGATCATTCCCCGGGGGGAGCATCATGACGGGCAGTGGATGGTGAATCATTACAACCGGGTGGCTGAAAAAGCGGCCGCTTATCGTGTGATGCTGGATGCGCATGAGCCTGTACGTCCCACGGGGCTGCAGCGTACATACCCCAACTGGCTGGCCTGCGAGGCTGCCAGGGGTAATGAGTACAATGCGTTTAGCATTGGGAGCGCCCCGGAGCATGAGACTATCCTGCCTTTTACGCGGCTCATGGGCGGGCCGATGGATTATACACCGGGTATCTTTAAGCTACGGAATTACACGTCGGTAGCGGGGAGGCAGATGCATTCGACGCTGGCCAAACAGCTGGCGCTGTATGTGACCTTATATAGCCCCCTGCAAATGGCGGCCGATCTGCCGGAGAATTATGAAGCGCATATGGATGCCTTTCAGTTTATCAGGGATGTGCCTGTGGATTGGGACGACACGAAGATATTGGAGGCCGAACCGGGGGATTATCTTTCCATTGCAAGGAAGGAAAAGGGGAAAGAGAACTGGTATATGGGATCAATTACGGATGAGCATGGGCGTGTGGCGGAGCTTTCCCTGGATTTTTTGGCGCCCGGAAAGAAATATCAGGCCGTCATTTATAAAGATGCCCCGGATGCGGACTGGAAGGACAAGCCGGAGGCCTATGTGATCGAAAAGGTGACGGTGGACAGACGGACGCGGCTATCAGTGAAGCTGGCGCCGGGTGGTGGTGCAGCTATCAGCGTGAAGTTGGTGGATTAATGCAGGGATCCGCGATTTAAAGACTCGTCAAAAGACGGTGTACAAAAATGAAAAAAAGGAGGAAGGCGAAAGGCGCCTTCCTCCAGTAAATGACGGATCACCACCCGTCATTAATAACCAACGGCAATTCATGGAACTGCCGCAGTACATCCTGCACAGAATACCCTTCGGCCAGAATCTGCTGATCATACAACAGCCGTAAAGTGACTTCATAGTCCGGATGGATGCGTACTATGTGCAATTCATTTCCTTTTTTAAGGAGAAAGTATAACATATACATTGGTTTTGTAGTGAAAAAATAAATTCCCCTCTCAATTGAAATGGAGGGGTTTATTTTTTCACAAACCTTATGGTTATACATGAAAAAGGAATGGTACATGGCGAACTTCCGGAAGGCTTGCAGGCTTGTGAGATCATCGGATCATTTTAAGACCGATTTATCCATCTCCCGGAATAGCTGCTGCAATAATTTTTTACTTGTAAAAAATTGCATTGGCGCCAAGTAACTGTAAGGGGCAGCCCTCCGTGGAGTCCGCCTTAATTTGGGCTGGGAGAGCCAGGCACCACTGCTAAATAGAATACCCGTACAATAGAATTGATATGTTGAGAGGTACCCAAATTACAGCGGCGGAACGGTTGGGCCTGCCCCGCTAAATAAAAAGGAAGGCTGCACAGAAGAAACAAATAAAAGGAAAAGATCATTGCAGCGCTTAATTCTACCAGCGTGAGGGATCGAAACGGTAGCCCGCAGCCATAGGCGAGGACTACAAGAGAAGAGCCCGACCCGAAGGGGCACGCCCCAATAAAATCTACAGCGTTTTTATCTCCATAATACGTTGTTCGAACTCCTCATTGGGGACGATGGATTTGTTCTTGATCCTTGTCTTATAAGTATTGATGGTGTTGACAGAGTATTCCAGGATACGGGCTATCTTTTCGTTGTCGTGGATACCCATTCTTATCAGGGCGAATATCCGGAGGTCCGTATTGAGGAATTCGTGGTCTTTCAGCTGCACTCTGTCCTCTTCTTTGAAAAGGACGTTGAATCCTTGTATAAAATCGGGGAAGAGCTTGAGGAATATCTTATCAAAATTCTGCAACAGCTCTTCCTTTTCTTTTTTCAGATTGGTATTGTTCACCAGGGTGATGAGGTCGTCCCATTTACGATAGGCTATCTTTTGTTCCAGTGATTTTTTGAACTTTTCGATCTTGGCGAAGAATTCGGAGTCGGCGTTGAAGAAGTAGCCGATGTATTCTTCTTTTATCTTATTTGCTTCCGACAGTTTGTTATTTGCTTCTATCAGCCGGCTGTTGACGGCCTGTACTTTTTCGTGGGCTTCTGTGATCTTTTTCTGGGCTATTTTCAGTCTGGCTACCTGCCGGAATATAATGACGGCCAGCGTAATGACGACCAGCAGCAGGAGGGTGGTGATGACCGAATAAGTGATGAGGGTCCTTTTTTGCGCTTCCACGCGGCTGATCTTTTCACCTTCTATGAGGGGGAGGATGGCGCTGACCTGTACTTTTCTTTGGCGGGCGCCGTAGAAGCTGGCGTCCCGGATGGCGGCCTCGATATAGGAGGAAGCATTTTTTACGTCCCCCTGTTTATAGAGCAGCTGTGCGAGGTTGAAGATGGCTGCGGTTTCCTTGGTGGAAGATCGGATATCTGCGATGGCGGCCCTGATGAGGAGTTGGATGGCGGTGTCGGTACGGCCGTTGTAGATATAGATATCGCTGAGGGTAGAGGCGGTGATAGCGAGCTGGTGATCAGTGAGATCGGTGCGGTTCAGCAATTGCCATAGCGCGGTCATGGCTTCCGGGCGATGGCCTGCCTTTATCTCTTTTAAGCCTTTGTAATAGGTGGAAAAAAAGGAGCCGGGCGTGTACAACTGCAGGGCTGAGTCCATGTAACAGTTGCCTTTGGCGATGTATACGGGGGTATTGTAAGCGTCGTTGTCAAAGTCACCCAGGTCATAATAGTAGCGTCCCATCAGGGCGTAATATTCCGCCGCCAGGGTGTCGGGGGCGCCTTTGATGTTTATTTCGTTGAGGGAGTCCAGGGTTTCCTTGAACATGCCGGAGGAGAGGAGACAGAAGCCTGTCTTTAGCCGGGCGTAAACGATGCGGGAGGGATCGTTCAGACGGAGGGCTGTCTCCAGTAATTTCCGGGAATAGTGGAAGGCGGAGTCATAGTTAAAGACCTTATATTCTTCATATAGGGGTTGATACCGGCGAAAAAGAAGCTCCAGGTCGCCGGGGTCGGAAGTGAAAAGCTCGTGTTTCCGGAGTGCGATGTTCCTCTCTTTTCCGGCGTCATATTGGGGGGCAGCTTCGATAGCCCGGTTCAGGTGAGCCAGGGTGAGGGGGGCGTTGTTCTGACAGCGGGCTGTCAAGGATAAAGTTAGCAACAGTCCAAATAGCAGGGGTTGGTACATGTTGCAAATGTAATAATTGAGGGGCGTTGTTCGAAGGGGGGATGGGGGAGTATTGGACAAAAAAAGCCCAGATAGAGATCCGGGCCGTTGCTAAAATCCAATATCCTATTAAAAGCCGGAATACTATACGCAAAACGTGATCCAAGAGATTTCTCCCTTTAAAACTTTTATTTTTTACCCAAAAACGTGGCAAAAATTGGGGGGTGACCGGGGAAGTTGGGGAAGTTTTTCCTCAAGTAAGAATAATGCTTTCAATTTAGCGGGTATAGTTTAATTTAGGTCATAATCATATGACAATGAATGATAGAATAGCTGATCGTATCAGTCAGGAATTGGGGGTGCCGGATCTGGTGGAGGTGTTGGCAGAGCGGGTGGCGGGATCTGAGTTTAATTCACTTTTGCTGGCAGTGTATGACAGGAGGGTTCGGAACCTGAGGGCTCCCGCACTATTACAACAGTATCGTAAAAATCGTTTTGTTCAACCTTCGGAGTTAGATATGATCGCGTTACTTGAACAGGAGCTGCAGACCCTGCGGTTTTGGAAGGGGTGTGGGTTTGAGCCGGTGGAATTATCGCCTGCCGCGCAGTGGGGAAGCTGTTCGGTGGTGGGGACGGTGAGCCAGAACAAAATCGTTTCAGCAACGCGTCAGACGGAGATTGTAGCGGATGCCACCAATAGTATCGCCTTACATATTGCGGATTTGCGGCGGAGGCGGGAGCTACCGGTGGGGGAGCCGGCTCGTTTTTGTACGGTACATCGTCATATCAGGACCCAGGAGATAAAGGGGGGGAAGGGGTTTACCGCACATTTTAAAATAGGGTGCATCGTAAGCGCGGGACGGGACCGGGGTGATCACCGGTGGGAATGTCAGGCTTTGCGGGAGCAAATGCAGGCTTTTCAATCTCTGTTCAGGGAGGTGTTCAAGGTGGATAAGATACGTTGGAAGCTACAACAGAGAGGTGGATATGAAGGAGGGATGCCGTTGATTGACCGGCTGGGGGAGTATCTTGAAAGAGAAATGCCAGGTATTGCGCTTGAAATGGAGAAGACCCCGTTGCCCAATGACTATTATAGAGGGGTACAGTTCAAGATGATCATCGATCTGGCCGGCAAGGAGTGGGAGATCGCGGATGGCGGTTTTGTCGACTGGACGCAGCAGTTGTTGGAGGACCGGAAAGAGCGGCTATTGATAGGGGGTTTTGGGCTGGAACTTTTATTCCGGGGAATGCATGATCTTCTATGAAGTTTTTGCACAAAGATTTCTTTTTTTAAAAAAGTTTCTTATCTTCATTTTCGTTAATACATCCGTGCTGCTTATATCTATCTTACCACCTCTTTTTTTGAGAAAATACTGATTAATTAGCATTACGTTTAGTAGTCCCGGCAATGTCATATTTCACCGGCCTTGTTTCGTTTTTCTGACCCAGCGAATATCTATCTCTACCATTTTTACCATCCCGGCCTATGGCTTCAGAAATGTAGGATTGTGACTTACAGAAGCGATAGCTATGCCCTCTGTCGTAGAACCCATTCAACCCACTACTTCATTTGCCATGCATGATTTCAAATCAGGTTGGTTCGTTATCTATACAAAACCCAACCATGAACGGAGGATCGCCGAGCAGCTTGAAAAAATGGATACCATTCCTTTTTTGCCTACTGTTAAGAAGCTGCGCGTATGGTCCGACAGACGTAAGTATATCGATATGCCTTTATTCCCCTCTTATGTTTTTGTCAACCTTACCAATGTCGAGACTTATTTTGATAGTCTTGGGTTGAAGGGGGTATTTTATTATGTAAGGGATGGCGAGAACATCGCCAGGGTCAGCGAGTCGGTGATCAATAACCTGCGAATGATAGTAGGCAATTTTACATCGGAGATAGAAGTGTCCTCGGAGTATCTTCAGCCGGGGAGCATCCTGTTTATCAAGGAGGGGCCGTTTACGGGGTTTAGTTGTGAAGTCATACAGTATAAGGGCAAACAAAAGATCCTTGTAAGGATAGAGTTATTGCAAAGAAATATTCTTTTAGACATCCCTGTCGAATATCTGATGGGCATTCCTGCGGAAGCTGACAATTTAAATAATGTTCCTAATTTTTAAAACTTGTAACTATGCCAGTACAACCAACCTACCCGGGGGTTTATATTGAAGAACTGCCGAGTGGTGTGCGAACTATTACCGGGGTGGCTACTTCCATTACTGCTTTTATTGGGAGGACGCTACGCGGAGAGTCGGATCAAGCGGTGACGATAACCAGCTTTGCAGACTTCGAACGATTATATGGCGGTCTTTGGGCCAAAAGCATGGTTAGTTATGCTGTAAAAGATTTTTATCTGAATGGGGGTAGTCAGGCTGTGATCGTGCGGATCAACAGGAATGGCACGAAGGCTACCATCAACCTGCCCACGGAGATAAGCCCTCCTGGTATACTTACGCTGGAGGCGGCCAGTGAAGGGACCTGGGGGAACAACTTAAAGGCGTCGGTGAATTATAAAACAAAGGACACCAGCAATACGAGTCTTTTTAATCTCATCGTTACGGAAGCCGTGGATGGGGGAAGCACGGAAAAGTTTTTAAATGTCAGCACTGATGTTAATGACCCGCGGTATTTGCCGAGGGTATTGGAGCAAGGTTCTTTATTGGTGAGGGTAAAGGGAGCCATGTCTGCCCAGCGGCCGGCGCAAACGCTGGTGGTTTCTCCGGAGAGCCCTCCTACCAGTCCTGTCAAGATGGTGGATTCGCCTGTACCGGTGACGACGACGGGTAGTGATGGGGACGATGTAACCCCTACGGAATACCTGGGGGCGGAGATGAGCCATACGGGTCTTTGGGCGTTGCAGAATGTTGAGTTCAATCTTTTATGTATACCACCTGCCACGCGTGATGCGGATACGGATAATAGCGTATACCAGGCGGGGCTGCAGTTGTGTGTTGTTCAGCGGGCGATGTTGCTGGTGGACTCTCCCATGGCCTGGGGTGAAGTGTCAGCGCCGGCTATTGCGGTGGCACAGGCCATCAGCGGGCTCAACGGTCTGAATCTGTCGGGCGACAATGCCAGGAATGCGGCTTTGTATTTTCCTCGTGTCCTTGAATCGGACCCGAAACGGGACGGGCAGACAGAAACTTTTGTTCCCTGTGGGATTATCGCGGGAGTGATGGCCAGAACGGATACATCACGCGGTGTCTGGAAAAGCCCTGCGGGCATCGATGCTTCGCTCAATTCCATACAAGGTCTTCAGATAGATCTTTCGGACGATCAGAATGGTCAATTAAACCCTGTGGGTATTAACTGTCTGCGGTCTTTTCCCATTACGGGCCGTGTGGTCTGGGGGGCGCGTACGCTGCGGGGGGCCGATGAAATTGCGGATGAATATAAATATGTCGCGGTCCGTCGTACGGCCTTGTTTATCGAGGAAAGTCTTTACAGGGGAACAAAATGGGTCGTATTCGAGCCGAATGATGAGCCCTTATGGGCGCAGATCAGGCTGAATGTGGGGGCTTTTATGCAAAACCTGTTCAGACAGGGTGCTTTCCAGGGCAAGACGCCATCCGAGGCTTATCTTGTAAAATGTGATAAGGAGACGACGACGCAGAACGATATCAACCTGGGGATCGTCAATATCCTGGTGGGGTTTGCGCCTTTGAAGCCCGCGGAATTCGTCATCATTAAAATCCAGCAATTAACCGGCGATATCCAATCTTAAAACTTTTAACTATGGCACAATTTACAGTCAATACGCAACGATTTGATCCGTATAAGACCTTTAAGTTCCGTGTGAAATGGGATGGAAAGTATGTAGCCGGCATCAGTAAGGTAGGGGCATTGAAAAGGAAGACCGATCCTATCGAGCACCGCATGGGGGGTGATCCGAACACGGTGAGGAAATCGCCTGGTCAAACCAAATACGATCCCATCACGCTGGAGCGGGGCATTACGCATGACCTGGAGTTTGAGAAATGGGCCAACAAGGTCTGGAATTATGGTGCGGGTCTGGGTGCGGAAATCTCTCTTGCGGATTTTCGAAAGGACCTCATTATCGAAGTGTATAATGAGGCGGGGCAATTGGCCATTGCCTATAAGGTTTACCGTTGCTGGGTTTCGGACTTCCAGGCATTACCTGACCTGGATGCCAGCGCAAATGCGATCGCCATCGAAAATATGACCATCCAGCATGAAGGATGGGAAAGGGATGTGCAGGTGACGGAGCCTACGGAGCCCAGCTTTACCATACCATCTTAATGTTGTTATATGCGTGCGCCTGGTGCTGCCGAGATGCTTGATCTATGGGACCGGAGCAGCGGCAAGACCCCGATCGAGAAGTCGATGGAGCTTTTGTCCCTGGCTTCTCCGGAAGGCGATCCTGCCGGGCTGAGCATCGGCCGGCGGGATGCTTGTCTATTCAGGCTGCGGGAAAGATTTTTTGGTCCTCTGTTTTCGAACATAGCGGATTGTCCGTCTTGCGGAGAGCGTGTGGAATGGAGTGGTAATATCAGGGATCTGCTTGTTGATGGGGAGGAGAAAGAAGGTGTCTTTACGCTGTATGCAGCGTCGTATGTCATTTTGTTCCGGCTGCCCAACAGCTATGATCTTATGAACGCAGCTGCATACAGGGACCACTCGGAATGGCTGTTGCGGGATTGCATCCTGGAAGCGCGGAAGCAAGATGCGTATTGTGATGTGGCGGATCTGCCCGAAGATGTGTTTGACCTGCTTGACCGGCGTATGGCGGAAGAGGACCCACAGGCCGACATAAGCATGTTGCTGAGTTGTGCGAAGTGTGCTCACCAGTGGGAAATGCCCTTTGATATAGGCAGCTATTTGTGGATGGAGATCGATAGCTGGGCAAAGCGTGTTTTGCGGGAGGTGGCGATGCTGGCTGCTGCGTTTGGATGGTCGGAGTCGGACATTCTGCAAATGAGCCCCCGCCGTCGAAGACTTTACCTGGAAATGATCAAACAATGAGCAGATGGATTGATAAGGTGATAACCCGGCATCTTGAGCCGGAGCATAATGTCAGGCCTTTTCCTGGCGGGATATTTCATGCCGTAGCCGGGGAGCCGCCGGCTTTTTCTGAAGAAGGAATACCGGGAGCAGGCGAAGATATGACAGGAAGGAATGAACGGAAGGGATTGCCGGGAGAAGAAAATATCCAGCAAAGCAAGGATGATGTTTTACGGGAAGATAATATTCGTGTTCGGCAAAGTGCGGAGAAGGTTGTAAAAAGTGAAGGGAGGGAGTTGAATAGTGAGAGGACGATTTTGGAAGGCCATGAAAAGAAGAAAATGGCGGATATGGCGGATAAAGAAATGCTGGAAATAAGGAGGATTGCGAAAGGTGAAGAAAGTGCCGTGCCCGGTACGGAGAGCGTCATGAAAGGAGAGGACAGCTCGGTGACAGGCGTAGGAAAGAAACCGGATGGGGATGATGCGGGTGTAAAAGGCCCGCCGGTAATACAGGGGAAGGTGCGGCCGGAGACGGTTCGACCGGGGCCGGAGACGCGTATAAAATATATGACCAGGGGGGCGCCTGTCTTATCGGACATCGGCGAAGTAGAACGAATGGAGCAGAAGGGATCTGAAGAAGGAAAGGGGGCGATGCGTGTACCTGGTATTGTGCAGCGTTCTTCTACATTCAATGTTTTTCGAACGAATGTATCACCGGCAGCGGCGGAACGGCAGCAGGTACATGTCTCTATCGGGCGTATTGAAATAAAGGCTGTGATACCTCCGGCGGAGACGAAGATGTCGCCGGTGAAAAAGGACACATCCGTCATGGGATTGGACCAGTATCTTGAACAAAGAAATCCGGCAAAGCAATGAGCAATGAATTTGCGATCAGCGCCGTCACGCTGACGTTGCGTAACCTGCTTGACCAAGTAAAAGAGCTGGGTGATAGCGATGTCACTGACGATCTTCCCACGGATGCGAAGCCTACGGCAGAGATCCTTATTACCAATTTGCCATTGGATGAGGCGTATAAGTTCGACCAGGCGAAGAACCAGGTGAATTTATTTCTGTATCATGTGGAGCATAGTGTGGCCTGGAAGAATATGGATATTCCCGGTGCGGTGAAAAACGGCGAGACGGGGCATCCTCCGTTGGGTCTGAACCTCTATTATCTTATTACGGCGTATGGCGAGAACAAAAATGAGATCATCGGGCATTTGCTGTTGGGTAAGGCGATGAGCATATTGCATGATCACCCTTTGTTCAGCCGGGATGAGATACGAGCGGCATTTAGCGCCAGCCTGCTGCAGAACCAGGTGGAAAGGGTGAGGATCACACCTCAGCCTATTTCTTTGGATGAGGTTTCCAAATTATGGACGGGTTTTCAGAGTCAATATAAATTATCGGTGGCTTACCAGGTGAATGTCGTGCTGATAGAAAGCAAGCGTCCTGCCAGGACGCCGCTGCCTGTGTTGATGCGGGGTCCTGGGGACCGGGGCGTGCAGGTGCAGACGGGGGTTATTCCTCCCTTTCCGACTATCGACACGGTGACCTATCCCGGTGGGCAAAATGCGGCGCAGCAAGGCGATATACTGACCATTGCGGGAAGCTTTTTGAAGGGAGGCACCGTACTGATCAGGTTCCATCATCATCTTTTACCGGCCGATGTGGATGTGGCGGTGGAAGCCGGTGGAACTGACGATACTGTGAAAGTAAAGTTCCCTACGAGTCCCAATGCATGGCCTGCTGGCGTTTATACTTTAAAGGTTGTCGTTCAAAATGCGGGGAAGCCGGATAAGGTTTCGAATTCCCTGCCTATTATGCTGGCGCCGACCATCCATTTCCCCCTGACGATCGTTCCGTTGTCGCCGCCGGGGGCGAAGAATTATATGGCTACGGTGGCTTTTAATCCCGCCCTCCGGCCGGAGCAGGATGCGTCGCTGTTGTTAGGGGACAGGGAGTTCAAAGCGGGTGTGCATACCACTACGGTAAGCTCTCTCAATATCGAGCTGGATGGAGTGGACGATGGTCCATATTTTATCCGGCTGCGGATAGATGGGGCTGACAGTCTGTTGATCGACATGTCGGCAAGCCCGCCTGTTTTTAAAGCGAGTAACAAGATCACATTACCATGAGTGAAACGTTGGAAAATTGGCAGGTGAAGAATGACCAGTATCTGGCTGCGGCTGTGGAATGGCTGCGGCTGACCTTGTCAAGGTCTGAAAGGAAGCCGTCCATGGATTGGAAGGTCAAGGATTCGGATCCTGTATCATCGTTGCCGGCCCTGGCATTTATCAAGGAGCGGTTTGGGCTTTCCGATTTTGAGCACGATATCCTGTTGCTTTGTGTCGGGATGGAATTGGATACGCGTATAGCGGGGCTGTGTGCAAAGGCGCATGAAGATCCGGGTAAGCCTTATCCCACTTTTTCGCTTGCCATGACTCTTTTTGATTCTCCTGCCTGGGATGTGTTGGCGGCGCACCGGCCTTTAAGATACTGGAAGCTGATAGAGATAAACCGTCTGGCGAATCAGCCTCTTGTCAGCTGTCCATTGCGGGCGGATGAGCGTATCACCAACTTTATAAAAGGGTTGAATTATCTGGATGAACGTATTACAAAAATAAGCTCTCCTTTCGAAACACCTATGGATGAAGAGGGTTTGTTTCCCGGCTCGCAGCAAAGGGTAGTGGACACCATTGTGAAGGATGTGCGCGCCATAGCGGACGGTCCATTCCCGGGCATTACGCAACTGGTGGGGCAAGACCTGTTAAGCAAACAGCTGGTGGCGCAAAAGGCTGCGGCTGCATTGGGGTGTCATCCCATCAACCTGCCTTTCGAGCTTTTTCCTGTGCATGCGCAGGAGACGGAGGAATTCGCCCGTCTGTGGCAGCGGGAGAGCATGCTTATACCGATTGCCGGGTTTATCGAAGCGCATAAGTCGGATCCTTTTAACAAATCAAACACGGGTGGTCAGGACGCCGGGCTATCTCTGCACAGACTGATATCTATCAGCAGGGGCATTTTTTTCTTAAGTCTTCGTGAGCTTGCGCCCGACCTGGCTTATTTTTCTTCCGTGGTGGAGGTGAAGAAACCTACCGCGGTGGAGCAGCGGGCGGAATGGGATCGTCATCTGACTGCAGGGGCTAATGGTACGTCTGCATTGCTGGCCGGGCAGTTTGATCTGAATATCCCTACTATCCGGAAGGTAGTGAAACGGTCGGCGCCTGATGAAAAGGATAATGGGAGTGGGTTCTACAGGCAGCTGTGGGATAACTGTTTGTCTGTAACAAGCCCCGGCATGGATGCGTTGGTGCAGAAGCTCGTGTTAAAGGCTACGTGGAATGATATAGTCCTTCCTGAAATGGCTGAAAAGCAGTTGCGGCAGATAGTCAGCCAGGTGAGGTACCGCAGTCTTGTGTATGACAATTGGGGATACAGGGATAAGTTGAACCGGGGGCTTGGGATCAATGCCTTGTTTGTGGGAGAAAGCGGTACGGGCAAGACCATGGCGGCGGAGGTTTTGGCAAATGAGCTTTCGTTGAACCTTTACAGGATTGATCTTTCGGGGGTAGTCAGTAAGTATATAGGCGAGACAGAGAAGAATCTTCGACGTGTCTTTGATGCTGCGGAGGACGGGGGCGCTATTTTATTCTTTGATGAGGCGGATGCGTTATTTGGCAAGAGAAGCGAAGTTAAGGATAGTCATGACCGATATGCTAATATAGAGATCAATTATCTGCTGCAGCGGATGGAGGCTTACAATGGGCTGGCTATATTGGCCACTAATAAAAAGAGTGCGTTGGATGATGCGTTTGTACGGCGGTTGCGTTTTATCGTACAGTTCCCCTTCCCCGGCTTCAGGGAACGGAGGATGATTGCGCAGAAGGTGTTCCCCCCGTCAGTGCCCAGGGGAGAGCTGGATTATGACCGGCTGGCTTCTTTGAACCTTACGGGAGGCAGTTTTCATAATGTGGCCATCAATGCCGCCTTTAAGGCAGCGGAGGAAGGCGGGAAGGTGACCATGTCTATGATCCTGTCGGCGGCGAAAGCGGAGTTTTCCAAGATGGAACGTCCCATTAAGGAAGCTGATTTTATATGGAATGAATAATTTTTTTTAAATGGATAACCGAGGCATTGTCGATTGGAATATACAGATCGACAGGATCGTGATCGAGGGCATCGTGTTGACATCCTATCAGCAGCGACAATTGAAGGAATCGCTGGAAGGGGAGTTGGGCAGGATGTTTGACGGCCGGGGAGCGAAAGAAGGTATAAGAGCTATTCAAGGTAAGGGCGAGGGGGCAACGGTTGTGCTGCGAGGGGCTGGATCTGTGCCGATGGAACTGGGGAAACAAATAGCGGCAACCGTCTTTAAAAATTTGTCGGGCAACAAATAGTTCTTTATGGAAAAGGTTGCGGCTGCCCCTATCCCAAAGCCTGCGTCCCAGCCGGAGAATGCGGAGGTGGACCAGCGGATGAAGGAGCAGGAGGATACGGCTGCTGTAGCTTCGGTGTATAGTGACGGCGCGGTCTTTTCGGATGGAAGGGGTGTTGATCTGACGGGAGTGCCGGTGCGTGGAGAGGATATGGGGGGTGAAAGAGACGTGTTGCCGGCTGTAGATGCCGGGCTGATCGTGGAAGAAGACACCGGCGAGTTGAGGCAGGGGCAGATGAGCAAGGCATTATTCTTGCGGCGGTTGAGGTCAGGTATTGTCGAGATGATAGAGCCGGTATTGGCGAGGGTTGGTCAGACGACGGAAGGGTGTCCTTATCTGAATTACTGGTTGGATTTTTACGAGGGGGAGGATGCTGTGCATGTCGAGCAGACGGTAAAGAAATATGCGCCGGAAAGTGTATATGCGCGGACGGCCGAGCAGTATATTGATGTTGTAGTAAAAAGGGCGTTGTATGCGGCGGAGGTCTGGGCGAGGACGGGCCGGCTAAGCGGGGTACCCGCGGGTGTTCCGACGACGTTGCCGGATGACCGGAACGCTGTCTTCCAGGCGAAGGAAAAAAATGGGAGTGTTGCGGGACCGGTGGATGCGCGGGCTATACGGGATGAGTTGGGGGAAGGGCAACCTTTACCGGGGGATGTGCGATCGCGGATGGAGCAGGGGTTTGGGGTAAATTTCTCTCATGTACGGACGCATACGGACAGTAAGGCGGCAGTGATATCCGACCGGGTAAATGCGAGGGCGTTCACGGTGGGTGAGCATGTGGCGTTTGGCAGCGGGGAGTACCGGCCGGGGACGTTATTAGGAGATGTGTTGATCGCCCATGAGCTGGCGCATACGATACAGCAGAAAGGGAATAGCGAGGTTGGGGGTGAAATGGAAGTGAATGGAGCGTCGTATAATACTTTGGAGATGGAAGCGGACAGGGCGGCAATAGGTGTTGTCAGTTCGCTTTGGCAGATGAGGCGAGGGGAGGGGGTGGGAAGAACCGGCAGTTCATTGACCCATTTACGTTCGGGGTTGAGGTTACAGCGATGCAGCAAGGACCTGTCGGTGTCATCGGACGACCTGGGGAGTGATCATTCGTTATGGTATTTCTGTGGTGAGACGCAGGCCGGGTTTGCAACGACGGCGAGGGTAAGAGCGGGTAACTATAGCAATGCGGCCAGCGTGCGGTGGCAGATCAGCCGTGGGGCTGACAAAGTAGAGTTTACGGGCGGCAATACCGGAGCTGAGGTTTCGATCAGAGGAAGAGCGGGCAGTTCGACGGCGCAGGATGTGCAACTGGATGCAACGGAGTCGGGCAATAACGCTGCACATATCTTACTGTCTGTGCGCAAGCCGCATAGGCTGGAAATGGTGGGGGCACCCAATGATCAGGGAAGTTGTCCGTCGTGGGCTTCAGCCTGTCATCCACCTGTGTGGTATACGCGGATCACTTACCGGATAAAGGATAATTTGAGTGATACGGTCAGCAGTGTGGATGTGAATGAGCATTTTCCCGGAACGAAGACGAATGACGTGCCTAATAACTGGATCAGTCCTGCAGCATTTTCAAGCGTACCTTATTGGGCAGCCAGTCAAACCGGCGCAGGATCATTTATAGACCATTGGTCTAAGTGGGGGGGTAACCCTTCGCCTGTGGCTCCTACAGCGCCCAATGCGGGGTCCAGCGTGGACCGTCTGCCGCATGAATTCTACGTTGGGAGCATAACCCCTACACATGGCTGTCGTGTTCAGACGCATACGGCGCACCGATACCGGGGGTATGCGCGGCACGAGGGGATAACGACCCCTGCGCCGTAGCGGCAAGCAATCGTCTTATGGGTCAGATTTCAACACATACGTCTGCAAAACCGAAAGGAGCAGCACTATCCGGAGAGATGCTGAGGCAGCGAGGGCAGGAGCAGGATGCCGGCTTATCCTTTATGGATATGCCGGATAATTCCCCAGTATCGGAAAGGGGTATGAGTTTTACGCATGTCCCTGTCCGTCCCCGGCTGTCTGCGGGTGAGCAGGTGCAATGTTGCGCCAAGGACGGCGGCTCGTGTTCGTGTTCAAAATGTCAGGAAGCTGCCGCCACTCATGGGGAGGAGGATGGGGGTGAAGAGGAAGCTGCGCAGGCGGCTCCTGAGGCCGTTTCATCCGAACCGGCTGCCGCGGAGGCTGCTGCTCCTGCTCCTGAACAAAGTATGGCGGAAGATACTGCCGCGTCGCCTGCCGCCAAGCCGGAAGAACCAGCGGCTGTATCCGGCTCTTCGTTGATCGTCGAGGATTCGGCTACGGAGGTACAGGCGGGACAGATGAAGAAAACGCAGTTCCTGCAGTTATTGAGAGAAAGTATCTGTAATGGCATCGATCCGGTGCTGGCGCGTGCGAGAAGGTCGAGCGAGGGGTGTCCTTATCTGAATTACTGGCTGGATTTTTATGAAGGGAAGGATGCCGCGCATATCGAGCAAACGGCAAAGAAATATGCGCCCGACAGTGCGGGCGCTAAAAGTGCGGATGAATATATTTCCGTTGTTGTACAGAGGGCGGTGAAGGCGGCTGAGATATGGGTAGAGACCGGCAGGGTCACTGGTGTGCCGGAGGGTGTGCCTGCTACTGTCCCCGGACAGCCTGAAGTGAAAAGTGAAGCGCCGGCTGCGGGAGTTCAGGCAAAAGCGAAAAAAGGAGGTGTCCGGGAAACGGATGATCCACGTGCTATTCAGCAGGAGCTGGGAGAGGGGCGGCCGTTGGCGTCGGATGTACGTTCGAGGATGGAATCGGCCTTTGGCACCAGCTTTTCTCATGTGCGTACACATACGGATGGGAAAGCGGCAGCGATATCCGACCAGGTGAATGCCCGTGCGTTTACGGTGGGAAATCATATGGCTTTTGGAAAGGGTGAATATCAGCCCGGGACCATGTTGGGGGATGCGTTGATCGCGCATGAGCTGGCTCATACGATACAGCAGGAAGGCGCCGATGCGTCTATGGATAAGATGGAGGTGGGCAGCGATGGCTATGAATCGCTGGAAAGGGATGCGGATATGTCGGCTGCCGGGGTTGTAAGCGCTCTTTGGGGTAAGGCGGCGGGAAAAGTCTCTGCCATTGCCAGGAATATATTACCCACCCTCAGGACGGGATTACGGTTGTCCCGGTGTGATGATAAGAAAGCTCCTGCTCCTTCCGGATCGGGGTCGGCGGCTGCGCCGGCGGCGGCGACTACTCAAAGCCTCAGCAAGAAGACCATCTCGGGTCCTACCGGGGGGAATTGCGGGAGCTATTCATGGGTCATTCAATGGGAGCTTGATAAGCCGGCTGGCGCATCGGGGGGGCATGTAATACAGCATATCACGGCTCAATACAATGTCGATAAATGCGATGGTACCGTCAAGGACCATCAAAAAATAGATTATCTGGAAGCATGGCCGATCAATGCAGGCCAGAAAGTTACCAAGTGGGCGGAAACGGGTGATACGGCTGATGATACCTACTCGGATCCTTCCTATGGTTCGGGGACAAAAGGAAATATTGTCAACGTCGGTAGTGCTGCTTATTATGATGGTATTACGTTGCCGGCGGATTTTATTGTGAACAATCCAGCGACGCAGGCCCACATACTTCCCAGTACGACGAATGTGCGCAACATACCGGGAGGATCAGCGGCTATCTCTCATAACCTGACGCCGGCGTGGGATTGTTGCCCCAATACGACCAAGACGACAACTTTTAGCAATCAGGCATAGTTTGAACAACGAGGCGGAAGAACGGATGCATATTTTTGAATTGTTCAGGAGGCATTTTTATCCTGGCATTTCTTTGGGAGCTATTGCCGTGATGCTGGACTATCCCGTGTGGTTGAAGCGGGAAAATGTCCGGATAGTGGACCGCCTGCGCGGCAAGCTGCCTTTTCCATGGAGTTCGACGGCTACTATCGTAGTCATAGAACCAAGGCTGCCTGCGGACAATCGTTCGGCCATCTACTTAAAGATCGAAGAGATGGGTATTGGGGAGGATATCGTATTTGATGTTTTAAAAGGCAATGACAAGAGCCAGGAGCATATATCGGTGATTGTTGCAGAGGCAGGTTACAGTGAAATGGAATGACTATTAAAAATGAATAAAGCACCCATAAATAGTCTTATCAGCAGCGGGGCCAAGGCATTTTTTGGGCCAGCGCCCCGCAGGGGCGAACAGGACCTTTTGGTTCAGCAGAAAGAGCGAGGGGATGTTGTTTCTTCTGTCAGCAGCGGATTTAATTTATCCGGAGTGCCTGTTTACACCGGGCTGCGGACGGGGACCCGTGTTCAATGCTGTGCCAGGGATGGGGGATCCTGTTCATGTCCAAAATGCCAGGCGAAGGCGGGTGCGGATGTCAGTGAAGGCACGTCCGAGGCGGAGGATAGCGGAGCTGAACCCGCACCGGTGCAGAATGAAGCTGCGTCTGCCACACCTGATGCTGTTTCGGCCACACCTGATGCTGCGTCTGCCACACCCGAAGCGGCATCGGCATCCGAAGCTGCGCCGACATCTGAAACGGCGCCGAAAGAGACTACGGGAGCTACTCCTTCGTCGTTGATCGTGGACGACTCGACTGCTGAGCTGCAAGAAGGGCAAATGAAGAAGACGCAGTTCCTGCAGCAGCTGAGGGAAGGGATATGTAACGGCATCGATCCTGTGCTGGCCGGGGCGGGCAGGTCCAGCGAAGGATGCCCGTATTTGAATTACTGGATGGGTCTTTATGAGGGTAAGGATGCCGCGCATATCGAGCAGGCGGCGAAAAAATATGCACCTGACACTGTCAATGCCAAAACGGCGGAGGAATATATTTCGATCATTGTTGAAAGGGCCGTGAAGGCGGCGGAGACATGGGTTGCTACGGGCAAGCTTAGTGGCGTGCCTGAGGGTGTGCCTACTACTATCCCAGGTCAGCCTGCCCGGGAGAATGCGGACCAACCTGCTCAAGACGATACGGCCCGACCTGTCCAGGATGATACGCGTCAAGCGGGGGTAGTGCAGGCCAAGACCAGGAATGGGGAGGTGAGGAAGACAGAAGATCCCCGTACGTTGCAGAAGGAATTGGGGGAGGGCCAACCGTTGACAGGGGATGTTCGGGGGCGTATGGAATCCGCCTTTGGGATGAGCTTTTCTCATGTACGGACGCATACCGATGCAACTGCAACCGAGGCGTCTCACCGGGTAAATGCCCGGGCCTTTACGGTGGGTAATCACATAGCATTTGGAAATGGGGAGTACCAGCCGGGAACGATGTTAGGGGATGCGTTGATCGCGCATGAGCTGGCGCATACGATACAGCAGAGTGGGGCGGAGGGGTCGGTTGATAAGATGGAAATCGGGGGTGAAGGTTACGATGCCCTGGAAAAAGATGCCGATAAAGCTGCTGTTAGCGCTGTTTCATCGCTGTGGGGTAAAGGAAAGGAGTTCGTTTCCGATCTGTCAAAAAATGCAGTTACCCAATTGCGTTCAGGATTACGTTTGCAGCGTTGTGATGACAAGAAAAAACCGGACACATCGGGCTCAGCAACGCCTGCTACACCTGCTACGCCTGCCGCACCCGCGGCGGCTGTCAATGTTACAATACCTAAGATCCGTGCCGCTTCAACACCCGCGGCAATGACGGTGGACCGGATCCCTCCACGCGTGGACACACCGGTGGCTGTAGGCATCGCCGGATCGGCTTCGCCCGCGCCGGCTGTGACTTTCTCCATTGATGGCGCCGGAGGCGGTAATGGCACTGCCACTATCAACGGCGCTAACACTGCTACGCTCACCGCGTCCGGCACCTTGCAACTGCGGGGAGTGGACCAGACCGATCCGGGTAAAGCCGGCAATCTAAAGCTGGTGGCGCGTCAGGGAACTACAGTACTGGCCAGCAGCAGCGGATTTACCATTTCAGCCGTCCCACAAAATTGGTCAACGAGTCTTGTAAATAGCATAACCGATCCTGACGCAATTGGGATGATCGCGAAGAATTGCTGGGAGTCAGACAGTAAAGACGTCAATGATCTTGATAAAGTAAAAAGAAAAGAACAAGTCGAAGTGACGACAAAAACAGGACCGTGGGCCGGAGCAACGCAGGGCACATCGTCATGGAAAGACGCCACCATGGGTTGCATCTTTGATCAACACCAGGATAGTCCCAGAGCTGGCTTCAGAATGCTTGGCAGCAAGATCGCCAACCAGGTGTTTGTATTTAAATGTGAACGAACCGGCGTTACGGATATTCCGGCAACAAATTCCGGGCTTCTTATTACCCGGCAGGTCACTTCCGGAGGTCCGGGTGTTTTCAAATATGATATCAGCAAGGTTGGGACCGCAGTTACAGCGAACGGATTCTCTTCGGCTGCCGCAAGCGGTTCTGCTATCGCTCCAACCCAGGTAGTATAATGGATAGGCTTTGGGATTTCTCCCTGAAAAGCGAGCATGATACGTTCTGGGGAGGTTATCAGATATTCGACAGTATCACCAATACCTTTGTCGATGCTCCCGAGTCCGACAAGAAAATTATACGTGATTATCCATTCTGGATCGACAAGGGTCCTCTTATAAACGGCACAAGGGTTTCACTTACTGTCGTCCGACTTCATTATCTGACGGGTGAAGCAATTCGTATCGCTCATATTGTGGAAGAAACCGGGAAGGGGCGAACGCTTTACGTTATGGGACCCAAGATCATACGAGATGAATTTGTGAACGAGATCTTAACCACAGACGCTACACAGTATCAAAGCGAGTATCCGTGGATCCCAATGAGCTATGATGGAGTTGTAGAACCATCTCCGGGAATAGACTATAATTTTGAGATCACGCAATACCAATTTGAGCAGCCGGGTATTTACCGTATCCAATGGCGTCCCGGTCTTTACCGGTCAAATATTCTGACCATCATTGTAAAACAGGTGACAAGAAAAGGTAATTTACTATGACAACCTTTCCCCGTAGTCCCCGCGTCCTGAAAGCCGGCGTAGTTTTGCTGAACCCTATCAGCTCTGCCATCGACCGGATCATTTCCCTTCAATATAATCCCGGACATCTGACGCGATCGTTAAAGGCGCAGACGATAGATGACGCTAACCGGAGCCAGGCGTTGCGGCTAAAAGGGCCGCCCACGGAGACGTATACCCTGGAGGCTGAGATTGATGCGACGGACCAGCTGGAATTCCCGGACCTGAACCCGGAAGTACGGGACAACGGGTTGTCGCCTATGTTGTCTGCTCTGGAGTCGATGGTATATCCCAAGAGCAGCGATCTGCTGGCAACCAACAGCATTGCTTCTTCGGGGTCGCTGGAGATCATTCCCACGGAGGGGCCGTTGATATTATTTGTCTGGAGCAAGAACAGGGTGGTGCCTGTGAAGCTTACCAGTTTTAGCGTGACGGAGGAAGCATTTGACCCAAACCTGAATCCTATCCTGGCCAAGGTAAGTCTGGGGATGCAGGTGTTGACGGTGAATGATCTTGGTTTTGACAATAAGGGAGGCAATTTATATATGGCCTATCAGCAGCAGAAGGAGCAATTGGCTACGAAGTTCAAGCCGGGGCTTTTGAGTACGCTTGGGCTCACTCAAATCCCGTAAATAATAATCTATGACGGATCCATTTTTCAATATGTTATTGTCGGGGAACAGACAGGTGAATCAGTTCCCTGTGACGAGCCGTTATTACAGGGTCGAGACGGCGGCTTTTCAGATAGACGATGACAGGACTGTGGCGTATTTACGCCGTCGTATCATCCCATCGGCGGAATCGATGACAGTGGTAGCGGTCCATGAAGTAAAACAAGGGGATCGGCTGGACAATATTGCCGCCCAGTATGTTGGCGATCCGGGGCAATTCTGGCAGGTGGCGGATGGGAATAATGCCATGAAACCGGAAACGCTGACGGACGTGCCCGGCGCCCAAATAAATATCACGCAGTCGCAAAACATGCCTGGGATGTAAGTTATGATCAAGGGAAGGGTTGTACTTGGACTTATGATGGGGCCGGTGGTACCTGTACCAGTGCCTCAGCCTATCATCGATGCGTTGACCAGCGTGCAGGTGAAGAGTGCGGCGGGCGAGCCCAGCGGTTTTCAACTGAGCTTTACTTTTACCAATAAGGGGCCGCTGACTACGCTGTTGTTGTTGTTGGGAGAGGTGGGGCCTTTTATACGTGTGATCATCACGGTGACGGTGAATGGAACGCAGCATGTGCTGATGGATGGCATGATCGGTCATCACCAGGTAAGTCCTGATGTGATGAAAGGCGAGACGACGTTGACGGTGACGGGGGTGGATCTCACCGCAGTGATGGGGCTGATCGATTTTACCGGTATCCCATACCCCTGTATGCCTGCGGAGGCCAGGGTGGCGTTGATCATCGCCAAGTATGCCATATTTGGGATGATACCGCTGGTGATACCCAGTGTGTTCCTGGATGTGCCGATTCCCGTCATTTCAATACCTGTACATCAGGGTACAGACCTGGCGTATGTCACCAAACTGGCTACGGATGTAGGGTATACCTTCTACATTGAGCCAGGGCCTGTGGCGGGGACGAACACGGCTTATTGGGGACCGGATATTAAAGTGGGCATACCCCAACCGGCCCTGAATGTCAATATGGATATATTTACGAATGTGGAATCCTTAAGCTTCAGCATGAACGGGGCGGCCAAGAAGATGCCTATTGTATTTATACAGAATGAGGAGACAAAGGTCCCCATACCTATTCCTATCCCGGATATCAGTCCATTTAACCCGCCATTGGGGTTGATACCGTCCATACCTACGCAGTTCCCCATGATGCGGGATACGGCCAAACTGAATCCGGTGCAGGCGATCATGCTGGGGCTGGCGGAAGCGTCCAAATCTTCCGACAATGTTTCGGGCACAGGGTCTTTGAATGTGCTGCGATATGGAAATGTATTGAAGGCAAGATCACTGGTCGGCGTAAGGGGAGCGGGAGACGCGTTTGATGGATTATATTATGTCAAATCGGTGACCCACAAAATACAGCGGGGAGAATACAAACAGGATTTTGCACTAACCAGGGATGGCCTATTATCTACACTACCGAAGGTGCCTGTTTAACATTCAAAAGAGCCTGTTCAATTTATATGAGTGAAAAGTACTATGGTAAGTACAGGGGGCTTGTGCTGAACAATGTGGACCCTTTGCAAAAAGCGCGTTTGCTGGTGCAGGTGCCTGATGTGCTGGGGTTGGGGACATCCAGCTGGGCGATGCCTTGCGTGCCCATGGCCGGTATACAGATGGGGGTGTATGTTGTGCCGCTGATCGGGGGAGGCGTATGGGTGGAGTTTGAAGGCGGCAACCCGGATTATCCTATCTGGACGGGGGGATTTTGGGGTTCTGCGGCAGAGGTGCCTGCGCTGGCGCTGGCGGGTATACCTGCTTCTCCCAACATCGTATTACAGACTACTGCGCAGAATAGTATCGTAGTAAGCGATCTGCCTGGTCCGACGGGTGGCATTATGCTGAAAAGCACTACAGGTGCGTCCATCATTGTAAACGATACGGGTATTTATATTCAAAATGGGAAAGGGGCCAGTATTATAATGGTTGGTCCTTCGGTGAACATCAATACGGGCGCATTAACCATTACCTAAAACAGACGTATGCCGGGACCGTTGTTACATGTAGGGGCAACCGTTATGTGTGTGCATGGCGGGCAGGCGCAGCCGACGGCGCCTAATCCCCGTGTGCTTGTGAACGGACAGCCCATCGTTACACAGCCGGCCCCCTATGTGGTCGCGGGGTGTGTATTCAATATATCGGGCGCTCCCAGTCCCTGTGTCACCGGCCAATGGATCACGGCAGCGGTGCGTGTCCTTTCCAACGGGATGCCTGTGCTGTTGATGGACAGCCAGGCCATTTGCGCGCCCAACGGCACCCCTTTACTGATCACGGTGGTTCAGCCACGGGTAGTAGGGATGTGAGGGGTGGTTCCGGTATGTGGTGGAATGGTATAAAATAATTGGTATGAATATCAGCTATCCTTACAGTTTTGATAAGACGGGCAGGACGGCGAGCGTGGATGACGACCGTCATATCCGGGATATGATCGAGCAGGTGCTGTTCACGGCTCCGGGAGAACGGGTGAACCGGCCTGATTTCGGCAGCGGTCTTCTTCAACTTGTATTTGAGCCCAACAGCGATGAACTGACCATCACCACGCAATTTATGGTGCAGGCTGCGCTGCAGCAGTGGCTGGGGGATATTATCGAAGTGAATAATGTGACGGTGAGCAGTGAAGATTCATCCCTGATGGTAACGGTGGCGTACACCATCCGTCGTACACAATTGGTACAGGTAGCGCAATTCTTACGATAATGAAATATTTCTGTTGTGATAAGCGGCGGCGTAATGCGGTGAAGGATCATCCCATCCTCAACGGCATTGACTTCCTGGAAGTGGTGGACAATGTAACGGATGCCTATGAGGACAGGCAGACGACCTTGCTGGTCCATTTTATCAAGGACCTGGGTGGATTGACGTTGGATAAGAGCCAGGTGATCATAGAAGGCGGGGACAGGATAAAGAATATACAGGTCGTGGCGGTAGAGGAAGGGGTGTTCTCTCCTCCTATAGCGTCTCCGCCGGAAGATGCGGGCAAGGTACTGGTGGTGAGAGTAAGCGAGGCGGGTGATTTTTCGACATATACTTTACGGCTGGTGAAGGATGATACTACGGACAATCCACCGGATGGTGTCGATCCGGTGATGGCATCCATCGATTTTTCTTTTAAAGTTTTGTGCAATAATGATTTCGACTGTCAGCCTGTACATGATTGTCCGCCCGGGCCTCAGCAGGCGCCGGAGATCAGCTATCTGGCCAAGGACTTTGCCAGCTTCCGGCAATTGATGCTGGACAGGATGGCGCTATCGATGCCGCAATGGACGGAGAGGAACCCTGCGGATATCGGGATCATGCTGGTGGAAGTGCTGGCCTATGCGGGAGATTATCTGAGTTATCAGCAGGATGCGGTTGGTACGGAAGCGTACCTGGGGACGGCCCGGAAGCGTATATCGGTGCGGCGGCATGCCAGGCTGGTGGATTATTATATGCATGATGGCTGTAATGCCCGTACCTGGGTGCATCTGGAAATAGCGAAGGGGGTAGGTGTGGTGAAAATTGTGAAAGGGGGGACTGCGGGATTTTTGACAAAGGGCGTAACGGATCTGCCGGTGAGCTTCCGGTACGATGCGGCCTCTTTTGAGACAGCGCTGGAAGAGAATGTCAGTGTCTTTGAGCCCATGTATGACGAAGAGTTGCGGTATGAGCATAATGAAATGAAATTCTATACCTGGGGTGACAGGGATTGTTGTTTGCCGAAGGGGGCGACCTGTGCGACGTTGAAGGGTGATCTTACTACGTTGAAGCCGGGCCAGGTGTTGATCTTTACAGAGGTAAAGGGTCCACAAACGGGGAATGCCGCGGATGCAGATCCCGGTCACCGGCATGCAGTCCGGCTGACGGAAGTTACGCTGACGTATGACCCGTTGTATGGGAGTGGAATGGGTCTGGCGTTGACAAAGATAAAATGGGGTACGGCGGATGCCTTGCCTTTCCCCTTGTGTATCTCTGTGTTAAATGGGACGAATTTTTGGGATGAGGTCAGCGTAGCGTTGGGGAACAATGTGCTGGTGGATCATGGCATGAGCGTGAAGGATACAGTGAATAGTTCATTACGACCGGATACGGTGGAAGCGTCTACGATGGTATTGGCGGGTACTGGTACGTCGGGGTGTTGTGAAGAGGCAGCGTCGTCGCCGTTGCCGGCCAGGTTTGCGCCTGTGTTGACCAGGGGACCGCTGACTTTTGCGGCGCCGTATAATGCGGGTGATCTTTCGCAGCCGGCGGCAGCAGCCTTTGAGTGGTCGATGCGGGATGTGGGCCCTTCCATCCTTCTTATGGAGGATGGCACTGCGGAGAAATGGTTACCGCAACGGGACCTTCTTGAAAGCCGCGGCAATGCGAATGAATTTGTCGTTGAAGTGGAGTCGGATGGAATCTCGCATATCCGTTTTGGAGATGATAAGCTGGGAAAGCGGCCGCAAGCGGGGACCCGGTTTCTTGCCGCTTACCGGGTCGGTAACGGAACTTCCGGGAATATCGGCAGAGATGCTATTGCGAGCGTGGTGACGAACAACCCTGATATTACGGGGGGGACGCAAACGGTGTTATCGGTGACGAATCCTTTTGCAGCTGATGGCGGTGTCGATCCGGAAAGTATGGAGAGAGTGCGGCAAAATGCGCCCGCGGCCTTTCGAACACAGGAGCGGGCGGTGACTGCCGGGGATTATGAGGATATGGCGCTGCGCTGCTCTGATGCTATTCAGCGTGCGGCATGTACTTTCCGTTGGACGGGCAGCTGGAGGACGGCATTTCTTACCATCGACCGACTGGGTGGGGAGACGATCACCACGGACTTTGAAGATGATATACGGACAAAGATGGATCGATATAGAATGGCGGGGCAGGATGTGGAGGTGAATGGCCCGGAATATGTTTCGCTGGAATTGGAGATGGTCATATGTGTCAAGCCTAACTATTATCCCGGCGATGTCAAGGCGGCCCTGTTGAAGATCTTTAGCAATCGTGTATTGCCGAACGGTACGCTTGGCGTATTTCATCCGGATAATTTTTCTTTTGGTCAGCCAGTGTATCTGAGTCGTCTTTATGCAGCTGCTCAAGCTGTGGATGGGGTCGCATCGGTGCAGATCACCCAGCTGAAGCGACAGGGGGATGATAATAATGACGCTGTTGATACGGGGCAACTATCGTTGGGCAGGCTGGAGATCGCCCGGCTGGACAATGATCCCAACTACCCGGACCATGGAGTTTTTACACTAATAATGAACGGAGGTAAATAATATGCCGGAATTATGTAGCTGTGGTTGTTGCGAGGGGGTATCTCCAGAGACGCCGTTGCAGATCAGCAACCGGCCGGGTCTTAGCGCTATCGCATACAGGGTAGGTACTTATCATGAGTTTCGTGATAGCCTGCTTGCGGCGTTGTCGGATGCCGACCTGCCGGCTTTGCGAGCGCTGACGACAAGGAGTGATGACGATCCTACTATCGCCCTGCTCGATGCGTGGGCGGTTGTCAGTGATGTATTGACGTTTTACCAGGAGCGTATTGCAAACGAGTCTTATCTGCGAACTGCTACCGAGCGTTACTCAATATTACAGATGGCGCGTCTCATCGGATATGAGCTGCGACCGGGTGTGGCCGCCAGCACTTATCTGGCTTTTACCCTGGATAAAAGCCCTGTGGCGCCGCTGACCATACCGGGTAGTACTTTGACCCCACTGACACCTGCCCTTGTCCTTGATGCAGGTATCAAGGTGCAATCGGTGCCGGGCACTGGGGAGCAGGCGCAGACCTTTGAGACTATAGAAAAGATAGAGGCGCGGCCTGAGTGGAATGTCATCAGGCCGAGGTTACAGGTGCCGCAGCCGGTGAAGCTGAAGTATGGGATGTTTATTTTTAACGGCGTCACGAATGATCTAAAGAAAGGCGATGTGCTGCTGGGTGTGACGAAGGAGAAGTTCTTTATGCGGAGCGTGTTGAGTGTTCAAATCGATGCTGTGGGTAAAACGACGACGGTATATATCGATGACAGTATTTCCCTTCCTGGTTTTTCGGATAAGCCGTCCTTGCCGAACGGGGATGTGGGTACGTTACTAAATAAGGATGTGCTGGACGATACGGTGCTCTCCAATATTGTATCTCACACCTGGAAGGAGGATGACCTGGCGTTGGTGTTGAATACAAAAAAATGGGATGCGACGGATATGATGAACAGTTTACAAACGAAGCTGGGGGAAAAGGATGCTACTTCGGATGACGGGGTATATGTATTTAGAAAAACGGCGTCTCCCTTTGGGTATAATGCTCCCAAAAAAGTGACGTATAATGGCAATATACCTAATCCTGTGTCGAAGTGGAGAGAATGGAGGATAAAGGAGAACTGCAAGTTTATTTATCTGGACAGTGAGAATAAGGAGGTAGTGCGGGGTGGTTTTGTAGGTGTAAGGGAGCCGGGGAAAAGTCTGGAGAAAGCAAAAGTCTTTACTATCGAGCAGTCCAATTCGGGTTCACGTACCCAATATGGGCTGAGCGCCAAGACCACTTTGTTGCAGGTGTCTTCCAAGGAATATTCCTGTTGGTTCGATGCGGATATCAGTAAAGATGATTTTTCGGCGATCCGGGGTATTAACCTGATGATACAAAGCGAGCTGCTGGACCTGGCGGGTCTTCCTATCGGGCAGGTGGTGGAGGGGGATAGTATCGTGCTTGACCGCTGGTATCCCGGGTTGAAAAGCGGCGGGATGATGGTGCTTACCGGAGAGCGGGTTGATCTGAAAGGGACGACGGTCAGTGAAGTGATGGAATTGAAGGAGGTCCTTGTGGAGAAAGGGTATACCGTCGTACGGTACACGACATCATTGACTTACAGTTATATCCGGAACACGGTGACGATGAATGCGAATGTGGCTTTTTGCACGCATGGAGAGACGGTGAATGAAGTAGTGGGAAGCGGGGATGCTTCGGCGCCCTTTCAACGATTCCCGCTCAGACAGCCACCCCTGACTTATACTTCATCTTCCGCGCCGAGCGGGGTCGAGAGTACTTTAAAGATGTATGTCAATGATGTATTGTGGCATGAGGTGGATGTATTTTATGGTCATGGTCCGGAAGAGCGTATTTATATCACCCGTAGGAGCAATGATGGAAAAACGACGGTGATCTTTGGGGATGGAGTTACGGGCGCCCGTCTTCCCAGCGGGACGGAGAATATAAAGGCTATTTACAGGAAGGGTATCGGGTTGGGGGGATTGGTGAAAGCGGGTCAGCTATCCCAATTGCTTACGCGGCCGCTGGGTGTAAAGGCGGCGGTCAACCCGTTGCCGGCCAAGGGGGCTGCGGACCCGGAGAACCTCGACGATGCCCGGAGCAATGCAACACTGACGTTGATGACTTTTGACCGTGTGGTATCATTGCAGGATTATGAGGATTTTGCCCGGGCTTTTCCGGGGATAGACAAGGCGCTGGCTACCTGGACCTTTCATCATCAAAAAAGACATATCTACATTACGGTTGCCGGAACAAATGGGGCGTTGGTGGAGAGTGGTGATGATCTGTATAAAAATCTTTTAAAGGCCATCCGCCAGTCGGGGAACGGGCCTGTATCCATAGAATTGAATTCTTACAAGCCAGTGTATTTCAGGATCTCTGCGAATATAATCGTGGACGCGGACTATATACCGGAAAAGGTGCTGCAGACGGTGGAGGAACAGCTGCGGAGCGTATTCTCCTTTAAAGCCCGTTCGTTTGGGCAGCCGGTGGCATTAAGCGAGGTGATGACGGTTTGTCAGCAGGTAAAGGGGGTTGTTGCGGTGGATGTCGATGGTCTTTATTATTCCACGGATACCCCGGGGGTGAACAATTTGTTGATAGCAAATATACCGATGACGGGCTCTGACAAGGTGGTTGCTGCCGAACTGCTGACCCTGGATGCCTGCCCTGTAGATCTAAAATTACTATCATGAGCTTTGATATCGACAGACTATATAAACTGCTGCCTGCGGTATACCGTATACGTGACCAGGCGGGTAACGGCGTTGACGGGCAAGGTCAGGGGGTATTGTATGCGTTGATGTCGGTGATCGCGGGACAGCTGGCTGTGCTGGAAGAGAACCTGGACCAATTATATGACGATCAGTTTATCGAAACCTGTGCGGAATGGGTAGTTCCTTATATCGGGGACCTTGTAGGGACCAGGGGGCTTGTGAGCTTTCCCGATGCGCCATTCAGCGAGCGGGGACAAGTGGCGAAGACTATTGCTTATCGTCGCAGAAAGGGTACGGCGGCCATCCTGGAGGACCTGGCGTTTGACGTAACAGGGTGGAAGGCTAATGTTGTGGAGTATTTTCAACTTTTATCCACCACTCAATACCTTAACCACCTGCGCCCGGCTAATCTATCCGTCGCCCCGATCAGGGGGAGAGCGACCCTGGAATATGCCAACACACCCTTTGATGTACTTACACATTCCGTCGACGTAAGACGGATAGCGTCGGGGAGAGGCAAGTACAATATACCCAATATCGGAATCTTTTTATGGAGGATACAGGATTATGCGGTGCTTGGAGCCCCTGCCTACCAGGTGGATAGTCTGCGATACATGTTTGATGCATTGGGGAAGGATGTCGCCTTATATAATAAACCTGTTACAGAGGTGGATATCACCCACCTGGTGGGGCCCATCAATGTTCCCATGCCGTTGAGGCGTTTCCCTTTCAGTAAATCGCGCGATACATGGTATGGGGACGGGAAAAGTGTTGCGGTGTTTTTTGATGGGGTGATGGTGGCGGTAGATGATATCTGTATCTGTGACCTTCATGATGAAGGATCGCCTCCGGGATGGGCGAATATGCCTGGCGACAAGGTTGCTATCGATCCTGTGCTGGGGCGTATCGCGCTGCCCTCCGGACATTCACCTGTTGCGAAGGTGACGGTGAATTACAGCTATGGTTTTACCACGGACATCGGCGGCGGGGACTATGATAAGGAAGCAAGTTTTACCGCGGAATTGAAGCCTGTGGTACAGGTGCCAAAGAATGCCGCTACGATCAAGGATGCGTTGGATATGCTGGGGACGGGTGGAGGCGTGGTGGAGATCACAGGTAGTGATTATTATACAGCGCCGGCCGCGACGGAAGTGCCGGCGGGGAAGAAGATCGAGATCCGGGCGACGGAAACAAGCAGACCCATTGTGATCATCGCAGGAGAGTGGACGTTGACGGGCGGGCAGGATGCGCAGTTGAGCCTGAATGGCCTGGTATGTTGTGGGGGGATCATTCATGCGCCGGCGCACACGGGTGGAGGAGCGTTGAATTTATTACAGACGTTGACGCTTACGAACTGTACGTTAGTACCGGGGCGTACCCCTTTTGATGGGGGCGCTGCCGAGGTGCGGCTGATAGTTGAGGCTGAGAATATGAAGGTAGAGGTCAGCAAATGCATCGTGGGCGGCGTACGTGTGGCAGATGGGGCGACTGCTGGGGTTGCGGACAGCATTATTGATGCCGGGGATCAGGGAGGATTGGCCTATGGAGGTGTTCCCGGGACGGATGCAGGCGGGACTTTATCTATTCAAAATAGTACTGTTATCGGGCGGGTGAAGACGACGATCATGACGCTGGCCTCCAATACCATCTTTGACGCAGCGGCGGGATCAGGCAGTAATGAGCTGCCGGTGGAAGCGGAAAGGCTGCAGGAGGGGTGTATCCGTTTTTGTTATTTGCCGCCGGGGTCGCGCGTTCCCAGGCCGTATCGTTGTCAACCTGCGACATCTGACGATGCGCCGCGGGTCAAACCTGTATTTAACTCCTTACGGTATGGTGATGCCGACTATTGTCAGCTGAGCTGGTATTGTGCTGTAGAGATCAGGCAGGGGGCCGAGAACGACATGGAGATGGGGGTTCTTTATCATTTATTTCAACCACTGTGTGAATATAATTTACAGACGAGATTAAACGAATACCTGCGCTTTGGACTGGAAATAGGATTTTTTTATGCTTCTTAAAAAGTAAACAAAGAGGAGGACGCAACTATGGCAAGCGATATTTCCCGCAAATTATTCAGAAAAGAAAATCATTATAGCGGGGTCATCAACCAGCAAGGCAGGGTAACCCTCGATGCCGACCTGAATGAGCAACTGGACATTCAACTGTACAGGACGCATACGGAAACCATAGACGTAATAGGGTATTCGGGCGTGCCCAAAAAGAATGGAGGATTCCTTATCAAGGTGGTAAATGGGGTCGGTCTGACGATTGCTCCGGGGCGCATGTATGTAGGGGGATTGCTGTGTGAATCGGAGGGTAAGAACCTAAATTATTTTAATCAGCCGTACTATCCTGATCCGGACACTAAGTATCTAAAGAAAGAAGGCGCATTGAGCCCGCCGGAGAGTCCGGCGAGTCCTGTGGAAAGTCCTTTGAGCCCCGTGGAAAGTCCGGTAAGTCCTCCCGAGAGTCCGGCCAGCCCATTGGAGGGATCACATTTGAATATTGCGGACGGCACCTATCTTGTTTATATCGATGCCTGGCAGCGGGAGGTGAACCATCTGGATAATCCTGCGGTCCAGGAAGTAGCGCTGGGGGAGGCGGATACTACGGCGAGGCTGCAGACCGTGTGGCAGGTGAAGCTGTTGAAGGTGGATGCGTCCAATGCTCCGGCGGCTTCCTGTAAGACGAGCTTTCAGGAATGGAAGGACCTGATCAAACCGTCCAGCGGAACGCTGGCTGTCCGTACAAAGACGGATACATCGAAGAATGACCCCTGTTCGCTAAAGCCCAGTTCGGGTTTCAGAGGGTTAGAGAACCAGTTGTACAGGGTGGAGATACAGAAGGGGACGTCTCTTGCGAGCGCCTCGTTCAAATGGTCGCGGGATAATGCCACGCTGGAAACGACCATCGAAGACATCAGCGGCAGCAAGGTCACGGTGGCCAGCATCGGAAAGGATGATGTGATGAGCTTTGCTACGGGACAGTGGGTAGAGATCGTGGATGATATATCTACCTTGCAGAATGAGCCCTACCCGTTGGTGAAGATCATCGGGGTGGAGGCTGCGACCCGGGAGATAACGCTCGGCACGTCGGTGAACCAATATAAAGGAATGGCAGGGTTGAAGCTGCGCCGGTGGGATCAGACCAGTGCATCGGCGGATGAGAATGGAACGGCGATCGTCAGCGGATGGATGGACCTCGATGAGGGTATTGAAATGCAGTTCTCCAGCGGTACCTGTAGTCCGGGTGATTATTGGCTGATACCGGCTCGTACGGCGACTGCGCAGATCGAGTGGCCTCCTAACGATCCTGGCGGTCTACCGCTGGAACGACCGCCGGTGGGCACCCGTCATCATTATAGCAAGCTGGCTTTTCTGAAAGCTGCCGGCGGCCTCGTGACCTGGGAAGATTGCCGGGAGTTATTCCCATCGCTGACGGATATTTGTGCAGAGGATATTTGTTTTAAGAGCGATAACTGTGATCTGGGAGAAGCGGACAATGTGCAGGAGGCGTTGGACCTGCTGTGTGCTGCGAGTGATCTGCGGGACCATAATAAACATCTGCATGGTTATGGGGTTGTCTGTGGGATGAAGGTAACCTGCGGTCCTACCCGTGAATATGTTGTGATCGGGAACGGCTATGCCCTGGATTGTGAAGGGAATATCATCCGGCTGAACGAGGGCTCCGGCTTTCGATATAACATAGTGGCGGAAGCCGCGGCTGCGGGGCTTTTGAGTAATGAGGGCAATGGGGAGGTAAGCATGAGTATTGCCTATAAGGGGAAGGACAGACCGTCGCTGTCCCTAGAGCAGTATGTTAAAAAGACCTTTTGGGAAGAAGTGCTGGAGGGTTCCTTGTTACAGGACTTTTTTAATGACGATATCAAACCCCTCTTCGACTGGGTAAAGAAGCAGCTGACCTTTCCCCAAAACGATACGCCGCCCGTGCCGATAGGCCAGCAACGTATTACGGCCCTGATGAATCTGATCTGGGGGCTGGTAAATTCCGCCAGCGGGCCTTTTGTATTCCTTTCGGGTAAGAAGGAGCGCAGCGAGCTTTGCAACCAAAAACCTGAAGAGAAGCAAAACGAGGACCAGCTGTTGTATTGTGTGTATAAGGAGTTGCGGGATCTGCTGGCAAGTGAAACATTCTGCGGAATGTTTGACAGGGACCATCCTTTCCCGGCCTATAAGATCGACCCTGGTCTGGACACTATTTTCGGACCTGTCTTTAAATTCCACAACAGGCTCCGGCTCAATCCCGCGGCGAACTTTGCCTATACCTGCGGGAGGAATAACAGGATATATGTATATAACCTTTCCACCCGTCTGCTGCAACAAACGTTGATCTTTCCTTCCAGCACTAATATCGTCCTGCAGGATATCGCGGTATCCACGGACGGGAAAGAATTATACGCGACGGGGCTGCTGGATAACAAGGATTCGGTGATCGCCGTCGTATCTATCGATACGGCCAGCGGTAAGCATGACTGGGTAAATGGTTCATCCGTAAAATGCGCTTTTAAATATGTCAGCCTGGCCTATAGCGACAAATTCGGGCTTTATGCCATTTCAAAGACCAGGGGGCTTTACAGGATAACGGGCATCGGCACGGCGGGATTTACCGAGACACAGATCAGCGCCTTTAATGGTACGGGGCTGATCGTGATCCCCGCGGGACAAACATTGGCGTATGTCGCCAGCAATGCCGCTATAGCCACGGAGACGGATCAATTTACACAAGTGATGTCCATCGATCTGGGGACGAGTGCGCTGTCCAGGACCTTTTTTGTCGGCGGAGACAATAACAAGGATGATATATGGGTATATAAGAATGTCTTATATTCCACCAGTTTTAATGCTGTGCGGCTTCTCAGAGGGATCGATGTCAATAGTGTCAATGACATCTTTGCACCCATAACGATCGACACGGATCCTTTTTACAGACTGGCGGCTGTGCAGACGCAGCAAGGAGAATATCTGCTGATCAGCGATTCCGACAAGTTCAAGGTAACGAGGATGGACCTGAAGAACCATTCGTTGGATGGGAAGTTCAGGATACCCGTGCAGCTATACCCGTTGGCCATGGTATCCACGGTGAATAATAATACGGTCTTTGTGTTGAATAGTATTTCCAATACTCTGACTGTCGTCGAGGTGGGAAAAGCGTTCGCAACACCCTCACCGAACTATACGGAGGAGCCACCCTACGACATCGCGGATTATCATGATGACGTGATAGCAGCATTTAAGGACCTGATGGGGCATTTATTACAACATTTAAAGGATGCCTTCTGCGGGAAGTTTATCATCGATTGTCCTGATTGTAACGAGAAAGATAAAGTTTATCTCGGAACGGTGATGATACAGAACAGAAAGGTTTACCGGATATGCAATTTCAGCAAGCGGAAATATGTGAAGACCTTCCGTACTTATGGCTACTGGCTGTCCACCATTCCTATACTGCCGGTGCTGAAAACCTCTTTTGAGAAATTTTGCTGTACTGTACTAAATAAATAACTTGTTATGAGTAATGGAATATATACTGCCACCGGGCAGGTGATCGACAGGGACACCAACGAGGGTGTCCCGAAGCTGTCTGTCGAGGCCTGGGATACCAATACGCAGCGCGCTCAAGCTGCATTGGGCAGCGCTAATACGGACGACAACGGCCGATTTAGCATCACCCTGGATCTTAAAAAACTGCAATACGAGCAGGCGCCTGATCTCTTTTTTAAGGTCTTTCTTAATGAAAAGCTGTTGGATAGTACGGAGAGCTCTGTATTATGGAATGCCAATACCCAGGAGAGTGTAACGATCAGGATCAGGACAACGCGCGAGCGGCCGGCGGGTAAGGACAGGTTGAACACGGCGCAGGTGTTTAAGGGGGTCGACTTTTTTCAAAAATCCGATTTTAAGGGTGTCTTTAATGAGTACAAGGGAAAAGCCAGCACTTCTCTGGGGTTTATCGCGGATATATTCAAGAACGCCATACCGAACATGGATCTTAATCCCCTACAGGTGACGGGGGTAAAACACAATGATGTGATCAACCAGGATGTCAATGCGGCCCGGCTCAATCTTGCGACAAAGAATGTCGCTGTACAGGAAGTGGTGCCGTATCAGCCGGGCCTTAATTCTACGTCCCTGCAGAACATCACCTCCATGCCTTTGAACCTGAAGGCGGGACAGGCAGTGCGATTGTATGAGGAGAATGGAAAGGTGAAGTATTATAGTATAGTGAAGGAAGGGACTGCCGCGGGCGGAGCGGCTACTGCCTCGACAACTCCTGCCGGGACAGTTCCTGTAGCGACAACCGGGGCCGGGGGAGCGGTGTCGGCAGCACAGTTGAATAATCTCCAGGCAGCGTTGGATTCAGCCCGTCAGGATGCGGCCAAAAAGGATGAGACGATCAACACGCTGAGATCCCAGGTGGAAGCGCTGCAGAAACAGCAGCAGGAAGTGGATACTTTGCTGAAATCGGAAAAATTTACGAAGCTGATGGAAAGACCGAATGGATAAACATATGGCGATTAAAAAAAAGAATGAGGTTTTGGTCAGCTGCGTCATGCCAACCTATAACAGGCGGGCATTTGTACCGCATGCCATCCGCTATTTCCTGCGGCAGGATTATCCTTTTAAAGAGCTGATCATCATCGATGACGGGACGGATAGTATTGCGGACCTGGTGCCGGATGATCCATCGATACGTTATTATGCGCTGCAGGGTAAGATCACGCTGGGGGCCAAGCTCAATCTTGCCTGCGAGCATGCAAGGGGGAGTGTGATCGTCAACTGGGACGACGACGACTGGTATGCTCCTAACCGTCTGACCTACCAGGTACAGGCGCTGGAGGGAACAGGAATGAATGTCTGTGGTATCAATAAGCTGTTGTATTTTGATGTTGTCAGAAAGCAGGCTTTTCAGTATGTCTATCCATCCGACCAGCGGGTGTGGTTGCTGGGCAGCTCCCTGTGTTATAAAAAAGAACTCTGGCAACGTCAGCGATTTGTGGAGAACGATGTCGGGATGGATGGGTTATTTGTGTGGGCGACACCGCCAAGGGAAGTAAAAGTACTGGAAGATCATACATTCTCTGTTCATATGATACATGCCAGTAACGTTAGCCCCAAGAGGACAGACAGCGGCTGGTGGCATCCTTACCCTGTGGAAGATATCAGCCGTATCGTAAGCAGTGATTGGCATGTGTATGCAAATGGAGCGTTACTGAAGGGGCCTTCGGTGAAGGGGGCGGTGTCTGTACGACCACCTGTAGCTCCTGTGAAAAACGTATTTGCCTGTCTGGTGCACGAAAATGAGGATTGCGTGGTCGATCTTGTCCGGAATCTGCACTATCATGAACCGGGGGCGACGATCATTCTTTATAATGGAGGAGGAAATTCCGGGCTGTTAAAGGACCGGTGGCTTTTTGAAAAGTTCGGGGCCGTGGTATATCCTTCTCCAAGGCCAGTGAAGCATGGATATCTCCATGATTTTGCTTTTTCCTGTATGCAGTATGCGGTGGATAGTTTACCCTTTGATACGTTCACCATTGTCGACTCCGACCAATTACTGATACGGGGCGGGTATTCCTCCTATTTAGCAGAATATCTGCATAACCGGCCCGGTGTGGGTATGTTATCCAGCGCCCCGGCCAGGGTCTATCCTAATGACAGGCACAACTATGTCGCGCTGCAGGCATTTAAAGAAATTGATCTTTGGAAGCCTTTGCTGCAGGCGTTCCCCGAAGGGGAGGAGAAGTTTGTCCATTGGACATTCTGGCCATCCACCGTATTTACGGCAAAGGCGGTGAAGGACATCTGTAAGATGGTAAGGGAGAACGAATGTCTGAAGAAGATACTGCAAGAGACAAAGATATGGGCTACGGAGGAGGTGATCCTGCCTACGCTGGTAAGACTGTTGGGGTATGAGATAGCATTGAACCCCTGCAGCTATGATTTTGTAAAGTACCGGGCTGTCTTTTCCGTCAGGGACATGCAGACGGCACTCAGCCGTGCCGATGCCTATTGGGTGCACCCGGTGGAACGTAAGTACGAAAACCCTTTACGAAAACATATCAGACAAGAGTCAGGAAATTACAGACGCCCGATGCCTGATGCGGGGGTGGAGATGTACGGTACGGGTGTGTTGTCTGCCTATAAGCGGACACAGAAGATAAACGGGTGGCTGGAAGAGAAGGAAGCCGACCTCCTGATGACGATGGTCTTAAAAGCCTGTATACAAATGCCCGACCAGCATACCATCGTGGAAGTGGGTTCTTATGAAGGAAAGTCTACGGTGCTGCTGGGAAGTATGGTAAAAACGTTCTTCCCGGACGTAAGGATTGTTTCCATCGACCCACATGACGGCCGCCTGGGTTCGCTGGATCAGGGATTGGTGTCCGTGGCTCCGTCGCTCACGCGATTTACTTCTAATCTTCAAGCAGCGGGTCTATCTGAGGTGGTGGAAGTGATACAAGGGCGGACATGCGATATTACATGGAGTAAACCCCTGTTCTTTCTTATCATCGACGGGCTGCATGATTATCCCAGTGTAGCCCGGGATTTCCGGCAGATGGCCCCTTCGCTGGTGAAGGGGGGGTATATCGCCTTTCACGATTATGCGGATTATTTTCCCGGAGTGCAGGCCTTTGTCCATGAATTGCTGGAGTCGGGCGCTTACTGCAAAGTGGGGAAGGTAGACACTATGATCATTCTTATCAAGGTAAATATATGAACCTACCTATCTGGATGTATTGGGAAGGAGATAAACCGGAGTGGATCAAGGACTGTCATAGATCGATATTTGATCACGGGGAGGATGTGCGGCTGCTTACGCCTGCGGATTTTGATAAGCTCCGGGACCGTGACCGGGACATCGATCTTTCTCAGTTCTGTATTGCACACCGTGCTGACTTTATAAGGGCGTTCCTTGTGTCGAGGTTTGGGGGTGTCTGGATAGATTCCGATTGTATCGCGATGCGATCTTTACAACCCCTTATCGATAAACTGGATGATCATGACCTTTTTGCTTTCCGGGAGCGATCGGGGAATATCTCCAATAGTTTTATCGGCGCCCGTCAGGGGAGCAGGATCGCGCAAGCATATTATGATGAGATTTGTGAGATCATCCGATCCGGAAGACCTATCGAATGGCAGACTATCGGGGCACATGCGTTGGATACCGCCATTCGGCGCGCCGGCGTCAGATGGCATGAAATAGATGTTTCGCTCATCCAGCCTGTGTGTTGGAGCAAACCTGAGGCATTCTTTATGACCAGGGACACGACGGGACATATGCAGGTATTTAATGAACCGTCCTTTTGCTATATGCTTTCGGGTAATATGACCAATGGGTTTATGGCGCAGCATCCGGGGAGGGACCTTTTGGAGGACGGAACGTTCTTTAACTTTCTTTTGAAGATATCCGCCGACCGGAAATTGCTGTCCTATCTTGAAAAGATTGCGTTTAGAAAAAATACGGATGACGACATGTGGATCATCCCGGAACTGGTGGAGCATGATATGTACAAGGTTAAGAATGTGCTCAGACAATATGAACCTCCGTATAAAAGCTATGTGTTGGATTGCGGCGCCCATATCGGCGCTTTTTCGATCATGTGTTCCCTGTACCTGCGGGATGTGGAGATCTTTTCATTCGAACCTAACCCCGAGAGTTTTTATTATCTGAGCCAGAATGCCGGAAGACTACGGAATGTGACGGCTTTTAACAAAGCAGTGGATGTAAAGGAGGGTGTGTTACAACTGTTCGCTCCCGACGACGAAGCCTGGACGGGGAGGTGGTCTGTGTCACCCAATTCCAATCGCAGCATCGACGTGGAAGCGGTGAACCTGAATGCTTTTATCAAAAGTCTGGATGGACCGGTGTTTATATTGAAGCTGGACCTGGAAGGGTATGAGGAGCTTATTTTAAACGAGTTTTGCGAAGAGGCGCTTGCCGCCGTGAAGATCATGGTCATTGAAACCCATCGGGACTTTCTGGATCATCAGCGCCTGATGGCATCAGGTTTTCAATTGTTATTTCGTCCGGAGATCAGTACGCACAGACAGTTCATTTATATAAGAAATTAAATATGTCGTTCCCCAGATTGCATGTTAATATTTTTGGTAGAAAGTTCCATACTTTCCATTTTTTTGGTATTACGGGGTTTGTCACCGGTGGTTTGCTGGGGGCGGGACTATGTCTGATCCTCGGGCTTTCTGCATGGCCCATCCTGCTGATGAGTCTGACGGCCGTGGCCACTTTTTTTTTATTGGCCATCCTTGCCAAGATCATTACGGGAAGAGAGGTGATCGTCTATTATCATCATGAAATTGCGATATTGATCATGTGTGCGGTGGTCTTTTATTTGTTCCATGTACCTGTACTGGTCTATTTGGATATGACCATTCTGGGGATTGCGGCCTTTATGGTTTTTGGCAGGATGGGATGTCTGAATGTAGGGTGTTGTCATGGCAAGCCAGCCCGGTGGGGTGTGGTGTATAGGCACGAGCATGTCGAGGCCGGGTTCACCCATTATTATGAAGGGGTGCCGTTGTTCCCGGTGCCGCTGGTGGAGTCGGCATTTGTATGTATGGTGCTTATTTTGGGAGTGGGTCTTGTGTTGCGGCATTCGCCTCCCGGGACGGTGCTGATCCTGTATACGGTGGCATATGGGACCTTTAGGTTTGTCATTGAATTTTACCGGGGTGATCCTGAGCGGCCTTATTGGAAAGGCGTATCGGAGGCGCAATGGACGTCTCTGCTTTTGATCACTGTTACGGGCTTGCTTAGTATCGCGGGGTTGCTGCCGCTGTATGGATGGCATTTGCTGATGTCGATGGTGCTTTTTTTTGCGGTGGTGGTCATTATGCTGCGGAAGGATATCTTTATCAAGATGACCAGTCCAAAGCATGTCAGACAGATAGCTTCTGCTATTGTGCAGCCTGATGAGCAGTCCAGGGGGCGTGGGCTCATGGTGGATGTGTATCAGACCGATCTAGGGCTGAGCTTGTCGAAGGGAAAGGTGATGAGCGAAGGCAGGGTGATTACGCATTATACCTTGTCTTATAAAGACAGGGGACAATTGTTCTATCCTCTGGTGGAGCGGATAGCCGAGATCATCCGGCTTATACAAAAGCATAAGGGCGGGTATGAGATCTCGGAGAGGGAGAATAGCGTGTATCATATATTATTTAAAGAATAGTCATTTTTCAGGGATCGTTGAAGCCAGCCACCGGATGTTCCGGTGGCTTTTTTGCTTTGCGGAAAATTTATGATTTTCCTGCAAATAGTTTTTATTCTATTGTATGGTAGCTATGATAATTGAAAGAAAAAAATCAGGCACAGCGCCAGCCAAAAGCCTAAGGCTATCACCAGGATAATAACAGTCCTGGTAGTGATGCGACCTATAATGATAATTTCAAAGCCTGGCAGACGGATTTTGATACCTTCGGGAGAAGTTTCTTTAGGAGAGCGAGCCTTCTTCTTTTGGGGCATAGGTAGAGTTTTTTATTACACCTCTTTATTATGCCCGGAGAGCCAGTGTTAAAAATATGGATTTTTTAGATATGTTTCGGTTTTGTAAACGATCGTTTATGTCTTCCTGCCGGCCCCGCCGGCGTGTGGTTTTATAGTAGAGGTGTAAAGACTGCTCACCTATTTGCTGACCTGGTCGCTGAATACTTTGATCGCATCGCTGATCTTCCCATCGCCTCCGCCGCCCGTTACAGGAACGTTAGGTGTAAACCCATGAAGCGATTTCCTTACCTCATCACCTTCACCATCGATGAAGCCAGCCACTCCGTCAATATATTGAGGGCCTTTAATACTTATCAGGAACCATTGCATTAATCAACTATCTACCCGTTAACTTATTGCATTGGAAAAATATCAATAACCTGCGGATCTTGCGACAAATCATCACTGTCATAGGCTGTCACTACATACACCTTTCCCTCCTCGTCTATAATTTTCATGATTGAAAGATACTCCGAAGTCCTTACTGAGCTAGGTTTAAAATTTCTTATCGCTTCTATATCTTTATTCTTAATTAGTTCAACTATTTTGGGGTATTCTTCTCTTATTAAACATAGAGATTTTAAATCTTCGATAGACTTAATATTATTAATACCCAATTTGTTATTGGTTAAAATAGAGTTTACAATATATGCATTGTATGTAGAAAAATTTCTCATTGCACGCATTCATTAATGAGCTAACAAACAAATATTGCAGCCCTCCTTTATGGAAGATTCACGATATTCTTTTAATTGTTCTTTAATCGCGGGAACAATGTTGGTTAAAGCGTTTCCGGCCTCTTTTCCGGCGGCAAATCCAACAATCCCTCCGGCAAATCCACCAAAAAGAGCGCCATAAGGGCCGCCAGCTTCCGCTCCATAAGTTGCCCATTGTCCGCCAAGTGTAACAGCTCCAGCCCATCCCGTCGTCTCTGAAACAGCTTCCTTACCTGGATTTGGTGAAGTTGCAACATTATACGCAGAGAGAGCTAGCCCTGCTCCCATATATACTTTACCGAGTGTACCAGTGGTTTCAGCTAATTCATTGACTGCTGCATTTGTCTTAGTCGGATTATTCACATTCGGGTCGTTTATTTTTGCTTGTTCGCCAGCCATAGGCCTTCCTTTTTCTACTGCTGATTTAAAAGGTTCAGGAGTTTGGACTCTCGCCTGCTCTTTTAATTCAACTCGTTGGCTCTTGGCAGTAGGGCTGTTGGGATCAATCTTAGCCGTCGCATTTATATAATTTGTTCGTACATTATTGGCTTGAATGGCAGCAACTCCAAGCCAGTTTGTAGCACCTAATGGATTAACATTTTGTCCAACTCTGGCAGGCCAAGGAACTGTAGAATCACCTAAAGGATCATTATGCAAAATCGGATTATTTCCCATCGAAGCATAAAGACTCTGGGCATAATCAGGTTTTGAATCTAATTGCCACCACCTCCCTAACTGCGGATCCAATTCCCTTAATTGCGTCGCATACATCTCCAACCCGCTGCCATCGCTGAACTCTTTATTCTGCAGCTCCGAGCCTTTGTTGTATCGATACTTATTTTCCGGATACCAGCCTTTAAGCGCCTTATCGGATATCCCCGCTATGGTCAGCCCGAACGGATAGTAACTACCATGCCCTTTTTAGCCTATTCACACTTTGCCAGTCATCCGGTTATTTGTAGATTCGAAGAGCCGCTGGTTCTTTAATATACTTGTTGAATACATCGCTTAGATCTCAGACATTGAGCGCAAACAAGTTTAAGGTTAAATTGCTAATCTTTTGAATTCAAATTCTTCTTCCAACACCTGTATTATCTTTGAAATGCTATCGGCTTGCCAGATACCTTTTTGGGCATTAATACATGGGTAATTATAAATTCTGTATTTATTTTTTGTGGCCACCTCTATTGTTACACCACTTCCATCATTGCAAATACTATAATCAGGAATTTCCCCAGAATCTGGCAGGGTCAGAATACCAAGAGAAAGTAACTTTTGTTTTGCATAAGTCCAACCCGATTTAGGCGTAATTAAGTGAATACTTTTAGAGCAAGAGACTATGGAATCTCGACTGTTAGAATACTGGTACTTTATTTGGTAAAACCGTCCAGTCCATTTGACCTTATCGTCTTCAAGTACCAATAATTGCAGGCTATCACTTAATGCAACTCCATACCATATTCTTATTTGCATGGTATCGAAGCCAGTTTCCATTGTCTTTAAACCGACTTTACTTTCAATCTCATTTTTCTTATTATAGATACTTTTAGGTTTCCCCCTCTTGTCCAAGGGTATATCCCTTGATATCGCGTTAGAGTCTAAATTTTGTATCTTATTGTCATTAACAGAATTGCAGGATACAAAAATGAAAACAAGGTATAGTATGTATTTTTTGTCGCGCATAGGATTTGACTCAAATATTTTTAACAAATTAGGTTTTTAAATTAAATTCGCCTGCGATTAGAACCGTTCCAAATATCATCCATTGGGTTACCATATCCAGGTGGATGATAGTTTCTAGGGTTATAGTCCTTTGACTTTGATGATGGGATTGGTTCATTATTGTTTACAGGATCGAAATCCTCCTTAGTTTTGCTTGGGCCTTGAACATTTTTCCCTCTTATTGTGCCGATACTATTGTCCTGTATTCCCATTCCGTAGGCTATTTCTATCCTTGAATCACTTTCCTGAGGTGAATCGGCAGTTGCCTCTCCTTGTCTATTCCCTCTTACTACGCTGAGACTTCCATTAGGAGTTAAGAGATAATGAGATAGGTCAGGAAATATTTTAATTAGACCTTCATCACCTGGTCCTTGTATAGTCTCTTTCGAGGGTTCATTAGGATTAGGCCCATTTGTTGGATGCGAATGTATATGACCGATCATTTTTATATCCCCTTCCGGAAAGGAAGCGCGAATTTTTGCCGATCCTGGGCCAGGTGAATAGCCTGATCTGTTAGCTGGCAAATCATCTTGGACAGCTGAAGTATAACTATAAAAAGTTGCGCCGCTTTTTGTAGTAAAGCTATATATGGCTGACGAGTATTCTTCTCCGTCCTTTCTCGTTGCATTGCCGTATTGCCGAGCCCATGCGATAGCGGCTGCATCGGCACTTTTGTACCGATCTCCTGGATCAGCATTGCTTGAAGTAGGCTGCATTCCATCTGCATCGATAAATCTCAATGGATTATCAAATGCATAAGTATAAGGAGACCACCTTCTCATTTTATCCGCAGAAGGATCCATGTTTTTCCATCTGCCGATTTGTGGGTCATAGAACCTCGCGCCAAAATCATATTCCTCTAACCCTGTCCCATCACTAAATTCCTTATTCTGCAGATCCTTCCCATTGTACCTGTACTTATTCTCCGGATACCAGCCTTTCAGCGCCTTATCAGATATCCCCGCCATGGTCAGCCCGAACGGATAATAACTACCATGCCCTTTTTAATCTGCCCAGGCTTTTGCTGGTGCTCGGTTATTTGTAGATTCAAAGAGCTTTATAGCCTCCAAGATAACAGATTCCCTTTTCTCAATTGAATAAAAAAAGCCAAATCCAAGAGTGTACCCAGGGCTAGATTCGGGCCAGCAAACTGGCAGGATGGAGCGGTAGGGCGTTTGCATGGCATGCAAGCGTTCTCTTTTTTATCCAGTGGATCGATAGGATGTAAAAAAGCATTGAGTGATCCCTTAAACCTAGCACCGAGTTGGGCTACCGCTTTGCTGACCTGGTGATAGAGTATTTTGATCTCATCGCTGAGTTCCCCACTGCCTCCGCTGTAAGCCCACGAAGCGATTCCCTTACCTCATCACCTTTACTATCGATGAAGCCAACCATTCCGTCAACATCCTCCGTGTCTTTAATACTTACCAGGAACCGCTGCATTGATCGACTTAAAACCCGCCTGCCTTTTTCAACTATTATTTTTGCAACGTTAGCATCTTCAAAAAATCAGAAAATTTACTATTGCCTTTTATCAAACGGTTATCTATTAATATATCATAACCATTTGTGCAAATGGTAACCTGCCTCTTATCACCCTTTTCAAAAATAAACTTCGCTCTAACATCAACATCTCGATCTCTCTTAGTATACCTTGCCTTACTTATAAAAGAATCGAGTATCGCAATTGTATCTTTGTCAACAATAGTTCTAAACTTAATCCTTTCTCTAAAATTCGTAGCAAAATTTCCACAGGAGATACTAGAAAAAGTAAGAATTTTAAAATCTACACTTTCAACATAAAGGGTATCTTTCTGAGATGCTTGACCAAAAGAGCAAATAGAAAAAATATTAAAAAACAAGGTTAATACTAATAGTCGCATTTTTATTAACGTTAAATTGTTTATTCTTATCAGACCCTAATTTGCAGGGCCCGCATCGCCGGGATGCTCGAACTCCTTCGGTTTTTTGGGAGGAGAATTCTTCTCCAAATCTTTCTTGGATTTTAAATAGTCAAAAATCTTCTTTTCAGCAGCTGATTCTGTAGATGTAGCATCTGACACAAGAGTGCTGCTAGATCGATGATTTGTCCTAGTTACCTGTCCTTTTTTAATTTCGCCAAGAGCCCTTGCTGTTTTTTGCTCCCTTCCTGTAATGACTCTCCTTTCCTCTTTCCTGCCATATTGCTTATCTGCACCCGTCTTAGGATTTGAATCATGTTCATATTGCTTAGGATGAGTAATTGCTTGCAATGCATGATCTGCTTCATGATCCAATACAACTGCTGGTGAAACCGTAATCTTGCCATTTGTTTCAGCAGCATATGGACTCCAATGTATTACATTGCCATTTGGCGTAAAATCAGCAGACACGACAAGAGCGACTTCTTTTGGAAGCTCAATAACTGTAATATGCTCGGGACTCTTCTGAAGTGCAGTTAAAACATCGCCTACCCCATGAGCATCTAAATAAGCAAAGGCATTATAAAACTGACCAACAAATTCCGGGCTGGCATCTGGAAAATCTAATGTATCACCTAACGGATCATTTCTTAGTATTGGATTATTGCCCATTGAGCTATAAGGACTTTCTGCTTCGGTTGGTTTGGGGTCCACCTGCCACCATCTCCCCAACTGCGGATCAAGGCTCCTTAATGGCGTCTCGTACATTTCAAGCCCAGATCCATCTGCAAACTCCTTATTCTGGAGTTCTGAACCTTTATTATATCGGTACTTATTTTCCGGATACCACCCTTTGAGCGCCTTATCACTGATCCCCGCCATGGTAAGTCCGAACGGATAATAGTGATTTTCCTCCAGCATTGGGCCTACATAATGGGTCACCTTCAGGTTATCAAAGAACACGTCCCATCCCTTCGTCTCATTGCTCACCCAAATATACAGATATCCGCTCTTTTTGAGCTTGATCTGTTTGGACATGGTTCCGAGCAGATCGGGAGTTGTCACGGGAAGGGCTCCACTGACAGCAGAATCATATTTGAACTGGTTATCCAGGATCATCCAGTTCAGGTAGGCTTTGGGTTTGGAGGGGGGTGTTGCATCATAGTCCGTGATAAAATCATTGACCCCCTGGAATATGGGGCTGTTGCTGCCCGTGAAGGCACCCGTGGATCCATGCATACCCCCCGTCATACCGACCAAGCCCTGGGCCAGGGAGGCAATGATATTGGTTGTCTGGTCCCGGTTGCCGGAAGAAGTCCCGGAGGATTTATAGAAATACTTGCTGACGAGGGTCACGGAGTCCCCGCTCATGACCTTTAGCAGCAGGGCGAGCCCCATGGGACGGGTGCTGCCATTTACTCTCGCCACCGAATCGTTTGGCGTCGTCGTGCCGTCCGACGGATAGCCGGGTATGGAAGCTACCGGGTAGCTGCTGCTGTCGATATTGTAAAATAATGCTCTTTCCTTCGCCCGGTAGGCCGCCTCCATTGTTGCCATGTATACCCCCGTATCCCGCTGGTCGGTCAGGATCACCCGGGTATTACCCAGGTGGTCCTTTTCAAAATAGTCGAACCGCATCCGGAAGCTGCTGTCGCCTGCCACATAGTGCTGCCAGAAATAACGGCATCGGCCCTCCTCGTGCGCTACAAATTGGATGGTATCGTTCTTATATTCAACCCCCTTGATGTACATCGTCGTCGTCACCTTCGCGGGGTTTGCCGTACTGTCCGTGACGATCTTGGCCCATTTGGTACCCTGGGCATCGTACCTGTATACAATGTTGCCTTTAGAGCTGCCGTCCGTCTTTGTCATGCTGATCGTGTCGGGCAGGTTGAGGAAATTATAATGGATGCGCCGGATACCTTTGTTCTTGTCGGAGATGAGACTGCCATCAGGATCGTAGGCATAGTCAGGGGTGTTTGCCGTGTCTTTTGTCAGCTGACTATAATGAAAATCTCCCAGTTTGGAAGCCGTGTCGTTGGCCTGGTCATAAACATACCGGAGCCGGTTGGTATTCGGAAAATACCCATAGGTCAATGAGTCGATGGCCGACGACCCGCCAATCTTAAAACCCCGCTGGGTCATGGAGAGGATATTGCCATTGGCGTCGTAGGTGATCCTGGGCACGCCAAAATCGATGGCGGATGAAGGAGTAAAGCTCGTCCCATTATATTGGGTAAAGTTCGCTCCCGTGAGCCGGTTCACATTGTCATAGGAGAAGTCATACTTGCGACTCACCCCATCTCCGGCGCTTTTCCAGACCGTCCCTGCAATATTCCCGTTGAACTGCGGGGTGCTGTAGCTGGTGATGCCCGAGGCGGAATTATCATACCCCAGTTCCATGCCGAAGTAGTTGTTTGCCGTACCAGTGAGGTATTTCCTGTTGATCCCCGTCATCCATCCCCGGATGTTGTAGTCATAGACCAGGCTGTCCAGGTTACCCGCGAAGTATTTGGCTCGGAGCTGGCCTAACTCATTGTACATCATCGTATCGATCCGCGCCTCGGGGCCGTCCATGATCTTGCGGGTGCTCAAAAGCCGTCCGGCAGGATCGTAGGCATACTTGGTCGTGATCAGGTGCCCCATGGGCATGGGCGGGTTCTTTTTATGGAACAACAGTTTGCGGAGTGGCTTACCCGAAAAGTCATATTGTGTCCATTCCTGGTCGAGTCCTTTGCTGTAGTTGGTGCTTTGGGTGCCGACGATCCGTCCATGGTCATCGTAGAAGGGGATATAGTACAGGAATTGGTTGGTATCGATGATCTTTGTGCGGTAACCCGTCGACATACCTGTGGCAATGGGATATTGTTCCATCCGAACGGCATAGTTGGGTGCGGTATTATACGTGGTGAAGAAATAAGTCGTATTGTTATTGTAGGGGGTGTTCATGGTGGCTGAAACCACGGTCCCTAAGGCCGTCACCCAATCATAGGAGTCGTAGTAGAGTTGGGTCACCACCTCTGTCGGATACCCGGCCGTAATGGGGTAGAAGGGTTTTGTCATGGCCTGCGCTATATGATAGGCATGGTCGTTGTAACGGCTGACATCCTTCATCAGGGCCACCGTATCCTGCCTGTTCAGCGCATCATAGCAATAGACCATCCACTTTTGCTGGCTGCGCAGCACCGAATCCTGGGTCATCACCAGTCTGTCACGGATATCGTACACCATGCGGACTTCTTCGGCGCCCGGTACCTTTTTTATGATCAGGCGGTTGCGGCCGTCGTATTCGTAGCGGAAACACAATTCGTTTGCGATGGATGACGTAATGGTCCAATTGCTGCTGATGGCTTCCACGGCCCTAGGCTGTAAAACGAACCGCAGATTATTCAGGTCATCATATACATAATAGGTACAAAGCCAGCCGCTGTGCCCCGCCGCTGGCGTGCTCCACAATTGTACTTTCTTTAAAATGACATGCCCTTCCTTGTCCTTGTATTCATACACCTGGTGTCCTTGTTCATCAGTGGCTCCATTCTTGTATAATTGACCGGCGCCGTACACGTCGGTGCTAGCCGGCAGACTGCCGGCTGCTGCCGCGATATTCCAAATGCGTACGCTGTCACTGGCTGTATTGATCAGGTACTGACTCGACACGCCATGACCATTGCCTACCCAGCTATTGCCGGGCGCATAGCTCGTCAATACCCTGTTCAAAGGAGAGGCCTCATAGTCGGCTCTCCCATAGTAATAGGTATCGCCAGGATATTGACCAGCGGCAAAAGCCGCTTGCTGTTGGAAGGGGTCCAGCTTGAAATTACCATCGCTTACCTGGTCGCCTGTCTGTGCTGCATTGGAGACAAAAGGAAGGTACTTGTACTGTTCCCGGCCAAAGGCATCATATACCACCGGCGCCACCAGGTCTTTCCCCAGCGGGCTCATTTGTTTGGTCACTGTCTGCAAGGGTCTGCCCAGCCCATCAAAGTATTGCGTGGTCTGGGTGACGCCTGTCACCGGCAAGGCCGTCAGGGCGGCGGGGTCCTGTTCAGGGGCCTTGGCATCCCAGGTCCTTACATAGTTTACCTTTACCGTAGTAGGGTAAGCTGTCGGAGGGGTTACCTGGGCCTGGCTGTTATAGATGGCCATCAACGCTCCTGTCAGAAAAAGGCCTTGTAAGAATACTATTTTCATGCTGTAGGCTTGAAAAATGAATAAGGTGTTTTAGTGTAATTGTACCCCGTTGAGATTAAGTGTCCATCCCTTGGCCAGCAGGGCGCTCACCGCCGCATCGGAAGCGCTGGTACGGGTGGTTCCTGCTGTATAGAGCGTCAGGACGCCATTCGTTACTGTCTGACCTGCTCCTGCCGCCACCTGGATATAAATATTGTCGATCACGGAGGCGGGGATGGGTATCTGCGGGTTACCAGTCGGATCGTTGGTGTACTGCTGTCTGGCCGGAAGGATAAATATTGAGTTCAGCTCTTTTAAAGCGCTGAGGCCCTCCCTGTTCCAATGGGCATCGCTGATAAACAAACTCTTCAGATGGGTGAAGTAAGTATTCCAATCGCTTTTTAGCCGGCTGATCCTAAAGGTGGAATCAAAACAGCCAATATAATTGGGGTAACAGGTCCCGATGGCTTCCAGGTCCCTGTTGCCGGCCATAAAATCCTGCGGGTAACCCAGATGCAAGGTGGGTGTTACACCTACGTCGCCGGACCCATGACCCCAGGCTTTGATGGAATGGATCGTATTCCAGTTGGTGATACCCGCCACCGTCAATATAGAGGAATCCTGGTAGCTGCTGCCCCCCACCTCCTGCATATATTGGGGGAGGTTGCCTCGCAGGTTCCGCAGGTGCGGAAGGCTGCTGGCAGGGTAGCCATTATTGTCAAGGGCGGAGCTTTCCGAGGCGTCATTATGATAAAAGGTGAGCGTTTTGACGCTGTTATCCGGGTAGGTATGTACAAAATACCAGGCATACCCATTCCATTCGGGATGCGCTGCCTGCGACTGGGTGGTGTTGGGCGCCAGCACGGTCAGACTGTCGGATACTTTTGCCCCCAATCGCATCCCGGTGCCGTCCCCAAAGTCAACATACACCCCGTTGGAATTGCGGATGGCATTTATATTGTTCCAGGCGATGTCCATCTGAAAATACCGGCAGCCTGTAATGGGAGGGATCGTTTTGCCCGGGATGAGGGTGAACTGGAAATGCAACGGGTCTGCTCCGGCTGCCAGTGTCCCCCGATGGGCATTGGCGGTGTCGGCGTTCCACAGGCTGATATATTGCGACTGGTTGGTTGCATTACCCAGCAGTTTGCCGTTGGCATTAAAGACACCCACCGGATAGCCGATGGTACCCGTACCCGCCAGGGTGGTCATGGCCAAAATAGAACAATTACTGCCGCAATTGGTGGCTGTCTGGTACTGATATTCGAACTGTTTGATAATGTTACCATTCATGTCCCTTATGCGCAGCAAACGTTGCAAACCGTCGTACTCGTAAAAGGTGGTTATACCACGCGGGTCGGTAGTACTAGTTATGCCAACAAGAGGGTTATAGGTATAGGTGGTTACCAGTGCTTTTGCTCCTGAGAGGCCCGTTCGTATTTTATTTAATTCATCACGCATTTGCTGGTCTGTTGTCGCGGGATTATCAAGTATTGTCTGGTTAATAAACCCATTAACTATCGTATAATCACTCCCAATTATTTTGGCCACTGGATATTGACTATTATACCCCCATAAATAAATTTCCTGTACATCATTGACCTTATGTCCCTGGAGCACATGACCATAACTATCATATCTATCAAAAGATATTTTTGGCTTGTAGTTAATATTTTTATTAATAGCCGATTCGGTAATAGTGGTTGGAGAAAAAGAAGTTGTTGGGATTGATAGCTCTAAGCCAAATACTGTATCGATGACGGGTTTCGTTGATTTATATGTTGTTAATAATGCCGATACTGTCCGTAGGTTATTGTTATCTGAATCTGATCTTTGTACATATTGTTCGATAACAGGGGCGATAACATAATTATTCTGCAAATTCCGAACCGCTTGTGCAATGCCCGTATTGGATGTATTGGATATGCTATAATCAAGAGGATATTTTAGGTTCGTCGTCAGGTTTTGCCCTTTGCTATCGACTATCTGTATGCTGGTGGGCAATGCGTGATCAGGGTTGGCATAGGTCGTGACTTTGTATTGTTCGACATAGCTTGAGCCGTTGTCGTTATAGGTCAACGTATGTAGGGTGTCCTCATACATCCAAGTCCTGTTAAAGCCGTAATACATGAAATTGAATTGATCTCTGACTGTATCAGAAACTGGCTCCGAAAAAATACAATGATAAATATATTTCCTGGTACCAATATAGGCGGGAAAAGTCTTGCTTAGTCGGCTGTCAATTTTATAATGAGTGTAAGTCTTTTTCACAGGAATATTCACACTTCCAATCCGCTTAAATATATTTTGATAAATCTCCTTACCGCTGATATTGCTATTGCTGGTCCTGGGAGCATTGAGGATTTCTTTGCCCGCATATATGGCGGCACCGTAGTCCTGTACTATTGAAAATTTGTGCTCTATGCCGCCATTTTCAAAATTGTTTCCAAAGCTTTCGACAACATCGCTATACACCGTTGGCAGCGAACCATATAAATTCAAATTATATATTGAATTTGAATGCATGGTAAAGTATTGCGTTTCCGAAATAGTTGAACAGAGATAAGGGTTTAACTCGTGATTAGTATACTCGACACAGGGTTTGTAGAGCTTTAACATATTTTCATACAATGGTATTGCAATTCCCACTCCCGAAGAGATCGCAGAATCGGTCAACCTACGGTAGAAGTATCTTTTAATAATAGTTTTGTCCGGATCATTATCAAAGGTCATCACTTTCGCCACCCTTACTCCACCACTGTTCACATTCCTATATTCGTAAGAAATATTACCTTTCTTATAGGACATTGTTGCATTGCCATAGTTGTTCGGTCCTAAAACGGTAATCTTGATCCTATACGACCCTGGTTGCAGAAAGATTTGCTGGCTGAATGACACCGACGCAGGGTCTGTATGGTTTAATGTTATGCTGAAAACTTGATTGTTGCTTGCGTTCAATATAGAAATAGTCGTAACGCTCAGGGAGGGGGCTCCCGTAGTATTCGGATTTCTGTTGCCAAAAAACGTTACTGTTTGAGCGAAAGAAATAACGGTGTAATCTGAATACACCTCATTAGATGTAAAGATGTTATTGTTGCTTACTTGTGCTGACAGCACGGTATCTCTTGGTGGAACCGCCACTTGCATATATACCTGATTGCCTTCATAAAGGATACTGTCCTTACCACCCGTCGGGTAAATAATAGCGCTCAATAATCCTTTCGAGCTGTAAACCGGATCAGCATCCCGATTTGCGTTCGCCAGGGGGAGATTCGTTGCGAATGTGCTGCTAATAGGGGTGGGTATTAATGTTGAATTATTCTTTCCGTTAAAATATCCCCAATGATCCTGGGCATAAGACAGACGGGGAGGGAGGCTATTGAAATCATTATAGCGAAAAGAATGCGTTTTGGCTAATGTACTGTCTGGGCTTCTTTCAGTTATATTCATCAGGAAAGGTCTTTTATACAACCCTACCTCACTGCCGGCGGTTTGAAAACTAGAGGTTGTCGGATAGATATAAGAAAAGTTGAAGATCTTGCAGGGGCTGGTATTACCCGGCTGATATATTTCTATTACAGACAATAATTTATCATCATAATCACTCCTGGTGATATACTTGAATTTTATTTTGTCTCCACTTGTTGAAGTGATCTCGTCTAGTATTGCACCGTCCGTCCTTAACTTATTGAGACACGAATTGTCCGACAAGTCTGGTACTGGGGGAATAGGAAATTCTCCATCGCAGAGTATCCAGTAAAAGGGAGAAGATGGATCATGCCTATAGATGGTTTGACTGGCGCTCGTCAAATAACTGAACTGCGATCTTGTATAAGACAATAGAATACTATCTTTGTTAGGATGGACGATTTTTGTTAAATACCATGCCGTTGCAACATTTTGGTTATATGGATAATTACACGTGATGTTGGTGGAAGTATCAAAACTGCTTGTCAGGTCCTGTGCTCCAAAAAAATATTGAATGCCATCCGCCGTAGTAATTTTATACGCAAAATCCCCGCCGGTGGAGCTATTTCTTTCAATTTTCAAATTAGAGTAGCTCAGCAGGACAGGCTTATAAGTAGCATTAGAAGTACCATAATTGGCGGTGTCCAAAATGAACTGCCCGTTATAGCCGTTGAAATTGAAAGTAAACAGGTCCGGTTGTCCGTCGAAATGTCCAAGGGGCCCTTGACCATGGCCGTCAACTCTTTCTATATTTTCTCCCGTTAACAGGTTCATAAAATTTATCATCTGACTGTTAAGCGTCATACCAGCAGGTGGAAATATTCTTTCTGATTGTTCATCAATACTTCCATTTACTGTCCGGGTAATGACTCCTCCGGCATTAAGGCTCCAGTGCATGCCTACTCTCGATGCAATTTCATCTACTTTAAACCCCGGGCTAGAATAGCTAAGTGAAATAGGAAGCTTAATATTTTGAGATCCATACTCAAAAATGGGAATGTTTATATTTGGAGTACCGGACCATAATCCTAAATCTATCCCTCCATATTTGCCTAAGGAAGCGGCATTCGGAGCGGGTGGGAGTATTTGTACAGGTTTGTTATAATTGCTACTGAATTCTGGTATTGGATTTTGCCCCAAGGCAATTCCTGAAATTAAAATTGATACGGCAATTACAACTGGTTTTCTGAAAGGCTTCATATTATACTTTATTAACTCGAAGACTGGTAATTGTTTTTTAAAAGATGTAACCCAGCCGGAATATCACCGCCTGCGTCCTCGGCCGTTGCGAATAGCTCAAATAGTCCCAGAGTAACGACACCTTGGTCTTTTTGAACACCCGGCTCTTCATCGACACGGTCTTGGTCAAACCTACCAGCCCACTCTTTGTCCAGGTGTCCCAATTCCGCAATTGCTGATAGGTGCTAAAAGGTGTCGTATGGTTCAGCTCAAGCCCGGCAGAAGCCGAAAAGCTGCCCTTGATCCTGATATCCAAAAATGAGCGCAATCCCGCCCCCTGGCTGGAAAAGGCAATATGCTGGATACCATTGCCCCATCCCAGTTTGTAGCTGGCTCCGATACCAATGGTGCTGCGGTCCGTGAGTTTATACCCCACAGAGAGCCCGAAGTCTGATACGGTGGGAAAATAGTAGCTGTTTCGGGTGGTTTGGAAATTTGTACCATATTCGATCCTTTTCCAGAACGATCTGGTTTTTTGATTATTCGGCTTAAAATCCGGCATATCGATGTCCCCGCTGCCAGCGCCGAGCTTACTCAGTTTGTCCTTGTAGCCATCCATCTGTGACTGAGCCGATTGAAGATTGGCCTGTAAGGCAGCTTGTCCGCCCGCTCCACCTGCCGCCACCTGTTGGTTGATCAGTGCCGCTACCTGGTCGCGGGTCTGCAGACCGGCCAGGGTGGCCGGGTTTTCGTAATTGGCTGGGAGGTTGAATAGTCCGGCCAGCTGTGAGTTCTTTGTCATAAATGCCTGGAAGGCGGGTAGCTTGTTGAGGAGGGTGAGCGTCTCTTTGGTGAGTTTATCAGGGTCGTTCAACATTTCCCTATATTCCCGGACTTGTTGGGAATAGTAATAAATGTCCCGGTTCATGGCCTGATAGTCTTTACCCAGGAGGTTGTTTAGATTGGTATGCTGTTGAATGTAGTGGGATATCTGTTGCTTACGTTCCCGGATGTATTCCTTGACCTGGTCCGCGTCCTGCATCTTCGCCTGCAGGGATTGCAATTGTCTGAGTGAAGCCAGCGCTTTCGGGTTGTCTCCCATGAATTTGAGCATACCCTGCAAGGAATCCGTATAGGCCTGGTATTCGCCGTTGAGGTTCAAGCTACTTGTGTTGCCTGTATCGCCGGCCAGCTTTTGAGAAAGAGCTGCATAACGCTCTGCCGAGCCTGCAAACAGCGTCTTTGCCGCGTTGGAATCAACTTTGTATAATTTCCTGCGCAGACGTTCTTCCTGCCGGGCCATCTTTTGCAAATATTGTTCCGTCTGGCGGGTGAGCTGCACATCCAAACTGGCTGTCTTGTGTTGTATCCGGTTGAAGAATTTGGAAGGAACGTCAATAATAGCCGTAGCCTTGTCAGGCTGTTGCGCAAAACAAGAAAGGGATAGGGTACAGCACAGCAATAGGATTGCAGTCTGGTGTCCTTTCATTATAGATCAGTTTAGAGGTTCACGTATGGGGAGTAGCCATACGTATACGTCTGGTGATTGTTGCTAACTAATTAGAGTGGATTATAGGGGTTTCGAGGGTAAAGAAAAATCTGTAGGGCGAAGTAAGGAAATTTTTTTTACATGCGACATTAAAAATTTATAAGCGTGTAGAAAATAGCCATAGGTGTGTCGATTTGGGCAATAATCGTACAGACAGAAGCGGGGACAAAAGCGGAAAAAATTTTGTAAATTGTAGATATGACGGCTCAAAACGATAGAAAATATCTGGAACAAGCGATAGAGCTAGCGAAACAAGGTGTAAAGGAAGGAGCCGGGGGGCCATTTGGCTGTGTCATTGTCAGGGATGGGCAGGTAGTGGGGAGGGGATGGAACCAGGTGACGTCCAGCAATGATCCCACGGCGCATGCAGAGGTGGTGGCGATCCGGGATGCCTGCCGCAACCTGGGGAATTACCAGCTGACGGATTGCGATGTCTATACTTCCTGTGAGCCCTGTCCTATGTGTCTGGGTGCGTTGTATTGGGCCAGGCCCCGCCGGGTAGTATATGCCTGTACTCGGGAAGAGGCGGCGGAGGCGGGATTTGACGACGCCTTTATATATCTGGAGATCAACATTCCTCCCGGCGACAGAAAGATCCCTTTTTATCATGCGGCATTGGATGAAGCGGCGGCTGTATTCAGGTCGTGGAAGGAAAAGGGGGACAAGAAGTTGTACTAACTATTCATCTATATTTTGATAAGGTTTATCCTCAATAACGAGCTCATCGTAGCGGATGATCCGCCGGGCATGTTGTTGCTGGACCTGATCCGGTACAGGGAGCGTCTGATGGGGACGAAGATCGGATGCCGTGAAGGGGACTGCGGGGCTTGTACGGTGTTGATCGGGGAGCTGAAGGAAGGGCGGATGGTGTATCGATCCGCTACTTCCTGTCTGACGGCGTTGGGGAATGTTCACCAGCGGCATGTCGTCACGGTGGAAGGGGTGAACCAGGAGGGGGTGAACCCATTGCAGCAAGCCATTTGTGAGGAGGGTGGGACGCAGTGTGGTTTTTGCACGCCGGGGTTTATCGTCTCCATGGCGGGCTTTTGTCTTAGTGGTAAGGCGCCTACGCAAGCGGGTGCGCGGGCTGCAGTGGATGGGAATATCTGTCGCTGTACGGGTTACAAATCCATTGAAAGGGCTTTGACGCGGATGGTTAAGGATCTGGGGGGGATGAGCGATGAACCGGCGAGTTTTTTAGTGGACAAGGGAATACTGCCTGTTTATTTTAAGCAGATCCCTCAACGGCTGGCTGCTCTTGCATTGGAGCCCAATGGAGTGCTGAGGAGTGAGCGGGGAGATGTGAACAGATTTTTAGGAGGGGGGACGGACCTTTATGTGCAGCGGCCGGAAGCGATGGCAGAGGCGGAGATTGACTTTTTATCTGTCCGTGGCGATCTGAAGGGCATTGTGGAGGAAGACGGGCGGTGTGTGATCGGCGGGGCTGCCACGGTGACGGACCTGATAGAGTCTCCCGTGATACGGACCGCCTTCCCACGCTTTGACCATTATGCACATTTGATATCTTCCACACCTATACGGAATATTGCCACGGTAGCGGGTAATTTTGTCAATGCTTCACCTATCGGGGACCTTACCATTTTTTTCCTGGCCCTGGATGCGCAGCTGTTGTTGAGCGATGGGAAGCTGCGGAGGGAGCTGCCACTCAGGAGATTTTTTCTTGGATATAAGGAGTTAGGTAAAAAGCCGGAAGAGTTTATTGAAAAAATATCCTTTCGTTTGCCGGATGCAGACGAGCATTTCCATTTTGAGAAGGTGAGCAAGCGGACCTGTCTGGATATTGCCAGCGTAAACACGGCGATGCGGGTAAGGATGAAAGGGGCGGTGGTTGAGGAAGGGCTTATTTCTGCGGGTGGTGTGGGACCTGTGCCTGTCTGTCTTGAGGGAGCTTCCTTGTTGATGGCTGGACGGCGGGTGGATGAGGAGCTGGTGCAGGAAGTTGTGGGAATGGCCCGGTCTGAGGTTAAGCCGATCAGCGATGCAAGAGGGACAGCGGCTTACAAACTGTTGTTGCTGGGGCAATTGATCAAGTCTCATTTTTTGACGCTATTCCCTCAACTTTCAGTTGTGAGGGTATTGGAAATATGAAGAATATCGATGCCATAGGACATGTGAGGGGAGAATCCATTTATCTGGATGATATCCCGCTGATACAGGGCACCTTGTTTGGTGCGGCCTATGGTTCGCCCGTTGCGCATGGGTTTATTCGTGCGCTGGATATCAGCGTTGCGGAGCAGCATCCCGGTGTCGTGTGCGTATTGACTTACCGGGACGTCAGGGGGGAGAATCAGATAGGCGGTATTATCCCGGACGAGCCGTTGTTTGCCGAACAGCATGTTCATTTTTGCGGAATGCCTATGGCTTTTGTAATAGCTGTTTCGGAGAAGGCGGCCAGGGAGGCCGTGGGGATGATAAAGGCGGAGATCGAGCCGTTGCCGGTGATCACGGACCCTCGGGAAGCGCAGACGAATGGAGCGCTCATCATACCTCCAAGGACTTTCAGACTCGGGGATGTTGATGAAGCATGGTCTTTATGTACGCATATTGTCGAGGGTCGTGCGGATACCAACGGACAGGAGCATCTGTACATAGAAACGCAGGGAGCATATGCTATCCCCCAGGAGAATAATGTTTTACGGGTGTATTCGTCCACACAGGCGCCTACGGCTGTGCAGCGGGCTGTCGCCAAGGTAACGGGGCTGCCGATGCATGCTTTGGATATATCCGTCACGCGGCTGGGCGGGGGATTTGGCGGCAAAGAAGACCAGGCCAATGTCTGGGCTGCTTTGTGTGCACTGGCGTGTATGCGGGTGGGGAAACCTGTGAAGTATTCTGTGCCGCGGACGGAGGATATGATAATGACGGGGAAACGGCATCCTTATTCGTCGGATTTTAAGATCGGGTTGGATAAGGATCTGAAGATACTTGCCTATGAGGTTACTTTTTATCAGAATGCGGGCGCAGCTGCGGATCTGTCGCCAGCCGTGCTGGAAAGAACGCTGTTTCACTGTACCAACTCTTATTTTGTCCCTCATGTACGGGCCACCGCCTACAGCTGCAGGACACATCTGCCGCCAAATACGGCTTTTAGAGGTTTTGGGGGACCGCAGGGCATGTTTGTTATCGAGGCTGCGATAGCGAAGACCGCTGAGATCCTTGGAATAGATGCTGCGGTGATCCAAAAGAGGAATCTGCACCAGACGGGGGATACCTTCCCGTATGGACAACGGGCGGAGAGCGAAGCGCATGCCTGCTGGCAGAAGGCGGAGGACCTTTACGTTGTTACGGCTATTCGCAAGGATGTAGAAGAGTTTAATCATTCGCATATATTGTTTAAGAAGGGAATGGCTTTTATGCCTGTATGTTTTGGCATTTCGTTTACCAAAACGTTGATGAACCAGGCCAGGGCGCTGGTGCATGTCTATACGGATGGCAGCGTTTTGGTGACTACGGGTGCGGTGGAGATGGGACAGGGAGTGAATACAAAAATGATGCAAGTGGCGGCCACTGTTCTTTCGATAGATCCAGGTCTGGTGAAGATACAGTCTACCAGTACCTATAAGATTGCCAATACATCCCCCTCGGCGGCCAGTGCGACGGCTGATCTGAATGGAAAGGCGGTGCAGATGGCGTGTACGGAGATTTTGCGGAGGTTGAAGGAAGTGGCTGCAAGGGAGCTGGGTGTTGCTGTGGAGTTGATCGAATTAAAGGAGGGGATGGTGCGGGTGGATGGTGTGCCCTCGGATATGAATTGGAAAAAGCTTGTGCTGGCAGCATTTGCCCGAAGGATCAGCTTGTCGGAGCATGCGCATTATGCGACGCCGGGTATCCACTTTGATCCTGAAAAGGAGAAGGGACATCCATTCGCCTATCATGTCTATGGTACGGCCATCGTTGTGGCGACGATGGATTGTTTAAGGGGGAGATATACGATAGACGCCGTCAGAGTAGTACATGATTTTGGCGTCAGTATGAACGCTCTGATCGACAAGGGACAAATAGAAGGAGGGATTGTGCAGGGCATTGGCTGGATGACGATGGAGGAGGTGTTGTACGATACCTCCGGCCGTCTGCGTTCGAATACGCTGTCTACCTATAAAGTACCGGATATTTATTCTGTGCCGGAGGAGATCAGCATCGAGGCCCTCCACACCGAGCGGGATAACCTGGCGATCTTTCGCAGCAAGGCGGTGGGAGAGCCTCCCCTGATGTATGGTATCGGCGCTTATTTTGCCTTACGTAATGCGATACGTGCTTTTAATCCTTCCGCCGACCTTCCTTTTTCCGCGCCACTTACACCCGAAAAAGCCTTGATGGGATTGTATGACAAGCAACATGTCACTGCATAAACAGATCGTGACCTGGAAGCTGGCTCTTTCCAGTCTGGAGAGGGGTGTGCCTGTATTGTTGCTATATGTGCTGGAAAGCAAGGGCAGCAGTCCCGGCAGGCAAGGTTTTTTTATGACGGTGAATGCGATGGGAGAAATGGAGGGGTCCATCGGAGGCGGGATCATGGAGCACAAGTTTACGGAGATGGCGAGGGAGCGGTTGAGACAGGGGGAACGTATAGTGTCCCTGCGCCGACAGGTGCATGATAAAGAAGCGGCAAAGGATCAGAGCGGGATGATCTGTTCCGGTGAACAGACTATTTTATTATATGGGTTGCGTTTTGAGGATATGGGGACTATAAAGGCGCTGGTGGAGTCGCTGGAAGTTTGTAGAAACGGCGCATTGATGTTGTCGCCGGAAGGACTGAGGTTTGGACCGGTGGCGCCTTTAGAGGATTTTATTTTTGATAAGCGTTCGGAAGAAGATTGGATGTATGTGGAGAAGACGGGTTATAAGGACCGGCTGTATATTGTAGGTGCGGGGCATTGTGCGTTGGCGTTCTCCCGGCTTATGCAGACCATGGATTTTTATATCACTGTCTTTGATCACCGGCCGGACCTGGAGACGCTGGCCAGGAATGAATATGTGCATGAGAAGGTGCTGGTGAGTGATTATGGAGAGCTTTGCGGGTTGATCGTTCCGGGTAAGGAGCATCATTATGTGGTGGTGATGACCCAGGGTTACCGAACGGATGACAGTGCGGTGCGGGTTTTATTGCCGATGGAGTTCCGGTATTTTGGGTTGCTGGGCAGCAAGGCGAAGATATCAAAGATGATGGATGTATACAGGGCGGAAGGAGTGCCGGATGAATGGCTGCGGAGAATGCGGGCGCCGGCGGGGCTGCCTATCCATAGTCAAACGCCGGAAGAGATAGCAGTGAGCATCGCGGCGGAGATCGTGGGGGTGAAGCGGGAGGAGTAGGGGTTGTTCCGAAAGGTAATATAAAGTTAATGTAGTGGTTACCTATGGTCGTTATTTTTGCAGCCAATTAACTCCGTATTAAAAAAATGGATAAGGCAAAATCGGAATTATCCGATCAGGAATTACTGATCAGATGCCGAAATAACGACCTGAAGGCTTATGAGATGTTGTTTTACCGTTATTCCAAACGTCTCCATAATTATGGAATAAAGTACCTGGGTAATGCGGAGGTTGCAGAAGAAAAGATGATGGATGTAATGGTCTGGGTCTGGAAAAACAGGTCTTCACTTCCCGAGGACGTTAATTTTGAACCCTATATTTTCCGGGCCATGAAGAATGCTTTGGCTATGGAGATCCGCAAACGTATCCTGCATACTTTATCCATTCATGAATTGGATGACAATAAGATCGCCGATGGTTTACGGGCTGATGCTCCATTGGCCTGCAAGGAATTGACCAACTCTTATCACGATAAGCTGCATTCCTTAAGTTCACAGCGACGGAAAACTTATTTATTGAGCCGGGAAGAGGGTCTTAGTAATTCTTTAATTGCCAAAGAACTGGATATCTCGGTCAATACTGTTAAAAACCATCTCAAAGCATCGCTCTCTCATCTCCGATCACACCTGGACGAATATAATAACATCGTCAATTTCCTGATCCTGAGTTCTTCACTTATCTTTTGCTGAATTTTTCTTCCCCACTGATTGCCGGGTATAAAAAATAATTTATTTTTTGATTAGCCCCTTTTGCCTTTTTGTGCACTTCTTATAGTACAAGGTTATAAAGTATCCCTTGTATAGAAGGAAATGCCAATAGATAAAGAGTTAATAATAAAATACCTCAAAAAGGAGTGTACGGCAGCAGAACAAAAGGAGGTGGAGGCCTTTTTAAGAGGCCCGGAAGGATTGCAGGCTTTGCAGGAGGCTATGGATGTTCTACTCCCGGAAGATATCTCGTCTTTCAAAACTGATCTTCCTTCCGAGGCCGAAGCATCGGAATGGATGGGAAAAGTGCACGGAAGGATGTTTCCATTGACTGAGAAGGTCCGGCCAGGGCGTGTACTCAAACGTTTTTCAATCGGTCATGCCGCGGTGTGGATCGGACTTATCGTGTTTTTAGGACTTGGCCTGTGGGGTCTGGGCCTTTTTCAAAAAGATAAACGGCAGCAGCATTCCGATGTATCACAGGTCGCCTCGATGCATGTCAACAATCCCAAAGGCCGGCGCAGTAAAATAACGCTTTCTGACGGCAGTGTGATAACCCTTGGCCCTGACAGCCGGATGAGCTATCCTGCTTCTTTTTCAGATCATTCCCGGGAAATTTCGTTGGAAGGAGAGGCCTTTTTTCAGATCAGTAGAGATCCGAACAGATCCTTTATTGTACATACCGGTGATATTCATACGAAGGTATTGGGTACTTCTTTTAAGGTTGAAGCATTTGCCGGGCAACCGGTGTCCGTGGCGGTCGCCACAGGTCAGGTACGGGTAGACCAGTATAAAGGCGGAAAGCTTTTTCAACAGCTGGCCATTCTGAATCCCGGGAAAAAAATCAGCTGGAATGGGGCCGCTGTCACCCCCTCCGTCCTATTAACCGATGAACCCGTAGATGACATCAACGGATGGGTAGATTACCGGCTTGCCTTTAATGCACAGACTTTGCGGGAAATAACCACTCAACTGGGGCGCTGGTATGCTGTCGATATAAAGTTTGTAAATCCTGTCGTTGCGGATCGACGTCTTACGATCACGCTGAGCGCCAACATGCCTTTACAAACGATCCTGGAGGTTCTGCGCAGCGGCAGCGGTTTTACTTATCAAATAAAGGATAGGGAAATAATTATCTATTAATGAGCAAGATTATGCATAAGTGCGCTATCGCCGCCATGAGTGTATTCCTTACGCTGGCCGGTATGTTTTGGGCAACCGGGGTAAAAGGACAGGATCTGAACCGGAAGGTAGATCTGAAATTAAAGGAAGCTGGTATGAAGGATGCTTTTTTGGAAATAGAAAGACAAAGCAATGTAAAGTTTTTGCTGCCGGAAGAGTTGGTCAGTAATTCCAAAAAGGTCACGCTGGTCCATTCCGATATTTCCGTACGCGAAGCGATTGATCGTATCCTTTCAAATACCGGGTTGCAGTTCAAACTGGTGAACGGATATGTGGTGATTGCCCGTGCGCCTGTGCCGCAACGTGTCACCGGTAAAGTTCAGGATGTAGCAAACAAAGAAGCTCTGGCCGGCGTTTCCATCCGGGTCAAAGGAAGACAGGGGGGGACATCTACGGATGAGAATGGTGTTTTTAGTTTGATGCTTCCTTCGGATGAAGGTGTACTGGTGTTTACCTACCTGGGCTACCTGCCCAAAGAGGTCAGGCTGGAAAAGAATAAAAGCAGTAATAACCTCCTTATTTCGCTGACGGCCTCGGACAAGGCGATGAGCGAAGTGACGGTACATGCCCGCAGAAGGACCAATACAGAAGTTGCTGTGCTGAACGAAAGGAAAAACGCATCTATTATCCAGGATGCGATATCGGCCGCTCAAATTGAAAAGACAGGCAGTGTTACCACGACGCAGGCGCTGCAAAGGGTTGCGGGTGTGACCGTAACTGATGACAAGTATGTGGCGATCCGCGGTCTTGGCGATCGCAGCGTGATCGGGCAGATGAACGGCATCCGGCTGGCCTCCTCCGACCCGGACCGCAGCGCTATTCCTCTGGATCTGATACCCGCGTCATTGCTGGATAATATTACGATCTATAAAACGGTGACGCCTGATAAACCTGCCGATGCGGCAGCGGGGATCGTTGAGCTGAAAACCAAATCGGTGCCGGACAGCATGACCTTCGAAGTTATTGCGCAAACGGGCTTTAATTCGGCGATTGGCCTGGGAGGCGGTTATAATAGTTTCTGGAACAGCGATATGGGATTGTTCGGTGGGAAGATCAATCAGAAAAGTCTTTCCTCTGATTTCAAGGCCCTTGCCAAACAGTATCCGGACGGGCTGGGGTCTATTCAGAAAATGATCGCCAACAGCAATTACAGTACCCAGGGCTGGCAGGAAGTGGGCAGGGTCAATAAGATCATGCAGGGTTTCGATCCGGTGATGACTACCCGTTTCAAACAAGCCCCGTTGAATCAATTGTATTCGGTGACCTACGGAAATAGTTTTACGGTGTTTAAAAAACATAGATTGGGTCTTATCCTGGGCGGCAATTATTATCGTCGCATCACGGCTGTCAATGATGGAAGTCTGACCCAGTATAGCGTATACCAGGGTGTGGTTACGGGTAACCCCGATATATACAGTTTCCGGAATATCCCCAATTATATAACCCCGAATAACCTGGTGATGGGTAAATACCAGTCGTATAAGGAAAATACGGGAATTGAAACACTCAATTATGGAGCGCTGGCCGGACTGACCTACCGTCTCTCCCCCCTCCACGAGATCAGTATGCAATATCTCGGAAGCTGGGGCGGTGAGACGGCTGCGACCAATCTTTCGGGAAGTTATGAATACACAGGTCTGCCGGGTGATGTAACCAGTACGATCTATTCGCTGAAGCAGACCTACCGGAGCCTCAATACGCTGAATCTGCAAGGTGAACATAAATTGAAAACGGGGGAATATTCGCCGCGTCTGAGTTATAATTTAGCTACTTCCCGGTCCGGGCAAAACAATCCTGATTTTCGTTTTATCAGTCTTGCCGATTATACGCCGATCGGAGGTGGATGGTATAACAGGCCCCGGGTATTAGCCGGTGGTGGTGCCACCAGCACCCTGACCTATTCCAAACATCTGTATGCCCTCACTTCCGGGTATGTAAATGGTTTTGGAGCCTATGGCATCATCCAGGCCGAACCCAATGGCCGCCGCTGGCGTAATCTCGATGAAAAAAATTATAACTATAAGGCGGATCTGAGTTTTCCGTTCCGGTTGTTTGGAAAAAAGCAGGAATTCAGGACTGGCGGCAGCTACCTTTTCCGGGATCGGACGTTTACGGAAAATCAGTTGTTCCTGCCCGGGTCCAATTTTGCCGGCAATAAGGCGATCCCTCTGTATGATGTCGAAGGAGATCTGGACCGCCTGGTAGGCAACCAGGTGATCGGCGTAAAGGCGGCAACCGGCAGCCAGGCAGAAGGTGCAAGTCCTATCGGAGGTTTTCTCTACAACAGCCAGAAATCTCCGAATAATTACAAAGGTTATTTTGAAACCAATGCTTTTTACGGCATGGCCGATCTGAAACTCACCGAAAGTTTACGGGTAGCCGGCGGGGTTCGTTTTGAAAGGACAAATATTGGTTCGGCGGTAGATACTTCCGGGATCTTTCTCGATCCGGCGCTTACCAAGCAAGGACCGAACGGAAGCAAGATACCCCTGGTTTTTATCGAGCCCAATTCGGTGTACAAGACCGGATATGAGCCTTACTATTCTGCGAATGCGACCTATACGCTCAATAAGGTGATGAATTTCCGAGGCGCCTTTAATACGACGCTTGCCAGACCGGAGTTGCGTGAATTGACCAATGTGTTTGAATTCGATGCTTTCCAGATGGGTCTGGTGGTCGGTAACCCTAACCTGAAGAACCAATATACCGAGAATATGGATTTTCGTTGGGAATGGTTTCCGAACAGGGGAGAGGTGATTGCCGTGTCGGCTTTCCGGAAACGCATCAAAAATCAATTGGTCAAAGTGTTTAATCTTAAGACGGACGGGCTGGCGGCCACTTATCCCGAGTTTCCCACCATTCAGTTCCAGAACGATCCGAACACAGGTACGGTATGGGGTATCGAACTGGAGCTGGTGAAAGATCTGGGAAAATTGAATGACCATTTGCGCAATTTTTTTCTGGGTTCGAATCTGCTGCTTGCCCAAAGCGATATCAAAAAAACGCCTGAACGGTATAAAGCCAACCGCTCCCTGGACCGATATACACCAAAGAACAGCCCATTGTTTGAACAGGCGCCGTATTCGATCAATGTCTGGTTGAATTATGATAATAAAAGATCCGGGACGGATCTTACGGCCACCTTCAATATGGTGGGAGAGCGTCTGGTGCAGATCAATCTGACGGGTGAGCCTGATCTGTATACGCGCCCTGTTCCTGTACTGGACTTTGTATTCACCCAGCGGGTGAGCAAACGGATCCTGTTCAAGGGATATGCCAAAAATATATTCGACCCGGCTATCAAAACGGTGTATGCCAATCCCGGCACAGGCGGCAAATGGTATGGAAATGAGTATGTCAACCGCAGCTATCACCGGGGCAGCGAAATTATGATGGGGTTTACCTATAAATTATTCTAACATGAATAAAATAGTATTGAATATCCTGCTGTTTGCCCTGGCGGCGATCTGTGCGGGCGGCTGTAAGAAAATGAGGCCGGATGAGTGGAAGGACAACCGGAGCGTAACGAAAAACCGCGCTGTCTCTACTGTCCGGATCGTAAATCTTGGGGATTATTACCAGGTTATCGCGGGTGGAGACAGCCTGACCAATTTCGACCTTCTTGATGGACAGACCGAGGTCATCAAATACAAGGGCACGGATTATTTTCCGGAGAATGGCCGTCTTGGCAGTATCTGGCAGGTGCCTCAGGACCTGTTCCGGGCTGATGGTACCGCAGCTTTGCGTTTTGGCAATATCGGTGTTACCGGAAGCCTTGGCGCCCCGGAGTTTGTAGTAAAGGATGATTACAAGCGGCCCATGGATTATTATCTTTTGCCCGAGCAGATCGAAGGGCAGCCTGCCTATGTTGCCGTAGAAAGGGGTGTGACGCAACCTTCCAAACCGGATTATTTTAAGATAAGGGTTCTGAACCTTTGCGCGAAGGCAAAATATCCTATAGCTGCGGAGCGGGGACCATTGGAAAACCTGGTTGGCCCTGTTACGCTTACTTATGCGGATGGCACCCCGGTGGGTCCAGCAACGAGCAATATTACCCCGGAGCAGCGTCTGTCGGACTATGTGGAGCTTCCCTACGGTACTTACCAGTTCAGGATACTGACACCTGATGGAAGACAGGTGCCCGGCGGGGCGCCCGCCAATCCTATCGACAAACTGATCGATCCGCCCACTTCCACTATTGCTTTTAATGATCAGGGGAATATTGCCTCTTCCAGGCTTACTTTTGCTCCCGTCAATACTTATCAGCCGGGCGGCGTCTACACCATCGTCATTACTCCTTATAATTTCAGTTTTCATGCTTCCGCCTCGGAAGAGCGGAGTGGCGCTTACCAGAATGGTTTCCGTATTATCACGGATGTAAGCCCCGCGGTCAATACCACCTATTTCCGTATACAGGGTGTAAATGCCCTGCCTGGCAGCGGGGACCTACGTTTCAGGGCGAATGGACAGGACCTGGCCAGCGGCGTGCCATACGGCCAGGCATCTGACTACAGCCGGCTGGTGCAGGATCGCTATACCATCGAGGCGGCGGATGCATCCGGAAAAACATTGGCCTCTGTTCAGCAGCTTTTGCGGCCAGGCCAGAATTATACTGCCTGGCTGTATCCCGATCAGCAGGGTGCGGCCAGGCTGGTGCTGGTTGCCAATGACCTTAGCGGTCAGTTCGAAAGTACGACGAATGGCCCGGCCTACCCGGATGATAATTCCCTGGGTTATGTCAAGTATGATTTTATGTTTGACAAACGGTTCCTGAATCTTTCACCTGATAATCCCTATATCAGTTTTACCCTGGATAACGGACAACTGGCAGTGAATAAAGGGGCTACCGTTAATCTGCAACCCGGGATAGCGGTGACCGAACAGCCTTATAGCAGCGGCGCAGTGTTTGGCTACCGGCCGTTCCAGATCATGGCTTATCGCTCATCCCCGACTGTCGTCCCCGGCGCCTGGGCTGATGATATACCCGTACTGAAAAGCAGCGCCTTTGTTGCCCTGCCGGGATTATACGAGGCGGCGGGCCGGGATGTGCCTGCGCAGGAACCGGGTGTTTACACTGTTGCCCTTATCGGCCGTACCGGCAACGGAATATCCCAGCCTGACAAAGCAAAACTTATACTTGTCAAACACAACAGATGATGAAAAGAATTACGCTTGTGATGATGGTCTTTATCCTGCTTGTCCTGGCAGGTTGCCGGAAGGTGGATTATACATTGATCGATCAGCCTGCCTATCTGCGTGTATTTAACGATCTCAACTATGCGCAGAGCATGGATGCCAAGGATAGTAAGTATCCCTCCTTGTGTATGATCATCAACCCTGTCCTGGATGCCGGCGGTATGCCTACCGGCGGCGAGGTCGTCGGGGATTTTCTGGACAAACGGGATACTTATGCTCCGCCCTATCCTTCGCATGTGGGCAACAGTACTTCCGTGCAAAACCCGGAATACCCCGGAAAGGAGGATGTTTTGGTCGGGCCGATCCTCAACGGGTTTGACCTGAGCAGCTGGGCGCAGGTCCGTTCAGGAAAACTCAGGATCATGTTCTTTTACCGTCCCTTCAATACGACGCCCTTTTTCGAACTGGATGATAGACTGAAACACGATGTGCTGGTGGATACCACGCTGACCCTAACGGCAAAGGAGGTCTACACGCTCCATGTACTGCAAAAAGATTTTTTGACTAAACAAACAGGTCTGTTGCTTCGCCAGGAGAATTTTCACAAGCTTCCTCTTTCAGATACGATGGCCTATGTGAATTTCTATAACTACAGCGCTAAAGGATTCTGGCAAGCGGACTATAGCCTGAAAAATCAGGATGTTTCGCTCCGCTCATTCAAATATGGAGTTAAAGACACCATGAATATTTTTCTCACCTTGTACAAGGGACAGACGACACCGGATAAATCTCCTTTTATCAAGAACTTCCGGGGCAATTACCTGGGTACCATGATACGTAACGCGGATGCTGGCTCAGTCAATCCCTATTATGATTTCCCTTTATGGGCCGATACCAGCGCAGATGGTATTCGTACGGATATCTGGGAGCGGCTGGAGTTCCTTGTTCAGGGGTTGGATATATCAGACCACCCCTATATATCGGGTGGTTTATCGAATACCTATGCCAATTATGCCGCCGCCTATTGTTTGCTCAACGGCAAGGTTCAAATAGGAGGCAGCTCCCCGTTAGGCAGCGGGGTTCCCCTGCCAAATCTGCTGGTCAGTCTGCATTCGGGTATCGACAACCCGCGCACTTTTGCCACGGTAAGTACTATCGAGATCGTCAACAGCCATATTTATCTCACGACTATTCAACGGAAATATCCCGGGCCGGTGTACCGATGATCATCCGGATACCGGCTTTGCCTGTTGGAGTCGCCTATTGTCATAATTAAATATATACGATGAAGACCCGAAAATATACCGGCCTGTTACTTCCCGTTGTGATCTCTTCGGCGCTGTTCACTTCCTGTAAACATGAAGACCTTGCGGTAAGTAAACCGAACGAGAATGTACGGACGGCGGGAGATTTTATAAAGAACAACTACGATTTCAGTTTGTTCTATGCGGCGCTTGATTATACCGGGCTGATCCGGCAGCTGAATGAAAAAGGTCCTTTTACCGTGCTGGCGCCGGCTAATAAGGCCTTTATGGAACTGGGGATACAGACTGCCGCGGATGTTCAAAGACTGAACCGCGACAGCCTGAAACAGGCCATGGCCTTTCATATCCTGACCAGGCGTTTGATGCAGGCGGATGTGCCGGTGAACGGGGTGGATATAGAATATGAAACGCTGGCTGGTATTCCCCTTTATGCCACGTTTGCCTGCTATGCCCCGGGCAACTCCGCTTATTCGTATGATAAACTTTATTTCAGCGGGAGCTTTGCTTACCGGAAAGATGTTCAATTGGCCAATGGCGTCTTGCACGCGCTGGTCAAGGTAATGAAACAGTATCCCGGCAAAACCGTCCGGCAATGGCTGGCCGACCGGCCGGACTACAGCATCTTTGTCAGCGGACTTAAAAAATTCGGGCTGTGGGATGAACTTGCCGGAGACGGACCTTTTACCATTTTTGCTCCGGATAATAAGGCATTTACGGATGCAGGGATCAGTCAGGCCGTCGTCGACGACCTGGAAACGGATAAATATATCGGCCAACGGCTGTTTGGCGCCTATATCCTGTATAAAAAACGGTATTTCCTTGCCGATAAGATCCTGTTTAATATAGTCAACGGCGAAGCCTCTTATCTGACTACCATAAGAAATGACCAGGCTGTATTCGGATGGTACGACTACCAGGGAGATTATAATCTTTCGCTTACCTCAGGAAGAATTCAACCCATCATTTATTATGGATCTGTCGATGTGCCGGGCGCCCTGGGTTACCGGCTGGATCATCTTTGCTCGAACGGCATTGTACATGATACGCCGGGCTTGCTGATCAAACCTGAACAGGCGCTTAAATGAAATGAATTAACTGCGATCTAATTTATAGAAAATGAATAAGCTAAAATTGTTTTTCCAGGGGGGAACACTGTTGATCCTGCTGTTCGCGGCTTGCCGGAAACAGGAGTTTATGCCGCCGCCCGAGGGAGCAAAGGTGCCCGAAGCCGACACGGTAAAAATAACCTTGAAAGAAGCGCTGGCCGCGTCTCCGGCCAAGCTTTTTTACCAGGCGTGGCAGCGCAGCGGGATGGACGACCGACTAAGATCTCTGAGCGATGGTAAAAGCATGTTCACGATCCTGGCCCCTGGTGATGCGGCAATGGAACGTGCTGGTCTTACTCTGCAAACAATACAGAGCATGGAGGTAAAGGACCTGGATAGTCTCCTTATGTTCTATACGCTGCGTGAACGCATCACTGTGGCGCAGCTGGAAGATAAGCCAGATAATTATATCGCCATCAGCCTGCTGAGCAACCCGGCGCTGAAGGTCCCCCGGTTTATCACGGGGACTCCCTCCCTTTATGAAAGCGAGCCTTATTTTTACCGGCAGCATCTGCAGGTGAAGGATGGTAAAACCTATGTCAATGGGAAGGTAGCAGGCGCCGGTATATCCGTTGCGGCAAAGGATGGTTACCTGTGGCTGTTGGACCAAACGGTAACCAAACCTGTAAAGACCTTGCTGGAAGTCGTGGAAGCGGACGGACGGTTTACGATGTTGCTGGCCATCCTGCGTTACACCGACGGGCAATATAACCAGATCTGGAAGGATGCAACCGGATCTAATAATTCCCGGAGAAATTCCACTGACAAGAGTTTCTCCAAACGTTTTGGCTGGGAACTATCCCCTCCGCCCCGGCTGCAACCGAGAGTCCCCAACCTGTACAAAAATACTTTGTTGTTGCCCACCGATGAGGCTTTCCGGAATGCAGGTTTCAACAGTCTGGCGGATCTGCAGCAATTTAATATTGACAGGTCGTTGCCCCGGAAAATCCTGGACCGGTGGGGTTATCCGGTGATGTCGGGCAATTTTGCCACCGACACGCTGCTGGATTACCATATAAACTGGGGAAACCTGCTCAATGGAATGACCCGGGACGTGTCGGCGCGATCGGGTACTAATGCGCCCTTTTTTTATAGCAATGTTATGAGTAATGCGGTTTTAGGAAATTATGTGGTTACCGGAAAATGGACGGGCAGCAACGAGGAGGGGTTACCCGATCCCAATTATTATATGCCCCTCGATTTTTCCCGCGATGCTTCGGGTAAAATACTGGTAAAGGTGAAAGGCTCGGAAGCGCCGGCCGCAACGGTGGTCGATGCGGATATTTATTCGATCATGGGACCTATTCATGCCATCGATCATCTGCTCATTCCCAAAGGTTTTAAAATCAAGTAGACATGAAAACGACATTAATGGTTTTAATGATCCCGCTATGGTTGATGACGGCCTGTACAAAGGATAATAAGACCGGCGCCCCTGTCGATAGTAACCTTATCAGCCAGGTGATCTCAGATAATTTTAATCTTTCGGTCTTTGCCGCCGTACTCCAACGAAGCGGTCAGTATAGAAATCTAAAAGAACGGGGACCTTTTACGGTGCTGGCGCCATCAGATGCGGCTTTTGGTCTGGCGGGCTATATGGATCCAGGCTCCGTGGCCACCACTGAATCTTCCGTGATATCGGCGATTGGTCATTATCATGTGCTCGATGGCAAGTATGATCTGAACAAACTGCCTTTTCAATTTAACCAGGAATTGCGTTCGGAGGGGGGGAAGCTCTATGCCACCCGCTGGGTGAAAGGACAAGACACCGTGCTGACCATCAATGGAGCGAGGGTCTTATCCACGGACGTGCCTGCCTCCAACGGACTCGTACAGGTGATCAACCGTGTACTTACTCCTTATCTTCATGACAAGCTGAGCGATGCCGTAGCGGCGGAACAGTCTATAACGCTTTTCTCCGAAGCGCTGAGAGTATCCGGTCTGCTGCAAACGATCGACGGAACGGGACCGTTCACCATTTTTGCTCCCACCAATGCGGCAATGCAGGCTTATGGTTTAGCCACGGTGGAGCAGATCAGGGAAACGGACGTGGAACTGTTGAAACAACTGCTGCGTTTGCACATTATCCGCGACAGGCGTTTTATTTACGATTATATTCTCAGCGATGACGGAACCAACCAGGCCCAGCAGGCCATGCTGGATGGGAATGTCATCAGCATACAGCTGGTGGCCGACGAAAGTCAGCCGGGCGGATTCAGCGGCATCACGATAAGAGGGCCGGGTAATGTCTCCGACGTAAACCTGCTGAAACAGGATAACCTGGCAGGGAACGGTGTGCTGCATGTTATAGATGATGTTCTAAGGAGCTCGCAACAATAAAAAATATTTATAAGATCATGAAGATGATGAGATATATCAATTTCTATACCTGCTTGTTAATCGTAGCAACCGTCTTGCTGCTGCAATCGTCTTATCCTGTGTTAGCACAGGAAACCAGCGGCTCATTAGGCGGGAAAATAACGGATACTTCCGGCCGTCCCCTGGCAGGGGCTACGCTTACTGCGATCCATCTGCCGTCGGGAACAAAATATTTTTTATCTGCCGCATCCGACGGCCGCTATTTTCTCAATAATATGCGTATCGGCGGTCCTTATACGATCACGGCTTCTATGACAGGGATGAGCCCCGATGTGCGGGAAAATATTATCATCCATCTTGGAGGCACGCAGGAGCTGAATTTTATGCCCAAAGAAAATGCGCAGCAGCTGGGTGAGGTAAAGGTTATTGCCCGGGTGAGCAGGGCTGGCGCCAACAGTTATGGAACAGGGAAAAATATCAGCGCCGCACAAGTGCGCAGCATGCCGACGGTGAACAGGAGTCTGACCGATATTACCCGGCTAACGCCACAAGGCAGCCGCGACAATAGTTTTGGGGGGGCTAATTTCCGGTACAATAACGTGACGATCGACGGGGCGGTGAATAACGACGCTATCGGCTTCAGTCCTTCCCTTGGAGGTCAGACCGGCACTTCGGGCATGGCCGGGAGCAGTACGCGGACCAACCCCATTTCGTTGGATGCCATCGAAGATATCCAGGTATATCTTGCGCCTTACGATGTTAAGATCGGGAACTTCACCGGCGGATCAGTGAATGCGGTTACCCGCAGCGGCACCAATACGGTCAGCGGATCTATTTATGGTTTTGGTCGGAATGCAGCTATTACGGGGAATGACAGGGTAGGCAAGCTGAGAAAGATGAACAGTGATTTTTATGATTACCAGACGGGTTTCCGCATCGGTTTTCCGCTGATAAAGAACAAGCTTTTCTTTTTTAGTAATGAAGAGATCACCCGCCGGCAGGACCCCGCGCAATTGGTGGCCGGTATACCCGAAACGGAACATATCTTTAGTCTGGCCGATGCCGCTGCTATTGCGGAGACTGCAAAGAACCGGTATGGAAATATCTTTGATGCAGGGACGGCCGGGCAGTATACCAACTGGTCCGAATCGCAGAAATTTTTTAACCGGCTCGATTGGAATATCAACGCCAAACACCAGTTGGCCGTCCGTAACAATACGATCTTTAGCAAGGCTACGCATATGGATCGTGACCAGCAGGATTTTCGATTCAGCAGCATGGCTTTCCGGCAAACTAATAATCAAACGGGTACGGTGGCTGAACTGAAAAGCCGTATCAGCAATACGCTTTCGGGCAACCTGGTGATCGGCTTCACTGTCGTCAATGATAGCAGGGACCCGTTGAGCGACCCCAGCCTGCCGCAGGTGCAGATCATGGGCCGCACACCCGGTGCTACTATTTACCTGGGGACCGACCGCGAGGCCAGTATTTTTAATATGCGGCAAAAGACCTGGGAGCTTACGGCCAATCTGAACTGGACCATCGGCCGTCACAAAATACTGATCGGCACCCACAATGAGCTGTATAATATCCGCTATGGTTTTGTCAACAGCTGGAATGGCCGGGTGGACTATCTGAGCATCGAGGATTTTATGAACAACCAGCCTTACCGGGTGCGTGGCAGTTATAATTATACGAATAACACCAGAGATTATATCCTGGATCACCCGGCTGCCAGGTTTAACGTCAATATGTACAGTCTTTATATACAGGATGAGATCCGGGTGAACGATCGTCTTCGGGTCACTCCTGGTCTTCGCGCCGATGTCGCGTATCTGCCCGTTACACCGGAGATCAGTGATAAAGTGAGGGATATTCTGCCCGACCCGGGTTTCGGCCGGACTTATTCGTATACTCCGCTCAGCCGTATTTCCAACAAATTTCTGAATAAAGTGCAGCTTTCACCAAGGGTAGGTTTCCGTTATGATGCGTTGGGTAATCAAAGCCTGATCCTGAGAGGGGGGGTAGGGCTCTTTACGGGCCGTATTCCTTTTGCGTGGTTGGCTTATGCATTTTATAACACAGGGAACAGCTATGGGGCATTTGATCAGCGAGCGGACCAGAAAGCATTCGCGCCGGGAAGCGATGCGATCAAACCTGGTCCGATGGGTATCGGTGAGTTTATCGGAAAGAATGGGGCGGTCATCGATAAAGCGGGAAGCGGAAAGACACAGGTCGACCTAGTGGACAATGACTTTGTGCTGCCACAGGTGTTGCGCGCTAGTCTGGGTATCGACTATGAAACACCGGATAAGTGGCGTTTCAGCATCGAGGGACTGTATACCCGTAACATTAAGGATGTGCTGTTTCAGCAATTGAATACAAAGGATGATCCTCACTACAATGGTTATGATGTCAATAAGCAGCAGCCGGTGTACAGCGGAACGGTGGATCCCCGGTTCTCGAATATTTATTTACTGAGCAATACCAATAAAGGATATCGGTATAGCCTGACGGGAACGGTAAGCAAAAACTTTTCCAACGTTTGGAATGTCAGTACGTCCTATACTTATGGGCAATCGAAAGACCTGAGCAACGGGGTGCGAAATTCAATGGAAAGCAACTGGCAGCTGAACCAGGCGTTGGTACCGAATAATCCGCAGCTGGCCTATAGTAATTTTGATATCCGGCATCGTATTGTCGTCAGCCTTGGCTATAACCAGGAATGGAAGAAGGCCGGAAGGACTTCTGTCAACCTGTTCTTCAGCGCTCAGTCAGGCAGCCCTTTTACCTATGGGATTTTGAACAATAGTATCCAGGGCCTTTCGCAGCAGGTGTCCCTGGTCTATATTCCCCGGACGGATGAGGCCAGTCGTTTTTTTAAGGATTTGCCGACCCAAACCGCACAACAGCAGGCCGATGCCTTTAACATCTTTATTAATGGAAATGCATATCTGCGCAGCAGGAGGGGAATGTTCACGGAGCGCAACGCGGGCCGTACTCCCTGGAATGTCCAGGCGGACCTGCATTTGTCACATGATGTATTTCTGAACAGGAACAGGAGCCATTTTATCACTCTTTCTTTTGATGTGGTGAACCTTACGAATCTTTTATCTAAAAACTGGGGTATCCAATATTTTTCGCCCAATACCTTCAATTCTACCAGCAGTGTGGGGCTTACACCTGTACTTTTTCCACCGCAGCAAAATGAAGGTAATTACCCCGTATACACTTTTGCCAATCCCGGCAGACCCTATAGTATCGATTATTTCGGGTCCAGGGCTCAGCTGCAAATGGGGTTAAGATATAGTTTTTAAAATGATTGATCAATGAAAGATTACTCCTTGAAATTTTACGGCGCCGCACTTGTGTTGCTACTCGTTGCCGCATTCGGATGTAAAAGAACTGTCCAGGAACGACAGTTTGAATTTAAGGCAACCAATTATTTTCCCAATAGCGGTAAGGCGGGCACCCTGATCACTATCGAAGGGCAGGGTTTTGATACTGATATACGAAATTATTCCGCTTCTGTTTCCGGCGCCGCCGCCGAGGTTGTCAGCGCCACTTCTTCTTTCCTTGTGGTCCGCTCACCAGCTGGCGCCACCAGCGGAAAACTGAATGTGTCGTACCGGGGTAAGGGCTATGAAATTGGTCAATATATTTACCAGGCATTGAGTGTTCAGCATATCTCACCCACCAGGGGGCCTGCCGGTGCAAATATCCGGATCAGGGGAGAGGGATTCGGCAGTGTGGGTCAGCCTGCCAAGGTATCGGTGAACGGCAATGCAGCCACGATCATCAGTCTGACTGATACGCTCATCATTGTCACGGTACCGGCGAAAACAGCAAGCGGTCCGGTGACCGTAACGGTGGATGGACAATCTTCCTCGGGACCGGTGTTTAAAGTTATGGTGATGGGTGATCTGTCACCGGCTACCGGGGGGAAAGGGACGAAGGTGCTGGTGAAGGGTTCGGGTTTTGATACGGACGTGTCGAAGAACCAGGTGTTTTTTAACGGCAAAGCCGCACAGGTCCTGGAGGCAAAAGAAGAGCAATTGACCGTGCTTGCCCCGGATGGGGTGGAGACAGGTAATTTAACGGCGACTATCGATGGCGTATCGCTGCCGGGTCCTGTATTTACCGTAGTGCCGCCCCCGACCATCAGCGTGGTTAGTCCGATGAGCGGTCCCGCAGGGACGGAGATGACCATTACCGGTGCGGGCTTTAGTGAAATTGCGGGAGAAACGAAGGTGATGATCAACGATAAGGAGATTGTTCTTACCTCTGTTACCAAAACCGTTATTAAACTGATCATACCAGGAAATACGGGTACTGGCAAGGTGAAGGTGGTGGTGAATGACCAGGCAGCCGAAGGACCGACGTTTACCGATCAGGCCCTGGGTATTTTTCAGACAGATCCGGAAGGGGGGGTACCCGGAACGGAAGTGACTATTTTCGGTACGGGTTTTAGCGTTACGCCATCCGATAATCAGGTCTTTTTTAACGGGGTTGCGGCGGCCGTTGCTTCGTCCAGCGCTACGGAGCTAAAAGTAAAGGTTCCTGCCGGAGCCACTACGGGAACGATCAAAGTGCAGGTAAATGGAAAGGAAGCTGTTGCTCCAAAAATCTTTGCCATCGAAGGTGTCTATTCCCTGACTACTTCTTTGTCCGCAAATGTATCTGCTATTACGGTTGGCCTTAACGGCGAGATCTATGCCACCGACCCAGTGCTACACCAGGTACTGAAAATAAGTACCAGCGGAGCCGTTGCTCTTTTTGCGGGCAGCCCTGGCGGACAGAGCGGAAACCAGGACGGGGCCGGCACATCGGCAACCTTTAACAGCCCTGTTGGAATTACTGCCGACCGGCATGGAAATCTTTTTGTGGTGGAATCGGCCGGTAATGTCCGGAAAATAACTCCCGGCGGCATGGTGTCTACCTTTAAAACCGCCGTGGTATTTGCAGGCGGCGCGATCGCCTCCGATGGGAATAATAATTTGTATGTTATGGGCCTGCCCAATAATTTCTCCGGAATTACCAAGATCTCCCCGGCTGGAGATATTCAATATCTCTTCGATTTTTTTGATCCGGAAAACCGGGTAGGGATTGACGCTGCAGGGATCGTTTATGCATCGGATAATAATGCAACGGGCAAGTCGGCGATCGGTATCGGCAGCGGGGACCGGCGCATTGGTTCTTCCCCGGGTTTTGCAGACGGAGATTATGGCACAGCTCTTTTTGCAGAGGTGCATTCTATCCTGGTGAACAGCAAAAACCAACTGCTGGTGGCGGATTATGGCAATAATGCTTTACGCTCCGTCGATCTGGGTTCGAAAACGGTGACTACGATCTTCAAGGCGGATAAAGGTTTTGCAGACGGGCCGATGGGTGTTGTTCGATTTGGGGAATTGACGGATCTGGCGCTTGGCAACGGGGATCGGTTGTATATCCTGGATAGGGTGAACAGGGCGATCCGGGTGGTGGTATATTGAGTTATTGTCCCTGGCGGGACAGCGTGCCTGTGATATATCCATAGGGCTCGTCGGTGGCGATGAATACCTCATTGTTATTTTCCATGCCGAACTGCTGCAAGTTGAAGAGGATATGGTGTTTGTTCGGCATCTTTAGCGTGATCTCCTTTACTTCCGGGAAGGTTTTTAGTACAGCATCGCCCATGGCGTATAAAGTGTGTTGTACGGAGAGGCTTTTATGGGTTGCGAAAGTGTGGAGGAGGTTTTCACGGATGGCCTGATAGAGATGTTCGGGGTCAGGTGGGACGGTATCGTATATCCAGGTGATGTCGCATTCGGTGGAGAAGATCCTGTCGTCCGTCTCTTTCAGGGTGGTGTATTTGTCTTTGATATAGTGTTCGAAACCGGAGTCGGTGGTTTTTAGGATGAGAAGGTCTTTTATGCCTGATGATAAAAGCGTGTGTTGATGATCTTTTATGATGTGGGTTTCGTGTTTTTCGGAACCGCCACCCACAAAGGAATGGGGGTGTGGGTCATCATCGAAGATCATTCTTTTCCAGCAATGTTCTGTTAAGCTGACAGTAGCTTCCGAGATCTGGGAGTTATTGGTTAGAAAGTGATCTGCCAGATACAATCCAAATGCTTCGATGGAGGTGGTGAAATGATCTTTTGCCAGTGCGTACACCGTATTTTTCATCGTATCGGTGGGCAGCACTTTTTTGTTGTTCCCTTCGGTGTGTACCTTTTCAAAATCCCCTGATAGCGAAATATTGACAGAGATCTGCCGGATATCATGACGGTCGGGGTGGCGAATGATCTTCGACAGATGGATCGCATTTTTGCCATAAGCATTTTTGTCCAGCCGGATATCCATACTACAATATAAATATTATTCTTAACTTTCTGTAGTGCCGAATGCCCTACATAGCAAACGTGTGCTCCTGCCCGACGGGATAAAGGAGGCCACTATCTTTTTAGAAAAGGGGATAATAACAGGGGTCGTGGGCGGTCTTGCCATGGTGGAAGGTGCCGACCTGGTGGATGTGGGAGAGAAGGTGGTCATGCCTGGTGTCATTGATCCGCATGTACATATCAATGAACCCGGGAGGACGGATTGGGAGGGGTTTGACACGGCTACCCGTGCGGCGGCGGCCGGAGGGCTTACCTTGTTGGTGGATATGCCGTTGAACTCATCTCCTGTCACCACAACGGCTGCCGCATTTGATCTGAAACGGGCGGCTGCCGAGGGAAAATTGCATTGCGATTGTGGATTTTGGGGCGGGGTTGTGCCGGGAAATGAGAAAGATATCGAACCGCTGATCGGGCGGGGCGTATTGGGTTTTAAAGCATTTTTGACCCATTCGGGTATCGATGAGTTCCCCAATGTAACGGAGGCTGATCTGCACAAGGCGATGCCGATCATCGCGGCTTGTGGTCTGCCTTTATTGGTGCATTGTGAGTTGTCCACGAATGAGGGTTTGTCTGGCGGAGATTCGAGGTCTTACAGGAATTATCTTTTATCCCGGCCTTCCAGGTGGGAGGAGGACGCCATTGCGTTGATGATAAGGTTGTGCGAGCAGTACAAATGCCGGACCCATATCGTTCATTTATCTTCGGCCGGCGCCATCGGACCTATCAGGCGTGCGAAAGAGCGGGGGCTTCCCCTGACGGTGGAGACGACCCAGCATTATTTGTATTTTTCGGCGGAAGAGATCGGGGATGGAGAGACTTATTTCAAATGTGCTCCTCCCATCCGGGAAAGGGAAAATAACTCTACATTGTGGAATGCATTGCGGGAAGGGGTGATTGACTTTGTAGCCACGGATCATTCTCCGGCGCCGCCGGCGATGAAGGAACCGGAAGGGGGCGATCTGACCAGGGCTTGGGGCGGGATTGCTTCCCTGCAGTTGTCACTACCTGTTCTATGGACGGGGGCTGAGCGACGAGGGTTTGGTGTGGGGGACCTGGTGTCGTGGTTGTGTACTTCGCCGGCGTTGTTGACGGGGCAGTCGGAGAGGCGGGGTAAGATTGCACGAGGGTATCAAGCGGATATTGTTGTATGGGACCCGGATCTGTCGTTTACGGTTGAAAAGGAGGGGATATTGCACCGGCATAAGGGTACTCCTTATCTGGGCGAGGAGCTGTACGGAGTAGTAGCGCAGACCTGGCTCAGGGGAGAAAAAATATTTGACAAGGATGAGGGTGTACGGCTTTATCAGGGGAGGGTGGTAGTATGAATGTATATTTACAACGAGCTGAAAATATTGTATCCAGGATACATGAGCTGGCGGCTGTCAGTGAGACATCTCCGGGTATTACCCGTCGCTATGGTACGGCTGCGGCATTGGAGGCGGGGAGTAAAGTAATGGGATGGATGCGTGCGGCGGGGTTGCAGACAAGGGTTGACGCCATCGGGAATATCAGGGGGCTTTTGTCGTCGCCGGTGGCGGGTGCGGGGACGTTGGTGATAGCATCTCATATCGATACGGTGGTGAATGCGGGTCGTTGGGATGGGCCTCTGGGCGTATTGATGGGGTTGGATCTATTGGAAAATGTAGTCTGCTCGGGCAGGAAGTTGCCTTTTCATGTCGAGCTGATCGCTTTTTGTGACGAGGAGGGGGTCAGGTTTCACACAACCTATCTGGGCAGTAAGGTGGTGGCGGGTTCTTTTGAAAAGGAGGTGTTGGACAGGAAGGATGAGGAAGGGGTGAGTCTGGGAGAGGCGATGCATAAGATAGGCGGTGACCCGGCTGATCTGGAACGGGATGCTATACCTCCGGATCAATGGCTGGGTTATTTCGAGATACATATCGAGCAAGGGCCTGTCCTGTATGAAAGTAAGATCCCGGTGGGCCCCGTGAAGGCGATAGCGGGACAGGTGAGGGCGGAGGTCATCTTTAAAGGGATGGCGGGGCATGCGGGAACGGTGCCGATGGACATGCGTAATGATGCGTTGTGCGGGGCTGCGGAGTTTGTGCTGGCCCTGGAAGGATTGGCCCGTGCTTCGGAAGGCGGGCTGGTGGCTACGGTGGGAAAGCTACAGATCACGAATGCTGCCAGTAATGTGATCCCCGGGGAGGTAGTTTGCAGTGTGGATATACGGAGTGCGGATGAAGAGGTGTTGTCCAGGGGGCTTACGAGGTGCAGGGGGCTTGTCGCGGAGATTGGAGCCAGACGGGGTTTGACGGTTCTGTTGAATGTGGTGCAGACTTCACCGCCTGTGATCTGTGATGCGCGGATGAATGAGCTGTTGGGTCGGGCCATTGGGGCTGCGGGATACGAGGTGCTGGAATTGGTAAGTGGTGCAGGGCATGATGCTGTGCCTATATCTGCCGTTGCGCCTGTGTGTATGATGTTTGTGCGGTGTCACAAGGGTATCAGTCATCATCCGCTGGAACATGTGGAAATGGAGGATCTGCGGGCTGCGATCGCCGTTGCAGATGATCTTTTACATCAATTGTCCGAAATATGGAAATATCCGCTTTAACAAGGTCGGTGGTTCATCGTAGCCATGCATTGATCAGCCCGGATGGATACATCAATAGCGTAGTCCCCGGATGGAACCGCTGTACGGTGAATGTGATCATCAATGAACAGATGGGGGCGCGTTTTTGCCAGACCATCGTTACGATACAGCAAGGAGGGGTATTGACCGGGAAGACTCGTCAGTCGCAGCTGTTCTTTTACGTTATAAGCGGGAAGGGGAGAGCGGTAGTCAGCGGCGAGTCAAGATATCTTTTTACGGGGCATTTTGTTTATATCCCTATAGGAAAAGAGTATCATTTCGAAAGTGGAGAGGATGGGACCCAACTGCTGAGCTTTCATAAAGTTTATGAGCCTCTGGAAGGCGCGATGATCCCGGCAACCTTATTTGGGAATGCCGGGGATATACCGGGCAAGGATTATCTGGGGGACCCTGCTTTGCGGCTGCAGGTGCTTCTGCCGGAAGACTTATCTTATGACATGGCTGTAAATATTTTTACCTATGATCCAGGCGGACACCTGCCGATGGTCGAGACGCATATTATGGAGCATGGATTGTTGTATTTGCGGGGGCAGGGCATCTACCGGCTGGACCAGGATTGGTATCCTGTCAAAAAAGGGGACAGTATCTGGATGGCGCCGTACTGTCAGCAATGGTTTACGGCGATGGGTAAGGAGCCGGCGGTATATATTTATTATAAAAACGTGAACAGACACCCTATTACCTTGTAATATGACATTGGACGAATTGAACGGTCTTGATAAGCCGGCGCTGCGTAAGGCGTTGGGCGGCTGCTGTGGAAGCCGGATCTGGGTGGAGAAGATGGCGGCTGTCTTTCCCGTGTTAAGTGTGCATGACTTGTTAGGTCATGCGGGTAAGACATGGCATGCATGCAGTGAGGAGGATTGGAAGGAGGCTTTTGGGCATCATCCAAGGATTGGGGACCTTGAAACTTTGAAGACAAAGTATACGGGTACAGGCGCGTCGATGGAGCAGGCGGGGGCGGTAAATGCTTCTATGGTGATGTTGGAGGCGTTGCTGGAGGGGAATCGTGTATATGAAGAGAAGTTTGGGTATATTTTTATTGTGTGCGCCACGGGTAAATCGGCTGAGGAGATGTTGGGTTTGTTGAGGGAGAGACTTGGTAATGATCCGGGAAAGGAGATCCATGTTGCCATGGCCGAGCAGGAGAAGATCACGAGAGTACGTCTTGAAAAATTATTATCATGACCAGGATAACAACGCATGTACTGGATACTTCCAGGGGCTGTCCTGCGGAAGGGATGAAGGTAACCCTTTGCCGGATGCAGGTGGATCGTTGGGAGATCGTGGCGCGGGGGCAGACGAATAGTGACGGCAGAGTTGGGGATTGGGCTGCGGCGGATGGGGCGCCAGGGACCGGCGTTTATATTGTACGATTTGAGACGAAGGATTATTTTGACAAACGGAACACTCCTTCCATCTACCCTTTTGTGGAAGTCTATTTCGAAGTGACGGCAGACGGTCATTATCATATTCCTTTATTGCTGAGCCCTTATGGGTATTCTACGTATAGGGGTTCATAACAAACGATGAGCATGCAATTTTCTATAAAAGAATCCGAGAAAGAGAGCCTGCTTGGCTCGTTGAAGATAGCCAACCTGGCATTCCAGGAAAAGTATCCTGGTGACCGGCCGGACCGGCAACCTGTGCATACGGTGTATGGAGGCGCCAATCTTTTTAAGGCGGACACCTGTGTAAGGATGGGGGAGACGGCATTGAAGAGTCTGCGGACCTATGCTCCGAACTTTGTGGAGCTGGCGCGTGTTTTGTCTCTGGAAGGGCATGAGTTCCTGCCGCAGACGGAACGGGAAACGGCTTTATTGATGCGTAAACTGGAGGCGATGAACGAAGGAGAGCGAAGAGGGGAGAAGGCCTGGCTGGCCTGGTCGGTGTACAACAAGATAGTGAGGAAGCTGGAGACGGAGCCGGTGGAAGATTTTCGTATCGACTTCGAGGATGGGTTTGGCAACCGTCCTGATGAGGAAGAAGATGCGGTCGCTTTAAAAGCCGCCGGAGAGCTGGCAGCGGGGATGAAGGCGGGGACGATCTCGCCTTTTATTGGAATAAGGATCAAACCTTTTACTGAGGATCTGAAGTACAGGGGCGTACGGACATTGGACCTGTTCATTACGGAGCTGCTTGCCAGGACAGGAGGGGTGCTGCCGTCCAATTTTGTGGTCATGCTACCGAAGGTGACCATTCCGGAGCAGGTGCATACATTGGTACGTCTGTTCAGACTTATCGAGGGCGAGCGTGGGCTGCCGGAAGGCGCGCTGAAGATGGAGACGATGGTGGAAGCTACGCAGATCATCATGGATGACGAGGGGCGTAATCCGTTGTACAGACTCATCAGGGCGAGCGAGGGGAGGTGTATCGCGGCGCATTTCGGGACTTATGACTATACTGCTTCCTGCGGCATTACGGCAAGGTATCAGACGATGGCGCATCCGGTGTGTGACTTTGCGCATCATATGACGAAGGTGGCACTCGCGGGTACGGGGATATTTCTTTCCGATGGCGCTACCAATGTGATGCCGATCGGACCGCACAGGGGGGAGCAGCTGAGCTTTGAGCAGGTGTTGGAGAACAGAGAGGCGGTGCACAAAGCCTGGCGGACGGGGTTTGGGCATACCATGCATTCACTGGTGAATGGTTTTTATCAGGGGTGGGACCTGAATCCCGCACAATTACCTATGCGGTACGCCGCAACGTATACTTTCTTTTTAAACAGCCTGGAAGATGCCACTGTCCGTCTGAAGATATTTGTGGAGAGGGCTGCAATCTCTACTTTGACGGGGGATATTTTTGATGATGCGGCAACGGGGCAGGGGCTCCTCAATTTCTTTTTAAAGGCGCTGAACTGCGGAGCTATCGATGAACCGGCGGTTCTTGCTACGGGCCTGAGCCTGGAGGAGATCAGGAGCCGCAGTTTTTATAAGATCCTGCAAAGGAGGAGAAATAAGCGTTAGCGTTAGAGAAGCCGGGTGGCGAGGGGTGGGAAATATGGATGATCTTCTAAGTGGTAGTTTATAGACGGTACGATTCTGTCCTTTATAGTATGTTACCGTTGGGACAATCTTGTGATTTGTTGTTTATTTTATGACGCAAATCTAATCCCATGAAACCCCTGCCGAACCCTTTTATAAAAAGGCTCTTTTTGTCCATGCTATTTTCCGGGCTTGCTATTGTCACGGTCAATGCCCAGTTAAAATTCAGTTTTTCCACGCCCACAGCTGTCTATACCGCCAATACGGGCGGAACTACCATTATCAACAGCGGTGTAGACGACGGGCTTTCGTCGGTGACGTCCATCGGATTTAATTTTACCTACGGGTGTAATACCTATACGCAGTTCAGGGCCAGCAGCAATGGCTGGCTGAGTCTGGGTTATAATACGTTGTCTTCCATGCCCGGGAATGCGCTTGGCACTACAGGGCAGGGACCTATTCTTGCTCCTTTGTGGGATGACCTGGCCACGTCAGATTACGGCAATGTCAATTATATATTATCGGGAAGTGCGCCCAACCGGGTATTGACCATCGAATGGTTGAATATGTTGTGGGATGCAGGCGGATCGGATGCAACTATATCCTTCCAGGTAAAGCTATATGAGACTTCCAATATCATTGACTTTGCGTATAGCAGAGGATGGGGGGCCGTCAACAACGGCAGCGGCGGTGCGTCTATCGGCTTAAACGGCGGATATGTGGCTACCGACTTTTATTCGCTGAGTGGATCAGGCGCTGCGCCGACGGCCAATTATGGAACGGAAACCAGTAACATCAGCACCCGACCTGCCACCAACCAGGTATACCGGTGGACACCTGGCAGTATGACGTATAGCTCCTGTACGGCCACGCAGGCCAGTACGGCGGTGGTGTCCAAATGTAATAACCTGAACCAGGTGATCCTGGGTATGCAGGTGGTCACAAGCGGTTGTGTGAGCCCCGCGACGGTGACGCAATTCCAGGTCAATATGACGGGATCTACTGCGCCTGTCGCGGATGTGACGGCAGTGCATATCTACTATACGGGCAATTCTGCCGGATTTGCACCGGTCAGTGAATTTTTAAGCGGCGGGTCTGTGTCTTCAGCCGGCGCGATCACGGTGAATGGGTCACAGGCGTTGCTGGCGGGGACTAATTATTTCTGGATCGCCTATGATGTGAAGTCCACCGCGACGACGGGTGATCTGCTCGACGCCCAATGTACACAGATAACGGTGGGGGGGACTGCCAGAACCCCTTCGACAACCAATCCCGCGGGTACGCGGAAGGTAGTGGACTGTAGTATTGCCCCGGGCGGTGTGGCGGGCGCCAGCTTTTGGATAAAGGCGGATGCGGGAACGTCTACCACGACGGATGGAGGTGTCTTGTCTACCTGGAACGATCAGTCGGGGAATGCGCGGAACGCTGCTGCTCCGACTACGGCCAATAGTCCCACCTATTATAATAACAGTACCAGGAATGTCAATTTTAATCCGGTGGTGAATTTTAATTATGCGTCGCAGACGGCGGCGAACGCCAGTTATATGAATATTGCGAGCAACGGGATATTATCCACGGGAAATAACCCGTATGAAGTATACGTGGTGGTGGCGCCGGGAACGGGGAACAGCAGTGGTTCGGCTGGTAAGTTCCTGTTTGCCGGGTCGGGGATCAATGGGTTTAATGCATTTGATGTCCGTAGCGGCAATTCTTTTAACGACAGTTGGGATCTCAATGACCTGATAGTAGGCAGTGTGTGGACCAGCAACTATCCCAGTCTGGCCAGTTTTGACTTTAATTCAACACAACGTACAATGTTTGTTTCCGGCGCGTCTGTCGGCACCAGGGTGAATGGCAATCATGTAGCAACGGATGTGAACAATGCGTTAGGGTGCCAGGTTATTCCGGGAGGAACGAATTCCGAGTTTTATGACGGCAGCATTGCGGAGATCATTACTTATGCCAATACAGCGCATGTGCAGGCGACCCGCAACCAGGTGGAGAGTTATCTTGCTATCAAATATGGTATTACGCTTCAGCATGATTATGTGGCGTCCAACGGCGGCACTGTGTGGAGCAGGTCGCTGAATACGGCCTATAATAATAACATCATCGGTATTGCCCGGGATGATATTGGGGCTTTGAGCCAGAAACAATCCAAAAGCACTTCGGTGACCGCGGATATGCTGACGATGTATGTCGGGCCGACCCGACAGGTGAACCAGGCTGCTGGTACGGGGACGTTTGCTGGCGGGGACAGGTCCTTCTTTTTTGCGGGAAGTAATGGCGCACCGATCCTCTTCACTCCGAACATGACGACGGACCTGCCGGCCGGCATCTGCTGCCGGCTGCAACGCGCATGGTTGTCACAGAAAACGAATTTTATCAATACGGACCTGACGCTTCAATTCGACTTTAATAATGTGGCGCCGGGCTATACGCCTTTATTTGCTTCGGACCTCCGGTTGTTGGTGGATGACGATGGAGTATTTGCCAATGCCACGGTATTAAATACGCCGACGATCTCGATCAGTGTGGCTTCAAGCATAGTGACCGTGGTGGTCCCGGCGTCGAGCATACCTGTGGGTAAACCTTATTTCACGCTGGCTTCGGCGGCAATCCGTACGCCGCTGCCCGTAACGATAAAAAGCTTTTCAGCGTCTTGTCATGAGGGGAAGATATTGGTTAGCTGGGAAATGGGGATGGCCGGCAGCTATGTTTTTACCGTTGAGAGAAGTTCGGACGGAACCGCTTTTGTCCCGGTGGGCAAGGTACCAGCGGATGTCGCGGGGCGAACGGTTTATACCTGGATGGATGCATCGTCTTTGCCGGGAGGGGCTGTGTACCGTCTAAAGGTGACCGGGAGCGATGGTATTGCGACGGTGTATTCTCCTGTTGTACCTGTTACCGGCTGTGGTGGAGTGGGGGCTGTAAGCGTTTCAACAGACCCGGTCACGGGCAGATCGAGGGTGGTGATGTTGCGGTTACAGCAGGATGCGGCGGTAGATATCGCTTTTTATGATCTGTTGGGGCGCCGGATAGGGATGCCGGGGTTGACGGGGCGGAGGAGCATGGGGCAAGGTGTTTATTATCTTCCTATTCCGGGGCAGTGTCTGGCTTCGGGTATGTATTTGTTGTCTGTGGGGATCAATGACAAGCGAAGTGTAATTCGGATTATTCAATAAAAATGGAGCTGACTTTTGTGGTAAAAGATTAACCCCCTCGCAAGCGAGGGGGTTGTTTGTTTAGACGCTTATTTTTTAGTAGTTGAATATTCTTCCCAGGTGTCGCCGTTGGAACGGAGGACTACTTTGCTATCAGCATTTTCCAGGGAGACATAGTAGCTGTTGAGGCCGTCCCCGGAGAGTTCAAAAAGTTCAGTGATCCAATAACCTCTGTAGTCATTCTTCAGGCTCATCAGCAGGCCCATGGGCAGCTGAGAGGAGACGATATTACGGGTGACGGCTAACAGCTCTCCATTCTCAGAGTAGTAAGCAAACATGATCACTTCGTTCATCCTGAAAGTGAGCTTTGTGAAGCCTCTGCGGACTTCGGTGCTCATGATCCGGGCGTTCTGGAAGCTTTTCTGGAAGGAGGTCTTTATTTCTCCGCGGGTTGAATCGACGGGTTTTGCAAAACTGCAAAGGCTCATTAAGAGAGCGAGGGCGAAGGTGGTAATCTGTTTCATAACATTATTTTTTAGTGTTTTTATTTCGTTGTTGTTGACATAACAAAGATAGTATCAAAAACAGGTACTATACAATACATAGTACAGTGAATGGCATAATACTATTATGAACGGTAATAAAAGCAGGATGAACTGTAGGGGCCTGGCTTTTTGTTCGTGTCTTTGTCATAATCTTTTGTTTTTTCCGGGTAGTCCGGGTGTGCCAGGATAGTGTCCAGCGGGGTGCCAATTTTCTCTCTTATGTGATAATCAAATGCTTATGTGTTTTGTTGGGTGAGGAGGTGTACGGGAATGATATGAGGAGTGTCCGGTTTTAGAGAGTGGGATGGAAATAATGAAGAGAGACGACAAATAGAAAGTTAGGGTAGAAAAAAAGGAATGAGTACGTAGCTTCGCGCTTGTAAATTAACTTATAAGTGAATAACTTTGTATTGGAGATATGGGATGACGAGGCTAGTAAGTGCACATTTTATTCTGCCCGCTGGGAAAATGCAGGTCAGAATGAGACTGATAAGTTCTTTAAAAAATATGATGCTTTACCCGAGTTTCAGCAATCCGTTCAGCAATTGTTAAGTTTTGTTTTGGATAGTATTGGAGATGATCATGGGGCAATTGATGCATTGTTTAATAGGTTTGAAAATGAGGTTATAGGTTTGCCTAATAAAGGGAAAGTAAATGTGGGTGGGATCGTCTTCTTATATCCGAATTTTCCGTTGAGGCTATATGCTTTAAGGATCAATAACCGGCCAGACCTGGTAATTCTATTTAATGGCGGCGCCAAATCCTCCCAGACGAATCAAGGAAGCAGGGATTTGAACTTGAAATGGATCGAAGCATGTCAGTTTGCCAAACGAATTGAAGAAGCGTTAAGAGATAAAGAGATAATTATTGATAATAAAGGCAGGAAGCTTTTATCTGCTGATGGAAACGACGAAATATTTCTATAAACACTTATAATGAGAAGCGAGATCGCAAAAAAAATACAAGAAGAGACGCCTGAAGAAGTAAGGATATTTGTGCGCCAATATACTGATATTGTGTTGAGGATTAACCAGATCCTTCAGGAGAAGGGATATACTCAAAAAGATCTTGCAGAAAGAATGAATAAGAAACCTTCCGAGATCAATAAATGGCTGAAAGGTAATCACAACCTTACTCTTAAGACCCTGGCTAAATTAGAAGCAGAATTAGGAGAGCCAATCATATCTGTTCCAACTACAAGAGTGAAGCGGTCTGCCAGGGACCAAAAGCAGGTCCTATAGAAATGAAAGACTGTTTCAGGGGTGGGCCGGATCCTGGTTTTTCTTTTTCCTGTGATAATATCTTTTGGCTTTGTCATTACTTCCGCAAACCTTCATATCGCACCATCTTCTTTTCCCATTTTTTGTCCTGTCGATAAAAAGCCAACCGCAGGCCGGGCATTCCTTTATTCTTTCCATTTTTTCTGTGGTGAGGATATCATAGGCGGATCTCATCACCAACCGGATGGGTTCGTCCAGTAAAGCATCATTATCAGCGAGACTCACATCCGGCTTAAGCGATGAAACCGTTACCCTTAATTTGCTGAAACAATCGCCCAGTGTTTTATTAAATTCATCCATGGTCGCAGGGGAGGGGTCCTGCCCTTTTGCAATAGCCGAGAATAAATTGTACAACATCTCTCTCGTACTGATCGCTTTTCCAAAGGTCTTAGCGCTTTCTTCTTTTTTGATGATTGAAGATCTGTAGATGATTTTAAGCCTTTTTGGGAGAATAAGTTGGGTTTTATCTGCCCATAACACCAGGTCTTCATAGCTTCTCATATAATCAACCTTTGCCGGACCTTTTCTTGTATTTACAGTATTGGTAAAATCAAACGCGGCACAGCCTCCATCCAGTTGGATGTCTGCGAATCTTAAGTTCTTCATGGCACAAGTATAATATTTTTTACCGGTAAAATTCTATTTGATAGTAAAATAGCCCTATATTTACCATCTAAGATCGTTTTGATGGTAAAATTAAATTATCCTCACAATAATGGATCCTCAAATATTTGCACCGCCAGAAATACTGAAGCCTGTCGTAAAATATTTCTGGGCAGTAGATAATCCCGCAGATAGTCCTCCGGCAACGCTTAGCGCATTCCCGGATGGCAGCCCTGGAATTATTATGGTCCAATCGGAAGGGGGGGCTATCTGTGATAACCTCAACAAAAAATTGTCTCCCATTTATTTGCATGGTCAAACTACCGGGCCTTCAAAAATATCCTACAAAGGAAAGTTTTCCATGGTGGGAGTCAGCCTTCAACCCCATTCCTTAAAATCTATTTTTGGCATTGATGCAAATGAGTTTACGCAGATCGGCTTTGATCTTAATTTAGTTCAGGACAAAAAACATATCCATCTCACGGGACAGATCGCGCATGAGCAAAGCATCGAGGGTAAAATAAAAATGCTGTCAAATTATTTATTGCACCAGCACCAGGCTAATCATAGACAGACCGAAGAGATAATTAAATATGCCGTAGCGCAGATCGTACAATCAAAAGGCGGTCTTTCGCTGAAAGAATTACTGAAAAAATTGCAAATGTCTGAAAGAAGTCTGGAGCGGAAATTCAACCAATCCATTGGTATCTCACCAAAATTGTTCTCAAGGATCTGCCGTTTTCAGGAATCATTGAACCAATTGCGGACAAACAGCTATGACAAGCTGTCGGACATAGCTTATGAGAACGACTATGCTGATCAATCGCATCTGATACGGACATTCAAAGAGTTTACGGGTTTTTCCCCGCTGGAGTTAATAAAACAAAACAAAAAATAAAAAGGGCCCCCTTGCGGGAGGCCCTTTTGTATATGTTGAGTTGTTATTGTTTCCTGGTGTTGGTATATACTTCCCAGGTGTCTCCATTGGAACGCAGGGTGATCCTGGCGTCGGCGCTTTCCAGGGAAACATAATAGCAGCTGATGCCATCGCCTGTGAATTCAAAAAGTTCTGTGATCCAGCAGGCGCTGTAGTCGTTTTTCAGGCTCAGCAGCAAATTCATCGGGAGCTGAGAGGAAGTGATATTGCGGGTCACGGCCATCAGCTCGCCGCTGTTGTTGTAGAAGGCGAACATGATCACATCGTTCATTTTGAACGTAAGTTTGGTAAAGGCTTTGTGTGTTTCTGTGCCCAGCAGCTGAGCGTTCCGGAAATTCTTTTTGAAAGTAGCGTTTATTTCTCCCTTGACAGAGTCGACGGGTTTTGCAAAGCTAACGACGGTGATAAGAAGCGCGAAGGCGAAGGTGGTGATCTTTTTCATACAATTATTTTTTAAATGTTGTTGTTGTTTGTTTGCTCTCCGGGCGTCCCCGGTATGCCAGAAAGGATTCCAGCGGGATGCCAATTTTTTTTCTTTGCTGAAAATCAGATGCTTATGTTTTTTGGCGGGATAGGGAGTGTACGGTCCTGGGATAAATAGTGTCCGGTTTTGAGACGATCTGTGAATGCCGCCCTTGTCAAAGTAGCCGGCGATGGTAAAGAAGCGGGGTGTAGGGCCGGCGAGTTAAAAGTCTACTCATTTTGTAGGGTAATAATGATTGATTATATTTGCCGCCTGGATAAAACTCATTCCAGCGCAACGGATGATCGAACTAAAAAATGTCAGTAAAAAATTCTATAAGAAAAGAGCTGTCGTAAGCGCGCTTTCGGATATTTCACTGCGGGTTGCGGAAGGAGAGATCTTTGGGGTGATCGGGTCTTCCGGGGCGGGGAAAAGTACGCTGATCCGCTGTATCAACCTATTGGAGCGACCAACGGCCGGCCAGGTCATCGTGGACGGAAAGGATCTTGGAGGATTGACACCACAGCAACTGACGCTGGCCAGGAGAGATATCGGAATGATCTTTCAGCATTTCAATCTTTTGTCATCGAGGACCGTTGCTCAAAATATAGCTTTTCCGTTAGAGCTGAGCCATACGCCGAAAAAGGATATCGACCGGCGAGTGAAGGAGCTGTTGACGCTGGTGGGGCTGGAGTCGAAGGCGCAGGATCATCCTGTCAGTCTATCCGGAGGGCAGAAGCAACGAGTAGCTATTGCGCGGACGCTTGCCAGCCATCCGAGGGTATTGCTGTGCGATGAGGCGACGAGCGCCCTGGACCCGGAGACGACTTTGTCTATTCTTTCTCTTTTAAAAGATATCAATCACCGGATGGGCATAACGATCTTATTGATCACGCACGAGATGAATGTGGTGAGGGCTATTTGCGACAAGGTGGCGGTGATCAGCGAGGGGAGGCTTATTGAGGAGGGAGAGGTAAGTGAGGTCTTTGCGCGACCCAGGACGGAGTTGACCCGGCGATTTATATCGTCGGCGCAGCATTTTGTACTGGCTTCGGGTGACGGGCTGGTGTTGAATAAAGAGGGAGGCGGGTATGACTGAGCCGATGATCCGGATGTTGCTAAGGGGGCTTGGGGAGACGATGGTGATGACCTTTGGCTCGGGAATTTTTGGCTTTGTGCTGGGGTTGCCGTTGGGCGCTGTTCTTTTTTTGACGCGTCCGGAGGGCGTTCTGGAGCATAAAATTGTGTACCGTTTGGCATCGGTGGTGGTGAATGTTTTTCGCAGCATACCTTTTATTATCCTGATCGTTTGGATGATCCCATTCACCCGGATTGTTGCCGGGACTTCCATCGGCGTTCTGGCTGCGCTGGTGCCTTTAAGTGTCGGAGCGGCCCCGTTTGTCAGCCGGATGGTGGAGAACAGTCTATTGGAAGTCCCTCATGGATTGATCGAGGCAGCGAGAGCAATGGGTGCGACGCCGTTGCAGATCGTGTGGAAGGTATTATTGCCGGAGGCCTTACCATCATTGGTGAACGGAGCTTCTATTACCCTGATCGCGTTGGTGGGGTATTCCGCGATGGGTGGAGCGGTGGGAGCGGGTGGACTGGGTCAAATAGGGTACCAGTATGGGTATGTGGGGTATGATACGGTCGTTATGAATACCGTACTGGTGTTGTTGGTGGGACTTGTGTTCCTTATCCAGTGGCTGGGGCATATGATCTCACGAAAAACAGATCATAGAAAATAATATAGTCATGCGTATTCATTTGTTGTTTTTTTCCGGTGTGTTGGTGGTATTGACGGGTTGTGCCGGCGGGGTTCATAAGGATGATCCTCATCATATCAAAGTGGGCGTAGAAGCGGGTCCGGAATTTGCGATGGCCCAGGCGGCGCAGAAAGTTGCCAGAGAGAGGTTTGGTTTGGATGTAGAATTGGTGGCCTTTAATGACTATGTTATGCCGAATGAGGCGTTGCGTCAGAAAGATATCGATGTAAATGTATTTCAGAACAGGCCGTTCCTGGATGTGCAGGCGAAACAACGGGGGTATCGTTTTGCGGTGCTTGGTAATACTTTTGTGTACCCGTTGGCGGGCTATTCGCGGAAGATCAGGACGGTGGGGGAGCTGGCGGACGGCGGTACGGTCATTATTCCGAATGATCCGACGAATTCGGGGAGGGCCTTGCTGTTGATGCAGCATGTGGGGCTACTAAAGTTGAAGGATGGAGTGGGGTTGCTTCCAACGGTGAACGATGTCGTGGATAATCCGAAACATTTGCAGATATTGGAGCTGGAGGCGCCGCAGTTGCCCAGGGCATTAGACGATCAGAAGGTGAGCGTGGCGGTTATCAATAATACTTTTGCGGGTCCGGCGGGATTGATAGCGAGACGGGATGGAATATTTATGGAGGATGGGAAGTCTCCGTATGTCAATATCATTGTTTGCCGGGAAGAGGATAAGGGAAAGGAGAGTTTGCGCCAGTTTGCGCAGTCGTATGAGTCGCCGGAGGTGGTGGCGGTGGCTGATTCCGCGTTCAAGGGCGGGGCCATCAAGGGGTGGTAACAAAGGATCGCTAATGGGTCTGTTGTTTGGAATGTATGTATTCGGTGGGGGTCATATTGAACTGTTTTTGAAAATTTCGTGCAAAATTGCTTTGGGAGCTGAACCCAACCATATCGGATATTTCATAGATACGGTGTTCGCCGGCTGCCAGCAGTTCTGCCGCCCGTTTGAGGCGGGATATATTGATCAGCTCGATGGGGGAAAGGTCGGAGAGCGCCTTTATCTTGCGATATAAAGTGATGCGACTCATCATCATAATTTTTGCCAGCTTTTCTACGTCCAGATCGGGGTCGCCCATATGCTTACTGATAGAATCATGGAGGGTTTCCAGAAATTTTTCGTCACTCCTGGTATGAGCGATGCTTTTGATGTGTACGAGGGGGGAGGAAGCAAAGAATTCTCTCACCATGTTACGATTTTTCAAAAGGCTGGAAATCTGCGCCAACAGGTGCTCTTTGGAGAAAGGCTTCTCTATATAGGCATCCGCGCCCAGTTCGAGGCCTTCTACTTTGGCCTGGATGGTATTTTTCGCTGTGAGCAATATTACGGGGATGTGTGAATGATCGATAGTGGCCTTGATGGTCCTGCAAAGTTCGAAGCCATCCATGTCGGGCATCATAACATCGCTGATCACCAGTTGTACTGCCTCGGCTTCCAGGACTTTCAACGCTTCCTTTCCATTAGCCGCCTTGAGGATGGAGTACCGGCTATTGAGTATCCTTTCCAGGAATTCGAGGATCTCTTCCTCGTCGTCGACCAATAAGATCAATGGCAGCATATACTTTTATTTTGTGGGATTGTAATATGGTTTTAACCAGCTTTTTTCTTTGTTCCCGGGTTGTGGCCGCCGGGGCAGTACCAGCTTGAACTTGTTCATACCGGGCCAGGCGTCATCCAGGAACAGGGCGCCTTTATGTAATTCTACCAGCGACCGGGCCAGGGCGAGGCCGATGCCCGTGCCTTTTTGCCGATGGGTTTCCTTTAGTCTGTAGAAGGGCTCGAAGATCCTTTCTTTCATTTCCTGGGGGATGATTGAGCCATCATTGGCTATTTCGATGACGATATCGTCCTCTTCACCGGCCGGAGGCAGCAATCTGATAAATACCTGCCCCTGTCCATATTTTACTGCATTGCTGAAGAGGTTGCTGAAGACCTTGTTGAGCGCTTCTTCGTCAGCCATGGCATAGACATCGGCGGTGGGATGTTCGAAATTATAGGTAAGGTTTTTCTTTTTGGCCATGGCGTTGAAGCTGAGATAGGTTTCCTGCAACACTTCTGTGATATTGACCCTTGTAAAGTCCAGGCTAAAGCCCCTGGTTTCCGTCTGCCGGAAATCCAGTATTTGGGTGACGAGGGCTATCAACCTGTTGGTATTCCTTTCCATGGTGATGACATCCTCTTCTATTTCCGGCAGTTCGTCTATCTTTTCCCGGAGGTTTTCGGCGGGGCCTTTTATCAATGTCAGCGGGGTGCGAATTTCGTGTGCGATGTTGGTAAAGAAATCGATCTTGGCCTCGTATATCTCCTTTTCTTTTTTTATTTGCATACGGCGGTGGTAGCTGCGGACGATGTACCACACGAGTAAGATGATCAGCAGTGCGTAGGCTGACCAGGCCCAGCCGGTGGCCCAGAAAGGGGGGCGGACCATGATGGAAAGTGTTTTTTCCCTGTCTCCCCAGTGACCGCCAACTGCTGCCTTTATTTTAAATGTGTAAGAGCCCGGCGGGAGGTTTGTGAAATATACTTTACGATTAGTATTTAAATAGGTCCAGGTTTTGTCAAGCCCTTCCATGACGTAGCTGTATTCTGTTCTTTCCGGGGAAGCGAAACAAAGTGCTGCAAAGTCGATGCTAAAAGAGGACTGATCATAGGGAAGGGTGATCTTATCGGTGAAGATGATGGATTTTTTCAGAAACGACCCGTCTGCGTCGATCTTTAGCTCTGTGTTGCCCACCTGGAAGCCTGTGATATATACAGAAGGGGCAAAGCCTCCCCGTAAAAAATCGTTTGGATAAAAGGTGATCATGCCTCTTACACTGCCGAAATACAGTCTGCCGTCCTTGTCTTTAAAACCTGAATTATAATTGAATTGATCGTTGAGCAGACCATTGGCTTTGGTATAGACCTTTATGGAGCCATCCTTGAGCATGTTGGCGAGGCCTTTTGAGGTTGTTACCCAGTAGTCGTTGTTATTATCTTCTATGAACCGGAAGATAAAGTTACTGGGCAAGCCGTTCGCGGTGGTGTAAGTAAAAAATGTTTTTCTATCAGGGCTTAACCGGCAGAGGCCGGCGCCTTCCGTGGAGATCCATATGTTGTGATGGCTGTCTTCAGTAATGGCATTGATGATGGAGGAGGAGAGGCTTTTACCGTCTGTGGCATCGCCCGGGATATGGCCGAGGTGACCGGTGGCGGGGTCCAGGTAATATACTCCTCTGCCATGCGTGCCTATCCAGATCACCCCATCGTGATCCTGCATCACGATGGCTACGAATGTATTAAGGGGGAAGCCTGGTATAGGTGTGAAGTTATCCGTCTTTTTGTTATAAGTATAGGCTCCATTGGAGGTGCCCAGTGCGAGGTTACCGTCGGCTGTCCTTATCAGGGACAGGACGAAATGGCTTTTTATATCATGGGGGCCGGGGCCTGCCATATAATGTCTTATGACTTTCCCTGTCCGTACATCCATAACGTCCAGACCGTGTTCAAAGGTGCCTATCCAGAGCTCGTTGCCTACGGACAGCAGGCCGTGGATATTGGTATAGGCGATGTCTGTGGAAGCGCCTGAGGGGATGAAATGCGTGATGGCGCCGGTGTTTAGATCCAGCTTATTTAAACCGGCGTCTTCGGTGCCTATCCATATATTATTATAAGGGTCTTGGCAGATCTCGCGGGGTGCGCTGCCGCTGATGGAATTTTTTGAATTGTCGGGGTAATATTTCTGGAAGGAGGAGTATTGTTTGGAATAGTAGTTTACGCCGCCGAAGAAGGTGCCTGCCCATACGCCGCCTTCGGAATCTTTACAAAGGCTGTATACGGCATTATCGGAGAGTGAATAGGGGTCCAGGGATTTTTTCCGGAGGTTGGTTGCGCTGCCGGTATTGATATCGAAGATAAAGATACCTGATTCCGTCCCCAGCCAGAACTCTCCGGGGGAGTATTGCAATATGTCCCTGACGTAGATGGTGGTCTTATCGGGGTTGTAAGTAAGTACGTCCTTATAATCTCCCGTGGCGGCGTCAAAACTCTTCAAGCCCTGGTCGGTGGTGGCGATGAGGAAGCGGTTATTCCCTGCATAGCGTATCCGCTGCAACCATCGGGAACTGGGAGCGGTTGAGTGAGAGAAAATATCGTAGGTGGTGAATGTTTCCGGTGCTTCATTAAATCTTTCTATGTACCCGTTGTTGGTGGTGAACCAGATGCTTCCATCGTCCGCCTTGCAGATGGAAGTACAATATTGCGCCTGGGGGAAGTGTTTTAGCTGTCGTGTGATAAGGTTATACCTGTAGGCGCTGTTGAGACAAAGGAACCAGAGGCTGCCTTTGTCATCTGTCTGGATATAATTGATCTCTACGAGGGAGTCGATGACACGTACCAGCTTTTCCTGCTGCTGATCGAATACAAAGAGCCCATTCTGCCCTCCTACCCACAGGGTACCGCCTGCATCGCTGAAGAGACAGTAGATCATATCGCTGCCCAGGAGTTTTGTGTTGCTGTTGAAGAGCTTGAAGTGATAGCCGTCAAAGCGGTTGAGCCCTTCCTTTGTGCCGAACCAGAGGAAGCCATTTTTGTCCTGGGTGCTGCAGAAGACGGTGCTATTGGAGAGGCCGTTTTCTACCTGGTAGTGTCTGAAATAATAGGGTTGTGCGTTTGACCGGCAGAGGCATACGATGGGCAGTAGTAGTGTCAGGAGTATATTGGTATTTTTCACCATGTAACAATTTGCAAAAATTATGATACGGAGTGAATCACCCCCCTCGCATATAACTTCTACTTTCGGCAAACGGTTAAAATTAGGGATTTACCCTGATAAAACTATGTAAACGTTTGCAAGACCAGAATGAACCGGAGGTTCATTGTCCGAAAGGACAGACATTAGATCTTTCCGGAAAACGGGTTAAATTTTCAGGGGACCCGTTTTCCGGACATTTTAAAACCAACCATTAATTGCTGTATGAAATCCTACCAGGGGTTATTTCTACATAGATGTGTGTCCGCTATTATTTTTTGTTTTTTATCTGTACCAGACGTATCGATGGCCCAGGGGCCTGTCGGGGAGTTGGTACAGGGACCTCCGGCGGGTGCGATGAATAGCTTTTATGTGGGCAACAAGGCGCCATTGTTAAAAGAATCGTTTGAAAAATTGCCGGTGACGGCTTTCCGTCCGGGCGGGTGGTTAAGAAAACAGCTGGAATTGCAGCGGGATGGTCTTACTGGGCATCTGGGTGAGATCAGCGTATGGCTGTCCAAAAAAGACAATGCATGGCTTGCGGGAGACGGCAAGGGCAAATATGGATGGGAAGAATTACCGTACTGGTTAAAGGGGTATGCTAATATTGGATATATGCTCAGGGATACGGCAATGATCAGGGAAGCGTTGTTCTGGATGAGTCATGTACTTGTGAACCAACGGGAGAACGGGGATTTTGGGCCGATGGTAGAGCGCAACGGCAACCGGGACCTCTGGACCAATATGCCCATGTTATGGTGTCTGCAATCTTATTATGAGTTTTCTCATGATGCCAGGGTATTAAAGTTCATGAGCAGGTATTTCAAATGGGAATTATCGCTGCCGGATGAAAAATTCCTTGAGGACTATTGGGAGAAGAGCCGGGGGGGAGATAATATGCTCAGTGTTTACTGGCTATATAACCGCACCGGTGAAGCCTGGCTGTTGGACCTTGCGACAAAGATTGATCGGAACACCGCAAACTGGCGGCAAAAAGACAACCTTCCCAATTGGCACAATGTGAATATTGCTCAATGTTTCAGGGAGCCCGCGACTTATTATCTGCAGAGTCATCGGGCAGCCGACAGGGATGCAACCTATAATGATTTTGCGTTGGTACGGAATATCTACGGGCAGGTGCCGGGCGGCATGTTTGGCTCGGATGAGAATGCCCGTGAGGGATATGACGATCCCCGTCAGGCGGTGGAGACCTGTGGAATGGTGGAGCAAATGACCTCGGATCAGTGGCTGTTGCAGATGACGGGGGATATGAAGTGGGCGGAGAATTGCGAGGATGTGGCTTTTAATACCTTCCCGGCCGCCTTTATGCCGGACTACAGGAGTCTGCGTTATCTTACTGCCCCCAACATGGTAGTGAGCGACAGCCGGAATCATGCGCCGGGTATTGCCAATGAAGGACCATTCCTGATGATGAACCCATTCAGCAGCCGGTGCTGTCAGCACAATCATGCGGCGGGATGGGTATATTATGCGGAGAATGCCTGGATGGCTACGCCGGACAATGGTCTGGCGGCTCAATTATACACGGAGGGTGTGGTGACGGCGAGCGTCGGAAAGGGACAGAAGGTGTCTATAGCGGCCTCTACGCACTATCCTTTTGAGGAGCAGGTGGTGTTGACCGTGCGTGCTGATAAGCCTACCGTTTTCCCTTTGTATCTGCGGGTGCCTGATTGGTGTAAAAGATTTAAAGCGACGGTGAACGGCAGGGAAGTAATGTATTCGGGTTCGGGAAGTTATATAAGATTGAGCGGAACCTGGAAGAATGGGGATAAGATCGTGATCGAGCTGCCGATGGAACTTCGTTTGCGGAAATGGGACAGGAATAAGAACAGTGTCAGCGTGAGCTATGGTCCCCTGGGGTTCTCATTAAAGATCGAGGAGCGATATGAACGGCGGAGCAGCAAGGAAACAGCGCAGGGGGATGCGCGCTGGCAGGAACATGCGGACGCGGATAAATGGCCTTCGTATGAAATATTCCCAGCATCGGATTGGAATTATGGGTTAGTGTTGGACAGCGGCATACGATCGTTTACCCTGAAGAGAAGAGATTGGCCTGCGGATAATGATCCGTTTACCAATGCTGCCGCCCCTATTGTGATACAGGCGAAAGGCAGACAGATACCGGACTGGAAGGTGGATCAGTATGGGTTGTGCGGGGTATTGCCGCAGAGCCCGGTGCATACGGATTCACCTATCGTGGAGCTTACGCTTGTGCCGATGGGCGGGGCGAGGTTGAGGATATCTGCTTTTCCGGTGGTGACATCGCCGGGTGATGTTCCAGGTGTTGAAAGTTCGGAGCATGGGGGGACATTTACGAACCCCCTGTTGGCATCAGGACCCGATCCATATAGTTTTTATAAGGATGGATATTATTACTATACGCATACGATGGGGGACAGACTGGAGTTGTGGAAGACAAGGGATATCACCGACTTGCGTCATGCCGAACATAAGACTATATTTATGCCACCTACCGGTACCATGTATTCGAAGGACCTGTGGGCGCCGGAAATACTTTTTTTGGAAGGAAAGTGGTATGCCTATTTTGCCGCTGATGACGGGCATAATAAGAATCACCGGCTGTATGTGCTGGAGAATGCCAGTGAGGACCCTTTTCATGGGGAATGGGTATTCAAAGGCAAACTGGCTGCCCCTTCGGACAAATGGGCTATTGACGGGGATGTATTCCGTTATAAGAACCAGTTGTACCTATTGTGGGCCGGCTGGGAAGGGGATGTCAACGGCAGACAGGATATTTATATTGCAAAAATGAAAAACCCCTGGGAGATAGAGGGGGAGCGTGTCCTGATCAGCAGCCCCGACTATGGATGGGAGAAAATAGGGGACCTGAGAGGGGAGACTCCCCCTCACATTGATGTAAATGAGGGGCCGCAGGCTTTAATGCATGGGGATGACCTGTTTGTCGTATATTCGGCCAGCGCCTGCTGGACGGATAATTATGCTCTTGGGATGTTGCGGTTTACCGGTGGGAGCAATTTGCTAAATCCTGAGGCCTGGAAAAAATCATCTTCTCCCGTGTTTCAACAGTCCAAAGAAAATCAGGTATATGCCCCGGGGCACAATTCATTTTTTCTGTCTCCCGACGGCAGGGAAAACTGGCTGTTATACCATGCCAATTCAAAGCCCGGTCAGGGGTGTGGAAGGGAGCGTTCTCCACGGGTGCAGCCATTTACGTGGAATGCTGATGGATCACCCAATTTTGGGGAGCCCGTAAGTGAAAAAAAGGTCTTGTTAAAACCCTCTCATTGACATATGAAAAAGAACAGGATTATTACATGGTGTTTATTATTGGCGGGTCAGTTTGCGGCAGCGCAATCGTTGCGGGCCCCTGCTTACCCTTTGATCACGCATGACCCTTATTTTAGTATCTGGTCCATGACGGACACGCTGAATGCGGCGCCTACCAAACATTGGACGGGCACTGACCAGGCGTTGCTTGGGATGGTGAAGGTGGATGGTACCGTATACCGTTTTCTCGGTGCGGTGGACCAGAGCTACAAGACGATCCTTCCGGCCAGCGACGAAAAAGGCTATGATGTCAAATATACCGAAACGGCCCCGCCGGCGGATTGGATGAAGGTGGAGTTTGGGGAGGCTGGCTGGAATGTGGGTAAGGCGCCATTTAGCGATAACAGCAGTGTGGCGGGTACATTATGGCGGAGCAAGGACCTTTGGGCAAGAAGGACGTTCACCATTACGGGAAAGCGTTCAGGCCCGCTGTATCTTAAGCTGCAACACGACGACAATGTAGAGGTATATCTCAATGGTGAGCCGGTCTATCAGAAGAAGGGATGGACGGGTAAGTTTATTTATATCCCTTTGGAAAAGGGTCTTTTGCGGACAGGCAGTAATGTACTTGCCATTCATGTCGCCAATACGGCCGGCGGCGCCTGGCTGGATGCAGGGTTGGTAGAAAAGCCGTTGTCGACGGATGTAACACCGGAGAATGTGGCGGTTCAAAAGAGCGTCCGTATCCAGGCTACGCAGACGAGCTATGAGTTTACCTGTGGTAAGGTGGACCTGTCGCTGACGTTTACTTCCCCGTTGTTGCCGGACGATCTGGACCTATTGTCCAGGCCTGTGTCCTATGTCAGTGTGAAAGTGCGGTCCAATGATGGGGTCAAGCATGATGTGCAGGTGTATTTTGGCGCGTCCACGGATATTGCGGTAAACAATGCTACGCAGCCTGTGAGAGCGCAGCGGTATGATGCGCAAGGGCATGGGCTGAATGTCCTCAAGGCCGGGACGGTGGAACAGCCAATCCTGAAAAAGAAAGGCGATGATCTTCGCATCGACTGGGGGTATATGTATGTAACTGCTTTTGCGGGAAAGGGCCTGAGTCAGTCTATTTCGACATCTGCTACTCCCGCGCAGGTTTTTGCCGGCGGTGGACCGGCGAGCCTGGAAGGGAAGCATCTCTGGCTGAATACGGTGGCTTCTTTGGGGAAGGTGGATACCAGGGGACGGGAACAGGTGTTTATGGTGGGGTATGACGATATCTATGCCATACAATATTTTCATCAGGACCTGCGTGCGTGGTGGAGGGATAAGCAGGGTGCTACGATCGAGAAGGAAATGATGGATGCATGGACGAATTATGAGGAGATTATAAAACGGTGTGCAGTGTTTAATAAGCGGTTGTATGATGATGCTGAGAAAGCGGGGGGAGAGAAGTATGCCCGGCTTTGCGAACTGGCTTATCGGCAAAGTGTAGCCGCGCACAAGCTGCTGAAAAGCCCGGAAGGGGAGATCCTTTTTCTTTCCAAGGAGAATTTCAGCAACGGGTCTATCAATACGGTGGATGTCACTTATCCTTCCGCGCCCTTATACCTGGCGTACAATCCCGATCTGTTGAGGGGTATGCTGAACGGCATCTTTTACTTTAGTGAAAGCGGTAAATGGACAAAGCCCATTGCGGCCCATGACCTGGGGACCTATCCGTTGGCAAATGGGCAGACTTATGGAGAGGACATGCCTGTGGAAGAATGCGGGAATATGATCATTCTTACGACGGCCATCTGCAAGGTGGAAGGGAAGGCGGACTATGCCAGGAAGCATTGGAAGACCCTCAGCACCTGGGCGGAGTATTTATCAAAGGAAGGGCTCGATCCTGCGGGTCAGTTGTGTACGGATGATTTTGCGGGACATCTTGCCCGGAATGTGAATTTGTCGGCCAAAGCCATCGTGGCATTGGGCGGGTATGCCTGGATGGCCCAGCAGTTGGGAGAAAAGGAAACCTTTTCCAAGTATAGTCAGGTGGCAAAGGACATGGTGGTGAAATGGATGAGAATGGCGGATAATGGGGATCATTATGGATTGGTTTTTGAAAGTAAGAATACCTGGAGCCAGAAATACAATCTTGTATGGGATAAGATCCTTGGGTTGGGGTTGTTCCCGAAGGAGGTGTATGAAACGGAGGTAGCTTATTATCTCACCAAGCAAAACAAATATGGTCTTCCTCTGGACAGCCGCCGCGGGTATACCAAGTCGGACTGGATCTTGTGGACGGCAGTGCTGGCGAAGGATCAAAAGGATTTCGAGGCGCTGGCGGACCCGGTGTACAAGTATGCGGATGAAACTCCGACCAGGGTGCCTCTCAGCGACTGGCATGAGACGGAGGATGGAAGGCAGGTAGGTTTTCAGGCGAGGAGTGTGGTGGGTGGATATTTTATGAAAGTATTGGAAGAAAAGTTAAAAAAGAATCAGTATGAAAAAAATGTTGGCACTGGGTCTATTGACCGTCGGGCTGATGACAGGGACGGTCACGGCACAAAGTAAGATATGGTCTGCGGAGAATGCGAATGCCTGGTATCAGCAGCATAAATGGCTGACAGGAGCAAATTATATCCCGGCAAGTGCCATCAATCAGCTGGAGATGTGGCAGGCGGAGACATTTGATCCGGCTATCATCGACAAGGAGTTGGGCTGGGCTGAAAGCATTGGGTTCAATACCCTGCGTGTCTTTTTGCATTCCGTTGCCTGGAAGGTCGACCCTGCGGGTTTTAAAAAGAGGGTAGACCAGTTCCTGGCCATTGCCGACAAGCATCATATCCAGCCTTTGTTTGTATTCTTTGACGATTGCTGGGCAAAGACCTGTGCACCCGGCAAGCAGCCGGCGCCAAAACCAGGGGTGCACAATTCCGGCTGGGTCCAGGACCCGGGGCAGCCTGCTTCCACGGACCCTGCTAATTTCCCCCTGCTGGAGAAGTATGTGAAGGATGTGTTGACCACTTTTGCCCACGACAAGCGCATTTTGTTGTGGGATCTGTATAATGAACCGGGTAACGGCGGCAAGGGCGATTCTTCGATGGCGCTGCTATCGAAAGTATTTGAATGGGCCTGGGCGGCCCGGCCGGAACAGCCTATCAGTGCGGGTCTTTGGCAGTGGGACCTGGAAAAACTGAATGCATTCCAATTGAACAACTCGGATGTAATTACCTATCACGATTATGAGGAGCTGCCCTGGCACAAGCGGACGGTGGAGCTGCTGAAGGCGAACGGCAAGCCTTTGATCTGTACGGAGTATATGGCCCGGACCAGGAACAGCCGGTTCTCCACCATCCTTCCCATGCTGAAGCAGGAGAATGTGGGCGCCATCAACTGGGGTTTTGTGGAAGGGAAGACGAATACGATCTATGCATGGGATACGCCTATACCGGATGGGGCTCAGCCGGTGGAATGGTTCCACGATATTTTCCGCAAGGATGGGACGGCATACCGGCAGGACGAAGTGAATCTGATAAAGAAGTTAAATGGTGTGAATTAACCATGAGTGATAAGATCTCCAAGGTAACGATCCTTGATATAGCCCGGGAATTGAATATTACCGCGGCTACGGTATCCCGTGCGTTGAACGATCATCCGGGGATCAAGGAATCTACGAAGAAGGCGGTAAGGGAGGTGGCTGTCCGGTTGAACTATAAGCACAACAGGATCGCGTCTTCTTTGAGACTGGGCAGGTCGAATATCATAGGGGTGATCATCCCCAGTGCGGAGATCAACTTCTTTGGTTCTGTCGTCCATGGCATCGAGAAGGTGGCCGGTGAGAATGGCTATACGGTGCTGATCTATCAGTCGAATGAGCTGTACGAATATGAGAAAAAGGGGGTACAGACCTTTCTGCAGTCCAGGGTGGACGGGGTATTGGCCTCTATTTCCAAGGAGACGATCAACCTGGATCATTACAGCGAGATCCGAAACCGTGGGATCCCGCTGGTGTTGTTCGACCGGACGGATGATAAGCTGGGTGTTTCTTCCGTAGTGGTGGATGATTTTGCCGGCGCCTATCAGGCCACCAGTCACCTGATAGAGAACGGGTGCCGTCGTATCGCACATATTGCGGGGCAGCAGCATGTGAATATCTTCAATCTCCGGCTGAAGGGGTACATCGAGGCGCTGAACGTCCATAATATCCCTGTCAATGAGGACCTGATCGTGCATGGAAAGGTGAGTATCGAGTCCGGCAGGGAATGTATGAAGCATCTGCTGATGCGTGCTGTGCCGCCTGACGCGGTGTTTGCGGTAGAGGATTTTACCGCTCTGGGCGCTATGCAAGCCATTAAGACGGCGGGTTTAAAGATACCGGAGGACATTGCCATCATTGGTTTTGCCAATGAAGCATTTGGAGAATATCTGACCCCTTCCTTGTCTACTGTCAATCAGCAGACCGTGACCATGGGTGAGGAGGCGGCCAGACTGATCTTTGAAGGGCTGCGAAGCGGGGAGTCTTTTCATGCCCATCCCCGAAAGCTGGTGTTAAAACCGCAGCTCATCTGCCGGGAGTCGAGTGCTCGTGAGAGAAGATGGTAAGGGTAGGAAAGGGGGAGCGGGAAAAGATATTTGGTATGTTAAACGTTTAACATTAACTTTAATTTATCAAAGCCTTTTCTTATTTAGAACCTTTCCTATGCGTGCCTTTAACCTGCTTGTCTATGACGAACGGCGTATTGAAGCCGGGGATGCTCTTATCCCTGCGTTCTATTCTTCGAAAGTTTTCGATGCGCTGCTGATCGGCATCGTTGTTTTATCTACCTCTCTTGTTTATTGGCCGGGATTTTACAATGATTTTCAGACCCAATGGGATGATCAGTGGGTTGTGAAGAACATCTATACCGAATCAGGACTGGGGTGGGATAATTTCCTGGATATACTCACTACTTTTTATCATGGCCAGTACTCGCCTGTCAGCCAGCTTTATTATTGTGTATTATATTCCTGGTTCGGGTATTCGCCTTTTTGGTTCCATGCATTCAGTCTTGTATTGCATCTGTTCAACAGCATAATATTATACTGGTTTTTAAGCAGTCTGTTTACACGCACTAATTATTTTTCATTTTTTTCCGCCAAGCGGATCTGTTTTTTTACCGTGCTGATGTTCTCGATCCATCCGTTGTCGGTGGAGGCGGTGGAGTGGCTTTCGGCTTCAAGGGTTCTGTTATATTTTATGTTTTATTTTTTAGGTCTTTTAGCCTATTTGAGATATACTATCTCATTTAAACGCGGGTATTATTTCTGTTCAGCCTTTTGCTTTATCATTTCTTTTGGCGCCAAGGAACAGGCTGTTATCTTCCCTTTTTGTTTATTGCTGCTGGACTGGATAACAGGCAGGGACCTGAAGAGCAAAAGGATATGGATAGAGAAGGCGCCTTTGTTTATATTGTCATTATTCTTCGGGTATATTACGTTGCTTTCACAAGCGGAACATGGCGTCGGAGTATTATCCGATAAATCTGCGACCTATCCTTTTTATCAGTCTTTTCTCTTTGCCTGTTATGCATTCACCGAGTATATCATCAAATGTCTTTTTCCGGTGAAGCTTTTATTCCTCTATCTGTATCCAAACCAGATAGGTCAGTCCATACCTGCCGTATTCTGGGCTTACCCCTTGTTGATACTAATAGTGCTTATCACTTTTTGGCAGTTTTTCAGGAAGAGGGTCGTTATGGCCGGGATTTTATTTTTTCTGGTACATTTTTTACCAGTGTCGAACCTTATTCCAATGTCTCGTCATGCCATCATTGCCGACCGGTATATTTATACAGGCGCTATCGGAGTGTTTTTTCTAGCCGGCTGTCTTTTCAATTATCTGTTCTCTTTTAGAAAATACCGCAGGATTGTTCTTAGCGTCGCCATCATATATCTTCTTTGGCTGGGTGGAAGCTCGTATTTGCGATGTTTCGCCTGGCGCGATTCCGAATCATTGAAGGTCGAGCTGATAAAGGCGGCCAGAGAGAAAATGTATCAGTCAAAATAAATCTATCAATATGGAAAACTATTTCCTTTTGATCAGTCAACAGTTCTGGTAACCGTCTTCCATCCTCAACTGAATGATTGATTTGTAAACCTTACCAATTTAAAAAATATGAAAAGAAAATCTTTGAAGATCCTTGGCATTACAGCCCTTGTAGCTATTCTGGCACTGAATTTACAATTTGCCTACAGTAATTATGGCTTGCAGACCAGCCGGCTTGCCGGGAAGGGGGCAGTAGCCTTCTTTGACGGCTCTATAAGTGTGGTTGATGAAAGCGGTACAGACAGTGACTCAGGGGATGCCAGTCTGTGTCAAACGTATTGTCAGACCAATGTGAATTATAACTGTATAATTTATATAGGTGGAGTAAAGAAAGCTACTTGCAAATCCATGCATTCGAAACCGCATTGATGCCGGGGGGGCTGGCTGCCTGCAGCCAGCCCTTTCATGTGACTACCGGTGTTTTATCATAAATGGATAATATGAAAAAACTGTTTTTTTTATCAATGTGCGTAGTTTTCCCAGGGGCTTTTTTGATTTCCTGCCGGAATCATGACAGAGTGTATGATAGAAGCGTTTTTGAAGAAAAGGACCTTTTGCCGGGTAAATCTTTAGCTGGTGTTCCGACACCGGTACCTGAATTAAGAAAATCTTCAAGGATTAAAATCATCCCGAAGTATAATCTGATCCTCACTTTGGACATGGGCACGGGTGATTATCTGGCACAAGCCTTTTCTCTGGATTCTTGTAAATATTTACGGTCTTTTATAAAAAGGGGAACAGGTAGCGGCGAGCAATTGAGTGCGGAAAGCATACATTACAGACCCGGGGAGAAGGTCATTTATGTAGCCGACGAAATGAAGAATATTATTTTTATCTATTCTCCCGATTCCATTCTAAGGGCTTTGACTGTACGGCCAACGGATTCTATAAAAGCCTGGGCAGAGCCTTTAAACCGACCGGTAGTTCTGGCCGGCAAAAGTTTTGCGGACCTCAGGTGGAATAGGTCGAACACGGCCCCCATCGCTGACTTCCGTTCTGTCGGCGTTTATAATTTTTTTTCCCCATCCGGAGCGCTGATCAATTACGGCGGCCGATTTCCTGCCACATCCAATGCTATCGACGTCAACCAGCTCACAGAAGCATTTTTCGGCAGGCCTAACTTATCGGATGACAATACGAGGATAGTATATGCTTATTACAATACGGATATCATCGACCTGTGTGATCTCCATGGCGGCCTGATCAAAAGAGTTCAAGGTCCTGATGGCTTTGAGCCTTCCGTAAGAACATTAAAAGTTGGAGAAGGAGAGGAGATAGTCCCCAGGAAAGATGCCCGGTTTGGGTATACAGGTACTCCCAGGATGAATAATAATACTCTTTTGGTGTTATACAATGGAACGTCGCAGGAGAAAAACGAGTATCATACTTCCCGGCTTTACCAATTCGATTCGAGTCTTGTCCCAAAGGTTTTTTACAGGTTGAGTGAGCCCATATTCGACTTTGATGTCGACTGGGGCAGACGGAGGATCTATGGGCTCACGCATTTGAAGGATAAGACCATCATAACCTTTAAATTTTAGCTTATGCTTGCGGTGAGGGTATTATTGTGTTGTTTATTATATACATGCTTAGCGGGATGTGGTTATGGCCGGAGAGAGGAATGGCTGGACAACAGGCCTTTTCATAGAATATTCGACTCTTTCCCCGCGTTGAAGGGGCATGGGCTGAAGATCTATTATTTTGACGGGGATTGCGCCTTTTGTATTGCCAAGGCACTTGAGATAGAGCATTCAGCAACTAAAGCGCCTGGTACCAGCGCTGTGTTTGTTGCCCGGACCGGAACCCCGGACATACTGACCTATAATTTTAGGAATACCGGCATTACATCCCCCCTGATCATCGATAGAGACAGTCTTTTCGCGCATTATTTCCAACTGAATGAAATAACAAATATCGATAAGGCCGGCCGTATTCTTTCCCGGGAGGCTGTCCAATGATCAAAAAGCTGTTGTTCTTCTTTATGCTTATTTCTTGTATTTCTGTGTCCATGGCGCAGAAGGGCAGCATCTCCGGCAGGATCATGGATACCATTAACCAGGCGCCTCTCCTCAACGGAGTGATTTGCCTGCTGACCGCCAGAGATTCTTTTCTAGTGACTTATACAAGATCGGATAAGAATGGGCATTTTGCATTTAAAGGTCTGGATGCTGGCGATTATATTCTGATGATCTCTTTTCCGGCATGCACGAGCTATACGGATACTTTTTCTTTACAGTCCGGCCAGATATTGGTCTTGAACCGGATCTGTCTTATCCCCGCAGCGCAATTACTACAGGAAGCGGTTGTCAGGCAAAGAATGCCTGTTATCCGGCTTAGGGGAGATACGACCGAATTCATGGTTGACAGCTTTTATGTGCCACCTAATTCAACAGTGGAGGAACTTCTGAAAAAGCTGCCGGGAATACAGATCGATAGGCTGGGTCGGATTACGGCACAAGGAAAGGTTGTCAAAAGAGTGTTGATCGATGGGGAAGAGTTCTTTAATGACGATCCGACCCTGGTGACACAGAATTTAAGAGCGGATATGATAAGCAAGGTCCAGGTATTCGAGGGGAGGAATGAGCTTGGATCCCGTGCAGCGGTTAATAATGAGAATAAAGAGAAAACGATCAATTTAAAACTAAAAGAGGATAAAAAGAACATTGATTTTGGAAAAGCCGTTCTCTCGGGAGGAGCCAGTGGGTTTTATGATGATCAGGCAAGGCTGAATTTTTTCAGGAGAGAGCGGAAGATATCCATTTATGGCATTGCTTCCAATACGGGAACGTCGGGGATCAGTTCAGGCGGCCAGAGCATTTACAGCGGAAATTCAGTTACCAGCGGCGGATATTATAATGGCAGGGGAATTCCCTCATTAAAGGCGTCAGGTATTCATTTCGATGATCGCTGGAAAGACGGGAGGCAATCTGTAAATGCTGATTATAAAATTTATGACCTGGACATCAGCGGATCCGGGACGACGGTATCCGAAAATAAGCTGCCGGGAAATGTCATTAATTACGGCAGACAGAAAGAAGATCTGAGTCAAACCAAGCTAAACAATTCAGTCAACGGAACGTACCGGGTCGATATGGACTCGGTTTCCAATTTGGAGGTATATGTAGAGGGGGCTGTTTTACACGAGGTAAGTAACAATAAAGTCTATACTATGACTCTGAATACGGATAGCTCGTTGCTGAACACAGTGGATACAAAGCTGAAAAGCAAGGCCGATGCCAGGAATTTTTCCGGCAGCCTTCTCTGGACCAGGCAACTGCGCACGAGGGGGAGAAATGTATCTATAATGCTTAGACATTTTCATAGTTCCACCAGTTCAGAAGAAAACCTGTATTCAATCAACAGATTTGAGAAAAACGACAGTACGGGTATCGTGGATCAGTATAAAAAGGGGAATGGGGAGGAACTTTCCTATGAGTCCAAACTGACCTATATGGAGCCATTGTCGGAATATGCTTCGTTATCCGGCAATTATGGGATCGCTTTTAATAAAAATACTTTGCGGAACTATTCTTACGATCCATCTGCCACCGGGGATTATAATATAATCGACAGCGCTTATAGCAGCGATTACGATCTTGATCAGGTTGTCAATTCTTTCGGGATCTCATACAATTATTCAAAAAAGAATATTACCGGTTCGATAGGGAATGATATCGGGCTGGCAGGGTATAAGCAAAGGGACCGATGGTTTAATAGTTCTCTCAACAGGCGTTTTGTGAATTGGTACCCTCAGGCGAAGCTATTGTACTCCCTTTCGTCACAGGAGAAAGTGATCCTTTCCTATGCCGGAAATAGTGTTCAGCCTACTATTGCACAAATACAGCCTTACAGGTCAAACAACGATCCGTTGAATATTTTTGTCGGCAACCCAAGCCTGAAACCGTCGTTCCAGAATTTTTTTTCTATGACCTGGTATAAAAATAAAATAGTGTCAGACCAGTATTTTTTTGCAGACCTGCGATATTCCTATAAACAGAATGCCATAACTAATTTTACCAGCACCGACACTTCCACCGGGAAAACGATCAGCCAGCTGATGAATATAAACGGTAATGCCGGGCTTTCATTTTATGGTACTTATTCCTTAAGATGGAAGCGACCGGATATACAGTTTTTTTTGCATGGGGAATATAATTATTTAAGATTTGAAAATTACGTGAACGGAAGGTTAAACAATAATCATTCATCCACCTATTTATTTGACGGATCTATCAGGAAAAATAAGAATGATAAATATGATATAAGGCTTCAAATGTCTGCTGCTTACAATACTTCCGTATCGTCGATACAAGCCGGCAATAATACGAGCTTTTGGGTATGTAACTTAATTCCGAATATTGACGTTTATTTGACAAGGCGTTTTAAAGTCCATGCAGACATGGATTACCATTATCAGCAGAAACTAACAGCATTCGACAATGATATCCATATTTGTCTTTTAAATACCTGGATTGAAAAGGCCTGTCTCAGAAGCGGCGATCTGGTGCTTAAAATATCCTGTACGGATGCATTGGATCAGAATGCCGGCGTGATCAGGGATGTGAGCACCAATCATGTTTCTCAAAGCAACTATACCACTGTCGGCAGGGTGTTGCTGGCATCGCTGATCTATAATTTTAACAGGACAAAAGGGAGCTCTGGAAAATGAAATATTGGTGTTAACTTACGGCAAAAATTAAAAGATGAAAATCACTTATTACGGTCATTCATGTTTTTCTATAGTGGCTGGAGGCAAGCATATTTTGTTCGATCCTTTTATCACGGGGAATGAGCTGGCAAAAAATATCAAGCTGGAGGACATTAAAGCGGACTACATATTTGTATCGCATGGGCATTTTGACCATATGCAGGATGTGGTGGCCATTGCGGGACGTACGGGTGCGATGGTGGTAGGCAGCTGGGAACTGTACAGCTATTTTAGCAAGCAGGGTGTTCAGCAGGTGCAGCCTTTGAACCCAGGTGGTAAGGCTAGCTTTGATTTTGGGACGGTGAAGGGTGTTGCGGCACAGCATTCAAGCAGCTTTCAGGACGGCAGCTATGCGGGCGTAGCGAGTGGGTTTGTCTTCAAGACCGGGGATGGTAGCTTCTATTACAGCGGGGATACTGCTCTTACGTTGGATATGACATTGATCCCAAAATGGACGGCGCTTGATCTTGCTGTTCTTCCGATAGGGGACAGGTTAACGATGGGGGTGGAGGATGCTATCGAGGCCGCGCAGTTTGTCAAGACGTCTAAGGTTGTGGGGGTACATTATGACACATGGGGTTTAATCCAGATCGATAAGCCCGCGGCTATCCAGGAGTTCAAGAAAAACGGCCTGACGCTGTATTTGCCGGGGATAGGTGAAAGTATAGATATTTAGATGTTATTAATGTAATATTTCATTGAGGGCTTGCTCCCGGAAGGTCCTTCCGATGGGAATGCTATGATCGCCGATATAGATGGTGTTTCCTTCGATCCCGTCGATCTGTTTTTTGGCCACAATATAGGATTTGTGGACGCGGACAAAAAGCCTGGCGTCAAGATACTTGTTCCAGCTCTTCAGGTGCTGAAGCGTTATGTATTTCCCATTACGCGTATAGATATTTACATAGTTTTCCAGGCCTTCAATAAAAAGTATTTCATGCAGGAATATTCTTTCATATCTGTTGCCGCACTTGATAAATAAATAGTCCCTGTGAAAAAGAGCGTTGTTCCTGTTATCTGCCGCGTTCTCTAAAAGGATATGATAATCATGCGCTTTGACTGCCGCTTTGAAAAATCGGTCAAACAGGACCGGCTTAACAAGATAGTCCAGCACATTTAGCTGAAAGCCTTCCAGTGCGTAAGAGGGGAAGGCGGAGATGATCACCACAAGCGGAGGTTTTTGCACTGTCCTTAAAAAATCGATGCCACTCATTTTGGGCATTTGTATATCCAGAAAAACAAGGTCAACCACCTGTCTGCTAAGAAGGGCAGACAGCTCGACAGGATTTTCACAAATGCCTGTCAGGTTTAAAAAGTCTATCTCCCTCACATAGCTTGAAAGGCCTTCGGTGGCCATCGGTTCGTCATCCACTATGACACAGTTCATCATTTTGTACTATTTATTTTTAGGTAACGGCGGGTACAGATGTTTTTCCGGGCGGTGTAGGTGTAATTGCAGATGCGATGTGGTCACCCAGCTTTAAACATAGTTTTACCCTGAAGCTGTCATGGCCCTGTTCAATATCTAGTGAATAGTCGTGCTCGCCATACACAAGTTTTAGCCGGCGCAGGACGTTTTGCAAACCTATACCGCCCTGATGTACGCCGCCTGCGCTTTCATCTGCGGTACCGATGGTGTTAAAGACAGAAAAGTGCAGCTGTCTTCCTTCCAGGGACAGATCAATAAGCACCCTATTGGGCTTGTATTTATACCGGGATACATGTTTGAATGCGTTTTCCACAAAGGTCAGCAGAATAAAAGGCGCCACGTGTAAATGCCCGGTATAGGCAGTTCCGACCCGGAAAACGACATCGAGGTTTTTGCGTCTTAATTTTTCGAGATCGACAAAATTTTGAAGATAGGATATTTCTTTGTTCAAAGGGATGAAATCGTCATTGCAATCATACAGTTGGTGACGAAGCAGGTCTGAAAATTTTGACAGCGATGCGGAAGCTTTTTTGGGGTCGGTATTGATCAGGAAAAAAATCGCATTGATGCTATTAAATAAAAAGTGCGGGTTGAATTGGTGTTTCAGGAACTGCAGTTCTGCCTGCAGCCTTTCTTTCTCCTGCAACCGATGTCTGCGCAAGCTGCGGCTCCTTTCAATAATCATTTTGATACTTAGCGCGAGTGTTACGCTTGCCACGGTGGACGGCAAAGCAATGCCGAAGAAATAAAAAAAGCACGTGCCTGCGCCGAACATTTTTGAGACGGAGTGGTGCGAGATCCAGGCTGTCATATAGTATCCGCCAACGATAGATAAAGAGGCAGTGAGGATGACGGAGGATAACAGGACGCTGTATGCCAGGAACCGGCTTTTCTCCAGGTACCTGGGTACCAGGCAATACAGGTTGATATACACGGCTGCGGCCTGGAACACTACGTAAAAAATAAATTCCACTGCCAGCGGAGAGGAGATAATGGACGTTGCCGCCTTAAGCGGGTTGGCTACAGCCACGGTCCACCACAGGTAATGGTACAATACCCATAGTGGTATATGATGAAGCTTATATTTCAATAGCCAGCCCAAGATCCTTTGCTTACGGGTGTCTTGATCCATACAATTAAATTACGCCAAATCCCTGATCTTTTTGTCTGTACTACAGGAACGACAGGAGAGCATTGACGAATGACGTGTGGCAAGGTGGGAACGGTTTTCGGGGTGGGTAAAAGGGAATAATCCATCGATCCGGGTGGAATAATGTCATTGGTCAATTATCTGTCCACCCAGGTCATTTGGCGTCTGTATAGCCCGATCATAATTGCTTGTTTTGTGCAAAATGAACACTATGCGCTTTGCAATGCTACTGTTTGTATTATTGTCGGTGCTGAATGTACGCGGGCAACTGACAGGAAGGCTTCCCGACAGTACAGGGCGGCCTGCGGATTCCGTGAGAGTGCGGCGGTTGTCCAGCGTCACAGTGCATGGTGAAAGGCCATTGTTACGGCAACAACAAGCGGGTGTGATTATCAATGTAGAAAATAGCCTGCTTTCAAAAGGGAGTTCGGTACTGGAAGTAATAGAGCGGGCTCCTGGTGTCCTGGTAGATCGCCGTAATAATGGTATTGCGCTGAATGGAAAGGAGGGGGTTGCGGTGATGATGGATGGGAGGTTGTTACGTCTTCCGGCAGACCAGCTATTTAGTCTGCTCGCGGGACTAAGCGCGGGTGATGTGGCATCCATTGAATTGCTGACAACTCCGCCTGCGGGGTATGATGCGGAAGGCACTGCCGGAATTATCAATATTGTACTAAAAAAGAACAGGAAGAAGGGCGATTATGGGACGGTGTCCCTCACTGGCGGATATGGTGTTGGCGAGAAAGCTGCCGCAGGTGTGAGTTTAGCGCATAATACGGGTAAATTCCAGCTATCCGGCTCCTACAATTATTCGCATGACCGGAGTTACTACCGCTGGGAGGCTGTAGCATCTCAAAATAATCCATTCCTCGGCGGCCCCAATACTTCCGACGTAGCGAGCGAAAGCAGATGGGTAAGCAATAGCCATACATTTACGGGGGCGCTCGAAGCCGCCCTTCCGGGTCATGTTACCATGGGGGGCAGCCTAAACTACGGGAATAGCCTGGAAACGTCGCATGTAGGCACCGGCGGCCGGTACATCGTCGAGCCGGATTCCCTGCTGGTGATGCAGGTGGATACGCGGGGCAGGGACAGGTGGAATAATTTTGCCGGCTCGCTTTATGCCAGCAAAAAGATGGGGGAAGCGCATACTCTCTCGGCGGATGCGGATCTCCTGGTATATACTAATCAAAGTCCGACACAGTCTGAAACGGTGTTTATCAACCAGGAGGGCGCGCCGGTAGGCGGCGGGCAAGGGTTATTCGGACCCCGGCAGCAGGGATATGCGCATACGAACATACGGGTCGGCGTGATAAAAGCGGACTATAAAGGTGTATTCAAAAATGGGTTTACGCTTGAGACGGGGGTAAAATTCAGCTATACACGAAGTCTTAGTTTATCAGGGGTACAGGTATTGCAGAACGGTGGTTGGGAAGATGCTGCGGGCATGACGAGCGACAAGATCATGCATGAGACTATTGCCGCAGCCTATTTTTCTGCGAGTGTAAAGATCGGCGCAAATGACAGGCTTGTGGCGGGCAGCCGGTGGGAATATACCCGGACCGGGATAAAAGACGAGGTTTCAGGGAATAGTATTGTCAGCCGGGCGGGAGGCAAGCTTTTTCCAAATATCTTTTTTACACACAAGATCAATGATAAAGAGGAATTGCAGGCATCGTATACGGAGCGTATCAGCAGACCTGCGTATAATGACCTGGCTTCTTTTATCGTATACGATGGTCCTACTTCATCGAATGCGGGCAATCCATTGTTGCTGGCGACCACGTCATCGAATATAAAAGTGGGGTATGTGTACAAAGGCTTTTTGGTTGCCCTGATACATACAAGGGATAATAACCCCATCGTTCGATACCAGATAACGGCCGGACCTTCAGGAAACATAGTATCTCCGCAGAACCTGTTGTATCTCCGTAGTTTTAATCTGGAGGCCCTGGCACCGGTGCGTGTCAATCAATGGTGGCGGATGCAGTATAGTTTTACCGGGGGCTTCCGGCATTTTAAGGAGAATTATACGGAGTTCCCGGCGGAGAAGAGTTATTTTGCCTACACCCTAAACGGAACACAAACCTTCCGTCTCCCCAGGGGGTATGGTATTGAGCTATCAGGGTATTTTAATTCTCTCTATTATAACGGGACCCGGAGGACGGAAGGATACGGAACACTCAATATGGGTTTTAAAAAAGAGTTGGGGGGCGATCGTGGAACTCTGCAGCTTGCAATTTCGGATGTCTTTAGCACGCTGCGTGTTACCAGTTATTTTGGGAAGCTGACCCAGGAAGCGTTTTCGCTGAAGAGCCGGGTGTTGGGTACCGGCGAGTCGGGCGTGTTTCCCCTGATAAAGCTAAGCTATGTGCGTTCTTTTGGTAAAGGCCCGCAAGCGTCGTCATCGAAAGACGATCTAATGGATGAAAAAGAAAGGGTTCGTCAGTAGCATTTGAACAGTGCAGGGAGCTGTATACCAGGCCCGTAATGCAATAATGGCTGCGATAACAAGCAGTACGATGATGCTTTTCCCGAGGTAATCAGGCATTTTTTCCTGTGACATGCTAAAAGTTGTGGTGAGATGGATCAGACCGGCAGGACCGGTGAAATATTCGAGAAGGGGACCCAAGACCGGCGGACCTTAGTCTTGGGTAAGCGTATTAAAGTCCTTAAAGGTGGAGAAGTAATATAGCTTAAGGCCTGTCATAAATCTAAGGTAGGGATAAGATCTGGAATAAATAATTAAAAGAAGGTTAAAGGGGAATTAGATATTTTTGGTTAGTTAAACGTTTAACATTATATTTATATCACCAAATTAACCTTACCATTAACGATTAAACTGTCTGTATGAAAGATCTTTCCCAACACGAGGGGTTCCTATTCCTTCCAGGAGCCGGGTATCTACATTTTCACTTTTGTAAGAACCGTTCATGTCCGCCTGTCGGCGGGAGGTTTGTTTAGTTATTCTGCTGTAAATGGGCACACGCTGTAGGCGTGGCTTTTTTTGGGCGGGCGCTTAAACGTTTAAGCATTATTTCCAAATCAAGGTTTTTTCACCTTTAAAACCAACGCTATGAGCCAGAACTTTACTAATGAAAGATGCCGGCGGAGGACAGTCTTCCTGTCGGGCCGACCTATGAAAACGGGGCTGATCTATTTTTTGCGAGTGGCCATCCTTTTTTTTCTTTTTTGGGCGGCGACTGCTTATGTAAAGCTATATGCGCAGGAAAAAATAACGGGCAGGGTAACGGATGAGAATGCTCAACCTTTACCGGGGGTTTCTGTGAGGGTGAAGGGGGGGCGCTCGGCTGTGATGACCGGCGCCGACGGGAATTTTTCTATTGGAGCCAAAAGGGGGCAGATACTGGAGTTTACCTATGTAGGGAAAGTTTCTCAGGAATTGACGGTGGGGTCGAACGCTGTCATCGATGTTGCGCTAAAGGAGGGGAACAGTTCCAATTTGAATGAGGTGGTCGTCACTGGTTATATGACCCAACGGAAGGCGGACCTGACGGGGGCGATATCTGTGGTGCCTACGGAAGCGCTGAACAAGAACCACGGGACGACCAATATCCTGGAAGCCTTGCAGGGGGTGGTGCCGGGGATGCATATAACTACGGACGGCAGTCCGGTGGGGAACATCGATGTTCAGATCAGGGGATTGACCTCGGTGAATGGAGCTTCGCCGCTGATCGTGATCGACGGGGTTCCCAGTCATATGAACCTTCGGGACATTGACGGGAATAATATAGCATCGATGCAGGTGTTAAAGGATGCAGCTTCAGCCAGCATTTATGGCGCCCAGGGTGCTGCGGGTGTCATACTTATCGAAACGAAGAAAGGTCAGGCGGGAAAGGCGAAGGTATCGTATAATGGTTCCTTTGGTTTTTCTCAGTTCGTGAACAAGGTGCCCATGATGAATACGATGCAGTATGGGCAAGCGTTATGGCAGGCTGCGGTGAATGATGGACAGAACCCCAACCTGGTCACGCAGATATATACCTATGACTGGCATAAGAATGGGCAGGGGGTACCTGTTCTGGATAAGGTCACGCCCCGTAAATATCTCAATGCGGACAGCACCATGCTGGCGGCAAATACGAACTGGCTGGATGCCATTTCTCAGGCCGGGTTACAAAACAATCATGAGATAACGGTATCGGGTGGGAATGAAAAAGCGGTGTCATTGTTGTCTCTGAATTTTTTTGAAAACAAGGGAACGCAGATCTATACCGGCTACCGGCGATTTTCTTTACGGCTCAATACTTCTTACCGGGCGTTGAACAATCATCTGACCATTGGCGAGAACCTGGAAGCTTCCCGTCTTAAGATCAATGATCAGAACGTGATGCATGATGCCCTGGTCGAACCGCCGATCATTCCCGTACATACGACCACGGGAGGATGGGGCGGGTCTGCTGTCAGCCTGGGCATGGACGACTATTGGAACCCGGTACGTGAACTAACTTTGAACAAAGACAACGGCAACAGCTATAACAAGCTCTTTGGGAATGTATATGCCAGTGTGAATTTCCTAAAGCATTTTACTTTTAGATCGCAGCTGGGGTTGATCTATACAGACGGGTATCACAGGACTATTCAATTCACTTTCCAGGAAGGTGGCGGGAAATTCAACCCCATCAGCAGTGTGGACCAATGGTATTGGCAGGAATCGACACTAGACCTGACAAATACTCTCAACTATAAATTGACGACGGGGCGTCATAACCTGGATGTGATCGCCGGTACGGAAGCGACCAAATACCAGACGCAAACAACGGATGCCAGCCGGCAGAACATCCAATACCAAAATTATGATTATGCCTATTTGAGTACGGGCACGGGCAATATGTCCATGAGCGGAAGTGGTGACCGATACAATTTCCTATCCTATTTCTCCAAATTCAACTATGTCTATAATTCCAAGTATCTGTTATCGGCTTCTTTGCGATATGACGGGTCTTCCAAATTTGGAAAGAATAACCAATTTGGCGTTTTTCCGGCGGTATCGGCAGGGTGGAGATTGATCAATGAGGATTTTCTGCAGCATGCCAGGAATCTGTCGGACCTGAAGCTTAGGGTAAGTTGGGGGAAGAACGGCAATTCCAGTATTCCTTCGGGGGCGACGGAGACGTTGTTCTTACCCGACTATAATTTTACTTCCTACAGTATTGGCGGGGCTGAAAGCGGTCAGCTGCCTTCGGGGTTTTATCGGAGCCAGACGGGTAATGAAAATCTGAAATGGGAGACGACTACGCAGACGGATATAGGCATCGATTTCGGATTTTTTGAGCAAAGGATCTCAGGGTCCATCGACTATTACCATAAATACACAGACGGCATGTTGTTCCAGCCGCCTTATCTGGGCACGATTGGGGAAGGGGGGTACACGTGGGTGAATGCCGCGGACATGAAGAACAATGGCATCGAGTTGGAAATAGCCTATCGGAGCGATACCCGTAAGCAGTTCAGCTATACGATCAGCGGTAATATCAGCCATAATAAAAATACCATTAGTCATCTGCCGCAGTCGGTGCGGTATTCTTATGGCGGCAGCGCCTTAAAAGGCGACAATATTGAAGGGCATCCGCTCCATAGCTATTATGGTTTTATTGCCGACGGTCTTTTTAAAAGCCAGGATGAGGTGAACAATTCTCCCACGCAAGCCGGAAAAGGAGTGGGGCGTATCCGGTACAAGGACATTTCCGGACCCAATGGTAAGCCGGATGGTGTCATCGACTATGACTATGACCGGACCTGGATCGGCAGTTGGGACCCCAAGGTTGAATATGGGATCAGTTTCTCTGCCAGCTATAAACATTTTGACTTTTCCATGTTCTGGCAGGGCGTTGCCGGCAATACGGTGAGCGATGGCTGGAAGAGTTACAGTGATTTTTGGAATGTATGGGTACAGACGGGGTTTAATCATCCGACACGCATACTTGGCGCATGGACACCATTGAATCCCAATTCCTCTATCCCCGCCTTGTCCCTGACCAACGCGAATAATGAGCTAAGGACCTCCACCTATTTTATGGAATCGGGTTCCTACCTGAAACTGAGGAATCTCCAGGTGGGGTATAGTCTGTCAAAAAAAATGCTTGCTTCTGCCGGGCTGGAAAAACTGCATTTCTATGTGCTGGCGCAGAATCTCATCATGCTGAAAAAATGGTGGGGTAAGAACAAGTTTACGGGGCCGGACCCTGAGACACCTGATGCGGCGTCCTACAGCAATCCTTATGTAAGACCGCTGACTTTAAAGATGGGTGTCGAAGTATCCTTTTAGTAACTGTATAAAAAGTATGTCATGAAAAAAGCAACCATATATATCATAGCATGCGCGATGGTCTTTTCGTTCACATGCTGTAAGCGTTTTTTGGATGTCAAGCCACAGGGTGCGTTGACAGAGACGGATGCCGCTGATCCTGGAAATATCGATGGATTGGTGATCGCAGCCTACGCATGGATACCACATGAGGGAATCCTCAACCAGAAGATGAGCCCCTGGCTGGCTGATATAAAATCCGACGATTCTTATAAAGGCGGCGGTGGTCTGTCGGACCAGACCTCCTGGTATATGATGGAAGTGTTCTCGCTGGTAACTCCCAGCATCGACAACAATGACGGGGTATGGTATGGTCAGTATGAGGGTATCTCCCGTTGTAATACTGCTCTAAGGGCATTGGATGCCGTGGATGAGAAGGCCTACCCGCTTAAAAAGACGAGGACTGCCGAAATGCGTTTTCTAAGAGGTTATATGTTTATGCAACTGAAGAAATGGTACAGGTGGATCCCGTACTTTGATGAACGCGTCAGCAATGATTCCATTGCGAAGATCCCTAATCACCCGGATACGGCTACCAGCGATCTTTTTATCTGGAACAATATCTACCAGGATTTTGCCGCAGCAGCGGGGGATCTGCCTTCTTCTCAAACGGAAGTAGGCCGGCCGACCAGGTATGCCGCCGAGGCCGAAGCTGCGGGTGCGTTGATGTGGATGGCTTATGAAGAAAATGACAAGCACCAGGTGGTGAATATCAATAAGGATAGATTGACAGCGGCTATGGCTTTGCTGGACGATGTGATCAGCAATCCCAAGTATTACCTGACACCGGATTTTGGCGACAATTTTGAGTTTTCTATGGATAATGCCACACCGGAATCCATTTGGGAATGGCAATATTCGCATTCGGATGGCACGCCTAACGGCAATCTGAATGGAGGAACACCATTGAATGCACCCTGGTGGCCCCCTCAGTTCAGCTGTTGTGATTTTCACAAGGCGAGCTACAATATGGTGAATGCTTTCCGGGTGGATGCAAACGGTCTTCCTTTATTTGACAATTTCAACGATGTGGAAATAACGGATAAGCATGTCTATTTTTCCAGCAATACCTGGGACCCACGGATTGGTCATACGGTGGCCATTCCGGGTCTTCCCTGGAAGTATCAAACCAATCTTTTATTTGACAGCAGCGGATCGAGGGACCCGGCAACCTTTGGATATTTCAATTCCCTGAAAGAAAATGTGGAAGCCGGCAGCCCAGGTCTGGTCAATCTTTTTTGGATGTGGAATTCCAAGAATGAAACGGCTATCCGGCTGGACAGGGTGTTGTTGTTCAAGGCGGAGATATTGATCCAACTGGGCCGTGAAGCGGAAGCCTTGCCGATCATCAACCAGATCAGACAGCGGGCGGGAGCCAGCACGGGCAAGCTGAAATTTGCCAACGGTACGCCCACGCTGTCCTATAAGATAAGCACTTACCAGAATGGGGTCAATTGTACCTGGACACATGATTTTGCCTGGAAGGCATTGGTATGGGAGAACAGGCTTGAGTTTGCCATGGAAGGAGAGCGTTGGTTCGATCTTATCCGGTGGGGGATGGCGGAGAGTGTGCTGAACGATTATTTTGCAAAAGAAATGCCGAGAGGGAGGCCGTGGATGAAGGATGGTCATTTTACTGCAGGGCGGGATGAGTATATGCCGATACCACAGCCCCAGATGAACTATTCTTATGGAGTATACAAGCAGAATCCGGGGTATTAGGCGTTGGGGGGAGAGAAAAAATAATCTACTTTAAGAAACAGGCGCATATCCTGAAGCAAATTGCGCTCTTTTAAAAGAGCATAAAATGAGAACAGGCAATTTGTTACTAATAGCAGGCTGGCTGGCGGTGGCTGCCTGCGGGGATGATCGTGTTGCGGGGAAAGCGGTATTGGATGGCAACAAGGTCCTTGTGCAACGGTATTTTAACGAAGTATGGAACCAGGGGAAGACCGATCTGCTGGATTCCTTGCTGGAAAAGGATTATATCAATCATACACCCAGCGATACCACCGTGGGTAAAGGGAGGGAGGGCCTCAGGCGGATCATAAGGGCCATCCGGAGAGGTATTCCGGATATTCATTATGAGATACAGGATATGATCGTCACGGGGGACCGGGTGGCGGTGAGATTGGTTGTAACGGGAACTCAGACCGACAGTCTTTTTGTCCTTCCGCCTACAGGAAGGCAGGTGAGGGTCAACCAGATAAATATCGAGGAGATCGTAAACGGGAAGATATCCGAGCATTGGAGGGTAACTGATGAGTTGGAGATGATGAAGCAGCTGGGGTTTGTGAAATAGATGGTTTTGTCAATTTCTCCCCAGGTGCAAAAGGATGTTGCGGTGCATTTCTTCGGGACGGAAGGGTTTGTGCAGAAAGCCGTTGAAGCCGTGTTGCTGCAGATCGTCATACATATTCTCGTAGACGGCGGCTGTGAAGGCGATGGCGGGGATGTTCTTGTTGATCTCGCGGACGTTCTTTAGCAGCGCCTTGCCGTCCATGAGGGGCATTTCCAGGTCGATGAGCAGCAGGTCAAAAGCGTGTTGCCGGAACAATTCCCATGCGATGTGGCCATTTTCCGCCATGACGATGCTGGCGCCCCAACTGAGCAGGAAGCGGCGCGCGATATTCATGTTGACGGCATTATCCTCGACCAGCAGGATCTTTACTCCATGAAGTTTTTTTGTACCGACCGGCTTTTCTTTTGGAACGTCGACCTCCGACTGTTGAAAGGCCACATCCAGGGTAAAATAAAAAGTACTTCCTTTACCCGGCTCGCTTGTCACTTTTAGCTGGCCGCCCATTTTTCGTACCAATTCCCGGCAGATGGTAAGACCCAGCCCCGAGCCTCCGTATTTGCGGGTGGTTTCTGCATCGGCCTGGGTAAAACTGTCAAAGATGAGATGTTTTTTTTCGGGAGGGATGCCGATGCCTGTGTCAACCACGGCAAAATAGATATTAGCGCCGGATCCGGTCTGGCTATTGACATGAGCCCTTAGCTTTACGGTACCGGCTTCGGTGAACTTGACGGCGTTGGAAAGGAGGTTGAGGATGACCTGTTTGAGCCGCATCTCATCTCCTACCACCTTTTCATCTTTTGGAAGCGTGCCTATTTCCAGGAAAAGGTGGATATTTTTTTTCTGTATCGTTGTGGTCACGGCGCCGGCAGCCTGTTGGAGCATTTCTGCGAGGTCAAACGGTCCCCGGGCCAATTCCAGCTTGCCTTCGTCGAGCTTATTAACATCCAGCACTTCATTTACAAGATGAAGCATATGCTGGGATGAATCCAGCAATATTCTGCAATGTTCGTTCCCGCGGAGCAATTCGTGGTCCTGCATCAGCAGGTGGGTAGTACCGATGATGGCGTTCAAGGGGGTCCGCAGCTCGTGGCTCATGTTGCTCATGAACCGGGTCTTGGCCGCGGCGGCCTTTTCCGCGCGGTCCCTAGCTTGTGTGATTTGGAGCTCGGCCTGCTGGAGGGATGCGATATGTTTCTTATTTTTCTTTTCCTTGGCGTCTAATAACCGGAGAACTACGTAGAAAAAGACGATGACCAGCAGGAAGTTGACGACAATGTTCAGCTTGCGGTGGTTGTAGGCAACGGTTTCCGTCACCTGTTCAAACCTGGCGGAATAATGTGGAAGGAACAGGACAATCGTCAGGAGATTGAGTAGCGTGACAGTGATAAAGACCGTTACCACAAGGTTGTTTTTACGAACGCGTAAAAAAAAGATCATGGCCATGACGAAAGGGAACAGGTACAGAAAGGAGCCCTGGTCGGTGCCTTGCACATAGCAAAGAGATAAAGCGTGCAGGTTCACAAAAAAGATGCTGAGCAGGGTAGGGACGGCCGGAAGGCCTTTTTTATTAAATAAAATAAAGATGAACAAAATGAAGATGCCGGCTATTTCGATGATGGCGCTGTACTTCATGCCATCGAGCAGGTAGTAAAGGAAATTGATAAAATTGCAGCTCATGGCCAGCACGATAAAGGTGTTGAGCTTCCAAAAGCTGGCTTTTGGGTTTTGGGCAAGGGGGGGTGATTCCTGGTTTTTCAACTGGTTTTAAGGATTGGATACCTTAAAAATATATTAAAAAATCAGAATGTGCAATAGGGGGAAAAATGGATCACATCGGATAGGCAGTGTCGCTCTTTGTTTCGGACAAGACGAAGAAGCTTTGGATGGTGTTGATATTGGGGAGTGTCGCCAGCTTGTTGCGGTAGAAGTTGTGATAGGCGTCCATGTCGCTGGTGGCGATCCTCAGGATAAAGTCGACGGTCCCTGTCATTTGGAAGCATTCCATCACTTCGGGGAATTTGGCGACCTCCTGTTCGAAGCCGCTCAGGGTTTTGGCCGTATGGTCATTTAATATTACATGGCTAAATGCGATAAGGCTTTTATTTATCTTTTTTCTGTCCAGAAGGGCTACCACCTTTTTGATATAACCTTGCTGTTTCAGGCGTCTTGTCCTTTCGTGGACGGCGGCCACGGACTTATGTAATTTTTCACTAATCTCCTTATGGGTCAATGAGGCGTCCTTTTGAAGGAGGGCAAGAATTTGAAGGTCCGTTGCATCGAGATCGGTCATTGTATGGCTGTTGTGAAATTCCTCATGAAAAAAGTATCGCTGCCGGCACAGGATAAGTGGTTTGACTGGAAAAAGAAGCGAAAATACACCTATTAGGAGGAAAAATTACGGATTTTAACGCAAACCTTGCCCCGGAAAGCCAGGATGTTGATATTTGGTACGATAATTTTTTTTATGGATAAAGGTACCGGTCGACGCGAGGCAGCATGGTTTTTTGTTCGGGACAGGGGGCGTTTTTGGAAGATCCTGCATGAAGAAGTGCTTTTTATCGAGGCAAGGAAGTCTTATTGCCACATTCAGACGCTGGAGAAGCCCTGGCTTATATTAACGCTCCTGGGAAATTTTGAATCTGTGTTGCCGGCGGAAGAGTTTTTACGGGTTCACCGATCATATATCATCAACCTGCGTCACCTGCAGTCTTTTGATCAGCGGACGGCCTATTTACCCGGGCATCAGATACCCATCGGCGAGTCGTATCGTACGGTGGTCAGGGAGCATGTGCTGATGGTCATGCCGGCTGTGGAGCCAAGCCATCTTCAGCGTGTGAAACATACTCCGGCGCCTTGTTAGTGTCTCACCAGTTTTTTTTAAGATATCGATCATGTTATGGGGTTATAATTAGCGGTTGTATCCTGCCCGGTACAAAGATATTCGGGAATTATGGATAACAGATCGGGAATTTCGGGCATTTCCTCTATGGTGTCTTCTTTGCATTTTTGTCTTGACGTTTAAATTGAGACATATGCAAGTAAAAAATGCTATACTTCACCTGTTCCTCCAATTGGAGAATTTGCTGGAACAACTGTCGGACGAGCAGTACAATACGTCTGTCGAAGCGCTCTCCCGGGCGACTATCGGGCAGCACTTCCGGCATGTGATCGAGTGTTACCAGGAGCTTGAAAAAGGGTATCACCGGGGTTTTGTCAACTATGAGCAGCGGAAAAGAGATCATAATCTGGAGACGAACAGACGGTTTGCCCTCCGGCAAATGGCTCTTGTCGGGGATATGCTGGAGAAGCCGGAACGGTCACTGGTGTTGGTCGCTGATATGGGGAAAGAGGTTTACATCGATGTACCCACTACTTATTACCGCGAGCTGATCCATAATCTTGACCATACGGTCCATCATATGGCGCTGATGCGTATCGGCGTGTCTGCTGTGTCTGCTGTGTTGCTGCCGTCAGCATTTGGCGTTGCTTATTCTACCATAAAATTCAGGGAAAGTAAAAGTTTTTCAAATTGATAAATATTATGAAAAGGACAATCGCTATCGCAATGTTGTTTTTTGGGCTGGCTGCCGGTGTATCGGCGCAGCCGGGCACGGGATCGTACAATCTTTCCAAATCAGGGCTAGCTATCGAGGGGTATGACCCTGTGGCTTATTTTGTTTCGGGCAGGGCCATGGAGGGTAAGAAGGAGTATAGTTATACCATCCAGGGGGTTACTTATCAGTTTGTGTCCCCGCAGAACAGGGATCTTTTTAAGGCGGCGCCTGTCAAATATCAACCTCAATATGGGGGATGGTGCGCTTATGCCATGGGGGCAAAGGGAGAAAAAGTCGAGATAGATCCGGAAACCTTTAAGGTGCTGGATGGGAAGCTCTATCTGTTCTATAACAAATATTTTAACAATACACTAAAGTCCTGGAATAAAGACGAGGCCAACCTGAAGATGAAGGCTGACGCCAATTGGGCCAGGATAAATAAATGATAAGTTATGAAGAAGGTAAGTTTTATTGCGGTGATGGTATTATTTATCATGCACACGCATGCGCAAAAATCAGAAATATTTATATCCGACGGGAAGGCGATAAGGGGGTATGACCCGGTCGCTTTTTTTACGGAGTCCAAGGCGGTCAAAGGGAAGGATAGCTTGTATTACAAATGGAAGGAGGCTGAATGGTTTTTTTCCACCCGGCGGAACCTGGAGCAATTCAAGGCGGCGCCTGAAAAGTATGCACCTCAGTATGGCGGGTATTGCGCCTTTGGTACTGCAGAGGGGCATAAGGCGCCTACGGAGACGGAAACATGGACCGTACTGGGGGATAAGCTTTACTTCAACTACAACATGAAGGTAAAAGAAATGTGGGTAAAGGACCAGGCGGGGTATATTAATAAGGCGGATAAGAACTGGCCGGCATTAAAAGACAAAGAATAAATGCGTATTAAGATGACAATATTATTTTGGATACTACGGGTGTTGGCGGCGGTCATTATGTTACAGACGCTGTACTTTAAGTTTTCCGGAGCGGAGGAGTCGATCTATATATTCTCCACGTTGGGGATGGAACCCTGGGGGCGGATCGGTACGGGCGTTGTGGAGTTGATCGCCTCAGTGTTGTTGCTGATACCCCGGACGACACCGATAGGGGCGTTGCTTGGGCTGGGTGTCATGAGCGGCGCCCTGTTCTTTCATCTCACCAAACTGGGTATCGAGGTCAAAGGCGATCATGGGCAGTTGTTTATCTATGCTTTGCTTGTGTTTATCAGCTGTCTTGTCCTTGCCTGGTCGTTCAGGAAAAAGTTGTTTAATTATATTGGATAAAACCCCTATACATGTATGTGTACCGTGACCTTTGTGCCGGGCAGAGAAGGCGTTTATCACCTGACGTCAAACCGGGATGAGCGGATCAGCCGAAGACCGGCTGTGTATCCGCGACAGTATGATGGGCTTACGTATCCCCTGGACCGGGAGGCCGGCGGGAGTTGGGTCGCTTTGAAGGACAGCGGGGATGCCGGTGTGCTGCTGAATGGTGCGTTTGTCAGGCACCGGCGTCTTGAACAGTACCGGAAGAGCCGGGGGCTTGTTTTTTTGGAAGTTGTGGGGAAGGAAGACCCTTTGTCAGCCTTTAATGGGGTGTGGCTGGAGGGTATCGAACCTTTTACGCTTGTTCTTTTTATCGGCGGCCGGCTTTTTGAGTGTCGCTGGGATGGTGCATACAGGCATGTCCGGGAGTTGGATGCCAATCGTCCGCATATCTGGTCTTCCGTCACTTTATATGATGAAAAGACGCGTGAACAACGGGAGGCCTGGTTGACAAAATGGTATGGGCGGGGTGATATATCGACCAAAAGTATCCTGGCTTTTCATCGTCAGGCCAGCCGTGAGGGGGAAGTGGTTACGGTGAGCATTACCACCATACGGATCGAGGAGGGAAAGGGACGGCTGGACTATTTTGATATGAAGGATGAGGTAAGGCGGGTCAGGAGTGCTTTTATGATCCGGCTCAGACATTGGGAATACTGGCCTTTTCTTATCGTATACGCTCCTATCTTTTTTTATTGGATATGGCTTAGTCTCAGGGCCCGGTCGCTTTTCTTTTTTAGCACGGCAAACCCGACTATCACAAATGCGGGCTTTCTTTTGGAATCCAAGCGGCAGATATACGATCTGCTGCCTGAAGGGTCTTATCCGAAGACGGTTTATTGTAGGAAGGGGGTGTTTGTGGGCGCGTTGATGGACAGGGGGCTGACATATCCCGTCATAGCCAAACCGGATATCGGGCAAAGGGGCATGGGGGTCGAGCTATTGAAGGATGAATGTCAGTTGATTCGTTATGCTGTGTGCAGCAAAGTGGATTTTCTTTTGCAGGAATATATTGACTATCCTCTGGAGATTGGTGTCTTTTACTATCGCGTGCCGGGGGAGCCGAAAGGGTTTATCTCGGGAATAGTAGGAAAAGAAATGTTGTCGGTGACGGGGGATGGTCATTCGACGGTGGAAGAGCTTTTGTGTAGCAATGAGCGGTATGTGCTGCAATTGCCTCTGTTGAGACGTACTTATGGATTGTTGCTGCAAAGGGTACCGGGTGCCCGTGAGGTCATCATGCTTGTGCCGTATGGGAATCACAGCCGGGGAGCCAAGTTCCTGGACTACAGCCACCGGATCACTCCCCGGCTGGCAGCGGTGATCGATGACCTTTGCCGTCAGATACCGGGCTTTTACTTTGGCAGGCTGGATATAAAGTTCAACAGTTGGGAAGAATTGGAGGCGGGGGAAGCATTTTCGATCATCGAGCTCAATGGGGCGGGCAGCGAACCTACCCATATTTACGACCCACGGCACTCTATCTTTTTTGCCTGGCGGGAGATCAAACGGCATCTGGACATCCTATATGTTGTGAGCCGTGCCAATGCGAGGCGACGGGGGGGAGCGCCCATGACCTTTTGGCAAGGGGTGCGGATGCTTTGGGATTATCACAAGTATGAAAAACTCATTGCGGGATGAGAAGGTTTTGGAAACTTTTTTTGTGCGTGCTGTCGATAAGTTTTGCCGGAAGCCTCCCTCCGGGTACGCTCAATACGAGTGTGACGGACCTGGTCGTCAACGGGGGAGCTTTTGTCGCCATTCAGTTTGGAGTGGGGGCGATCCTTGTGGAGGTTGTGCTGGTCCGTGCTGCGCTGGCGGGGATGAGGAGGTTGGAAGGAATGAAAGGCGTGTTTAGATGGGGTGGTGTTGTGGGATGTATAGTGGTGATCTTTTTGGCGATCCTCAGTTTTAAAGGAGGAGTGTACAGGGCTGGTGTTGGTGTGCCGTTGGGTTCGGGGATACTGCTCAGTCTGCTCAATCCGCTGCACCTGCCTTTCTGGATGGGGTGGGTGGTGGTGCTGCGGTCAAAAAGGGTGCTTGGCGATGGTGCTGCGGATCACAATGTTTTTGCGGGGGCTGTCGGTTTGGGGACGGCCGTTGCCTTTCTTGCATATGGAATGGCAGGGCATTTTTTTATCGGGTGGCTGCAGATCAACAAAGGGCTGTTGAATGGGCTGATCGCGCTTACGTTGTTAGTGGCGGGCGGGATGCAAATGCGCAGGGTAATTCTGTCAAATGTTCGGGAACAATAGATATTGCCCTGGCTATGCGAGCCGGATACCTTTGTTTCACAAAAAATGAAAATTATGAATCGTTTTATTAAGATCAGTATGTGGCCGGCTGTCGCCCTGTTGCCATTTGCAATGAGCGCCTGCAGAAAAGAGGGGAACCCCGGTCATGGAGGTACTCAAATAGAAACCATTACAGTGGAGAATGTCCTGCAGTCCAAACCGCTGGTGGAGTCTGGTACTTTTCAGGGAACCGGCAGCCCGGCGCTGATCCGGCCTGGTCAATCCACCACCATAACGTTTGCTGCGGCGAAAGGCGAGGCGTTGAGCTTTGCCACTATGTATGGGTGGTCCAACGATCTCTTTTTTGCGCCGGCGGGTTCGGGTATACAGGTGTATGACAATACCGGCAACCCTATCGAAGGGGATGTATCCAGCCAGATAAAACTGTGGGATAACGGCACCCGGATTAACCAGGCGCCGGGCGCCAGCGTAATGCATCCGGGGACGCCTGACAGTAAGAATATTACGGAGGTGAATGGTACGGATGCCCAGGGCAATACCTATCTGGCGGCGAGCAAGCTGGTGAAAGCTACCTTGAAGTATAACGGGAATTCCACCTTTACGCTCACGCTTCAGAATATTTCGGGAGGGACGGCTAATGAGACGCCGCTGAGTCCGGGGGTATGGGCCATATCGTATATTGTCGGAGGAAACCTGCTTATGCCGGCTCCCCTGTATATGGCCGGGCAGCCGACGGCTCATGGTTTAACGGCCATTGCGGAAAGGGGAGACAATTCCCAATTGTGGGGGTATTTACAGTCCATTACGGGAATATTTACGCCGTTGTCACCCGTCCTTGTAGTCGTCTATCGGGGTATCGACAATCCCATTTACAAAGTGGGCGAGCTCGATCGTGGTCAGGGGCTCAAGTACCTTGCCCAGCGGGGTGTGGCCGATACGCTGGCAAACTATCTGAAGGGCGTGAAGGGGGTAAAGAGCGTATATATCCTACCTGCTCACAATACCAAGGTGTTGCTGCCCGTGATCGATGGGCAGGCCGGCGGCAAGGTTTCACAGGATATTGCCGTTGACAAGGGGGATCGTCTGGCTATTGCCACCATGTATGGATTTTCCAATGACTGGTTCTTTGCCACCATGGGCAATGGGGTGGATGCGACCCAGACGGGGGATATATCCTCCAGCATTCAGCTGTACAATGACGGGACGGCTATCGACCAATTTCCGGGCGCGGGAGTGACCCAATTTAACCTGGCGGGCACTCCGCTGGTGGAGAACGTGCCCATATCCGTCGTTCCTAACCCCAACGCTTTCACCACTTTACCTTCCATTCCCAATATTATCAAAGTTAATTTGCAATAGTTTGTAAGGTTTTTGACCGGGCGTCTACTAAGCTGGTGGGCGCCCGGTCATTTTTTAGGGCAGCCCCTGACAATTAAAAAATCTTCATATGAAATGGCAATTTGAAGACAGGACTACCCAGGGAAAATTTGTTGTTATCGTGGATGACCCATCTCTGCAAGGGCATGGATTGTTCAATGGGAAGAAAGAGATGGTCAATACGTTTGTTTTTAACCCCGGGAATGAGCAGAAAGTAACGATCGACAACATCATTTACACCATGCCGGGGGACACCATCCTGCCTCTTGTGGCGAACCAGACCTTTCATTTTGAGGAGCCGGAGAACCTGGTAGCCTGGCAGTTCAACCGGGACTTCTATTGTATCGCCGATCATGATGCGGAGGTGGGCTGCGTAGGGTTTCTTTTTTATGGCATCCAGCATCCCTTTTTTATCCGGCTTTCACCCGATGAAAAGAAATGTATCTCCCTCATCCGGGAGCAGTGCATAGAAGATATGGAAATAAAGGATGGGATACAGGGGGAAATGTTGCGGACCTTGCTCAAGCGGTTGATCATCAACATTACCCGTATCGCCAAACAACAGACGGACCAATACAGGCAGTGCGGAGGTGACAGGATGGATATTATCCGGCGGTTCAACCTCTTGCTGGAGGTGCATTTCCGTACCCGTCACGAGGTCCAGTTCTATGCGCAAACGATGAACAAGTCACCCAAAACCCTGACCAATCTTTTTGGGCTTTGCAACTATCCTTCGCCTTCGGAGCTGATCCGGCGGAGGATCATTTTGGAGGCGAAGCGGTACCTGTATTTTACCGACAAGTCGGCCAAAGAAGTGGCTGATGCGCTGGGTTTTACCAGTACGGCCCATTTCAGCAGATTTTTCAAAGCGGGGACGGGTATGAACTTTTCTGCGGGCAAGGTTTTGGCGTGACGAACCTCCGGCTCGTTAAAAATGGGCAGGGAATGCGGTTTTTTTTAATCTTTGCAGGGTAAAAAATGAGAAGATGACCGCACTTCCCGAACCAAAGCAGTGGGTGGAGAAATACGCCGACTATCTGTATTCCTATGCGCTGGCAAGGCTTGACAATGAGGAGACGGCGCGTGACCTGGTGCAGGAAACCTTTCTGGCGGCGCTGGAGAAGCTGGGTCAGTTCAAGGGTGAGAGCTCGGAGCGTACGTGGTTGACGGCGATCCTGAAGTATAAAGTGATCGATGTTTACCGGAAAAGGAGCTCGGGTTTGCAGTCTGAGCGGATCGGACATGAGCCGGAGATAGAATTTTTCGAGCCGGAGAATGGTCATTGGAAAGATGCGTATGCCCCTCGGGCATTGGGTGTGGAGGACACGGATCTTCTGGCGCATAAGGAGCTGGCGGCCATTTTGCGGATGTGTCTGCAAAAGTTACCGGCGTTATGGCATTCCGTCTTTTCCATGAAACATATGGAGGAGATGGAGACGGATGCTATCTGTAAGGAGATAAAGGTTACGCCATCGAATTTTTGGGTGATCATACACCGGGCGAAACTAAATCTGCGGGCTTGTATTCAAAAAGCGTGGAAATAAAAGCCGGGATTATGGGTGTGATAAAGAAAATACAATACAATTGCCGGCATGCGACCTATCTGATCGAGAAGCGGCAGCATACTTCGCTAACAATAAAGGAGCGGGTGCATCTTGTCATTCACCTGGTGGGGTGTTCCGTGTGTCGTTTGTTCCAGCGGCAGAGCCGGATGATCAACCGGGCGGCGCGGGAGCTTTTTCGGGAGGCTACCGGACAGGGGCATGTGTTGGATGAGGATCTTAAGCGGGAGATGCAGGAGAGGATCAATGAGCGGCTGTCCGGATGATAATTTACACAAACGTTTGCGCTGTCCATTTTGACAAATGGGCGTAAATATTTGTTATCTTTCCTATAATGTCTAGCGTCGAACCAGATCTACTACTGCGACGGATAGCTGAGGAAAATGACAAGGATGCTTTTAGAGGTTTGTACAATATTATGCACAAAAGCCTCTACGACTTTGCCCTGGCTATTGTCAAACTGAAAGAACCTGCCGAAGAGATCACGGCTGATGTCTTTATTCGACTGTGGGAACGCAGGAGCAAGCTGGAATATGGCAGGATACGCAGCTGCCGGCTCTATCTGTTCATGTGTATCAAAAATGCTTCACTAAACTATCTCCGTGACAATAAGCGACCCGAGCAGCTGAACCTTGATACTATTTCCCTGGCCGACTGGAAATTGGAAACAAACCCGGAAGAGCTGATGATCACCGCTGAAATGGCCAACCGTCTTAACAGGGCCATCAGCGAGCTTCCTGCCAAATGCGGTGTTATATTCCGTCTGGTAAAGGAAAAGGGTTTGAGCTATAAGGAAGCGGCGCAGCTCCTGGATGTGTCTGAAAAGACCGTCGAAAACCAGATAGGTATTGCGCTTAAAAAAATACGACAGGCTATCTCCTTTAAAGTGCCTGTGGGGTACCCGTGATTCCTCATTCTTTGTCGGCGACTATATGACCTTCCGTCGCTGTATCCTCATTCTTTGTCGGCAGCTATGAGCCTTCCGTCGCTGTACATTGGGTACCACTGAACTCTAGAATTCTATTCAGCAGGAATAAATATTGAGCAGTTGTGGCTGACTCTTCAGGCCCAATGTAAGGCTCCTTCAGGCTATAGCTGCCTATTGCCCGCGGATATAGCAAATTTCATCGAATAGGGAAAGTACAGCGACGGAACGGTTAGGGCTGGCGCAAAAGCGGAGAAAAAATTATTTTTCTTTTTGGGGGTGGGCTTCAAAAGCCGTGTCTTATTAATTACCTGGGACCTTTCTCTTCAGGTATTACATCAACATGGAACAGGAAAGGTTATGGATACTATTGGGAAGGAAGCTTGCAGGCGTCGCGACGAAGGAAGAGTTACAGGAATTGGAATTGTTGATGCTGGCCTATGGGGAAGATGCGGGAACGATGGAGATCATCGAAAGGATGTGGAAGAGCCGGGGGGATGAGACTGCCGGTGAGGACGGCGATCCTATCAGTGATCGCCTCGAAGAGGCATTGGGGGATGTTTTTTTTTTACGGGACAGCGAGGAGCCTGTGCGTCCTGTGCGGCGAAGCAACCGCCGGGGTGTATTTATTCTTTCCGGTGTAGCGTTGGGGATGGCAGGTCTGGTGTATCTGGGTTTTATGCTGGCATCACGGGGAAGCGACAGGGCGGAGACGATGAACGTGATCTTTACCCGTAGGAAATCGCACTCCAATCTGCAATTCCCCGACGGGACCATGGTCGTGCTGAATGAGAACAGCAGGATCTCATATAATGCGGATTTTGGCAAGACGAAGCGGGAGGTCATTTTGGAAGGAGAGGCGTATTTCAATGTCACGGGGAATGCGGGTATGCCCTTGATCATTCATGCACGCAATGTCGATATCCGGGTGTTAGGGACTGTCCTGAATGTGAAGGCCTATCCTGACGGCAGGAATGTGGAAACCTCTCTTATCAGGGGCCGGGTGGAGGTAGCGCTTCGAAAGGATCCCAGGCGCCGTATATTATTAAGACCCAATGAAAAGATAGACATCCCGGCCCAACCGGCGGAGCCTGAGAAAGGGGCCGGCTACTCTTTACAGGATGATACTCCTGTTTCTACCGGAGATGTCCGGCCGGGAGCAGTACAACCTACGAACCAGGATAACACCAATCTGTCCGACTCTTTATTTTATCAACTACAACCCCTCAAAACTGAGAAATCCAGCAAGCTGATACCTGAAATAGCCTGGATATACAGAAAGCTGGTGTTCAACCAGGAGCCCTTTGCAGCCGTCGCCGAAAAGCTTGAAAGATGGTACGATGTGCGGATGTATTTCGAGGATGACGATCTGAAAAAAGAAATATTTACAGGCTCGTTTGAGAAAGAAACGCTTGAACAGGCTTTAAATGCCCTGCAGTTCAGTTATCCCTTCGATTTTACCATCAAAAAAAAGGAGGTTTTTATAAGAAGAAAATAATCTGCTGAATAACAAAGGGAGATGCGCTAACATCCCCCTGTAAGATGTAAATAAGAAGACTCTGTGACTTGCGATCCCGGGTCTTCCCATTTGTTAACCATCATGCGATAAAGGTATGTCATATTTCGTATTGCCAAAACTATTTCGCGTGGCCGCAGGCCCACGAAAAAAAATTCTGCTTATCATGAGATTCCTGGGCTTTTTACTGACGGTGGTCTGTACGCAGACCTACTCGCTGGGCCTATCTCAGGAAAAGATATCCCTCGAGTGTAAGAACGTGACGTTGAAACAGGCCCTTGCGGTCATCGAGTCCAGGAGCTCCTACCGGTTCCTCTACCACGACAGTATTTTTTCTCCATTGGCAGATGTCAGCATCAGTGTCCGCAACAAGCCAGTCCTTAGCATCGTGGATCAGTTGATCGCAGGCACGTTGATCCATTACCGTGTGCTGGATGACAACCTGGTCGTGTTTGCACAAGGCGCTCCCCTCGTGAGGGACAGTATCATCAAGGGGCATGTAACGGACGAAAAAGGCAGTCTTCTCCCAGGCGTTACGGTGGAAGAAACCGGGACAAAAAATGCCACGGTTACGGATGCAAAAGGTGATTTTTTATTGCATGTGCGAAGCTTGCATGGAAGTCTCAATTTTTCCTATGTAGGTTACAACAAGAAGAGGGTCAACCTTGAAGGAAAAACAGAGATCTCTGTTCAGCTTACCGCCTCTTCTCTTTCGCTTAGTGAAACCGTGGTGGTGGGCTATCAGAGGACCAGTCAAAAATTGACTACGGCCGCGGTTCAAACTATCAATGGAAAGGATATCGAGAACCTTCCCGCCCCCAGTTTTGACCAGCTATTGCAAGGCCGGGTATCGGGTGTCAATATCCAGAATTTCACCGGTGAGCCGGGTGTACGCGGCGCTTTTGTAGTGCGTGGGAACACTACCATGTCTACCGTATTGGATCCTGCCAAAGCGCTTAGTTCTCCCCTGTATGTCATCGATGGCGTCCCCTTGAACCTGGATGATATCGGCACTTTTGATAATACCAGCACCAACTACCTGGCCGGCATCAATGTAAACGATATTGAAAGTATTCAGGTCCAGAAAGACGCGGCGGCAACCGCATCCTGGGGTTCCAGAGGGGCCAACGGCGTGGTGGTGATCAGGACCAAACGCGGAAAATCTCCCCGGCCACGATTTGAGATCAATTATTATCAGGGCGTGGTAAACAGGCCTGATCTTATGCCTACGGTCATGGGCGCAGAAGAACGGCGGCAGAAATTAAACCTGCTCTATCAATATGGCAATTACTATCAACTGGGAGGACCTTATAATAATTCCGGACTGTTTATCAGCGATCCCACCGGCAAAAACAATAACGGTATTCCGCAAATACTTACCGACAGCCTCAACCCCGCCTTTAACAATGCTACGGACTGGCAGAATATCTTCTATCATAATGGAAGCGTAAAGAATGCCGATGTTTCCATGTCGGCTTCCAATGACCTGGTCAACTACAGGGTAAGCATGAACTATTATGACGAGACTGGCGTGCTCAGAGCAAGCGGGCTTACCCGGTATTCCATCAGAGGGAATTTTGATATCAAGATCAGTGATAAAGCTTCGGCGCAATTGCTGATGAGCGCTTCGCGAACCGACCGTAAAAGAGGTCTTGGAGGAAACCCTTACTCGGGGAATGCGCTGCCGCTTGACGGTCCCAATTTGCCGGCATCTTTCTACCGGCTTTCAAGAGCCGACAGCCTGAAATACATGGGTCAATATGATCTTATCAGGGATCAAAATCAGAATGATAATTTTACCTTGTTTACGGCGCTGAACTATGATATTATCAAAGGGCTGCGTTATAGTGTGCAGGGATCTTTTAATACCTCCTTAAACAGAAGGGATTATTTTAGTCCTAGCAATATCGCTTCCAATATTTACAACGGCAATTACGGCACCAATGTATTTACGACTTCTCCGAATTATGCCGAGAGCGATAACAGCACGTATAACCAATATAATATCAACAATATCCTCACCTATTCCAGGACCTGGAAGGATCACACCATTGCGCTCACCGGAACCCAGTCTTTTCAGCGGGAGCTTACGCAAATAACAAGCACCAGCGGCTCTTATCTGCCCAGTGATGTCGTACAAACCGTCACGGCGGTGCCTCAGAATTTTATTTATGGGTATTCCGATAAGCAGGCTGCTTCCCTGCTCTCTTATGTGGGACAGGCACAATATGATTTCAAACAGAAATATATCGTTGCAGCCAGCTGGAGAGCGGATGCTTCTTCCCGTTTTGGCGCCAATACCAAATGGGGTTATTTCCCTTCGGTATCCGCCGCGTGGCTATTGTCGGAAGAATCATTTATGAAAAGCACCGCCGACTGGCTCACCCTTTTTAAATTCCGTGGCAGCTGGGGGAAAAGCGGTCAGCAGCCTACCGATTTCTATGCGCCCTTTAACAGTTATAATTTATTGACGGGCCCTAATTCAACACCGGGGTCTTATAATGGCGTTCCTGCTGTAACACCTGATTACAAGCATGGGATCACGCTTACCAACCTCACCTGGGCGACTACGACACAATGGGACCTGGGTTTTGATGCCTACTTCCTGAATAACCGGGTGAACCTTACCGTGGACTACTACAACAAACAATCCAACAACCAGTTCTTTACCTTTAATTTCCCCGCTTATATAGGATATTCAAGTCAAACCTCCAATGCTCCGTTGGGCATACGTAACAATGGCGTGGAAGTCCTGATCACCACGCACAATATGTCGCCGCAGAATCCTTTTCAATGGAATACAAATTTCAATATTTCCTTTAACCACAATGTGATCACCTCCCTGCCTTTTGGTAATCAGACCATCATTAAAGACAACACGATATTTTCTGTAGGGCAGCCTTTGTACAGGGGCTATCAGATGATCTATGCCGGTGTGTATAACAATGCATCCGAGATCCCGGTGAACCCGAATACGGGCAACCCGGTGACCTATTTCAATGGGAACCACAGAGCTGTCCCTGGCGACCCTATCTGGGTGGATGTGCAACATCAGTATGATGTATGGTTTGGGAATAATTTGCCGACCATCAATCCCAACCCCCGGTTTACCGGAGGGTTTATCAATGATTTTACGTACAAGAACTTTTCGTTGTCGGTGGTCTGCGCATATACCCTGGGAAGGGATATCATCAACTCTTCCCTGTCTTCTCAGTTTGCCGCGGCATTTGGGAATTTCTATTCCCCTACCAATGCCTCTGCGCAGATATATTCTTTTGCATCCACCCGTCTACCGGACCTCCGCAACCTCAATTATTGGGTGCCGGCGGCCGCGGATAAGGACCCAAATGGTTATCATGCGGGGTTCCAGAGTCTGAGCCCATATAAAGGCTACTATTATCAGTATGGCACGGGTATGACGGAATTCAACAGGAATGGAAGTTATCTCAGGATCAAGAATATTTCCCTTGGTTACCGGGTTCCGGATAAATACCTGAAGCCCGTGCATGTTTCCTCCCTTAGGATATATGCCATGATGGATAATGTAGCCATGTTCCAGAAGGCAAAAGATGTACCTGATGCAGAGCAGGTGAATGCTTTTGGAATATATAATGGGAATGGATATCCTATACCAAAAAAATATACCATCGGGGTAAACGTGCAACTCTAATCATGTATTAAAAAATTAAGATCATGAGGTATCGATCATATAAGATATTATTTGAGCTGATATGCCTGTCTGGTATGATATGTCAGCTCTCCTGTAAGAAATATATCAACGAAACGCCTATCGATTCCACGAACGACGCCAATTTCTGGACCAGCAAAGCCAGTGCCGAGCAAGCCGTTGCAGGCGCTTATCTGAGCTTGCGTAATGCGGTGGAGAACGGTAATGTTTATTGGATCTTTAATAATCTCACCGGGGAAGAGCTCACCACTACAGCCTGGAATTATGCTACTTTTATACCAGGAAGCCCTAAGCAATATAGTTATGCCCCCTATATTCCCGTGGGCGACTGGAGCTATTTTTATAAAGTCGTAAACCAATGTAATCTTATTCTGGGCAGGGTGCCTGCAATGCCCCTGGGGCTTTTTGATAATGATTCCACTGAAAGAAACCAATACCTGGGTGAAGCGCATTTTCTTCGCGCCTATGCTTATTTCTATATGGTACGCGTGTGGGGATCTCCGGTGCTCTTTAATGAATTGCTGAGCGATCCCAGCAAGGCGCCTCAACTGCCCAGGAGTCCGGACGATACTGTCTTGAATAGTTGTATAAAAGACCTGCAAGTTGCTGTAACCCAACTTCCCGTGACTCCCCCCGGGGGAGGCCCCCAAAGGGCGGGGCGTTATGCCGCCTATTCCCTGCTTGCACATATCTATGCCTGGCAAAGAGACTATGCCAATGCCGCGAAGGCTTGTGACGCGGTACTGAATGCACATGCCTATACGTTGGAAGATATGTCGAAGTATCTCCGGATCTGGCAGGGCGGCGATCCCGAAAGTATTTTCGAGCTGAATATGCTCTATAGCTCCGGGCCCAGCGAAGCCAGTCTTACCAACAACAACAACGACGTTCATGGGATCTTTTCGGTGTTCCTGGAACCACCTTTTGTAAATGGGGATGCACAGTCGGGAGCATTGTATACGACCAATCCAGATCTTATAAACAAGATCTATGATACGACGAAAGATAAGCGTTATAAAACCTGTTTTGCCATGTCGGATAATGGCAACCAGCTTGTGATAAAGTATACCAATGTGCAGTATGTAAGCGGCGGCGATCCTACGCAGGGATTCTATGTGAACAATAACCTTGTTATTTTCCGTCTTGCCGACATCATGCTTCTGCAGGCGGAAGCCCAGGCAAACCTTGGGAATAGCCCGGTAGCTGTCACGTTGGTGGATAGTATACGCCACCGTGCAGGTGTCAGGGATTATAATGCCGCCACGGACGGGGACCTTTACAAGTTTGTCATTGACGAACGCACCCGGGAACTGTATGCGGAAGGCTCCCGCTATTATGACCTGATCCGGTCAGGCTTCCTCCCATCGGAGATACCCGTGTTTACGTCTGACAGGATGGCCCAGAAGGGGTATCTCTGGCCTATCGATATAAATACGATGAAACAAACCGACCCGCTGCTGACGCAAAATCCATGGTGGGCTTCTCATTAGTTCATGCTTTGGTAACAGCAAAATAAAATATATGAAAAAGCACATGCAATATATTCTGATCTTTTTACTGGCGTCCTGTCTGCTGAATACCGCCTGCAAAAAAGATAAATATAAAATTGGAGGCAGCCTTGATCAGGCCAAGGTAAATATGACTACCTATGACTATCTCAAAGCAAATCAACGGGGTCTTTTTGATACCCTGCTGCTGTTGGTCGACAAAGCGGGATTAAAGGATATGATCAATCAGGGTGGTATTACCTTTTTTGCCCCCACCGACTATTCCATCCATAATTACATGGTCAGGAAAATGTATAAAGGCGGATTCCCGGCCTATACGCTTGATTCCATGTACAAATACGATATGAATGCGTTTAAGGATTCACTGGGTTTGTATATTGTAAAAAGTACGCTGAGCTGGGACAATATCTCCCCGACGGGAACGGCTTATCCGACGCTGGTGAACGGCGTACAGGCTACGGTTTCCAATGAGGTGGTCACCAGCTCTTATCTCGGGTACTACAATGCCGTCTCGGTCCCCCCTACCATTATTTTCTACAATACGCTGGGGCAGAAGACGCGCTGCCAGACTTTTGGCGTGATAACGAATACAAATGTGCTGGGCGTGCTGGGAAATGAACATATCCTGTTCTTTAATAACTGATGCCGACAATATCGATTTATTCACAGCCAATATTTTCTTCCATGAAACGGAACATCATATATATCTTACTGATGGCTTTTTATATCACCCTGTTTGTGCCCGGATGCACCAAAGCGCCCAATGGGTATTTATCAAGCTATATCTATTATAACCAGTACCTGGTGCTGGTACCGCGCGGCACTACCTTCGCCAGTCTGAATAATAATATCAACGACCAGGGAAGCTCTCTGCCTTATACCGTGAAGATGACGCACATATATGATTCAGCAGGTAATTCAGCAGATGATATTTTCTTTAAGAAGTACCCGGTGACGCTTTGGACGGGTCTTTATAACCCCCTGACGGATACAACTCTCGCACAGATACAGAGTAAGCAGCGGACCGCAGATACTTTTGCGATCTGGCTGAATAGCGCCGGCGGAAGGCTTGAAGCCAACCAGGCCACTGTTAATTTGCCGCTGGGGACCTATTTTTTTGATATGACCGTCTCTAATTCCGCCGGTGTCAAAACCTATTCCAAAGTGGGCAGCTTTAAGCTGGTGGACCCGGACAAGTTCTCATTATCAAACGTGAACCAGGGCATACGCGACCCGAACACCACGCTTTCGGTGGCTACCGGAAAAACACCGGCGATCACGGTAACACAGGTGTCTTCCGATGTCACGGAACGTACCATCATTTTGAAGATCGTAGACAAAAATGGAAAGCCATTTAATGCCGCCGCGGGAGAAATAAGAAACTATGTCATTCCTACGGGGCTCACTACTTATCTAAATTTTCATAACTGGTCGATATCTACTACGAATAGCGATACTGCTGCTATCTACCAGTTCGCGACACTCCCATTCCCCTATTTTGTTCAGTCAGGCATTTATACCAGGTTCACCTCCGCCACTGTCTATTATACGATAGCGCCTTCCGCCGTAAAATATGACAACCGGAATGCCGGCGCCTTTATGCCCCTTGTTTATTTTCAATTTAATGTCAACGTTCCAGGCACTTATTTGCTGACCGTGCAACTGCCTGATGTGACACATACCTAAAGATCTATTTATGAAACGATTTTTTTTGATAATGATAGCGGTGTTTTTTATGTTGGGCTATGGTATGGCCGGTGAACTGTGGCGGCCGGCTTCCGGAATGGATTCGGATGTTGTCGTCCCGTTGTATAGTAATGGATATGTTTATCCTGAGCAACGGTCATGGAAAGACAACAGCATCGGTGAAAAGGGATTGGTGCATTGGAGTGATGCCGGCGTAAGCACGCGTGTGTACTTTTATCCCCAGCGGGAGGGGCGGGTTATGGTGGCGGTGAAAGTACGGGGTGCCGGGGGAGATAGCCGGATAAGGGTACAGCTGGATGGGACGGGAGAAGGGCATGAAGTGAAGGTGGGGAAGGAGAATGATCTTGTGACGTTGCCGGCGGGTGAATTTGAAGTGGGTAACGCGGGGTATCATTTTATTTCTCTAACGGGTGTCTCCAAAACAGGGAAATACTTTCCGGATGTCGAGGCGGTGGTTTTTTCGGGGCCTGTGGCGATGCAGGTGCAATACAACCGGGGGCCTTATCGCGGGGCGCCTTCCACGCATCTACGATATGAAGTCCCGGGAGATAGCGCAGTGGCCTGGTTTTACACCGAGGTATCCGTGCCGGAGGGTGTGAATGCCACCAATGCCTATTATGAGACAAACGGTTTTGCCGACGGGTATATGGGTATCCAGATAAATTCTCCTACAGAGCGAAGGCTGATCTTTTCCATCTGGAGCAACTACCGGACTGATAACCCCAGGGAGATACCTTCGGAGTATGCCGTGAAGCTGGTGAAAAAGGGGAAAGGTGTGTTCTCCGGTGATTTTGGCAATGAGGGGTCCGGCGGACATACGCACCTTGTCTTTCCCTGGAAGAACGGAACGATCTATAAGATGCTTGTCGGAGCAAAGCCAGCGGGGGACCATACTATTTTTACGGCATGGTATCTTGCTCCCGAGAATGGAGGGTGGCGGCTCATTGCGCAATGGGACAAATCCAAAACAGGGGGGAAGCTGCTATCGCACCTTTATGCTTTTGTGGAGAACTTTGGTCCTAACGGGAATGACTTTTTTAAGGCGGACTATGGCAATCAGTGGGTCTGTACGCCCGGGGGTACATGGATGGAATTGACGAGCTGCATGCTGACCACTACGGCAGACCCGGTGAGGCATGCCCGTTATGATTATGGCGCAGGGGTGGAAAACAACCGGTTCTATATGTATAGCGGAGGGTTCAGACAGCTGAACAACCTTCCTCCCCATTCGACGATCCGCAGAAAGCCGGACGGGATTGCACCGGGGATCAATTTTGCGGAGCTGCCGCAGGAGTAGGGAAATTATGTATTTTTAGCCGATGGAGACAGTTCGTTTTCCCGGCTCGAAGCCACATTATGAGACATTGGATGGGATGCGTGGCTTAGCTGCCATTTGTATCGTCTTTTTTCATTTTTTTGAGTATACTTTTCCGGATTATAAGAAAAGCCCCCTGGGGCATGGATATCTGGCCGTTGATTTTTTCTTTGCGCTTTCCGGGTTTGTGATCGGGTATGCCTATGATGAGCGGATAAAGACTATCGGTACGGGGAGGTTCCTTCTTCAGCGGCTGATACGTCTGCACCCCATGGTCGTTTTTGGTGGTGTATTAGGTTTTGCCGCCTATATCTTTAATCCCCTGATGGATAATATTGCGCTCGCCGGCTGGGGAAAGATCATTCTTTCCTTTGTTGCCACGCTGTTGCTGTTACCCATGCCTGGGCTGCCCAATACGGCCGGGAATGTTTTCCCGTTGAACCCGCCTTCCTGGTCGCTGTCGACCGAGTACCTGGCCAATATTTTTTATGCGTTTGTGCTGTGCCGATTATCCAAGAAGTTATTGCTTTTTGTTTTTTTGTGTTTTGGGGGATGGCTTATTTATGTGGCTTATGCAAGGGGGTGGCTGATCGAGGGTTGGGAGGGGAATCATTATTTTGATGGCTGGGCGAGGACGGCTTTTTCGTTTACAGCGGGGCTGGTGCTGTTCAGGTTTAAGCTGGTGATAAGGAACCGGATAAATATGGCGGTGCTGTTATTATTGCTGGCAGGCGTATTTGCCTCTCCACATGCGGATAACGACTGGATACGTGAATCGGTGATTGTGATAGTGGTCTTTCCCCTGCTGATCTCTCTGGCCGCGGGGGCTGTGGTTGGAGGATGGATAAAAAGGTTTTGCGTATTTATCGGCAGGCTGTCCTATCCTTTGTATATGGTGCACTATGCAGTGGTGGCATTGTTTGGCTTTTATTATAATCAATATAAACCTTCGGGCGCCGAGGTGAGCGTATGGGTGGCGGGGGCGAGCATAATTATATTTGGGCTGACCTATGTGGTTATGCGGTTTTATGATGAACCGGTACGCAGGTACCTGGTGAGAAAATGGGTTAATATCCGACAGGGGGGGTGAGAGGCAAAAACTAATATGTGTATATTTAACTGGCATTTCTGCTTATGCTAGAAAATATTGGTATGATTATCAGGTGTTTAGTGCTAGTTTGCTTACTCCTAACCAGTACCGGTGGTTTTTGTCAGGTCAAGGACTATCCTTTTTCAAGGTTAGCCATCCAGGATGGATTATCGGATAATAGAGTGAATACCATTTTTAAAGACCACCAGGGATATATCTGGTTCGGCACCAGGTCAGGCCTCAACAGGTATGATGGCTATTCGGTTAAGGTGTTCCGGCATGACGATGCAGATACCACTTCCCTCAGTGATGACCATATCGGGGTGATCTTTGAAGGTCCGGATAATAAATTATACATCAATACAGGGACCGGCGAAGTTAATATCTATGATCCGCAGACGGAGGGTTTTCTTCCTCACGCCGGGGCCTACCTGCGCGCAAAGCATCTGTTACAATATGGGCTGGTCAGTATCCTTCATGACAAGGGCGGTCATTATTATTTTATTTACAGCGATTCGGGGGTTTACCGGATCGATCCCGGCAAGACAGCCATCCCTGTTGGCAGGGATGTTCATGCTGCTGCTGCGGTGAAGAGCCGGATCAACGGCGCGGCCCTGGATGCTTCGGGTAACCTTTGGCTGTCTTATGAGAACAGCTTATTGCAGAAAATAGATGCGCAGAGCAATAAAGTATCCCTACGTACGGATATCATGCAACATACAAATCCCAGCGCGTCTTCCGGATATAAACTATTCATCGATGACCTGGATCAGCTTTGGCTGTATGCCCCCGGTAATCTTTCGGGTCTATGGAAGTATGATCCATCAACGGCGGGGCTTTTACATTTTAACCGGGATTCGGGGCAGGCAAGATTAAGCAGCAATATGGTAAGCGATGTCCTGCAGGATGATAAGGGTATGATCTGGATCGCTACGGACCAGGGCGGTGTGAACCTGCTGGATAAGAAGATGCGGACTGTGCGGTATTTACAGCATTCGGATGAAGAGAGGAGTTTGCCCGAGAACACGATCACAACTTTGTACCGTGACAATCTTGGCACAGTATGGCTTGGGACTTTTAAGAACGGAGTCTGCTATTACCAGCAGCATATGCTGCGGTTCCCGCTGTACAGGCGTCAGCCGGGAGAGGCGGCGAGCTTACCTTATAACGATGTGAACTGTTTTGCGGAAGATGGAAAAGGAAATATCTGGATGGGCACCAATGGCGGCGGGCTCATTTATTTCGACAGGGCCGCGAACAGGTTTACCCAGTACAGACACGAAGCAGGCAGTCCCAACAGTCTTTCCAGCGATGTGGTGGTGACGCTTGTCATGGATCATGAAAAGAAGCTCTGGATCGGCACTTACCAGGGGGGATTGGATTGCTATGACGGCCGCAGGTTTATCCATTACAGGCATAAGGACGGCGATCCCGTCAGTCTTTCGGATGATAGGGTTTTCGCGCTTCATGAAGATGCCGGCGGTGATCTGTGGGTGGGCACCATGGTAGGTGGTTTGGACAGACTCGACAAGACAAAGGGCAAATTCTATCACAACAATGTTTTCATGCCTAATTCCATCCACGCGAATTATGTCCCGGCGCTGACGGAGGATTCGGCCGGCAATCTGTGGATAGGGACTTCATATGGCATTGATGTATTGATCCGGAGCACGGGCAAGTACGTGTATTATACCAACGAAAACAGCAAGCTGAGCGATAATATCATATATGGCATGTCCTGCGACCACGCGGGGAACATGTGGGTATCCACCAGGCGGGGGCTGAGCGTGATGCAGCCGGGGCGTGATACCTTCCAGGTGTTTCAGACAAAGGACGGTCTTCCCTCCAATACAGTCCTGAGCATCCTGGAAGACCAGGATCACTTTTTATGGGTGGGCACTTCCGGCGGGTTATCAAAGATTGCCTTGTCGACAGAGAAAGGACAAATAAAGATCAAATGCGTGAATTTTGATGAGTATGACGGTTTGCAGGGAAGAGAATTCAACCAGTATGCAGCATTCCGTACCAGGGGAGGGGAGCTGCTGTTCGGTGGGGCGAATGGCTTCAACCTGTTCAAACCTGAATCGATAGGCCGGGACGAGCATATTCCGGCGGTGGTCCTGACGGGATTGCAAATATTTAATAAGGAGGCGCCTTTGCCGGCATCCGTCCTGCGGGAGGGCAAGCTTGTCCTTTCCTACGACGAGAACAATTTTACCCTGGAGTTTGCGGCACTGAGCTATATCAATGCCCGTAAGAACCGGTATGCCTATCAGCTGGCGGGATTTGACAAGGACTGGGTGTCTACGGATGGCCGCAACCGGCGGGCTACTTACACGAACATCGATCCGGGCGAGTACGTTTTCCGGGTCAGGGCTTCCAATAGCGATGGGGTATGGAATGAGGAGGGTATCAGTGTCCTCGTCATTGTAAAGCCCCCCTTCTGGAAGACGCCCTTTGCCTGGTGTCTTTATGTTTTGTTCGTCCTGGCGGCATTGTATGTGGGACGTATGCGTATCATCAGGCGGGCCAAAGCGCGATTTGCACTGGCGGAGGAAAGGCGGGAAGCGTTGCGGGTACATGAACTGGACAGGATGAAGATCAAATTCTTTACCAATCTCAGCCATGAGTTCCGTACACCTTTGTCATTGATACTATCACCCGCGGACAAATTGATACGGAGCGAAGAGGATGGCGGGCGTAGACAACTGGCTATGACGATCGAGCGCAATGCAAAAAGATTGCTTCACCTGGTCAATCAACTGCTGGACCTTAGAAAAATGGAGGTCAATGAGCTGAAGCTGCATATGGGCCGGGGGGACATCGCGGGATTTATAAAGACGACAGCCGATTCATTTGCGGACCTGGCGGCAGAGAGGGGCATTATCTTTGAATATCAGGCTGATACGGATCACCTGCCTGCCCTGTTCGACAAGGACAAGGTGGAACGGATCTTATTCAATCTCTTATCCAATGCTTTTAAATTTACGCCTACCGGCGGCTCGGTGAAGGTGGAGCTTACCGTGGCGGAAAAAGAGGAGCAGAGTGTTTTGCTGGAGCTCAAGGTGAAAGATACGGGCATCGGGATACCGGCCGACCAGCAGCAAAAGATATTCGAATCGTTCTTCCAGGGGGAGGCGCCGGGGCATATCCGGAATCAAGGTACCGGCATTGGACTGGCCATTACGAGGGAATTTGTGGAAATGCATGGCGGTACGATCAAAGTGGAGAGTGTGCCGGATATGGGCAGCTGCTTTACCGTGCTCCTGCCTGTGACCATCCTGCGTGAATCCTCACCCGTGACGGCAAGCCCGGCCTCTGAAGAAGAGGCAGGGGATGAGGTGGTTGTAAAAGAGGAACCATTTTACCTTCCGGAGGGTGAAGAGAAACACTTTAAAGTGCTGTTGGTGGAAGATGATGACGATTTCAGGTTTTACCTGAAAGACAACCTGGCGCCCCTGTTCACGATCCTGGAAGCGGCGAATGGCAGGGAAGGATGGCAGAAAGCTCTTTCCGGGCAACCGGACCTGGTGGTGAGTGATGTCAATATGCCCCTGATGGATGGGCTGGAGTTATGCAAAAAGATAAAAGCGGATGAACGGGTCCGTCATATACCCGTGATCCTGCTGACGGCCCTTTCGAGCGAGCATGACCAGCTGCGGGCCCTGGGAATGGGTGTCAATGACTATATTTCAAAACCCTTCAATGTGGAGATCCTCGTTTCCCGGATCCGAAATCTGCTGGAGTTTAAGGACTCTGTGGAACACACGACCAGGAAAAGGGTTACGATAGAGCCAAAAGAGGTCGAAGAGGCGCCGGAGGAAACGGAGGAAGAGTTCGTTCGTAAGGCGGTGGAGGTCGTGGAGAAGCATATTGCCAATGCCGACTTCTCGGTGGATGATTGGGCCAGGGAGTTGGGCATGAGCCGGACGACCCTGTACAAGCGGATGCTGACGGCCACGGGAAAAACCCCCATCGGGTTTATCCGTAGTTTCCGGATGAAGCGGGCGGCCCAGCTCCTGGAAAAGACACGGCACAATGTCGCTGAGGTGGCTTATATGGTTGGCTTTAACAATCCCAAATATTTCGCCCGGTACTTTAAGGAAGTTTACGGCAAGCTGCCCAGCGTCTACCAGGCGGAGAGGCGGAAAAAAGGGTGATGGCGGCGCCGTGAACCGTTGTTACCCCTGAAATATCAGATTTATACCCTCGGGATAACATTTCCGCACCTTTATTTGCAAGTTGCATTACCCTCCTTTTTTGCATGCAGGATTATATTTGGTTCGTTTAAAAAACGAAACGCTTGCATATGAAAAAGATTTTTATTGTAAACCTCCTGATCACTCTATTTTTTTCTCTAAATGTTTGTGCGCAGTTGCCCACTGCACAGTCTATCGCCTCCAACCTGAAGATCGGCTGGAACATGGGGAATACCCTTGAAGCCATTTGCAGTGCGACTGCATGGGGTGGTGTGGCAACCACACAACAGCTGGTCAACGCCGTCAAGGCCGCGGGTTTCAACACGGTAAGGCTCCCCTGCGCATGGGATTGTCATGCAACCAATGGCGTTATCGACCCCAACTGGATGGCCACGGTAAAACAGTCGGTGGATTATTTTGTCAACGCCAATATGTATGTGATCCTCAATATCCACTGGGATAACGGCTGGCTGGAAAATAATGTTACTACGGCTGCCCAGGCATCCGTCAATGCCAAACAGCAAAATTACTGGACGCAGATAGCCAATTATTTTAAAGGCTATAACGAGCATCTTTTATTTGCCAGCGCCAACGAACCCAATGCCAGCGATGCCACCGGCATGTCCGTCCTTTTGTCGTACCATCAGACCTTTGTCAATGCTGTCCGGGCTACGGGCGGGAATAATAGCAGCCGTACGCTGATCATCCAGGGTCCTCAGACGAATATCGGGCTGACCAATACCCTGATGAATACGCTGCCGACGGACCAGATCGCGGGCAGGATGATGGTAGAGGTGCATTACTATGAACCTTACCAGTTCTCCCTGATGACACAGGACGCGGATTGGGGAAAGATGTTCTATTACTGGGGGACAGGTTATCACTCCGCCACGGATGTGACCCGGAACAGCACATGGGGAGAGGAAAGCTATATCGATTCTAGCTTCAACCTCATGAAGACGAAGTTCGTGGACAAAGGTATCCCGGTGATCATAGGAGAATTTGCCGCGGTGAAGCGGACGCTGAGCCCTCCGTCGGATCAGACGCTGCACCTTGCTTCCCGTCAGTATTTTTACCGGTATGTGGTAAGCGCTGCAAAAAGCAGGGGGATCATACCCTATGTCTGGGACATCAACCAGGGGATTTATGACCGGGCGACCGCCACAGTGCTGGACCAGGGTATCCTCGACGCCATGAACCAGGGTTCGGGTGTTGCTTATATGACTTTTACCAACCGCGCCAGCGGCTTATTGATAGACGGGATGGGTAGGACCACCAATGGCACTGCCACGGGCCAGTGGAGCAACAGCGGCAGCAATAACCAGCAATGGATCATGGAGTCCATGGGCAGGTACATCAGATTAAGGAACAGGGCGACCGGGATATACATCGATGGAATGTACAATTATACCAACGGCGCGGCGGCCGGCCAATGGAGCAGCAGCGGCAGCGACGCGCAGCAATGGCTCCTGCAGCCGTCGGGGACCTATTATACGATCTCCAACAAGGCGACAGGCCAGTACCTGGATGGTATCTACAGAAGCGCTAATGGCTCAGATCTGGGCCAATGGAGCAACAGCGGGAGCACAGCCCAGCAATGGACGGTAGGCACTGTGGGACATGTGCAGGTCACCAGCTCCACGGCTGCCGCGGCAACAGGACAGGCCGGCACGCTGACGAATGACCAGGGAAACGGCTCATTGCAATTATATCCCAATCCTTTCAAATCGACGTTCAGCCTGACCATCGATAACCCGGATTCGGTGAAGAACATAGCGATCTTTGATCTGGCGGGCAAGCAGGTGGAGCTTATCGGGCATCCGGACATTGCGAATCAGATGTCCATCGGCGCCTCGCTGAACCCCGGTGCGTACATCGTCAAAATATATGGGATAAACCGGGTACAATCATTCAAGGTTATAAAAATCAATTAGAGGGATCAACTGGAAAAAAATATGAGAAATGTATTTGTAAAGGCAATGCCGGCAGGAATGCTGGCATTGGCCATAATAGTGAATGCCGGAACGGCAACTGCGCAGCGGACATCGGCGGCCCAAAACGTCACAAGCGACAATAAGCAGGAAGAAAAGATCCGCATCCTCATCAGCAAAATGACCTTGCGGGAAAAAACGAGTCTTCTTCATGCGAATTCGAAATTTTATGTTTCAGGTATCAGACGGCTGGGGATCCCGGAGTGGGCGTTGAGTGACGGACCCCATGGCGTCAGAGCAGAGATCAACCGGGATAACTGGGCCTATGCCGGCTGGACAAACGACTCCGCAACCTGCTTTCCGCCGGGCACGGCGCTTGCAGCTACCTGGAACCCTCAACTGGCGTATGCACAGGGGCTTGTGCTGGGCGAGGAAGCCCGTTATCGGAAAAAGGACATCTTATTGGGGCCCGGCATCAACATCATCCGTTCGCCGCTGTGCGGAAGGAATTTTGAATACATGAGCGAGGACCCTTTTCTTATTTCGAAGATGGCTGTTGCTTATATAAAAGCATTGCAGTCAAAGGATGTGGCTGTCAGCGTAAAACACTGGCTGGCCAATAACCAGGAATCGCACCGGGATTCTATCGATGTGTATATGAGCGAAAGGGCCTTGCGTGAGATCTACCTGCCCGGGTTCAAAGCATCCGTGATGGAAGGCGGCGCCTATACCGTGATGGCCGCCTATAACAGGTTCCGCGGTGACTGGTGTTCCGAAAATGACTACCTCGACCGGCAGGTCCTTCGCAGGGAGTTCGGATTCAAGGGAGTGTTGATGACCGACTGGTCTGCCGCACATTCGACAGTGAAAGCGGCTTTGGCGGGGCTTGACCTGGAAATGGGCACGGATATAAAAGATTATAACGAGTGGTATTTCGCCAACCCATTGATCAAAGCAGTAGAAGAAGGAAAAGTGCCTGTATCGGTCCTCGATGAAAAAGTCGCGCATGTGCTGCGGGTAATGTCCAAAACAAAAATGCTGGATGAGGGACAGCGGGAAAAAGGAAAGATGAATACGCCCGAACATCGGCAGGCTGCCTATAATTCCGCTGCCGAAGCGGCTGTGCTGTTACAAAATAACGGGGACCTGCTGCCGCTGTATTTCGATAAAATAAGATCGATCGCCGTCATTGGGGATAATGCCACCCGTAAACATTGCGGCGGCGGTCTTAGCTCCGAGATCAAGGCCTTGTATGAAATAACACCCCTGCAGGCCTTGCAGCAAAAGTTCGGGGCTGCTGTAAAAATAAATTATGCAAGGGGATACGAAAAGCAATCCACGTTCAAAGAAGGCAATAATTCCGGTCAGTCCGGCGCCGGCAAAGTGGATTGGCAACTGATCGACGAGGCGGTTGCGACAGCGAGGGCGTCGGATATAGCCATTATTTTTGGCGGATTGAACCATGACTTCGACACCGAGTCTTTCGATAAGCAAAATATGGATCTGCCATACGGGCAGGAGGTTCTGATCCGGGAGGTTGCCAAAGCGAACCCTAACACCGTGCTGGTGATCATTGCCGGCTCTCCGGTGGGATTAGCGGGTATTGTTCACCGGGTACCGTCCATTTTATGGTCATGGTATGGCGGGATGGAAGCAGGGAATGCAGTGGCGGACCTGCTGAGCGGCAAGGCAAATCCTTCCGGCAAGCTGCCTTTCACGTTGCCGGTGTCCCTGGAGCAATCGCCTGCGCATGCCCTGGGCAATTTCCCCGGCCGGGACCTGAAAGTGAATTATGAAGAAGATATTTTGGTAGGATACCGCTGGTTTGATACAAAGAAGATCCAACCGCAATTTCCTTTTGGGTATGGTCTTTCTTATACTCATTTTTCCGTGACCGAATTTTCAACCGATAAATTGGATTATGGAAAGGATGATACCATCCGGGCCAGGTTTACTATCAAAAATACAGGCGGCGTTTATGGAGGTGAGGTCGTGCAGTTATATGCCAGTGAACCAGGATGTTCCGTGTTGCGACCGGAAAAAGAGCTGAAGGCCTTTGAGAAAGTGTTTTTGAAACCCGGGGAAACAAAGACGGTTGAAATGCAGGTGAAAGTTTCCGATCTGGCTTTTTATGACGAGTCAAAAAAAGGATGGAATACAGGAGCCGGCGAATACATCCTGCGATTGGGTAATTCATCCCGGGATATCTTCCGGGAGGTGAAAATTTTGGTAAAACCGCAGGATGAAGTAAAACGAGCGCCCCGGGGTTTCGATTCCTTAAGGACAGGCATTGCGCATGGGAAGATAGATCCTGTTCGGTATTTCTCTACTACCGTGGGTGTCGAACGCCGGGCATTGGTTTATACGCCCCCCGGATTTTCGACAAATAAAAAGTATCCTGTGCTCTATCTTTTGCATGGTCTTGCCGGTACGGAGGAAGAATGGCCTGCCATGGCGCCTCCGCAGATCATCCTGGACAATCTTTATGCGGAAAAAAAGGTCGAACCGATGATCGTAGTGATGCCCAATGGCAGAGCGATGAAAGATGACAGACCCGGGGAGAACAAATTCGACAGCGCGAAAGTACGGGCTTTTTCAACTTTTGAGCAGGATCTGCTGAAGGACCTGATCCCTTTTATAGAAAGGAAATATCCCGTTTATAAAGACCGGGGGCACCGGGCCATTGCCGGGTTATCCATGGGAGGGGGGCAATCGCTGAACTTTGGACTGGGCAACCCGGATACATTTGCCTGGATCGGGGCTTTTTCGCCTGCGCCGAATACAAAAATGCCGGCGGACCTGATCCCTGATCCGGCAGGGACAAAACAGCATTTGAAATTGCTATGGATATCGTGCGGGATGGATGACAACCTCATGTGGGTCAGTCAAAGGATGCATGACCATCTTGAAAAGAACGGCGTTCTCCATATTTTCTACAAGGAACCGGGCGGACACGATTTCCCGGTGTGGAAAAATGATCTTTATATGTTCTCGCAGCTGCTGTTTAAAGGGCTTTAGAAAAACTATATCTATATTTGAGTTCAACTGACTTCCCTGTAAGTTAAACTTAATGTGATGCGTTTTTTTGTCTGGGTTGTTTTTTTATTACTGTCGTTGCCTGTTTTTGCTCAAGGGGAGCGGTTTAATTTCTCCAGGCTCGACATTTTTTCCGGCCTTTCCAACAACCAGGTCAATGCCATACTGAAAGACAGTGATGGTTTTTTATGGTTTGGCACCATGTCGGGGCTTGACCGTTATGACGGACATTTCTTTAGGAAATTCAGTAAAAGGTATAATGACAGCTTGTCGCTGTACGATAATTACATTGTCTCCCTGTATGAATTGCCCGATGAAAAGATGTGGGTAAAGACCAGGGAAGGCCCTTGCATCTACAATTCACAGACTGAAAAATTCGATGCCGATGCCAACAGCTATTTGCATACGCTTGGGTTACCTTCAGGAAGCATCAACAGTATTGTAAAAGGGAATAACGGAAGACACTGGTTCCTTTACGACAGCCTGGACCTGTATCTCTATTCATCTATTGAAAAAACAGCAAAGCCATTCAGGCAGCACTTCAAATTCAGTCCTGTTGAAAAGATCAGCTCCGTCAAAGAGACAAAAGACGGGAAGTTATGGGTGGTGTATCAAAATGGGCTTTTGGAAGAGTATGATATAAAGGAAGGAAAGGTTATTTTCTCCAGCACTGCCGTACAGGGGTTGAATAAAAAAAAAGCCGTCCATAACCTTTTTATAGACAGCGATGGAGATGTTTGGCTATGGAATTATAGTTACGGAGTTTTACTTTTTCACGCGCGGGACAACTCGGTCAGGAGGTTTAATGAAACCTCGTTTCCGTCCCGACTGAGCTCGAACCAGGTTTACCAGATCGTCCAGGACAATAAAGGTTTGATCTGGGTTGCCACGGACCATGGCGGGGTTACGCTGATCGATAAAAAGAAGAATGTAAGGGTCAGCTATTTGTCGAATGATCCCAACGATGCCCAAAGTATCAGCGATAACAGTATTCCCGCGCTATATAAGGATGACGATGGGGTCATCTGGCTGGGAACTTACAAAAAGGGCGTCAATTATTTCAATGACAATGTTATACAATTCCCGTATTGTCATCACCAGGGATTGAACGACAGGAGTCTTCCATACGATGACGTAAACCGTTTTGTAGAAGATAAGCTGGGAAATATCTGGATCGGCACCAACGGCGGAGGATTGATCTACTTCGATAGGAAAAAGAACACATTCAGGCAATACCTGCATGATCTCAATAACAGCAACAGCCCCGGCAGTAATGTGATCGTAAGCCTGTGGATCGATCACAACGATGTACTTTGGGTGGGAACCTTTCTCGGGGGGCTCGACAGTTATGACGGAAAGAAATTTACGCACTACCGGCATAATGACGATGACAGCTCAAGCCTTGCAAATGACAATGTATGGGAAATATATGAAGACAGGGAACAACGATTGTGGATAGGTACTTTAGGCGCCGGTGTCGATATTTTTGACAGGCGGACAAAACGGTTCATCCACCATCGATATAAAGACAGCCGGCAAGGTCCTTCGATCTCCGACTATATTTCAGCCATTTTGCAAGACAGGAAGGGGAATATCTGGATAGGTACGATATCGGGGATGGTTGTTCTCGGGAAAAATAAGACGGCGCCTGTGTTTTACAGGAGGACAAGTGACAGGCACAGTTTGGGCGACAATAATATCATCTGCCTGCTGGAGGACAGCAAGGGGAGGATGTGGGTAGGCACCAGGGATGGGTTGAACCTGTTTGACGAGCAAACAAAAACTTTTAAGGTATTTACCACGTCGGATGGCCTTCCGGATAATATCATATTGAATGTCCTGGAAGACGATCGCCAGACGCTGTGGATCTCCACGCCCAACGGGTTGTGTAATGCCATCCCCCGTGAGAAGGACAGCGGATTCGTTTCCATTATCAATTATGATGAGATCAATAACCTTCAAAGCAGTGAATTCAATGACAACGCGGCACTCAAAACACGGGCCGGGGAATTGATCTTTGGGGGACCTTCCGGGTTTAATATCATTGATCCTTCCCTGATCCCGCCGCCTGTCCATCGTCCCAAGGTCCTTTTCACCGGACTCCAGCTATTGAACAAGAACATCGAACCGGGCGAGCTGGTGAATGGCCGGGTGCTGCTAAAACAGTCACTATTGCGGGCTCAAAGTATCGACCTGAAGTATAAAGAGAATGTTTTCTCGATTGAATTTACTTCCCCGGACTATGCCCGCGGCGCCGGGGAAAAATATGCCTACATGATGGAAGGGTTCAACCCTGACTGGTTCTATGCGGATGGAAATCAGAGAACGGCCACCTATACCAATCTTGGCCCCGGCCAGTATATTTTTAAAGTAAAAGTTTTGAACAGGGATGGTTTATGGAGCGATGTGAAAAGCTTAGGGATCAACATCGAGCCCCCATTCTGGCGAACGCCGGTGGCCTATATTATTTATGTTTTGATAGCCGCGGGGATTTTCCTGCTGGCGCGACGCATTACGCTGGACAGGATACACATGCGCTTCGAGCTGCGACAGCAGCGGAGGGAGGCAGAAAGAGCTTATGCCCTGGAACAGCTAAAAACAAAGTTCTTTACCAATGTGAGTCATGAGTTTCGTACGCCGCTGACCCTGATCCTGGCTCCACTGAACAAGATCATCGATCAGGCTGCCAATGAAGAGCAGAAAAAGCAATTAAGCCTGGTCCAACGGAATGCAAAAAGGTTGTTGAACCTGGTAAACCAGTTGCTTGACTTCCGGAAAATGGAGGTGCAGGGAGTGAGATTGCATCCTTCCATAGGCGACATCGTCCGGTTCAGCAAAGATATCAGCTACTCTTTTGCAGATATCGCGGAAAAGAAGCGCATTCAATTCTCCTTCTCGTCCGATGTCGAAAGCCTTGAAATGTATTTTGACAGGGATAAGATCGAAAAAATTCTATTCAACCTGATCTCCAATGCTTTTAAATATACGGAGGACAACGGCAGGGTGAGCGTGAACCTTCTATATAAGCCTCCCTTAAATGGGCAAGATGATGGGACACTTGCCATCGAAGTAAAAGATACGGGTATTGGCATTCCGCCGGACAAGCATGAAAAGATCTTTGAAAGATTTTTTCAAACGGACTTGCCTGAAGACATGGTGAATCAGGGCACCGGGATTGGCCTTGCCATTACCAAGGAGTTTGTAAAATTGCACCATGGGGTCATAGCCGTACAAAGCCAGCCGGGGGAAGGCGCCTGTTTTACCGTCCATCTGCCTGCAAAAAAGATCTATGAGCCTTCTGTCAGGACCACCGTCTACCCCGGACAGCCGGAAGAGGAGGAACAGGCAGTATTGGAAGACAGCCGGAAGGGCGGAAGGAAGAAAACAATAATAATAGTAGAAGATAATGAAGACCTGCGTTTTTATTTGAAAGACAACCTGAAAGGGCAGTATCATATCGAAGAGGCCGGCAATGGGGCGGAAGGCTGGGAAAAAATAAAGCTGCTGAACCCTGACCTGGTAGTCAGCGATATCATGATGCCATTGATGGATGGGGTTGAATTAGCCAGAAAGATCAAGACCGAAACCCTTACCGCCCACATCCCGGTGATCCTGCTGACGGCTATGGGGAGCGAGGAAAAACAGCTGGAGGGGTTAAAGGTGGGCGTGAACGATTATATTACGAAGCCTTTCACCTTTGAAATACTGGCTTCCCGGATCCGGAACCTGCTGGCCCAGCAAAAGTTATTGCAGAAGAGGTTCCAGAAACAGATAGACGTTAACCCCGCGGACGTAACCATAACATCCGTCGACGAAAAATTCCTGCAACAGGCATTGAAACACGTTGAGGATCATATCGATAAACCGGAATTTTCTGTAGAGGACCTTAGCCGGGAAATGCATATGAACCGTGTCACCCTATACCGGAAGGTCCTTTCTCTCACCGGCAAAACGCCTATCGAGTTTATCCGTTCCATCCGTCTGAAAAGGGCCGCACAATTGCTGGAAAAAAGCGGGAAAACGGTGGCCGAGATCGCCTACGAAGTAGGGTTCAACAATCCCCGGCATTTCACTAAGTTTTTTAAGGAGGAATTCAAAGTTACGCCTTCACAGTACGTGGCTGGTAAAAAGTACGACAGCGAAATGGGCTGAAAATCATGTTTTTGCAACAATTCATACCATAGTTTGCAACATTTTGGGGCATTGTCCCAGGCAGTTGGGGGGTAGTTTTATACCATCTTATTATCCCCGTATTGCTTATATATGAAATTACGCACACTGTTGTTTAGCCTGCTGACTATTGCTGTCTTCAGTACCGCGATCGCGGAGCCTCCTGCCTACAAAACGACTCCTGACGGCCTGATAATTTTCACCGATAGCCTGGTTACAGGTGCTTCCAACGCCGTAAGGCTGGAGGTGATCGCGGACAATATTATAAGGGTGACGGCTGCCCCTGCAAGGGAGATCCTGCCTGTTCAAAGCCTGGTCACTGTATATAAGAAAAGACCCGATGTTTTCTGGCAGGTCACTCCATCGAAAGAAAGTCTGACGCTAAGAACAAAAAAGCTCATTGCGATCGTGGACCTGAAAACAGGGGCTGTATCTTTCCGGGATGGGAAGGGGGAAAAGATCCTGGATGAAAAACGGCCGTTGGGAAGGAGCTTCCAGCCTTCGGTAGTGGAAGGCAAACGCTGTTATACGCTGGTCCAGACTTTTCAAACCAGTCCCGGGGATGCCTGGTATGGATTAGGCCAGCACCAGGACGGCATATATAATTATAGGGATCAGCAGGTCAGTCTTTTTCAAAACAATACGGAAGTAGCCATTCCTTTTTTGATATCCTCCAGGAATTACGGCATCCTTTGGGACAATTATTCGCTGACGACGGTGGGGGATATCCGGCCGCTGCACCCGTTGTCCGACTTACAGCTTTTTTCAAAGCAGGGAGAACCGGGATGGCTTACCGCCTCCTATGCCAATGACAAGTCAAAACCGCAGGAGGTGGTCACCGAAAGGGCCGAGACGAACATCGACATGCCTTTCCTGGGCGATTCGAAGATCCGGCTTCCTGCCAATTTCACGCCTTCAACGGGCTGTGTAACCTGGGAAGGCGGCATTGCCAGCTATCTCTCCGGCCTTCATCAATTCCGTTTCACATTTGGCGGCTCGCTAAAGGTCTGGCTGGATGGGAAGCTTGTGCTGGATCACTGGCGAAAGGCATGGAATCCGGCGCCTGCTTTGATACCCGTCTATTTAAAAAAGGGCGAAAAAGTACCTGTCAGGATCGAATGGACCCCTGAAGGCGGCGAATCCTATCTTTCGGAAAGATGGCAGGAGCCGCTGAGCGCGGCAGCGCAAAACAGCTTTGGTTTTTCGTCGGAGGCCGGTCAGCAGATGGACTATTATTTCATCTATGGGGGTAATATGGACGAAGTGATCTCCGGGTACCGGGATCTCACCGGCAAGGCGCCTATCGTTCCCAAATGGGCGTTGGGTTTTTGGCAAAGCAGGGAGAGATACAAAACACAGGATGAGATCCTTACCACCGTCGATGAATTCCGCAAAAGAGAAATTCCTATCGACAATATCGTGCTGGACTGGAGCTATTGGAAAGAGGCCGCCTGGGGCAGCCAGGAGTTCGATGCATCCCGTTTCCCTTCTCCTGACAGCATGATCGATGTATTGCACAAAAAATACCATACGCACCTTATGATCTCGGTATGGCCTAAGTTTTATGAGGGTATACCGGCCTACGATTCATTCGATAAAAAGGGGTGGCTTTATAAAAGGAATATCGCGGACAGGCAAAGGGACTGGATCGGGAAAGGATATGTTTCAACTTTTTACGATGCATTTAATCCTGACGCCAGGAAAGGGTTTTGGGCCCTGATCCATGATAAAATTTACAGCAAAGGCATCGACGCCTGGTGGATGGATGCGAGCGAACCCGATATACTTTCCAACGTCAGTCCCGAAAAAAGAAAGCTTCAGATGACGCCGACCGCGTTGGGCAGCGGTACCGAGTATCTCAATGCCTATCCGTTGCAAAATGCGAAGGGTATTTATGAAGGGCAACGGGCGGACGATCCCGGCAAAAGGGTATTCCTTCTCACGCGTTCAGGCTTTGCGGGTTCTCAACGATATGCGGCAGCTATATGGAGCGGTGACATCGGCTCGACCTGGCGGGATATGAAAAACCAGGTTGCCGCGGGTATCAATTTCTCCCTATCGGGACTTCCTTACTGGACGATGGATATCGGCGGCTTTGTAGTGCCGGAAAAATTTGAAAAACCGGATGCGGAAAGCCTGGAAGAGTGGAGAGAGCTGAATACACGCTGGTACCAGTTTGGCGCATTTGTCCCTTTGTTCCGCGCGCATGGACAGTTCCCTTACCGCGAGATATTTAATATTGCTCCTGAGGATCATCCAGCGTACAAGAGTATCCTTTACTACGACAAGCTGCGTTATCGCCTGCTGCCTTATATCTATTCACTGGCCGGCGCGGCGTACCACGAGAATTCAACGATCATGCGGGGACTGGCGATGGATTTTGCCCGTGACACGGCGGTCTTAAATATTGGCGACCAGTATATGTTCGGTCCGTCGGTGCTGGTAAACCCCGTGTATACATACAAGCAACGCGACCGTGAACTGTATTTGCCCAAATGCGCGGGGTGGTACGATCTCTATTCGGGAAAGTGGTATGCAGGAGGTGAAAAGATAGATGCACCAGCCGGATATGAACGTATGCCTGTATTTGTGAAGGCTGGTTCCATCCTTCCTTTCGGTCCGGCGTTGCAATATACTTCGGAAAGGCCGGCCGATACCATTACATTGAACGTTTACACCGGCGCGGATGCTTCTTTCCGCCTGTATGAGGATGAAGATACCAACTACAATTATGAAAAAGGCGCATTCGCCGTCATCCCGATAAAATACACGGAAACGTCAAAGACGGTTACCATTGGCGATCGTAAAGGGTCGTTCAATGGAATGCTGCAAAAAAGAACGTTTCGCATCAACTTCATCACGCCCGATAAGGCAAAGGGGTGCGACTTAGATGCGAGGTGCGATAAAGAGGTAGGGTACGATGGAAAAAATATAACCATAAAGATGGTTCAGTAAAACAGTTAATCAAAATTTGCTTCATATGAGACTGATCAACATGCTACAGAGATGGAGACTCCTGCCATGGGCCTTCCTTTCTTTCTGCTGTCTGCTTCTGCAGGCCGGCGATGTTTACGCGCAGGCGGGGGATCGCACGATCTCCGGTAAAGTTACGGACAAAGCCACGGGCGAACCTTTACAGGGGGTGACCATCACTTTGTCAAAGGGCAGGGCTTCGGCGACCACGGACAACGCCGGCAATTTTTCCATTCAGGCAGGGCCGGGAGCGACCTTGCTGGTTTCCATTGTCGGCTACACCCAGCAGAATATCCGCGTTGGCGGAGGCGCTGTTTACAATATTGCCCTGGAGAAGGATTATTCCAAAATGGATGAGGTAGTTGTCATAGGTTATGGCACCGCCAAAAAAAGAAATGTCGTGGGTGCGCTGGACATAGTTGCGGCCAAGGACGCCGGGGCCACTGCCTCTACCAATCCTTCCCAGCTGCTGATCGGCAAGTCAGCGGGGGTGCAAGTCGTCCAATCCAGCGGGACGCCCGGCGCCGATGCCCAGATCATCATCCGGGGCACAGGTTCCTTCACCGGCGTAGATCCTCTTTATGTCATCGACGGCATACAGGGCGACAAAACACTCTTTAATACCCTGAGCACACAGGACATTGACAATATCACCGTCCTGAAAGACGCCTCGTCCACCGCTATCTATGGATCGGCTGCTGCGAATGGAGTAGTGATCATTACGACAAAAAGAGGCAAGGCGGGAGCGCCAAAGATCTCCGTCACGTCCCAGTGGGGGGTGGCAAAAGCATGGAAGCAGCTGCATTTATTGAAGGCTGCCCAGTATGTCGACCTGCTGAAAGATTTTGCGGCCACCAGTAGCACTGCCCTCCCCGCGAAGTTCAATACACCTGCCGTGCTGGTCGACAGCAATGACTGGCAAAAGAACATTTTCCGGCAAGCCCTGGTTTCCGAAAATAACGTCAACATCAGCGGCGGGGGTGAAAAAACAACGTACACGCTTTCCCTTGGGTATATTACCCAGCAGTCCACCGTAAAGGATCAGACGTACAACAGGGTGAATACACGCTTTTCGCTGGATGAGAACCTGGGGCGTTTTCATTTCGGCCAGAGCCTGGCTATCCGGTATTCCAGGACCAAGGGACTATTGGCTAACATCACCGACGCCATCGCCTATGCGCCATATAAGCCTCTTCTCGATCCAAGGATCCCCGGGGGATATTCAATCGAGAGCAATATCGAGGATTTCAGCAACTCCGTCAATCCCCTGCAGGCCGTCAACCTGCAACACCCGCTGACCACCGAGTATGTTTTTTTTCCCCAGGCCTTTGGCGAAGTGAGCTTGCTGAAAGGTCTTCGGTTCCGAAGCCAGATCTCCGGCGAGATCGGCGGCAACCGTTTCACCAACTACCAGTATCCTTATACGCTTTCCAATTACCTTACGTCTCCCCGTCAGGCCCAGCTGGGGTATGGCAGCTATTCCTATTATATCCTGGAGAACTATCTCTCTTTCGACAAGACCTACGGCAAACATGCTATTTCCGCTGTTGCCGGCAATAGTTATATCGACCCCGGCAACAATTCCGGGATTACGGGGACAGGATCGAATATTCCCAATGATAATATCCAGAATTTCAGCGTAGCGCCGTCGCAGACTGTAACTTCCTCCTACTACGGCTATGCGCGTGCGTCGGTCATATCTTATTACGGCCGGTTGAGCTATACTTACGATGGGAAATATATCCTCACCGGCAGCTTCCGCCGGGATGGGGCGTCTAATTTCGGACCGAACAACCGCTTTGGCAACTTTCCCGGTGTCGGGGCCGCCTGGCGCTTCAGCGACGAGGATTTTATGAAAGGCCTCTCTTTTCTGTCAGAGGGCAAATTACGCGTAGGGTGGGGCAAAACGGGTAATAACAGCATCCCTACCACCGGCATCACCTCCGTGCTGACCTTTAGCGGCAGCCCCGCCGGCAACCTGGTTTACTCACTCGGCAACAACGAAACCTTTAATGTTGGGACGACTATCAACACACTGGCAAACCCCGACATTAAATGGGAGTCTACCAACCAGACCGACATCGGCGTGGACCTGTCATTCCTGAACAATAAACTGTACATGACCCTGGACTGGTACAATCGTAAAAGCACCGGACTGCTGGTGCAGGTGCCGCTGCCCGGCAGCATCGGCGCTTCGCTCAGCAATGGTCAGCCTGTGCAATACGCCAACGCCGCCAGCGCGTACAACAGAGGTATCGAGCTGTTGGTCGGGTACAGGAGCAGCGCCGGGAAAGACCTGTCCTATAATATCAGCGCCAATTTCTCCTACAATAAAAATAAGGTGCTTTCCCTGGGCAGCCAGTTCACGGCTCCCATCAAGGATGGCTCTGTCGCGGGATCGACGATCACCTACACTGCCGCAGGCAACCCTATCGGTGCATTCTATGGGTACAAGGTTGACCATGTGGCAAGGGACCAGGCTGAGATCGACGCGCTGAATGCAAAAGCGCCCGGAGGAAAATACCAGGATGGCCTTAAGCCCGGCGACTTCATTTTCAGGGATCTCAATGGCAGCGGCGTCGTCACCGACAGTGACCAGGTCATTCTCGGCAGCCCGATACCCAAATTCATGTATGGGTTCAATGCGGGAGTGAACTATGGCAACTTCGACCTGAACCTGGTGATATCCGGCATCGCCGGCGTGACAGTAGTCAACGGGATCAGGAACCTCACTTCCATGGAAGCCATCGGCCACAATGCTACTACCGACATTTTGAACCGCTGGCGCAAACCCGGCGATGTAGCTGCATTGCCCAGGGCGGGACAAAATTTCCAAGGCAACGCCCGTCCTTCCAACTGGTGGACGGAAGACGGTTCCTATCTCCGGCTGAGAAACATTACCGTGGGGTATTCCCTGCCGAAGGATGTGGTGGCCCGCATTGCCGGCGGCCGTGCATTCACCCGTATCCGTGTGTACGTCGCGGCGCAAAACCTGTTGACCATCACCAAATACAGCGGTTATGATCCGGAGCTGAGCACGCTGAGCGGCCTCGACCCGAACACGCATCCTCCGTATGTATTTACACGGGGCATCGACCAGGGCTCGTTGCCCCAGCCAAGGACCTTCCTGGCCGGCCTCCAGCTGGGCTTTTGATCGAACGATTCATCACTTTAAAATGATTTTATGAAAAAGATAGTTATATATACGCTGGCCATCTCCATACTGGCCGGCTCCACAGCCTGCAAAAAATCGCTGCTGGATCTGAAAAGTCAGAGCGGGTACGACTTCGGCACTTATTTCGCTTCCGATGCCGCCATGAACCAGGCCGTCATCGCCACTTATGCAGTGCTCCTCCACAATGGGCTAAACCAGGATTATGTTCTCTATGATTTTCTCGGTGACGAGGCAAAAAGGACGACCAATGTGCAGGGTGATATGCAACTGGTGGGCGACTATAACTTCGGACCCAGCGTTTCCGTATTCGGTACGCTTTGGAATACCCTCTACCGTATGGCATTCCGGGCAAACGTCGTAATCGATCGCGCCACCGCATGGAATCCGTCCGCCACTGCCGACCAGCAGCATGCCAAACAATACATAGCAGAGGCCCGGTTCCTTCGCAGCTATGCCTATTTCAAGATCGTCAATTGCTGGGGCGCAGCGCCGCTCATCACTGCTTATGACAGCCTTCGGACCAACAAATATTTCCCACGCAGCCCTGCCACGGCTATCTGGAGCTTTATCGAGAGCGATCTGTCGGCGGCCATTCCCGACCTGCCCCTTTCCTATGACACAGCTACCAACCTGGGGCGGGCCACGCGGGGTGCTGCCGTAGCTCTGCTTGGCAAGACGTATCTGTATGAAAAGAAATGGGCCCAGGCCCAGGCCACTTTTGAGCAGCTGACGCAAGCTCCCTATACGTACGACCTGGACCCTTCCTACGACCATCTTTTCAGCATAACCAACCAGTTCAGTGTAGAGAACATCTTCCAGGTAATGAATGGAGGGTGGACCGACTGGTCGATAGGCAACCAATACTTTATGTTCGGCGGACAGGAGACCTGGGGCGGCAAGGCCACCCATACCGACAGGGCGCAGTCTTACGGTTTCAAAGACTGGTTCAACGCCTATGTCACGACCGCTGCGGTCAATGCATTCCATTATCCCAACCCCGTGGGAGGAGCGCCCTATGTGGATCCCCGTGCCTACTCGACGTTTTATGGAGACAAACCCAGCGGAGGCGATACAGTATACTGCGAACACTGTTCCACCGGGAAGATAACGTATCCGTTCAATGCGGCGGACACCCAGGGCGACTACAGCTGGCGTAAGTACGAATATTATGACCTGGTACCTTCCTACGGCGGCCCGCAAAGCCCCATTAACATGCAATTGATCCGTTTTGCCGACGTGCTGCTGATGCTGGCCGAAGCGCATATCCAGCAGGGTGACATCGGAAGCGTTCCCCTGGGACTGATCAACCGGGTGAGGCAACGGGCCGGCGCGGTGGCTTATCCGGACCTGGGCGCTGATCAGACGGCCGCCATGGCCATCCTCATACGGGAACGGCGGCTGGAGTTTTGCGGCGAGCAAAGCAGGTATTTTGACCTGATCCGGTGGGGCATTGCCAAACAAACCATCAACAGCGAAAGGGCTGTCGAGCCGGGATATCGCAACCAGCCCTTCCAGGATAAGCATGTGCTGTTCCCCATTCCGGACTTTGAGAAGAACTACAATCCGAATGTGGCCAAGGACGTAGCCAATGGGTGGAATTAGCATGCAATAAAAGATGGAGCCGGGTGGATTCTTTCATCCGGCTTTTTATTGCCGGCCTGCGCTGTGAACCATTTTTACCCTAAAAATAACGGAATCATACCCCTGGCAGCAACAATTCAACACCTTCATTTGCAAGCTGCCCTACCCCGGATATACACACATCCAATTATATTTGGCTTGCTTAATAAAGTTTAAAACCAAGACGATTGCATATGAAAAAGCGGAATCTGCAAAGAGCGATGATTCGCCTGTTCTGGGCCACGCTCAGCTTTCTTTTCTTTTCAGCCGGCGGGAATGCACAAAATCCGCCTGATCTCAAAAAAATTACCGGAAAAGTGGTGATCGGCCCGGATGACAAACCCCTCCAGGGCGCCAGTGTCATGATCAAGGGACGGGCCACGGGTACGCAAACGGACAAGGACGGCCTGTTCAGTCTGAATGCCAGAGAGAACGATGTGTTGATGATCAGCTTTATAGGCTTCACTACCCGGGAGGTCAGGGTAGGGGGCCGGCAGGTGGTCAACGTCCGTCTGGAGGTGGAGGACAGGAGCAAACTGAATGACGTCGTCGTCATCGGGTATGGGAGAGTACGCCGCACGGATGTGACCGGCTCTATCTCTTCTATCTCCGGCGCGGAGCTTATGAAAACCCAGCCGGCGACCTTCGATCAGGCGCTGCAGGGAAAGGTCGCGGGTGTCGTGGTACAGCAGGTGTCGGGACAGCCCGGCGGCGGCGTATCCATTCAAATACGGGGCGTGTCTTCCATCAGTGGATCCAATTCTCCCTTATATGTAATAGATGGCGTTATTATCCCTCCCGTCAACGATCCGGGCAATGGTTCTAACCCGTTGAACACCATCAATCCTTCTGAAATAGAATCGGTCGACGTATTGAAAGATGCTTCCGCCACCGCCATATACGGCTCGCAGGCGACCAATGGCGTTATCGTCATCACTACGAAGCGGGGCAGGGCATCGGCGCCACAGATCAATTATGATGCTTATGCCGGATACCAGGAACTACCAAAGAGACTCCCTATCATGGACTTGCGGCAATTTGCCACTTTTCTTAATGCCCGGGCGCAGGTATGGGGCTTTGATGTCAGACCCGAATTTGCGAATCCAAAGTACTTAGGCACCGGCACAGACTGGCAGAAAGAATTATTCCGGCATGCGCCGGAGATGAACCATACCGTTACGGTCAGCGGCGGCGATACGAGGACCCAATATTTGTTGTCGGGCTCTTATTTTCAGCAAAAAGGAATGGCGCTGGGCTCGGATTTTCAAAGGTATTCGGTGCGGCTGAATTTGGATAATAAAACCACCAACTGGCTAAAAGTAGGGACCAGTCTTCAACTGGCGCATGTTTATGAAAATCTGAATACCACTGCCTCCGGCATTATCGGCTCTGCGGTGAGCCTTACACCCGATATCCCGGTGCAAAACCCAGATGGTTCCTGGGGAGGGATTACCAACACCAGCGGTTGGATACCCGGGGTCGTCAACCCGGTGGCGATAGCGCAAATCGTCAAAAACCAAAGAAAGAGGAACCAGGTATTTGGGAATGCGTATGCCGAGATACAATTTTATAAGGATCTGTCATTGCGAAATGAAGTTTCCGGTAATTTCGATTTTAATACACAGGATAATTTTACGCCAACCTATACTTTTGGAAAAGTCACCAATGGGACCAATTCCGGCTCCACGACTATGACAAATAACATTTATACGGTGTTACGCAACTATCTGACGTATAATCATTATTTCACGAAGTTCAATCTCAATGCAGTGGCAGGGCATGAAGCGCAGTCATCCAACTACGAAAATGCCGGCGGTTCACGATCCAATTTCCCATCAAACAATGTGCAGGCGCTTAATGCCGGCGATGCCACCACCGCCAAGAACTCCGGCGACAACGGTCTTGGTTCTTCACTTGAGTCCTGGTTCGGCCGCATTAATTTTGCCTGGAACGATAAATATCTGCTCACCGGCAATTTAAGGAACGACGGTTCTTCCAATTTTCCGGCCTACAATCGCCGGGTGACCACGTGGTCAGGAGCCTTTGCCTGGAAGATCAATAATGAGGAGTTCCTGAAAGCTATAACTGTGATCAACGAATTGAAATTGAGGCTTGGTTATGGGCTTACCAATAACCAGGGCATCCCGGGCAACACTTTCGCAACGCAACTTACGACGGTGGCTAATGGTTTGTCGGGTATAGCGCAGTTCCAAAGCAACCTGGCAAATCCCAATGTAACATGGGAAAAAACAAATTACTATAATGCGGGTCTGGATGGAACATTGTTCAACGGCCGGATAACCTTTTCATTCGATGGGTACTATCGTAAAACCGACGGTCTTTTATTAAAGGTCCCGCTTCCGCTGTACTCCGGCACTACCGCCGGCTTTTCTCCCGGATCGATGGCGGCGCCCTACGTCAATGTCGGTGCTGTAAGCAATAAAGGGTTTGATTTCAGGGTCAGCTCTACCAATATCAGCTATAGAAATTTTACATGGAAAACAGATGTCACCGTATCCCGTAATGTCAATAAAGTACTCAATTTAGGCGCCGGCGATCAGGCTAACCTGAGCCAAAAGTCCTATGTGATCAACGATATTGTCGAAAAGACGGTGGTGGGTCAGCCCATTGGCGAGTTTTATGGTTATCTATTCGATGGCGTGTTTGCCAACCCGGGCGATTTTCAAAAACATGCTTTGCCTGTGGATCAAAGCGGCAAGGCTTATCCGATCTCTCCGGCAGGCGGGGGCATCTGGTATGGCGACCGGAAGTTTAAGGATTTGAATGGCGACGGGGTCATCGATACAAAGGACCAGACCTTTTTGGGCTCTCCGATACCGAAATTCCAGTTCGGTATCAATAATACGTTTTACTACAAAAATTTTGACCTGAACATTTTCTTTAGCGGCAGTGTCGGCAATAAAGTATTCAATGAGGTGGCGATATCCCATACCAATTCGCAGAATAATACCAGTTATTTTACGTCGGTGCTGAATTATGCAAGATTGGCGTTGGTAAACCCCAATGGCTCTGCATCCGATGTTAACAATGTGTATGTTACCAACCCCAACACGAGCGTGGTAGGATTGCGGAACGATAATACCAACAGTAACAACCGTTCGTCCAACCTGTTTATCGAGGATGGCTCGTTCCTGCGGTGTAAGAACATCACATTAGGTTATAGATTGCCTGAAAGTATCCTGTCAAGGGTACACCTGCAATCATTCCGTGTATTTGCTACGGTGTCCAATGCTTTTGTCATTACAAAATATTCCGGCATGGATCCGGAGATCGGTTCCTGGAACCCTCTTCAGGCGGGTTGGGACCAGGGATATTATCCTCAGTCAAGAATATATACCATCGGTGCAAACATCGGTTTTGCCAAATAAAGCAATCACTTATTAACAGTATTATTATGAGATCGATCAATAAAATATTAACCATTATGCTATTTGCAGCAGCAATGGCAGGATGTAAAAGGAGCTTTTTGGACCGTCCATCGAGCTCGCAGATAAGTTCCAACAATTTTTACCAAACCACTTCGGATCTGCGGCTTGCCACCGCAAGCCTGTATGGCGGATCACCCTGGTGGCAATGGCATAACGGCGCTTTGATACCGCTGGGAGATGCGCTGAGCGGAAACGCTTATTATCCCTATTGGGGGGATCTTGTTCAACTGTATACACGTACGATCACGGGACAGAATGCCATTGTGTCCGGCGGCTGGACGGGCTTGTACAATGTCATTGCACAATGCAATACGGTGATCAATGCCATCCGGCAACAGGCTTCCTCCTCTATTCCGGCTACCGATAAAAATGCCGCGATAGGGGAAGCCAGGTTTATTCGTGCCGTAGCGTACTATCATTTGGCCCTTTTGTGGGGGGCTGTGCCCATTATCGAGGATAATACCAAACTGATCGATCATCCGCTTCTTAACAGGAATATCATTTCGGACGTCTATAAATTTATCAATAACGACCTCAGCTTTGCGGTACAAAACCTCCCCGGTACGGATGCCGCGGGACGCTTAACCACGTGGTCAGCGCAAGGGATGTTGGCCAAGGTATATTTAACAGAAGCCGGATGGGGGCAGACCGGCGGCACAAGGGATCAGGCTTTGCTGGACAGCGCAAAAAAATATGCCGGCAATGTGTGCAGGAACAGCGGATTGTCATTGCTGCCCAGCTATTATAATCTTTTCAGGGCGCAATACAACGACAACCCGGAATCACTGTTCGCCCTTCAATGGACGGCAGGCGTAGGTTACGGCAACGGCAACGACTGGCTGACCTACTCACCCAGCAACGATATAAATCCCCAAAAGACAGGCGCATGGACGGCATTGGAACCAACCTATGACTTTTATGTGAACTATACATGGAAAGACACGGTCAGGCGTATTGCCACGATTATGATGAATGGGGATTATTACCCCGAATTGAATGCTGCCGGCGGTGGCTATAAAGCCACCGGGGTTTGTATGAAGAAGCACATCATCGGCAACGAGAAAGATAATAATTCGCCGACAATGGATATCTGGTCATCTATCGAGCACAATGCAATTCTTCGATTGGCCGATGTGTACCTGGTATATGCCGAAGCCATTTTAGGTAACAACCCCAGCACGGTCGATGCAGATGCGCTGTTATATTTTAACAAAGTGCGGACCAGGGCCGGTGTGGACCCAGCTCCCATGCTGGATGCCGACACAATCATCCGGGAAAGAAGGGCCGAATTTGGTTTTGAAGGACAATACTGGCTGGACCTTGTGAGACTTTCTTATTATAACCCTGACAAGGCGTTGTACATTATCAATCATCAACAACGGATGACGTTTTCTTACGATCCTGTCACCCGTACGGCCAAGCCGGATACGACAACTGCTCCGGCTATTCTTCCCGCCACTATCAGCGCGTTTACCTTACAAATCCCGTCATCCGAGCTGACGTCCGACCCCAAACTGGCGGATGCGCCGGTACCCTATCATTAATGCAATAATTTAAAAAGAACAATATGTACAATAATATATCATATAGTCATTGCCAAAGGTTGTTGCTCTCCTGTGCAGCCGCCCTGTTGCTATTTTCCGCCTGTAAAAAAACAGGCTCATCCGCTCCTGTGCTGACGGGTGTACGCTATTACGCTCCCCCACCAAATGATACTGCCATGGCCAACCTTACGCCGACCGGTCAATGGGTGGTATTGGAGGGAAATAATTTGAAGAATGCTGTACAGATATTGATCGACGGCGTTCCGGCGTCCTTTAACCCTACACTTTTCTCCGATACAAGCGCGGTTGTGCAGATCCCCTCCGTGATCCCCTTCAATTCGGTGGCGGCCGGCGATCTTAACACCATAAAATATACCACTACCGGCGGATCTGTTACATTTAAATTCAATATTGTGCTTCCTCCCCCCGCTGTTACAAACATTTCGGACGAAATGGCGAATCCGGGCGATTCTGTCTGGATCCATGGAGCGAACTTTTTTCTCATCAGCGATATAAAGTTTGCGGGCGCAAGCGTTGACGCCTATAATGTTTCGGTCGATGGTACTACCCTGGCGTTTGTCGTGCCGCAGTTTAGCGCCGGCGGACCGCTGGTGATCACAACCAAATCCGGAACGACTGCCACACCGTTTAATGTGGAGGATTTTACCACCGGCGTACTGTGCAATTTTGATAATGTAATGACCTACCAATGGTGGAGCGCAGGACTTGATAACAGCAGCGTGAAGTATCCCGGCAACACCGGCACTTACGCTATCCTGAATACCGGCGGCCCTTTAACCAATGGCGACGGCGGCTGGTGGAACGGCGGCCGGAGCATCAATTGCAACAGCGCGCAATGGGTGCCGGTGTCCAATTTAAATGACCCGCTTGCCAACTGGGCGTTGAAATTTGAGGTCAGCGTTACCAGTCCCTGGAACGGAGCTTCGATATTTTTAGCCCATAATGGCGATTGGAAATATATCGCCCGATATGAACCGTGGAAAGGCCTCAACGGCGCAACTGCTCCGTATAAAACCAACGGATGGCAGACGGTGACGATCCCCTTTACGCAATTCCTTACGAAGCCTAACGGCGGGCAGGATGGTACGGGGCTCATGGCGCCGGACCTGACAACTTTAGTAGGTAGTTCGGGCAGCGGCAGTATAAACGCGTATGTCATGAACGATGGCTCGGCCCCTGCCGCCACGGGACTTGTTGTCGCCATCGATAATTTCAGGGCTGTAAAGATCAAATAATAAAATAAACCGAATGAAAAAGGATTTGCTATATAAGTCTTTGGGAATATTCTTTGCAATTGCAGTTATCGTATCCTGCAAGAAGACTGAAACTACAGCCTCTCAGCTTACGCTTGGCAATATAACGGATACCATACCGGAAAGCGGTGGGACCGTGGTTTTGTCATTTAATTCAAATGCCGCATGGAGCATCGATACCACTGGTACCGGATGGCTGCATCTGAGTCAGACATCGGGCAATATCGGTGCAGCGGCCATTAACTTAACGGCGGCGGCTAATTTATCAGGCATCAGCCGGTCAGTGCTTTTAAATATAAATTTAACCAACGGTCAAAGCAGACGGGTGACAATCCTGCAGCTTCCCCGGATCTTTCCTTCTTATAATACATCGCCCATTGCCGCCGATGCAACAGGGACAGGCAGTACAGCCGCTCAACTGGTGGCAAATATCAAACTGGGGTGGAATATCGGTAATTCGTTGGAGGCTCCGGGCGGCGAAACCGGATGGGGCAATCCCGTGATCACACAGGCGCTGATCGACCTGGTAAAGAACAGCGGTTTCAATGCTGTCCGGATCCCGTGTGCATGGAACCAGCATGCCGACCCGGCGACAGCGGCCATCGATACTGCCTGGATCCGCAGGGTGAAGGAAGTTGTACAATACTGTGTCAATGACGGCATGTATATCATGCTGAATGACCATGTTAATGACGGGTGGCTGGATTGCACCGCCACCGGCGCGCGGCTGGATACCATCAAGGCAAAACAAAAAGCATACTGGGAACAGATCGCTACGGCGATGCGGGACTTTGACGAACATTTGATGTTGGCCAGTGCAAACGAGCCGAATGCTACCGACCTCGCTTCCAGCACGCTATTGAGAGATTATCACCAGATATTTATCAATGCGGTCCGCTCCACCGGAGGAAAGAATGCGTTTCGTACGCTGATCATTCAGGCGCCGAGCACGTCTGTCGACCTGGCCGATTATTTTACGGTCATACCGGGTATGCCGGTGGATAGGGCGCCGAATAAGCTGATAATGGAAGTGCATTGGTACTCGCCGGCTAATTTTGCCATCCTTTCAGAGGATGCCTCCTGGGGTAAGGAATGGTGTTACTGGGGCGCCAACTACCATTCCAAAGACGATACTACAAGGAATGCTACGCCAAATACCGAAGAAGCTTATGTCGATAGTACATGGGCCTATATGAAAAGAAGGTTTGTGGATAACAATGTGCCCATTTTGATCGGTGAATACGGTGCTCCGCGACACAATGCCACGTTGAAGGGTCATCCGCAGGATTCCGTCCTTTCCTTGAATTCCAGGGCGCATTTTTACAGGTATGTCACGCAGTCCGCAAAGAAGAATGGTATCCCGCCATTCATTTGGGACGCTTATTATGATCTCATCGACCGGAAGAATAACGTAGTATACGATCCGCAGTTATTGGATTCTTTACGGGTCGGAGCCGGACTATAAATAAAATAAGATGAGAGGAATTCTTTTGTTTAGCGCGGCACTGTTCTCTTGCTGTTCAGTGATGCCGCAACGGCTGATAAATGCAGACTTTACAAGGGTTGAAGGGAAGATGAATACCATGTTCAATGAATGCGTCGGTGCGGGACGGGCTAATGAAGGACTCCGCGCCGACTGGCAGCAGCAGCTTGCCTACGTAAGAAAGGAATGCGGGTTCAAATACATCCGGATGCACGGGCTTTTGTCCGATGATATGGCGGTTTATTATGAGGATAAAAATGGGAAACCGGGTTATAATTTCATGTACATCGACGTTTTGTTCGATTTTTTACACAGCATCGGTATGAAACCCTTTGTGGAGCTGGGCTTTATGCCGTCGGGGCTTGCCAGCGGCGGGAAGACCATCTTCTGGTGGCGGGGGAACGTAACTCCGCCGAGGGATTACGAGAAGTGGGGAGCGTTGATAAAGGCCCTTACGGCGCATTTTACCGAACGATACGGCGCCGATGAAGTAAAGACATGGTACTTCGAAGTTTGGAACGAGCCGAATCTCGACGGTTTCTGGGCCGGTAGCCAACAGGATTACTTTTCGCTGTATACTTATAGCGCCAAAGCCATCAAGAGCGTCAATCCCGCGTATCGTGTCGGAGGACCTGGTACTGCCGGCGCTGCCTGGGAGCCGGAGATGATCGAATACTGCTATAAGAACAAAGTTCCGCTGGACTTTATAAGCACGCATTCCTATGGTGTAAAGCAGGGGTACCTGGATGAGTTCGGCAACTCGGGTACTGTGCTGGATAAAAATCCTATGAGCGTCAGCGGGGATGTGATCCAATCCCGGAAAGAGATCGCACTTTCGGCATTGCCCGGGCTGGAGCTGCATTACACCGAATGGAGCTCGTCCTATACGCCCGCCGACCCCCTTCATGACAGCTATCACGAGGCATCCTATGTATTGCAAAAGCTCAAACAGGTGGGTAAGGCCGCCAATTCCATGTCGTATTGGGTCTTCACGGATATTTTTGAAGAGCCGGGTCCTCGTTTTACGCCCTTTCACGGTGGATTTGGCATGCTGACCATCCAGGGGATCAACAAACCCGTGTTCTATTCCTATAAGTTCATGAACCAGTTGGGGAATATGGAATTGAAAAACAGCGATCCTTCTTCCTGGCTTTGCAGGGATCCCGCGGGCAATTTCCAGGCGTTGGTCTGGGATTTCACCCATACGCATCCGGGGGATTCGGTACACAACCAGAAGTACTATATACAGGACCTGCCGGCAAAACCCAAAGGCACGGTGAAAGTCCGGATCGAAAATGTCCCCGCCGGAATGTATGTACTGGAATTATATAAAGTGGGGTACAGGTGCAATGATGCTTATTCCACGTATCTGTCATTGGGCAAGCCTGCATCGCTCAGCGGCCGGGAGGTGGACGCGATAAAGGATCTGAACGATGGGACGCCGGTGCTGAAGGAGATCGTCGAGGTTAAGAACGGGGAGCCTTTTTCGAAAGAATTCGGGATCCGGGAGAACGATGTTTTTTTATTGAAGCTCATCAAACTTTAAAGGGGTACGCATTGATCGTATATTGAAACACTGTCCCAGATGAAAAAATATGCACTACTGCTCACATTGACATCCGTGATCCTGGCGATGACGGCGCACGCACAGCAAGCCAGTCGTTTCTTCCCTGAAAAGGACCTGGTCACCACGGGTATCTATTATTATCCCGAACATTGGAAGGAAGACCAGTGGGAGCGCGATATCGCCAGGATTGCCGAAATGGGTTTTACGTTTGTCCACCTGGCGGAGTTTGCCTGGTTCAGGATGGAGCCCGAAGAAGGGAAGTTCAATTTTACATGGCTTGATAAAGTGCTAGGGCTCTGTGCGAAATACAAGCTCAAGGTACTGATGTGTACGCCCTCGGCCACCACTCCGGCATGGATGCGGACGGGCTATCCCGAAACCTTTGTAATGGACGGACATTATATCCGGGGCGAGCATGGTACGCGGGGACTGGGATCGATCGTCAATCCTGTCTATCGGCGGTTTGTGGAAAAGATCGTCACTGAAATGGCAAGGCGTTACGGGCGGGATGAAAATATCATCGGATGGCAGCTGGATAACGAACCCGATGCAAAACCCGACTACAGCCCTTCATCCCAGGAAGCGTTCAGGAAGTGGTTAAAGAACAAATACAAAACCATCGATGCGTTGAATGCCGCCTGGGGCGCCGCCTTCTGGAGCCAGTGGTATAATAATTTTGACCAGGTCATTATCCCCAATACCACCCTGGTGGGATGGTGGGGCAATAATCCTCATGCGTTACTGGACTTTAAACGGTATTCTGCGGACGCCCAGGCTGAATTCCTGGATCTTGAAGCCGGCATATTGCGGAAATTCATTTCCCCGGACCAGTTTGTAACCACCAATTACACTGCGGTCTGCACCGGAGCCGACCCCAGACGGACCAGGAAACTCGATTTTGCTACGTATACGGCCTACCCCAACGGAGGTACAGATAATATCGGCGATCAGGGTTTTCGGCTCGGCAACAGCGGGGTCGTTCTTTTTGCCTCCGAATATTACAAGTCGGTGGGCGGATCCTCCGGAGTGATGGAGATGCAGCCCGGACCGGTGAACTGGGGTGGTTATAACCCGTTGCTGCTGCCTGGTACTGTCCGGATGTGGCTGTATCACAGTTTTGCGGCAGGGGGAAAACTTGCCTGCTCTTATAGGTTCCGTCAGATCAATTACAGCGCTGAGCAATATCATGCCGGCGTAATAAAAACGGATGGAGTGACCGCTTCGCAGGGCGGAGAGGAGTATATACAATTTATGAAAGAGGTCAAAGAGCTGCGGCGGTTGTATAGGCCGGGCAGTAAGATGCCTGAAAAGCTGGCGGCCCGGCGGACGGCCATCCTCTGGGACCTGGAGAACTACTGGAGCATCGACAGGCAAAAGCAGACATTCCAATGGGATGCCTGGAACTATCCGGTGAAGTTCATGCAACTTGCAAAAGGATTAGGCGCCCCGGTCGATGTAGTGGGGCCTACGGCCGACTTGACGAAATACAAAGTGGTCATCGTTCCGGCCTATGAAATGGTGGATTCATCATTGGTAAACAAATGGCGGGATTACGTTGCCGGCGGAGGGCATTTGATCATCACCTGCCGGACGGCGACCAAGGACTACCAGGGGCATTTTTGGGAAGCCGGATGGGCCGCGCCTATATCGGGGCTTATCGGAGCGCATGTGAAAGGGAATGATATGCTTCCGGGCAATGGCAATGGCGATGTGCTGATGAAGTTGATGCATTACCGTTGGAACAACTGGGCGGACCTGCTCGAACCCGATACGGGCACGGAAGTCCTGGCGGTATTCGACAATCAGTTCTATAAGGGAACGCCAGCCGTAATAAAACGAAAGATCGGCAAAGGGACTGTGACCTACGTCGGAGCAGATACCGACGGGTCGGAACTTGAAAAAAGCTTATTACGTGATGTCTATGTCGAAGCCGGGGCCAGCACGGATGATTATCCCCCCGGTGTGTATGTTTACTGGCGCGATGGCTTTTATATTGCCGTGAATTATTCTTCCGGCGAGTATGCTATGAACCTGCCCGCCGATGCCGGGATACTCATAGGTGAAAGAATTTTAAAGCCCGCCGGAGTTTTGGTGTGGAGTGAGGTCCCGGCCCAGGGCCCGGGGAGTATTGCGCGACGACAGTTATTCGACTATAGCTGGAGGTTCTTTTCAGGTGATACCGCCTCCGGAGGATCAAAGGACCTCGACGATAAAAGCTGGCGTAACCTTGATCTGCCGCATGATTGGAGCATCGAAGGGAAAGTAAGTCCTAAGAACCCGGCAAAAGGCGCCGGAGGTTACTTTCCCGCCGGAATAGGCTGGTACCGGAAAAGGTTCATGGTTCCCGATGAATGGAAAGGTAAAAGCATTGCTGTTTATTTTGAAGGGGTTTACATGAACGCCGAGGTTTTTATCAATGGAAAGTCGCTTGGCGTCCGTCCTTATGGCTATTCGTCATTCACCTACGATCTTACTCCTTACCTTGATCCCGGCCATGAAAATGTTATAGCCGTCCGGGTAGATAATTCAAAACAGATAAACAGCCGGTGGTACAGCGGGTCAGGCATCTATCGTCATGTCTGGATGGTGGTGACGGACCTTGTGCATGTGGCAAATGGGGGAGTGCAGATTACTACCCCTGATGTCTCTTCAAAAAGGGCTGTCGTCCAGGTAAAGACACGGGTAAAGAACGAAACAGGCTCTTCTGCGAATATTGTCCTGAGGACCCGGCTTTTGACCGGGAATGCTAAAAGTGCAGGAATGGGTCAAGCGAGGGTTGAACTAGCTGCCAATAGCGAAAAAGAGGTTGTTCAGATGGTGGAAGTGCCGGATCCTTTGCTCTGGACCCCCGAAACGCCTCATTTATACATGGCACAGGTGGAGGTGTTGAAAGGCAATAAGGTGATGGACGAAACAAAAACCAATTTTGGGATACGCTCTTTACGCTTTACAAGCGCCGGTGGATTACAGCTCAATGGCAGGACGGTGAAGATCAACGGAGGCTGCGTACATCACGACAACGGTTGTTTAGGCGCCGCGGCGTATGATCGGGCAGAGGAACGAAAGGTCGAGCTGTTGAGATCCGCAGGATTCAATGCGGTCCGTACTTCCCACAACCCGCCTTCCGAAACATTCCTGGATGCCTGCGACAGATCAGGATTGCTGGTGATCGATGAAGCATTCGATTGCTGGAGGATAGGGAAGAACAAGCAGGATTATGCTGTATATTTTGATCAGTGGTGGAAGCGTGACCTGGAAACCATGGTCCTCCGGGATATAAACCATCCTTCCATCATACTGTGGAGCATAGGTAATGAAATAGTAGAAAGGGGCGACCCCGAAGCTGTAAAGACAGCAAAAATGCTCGCAGGTACGATAAAGAAAATAGATACAACCCGCCCCGTGACCTCGGCGATCGTAGAAAATGGTAAAGATTGGGCGTTATTGGATCCGCTGATGGCCGCACACGATGTCGCCGGCTATAATTATCATTTGTATAATGCGCCGGTCGACCACCAGCGAGTGCCCGGACGTATCATCCTTCAGACAGAGTCCTATCCCAAGGATGCTTTTGCGAATTGGAAATTGGTGCAATATAATAGTTATGTCATCGGAGATTGCGTTTGGACCGCAATGGATTATTTAGGCGAGTCGGGGATAGGGCGTTGGTACTATTCGGGCGATGTGCCCGGTGAGCATTGGGAGAATGACCTTTTTCCATGGCATGGCGCATATTGCGGCGACATCGACCTCATCGGCCGGCGGAAGCCCATATCGCATTACAGGAACCTGCTGTATAATAATTCCGAGAAGCTTTATATGGCTGTCCGGGAACCCGAACCCGCGCCTCTTGAGATCAAAGAGACCTGGTGGTCGGTGTGGCCGACCTGGGAAAGCTGGACATGGCCAGGGTTTGAAGGGAAGGAAATCCAGGTGGAAGTGTATTCAAAGTATCCTACAGTCAGGCTATATCTCAACGAAAGTCTTATAGGAGAAAGGCAGACGACAGAAGAACAAGGATACAAGGCCTCTTTTTCAGTACCTTATTCGCGGGGTGTTTTAAAAGCCATTGGCGTGGAGAATGCTGCGGCAATCGATTCAACTATTTTGCAAACTTCGGGTGATGCCGCCCATATTAAACTGATCGCTGATAAGAAAGAAATGGCGGCGGATGGACAGGATCTGATCTATGTTACCGTTGAGATAACGGATAAAGATGGAATATTCCAGCCTAATGCCGCCAACCGGCTGTATTTTAAAATTGACGGGCCCGGTATAATTGCCGGTGTGGATAATGCGGATATGAAGGACACGGACAAATATGCGGCGGATGACCGTAAAGCATGGCACGGACGGGCATTGGTGGTCATTAGAAGTACCCGCCATGCCGGGGAAGTTAAACTTACGGTGACATCGCAAGGTTTGTCCGGTGCTTACTTGAATATTGAAACAAAATAATTATGAGATATATTTCCCTGCCCGTGATCTTTGTCTTATTTTTTTGTCAGACCGTCATCAGCCAGGACCTTTCGCTCGCATCACCCGGCGGACGCATCCTCTTTCACCTGGTCAACGATACCGGCGGGCTTGTCTACAGTATCAATTTTCAGCAAAAGGAGATCGTTTCCCGGGGGCGCATGGGGTGTGAGTTTATGAGAGAACCGGCTTTGGGGACGGGGCTTTCCATAGTGAAGAAGGAAACACTCGCTGTCAGGAACACCTGGTACCCCACAGTCCGTGTCAAAAGGGCACGGATGGACGACCGGTACAACGCCTTGCGGCTCTCGTTAAAAGAGGACACCGGCCTGCGCAGGTCCATGGAGTTGGAAGTGCGGGCCTATGATGATGGCATTGCCTTCCGTTATAAGCTGCCTGCCGCCGGCGTGATAGGCGACAGGGTCATTGTCCGGGAGTTGACAGGGTTCCCATTCCCCGGCGATGCAAAGGCATGGGTGGCTCAATACGGTGGTTATGCCTCTTCCCAGGAGTCCGAGTTCAAGCCTGTCCGGCTTCGCGATCTTACCCGGCAGACAGTGGCGGGCCTTCCCATGCTGATCGAGGTGGATACGGCTGTTTTTGCGGCTATCACGGAAGCCGTGATCGATCATTATCCGGGCTCCTACATCGGCAGCGATTCCCTGCAGGATGGCCGGGTGATGCTGACCACCCGGCTTGCCCCGCTGCCCGGCGAGCCGGCGGACGGTGCAAAGGCCCGGTTCGACGACAGCGTCTATACGCCCTGGCGGGTGATCATGCTGGCTGAAACCCCCGGACGGCTGATAGAATCCGGGATCGTCGAAAATTTGAATCCGCCTTGCGCCATAAAGGACCCGTCCTGGATAAAGCCCGGCATCAGCGCGTGGGATCATTGGTGGAGCGGCGAGGTCAAAATGGATATGCCTACCATCAAACAATATATAGATCTGGCAGCCCGCCAGGGTTGGCCTTATATGCTGATCGACTGGCAGTGGTATGGACCTTTTAACGATCCGCGCGCCGATATTACCCGGGCTGCACCGCAACTTGATATGCCCGCGCTGCTGGCTTATGCCGCCGGCAAGCATGTCAGGTTGTGGCTCTGGCTGTATAGCACAGACGTCAACAGGAATAACAACTACAAAAAGGCATTCGCGCTGTACGAAAAATGGGGAATAGCCGGGATCAAGATCGATTTTATGGACAGGGATGACCAGGAAATGGTCGATTGGTACAGAAGGATCATCAAGGCCGCCGCCGATCACCATCTCCTCATTGACCTTCACGGCGCTTATAAACCGGACGGCATCAGCCGTACCTATCCGAATATACTTACCCGGGAGGGCGTGATGGGAGAGGAGTACAGCAAGTTTTCCAACAGGATAACGCCCGAACATAACGTCACGCTTCCCTTTACCCGGATGCTGGCAGGTCCGATGGACTATACGCCGGGCGGTTTTATCAATGTCACGCCCGATGCTTTCCGCCAGGGTGTGCCAACCGAGGTCAAGAATACGCGGGCGGCAGAACTGTCCAAATTCGTCATTTACGAAAGCCCCTTTACGGTCTATTGTGACGCCCCTGAACACATACTTGGTCAGCCCGGCGCCGATTTTCTCCGTCAAGTAAAGACTGTCTGGGATGATACGAAGGTGTTGGCGGGCTATCCCGGCAAATATATTGTCGTTGCCAAACGCAGCGGCAGCAGGTGGTTCATCGGGGCAATGACCAACGGGGAAGCCCGGGATATCACTTTAAACCTCGACTTCCTGCTCAAAGGCGAGTACCAGCTGGTGAGCTGGGAAGATGCGACGGATGCCGGCGCACTTCCTCAAAACCTGCTAAAAAGGACGCGAAAGATCGCCGCCGGGTCTTCGCTGCGGTTCACCATGGCAAAGGGAGGCGGTTTCGTAGGCTATCTTGACAGGCGATGAGGATCAATCAAACCAGCTCGCTCCTCTTCCTGTATTCACCGGGTGTCAAACCTGTGACCTTTTTAAAGATCTTTGTGAAATAGGGGAGGCTTTCGAACCCCGTAGCCTCCGCGATCTGCGTGTATGAAAGCCGGGTAGTGGCGATCAGGTATTGCGCGCGTTCAATCCTTTTCACGTGTATATAATTCAACGGTCTTTCCCCGGTGTACCGGAGGAACAGTCTTGAAAAATAGTCCTGGTGAAGATTGGCCTTTTTTGCCAGTGTGCTTACGGTGAGGTGGTTTTTAAGGTTCTGCCGGATATGACTGATGGATTCAAGGATCTTCGACGGCATGGGGTGGGGGTCCCCGGACTTGAACTGCCGGGAGCCGATGAAGCGGGAGATGAGCTGGTATATGATGCCTTGCGTCTCTATCAGGCAAGCGTCGCTGGCCAGGCTGTTGAGTTCCTGGTAACGCTTGTAGTACACATTCCTTTCATATACTTTCGGATTGTCGGACCGGTTGATCCCCCGGCCGGGATTTATCTCCAGCAGGCGTTTGAAGTTTATGACATCTATATCGCGGGCTTGTACCTTTATCACCTTCCGGTTGTTCTCAAAAAGGGATAGGCCATTCGGCGACTCTTCAAAGAAATGCAGGAAATGCTGGCTGAGGTAGTGGTCACAGCAAAGATGGCACAGTGTAAAACTGGGAATGATATAGAGGTGGTCTTTTTCAAGCCTGCATTTCTCTTTTGTGCTGATGATAAAACCTTCCCCTTCGTCGATGTAATAGATCCTGAAATAGGGGCTGACCACATGGGTATAATTCCATTTCTCGTCGAGTCTGACATAGTCTGCATGCAGCAGGGAGAAAGTATGCCCCAACCATCTTTTGTCCATATATGGTAAGGTACAAAAAAGTCGGATTTGTAGAAAAGAAAGTCTTTTTGGTACAAGGTTGTAAGACAGGGCAGGTTCTAAATTTGTAGAAATTGCTTGTTATGTCAGTCTCCAGAAGAAATATCCTCAAAGGTCTCGCATTAGGCCTCCCTGCATTACAGTTTGGTCATGCCGCGATGGCGTCGGAAGGTGGAATATCCGGCAAATTATTGCCTGGTGATGGAAGGCTCCGCGAGCTGCCGGCTATTGCGGACGGTCCGTTCTTGCCGACAAGGGCGTCTTTAAGGGCTTACAGCATACCCGACTGGTTCCGGGATGCCAAATTTGGTATCTGGGCCCATTGGGGTCCCCAGTCGGCTGTGGAGGCCGGGGATTGGTATGCCCGCAACATGTATATGCAAGGGCAGAAGCAATACGAGCACCATGTAAAGACCTATGGGCATCCATCGAAATTCGGGTTTAAGGATACCATCCCGGCGTGGAAGGCGGAGAAGTTCGATCCGGATTATTTGATGGGTTTGTATAAAAAGGCCGGGGCCAAATATTTTATGAGCATGGGCGTACACCATGACAACTTCGATCTGTGGGATTCGAAGTTCAACCGTTGGAATGCGGTGAATATGGGGCCTCGCAAGGACATAGTTGGGATGTGGAAGCAGGCAGCGCAGAAGCATGGATTAAAGTTTGGCATCAGCGATCATCTTTGGATCACCTACAAATGGTTTTCCACCAGCAAGGGCAGCGATAAGGACGGTCCTTTTGCGGGTGTAGCGTATGATGGGGCTGACCCAAAGAATTTTGAATATTACGGAAAATGTGAAGAGGTTTTTCAGAACCTGGAATGGCAGGAGAACTGGATACCGGAAGTCTGGCGGCGGCATTGGTTTGACAGGATCAGGGACCTCGTAGATAAGTACGAGCCGGATCTGTTGTATTGTGACGGGCACATGCCTTTCGAGGAACATGGGCTGGCTATCCTGGCGCACCTGTACAACAAGAATGCGGCGAAGAATGGAGGGATAACGCAGGCTGTGTACACGAGCAAGCGTCCGGAGGATTCCGCGAAGGGGACGGGCATTTGCGTCTTTGATGTGGAGCGTGGGGTAGTGGAGTCCATCTGGCCGACGCCATGGCAGACGGATACCTGTATCGGCGACTGGCATTATAACAGAGAGCGGGTGGGGAACTATAAACCCGCCAAGACGGTGATCGACCTGCTGGTGGACATCGTCAGCCGCAACGGCAACCTGATGTTGAATTTCCCGTTACCGGCCAGCGGCATGCTGGACAGCGATGAGCTCACGGTGCTGGATGGCATCACCCGGTGGATGGCGGTGAACAGCGAGGGCATCTATGCGACGAGGCCGTGGAGGATATTTGGTGAGGGACCTGCTGCGGATGGGGCTTCCAGGAAAGACAAGGGGGCTGCATTCAACGAGAACAAGCGAAGGGATATGACCTACGAAGATGTGCGGTTTATGACAAAGGGCAAAACGTTGTATGCGTTTGTCATGGGATGGCCGGACGGTGGGAAACAGGTGGTGATCAGGGCGCTGGGCTCCGGCGGCGACAGCAGGACGGCCAGTATCGGGGATGTGCAACTGCTGGGACATGGGAAGGTAGAATTCCGGCGGGATGAGAATGGGCTGACGATCCTGTTGCCCGACCGGCGACCCTGCGAGCATGCTTTTGCCTTTCAGATCAGCGGCGAGGGGCTGGTGAGCAGAGGATAAATAAGCCTGATATTTAAAAAATTCAACCGATTGCATAAAAAAGCCTAATTTTACGTTCGGAACAGTCAAAATATATGTCAAGGCGACATTTAATAAATATATTTGACCATGCGGCGTATTTTGATGGCTTTAACGATTGTCTTGCATGTCTGTGGCCGTCTGCTGTCACAGGACATTGTTTTTTCCCCGATGGAGAACGGTCATCAATTGAACGAAGAGCAAATACGCAATATCAATCAACTGCCGGATGGAAGACTCGTTATTATCACGGAAGGCATGTTCAATTTATTTGATGGCGCGGGTTTCAAAAATATTCATTTCAACAGCGACTATATGGCGTCCCTTGACTTTCAGGGGTATTATAGAAGCTATATAGAGAATAACAGGCTTTGGTTCAAGAACCAGGGTAAGCTGGTGTTGATAGATCTTTTAAAGGAACAGTGTGTGGCTGATCCGTTGAGCGTTTTACGACAGATGGGTTTTAATGAGGCGCCTGCCGACCTTTTTGTAGATACCGGCCATGATATATGGCTGCGAACGGTCAGCAATAAGCTCGTTTACCTGGATAGCCGGACAAAAAGGGTGATTACTTTCCTACGGGATGTAAATCAGCCGGCGGATGCCACGGACAAGCTGTTCGAGATCTCGAAGCTGGGAAATCTCATCTATCTTTTCTATCGATCAGGGCTCATGTTGTGTCTGGATCATTCTTCAGGCAAAGAGTTATATCGCCGCAATTTTTTACCCGCCGGCATTAATGATCATTTTAATGAAACGCTGATCGTAGCGCCTGTAGACCATTATTTATATCAGATACGGACAGGTTTTGGGACGGGACAACTGACGAGGCTTGACACCCGGACCCTCCAGTCAAAAGTATTGCTGCAGGTGACCAATTACTGGTTCAACAACTTTGCCGCGGATAAAAAAGGGAATTGCTGGTTAAGCAGCCGGAATGGTTTGTGGTATTTCAAAGCCGGAGAGGATACCGGAACGTTTCAATCTACCCTTCACCTGGCGGGAGGGGGCCAGGTAAAGAATGAGATAAGTACGGTGTTTTGCGATCAGCAGGATGGGGTATGGGCGGGCGCATTGAACAAGGGGTTGTATTATTATCATCCGGACCGGACCATGTTCCGGAACTTCGACAAGTCGTTCTTTCAATTGTCGGATGCGCAGGACCTGCAGGTAAATTGTCTTGAACAAACGTCCAGCGGCGAACTGTTAGCCGGCACTCAAACCGGGCTGTACAAGACACGGCTGCCCCTGGATCGTACGCATCCTTTTACCTTATTTATACCCGAACTGGAATGCCGGGCCATGTGCAAGGATAGCTCGGGAAATGTCTGGATAGCGTCGTTGCAGGGGCTTTACAAACTGGATAGGCATGGGCATACGGAACATATATTGAATTACCCGGTGAATCATATAATGAGGTGCAGAAGCGGCGAGCTCCTGGTCGGTACGGCTACCCGTGGATTACTTACCTATAATGAAAGATCGCGGTCATTTCAGACGCTGTATCCACCCGGCAAGCTGTACCATATACGACAGATCGTCGAGTGGAAGAATAATCTCGTCGGCGTGATGGGTACATCGGGAAAGGAGCTTTTTCTGATCGACAGGACAAATAAGAAGATGATACTTCCTCCGGCAGGGGGTGACAGGTCTGCCGCTATATTCTCTCATTCCAACTACCAATACGCCTGCCTATTGAGCGACCATGACGGATTGTTGTGGTTTGGCACGCATGACGGGCTGGATGTGTGGGATGATGACAAGCAGAAGCTATATCAGCTAAACACAAAAAATGGGCTGGTAAACAGCAGTATTAAAGCGCTGATAGAGGATGACGATCACTCCGTCTGGATCACGACCTCCAAAGGGGTAAGTCATCTCTACAAGCACCATACCGACACAGGGTATAGCTTCCGCATAACCAACTATAACAAATACGACGGGCTGATAGAACATGGATTTACGGACCGGGCGGCTTTTCTTTCGCCGGGATCCGGTCTGTTCATCGGCGGTGTTGACGGAATGAATGCGTACCGGAAAAAGCCGGCGGTTGACGGTGTTAAGCTGCTTGACCCTGTCATGATAGAGCTAAAGCTTTTTGGCAAGGTCGTCGAACAAGGTGAAGTATATGGCAACAGGACTATCCTGCCCAGATCCATTTCCAGCATGGACTCATTGGTATTGGATCATGACCGGAATTTTTTGAGCATCGGCTTTTCAGGATTGAATTACACCAATCCTTCCCAGACATATTTCAAATATAAGCTGGAGGGATTGGATAAGGACTGGCGTATCGAACGGGCATTGTCCGGCGTGGCGGAGGCATATTATACGAACCTATCGCCCGGGACCTATGTGTTCAATGTCCTTGCCGCCACTGATACGTCCGGGTGGGCGGACAATCCCAAAAAACTGACCATTGTTATCCGGCCGCCATTTTGGGATACTATCTATGCCAGGATATGCTATATAATAATGCTGGCGCTTGCAGGGGGGGTGGTCTACCGGTACTATAGCAGGCGAAACAGGCAATTGCATCAGGAGCAAAAGAGGGAGGCGGTGGAAAAAGCCAAATCCGACTTTATGACAAACATCAGTCATGAGCTCAGGACCCCGCTGGGATTGATCATTACACCTTTAAGGTCCCTCCTGCCCAGGGTGGCCGACGGCCATATCAAGGAGGAGCTTTTACGGATCAACAGCCACGCGGATATATTGTTGGACACCGTCAATGAACTTTTGGACTTCAGGAAACTGGAAGCAGGCAGTGAAATGCTTCATTTGAGCTATTGCACCAACCTGCGATTTTTGGAAGATGTATGCACCGGTTTTCAGGCAGCTGCGCAGGAAAAAGAGATATCATTTACGGTGGATATTGCCGACACGGAGACGGAAATCTGGATCGACAGGCAGAAATTGATAAGGATCGTCATCAATCTGCTGTCGAATGCATTAAAATTTACTCCCCGGGGCGGGCAGGTTGCAATTACTGTCAGGCCTGATGGCACCGATGACTGGCTTACAATAGGGGTCAACGATACCGGGGGAGGCATTCGCGCAGAAGATATGTCCGGGGTATTCGAACGGTTTTACCAGGCGAAAAATCATACTGACGGGCATGTCAACGGTACGGGAATCGGCTTGTATATGGTCAGGCAATATGCCCAAATGCACGGAGGCGACGTAAATGTCACCAGTACAGTTGGAAAAGGTAGTTTTTTTGAAGTAAGGCTGCTGGTAAAGGAACGATCGATGCCGTCTGTGGAGCGGGAAATCAAGGACCGGAAGGTACTGCTCATCATCGAGGACAATGCTGCATTCAGGGATTATCTGACAGCGGAGCTGCAGGGAGACTATGACGTCGTTACCGCAGGGGATGGACGGCCCGGGCTGCAATTGGCAAGACAAAAACACCCGGACCTGATCATCACGGACATGATGATGCCGGGGATGACAGGGCTGCAGTTTTGCCGGTGCTTACGCCAGGATGTGTCTATTTCACACACGCCGGTGATCATGTTGACCGCAAGGGCTTCTATCCAGGCCGAATTCGAGGGTTACGAGTCGGGCGCCGATGCATACCTGGTAAAACCTTTTGATATACAATTGCTGCGTTTGCGGATAGAGAAGCTCCTTCAGCGTTCAATAGCGAGAAAGGCTATATTCGATGAGGCGGAGCCTGTAAAAGCCGATGCGATCACGGCCAACCCGCTGGATCAGCGAATATTGGAACAGGCATTGGACTGTGTCGATCGCAATTTGTCGAATCCCTGTTATTCTGTCGTGCAGTTCAGCGGCGACATGCACATGGACCGCACGGGGCTTTACAGGAAGCTGGTGGCGCTGACAGGTCATTCTCCGAACAATTTTATCAAAAGCATCCGTCTTAAAAAGGCCACGGCATTGCTTGTTGAACGCAAAATACCCATTGCCCAGATAGCTGAGACGGTGGGTTTCAACAGCGTATCTTATTTCACCAAATGTTTTCATGAGGAGTTTGGTAAATCCCCTACCCAATACTTAGCCGAATGGCTGGAATCCAAAATTGACGGTTGAGGGCTTTTTTCCTTCTTTTTAACGGCAATTTCAACATTTGTTATACTTCTTTCAACATTTCTGCATGCCGGATAACTGACAAGCATATAGCTTCGTATTCACTTTATACACCAAAATTAGTTTGCCATGTTTGAAAGATCCCTAATTCTCCGCCGCCTGACGGCGTATGTCAAAAAATGTCAGTTTGACAGTAAATTCACTCCGGCGCATTACGTTATCCAACCAGTAATATTTAAAAAAAGACATTGACCCGGTTGGCATTTTTATTTCCTTCTATCAATTTGTTAAAAAAAATAATATGACTCGTGCTTTTAAGCAACGAAAAATTCTTGCCGTTGCCATGATAGTATTTACACTGCTGGCTGCCCTGGGAAGTTCCAGTTTAATGGCGCAGACACCGCGTACCGTAAGGGGGATCGTTCTTGACGCGCAAAAGAACCCGCTGGCGGGGGCTTCTGTCCAGGTGCGGGAAACCACTACCGCCGCCAGGACCGACGCCAGCGGAAAGTTCTCCATTCTCCTGCCTCACGATAAGCATGTATTGGTGATAAGCTACGTTGGAAAGGTCGTACAGGAGATCAATGTGCGTAACCAGGACTTTGCTTCCATTACCATGAGGGACAGCACCGCCACCCTGGATGACATAGTGGTGGTGGGATATGGCAAGCAGAAGAAGCAAAGCGTAGTGGGCGCTATATCGCAGGTGAAGGGAGAAGTGCTTGAAAGGACCGGTGGCGTCTCGAGTCTTGGTGCGACGCTGACGGGCAACCTGCCGGGCGTTATTACCGTGGCTACGCAGGGTACTCCCGGTGCGGAAGATCCGAAGATATATATCCGTGGCCAAAGCACCTGGAATAACAGTGATCCATTGATCCTGGTGGATGGTATTGAACGGCCGATGAACAGTGTGGACATCGGCTCTGTCGAAAGTATCTCTGTTTTAAAGGATGCTTCCGCAACGGCCGTGTTTGGGGTCAAAGGCGCCAATGGGGTAATCCTGATCACCACCAAACGGGGAAAGGAAGGCAAGGCGGATATCCGTCTGACGGCCAACACTACCATGAAGCTGCCTTCCAAGCTGGCCAGTAAATTTGATTCATATGATGCGCTGAGGATACGGGATATCGCCATCGAGAATGAATTGGGTGTTTCGCCTGCATCCTGGAACAATTATGTACCCTATGCCGAACTGTATAAATATCGTCATCCCGCCAACCAGGCAGAGGCCGAGAGATACCCAAATATAGACTGGCAGGATCAGGTGGTGAAGAAATTCGCCATGTCTTATAATGCCAACCTGAATATTGCGGGCGGCTCGACATTTGTGAAATATTTTTCGTCCATCGATTTTTTGCATGAGGGTGACATTATCAAGAAAATAGACAATGGAAAAACCTATCGCCCGGGATATGGATTTGACCGTGTCAATGCCCGCACCAACCTGGATTTTAATTTAACCAAATCAACGGTATTGACAGCCAACCTGTCGGGTTCATACGGTGTACGACAGGATGCCTGGGGGCAGGACAGCTGGGAGTACCGCATCTGGCAAAGCATTTACAATAATGCACCTAATATTTATTATCCCCGCTATTCTAACGGCGGCTGGGGGTACTTTCCGGCGGAACAGGTATCAACGATAAATTCACTGGCGACGATGGGTAACAATGGTATCCGGAAGACCACAACTACCCGGATAACCACGGATTTTACTTTGAAACAGGACCTGAGCGCGCTCCTCAAGGGGCTGGCTGCAAAGGGAACGATCTCTTTTGACAATTCCTTTGTAACGCAGGGAGGGATCTATGACAATGGAAATATCCAGCAGGAATATATCAATCCTACTACAGGCGATACGACGTATAGTCAATACCTGGGGACGAACCAGTTCAACTGGATACCTTTCCCGTGGAGTCCCACCCGGGATACTGTGCAGAACGGGTCGACTTACCGTAAATTATTCTACCAGCTGCAAGTGGATTATGCCAGGAAATTCGGCAGGCATGAGCTGACGGCGATGGGTTTGTTCAGCCGGGACAGGTATGCCACGGGCAGCGAGTTCGAGCATTATCGCGAAGACTGGGTAAGCCGGGTTACTTACAATTATGCGCAGAAATATTTTGCGGAGTTCAACGGCGCCTATAATGGATCGGAAAAGTTTGGACCCAACTACCGATTTGCCTTCTTCCCTTCGGCGGCTGCCGGATGGATGATCAGCAATGAGCGCTTTATGAAAGATGTGGACTTTATCAATGCTTTAAAGCTTCGCGTATCGTACGGAAAAGTAGGTAATGACAATATCGCCAACCGTTGGCTTTATATGACGGCCTGGACCTATGGCGGCAATGCCCCACTGGGAGCATCCGCTGGTCAAACGAGCCCTTATACATGGTGGTCGGAAGCTCATACGAATGTCGGCAATCCCGACATCCATTGGGAGACGGTGACCAAGACAGACTTCGGGGTAGATTATTCTTTATGGAATGAGCTTATATCGGGTAGTGTGGATGTATTTAACGACTACCGTACGGATATCCTTTTGGACGGCGCCAGTCGTGCTGTCCCCTCCTATTTCGGTGTGCAACCGGCTACGGCTAACCTGGGAAAGGTACGGAACAAAGGGTATGAGGTGGAACTGCGGTTTAATAAACGAGTATCCAGGAACCTTCGCGTGTGGGCGAACTTCAGCATGACGCATGCAAAAGACAGGATCATCGAGGCCGACGACCCCCAACTGCTGAACGACTATCTGAAAAGGGCGGGAAAGCAGATAGGCCAGGCGTATTCCTATATAAGCAGCGGCTATTATAACACCTGGGACCAGGTGTATGGCAGCACTCAATTGAATACTTATGACAATCAAAAGCTGCCGGGCAACCTCAATATGATCGACTACAACGGCGACGGGGTAATAGATAACAAGGATGTAGTGCCCGCGGGATATCCCGAACGTCCGCAGAATACCTATAATGCGACCATTGGCGCGGAATGGAAAGGTTTTAGCGTCTTCGTACAGTTCTACGCAGTAAATAATGCGAACCGCTACCTGCAGCTGGTGAGCTTTGGAGGGCAGTATCATTACGACAATGTATACAAACAGGGGGCGTACTGGTCACCGACGAACCCTAATGCCAACGTGCCGGTGCCTCGTTATGCCAGTGTGATGCCCTATTATGGAACTACTTATTTATATGATGGGTCCTATATCCGGCTCAAGAATGCGGAGGTGGCCTACACTTTCAAGCTCTCTCAGCTGAAGAGGATCGGGATCAACGGTTTCAGATTGTACCTCAATGGTGACAACCTGCTGTTATGGACAAAAATGCCCGACGACAGGGAAGTAAGCATGGGAGCAGCCACTGCATATCCTACGATCAGACGTATCAACCTGGGTTGTAATATAACTTTTTAAACTAAGCTATATGAAAAAGCATTCACATATAATTGTCATCTGTTTTGCCTTTTTTGCCGTTGCGGGGCTGACCGGATGTAAGAAATATCTCGATAAGGCCCCCGGAGCAGACGTTTCGCCGACAGATGCCTTTATCAATTTTACCAATTTCCAGGGTTTTACGGAAGAGCTGTATTCGGCGGTGCCGGAATTTACAAGCAAGACCTGGGCTTGCGACTGGATATTGGGTGATGAGATTGTACACAAGACAGGCGTGACCTGGTTAAATGAGCAGTTTGATAACGGCGACAGCTGGTCATGGACTACGGGGGAGTGGATCTCCTGGCTGGACGGCCAGTCCTACGTTACGGATCCGACAACGACCTTTGGGAAAGGTTTGTGGCCCAACTCCTGGTACGGGATACATAAAGCCAATTTAGGGCTGGCCAATCTGGATAAGCTCAACGGTACGCAGGAAGAGAAAGATCTGATCAAGGGCCAGCTGCTCTTTTTCCGGGGCTGGTTCCATTTCGAACTCATGACCTATTGGGGAGGGTTACCTTACATCGATACGGTGTTGTCTTCCGGTGCAAAACTGCAACTGCCCCGTCTGAGCTATCAGGCGATGGCCGACCTTGTCGGCAAGGACCTGAGGGCGGCTGCCGACCTTCTGCCTGTGGATTGGGACAACACCAATGCCGGCAAAGCGACGCTTGGCAAGAACCAACTGAGGATCACAAAAGTGATGGCGCTGGGTTATCTGGGGAAGAATTATCTGTATGCGGGCAGCCCGTTGATGAACCGGGCCTCTACAGGGAACGCGGTTTACAACGGCGACTATTGCAAAAAGGCGGCGGATGCCTTTACAGAGCTGTTGAAGCTGGTGGACAGCCGTGCGACATGGGTCAAACTGATCGACTTCTCCCATTACAGCGATCTGTTCTACACCAATGGGGGAAGCTTTATTCCCGGGTACCCCGAGACGATATTCCAGAACCCTGTCTATAGTTCATGGTTTGCCGGCTGTCCCTGGGGGCCAAGCTCTATATTTGCCGAGGGGAATATCGGTGGAGGGTATACATCACCGAATGCCCGTTTTGTACAGAATTACGGGATGGCCAACGGCCTGCCGACAGACGATCCGGCTTCTGGCTATGACCCTGCTAATCCATGGGTTAACCGGGACCCCCGTTTTTATCATGACATCGTCATCGACGGCAACCAGATCATAAAAGGATCTGCCCCGGCGGATAAAGAGAAATACCGCTATGCCAACCTATCCAATGGAGGATATAGCCGGGACAATTCCGCGATTGGCCGTACCGGCTATTTATTGCGGAAGCTTACCCCCATGACGGCCAACAATATCGACAATTTCCCCAATAATTATATGCATTTGTCCTATATGCGTCTGGCCGATGTCTACCTGATGTATGCCGAAGCAGTGTTGCAGGGATATGGCTCAGCCACCAGCACCGGGCCGGGTTATATTACCCCCGAGGCGGCCGTCAACAAGATACGGGACCGTTGCGGCGCCGGAGAGGTGGGGGCTTCCTATGTCGCCGACAAAGACAGGTTCATGGGTGAAATCATCCGTGAACGCGCTATGGAGCTTGGTTTTGAGGAGGAGATACGCTATAACGACCTGCGGCGCTGGCTCCTTGCGGGACAGACCAGGTACCGGGAAAAAACAGCCATCGATTTTGACAGGGATGTCAATGGAAAGCCGATCAATATAAAGGAGAGGGTGCTCATAACACGAAAATTCGATGATAAGAATTACTGGCTGCCCCTAAAAATAAGTGATGTGAACCTGTATCCATCTTTAAGCCAGAACCCCGGGTATTAGGGAGTATAACTTTAAAGTAAAAAGGAGAATAATGAAAAGCAATATATTAATAAAGCTGTTTTTTCTTGGATCAAGCCTTATGTCTGTGCTGATGACGGTGGGGCAAACCTTTCCTTCGAAAGGTGCAACGAACCTGGGCGCTGATTCTATAGTACATGTGGCATACCGGAATGTGCAACGGAAGGATTTGGCCGGCGCTATCTCTGTGCTGAATCCGCCGCAGTATCTGGATAAGCATTATGGGACTAATCCCACGGAAGGGATGGGGGCGTTTATCGGAGGCGGCAATCTTTGGAATCTGGGAGCAGGGTTGATACTGGTGGATGGGGAACCCCGGGCGTTGAGCGACGTAACCGCCAATGAAATAGAGCAAATTACCTTTCTAAAAGGCGCCAATGCGGTGGTTTTATATGGGGCTCGTGCGGCAAACGGGGTGATGCTGATCACGACCAAGCGGGGCAGGGCGGGTGTTCATGGCAGCAGCGTGCGCGTCAATACGGGGATAAATGTCCCCAAGTCCTATCCAAAGTACCTGGGGTCCGCCGAATATATGTCCTACTATAACCAGGCAAGTCTGAATGACGGGCTGCCTGCGCCGTATGCGGACTCTACGATCAAACATTTTGCCGACCGCTCAAACCCTTACCGATACCCGGACGTGGATTATTTCTCGCAGGCTTATCTGCGCAGACTTTATAACACCTATTCGGCCAACGCAGAATTTACCAGCGGTACCGAGCGCGCACGTTTTTATGCGCTGGCCGGCTTTCAAAGCCAGAATTCTTTGCTGAATTTCGGGGAGGGTAGGAATGAGCGGAATAACCGGCTGAACCTGCGGGGCAACATCGACCTGAAGTTGAATAATTTCATAAGCACTTATGTCAACGTTTCCACCGTGTTCTCCAACAATCGCCGGGCATTGGGTAATTTTTGGAGCCAGGCAAACAACCTGCAGCCGCAACGGTTTTCTCCGCTGATCCCCATTGGCATGGTAGCAAAAAATTCACCCGCAGCACAGGCCTCGGTAAAGGATAGCCGCAATATCATCGGCGGGATGTACATCCTGGGAGGCGCTCAGCAATACCTCAGTAACCCCGTGGCGGATGTATATGCCGCCGGGTATGATAATTTCACCAGCCGTCAGTTCCAGTATACCAACGGCATAGACGTGGATCTTAGGAATGTATCGAAAGGTTTGTCTTTCCACGGTCAGATGACCATCGACTATTCGAACATGTACGACGAAACGCTTAACAACAGCTATGCGGTATATGAGCCGACGTGGAGCGGAGACTCTATCACACAGTTGGTAAAGTACAATAAGGACAGCAAGCCCGGCACACAGAACCTCAGCAACACGTGGAGCGACCAGCTTATCGACTTCAGCATGCATCTCGACTATGTAAATACTTTTAAAGACAAGCATAACGTTTCCGCCATCCTGATGGCGGACGCTCTCCGGCGCCGGCAGTCGCGCGATTTTCAGTACAGGACGAATGCCAACCTGGGTATTCAACTGGGCTACAACTTCGATCATAAGTATTATGCGGATTTCAGCGGGGCCGTGGTCAATTCCACAAAACTGCCTGCGCGTACCCGCGTGGCCTTTTCTCCGACGGTCAGCCTGGGCTGGGTGCTGAGCGAAGAAGCGTTTCTCAGGGATGTCAGTTGGGTAGATAGGCTTAAACTGGGCGCATCAGCCGGCATCATCAACACAGACCTCGATATCAACAGCTATTATCTGTACAATGCGGTATATTCCCCTACCGCCTATTTTTCATGGGCTGACGGCACCTATACGAATCAGGCAACGACGATCTCCCGAGGCGAGAACTTGAACCTTTCCTACGCCAAGAGAAAGGAAGTCAATCTGAGCATAGAAGGGTCTTTCTTTAAAAAGAAGCTGGCCCTGCTGACAACCCTGTTCTTTATTAATAAGGACGGAATACCCGTGCAAAACTATAGCCAGTATCCGGGCTACTTTTTTACCACGTATCCGACAACCTCCTTCGTGCCCTATTCCAATTTCCAGGCTGACCGTTACCAGGGTCTTGACCTGCAGCTGAATTTCCACCAGGACATCGGCCATGTAAGATTTACGCTGGGCGCGGCCCTGACCTATGTCACAACCAAAGCTATCAAACGCGATGAACTGTACACCGACGCCTATCGCAACCGGGCAGGAAAACCCATCGACGCCATATTTGGTCTGCGGAGCGAGGGTTTATTTGCCGATCAGAATGACATCAATGCTCATGCCACCCAGAAGTTTGGTACTGTAAGACCGGGTGATATTAAATTTAAGGATCAGAATGGGGATGGTGTGATAGACGAGCGTGACGAGGTCATGATCGGACGTTGGAACAGCCCTCTTACAGGCGGGGTGAACCTCACCGCTGAGTACAAGGGCTTTACGCTGTTTGTCCTCGGTACAGCCTATTTCGGTGGTGCTGGTATCAGGAACGGCGGTTATTATTGGGTATCGGGAGCCGCAAAGTATTCAGAGGTTGTCCGCAACAGCTGGACGGAAAGTACGAAGGGTTCAGCCACGTACCCGCGTCTGACGACTACCAGTGGTGACAACAATTTCAGGTATTCCGACTACTGGACTTACAGCACTAACGGATTTAACATTTCGAAAGTGCAATTGACCTATGCTCTTCCCGGCAGTGTGCTGAAGAATTCCTTTGTAAAAGGATTGAATATCTATGTCAGCGGCAACGATCTGCTGATGCTGGGCAGTAACAGGCGTGTGATGGAGTTGAACATCGGCACCATGCCCCAGACCCGCTTTTACAATTTTGGCGTTAAAGGTGAATTTTAACGCGAACATTAATACAACAGAACTTATATGAAAAGAGAACTAATCTATATATTGGCCATGGTCCTGGTCTTTACGGGCTGCAAAAAGATATTGTCTCCCGCAGACGAGAACAACCGTGGGCTGAGCGACATATATGGCAATGCTGCATTTGCGGAGGGGCTTCTGCTCAATGGATATACCCGGCTTCCGCCGGCAAACTGGTCGTTTAATGATGTAGCGACAGATGACGCCGTATCAAACGATCCCACTAACAACTATCGGCTAATGGCCACCGGGCAATGGTCTTCCATCAATAACCCGATGGAACAGTGGACGGGAGGCTTTGCCGCCATCCAGTACCTGAACCTGCTGCTTTCCCAGGCAGACAAGGTGACATGGGCTACGACGGGGCAGTATACAAATGTGATGTTCAATGATCGCATCAAAGGCGAGGCATTTGGTCTGCGCGGGCTCTTTATGTTCTATTTGCTACAGGCGCATGCAGGATGGACCGCTGATGGCAAGCTGATGGGCGTACCTATCCTTACCGCACCCCTGGATGGCAAGTCGGATTTCAAGATCCCCCGCAATACTTTTGATGAATGTGTACAGCAGATCTATAAGGACCTCGATTCGGCCGAAAGCCGTCTGCCGCTGGATTTTGAGAATATCGCTGTAAACTCGGACATCCCCGGTAAATATGCCGGCAAAACGACGGTGGCGGATTACAACCGTGTGTTCGGCGCCTACAACCGCCAAAGGATGACTTCGCGTATCGTCAAAGGTATACGGGCCAAAGTATCCTTGCTGGCGACAAGCCCGGCTTTCGGCCAGGGAGCCGCTGCCGCATGGGCAAAGGCGGCGGACGATGCGGCGGCATCCCTGGATCTCATCGGCGGCGTATCCGGCATGGCTAACAACGGCGGATATTGGTATGCCAGCAAGAACTCCGGTGAGATCAACGGGGTGTCTTCAGGGGTCAATCCCAGGGAGATCCTTTGGAGGGGCAACGTAGGAGATGGGAATAACCTGGAAAAGGATAATTATCCCCCCACGCTCTTTGGCAACGGGCGCGTGAACCCCGCGCAGAACCTGGTCGATGCTTTCCCGATGGCCAACGGCTATCCCATAGGGGACCCGGCCTCCGGCTATGATGCGAACAACCCGTATGGCAATCGTGACCCGCGTCTGGCGCTGTACATCGTAGTAAATGGAAGCAAGATGGGGCCCGCAGGCGCTACGATCTATACGCAAGTAGGAACCTCTAACGATGGTCTGAACACTATATCCACATCGACACGCACCAGCTATTATATGCGTAAACTGCTGCGTGAGGACGTCAATGTCAACCCGGCGGGTACAAATACCCAACGGCATTATATTCCTTATATCCGGTACACCGAGCTCTTCCTTGCCTATGCTGAGGCGGCGAATGAAGCATGGGGGCCGGACGGGACAGGTGCTCATACCTACTCTGCCAGGAATGTCATCGCCGCGATACGGAAGCGGGCAGGGATAACACAGCCCGACAATTACCTGGCTTCCCTCAGCACAAAAGAGGATATGCGGGCGCTGATCCATAACGAACGACGATTGGAGCTGTGCTTCGAAGGGTTCCGATTCTGGGACCTGCGCAGATGGAAGGAAAACCTGACGCAGCCGGCCAGCGGTGTAACCATCACCGGCAACAGCTATACGGTAAATCCCGTCGAAAACAGGCAGTATGCCGACTATATGTATTACGGTCCCTTGCCCTATAACGAGGTGTTAAAGGAAAACCTGCTGCAAAACAAAGGGTGGTAATGTCATCTACACTTAAAATGAAAAGAATGAAAAAGATATTGATCCTGTCATGCTTTATTTTGACTGTCTGCTACTCCTGCTCCAATAAAGAGCTGAGTTTCCCCAACAATAAATATACTTCGGTGTATTTCGCTTATCAGTCACCCGTAAGAACATTGGTCCTGGGTAATGACATCTTCGACAACACCTTGGATAATGAACATAAGTTTACGATCATGGCGACGATGGGCGGTGTTTACACAAATAGCCGGGACATTTCCATTGACGTATCCATGGATCCGGCGCTCTGCAATAACCTCACTTTCGGCCAGGGCGGCAGCAATGTCCTCGCCCTGCCGTCCAATTATTATACGCTTCCCAAGGACATGACCATCCATATCCCGTCAGGAAGCGTCATGGGCGGACTGGAAATCCAGCTGACGGATGATTTTTTTGCCGATCCCAGGTCCATTACCAATACGTTTGTGATCCCGCTGCGCATGAATGCCGTAAAAAATGCCGATTCCATTCTCAAGGGCAAGAGCGACCTGACCAACCCGGATCCCCGTATAGTTGGGAACTGGACCATTGCGCCAAAGAATTATACCCTGTATGCCGTAAAATATATCAATCCCTGGCATGGCAACTATCTGAGAAGAGGCGTGGAGGTTATAAAGGATAATACGGGTGATACGAATATTGTTTATCACACGCAATATGTCGAAACAGACCAGGTTTGCAGCATCGGGACAAAGTCCCTTTCCGGCGATTCCCTGCTGCTTAACGGCAAGTCCAGGACGAATACAGACATGCCGTTCCAACTGCAGCTGACGTTTGACAACAGCGGCAAGTGCGATATTAAAGGTCTGTCTTCCGCCTCATACACTGTCACCGGCAACGGCGAGTTTGTAAAAGGAGGAGATTCCTGGGGCAATCAAAAGCGGGATGTACTGCATCTGAAGTACACCATCGACTTCGGCGCTTCCGTCCACACCTTTACGGACACGCTGGTTATACGCGACAGGGGCGTCAAATTTGAGACGTTTGCTCCATTTGTAAATTAATGCCGGATGAACATGAAAAGACGTTTTTTGGGAGGTCTGTTACTCTGTTTCGTATTTGTCTTTTATGCAACAGCGCAGCAGTCCGACAATGGCAACGGCACGTACACGAATCCCATCCTTTGGTCGGATTTTCCCGACAACGATGTTATACGGGTGGGTGATACTTATTACATGGTGACTACGACGATGTATATATTCCCGGGTGTGCCTGTCATGAAGTCGAAAGACCTGGTCAACTGGGAATATTGCGCCAACGCCATCCGGAGATTTGACCAGGGCCCCGCATATGACATGCAGGGTAAGACGAGATACGGCCATGGTCAGTGGGCCAGCAGCATTCGGTACCACAACGGGCAGTTCCATATCCTTTTTGTTACCCTGGACGAGGGAGGGTATCATCTGACGGCGGACAGGCCTGAAGGCCCCTGGACCCTGCACAAGCTTCCCAAAGCTTATTATGACGCCGGTCTGTTCTACGACGATGACGGACGTATCTACATTGTTCACGGCTATTCCAAATTGTCACTGACGGAAGTGGATGAGAACCTGGCCCCCCTGGGCAGGGACAGCGTGATATTCGACAAGGTGCAGCGAAAAGGGCTCGAAGGCAGTCATGTTTATAAGATCAACGGCTATTACTATATCTACGCCACCTATGGAGGCGGGGACGGGTACCAGGTGGCTTTACGATCTAAGAATATCTATGGCCCTTATGAAGAGAAAGTGGTCCTAAGGGACGATATGAACCTGGCGGGAAAAGGCGTGCATCAGGGCGCCCTGCTGGAGACGCCCACAGGCGAATGGTGGAGCGTGATCTTCCAGGACAGGGACGGCATTGGACGATGTCCTACCTTACAGCCCGTGCACTGGGTAGATGGCTGGCCGATCCCGGGCGACAACGGCAGGGCGGTGGTCACTTATAAAAAGCCCGGTACGGGAGATCCCCAGCCGGTGAAACTGCTGCCGACCAGCGACGAATTTGACAGCAGCGGTCTGGGACTGCAGTGGGGATGGAACCACAACCCGGATGACGGAAGATGGTCGTTGACTGAACGAAAAGGTTTTCTGAGGTTGAGGACGGCGAGTGTCACCGGCGATCTTACACGTGCCCGCAATACGCTAACCCAACGTCCTTTCGGGCCATACTCCACCGGAACGATGGCGATGGACCTTGATCACATGCATCCGGGAGATATTGCGGGATTGGGTATCATTCAATTGCCCTATGCCTATATAGGTGCAGTGGCGGTGGATGAGAACACCAGAGCACTGATCATGGTCAACAATGGAAAGACGGTGGACAGCGTAAGTTTTGGAAGCGGCAGAAAAGTCTATTTCCGGGCGTTGGTATCCGCCATAAGGGACGAAGCCTGCTTTTTCTATAGCCTGGATAATAAAAAATTCCAGCCGCTGGGAGATACCCTGCATATGAAGTTCGATCTGAGAATGTTCACAGGAAATAAGTTTGCCCTGTTCAATTTTGCCACGGTGGATACAGGCGGTTTTGTCGATATCGATTGGTTCAGGATGGAAATCCGGCGGGGACCGCCTAATCTATTTAAGGCCAATGCACGGATAGAGGCGGAAATGTATGATCACATCGATATCGCTCATGTTGCATCCTGCAGGGATTCCACGGATGGAAAGGGGCAGGCTGTCACGCAGACGGCTGATGGCGCATGGATCCGCTATGACCGTGTCGATTTTGAAAAAGGTTATGCCGGTCTGCTGGTCCGGCTTGCCTCGGCCACCGGCGGAGGCAGGATCGAATTGTTCCTGGATGAAGAACTGCAGCATCCTTATGCGACATTATCCATACCCTTTACGGGGAGCTGGAATAAATACGGCACCGTTAAAATTCCTGTAAAGCCTGTGAAAGGCATACACACGCTGACGGTGAAATTCGCGGGGGCGGGGGAGCAGGTGGTCAATCTCAACTGGCTTAGCTTTACACGGTCATGAGGACTTTGTCATTTGCTGAAACTCCCTTGGGGTGACACCGAAATGTTTTACGAATGCCTTGCCGAAATTGCTCCGGGAATTGAACCCTACCATTTTTACGATCTCGAAGATCTTATGATCGTCGGCAGCCAGGAGCCCGGCCGCTTTCTCAAGTCTGACCTTATTGATCAGCTCGTTGGGGGTAAGCTCTGAAATGCATTTGATCCTGCGGTATAGTGTAGGACGGCTCATGTTCATCAGCCGTGCCAGCACATCTACATTCAGGTCGATGTCAGGCAGGTGATCCGAGATATAGCCGTTCAGCCTGCTCAAAAACGTCTCATTCTCTCCGGAGCAGGCCATGGGATGCATGTGAGCCAGGGCAGACCGGCTGAAGTGATCCTTTACCCGTGCCCTGTTTGCTACCAGGTTCCGGATCTGTGCCCTGAGGTAATCCCGGGAGAGTGGTTTTTCCGCCCAGGCATCAGCCCCTGACTCCAGGCAACTCATCCTTGCCTCCTGATCATTTGCCGTAATCAGCAGGATCACCGGGATGTGCGCAAAATGAGGTGAACATTTCAACCGGGCGCACAGCTTGTTGCCGTCCGGAGAACTTCCCGGGGATGCATCGATAATGATAAGATGAATAGCCTGGTCTTCCAGGATCCTGACCACATTACTTTCCGTCCGGGCTGTCAGGAGATGATAGGTATCTGCCAGGTATCCGTCCGGCAGGTGCGGCTCGGGTCCGGCATGGAATACCAGCAGCAAATGGGGGGTGGCAGCAAACATAGTTGTACAAAACTATAGATGCCACCTAATTAGCTGTGCTATATTTGTTGAAATCTCTGGCACGGATGTTTAATCCATTATAATTCCAGTATATTGTTAATGTTTGAGGCATGACGAAGAGGTCCACCATACTGTTGTTGTGTATTATGCAGCTGGCCGCTGCGACAAGGGCGCAGCCTGCCCATATCAACTTTACTTCCCTGACATCAAAGGATGGCCTGCTTTCCAACTCGGTAAATGCAATTTTAAAGGACAGATATGGTTTCATGTGGTTTGCCACGGACGACGGTCTGAATAAGTTTGACGGAACGAACTTCACCGTCTACCGTCACGTACCGGGAGACAGCGCCAGCCTGCAGGCCAATGAGATCCTCGCTCTGCACGAAGATAAAACGGGTAACCTCTGGGTGGGCACCAGCGGTGGCGCGGTGAGCTTATACGATCGGAAAAAGGACAAGTTTGTCCATTTCCCGGGCACCGGTGACAGGTCAGGGTTGATACCCAATGCCGTCATAAGGGGTATTTGTAGTGATGGGGCGGGTAAGGTCTGGATAGCTCAGTTCGAATCCCCCTATTTGCTGGACCCGGCGACCAGGCGGCTGACGAGGATGGAGCTGGGACATAATTCCGGGACAGGTGGTTCTGGCGTCGTCCTCAATTGTGTTTTTGCCGACAGGCGGGGCAGGGTATGGGTAGGGACGGATAACGGACTTTTTTTGTACATGCCGGCTACACGCTCTTTCAGGCAGTACCGGCATGACGCTTCAGGCAAGTCTGGTCTTATACATGATCATGTCAGGGCGCTGGGGGAGGACAATGACGGCCATCTCTGGGTCGGCACGGAGGGCGGTTTGTGCATGATGAGGTCCGATGACGGTGTTTTTGTCAGCTACAGGCAGCTGGACCCCGGCAACAAGGTGCTGGGTAATCAGACCATCAATGCTATCGCACCGGATAAAGATGGAAAATTATGGATCGGTACGATGGAAGGGCTGCATGTTGTTGATCCGCACATGGGCCAGGTGATTTCTTATCTGCCGGATAAAGGCAATGTTCACGGTCTTACCAGCAAGGCCATCAAAAGTATCTATATTGACAAGGAAGGCATCTACTGGCTGGGAACTTACCGGGGTGGGATCAATAAGTATGACAGGAACCTCAATCTCTTTGACGTGAAGCTGAGCGATGCATTCCTTGATGAGGGGGCAAGGTCCTCCATTGTTACTTCCTTTGCCGGGCAGACAGATGGCAAAGTATGGGTGGGGACTGACGGCGGCGGGCTCTATAGCTTTGACAGGAAGACAGAGGCGTTGCGGCGGGTAGACTTAAAAGTGAGTGGCGGAGCAAAGGACCCTCTAGCCGTGATGGCATTGAAGACTGCCCGCGACGGCCGGTTGTACATCGGCACTTATGGAAATGGACTGATCATATTTGATCCGCTGACCGGCAACACTGGTCACCTGGGTAAGGGTACAGGGATGAATGACCTCAACGGCAATGATATTTACGCCATCCTGGAGGACAGGAGGGGGCGGATCTGGGTAGGCACCAATGGCCAGGGGGTTAATGTGCTGCAGAATGGAAAAGTAGTGGTAAGATATACGCCGGAGCCGGCATCTGCCGGTGATGTCAGGCTGCCGTTGAATGGTTATATCAGGGCTATCGAAGAGGACCGGGACGGCAATATCTGGATAGGTTCCCATGGCGGGGGAGTTGCCGTATACCATCCTAAAGACAGTAGTTTTACATGTTACAATCAGACAAATAGCCGGCTGGCCCTGGACAAAATATTTGCCTTATTGTGCGACAGCCGGGGCCGGATGTGGGTGGGGACCTATGGCGGCGGCCTGAGCCTATTCGACAAGAGCAGCGGTCAATTTATCAATTACACCGAAAAGGACGGTCTTCAGAATGCGACGATATACCAGGTGGTAGAGGATGCGGAGGGGTGTATATGGGTCAGCACCAATACAGGCATCAGCAGCTACGACACGGGCACAAAAACTTTTCGCAACTTTACTGCCTGCAACGGTCTGCAGAATAACAACTTTGTACACGGTTCCGGTCTGCGTTTATCCGACGGCGAATTATTTTTCGGCGGCCTCCAGGGGTTCAATTATTTTTATCCCTCTTCGCTGACTGTCAACCGCAACGTGCCGGGGGTCCTGCTGACCGATCTGCAGATAGCTAACAGGCCGGTGGAGCCCGGGGATGCATCACCCATCAGCCGGCATATCTCTGTCGCCGATGAGATCCGGCTGGATTATAAACAAAATTTTGCGATCAGCTTTGTGGCTCTCAATTACACTATACCAAGGCAAAACCAATATGCCTACAAGCTGGATGGGTTCGATAAGGAATGGAATTACACCGGTACGGTCAATACTGCCCGCTATACCAATCTCGATCCCGGCGAATATGTGTTCCGGGTGAAGGCCTGCAATAACGACGGCATATGGAGCACGGAAGACAGGGCCATCAGGATCTATGTAAGACCTCCCTTCTGGCGCACGGTATATGCCTATATTTTTTATGTGCTGGCAGCAGCCGGGCTTTTATGGTACAGCAGGCATCGCGCTCTTTCGAGGGTAAAGAGAAAGTTCCGGCTGGAGCGTGAGCGGGCTGAGATCAGGCGGGCGCAGGAGGTGGACAGGATGAAGCTTAAATTCCTTACAAACCTGAGCCATGAGTTCAGAACGCCTGTCTCCCTTATCATGGGGCCGGTGGACCAATTGCTTTCCGAGCCACAGCAGGAAACATCGAAGGAAAGACTGCGGATGATCCGGCGGAATGCCAGGCGATTGCTGAACCTGGTCAATCAGCTGCTGGACTTTAGAAAAATGGAGGAACAGGAGCTAAAGCTGCACCTGAGGGAAGGAGAATTGGGGGCCTTTGTAAAAGACATCGTGTCTTCCTTTGCCGACCTGTCTGAAAGAAAGCATATCCGGCTGAATTTCCATAATGATATAAGTCATTTGAATGTGCTGTTCGATCACGACAAGGTCGAACGTATCCTGTTCAATCTCCTTTCAAATGCGTTCAAATTTACGTTGGAAAACGGGGAGGTCAATGTTGCGCTGCAGGGGATTGAGCCCCCGGAGGCGGGAATCCAGTGGGTGGTGATCCGCGTGATGGACACAGGCATCGGTATACCGGAAGATCAGCGGCATCGGATCTTCGACAGGTTCTTTCAACATGCATCGGGGGATGCGGTGCTTAACCAGGGTACGGGTATCGGCCTCTCCATCGCAAAAGAGTTTGTAAAGATGCATGGCGGCGTCATCGGGGTGGAAAGCGAGGTGGGGCGGGGCAGCGTTTTCACGGTCCGCCTGCCCCTGCAGACAGTGACGGATCAGCAGGCTGCGTCATTGGACGAGGCAGGCTCACTGTCACAAGCCGCAGCAACAACGGATGAGGCGGCCGCTGCCGCCGGAATGTCCACGATCCTCCTGGTCGAGGACAACGAAGATTTCAGGTTCTATCTGAAAGACAACCTTAAGCAACATTACAGGATCATCGAGGCGGGCAACGGCAAAGAAGGCTGGCAGAAAGCATTGTCCGGCCATCCTCAGCTGATCGTCAGCGATATCAGCATGCCCCATATGGACGGCATTGCACTGTCGAAGAAGCTGAAGGCAGACAAGCGCACCAGTCATATTCCTATCATACTGCTGACTGCGCTGACAGAGGAGGCGCAGCAGCTGCAGGGTCTGGGAACAGGCGCCAACGACTATATAACGAAGCCCTTTAATTTCGAGGTACTGCATGCCAGGATAAGAAACCTGCTGATGTTGGGGCGCCATCTAAAGGACACGTATACCCGCCAGATCAGGGTGCTTCCGCAGGAAGTGAAGGTTGAGTCGGAAGATCAGCGGCTGCTGCAGGCCATTGTTTGCTGTCTGGAGGAAAATATTACCAGCTCCAGTCTCTCGGTGGAATTCCTCAGCAGACAGGTGGGCATGAGCCGGAGCTCCCTGTATAGCAAGGTGCTGGAGATCACGGGGGAAACCCCTGTGGAATATATCAGGTCCTTCAAGCTGGAAAAGGCCGCCGTATTATTGGAGAAAACCGGTCTGACCATTGCAGAAGCGGCCTATCAGACCGGGTTTACCACTCCGAACTATTTTGCCAGGGCTTTCAAGGCCAAATTCAACATGCTACCGTCCGAATTTGTCGCGCAAAAGCGGAAAGTAAGGCAAAACGATGGCGCTCAACAGTGAGGCCGATGTGGATTTTTTATACCTTTACCCTTTAACTGATGCAGATACCACGGTATGGAGAATCCAAAGGATGTCACCATTTACGACATAGCAAAGAATCTCAATGTATCTCCCTCTACAGTGAGCAGGGCATTGAATGATGACCCTAATGTCAGCAAAAAGACGAGAAAGAAGGTCTTCGAGACGGCTGTCCGGATGGGTTACCGGACTAATCTTTTTGCGAAAAACCTCCGACAGCAGCAATCTCTTACCATCGGGGTGATCGTGTACGAGCTGAACAGCAGCTTTATGACGCTGGTGCTGTCGGGCATCGAGAACGTCGCCAATGAGGCCGGGTACGGTATCATTATCATGGACTCTGCACAGAGTGCGGCCAGGGAAGTGGCCAATGCTCAAAGTCTTTTTCATCGCCGTGTGGATGGGGTGATCGCATTCCCGGGGCCTGACACGAAGGCGTTGGACCATTTCAAGCCCTTCACAGACAGGAATATTCCCCTCATTTTCCTGGACCATGCCGGTGGAGTGCAGGAAAGCACCTGCGTGGTCATCGACAATGCCATGTGCGGACAGATGGCTGCCCGGCACTTGATCGGGCAGGGATGCAGGAGAATAGCTCATCTTACTTCCACGCTTCAGCATGATATTTATGCTTTGAGGTACAAAGGTTTCCGGGCTGCATTAATGGAAAATGACCTGTCTTTTGATGAATCGCTCCTTATTACCGCCCCGCCTACAGAGGAGGACAGCGAACTGGCCGCAAAAAAGCTGATGAGCCTGCGGCCGATGCCTGATGGATTGTTTGTCACCAACGATCTTGCCGCCGCCGTATGTATACGTACCTTTCTGGACCAGGGTATCCGTGTGCCGCAGGATATTGCTGTGGTGGGCTTCAACAACGATGTCATCGGCAAGCTGATAAAGCCGACCCTGACAACCATCAATTATCCCGGCAGGGAAATGGGAGAGACGGCGGCCAGGAATCTCATGAATCATCTGAAGGGAGTGGGGAATATGAATAGTATCAGCATACTGACTGTACGGGCGGACCTGATCATAAGACAGTCATCCCTGAAAAAGGGATAAGTGAAATGCCACTTTTTTATCAATCTTATCAAAACGTCTCATTCTTCTGCGAAACAGCTTCGGCCGGAATGCATCTTTAGATAAAGGGGGTAAATTGGATCAGCCAGAAAAACCCGAATGCATGTTAAAAAAGAAAAGCGTTGCCGTCTACGATCTTGCAGGCAGAAGAACCAGGACCATCGGGGTTATTGTACCTAAGCTGGACAGCCATTTTATCACTTCAGCGCTGGAAGGCATTCACAAAGTGATCAGTGAAACAAGATATGACATCATCATTACACATTCCCAGGAGCGTATGGAGAAAGAGGCTGCGAATGTACGGCTGCTGTTTGACCGGTGTGTGGATGGTGTGCTTGCTTCGCTGTCCATCGAAACAAGAGATACTTCGCATTTTGCGCTCTTTAGGGATAAAGGGGTCCCGGTGGTCTTTTTTGACAGGGTAAAGAGGGCTTCCAGCAGCGATACGGTGGTTATTGACAATGCCGGTTGCGGTTTCCTGGCAACGGAACACCTGATCAGGCAGGGATGCAAACGCATAGCTATTATTACACCGGGCCGGGAAGGGGAAGCATATGCGCAACGTTACAAAGGGTTCCGCCAGGCGTTGGAGAAGTATAATATGACATTTTCAAAAGAGTTCCATATCGCTGCCGGTGGCGATATGGACTGCGGGATAGATGCTGCGCACCAGGTTTTGCGGCTCAGACCTTTGCCGGATGGTCTGTTTATCACCAATGACATGGCGGCCGCCGTATGTATGCAAATACTGAATGAGGCGGGTATACGCGTACCTGACGATATAGCCATCGTGGGGTTTAATAATGATCCTGTGGGGAGACTGATCACCCCTGCACTTACAACCATCGACTATCCGGGATTTGAGATAGGCAGGACGGCGGCAGCCAGTCTGCTGGACCATTTATCCGGCAGGAAAAAGGCTGAGCGTGGGAGCACGTCTATTGTGCCCTCGGCTTTGATCGTCAGGGGGTCCTCATTGAAATGCCAGGCAGGCTGAACGTTAGTAACCGGCTGTGGCGTTTTTTGTCCCGATGACGCTGAAAAAAGATCTTTTCGGCTGTCCATGTCTGTCAAACAACAGGGGATAGTTGGTGCGGCCGCGGATGGGCCAGTCGTTCAGCCATGATCCGCTGTCATCCACGCCCCAGAATGTGATGCGGCTAACCTTTCCGCTGTATTTCAGGAAAAGCCGGAATAATGCTGCATATGCGTCTGCCTGCGTGCGTTCGACGGAGTCGGGTAGACCGCCTGGATAAGGGTTCATGTCGGCTTTGTATGCCGCCGTCCGGCCCACGTCGGCTGTTGTATTGTCCCAGGGATTGGGCAGCACTCCAAGGTCCAGTTCCGTAAACATAACTTCGATGCCCAGTGCGGAAAAGGCCCGGATGCTTTCTTCGATGTCCTTCATGGGAACATTGGCGGCCCTCCAGTGGCCCTGGATCCCGACACCATCGATGCGGACGCCGGCAGCCTGGATCTTTTTGATCAGGGCGATGGCGCCGGCCCTTTTCTTTGGCTGCTCGATATTGTAGTCATTGTAATAAAGCTTTGTATGCGGTGCGGCTTTTTGCGCCAGGCGGAACGCCTCCACGACGAAGTCATCGCCCAGCATTTTTAGAAAGACGGAGCTGCGCATTGTGCCGTCCTCGTTCAGGGCTTCGTTCACCACATCCCAGGAATACACTTTGCCGTCATAACGTGCTGCGACCGTGCTGATATGGCCGGCAAACCATGACCGCAGCGAATCGGCATCCTTTATCCTTCGCACGTAACCCGGCAGCTGGCTATGCCATATGAGGTTATGCGCATTGACTTTTATTCCCTGTTTCCGGGCGTAATCCACGAGCTTGTCGGACAAGTCGAAATTATATTGATCCCATTGGGGGTGAATGATCTCTGCCTTCATGATATTCTCCGGCGTCAGGGCATTGAACTGGGCAGGTATCAGCCGGGCGGCAGTAGTGTCCCTTTCTTCGATCTGACGCGTATTGATGGCGGCGCCGATGAGGAAATCGTTCCTGAACGTTGTTTTTAACGAGGCAGGCTGCGCAAATGATTGTGCGGCAAGGACTGTGCAAGCAATGACGGGTAATATTCTTTGTAACATACGAATGTGTTTATTAAGGCTGGGACAAAGCTAAAAAATAATTATTTGCAATCGGTTGAAATTTTATTAAATCTCCTTATTTTTGAAGTGTAGGTTTGACATTTATATAAAATACTGAATATACTGCATATATGCCCTTTGTCTGACCGGAGCGGCATTTTTTGAACTTTTACCCTGTCTGAACTGAAATTTTTGCAATCGGTATAAATATTGCTTCTGTATGAAACATCTGTTCCTTTTTCTAATGACGGCCCTGCCCTGGGGGTTGTCAGGATCCGCCCAGGACAATCCGTCGGATTCTTCAATATTTTATGATCAGGTCAGGACCTATATAAATCCTGTACTGCCGGGGGATCATCCCGATCCAACCATGGTAAAAGCAGGGGATGACTTTTATCATTGCGGTTCGAGTTTTCATTTCACTCCTTATTTGCCTGTGTACCATTCCAAAGACATGGTACATTGGGAGGTCATCAGCAGGGTAGTGCCGCCGTCCCGTGCTGTGTTTGTCAACGACAAACCTTCGGCAGGCATCTGGCAGGGGGCCATCACCTATTTCTACGATTCCTGGTGGATCTATTTCTCTTCGGGGGGGCAGTGGTTCTGCAAAGCTGCATCGCCTTATGGTCCATGGTCCGAGCCTGTGAGGGTGCATACCAATCCCACTACGGGGGATCTGGGTTATGACAATTCCATTTTTGTGGATGATGACGGCAAGCCGTATATGGTCATCAAGAACATGCAAAAGGTCAATCGCATACAGGCTCTGGGCAGGGATGGCCAGCTGACGGATACGGTGATCAACCTGGACTGGATCAATGCGAAGCTGCAGTACAGTTGGGCCGAAGGCCCCGTAATGTGCAAGCGCAACGGCTTTTATTATTATTTCCCTGCCGGGGATGTATCCGGCGGTCAATATGTATTGAGGGCAACGGAGCTCACGGCGGACTCGACGAAATGGGTACGGTTGGGTGATTTCTTCAAGCCTGTGACAGACAAGACCACCGGCTTCCGCCGGCCTAATCATATTTCAGCCCCATTGCAACTGGCTGATGGGACATGGTGGACTGTCGGGCAGAGTTATGAAAAGCCGGACGGTGACGACTGGTCCGGTACAGGCCGGCAGACCGCCTTGTATCCCGTCATTTGGGAAGGGGACAGGCCCTGGGGGCTGGCGCCCGCGAGTACGCCCATTCTACGTCCCGCGTTGCAGCAGGGCGGCATTCCCTGGCGCAGCGTTCATTCCGACGACTTTGATTCGGATACCCTGGGTTTGGGGTGGCATTTCCTGACCCGAAAGGCGGCCGGGGCGTATTCGCTCGCTGCTAGGAAGGGATGGGTACGGTTGGCGCCGGACAGCGGCAGGACACATCTTATGCAGAAAGAGACAGACCATAGCTACGCTGTCATCACCCGTGTGGACCTGGATGCAAAGGATACCGCCGCCAAGGCCGGGATCTATTTATGCAACGGCGATCAGCATGTATTTGTCCGCTTGTATACGGGCTTCGATGGGAGCAAAAAGATATTCTTCAGCATGGATACCGCGATGAGAAGCATACCCAACAACAGCGGCTCAATCGTCTGGCTGAAGATTGTCCGGGAGGAGCATGCATTGACAGGGTATTATAGCAAAGATGGGAATACATGGACGCGGGTGGGCGCCCCCATCAGCGCCGTGAAACTGGATAAAGCGCAGCCCAACTTTAATTCATGGGTAGGCACCAGCGTAGGCCTGTTTGCTGAAGGCCGTCCCGCCGACTTTGATCTTTTTGTCTGCAAGGATGGCTTCACCCCGATGGCGGCGACTGCATACAGTAATTTTTACGGAGTTGAAAAAGTAAAAAGCGCCGGCGGCGAAATGGTGACCAATACCTCCGCTTATGGCGGCTGGCTGATGATCTCCGGCGTAGACCTGGGCCGCGGTAAGAACGGACCATTGCAGGTGAAGGTACAGGCATCGTCTGTCAAAGGAGGGGAGTTGGAGCTGTGGGTGGACGATCTCCGGACAGGCAAGAAGATTGCAACCATCCCCGTACAGGCAACAGGCGACAGCTGGGTCAGCTGTATTGCAAAAGTAAGCCAGGTATCCGGCTCCCACGATGTGTTTGTCAAATTCCCCGCCGGCATCGCCCGCTCCATCAGTATAAAAGATATTCAGTTTGTAAAAAAGAAATAAGGTTATGCTTTTTAACAGGTCATTGACCACATTATTCGCAGCGGTTCTTTTCTGTTCATCTGTCTTTGCGCAGGGCAGCCGTGCAGCGTCCGGCCCGGCAAAGCCCATCAGCCCGGATCTCTTTGGTATTTTCTTTGAAGATATCAGCTATGCTGCAGACGGAGGGCTATATGCGGAGCTGGTGCAGAACCGCTCATTTGAATATACCCCCAATGACAGACGGGGCTGGCATTCCCTTACCGGCTGGGAATATGTGACGGAGGGGTACGGATATGGGATGCTGGATGTAGAGACTTCATCGCCTCTCCATCCCAACAATCCGCATTACATCGTGCTGAAGGTAGAGGAACCGGGCCAGCAAGGTATTGGTGTGAGTAATACAGGCTATGACGGTATCTATGTGCGGAAGGGTGAGCGATACGATTTTTCATTATTTGCCAGGGTGCTGAACGGAGAAGCGATCCCGCTCGTCATTTCGTTGCGTGGGGCCAAGGGAGAAGTGTACGGCGAGGCGGCTATACGTGCGGAGGGTGACGGCTGGAAAAAATATACGGCGACGGTCACTGCCGGCAGTACTGATACGGCGGCAAGGCTGGTTGTCCTGGCAAAAGGAAAGGGCACGCTGGCCATGGATGTCATTTCTCTTTTCCCTGAAAAAACTTTTAGGAACAGGCCCAATGGACTCCGGAACGATCTGGCGGAGAAGATCGCGGAGCTTCATCCGAAGTTTATGCGCTTTCCCGGCGGCTGTCTTGTCCATGGTGACGGGCTGGGAAATATGTACCGCTGGAAGAATACCATCGGTCCCGTCGAACAGCGGGTGGAACAGCGCGATATCTGGAATTATCACCAGACAGCCGGGCTTGGGTATTTTGAATATTTTCAGTTCTGCGAGGATATTGGCGCCAAACCCTTACCAATAGTGGCGGCAGGCGTCAGCTGTCAGAACTCCGGAGGCACCTGGCGCATCGGCAGTACGGGACAGAAAGGCTTTTCCATGGAAGAGATGCAGGAATACATACAGGAGGTGCTCGACCTTATTGAATATGCCAATGGCTCCCCCACCTCCACCTGGGGTGCAAAACGGGCGGCAGCCGGGCATCCGGCCCCCTTCGGTCTGCAATACATAGGCATCGGCAACGAGGATAAGCAGACGGATGTGTTCCGGGACAGGTTTAAAATGTTGTATGAAGCGGTAAAGGCAAAACATCCGGAAATAACGGTGGTGGGTACGGTAGGCCCTTCTCCGGCAGGCGAGGACTATAACCTCGGCTGGAAATTTGCCGGTGAGCTGGGCGTACCTGTAGTGGACGAACACTATTACGAAAAACCCGAATGGTTCCTCACCCATAACAAGCGCTATGACAGTTATGACCGTGCCCGTCCAAAAGTATATGTAGGAGAATATGCATCATGGGGTAATGCGCTTTTCAATGCGCTGGCCGAGGCTGCCTACATGACAGGGCTGGAACGTAATGGGGACCTGGTCCGTATGGCTTCGTACGCGCCCCTGCTGGCCAACCAGCACCATACCTCCTGGAATCCCAACCTCATTTATTTTACCAATACGGCCATCCTCCCCACCGTGAACTATTATGTTCAGCAACTTTTTTCCGTCAATTCGGGAGATTGGTACTATTCCAATGCCGTCGCTTTCAGGAGCACCAAGGCTGGCGCTGACACATTACTGGCTGCCAGCTGCGTAAAGGACAGCAAAAGCGGTGATATCATATTAAAGATTGTTAATGCCGGCAATGAACCGGAGGATGCCTTTGTGCACCTGAAGGGCCTGGGCGCCCTGCAGTCACAGGCAGAGCTCTACGTGTTGACGGGCGCCCGGGATGGGAAAAATTCCTTTGAGGAACCCGCGCTGATCGCGCCGGCCAGGTCTGCACTTGTCGTTAAGGGAAGTTTCTCCTACAATGCGCCGCCTTATTCTCTGAGTGTAATAAGAGTACATGCTAAAAAATAGTATTATCATGAAACAATTGTCAGTCATTTTTACTTTCCTTTTGTGTGCCGTCTTCGGTGTGCATGCCCAGGAAAGGGTCACTCAAATGCCCGTGGGCTATGATTCCCTGCGCGCCAATATCCCTCACGGCAGGATCGACACCATCAGGTATGCTTCAAAAACAGTAGGGACTACCCGAAGAGCGCTGATCTATACGCCGCCGGGTTATTCCACAAAAAAGAAGTACCCGGTACTCTATCTCCTGCACGGCATCGGGGGAGATGAAAAAGAGTGGTTGACGGGCAGGCCGCAGCTCATCATGGACAACCTGTATGCGGAGGGAAAGGCAGAACCTATGATCATCGTCCTGCCCAACGGCCGGGCGATGGCTGACGACAGGGCAGTGGGAAATATCTTTGACAGCGCGAAAGTACAGGCCTTTGCCCGATTTGAACAGGACCTGCTGAATGACCTCATCCCTTATATTGAAAAGAAATACCCGGTGTTGCCGGACAGGGAGCATCGCGCTATTGCCGGCTTGTCCATGGGCGGCGGACAGTCCCTGAACTTCGGTCTTGGCAATCTTGACAAGTTTGCATGGATCGGCGGTTTTTCCTCCGCGCCTAACACGAAAAGGCCCGAAGAGCTGGTGCCAAATCCCGAAGAGGCAAGACGCAAGCTCAGGCTGCTTTGGATCTCCTGCGGCGACAACGACGGTCTGATCACCTTTAGCAGGCGTACGCATGATTACCTGGATGAGCATCAGGTGCCGCATATCTTTTATATAGAGCCCGGTGTCCACGATTTCAAAGTGTGGAAGAACGGCCTGTATATGTTCTCCCAGCTTATTTTCAAACCGGTGGATACAGCATCGTTCAAAAGTTACAGCGCCGTAGGCCTGCCTGCGTCCACCAACGTCCGGCCGGCAAAATATCCACAGATACTGCCGGATAACCGGGTGATCTTCCGCGTTAAGGCGTCTGATGCGCAGCGGGTACAGATCGATCTGGCAAAGAAATACGACCTGGCAAAGGACACGGGTGGCTACTGGATAGGCACCACTGAGCCTGTTAGTCCTGGCTTTCATTATTATTCTCTCCTGATCGATGGGGTAGCGCTGGCTGACCCTGCGAGCGAAACTTTCTACGGCATGGGCCGTATGGCCAGCGGCATCGAGATCCCTTTCAGCGGGGGAGGGTATTATGCCGTTCGGGATATCCCGCATGGAGATATCCGCATGAAAAGATATTTTTCGGCTGTAACCAATACCTGGCGAAGAATGTATGTATATACGCCGCCGGGCTATGACAGTCTGTATGAACAGAAGTACCCCGTTCTTTATCTGCTGCATGGAGGAGGAGAGGATGAACGGGGTTGGGCTACGCAAGGCAGGACGGACCTGATCCTGGACAATCTGATCGAAGAGAGCAAGGCCAGGCCCATGCTGATCGTCATGATGGACGGGAATGGCAGCGGCCCGGGCTTTGGCGAGGATTTTCTGCGCCAGTTCGAGAATGAGCTGAAACGCAGTGTCATCCCCTTTGTCGAGCGGAGTTTCCGGGTGGCGGAAGGCGCGCAGAACCGGGCGCTGGCCGGCTTGTCCCTGGGCGGTATCGAAACTCTGTATGCGGGTGTGCGGAACACGCAGATGTTCGGTTATCTTGGTGTGTTCAGCTCGGGCTGGATCGTGCCGATGCAGAGCGCTATTGCAGATGCGCAGTATGCCTTTTTGAAAGACAATACAGAGAAGGTCAATCATGATCTGAAGGTATTTTGGATCGCCATGGGCGGCAAGGAAGACATCGCATACAGGAACTGTCAGGTCATGCTGGGGAAGTTCGACCAGCTGAATGTGAAGTACACCTATTATGAATATCCCGGCGGTCATACATGGCCGGTGTGGAGAGATGATCTGTATCATTTTGCCCCTTTACTTTTCAGATAAAAAAGAATTGAGATGATAGTACGTATTGCTGCCATCGGTATGATGTTGTCGATATTATGCGGAAGCCATGTTGCTGCGCAGGATAAGAACTTTTATATCTTCCTCTGTTTTGGTCAGTCCAATATGGACGGCGCCGCCAGGCCCCGGCCGTGGGATACAGTCGTGGACGAGCGATTCCGCGTTTTACAGGCCGTCGATTGCCCTGACCTGGGGAGGGCAAAAGGGGAGTGGTACGTTGCAAAGCCGCCCTTATGCCGCTGTCGTTCGGGCCTGTCCCCCGCGGACTATTTTGGCAGGATGCTGGTGGATCATTTGCCGGCCGGCGTCAAAGTGGGGGTCATCAATGTGTCCGTCCCCGGCTGTAAGATAGAGCTGTTCGATAAGGACCATTACGAGTCTTACGCCGCTGCGGCGCCGGACTGGATGAAGAGCATGATCAAAGAGTATGGAGGCAACCCCTATGCTCGACTGGTGGAAATGGCGCGTCTGGCGCAGAAGGCCGGTGTGATCAAGGGCGTCCTGCTACACCAGGGTGAGTCGAATACAAATGACACCCTCTGGCCGGGGAAGGTTAAACTGGTATATGATCACCTGCTGAAGGATCTCGATCTTGACGCGAAGGATGTGCCCTTGCTGGCCGGCGAAGTAGTGAACGCAGACCAGGGCGGCGTTTGCGCCAGCATGAATAAAATTATTGCAAAGCTCCCCGAAACCATTCCGACGGCGCATGTCATTTCTTCCGCGGAATGTCCGGATGGTCCTGACAATCTGCATTTCAATGCGGCCGGGTACAGGATGCTGGGACGGCGTTACGGGCGTGAAATGCTTTCATTGCTGGGATACCAGGTGGCGGAGCCGCCCGCCGAACCACAACTGCAGATCAGCGACTCCGGCTATTTTGAAAAGGCGGGTGTGAATGTCATGGTGTTCAGCAGCCAGTACAACGGGATGTTCTTTGATGAAAAGACGGCAGGCGTGGAGCTCATCCATCATGGTGTGAGGACGGCGACGGGCGGGGCCGTCAGGCTTCAGCATACGCCGGAGCAGTGGGACCTTATCCCTGTCCTGGAAAGCCGAAAAGTTGACAAGCAACATGGTACTATCGAGGCTGTGCTGAAATACAGGGAATACAATTTTACTTCCAGGCTGGAAGTGACGGCAAAGGACAAAGGCATCGAGATCAGCGTTTATCTTGATCAGCCGTTGCCTGATCAGCTGGCGGGCAATGCCGGCTTTAATCTTGAGTTTATTCCTTCCGCCTATTTTGAAAAGACATATCTCGCCGACGGGAAGCCCGGGAATTTCCCCTTATATCCATCCAGCGATACCAGGATGGAGTCCGCGGATAAAAAGATACCCCAGTTTGCCGGACACACCACCTTCGACGACAGGGGGCGGCATGAGTTTATCATCCCTTCGCCGCTGGCCACCGGCCGGGATATGGTGCTGGCGCCTGAGGATCCTGAACGGAAAGTGCTGATCCGCAGCACGGATGCCGACCTCATGCTATTTGATGGAAGGAACCTGGGGCAGAACGGCTGGTTCATCGTACGCAGTCTGCTGCCGGCAGGCAAGACCGGCAAGGTCCTGAGCTGGTACCTGGAGCCAAATGCCATTCCCGGCTGGAAGCGGAAGCCCGTGATAGAATTCTCACAGGTAGGCTACAGGCCCGGACAGGAGAAGAAGGCGGTGATCGAACTGGATAAGGATGATATGGCCCTGAAAGAGGCGGTGCTGTACCAGGTCATGCCCGACGGCAGCCAGACAGAAAAGCTGCGCGGCCCTGTTCAGTCGTGGGGAAGGTATCTCCGGTACAATTATGTGACATTCGATTTTAGCGCTGTTAAAGACCCCGGCGTCTATTTCTTACAATACGGCAGTGAAAAGACGAATGCCTTTCGCATCAGCTCCGATGTATATGCGGATATCTGGCATCCCACGTCCGACATCTGGTTCCCCGTACAGATGGATCACATGCAGGTGAACGAAGCGTACCGTGTCTGGCACGGCGCGCCCTTCCTGGATGATGCTTTGCAGGCGCCGGTGAACCATCAGCATTTTGACGGATATAGCATGGGGCCGTCCACGCAGACAAAATACAAGCCATTGCAGCGCATACCCGGTCTGGCAGTCGGCGGCTGGTTTGACGCCGGCGACTTTGACATACAGACCGGCTCCCATTGCGAAGCCGTTCTGGCGTTGGTAGATGCCTGGGAAAAATTCAGACCGGGCCGCGATGAAACCTTTATCGACTATCCGTCAAGGTACGTGGATATCCATCGCCCCGACGGTAAGCCCGATATATTACAGCAGATCAGGCATGGCGTGTTGAACATGGTAGCCCAGGTGAAGAACATCGGCCACCCCGTGAGAGGGATCGTGGTACCCAACCTTCATCAGTATCATCATTTAGGCGATGGCTCCACAGAGACGGACAACCTGCCTTACAATCCCCGTCTCAAGCCCTATCAGTCGGATGGCAAGACCAGCGGTACGATGGACGACAGGTGGGCCTTTACGGAAAGGACGGTTTTCCTGGATTATTACACGGCTGCCGCGCTGGCCGCTGCCAGCAGGGCGCTGAAAGGTTTTGACGATACGCTGTCGGCGCAGAGTCTGTACTATGCACGCAAACTTTGGAAGGAAGATGACAGTCTGAGCCGGAAGGATACGTCCCGTTTTTCTATCATGTTCAGACGAAACCTGAAGACGACGGCGGCCCTGCAACTGTACATGACGACAAAGGAGGAGGCTTTTGCAAAAGAGTTCAGGGATGGTATCTGGCAGGCGCTGGACCGCAATGTTCAGTTCGGCTTGCTGACGGCCCTGCAGGCCTGTCCCTATATGGACGGGGCGTATAAAGACAAGCTGCGGAACTATGTTACCCGGTACAAAGACCTCAGCGATGGCTATACCCTGCAAAACCCTTATGGCGTACCGATGGCCAGCGGCGGCTGGGGCGGCAACGGCGGTATTGTCAACTGGGCCATCACCTGCTATTATGCGCACCAGCTCTTTCCCGATGTAATGAGCACGGAATATGCTTATCGTGGTGTCAACTATCTTTTTGGCTGTCATCCCTATTCGAATATATCCTTTGTCTCATCGGTGGGCACGCGTTCGAAGAAGATCACGTACGGCAACAACCGGGCAGACTTCAGCTATATCGCGGGCGGCGTTGTCCCCGGGATACTTATCCTGAAACCCGACTTCCCCGAAAATAAGGAGGATTGGCCCTTTTTCTGGGGAGAGAACGAGGTGACGGTGGGGATCTGCGCAAATTATATTCTGCTGTCCACTGCCATAGGCGCTCTGCAGGATAGTCCGGCCGTTACAGGACGGTGACGGGAAACATGAGTAATTGTTACTTTAATATTTTTTGATGAAGAGGTTATTATGCACAGCATTGCTGGGAATGGCAACGATCGCTCATGCACAACAGGATAAGTATCTAAAACTTTGGTATCGTCAGCCTGCGGGTACACGATGGGAGAGCGCTCTTCCTGTCGGCAACGGCCGTCTGGGCGCGATGGTCTACGGCAACGTGGAACTGGAGAATATCCAGCTCAACGAACACACCGTATGGAGCGGGAGCCCTAACAGGAACGATTATCCGGAGATGTTGGCGGCACTACCTGAGGCCAGAAAGCTTATTTTTGAGGGCAAACAGGCCGAAGCGCAGAAACTCCTGGAGCGTTCGGTGAGGTTCAGCAAATCCAGCGGGCAGATGTTCGAGCCGGTGAGCAGTCTCCGGCTGGCATTTGAAGGGCAGGATAATTATACGGACTATCGGAGGGAGCTGGATATCAGCCGGGGGATAGCAACGACAACCTATGTCGCAGGCGGCATCCGGTACACCCGGGAAGTATTTGCATCCCTTCCGGACCGGGTGATCGTCGTGAGGCTGACGGCAAGCAGTCCCGGCAGTCTGTCTTTCCGCGCCTACTATACCACGCCGGAAAAGAATGCGGAACGGAAGGCAACGGCCGGCGGAGAGCTGGTGATCGCGGGAACCACGATGGATCATGAGGGTGTAAAAGGTATGGTACGGTACGAGGGGATCACGAGGGTCAGGGTGGAAGGCGGGACGGTGGGCAATAATGACACGGCCCTTGTTGTCAGCGGCGCCAGCGTGGCGACGATCTATATATCGATCGCCACAAATTTTGTGAACTATCATGATCTCAGGGGTGATGCGCACCGTCTGGCCGAAGGTTACCTCACACGGGCGCTGTCGAAGGGTTTTCCTGCCATCGAGAAAGATCATGTTGTAGCGTTCGGAAGGTATTTTGACCGCGTGCAGCTGGACCTGGGAAACTCAGATAACGACAGCCTGCCGACGGACGAGCGGCTGCAGCATTTCCGTAACGTAAATGACCCTTCATTTGTCGCGTTGTATTACCAGTATGGACGATACCTGCTTATCTCTTCCTCACAGCCGGGCGGACAGCCTGCTAACCTGCAGGGGATCTGGAACGACAAATTGTTCCCACCATGGGATAGTAAGTATACGCTCAATATCAACGCCGAGATGAACTACTGGCCGGCAGAGAAGACCAATCTCACGGAAATGCACGAGCCTTTTCTGCAGATGGTGAAGGACCTGTCGGTCACGGGCCGGGAAACCGCCCGTATCATGTACGGCGCGCGGGGATGGATGGCGCATCATAACACCGACATATGGAGAAGCACAGGGCCTGTGGACGGTGTCTTCTGGGGTATCTGGAGCGACGGCGGCGCCTGGATGAGCCAGCATTTATGGGAGCATTATCTGTATAATGGCGATAAGGCTTATCTGGCATCGGTGTATCCTGTTATAAAGGGCGCTGCGATGTTCTATGTGGACGACCTTGTTGAAGACCCGGGGAATCACTGGAGGGTGATCAATCCGGGAACCTCTCCGGAGAATGCGCCGAAAGCACATGGCGGCTCCTCTCTGGATGCGGGTACGACGATGGATAACCAGATGGTCTTTGATATTTTTAGCACCGCGATCCGTGCAGCCGAGGTCCTTCATCGTCATGACGCTTTCATCGATACGCTGCGGATGTTGCGCGGCAAGCTGCCTCCCATGCATGTCGGCAAGTTCGGCCAGTTGCAGGAATGGCTGGAAGATGTGGATGATCCCAATGATCATCACAGGCATATTTCACATCTGTACGGGCTCTTCCCGTCCAACCAGATATCACCCTACCGCACTCCCGAACTTTATACGGCGGCAAGGAATACATTGATCCAGAGAGGTGATGTTTCGACGGGCTGGAGCATGGGCTGGAAGGTGAACTGGTGGGCCCGGATGCTGGACGGCAATCATGCCTATAAGTTGATACAAACGCAGCTTTCACCGCTGGGAACAAACCCCGAAGGCGGCGGAACGTATACTAACCTGTTTGATGCGCACCCGCCTTTCCAGATAGACGGCAATTTTGGCTGTACCTCCGGCATTACCGAAATGCTCATGCAAAGTGCGGACGGATCGTTATTCCTGCTGCCGGCGTTGCCGGATGCGTGGCCCGCCGGGAGTATCCGCGGGCTGCGGGCCAGGGGCGGATTCGAGATAGAGGATATGGAGTGGAAGGACGGCAGATTGACAAAAGTGGTGATAAGGTCTCTGCTGGGCGGCAACCTGCGGTTGCGTGTACCAAACGAGCTGCGGTCCGCCGGCGGCAGTTTGACCCCAGCTTCGGGGATCAACAGGAATCCTTTTTATCAAACGGAAGAAACATCCGCACCGGTGATCTCTCCCGAGGCGAAGCTCTCTGTGACCGCGCCGAAGCCGACCCTGCTGTATGATCTGCCGACGACTATTGGAAAAGTATATACGTTAACTAATCGCTAAAAAATGAAATCATTATTAATAGCGGGACTGTTATTTTCCGTAAGCTGTTTTGGACAAAGGCTGCCATTTCAAGACCCTTCGCTGAGCTCCGAAGAAAGAGCAAGGGACCTCATCTCCCGGCTGACCCTTAAAGAAAAAGCGTTATTGATGCAGGATCAGTCCCCCGCCATTCCACGTCTTGGTATCAGGAAATTCAACTGGTGGAGCGAGGCTTTGCATGGGCTGGCGAATAACGACAGTGTTACCGTATTCCCCGAGCCGATAGGCATGGCGGCTTCATTCGACGATACGTTGGTCTATAAGGTATTTGATGCTGTATCCGATGAGACGAGGGCCAAATACAATGAAGCGATGAGAAGGGGGCAGGAGAACAGGCGTTTTTTAAGTCTTTCCGTATGGACGCCCAATATCAACATCTTCCGGGATCCCCGCTGGGGTCGTGGTCAGGAGACGTATGGCGAAGACCCTTATCTTACGTCGCGTATGGGCGTATCGGTGGTGAAAGGATTGCAGGGACCTGCGGATGCAAGATACCGGAAGCTCCTGGCCTGTGCCAAGCATTTTGCAGTGCATTCGGGGCCCGAGTGGAGCAGGCATGTCCTGAACGTGAACAATGTGAACCCCCGGGACTTGTGGGAGACATATCTGCCTGCTTTCAAATCACTGGTGCGGGACGCGGATGTAAGGGAAGTGATGTGCGCCTATCAACGTTTAGAGGATGAGCCATGCTGCGGCAATAACCGGCTGCTGCAAACCATACTTCGCGAGGACTGGGGATTTAAATACATCGTCGTGTCCGACTGCGGCGCCGTCACGGATTTTTATTCCAGTCACAAGGTTTCCTCCGATGCCGCCCATGCTTCGGCCAAGGCCGCCCTGGCGGGAACGGACGTGGAATGTGTCTGGGCCGGATATGCTTTCGCCAATCTTCCAGAAGCCGTCACCCGGGGACTGATCACGGAAAAGGAGATCGACAAGCATTTATTGCGTGTATTGGAAGGACGTATGGACCTGGGTGATTTTGACGAGGATGCCCTGGTGCCCTGGACAAAGCTGTCTTCTTCGGTGATAAACAATCCGCAGCATAGAGAGCTGGCTCTTACCATGGCGCATGAGTCGATGACACTGCTGCAGAACAGGGGCAATATCCTTCCGTTGAGCAAAGGGGTGCGTAAGATAGCTATCATCGGTCCCAATGCCGACAATGAGACGATGTTGTGGGGAAATTACAACGGCAAGCCCATACGGACCATCACCATCCTGAACGGTATCCGGCGGAAGCTCAACGCGCAGTCGGTGGTTTATGACAAGGCCTGCGATCTCGTGGAGAATAAGGTGACATTGAGCTATTTTTCAAAAACATCGATAGACGGGAAACCGGGACTTAAGGCCAGGTACTGGAACGAGAGAGATATGAAGGGTGATATCGCCATGGAGATGCGGATATCCAATCCCTTAAAGCTGACGACCGCAGGGGACCATGAATTTGCATCGGGCGTTAAGCTCGTGGGTTTTTCGGCCAGTTATGAAACGGAATTCGAGGCGCCGGAGACGGAGGAGATCGTATTCAAATGCGGCGCCACCGGCCATTTCGAGCTGCTGGTCGATGGCGTCTCGCTGACTAAGTACAACAACTGGCGAACCCTGCCATCGAAGGTCCCTTTTAAGGTCGAAAAAGGGAGGAAGTACAGGATAGAGGTCCGGTATACGCAGCTGAACAACTGGCAGGCCAACCTGGAATTCGACTTTGGGAAAGAGGTGGACGTAGACTTCTCGTCACTGATCGACAAGCTGAAAGGAGTGGATGTGGTAATCTTCGCAGGCGGCCTTTCCACCCTGCTGGAGGGGGAGGAGATGCCCGTGAACTATCCCGGCTTTAAAGGCGGCGACAGGACGGATATCGAGCTGCCCGAGGTACAGCGTAATTGTCTAAAGGCATTGAAGGCTGCCGGCAAAAAGGTGGTATTCGTAAATTGTTCCGGATCAGCTATTGCATTGACGCCAGTGACGGAAAGCTGCGATGCCATTCTCCAGGCCTGGTATGGAGGTGAGTCGGGTGGGCAGGCCGTGGCCGATGTTTTGTTCGGCGATTACGATCCGTCGGGTAAGCTGCCGGTGACCTTTTATAAAAGCTCCAGCCAGCTGAAGGATTTTGAAAGCTACTCGATGAAGGGGCGGACCTACCGGTATATGTCCGACGCGCTTTTCCCTTTTGGATTTGGATTGGGCTATACCAGCTTTGCCATCGGGGATGCCGATGCCGGCAATAAGGTTGTGACGAAGGACGGCTTGCCGCTGGCCATACCGGTGTCGAATACGGGCAAAAGGACGGGGACAGAGGTTGTGCAGGTTTATATCCGGAAGGCAGGCGATAGCAGCGGGCTGTTGAAGACCTTGCGAGGGTTCAGGCGGGTGACCATTGCGGCAGGGAAGACCGCCGTGGCGACGGTAGCGCTTCCGTACAGCGCGTTCGAATTCTACAACGATGAAAAGCTGCAAATGATCGTTACACCCGGTGACTACGAGGTATGGTATGGCAACAGCTCTGCAGACAGGGACCTGAAGAAGGTCAACGTTACGGTGAGATAAGCGTGTAAATTTGCGATATTATGAGAAAAAATATAGGGGTGCTGCTGTTATTGCTGGCCGGACGTCATGCCGTCGCTCAGCAGTTGCGGATAGAGTCGCCGAACCACCGGATAGTTGCAGGGCTTTATTGCGTGCAGGGCGCCGACAGGGGCGAATGGTATCTTGAACTGTCCGGCATGATCCCGCGGATCTCGCTGGGGCTGGCACGTAATGATCAGGCATTTTGGAAAGATCTTCGGTTCGTCAGGGCGGGAAAGACGGTGCCGGTGGACGAACAGTATACTGTCGTGCACGGGAAGCGGTCCCTTTGCAGGAACAGGGCCAATGAGGTGACCGTACTATACGAGAATGAGCAACGGTCGAAGATGGAACTGGTGATCAGAGCATATGACGACGGGCTGGCCTTTCGCTACCGGTTTCCCGACGGGAAGGACTCGGTCATCGTAAAAGAAGAAATGACAGCCTATACCATTGCGCCGGGGACTGCGCGTTGGCTGGAGAAATGGAACCCTGCCAATGAAGGGCTATACAAGGCGATGAAGGACGACAGCGTCCGGCAGGAATGGTGTTACCCGGCCTTGTTTAACATTCCAGGCAGCGACAAGTGGTTCCTGATCCATGAGGCTGATGTGAACAGGACGTACTGTGGTTCGAAATTGAGCAATATTGCCGACGGCTCCACTTATAAGATCACGTTCCCTGATGCGGGGGATGGGAGAGGGCTGGGAGCTTCGTCACCTTCCATCCGGCTGCCCTGGCAGTCGCCGTGGCGGGTGGTCATTGCCGGTGGGCTTAGCGACATCGTAGGGTCTACCCTGGTTGAGGATGTATCGCCGTCTTCCAATCTGACAAGTACGGAGTGGGTCCGTCCGGGACTTGTCTCGTGGAACTACTGGTCGCACAATCATGGGACCAGGGACTACAAGGTCGTCTGTGCATTTACTGACCTGGCAGCAAGGATGAACTGGCCGTATACGCTGTTCGACTGGGAATGGGACGTCATGGGAAATGGAGGCGCGCTGGAAGACGCGGCAAAATATGCGCTCTCGAAAGGCGTGCGCCCCCTGATCTGGTACAACTCGGGGGGACCGCATACATATGTTATGGCTACTCCCCGGGACAGGATGCTGACGCATGAAAGCCGGGTGGAGGAGTTCAGGAAATTGAAACAGATGGGTTTTGCAGGCGTCAAGGTCGATTTCTTTGAAAGCGAGAAGCAGGATATGATCCGGTACTATCTGGATATCCTCGATGACGCCGCAAAAGCAGAGATGATGGTGTACTTCCACGGTTGTCTTGTGCCGAGGGGATGGTGTCGTACGTATCCAAACCTGATGACCTGCGAGGCGGTGCGCGGGGCAGAGTGGTATAACAATGGGCCGGATTTTACGATGGCTGCGCCCGAGCATAACTGTACGCTTCCTTTTACGCGGAATGTGGTCGGCCCCATGGATTATACGCCCGTGACCTTTACCAATTCCCAGTTCCCCCACGTAACCTCGTATGGTCATGAGCTGGCATTGAGCGTGATATTTGAGTCCGGGCTTCAGCATCTGGCGGACAGACCGGAAGGATATGACGGACTACCCGATGCGGCCAGGAGCTTTCTAAAGGAAGTGCCGAATGCCTGGGATGATACCCGGCTCATGGACGGTTATCCTGGACAGGATATCATCCTGGCCCGGCGCAAGGGTGATGGCTGGTGGGTGGGAGGGCTCAACGGTACGCTTAGGGAAACGACAAAAAAATTGAAGTTCGGCTTTCTGTCTGCCGGAATAAAATACAAGCTAACGCTGATCGCTGATGGAGAACATGATAAATTGCTTGCGACGAGTTACCAGGTGGTGGAAGGTTCCAGCGAGGTGGAGGTGAAGATGCTGCGCCGTGGAGGATTTGTCGCGATGGTGACCCCTCTTAAGTAGCTATTGGATAATTATCGAATTTTGTACATTTGGCTCGATATTGTTGAATTGTTGACAAGCCATCTGCCATATACTATGTATAAAAGAAGAGATTTTATAAAAATGACCGCCCTTGCTGCAGGGGCGGTTCCTTTTAGGGGAATTGCCGGTGTGCCTGGTAGTTTGAGGATTTCTGAAGGAGTGCAGGGGGGTGGACTATATGAGGTGTTTCGTGATCCGGAGAATAAATACAGGCCCTTTGTCCGTTGGTGGTGGAATGGGGACAGGGTGGTTTCTGAGGAATTGTTGAGGGAGCTGGATGTTTTGAAAGCCGCTGGTATCGGAGGGGTAGAGATCAACCCCATCAAATTCCCGGGTGAGGCGGATGATATGGGCGTTCCTGCGCTGACCTATCTTAGCGATGAATGGATAGATATGTTGCAGGTGACGTTGAAGGGCGCCAGGGAAAGGGGTATTATCTGTGACATGATTGTTGGGTCGGGATGGCCGTATGGAGGCGAGTTCCTGTCCAGGGAGGAGCAGACGCAGATGGTGGCGTTGGGTACGCGTGATCTGGCAGGCGGGCAGAAGGTTTCTGTCACGCGGAAGGAGCTGTTGGAGAGTGTGCATCCTTCCTTTTCGTCACCTTATGATGATCCTTTGAAAGAGTTGGTTGATGTAAGGTTGGTGCCGGCCCGGATGGAGGAGATAAAGGATGTTGTTTCTCTGGAAATGTCCGGGGATATGTTGGAGTTTAACGTACCGGAGGGGCCGCACGTATTGTATTACCTGGTGAAGATAACGGGTTTTATGGCTGTGATCAATGGTGCGCCGGGGGCCAGCGGTCCTGTGCTGAATCATTATGATGAGGGTTCGGTGCAGAAATACCTGGACAGGATCTCTTTGCGGCTTACAGCCAGGCTGGGACGTCTGGGTGATCATTTCAGGGCTTTTTTTACGGACAGTATCGAGCTTGAAGGCGCCAACTGGTGTAAGGATATGCCTGAACAGTTCCGGAAGCGGAACGGATATGATCTGCTGCCGTGGCTGCCGTTTGTGCTTTTTAAAGTCGGTGAGATGGGTAATGCGGTGCGTGAGGCTTATGGTGCGCAGTTCTCTGTGTCATTGCAGGGGTGTATCCGGCAGGTGCGGTATGACTTTGAGATGACGAAGCGGGCGCTCTTCCAGGAGCGGTTTATCAGGACTTTTGCCGCCTGGTGTACGAAGAATGGCGTGCAATCGCGGATGCAGGCGTATGGTATGGATTGCGATCCTATCGCTTCGGGGATGATGGTGGACATACCGGAATGTGAGACATGGATCTGGACGGATGCCATTGAAGATTTTGGGACGGGGGATTACCGGAAGGGGCGCAATTATACCATGATCAATAAATTTGTCTCTTCTTCGGCGCATTTGTCGGGCAAAAGGCTTATCAGCTGTGAAGAGATGACCAATACGGACGATCCTTTCCATGGGACGCTGGAGCGGATCAAACTGGCGGGGGATCAAAGTATGCTATCGGGTGTTACGGGATCGGTGCTGCATGGTTTTAACTATAGCCCTCTGGATGCACCTTTTCCAGGTTGGATTCGTTACGGTTCCTATTTTAATGAGCGGAATACCTGGTGGCCGTATTTTAAACATTGGGCGGATTATAAAGCGCGGTTGTCGGCAGTGTTTCAGCAATGCGATATGCAGGCGGGCGTTGCCGTGCTGCATCCGATGGCGGATATGGCTTCGCAATTTGGGTTTCAGCGTGACCCTTATCCCAATGTAGCGTATCCGGTCTATGTTCACAAGATATGGGAGGCTATTCATCAGAATGGGTATGGGTGTGATTATTTGTCTGAGGAGGTTTTGGCGCAGTGCACAGTGCGGGGCGGGGCGTTGGTTTATGGCCGGCGGGCGTATAAAGCGTTGTTGTTGCCGGAAGTGGAGACGATCATGCCTGCGACGGCTGGGGTGTTGCGCAAGTTTGCTGATGGTGGCGGGAAGATCATTTTTATCCATAAGACGCCTCATTTGTCGGCGGGGTTGGTGGATCATGATCGTCGATCGGGACAGATAAAGAAAGTGGTGGATGGGTTGTTGAGGAAGTATGCTTTGACAACGGGTGTGGTGTCGATGGATGAGAATGATATGGTTGGATGGTTTGGTTCGCTTGCTGCGAAGTATGGATTGACGCCGGAGGTGCGGATCAGCAAGCCTGTGGATCATGTCAGCACTTTGCATTATTCGGATGGGGTGAACGAGCTATTCTTTTTTGTCAATTACGGTGGGACGAAATCTGCCTCTTTTGAAGCGGTGTTTAACATGGGGGATAAAGAGGCGTGGTGTTGGGATGCGGAGACGGGAGAACGAAGACGTTGTAAGGTGATGTCCGGAGGGATGGAGTTGAAGCTGGGGCCGGCTGAGTCGAGGTTAATCGTGTTTGGGGCCGGTGCGGGGGATACGATGGACAAGGGAGGTGAAAAGGAAATAATAAAAGGTGAAGGGGGTCAGCTGGATGGGCGGCCGGAAGTGGGAGTGATGAGCAAGGGTGTGGCTGTGCAGGGTCCGTGGGAGGTGACGTTTCACCATGTTAATGGAGTGTCCCGGACGGTGACGTTACAGGAGCTGCGGGCATTTGGAGAGGATTCGGAGTGGAATTCATTTGCGGGAACGATCGAATACAGGGGGATGCTCAAGATGGACGAGCTGGATGGCCGGGTCTGGCTGGATCTGGGGCATCTGCGGGATGTGTCGACATTGGATATGAATGGGCGGCGGATGGGTGTACGATGGTATGGGGAGCATCGTTATGAGATCACGAGGGCTGCTGTGGCCGGAGATAATTATGTGACGATTACGGTAGTGACGACGCTGGGCAATTTTATGAAGACGCTAAATCACAATAAGACGGCACATGCCTGGACGGCACGTTCGCCTTATTATCCGGTGGGGTTGGCGGGGGTTATGCTTGTATCTCCTTGATATCCGTCAAATCCTGCGACCTTCCCGAAGCCCTTTTATTTTTTATAAAATCTTCTTTACCAATAAAAGGAATAACCACGCCTTCCACTTTCTCGTTCAAGCGATGTGCAAGCGCCTCCTTGAACTGTACACCATCAATGGCATTGAGAATATCGATGCGTACGGGAGGATACCCCAACTGAATGATCGCGTTTTCCCTGAGAAAGTCTTCTTCCTTAATACCCAGCCCACCAAATCCAAAATCCTTGATCACCTGCTGCATTTTTGCGGCATTAGCCTCGCCTATATCGATCCAGATATCCAGGTCGCCCGTCTGCCGTGGTTTTCCATGCAGCGCCAGAGCGTATCCGCCAACCACCATATAGTCAACCTGATGCTTATTCAGCAGGTCAAGAAATTCTACGAAGTCCTTATTCAATTCCATCATGCTTCATTTTGCTGATTTGGATTACCGTGCGGTCCATTTTTCTTTTCCATCCAGCGGCGCCCATGGATATAAAAGTAACCGCTGCCAATCTTTCGGTGGCAGGCCTGGAGAGCCAGTAGGAGAGGTCCTCCGTTTTCTCGTCATAGCCATGGACCGTTGTTTTCCGTATGACCCGTTCCATGCGGAAAGAAGTCTGCGCAGCCGGAGTAGGGATCGGCTGGGTCAATACCTGCTTTCGTTCTATCCTCACCTCTTCATTCTCATAAACTGTTTTAGCCTTGGACAGGTAGTTATTAAGTGTGTTATAGTTATATTTCGGATAACTTTTGGTGAACAGCAATAGATTGGAAAAGACCTCAATAAGACGATTGGTCCTCTTTTTCCATTGAACCACCACCACGCGTCTCGGGCGGTTTTGAATAGCATTTTTCATATACAAATATAACCTAAAATGACCAATATTGAAAACATATTAGTCATCAATCTATTCAAAGAATGGTACGCCCGGTATTGCATATTTTTTCATAGCGGCTTCGTTGATCTCCACCCCGATGCCCGGCTTGTCCGACACGGTGATAAAGCTGTCCTTTACCCATTCTCCGTCGTAAGTGACGATCTCTTTAAACATGGGTTGTGTATGAAAGTAGGATTGCCATTCCATGATCAGGAAGTTGGGGACGGATGCGCAGACGTGGGCGGTGGCCATGGCGCCCAGGAAGGAGGCCACCATATGGGGGGCGAAGGGTACATAATACAAGTCTGCCAGGTTGGCTATGCGTTGACCTTCTCCCAGACCTCCGCATTTCTGCAGGTCGGGCATGATGATATCCACGGCGCCTATTTCCATCATCTTTCTGAAACCGTAGGCCAGGTAGTGGTTCTCTCCTGCGCAGATGGGGGTGTTTGTCGATTGGGTGATCAGTTTATATGCGTCCACGTTCTCGGCCGGGATCGGCTCTTCCAGCCACATCAGGTTTAACGGTTCCAGTCTTTTTGCGATGGCCTGGGCGGTGACTGCGTCATAGCGGCCGTGCATATCGGCGCAGATGTCTATGTCGGGACCTACTGCTTTTCGTGCGGCGGCCAGTTGGTCGTACATGCGCTGCAGTTCGGCGGGGCTGGCTGTCCAGTTATACCTGTCGTACTTATGGGGGTCGTTAGCTTGGTCCAGATCGAACTTCATGGCGTTGAAGCCCATGTTCTTTGCTTTTGTGGCTGCCTCGGCGAAATCATCGGGTGTAGGCAGGCTGCGTTGGTACAAGGCTGTATCGCAGTATACGCGTACCTTATCGCGGAACTTGCCGCCGAGCAACTGATAGACGGGCAGGTTCAGCGCCTTGCCGGCCAGGTCCCAGAGAGCGGCTTCTACGGCGGAAAGGACGGCAACATACATGCCTGCCTGTGCTCCCTGGAAGAAGCCTGATTTGCGGATGTCTTCAAAGAGGCGGTGTACGTTGAGGGGGCTTTTCCCTTTTATACGTTCGCCAAAGTTTTTTACCAGGTAATAGGTGCCGGGGATGGCATCCACGCCTTCGCCGCATCCCCAGATGTCCTGATTGGTATAGATCTTTACGAACAGGCTGCCCTGGATATAGCCGCATTTTATATCGGTGATCTTCAGGTTGGAGGGTGCGGAGGTTTTTGGGGTGCGGTCTACTGTCTGTTCGAATGATGCGAGCGGGGCCATGGCGGCAGCTGTGGCTGCTGCGGCGGTTTTGGTCAGAAATGATCTGCGAGAGGTAATATTTTTCATGTGTTCGTTTTTGTATTTAGCTCCATTGTCTGTCATGCGAGCGGACGTCGTTCCATTGGGGTGTAGGCTCGAAGTAAGACTTGTCGGTGGGCAGCAGATGTTTTTTTATCTCTGTTTCCACCAGCTCGATGCCGAGGCCGGGGGCTGTCAGGGGTACGTTGGCGTATCCTTTTTCGAACAGTTTGCGGCCATCCGTGGTCTTTACCAGGCTTTCCCACCATTCGTTGTCGAGCGAGTGATGTTCCAGCGCCAGAAAGTTCTGTGTGGCGGCGGCGCAGTGGACATTGGCCATAAAGGATACGGGGCTGCCGGCGAAATGCATGGCCATGGCGATACCTTTTTCTTCGGCATAATCGCCGATGCGTTTGGTTTCAAGTATGCCGCCGGCTGTTGCCAGGTCGGGGTGTACGATGTCTACCGCGCCTGCGTCGATCAAGGGTTTGAAGCCGCTAAGCAGATAAATGTCCTCGCCGGTCAGTACGGGAGTTTCCAATGCATCGGACATTTTTTTGTATTGATCGGTGTATTCCCAGGGTACCATATCTTCCAGCCAGGCCAGGCGGAAGGGTTCTACTTTTTTTCCCCAGCGAATGGCGTTGTTCAGATCGAAATGACCGTAATGGTCGCTGGAAAGGGGTATTTCGTATCCTATCACGGAGCGTACGTCGCTGACGATCTGCGCCATGTCGTCCAGGCCTTTTTCGGTGATCTGGATGGCGGTGAAGGGGTGTTTTGTATTTGCGTAGTCCATATAGCCGCCCTGCCATTGGGCCAGGTTGCTGCCCCAGAATTTACGGTTCACCAGGGCGCCTTCCTTGTCTTTTACTTCGCCGATGGAGATATCCATTTTCAGCCAGGTCATGCCTTGTACTTCCAGGCGGTGTTTAATTTTTGCTTTGAACTCATCGAAGGTGGGGGCTTCGGGGGTATCGGCATAGAGTCTGACCTTGTCGCGGTATCTGCCGCCCAGCAATTGCCATACCGGTACATTATAGGCTTTTCCGCACAGGTCCCACAGGGCCATTTCCACGGCGCATACGCCGCCGCCTTGCCGGGCGGGGCCGCCGAACTGGCGGATCGTCTTGAACAGCATTTCCACGTTGCAGGGGTTTTGCCCCAGTATGCGGCTTTTCAGCATCAGGGCGTACCGTTCATCGGCGCCGTCGCGAACCTCACCCAGGCCGTAGATACCTTGGTTCGTATCGATGCGGATGATGGGGGTGCGTCCCACGTTTTGTATAATACAGTACCGCATATCGGTGATCTTCAGGTCGGACGGGCTGGAATAGCGGCTGACCTTTTGTGTGCTTTGAGCAAGGATGTCTTCGATGGGGGATAATGCGGTGGCGCCGCCGAGGGCGATGCCGCCCAGGATTGATCTTTTGAGGAAAGACCGGCGACTGTCAGCGGGCCGAGGGTCTTTTAGACCCAGTTTTGCCATTAATTTTTGTGACGGTGTCATAGTTATGATTTTTGTTTTTTGCGGGTGAATGTTGCTGTTGCAGTGTTGCGATGGCCTTGAATTCATCGAAAAGTTTGGTGCTGAGCTTTTCGAATATGCCGAAGTAATCGGCGTATACGGCATGGTGCTGTTTATCCGGCTTGTATACATCGGGCAGCTCGACAGTGCGGGCTGCCTCATCCAGTGATTTATAGATGCCCATTTCGGTGGCGCTTAACAGGAAGGCGCCAAAACTTACGCTGTGCGATCTTTGTCGCAGGCGGACCGGCATATTGAACATATCAGCGATCATCTGCGTCCAAAAGGGAATGGTGCCAAAACTGCCGTTGACCGAAAGGCTCTTAATATTACGTTGTTCACCAAGGGTTTTGCCGATGCTGTATATTTCGTACAATATGCCTTCGATGGTCGCGCGTACGAAATGTTTGCGTTCGTGTTTGATATTCAGTCCGAAGTAGGCGCCCCTGGCGTCGGCGTTCCAGATGGGGGCGCGTTCGCCCAACAGATAGGGAAGGAATAACAGCCCATCCGACCCTGCCGGTACTTTGGCTGCCTCATCCATCAATTGTTCCATGCTGTTCTCCATGTCGTAGGGGTTGGAGAAGTCCCCAAACTGCCGGGTGAACCATTCGAAACAATTTCCGGCATTGTTGGTAGGCCCACCGGAGACATAGCAATCTTCGGTGAGCAGGTAGTTGAAGAAGCGCATTTGTTCGTCTTTCAAAACAGAGGGACCCATTACCCTTACCGCCCCGCTGTCTTCGATGGTGATGGTGGCTTTTCCCTCGCCTTTTATCCCGTCGCCAAGCGTGGCCAGACAGCCATCGCTGGAGCCGATGAGTATTTTTGTTTCGGCCGGCAGACCTAATGATTGTTGGTAAGCTTTTTTCAACCGGCCGGCGCTGGTAAACACGGGCGCCACGCCGGGTAGTTTGGCGGATGTGATCCCGGCATAATTCAATGCATCGGCTTCCCAGTCGACGGTGTGGATATTCAGCAGACCGGTGGCCGAAGCGATGCTGTAATCCATCATGTACTCCCCTGTCAGCTGGTGGACGATATAACTTTTTATAGACAGGAATTTACTGGTCAGCCTGAAGCGTTCCTTATCGTGCCGTCTGATCCATGCTATTTTCAACAGGGGTGACATGGGGTGGATGGGTGTACCTGTAGCTGCGTACAGGCTTTTACCAAGCGGGGAATCCCGTAGTTCCTGCGCTTCTTTTTTGGCGCGGTTATCGGCCCAGGTAATGGCGTAGCCGAGCGGGTTGCCATTTTTATCAACCGCGAGCACGCTGTGCATGGTGGCGCTGAAGCAGATGCAGACTACTTTGTGTTTGTGGGGATGTATATGTTCGTTCAGCAGATTTTTTAGCAAGTACAGGGTGGTAATAAATATCTGTTCGGGGTCCTGTTCGCTTTTGTCGGGTTCGGTATGAAAGGTAGGATGGTAGCCCTTCATCGAACCTATGACGCGCCCATTGAGGTCGAAGGCAAACACCCTTACTCCATATGTCCCTAATTCGATGGTTATAATGCACTTCATTTTAACGATGATTTATTGCGCAAATGATTTTTTCTGAATTCGCTTGGCCGGAAGCCTGTAAGTTTTTTAAACGTAGTGGAAAAATGCTGTGACGAATAGAAGCCTGTGTCCAACGCTATGTCCGTCACGCTGATCTCCGGCCGGCGCAGCAACTTAATGGCTTCGGAGATACGGATATTGATCAGGTAATTGATGGGTGAAAAGCCTGAATAGCTTTTTACTCTTTCATTGAACAGTGTAGTGCCCAGTCCCACCAGCGCCGCCATTTCTTCTACAGTCCATTGATGGGCGAGATTTCCACGTAACACTTCTTCGAGATGCATGAATGTTTTTGGGAAGTCGCGTCCGGAATGGTTTTGTCTGGTCATTTGCCGGGTGGCCTGTATCAGCAGCTCGGTCACCTGATGGTTGATACGGGCCTGGTAGCCTATTTCCTGGCTGTACAGTTCAGTGTGTATGCATTTGAGTATTTTACCGGCTTCGCTGAACCTGGCGAGTACGGGGGAATTGGTGAGTGATAGGATCTTGCCGATGGCGGCGCCTTCGCTTTCCGACAGACCGCTCCATTTACCCGGCAGTATATAGCCATCGGCGGCCTTTTGCATGCGCAGGTGGATCCAGGTGAAGGCGCCGATCTCCAGTACGCCGTTGTCGCTGCCGAATGAGGAGCCGGGCAGCACCAGGGCTACATCTCCGGGATAAAAGATAAAGGGCTGCCGATCGATGCGCCATTCGAACCTGCCATCTAAAACATAGTAGATCCTGACGCCATCCGTGGTTGTCGTGAGAAAAGTGTTGAGTTGGATCGAGCCATTCTTTTTTATGCCTACTTCCAGCATATGCGGGAACAGGCGCAATTCTGCCGAAAAACCTTGTTGTAGCACAAATTGATTCATATGGCTTGTTGCGGAGCGTGTATAAAGAAAAGAAATTTATCGATCAGTTATGTACAAAATTCAACACTGTTTTATTTTGGAAGTTTTTGAATGCAATTCCGGATAATTTGGGGCCCGAACGATTACTCATCAAAACAACTGGCTATATGAAAAAGCTGTTTTATGTACTTCTTTTACTGTTGCCTGCTGCAACCTATGCGCAGACAGTTACAGGCGTCGTATCGGATGGATCGGGTACAAAGCTTTCCCGTGTTTCTGTGGTCGTAAAAGGTACTTCGCAGGGGACTACCACAGACAATGACGGCAGGTACAGTCTATCTGCCGCGGCTAATGCCACGCTTGTGTTTACTTCAGTAGGGTATAAAGTTACGGAAGTGGCGATTGCCGGCCGCACAGTGGTGAATGTGACGATGCCCGGTGACAACCGGAACCTGGACGAAGTGATCGTAACGGCCCTGGGTATCAAGAGACAGTCCAGGGGATTGGGCTATGCCGCCACGAACGTTAAGCCTGAGGAGCTGAGCGTGAACCGTACTGCCAATGTAATGAATGCTTTGCAGGGCAAGGTGGCCGGGGTGAATATTTCTTCGCTTGGCTCCGGGCCGGGCGGTACTTCGAAGATCCGTATCCGCGGTCAATCGTCGCTGTCGGGGCAAAACAACCCGCTGATAGTGATCAATGGCGTACCGATGGATAACACCAACTTCAATGACAATGTGATATCCGTAAAAGGGGGTGGAGTATTTGCTGATGGCGGTGACGGTCTATCGAGCATCAACCCGGACGATATCGAGAGCATGACAATACTGAAAGGGGCGCCGGCATCGGCACTCTATGGATCACGCGCCAAGGACGGCGTGATCATGATCACGACAAAAACAAGGGGGAAGACAAAGGGCATCGGGGTCACCTATAACCTGAACTATACGAATGATACACCGCTGGATTTCACCGACTATCAGACCGAATACGGGCAAGGTGAGAATGGCGTACGGCCGACTACCCCGAATCCTACGTCGGGTGAATGGTCGTTTGGGGAAAAGTTTGCGCCTGGTATGACACAGGTCTTATTTAATAATCTGACTGTCCCTTATCAGTACCAGGGAAAGCGTATCGGCAAGTTTTACCGTCATGGTCAGAACGCCGCCAATACAGTAGCTTTTGAGACTGGTGGTGACAAAGGGGGGCTGCGTCTTTCGCTGAACAATACGGACAACAGGGGTATCATGCCCAACAATACTTTTAACCGAAAGAGCATGAACCTGGGCTTTAGTTACAACCTGTCGGAGCAGCTGACCCTGTCCGGCAATGTCAACTATTCGAGGGAATACAATAAGAATCCGCCGAACATCACCAACCAGGACAATTCTATTCCTACCACCCTGATGGCGTTGTCGACGTCCATGCCGTTGAGCGTGCTGGATGCGAATAAGTACAATGCGGCGGGTAATGAATATGTCTGGTCGAGGTTTACCAACCGGACCAACCCTTACTGGGTGCTGGCAGAACAGTTCCATAACATCAAGCGGGACAGGATCTTTGGGAATGTGGCGGTGAAATATAATATCCTGCCCTGGCTGAGTGTACAGGGCCGATTTGGACAGGATTACTGGAGCCGTGATGAAGATGTCAATAACTTCCCTACGGGTCAGGCTTCGCGGGCGGCTGCCCCTCCCGGCTTTGTGAATGGGTTATACACCCAGGAATCGCGCCGGTTTCGGGAGACTAACCTCGACTTCCTGGTGAACGCCAACAGGAAGTTCGGCAACCTGGAGATGAACGTGAATGCCGGCGGCAACCGTATGCGTAAGCGGTCGGATATAAACAATGTGGTGGTGACGGACTTTGTCATCAGAGGTTTGTATACGGTACAAAATGGAAGGGCGAAGGACCCTGTGTATACGTTGACAGAGCAGGGTGTGAATTCCATGTATGGCTCCGCCGAGCTGAACTGGAAAAGAACGTTCTACCTGAACGGTACGGTGCGTAACGACTGGTTTTCCACGCTGTCGCCGGAGAACAGGAGCATCCTGTATCCGTCGGTATCCGGCAGCTATGTATTTTCGGAGCATCTGCCAAATGCAGGCTGGCTTGACTTTGGTAAAGTGAGGGTAGGGTATGCCGAGGTCGGCAGTGATGGCGATGTAGCGCCGTATTCGAACCAACTGTTCTATACGGTCAATGCGAATTTTATCAATAACCCCAATGGCGTACCCGTGCCGGTGGGAACAAGCAATATCTTTAATAATGCTACCGGTACTGTGTTGCCCAACCCTAATCTGAAGCCCAGCCGCGTGGCGGAAACGGAAATCGGATTGGAGCTGCGTATGTTCAACAACCGGGTGAATGTGGACCTGGCGGCTTACCGGAAGATCACGAGCGACCAGATCGTGTCGGTACAGATATCGGATGCTTCGGGTTATCTCAATACGCCCATCAACAGCGGGAAAAGCAGCAATTATGGTTTTGAGGCCATGCTGAACCTGGTGCCTGTGCAAACCAGGACCTTCAAATGGGAATTTACGGCCAATACTTCCTACAACAAGACCAAGGTGCTGAGCATCGTTACCAGCAAGCCGGGTGAGCGTATTACCACGGGCACGCATGTCTTTAACGGCGAAACCAGGCAGGTGGTGGGTCAGGAGATCGGGCAGATCGCGGGTTACGGATATGCGAGGGATGCAAAAGGGCAAAGGATATTCCAGTCGAATGGATTGCCTCTGCGTACATCCGACTTTGTGCTGTTTGGCAGCGCGCTGCCTAAATGGGTGGGTGGTTTTCTGAATACCTTCAATTACAAAGGGGTGAGTCTGAGCGTGTTTATTGACTATAAGCTGGGGGGTAAGATGCTTTCCGGCACCAACTTCAACGCGGTGCGGCACGGTCTGCACAAAATGACGCTGGAAGGTCGTGCCGGGGGTGTAAAGAGCATGGGGGTGGATGCCGGCGGCAATCCCAATACGGCGGTGGCGCCGGTGCAGACGTACTGGGAACACCTTCGTTCGCAGCAGATAGTGGAACCTGTCATTTACAACGGCGGGTACTGGAAGCTGCGCCAGGTGAGCCTGGGTTATGATCTTACGAAATATATTCCTGCCAAATGGCCTGTCAAGGGTCTGAAGCTGGACTTTGTCGCCAACAATGTCCTGCTGATAAAAAAATGGGTGGACAATATCGATCCTGAAACATTTGGTTTTGGTTCTGATAACCAGGTCGGGCTGGAATCGCCCGGTCTGCCTACCACCCGCAGCCTTGGATTGAACCTGAATGTTAAATTCTAACAATTGCCTACCATGAAAAAGATATTAAACTATAGTTTATTTGGTGTTATTATGCTGGTGATGACGGGCTGTGATAAGGGTCTGTCGGACCTGAATGTAAATAAAACCAACCCGATTTCGCTGGACCCTGCTCTGCTGTTGAACCAGGCCATTATCAATACGTCATTCCCCGTGAAATCGCTGGTTTTTGACATCGGCATCGTGCAGCAGATGGTGTCGCCCAACGGCGGGGTGCTGGCCGGCGCCAATTTTAACCAGGACAGCCGGGATGTGACCACGGCGAATTTGTGGGCGACCTATTATCAGAGCGTGATCAAAAACACGCACGATGCCCTGATGCGTTCGAAAGACGTTGCGGGGAGGAGCAACATGTACAATATGGTGCGTATTTATCAGTCGTATGTTTTTATGATCCTGACGGATGAATATGGCGAGATACCGTATACGCAAGGCGGCGCGGGTTATTCAGACCAGATACTTTTTCCCAAGTATGACCGGCAGCAGGACATTTACCCGAAGATCATCCAGGAGTTGACGGACGCAGTGGCGGCCCTGGACCCCGGAGGTACTATCGAATCGGGGGATGCGCTGTATGCAGGTAACATAGGTCAATGGAAGAAATTTGCTTATTCCCTGATGTTGCGGGCAGGTATGCGTCTCAGTAAAATAGACCCTACCAAAGCGCAAAGTACCGTGCAGGCGGCTGTCGCGGGGGGTGTCATTACGAGCAATGCGGACAATGCCTATATACGTCATGATGCGAACTTTACGCAACCCATCGGAAGCACGCTCAACGGCAGTGAGGCAGCAAATTTTTATCTGACCAAGCCTTTTGTGGATATTTTGAAGAGTACGAGTGACCCGCGTTTGCAATCCATTGCGATCAGGTATGTAGGAGCTACCAGCGGGGCCGGTCAGACGGTGGCCGCCGGAACTACGGACCCCACCAAGCAGATAGGTATGCCGATAGGGTATGACAATGGGTCGATAGCAGGCGCAGTCCAGGCGGATGGGCTGGCGAGCTTTTATGATTACAGCCAGCTGGATCGCCGCAGGATGGTGAAGATATCCTCGCCCGTGTTTTTGGTGACGGCTGCACAGACAAATCTCTTATTGGCCGAGGCCCGTTTTAGGGGGTGGATCACCAGCGGTACGGCGGACCAATATTTTTCGGATGGTATCAAGGCGCATATGGATCAGATGGTGTCGTATGACCCCGGGTGCGCTGTGGCCGGCGCCGACCGGGATACTTATGTCACGGCCAATCCGTTGGCGGCCGGCACGGAGTTGGTACAGATCAATACGCAGTATTGGATCGCCTCTTTTCTCAACGGTCCTGAAGCATTTGCCAATTTTAGAAGAAGCGGCTACCCGGCCCTTACGCCCAACCCTTATGGACAGCCCAATAACCCGGATGTTCCGAATGGTACTTTTATCAGAAGGCTTACCTATCCTACTTCCGAGTTGAGTGTGAACACGACTAACGTGAATGAGGCGATCACAAGGCAGGGCGCTGATAAGCTGAGCACGCGGGTGTGGTGGGATAAGCCTTGATTGGTGAGGATTGAGTTTAACAGGGGGAGAAGTTTTAATAAGTGTTCTATGGAAAAAAGATTAAGAAGCTACGACTGGTTTGGCAAATCGGATAAGATGGGATTCGTACACCGGTCATGGTTTCGTACCCAGGGCTATCCTGACGATTATTTTGTGAACAGGCCTGTGATAGGTATCTGCAATACCTGGAGCGAGTTGACTCCCTGCAATGGTCACCTGAGGGATTTTGCAGAAGTGGTAAAACGCGGTGTATTGGAAGCAGGCGGTTTTCCCCTGGAGTTCCCTGTTACCTCGCTGGGTGAGACGGTGATGCGTCCCACGACCATGCTCTTCCGCAATCTGGCCAGTATGGATGTGGAGGAGAGCATCCGCGCCAATCCTATCGACGGTGTGGTATTGCTGACGGGTTGCGACAAGACCACTCCTTCCACGCTGATGGGCGCCTGCAGTGTGAACCTGCCTACCATCGTGGTGCCCGGGGGGGCCATGCTGAACGGGCGTTTTCGCGGGGAGTGCATCGGCAGCGGGACCTTTAACTGGCTTATTAAAGAGAAGCAGGGGGTAGAGAATTATACACCACAGGACATCCATGATGTGGAAACGGGTGTGGCCCGCAGTCAGGGGCATTGCATGACGATGGGTACGGCCAGTACCATGGCCTGCATGGTCGAATCATTGGGGTTGACGCTACCCGGCGCCGCCGCTATTCCGGCTGTGGATGCCCGTAAGAAAGTAATGGCGCAACTGAGCGGACGTCGTATTGTGGAAATGGTGAGGGAAGACCTGAGGTTGTCACGATTATTGACACGGGAGGCTTTTGAAAATGCCATTGTGGTGAACTCGGCTATTGGAGGGAGCACCAATTTTATCATCCATTTATTGGCTATCGCGGGTAGGATCGGCGTGCAGCTGACCCTGGAGGATTTTGATGTTATCGGCAGTCGTGTGCCACTGTTGCTCAACCTAAAGCCGTCGGGCAAGTACCTGATGGAGGATTTTTATTATGCCGGCGGACTGCCTGTGGTTATCCGGGAAATGGCTTCGTACCTGCATGGCGAGGCGATTACGGTCAATGGCCGGGGTGTCGCTGAGAATTGCAGCGAGGCGTCTTGTTATAACGAGGATGTGATCGCCTCTTTGTCGCGTCCTCTGCAAGAGGACGCGGGGATTGCGGTGTTGAAGGGCAATTTATGTGAAGATGGGGCGGTGATCAAGCCGTCGGCGGCCTCCCCCCATTTACTAAAGCACCGTGGGCGGGCGGTGGTGTTTGAAAGCATGGAGGATTATCATGCCCGGATAGACGACCCGGCGTTGGATATCGACGAGTCTTGTGTGATCGTTCTGAAAGGTGTGGGGCCTGTGGGTTACCCGGGCATGCCGGAGGTGGGTAATGTCGACCTGCCCATGAAGCTGCTGCAAAAGGGTGTAAGGGATATGGTCCGTATTTCGGATGGGCGTATGAGCGGCACGGCCGGGGGTACGGTGGTATTGCATGTGTCGCCCGAATCATCGGTGGGGGGTGTGCTGGCGCTGGTGCGGGATGGGGATATGATCGAGCTGGATGTGGCCGGCAGGAGGCTGCACCTGGATGTGTCCGATGAGGAGCTGGCGGTGCGCAGAGCGAGGTGGGTACGGCCGGAGCCCGCGGCGACGAGGGGGTATGTGCGGTTCTATATTGAGCATGTGCAGCAGGCGCATGTAGGTGCGGATATGGACTGGCTGCGGGGTGGTTCGGGGGCGGATGTAAAGAGGGATCTGCATTAGGCGGCTGTAAGGTCTTTTCTTATGCGAGAGAGAGCAGCTTATCGCGTACCAGCAGGCAGGCGCCCATGACACCTGCTTTTTCTCCCAGGATGGAGCGTTTTAGCAGGGTGTCGTTGTTGACCAGGCTCAGCGAATATTTATTGATGGCGCTTTTAACGGGCAGCAGGATAATATCGCCTGTCAGTGAAAGGCTTCCGCCAAGGATGATCAGTTCGGGATTGTAGAGATTGATAATGGTGGCAATGCCTTTGCCCAGCTTTTCACCCACCTGAGCGATCAGTTCGATGGCCAGCATGTCGTCGTTGTTGGCGGCCTCGATAATATCATCCAGCCCGATGGCTGCAGTCGAGGGATGTTTGCTGGTGACGCTGCTGCTGGCGCCTTCTTCCAGGTGCCGGATAAAGGTCCTGATCAGGGCGCTGCCGGAGGCTTCCGTCTCCAGGCAACCTTTTTTACCACAGTGGCAAAGGATCTCATTATCGAAGATCGGTATATGACCGAACTCCCCTGCAAAACCGGACTTACCATAATATAATTGTCCGTTGATCTGGATACCCATCCCGATGCCATGGTCAACATTAATAAAGAGGACATTCTTTTCTCCATTGACTACGCCGCAGCAGAATTCTCCATAAGCCATTGCGCGGCTGTCATTTTCCAGATAGGTATAGATACCGATCTTTTCTTCTATGACCCTGCTGAGCGGGGCCTCATTAAAATTAAAATAGCTGTAGCTATAGCCTGTGGTATGGTTGACCCTTCCGGAGAGGTTGATCCCTATTCCCAGGATCTTTCCGGGGCTCATCTTCAGATCTGTTATAAAATTCCTGACAATGGTGCAGAGCTGTTCCAGGGATGCCGGTGTATTGTCCAGCCAGTAGGGTAGTTTATCGGCGGTGCGGACCAGTTTTTTCTGGAAGTCCATCAGACCTATATTAACATATGTTTTTTTCACCTCCATGCCGATGAAGAAAAAGCTGTCGGGTTCTACTCCGTAGAGATTGGGTCTTCTACCTACCCCGGATATGGTCTTGCCAAAGTCTTTTATCAGGCCGTCTTTTATGAGTTCCAATACGATGTCGTTGACCTTTGGGGTACTGACATTGAATTCCCTGCTGAGGTCTGTGATGGTGCTATGGCCTGTGTTGGCCAGGTACGACAGGATCTGTTTTTTTAGCTGGAGGTTCTTGTAGGCGACCCCTGTCATGGTTTCGCTGTTCATTTCTGGAAAGGGGAAGAGCATGCTCCTGTCGTTCATGAAGTAAAAATATTGATTTTTATCGGGGTTAAGCTAAAAATTATGATTAACTCAATTGTAATTAAAATATTTTTTTAGTAATTAAGGTTAGTTTTTAAAATAAATTATATATTCACGGTGTAATAGAAATATTTTTTGTTAAGGTTCTGACTATTTATTGCCCAAACTAATTAAAACTGCAAGTATGAGACGTAGTACAAGCTCCCGGCCCATCTTCAGCGCCACATTTTTTCTGTCCCTGCTGCTAGGGCTTTCTTTCACTGCATTTTCCCAACAGTCCCTGATTGTCAGGGGTAGGACCATTGATGACAAAGGCCAGGTTCTGGCTGGTGTCAGCGTTATTCTCAAGGGTGGTTCTGCTGCCCAGGGGACGTTTTCTGATGAAAAAGGGGTATTTCAGATCACGGTGCCCAGGCTGCCTGCCGTGCTGGCGGCCACCAATGTGGGTTATCAGCCTGTGGAGATCACGGTTTCCACCACTGATGAGGCGGTGGTTGTTTTGAAGGCGGTAAGCGCCCAATTGAATGACGTGGTCGTCATCGGCTATGGCACTCAGAAAAGAGTGGATGTCACCGGCGCCATTGGTTCGGTGACCAACAAGGATATCCGCAACCTGCCGGTGCGCAGCGCCCAGGAAGCGCTGCAAGGCAAAGTGGCCGGGGTAGTGGTAACGCAGAGCAGTGGTAGTCCGGGGTCGCTGGGAGTTGTACGTATCAGGGGGATCGGGTCCATCAATGGCTCAAATGATCCATTGTATGTGGTGGACGGGTTGCCGCAAAGCAGTGTCAGCTGGCTCAATCCCAATGACATCGAAACCATGGACGTATTGAAGGATGCTTCCGCGGCGGCCATTTATGGTTCCCGTGCCGCGAATGGGGTGGTGATGATCACTACCAAGAAGGGGAGCACGAACGATGACATGCATGTTTCTTTTGACAGTTATACAGGCATACAGTCGGCCTGGAAGCGGCCTCATATGCTCAACGCTTCGGAGTTTATCCAGTATAAGGTGCGTGCTGCGCAGGCGGGGGGGACGGTGAGCTCACTCCCTGCGGAAATGAGCACGCAGGCGGGTATCGATCAGGTACTGCAATTTGTAAAAGATAATACAGGGAGCGCTGCGGGAACGGACTGGTGGAAACAGATCGTCAATTCCAATGCGCTGACCCAATCCTATACTATTGGTCTTAGCGGCGGCACCAAGAAGGTGGCCTTAGGCTCTACGCTGGGCTATATGCGTCAGAACGGGTTGATCGGTGGCTCCGACTATACGCGGATATCCTGGCACAACAACATGGATGTGAAGGTCAGCTCCCGGATCAAGTTCTCCACCAACTTCAATGTGATCTATGAGAAGAGAAGGAATGTGGATGAGAACAACCCGTATACGGGGACTATATTCAATGCCATGACGGGGGACCCTATTACGCCCGTATGGCGTAATCACCTGGTGAATGTTCCAGCTTTTACAAATTATACGAACATCATGAAAGGATACGAGGCCGACAATCCCTTTTCGCAGTATGCAGGCCTGATCTATTCCAATAAATCCAATCCTGTAGCCCAGATAGAGCGGATGCGTCAAAGCCAATATTCCTCCCTGGGTCTGAAGGGCGGGGCGGCCCTTGATGTAAAGATCATCGAGCCATTGAGCTTCCGGAGCAATTTCGGGGCTGATATTGTGGGGGGGCTTTCCCAGGGCTTTCTGCCGTCCTACTACCTGACGGCCTTTGACCAGGCTGCGTTGAATACGGTGAGCAATTCCACCAGCTACCAGAACTATTTTGTCTGGACCAATACCCTCACTTTTGACAAGACGTGGAACGATCATCACCTGACGGTGCTGGGTGGCTGGAGCGCAGAGCTTACGAAAGGTGTAGCCAATTCCGCCTCGAAGCAGGGGATCATCAACAATAACCCGGACCAGCGTATCATCGATGCGGGCACTGTGAACCCTGGGGCGGGGGGCTATACGTATTCCAGCGCGCTGAACTCTTATTTTGGCCGTATCAATTATGTTTTTGCCGGGCGTTATATCCTGGCCGGCAATATCCGCCGGGATGGAAGCTCGAATTTTGGACCGGGGCATCGATGGGGGACTTTTCCATCCGTATCGGCTGCCTGGCGTCTTACGCAGGAGTCCTTTATCAAGGATGCGGATATCAATTGGCTGGATGACGCCAAGCTGCGGGCCAGCTATGGTTTGATCGGCAACCAGAACGTTACCGTCAGTGGTGCTTACCTCTCTCCTTATGGCAATACGGGCTATTATTATTTTGGCGCGACGGGGGTTGCGGCGATGGGCGGCGGCCGTTCTGCCGTTGGTAATCCCGATCTGCAATGGGAGACTTCCAAACAGACGGATATCGGCCTGGACCTGTCGTTGCTGAAGGGCAAATTTATCGTCACCGTGGATTATTTTAACAAGAAGGTGGAAGACATGCTGGTGCAGGTGCCCCTGCCGTCGACCCTGGGTTTTCCCAATAATCCTTACGCCAATGTGGGCAGCATGCAGAACCGGGGATGGGAGCTTTCCGTTACGCACAATAACCATATCGGTGATCTCAGCATCGGCGTGACGGCCAATGTGTCCACTTTCAGGAACAAGGTCCTTTCCCTGGGTGGCGGTCTGCCTATCTATGCGACGGCCCATCTTGGGGAAACGATTTCCAAGACAGAGGAGGGCAAGCCAGTGGGGTATTATTTTGGCTATCTGACGGACGGGATCTTCCAGACGCAGCAGGAGGTGGACAAGAGCGCTCAGGCGGGGTTGTCATCGCCGGGAGACCTTCGGTTTAAGGATATCAATGGTACGGATGCGGCGGGTAATGTCACCAGGGGGCCTGACGGCAAGCTCAATGCTGCGGACCGTACGTTGATCGGCAATCCCTGGCCGAAGTTTACCTATGGGCTGACGTTGAACCTGGGTTACGGGCGATGGGATCTCAGCGCATTCTTTCAGGGTTCCCAGGGGAATGATGTCATGAATATCCTTCGTTATGACACGGAAGCAGGCACGGGCTATTACAATGCGCCGGCGGGCTATCTGCAGCAGGCGTGGAATGGTCCCGGCACCAGCAATACTCATTATAAAATCTCCAGTAATGCAGGTCTGAATACGAGTGTGTCCAACCATTTTGTTGAGAAAGGCTCTTACATGCGTCTGAAGAATACACAACTTGGATACAATTTTCCGGAGGCCTGGCTGAAGGCGGCCCATATTCCGCAGCTGCGTCTTTATGTAGCCGCGCAGAATCTGTTCACCATCACCAAATATTCCGGATTGGACCCTGAAATGGGTAATCCCGATCCCAAGCTGATGGGTATTGACCAGGGATATTATCCGCAGACCCGTACTTATATGATCGGCCTCAATGTAAAATTCTAACCTGCCAAAACAAATCATTATGAAATCATATACGCACATAATTGTCGTTGCTGTAGCGATGCTGTTTTCATCCTGTTCTAAAAGTTTTTTGGACAGGGCCCCGTTGGGGAAGCAGACGGAAGACAATTTTTATTCTTCCCGTAATGCGGGGATGAAGACGGTCGTCAATTGTTATATGGGATTTAATAACTTTTGGAACTTCCAGGCGGCGTTGGTGGAGCTTGGGAATATGGCCTCGGACGAGAGCGAGAAAGGAGGCTCCGATGCGGGAGATCGTCCTTTTGCGGCTGATCTTGGTTATGGACGCGCGCTTTCTTCGAATGAAACGCTTTCGGGGATCTGGGCGGCCTGTTACAGCAGCATCGGCAATTGCAATGCCGGGCTCGACAATCTTCCCAAGGCATCGCTGGTGGATGCGACGGGCAGCCCTGTTCCCGATGCAGATAAGGCCAGGTATATCGCGGAGATACGTTTTCTGCGTGCCTGGTATTATTTTGATCTGGCGAGGGTTTTTGGTGGTGTGCCGCTGGTGACCAGGACGCTTACGACGGCCGACAGAGGCAAGCTTCCCCGCGCCACTGATGCCGAGACCTTTAAGTTTATTACTGACGAGCTGATAGCCTGTACACAGGTGGCCAGTCTGCCTTCGAAAAAGGACATGCCGGCGGCGGAACTGGGTCGTGTCAGCAAGGAGGCGGTGTGGGCCACATTGGCAAGGGTATATCTTTTTTATGCAGGGACGGATAACTCGTTGTATGCGCTGGCTCGGGACGCTGCTAAAAAGGTCATCGATGCCAATGTTTATTCGCTGGCCACGAATTACCAGGACCTGTTTCTTCCCGGCGGGTACAAGTTGGATGAGAATGTATGGGCGGTGCATTACCAGGTGGACAATGCTTTAGGGGCGGTGGGAAGTTTTACCCCGTTGTATACCAATCCCCGGTGTGTGGCCGGCTATGGTTTTGACTGTCCTACTGAAAACCTGGTGGGCGAATATGAGACGGGAGATCCCCGTCTGCTGATGACGGTACTCGATCAGGGTGATGTTTTTCCCGGTGCGGGTGGCACCAACGATGTCATGGATTTTACGAGTGGCGCGGGGTCGGGGCATTTTGGGCGTAAGATATATCTCACTGCGGCCCGCCGTGGCAGTCAATGGGGCTGGCCGGGCAACGAATGGACATTTTACCAGATACGCTATGCCGACGTGCTGTTGATGTATGCCGAGGCCTTGCTGGAGAGCGGCGGCGATAAAAATGAAGCGGCCGGGTATATCAACCAGGTCAGGCACCGGGCCAATACCTCTTCCCACACGGATGCGGAAGCGGTCAGCCGTGTGAGGACCATTCCCAATACGCCGCTGCCGGATGTCCTGGCTACGGATGATCTGCAGAAAGCCGTCCGTCATGAGAGAAGGGTGGAGCTGGGTATGGAATATGGCCGTACCTATGACCTTATCCGTTGGGGGACATTGGTGAGCACGATGCACGACTTTTCAACGAAACCATATGCAAATGGAAGGGGTGCGGCTTTTAAAGCGCCGGCCTCGGGCAGATATCTTTTCCCTATTCCTCAGACGGAGATCGATCTATCCGGGGGCTCCATTAAACAAAACCCGGGATTTTAGTGCTATGATGACATCTAATTCGTCCTGCAGAATACTTGTAGCCGGATGCGGAAATATGGGCGCTTCGCATGCGCTGGCGTATCACCATATGGATGGGTTTTCCATCGTGGGGCTTGTATCCGGCGGAGACAGCAAGCAGGTGCTGAATGAGAAGCTGGGCGGTGCTTATCCTCTTTTTGCCGACTATGCGGAGGCTCTTGAGCAGACCCGTCCCGATGCGGTGTGTATTGCAACGTATCCTGACACCCATGAACAATTTGCTATCATGGCTTTTGAAAAGGGCTGTCATGTCTTTATCGAGAAGCCGTTGGCCGACACCATCGAAGGGGCGGAAAGGGTGGCTGCCGCCGCGAGGAAAGCGGGCCGCAAGCTGGTGGTGGGATATATCCTGCGTCATCATCCTTCCTGGGTGCGGTTTATATCGCTTTCGGGGCAATTGGGCAAACCGTTGGTCATGCGGATGAACCTCAATCAGCAAAGCCATGGCAAGACGTGGGCTGTACACAGGAACCTGATGAATAGTCTCAGCCCTATCGTGGACTGTGGGGTGCATTATGTCGATGTGATGTGTCAGATGACCCGTTGCCGGCCTACGCAGGTGAGCGCCATTGGGGCCAGGCTGACGGAGGAAATACCTGTGGGTAATTATAATTATGGTCAGCTGCAGATACGATTTGAGGACGGATCTGTCGGCTGGTATGAAGCGGGCTGGGGTCCTATGATGAGCGAGACAGCATTTTTTGTAAAGGATGTCATTGGTCCTAAGGGTTGTGTGTCCATTGTGGCGAGGGAGGCCGCCGGCTCGGGCAAATCGGATTCGGTGGAGGCGCATACGAAGACGGAGTCTTTAAGATATCATTCTGCTGTGCTGAATGCCGACGGAAATTTCCGGGAGCCGGACAGTTGGATCAACCTGGAGGATGAGCCGGATCATAACGAATTGTGCAGGCGTGAGCAGGCGTTCTTTCTACGCTCCATCCGTGAGGACCTGGATCTGTCGGACGCGGTGGAAGATGCAGTCAACAGTCTGCGTATTGTACTGGCTTGTGATGAATCTGTAAGGACGGGCCGGGTAATTTATTTAAAATAAAAAATAACATGACGCATCGCAGGGAATTTCTTAAACATATGGCATTGGCAGGCGCCGGTGTCGGCCTGTTGTCATCGGACGTACAGGCTGCTGCCATGGCTTTTGCCGCCCCGATCAAGGTGGGTGTGATTGGCCTGGATACAGAGCATAGCGTCGCCTTTACCAGGACATTGAATGATCCGCAGGCGCCGGCGGATGTTGCAGGCTTTCGTGTCGTGGCTGCCTTTCCCTATGGCAGCCGCGATATCCCTTCCAGCGTAGCCATGATACCGGGTTTTACGGAGGAGATGAAGAAGTTGGGTGTGGAGATCGTATCCTCGGTGGATGAGCTGATCAGGCGCAGCGATGTGATCCTGCTGGAGACAAATGATGGCAGGCTGCACCTTCAGCAGGCGCTGCCGGTGCTGAAGTCGCGCAAGCGGGTGTTTATCGACAAGCCGATAGCCGCGTCGCTGGCTGATGCGGCGGCCATCTTTGACGCTGCGAAAAAATATGGGACACCTTTGTTCTCTTCCTCTTCTCTGCGCTTTATGGACAGCGCTCAGTCGGTGGCTGCGGGAAAGATAGGTAAAGTGTTAGGCGCGGACGCGTATGGTCCGGCCTCCATGGAAAAGACGCATCCGGACCTGTTCTGGTATGGGATACATGCCATCGAAGCCCTGTACACGGTGATGGGAACGGGATGTAAAACAGTAACCCGATTTTACACGGAAGGCACCGATGTGGTGGTGGGTATCTGGGCTGATGGGCGGATCGGCACCTTTAGGGGGACCCGTACGGGGACCTATGATTTCGGGGGTACGGCGTTTGGCGAAAAAGGCGTGGCATCTATCGGTCCCTGGCAAGGCTACCGGCCTCTTGTGGTGAAGATCGCGGAGTTCTTCCGTACGGGGCAGGCGCCGGTGACGGCGGAGGAGACCCTCGAGATCTTTGCTTTTATGGAGGCGGCGCAGCAGAGCAGGGACCAGGGGGGTATTCCCGTGGCGCTGGAAAGTATGCTGCAGAAGGCGCGTGCCAAATAATTTTCTCAAGGCAACTTTTATAATACATGACTAAGAAGCAAATTGATCTCCGTGCGTACGCTGATCTGTACCGCGACAACCTGTTACAAAGCGTTATTCCTTTCTGGACCCAGCATTCTCCCGACCCTGTTTATGGAGGTTTTTTTACCTGTCTGGATAAAAAGGGCCAGGTATATGATACAGACAAATTCATATGGCTGCAATGCAGACAGGTCTGGACCTTTTCGATGCTGTACAACCAGCTGGAAGCCCGGCAGGAGTGGCTGGACCTGGCTTTACAGGGCGCCCGTTTTCTGGAAGCCCATGGCAGGGACAGTGAAGGCAACTGGTATTTTTCCTGCAGCAGGGAGGGCAAACCCCTGGTGCAACCGTACAATATTTTTTCCGATTGTTTTGCCTCCATGGCATTTGCGCAATTGTATAAAGCCACGGGGAAAGCGTCATACAAGGAGATAGCTCTTACGACCTTTCACCGTATACTGGCCCGGAGAAGCAATCCCAAGGGCATTTATAGTAAGGCCTTTCCCGGCACCAGGGATCTGCAGGGGTTTTCTCTGCCGATGATCCTTTGTAACCTGGTGCTGGAGATGGAGGAGATCCTGGACCCCAGACTGGTGGAAAGCACGATTGCGGATGGTGTCCATTCGGTCATGGATGTGTTTTATCAACCTCAATTCGGGTTGATCCTGGAGAATGTCACGCCTGCCGGGGGATTTTCCGATTCTTTTGAAGGGCGTCTGCTGAACCCGGGGCATGCCATCGAATCCATGTGGTTTATTATGGATCTGGGGAGCCGGGCGGGCGACAAAGACCTTATCAGGAAAGCTACCGATATCACGCTGAAGACCCTGGAATATGCATGGGATCCCCGCTATGGGGGTATCTTTTATTTTATGGATGTGAAAGGCCATCCACCTCAACAATTAGAATGGGATCAAAAGATCTGGTGGGTGCATGTGGAGACGTTGATCAGTCTGTTGAAGGGATACCAGCATACGGGCGACGAGCGTTGTCTGCACTGGTTCCAAAAAGTGCATGAATATACCTGGTCTCATTTTGTCGACGGGGAGCATGGGGAATGGTTTGGCTATTGCAACCGGCAAGGTGAGATATTGCTACAGGCCAAAGGAGGTAAATGGAAGGGGTGTTTTCATATTCCCCGCGGTCTTTATCAATGTTGGAAAACATTGAACGCGATAGAAGAAAAATATAAGGATATTGCATACGAGGTTAAACAGTAAAGAGCATGGCAATTACACCTGCACAAGATCTGACGATGTCCGCCGTGGGCGGCGAAGAACGCAAGGGGGCGTATACTACCGCCCTGGCGTCGCTGGCTGTATTGTATTTTGTAATGGGTTTTATCACGTGTCTGAACGATACGCTGGTGCCTTTTTTCAGGAGGGGGTTTAAGCTGACCTATGCGCAGTCCTCGCTGGTGCAATTCTATTTTTTTCTCACTTATGGCATCATGTCCATACCGGCGGGCAGGGTGGTGGAAAGGACGGGCTATAAGAAAGGGATGGTATGGGGGTTCAGCATCGCTGCCGGCGGGGCGCTTTTGTTTTTCCCCGCCTCGGCGTATCATCAATATGCGTTGTTCCTGGCGGCTTTGTTTACCATTGCCATCGGCATCGTGCTGTTGCAGGTGGCCGCCAATCCTTATGTGACTGCGCTGGGGCCGGCTTCGACGGCTTCTTCCCGTCTGGCCCTGATACAGGGGGCGGGCTCCATCGGAACGACGGTAGCTCCTCTTTTTGGCGCGGGGGTTATCCTGTCCCATTTGCATGAATCGCATGCTTCCAGTGAGGCGGTGAAATATCCTTACATAGGTATCGCCGGTCTGCTGGTCCTTATCGCGCTGCTGGTGTCCGCCCTGAAACTGCCGGTGATACAGCGGTCTTCTGCTGTAAAAGAGGGGGAGGGGGCTTCCCGGAGGGGAGTCTTTTCATTTCGTAACCTGCGGCTGGGGATACCGGCTATTTTCGCCTATGTGGGTGCGGAAGTGGCGGTGGGTACTTTTCTTACCAATTATGTAGCCGACACGCTGCATATCCCGGAGAACGAGGCCAACCGGTACGTTTCTTTTTATTGGGGAGGTATGCTGGTGGGGCGGTTGTTGGGGGCGATGGTGCTGCGGATGCTGCGTTCGGCGGTGGTGTTGAGCTGTTGTGCTACCGCAGCGATCGTCTGTGTCGGGATATCCATCTTTACGGACGGGAATCTGGCTGTGTGGAGCATGGTGGCGGTGGGCCTCTGCAACTCCATTATGTTCGCGTCCATTTTTTCGCTGGCCGTCGAAGGTCTGGGGTCTTATAGCATGCGGGCATCGGGCTGGCTTTCCACTGCCATCATCGGGGGGGCGGTCATGCCTTTTCTGCAGGGTGTCTTAAAAGATCATTTCAGCTGGAAGCCGGCATTTTTCGTGCCGGTGGTCTGTTATCTGTATATTGTATTCTATGGTTTAAACGGGCACAAGCCTTTTTTTAAAAAACATTAAACATTGCGTCATGGCGGACGATACATTATATCTGAACAATAAGGCCGGGGCACAGCAGACTTATGATGCTATTGTCATAGGCTCGGGGATCAGCGGCGGATGGGCGGCCAAGGAGCTTTGCGATCATGGGATCAAGACTTTGCTGTTGGAGAGAGGCCGGAATGTCACCCATCTCAAGGATTATCCAACGGCTCTGAAAAATCCCTGGGACTTTCGTCACCGGGGGCGGCTGCCCGACCCTGTACTGGATGAGAATCCTGTTGTCAGGAAATGTTATGCGTTCGGGGAGGCTACAGAGCACTTCTTTGTAAAGGACAAAGAGCATCCCTATATCCAGGAGAAGCCCTATGATTGGATCAGGGGCTATCAGGTGGGCGGCAAGTCCCTGTTATGGGCGAGGCAGACGCAACGTTGGAGCAAGTATGAGTTCGAGGCCCCCGGCAGGGATGGGTTTGCGGTGGAATGGCCCATTGAGTACAGCGATCTGGCGCCCTGGTACAGCCATGTAGAAAGATTTGCGGGTATCAGCGGCAACAAGGATGGCATCGAGAACCTGCCCGATGGCGAATTTCTTCCTCCATGGGAGCTGAACTGCGTGGAGAAACATATCCAGCAGCAGGTGGGTCAGCACTATACAGACCGGCAGGTGATCATTGGACGTTGTGCGCACCTGACTGCGCCGCAGGAAGTACACCGGCAGCAGGGGCGGGGGCAGTGTCAGGCCAGGAGTCTTTGTGAAAGGGGTTGTCCTTTTGGCGGATATTTCAGCTCCAACTCTTCCACCATACCCTGGGCCATGCGGACGGGGAATCTGACGCTCAAGCCGGATTCCGTCGTGCATAGCATTATTTATGATGATAAAAAAGGCAAGGCCGTGGGTGTCATGGTGATCGACAACCATACCAAGCAGACGACGGCCTATTATGCCCGTGTGATATTTGTCAATGCGGCCTGTCTGAATACCAACCTGATCCTTTTGAATTCCACGTCCGGAAGGTTTCCCAACGGACTGGGCAATGACAATGGGATCTTAGGTCACTATGTAGCTTTTCACAACTACCGGGGATCAGTAAGCGCAACATTTGACGGATTCTCCGACCATTATTACTATGGGCGTCGTCCTACCGCGGCTTTTATGCCATCCTTCCGGAATGTGTTCAAGCAGCAGACGGACTTCCTGCGGGGTTATATGGTGGATTTCTCCGCCGGTCGTTCCAGCTGGGACCAGGGTAACTGGACGGATGGGATCGGAGGCGCTTATAAGGACGCCATCACCGAGCCCGGCGGCTGGGGTGTATTTATGGGCATGCAAGGTGAGACGGTGCCCAAGTTTGAGAACCATGTCCGGCTGAGCAAGGATCAAAAGGACCCCTGGGGGATCCCGCAACTGATCACCTCCATTGGCTATGACGAAAATGACGACCGGCTGGTGAAAGATTTTTTGGTACAGGGGGCGGAGATGTTGGAAAAGGCGGGGTGTAAGAACATCAGCTCATCCGACAATCACCAGGCGCCGGGGCTGGATATCCATGAGATGGGCGGGGTACGCATGGGTAAGGACCCGAAGACTTCCCTGCTCAACAAATGGAATCAACTGCATGCCTGTACCAATGTCTTTGTTACCGACGGCGCTTGTATGACATCTGTAGGCAATCAGAATCCTTCATTGACTTTTATGGCATTGACGGCTCGTGCGGCGAACCATGCTGTGGAAGAACTTAAAAAAGGGAACCTATGATCCATCGGGGAAAGCCGGGGTTGCAAAGACGCAATTTTCTGCGACAGGGTTTGACGGGGGCGGCGGCTTGTCTGCTGGGGGGGAGGGCTGCGGCCGGCGTTGCGGCTGCTGATAGGATAGGGGGTAGTGTCCTCGGTGTCATTAAGCCTATCTCGGGGTCCTGGTTTGAATTTCAGCATCTGCTTCCGCAGGAAGGGGAGTATTGGGACCCTGCTTTAAAGAATTTTTCGGCCCAGCAATGGAAGGATAAGGTCACGGAGATGCGGGAGATCGGATTTCGTTACCTGGTGTTGCAGGAGATAGCCCTGAACGGCAAAACTTTTTATCCGTCCAAGCTGGCGCCAAAATTCCAGTTGGGTTGTGAGGACCCGCTGGAGGCCGTATTGTCGGCTGCCGATGCTGCGGACGTAAAATTTTTTATCGGTAATGATTTCTGGGATGATGTCCACAAGGGGGACTATCTGATGAAGGACCCGTCTATTCGTAAGCTCCGGGCCAGGGCCATGGAGGAAGTGGCGGAGAAATATGGACATCACCCCAGCTTTTACGGTTGGTATTTTCCCAATGAAGCGTACCTGATGCCCTATTTTGATGAGGCGTTTATCGACTATGTCAATGACTGCGCCAGGGTGGCGAAGACCCTGATGCCCGGCAGCGTCAACCTGATAGCGCCGTACAATATCAAGGTAGAGAAAAGCGATGAAAAATTTGTCCGGCAGCTGGAGCGGATGAATATAGAGATCATCGCCTACCAGGATGGTGTGGGAGTTGGTCATACCAAGCTTGGTGAACCGGCACGGTATTTCGAACATTTGTACCAGGCTCATCAGCAGGCGTCCCGCGCCAGGATATGGGCAGACATCGAGCTATTCTATTTTGAGGGGAAGACCCAAGGTAATCTTTTGCCGGCGGACTTTTCCCGTATCCTGCGGCAGATGGAGGATGTTTCTCCGTTTGTAGATAAGATACTTTGTTATCAGTATCTCGGGCAGATGAATAAGCCCGGAACGACGGCCTATGCGGGGCATAGCGACCGTCGTTCGGTGAAACTTTATGAGCAGTATAGGGATTGGCTGGGGAGGAGGAAATAGATTTTAGAATGATGGCCGAAAAGGCAGATATGGGGACGGTCTATTTTGCCTGAAATATATTATAAGGTTTTGACATCCCTGTCAGCCTTAATACTACTATCCCATGCGGGGGAACTTCAAAACTTACTTCTTTTTCAGTGGATGATGGATAGAGCTTGCTGCTCCACAAATCTTTCATGGTGTAACCTTTTGCCGCATCCAGCCCTATGCTGTCCACATTGAAGGCGATGGAAGATGTATTATCAGACCGGTTCAGCAGCGCAATAGCGACTTTCCCGCTGGTGGTAGAAATAAGCGGTTTGCCCCATACCTCCAAATCGCCCATGTCCTTTAACCTCCTGGCCTGGTAGACCAGCGGGTCCTGGTCTAATGCAATTATTTCCTTGTTTGTCAATATTCCAATCGTCTGTTTAGACATATTGCGCAGATCATTACCGGCAAGCAGTGGAGAGGTCATCATACACCACATGGAAAAATGTGTTTTGTCCTCTTCATATGTCATACCACGGCCTACCTGCAGCATGTCCATATCGTTGACATGACCGGGACCTGCATATTTCCAAAGGTCGGCATTCAGATCAATGATATGCAGGATCGATTCGAACTTGTTGCTGATGTCGCCTGAAATGCGCCATGAGTCTGCAACGGTTGTTGCCCATTTCCCGGGGAATTGCCAACGGCAAATATTATAGACGGCTGACGGCTTTATCCTTCTTATTTCATTGCTGATCTCTGTGTAACGAACTTGTTCGTCCAGGCCCAAGCCATCGCCGCCGCACCAGTCTACTTTTATAAAATCGTATCCCCATTTGTTGAGTATCATGTCCAGGTCCTGCACATCATGTCCGTAGAGACCGGAGCCTGCTCCTGTAGTATCCTTGTTATACATGCTGCCGCAGGTATTAATGCCTGCATCGCTGTACAAACCCGCTTTCAGGCCTTTGGCGTGAATATAATCGGAGACGGACTTCATGCCATTGGGAAATCGTGTTCTATGGCATTTAAGATTACCTTTTTCATCGCGGCCCCCAAAGTATCCGTCATCTATATTTACATATGTATATCCGGCGCTTTTCATTCCCGTGGATACCATAAAATCGGCCTGTTCCTTTATAAGCTTCCCGGAGATGTTTGTATAGAAGTGATTCCAACTGGACCAGCCCATGACAGGCGTTAGCGGCCGGTAGGTTTTTTTTGACACCTGGGCATCCAGCGTTACAGGGATTGAGATCAGATATAGGGCTACAACCAGAAATAGGGCCTTTTTCATTGTAAACGGGGATAAGACACCAAATTAAATGATTTTTTGATTAGCCAGGTATCAGGACCTGCGTATACTACTATTTTTTGGGTTTGTTTTTGAGTTCGGCCTTTTTTAAGTATACCTTTTTACCACGCCCGTCTACATAATAGTAATGTGAATTTTTGTCGATATAGATCGTCTGGCCTTCGGGTCCCACTTTTGATTTATATTTTTTGTCTTTGACTGCGGAGACGCCGCTTACGGCGACGTGGGCAGTGGCGTTACCGGCTTTGTTAAGGGCGGCGCCTACCTTGCCTCTTTTGGTGCTGTCCTTTTGGGACATGGCCTGGATAGACAGGCAGGATGCAAATAGGAGGAGAAAAGCTAATTTCTTCATTTTGATGAGTTTAATAGGTTTTGCCGGGGGTGAAGAAGCCGGGTAAAGGGGAGTCCGCAAAAGCTGTGCCGGGGAGCGGTGGAAAGTGCGGATATGCAAACGGATCTTATCAGCAAGTGAGGATTGTGGATGATCCCCATCATTTGGTTCTCTTTGTAAAGAACTAAAAAGTCCTTATTTTTGGGTGAGAGATCTAGTCAATGGAAGAATACAGAGTAAAAATTGAAGAGCATGCAGGGACGATGGAGAAATTGGGGCTATCGCCGGTAGCCGCCAGGGTGTATGTTTACCTTTTTTTCTGTCCTGACCATGAAGCTTCGTTTGACGAAATAATACAGTTTTTCGACGTAAGTAAAAGCGCCATCTCCAATGCCTTAAAGTATCTGGCGCTGGTGGATATGATAGAGGCCAGGACGAAGCACGGCCGCCGGAAGAGGTATTTCTCTCTGCGGCTGGATAATATGATGTCCGCCAGTCTGGCTGTATCCAAGTTCGAGATACTGAAAAATATGCTTACTGATATCCGGACAACCCGTAAAAAGAAGGATGCTTTTGCGAAGGACCTTCAGGATATCGTCGACTTTTTTAATCTGCTCATCACGGAATTTCCGGTGTTGCTGGAGAAATGGAAGAAGAATACCAAAGCGTAATTTTTTTTGACTCAAATGGTTCTTTTTGTTGAGAACTAAAAATACAAACTATGAATTCTATCGGTCCGAAAGCGTTGAAGCGTTGTTTTTTCTTTGCGTTATTTCTTGGCGTGCTGATCTTTCTGCCCGCACGGACCCTGGCTTACTGGCAGGGTTGGTCTTTTTTTGTCATTATGATCAGTTGTTGTTATGCAGCAACGATCTATTTCCTGAAGAAAGATCCTGCATTGGTTTCCCGCAGATTGAATGCGGGGCCGATATATGAGAAAGAGCCCCGGCAAAAGATCATTCAATCCATAACGGGCACCCTGGTCCTGGCGCAATACGTAGGCGGGGCCTGGGATTATCATATCCATGGTTCCTCAGTGCCTGCGACGTTGGTGGTGATCGCCGACCTGGGGATATTTACAGGTTTTTACGTCATATTCCTCACGCTCCGGGAAAATGGATTTGCTTCCGCCATCGTGGAAGTGGATAGGGGACAGCGGGTTATTTCTTCGGGGCCTTATGCCCGGGTACGTCATCCGATGTATAGCGGCGCTATCCTGCTCTTTGTCTTTACACCTCTGGCCCTGTCCTCATGGTGGGCGCTGATCCCCGGCGGTCTTCTTATTGCGGCTGTTATCTGGCGATTGCTGGATGAAGAACAGTTTTTAAGGAGGAACCTTGATGGGTATGAGGCCTACTATCAACGTGTACGTTACAGACTGGTACCTGGTGTCTGGTGATGGCGGGAGGTATCCATTTTGTCGTAAGGCCGACAGATGAGCCATTCAGGCAAGTAAATTGAGCCGTAAAGGAAATCGGCCACGGGGTGTATCTGCTGATCTTTGTGAGGTCAATTTATAAAATAACAACAATGACGACAATAACAAAGATAGCCCTGGGTAAAAATGGTCCGCTTGTATCAAAACTCGGATTAGGCTGTATGCGCATGTCATCCGTCTGGGGAAGCCGGGCAAATGACGAAAATGAAAGTGTCGCTACTATTCAGATGGCATTGGACAACGGCATCAATTTCCTGAATACCGGAGATTTTTACGGCAGCGGCCATAACGAACTGCTTGTAGGCAAAGCCATCAACGGCAGGAGGGACGACGCCTTTATAAGCGTCAAGTTTGGCGGCATCATCTACGGCGGTAAATTTCTCGGACTGGACCTGCGTCCTGTAGCCATTAAGAATTTCATCAACTATTCCCTGGTGCGTTTGGGCGTCGAGACCATCGATCTTTATCAGCCGTGCAGACTTGATAATAGTGTTCCCGTGGAAGATGTGATTGGAACTGTCGCCGACCTGATAAAAGAAGGGAAGGTGCGTTACCTGGGCGTGTCGGAGATCACCGCAGAGCAACTGCGCAAGGCCCATAGCGTATATCCTGTAACTGCATTGGAAATAGGCTATTCATTGGCCGATCGCCAGATAGAAAGCGGTCTTCTTCCAACGGCGAAAGAACTGGGTATCGGGGTTGTAGCCTTTGCCAATACGGCCGAAGGGTTACTTACCGGTGAGATGAAAGCGCCCCTTGCGGCGGATGACTACCACAATCATTTCTCGCGTTTTCAAGGAGAGAATCTGATAAAGAACCTGGAGAAGGTGGAAGTACTAAAGCAAATGGCAAAAGAAAAGGGATACACGCCGACCCAGCTGGCGATCGCCTGGGTGAACGCACAGGGCGATCATATCATGCCATTGGTAAGCATGAGCCGGAGGTCGCGTCTGCCGGAAAATATACAAGCCATGGGGATCGTCTTTACTCCTGAAGAGATGAAGATCCTGAACACGCATTTTTCGCCCGGCGCGATAGCCGGCGGCACGTACCTGCAGCGGTAGCGGGTTCTGGTAGTGGGCATTTTTTAATACCTTTATGTAGTGACGAATCCAACTGAAATACTCCCGGGGGTTATCTTTTATTCTTTTCTCTCGACCATGCGAAAAGAGAAAGTCTGTTTCCTGGAGCACAATACCCTGGTCTTGCAGGTGTCAGGTCATTTTACATGGGATAGCGCCGGTCAAAGGATCTCGATGAGGCGGGGCGAAATGTTGCTGATACGGAAAAATCAATTGGGAGAAATTACCAAGATGCCGCTGGACGGTGAGGATTACCAGACTATTATCATTCGTCTGCAAGAAGACCTGCTTAGGAAGATCGCCCTGGAGGAGCAAATAGAAATAGGACAAAAATACGCCGGTGTGCCCAATATCCTTATTCCCGGAAACGAGTTTCTGCATAGCTTTTTTCAATCCGTGCTCCCCTATGTTCGGCATCCGGAAGAAAAGATAACCAGTACGCTGGGCATACTAAAAGTAAAAGAGGCTGTACAATTACTATTGCATACCATGCCGGAGCTCAAGGCATTCCTATTCGACTTTTCCGAACCTTATAAGATCGATCTGGAAAAATTTATGCTCAGCAATTTTTATTTCAACGTCCCCGTTGAAAAATTTGCGCGACTTACGGGGAGAAGCCTTGCGGGGTTCAAGCGTGATTTTCAAAAAACATTTGGTAAGTCTCCCCGGCAGTGGTTACAGGAAAAACGGCTGACAGAGGCCCGCCACCTTATAGAAAAGAAAAATAAGAAACCATCTGCGATCTATCTCGACTTAGGATTTGAAAGTCTCTCTCATTTCTCGCATTCTTTTAAGAAGAGGTTTGGCAAGGCGCCCACGGAATGGGTAGAGTAAGTAAAAATGATCGTCGGGATTGATAAAATGTCCAGGCCAAAATAAAAAAGGTGTCAAATTAAACAAAGTAAAAATATTTATCTTATTATTACGGCCCAATTAGTTTTATATTGATTACCCGAACCCGATATAACGAAGAGTCTTCTTTGCTGGGATTGGTGGCGCAAGGAGACGAAATCGCTTTTGGAAAACTAATGCAGCAGTATGCGAACTTATTGGCTTCTCATATTTTCCGGCTTACCCACCACAGGGAACAAACGGAAGAAATTGTGCAGGATGTTTTTCTAAAGATCTGGCAAACCCGCGAAAGTCTTGCCGAAGTCCGGAATTTCAGAACCTACCTCTATGTCATCTCCCGAAACCAGGCCATGAATGCCCTTCGCTCCCTGATCCGGGAGAAAAAAAGGCAGGAACAATGGGAGAAAACCAGCGATCATTTTCATGATGATGAGTCAATTGCCGATGAAGAACGACAATACAGCCTGGTGGAACAGGCTATTGCCCAACTTCCCGCCCAGCAACAAAAAGTCTGGCTCCTCAGCCGCCGTAACGGCATGAAATACAGTGAAATAGCTTGTTGTATGGAACTCTCCGAAGAAACTGTCAAGAAATATATCCAGTATGCCAACCAGTCCATCATCCGCTATGTGGAAGATCATATCGGGCTGGCATTGTTAGGGCTTGTGGTTTGTCTCCAATAAAAAAATGCCGGGTGCATAGCCCCTTTTTCTGCTCGCTGGTGTCCTTTTGATAATATGGAAAGCAGCGAACAACAATGCAGGGAACTTTTCGACCGCTGGTATCGACAACAGCTAACTGATGCAGAACTTCCAAAACTGTGGGAGTTGCTGGCGGAGGCCGACCAAAAAGGAATACTTGAACCAATGATGAGGGAGGCTTATGAAACGCTACAAGCCGACCCCTTCTTTACAACCGACCGGATACGACAGTTATCCGATGCCATCACAGGTAGGAAGCATGCCAAGATCAGGTCTTTCCCGTGGCGGAAATGGATATCGGCCGCCTCAATTATCCTAGCCATCGGTATCGCAGGCAATTTTTTCTTTTCCGATAAAGGCAATCATAATACAGGCATCTCTGAAACCACCCCCGCTATACCACATGATGTTGGTGCACCGCAAGTCAATAGAGCAACTATCACGATGAGTAATGGCAAAACAGTGTACCTGGACAGCGTTACAAACGGAACGGTATCCACTATCGGCACTGTACGATTGGTAAAGCTGGATGACGGCAAAATCGCCTACAATGGCTCAACTGCGGAACTTATATATAACACGCTTACAAATCCCAGAGGCAGCAAGGTGATTGATATGATGCTCGCTGATGGCAGCCGTGTTTGGTTGAATGCCGGCTCATCCATTACCTACCCGATAGCATTTATCGGCAATGAACGTAAAGTATCTGTCACCGGCGAAGCCTATTTTGAAGTGACGCGAGATGCGGCAAGATCTTTCACTATTAATACAGGCAAGACGATCGTACAGGTATTGGGCACTCACTTTAATGTAAATGCATACGACGATGAGGCGGATATTAAAGTAACCCTTTTGGAAGGAAGTGTGAAAGTAGTGAACGGACAATCATCTTCGATCATGACACCGGGACAACAGGCGCAGGTTTCGGATCGGATAAAAATAATAAATGATGTGGCCCTGGAGCAAGTGATGGCATGGAAGAACGGGTATTTCCCTTTAAAGAGCACGGATTTTTCGACACTGATGAGGCAGATTGCCCGTTGGTATGATGTTTCAATAGTGTATGAAGGTGAGAAACCTGAAAAAAAATTCGGAGGCTCCATCAGCCGTGATGTAAATCTTTCTACTGTCTTACAGGCCTTGAAGGAAAATGGGATCCGGAGTAAAATAGAAGGTAATAAAATAATTATTATGGAATAAAAACTCTTTGTGTTGGCCTGAATGAAAACCGGGTAGTGTTACTAGCACTACCCGGCAAATAGCTTAGGTCAACCCGAATATACAATCGCCTAAGACTGCTTATTGTTTAACCCAAACTAAAACAAAGTTATGCCAAATGTTCTTTGCAAACGCTTGACCTTGCCCGATATTTTTGCCCGGGGTGACGGCAAGTGGACATCAACCAAAAAACTGCTGTTGATTATGAATCTCATAGGTATAATCCTGCTTTCCACCTGCCTTGCCGCAAGCGCCGGGGGGTATGCACAGAAAGTGACGATTTCTGTAAAGGATGCTCCTCTGGAAAAAGTATTTGAACAAATAAAACAGCAAACAAGGCTTTCCTTTTTGTGGGACGAAAAAACGCTGAAACAATCCCGCCCGGTGACTATCGAGGCAAGAAACGCCTCTCTTGAGCAAGTAATGGATGCTTGCGTAAAAAACCAACCCATTACCTATACCATTATACAAAATATGGTGGTGATAAAATTAAAGGATATGGGCCCAAACGAACAAACCGCCGCCGCGCCGCCACCCATTGATATTTCCGGCAGAGTGACGGATGCCGAAGACAAGCCCCTTTCCGGCGTTTCTATCTCGGTGAAAGGTTCTGCCATCGGTACCGGTACCGATGCCGCGGGTTTTTTTACGCTAAAAGGGATTGATGAAAACGCTGTCCTGGTATTTTCTTCGGTCGGCTACGAAACGAAAGTCGTGGCGCTTAAAAAAGAAACCGTCATCAATGTGGTGCTGGCCCTTAAAGTCGCCGCATTAAACGAGACGGTAATAATAGGATATGGATCTACCCGTAAAAGAGACCTCACCGGCGCGGTATCCACGCTTAACGTAGAAAAAGAATTTAAAAATATCCCTACGCCACGTGTCGATCAAATGTTGCAGGGCCGGGCAACGGGAGTTGACGTAAAGTCGGTGGATGGGGCGCCGGGATCAGGTACTACCATCCGTATCCGCGGCACGCGTTCCATCAATGCGACAAATGAACCGCTTTATGTTATTGATGGAATAATCGGCGCAGGTGACCTCAATAACATTAATCCTGCCGATATTGAATCTATCGATATTCTGAAAGATGCTTCTGCTGCGGCTATTTACGGATCAAGGGGATCGAATGGCGTTATTATCGTCACTACCAAACAAGGAAAGGCCGGAAAAGATCAGGTTAATGTATCTGCAGCTTATGGTTTTCAGCAACTGCCCAAAACACTTGACCTGATGAAAACCCGCGATTTTGCCAAATTTGAAGATGAAGCGCGGAAAGAATTCGCCAACTATCCGCCGTTGTATGCCAATGTCGATTCTATCGTAAACATCGTTGGTGAAGATGGCACCAACTGGACAAAAGCGGTAACCCATAAAGCGATCTATTCAAATTACAACCTTTCCTACTCCGGCGGGGGTAATGGATTGACCTACTACGCATCCGGCAACGTGTTGAAACAGGATGGCATCATCATTAACTCCGGGTACAAAAGATACCAGGCACATTTAAACCTCGATAAGAAATTTTCTTCCAGGGTCAAAACAGGCATCAATCTCAATATCAGCCGTGACCGCATCGACCAAACGCCTATTGAGCTGGGGTCCAGTCTTGGCTGGCGCGGGGGTATACTGGGTTTGCCACCTACGATGCGCGTATATAAAAACGATGGGAGCTTTGAAACGTGGAACCCCATCGCCATAGCGGGCGCGCATATCGATAACCCAGTGGCACAGGCCAAACTGTTAACGCTTTTTACTACTTCGACGAACCTGCTCGGAAATGCGTATGCAGAAGTCGAGATATTGAAAGGGCTTACTTTCAGATCGGGCTTCGGGACTATGATGTCTTCTTACCGGTACAACTACTATTCCCCTACCTATATGCCTTCGAAGATCGCGTTGAATACGCAGCAGGGCAGTGCGACGGCTAAGGCCGGCTCATCCGCTTACCTGTTAAGCGCCAATACGCTCAACTTCGATAGAAAAATCGGCAAGCAACATCATTTCAATATCACCGCTGGTTTTACGTATGAAAAAAGGAACAGCGAATATTTACAGGCTTCTGCAGGGGGACTTACGAATGATCTGCTGCAATACAATTATCTTAATGTAGCAGAGCAGTCTAACCGATCTATTTCCTCCTTCTACGATGAAAGTACGGTCGTTTCTTTTTTAGGCAGAGCTACTTATGATTTTAAAAACAGGTATTACTTCACCGCCACGGGCCGCTATGACGGCGCTTCCAATTTTGCAGAAAATCATAAATGGGCATTTTTCCCTTCCGCCGCTTTTAAGTGGCGTGTATCAGAAGAACCGTTCTTTCAACAAATGCGAATACTGGAAAAAGACATTATCAGCGATCTTGCGTTCCGTGTCAGTTATGGCGTATCGGGCAACCAGGGCATCGGCAATTATCAGTCGCTGGCTTCCATAGCCTCAAACTCCAATGGATATCTGTTTGGCAATAATTATTCCCTTGGGTATACGCAGGGTAATATCGCAAACAGTAATCTCACCTGGGAAACCACGGCACAGCTGGATGTGGGGACTGAATTACAGCTTTTTAAAGGAAGGGTTTCCATCGATGCGGATTATTACAATATGCGTACGCATAACTTGTTGCTCACCGTACAATTACCTAGCCAAACGGGTTATGGCAGCCGTCTGGTCAATTTAGGCAGAACGCTATCGCAGGGATTTGAATTCATGATCAAAGGCGATATTATCAGAACCAAATCCTTTTCATGGAACACGACAATCGCCATCTCTACCAACAAACAAAAGGTACTTGACCTGGGCTCATTGGTAAGAGTAGCGCTGGATAATAACGATTATGGCGGCATCACCAGTTATCTTGAAGTAGGAGCGCCGATTGGCGCCAATTATGGAGTGGAATATGCCGGCACCTGGAAGAGCCAGGCGGAAATCGACGCCGAACTGGCAAAACCCGCCGACAAAAGGACCTATGTTTCCGCCAGCGCGTATTATAAACCGGGAAGACCTAAATATTTCGATTATGTCAAGGATGGCCAGTACACCGTTGCCGATCAACATTATCTGGGTACACAAAATCCTACTTTATTCGGCGGCATCGGTAATACCTTCAGCTATAAGAAGCTCAGCCTCGACTTCTTCCTTCAATATGTATCAGGCAACACCATGTATAACCAGTTTGAATTCTTCCTTGGATCAGGGCAGTTCATCGCCAACCAGTATTCATATATGGTGAACAGGTGGTCACCGGCGAATCCGACATCGAATGTTCCCAGTGTGGAATCACGCGATAATGTCCCCAGCACCCGCTATCTGCACGATGCATCCCTGATCCGGCTAAAATCGGCACGGATCAGCTATGATCTCACCGGGTTAATCGCAAAAAAATATATGAAAGGTATCCAGGTTTATCTTGCCGGCACTAACCTGTTTCTCCTTACAAAATACAACGGGTTTGATCCTGAAGTAAATAAATCAGGCGAAAGTTCTACTATCCGGGCAAAAGATGACGGCACTTATCCCAACAGCAGAACGTATACAGCAGGCATAAACATCAATTTATAAACAGCAAAAGTTCATTAAGATGAAACCGAACGTAAAAAAAATTGTAAGCTATTTATACTTTGTAACGCTTATCTTACTAGCCGGGTGCAGCAAAAAACTGGAGGAGCAGCCAAAAACCTTTATTTCACCTGACCGGTTTTTTCAAAATGTCACGCAATGCACGCAGGCAGTAAAAGGCGTATATATCCCACTTAACGATATATTCGGACAAGAAAGCCTTTGGTTGACTACCGAGGCGGGAACGGATCTTACGGTAGGCAGTCAAACATATACTGAATCCAACTACACGTATACACCGGGCAGCCCGGGCACTTCATACGGCATGTGGAATAAACTGTACGTAGCCATTATAAATGCAAATTTTGTTATCAACCGGATCGGCAAATCGCCTATTGACGCTGCTGCCAAGGCAAAACTGATAGGAGAGGCGAAATTTCTGCGGGGCATGTTCTATTTTATGCTCAGCAATCTTTTTGGCGACGTACCGTACTATGAAACGGAAGTAAATGGTACGACCCTTGATAAGATCGGCTCGCTGGCCCGGACACCGCTGCCGGAAGTGCGGGATAGCATTATTAAAGATTTACAGTATGCTATTACCAACTTGCCGGTGTCTTATGCTGCCGCGGAAACGGGCAGGGCAACAAAAGGTGCAGCGCAGGCTTTACTTGCAAAGGTCTTCCTGTATAACAAAGATTGGGTCAATGCGCAAAGTACGGCGCAACAAGTGGTAGACGGCGGCCAGTATATTCTGCTGACCAACTATGCCAATTTGTTTGATGTCAATGGCGGGTTCAAGAATAATAAAGAATCTATTTTTGAAATACAGTACCGGCGTGATGCTGCCGCCAATATTAATTATAAAGTGCATTACTATTATACCTGGTACTTTCCCTTCCAGGTAGGCAATACATTCGGAGGTGTGGACTTCGGTACGACCACGCTCATCGGGTATGAACTATTATATCCCACCCAAAAAATGGCCAACCTGTTTGAGGCAGGTGATAAAAGGAAACCGGTAGTGGTTTCTTTTGACTATAACGGGCAGTCTTTTACGCGATTGCCAAAACCGGGACGCCCCTGGTTTGGTCCCAAGTTCTGGGACCTCCAGGCCAATGAACGCAACAGCGGGAAAAATTTATACTTTCTCCGGTATGCCGATGTAATTCTAACCCTGGCAGAAGCGATGAACGAACAAAATAATACGGCAGGCTGTATCACCGAACTCAACAAAATAAGAACGGATCATGCCGGGCTTCCGGATTTAACGCCGGGATTGTCGCAAGACTCCCTGCGCTCGCTGATACGAAATGAAAGAGGAATTGAATTTGTAGGGGAATTTCAGCGGAAATGGGATCTTGCCCGCTGGGGAATACTGGCACAATCCGTCCAATCAGCTCAAGGCACGGATAATACGCTGGCAGCAAACAATGTCAGGGAATTCCACCGGTATTTCCCAATACCAGCTGCGGAAATTGTCAAAAACCCTAATCTCACACAAAATACAGGCTATTGATCCAGGCAGACAATAAAATACTTTTCCATAAATAATAAACAATGCCATTAACGATCCCCCCGGCTATAAAAAAAAGCACTGTCATTTTCATCCTGCTGGCTTTTTTTAACAGGCCCATGTTCGCCCAGGCAAATACGGAATCTTACCTCGGCGCGATCAAACAGGAGTTAATAAAAGCGTGGCCGGGTAATCGAACTATCAACCTGGTTTTTCATGGCCATTCCGTTCCTGCGGGGTATTTCAAAACCCCTGTAGTAAAAACGTTCGATGCTTATCCCTCCCTGCTGGTAAAAAGGTTAAAAGCTATTTATCCCAATGCAGTCATTAATGTGATCATTACAGCCATAGGTGGAGAAAACTCAGTAAAAGGACAGCGACGGTTTAAGCGGGATGTATTGCGGTACAGACCTGATGTTCTATTCATCGACTATGCTCTTAACGACCGGTTCATTGTCAAAAACGACAGCATTGCCAGCCTGCGGGAATCCAAAAAAGCAATGGAAAAGATGATCAGGGCCGCGCAGAAAAAGAATATTAAGATCATTCTGCTTACGCCTTCCCCTGATAAGCGGGAGAATATTTTACAGCCGGACTGTGCGCTGCAACGGTTTACAACGCAAATCACGCAACTGGCTATAAAATATGACATCGGCCTGGCTGATGCCTTTTCCCGGTTTAAAGACCGGGTAGCCGGAGGAGAAGATATTGAAAAATATATGTCGCAGGTAAACCACCCTAATAAAGAGGGGCACCAGATCATTGCCGATGAGATCTCAAAATGGTTTGGTAACCTTCCGGTTCTTAATTCGACGGGCGAAAGATTGGTAAAATAAAAATATATGGTAAAAAAGGCTGTTTTACTTTGTTTATCTTTCTGTTTTGTTCAATCGTTCTTTGGACAGGGGAGAAACCGGTTTTTCTCAGACAGCAGTTTAATGTTGGTCGGATCATATTACTACCCTGAACAATGGCCTAAGGACAACTGGGCACGGGATTTAAAAAAGATGGGGGAGCTGGGATTCGACTTCACCCATTTCGGTGAATTTGCCTGGGCCGCTATGGAGCCGGAAGAAGGGAGATATGATTTTTCATGGCTGGATGAAGCGGTGAAAATAGCAGAAAAAAATCATCTGAAGGTGATCATGTGTACGCCTACTCCTACGCCACCCGCGTGGTTGACAAAAAAATACCCCGAAGTATTGATGGTAAATGATGAGGGAAGAACTATCCGGCACGGTGCAAGGCAACACGCATCCTGGTCAAGCAAAAAATACCGTGAGTATGTTGAAAAGATTGTAACAGTCCTGGCAAGACGATACGGCAATAACAAGGCTGTTTGGGGATGGCAGATAGACAATGAACCTTCTCATTATGGAAGCCCATATGATTATAATGTTTCTGCGCAGGCCAATTTCCGGCAATGGTTGCAAAAAAAATACAAAACCATCGATGCCCTAAATAAAAGCTGGGCCACCGCATTCTGGAGCCTTACGTATAATAACTTTAATCAAATAAGGATACCGAATGCAAAGGAACTGGTGCAACAACCCAACCCGCATGCCATACTGGATTTTAAAAGATTCACCGCGGACGAAGTAGCTTCATTTGTATTATTTCAGCAAAAAATATTACGTAAATATGTTTCCCCTCAGCAATGGATCACAACGAATCTTATCCCGGATTTCAACCCGGTGGACCCCAATCGCATGGCAGCGCTGGACATAATGACTTATACCAAATACCTTGTGGCCGGGTTTGAAATGGGCGAAGGCGAGCAGGGTTTCAGAATGGGATCAAGTACAAGCATCGGCTATTCCAATGATCGTTTCAGGCCTATCAATGGTTTATCGGGTGTTATGGAACTGCAGCCGGGACAGGTCAATTGGGGTAAATACAACCCGCAAACCATGCCGGGCACGGTACGCATGTGGATATACCATGTGTTTGCAGGCGGTAATAAGTTCGTCTGCAATTATCGTTTCCGTCAACCTTTGTTCGCGGGCGAGCAATATCATTACGGCATTTTAAAAACAGACGGCATAACTGTAAGCAGCAGTGGTGATGAATATATACAGGTCATAAAAGAATTGCACAGCCTGAAAAAATCATACCATCCGGGTACACCCGTGCCGCCCGCTTATGCTGCAAGAAAAACCGCTATTCTTTTTAGCCAGGAAAGCCAATGGGAAACAGATAACCAGCCACAAACCAACCAGTGGAATTTCATGAACCACATCATGAAATATTACCGGGCACTGCAGTCGTTTGGCGCGCCGGTGGATGTAATTGATGAGCATGCTGATTTTTCAGCTTACCCGGTGGTCATTGCACCTTGCTTTCAATTGCTGGATAAAGCGCTGGTAGCAAAGTGGAAAAACTATGTAGAACAGGGAGGGCATTTGGTTTTGACCTGCCGGACGGGACAAAAAGACCGGGAAGCGCATTTGTGGGAAGCAAAATTCGCCGCCCCTATATATGACCTCATCGGCGCAAAGGAGATCTCTTATGATTTGCTGCCGGAAGAACGCACCGGCCACATTAAAATGGGGGAGCAAACATTTAAATGGAACAATTGGGCCGATGTTATTGAAGCGGGTGATGCGGAAGTAGTGGCAACTTATAATGATCAATTTTATAAAGGCAAAGCGGCCGTTGTATTTAAAAAGATCGGGAAAGGTACGGTTACTTACATCGGCCCGGATACCGACGACGGTGAGTTGGAACGGGAAGTTTTGAAAAAACTGTATACGAATGCCGGCATCGGCTTATTAGATTTGCCGAAAGGCGTTGTGGTAGGATGGCGCGACGGATTTTGGATCGGATTGAACTATACCTCTCAACAGCAAAACATTCCCGTCCCCGACAATGCCACTATCATGCTGGGTAGTAAAACGCTGGCACCTGCGGATGTCGTTATCTGGAAGGAATAAGGAGCTGATGGCCAAGTTCAACAGTTTGTCACGGAGAATCTCAGCCAGGTTTTATATTGGATCAGGTAAAGTCGCTATATCGGTGAAAATATTTAATTATCTGATAATCAGCATATAAAGTGCGTGCCGAGGAGTGTATATTATTTTAATCAATCTATTTTGTTCATTAAACTTGCATGTACATGATTCATGTACATTATTAAAAAATGAACAAGACGTCTGGTTATATCGAAAATGATACCCTGGAGCAGGCTTGCCAGGCCCTGTCAAATGCAACTGGCGCCCACGTCAAAATATTGGCCCGAGAAATGGGGGGACCTCACCAGAACTTGCATCCAAGAAATACTATTCGATTCAAAGCCTACAAAAGGGTCAAGACAATAAAGAGAGCTATTCCTGCTGAGTATATCCATACTATTGAAGGTTTGGACTTTTTGTACGAAAGCAGACAATTTAGGTCCCAACAGTATTTGATATTCTGTTACTATTCGAGGGGAATAAACTTCAAGGACTTTGCATTGCTTAAGCACGGTGAGAATGTAAGCAAAGGGTATATTCGATATACAAGATGCAAGAATAAACGTCGTTATGACTTCAAATTGCATGCTAAGGCTCAGAAAGTCGTTGAAGTCTTTGAAAGCTATCCAAAGCAGAGTAATGCTGGTTATGTATTTGCCATATTAGATGAAACACATAATACGCCTAGAAAGATTGAAACAAGGATTGATAGCGCTTTGAAAGATTTTAATGAGGATCTGTTGTTGTTTGAAAAGATGACTAATTGCCCGAAGCATATCACTTCATATTGCATCCGGCACAGCTTCGCTACCTGTCTGCGGGATAAAAAGGTCGACATTGCGATTATTAAAGAGGCAATGGGACATGAAACGGAGCTTCAGACGGTGACATACCTGGATGAAATTAATGAGAGTGTTGTAACGGAGGAAGTTGAGAGGGCTCTTTTGTACTAAAACTCTTAGATTTGCATTTAGGCAGCAGATCGGCCAAATCAAGTCCTTAAATACGACCCTGTTGGTTTATTAGATGTTTGTAATTGTTTGTAGACCAATAAGATGGGGTAATTCTATTTCGGATTAATAAACACCAAAAATGTTAATTTTGTAGAAATGAAATCTGTTCATAGACATAGTAATAAATTATCCAAAGGTGAGAGGCTGGGTTGGAAGCCTGTTAAGGAGCGGACAGAGGTCTGCCTCACCCGTGATATGTTGGATGTGCGTGTCGTAACTCTTCCTACCGCCGAAAGTAATACAACTAATTCAAAGCGTAATTTACTGGTGCCTTGAATTTGATTATCTTGTTAAAACATTCGCTCTGTTCCTTTTTGTACAAAGGCTCCTTTCCACTCATGAAAAGGTTCGCCAAATAATTTTTTGAAGAATAGGTGCAGACTCGTGTCCATCACTTTGTCCAGTTCTTTACACTTTTCATTGATCATCGCCATTACTGTGTTATGGAGTAGCTTGGGTAGCGCATCGTTGACCTTATCGAGTCCTTCAATGTAGATAGGGTGAGCGGAGTCTTTAGGATCGAAGTCGGCAAACACTTTTTTGGCGGGATCACTAACCCTACCGGTTACGAGTATGGCGAGCTTGTCCGCATTGAATTTCACCTTGCGATGATGGAATCGCTGCGCGTGACCTGCTTCGAAATCGCCATCTTTCAATTCAAAGAAAATTACTTTTTCAAGCATCAACACTACTAGATCCACCTCTTCACCGTCTTCGGTCAATCCCCAAATAACATCTTTTTCAGGAATTCCTTGTTGCATAAGTTGCTGTGTGAGCCAAACGGTCATCCAATGGCTGCTTTTAATCATTGTTTTGGCTAAATCGGTGGGAATATACTGATTGGTGTTATTGGTTACAGAAAGTAGTCGAGCATTCAGAAGCGCTGACAAATGAGCTGGAGAAGCATCAGGCAAAGATTGTTTTCGATTTTTTAGGAATTGCTGCAGCAATGCTCGATGAGCAGGGTTGACAAGACATACGGCTGCTGCGATTTTTTCAACATTCGTAGCGGGTAAATGGTAGCCCACCTTAGCGCGAAAGGCATCGGTTCTCATGGAGGCAGTCGTGCGCAACCACTTTAGGTCCCAATGTCGATAAGTTCGCCCATCTATCTCTTCTTTTAAGGCATCGATGAAAGCTCGGGTAAAGCCACTTAGTAAGGTGAGCACACTGATGGAAGAGTTGGTAATGACGCCAGCTTCAATGCCGTCGTAGTAGGCAGTACGCACCACCTTTAGATAAAACAGGTGCTGACCTTGCACAAATACATCTGCCTCAAATCGAAATCGCCGGTCCCCATGGTGGCCGTTAAAACAAATCCAGTGGATACTTTTGTCATCTAGACCGATGTCGGCGAGTGACAAGATGGTCAGTTGGGATTGCCAATGCAGTGAACGCCAACCTTTATTGTTGAGATTTGCAATAATTCGAGCGAATTGCTGGGGTTCGAGGGTTATTTTACAGGCACAATTCAGTACAGAATTCATTATTGACTCGGTTTACAAATGAGCGTTTGACATTTTTACAGATCTATCGGAGTAAAATCTTTTATCGATCGTTTCCCTAGGATAGGAGTGAGTTCCGGTTGAAAAACATATTCCATATATTCTGTTAAATGACTGTATTTCCTGTCAAAGAAATAGATGGTGATGTTTGGGAGAATAGGTAAATGTGGCAAAAGGTCTAGCAAATACAAAGCTCTTGTTCTACCACTTTTAGTAAACGCTAAATGCTGTAAAATACGAGTACGGACGTTTTTTTTTACGCTGCCTACATAAAGGCAGGCGCTCGATTTGAAAGTGCTCGGTACGTGGCAAACATTACGGAAATCTGGGTGTTTGACACCGTGGTTAATGCGCGAATCAGATGATGTGATATTTACCTTTGTATAGGCCTCGAAAATACCTTTCCCTTGTTTTCGAGGTACAGAGAATGAATAAATGGATGGATGATTTCTTTTTAATTTAATCTCGGAAAAAAAGAGGTGTCCTTTCGATTCGTTACGGGTGGAGTTGCTGGAATGAATTTGTTGGACGGTGCCCCAGTCAATTTTCCACTGCAGCGGTTGAGGGAGTTGCAGTCGTTTGAGTTTTGATAATTCTTTGCACGGTTGTTGAACGCGGGTGGCAAAAGGATATTTTTCTTCAAGCATATGGGAAACGTTTTAACGACTAGTAGGATGCAGTGTTGGTACTTTAACCGTTCCTGTATATTCCTACGCATCGTGACCACCCATTCCTGTGATGCTGACCAGCTGTTCTCAGCATGCTGACCAGTGGTCCGAGGGGTTGTATTCTCGCGATATTGACCACCTGCTGGCTCAAAGCGCAGGATCATTCCTAGCATGTTGACCACCCCGCAAGGCTGACATTCTTGCGATATTGACCACCCGGAGGAGGGAGAGGGACTGACATTCCTGCAATGCTGACCACCTGTTGGGCCTGTTTCTGTAATCGTTTTGCTTTGCAGCTTTTACCTAAAAGTCTGCGGAGTAATGGCTGGAAAAACGATTATCATGAGCAAGTTGAAGCAAATTATCAGGCTGCGTAAGGAGGGTGTCGCCCTGCAAACCATTGCCAGGGCTGTATCGATCTCGCGTAATACCGTTAAGAAATACCTGCGGCTTATTGAAGTAAAAGGCCTGGAGCCGACCACTCTGCTACAGATGGAAGATACTGCCCTGGAGGCCCTGCTGGACGATCCGGACCCGGAAGAGCAGGAACGCCTGGGCAGCCTGGAAGAACTATTCCCCTACTTTGAACGGGAACTGACCCGGACCGGCGTTACCCGCTGGGTGCTCTGGGGCGAGTACAAGCAGCAATACCCTGCGGGCTTCAGTTATTCCCGGTTTTGTGCCCATTTTAGCCAGTGGAAGCGGAGCCGGTCGGCCACGCTGTTTTTTGAACATACACCTGCCGATAAGCTCTTTATTGATTTTACTGGTAAGAAGCTGTCTGTCGTGGACCCGGTCGCTGGCGAGGTAACCGAGGTGGAAGTATATGTGGCGATACTGGGTTATAGCCAGCTGACCTATGTACAGGCAGTGGCCTCCCAGCGTAAGGAGGATTTTATAGCCGCGACCGAAAACGCCCTTCACTTCTTTGGCGGGGTACCGAAAGCCCTGGTGCCCGATAACCTGAAGAGTGCCGTCATCAAGGCAGATAAGTATGAGGCGGAGTTGAACCCTGACTTCCTGGATTTTGCCAACCATTACGGGACCAGCGTACTACCCGCCCGCAGCTATAAGCCCCGGGATAAAGCCCATGTGGAGCGTGCAGTGAACATTGCTTACTCGCGGATCTTCGCCCCCTTGCGCAATCAGGTATTCTATAGCCTTAAAGCGCTGAACACCGCTATAGACGGGCTGCTGGATAAACACAACGGCAAAAGCTTCCAGCAACGACCCGTCAGCCGCCGGACGCTGTTCGAACAAGACGAAAAGCAGCTGCTGGCACCCTTGCCGGCAGACCGCTATGAGCTCAAAAGGTTCAAAGAGGTCACCGTCATGAAGAACGGGTATATACAACTATCCGAAGACAAGCACTACTATAGCGTTCCCTATCGGTATATCGGCTGCCGGGTGAAGATCATTTACTCGGCCACGCAGGTGTCTGTCTTTTACAACAAGGAGCGCATTGCTTATCATGCCCGCAGTTCAAAGCGGTATGGGCACTCTACCATACATGATCATATGTCTTCCTCTCACCAGTTCGTTAGTGAATGGAACCCGGATAAATTTATCGGCTGGGCAGCAACCATATCCCCGACCGTCAAAGACTACATCACCCATATCCTGGAAGTGGCTGCCTATCCGGAAACAGCCTACAGGAGCTGCGTGGGCATCCTGAGCTATGAGAAAAAGGTCGGCCGCCAGCGGTTGATACAGGCCGTTGAAAGAGCTACTTACTTCGGGGCATATAACTACACCATCATCAAAAAGATACTCCAATCCGGACTCGACCAGCTCGCCTTCGGCGAGGACACCTCGCCCGGTCAGACGCTGCCGGATCATACCAACATCCGGGGAGCAGCCGCCTATCAATAAATCCATTTACCAATCACATAAAACAACACCATGAGTAGTATTGTCCTCAACAAAATGGCCCAGCTGAAACTGCAGGGTATGTTACGTACTTATCAATCCCTGCTGGACAGCCGCCAGCATCAAGACCTGACCCACGACGAACTGATCAATACCCTGATCCAGGCAGAATGGGAAGACCGGGAACATAAAAAGGTGAGCCGTCATCTACGGCTGGCCCACTTCCGCTATGCGGCCAGCATCGAAGAACTGAACTTTGTCAGCAGCCGTGGTCTGGATAAAACACAGGTGCTCCGACTGGCCGATGGCAGCTTTATCGACAAAAAAGAAAATATCCTTATCACCGGGTCCACCGGCGTGGGAAAGAGCTATCTGGCCTCTGCCCTGGGGCACCAGGCCTGCCAGTTAGGCTATCGAACCCTGTATTTTAATGCCCAGAAGCTGTTCTCCAAACTCAAGATGATGAAGGCCGACGGCTCCTATGGCCGGGAGATCGCCAAGATCGAACGCTATGACCTGCTGATCCTGGACGACTTTGGCTTGCAGCCCCTGGATAACACCGCACGAATGATCCTGCTGGAAATTATTGAAGACCGACACGGTCGGAAATCGACCATCATTAGCTCTCAGCTCCCGGTGGGTAAATGGTATGAGATCATCGGTGACAGCACGGTGGCTGACGCGATCTTGGACCGAATGGTCCATACCGCTCACCGGCTTGAACTTAAAGGAGAGTCGCTCAGAAAGAAATAGAACCTTATTTTTGTACCACCAGCTCTTTACAAGATTACAGAACAGGCCATCATCCCCAGGTGGTCAGCATCGCAAGAACGATGGTCAGCATGGTAGGATTTTACAGTTCCTCTTAAAGCCTGTATTAGATGGTCAATATTGTGAAAAGGAAAGGTAAAAAAAAGGATTGACTAACGAGGTTAGATATGTACAATATAGAAGAAGTACATGCGGAATTGGTTCTGCTAATAAGTGACAGGGGCCGTCACCCGGGTGCACCAATTGCTGTACATTTAGGGCGACCAGAACTGCTATGCAAAGCGAAATACAGGCAAAACTTACTCAGATGCCAGCTGCTTTGCCTTTTCAGAAAAGGCGCTTATTACCCCTGCAGGCGCGCTCCTGTTTTGCATATATTCGGTCACCTTTGAACATTCCTTTTGGAACAGAGCGCGTTCAGCGTCATCCATCTTCCGGTCGATAACCTGTTGGAATGCTCTCTGTATCTCCGATTTTTTGTCTGTCACCAGTTCGATAGCGGTATATGCGCTCGGATCAACTATTAACTTTCGCTGGTAGACGGCCACATGATCCAGGTCGGGTGAGTCGATAACAGATGGCAATGAAATGGGCAATAGTAGATATCTATCGTCATGGGCCTTCTCCGAGACCCTGCGGGCAAAGCCTTTTATAGATTTTATTGCTTCATATCGAAGGTGAATACCCAGCCAACTCCATCGATAAGGTGCAGCAAGTATCTGTAAATGGGTTGAATAGCCGTATTGCTTCATCCTGGTAAATGTGTCCAGTGCCAATTCCCGGTCATGGAGCGTCGTTTCGATCAGGATATGGTATCGATGTTTGATGCCTTCATCAATCAGGGCCTTATTCCAACTACTGGCAGCAGGCCACGTTAGGTCCGGATAATCTGCTTCCTGTTCGCGAAGAATTCTATCGACATCTGGATGAAGATCGCGGAAATTGTCGGCATTGCACTCCAGTATATTCCCTGCCAGCTGTTGTTGAACAAGTTTGTTGAGTTCTGTTTTGCCCGAGCCTGGCTGGCCGGCATGTAAAAAAAACTGCGGCGACACTTCTGGAAATAAGCCGGCCGTTCGGTCGGTCAGGATGATGGCGAAAATATCGGCCCAATCCTCCGGGCTAATAGGAAATTCATCCATTTATGAAGCTGCTAAGGATGATGCAGAATTATGCTCGAACAAGCTTCTGACAATGGGGGTATAATCTTCTATGACTTCCTGCAAGCGATCTATACTGAAGAACGATTGAGGCTGTCGCAGCAAAGTAAGCGCTAATTTTTTATTAATCTCCAATTCTTCGAGGAGTCCTGGCTCAGGCTGTGACTTTTTACGCTCCTGAAAAGCCAATCGCGTATAACCTGCCACTACATCATTGAGTAGGGCATTTGCGGTTTCCGTATATTCATAAAAGCGTAAACCGCTTGTAGGTCCATCTGGTTCCCCAGTCGCTTTAAGATCAAAATCACCAAGGTCGGTCAGCAATTCCCAGTCGTAAGTAAATAATACGGAAAGGTCATCCTGCCGGGCTCGTTTATCGGGGGCGCCTTTCGCTTCCATGATCAGCTTGGTGATCTGGCCTTCTTTCTCCAGAACGACTTCCATATCATGGATGGGTTGAGCTTCCTCCGAATTTATTACGAATTGCCAGACTGAACTGGGTCTGCCTGGTCGCATTAGGTTAATGGAGCGAACTATTACCCCTTTCATTTGCTGAGTAATAGTTTCCAACATCAAATTGTATTGGCGCTCTACAGGAAGGAATATTGGCACATAACGGGACGAGACACGAATTGCTTTCCGTGTAGGCCGGTAACGAACGACAATAGCCGGTTTCTCCTTTTTTTGTTTAACTGCCATAGATACAGCAAGGTAATAAATAAAAGCTATATTTTTTGGTAAAATGAGTGGTTTTTTAGCAGTGAAAGCTCTTTATTTTATTGATATTCAATTTATAAGAGCGAATTGGTATTAGAATAGGTCAATCCTGGCTACAATGCTAATCAATAATTGACTTATTGACATTGTCCTTTCGACCAAAATGTTTGAGATCCCGCTCATAAATAGGAAATTTGTTTTCGTACACATCCTCAAATTGTATTTTGACATCCAATTGACAGATAATGCTCCTAAGCCATTCACGTTCTGTGATTTGTGCTGAGGTCATATCTGGAATGGGGACGAGTATCAGATCTATGATCTCGCCCGGTTGAACAGCAAACTCACGATCTGGCGTCCAATATTTGCTATAATTGAGACCTGCTCCCAGTGTGGCAGGCAGACATTTATAGATGTTGCTGTATTCTTTATCATCGGCATGATTATATACCCAATATCTTTTGATGATGGCAACACCGGTCCCGCAATTTTTTAATGTTACGCCTAACCTGTTCTCATAGTCCCATTGTCCTACATGGATGATCGGTTTGACCGACTTAATATTGTGTTTTCGCTGAATTCTCAAAGTGCTGTAAGATATTACCACGCTGGCAAGCGAAGCTATTAATGCAATAACCGCAATGCCATCGGATATGCTGATAGTTTTATCGGCGGTAGTGTTATTGGAAATTGGTTGCCAGGGATGCGAAGTGCCTGCTGCTTTTTCACGTTTGTTAATTTTTTCAGATGAATCCTTACTGTTCGTAAAAAGCTGGTTTTGGCTGTATCCATTTCGTTGGATGAGACATAGCAATAAAAGAAAAAAGGAGATTTTCATAAGCGCAATCTTTGATATGCAAGCAGCTAATCAGATAATTATTCAAACGTGAACCTCTGTGCACAACGTTTTACCGCAACAGCTATCGCACTATAATATCCGCAATCTTGCCTGCTCCGCGAATTCGTACACTGACAATATTATAATAAGTATAATTAAGCGCCCCGTAAGCCATCTGTGCAGATTCCCGTAGGTTGATATCCACCCTTCGCCAGTTAGGTAAATCTTCTTTGGTGACGACGGGTATACTGACCTCACCTGCATAATCTTCTGGTATGGCAGTTATGATATTCGTTTTAAAAGCCAGCCAGACGTTCTGATACCCCTTTTTAGAATCGTGAACTGTTATCCAAGCATAGAACAAAATTTCCGTATCTGTCCAGTAAGTATAACTTAACGTGTTGACCTGTTGCCCGTTAAAATCTATGGGGATATCGATGGCCGTTTCTGGATAAGGGCCCTCCACACTAAAAAACGTTCCAAGGATCGGCCCTTGTACAACAGATAGCTTAGGCTCGCCACTTGCGACCTTGATCTTCCCGTTAGGCAATAGATTGCCTGTGTTCGCGCTCAAGTACTGGATCGCGCCAAAACTTTTCATCTCGCTCCATATACTAGCTATTTTCTGGCGCAACTTCGTATGGTCTTTTTGATAAAGCTCTTTCAACAATTCTAAAAATGCATCACGATCCCTGTCAATGATCAGCTTTTTACGTAATAAAATGCTAACCGCGTCTACAAGCAGGAACCACGAAAAAGGGTGGTTTAATCGGGTATGTATTTTTAGCAATAACGCTGGATCGGTTTCTATAGGGTTAGTAATAATGAAATACAATAGACCAACCAGCGCACCCTCCGAATACAGGTTGGCCACATCAGACCTGACGAGCTCATGCCGAGCAATATACTCTCCTAAGGAAGTGCCCAGCTCTTCCTTCTTTTTGACCCTTTGCGCTTCGTCTGCTATATTGATGTCATCATATTGTCGGGCGAGATCTTTATATCGTTCCAGGTCATTTTTTTTATCCTCCGCTTTTTCATTGGTGAATAAACCGAGCTCCTCAATCTTGGCTTTTAATTTTATACAGGCCGGTTTGAGCGCGTTGACCATCGTGCCCCGCAAAGGCATGTCGAATTCCACGGGATTGACGCCAAAGAGATCAGATGGTATTTTAATTTTCATGTCTCTATCCGTTATCATAAACACTCTATGCCTCGATATAGATCCGATTGCTAATCCCAATTCAAAGATTACATTATCCCGGGGCGTCCGGTATTCGACATATCGAGATTCTAATTTGTCGTCTCCGGACAGGATGAATATTGCAAAGTCCGGGCGTTTTTCAACCAACGCCTTTTGTAAAGACTCCAGAGGATATTCAGAAGCGCCAAACGTGCCGGCATCCCAAGTGACGAATTCACAGACAAATTCCAGGTTGCTTACAATAGCATTAAGAATATCAAGACTCTCTACAGAAGATCCGATGAAGACAAGCGGCCGGGAGGATCTGGTGATTTTTTCAGGCATAGGTTGAGATGCAATTGTAGTAATAGTAGAAATGGTGAACGATGGAGCGACCATGACAGGTTTCGTTCCCTCTGCGGGTAGCAGACGTTTTGCCAAATATTTATATTTTGATTGACCAATATCGCTTAATTTATAATATTGGTATTGTTTGGCGACATAGCTTTTCATTTCCGGATCGAACTCCAGGTAGTTCATTAAATTATAGCCTTCACTATAGCCCTTCTTTGGCGGCGCATGACTTAACAGGATCTTCGGAAAATCATCCGGTTTGATCCAGTCATCTAGGTCATGCAGGAATTGTAGCACCGCAAACTGGTACTCGCCCTCGAACACGAATTCTTCACCATGCCGGTCAAAATCATTCATGAACTGCTTACCCTTTTCCGTGATGGTCACATATTGCTCCTCATCCAACGTGATAAGCTGTTTCACCGCTAGGACGTTAAGTGCTTCATCGAATGTTTCCCTTGTTATGTATCCTAGGAGCCGGGAAATGAGTTGCACTGCCTTTACAGGACTGTTAAATCGGCGGATAAGTTGAAGCTGTTGCAGCGATATGCTATTTACTTCCATGGTTTAAGATCATTATATACCGACATGACATGCCGGATAGGGTGCAGGCTGGGTTATGTTTGGGCGGGCATAAAGATAAATAAACTGCTTGTATTTTAAAATGCATTCATTATCAGTGACTTATACAAATGGTGAACGAGAAGATTTACTTATTCTATAGTAATACCAACCAGCTTTGCCAGTAGCATTTAAATAGGATGATGCCCTAACAGCACGATGGGGAGACAAGGACCTGTTAAGGTCTATCTTATTGAAAAAAAGTTTACTTGGTTAACCTGCGGGATACGTTTGGGGATATTTTTTCTTTCGTATTTGCAATAATATTGACTAATCGTTTAATCTAAGCAGCTTGATGCCGAAAGTGCCATCATTGAACTTAAATTTCCTGATTTCATTTGGATAGGTAACCACTAAATCCATAAGATATTCTTCGGTTAACATCGGGTGGATATTTGATTGTATTTGTGAAAACCGTATGGATGACCAGTTGTGATCTTTAAGGTAGAAATGTAGCATTTTAAGAGCACTTTCAGAAGTGAGAGATGAATTTTGATCTTTTTCTGAACCAAAAGAAGGAGACAAGCCTTTTTCTTTAATAAGCTTCCTTACTTGGTGGCAAAAGGGCGCGGTTGCTGCTGCGATGTTATCATCACTTCTTTTCGCGTCATATTCGCCAGCTGTTATTCCTAATAAATCTGATGGTAAGTGCAGGTCCTGGTATCCCCGGGGTTTTATGAAAAAGACTCTATCAAACCCAAGTCGCCCCGAGAAAAGCCCCGTTTCAAAAATTACATTGTCTCTGACTGTAGACCAAGTCTGACCCCGCAATTTGGTACTGTCGTCTGGTGTGAATACAAATATTGCAAAATCGCTTTGTTCCAGATGTTTAAACAAGGATAGCAATGTTGGTTGTGAAAGTTCAAATATTCCCTGAGACCAACACGTTACTTCCACATCCCGTTCAAGATTTTGTTGAATTGCATACGCTACCTCTAATCCTTCAGAGGAGGATCCTATAAATAATTTTGGCTTTGACATTTTATTAATGGGATGTGTAATAATATTACTGTTTATACTTAGAATTTTATTGGATTCTGCCTGATTTTTTGGAAATTTGTCTGTAAAAATCCTACTCAAAAACCTTTCTGTGACATCTGGAAATATCTTGGCTAGAGAATGTGGTTTAAAAAAAACATTATTCCCTTTAAAATACCCTTCGTCTAAAATATCTTTTCTCTGATTTATCCTATCCGTATATTCATCTGGATAGCTGTATTCAAATACCTTAAATTGAGTGATCCCTGCAATGCTGTACTTTGTTCCCAAATAAATAAATGAATCTCCCGCTTGTTCATAGACTTTTTGTATAAAGCATACATCTTCCTCCTTCAGCCTACTAAGCGTATAATAATCGTCTGATAGTTCGATGCAAACGGTGTAATATTTGGACGCTTTTTTGCCTTCTTTGGCTACCTTTCTTTCTCGTTCTATTTTTGTATAAAGTTTACGAAGCGCCCTGAATTCTGCGATATGAATAGCAACAGTATTAAAATCTTTATATCTTAATTTGCAATAAATACTGATGGCATTGTAGCATGATTTAATTCTTTTATCAGATTTCCATATCTCTGTTAACTTGGCAGGGGTATAACCAGATGAATTTTTTTCTTCGTCAATGTCTTGCATTTCTGGCCTGTTCTGCATTTTGACTAAATAGTCATTTAAATTTTTAAGAACTTCGTTTTGAAACTCAATTGGATTGCGATGTAGGTTTATTTTTTCATAGTAGTCAACTTCTACTAGGAACTTGTTTTGAAATTCAACTATTAATTGATTAAAGACAGGCTCGGTGATTTGAGCAGTTAAATCCACTCTCTGCAAAACCTCGTAAGCGTTCATGGCAATGCGTTTTGATGGGCGTAAAGTTAATCAGAACTACAAAAATGCAAAATCTCCCTGAATACGGCTTAAGGTCGCTTAATAAATCATGCAACAGTGCGCGAGAATTTAAATTCCAAAAAGCAAAAAGCGGAAAACTATTTCTAATTTTCCGCTTAATCGGGTGGAGGATAACGGGGTCGAACCGATGACCTCTAGCGTGCCACGCTAGCACTCTAGCCAACTGAGCTAATCACCCCAAAGTTTTGCACATCTTGAAAAAGTGTTCAGCTCAGTTTCAAGTACGGAGAAATAAAAAAAATGCTTTACGCGATTATCGTGTAAAGCACTGTGTTTGAAGGTGGAGGTTACCGGAGTCGAACCGGTGACCTTTTGCATGCCATGCAAACGCTCTAGCCAACTGAGCTAAACCCCCTTTCACAATTCCGGGACGGCTGTAGGCGGACCGGCCCGGAAAAGCCCTTTGGACGACCTGTGCGACAGGGAGTCCGTTTGGGAGTGCAAATATATAGGTTTTTGACCTAAACAATTCAAAAATCGGGCTTGTTAATTATCTTTAGAGCTAATGTTCGAACTATGGGAATCTGGAGACAATTTGCCGAGTACTTCTACATCAAGAAAAGGGATCCCAATGCACCGCATACCCAGTGGATGAAATATATGCATGGGATCAACCGGATATCGATCTTTATGTTCCTGGTGGGGATCATCATCATTATTATCAAGCTGCTTTTTTTCAGGAAGCATTAAGGGGGGCATCTGGCGCGGGAGGAGGCATTAAGGGACGGCATCCGGCGTTGTGGGAAGCGGGTGAAGCATTAAGGGTGTGAAAGGAATTGCACGATGCTGCGGGCGGCATTGGCAGAGGCGTGTCCTCCCAGGCTGAGGAGCTCTTTCAGGGCTTTGTAGTCGGCGCGGAGCTGTTGTTGCCGTCCGGGGTCATTTAGTAATTCGTCCAGTTCTTTTTTTAGATTTTCCGGTGTGAGATCGTCCTGGATCAACTCTTTTACCACGAGTTTGTCCATGATAAGATTGACGAGAGAAATGTATTTTACCTTGATCAGTCTTTTTGCGATCTGGTAGGAGAGAGGGCTGCCTTTGTAGCAGACTACTTCCGGCACGCCGAACAAGGCGGTTTCCAGGGTGGCTGTACCGGAGGTGACGCAGGCGGCTTTTGAACTTGCGAGGAGCGCATAGGTTTGGTTGCGTACGGAGAAGACGTTGGGGTGTGGGTTTAGCATGTCATTATAGAACTCGTCTTCCAGACCGGGGGCTTTGGCTACCACGAACCGGTGGTTGGGGAAATGGCGACACACTTCCAGCATAACGGGGAGCTTTTTTAATATCTCCTGCCGGCGGGAGCCGGGAAGCAGCGCGACGATGGGGGATGAGCCTGAGGTTTCGGGGAGTGAAGGGGGGGAGGAGAGAAAGTTATCGATTACCTCCACCAGGGGGTGGCCCACGTATTCCACGTCAAAATCCCAACGGCGATAGAACTCCTTTTCAAAAGGGAGGATGACGAGCATCTTGTCCACATTCTCCTTTAGTTGCCGCACCCTTCCTTCCTTCCATGCCCATACCTGGGGGGAAATATAATAGATGACCTTGAATCCCTGCTGGTGGGCCCATTTTGCAATCCTCATATTAAAGCCGGGATAATCCACCAGGATAAGCGCATCAGGCTTCCAGGACTGTATGTCCTGCCGGCAGAATGCAAGGTTTCTGAAGATGGTGCGGAGATTGCTCAGGACCTCCACGAAGCCCATAAAGGCAAGCTCTTTATAGTGTTTTACCAATGTGCCCCCGGCTGCCTGCATCAGGTCGCCGCCCCAACACCGGACCTCGGTGTGCGGATCGGCTTTTTTCAATTCCTTGATGAGGTTGCTGCCGTGCAGATCGCCGGAGGCTTCGCCGGCAATGATATAGTACTTCATGGAGGGGCAAATATACGCTGCTTTTTTTGCTATATTGGAGGTTTAAAACCTCCAGTACATGACTGCATACAATCGTCGCCGTTTTCTCGATGCCCTGGGAACTTTCTCTGCCACTGCCTTGCTGAGCTCGTTCAGCCGTCCCGCCTGGAGCCGTAACCTGGATAAGGCGCTCCATCATGCGGAAGCCCGGCTCCCGGGAGAACTGGCGGGAGACGAAGACTTCTGGTACTATGTACAGCAGTCTTTCACGACCTCTCCCGAATTGATCAATCTCAATAACGGAGGTGTGTCTCCTTCACCAAAGATCGTTCAGGATGCCATGAAGCGCTATCATGACCTGTGTAATGAGGCGCCCAGTTACTATATGTGGAGGATACTGGATCAGGGAAGGGAGCCGTTACGGAAAGATTTGGCCCGTATCTCGGGCGTATCACCGGAAGAGATCGCCATCCATCGCAATGCTTCCGAGGCTTTGGAGACTGTCATCTTTGGGCTGGAACTGAAAGCCGGCGATGAAGTGGTCCTCAGCAAGCAGGATTATCCGAATATGATCAACGCCTGGAAGCAAAGAGAAAGGCGGGAGGGTATCAAGCTCGTGTGGGTCAATCTGGACCTTCCCAGCGAGGACAATGATTATCTGGCCGGCCAGTATATTAAAGCTTTTACCCCTAAAACGAAGGTGGTGCATGTCACGCATGTCATCAACTGGAACGGACAAATACTACCTGTACGACAGATAGCGGATGCTGCTCATAAACAGGGCATCGAGGTGCTGGTGGACGGGGCGCATTCTTTTGCTCATTTCGAATTTACGATCCCTTCATTAGGCTGTGATTATTTCGGGACCAGCCTTCATAAATGGCTGGCAGCATGCATCGGCAGCGGGATGCTCTTTGTAAAAAAAGAGAAGATACCGGCTATCTATCCTCTTTTTGCCGCCGGCGATCCGAAGTCCGACAATATCCGGAAGTTCGAAAGTCAGGGTACACGGCCTTTTTTTATCGAGCAGGCTATCGGCAAGGCCATCGGTTTTTATGATATGATCGGTCCGGCTCGGAAGGAGCAGCGATTATTGTACCTTAAAAACTATTGGATGAATGCGGTGAAAGATATTCCCAAAGTAAAGCTGCATACTTCCCTGAGGCCGGGTTTTGGATGCGCCATCGGCATGGTAAGCGTCGAAGGTAAGAAAGCTGCTGAACTGGAGAATTACCTTTTTAACGAGTACAAAGTCCATACGGTGGGCATCGAATGGGAGAATCTCCGTGGTGTGAGGGTAACGCCGAATGTATATACGACGACCAGGGACCTGGATGTATTGATCAAAGGGATCAGGGAGTTTGTAAAGGGAGGGAAGGGATGAAGCGGGAAATCGGATTACTACAGGCGACTTCTATCAATATGATCGATATGGTAGGTATTGGCCCTTTCGTGATGTTGTCGCTTGTGATCCAGATCGTAGGCAGCCATCTCTTTCTTTGGGCCTGGATATTTGGAGCTATTACAGCCCTGGTCGACGGCATGATCTGGAGCGAACTGGGTGCGGCCTATCCGCTGGCGGGAGGCAGTTATAATTTTCTGAAAGCGGCTTATGGAAAGAAATGGGGCCCGCTGATGTCCTTTCTTTTTGTCTGGCAGACCTGTCTGCAGGCGCCTCTGGTGGTGGCTTCGGGGGCCATCGGGTTCTCCACTTATTTTAAATTCCTCGTGCCATCTCTGGGAGAGGTGGGTAGCAAGGCCGTCTCGGGGACCATCGTCATTCTTATCGTGCTGCTATTGTACCGGAACATAAAGACCATCGGCAAGATATCTGTGTTCCTGTGGACGGGCGTCATCATTACGATGCTATGGATCATCATTAGCGGTCTTACACACCGGCAAGTACCTTATTCATTCATGCCTGTCGGAGACGATTCCATGTTCAGCTGGAGCTTTACTCTTTTACTGGGACAGGCATCGGGCAAAACGATCTATAGCTATCTGGGCTATTACAATGTATGTCACCTGGGCGGCGAGATCCGGGACCCGGCCCGTAATATTCCCAGAAGCATCTTTATTTCCATTATTTGTATTGCGGTGCTTTATCTTTCCATGAACCTGAGCGTGGTGGGCGTGGTGTCCTGGCAGGAGGCGATGCATTCGGACTTTGTGATCAGCACTTTTATGGAAAAGATATACGGTCACCGGACGGCGCTTGTCGCTACGGGGCTGATCCTCTGGGTTGCTTTTGCATCACTGTTCGCGGTGGTGCTGGGTTATTCGAGAGTGCCATATGCCGCGGCTGTCGACGGTCACTTTTTTCCCATTTTCGCACGGCTTCATCCAACCAAATCCTTTCCTTATATATCCCTTTTATTTATCGGGGCCCTGGGCTTTCTTTTTAGCATCCAGCTAAAACTTGCGCATGCCATCAGCGCCATCCTTGCCATGCGGATCCTCGTGCAGTTTGTGGCACAGGCGGTAGGCGTGGTAATACTCCGACGAAGAGAGGGGACGGAGAAACTGCCTTTTAAGATGTGGCTGTACCCATTACCGGTGATCTTATCCATCGGGATCTGGATTTTTGTGTGGGTATCGACAGGGAAATTTGCGTTGTATGGATTGATGCTGGCGCTGATAGGTGTGATTGTTTTTTTTCTCGTAAAGGACAGATGGCGAAAAATAACGTAGGTTTACAATATGGAACGTAGAACTTTTCTTCAACAGAGCACGCTTGCTGCCGCAGGATTTTTTATCAAACCGTCATTTGGAGGAGAGCTTCCCGTCGTCCGGATACCGGAAGGGCAAAGGAAGTTTAAGAGTAAATCGGTGGAAAAGATGATCCGGGAAGTAAGGACGAATATCGGGAATAAGGAGATGGGCTGGCTTTTTGAAAATTGTTTCCCCAATACTTTAGATACGACGGTGGAATTCGATATCATCGGTGGTAAACCTGATACCTATGTCATCACGGGCGATATCGATGCGATGTGGCTTAGGGACAGCAGCGCCCAGGTATATCCTTACCTGTCGCTGACCAAAGATGACAAGGATCTGCAGCAACTGATCAGGGGTGTGATCCATCGCCAGGCAAAATGTATCCTGAAAGACCCTTATGCCAATGCTTTTTACAAAAACGAAAGCAAGGTCAGCGAATGGAAGGAGACGGATATTACGGATATGAAGCCGGGGATCCATGAGCGTAAATGGGAGATCGACAGCCTCTGTTACCCGATACGTCTGGGATTCGGATACTGGATGGAGACAAAGGATACTTCCCCCTTTGACGACGAGTGGCTGGAGGCGATGCGGCTTGTATTAAAAACGTTCAAGGAGCAGCAGCGTAAGGAAGGTGACGGGCCTTATAGTTTTCAACGTAAGACCAGCTGGGCTACCGACGGCGTGCCTCTGGGCGGCTATGGATATCCCACAAAGAAAGTCGGGCTTATCCATTCCATGTTCCGTCCCAGCGACGACGCTACGATCTATCCTTTCCTGATACCTTCCAATCTGTTTGCCCTGAGCAGTCTTCGGAACCTTCGTACGCTGCTGGAAGCACTGGGCAAAGGCAAGGAGCTTATCCCGTCCTGCTTTGCACTTGAGAACGACCTGATCAAGGCCCTGGGCGAATATGCCATCGTTAACCATCATACCTATGGGCAGGTGTTTGCTTATGAGGTGGATGGTTTTGGTAACCATACATTCATGGATGATGCAAACGTACCCAGCCTGCTGGCGCTGCCTTATCTCCAGTCGCCTGGGTTCGCCGGCGATCTTTCTGTGCTGCATCCTGACAAGAAAGGGTATATGGTTTACCAGAATACCAGGCGTGCAGTGCTCAGTGAGGCCAACCCGTTCTATTTCAAAGGTAAGGCGGGAGAAGGTGTCGGTGGGCCGCACGTGGGTGTCAATATGATCTGGCCATTGAGCATTATCGTGCGAGGGCTGACAAGCCACGACTCGCAGGAGACGGCACTTTGTCTGAAGATGTTGCAGAACAGCCATGCCGGGACAGGGTTTATGCATGAAGCCTTTCACAAGGACGATGCAGCCAAGTTTACCCGGAAATGGTTTGCCTGGGCCAACACGCTGTTCGGCGAATTCGTGCTGAAGACGTACCGGGAGCGGCCCGCGTTGCTGAGTTAAGGGCGCCGGCGGCGCCCTTACGAAAGAGGGGATGTGGCGATGACCAGGTGGAAGTTCTTCCCCTTTCTGATAAGGATATATTTGCCCTTCAATAAATAGGAATCATCGATCATGGTCTTGGGGTCCGTGACCTTTGTTTCATTGATGCTGACGCCTCCTTGCTGTATCATTTTTCTCGCTTCCCCTTTGCTGGAAAAAAAGCTGCTGCCACTTTCCGCCAGGAAAGTAACGGCATCGACAGGCAGAGCGCTGCTGAATGCAGAAGTGGGAACACCGCTGCCGAGTAAGATGCTATCGCTGGAGGTATTGATGAATTCGATGGGGTCGCCGCCATAAAACCCTTTGCTGGTATTGATGATCTGATCGTATTGCTCTGCCCCATGAACAAAGGTGGTGATCTCTTTTGCCAGGGTCTTTTGCAGCAATCTTTGCTCCGGCTGGTGACGATGCTGGTCTATAAGTGATCCGATCTCTTCCTGGCCAAGGAAAGTGAAGGTTTTGATCCATTTTTCAGCATCCGCGTCGGAGGATTTGAGCCAGAATTGATAGAACTCGTAAGGGGTGGTCCTGGCAGGATCGAGCCATACATTACCCTTTTCGGTCTTACCGAATTTTGTCCCGTCTGTTTTAGTGACCAGGGGGCAGGTGAAGGCAAAAGCTTCCCCCCCCGCCTTGCGCCGGATCAGCTCTGTACCCGTGGTAATATTACCCCACTGATCGCTGCCTCCCATTTGCAGCTTGGCATTTTTATTTTCATATAGCCAGTAAAAATCGTAACCCTGCACCAATTGGTAGGTGAATTCGGTGAAACTCATCCCATTTTCGCCCTCCAACCGTTTGCGAACACTGTCTTTTGCAGACATATAATTTACTGTGATATGTTTGCCCACATCTCTTATGAACTGGAGGAAGTTCATGTTTTTAAACCAGTCGTAGTTGTTCACCATTTCGGCGGCATTGGGTAGGCTGGGGGAAAAGTCCAGGAATTTTTTTAGCTGGCCTTTGACGCCTTCGAGGTTATGGTTAAGGGTGGCCTCATCCAGAAGATTTCTTTCCTCGCTTTTCCCGCTGGGGTCCCCTACCATACCCGTGGCTCCGCCAACGAGCGCAATCGGCTTATGACCAGCCTTTTGCAAATGAACCAACAGCAGAATGGGAACCAGGCTTCCAATATGGAGGCTGTCGGCGGTGGGATCAAAGCCGATGTAACCCGCGGTCATTTCCTTTGACAATTGTTCTTCCGTACCGGGCATAATGTCCTGTATCATGCCCCGCCATTGTAATTCTTCAATTAGGTTCATAGTGTGATGCTGCTATAAAAATTTGGACCACAAAACTAAAGGATTACGGGGATTTTTTTCCGGCCATTTTAGGCTCCTGATTCCCGGGCACCCGTGATCTCATTGATCCGGGTATTTCTAAACCTTTCTTTCAGTCTAAGAAAAGGCGATTCTAAATACCGATAACTTACTATTGCTAATAGATAAGAAAGCAAAAGAGTAAGTGAGAAAAAGATGAAGTCCTGTATTTTTAAATTTAGCTTCTTAAACAAAATACTAAAAAAGGTGATGGCAATACCGTGGTAACAGTAAAGCCCATAAGATAACTTACCGGTAAATCTCAGGAACCTGAATTTTTCCAGGATCTTTGTCCTTTTGTTATTTACTATTTGCTCAAGAATAAAAAGGGCTGTATAAATAATGAACAGATAGCGACTGACCAGCTCCACTATTCTCTTGTCCCCTTTGAAATCAATATCGATAATATAAAAAATGAAAAAATGGATAAGGATATAAGCGTAAAAAACAACTGTCAACCAACGCGGCAGATGGGTGAGAAAACGAACCAAACCCTTACTATAAAAGAGCACATAGGCGGCGACGCCTCCTACCGCAAAATCAAAGAAATAAGTTAATGTATTAGAATAATCCCCTTTTCCTGTCAACAGATGATAGCAAGAAGAAAAGATACTTATCATCGCCAGGATCAAAAATACAAGGGGTAAGTATTGAGAAAGGAATTTCAAGCAAATTCCCTGAAGAAAATAGAATTGTTCTTCTACGGCGATCGACCATAAGAAACGAAGGAAGAATATATGATCGATGTAGTAAAAATTCGAAACAAAAAATATATACCACAGAGGGTCGGGGAGCGAGACGTGCATATGCAGTTTACTCGTGACAAGGGGGATAACCAGGAAGGCTATTATCAGTATAAAATAGTATAAAGGCCATATTCTCAGTATTCTACGTATGAAATAATTCTTAAAAGAAAATGAACCTCTCTGCTTATTTTCATTGAGTCCCAACCAAGTAAGCAAGAAAGCAGATAAAACAAAAAAAACTTCTATTCCGAGAAAAAGATGAGAATAGATATATACCAGGAAATTCCATACCAGATTACTTCCCGATGCAGGACGAATGGTGTGGTAAATAAATACTGCCAAAAAAGAAAGCCCTCTTATGGAATCTAATTGTGAAATTTTCGCTGGTCTATTCATAATACCTGATACGGGATCTTTTTATCGATCTAAATTGATGATTATGAAATAATTGCCGAACGGAACGTAGAAGGTGTCACTGGTTCATTTATTGGCCGTCGGTGATGCAATATTCTGAATAAAAGTCCGTTATATTTTGATAATCTGTTTCACAACCCTTTTTTCCGAAAATTTCGTAGATATAATGATCCAATCCTCTGAACCATCCGTACGAGGTTTTGCAGTCAGATCCCGTGGGTCATGGAAATTTCGTCCAAAGGGTCATGAGAGGGGCATTAAACACCATAACAACAGGCTTATGCAAAAAAGGAAGGGGGGTATGACCGGTATTTACTCCTTTTTGACGATTACGGGATCCTTACTTTATCTGTCGGCCTCAGCTCAATTTACCAAATACTCCAATGAATTCCTGAACATCGGCGCAGGCGCCCGTGGTCTGTCCATGGCTAGCGCCCAGGTAGCCAGTGTGTCCGATGGTACCGCGGGCTATTGGAATCCTGCCGCACTTGCGGGCATACGGGATAACCCCCAATTGAACCTTATGCACTCCGAATATTATGCCGGCATTGGCAAATATGATTTTGCAAACCTGGTGCTGCCGTTGAAGGATAACAAGCGGACGTTGGGGATTACGGCATTGCGGTTTGCCGTGGATGATATTCCCAATACCATTTTCCTGGTGCAGCCGGACGGAACGGTGAATTTTGACAATATCACCACATTTTCTTCGGCGGACTATGCTTTTATTTTTTCCCTGGCGCAGCATAGTCAGCTGGGCAATGGGACGACCCTGAATTTTGGGGCAAATGCGAAGGTGATCTACCGGAAGGCGGGAGATTTTGCTTCTGCCTGGGGTTTTGGTTTTGACGCTGCAATCCAGCTTATCGGCAACCGCTGGAAGTTGGGTGTTGTCGCCAGGGATGTCACCACTACATTTAATGCCTGGTCATACAGCATCAATAAACAGATGCGGGAAGTGTTTTACATGACCCAGAATGAGATACCCACCAAGTCGACGGAATTGACGGCCCCGCAACTGATATTGGGCGGGAGCTATAATTTCAAACTTGGCAAGAAACTGAACCTGCTGGCAGAAGCCGACGTGGATGTGACTTTTGACGGACGGCGGAATACGGTGATCAGTACTAATCCCGTGAGCATCGACCCGAAACTGGGTTTGGAACTATCCTTTAAGGATGTATTCTTTGTACGGGGAGGGATCAATAATTTTCAAAAGGCGCTGGATGATAAGGACACCACGAACCGGAAGAAGATATGGATCTATCAGCCGAGCGTAGGCGCGGGGTTCAAGGTGGGAGATGTGCAGATCGATTATGCGTTCACCAATCTCGCCAATCAATCATATCCGCTGTATACACATGTATTTTCGCTTAGGATCGATATGAAGAGAAAGGAAAAGAAAAAATGAATGAATGACCGAAACCCAAACGTATGAAAACATTTTTTACTGTCGTTCTCTTACTGTTGACGCTGGGGCTTTCCGCCCAGTCTTACAATAACGAGTGGATCGATTATAGTAAGACGTATTACAAATTCAAGGTTGGGTCTAACGGCTTATACCGTATTCCACAGTCCTTGCTGGCAAGCGTGGGATTGGGTAGTGTTCCGGCACAACAATTTCAACTGTATCGTAACGGGCAGGAAGTGCCTATCTACACATCTGTCCCCAGCGGTGTGCTTGGCAGTAATGACTATATCGAATTCTGGGGAAGGATGAATGACGGCGGTCCGGACCAGCCGTTGTACAGGAGCCCTACTTACCAACATACGAAGAAATGGAGCCTGGAGACGGATACGGCCGTCTATTTCCTTACGGTGAACACTACAGGGACTCCTTTTCATTTTACCAATACGCTCAATGACGTCTCGGGCACTACGTTGACGGTGGAACCCTATTTTATGCACAAGGCGGGTACATATTTTAAGACTGCCATCAACCCGGGTTTTGCGCAAATAGTCGGTGAATATATCTATTCTTCTTCCTATGATATGGGGGAGTTCTGGGCTTCGGCGTTTATCAATGCGGGTAGCAGTCTGACTGACAACCAGAGTAATTTATTTGTGTATACGGGAGGTCCCAATGCGACGGTGAGCTTTGGCATGACAGGTTGTGCGGATTATAACCGTACGGTGAGGTTTATACTTAATGGAGCTACGGTGCTGGATACCGTCATGAACAGCTTTAATGACCTGAACACTACCAGGACCGTGGCGGTCAGTCAACTGAGCAGCAGTACGGCAAACGTACAGTTTATGAATAACAGTGCTGTCAGCGTGGATAGGATGGTAGCTTCCTATTATGAGCTGGAATATCCCCGTCAATTTAATTTTGGTGGGCAACCTGATTTTTATTTCGAGCTGCCGGCGAAAAGCGATGGCTATTATTTGCAGATTTCGAACCTGGCGATGGCGTCGGGCGTAACGCCTGTGCTATATGACCTGACGGGGGGGCAGCGCTATAATGCGGTGGTAGGATCCGGGAATGTCTTATCCTTTGTCCTTGGAGGGTCGGCATACAACCGCAGACTGGTGCTGGTGAACGAGGACCCTTCTACGGTGCAGACTGTAACATCGCTGACCCCAAGAACTTTTACGAATTATTCCGTTGCCGCCAACCAGGGAAATTACATCATCATCAGCAGCTCTCTGCTGTATACAGGCTCCAACGGGAATAATCCTGTTGTGGATTATATGAATTACCGGAGCTCGCCGGCAGGCGGCAGCTTTAATGCGCATGTCTATGACATCGATGAACTGGTGGACCAGTTTGCTTTTGGGGTCAAGAAGCACCCGATCTCCATTTTTAACTTTCTTCGTTATGCCAGGGCCGGATTTGGCTCCAAGCCGCAATTCGTACTGTTGATAGGGCATGGGATGGATTATATGACCTATAATACACACAGCGAGAAGTATCATGATCTGTTGTCCGACAAGCTGAATATCATCCCGACATTTGGATACCCTGCCTCGGATAATAAATTAAGCGCCGGAAATCCACTGGATGGGGTACCTCTGACCCCTATCGGCAGGCTATCGGTAGTATCGGGCCCTGAAATAGAAACCTATCTTGCCAAAGTAAAAACATACGAGCAGGTGCAGGCAACGGCCCCCAATACCCTTGATGGCCGTCTATGGATGAAGAATGTGCTGCATATTACAGGGGTCAGCGAACCTTTCCTGGGAACGATATTGTGCAATTATATGTATGTATACCAGGGGTTGATAGCCGACACGGCATTTGGCGCCAATGTTTCTACGCTATGCGACGGGAATGCGGCCCAGGTAAGCCAGGTGCCCCTGAACCTTATTTCCAATCTTTTCAGTACAGGGTTGAGCATGATGACTTATTTTGGTCACTCATCCAACATCACTTTGGGTTATAACCTGGATGATCCCAAGGATTATAACAACCAGGGGAAATACCCTGTATTTTTTGTCAATGGTTGTGACGCGGGTGATTTTTTTGTATACGATCCTCAACGGTTCAGCACCAGCATGACATTGTCGGAGCTATATGTGCTGGCCAAGGAGAGAGGAACGATAGCTTTTGTCGCCAGCACGCACTTTGGTATTGTAAATTATTTGAACATTTTGCTGTATGGATTATATAACCTGATAGGGTATGCCGATTTCGGCAAGCCGTTGGGGATCATCCAGCGGGACGCTTTGTCGCAATTGGTAGCAACGGCTCCCGGGGACTATTTTGCACGGCTGCATGCCGAGGAGATGACCACTCATGGAGATCCTGCCATCAGATTGAACCAGGGTACTTTGCCGGATTATGATATCGAAGCTTCGCAGGTAAGGACGACCCCTACATTTGTCTCTATTGCGGATAATTCTTTTAAAGTGAGCGCCAGGTTTTATAACCTGGGCCGGGTCGTATCGGACAGCATTACCATCCAGATCACACAAAAATACCCGGACGGCAGCAGCACAATCCTTCTGAAGAAGCGGATAAAAGGCATCGTTTATTCCGACTCGGTGAGTTTATCGGTACCTATAGTTCCCAACAGGGACAAGGGGCAGAATTATATTACCGTTGCTGTCAATGTAAATAATGATGTGACGGAAACGACCCTGGCTAATAATTCCACCACCGTGGGTGTGTATATTTATGAAGACGAGGCCAAGCCGATCTATCCGTATAATTATGGTATTATCAATACCAATACTTCCAAGTTGTATGCATCCACTTCCAATCCTTTTGCGAATATAAAGCAATATGTTTTTGAAATGGATACCACACAGCTTTTTAACTCGAGTCAAAAAGTATCGGGAACTGTGTCGTCGACGGGGGGTGTCCTGGAATATGACCCGCATGTCACGTATTATGACAGTACGGTTTATTACTGGAGGGTGGCGATTGTTCCTTCGAAACCCGACAGTCCTTATCTATGGAATACGTCCTCCTTTGTCTATCTCAATCCCAACACCAACCAGATAGGAGGGTATAACCAGTCGCATTACTTCCAGCATACCGAGTCCGGATTGGACAGCATGTACCTGGATGCCAGTGACAGAATTTGGAAATCAGTGCCGATATTCACCAATCTTTATGTCAGGAATACGACCTGGCCTACCGGGTCCAGCAGTCAGAACTCTTATTATGTGGCGGTGAACGGCGACCCGTACATAGGACCGGGATGTCATTCCAACGAGCTAATCATAAATGTTATCGATCCTGTCACCTTCAAACCGTGGAAGAATGATTATTCCGGCACTACCGGATTGTATGGCAGCGATAGGGCGGTGTGTGGTACGCAGCGGGAATGGAATTTTGATTTTGATTATTCGACTCCCGCACACAGGAAGCTGGCCATGGATTTCCTGACCACGGTCGTTCCGGACGGCTATTATGTCGTCATACGGAATAACAACGACCCCAATGTAAACGGCAACGTGTACATTGATAAATGGAAGGCGGATACCGCCCTGTACGGATCGCACAATTCTCTTTATGATGTGCTGTACAATGCGGGTCTTACGGGTATCGACGGATATACCAAGCCCAGGGCTTATGGCGCCGTGTATCAAAAGGGTAACCCGGCTTTTGCGCCAAAATTCCAGATAACGGACAGCATTTTTGATGCGGTGGCCATGTCTGTGGATTGCAAGGCGCTGGCATTGCACGGAGCGGTTACTTCTCCACAATTCGGGCCTGCCAAGCAGTGGAAGAAACTGATATGGAGAGGCACGAGCCTGGAGTCCCCCACGGCCGACGTGGTGAGTGTAAACGTATATGGTATCGATACCTCGGGGAATACGGCGCTGATCTATCCCAACCTGGGGCTTGGCAGCCAGGACTTTGATATCAGCGGCATCGACACCAAAAAATATCCTTATGTGCAACTGAAATTGATGACACAGGATACTGTGAAGGGCACTCCTTACCAGTTGAGATACTGGCGGGTGACGAATGACCCGGTGCCGGAAGGAGCGCTGGCGCCGAATATATTCTTTAAGTGCAAGGATACGCTGGCGTTGGGTGAAACCCTGAAATTTGGTATTGCATTCAAAAATGTCAGTCCAACTGCCTTTGACAGTATGTTGATCAAGCTGAACATCATTGATAAGAACAATGTAACGCATACAATTCCACTACCAAAGAAGAAACCGCTGGTCAGCGGAGATACCCTGACGGTGACTTATGAACTGGACACGAAGAATTATAACGGGCTCAATACGTTATACCTGGATGTGAACCCCAACAATAGCCAGCCGGAACAATACCATTTTAATAATTTCCTTTACAAGACATTCTTTGTGGGGAATGAAACGAGAAACCCCCTACTGGACGTAACGTTTGACAACATACATATTTTGAATGACGATATCGTCTCGGCCAAACCTCATATCCAGATCAAGTTGAAGAGTCCATCGAATTATCTGCTGCTGACGGATACGTCTATGATCACCGTCCAGCTGAGATATCCGGATGGCACGCTGCGTACTATCCCATTCAACACCGATACGATGCGCTTCACTCCTGCCACCGGCGGGGATAATACTGCCACGGTAGACTTTACGCCGGCATTTACAAAACAGTACAATGCATCGGGTGACGACTATGTGCTGATCGTCTCCGGAAAAGATGTGATGGGCAATACTGCGGGTACGACCCCTTACCGGGTGACTTTTAAGATCATTACAAAGGCTATGATCTCGAACCTGCTGAATTATCCCAATCCGTTCACTACTTCCACTGCATTTGTATTTACTATCACAGGATCCGAAGTGCCGCAGAATATCAAGATACAGATACTGACCATTACGGGGAAGATTGTCCGGGAGATCACCAAGGACGAATTAGGTCCCTTGCATGTGGGCAGGAATATCACGGAGTTCAAATGGAATGGCACGGACGAATATGGGCAGCGGCTGGCTAATGGCGTCTACCTTTATCATGTCGTGACCAACCTCAACGGTAAGTCGCTGGAAAAATACAAGGCGACGGGTGATAATACGGATAAATACTTTAATAACGGCTATGGGAAAATGTATCTGATGAAATAGTACCGTCAGCGAGGTCTGAACCCTTCCTTCACTGTGCGGCCCCTGGGTGACCAGAACTCACAACCCGAGCCTGCGGGCTGCCCTGTGTCGATGGTGCCGTGCAGCAGATCGACCCGGGCCCTGCCACAATCTATGGGTTCGTAGGCTGATGCGGCTATTCCCGAAGGTGTCAGCAGCTCGGATGGAGTAAGAAAGTGTATGCAACGATAGATGGCGTAAGCTGATACGGCGGTAAAGAGACAGCAGCCGGCAACAAGCGATAGCAGGCGGGTCGGTTTTGGTGCGGGCTGGGGCAGATGATAAAAAAGCAGGTATAGTAAAGGGACCAGGAAACCTGTGCCGAACCTGGGACTTGGAGCGTTGTACAACCATATTACACTACCGATGAAGGCAACCGCCAGGGGAGGCAGGGTGAATTTATTCCAGGTGAGCAAGGTGGATCTTTTTCCTTTGACAATAAGCATTACCAGGTGGATCAGCAGGCCTGCTGCTATAGCCAAAAGGAGCAGGCGGTCGGGGAGTGTGGTATTGGAAGACCACCAGCCGGAGACCCTTTGCATCCAGGGGATATTCAATGGCTCAATAGGCCCTGAGAATGGGATGGTCGCATAGCGGGAGATGTACAGCTGAAAATTTTGCAGGCTGGCCAGGGGCATTTTCCAATCGACATCAAGGAAATTGGGCCAGGATGCGGGATAGAGGATGTAGCCGGATGCGATGGCATTTTTTATGAACAGGACGAGCAGCATTATACAGAAATAAACGAGCACACGCCAGGGCTTTTTCCCGTAGAGGATCGCTACAGCTGCCAGGAGCAGCAGTACCAGGGCTGAAGGTTTTGTCAGCACTGCTGCAAGACAGCATAAGACGCTCAGCCTGTATTCTTTTCTTAGAAAGGCATATACGGCTGTCCAGCTATAGAGGCTTACTATAAAATCAGGGCTTGCAGAGGCCGCGGTGAGACGTACCTGTGTCCAGGAGCAGAGCGTATAGGCCAGCAGGAGCCATCCCGGCCATGTCTTGTTCCAGGTGCTCACGATAAAAATAAAAAACCAGCATAGTACAGCGCCATTGAGAAAGATGAGCGTGTACCAGGGGGTGGGATTGCATATTGCCAACGCTGCGAACCATCCGCACTGCAAGCCCAGTTCCTGTCGTATATTGACGATGCCGGGAATAGGTCCGTACTGTTGGAACAGAAAGATGGATTTGGCGTGATAATGCAGCGTGTCGGGATGGATGATGTCATGAACGCTGATGAGGAGTACTATCCCAATGCAGGCGGCCAGCAGACCATACTGCAGGATAGTAAAATTTTTGAACAAGCGGGTCAGGAGGGTATGTAGTTCTATCCGGGCCGTTTTCCTCAGCAGATAGAGCAGGGCGCCGATGACGAGCAGGACATGGGTTTTCCAATCAAGCGGCATGAACAGGGATAGGCCGAGCGCTATCGAACTGACGGCTATAAGTCCTGTCAGACATATCAGGGAGGGGTGAATATCAGATCTGTCCCCGGCAGAGATACCCGTCATGGACTGGAGCATGAGTCCCCAGACAAGGCAAAGGGCGGAAAGATAGGTCCAGACGATGAGGCTAATGAGCATGATGTCTATCTGATTTTAAATTCTCCTGTCATTTGTTGTTCCTGCCGGGTTCCTTCCAGTCTGAACCCATCCCTGATGTCTTTACCTCTGGCGTGCAGGTGGGGGTTGGGGACATACAGGCATGGCAGCTGAAGATCAAAACAGCGCGGGTTCCAGTTATCAAGCACTTTCTCCGGGATACGCATTTCGATGCCGTCCACTATCAGCCGGCGGGTGGCGGGGACGGGCAGCGCGTAGGGCAGGACCCAATTCCTGTAATGGGGATTGGTTATAACCTTTATGGCCGTGTATATAAAAATACTAACCGAAAGTGTAATTACAGCGATGTTCAGGAAATGGCGGCGGCCTGGCGTTATCAATGGGGGCAGCGTCATGATAAAAATGAAAATGCCGGCTAACAATGCGCCATAAATGAACCTTGGATCAGGAGCCGTAACGAACCAGGCGGTCAACATGAAAAGCAAGACCAGGACCAGGAGTTTGTACGGGGCTGAAAAGAGTATGGTCAGCTTTCGCCATCTAAGTAGTATAAGGAGCCAGCAGAGGAGTGAAAAGTCGGCGAGGACCTTGTCATAGGGGAACAGGTGCGTCTGCCATATCCTTACCCATCCGGGGAAGGGCAAATGGCTGACCAGTTCGGGATTGCCGTTGGATCTGTTGAAGTATTTGGTATAGTCCATCCATTCGGCTACCAGCGACCGGCTGACCTTCCAATCAAAGGCAAAGAGATCGAATTGGGGAAGAGGGAACAGCGGATAGCCCGACAGCAGCAGGTTGCGGATGCCAAAGGGTATGAGGATGAAAGCAGCCGCGGCGATGTATGTCAGCAGGGTCCTTTTGCTGAAATACCTGATGAGGGATAGGAGGCCGAGCAGTAATAGCGCAAAATTGATCAGCTTGACCGTGCAGAGAAAGAGAGGCCATATGATCCATTCCGGCATATGTGCGGGATCACTTGCCAGACCTGCTTCGATGACCAGGACAATGATACAGCAGCTGCTGATAAAATCATAGTTGGCTGTAGCGGCATTCCCCCTTATCATGGACCATAAGATCAAGCAGGTGAGCAGCAGGATGGCGACGGCAACGGAGATGTTTGTTTTATCCGGATGCGGGATAAGGGCTTTTTCCAGGAAGTAGTAACAGAGCCAGCAGGACAGAAGGCCATTAAGGGTCAGGTAGTGGTTGATCCCGTTGATCCCAGGTGTCAGCAGGGCAATAGAGTGGAACCAGGAGGAGTTGATGCCAAATCGAATGTGAAGATTGGCGATGCCTGGCACTGTACCATATTCCTGTGTCCATTTTATTATCTGGATATGATAGCTATCGGTGTCGTCCATGATGGTGGGGCCGGCATTCAGGACCAGGATCATAACTACGAAGACGACCAGACAGGGTAAAAAAAAAGGGTGTTTGGGCTGTGACGTTATAAGCTGCCGGAACATTGTTGTCAGTGTACGTCTTGTCAGGAGCGTCAGGATAAGGAGAATGGGAATGATGCCTGCCAGCAGCGTGGTAATGTTTAAAGGGAAGAACAGAACGAGCCATTGTCCAAATAAGGCGATGAGCATGAGTCCGCTGAGGAGATGGCTTATTAGCGATGGCCGATGAAAAGAAGCATATGAGGTCTTGTTGATATACCGGAAGATGCTGTAAAAGATCAGCCCTGTCCATAAACACAGGGTCGTGATGACGAGATAGAGCACAGCCTGATACAACATGTATGCTGATTTTATTCTCCGGGGGGAAAATTATTTTGGAATGCGGGACGAAAATATCTAATTTTTCCCGATCTTTTTTGGGAAATTTCACCTAAATGATTATACAGTAATGAAAGTGTTCAGGAGTTTTCTTTGGCTTATTGTTGTCTTACTGGCTCTTCAAGTTATCAGGGTGTTTTTTTCCAGACAAGGGTCCATAGCAGCTTTTCAGTTCGTGCTTATTCTGGGGTGCTTCCAGTTTCTCCTGGTGCAGGGGGCGGTGTTCGTATGGCTGGCATCATGGGCTTTCCGGAAATATACTCATTCCCGCCGGCCTGTAAGGCATGCGTTGCTGTCTTTGGGTTTTTGTGGGGTGCTGCTGGAATGTCTGCTGGCCTGGTGGATGTATCATCCGGGGAGGTTACCTTATCCTCTTCGCGCTCCATATGGATATTATTACGATTATTTCCAGGAAGACCTGTTGCAATTCGACAAGCGATATGCGGTATACGACAGGGACCTTTTTTACACCCTGAAACCGGATGACGTCTTTACATTTGAGAATATCGAGTTTAAGAATGCGTACCGAACCAACCGTGTTGGATTCCGGGATACCGTACGTTCATCTCCGCAGGTGGTATGTATCGGAGACTCCTATACGATGGGATGGGGGGTGGAACAGGAGGAGGCTTTTCCTTCAAAGCTTGCTGAGCTGTCGGGCCTGGGGGTTGCGAACATGGGGATGGCCAGCTATGGAACGGCCAGGGAGCTGATGAGCCTGGGCAAGGTGGATACCTCTCATCTGCAGTGGTTGATCATTCAATATTGCGGTAATGATCAGGGTGAGAATAAAAGCTGTATAGAACATCAGTATAAGCTGCCGATATCTTCACAGTCTGATTATGAGGGCCTGATCCATGCGGCGGAAGTCAGCCATATTTATTTCCCGGGAAAATATCTTCTTATTATCGGAAGTTTTTTTGAAAAGGGACTGTTGAACCGTATCTATCCTCTTTTTAACCTGCGATGGGAGCGGAAGGATTGGGGACAGGGGCAGGAGCAACAGGCAAAGAACTTTCTGGATATACTGTATCATTCTCCTATCAATTTCAGGAAAGTGAAGGTGATCGTCACCATGATGGATGATCCTCAGAATATGCAAGGGACGTTCCTGCGTACGGTGAGGAAGGTATCGGAGGAAGCTCCTTACCGGGAAAAGTTCGGAGGAGAATTAAAGGTGGTGGACATGGCTCCCTTATTGTCGAAGGATGACCTTTTTGTATTGGATGTTCACTTTAAGGCATCGGGGCATATGAAGATCGCCCGGGCATTGTTAAGCGCTATGCATGCGGCATTATGAGGGAATACGATCTTTCAACCGGAGCGCTTTTTTTTCTACGGCATACCAGGATAGAATGGCGAGGGGGCAGACGGCAATAAGGGACAGGGTGAGCATTTGCAAGGGACCTGCCGGGTGTAAATAATTTGCCACGAGCTGCTGGACAGGGAAGGCGAATACATAGATACCGTAGGATAGATCGGGTTTTGGAGTGATCTTTTTTATCCAGGGTACGGCAAAGGCGCCTGCGCATATGACGAGTGCGGGAATGAGCAGATAGGCGGTGTACAGCCAGATGTGCAACCAGATACTGAAAAGGATCAGCAGAGGGATGAGTATCATTCCATAGCTGGGGATGATGATCTTGTCTTTGTAGTGATAGCATAGCGTTCCCGAAAGGAATTGTACACCAAATGTGAACCAGGGACGATAGAAGACAGGTATATATTGTACTTTCCAGGTATAGCAGACGATGGCGGCAATGATGAGCGGGGGCCACAGTCTTTTTCTCCAGACGACGGGGATCTGCCAGGTCAGGAGGAGGCCTATATAGAGTTTTAATTCCATGGAGACTGTCCAGAGGGAAGCATTTACGGCCGGACTACCCAGCACGGAGTGGCTGAAGACGCCGGGCAGCAGGAAGCTGATATGGAGCAGGCTGCAGGTGGCAAGGTATCGATAGAGCAATGGCGACAGAAAGTATTCTTTAAGGGGGAGAGCGGTGACGACAGGGCCCATGATCAAGGCTGCGGCCAGTACAGAAAGACAGGCTGCAGGGTAGATACGCAGGATACGTTTCCAGAGGAAATGCTTCCAGGAACTGCTGTGGTCAAGGCTTTGAGTGACGAGCAGGCCGCTGAGGAAAAAGAAGGAAGGTAATCCCAGATGGCTGATGTGAAAATATAAGCTGTTATAGGCATCCCTGGTCTTATCATACAACAGGAGGTGAGAATGGTTTTCCATGACCATGACAGCTGCGATAAGCCGGAGGAGCTGGAAATTATTCTGTTTGTCGGATGCAATAATATCTTCCAGCGGGCGTCCCCGGACCTCCCGGATCATGTAAGCGAATTTATACGTTGTACATACTTCCCGATGATATCGAATTCCAGGTTGACCAAGCTGCCGGGATGGATAGACTGCATGTTGGTATGTTCGAAAGTATAGGGTATGATGGCCACGTCAAAACGGGATTTTTTTACATTAAAAATGGTGAGGCTGATGCCGTTGAGGCTGATGGAACCTTTTTCGATGACGAGGTGGGCGAATTTTTTTGGGAATTCGAACCGGAATTCCCAGCTGCCGTCGAGGTCTTTTTTTTCGGTGCAGACGGCGGTGGTGTCGACATGTCCCTGTACGATGTGGCCGTCGAGACGGCCATTCATAATGAGACATCTTTCCAGATTGACCAAATGACCCCGCTGCCAGCTTTCCAAATCGGTCTTTTGGAGGGTTTCTTCGATGGCCGTGACCCTGTGGGTGTCGTCTTTTACCTCTTCCACGGTGAGGCAGACCCCGTTGTGGGAAATGCTTTGATCTATTTTCAGCTCTTTGGATATGGAGGATTCGATCCAGAAGGTGCGATTAGTGCCACGGGATGCTGCTTCCCGGACTTTTCCGAGCGATTCGATAATTCCTGTAAACATGGGAGCGAATTTCGCAAATTTCTCCGTAGAATTTCCATTTTCCGGATTTTGCTGTATATTTGCAGCCCGGTTGCCAGGTATGGCAGCAGGAAATTTAATAATTGTCCTAAAAAGAGGTCATAATATGCTGATTATCGATTCCAAAGATTGCGAAAACATTGACAAGGCGCTCAAGAAGTACAAGAAGAAATTTGAGAAGGCTAAGATCCTTATCCAATTGAGAGAGCGTCAGTCATTTACCAAACCATCCGTAAGGCGGAGAGGCGAGGTGCTTAAAGCTGTTTACAAACAGCAGGTAGCCAACGGCACAGTAGAAAAGTAGTACTACGTATAAATGATTGATACATAGGCTGTCATGCGACGGCCTATGTTCGTTTATAGCCGAGGGGGACGATATGACGGGGCTTAGCCGGGAAAAGTGTAACTTACACTAAGTGGACCACAGGTCCACTGGCCGAAGGCCCATCATTAGACGTGCATTGGGGATGGGTTAGTTTTCGGTGTAACCCATGCCCAATGCACACTTAATTTGTCGAAGATTTGGAGTCGCTTATCACACCCTTTATCGATCATCTGAAATTTGAGAAGCGGAGCTCTCCCCATACGATCCGCAGTTACCAGGATGACCTGGTACAATTCTTCGACTTTGTAGCCATAGCTTTTGGGGAGGTGTCTCTACGGGCCATTACCCCTTCGATCATCCGGAGTTGGCTGGCGTCCTTAAAGGATGGGGGGATCAGCAGCAGGAGCATCAACCGGAAGATATCTACGCTTAAATCCTTTTTTAAATATCAGATCCGGGGCGGTGGGGTGGAGCAGTCTCCCATGGCTGCCATTACCAGTCCCAGGGCCAGCAAACGGCTGCCAGTATATGTGGAGGAGCAGGATATTGCCACGCTTTTCAGGCAACTGGTGTTTCCGGATGACTGGGAGGGGTGGACGGACAGGCTGTTGTTAGCCGTGTTTTATCATACGGGTGTCCGGCTGAGTGAATTGATCAATCTGAAGGAGCGGCAGGTGGACAAGGGTAACCGGTGTATAAAGGTTTTGGGAAAGGGGAATAAGGAGCGGGTGATCCCTATCGGAGCATGGCTGATGGAGGAGATAGGGGCGTACTGTCAAAAGAAACGGGGGGAATTTGGAGAGTTGGGGAAGGAATATTTATTCGTGGGTAAAAAGGGGGTGAAACTTTATTCCAAATATGCTTATAGGGTCGTTCACAAATATCTTGCCCAGGTGACGACGATCGATCAGAAGAGTCCGCATGTATTGCGGCATAGTTTTGCCACGCATTTGCTCAACAGCGGTGCGGATCTGAATTCGGTGAAGGAACTATTGGGACATGCCAGTCTGGCGGCTACGCAGGTGTATACGCATAATACCATCGAAAAATTGAAAGAAGTCTATCAGAGGGCGCATCCCAAGGCGTAGGACAGTGTTGTCCTGACGCGTATGATTTAGGGATTATTTCGCACATTATTATTTGGAAAAACAGCCTCAAAAGGTTAACTTCATTGTCCTGCCTTATCCTAGCATTCCGAGAGCTGCTATGGTTTTTTGCACCGGCTTTAGCAGGTAGGTCGCGACAAAACTTTAGTATGCGCATGATGTGCGAAATATGTACCGGCGCACGTTACAGCATAGAAGATCTTTAACTTATTGTTCACTGATTAAAATGGAATTGCTATGAATGTTAGAATTCAGACAGTGCACTTCGATGCAGATGGAAAACTAGTAGATTATGTAACAAAAAAAATGTCAAAACTGAACACCTTCCATGACCGGATCATCAAAGTAGATGTATTTTTAAAGCTGGACAATGTAGTCCACACGATCAAGGACAAGATTGCAGAGATCAGGGTCCATGTTCCCCGCCACCACTTTTTTGTAAAATGTTCCTCTAAGTCTTTTGAAGAATCTTTTGATAGCGCCTTCGAGTCATTGGTAAACCAGGTAAAGAAGAAAAAAGAAAAACAGCTTGCATAACTCCGGAACGGATAACTTTTTTATGAAAAGACCTCTATATGGGGTCTTTTTTTATGGATTGGCCTGATAGAGGAGGGTAGTCTAAAAAAAGTGAGTTCAAAATTTTTGAATTTAACAAATTCGCTTACCTTTGCCTTCCCAAAAAAAACAGTGGATCAGTGTGATAAGTGAGATTTTGGGGTGAGCGATAGGCCGGCGTAGCTCAGCTGGTAGAGCAACTGATTTGTAATCAGTAGGTCGGGGGTTCGATTCCCTTTGCCGGCTCACAAGGGGGGAGATAGGTCCTCCGCAATTGAAATTCGGGCAAGTAGCCAAGTGGCCAACGGCAACAGACTGTAAATCTGTCCTCTTCGGAGTTCGGTGGTTCGAATCCATCCTTGCCCACGATAAGTTCACCTTAAGGTGAAAGAAGTTCTTTTAAATGCCGGAGGATAATCTTTTGAAAAACCCCACGGGTTTTTCAAAAGGATCTAATAATTGTCCTTCGGACGCCGGACCTGTGGTCCGGCCTATGCGGAAGTAGCTCAGTTGGTAGAGCGACAGCCTTCCAAGCTGTAGGTCGCGGGTTCGAACCTCGTCTTCCGCTCAGAAAGAAAAGATTGGAGTCAGATCTGGGTTGAACATTCAATACGGATCGGAGTGATCCGTCGGCGGCCTAGCCGAGCAAAGCGAAGGCTACGAACGAGGTATCCGAGGATGGGTCCAACAGTGTTGGAACCGACGAAGGATACGATCGGAGCTCTCGTGTCGAAGCAGCCCCGACGAAGTCCTTCGACAAGCCGTTGTAGCTCAGGGGTAGAGCACTTCCTTGGTAAGGAAGAGGTCGAGAGTTCAATTCTCTTCAACGGCTCTGAAGTCCGGACAAACGGACAAAAGACCCGTCTGGTGGCGGTTGTGTCTGCCTGCCGGCGGAACCACTGATGGAAGTGTTCGTTGTCCAATGAGATTTTTGAAAAGAAGTTTTTGTAACACCGGAGGCCGGCCCGGATAGGAGTGCCGGAAGAATTTTTAAACACAACTATTAAAACAGATAACAATGTCAAAAGAGACCTTCAAGAGGGACAAACCCCACGTTAACGTTGGTACCATTGGTCACGTTGACCACGGTAAAACAACTTTGACTGCTGCTATTACAACTATCTTATCTTCAAGAGGGTTGGCAGAGGCAAAAAAATATGATGAGATCGATGCTGCTCCGGAAGAGAAGGAGAGGGGTATTACCATCAATACAGCTCACGTTGAGTATGCGACAGCTAACCGTCACTATGCTCACGTGGATTGCCCTGGTCACGCTGACTATGTGAAAAATATGATCACCGGCGCCGCCCAGATGGACGGAGCTATTCTTGTAGTTGCTGCTACTGACGGCCCCATGCCTCAGACGAAGGAGCACATTCTTCTGGCTCGCCAGGTAGGTGTACCTCGTATTGTGGTATTTATGAATAAAGTTGACCTGGTGGATGACCCCGAGCTGCTGGAACTGGTGGAAATGGAAATCCGCGAGCTGTTGTCTTCCTATGGTTTTGATGGTGACAACACACCGATCATCCAGGGTTCTGCAACCGGCGCTCTGGCTGGTGAAGACAAGTGGGTAAAGAAGATCGACGAGCTGATGGCAGCTGTTGACAGCTATATTCCCCTGCCTCCCCGTCCTGTTGATCAGCCCTTCCTGATGTCTGTTGAAGATGTGTTTTCCATCACGGGTCGTGGTACTGTTGCCACAGGCCGTATTGAAAGAGGCCGTATCAAGGTAGGTGAAGCTATCGAGATCGTTGGTCTGCAGGATGCTCCGCTGAGCTCTACTGTTACGGGTGTGGAAATGTTCCGCAAGCTGTTGGATCAGGGTGAAGCTGGTGACAATGCAGGTCTGTTGCTCCGTGGTATTGAAAAGACCCAGATCCGTCGTGGTATGGTGCTTTGCAAACCCGGCTCTATCACTCCTCACACTGAGTTCAAAGGTGAAGTATATGTATTGAGCAAGGAAGAAGGTGGTCGTCATACGCCTTTCTTTAACAAGTATCGTCCCCAGTTCTACTTCCGTACGACGGACGTAACGGGTGAGGTTACATTGCCGGCTGGTACTGAGATGGTTATGCCTGGTGATAACACTTCTCTGCACGTTGTGCTGATCCAGCCCATCGCTATGGAGAAAGGTTTGAAATTCGCTATCCGCGAAGGTGGCCGTACCGTAGGTGCCGGACAGGTAACTGACATCATAAAATAATAAGATAATTTTTATATCTTTGTGATGATGAATCTAAAAGCTGTTCCGAATGTCCTTCGGGATAGCTTTTAGCTTTCTTAGGATAGAGGGGTGGGTGATCTTTAACATACACGGGCATAGTTCAAAGGTAGAATAGAGGTCTCCAAAACCTTAGATCTGGGTTCGAATCCTAGTGCCCGTGCAAGGGCCGTCTCCGGCGGCGTCTGGTAAATTTAAGAACACGACAATGAATAAAATCACGACATATTTCCGTGAGTCCTATAAGGAACTGATGGAGAAGGTGACCTGGCCGTCCTGGCCCCAGCTGCAGCAGTCGACCGTGATCGTGCTGGTGGCTACTTTGCTGATTACTGTGCTGGTGTGGATCATGGACGTGGCGTCCAGTTCTGTATTACATTTTGCTTATTCGTTATTCGGATAATATAAAACAAGTTATGGATACTGTTAACCAACAAGAAGTCAAGACTACGGCTGAGGGCAAACCTGCCCCGGAAACCAAGTGGTATGTATTGCGCGTGGTCAGTGGCAAGGAGCGTAAGGTTAAGGAGTACCTGGATAAGGAGATCTCCCGTGGAGGATGGGGCGAGGTGGTGAAGCAGGTATTTCTTCCGGTAGAGAAGGTATATAAAGTGCAGAATGGCAAGAAGGTGATGCGTGAGCGGAACTATTATCCCGGCTATGTAATGATCGAGGTTACGGATGGCAAGCTGGGAGACGATCTGCGTGAAGCGATAAAGAATACCAATAGTGTTATTCATTTCCTTGGAAAGGAGAATCCTATCGCGCTTCGTAAGGCCGAGGTGAACAAGATGCTGGGTAAGATGGATGAAATGGCTGAGTCCGGCGGTATGAGCATGAGTGAACCGTTCATTATCGGTGAGACTATCAAGATCATCGAAGGTCCGTTCAATGATTTCAATGGGATCATTGAAGAGGTCAATGATGAGAAGAAGAAACTGAAAGTTACGGTGAAGATCTTCGGTCGTTCCACACCGGTGGAGTTGAACTATATGCAGGTGGAAAAGATCGCGTAGTCTGAAATATACTTATAAAAAAACCCTCCGAATGGAGGGTTTTTTTATGATTACATATTCTCATTATTGTCGTTGTCAAAACCGAAAGATGTCTGCGGCTCTTCAGGCGTTGGAGCAGGCACGTAAGTGATCTCGATCGTTTCCTGAGTAAGAGCGACTGGCTTGGGAGCCGGTTTCTTTTTTGCTGCCTTTTTTGGAGCTGCCTTTTTTGGAGCGGCTTTTTTGGGGGCTGCTTTTTTTGGAGCAGCTTTCTTAGCGGCTTTTTTTGCTGCTTTTTTGGGGGCTGCTTTTTTCTTAGGAGCGGCTTTCTTTTTGGGAGCGGCTTTCTTTTTTGCTGCTTTTTTTACAGCTTTTTTCGCAGCCTTCTTAGCGGCTTTTTTTGGAGCTGCTTTCTTTTTGGCCGCTTTTTTAACGGCTTTTTTTACAGCTTTTTTCGCCGGCTTTTTCTTAGACTTTGACATAATTTGTTGAGCGTTTTAAGTTGTTATGAGAATTTAATGGATTTATTAACGGAAAAGTTAGTCAGAAAAATTCAAATAGAAAAAAATGACGAAAAAATTTCTTTACAAAATGTTGAGAATTGGGCTTATAACGTAAGAGTGCGGGCGCACTTTTGGTGATAAATGGGGTGTGAGGAATGTTTGATGTATGGGTTGACGGGGAGCCGGGAATGGGGAGGTTAATGGGGTGGGAGGCGCCTTTGCAGAGGGCGGGAAGGAGGGGAGGGGTGGTGTGGCCAGGCGGAGATTAGGTGCTAAAAAGTTTGCAGGTATCGGGTTATTTGACTACTTTTGCGTCCCCAAATAGTTCTTTTAGGAATATAGCATTGGGAGTTCCTGTCCGTGTGACGGGGACGTTAACACCAAAAAAGTAGCAACATGGCAAAAGAAATTACCGGTTATGTCAAGTTGCAGGTGAAAGGCGGTCAAGCCAATCCTGCACCTCCTATCGGACCTGCATTAGGTTCTAAAGGCGTCAATATCATGGAGTTCTGTAAGCAATTCAATGCCAGGACCCAGGATAGGATGGGGAAGGTACTTCCCGTTGTCCTTACTGTATTTAGCGACAAGTCTTTCGAATTTGTCATCAAGACTCCCCCCGCAGCGGTACAGCTGTTGGAAGCTGCCAAGCTTCAGAGCGGCAGTAAGGAGCCAAATCGTAACAAAGTTGGAAAAGTAACCTGGGCGCAGGTAGAGGCTATTGCAAAAGACAAGATGCCTGACCTGAATTGCTTTACAGTGGAAAGCGCCATGCGTATGGTGGCTGGTACGGCCCGCAGCATGGGTATCACTGTAGAGGGTGCTGCTCCCTGGGCAAATTAATCTCCTAACTCCAAAAACATTACGAAATGGCAATTACAAAGAAAAGAAAAGCAGCCTCAGCGAAGGTTGATAAAAATAAGGTTTACTCCCTCAAGGATGCTTCTGCGCTGGTGAAGGAGGTGAATACTACAAAGTTCGACTCTTCAGTCGATCTGCATGTTCGTCTGGGGGTTGATCCCAAAAAAGCGGACCAATCTATCCGTGGTACGGTGACCCTGCCTCATGGTACGGGTAAGACCAAGCGGGTGCTGGTGCTTTGCACGCCTGATAAAGAGGCTGATGCCAAGGCGGCCGGAGCCGACTATGTAGGGCTGGACGAGTTTATCCAGAAGATCGAAGGTGGATGGGTGGATGTGGATGTGATCGTGGCTACTCCTTCCGTCATGCCTAAGATTGGTAAACTGGGTAAGGTGTTGGGCCCTCGTAACCTGATGCCCAATCCGAAGACGGGCACGGTGACCAATGATGTGGCGGCTGCCGTGAATGAGGTAAAGGGTGGTAAGATCGCTTTCAAGGTTGACAAGGCGGGCATTATCCATGCCAGCATCGGCCGGGTGAGCTTCTCTCCTGAAAAGATCGTAGAGAACAGCCAGGAGCTGATCAACGCGATCATCAAGGCCAAGCCGGCCACGGCCAAGGGCACTTATGTCAAGAGCGTATTTATGGCCAGCTCGATGAGCCCGGGCATTGCCATTGACACTAAAGCCTTTGTACACTAAAATGGAACACAGTTCCATTGGCCGAAGGCCCATTATGAGCGATTTTTCGCCAAGGGCCTATATTCTGACAGAAAGGCCGTTGGCGAAAATAAATTGAATCACCGCGGACTAAAAAATTGAATTATGAACAAAGATCAAAAAAATGAAGTCATTGAGCTGTTGAAAGACAAGTTCAATCAATATAACAACTTCTATGTGACCAATACCGAGTCACTGACTGTAGAACAGGTGGGCAAGCTGCGCCGGATCTGCTTTGACAAGAAAGTAGAGATGAAGGTGGCTAAGAACACCCTGATAAAAAAGGCCCTGGAAGGTCTGGATGACAAGCGTTTTTCAGGCGTATACGAGTCTCTCAATGGCGTGACTGCGCTGTTGTTCTCGGAGAATGCGAAGGAGCCTGCGCTGATCATCAGCGATTTCCGGAAGGCTGGCAACATGGAAAAGCCTGTATTGAAGGCTGCCTTTATCGATGGGGATGTATTTGCGGGGGATGACCAGCTGAAGGCGTTGACCACGCTGAAGAGCAAGCACGACCTTATCGGCGAGATCATTGGTCTGCTGCAATCGCCCGCCAAGAATGTTATCAGCGGCTTGAATGCAGGAAACAAGCTGGCCGGGTTGATCAAGGCACTGGAAGATCGTGCCGGAGCGAACTAAGCATTACACGGCCTATGGCCGCCTAATGATATAAAAGAAACAAATTTTTTTAAACCTTCCGCCGGATCCCCCAGTGGAAATGAAGGCGGAAAAAATTGTAAAACATGGCAGACTTAAAAGCATTTGCTGAGCAGCTCGTAGGGCTGACTGTAAAAGAAGTAAACGAATTAGCAAAGATCCTGAAGGAAGAATATGGCATCGAGCCTGCAGCTGCTGCTGTAGCTGTTGCTGCCGGTCCCGCTGCAGGTGGTGGCGCTGCCGCTGCTGAAGAAAAGACCGCTTTCAACGTGATCCTGAAAGCCGCTGGCGCTAACAAGCTCAACGTTGTGAAGATCGTTAAGGACCTCACCGGTCTTGGTCTGAAAGAAGCTAAGGACCTGGTAGACGGCGCTCCCAAGCCCGTTAAGGAAGGTGTCAGCAAGGCTGATGCCGACGCCCTGGTTGCTAAGCTGAAAGAAGCTGGCGCTGAGGTAGAGATCCAATAGTCTTTGCCGGATAGGAGACTTATTTTGCCCCTGGCCTAAAAAGCCAAGGGTCCCCTGATCGGCTCTGCCGATCAGGACATTGAATGAAAAAAGAGGCAGGCCCCGATTTTTTTTGGTCGGGGCGCCTCTTTTTTGGTATTTGATGCGAATTCCTTAACTTTGCGGTCCGTTTCCCTAAAGTTAAGTTATGTTAAGATTTGTTTGAAAGTGTAAGTTATTGATAGTTAGATATCAATGACTTAGAATAGCCGCAGACGATTTTGGGCACGAATCATTAAAAACCGGTTTTAATCAATATGTCTTCAACAAAATTGCAAAACAGGATCAATTTTGGTAAAATCAAGCATCTTGCCGAAACTCCTGATCTTCTGGAAGTGCAGATCCAATCTTTTAAAGAATTTTTCCAGCTAGAAACCACCCCGGACAAACGCAATATTGAAGGTTTGTTCAAGGTTTTCAAAGAGAATTTCCCGATCACTGATACGCGGAACATTTTCATGCTGGAGTTCCTGGATTACTTTATCGACCCTCCCCGTTATACTATCGAGGAGTGTATGGAGCGTGGTCTTACTTATGCCGTTCCTCTGAAGGCTAAGCTGCGTCTGAGCTGTAATGATGAGGAGCATGTGGATTTCCAGACCATTGTCCAGGACGTGTTCCTTGGCAATATCCCCTACATGACGCCTCGCGGTACGTTTGTGATCAACGGCGCGGAGCGTGTTGTCGTATCCCAGCTGCATCGCAGCCCCGGGGTATTTTTTGGCCAATCCATCCACCCCAACGGAACCAAGATCTACTCGGCCCGTGTGATTCCTTTCAAGGGCGCCTGGATGGAATTCGCCACGGACATCAACAATGTGATGTACGCGTATATCGACCGGAAGAAAAAATTCCCTGTCACTACTCTGTTGCGTTCCATCGGGTATGAGACGGATAAAGATATCCTGGAGCTCTTTGGTATGGCCGACGAGGTAAAGGCCGACAAAAAAGCGTTGCAGAAATATATTGGCAAGAAGCTGGCTGCGCGTGTGCTCCGCACCTGGGTAGAGGACTTCGTCGATGAGGACACCGGTGAGGTAGTATCCATCGAGCGGAATGAGATCGTGCTGGAGCGTGATACCATCCTGGATGAAGAAGCCATCGACATGGTGGTGGAAATGGACGTGAAGAGCGTCTTTATCCAGAAGGAGGATGTAGGCGGCGACTATGCCATTATCTATAACACTTTGAACAAGGATACCTCCAACTCTGAACTGGAAGCCGTCCAGCATATCTACCGCCAGCTGCGCGGCGCTGACGCTCCGGATGACGAGACTGCGAGGGGTATCATCGACAAGCTGTTCTTCAGCGATAAACGTTATGACCTGGGCGAGGTAGGCCGCTATAAGATCAACCGCAAGCTCAACCTCAACCAGCCCCTGGACCAGAAGACGCTGACCAAGGAGGACATGATCGAGATCATCAAGTATCTCGTGCGTCTCACCAATGCGAAGGCGGAGATCGACGACATCGATCACCTGAGCAATCGTCGTGTCCGTACGGTAGGGGAGCAATTGTATGCTCAGTTTGGCGTAGGTCTGGCCCGTATGGCAAGGACTATCCGCGAGCGTATGAACGTCCGTGACAATGAGGTATTCACTCCCGTGGACCTTATCAATGCGAGAACGTTATCTTCTGTCATAAATTCCTTTTTCGGAACTTCTCAGCTGTCCCAGTTCCTTGACCAGACGAACCCGCTGAGCGAGATCACGCACAAGCGTCGTATCTCCGCCCTCGGCCCTGGTGGTCTGTCCCGTGAGCGCGCAGGCTTTGAAGTTCGTGACGTACACTACTCCCACTATGGCCGTCTGTGTACCATCGAAACACCGGAAGGACCCAATATCGGACTTATATCCACTCTTTGCGTTCACGCCAAGATCAACGAAATGGGCTTTATCGAAACGCCCTATCGTAAGGTACAGGATGGGAAGGTAGAGTTGAAGAAGCTGACTTATCTGAGCGCCGAGGAAGAAGATATAGCCAAGATCGCCCAGGCGAACATTGAGCTGGATGAGAAAGGCAACTTTATAGAAGACAAGATCGTCAGCCGTCAGACTGGTGACTTCCCCATACTGGACAAGAGCGAAGTGGAATATATGGACGTTGCTCCCAACCAGATCGTAGGGTTGAGCGCCTCCCTGATCCCCTTCTTGGAGCATGATGACGCCAACCGTGCGCTGATGGGATCGAACATGCAACGTCAGGCTGTGCCCCTGATCCGTCCCGAGATGCCTATCGTAGGTACAGGGCTGGAAGCAAAGGCTGCCCGTGACGCCCGTATCCAGATACATGCTGAAGGCGACGGTGTCGTAGAGTTCGTGGATGCCAATGAGATCCATGTACGTTACGACCGCAATGAGCAACAGAAACTTGTGTCTTTTGAAGAAGACCTGAAAGTATATAAGCTGACAAAGTTCATCAAGACCAACCAGGAGACCTGTATCAACCTGAAGCCTGCCGTCAAGAAGGGGCAGAAGGTGAAAGAAGGCGACTTCCTTACGGAAGGGTATGCCGTACAGGATGGTGAACTGGCTCTCGGCCGCAATCTGAAAGTGGCATTCATGCCCTGGAAGGGTTACAATTTCGAGGATGCCATTGTGATCAGCGAAAAGGTGGTAAAGGAAGACCTCTTTACTTCTGTCCATATTTCCGAATACGAACTGGAAGTACGTGACACGAAGTTGGGTGAAGAAGAGCTGACCCCGGATATTCCCAACGTCTCTGAAGAGGCAACCAAGGACCTGGACGAGAACGGTATCATCCGTGTAGGCGCCCAGATCAAGGAAGGAGATATCCTGATCGGTAAGATCACTCCGAAAGGCGAAAGCGATCCTACTCCGGAAGAGAAGCTGCTCCGCGCCATCTTTGGCGACAAAGCCGGTGATGCAAAGGATGCCTCTTTGAAGGCCCCCAGCGGCACGGAAGGCGTGGTGATCAGCAAGAAGCTCTTCCAAAGGGCCAAGAAGGACAAGAATGCCAAGGTGCGTGAAAAAGCAGCCCTGGAGAAAATAGAAAAAGTACACGAGAAGAATACGGCCGATCTGATGGATGTGCTGTTGAGCAAGCTGCAGGTGCTGCTGAAAGATCATGCATCCTCCGGGGTGAATAACAACTTCGGAGAGGTACAGATCGGGAAAGGATCCAAATTCACTGCTAAGAACCTGGCAGGGATCGACTATCTGAATGTCAATCCCCTGGGTTGGACGGGTGATGCCAAGACCGATGACTCGATCAACATCCTGTTGCACAACTATAGCATCAAGTACAACGAAGAACTGGGTCGTTACAAACGGGAGAAGTTCAATATCTCCATCGGGGACGAGTTACCTGCCGGTGTATTGAAGCTGGCTAAAGTATACCTGGCTGTTAAGCGTAAGCTGAAAGTAGGGGACAAGATGGCCGGTCGTCACGGGAACAAGGGTATCGTCGCCAAGATCGTAAGGGCGGAGGATATGCCTTTCCTGGAGGACGGAACACCTGTTGACGTAGTATTGAACCCCCTGGGCGTACCTTCCCGTATGAACCTGGGACAGATATATGAAACTGTACTGGGCTGGGCCGGTGAGAAGCTGGGTGTGAAATTCGCCACCCCCATCTTTGATGGTGCTACGGTGGAAGAGATCGCCGAGCATATTTCTAAGGCGGGTCTGCCGAGCTTTGGCCATACACATCTCTACGATGGAGAGACGGGCGAGCGTTTTGACCAGAAGGCTACCGTGGGTATCATCTATATCATCAAGCTCCATCACATGGTGGACGACAAGATGCACGCCCGGAGTATCGGGCCGTACAGTCTGATCACACAGCAGCCGCTGGGTGGTAAGGCTCAGTTTGGTGGTCAGCGTTTTGGGGAAATGGAAGTGTGGGCTCTCGAAGCCTATGGCGCCTCCAATATTCTCCAGGAGCTGTTGACCCTGAAGTCCGACGATATCATCGGCAGGGCGAAGACCTATGAGTCCATCGTGAAGGGTGACAATATCCCGAGAGCGGGCATACCCGAGTCCTTCAACGTGTTGGTGCATGAATTACGCGGGTTAGGACTGGATCTGAAGTTTGACTAACGAGGTACTCTGCTAACTGATGAATAATATCTCAAGCCCGGCTAATTAAGGCCGGGCTTTTACTATTTTGGTGATGTATGTGTTCGAGCCGGTACGGACTTCCAGCAGATAGATACCCGCGGGAAGGGAGAGTCCGGAGAGATCGAGATGAATACGATCTTGTGCGAAGCCGGCATTGTCCTTGCGCAGCAGTATCCTGCCTGTCATGTCCAGCAACCGGATGCTTGTCCTGCTTTCCGGAGTTTTGTCCAGTACGATGTCCACACCGGTGGTGAAGGGGCTTGGGGACACGGTGAATGGATTGCCCGGAAGGGCGCCGTCCACCAGGATGATCTTGCTGTAGGTGAATTTTTCGTCCTGGTCTATTTCCTTTAAGCGATAGTAGTTTTTATCATGGGGTACGGCAATGTCCGTAAAGGTATACCGGAGTGTAGTGGTGCTGTTACCGGCGGCATCCACGTACCCGATGTTTTGGAAGGTAATGCCGTCATAGGACCTCTCGATGCCAAAGCGTTTGGTGTTATCTTCGGAGGTGGTGGTCCAATAGAGGACTATGTTTTGCTGTTGCAGCAGTCCTTCGAAATCGAGCAGGCTAATGGGCAGGGGGACGTCGGGTACGCCTGCGCCAAAGCCGGAGAAGCCTGTGGTGAAATTATAGGTCAGGGCTGTATTGGTACCCAGGGTACTGATGGTGGGAGCGCCAATGACCACTGCGCCGCCGCCGGTGGGATTGGCCGGCGTAACATTGGAGATCTGGTTGGTGACCTTTACGATCTGGACATTGTTCAGAGATTGCGATGTTGCCGCGATCCAGCCGTCTACTTCCGGCTTTGTATAATAGAGGGTGATGTTATAGCTGCCGGCCGGATTGTTGTTGGCGGGCAATACCCTGAAAGTTTTATTCATCAGATAATTTGCGGTATTGTTATTCCAGAACTGGCTGGCACTTGTGCCCTGACGGTCGATGACCACTTGAGTACATCCGTAATCATAGCCTGTCAGATTTTGTATCCGGGCCATCAGCTGACCATTTGACTGATCGTAGAAATAGAGATCTGCGTTGGGGCCCAGATATTGCTGGCTGGAGGAATTGAGCACGGTCTGAACCACGGTGGCGTTGATGGGGTAGCTGAGGCGGGCGATGGGTTTTGTACCACCGCCATAACCGGCGACACTGCTGCCAAAGGATTGGGCGCAGGTGACATTACTCTTGTAGAATATATTTCCCTGACTGGAGCTGCCTCCGTCACCACTATAACAAGCGATGGCGTCCATCCCATCTCCCGCGGCTGCGCTGCCATTGTCATAACATATTTCCACTACGAGGTTGCTGGAGCCGTCCCAGGTGAAAGGCGTATCGAATGTGAAATTATTCCATCCGGTAGTAGTATTGTAAGAGGACAGGGTTTTTACGACTGTCATACCCGAACCCTGATTGAAAACGCCGCTATTGACGAGATAATTTGCGATGGAGGTCCCTATTTTGATGTTCAGATTTGTGTATGCACGGATGCTTGCTTTTGACGCAATCTGCAGTCCGATGCCTGTGATGGGACCGGCAGGAAGTCCTGCGGCTGTCAGCTCGGAGGTTGTGTAAAGGAATTGTGTACGCTGGGAAGCGAGCTGACCATTGAAGGGTGCGTCGGGGATGCCGAATGCTGCGCTGCCCAGACTGGCTGTCCCGGTGGAACTGGTGGGGATGGGGGCGGCATCGTTGTCCCTGATGGTAAAAGAGAGGGTGGGCTTGCCATCTCCCGCCACGGCGTCGCCTCCTCCATTGTTGACGGTGAAGCTTAAAGTGAAGCTACGGGTGCCATTGACGCTGGCATCGTCGTATATACGAATAGTAAACGACTGGGAGGTCATGGAGCCTGCCGGGAATGTGAGCGTCTGGGAAGGGCTGGCAAAGCTGCCATTGGTGGTGATGTCAAAATCCAGGCCCTTTTTGGCGGTGCTGCCGGCATTGACGTTTAGCGTGACGATGGCGGCTGCAGAGGGGGTGTTGCCGATGATCATATTGTAAGTGTAGTCCTTATAGGCGCGGCAGCCGGAAGTGGCAGCTGTTGTTTCTGTCGCCTGGTCGCTGCTGATCTCGAAGTTGATCTTGGGCGGGCATTGACTGGAGCCTGCGTTCGTAGCGGTGCCTCCCAGGGAGGTAGCAAGGCTTGCCCGGGAGGTGGCGGCAGAGGCCAGCATTCTGGCTTTCTGACCGGGTGTAAAGAGCGTGAAGCAATTTGTATAGTTCATGTAATTGCTCTCTGTATTGGGGCTGTATGTTGTGCCGGCAGGTGTAGCACAGGGGTTTACGGTAGATGTGCTCCGGCAGGTGAAATCGACGATGCCTGCGCTGATGTTCTCGGAAATGGGGTCTGTATCGCAGACCTGGTCCCCATCCAGGCTGCAATCATTGTTTGGGTGGGGAGGACAGGTATTTTTGTCGGCGGAGCCCTGGAAGGGGTGATAGAGGTTGAAGGCATGACCTATTTCATGGGGAAGGGTTTTTTGTCCGGCGACCATCTGGGTGGCCAGCATGACAGTGCCATCCCGCAAGGGGTCGAAGGGGACCGGGAAGTAAGCATAGCCGGCGATGAATTGACCTGCTGTACCGTCCTGTCCCAGGATCTTATTTACTATCCATATGTTGTAATATTGGGTAGGATCCCAGCGGATGAGGTTTTTTATGTTGACCTCATCGGTACCGGGACCGGAGCTGCCTTGTGGTATAACGCCTCCGGAGACATAGTTAGCGATGCCTGAACCATCTGTACGATCGATGCCTGTGGTAGGATTGCAATTAGGATCCCGTTTGGCAAGCACGAACTGTATCTGAAGGTCGCCTGCTCCTGTTGTGCCGGGCCAGGTACCGTTGTAGACGGCATTCAGATAGTCTATTGCTCCCTGTACCTGGGCGTCGGTGGGGTTGTAGATGGAGCCGACGGCGCCTCCTGTATGTACGATATGCACCACTACGGGAATTGTATAGAGGGGGCCGCTGAGAGGTGTAGCGGGTGCGCCTGCCTTATCGACGATGATGGGCTTTGTCTGACCCAGGTGCGGATGTTGCCGGATGTATTGCCGGATAGCCGTCTCTCCGTCCTGGAGACGCTGGCGATAGGTGGCGTCTGTCTGCAGACGATAGTGATGAACGTCATCAAATCCGCAGATGGCCTGGGAAAAGGAGACGTTGCTCAGGAGCAGCATTATGGTGGTAGCAAGCAGTAAGTAGATGTTTTTCATTTGGTAAGGGAAGGTATATAATGTAATTAAATAACGTGACGGCGCCAAGGGATATTTGCATCGCCATTAAATATATTAAAAATTTACGTTAATTTTCGACATGCTAATACTGGGAATTTCGGCGTTTTTTCACGATGCCGCCGCTGCACTCATAAAAGATGGAGAGATCATTGCCGCCGCCCAGGAAGAACGATTTACAAGGATCAAGAATGACGCTGCTTTTCCCCTGAATGCCATTCAAAGCTGTCTGGATATGGGCTGGGTTTCTCCGGACGAGCTGGATGCAGTCGTGTTCTATGACAAACCCCTGTTAAAACTGGAAAGGATACTGGAGTCATATCATGCGCGGGTCCCGTGGGGATGGCGCTCTTTTCTCACTTCCATGCCTGTGTGGATGAAGCAAAAAATGATGCTGAAAAAAGTGATCCGGGATGAGATGGCGCAACTGCCTGGCTGTGATAAGAAAAAGCTCCGGCTCTTATTTTGCGAGCATCATTTATCCCATGCCGCCAGCGCTTTTTATGCTTCTCCCTATACGGAGGCTGCCATTCTCACGATAGATGGCGTAGGGGAGTGGGCGACAACCTCGATAAGCGCCGGTAAGGGCCGGGAGATCCGTATGTTAAAAGAGATACGGTTCCCCCATTCATTAGGCTTGTTATACAGCAGCTTTACCTATTACTGCGGATTCGAGGTCAATGCGGGAGAGTACAAGCTGATGGGGCTTGCCCCATATGGAGACACAGGTTCGGAAGAATTCCTCCGATTTAAACGACTGATCAGTGAAAAGCTTATCACTGTATATGAGGATGGGTCGTTCGTGCTGCATCAGGAATATTTCAATTATATATCCGGGCTAAGGATGGTGCATGAAAAGAAATGGGAAGCGTTGTTTGGATTCCCGCGTCGTACACCGGAAAGCAGTATCGAGCGTTGTCATTGCAATCTGGCGCTGGCCATCCAAAAAGTGACGGAGGAGATCGTCCTGAAGCTGGCGGCTACTGCCCGAAACATTACCGGCCTGGACAATCTTTGTCTGGCGGGCGGTGTCGCATTGAACTGTGTAGCAAATGGAAAGATACTCGATACGGAGTTGTTCAGGAACCTGTATATCCAACCGGCCGCGGGAGATGCGGGCGGGGCTGTAGGCGCTGCACTCGCTGCCTATCATCTCTATTTTGAGCAGGAGAGACAGGCTGAACCCTGGGACCTGATGAAGAATGCTTATCTGGGTCCCAGCTTTGGCATAGAGAGGGTGAGGAAAACACTACGGCTGAATAAAAGCGTCTGGAAGGAATACGATGATACCGAGGAGTTGTTATCTCTGGTAGCGCGCTCGCTGAAGGAGAAGAAGATCGTAGGCTGGTTCCAGGGAAGGATGGAGTTTGGTCCGCGAGCGTTGGGTAGCAGAAGTATCCTGGCCGATGCTTCAGACCCCGATATGCAGCGGAAGCTGAACCTGAGCATCAAATACAGGGAAGGGTTCCGGCCCTTTGCGCCGGTGTGCAGGATAGAACATGCCGGTCGTTATTTTGGTCTGAAGATCCCGTCGCCCTATATGCTGTTGACCCGGCGGCTGTGCAGCGAGTTTTGGAAAGCTCTGCCGGAAGGGTATGCGGCATTGGGTATGCGGGAAAAGCTGGCGGTTGTACGGAGCTCTTTCCCATCTGTGACCCATGTGGACCTGTCGTGCCGGGTACAGACCGTGACAAAGGAAAGCAATTACAAATTGTGGCGGCTGTTGTGCGTTTTTGAATCCCTTACGGGAGAGGGGCTGCTGATCAATACGAGCTTTAATGTGCGGGATGAGCCCATCGTGTGCAGACCGGAAGATGCGTACCATTGTTTTATACATACGGAAATGGACATGCTGGTGATGGATAATCTCGTGCTTTTTAAGGAAGATCAACCAAAATGATGGCCGAAGCACAGACGGAAAATTAAGTATTTTTGATAACTAAAGTACTCGTATGGAATTCTTAAGGGATCTTTGGCTTTTCCTGAAAGAGCGGAAAAAATGGTGGCTGCTGCCACTTATCATCGTGATCGTGCTGGTGACCGTACTTGTTGTATTGGGCGGCTCCACGGCATTGGCCCCTTTTATTTATTCGCTCTTCTAACGAAATATGTCTGTGCAATACAAATCGAAAGAGACCGTCCTGGTCATTACGGTGGGATTCCTCGCTTTATACATGATCTTCAAGGTCAGGGTCTTTTTGTCATTAGCCCTGATCATTGGTCTTGCCGGCATTTTATCCTCATGGCTCAGTGAAAAGATTCATTTTTTTTGGACCAGGCTTTCCCTTCTGCTTGGAACGGTGAGCAATGGAATATTGCTGACGTTGGTCTTTTTCCTGGTGCTTACTCCGGTGGGGTTGTTTAGGCGACTGTTGAAAAAAAATAATATGACCAGGATCGCCAGGGGCCAGCAAAGCAATTTTACGGACAGGGATCATTCCTTTACGAAGCAGGATCTGGAGAAAACCTGGTGAGCCGGGGCCCCAGCCATTTGTCCCTCAGCCTGAGAAAAGGGCGTTCAACTACCTGATGAAGGGCCCATCCTCCCAATACTGAGACGCCCGTGCATATCCAGAAAGAAACATAGCTGTCGTTGCCTATACCATAGGGAGTAAGGACCTCGTGGGTGAGATGGATCAGTTGTTTGTGAGTGAGATAAATGGAATAGGAGAGGACGGCGATCCATCTGGTAAGGGATGAAGCATGCCGATAGAGAATACAGGAAGGACTGAGCGCTGCCAGCACGAGCAGACCGTAGGCCAGGGATATCAGCGGGAAGCCGTATATGGCGCCTTTGAAAGTATATTGCTCTTCATCATGTGTAATCCACCAGGCGGCTGCGGTCAGCAATATCCCGCTGATCAACCAGCTGTTGCCATAGCGGGTGATCTTTTGCCATATAGCGGGACGGAAGTGATACAGGGCCGCGAGGGACAGGCCGGCCAGCAGTCCATCCAGGCGGGTGTAGGTGGGATAATAAATGTAGCGATAGTAGGAGATGCCAAAGCTTTGCCCACTGTCTATGAGCGGCTGGATAAAATGATGCCAGCTCCAGATGCGGAGGATGAAACCGGTCAGGAATAAGGCGGGCAGGAGGAAGGGGAGTCTTTTTTTTGCGTTGCATGCGATGCCGGCCATGATGAAGAGGGGCAGCACGAGATAGAATTGCTCTTCGATGCATAGTGACCAGGCATGCGAGAAGGCGCCCCTTGTTTTGATGTCAAGCCCGAAGTTCTGTGTAAAGGTAAGGAAGCGCCAGAGGGGCGGCAGTTCGCTGCGTTCCTTGAATCCGGGGATAGCAAAATACAGTAGCACTACTATAAGGTACGCGGGGATGATACGAAAAAAGCGTTTGAAGTAAAATTCTCCATAAGAGATGGGTTCGCTGCGGGCCATCCTGCCGAAGAGCTGACCTCCGATGAGATAACCGCTTAATACAAAGAAGAGGTCCACACCGGTCCATCCAAAGCTGCCTATTTCGTCCATATGCGGCGGATGTCCGAAGAGACGGTAATGATAAACGAACACGAGTATGATCGCAAGGGCGCGTATATGGTCCAGACCTGCCAGGCGGCCGGGGGAAGAACTTGTCAGCATGGAAATCGGAAAATATGTATATATTATTGTTAGTCAATGATTAATAGGTGTTTTTTCTGAATATGGCATTGTTAAGATGCTGTTAACGGGCAAGAAGAGATTAAATTTTTGAGCTCCCTGTCGTTCAGATATAAAATTAAAAACCCTTTTTTTAAAAACCACTAAAAGCACCAACATGAAAAGACACATTATTTTGTTTGCCTTTGCGCTGCTTGCATGCAGCTTTATGGCCAATGCTCAAAGGGCCGCCCATATCAAACATGATATTCATCATGACCGGCAGGATATCCACCAGGACCGGAAGGACATTCATCAGGACCGGAAGGATATCGGCAACGATAAGAAGGATATTGCCGGTGATAAATCCGATCTCCACCAGGACCGGAAGGATGCAGCCGCCGACAGGAAGGATCTCAGAAAGGACAATGCGGATATCAGCAAGGATAAGGCGGACCTTTCTGCTGACCGGAAAGAGCGGAATGAGGATGTAAAGGACCACAATTACGGCGCGGCCAAGCAGGAACAAAAGGACATCAATGCAGACAAGCGGGACCTGGCCACGGACAGGACTGACAGGAACAATGACCGCAAGGACCTGCATCAGGACCGGAAAGACATCGGCCATGACAAGAAGGACCTTCACAATGACCGCAAGGACCTTTCGAAAGACAGGAAAGATCTGGGCAAAGACAAGTCCGATCTTAAAAAAGACAAGCAGGACCTGAAAGATGACAAGCAGGATCTGAAGAAGACAACCGGCAATCAATAAGTCCTTACTACTACCCCGGGGCCTGCCTTTACGGCGGGCCCTCTTTAAATCATCCCGATGAAACAACTACACGTAGCCACAATAGCTGTGGTCTGTCTGTTCTGTTTTGCTCAGACGGTGACGGGCCAGGACAGCAGCAGAGCGGAGACTTCAGCGCATAAGCATTCCTATTTCGAAGCTTCCCTGAGTTATCAAAGCGATAATGTCTATCTCGGCAGAAAGGATTCTGCATCGTTACCTTATTACACTCCCATGTTGACGTACTATCACAAGTCGGGTCTTTATTTTTCGGCTGCGGCATCTTATCTGCATAATTCGACGGATCAGCGGGTGGATGTGGTGACCCTGGAGGGCGGGTATGATTATACAGTGGGGAAGTATGGGGGTGAATTTTCCTTTTCGAAATACTTCTACAATAGCCAAAGTACCAGCGTCACTTCGGGTATAACGGGTTCGCTATCCTATCGGAGCGAATATGATCTTGGATTTGTCGAACCCAGCATTACGTTGGGGCTGGACCTTGGTCCGAAAACCGACTTTCAGGGAGCTTTTGAGTTGGAGCATACCTTCGCGGCATTTGACGACAAACTGGAGATCACGCCATCGATGACAGCGAACGGCAGTACGCTGAATTTTTACGACAATTACTATAAGACCCGCCGGTTCAAGCGGCGGAAAGGGCAGAAGACGGTGTCGGGTACCGTGGATATTACGGGTACAGTACCGGATGCGGGGAGCTTTAGGATACTGGATTATGAGCCGGGGCTGTCCCTCAAGTATATTGCGGGCAGGTTCAGCTGTAGCTTTACTCCCGTCTATGCGATCCCTGTCCATCCGGCGGTGCTGGATATTCATGCTGTCTATTCCACGGGTAGCACCGTCAATAAGACCGTGACTGAAAAACTGGAGAACAGTTTTTTCTGCACTATAGGGATGACCTATAAATTTTAAAATGCAAGGATGGGTGCGATCATGCCGACAGCAGGATGTTTTTTAACTGTTGAAAATCGGGATTGATCTTTATACTTTGTTTTTTACGACCCAGCAAATTTTTAATGGTGTCGGGTATGAGCACTTTTTCACCCGTCTCCTTTTCCACCGCATCGTAAAATTTTACCGGGTGGGCTGTTTCCAGGAAGAAGCCTTTTTCGCCGGGATGTTCTGTCAGGAACCTTTCCAGGGCGAGGAAGCCAACTGCTCCATGCGGATCGGGGAGGTAGTGATACTTCCTGTAGACGTCGCGTATCGTTCTACGGGTTTCTTCGTCCGTGATGCTGTAGCTGGTCATTACTTTTTTCAGGGAGGTGAACTCATGGTGGAATATTTCCAGGATGCGGACGAAGTTGCTTGGATCACCTACATCCATGGCATTGGAAAGAGTAGGGGTGGAGGGTTTGGGAATATAGGTCCCTGTCTGTAAATAGGAGGGGACTATGTCGTTGGCGTTGCAGGCTGCGATGAAATGTCGTGCGGGGAGTCCTGAGCGGTGAGCCAGGAGTCCTGCGCAGATGTTACCGAAATTGCCGCTGGGGACGCAGATGACGGGAGGGTGATCTTTATCCGCCCACTCGCGGTAGGCAAAGAAATAATAGAACTGCTGGGGCAGCCAGCGTGCGACATTGATAGAATTGGCGGAGGTAAGGAATAATGCCCGGATGAGATCCGGGTCAGCAAAGGCCGTCTTTACCATCCGTTGGCAGTCATCGAAGGTGCCGCCGACTTCCAGGGCGGAGATGTTCTTTCCCAATGTGGTGAGCTGTAGTTCCTGTACGCTGCTGACCTTTCCGGAGGGGTAGAGGATAACGACATTTACGCCCGGCACATCATAGAATCCGCTGGCAACTGCGCCTCCCGTATCTCCGGATGTGGCTACCAGGACTGTCACTGGCTGGCTTTGATCCTTTACGAAGTATCCGAGACAGCGGCTCATGAAGCGGGCTCCGACGTCCTTGAAGGCGAGGGTGGGGCCATGGAATAATTCCAGTGAGCTGATGTCACCCGTGACGGGCACCAGGGGGAAATTGAAATTAATCGTTTCGGATATGATGCGTTCGAGCTCTTTTTCCGGGATGGTGTCGCCTATGTATGGCCGGATGACCCTGATCGCTATTTCTTCGTGAGAGAGGGAAGTTATGTTTGTTATAAGGTCCGCAGGAAGGGCGGGTATCTTTTCGGGGAAATAGAGCCCTTTATCCGGGGCCTGTCCTTTTATCGTAGCTTCTTTAAAGCTGACCTTAGCGGAGGGATTATTTAGGCTGTAATAGTTCATTATAATGGTTTTACACCTTCATGGTTGATGGTGGTGACATAAATGTGATGATCGAGGCCGATGTGGCCGTATATGTCCTTCATGACCTGTCCTATTTTTTCGGCTGTGGGTTTGTCCTTGCTGAGCATGAAGATAGAGGGGCCTGATCCGGAGATCCCTCCGCCCAGTGCGCCTGCCTCTTTACATTGGGTCTTGACCTGGTCGAACCCGGGTATCAGCATGCTGCGGACGGGCTCGATGATCACGTCTTCCAGCGATCGGCCGATCAGTTCGTAGTCGTTCTTCATAAAGCCTGCCACAAGGCCTGCGATGTTTCCCCATTGCCGGATGGCGTCCTTCAGGAGCACCTCCTTACGGAGGATCTGGCGTGCATCAGCCGTGCGGACTTCTATCTGGGGGTGTACGACGGTGACGTGCAGGAGAGGGGCGGGTATCGATACGATGTCCAGGGGGAAGATGGACCTGATAAGGGTGATGCCGCCATAGATACAGGGGGCGATGTTGTCGGCGTGTTTGACACCGGAGGCTACTTTTTCGCCGAACATGGCAAAGCGGACGAGGTCTTCCTTTGAGAAAATATTTCCCAGCAGGTGATTGGCCGCTACCACGGCTCCTGCCGCGCTGGCGGCGCTGCTGCCAACTCCGCTGCCGGGCTTGATCTTTTTGTGGATAATGACTTCGAAGCCGACGGGTTTTTTCAATTCTTCCTGCATCGCCAGCAAAGGGGCCCCGGCTGTGTTTTGTGCGGGGTCGGTGGGGAGTGGGAAGCCGTCGCGGCTGCTGATACGGATGACGGGATCGTCCAGCAGGCGTACATCCATGATGTCATAGGGTTCTTCCAGGGCCATTCCGAGCACGTCGAAGCCGCAAACCAGGTTGGCTACGGTGGCGGGGCATTTTATGGTGATTTGGTTCATTTGTGTGAAATTTATTTGCTGGTTTATGTAACCGCCGGGGGCCAGGCCCCCCGGCTATCAATTCGCTCATTATTGTCCTTCGGACAGCCGGCCTGTGGCCGGCTCTAGAGTCTTGCTGCACGGATAATGTCTGCGAATACGCCCGAGGCTGTCACTTCGGCGCCGGCGCCGGCGCCTTTGATCACCAGGGGTTGTTCGGTATAGCGGTCTGTATAGAACAGAACGACATTGTCCTTACCGTACAAATGGTAAAGATCTTGTTTGGGGTCGATGTGCTGCAGACCCACGGAAGCGCGTCCCTGCTGAAAGCGGGCCACAAATTTCAGCTTTTTACCGGCTTTTGCGGCAGCATCGTAGAGTTGTTTGAAGTGCTGCTCTTCCTTCTCCATGGCCTTATAAAAGTCTTCCACGCTGCCTTTGAGACAAGATGAGGGAAGGAAGGTTTGATTTTCTATATCATCCATCTCTATCTTTTCACCGGCCTCTCTGGCCAGGATCATGATCTTGCGCATCACATCGGTGCCGCTGAGGTCCAGGCGGGGGTCGGGCTCGGTGTATCCTTCTTCCTGTGCCTGTCGTACCACATCCGTAAAGGGTTTTTCCCCGTTGTAATGGTTAAAGACGAAATTGAGCGTACCGCTCAGGACGGCCTCGATACGACTGATCTTATCCCCGCTGCGCAGCAGGTCGTTGAGCGTGCCGATGACGGGGAGGCCGGCGCCTACGTTTGTTTCGAACAGGAAGAGGGCGTTGTATTCCCTGGCCAGGTCTTTTAGCCGTCTGTAGTAGCCGTAAGGGGAGGAGCAGGCTATTTTATTACAGGCCACTACGGAGATGCTTTTTTGCAGGAGGCTATCGTAGCAGGCGGCCACATCCTGGTTGGCTGTGATGTCGGCGAAGACGGAATTGCGCAGGTTTCTGGACGTGACGCCCTCTACCCAGGCGGGCAGGTCCATGGGCTGGCCGGCTTCCAGCGCTTCTTTCCAATTGTCGAGGGGGATGCCATTGTCATCGAAGACCATTTTCCTACTGTTGGCCAGGCCGACGACCCGGACCTGGAGGCGTAGCTGTTCCCGGAGGTAGGTCTGTTGTTGTTGGAGCTGGTCGATCAGTCGCCGGCCTACGTTACCTGCGCCGGTGATAAAGAGGTTTACTTCCTTATAGGTAGTGGAAAAGAACTCTTCGTGGAGGACGTTGATGGCTTTTTTTACATCGGGCGCGGCGATAACGGCGGAGATATTTCTTTCCGAAGATCCCTGGGCGATGGCCCGTACGTTGACGCCATTGCGTCCCAGCGCGCCAAACATTTTTCCACTGACCCCGGGATGGCTTTTCATATGGTCGCCTACCAGGGCCACGATAGAGAGGTCTTTCTCAATGATGAGAGGGTCTACCTTTCCTGTTTCTATCTCGTGGCTGAAGGCGTTGTCTACGGCAGCCTTGGCGGCGGCTGTGCTGGCTTCGTCGATGCCCACGCAGATGGAGTGTTCAGAGGAACCCTGGGTAATGAGGATGACGTTGATCTTCTCATTGGAAAGCGCTTCGAAAAGACGTTTTGAGAAGCCGGGTATGCCGACCATGCCGCTGCCTTCCAGGCTGAGCAGGGTAATTTTCCCGATGCTGGAGATGCCCCGGATGCTGCCTCCGTTGCGGGCGGATGCAAACTCTATTACGGTGCCTGCGTCGGTGGGTGAAAAAGTATTCTTTATCCATACGGGGATGCCTTTTGCCATTACAGGCTGGATAGTGGGAGGATAGATCACTTTGGCGCCGAAATGGGATAATTCCATAGCCTCCTGGTAAGAGATATGGGGGATGACCTTTACGTTGGATACCAGGCGGGGGTCGGCTGTCATCATGCCGGATACGTCGGTCCAGATCTCTACCATACCTGCGTCTACAGCTGCCGCCAGGATGGCGGCTGTATAATCGGAGCCGCCCCTTCCCAGGGTGGTGGTAATATTGTTGCTGTCGGAGGCGATAAAACCGGGCAATATAAAGAGATCGCCACTCGCCGTGTCGAAGAATTCGCGGATCTTTTGATTGGTAAGAGAGAAGTCCACGGCTGCATAGCCGAAGTTGGAGTCTGTGCTGATCAACTGCCGGGAGTCTTTCCAGGTATTGGGCATGTCGAGGGCGTCGAACCTTGCGGCAATGATGAGCGAGGAAAGCAGTTCGCCGTAGCTGACGATCTTATCGCGGGTGCGGGCCGAGAGTTCGTTGAGGAGGAATACGCCGTTACAGATGTCCTCTATCTCGTTACATCTTGTTTTTACCAGGCTGAGGACGCTGCTTTGCCGGGTAAGAGGAAGGAGGTGTTTGACGGTTTCCAGATGGCGCTGCTCTATGCTGTACAATTTTTCTTTATAGGACTCGTCTCCCGCGGCGGCCGACAGACCGGCCTGGATCAGCATATCGGTGATCCCTCCCAGGGCGGAAACTACCAGGATCGTCCTGTCCTTTTTCAAAGCATCCTGTACCAGTTGAACTACCTTGTTTATATTCTCTCCGCTGGCGACTGAAGTACCTCCGAATTTTAAGACCTGCATATAGTTGGGTTATGAAGTGAAATGGATAAAAAATGACCTTTCTTAAGTTGAAAGCCTGGTAAAGAGGCCCATGTTATGATATGGAAATTGACAACCCTTAACGGGTTGTGGATGTTGTTGTGGAGGAGGTAATAATCGTAACTTGCGCAACAAGTGCGGTAGTAGAGAGAGAGAGGGTGATATGGTGTTTATTACCTAACACGAATCTAATGATGGCCCTTCGGGCAGCAGACCTGTGGTCTGCTTTTGTAAAGATAAGAGGTGTTGTTGGAAAAACAATAAATCAACCCCTTTTTTGATGAAAATAAAGTAATTTCGGCACTTGATCTAATTTATTGCTGCCAAATGTCTAACTTCTTTGAACATTATTTAAACGGCTTATTTATATGAGTATTCAGTCTTCTCAGGGATTGCAGCAATTCAAGAACCTGGTAGGGATCAAGTTCCAGTTGTATAACAGTCTCTTTACTTCTCTTCCTTTTCACCGTATAGAGAAGACGGGTATATTGTTGTCATTGCTGTTGACTATCTGTGAGGATGGCTATAAAAAGAAGCAGAGCCCTGAGGAGATCATGGAGGATTTTTTCCGTAAGCATACGGCATTTACGAGTGAGCGGGAGAAGGCGGATATCCTTTTCCGTTTTATACAGTATGTGGAGCGTCAGATCGTGCTTTTTGATGCATTAGAGGATGCGGCTTTTCGTCATGTCAACGACATGGGTGGTGCGGGTACATTGAAGCATCTTATCTCGGAGGTGCTGCAGACGGGGAAGGAGGAAGAACTGACGGACAAGCTGAAAGATTATTCGGTCAGGATGGTGTTGACGGCGCATCCGACGCAGTTCTACCCGGGGCCTGTGCTGGGGATCATCAATGACCTGTCTAGGGCCGTTATAGAGAACAATGCCGCGGAGATCAATCTTTACTTACAGCAGCTGGGCAAGACGCCTTTTTTGAAAAAGCAGCGGCCTACGCCATATGATGAGGCCATTAGCCTTGTCTGGTACCTGGAGAATGTGTTCTATCATGCCTGTGGAAGGGTGATCGCCATGCTGCAGGACCAGTTCCCGCACGCTATTGACAAACATAATGCGGTGATCAAGATGGGGTTCTGGCCGGGCGGGGACCGGGATGGCAACCCGTTTGTAAAGGCGGATACAACCCTTAAGGTAGCGGAGTCTTTGCGTGGGGCCATTATCAAGTGTTATTATCTGGATGTGCGGAGGTTGAAGCGCCGGCTGACCTTTAAGGGGGTGGATACCATCATTGCGGAGCTGGAGCAGAAACTCTATAATAACATTTTTATCCCGGAGCTCATCGGCACGGAGCTGCACAAGCAGGAGATACTGGACCCCTTGATCCAGATAAGGGAGATCATCATTTACCAGCACAACAGCCTGTTTGTACACCTGGTGGATAACCTGATTGCCAAGGTGAGGATCTTTGGGCTTCATTTTGCCACATTGGATATACGACAGGATAGTACGGTACATGGGAAGGTGCTGGAAGCGGTGGCTGCCAGGGAAAAGCTTGTCCCGGAGGATTATGCTGAGTTATCTGATAAGGAAAAAATGGAAGTCCTTACGGGGCTGTCCGGTGTTGCCCGGCCGGAGCTTTATGAAGATGACCTGGTGAAGGACACGCTGGAAACTATTACCGCCATCAGGACCATACAGCAGTATAATGGAGAAGAAGGCTGCAACCGGTACATCATCAGCCAGTGTAACAGCGCCCTGAATGTGTTGGAAGTATTCGGACTTTTTCTTATCAATGGATGGAAGAAGGACAAGCTGCCTGTGGACATTGTTCCATTGTTCGAGACGGTGGACGATCTGCAGCACGCTGCGGATGTGATGAGACAGTTATATGAGCATTCTGCATATTACAAACATCTTCAGGGAAGGGGGCGTACGCAGACCATCATGCTGGGTTTTTCGGATGGGACGAAGGATGGCGGGTACCTGATGGCCAACTGGAGTATTTATAAAGCCAAGGAGGAGCTGACGAGCATTTCCAAAGAGTTTAATATCGACGTGGTATTCTTTGATGGCCGGGGAGGTCCCCCTGCGAGGGGTGGCGGCAAGACCCATAAATTCTATGCCTCGATGGGGAAGAATATTGCCAATAAGCAGATACAGCTGACCATACAGGGACAGACCGTCAGCAGCAATTTTGGGACGATAGACACGGCACAATATAATATCGAGCAACTGCTGCATGCGGGTGTCTCCAATGACCTGTTCTCATCCAAAGAGGAAACCTTAGAGGCCGGGGAGGAGGAACTGTTGCAGGAGCTTTCGGTGGAAAGCTATAAAGCCTATAAAACGTTGAAGGAGCATCCTCATTTTCTTCAATACCTGAATGAGGTGAGCCCGCTGCGGTTTTACAGCGAAACGAATATCGCCAGTCGTCCTTCCAAGCGGAAAAGCTCGGCCAGGCTGGAGTTGAAAGACCTGCGGGCCATCCCGTATGTCAGCAGCTGGAGTCAGCTGAAGCAGAATGTCCCGGGCTATTATGGGGTGGGGAAGGCTTTGCAGACCCTGGACAAAAAAGGAAGATGGAAAGAGGTGAAGCATCTGTATGAGAATTCTCCTTTCTTTAAGACTTTGCTGGACAACTGTGAAATGGCTATGAAGAAATGTTATTTTCCGTTGACGGAGCATTATTCCCGTCATCCTGTGTATGCGGAGATATGGGCCATGATCTATGAAGAATTCGAGCTTACGCAGAAATATATCTTTTCGCTTTCGGGCAAGAACGAGCTGATGGCCGACTACCCGGTGGAACAGCTGTCCATCCAGATGCGGGAAAGGATCGTATTACCACTCAGCACTATTCAGCAATATGCCCTCACGAAGTTCCAGAACCTGGAGAAGAGCGGGGACAACAAGCAGATGAAAGAGGTGTATGAGAAGCTGATCATCCGCAGCTCGTTCGGGATCATCAATGCAGCGAGAAACTCGGCTTAGAGTTTAAATTATTGATTATCAAGTATATGTGATTTATGTATGTCGTAAAGATTAGGTGGGATAGGAAGAGTTTATGGTATGTGTGAAAGTTTGGGTAGATTTGAGGAAAGTTTACGGTATATATGAAAGTGTTGAATAGGTTGACTTATGTAAGCCGGGTCAAGCCTTTTATCAATAAGCAGGTGATAAAAGTGCTTACTGGCCAACGGAGGGTAGGGAAGAGCTATATCCTTTTGCAGCTGATGGAGCATATTCGCGCCAGCGATACCAATGCCCACATCCTTTATATGAATATGGAGTTGGAAGAGTATGTGGGTATAAAAACTCACCTTGACTTAAACCATTACCTAAAAGATAAATTCATCAAAGGAAAAAGCAATTATCTTTTTATAGACGAGGTACAGGAAGTGGAAGGTTTTGAGCGATCCTTGCGCAGCCTGTTGGCAAAGAATGCCTGCGATATTTATTGTACAGGCAGCAATGCCCGTATGTTATCAGGAGAACTGGCAACACAATTATCCGGGAGATATGTAAGCATACATGTGCATAGTCTCAGTTACCGAGAATTTCTGGAGTTTCATCAGTTAGAAAATGTGTTTGAATCATTGATGCGTTATTTGAAGTATGGCGGTATGCCTTTCCTGCTCAATATAGGGTTAGCGGAAGATCTGCCATTCGAATACCTGAGAAATGTTTATGCTTCTATTCTCTTAAAAGATGTGGTAGCGAGGGAGAATATACGGCATGTAGCTTTTTTGGAAAATCTGGTGTTGTATCTTGCTGACAATGTTGGAAGCCTGTTTTCGGCTAATAATATCAGTAAGTATCTTAAATCTCAAAGGGTGGATATATCGCCTCAATTGACGCTGACGTATCTGAAGGCGCTGTGCAATTCCTTTTTTGTATATAAGGTGGAGCGAGCGGAAGTGGGAGGTTTGAAAATTTTTGAAATAGGTGAAAAATATTATTTTGAGGATCTGGGGCTGCGTAATACGATCACAGGCTATCATCAGCGAACGGATATACATAAATTGCTGGAAAATGCAATTTATCTGCACCTGGTGCAGCAGGATTATAAGGTATATGTAGGTAAACTCGGCGACAAAGAAATCGATTTCACGGCGGAACGGGATGGCGCCAGGATATACGTGCAGACTTGCCTAACCCTGTATGATCCCGAAACGGCTCGACGAGAGTTCGGCAATCTGTTAGAGATAAAAGATAATTATCCCAAATATGTGGTGACTTTAAACGATTCGCTTGTTGGCGAAAACGAAAGCGGTATTCTTCATAAGAACCTCATTGATTTTCTTAATATCGCCATTTAGTCTTTTGAGCTTAGCACCTGTTGTATATACAGAGCGTAGAGTTCTGAAGGCATAAAGGACTGCACCATTCTCCACTCTACGATATTGCAGAGCAATCTCATCGAGGAGAAAGCGAAGACAAAGATGTTCTCCACTGCGTTCTTCACCAGGGCATTGCCCTTGCCGTATATTTTTTCTACCAGCGACATACATTTTTTTACTTCCCCGAAATTATGTTCCAGCGCCATGCGCTTGGTGTAGTCGGTCAGCACCTGTATCGAATCATAAACATGCTGCTGTCTGACCAGTTCATTCTTTAACTGGGGCAGGGTACCTGTTATATAGGTGGGTACTTCAAATTCGCTGATCATATACTTTGGTATTTGTATGCTAATGGCCAAAAGGAGTGCCCATTTAGTGAGATAGTTGTGCAGATGTCAGATAGAGAAGAGGTTATGATGAATTGTCCATGGATCGTGTGCCGGGCTGAGCACACCGGAATGGAAAAACCTTTTCAAAAAGGCAGGGTGGCCTGAGTATCTCTTAATTCATTTACAATGACTTGTGAGTCAGGAATGGGGTTTGGTCCAGGGATATGAACCATAAAAAAATTATAAAATGGAAGAAGAACCGGATTTGGTCATCAGAGTAGCTGTAAAAAGCGATATAAAATATGTATACCCAATTCTCCAGGAGATGGAGCGTTCTGCGAAGGAGAGGGGGACGGGTATTGCCCGGAGAAAACCTCAGCTGTTGTGTAAGAAGATGTATGAAGGTAAGGCGGTGATCGCCCTGACTCATGAAGGGGAGTGGGTGGGCTTTTCCTATATTGAATCATGGAGTAATGGAGCGTTTGTTTCCAACAGCGGTATGATCGTACATCCCCGCTATCGCGGGATGCATGTTGCGAGCCGGATAAAGGAGATGACCTTTGAACTTTCCCGGGGTCTGTATCCCCGGGCGAATATTTTCAGCATTACTACCGGTGCGGCTGTGCTTTCGATGAACCATCATTTGGGGTTCAGGCCTGTGACGTATGCAGAGATCACAAAAGATCCTGCGTTCTGGGATCAGTGCAAGGCCTGTGTCAATCACGATATCCTTGAGTCCAGGGGGCGGAAAATTTGTTTGTGTACGGCTATGATGTATGAACCGGCACGATGTATGAATGAGGGAAAAAATTTTCAATTTGAAAAAGTGGATACGGTCTTGTTATAATATAAAAAAAATGGGTAGGTTTTGCTGAATTACCCTCCATTGTGACCGCCTTTTGAAAAAAATCTGATTAACCAGGCATTAACAAGTGGGGAGCTTGACCTAAAAGATGATTTTTCAGCTAGTTGCCTTTCAAATATTTCACTTTTTGCAATTTTTACTTTGAAAAGAAATTTTCAAAACGAGAATGCATACCGGTTTACTCCTGACTGTTGAAGAAGATGATTATGAACGTATGAAACCCGCTGTGGTATTGGGTTTCTTTCGGGTTTTTCTTTTTATCTGCCTATGTCTGGCCTGTAATTAGTCAATTGTAACACTGATGGCGGATGTTCCCGCTGCGTTATTTTTTATTTATTTAAAATCAGACTATGCTTAAGAGATCAATTGTTTCCATCGGTGCGCTGGTCCTTTTTCTAAAAGGATATTGCCAAACATCCGATGTTGTCAAGTCTTCGTTATCGGAGCAACCCTTATCCTCTTCATCTGTAAACTTTATCGATGGATCAACGGGGCCTGTTGATGGGATTGATAGTGTGAGGAAAGACAAACGTGACACGGCTATTCGTTCGCCGCGACGAGGGCTGCTGAGCGGGCTTGCGCATCTGTTTAAGAAGGACACGAGCGATATGCCGGCAGGTGAGCATGCCAGCGAGCCTTTTGCTTTTGGGGATTTTTCCTGGCTGAACGGTACGAGCAGAAAGACGACCCCGCCGGCCTTTGACTCGAAATATTTTACCGGGGATGTTACGTTCGACCTGAACTATACCCATTCTTATAATAACCCCCTTGATAATACGGTGGTGGGCAGTACGGCGCTTGCCCGTAACAATGAGCTGCAGCTGTCATTTATGGGTGTCGGCGGGGACATACATGTGAATAATATACGAGGCAGGGTGATGATGCAGTTTGGAACCAGGAGTACGGTCGTGCCCCGTAATGACAACAGCTCTTATAAGGGGCAGTATGACCTGCAGACCATTTATCGATATATCAGTGAAGCGTATGCGGGGTATCATTGGGACGTATGGCACGGTATCAACCTGGATGCGGGGATATTTATGTCGTATATCGGGCTATTCTCCTACAATAATTTTGAGAACTGGGGATATCAGCCTTCCTATACGTCGGACAATACGCCATGGTTCTTTAATGGGTTGCGGTTACAAACCTTTCCCACTGACAAGCTGAAAGTGGAGTTTTGGTTGGTGAATGGCTGGCAAAGCTATGGTAGGTTTAATCATACGCCGGGGATGGGGGTGTCTATTTATTACAGACCCAAGGAGACGGTGGATTATGTGTTCAACAACTATTATGGAAAGGATGATGAGGGCGCTCCCGGCCGGATGCGTTTTCACAGTGACAACAGCTATCAGTTGAGGTATGTCAACCGCAAGCATGGTTTTGTCACCAAGGCGGCCTTTTCCATTACGGGGGATTTTGGGATCGAGAGTGGGGACGGCGTCTCTCCTTTTGGCAAGACGGATCAGAAGACGGGGGTGTACAAGCCTGCTCAAAATTTCATCAGCGGTATGATCTATAACAGGCTATGGCTGGGAGAAAAGCAAAAGTGGGCCTGGACGGTGGGAGGCGGCTATATGACCAATCCGGGTCAGTATCTGGTGCTTGCGCCTACGGGATATGCGGATACGTTGTTCCAGCAGCAGACGGGGCCTGGCTCGACCTTCAAAGCCTGGGATTGCTCTACTTCCATCGACTACATGCCTTTGCCTGGTCTGACGCTGAAGCTGGAATATGTCCATAGGGCTGTAACGGAACTGGGTGCAGTGCCGGGTGGTACGCCTCTGACGGGATATTTTGCCGGAGCGGGTGGTGTCACGGGGCCTTCTGGTTATACCAATACGGGGGGGTACAATTCTACTTCCAGCGGCGCTTCTATCGCTCCGCCGTTGATCAGCTGGGGTGGATGGGCGCCTGATCTGCGAAAGTCGGAATCGCGGATCGTGCTGGCTTTTCTTGTTAGATTTTAAAACCTGGTGCCTGTCGCTGGGACGGCAGGCGCCTTCAAAAATCAAGTATATGAAAATCTTAATGGTGTTGTTTTTGGGAGTTTGTTTGTATGGCGGGACTGCAATGGCGCAGGAATACCGTAAGGTAGGAAGGGAAAAATTCCGCGTCATTGATACTACCGGCTTTTATCTCTACAGTCTTAACAAGCTGGTGCAGGGAGAGAAGATCGCCCGCCCGGAGACGGTGTACTACTTTAGTGTCGACAGCGGTTCTCCTGTGCTGGAGCTGACGATGGATAATCTTGAAAAGGCTTTTGCGGGCAATGCAAAGTTCCGCTATTCGCTGGAAGAGGAGTTCCACGGGGACAGACAGTTGATGGCGTATGACAAATTGCTGAAGACTTATAAGATCAAGTATTTGTATGGCCAGACTTTAAAATAAAACATATGGCGGCAGCAGGAAATATTCTTGTGGTGGATGATGAGGACAAGCTCCGGGGTTTGTTGAAAAGGATCATTGGGCTGGAAGGGTACATTGTACATGAGGCCATTGACTGTAAGAGCGCGTTGAAGGTCCTGGGCAAGGAGGAGGTGGAAGTAGTGGTCTGTGATGTGCGGTTGCCGGATGGCAATGGCCTGGAGCTTACCGGCAGCATCAAGCGGGGATGGCCGGATGCAGAGATCATCCTGCTGACCGCGCATGCCAATATTCCGGATGTTGTCCGGGCTATGCGATCAGGGGCATTCGATTATATCAGCAAAGGGGATGACAACGACAAGCTATTGCCCCTGATCGCTCATGCCATAGAGAAGGCGCGTTTGCAGAAGAGGGTACGGCGATTGCAGGAGCAGGTGCAGCATACGTTTAGTTTTGACCATATCATCGGGGACTCCACTGCTATTCAGCAGACGAAAGCGATGGTACGCAAGGTGACTGCCGCGGATACGACAGTCATGCTGCTGGGCGAGACGGGAACGGGGAAGGAGCTGTTTGCAAAAGCGATCCATGCCGCTAGCGGACGGGCTTCTTTTCCCTTTGTTGCCCTGAACTGCAGCGCTTTTTCGAAAGACCTGCTGGAAAGCGAGCTATTCGGGCATAAGGCCGGCGCTTTTACAGGGGCTATGAGAGATAAGAAGGGGCTTATCGAAGAGGCTGATGGCGGGACGCTGTTCCTGGATGAGATTGGGGAGATGCAACTGGACCTGCAGGCCAAGCTATTGCGTGTGCTGGAGGTCGGTCAGTTCTTCAAGGTTGGCAGCACGGTGCCTACGGCGGCGAATGTCCGGATATTATCTGCTACAAACCGGAATTTAGAGCAGCAGATCAGGGATGGGCTGTTCAGGGAGGATCTTTTTTACCGGCTGAATGTATTTACTGTGGAGATACCGCCATTGCGGGACCGCAGAAAGGATATTCCCTTGCTGGCAAAATATTTTATGAAGGTCTTTGCGGACAAGCTGAACAAGCGGGTGACCGGCATGAGCAGGGAGTTCCTGCAGGTGCTGGAGCGGATGCCATGGAAAGGGAATATCCGGGAGCTGAAGAATGTCATGGAGAGAGCGGTGATCCTTTCGGAAGGGGAGGAATTGGGTATTGAAAATCTGCCGGCCTCATGGAATACGGAATCTCCTGTTTTACAGGTGCTGTCGACATTTGATCTGGCCAGTGTGGAGAAGCTGCATATACAGCGTGTACTCAATTATACGCATGGTAATAAGGTGGAGGCGGCCAGGCTGTTGAACATTGGACTCACGACCGTGTACCGGAAGATGGAGGAGTATGGATTGAACGGGCCTTATTTAAACCAGTAAGTCCTCCGAAACGGAAGGGTTTTTCAAAACAGAAGGGGGGATTTGTTTGTAAATTATTCATTTTCATATTTTTGTGGATAGGAACGGGTTTTGACACCTCAAGAGCTATCACACAAAAAAGACCAAATGAAAAAATCAATCATTACAGGCTGCATTTTTTTTGGAGCGGCAGTGCAGGTGTTTTCACAGGATTCAACATCGAAAATTCCTTTTGACGGGATAGAGACTAACTGGCAGAATGGCAGCGACCGGAGAGATTCTTCCATATTTCATGGGAAGTATTTTATTCCTACCGTCATGGTCGACATCAATTACACACATTCATTTAACCGTCCCAATGACAACACGGTGGTGGGGTCGACGGCGCTGGCGCGTAATAATGAAGTGCAGCTCTCGCAGCTGAGCTTTGGAGGCGACTTCAACTATGAGAATGCGAGGGCGCGTTTTCTTATGCAGTTGGGAACGCGTACGCAGGTGGTGCCGAGGAATGACCTGAGTCCTTATCGGGGGCAGTATAAGCTGGCGGATGTGTACAGGTATTTGAGTGAGGCGTATGTAGGATACCATTTTAATAAATGGTATGGGATCAATGTCGATGCGGGTTTGTTTATGTCCTATGTTGGTCTTAATTCCTATTACCAGGTGGAGAACTGGGAGTACCAGGCCTCTTTTACATCGGATAATACGCCCTGGTTCTTCAACGGCGTGAGGGTACAGATATTTCCTTCCAAGTATCTAAAGATCGAGCCCTGGATCATCAATGGGTGGCAGAGCTATGGCAAGTTCAACAGTATGCCGGGGCTGGGCGCCAATATCACCTGGAACCCGACGAGCAGCTTTAAAATACTCACCAATGATTATTATGGAACGGATGCGGGCGGGTTGCCTGCGAGGAAACGTTTTCACTCGGATAACAGCATGTTGCTGAGATATTACAATAAGCCGAACAGCCGTGGTATCAGCAGGATGGCTTTATCATTGACAGGTGATCTTGGATTTGAGACGGGGGGCGGGGTGAATGGGTTCAAGAGCGATCCTGTGAAGGGGCCTGCGCAATATTTTTTAAGTGCGATGATCTACAATCGTACGTGGTTTGCGAGAAACAAGTTTGCGTGGACGGTCGGCGGCGGGGTGATGACGAACCCGGGCCGTTATCTGGTGTTGTATCCTACGGGACAGGCCAGTCCATTACCTGACCCTAACAATCCCACGCAAACGGAGGGTAAGTATCCATTCAGTGCGAACCCCGGGGATCAGTTTAAAGGATGGGACTGCAGCACCAATCTGGACTGGATGCCCAATCAAAGTTTTTTATTCAGAGTGGAGTATGTGCACAGGCATGCCAATGTACCTTATTTTGCCGGCGAGGGCGGGGTGACTTCTCCCAACGGATATTCTACGACGCCATTGCCGCCGGACTGGAGGCCTGACCTGGTGAAGTCGGAGGACAGGATCATATTTGCCCTGTTGTTCAGGCTTTAATAAAGTAAGTGTTGTAAAGTGAAAGAGGCCCGCGGTTAGCGGGCCTCTTTATTTTTTAGTGAGCTGGTTTTTTTGCCAGAGGCGCCAGCAACACGATCAGTAAAGCTGCAAATGAAAGAATCGTGATCATAGTATGTGTATTTATAAATATGGGTTCAAATTTGGGTTAGTTGAGCTCGGCATACCGGGCCAGGTCGGCTTTGTCTGTCTCATGGAATATCTGTTCATAGCGGTCGTTGAATTCTTTTTCCAGGGAGACGATGACGCTGTTGAGGTGGTCGATATCGTTTATGAGATGCCGGGTTGTAAAGAATTTGCTGGTTGCCGTAAGCGGGCTGCTTTTTCCGGTGAGCCTGTTGAACAAACTTTTTTCGAGCCTGATGATATCTTCTCCTGCGGTGAAGGGGCTATCAGAGATAAATACTTTTTTGATTTCTCCGGGCTGAACGTCGTTTTTCCAGGCTAGCAATCTATGTTTAAGGTCCTGGTGCATATTTAATGGATTTTCGTTCGAAATGTTATTGGATCTTGTCCAATTATGACGTAAAGTTAGGAGGAATATTGTTCAAAAGCGATGGTGCGGGGAGAGGTGCGGTCGGCTGAAGCCCTTTGCTGGCAAGGGTTTCATGCGAGAGGGTGAAACGAAAACGTAAGTTTTACGAACAGTTGTTAGTAAAAAACGGGGAGATGAATTTTAAAAGATCGTTTTTTTGGGGAGTGCGTTAAGAACAGAGAGAGGAATATGGGAAGCGTGGTATATTCTTTTTTTAGGTAATATGAAGAAAAAAAAGTTTAATAAATTTTTGTTAAGGCATAAAAAACCCGGGCAAGGCCCGGGTTTTTTAAAGTTATTGTGCGGGATAGGCTTCGACGCCGTGCTCGAATACGTCGAGGCCGCCGGGACCTGTTTCGCCTTCGGGTTCGACGCGTAGCTTCCAGGGGTAGGGCAGCAGTTTGATCACCCACATGAGGATGAGAGCTACGACAAAGGTTGATATTGTTATGATGGCGTTTCCGATGAACTGGGCTTCCAGTACGCTGGCGCCGCCGCCGTAGAACAGGCCTGTTACGGGTGCGGAGTTATCGGCTCCGGTGGCTCCGGTGGCGCCGTATTGTCCGCAGGCAAAGAGTCCCAGGGAGAGGGTGCCCCAGATGCCGCAGCCTCCGTGTACGGCCACTGCCCCGATGGGATCATCGATGCGGAGGTATTCCAGCAGATTGAGCACAAGATAGACCACGATGCCGGCGATGAGGCCCAGCATGACGGCGCCGAAGGGGGATACCCAGTAGCAGGGGCAGGTGATGGCCACCAGGCCGCCCAGGAAACCATTTGTCGTATAGCCGAGGTCGAATTTACCTTTTGTTTCACCGAACCAGAGGGCCATGTACATGGCGGAGATACCGGCTGCGCAGGCTGCCAGGGTGGTGTTGGTCGCTACGCGTCCGATGCCTTGCATATCGACGGCGGAGAGCGTGCTACCGGGGTTAAAGCCATACCATCCGAACCAGAGGATAAAACCGCCTACGGCTGCGATGGTGAGGTTGTGGGGTGCGGGCATGCCGCCGCCGTCACGTTTGAAGACGCGACCGATGCGTGGTCCGAGCACGATTGCGCCGGCGAGTGATACCATGCCGCCGATGGTATGTACAACGGTGGATCCAGCGAAGTCGCGGAAGCCTTGTCCGAGGCCGGGCATGAAGTGGTCTTTTGTGCCCATTGCGTATAGCCAGCCGTCGGGGCCCCATGCCCAGTGACCGATGATGGGATAGATAAAGCCTGTTACGCCGATGCTATAGAGGATATCACCGCGGAAACTGGTGCGGCCGATCATAGCGCCGGAAGTAACCGTGGAGGTGGTGTCGGCAAAAGCGAACTGGAAGATCCAGTGCGCCAGTACAGGAACGCCTGTTCCTGCATAAGTCTCCGGAATATTTTGCAGGAAGAACCAGGGTTTTGCGTCTCCGCCGGCGAGGGCTCCGCCTCCCCATCCGATGAAACCATTTCCTTGTCCGAACATGAAGGCATAGCCGATCGCCCAGAAGAGGATACCGCATATACAGGTGTCGAAGATACATTCCATGAGTACGTTGACGGTTTCCCTTTTACGGGCGAAGCCTGCTTCCAGGAATACAAAGCCGGGCTGCATCCCGAATACGAGGAAGGCTGCGACCAGGGTCCAGATGGTATTGGCAGTATTAACCAAGGTTGTTTCGTGAGCCGTCCATGTGGGGGTCTGTGCTTGTGCAGGAGTGCCCATAATAATGGCGGGCATGAATCCTATGGCCACGAGGACCAGGAACAGACCTATCATTTTACCAGCGAACATGCCCCCGGCGATGCGCCATTTGTCTTTTTTTGTCAGCTTTACCATGACAGGAAGGGTCCCAGTTCCTTCCTGCATGAGTCTACCTTTAATAAAATTGGTTACTCCCATTTTGCGTTGGTTTTTTTATTTGTGAAAGAATTTTCAGGTGGTCGTCATATATAATAAGGTTGTGTCAGTTAGGTAATTTTAGTTTTTATAGTGTCTGATCGTAACCGTTAGAATGAGTAGATTGCTGCGATGAGGAAGCTGCCGGTGCTTTTTGTCCCTGTTATGCCGTCACTTTTGAAGAATATTTCCTGTTTGGCGTTGTCCATCCGGAATTCGGGGATAAAGGTGAAGCCGTCCACTTTGAATTGAGCGGAGAGGGTAGTGGCGAAGATGTTGTCGGCGCCTACTTTTATATGGTCTTTATCGCTGAAATATTCGCCGCGGAGGGTCAGGCCGAACCATGGTTTTGGATCCAGGTTCAGGTAGAGGGCTGAACCCCACCAGGTGGATTTGTGGTTATAGTCGTCGGCGGCGTAGCTGGACTGATTGACGGTGCCGTTGAGGCCCAGGCTAAACATGCTGCTGACCTTTGCGGTGGCGACGAGGTCATATTGGTTGATCTTTGCGTCCACCGGGTTCTTACCTCCCACGTAATTCAGGTATAATTTGAAATTATCGTTGGGTGCGAAGCTGTATTGAGCGATGATATTCTTATGGTTGTGGAGGGTGTCGGGAACGCTTCTGAAGTCGGTGGGGTTGGAGACGCCGATCATAAAGCCGTGTTTCCCGAAGGTGAGGTCTGCCTTCAGGCCGGTGTGGGAGAAGGGCCCGTTGGTAAACATATAGGACATGCTGTAGTTGCGGTTGGCATAGGCGTCCAATACTTCATAGCCTACATGGGTGCCCCAGGTACCGCCTGTGAGTTTTATGTATTGATTGATGGTGTAGCTGATGTACAATTGTTTGATGGCTTGTGTGATGCCATCGTCATTGTAGGCGAATTCCTTTGCGCGGGGTCCGAAGCCCAGGTCAGCTACCATATCCACTTTGGCTGTCTTATGTTCCAACTTGACGCTGGCCATACCCAGTTTAGCCTGGTTATGGGACATAGTGAAGCTGGTGGGGCTGTTCACCTGTTTGTTGAAATTATACCGGTAGTAAACATCGGCTGACCCGGTGATGGATAGTGCCGGGGGGGCAGGTGCGGCTGGTTTGGCCGTATCGGCGGGCGCCTGGGCCCGGGCAGCGCTGGATAAACAGGTAACAATAAGGCAAAACGAGATTGTCCTAAGCATTTGGTGAAATGTTTTGGTGATGAATAAAAAAATGGGTAGGTGGAGAAAGAAGGATTATCGGATTATCACATTAAAAAAATTTATAAGTGATGTTTGTAATGCTAATATAATAACTCAGAGGCTATATGCTATATAAACTATTGTATATAATAATAATTAATATGAAAAATTTAACGGTGTTAAATGGACTTAAAAAATTAATAATTAGTTAATTACAGCCCTTTTTATATTTTCTTTATGAAATTAAATATCGAAGTTCTTTAAAAAAATGGGGGGAATTCTGCTGTTTGTTTAAGGAAGTTTTGAGGAACTTTTGCAAAAATGAAAAAACCCATCCTCTTGTTTGATAAAGAGAGGATGGGTCTGGAGAGAGGTATATATAAATTATATATAGGGCTGTGTAGCGCCGTCTAGAGAGCGATGAGGCTTTGATCTTTTCTTTCTAAAAGAGATTGTCCTGTCAGGTATTCGTCCACTTTACGGGCGCATTCCCTGCCTTCGCTGATGGCCCAGACCACCAGGGATTGTCCCCGTCGCATATCGCCCGCGGTGAATACTTTTGCGATATTGGTCTGGTAGCTTTTTTCGGGTGCTTTTACGTTGCCTCTTTCGTCTAGTTCTACGCCCAATTCCTGGAGGAGTCCCTGGTGTTGGGGGTGGACGAAGCCCATGGCAAAGAGGGCCAGTTCGCAGGGGATCTCTCTTTCGCTGCCGGCTACTTCCACAAAGCTGGCGGTGCGTCCGTCCTCGGTGAGTTTCCATTCGAGGGTGACGATCTTCAGCGCCTTGAGGCGACCATTTTCGTCGCCGATGAATTCTTTTGTGGCCACGGCCCAGTGTCTGTCCGCCCCTTCTTCGTGGGAGGAGGAGGTTTTTAGCGTCATGGGGTAAGTGGGCCAGGGCATATGGGCTGTACGGGCTTCCGGGGGTTTGGGCAGCAGCTCGAATTGGGTGACTGAGCGGGCTTTGTGTCTATTGGAAGTGCCGACGCAGTCGCTGCCTGTGTCACCGCCACCGATGACCACTACATTTCTGCCGGTGGCCATGATGTCTTCACTGTCTACCGGGATATTGCTGACGCGTTTGTTTTGTTGTTTTAGGAAGTCCATGGCGAAATGGATGCCTTTTAATTCCCTGCCGGGAACGGGTAGATCGCGGGGGATGGTAGAGCCTCCGGCCAGGACGATGGCATGGTATTCCCGCAGCAGATCATTGATGCTGACATTTACGCCTACGTTGGCATTACATTTAAAGGTGATGCCTTCTTCTTCCAGCAACTTTATCCGGCGGGCCACTACCCATTTTTCGAGTTTGAAGTCAGGGATCCCGTAGCGGAGGAGGCCTCCGGGTTCATCGTCTCTTTCGAATACGGTGACTGTGTGGCCGGCGGCGTTGAGCTGGTCGGCGGCGGCAAGACCGGCGGGGCCGGAGCCTATGACGGCTATCTTTTTGCCTGTGCGGACGGTGGGTTTTTTTGCCTTTACGAGGCCTTTTTCGAAGGCTATTTCGATGATATGTTTTTCTATTTCCTCGATGGCCACAGGCGGCTGGTTGATACCCAACACGCAGCTGCTCTCGCAGGGGGCGGGGCAGATACGGCCTGTGAATTCGGGGAAGTTGTTGGTGGAGCTGAGGATGTCGTAAGCATCCTGCCAGTTCTGTCTATAGACGGCGTCGTTGAACTCGGGGATCACGTTGCCCAGGGGGCATCCGTGATGGCAAAACGGGATGCCGCAGTTCATACAACGGGACGCCTGCTGATTCAGCTGGGTGTCCTTGTAGAGGGATACGAATTCCCTGTAGTCATTCTTCCTTTCTGTCACGGAGCGTTTGGAAGGTAATTCTCTGGTAAATTCCAGAAATCCGGTGGGTTTGCCCATTTCTCTGCTTTGTTTGTTAATTTTTAGTCTTTCCGGCCACAGAGAACAACGGAGTGGCTGAGTCACACATGAGAGCCTACTCCGCGTTCTCAATTCCTTGGCTCTGTTGTCTCTGTGGGCGGTGCGGCCGTCTATGAACGGACCGTCTGTTTATGGCTTTTTTCCAGTAATACTTTTTTATAATCCGTCGGGAATACTTTTACAAAATGCTGCAACTGATTTTCAAAATCGTCGAGGACGAATTTGGCGACGGCGCTGTCCGTGTAGGCATAGTGCCGCTGGATCATGTCTTTCAGCTCGGCGATATCGCCGGGGCCTACCGGGTCCAGTTCGACCATCTCCTTGTTGCATAGCGAAGGGAACACGCCTCTTACGTCGTATACATAGGCGATACCGCCACTCATACCTGCCGCGAAGTTGCGGCCTGTATTGCCCAGGATGACGACCCTTCCTCCTGTCATGTACTCGCATCCGTGGTCGCCCACGCCTTCCACTACGGCTTTCACACCGGAGTTACGGACGGCGAACCTTTCTCCTGCCTTACCCCGGATGAAGGCTTCACCGGAGGTGGCGCCATAGAAGGCTACGTTACCGATGATACTGTTTTCTTCGGGGACAAAAGCCGCGTTGGGGGATGGGTAGACGATGAGTCTGGCCCCCGAGAGTCCTTTCCCGAAGTAGTCGTTGGCATCACCTTCGAGTTCGAGCGTAACGCCATTGGTGTTAAAGGCGCCAAAGCTTTGGCCTGCCGTACCGGTGAACTTAAAGTGCAGGGTATCTTCCGGCAGTCCGGCGGCTTTGAATTTTTTGGATATCTCGTTGGAGAGGATGGTACCTACGGTCCTGTCGGTATTCCTGATCGCAAAGGATGCGTAGACCTTTTGTTTTCCGTTGAGGGCTGGTGATGCGGCGTCCAGCAGCTTCCAGTCCAGCACGCCTTCCAGTCCATGGTCCTGTTCTTCCTGTTTGTGCAGACCCGTATACAGGGAGGCGGGTTCTTTGTACAGGATGGGAGAAAGGTCCAGCCTGCTGTATTTCCAATGGTGGACATCTTCTCTGACCTGCAGGCAGTCCACCTGTCCCACCATTTCGTCGATGGTGCGGAAGCCCAGCTCGGCCATCACTTCTCTTAATTCCTGGGTGATGAACTTAAAGAAGTTGACCACGTGGTCGGGGTCGCCGGTGAAGCGTTTGCGCAGTTCGGGATCCTGGGTTGCTACGCCGACGGGGCAGGTGTTCAGGTGGCATTTGCGCATCATGATACATCCTTCCACTACGAGGGCGGTGGTGGCAAGGCCCCATTCTTCCGCGCCGAGTAAGGTGGCGATGGCGATGTCCCGGCCTGTCTTCATTTGTCCGTCGGCCTGCAGAACTACGCGGCTGCGGAGCTTATTTTTTACGAGGGTCTGGTGGGATTCGGCCAGGCCGAGCTCCCAGGGTAAACCTGCGTGTTTGATAGAGCTGATAGGTGAGGCGCCTGTACCGCCGTCGTGACCAGAGATGAGGATGACATCGGACTTTGCTTTGGCGACGCCTGCTGCGATGGTGCCTACGCCGGCTTTGGACACGAGCTTGACGCTGATGCGTGCGGCACGGTTGGCATTCTTCAGATCGAAGATCAGCTGTGCCAGGTCCTCGATGGAATAGATATCGTGGTGGGGCGGGGGGGAGATAAGGCCTACTCCGGGTGTGGAGTGGCGTACTTTCCCTATCCAGTCATCGACCTTGTGACCGGGGAGCTGGCCGCCTTCACCGGGCTTGGCGCCCTGCGCCATTTTTATCTGGAGCTCGTCGGCCATGGTGAGGTAGTAGCTGGTGACGCCAAACCGGGCCGATGCCACTTGTTTGATGGCTGAGCGCATGGAGTCGCCGTTGGGCATGGGTTCATAGCGGAGTTCGTCCTCACCGCCTTCGCCCGTATTGCTTTTTCCTCCCAGGCGATTCATGGCGATGGCCAGGGTGGAGTGTGCTTCGTGAGAGATGGAGCCAAAGGACATGGCGCCTGTGGCGAAACGTTTGTAGATGCTCTCGGCGGGCTCTACCTCTTCAAGGGAAATGGAAGGGCGGTTGCGTTTGAACGTGATCAGGCTTCTCAGCGTAGCTGCCTTTTCGCTCTGATCGTTCACCAGCTTGGAGTATTTTTTAAACGTATTGTAGTCATTCATCCGGGTGGAGTACTGCAGCAGGTGGATGGTCTGGGGGTTGAAAAGGTGGAATTCGCCTTTTCTTTTCCACTGGTAAACACCACCGACGGGTAGTCTTTCCACGGGAATGTCCTTGCGGCTGAATGCGAAATAGTGTTTGGAAAGAGTCTCTTTTGCAATTTCATCCAGACCCATGCCTTCGATGCGGGAGGTGGCGCCGGAGAAATATTTATCTACTACTGTTTTATTCAGTCCAATGATCTCGAATATCTGTGCGCCCTGGTAGCTCTGCAGGGTGGATATACCCATTTTGGAGAAGACCTTTAGCAGACCGTCGCAAACGGCCTTGATATAGTGTTTCTTCAACTGTTCGGCATCGAGGTCTGTCTGCAACTTACCTGTCAGCTTCATATCCCGGATGCTGGAGAGGGCGAGGTAGGGGTTGATGGCGGTAGCGCCGAACCCGATGAGACAGGCAAAGTGGTGTACTTCCCATACGTCGCCTGCTTCCACGATGATACCTACCTGTCCCCGGTAACCTTTGCGGATGAGGTGGTGGTGTATGGCGGAGGTGGCGAGCAGCGAGGGGATGGGCGCGTGATCGGAGTCGATGGCTCTGTCGGTGAGGATCAGCACTTCGAAGCCGTCTTCCACGGCGTCTACGGCGTACCGGCAGATGCGGTCCAGACCGGCCTGGAGGGACCCTGGTTTACCGTCGGCGCGGAAATAGATCTGGAGGGTCTTTGCCTGGAAGACGCCGGTGTCGATGCTGCGGATCTTTTCCAACTCGTGGTTGTTCAGCACGGGATGTTTGAGCGCTACGCTGTGACAGGCCAGGGGGTCTTCTTCCAGCAGATTGGCATTGCCGCCAACGAAGCTGGCGAGGGACATTACCAATCTTTCGCGAATGGGGTCGATGGGCGGATTGGTCACCTGGGCGAAGAGCTGTTTGAAATAGCTGCTGAGGTGCTGGGGCTGATCGCTCAGCACGGCCAGGGGAACGTCAGTGCCCATGGAGCCAATAGGTTCCTTACCATCCAGCGCCATGGGGGCGATGAGGGTATCCAGGTCTTCGGTGGAATAGCCGAAGGCCTTTTGATATTTAAAGATCTGTTCGGTTTCCAGGTGCGTGAACAGCACTCTGGGCTCGGGCAGCTCTTCCAGACGTATCTTGTATTTGTTCAGCCATTCGGCATAAGGTTTCTGGGAGCAGATGGCGCTTTTCAGCTCGTCATCGCTGATGATGCGCTCCTGTTCCAGGTCAACCACGAACATTTTGCCGGGCTGTAATCTTCCTTTTTCTTTTACCAGCCGGGGGTCGACGGGGAGGGCGCCTGTTTCGGAGGCCATGATCACTCTATCGTCGGTGGTAACGCAGTAGCGGGAGGGGCGGAGTCCATTGCGATCCAGGGTGGCGCCGATGATCTTCCCATCCGTGAAGGAAATGGAGGCGGGCCCGTCCCAGGGCTCCATGATGGAAGCATGGAACTCGTAGAAAGCTTTTTTTACGGGATCCATGTGTTCGTTGCCGTCCCATGCTTCGGGGATCAGCATCATCATGACATGGGGGAGGCTTCTGCCACAGAGGGTCAGCAGCTCGATGACATTATCCAGACAAGCACTATCGGACTGGCCTTCTGCGATGATGGGCAGGAGCATGTCCATCTCCTCTTTTGTAAAATAGGGAGAGGTAAAGCCCTTCTCGCTTGTTTTTAGCCAATTCAGATTGCCTTGTAAGGTATTTATCTCCCCATTATGTGCGATGAACCGGAAGGGCTGGGCCAGCTTCCAGGAGGGGAAGGTATTGGTGGCAAAGCGGGAGTGGACCAGGCCGAAGGCGGAAACAAGCCGCTTGTTACTCAGGTCCGGGAAGTAATGGCGTACCTGGCTGCTGGTGAGCTGACCTTTATAGACGACGGTCTTATAAGACAAGGAGGCTACGTAAAAGCCGATGGTGTCCTTTTTGATCGTATTGTTGATGGTATTGCCGGCATAATTGCGCAGGAGGAATAGCTTTCGTTCAAATTCGTCCGACTGCTTGATATGGTCGGGGCAGGCGATGAACACCTGTTCCATTTCGGGTTCTACGGACAATGCGGTAGCGCCGATGCCATCGGGGTTTACGGGTACTTTACGGTAGCCCAGGATCTCCAGTCCCAGCTTTTCGGCTGAACGGGAGAAGATGTCCCGGCATTCTTCTTTCAGGCGGATGTCGCGGGGGAAGAACAGCATGCCTACGCCGTATTTACCATAGGGGGGTAAATGGATGCCCAGCTTTACGCATTCGTCAAAGAAGAATTCATGGGGTGTCTGGATCATGATGCCTGCGCCGTCACCCGTATTGTTCTCACAACCACAGGCTCCACGGTGCTCCATGTTTTCCAGGATTGTCAGCGCGTCCGAGATGATCTGGTGGGATTTGTTGCTTTTGATGTTGGCCACGAACCCAATACCGCACGCATCACGCTCAAACTCAGGAGAGTATAAACCTTTGCTTACCATACGCAATTAATAGATTAGACTTTTTTCAATTTTTTATATAAATCCTTAGATATTATTCTAAGGAGAATAGCAAGCAATCGAATAAAGTTACGTAAAAATTCCTATTTAATTAAATTTCCGTTAATTAATGTTTTTCACAGGAGTGGATAGTTTTTACACCAGATAACTGAACAAAGTGTCGTTTTTATTCAGCTCTGTATAGGATACGTTATACTTTTTCATGTTGTCCAATAAGGTATGGTAGTCTTCCTTATTGGTAAGCTCGATGCCTACCAGTGCGGGGCCGGCGTCCTTGTTATGTTTTTGCATGTATTCGAAGCGGGTGATATCGTCGCCGGGTCCGAGCACATGGTTGACAAATTCTTTCAGGGCGCCGGGTCGTTGGGAAAAACTGATAAGGAAATAGTGTTTTAGTCCTTCGTATTGGAGGGACCGTTCCTTTATCTCCTGCATCCTGTCGATGTCGTTATTGCTGCCGCTGACGATGCAGACGACGTTTTTTCCTTTTATGACTTCTGCGTAATCATCCAGGGCTGCGATGCTGAGGGCGCCGGCCGGCTCGACGACGATGGCGTCTTCGTTGTACAGTTTCAGGATGGTGGAGCAAACTTTCCCTTCGGGCACGAGGTGCATATCGTCCAGCACTTCCCGGCAAATGGAGAAGGTGAGATCGCCTACTCTTTTTACGGCGGCGCCGTCGACGAACCTTTCGATGTTGGCGAGGGTCACGGGGTGACCTGCTTTTAGCGCTTCCTTCATAGAGGGGGCGCCTTCGGGTTCCAGCCCGACGATCTTTGTAGCCGGGGACCAGGTCTTGAAATAGGCGCCTACACCGGATGCCAGGCCTCCGCCGCCCACGGGTACGAACAGGAAGTCTATCTCGGACTGGTCTTCGAGGATCTCTACTGCGACGGTGCCTTGTCCTTCAATGATCCTGGGATCTTCGAATGGGGGGATAAAGGTCATCCCATTTGTCTCTGTGTATTGCCGGGCTGCCACTGCGCAGTCGTCGAAGGTGTCCCCTGTGAGGACGATCTCGATATTATCTTCCCCGAACATCCTGGTCTGGGTGACCTTTTGTTTGGGGGTGATGATGGGCATGAATACGACGCCTTTTACACCGAGCTTACGACAGGAATAGGCAAAGCCCTGGGCATGATTGCCTGCGCTGGCGCATGCGACGCCTTTTTGTAATTGCGTTTTGGGCAGACTGACCATCATGTTATAGGCTCCTCTCAACTTATAAGAGCGTACGACCTGGAGGTCTTCTCTTTTCAGGAAGACCCGGCAGCCGTATTTCCGGGAGAGGTTGTGGTTATAGGCCAGGGGCGTACGGGTGACCACTTTTTTCAACCGTTGCTCGGCTGCGAGGAAATCCATTAGAGGAGCCTGCATCGCAGGCTCCTCTCTGGAAGGTATAGTGAGATCATTAAGCATTTACTGCCGTCTTTGCTTGTTTTTGTGCAGCAGGTTGATTTTCGGGACGAAGACTTCTGACCGTCTTGCCTGCTTGCCACAGTTCGCTTTCCCTCAGCTCTTTCAGTTCGGCTTCCAGTTTTTCGCGGTAGTCGGGCTGGCTGTTGGAGTCGATGGAGCGTTGGGATTCTTTGCCGGAAGCTACACTCTCGTACAATTCGTTGAATACGGGAAGGGTAGCGTCCCGGAATTTCTTCCACCAGTCCAGTGCGCCTCTTTGCGCGGTGGTGGAGCAATTGGCGTACATCCAGTCCATACCGTTCTCAGCTACGAGGGGCATGAGGGATTGGGTCAGTTCTTCCACTGTCTCGTTGAATGCTTCAGAGGGAGTGTGTCCTTTTTTGCGTAATACTTCGTACTGGGCAGCAAAGATCCCTTGAATGGCTCCCATCAAGGTTCCGCGTTCGCCCGTGAGATCGCTGAATACTTCTTTTCTGAAATCAGTCTCGAACAGATAGCCACTGCCTACGGCGATGCCGAGGGCTATGACACGGTCCTTTGCTTTGCCGGTGGCATCCTGGAAGATAGCGTAGCTGCTGTTGAGGCCGCGACCCTGGAGGAACATCCTTCTCAGGGAAGTGCCGGACCCTTTGGGAGCGACCAGGAATACGTCCACGTCCTTGGGAGGAATGATACCTGTCTGCTCATTGAAGGTGATGCCGAAGCCGTGGGAGAAGTACAGGGCCTTACCGGGCGTGAGATGTTTTTTTACGGTGGGCCACAATTGGATCTGGGCGGCATCGCTCAGCAGATAGCAGATGATGGTGCCTTTTTCCAATGCTTCTTCGATGTCGAACAGGGTCTGGCCGGGGACGAAACCATCCCGTACGGCTTTATCCCAGGACTTGGAATTCTTCCGCTGGCCTACGATCACGTTGATACCATTATCTTTTTGATTCAGCGACTGGCCAGGTCCCTGGACACCATAGCCTATGACGGCTACTACTTCATTCTTCAAAACCTGCTGTGCTTTGGCGAGGGGGAATTCTTCCCTTGTTACTACATTTTCTTCCACGCCGCCGAAATTTAATTTTGCCATGTTATTCTGTTTTTTTGGGATGTGTGATTTTTTTATTGATGGGTTAATAATTACATGGTGAAGACCTTGTCCTGCTGGTCGAGATATTCGTTTTCCACCACCTCTTCCCCGGGCTCTGTCTTTTCGAACTCCTTTAGTTTTTCATGAAAACCGTGGCTGTCTTTGATGATGGCTACCCGGGCGCTGCGGACAAACTCGATGAGTCCGTATGGTTCCAGAACCTCCACTAATCTGGCTGTCTCTTCTCTTTGTCCCGTGGTTTCGAAGACGGTGTAGTCCTTACGGATGACTACAGCCCGTGCTCCATATTCACGCAGGAGGCGTTCAACCTTTACCTTTTCCGCTATCTCTTCGGTGGGCACTTTATAGAGGGCCAACTCCTGCCAGATGATCTCGTCATCGGTGTTGTAATAGGCTTTCAGGATATCTACCTGTTTTTCTATCTGCCGGCAGAGCTTCCTCACTACTTCTTCCGTCTCGTTGATGACGATGGTAAAGCGGTGGATGCCTTCTACCTCGGAGGGGGAGGTGTTGAGGCTCTCGACATTGATCTTACGACGGGAGAACAGGATGGCGATGCGATTTAGCAGGCCTATCTGGTTTTCCGTGTAGACGGTGATGGTGTATTGCTCTTTATTTGGGTTCATTTTTTTGAGTGTTTATTGTTTGATGGCTTCGATCCTCAGTCTTTTATAGTTGCCGTACCATTTATGGTTGCGAAAGTTCGTAGGTCTTACCGCCTCCTGTATCTCTTCCAGGACGGGTTCGATGTGTTCCTGGGGTATATTGTCAAAGAATGCACTGCCGAACATTTTTATCCAGTCCTTGATACCATTTTCCGTGTCTTTTAACTCGGTGGGTCTGTCGAAGTGCGAGGCATAGTTGATCCGATAGCCTTTCTTTTCCAGCAGGGAGGTGTATTCGCCCAGGGAAGGGAAGTACCATAACTGGCGGGCTGCGTTGTGATAGTATCCGTGTCTTGTCAGCACTTTACGGGTGTTGACTACGATCTCTTCCACATTGCCTTTGCCGCCCATTTCCAGGATGAGACGTCCGCCTGTGCGCAGATTACGGGTGATGCAGTCGACGGCCTTTTCTTTATCCAGCACCCAGTGTAAAACCGCATTGGAAAAAACGGCGTCGAACATCTCATCGAAATCGAAGTCGGTAGCGGACATGACCCGGAAGTCGATGTCGGGAAAGATAGCCGATGCCTTTTCGATCATAGCGGCGGAGCTGTCGATGCCTGTTACGCGGGCCCCGGTGAGGGAGATCTGGTGGGTGAGGTGTCCTGTGCCGCAGCCGAGGTCCAATATCCTTTCGCCAGCCTGCGGGTTGAGCAGGCTGATGAGGTCCTCTCCGTATTTGAAGACAAAGGCGTGCTTGTCCTCGTAGAGGTTGGTATTCCAGCTTGTATTTGTCTTTGTCAACATTTTCGGCCTATTTAAGTCTTATCTCACTGACGCTGCAGCCCTGAGGTACCATGGGAAATACGTTGTTCTCCTTACCTACGACTACTTCCAGCAGATAGGAACCTTTATGATCGAGCATGGTCTTTACTGCTTTTTCAAGGTCTGCCCGTTGGTGGATGCTTTGTCCGGCGATGCCGTAGCCTTTTGCCACCATGACGAAGTCGGGGCTGGCGATATCCACGAAGGAATAGCGTTTGTCATGGAATAGCTGTTGCCATTGGCGTACCATGCCCAGGAAATGGTTGTTCAGGATCATGATCTTTACGTTGAGTTCCGTCTGCATGATGGTGCCCAGTTCCTGGAGGGTCATCTGGAAGCCTCCGTCGCCGATGATGGCGACGACGGTACGATCCTGCGCGCCAAACTTGGCGCCGATGGCGGCGGGCAGACCGAAGCCCATGGTGCCCAGACCACCGGAGGTGATGTTGCTGCGGGTCTTGTTAAATTCCGCGTAGCGGCAGGCGACCATCTGGTGCTGACCCACGTCGGTGACGATGATGGCGTCACCACCTGTGAGTTCGTTAAGCACTTTCATTACCTCACCCATGGTCATCTGTTCGGCGGAGGGGTTGAGCTCTTCTTTTATGACTGCGTCTACCTCTTCCTTATAGTAGTCTTTGAATCTTTTTAGCCATTCGGGGTGGCTTTTTTTCTGGATGAGCGTTGTCAACAGGGGAAGCGTTTCCTTACAGTCGCCCCATACGCCTACGGCAGCTTTTACGTTCTTGTCGATCTCGGCGGGGTCGATGTCCAGATGGATGACGGTGGCTTGTTTGGCGTATTTGTCCAGGCGTCCCGTAACCCGATCATCAAACCGCATGCCTATGGCGATGAGCACGTCGCATTCATTGGTGAGGACGTTGGGGCCGTAGTTGCCGTGCATCCCCAGCATACCGACGTTGAGGGGGTGGTCGGTGGGCAGGGCGCTGAGGCCCATGATGGTCCAGGCGGAGGGGATACCGCTTTTTTCAACGAATTCCCGGAATTCTTTTTCCGCCTTGCCCAGGATAACACCTTGTCCAAAGAGAACGAAGGGGCGCTGGGCCTGGTTGATCAGTTCTGCCGCCTGTTGGATATATTCTTTTCTTACGATGGGCTTTGGTCTGTAGCTTCTGATATGGGTACACTTCGTATAGCCTTCGTAGTTAAATTTCTGTATTTGCGCATTTTTGGTGATGTCGATGAGGACGGGGCCGGGGCGGCCGCTGCCGGCGATATAAAATGCTTTGGCCAGTACGGAGGGGATCTCCGTGGCATCGGTCACCTGGTAGTTCCATTTGGTAACGGGCGTGGTTATATTGATCACGTCTGTCTCCTGGAAGGCGTCGGTACCCAGCAGGTGGGCAAAGACCTGCCCGGTGACACATACCAGGGGGGTGCTGTCGATCATGGCGTCTGCCAGTCCGGTGACGAGGTTTGTTGCTCCGGGACCGCTGGTGGCGAACACGACGCCTGTTTTACCGGAGGAGCGGGCATACCCTTGCGCGGCGTGTATGCCGCCTTGTTCGTGACGGACGAGGATATGTTTTAATTTTTCCTGATAGTCGTAGAGCGCATCATAGATGGGCATGATAGCGCCTCCGGGATACCCGAAGATCGTGTCGACGTCTTCTTCTACGAAGGCTTCCAGGACGGCGACGGAGCCGCTGATTTCGCGAGCGACCGGGGCAGCCTTTTTGGCGGCGGTGGTTTTAGCCTTTGATTGGGCGGGTGCGGGTGTTGTTGTTGCGTTGCTCATAAAATAATTTTTGTGATGATCAGAACTCGTCTGTTACGCATCCTTCGGCTGCTGTCTTTACCTGCTTTGCATATTTATAGAGGAGGCCTTTGGACGCTTTTAGCGCCGGTTGTTTCCAGGCTGCCTTACGTTTAGCCAGTTCTTCGGGCGCTACTTTTAGCGTAATAGTATTTTTTGTCGCATCCAGTTCGATGGTGTCGTTGTCGTGAACCAGGGCGATCGTGCCCCCTTCATAGGCTTCCGGGGTGATGTGACCCACCACGAAGCCGTGTGTACCGCCGCTGAAGCGGCCGTCGGTGATGAGGGCGACGCTTTTCCCCAGGCCGGCGCCGATGAGGGCGGACGTTGGTTTTAGCATTTCGGGCATACCGGGAGCTCCTTTTGGACCCACTTGACGGATGACCACCACGTCGCCGGGTTTTATCTTGCCTGTGTTGATGCCGCTGATCAACTCGTGTTCCCCGTCGAAGACTCTTGCAGGGCCTTCGAACCTTTCTCCTTCCTTACCGCTGATCTTGGCAACGCTGCCTCCTTCGGCGAGATTGCCATAGAGTATCTGCAGGTGCCCGGTGGTCTTGATAGGTTTTTCCAGGGGGTAGATGATATCCTGTGTTTTAAAGTCGATGGCCGGGATGTCCTTTAGGTTTTCAGCCAGGGTCTTGCCGGTGACGGTGAGACAGTCTCCGTGCAGCAATCCTTTTTCCAGCAGGTATTTCATCACGGCGGGGATACCTCCGTGTTCGTGGAGGTCCTGCATCAGATATTTGCCGCTGGGTTTGAAGTCGGCCAGTACGGGGATCCTGTCGCTGATGGTCTGGAAGTCGTCCTGGCTCAGGGGTATGTCCACGCTGCGGGCGATGGCCAGCAGGTGCAGGACGGCGTTGGTGCTGCCACCCAGGACCATGATGGTAGTGATGGCATTTTCAAAAGCTTTCCGGGTCATAATATCCCGGGGCTTGATATCTTTTTCCAGCAATACGCGGATGGCGTTGCCGGATGCGTGACATTCTTTTCTTTTTTCTTCGCTGAGGGCGGGATTAGAAGAAGAGTAGGGGAGGCTCATGCCCAGCGCTTCGGCGGCGGCGGCCATGGTATTGGCGGTGTACATACCGCCACAGGCGCCTGCCCCCGGGCAGGAGTTCATGACGATACCTTTGAAGTCGGCCTCATTCAGTTTGCCGGCGATCTTTTGTCCCAGCGCTTCGAAAGAGGATACGATGTTGAGGTCCTGCCCTTTATAGTGACCGGGGGCGATGGTGCCGCCGTATACCATGATCGAGGGGCGGTTGAGCCGGCCCATGGCCATCAGGGAGCCTGGCATGTTCTTGTCGCAGCCGGGCAGGGCGATGAGCCCGTCATAATACTGAGCGCCGCATACGGCCTCGATGGAGTCGGCGATGATGTCGCGGCTTACCAGGGAGTAGCGCATGCCGTCGGTGCCATTGCTCATACCGTCGCTGACACCGATGGTATTGAAGATGAGACCTACCAGATCATTATCCCATACGCCTTCCTTTACGATCTTCGAGAGGTCATTGAGATGCATGTTGCAGGTGTTGCCATCGTACCCCATACTGGCGATGCCCACCTGTGCTTTTTTGAGATCTTCGTCTGTCAGTCCAATGCCGTACAACATTGCCTGGGCGGCGGGTTGCGTTGGGTCCTGTGTGAGCGTCTTGCTGTATTTATTCAGTTCCATTTTGTTGATGCTGGGTTAGTTTATGCTAATGCTAATTGTTTTTCGGTGACTTTATCCATATATGCCTGCTGGATCTTTTTACCTAAAGTTTCTTTCCAGGGAGCAGGGAATTTTGTGTTATCGATGGATTCCCAGCCTATGACCTCTGCCGCGGTGCCGCAGAAGAAGGCTGCGTCGGCGGCTTTCAATTGTTGTATGGTGTATTGTCCTTCTTCTACAGGTATATTCAGTTCATTACATATTTCGAGGACGGTGGCTCTTGTGATACCCGGCAGGATATTGCCTTTTGCGGGTGTGAACAGGGCGCCGTCCTTTTCGAAGAATATATTTGCGCCGGTGCCTTCGGCGATAAAGCCGTGGATATCGGTGAGCAGGGCTTCGTCGAAGCCTTTGGCTTTTGCTTCCTGACTGGCCAGTATGGAGTTGACGTAGTGACCGGAGGCTTTTGCTTCGATGTGGAATGCTTTTGGGTTGGGTCGTTGGAAGGAGGAGGTCATGACCTTCAGCAGCCTCTCCCCGAAGAAGGGCGCCATTTCCCAGGTCTGGATGATGGTATAAGAGGTAGTGTTGAGATTGAAGCTCATGTTGGCTGGTGCGTATACGACGGGGCGGATATAGGCGTCCTGGAGGTTGTTGAGTTTTAGGACCTCGTAAGTAGCCTTGATCAGGGTGTCCGTGTCGTATTTGTATGGCATGTTCAAGGCTTCGGCGGACCTGCAGAGGCGATCGTAGTGTTCGACTGCTTTGAAGATCCGTGTGGCGCCGGCGGCGGTGCGATAGGACCGGATACCTTCGAATACGGCGTAGCCGTAGTGGAGGGATTGGCTATAGAGGTCCGTTTTGGCTTCCGAAGCCTTTACGATGTTGCCGTCCTGCCAGAGAACGGTATGTTCATTGTAGTATGCCATACTTTACTTTGTTTGTTTAAGTCCTGGCCCTCATCGGGCTGACTTTAGTTTTTCTAGAATCTCATGTCGGGCCTTCGGCCGGCGGAGCTGTGCTCCGCCCTTCGATTGGTTGAGTCCCAAAAAGAAGCGACCCGCCTTTGGGAGGCGGGTCGCTGGTATTATTAGTTTATGTATTTAAATTACCACCCTCCTCCCTGAATCGCAGGAATAATAATCACCACCACCACCACCGCAATCGCTGCGGCGGCTAGTCGTGTGATAACATTATATGATCTGCGTTGGTCCATGAAGGATGTATTCTTTTCAAAGATACTCCCGCCAATCGAATAAACAAAGAACTATTTTTTGCCTTTTGTCAAAAAAATCAGGCGCGCTGTGCGCGGGGCTGATTAGATTATGGTTGACTTACGCAACTCGATATTCTCTTTATGAATATCACCCGGGATCTTTCCGCCTACGTAATCGCTGATCAGTTCGCCGATGGTGGACGTGAAATAGAAGTTCACAGGATCGATGTCTTTGGTGACGAAGCCATTCTGCAGTGTCCAGTTGGCGGCTTCGCGTACTCTGCCGGCTTCTTTATGCAGACTGAAGTGATCCAGCAGCATAGCGGCAGAGAGGATGCTGCCCAGGGGGTTGGCAATGTCCTTGCCCGCGGCCTGGGGATATGATCCATGGATAGGTTCGAAGAGGGCGGCACCTTTACCGATGGAGGCGGAAGGGAGGAGGCCCAGGGAGCCGCTGATGACGCTGGCTTCATCGCTGAGGATGTCCCCGAACATGTTTTCTGTCAAGATCACGTCGAATTGTTTTGGGTTCAGGATGATCTGCATGGCGGCGTTGTCCACGAAGAGGAAATCGACCTTTACATCGTTGTATTCTTTTGCAATGTCCTGTATTACCTTTCTCCACAGACGGGAGGTTTCCAGCACGTTGGCTTTATCCACGAGGGTCAGCCGTTTTTTCCGCTGCCGGGCCTGGCGGAAGGCGAGGTGTGCGATGCGTTCGATCTCTTCGCGGGTGTAGGTGCAATCGTCCGTGGCCTGGCTGCCGTCGGCGGATGTCTCTTTCTTTCCAAAATAAATACCGCCTGTCAGCTCGCGAAAGATGATAAAATCCACGCCCTCCAGGACTTTTGCCTTGAGGGGGGACAAATGTTGTAAGGCCGGGTAAGTGGCCACCGGCCTGATATTGGCAAACAATTGTAATGACTTCCTTAATTTGAGCAAGCCTTGCTCGGGCCGCACTTTTGCGGTGGGATCGTTGTCGTATTTCGGATGACCGATGGCGCCGAAAAGAATAGCATCGCTGTTGAGGGCTGCTTCGATGGTTTCATCGGGCAGGGGATTGCCTGTCTTGTCGATGGCGTCGGCGCCCATCAGGCAATATTTATAAGTGAACTCGTGTCCACCGTGTTCGGCCACGGCGTTCAGCACTTTTATGGCTTGCCGGGTGACTTCGGGGCCGATGCCGTCGCCTTCTATAACAACAATGTTCTTTTGCATACGATCTAGTTTTTGGGTATGGGGTTTAAATATATTTATGCGTGTTGATGTTCGAATGATTCAATCTCGTTGCGTATACTGAGTAAAAAATCTATATCGTCATAACCGTTGAGCAAACAGGTTTTTTTATAGTCATTGATATCGAATGTTTCTTTTTTGCCTGTGGACCCCAGGATGATGGTCTGTTCGGCGAGGTTGACGGTGATAAGGGTGGATGGATCGTTCTTTATGGCGGCGAAGGTTTCTTTCAGGAAGTCTTCGCTTACGGTCACGGGTAAAAGGAAATTATTGAGCGCGTTGTTCTTAAATATGTCGGCAAAGAAGCTGCTGATGACCACGTCAAAGCCTGCGTCTTTGATGGCCCAGGCGGCGTGCTCACGGCTGGAGCCGCAGCCAAAGTTCTTGCCTGCCACCAGGATGCTGCCTTTAAAAGCGGGGTCGTTGAGTACAAATGTTGTTTTGGGCGTACCGTCGGCGTTATAGCGCCAGTCACGGAACAGATTGTCTCCGAACCCTTCCCTGCTGGTGGCCTTCAGGAAGCGGGCGGGTATGATCTGGTCTGTATCCACGTTCTCGATGTCAACGGGGACGGCAGTGGATTGGACGATATGGATGGATCGGTTGCTCATTTTTTTTGTTATATGTGTGGGAATAGGGCTCTGAAAAAAATTAGCCCTATTCCCACAAAAGGCTAATGTCTGACCTTCGGTCGAACCGCTTCCAGCGGTTCATAAATAGTCCCTCACATCAGCGACTTCTCCCGTGATGGCTGCGACGGCGGCTGTCAGCGGGCTGGCGAGCAGCGTGCGGGCTGCCGGTCCTTGTCTTCCTTCGAAGTTGCGGTTGGAGGTGGAGATACAATATTTTCCTGCGGGGATCTTATCCTCGTTCATGGCCAAGCAGGCAGAGCAGCCGGGCTGTCTCAGGCGGAAGCCGGCTTCTTCGAATATTTTGTCGAGGCCTTCTTCGATGGCTTGTTTTTCCACTTGTTTGGAGCCCGGTACGATCCAGGCCTCTATGTTTGTTGATTTCCTGCGGCCTTTGACGAATTCTGCTACCAGGCGGAGGTCTTCGATACGGGAGTTAGTACAACTGCCGATGAAGACATAATCCACTTTTTTGCCTTTGATGGCAGCTCCGGCTTGCAGACCCATGTAGTTAAGTGATTTGGGGTCTGCTTCGGTGGGGATGTGACCGCTGACGCTGATACCCATACCGGGGTTGGTACCATAGGTGATCATGGGTTCGATGGCGGCTGCGTCGATGTGGATCTCTTTATCAAACCGGGCGTCCGGGTCGGTGCTTAGTTGTTGCCATTCGCTGAGTTTTTTATCCCATTCGGCGCCTGTGGGAGCGAACTGGCGGTCTTTGAGGTAGTCGAAGGTGGTTTGGTCCGGGGCGATCATACCGCCCCGTGCGCCCATTTCGATGCTCATGTTGCAGATGGTCATTCGTGCTTCCATGGACAGACCCCGGATGGCAGAGCCGGCGAATTCGACGAAGTAACCAGTGGCTCCGCTGGCGGAGATCTTTGCAATGATATAGAGTATAATATCCTTGGAGACGACGCCTTTGCCCAGGGCGCCTTCCACATTTATGCGCATCAGCTTTGGCCGACTTTGCAGCAGGCACTGGGTGGCCATCACCATTTCTACTTCACTGGTGCCAATACCGAAGGCGATGGCGCCAAAGGCGCCGTGGGTGGAGGTATGGCTGTCTCCGCACACGATGGTCATACCGGGCTGGGTGATGCCCAGCTCAGGGCCAATAACGTGTACGATGCCCTGGTAGGGGTGGCCGAGGCCATAGAGTTCCACGCCATGTCTGGAGCAATTGGCGATGAGCTGCTGCACCTGCAGTCTGGACAGTTCGTCTTTGATAGGAAGGTGTTGATCGGTGGTGGGTACATTATGATCCGCAGTGGCTATTATCTGCCGGGGGCGGAAGACGTCCAGTCCTCTTTTCTGAAGTCCCTTAAATGCCTGGGGGCTGGTGACCTCATGAATAAAATGTTTATCGATGTAAAGAACGGAAGGCCCTCCCTCGATGGTCTTTACCACATGCTGGTCCCAGATCTTTTCAAATAATGTTTTTGCCATAGTCGAACAATGGTTAGGCTGATGCGCTAATGATCAGGCGGGCACGACCGCATTGTTATAGGCCTTTGCCAATTCGTGCAGGTCGGCTTCCATCACTTCTTTTTTTGTGTCAGCCACTTTTAAGAACCTTTCGTATAAAACGTCGATGTCATTACGTGTAAAGGAATAGCCCAGTTTCTGGAACCGGAAGGCCAGGGCGCTGCGGCCGCTGCGAGCCGTCAACACTATCTTGGAGCCGTCCGCGCCTACTTCATCGGGATTGATGATCTCATATGTTGAGGCATCTTTCAGGAATCCGTCCTGGTGGATACCGGAGGAATGAGAGAAGGCGTTGGCGCCTACGATGGCCTTATTGGGTTGAACGGGCATGCGCATGGTATCGGAAACCAGGCGGCTGATGGGGTTGAGCTTTTCCGCTCTGATGCCTGTATAGAATCCCAGCTGTTTATGTTGTTTGATCACCATGACCACTTCTTCCAGGGAGGTGTTACCGGCCCGTTCGCCCAGTCCGTTGATGGTGCACTCTATCTGACGGGCGCCGTTGCGGATGCCTGCGATGGAGTTGGCGGTGGCCAGACCGAGGTCGTTGTGACAGTGACAGGATATGACGGCTTTGTCGACATTTTTTACGTTGTTTATCAGGTAGGCGATCTTTTCTCCGTATTGGTCAGGGAGGCAGTAGCCTGTGGTGTCGGGAATGTTGACCACGGTGGCGCCGGCGGCGATAACGGCTTCGACTACGCGGGCCAGGTATTCGTTATCCGTACGGCCTGCGTCCTCTGCGTAGAATTCCACGTCATCCACCAGATTGCGGGCCCATTTTACGGCCTGGACGGCCCGCCCGAGGATCTCTTCCCGGGTGGAATTGAACTTGCTTTTTATATGAAAATCGGAAGTGCCAATACCTGTGTGGATACGGGGTCTTTTTGCGTGCCGGAGGGCCTCGGCGGCCACTTCGATGTCTTTTTGAACGGCCCGGCTGAGGCCACAGACGGTGGCATCCTTTATGATCTTAGCGATCTCTTCGACGGAATGAAAATCGCCGGGGCTGGAGATGGGAAAGCCTGCCTCGATGATGTCCACGCCAAGGGCTTCCAGCTGTTGAGCCAGTTCGACCTTTTCGGTGGTATTGAGCTTACAACCGGGCACCTGTTCTCCGTCGCGGAGGGTGGTATCAAAAATGAAGATCTTTTTGTCGGACATAGATTTTTTTAAATGGGTTTGAGAAATGGCTAATGTCTGTCCTTTCGGACAAACGAACCTCTGGTTCGTTTCGGAGATCAGGTGTATCTTTGTGGGCCTGTTCCGGAAAATAACCTTCCATCCGAAATTAGCTTTCTTTATTTTCGTCTTAAAATCATAATTGGTATGGTTTTACACCGTTTAATAGGAGCTATTTCGCCCAAAACCCGCTGCTGTAAAGGATTTTAAAGTTTTAAATTACGATGCCCAACCGATCCTCAGACACCCTGTTCCAATTGATAAAATCTCTGGAAAAGTCAGAGAAACGGAACTTTAAGCTCTATATCAAGCGTAATTCGGCCAGTGAGGACCTGCAGATCATACAACTATTTGATGCTCTTGACAAAATGGAGGAGTATGACGAGGTTCAATTGTTAAAGAAAAGCAAAAGCCTTAAAAAGCAACAGTTATCGAATGCAAAGGCCCATTTGTACCGGGAGATCCTGACGAGTCTACGGCTTCTCCGGAATGAGGATAACATCGATCTTCAGCTGCATGAGCAGTTGGATCATGCCCGTATCCTGTATAACAAGGGGCTGTACCTGCAGAGTCTGCGGGTGCTGGACAAGATAAAGGAGAATGCGAAGGCGCATAACCAGATCACTTTCCTGCTGCAGGTGCTTTTCTTTGAAAAGACGATCGAGGCGCTGCATATCACCCGTAGCATGCAGGACAGGGCTGACCGGCTGACCTCGGAGGTCGATGAGGTAAACGACCATCTGCGGCTGGTGAGTACGCTGTCCAATCTTTCGCTGCAGTTATACAGTTGGTATATCCGTAATGGGGTGGCCAGGAATGAGAAGGATGAGAAGGCGGTGCAGGATTTCTTTGAGCGGAACATGCCTTCTGATCTCAGTGGCTGTACGGGGTTTTATGAGAAACTGTATCAGTACCAGAGTTTTTGCTGGTATGCCTTTATCAGGCAGGATTTCCTGCTCTATTACCGGTACACTCAAAAATGGGTGGATCTTTTTGAAAAGGAGCCGTTTATGCTGAGTATCGAAACCTCCCATTATATCAAGGGGATGCACAATCTGCTGGGGGCGCATTTCGATCTGCTGAACTATCCCAGGTTTATCGAGACGCTCAGGCAATTCGAGGAGTTTTCGGAGTCCGCGATCGTGACGGGCAATGTGAATAATCGCATACAGACCTTTGTATATCTCTATATTTCCAAGCTGAACAAGCACTTCCTGGATGGGACCTTTACGGAGGGGCTGGAGCTGGTGCCGTATATCGAGGAGAAATTGAAGGAGTATTGGATCTATCTGGATCGTCATCGGATATTGGTGTTCTACTATAAGATCGCCTGTTTGTATTTTGGCAGCGGGGATTATGAGCGGACGATCGATTATCTGAATAAGATCATCAACTGGAGGGTCGACCTGCGGACGGACCTGCAATGTTATTCGCGGCTGCTGCATCTGATCGCCCATTATGAGCTGAAGAATTACGTGCTGCTGGAATACCTGATCAAATCCGTCTACCGATTTATGGCCAAAATGGAGAATTTGAGTCACGTGGAGGAGGAGATATTCAAGTTTTTGCGGAAGAGCTTTAATCTTTCACCGGACAGGATCAAGCCGGAATTGGCGGGATTGCTGGAGAAGCTGAAGAAGTATGAGGGGAACAGGTTTGAGACGCGGGCTTTTGTGTACCTGGATATTATATCCTGGCTGGAGAGTAAGATACTGAATGTGCCGGTGCAGGATGTGATACGTAAGAAGTACCTGGGGGGGCATAGGAGGGGGTAGGAGGGGATTTGGAAGAAAAGAATATTTTTGTAAATTTGTGAAAGAGAGCCGGGGTGCTTTCCCGACTCTTTACTCTCTGACTTCAGGTTTACCGTAGTAAATGAAGGATCGAGAGTATCAACTTGACTATCACCAGTAACCTGATGATTTCGCCCAGCTCGATGCTGGGCTTTCTTTTGTGTTCCATTATGAAAACAACGGATGTTTTGTCATCCGAAAAACTTATGTCATACTGACTTTTGATCAGCATGAGCAGTTTTTTACATCTTCATATAACACATAGCACTAAGATGCGATCTTAAAAAGAGTCAAGCGGGCAGCAAAGGTAGGAAATGGAAAAAGGCGCGGAGGGTAAAAAACGTGACAGTTGTCGCCTCAATTGCAGAAATGTGATAAAAGCGTATTAAATGGTCGTTAAAAGCAATCTTTGTCTATTGACAGGCCCATGTTAAATGAGTAGTTTTAGGGCCTAACTCCTTCCCATGAATAAGATCATGTCAGTTATTCTTGCCCTATGCCTTTTTACGGCCTGTCAGAAGGACCATCTCAACTCTCAGTCCAGCATCTTTTTTATCAGTATCGATTCATCAGTGGGCTCCCTGACCTCCAAGGCATCGGGAGATACGTTCCTTGTCGGGTTAAAGGAACCCTCGACAGTGGGCGCTGTGCCCCTGGTATATCATTTGCCGACGGGGGCTGCCGCCAGCTCAGGGAAAAGGCAGCAGCAGCATTTTTTCCAGATGGATAATGTATGGGCGGATACGCTGGACCTGACCCCCAACAAGGTGCATACGCTGACAGTGACGTCGGCAGATGGTACAACAAAGCAGTATGTAATAGCATTCAGGTATAAGGTGGAAAGGCTAGATCTTCCCAGGATGCAGTCTTATGATCCTATTGTCAATAAGATCTTTTTCGACGGCGATATCATGTATGTAGCGACGAATGTAGGGATGTTGGTGTCTGTGGATGACGGGAAAAGGTTTACGCAGCTGGACCCAACTGGGGGAGATATCGGAGCTGGTCCGGCTTTAAGTGATGTATATGCACGGGGCAAGACCATTTACGCGGGATTTAGAAACGGGCTGGCCATGTCCCAGGATGGCGGGCAGACATTTACTCCGCGTAGATTCGCGGACCTGTACCCCGATCGTGTTTTTCCCGTCACAGGAATAGCCGTCCAGGGGGATACCATTTATGCTACTACAGTGTCCGGGCTGATGATCTCCCGGGACCGGGGAGTCAGCTTTGATACGACCACCAATGGGCTCCTCTATACCAATTCCAATAATGTTTTTTATTCGTCATTGTGGTGTATTTATGCCAGCGGCAGTACTGTTTATGTCGGAGGGCAGGCCGGATTTTTTACTTCCAATGACGGCGGGCGATCCTTTATCAGAAGCGGCCTGACCAGCCCGGGCGGGTATACGCTGCGTACCAACAGCATCTACGTCCGGGATGGAGATATTTATCTGGCTACGATCGATGGATTTTCTGTATTAAGGGACAGGGGACAAACCGTAATGAATTACCAGGGCAGCGGACTGCCGGGAGCCCAGCAAATCTCGGGAAATGGTAATACCATTAGTATCGCCATGGGGAAGCTGATCGTTTCCTCGGACCTCGGCCAGTCCTATACCACCTATTACAAGGAGCTGGGGCTGGGGAATATTGTAACTTCAGTGACCATGAAGGGAGATATCATCTATTGCGGGACCCAGGGTTTTATCACTAAAATAACTCCCCGGTAGGTCCGTGAACCAATGAGGGAGAAAAGTGTTATAGAATAGTTGAGTCAAATTTTCCATACATTATCAGAATTCTTTATGTGAAATCCCAGGATAAGCGCTTACCATGCAGGTAAGCATTTGTCATTATTATCATTTGGGAAAAATGTTATTTTTAAATAAATTCGTACCTTTGCCCTCCTTAATTTGGGCTTCGTGGCTTTTTTGTACTACGCTCTACAGTCTAAATTATTGGTTATCAGCACTAAAAAACCGCATATTGCAATATGGCTATTAAAAAAGAAAATCGTCCCAGAGCCACTTTTTCAAAAATCACTATCGGACTTGCTTCTCCGGACAGTATCCTGGAAAGGTCTTATGGAGAGGTCCTGAAGCCGGAAACCATCAACTACCGCACGTACAAACCTGAAAGGGATGGGTTGTTCTGCGAGCGTATATTTGGTCCTGTAAAGGATTATGAGTGCGCCTGCGGTAAGTATAAGAGGATACGGTATAAAGGGATCGTCTGCGACCGTTGTGGTGTGGAGGTGACGGAGAAGAAGGTTCGCCGGGAGCGTATGGGGCACATCAAACTGGTGGTGCCTGTGGTTCATATCTGGTACTTCAAGTCTCTGCCTAACAAGATCGGTTATTTATTGGGCATGAGCTCGAAGAAATTGGAGAGTATCGTTTATTATGAAAGATATGTCGTGATACAGCCTGGTATCCGTACGGATAAGGGGCAGAATTACGGCGACCTGCTGACGGAGGAGGAATACCTTGAGATACTGGATACCCTGCCAAAGGACAATCAGTATCTGCCTGATGAGGACCCTTCCAAATTCATTGCCAAGATGGGTGCTGAGGCGGTGCATGATCTTCTGGAGAGGATCGAGCTGGACCAGCTGTCCTTCGACCTGCGCAATGCGGCGGCCAATGAGACCTCCCAGCAACGTAAGGCGGATGCGTTGAAGCGGCTTAGTGTAGTGGAAGCTTTCCGGGATGCCAATTCTCGTATTACCAATCGTCCTGAATGGATGGTCATGCAATACATTCCGGTAATTCCGCCTGAATTGCGTCCCCTGGTGCCCCTGGATGGCGGACGTTTTGCGTCTTCCGACCTGAACGATCTCTATCGCCGGGTGATCATCCGTAACAACCGTCTGAAGAGGTTGTTGGAGATCAAGGCTCCCGAGGTGATCCTGCGTAATGAGAAGCGTATGTTGCAGGAGGCTATCGACTCCTTATTTGATAACAGCCGTAAGTCAAACGCGGTAAAAGCCGAAGGCGGCCGGGCCCTGAAGTCTCTGAGTGATGTGCTGAAGGGGAAACAAGGCCGGTTCCGTCAGAACCTGCTGGGTAAGCGTGTGGATTATTCCGGTCGTAGTGTGATCGTGGTAGGTCCCGAGCTGAAGCTGCATGAGTGCGGTCTGCCCAAGGACATGGCTGCCGAGCTGTTCAAACCTTTTATCATCCGCAAGTTGATAGAAAGGGGTATCGTAAAGACGGTGAAGAGCGCCAGGAAGCTGGTGGATAAAAAAGAAGCCATCGTCTGGGATATCCTTGAAAATATATTGAAAGGGCATCCTGTGATGCTGAACCGTGCTCCGACGCTGCACAGACTGTCCATCCAGGCCTTCCAGCCCAAACTGATAGAAGGTAAGGCCATCCAGCTGCATCCGTTGGTGTGTACGGCTTTCAACGCCGACTTTGACGGTGACCAGATGGCGGTGCACGTGCCGTTGAGCAGCGCTGCTGTACTGGAAGCTCAGTTGCTGATGCTGTCTTCGCACAACATCCTCAACCCGCAAAACGGTACGCCCATCACGCTGCCTTCCCAGGACATGGTGTTGGGACTGTATTATATAACCAAGGGCAAAAAGTCCACCGCCACTGAAAAGGTGAAGGGTGAGAACAAGGCCTTTTACAGCGCCGAAGAGGTGATTATTGCTTATAACGAGCAGCGGGTAGACCTCCATGCCTATATCAAGGTAAAGACACAGGTGCGGAATAACAGCGATCAACTGGAGAACAAGCTGCTGGAGACTACGGTCGGAAGGGTGCTGTTCAACCAATTTGTGCCTGTTGAGGTAGGGTTTGTAAACGCCCTGCTGACAAAGAAATCCCTGCGTGAGATCATCGGAAACATCATCAAGTGGACGAATATCCCCAAGACGGTGAAATTCCTGGACGATATCAAGCAGCTTGGTTTCCGTATGGCATTCCGTGGTGGATTGTCCTTTAACATCAATGACCTGATCATCCCCGATACCAAGGAGCAGCAGCTGGAGAATGCGAAGGGTGAAGTAGATGAGGTATGGGACAACTATAACATGGGTCTGATCACGAATAACGAACGTTATAACCAGATAGTAGACATCTGGAGCCGTGTGGATACGCGTATCACGGAATCGCTGATCGTGGAGCTGGCCAATGACAAGCAGGGTTTCAACTCTGTGTACATGATGCTGGATTCCGGCGCCCGTGGCAGCAAGCAGCAGATCAAGCAGCTGGCTGGTATCAGGGGTCTGATGGCCAAGCCGAGAAAGTCCGGCAGCACAGGCTCCGAGATCATCGAGAATCCCATTCTTTCCAACTTTAAGGGCGGATTGAACGTATTGGATTACTTTATCTCTACCCACGGTGCCCGTAAGGGTCTTGCGGATACGGCGTTGAAAACGGCCGATGCCGGGTACTTAACCCGTCGTCTGGTGGACGTGGCGCAGGATGTGGTGATCACGGAAGAGGATTGCGGCACGCTGCGCGGCATCGCTACTTCTGCGCTCAAAGACAATGAGGATGTGGTAGAGCCATTATATGACAGGATCCTGGGACGTACCTCATTGCATGATGTGTACGATCCTGCCACGGACAAGCTGATCGTAGCCGCGGGTGAGCAGATCACTGAAGAGATCGGCAAGGCTATCGAGGATGCCGGTATCGAAATAGTGGAAATCCGTTCGGTGCTGACCTGCGAAAGCAAGAGGGGTGTTTGTGTGAAGTGTTATGGTAAGAACCTGGCGACCGGGTATACCGCGCAAAAGGGCGATGCGGTGGGTATCATTGCCGCCCAGAGTATCGGTGAGCCTGGTACACAGCTGACACTCCGTACCTTCCACGTGGGTGGTGTGGCCGGTAGTGCATCGGTGGAATCAACGATGTTGGCCAAGTTTGAAGGCACTGTCCAATTCGATGGTCTGAGAACTGTCGTAGCTGAAAATAATGAAGGCGCCAAGGTACAGGTGGTCATCGGTCGTACCGGTGAGGTCCGTATCATGGATGTGAAGAATGACCGTCTGTTGATCACCAACAACGTGCCTTATGGCGCTACGTTGAATGTGAAGGACGGCCAGAAGGTGGCAAAGGGCGAAGCCATCTGTTCATGGGACCCCTTTAACAATGTCGTGATCGCCGAGATCGCTGGGAATGTGAAGTTCGATGCCGTCATTGAAGGTATCACTTACCGGGAAGAAGCGGACGAACAGACGGGTCACCGTGAGAAAGTGGTTATCGAAACGAAGGATAAGACCAAGATCCCTTCCATCAATATTGAAGGCGCCAAGGAAATAAAGGCATATAACCTGCCTGTGGGTTCGCATATTGTCGTTGAAGGTGGTGATGAGGTAAAGGCTGGTCAGGTAATCGTAAAGATCCCCCGCGTATTGGGTAAGCTGCGGGATATCACGGGTGGTCTGCCACGGGTCACTGAGCTCTTTGAAGCGCGTAACCCGGGTAACCCGGCCATCGTCAGTGAGATCGATGGTGTAGTAGCTTTTGGTAACATCAAGCGTGGTAACCGTGAGATCATCGTGGAAGCCAAGGATGGCGTGGTGAAGAAATATCTCGTTCCGCTGACCAGGCAGATCCTGGCGCAGGACGGTGACTTTATCAAGGCTGGTGCTCAGCTGTCTGACGGACAGGTGGCGCCTGCGGACATCCTTTCCATCAAGGGCCCGTTTGCCGTACAGGAATATGTGGTCAATGAGATCCAGGAAGTATACCGTCTCCAGGGTGTAAAGATCAACGATAAGCATATCGAGGTCATCGTGCGTCAGATGATGCGTAAGCTGACCATTGTAGACCCGGGCGATACGAGGTTCCTGGAAGAAGATACTGTGGACAAATTCGAGTTCCTGGAGGAGAACGATTGGATCTTTGATAAGAAGGTCATCTCTGATCCCGGTGAATCTACCAAGTTGAAAGCCGGCCAGATCGTAAGTCTCCGTGAAGTGAGGGAAGAGAATTCCATCCTTCGCAGGAATGACAAAAAGTTGGCTGAGTTCCGGGACGCCAGGGCAGCTACTTCTGCGCCCCTGCTGCTGGGTATCACCAAGGCATCTTTGGGTACACAGAGCTGGATATCAGCCGCATCGTTCCAGGAAACCACGAAGGTTCTGTCCTCTGCGGCTATCCAGGGCAAGAGCGACGACATGCTGGGTCTGAAGGAGAATGTGATCACGGGTCATCCTATTCCTGCAGGTACAGGGCTGCGTGACTTTGAGAACATGATCGTAGGCAGCAAGGAAGAGTATGAGCTTCTGCAAACTACCCGGGAGGCTATGCAATTCGATGACGAAGAGTAATATTTAATAAAAGATGTTAAAAAAAACTAAAGTAGGAAGTAAAAAGCTTCCTACTTTTTTTATTTAAGGGTAGTCCATCCTATATTCGCGGTTATGAAGTATCTACCGACCATCTTGAGTGTGATAGCCCTGGCGCTGGTGGGGGTGTTATTCTACCTTTTTGCTCATCATACGGAGGAGCTAAAGACCATTTCCGCCATCGAACAAAAGAAGACGACCCCAGATCATTTCCGGATCGCTTATTTTGACCTGGACACGCTGCAGGCCAATTATGACTTTTTCAAGGAAGCACAGACCAAGCTGAAGGCTCAGGAAAATGACATGAACCTGAGGTTGTCCAGCCTGAGCAAAAGCTATCAGAAGAAGGTGGATGCCTGGCGTCAGAAAGGGAATAATATGACGCAGGCGGAGGCGGAGCAGGCGCAGCAGGAATATACCGGTGACCAGCAAAACTTTCAAAACCAGAAGCAGCAGCTGGAATCAGAGCTATATAAGGCCTCTGAGGATTATAAGACACAGATACGTAAGAAGGTAGAGGATTTCCTGAGGAAATTTAACAGCCGGGGGGATTACTCATTCATATTTGCGTATGACCCAGGGTCATTCATGTACTATAAAGATACCATCTATAACATCACTCCAAATCTGTTACAAGGGCTGAACGCCGAGTATGCCGTCGATAAGAAGAAAAAATGATTATATTGAGAGATAATCGATAATATCTTCTATGGCAGAAACAACCAAAACTTTCAAACCGTCCCTGGGTTTGTTGGATGGCACTATGATCGTAGCCGGCTCCATGATCGGATCCGGTATTTTTATTGTCAGTGCCGACATAACCCGGAATGTGGGCAGCACGGGCTGGCTCATTTTTGTATGGCTGATCACGGGATTTATGACCTTGTCGGCAGCCATGAGCTATGGGGAGCTGAGCGCCATGTATCCCAAGGCGGGGGGGCAATACGTGTACCTGCGGGAAGCGTATAATCCACTGACAGGTTTTCTGTATGGATGGAGCTTTTTTGCCGTGATCCAGACGGGGACTATCGCTGCTGTGGCCGTCGCCTTCTCCAAGTTTACAGGGTACTTTATTCCGGCACTGGAATTGAAAGATGAGAATATATTGTTTCAGATGACCGGGTTCAAGGTGTATTATGCCCAGGTGGTGTCTATCCTGCTCATTATTTTACTGACCTATATCAATACCAGAGGCATTGAATCCGGCAAATGGATACAGACGATATTTACCGTGACAAAATTATTGTCGTTGTTCGGGCTTATTGTTTTTGGGCTTTTTTTGGCGGCGAACGGGACGATTTGGAGGGCCAATTGGAGGGATGCATGGGATATGCACCGGTTGGTGTCTACGGATGGGGTGATTGGGAGTACAGTACCGGTGATCGGACTCGCGACGGTGGGGGCTATTGCGGCGGCCATGACGGGCTCCATCTTCTCCAGCGATGCCTGGAATAATGTTACGTTTATAGCAGGGGAGATGAAGAACCCCAAGCGGAATATAGGGCTTAGTCTTTTTTTGGGGACCCTGATCATCACGGTGATCTATGTGTCGGCGAACCTGATGTACATCAGTGTACTGCCATTGGACCAGATCGCAACGGCGCCCCAGGACAGGGTGGCGGTGGCTGCCGCCAAAGTGATCTTTGGGCATATGGGCACCTATGTTGTGGCAGCCATGATCATGGTGTCTACGTTTGGATGTGACAATGGGTTAATCCTGGCCGGAGCCCGGGTGTACTATACGATGGCGCAGGATGGCCTGTTTTTTAGAAAGGCGGGGGTGCTGAATAAGAATGCGGTGCCCGGGTGGGCTTTATGGGCGCAATGTGTCGTCGCCTCTCTGCTTTGCATCAGCGGCAAATATGGGGACCTGCTGGATATGATCTCTTTTGTGGCTGTCGCCTTCTATGCATTAACAGTACTTGGTATATTTGTGCTTCGGAAAAGGCTGCCCGGTATGGAGCGGCCTTATAAAGCTTTTGGCTATCCTGTATTGCCTGCCATTTATATCGTGCTGGCGACGGTGTTCTGTATCGCGCTGATCATTCAAAAGCCGACGTATGCCGGCTGGGGATTGGGCATTGTACTGGCGGGAATACCTTTGTATTATATAGCCGTATCGAATAAAGGGAATGTTGTAGAATTGAAATAGCAAGTATGACGGAATTCAATAAATTATTTGACGAGTTTGGGAGTATAAAAGCGGGTGTCATCGGGGATATTATGTTGGACACCTATTGGTGGGGACATGTGGAGCGTATCTCCCCGGAGGCGCCGGTGCCTGTGGTATCGCTGGAAAGAAAGGAGTACCGTATCGGAGGCGCCGGTAATGTTGCACTGAACCTGGCTTCGTTGGGAGCGCGGGTAGCCACCTTTTCTGTCATCGGTAAAGATGAAGAGGGCAAGACACTGGAAGGACTATTGAAGAAGGAAAAGATCGACACCGGCTATCTGTTGAAGAGCGATACCCGTATTACGACCAATAAGGCCCGGATTATGGGGCGCAACCAGCAGATGCTGCGTCTGGATTCGGAAACTATCAAGGACCTTTCTCCGGAAGAGGAGGATCGATTGTTGTCACAGGTGGAGAAGTATCTTAAGGAAGAAAAACCACAGGTGATGATCTTTGAGGATTATAATAAGGGCGTCCTTACGACCCGTGTGATCCGTGAGGTCATTACGCTTTGTGAAAAGAGCGGCATGGTCACGGCTGTGGACCCGAAGCGGAAGAACTTTTTTTCTTACCAGGGGGTGACCATTTTCAAGCCTAATCTCAAAGAGGTGAAGGAGGGGTTGCACCTCCTCCTGGATGAGGTACGGCTGCCCGTATTACAGAACATCCACGAACAACTGTTGAAGAAATTGCAACATCATATTTCCTTTATCACTTTGTCGGAGAAAGGCGTGTTCTACCAGGATCCTGAGCATTCCGACATCATACCTTCTCATTTGCGCAATATTGCCGACGTCAGCGGCGCGGGAGATACGGTGATCGCCGTTGCCGCGCTGGTGTATGCCGCAACAAAGGACATCCGGCTTATGGCTGAGATCGCCAATATCGCCGGCGGACTTGTTTGTGAGGAAGTGGGGACGGCAGCCATCAATAAGGACAGGCTGCTCGCAGAGTGTGATCTGCTGTTGAGCGTAAAAAGCGTGCGGCAATGAAAAAATATGCGGTTATAGTGGCTGGCGGTTCGGGTCAGCGTATGGGAACGCAAGTGCCAAAGCAATTCCTTTTAATACATGGCAAGCCAGTCTTGTGGTATACATTGGATGTCTTTCTCCGGGCATATGAGGACCTGGATATCATCCTGGTGGTACCGGAAGAGCATATGGAGACGACCAGGACCATGATCAACGCTATAGGAGCGCCTCATCGTATCCGCATGATCACGGGAGGAGCTACGCGTTGGCACTCGGTATATAATGGTCTGCAGCCTATCCGGGAGGATGCTGTAATTTTTGTACACGACGGCGTACGCCCCCTGCTGTCTACGGAGCTGGTACATAATTGTTATGAGCAGGCGGTTCTCATGGGTTCGGCCGTGCCTGTCGTTGACAGCAAGGACAGCGTCAGGGTGATGACGGGAGAAGACAGTACAGCCATCGAACGCAGCAGGATCAAGCTGGTACAAACGCCGCAAACCTTTCTCAGCAGCATCTTATTACCTGCCTATGCGAAGGAATACCGGGAAACCTTTACGGATGAAGCTTCTGTCGTGGAAGCATATGGGGGAAAGGTTTTTTTGTTGAACGGAGAAGCGGAGAATATCAAGATCACCACCCCTCTGGATCTCCTTTTTGCCGGAAAAATAATCGAAGAAAGGGCGAGCGGATGACCTGTACAAAGTCATAATGTTTCGTCTGCGGACCGAATTTGCGATAGAATACGGCGACGGAGGGGATATCCGAACCTTCAAAATCGAATGAGATGCCGGTGCCGGCATATTTTTTTATTACTTCATCAATAAGGTTGTGTATGGCGTTGGATGCCCTGTCCTTCCCGCCGGGTGCGCCCAGTATATAATAAATACGTTTTTCATCCATTCCAAAAAAGGCTGCTGCGAGCAATGTCCCTTCCGGGTTGCGTATGCCCATGGTGAAACCGGAGCCGTTGCGTATACACTGGTCGCCCAGTCTGGCCATCTTGTCGTAAGCATCTTCGGAGATATCCCTGTTCTTTTTTCCATAAGCGGTCTTGTAAAGACGGATGATCGTCTCCATATCGATGTCGAAACAAGGTGTAAGACCCAGCGGCTGTGTCCTTCTGAGGTTCTTTTTTGCGTCTTTTGAATACTGCCGGTAAATGGACGCATAATCATCTTTCAGAGAGAGGACGAGGTTGGTTTTTTGTTTTCTGCGGATACCTGGAAGGGATGGGGCGGGATTGCCCTCGTTTAGCATGATATCTACCAGAAGAAAGGATGCAGGGATATGGCGGATAAATTCGTCCGTCAACGTCTGTGTCACGGGGTCCTTGCCGATGATGCCCAACTGGCCTGTAAAAGGAGGGATGTGGAGGTAGCGGATACCATATTTCCTTTTTGCCGGCAACGGCATTATATGATCGTAATCTCCTTTGACGAGGGCTTCCCAATGTCCGAAGCCATCCAGGTAGAAGGAACGTGCATAAAGCCATCCATTGGGCGCCTGTGCTACACAGCGATCCCATTTGAAGGTATCGATATCTTCTCTTTTCAGATGACGGATGGCATGCATGATCATATCATAGTGGAAGGTTACCGAATATTTTTCGAAGATCGAGGTTTTGCAGATCGATGCTGAAAGATAATCTTTTCCAGAATGTATTTTGATCCGGGAGCGTACGGAGCTGATCGCGGAAGTCACTGCTGTAGAACACGGGTGCGTAGAAGTTAATGACATTGTGGAAGAGAGACAACTGTAATCCTCCTACGTAGAGGAACCGGCTGGTGAGGGCGTCCTGTTTCCACGCATCGGAGTAGGTGCCTACGTCCAGGAAGAGCTTTAATGGCAACCAACGGGGGATGAGGGAGGCGGGAAGGGTGGTGGTAAGGTTTAGCGAGCTTACCCAGTTGTCCGAACGTCCTTCCAGCCAGGGGAAGCTGGGAACGCGTATCTTCAGATCTCCATCCCGCAACATGATCTGCTGGCTGGAAAAGCCTGTGTATTCGTTGCGTCCTAAAAAGTAATTACCGTACGTATAGTCTTCATTGCCTCCGACGCCTGTCAGCTTTGGCTGAAATCGGCTGATGTAAGGGGTCGCGTCTCTGCCGCCCAGGTAACCGAACTTAGCGGCAAACAGCCGGAGGTGCATGCCTCCTCCTGTAGCGTAGTTGAAGAAATAGTTCCCGGCAAAGTTGAGGCGATAAAACCTATCGCCTTGCTGTAATTGCAGGAGAGCCTGCCAGGGGTAGAGGACCCTTTTGTCGGCTGCATGGAGGGTTAGCTGGTTCAGATAGCGGAAATCATACGTCCCTATGCCGGCGGCATAGGGGAGGGAGTCTGTGCTTTTGATGACATATCCGTCAGGCCCTTTTTCCCCGATGAGGAATGTTTTCCATTCGATGTATTGTTGCCGGGTGCTACGGGGGTAGGAGCTTCCCAGGTTAACGCGGAGCGTTGGAGTGAGTTTATAGTAGCCACCGAATAGCTTGTGTGCATTGCTATCCAGGGCGGAGAGAGAGGAGAATTTTTCTCCCCATATCGAGAGGGTTAGCTTGTTTACAGTTTGTGGTAGAAACCAGGAGTAACTGATGCCTGCAATGCCATTTACCTGGTGGCTTCCGGTGGCATAGAGAGGGGCTGCCAGGAATTGGAAGCGATCGAAAGGGAGGTTGTAATTATGGATCACCATTCCTGCCATGAACCCGTCGTACTTATTATAACAGATGGCGGGAAGCAGATTGATATAATCGATCTTATCGGTGTTGCGGTAGTTGAAGAGAAAGGCAGGTTGGAGTCTTCTATGTTGTTGTACAGGTGGGAGGGAGCCTTTTTTATCCAGGAGGGCAAAGAGGGTATCCAGGCGTCTGTGGCTTTTTTGTGCTATCAGGCTATGGAAGTCTTCGGGATAGGGGTGTTTGAACTGCCAGTCACGAAACCAGGCTTGCATACAGCTGTCGAAAAGCGGTAGTCCCAGGCTGTCTTCCAACTGTCTCATCCAGGCGGCAGCCTTGTGATAAACCACCAATTGGTAATTTACGGTTGTAAAATCTTCAGATGAGGTCGAGATAGGTTGATCTTTTTTTTCTCCGGTGAGTGTATTTAACAGGAGCTGGTCCTGGTCTTCAGGCATTTTTTTTAGTATCCAGGCTGGGGTTTGTCCAGGTTTGTTTGGCATATCGGGATGCCAACCGGGGTATTTTATCGCGGCATAGCGTTCATCGTAGTAGGTGTTAATACCTTCGTCCATCCAGGGATAGCGTCTTTCGTTTGTCCCGAGCGCGCCGTAGAACCAGTTATGACCTACTTCATGTTGGATCAAGAGGTCGAGTCCGGCGGCTGTAGGTTGATCGGCGATGCTGCTGATCGTAGGGTATTCCATTCCTTCCGGGGAGGCCGTTCTTACTTGCGCTATGCTGATTGTGCTATATGGATATTCTCCGATAAGGCTGCTGCGAAACCGGATGGCGTCCTTTATATACTGAGTGGCTTTTTGCCACAGGGATTTGGGAGTGGGTCTGTAGCAGGCGTAGATATCGATGATACGTCCGGAGGGGAGCTGTAATGTATCGTGGTCGGTCTTGTATTTTTTATCGGCAAACCAGGCGAAGTCGTGGACATCTTTTTGGAGATAGCGAAGGGTTTTGACGGAGGAGGAAGTGTCAGTGATCTGTAATTTTCCCGTAGCCGCGACAATATATGCTTTGGGGATCGTGATACGTACGTCATAGTCTCCAAATTCGCTGTAGAATTCGCCCTGGTCGAGATAGGGGATCGGGTGCCAGCCTTTATTGTCGTACACGGCCGGCTTGGGGTACCATTGGGTGACCTGGTAGGTATTGCCGATGTGCCCGCCCCTGGAGAAGTTGAAAGGCAGCTGTTCATGAAATGGGGTAGTGATAAAGGCCGTTCCACCAGGGGGGAGAGGGTGGGGAAGGATGATCTTTATGATATCGATATAGCGGGGGTGATCTTCCATGCGGGCTGCTTCTCCGTCGACGCGAAAGTCCAGCCTGTTGATATAGCCTTTCCCGCTTTTGTCGGAAAAATAGAAATCCGTACGGCCATTTTCCAGCATCTGATCGCTGAATGCCGTCTTATCATTCTTGTAAGCGTTGGGCCAGCAGTGTATCCAGATCCAGGCAAGGGTATCGGGGGAGTTATTCGTGTATCGCATTTTGACGAAGCCATCCAGGGTGTGTTCTATATCGTTGAGGCTAACGTCGATGGTATAATCTACTTTTTGTTGCCAGTAGGGCCGGGACGCGGGGGGAGAGGGCGATTGAGCTGTGAGCTGTGAGCTAACAGCTATGAGAAGGATGAGTATGGTTATTATGCGTTTCATGGGTTAGAATGAACCGATGTGGTGCAGCATACTAAATTCCTGGTCGAGGCTTCTGCCCGTGGTTTGTTCGAGTGTGGCCTGCAGATCTTCCGGATAGGGATGTCTGAATTTCCATGTGGAAAAATAAGATTGCATGCCTTTTTCCAGTTGTTGCCGTCCGATGGCTGTCTCCAGGATGCGCAGCCATACGGCGGTCTTTGCGTATACCACCAGGCCATAATCGAACTCCGAAGGGAAAGCAGGGGCTGGTGTTTCGATGGGTTCGGTGGTCTTTAGCTGACCTATGACATTATAGACTGCGGACAGGAAGTCTTCGGCGGGCAATCTTTTTATCCTGTCGGGTATCATATCGCCTAGTATACCGTTGTACCTGTATTTTTCCGCCTCGTACCGGAATTCGTAAAAGGTATTGATGCCTTCGTCCATCCAGGGGTGATCCCGTTCGTTGCTGGCCAGCATGCCATAGAACCAATTGTGTCCTACCTCATGGGCGATGACGCCGTCCAGCTCTTCTTTTGGTGCTTTTGGGCTGGTGATCAAGGTGATCATGGGATATTCCATACCGCCGGAGGAGGTATTGCCGGGGCCTTCTACCGCGCTGACCATTGGATAGGCGTATTCGCCGACCCAGTTCGAGTAATGGAGGACGGCGTCTTTGATTAAGGAGATACTATTCATCCATTCTTTATTCCCGCCAGGGCGATACCAGGAGAATACGTCGATTATCCTGCCTGATGTCAGCTGGAGGGTATCATATTGTATGATAAAATCTTTATCGGCGAACCAGGCGAAATCGTGGACGCTGTCTGCGTGGTAGTCTAATGTTTTGATGGGAGGTTGGGCCGGAATATAACGAGAGGGGGAGGAAGGGGTGAGAAGGTTGGTCTTGCCTATGCGTTTGTAGGTATCAAGTTCTGATGTTGTGAGGAGCTGGCCGGTAGCGCCGACGACGTAAGACGATGGCAGGGTGATATGAACATCGAAGCTGCCGAACTCGCTGTAGAATTCGCCCTGGTCGAGATAGGGCATGGGGTGCCAGCCTTTGCTGTCGTATACGGCCGGCTTGGGATACCATTGGGTGATCATATAGCTTTTTCCTTCGTGTCCCAAACGGGAGAAATAGGATGGTATCTTTACGAAGAAGGGGGTAGCGATCGTGATATCCTTACCCGGAGCGAGGGCGGTGGGCAGGTGTAATTTGAGTACATCGGTATTCTGTGCATCGGCTTCGGCGGATGCTTTTACACCGTCGACGGTAAATGACAGCTGATCGATGTAGCCATTGTCCTTTATCTTTTTCAGCTTTGTCTTTCTCTCTTCGATCTGGGATAGCTGTTTGTACAGTGCTGTCGTGTTATCCTTATAAGCGTTGGGCCAGCAGTGGATATAAATATAGCGCAGGGTGTCGGGCGAGTGGTTGCTGTACACCATTGTCTCGAAGCCTTGCAGGGAATGGGTGGCATCATTAAGTGTGACACGGATGTCATAGCGGACAGTTTGTTGCCAGTAAGGATTGTTTGCGGACAGGCGGATAGCAGAGAGAAGGATCAGACAGAAAAGTAATGTTTTGATCATGGGTTGTTATTTACCTTTTCCCATGAAGATGATGCGTAAAGTGTGTAGCATGATCTTCATGTCCAGGGCTAAAGATATATTTTCAATGTACATGAGGTCATATTTCATCCGGATGATCATTTCGTCAATGTTCTCCGCATAACCGAACTGGACCATACCCCAGGAGGTGATACCGGGCTTGACCTTATCTAAATAACGAAAATAGGGGGTACGCTGGTACAGCTGATCAATATAATATTGTCGTTCGGGGCGTGGGCCTACCAGGCTCATTTCGCCTTTCAGGACATTCCAGAGCTGGGGCAATTCGTCGATGCGCCATTTGCGCATGGTCTTTCCCCATCCGGTGATACGGGGGTCGTTGTGAGAGGACAGGGCGGGGCCGTCTTTTTCCGCATCGAGGTACATGGAGCGGAATTTATAGATCATGAATTTCTTTCCTTTGTAACCTATTCTCTCCTGTTGATAGAAGATGGGGCCGGGGGAGGACAGCCTGATGCGGATGATGGCGTATAGCATCAGGGGGGAAAGGAAGATCAGGCCCAGTATGGATGTGAGCACATCGATGGCCAGCTTGATATTTTGCTGCCATTCGGGCATCAGGCCTGTATGGATGTCCGATAGGACGGCGCCGAGCACGTTGCTGGTGCGGACGGAGCCGGAAAGGATATCCAGGGTGCTGGGGATGATCTTGATCTCTACGTCCTTATCGCTTAGCCGATCGAGGATACTTTCTACTTCTTCTTTTTCCGACCGCTCAAGCGCTACTACCACCAGCTCGATGTGATAGCGATCGATGGTGGATTCGATATCGCCGGAGTCGCCCAACTGCGGGAGATATTTTGCGATGCCATTGTTTTGCTGATCGTTGGTGACATAGCCGGCGTAATGATAGCCTGATGACAACAGTCCTTCGCGGGAGTCCATGTATATCCGGGTGGCTACGGCATTACTGCCTATCAGCAGTGTATTGAATACGACCCGTCCCTGCCGTATCTGTTGGCGTACCCTGGTCAGGATGATCAGCCTTCCTATCAGTGTCAGCAGGAAGTGGGATGACAGGAAGACAAAGAAGGTCTTATAGAAATAGTGATAGTCTTTTTCGGGGTCGTTGATGACGATGGCAAAGAAGACGATGGTACAGCCAATGATGCTATAAATGAAGGTATTGGTAAGTTCGTTCAGCCTGGATTTTTTATAGAGCCCTGAATAGGCCCCTCCCATAGTATATAGGATGAGCCAGCCAATGGGGATAGTGGCCGTGCCGAGCCAGAACCGGCTGGTAAGCAATAGTTTCCCATTGATGAATAACGGTTCGGACAAAAATATCCTCCGGCTGAAATGGAACACGATAGAAGCCAACAGGGCGGAGAGGTAATCGCTTAGGATGTACCAGAGGATAGGGATCGTATGTGGTCTTTTATGGGCCGGCATGCCGGGATCAGGTATTGATGGTATTGTGTTTTATTTTTCGTAAGATCTGATGTGCAATGTCCATGGCCCGGAATCCATCTACTTCTGAGACACGGGTGGGGGTGTTGTTCAGGATGGCTTCGCAGAATTTTTCCAGCTCCAGGCGGATGGCGTTTACTTCCGGTACGGAAGGGTTTGAGAGTGCGATAGTCTTTTTTCCACCGGGCGTTTCGATGTCGAAGGCGAAAACGTCCAGGTCCTGGGGCGTTTTCAATTTAATGATCTCTGCCTTTTTATTTAGGAAATCGATGCCGATGTAAGCGTCTTTCTGGAAGAGGCGCATTTTCCTCATCTTCTTCATGGATATGCGGCTGGAGGTGAGGTTGGCCACGCAGCCATTGTTGAATTCGATGCGTACGCTGGCGATATCGGGGGTTTCGGTCATTACGGCTACGCCGCTGGCGGATATGTGTTTTACCTCGCTTTTTACCAGCGAGAGGATGATGTCGATGTCGTGAATCATCAGGTCCAGGATCACGCTGACCTCTGTACCACGGGGATTAAATTGAGCCAGGCGATGAACTTCGATAAACATGGGGTTTAGCTGCATGGACTGTACGGCCAGGTAGGCGGGGTTGAAGCGTTCCACATGGCCTACCTGCAGCTTGACATTCGACTCTTTTACCAACTGCACCAATTCACGGGCTTCTTCCATGGTGCCTGCCAGCGGTTTTTCTACGAATACGTGTTTACCCTTACGGATGGCTTTTTCGCATAAGGCGAAATGAAAAGGAGTAGGGGCGATGATATCAACCAGGTCGCAGGCGTCCATGAGGCGTTCTGCGTCAAGAAAGCGGGGGATTTGGTATTTTTCGGAGACTTCTCGGGCGGTGTTATCATCAGGGTCATAGAATCCTACCAGTTCTGCTGCTTTTATTTCTTTCCAATTATTAAGATGAAATTTTCCCAGATGGCCTGCTCCAAAAACACCTACTTTAAGCATTTATTATTTTTTTCGTGCCCAAATATAGGTATTTGTGGACTACCGGGTGAGTTCTGTGCTCTGCCGTATGACGGGCAGCATGTACTTGATAAGATTTCGGATGGTGAATGGGATGTTGGGATCAGGGAAGACCTTGGTTTGTATCAGTCTTCTGAGTGTGAACAGGAAAATGGGGATATAGAGGAACAGGACAATGTAGAAATAGATGGAGTATACTTTCAGGAACCATGTCCGTACGGAAATGGTATCGGCTTTGGCTTTGCCGAGGATCAAATTGAGTATTCCCTTGGCCGCCGGAAAGAGGATCGGGATCTTTGTCCAGTTGGAATAGCGAACGTCTTCGTAACGGTACTGAGGGTCATAATCTTTTGGCACCTGACGGGAGTAATATTTCCAGTCATTATGTACGTCGGCGAAACTGGCGAGATGTCCGTCGGGTCTTACAAAATGGGTGTCGAAGGTTGGGTCCAGTACTACCCAGCCGTGCCCTGTCTGTACTTCCACGATGTTATGTGCGGCCCAGGTACCGCCCGCTTTCATCTGGGCGATGCGGACGGGGTAATCATATGTTTTAAGTATCAGGGCCATGACCTGGGAATAGCTGCCGCAAGCTCCCTGGGTGGTCTGGAGATCGACCGAGGTAGCGTGGAAGAAGTCGGCGCTGGGGCCGAGGACTTGTGTTCCCCCGAATACAGGGGCCCTGCTGCTCATAAGGTTATGACAGGTAGCCATTGCCTTTAACAGGATGGAGTCCTGGGTGTCATTGGTATCCAGACTATTATCAATACTGGTTTTTATAGTTGCAAAAAGTCCCTGTTCGTATGTTGACTGCATCCTGAAATAAAACATGGATGCCAAAAGGAACCCGTTCAGAAACATCAAAAAGTAGAGGTTTCTAAATAGATTTCTCAAGAACCGAAATGATGTAGACTTAGAGATCATATTCCTTTTAAATTTTGAAAGATCTCCATGAGGCAGTGTGGCTTCATAAAAATACGATCAATTATCGAAAAAATAGCAAAAAGGTACCGTATAACGACTGTTAGAAGGGGATTATTTTGAGTAGTTTAACGAAATGTGGAAAATATTATGACCTTTTAAACTTCCATAACTAGTTAGTTATGAGGTTATTTTGTTATATATACTACATAGGTATGAATGAGGGTGGCATAGCATTGCGAGGGTGTCATTTCACCTCATAATTTTTTCGTGCGGGTCCGATGCCGGTGAGTTTTAGGGAACGCCAGCCGGAAGGCAGGCTTGTTTTTAGCTGGGTGATGCCGGCGGGTGTGATGTCCAGTCCTCCGAAGCCATTGAGCAGGGCCTGGAGGATGCCGCCGGCTCCTGTGGCAAAATAGGGGTTGTTGCCGGTGGCTGTCTCGGCCATGACCCCGAAGGGGGGGCGAAGGTTGGGGGTATAGCCCTCTTTTAATGTCTTGTAGGCTTTTTCGGGGGAACCCAGGCGTGCATAGAGAATGGAGAAGATGGCGTGGGTCATGGCGGGGCCTTCTCCCACACGGGGTTGATAATATTCCAGGTCTTTTCGGATAGCGGCGGGATCTTTTACTTCTTTTAGTGGGTAGGCCAGGAGGTTAACGTCTGCCTGTTTGATCTTTTCTCCCTGATAGGCAGTATGTTCTTTTGTGGTTCCGTCTTCAAAGCGGAGGATGGGGATATTATTATATACGATCATCCAGTCAGGGTCGGGGGTAATGCTGAGGAGTTTGGCGGCGTCGGTGGCATATTGCAGGTTGGCCCGTGCGGCGGCATTGGTAAAGGCGTTGTTATCCACATTTTCGGCCCACTCATCGGCTGCGACGACATTGAGGATATCGTAGTGTCCGGGGCCATTGCGCTCCACCCGGCTGGCCCAGAAATCCGCTGTTTCTTTTAGGATGGGGTAGCCTTTTTCGCGGAGCCAGATCTTATCCTGTGTCACGCAGTAATAATTCCAGGCGGCGATGGCTACATCGGCGGTGATATGGTGTTCGAAGGGGCCGCTGAGCGCCCAGACGGGGGTTTCTTCATTACCACTGGATGCGCTTTCCCAGGGGAACATGGCTCCTTTATAACCGTGGGAGGCGGCATTATGTCTTGCTGTTCCGAGGCGCTGGTAGCGGTATTCCATAAGGGATGCGGCAATTTTTGGCTGAAGGAGCAGCAGGGCGGGATACATCCATAGTTCCGTATCCCAAAAAGTATGGCCGTTGTATCCCAGTCCGCTGAGGCCCATCGGCGAGAGGCTGTAGGAGGTACCTTCCCGAGCGAAGGAATAGAGGTGATAGAGCATGAAGCGTATATCGCGTTGGGTGTTGGGGTCGCCATCGATGAGGATGTCGCTCTTCCATAGTTCTTCCCAGGCTTTTTGGTGAAAATCTATTAGCCGGCGGCTACCCTGGAGAGCGGCAAAGATGGTGAGACGTTCAGCCTCGTTGAGCGGATCGTCGCTGTGAGCGGAGGTGATGGCGGAGCCGACGACGGCGAAATGGTAGGTGGAGCCTGCCTTTAGCTGCCGCCGGAATTTTTCCAGGTGCATATTGTTGTCCCACATCTCATGGATCACGGAAGGTTCCTGTCCATGGGGTTCATCGAAGATAAAGCTGTTGGAGGCCGCCATCAGCAACCGGCCTGTGGGGCTTTTGGCGGTGGAGGTCAGCAGGGAGATGCGGACATGGGGTCTATCGATCTCATTGTAATAATTCTCCACGTCTTTTAGCATGTCGGGCGCTTCCATGACGCTGGCGGGGGTGATCTCGATATCTTTTTTTGCGATGATGGTGACGTCTACCAGGGCTGTATAGGGCAGGTGCCGGAGGGAGTACCAGGTATAGCTGACGGATGCTTTGTCGCCATAGTCGAAAGTGGTGGTGAGGGCAGCGCGCCGCATGTCGAGTGTTTGCCGGACATGTGACAACTGGCCGAGGGTTTCGATGCGTCTGCCGTCTATGTCCAGATACATGTTGACGAAGTTGAAGGTCTTTAGCATATTACTGACCCGGCCTCGTCCGTAGAGATCAAAGGCGCCGTTGAGGACTACGTCTTTTACTTTGAAAGGATCGGCGGAGGAGACGAGTCCGATCATGCCATTGGCTACGGTGACGCCGGCGTAGTGTGCGGGGTCGATAGTGTCGGCGTGGATGGTCCAAGTGTCGGACTGGGCCAGGGTGGGGAGCGCTATAATGAGGGAAATGAGCAGGAGGTGGATGGTTCGCATACGTGTTGTATGATTACGTGTTGTGTGATTTTACAATCGTTTGGGGCTAATTTACACATTATTGTTTAGTTTTATTCTTCGTATGAAAAAATGGTTGATAGGGATCGGAATTGTTTTGGTGGTTGCGGTGAGCTGTGTATATATATTTATTCCTTCTTCGCTGGTGGTTTCTCAGACGATGCTGATAGGCTGTAATCCCTATGCGGCTTTTCGAAGCATGAGTGTGGATTCCAGCCGGGAAAAATGGTGGCCTTTGCACAATGCAGGAGGAAATGTTTATTGCATAGCGGGCAGGTTCCGCCAGCAGATGAGGATCGAGATAGCCAATGGAGATAGACGGGATACGGGACAGTTGTATGTCCTATCACAGCCTGATGTGGATTCGGCGGTATTGCAATGGCAATGCCGCCTATCTGCGGGCAGTGATCCATTTACGAGAGTACGTCGATACCGGGAGGCGATGGTCATCCGGCGCGAAACCGGCGAGATATTCTCCCGTCTGCGTGCCTTTCTGGAGAAGAAGGAGAATGTGTATGGAATGAAGCTCCATATTACAATGTCGAAAGACTCTGCGTTGGTGGTGACGCAATGGAAGTCGGCTGTTTATCCGGGTACGAAGGATCTGTATAGTGTCATTACGAAACTGCGGTCTTATGCAAGCAGCCAGCAGGCCCGGGAGACTGATCCACCCATGCTGCATGTCCGTCCCAACGGGGATGACGGGTACGAGATCATGACGGCTATCCCGGTGAATAAGCGTTTAAAGGGCAGCGGCGATATCTTCCCTCGCCGTTTTGTACCCTGGAAGATACTTGTCGGCGAAGTAAAGGGAGGGGCTTATACGGCCGAGCAGGCAATGACCCAGTTGCGGCAGTATGTAGAAGATCATCAATATCCGGCCATGGCATTACCTTTTCAGGCGCTCGTGACGGAAAGAGATAAAGAGCCCGATACATCCCGTTGGGTGACCCGGGTGATCGTACCTGTTCCTTAACGATCGAACTGCAGGACCATGCTACTATCGTTATTTCTTGCCAGGATAAATGCGGGTCTTCCGGCAATGTATAAAGGTCGTATATGACGAACCTGTCCTTTTATGGTTACGCCGTTCAGGGGCTCTGCGCTGAATCGTCCTTTACCCTGGTTGAGCAGGATGGTGCCATAATCCGCGTCGTAGCGCCCCATTTGAATATTATTCTCATAGTAATTTCCCACCAGGAATATATCCGGCAGGGAATCTCTATTGGCGTCCACCACTACCGCATCCCGGTAAGAAGAGAGTTGCGCTTCCCAGGGCAAGGGTTGTGTGCTGAATTGCAGCCCCCCTTCGTTGATAAGGATGGCATTGGAAAAGTAATTCGCAGTAAGGGTATCTGCTTTACGTAGCTTATCTTCCGAGAACAGATCGTTCAGGGATGCCTTGGCGAAGTTCTCGGCATATAAAAAATTCTTTTTCAGGATTGGCATTTGTTTTTCCAATTCGGCTTTATTAGCGAACGGGATCTCTGTTCCATTGAGGTAGTAAGTAAGTACCTGTTCCTTTTTCCCGTTGTCGTCGAAGTCATAATAATAGAGGCGAACGGGCTGATCTGCGGAAGCCTGCAGGCGGCTATTGAGTCCCAGATTGCCTGCCAGGATATCCATGTCCCCGTCGTTGTCGATGTCCACGGGCAACAGGAAGTTCCACCATCCTTTTTTATCAGAAAGGATCTTTTTGACGAAACTGTCTTTATGATGGAGGAAGGCTACAATTCCGCCCCATTCCAGGGACAGCAACAGATCTTTTTGACCGTCCTTATCCATGTCGACCCATTGTGCCGAAGTGACGAATCCAATGCGGGAAAGTTCCGGGGCATATCGATCCGTGACGTCGGTGAATTTGCCGGTGCCATCGTTTTGCAGGAGATAGGAGCGGGGTATGCTGCCATATTCCCAGGGGACGGATCTTCCTCCTATGAACAGGTCAACGAAGCCGTCCCCATTGAAATCGATGGGTGCTACACATCCGGCATTTACGTAGAGGTCTTTGAATGCGTGCGGGTTTTTTGAAAAATGCCCTTTCCCGTCCCCCAGGTAGATGCGAGGGGTCAGCATGGTGTCTTTTCCGTAGTATTCATTTCCGCCGCTGGCTACTACCAGGTCTATATTTCCATCGTTGTTTACGTCTGTGAAGGCGGCGTCTATGTCTTCATAAGTGCTGTCATTTTCAAGCGCGGGCTGGGAGATGCGTGTGAAGACGCCGGTGCGTTGCTGGAGGAACAGGGCGTTCTTTTTCCATTTGGAAGAGCCGATGAATACGTCTTCCAATCCATCTTTGTTGATGTCGCCCACGGCCAGGGCGGGGCCTTCCGTAGACAGCATATGTGGTATGAGCGGTTCGCGGTCGAACTCATGGAAGTCGTTCTCCTCGTGCTTATAGGTGATGCCGGTGGCAGGGGTAATATCATTTATTTTTCGTGCCGGATCTTTCCAATGGTGTGTGAGGAGAGAATAGTCGAACGCCGGAAGGCCTTTTTGCCAGGTGAGGTTCAGCAGGCTGTCACCCTTGTGCCAATCAAGTAGCTGGAAAGTATTATCAGGCCATACCAGGAAGAGAGAGTCCACGATGGTTTGGTCCAAGCCGATGTGCAGGGGGATCTCCATGCTGGACATAAAGCCTCTGACGGGATATTTTTCGTAGGTGCGTATGTCGCTGCCGGTGAAAAGAATAGCTTTTGCGCCCAGGGCGTTGATATTGCTACCGGGTCCTTTAAGACGGATGTCGAGATATGCTTTTTTCTTTTTGTCATTGCTGGTATTCTGATAGACCAGCACGGGGTCATCGATGTTATTTACCACGAGGTCGAGGTCGCCATCGTTGTCCAGGTCTGCATAGACGGCGCCATTGGAGAAAGCTGGTCTTGAGCCGTCGATGTCGTCATGGATATCCTGGAATCTCATTTCACCTGTATTGTGGAAGAATTTACTCTGCAGTTTTATCTCGGGAAATTTATTGATGAGGTCCAGGTCTTTGTCGTCCAGGTTCTTGTTGCGCATTTTTTCCTGCAGCTCCTGATTGGATACGAAATTGATGTAGTCGATATCATTCAGTCGTTTGGGTATTCCGTTGGAGATAAAAAGGTCCTTTTTGCCGTCGTTGTCGAAATCTATCCATAGTGGCGACCATGACCAGTCGGTGGCTGCTATGCCGGCGTAGAGTCCAATTTCGCTGAAGTGCCCATTGCGTCTGTTGTATTGGAGGTTATTACGGGTATATTGATAATGGTAGCCATAGCTGATCTTCATATTAAAGATATCCCAGGTGTCTTCTCCTTCCGACCTTTTCAGGATATACTTATCATAAGGGAGCATATCCATGCTGACGATCTCGGGATAGGCGTCGTTATTGACGTCGGCCACATCCACCCCCATGGAATATTGACTCGTGTGCATAAGCATGTTGGTAAGCTCATCGCTAAAGGTGCCATCATGTCGATTGATATACAGATAATCGTTCTCATGAAAGTCGTTGCCCACGTAAATATCCGGGTAACCATCGAGGTCAATGTCCGACACAGCGACGCCCAGACCATAGCCGATGACGGAGCTGTGGATGCCGGATGCCGCGGTGACGTCGGTGAAATGACCATTCCCATCATTGCGGTAAAGTCTGTCACCCGAATAGGGATAGCTTGTGGCCAGCTTTTCCTTACGGGGCCCGTAAGTGCCATTCTGCCGGAGGGTGTGGTTGAGCAGGTACATATCCAAATCGCCGTCTCCGTCGTAATCGAAGAAAGCTGCCTGGGTGCTGAAGCCGGAAAAGTCCAGTCCGTATTCTTTTGCTTTATCGACATAATGGGGGATGCCGTCCTTATCGAGGCCCTGGCATATCAGCAACTGATTATGTGTTTCAGAAAGCCCTTCGAGGTGTCCTACTTTACAGACATAGATATCGGGCAAGCCGTCATTGTTAATATCGACGATGGATATACCAGTGGACCAGCCGCTGTCCTGCGGAACGTTTGCCGCATCGGTGACGTCGGTAAAATGGAGGTTACCCTGGTTGAGGTAGAGTTTATTTTTTTCCTGGTTGGAAGCGAAGAACAGATCGATCTTTCCGTCATTGTTAAGATCGGCGGCCCCTATGCCTCCTCCATTGTAAAAGTACATGTAGTCAAATACGTTAAAGTTGCGGGTCGGGTGAAGGGTATTGCTAAAATTCAGACCAGTCGCCCGGCTATCGAGCACTTTAAAGACGGCATGTGCGGATGTCGGGGTTTGACGGCAAGCTCCCAGGACCGACAGACATCCGACACCTATTATCCAGGCTATATTCCTTAGTTTCTTGGTCATTTCTTGTTTATTGATCTGCGCCGGATGGTATACAACGCCGGGAATTCATCATTTTGAAGAAACAATAAATATACATGATCTTTTGCAGGCACTTCGGCAATGTTCCTGATCTGTCCGGGGAGATAAAGACCGGACCGGCCGGGATCGATCCAATTGAAGTGTCCGTTACCATCATTGAGTAATATATGTCCTGCGGAGGCATCCAGTCTGCCGAATTGGGGAAGGAAGCCAAATTCGTTGCCACCCATCACCAGATCAATATGACCGTCTCCATCGATGTCCATACAGCGGATGGCGCCTATGGAGGATAGCTGGACCATAACGGGCAGCTTTTGGATGGAAAATTTTCCATTGCCTTCATTTATGGCGATGATGGAGCTGGGGTAATTGAATTGTCTTACCAGCGAGCTGTCCAGGATTTGAGAGGGAAATAGTTCCTGTATGGTCTTTTGGGCAAAATCCCCGTGTTTCAGGTTTTGTTTTTTGAGGGAAGGTATCTGCATTTCCATATCGTGCTTCAGGAAGACGGGCATGTCTTTTCCGTCCACGGTGCGTGTCATGATCTTGTCCCGGATGTTGTTCTGATCGAAATCATTGACCCAGAGTTTTACGGGGTGGAGCGAGTCGGGGCGGAGGTAGAAGTTCTCGCCAATATTACCCAGGATGAGGTCTGTTCTACCGTCCCCATTGAGGTCCGCTGCTGCAATGGATTGCCACCATCCGTAGAGGTTGGCGAGATTGGTATGGATCTCTTCAAAGCGGTCGTTGCCTTTGTAGGTGAAGATGCGGGGGGCCATCCATTCGCCTGTGATAATCAGTTCGGGCGTCTTGTCCCCTGTGACATCGGCCCATACGGCGCCTGTGACCATCCCGATATGAGCGATATCGGGGTTGTTGGATGCAGCGATGTCCTTAAAGTGTCCTTTGCCGTCATTAACGAACAGGTAACTATTGGGGCTGGAGCCGTATTCCCGTGGTATGCTCCGGCTGCCTATGAAGAGATCAGGGTATCCGTCCTTATTGAAATCTTCAGCGATGGCGACTGCGATATTGTTGCCGGCAGGCAGCGTAGGGAAGGCGGTGGGATCGAGGGTGAAATTTCCTTTACCGTCATTGCGGAAGAAGCGGAACTGCATCTGGCGGCTGTAAGCAGGGTTGTTGTTGCCGCCGGGTCCGACGAAGAGATCGGCATCGCCATCTCCGTCGGCATCGAAGAACAGTACGGCTTCGTCTTCGAAGTCAATAAACTGACTAAAGACGGGTTCTTCTTTTTTTACAAATCCCGTGGGCGTCTGCAAGTATATCTGTCCGGGGTAGTCTGGGGTGCCTCCAATGTAGACATCGGCCAATCCATCCCCGTTGACATCGGCTACAGCGGCTTTGGGACCTTCCCGGGAAAGCATTTTAGGGAGGTTGCGTTCGTAATGGAAGTCCTCATAATCGTCCTCGTGGTGTTTTTCGAAAACGCTCTTTTCGGGTATGAGCAGAGTACTGGTTATTGGGGCTTTTCCGGGTGGTGGCGGGTTAGTCTTTTGGGCTGTCTCTTGGATGGTATCCAGTTTATTGACAGCAGGATGATCAAATTTTATCCAGGAATTATCCGGCCAGGTGATGATCATTGAGTCGGGCTGTGCGATCTTTCCAAGTCCTATCACTTGCCTGTAGTCTACTGAGGACTGGAAGCCTCTGCTGGGGATGACCTCTCTATAGATCACCTGGCTGTCCTTGTATATCCTGATCTTGCTGCCGATGGCGAAGGTATTGGCTCCCGTACCTTTCAGCAGGATGCTAATGTAGTTGTTCTGGTTGAGCTGACGGGCATTGTTGCGGTAGACAAAGGCGGGGCCATTCTCATTGTTGATGATCAGGTCGAGGTCGCCGTCATTGTCCAGGTCGGCGTAGGCGGCGCCGTTGGAGAAGGACTTTTGGGTAAAACCCCAGGCCAGACCTTCGTCGGAAAAGGACAGATGGCCTTTATTGCGGTAGGCTTTATGGAGCATGGGGTTGACGGGGATCTTTTCCAGTATATTTTCTATGCCTTCCTTTTTTCCGGAGAGCACCATTTTCTGGATGACCTCATTGGCGAAGAAGTCCATAAAGTCGAGATTGGTCACGTCCTTGTTGACGCCATTGCAGACATAGATATCGTTGAGTCCGTCATTGTCCATATCAAAGAGGAGGGCTCCCCAGCTCCAATCGGTGGCGGACACGCCGGCGTAGTTAGCTATGTCTATAAATTTTCCTGTGCCGTCGTTGAGCTGCAGACAGTTCTTCATGTACTGATGATAGAAGCCTGACTTGAGCTTGGCGTTGTAGAGGTCGATGTTATCGAAGGCGCCCAGTGTTTTTAGTCTATAGTCGTCCTCGGGTAGCATATCGGTGGAGAAGATCTCGGGATAACCGTCATTGTTGATATCGGCCACATCTGCGCCCATGGAGGAAAAGCTGGTGTGTCCGAAACGGTCTTCCAGCTCATCTTTAAAAGTGCCGTTCTTCTGGTTGATATAAAGATAGTCCCGTTCATAGGAGTCGTTGGACACGAAGATATCCGGGTAGCCGTCCTGGTTGAAGTCTCCCACGGATACGCCGAGTCCGAAGCTGATGAGGGTGCCGTGGATGCCGGCCTGGGCTGTCACTTCGGTGAAGTGTCCGTTGTCATTGCGGAAGAGATGGTCTCCGCCGCCTTTCAGAAAGTTTGCCACGGGCCATTCAGCCTCAGGGAGGTCCCTTTTATTGGAATTATTCAGGGTATTGACGGGGATGGGGCTGTTATTGATCATGAAGCAGTCCAGGTCGCCGTCGTTGTCGTAGTCGAAGAAGGACACTTGTGTGGTATAGGCGGAGATATCGAGTCCGTATTGAGCGGCGGATTCGGTAAAGGTGAGGTCGTGGTTGTTGATGTACAGTTTGTTTTTCCGGTGGCCGTTGCTCATATGGCCGGAGTTGCAGACGTAGATGTCCAGCCAGCCGTCGTGGTTGATATCGACCAGTACGGCACCTGTGCTCCACATGCTGTCCTGTCTAAGATGTGAGGTGGCGGTGATGTCCTTGAATGTGAAGTTACCCTGGTTGAGGTACAGCTTATTGTCGCCCATATTGGAGGTCATCAGCACGTCTGCCAGGCCGTCGTTGTTGATGTCGCCGATGGCTACGCCGCCGCCGTTGTAAAAATTCCTGAAGAGAAAGCTGTTCTCCAGGCGGCCGTCGACCACTTTATTGTCAAAGTCGATGCCTGTGTTGTCCATCAGCTGGAACAGGGGTGTTTGTTCTGAGTGGCTGTGGGAGCAGCTGTAGGTCAACAAGGCAAGGGATAACAGGAGGAGTGTGGCTTTCATTGCTGGCGTGTAAACTATTTGTGGCGGCGACTGCTGTTTATAAAAAGCTAAAGGTCATTCTACAATGACCTTTAGCAAGATAATATATTCTGATCAGTAACTGTTATTGGTAGCCCGGGTTTTGTTTCAGGTTGGGGTTTGCTATCAACTGTGTGGCAGGGATGGGGAAGAGCAGGTATTTCTCGTTATCCGAGGTTTTGAGGGCCCAGGGTATCAGGAATACTTTGAAACGGATGAGGTCTTGTCTTCTCCAGCTCTCCCAGTAGAGTTCTTTCTGACGTTCGGCCAGCAGGGTGTTGGCGTCGTAGAGGTTGCCGGTGTTGACAAGGCTTAAGGATGACAGATGGGCTGCCTTGCGGACATCGCGCAGACCGTTGACCAGGGTAAGCGAAGCGCCTGTACCTGCTTTATCATCGCTCCTCAGGTGGGCTTCTGCGGTCATCAGGATGGCGTCTGCCAGGCGGAAGATCTGTAGCTGGTTGCCCGGTTGTCCGCTGTTGTAGTTGGAGTAATCGGGCGGATATTTTATGATCCGGATACCATTGTCTTCCAGGGTGGCTTTATCGGGTTCGATAAGGCTGACCTGGGCGTTGAATTTCAGGGGAGCGCCATTTCTATCCACACGGTTAACACCGTTTTCATCTACTTGTTGGCCTTGCAGCAGACCTACTCTCAGACCGGAGACATCCGTCACCCCGGGATAAGGTACGTTACCTCTGCGCATAGTATCGGATGCGTCGAAGGCGTTGTAAAAGTCCGCGATGGTACTGAATCCATTCCAGCCTGCATTGCCGTAAACACCATCACCTTTATGTCCGAAGGAATTGTAGTGAAGTGTCATCATCCATCGGGCGTTGATGCCAGCGTTGCCGATGCCGTTGTTATTTTTTACACCTGGCGCATTGGGGTAAGCCAGGATCATTTCCGAGGAGGCGCCCCATCCATATCCGGGATCCAAGCCGCCGTTGTTGGGGCTGAAGTTGTCGAAATAGTGGGGGGTGAGTGTGAGGCCGGAGGTTGCTATAATAGCATTGCCAAGGGTGATGACCTGCGCCATGTCGTTGGCATCATCTGCGGCAGGTGTTTTTTTGTTGAGGAAAGCCTGTTTGTTGAGCAGGACCTTCATCAGCAGGAAACGAGCGGCAGCCGGACTGGCCTTATAGGGTCTGTTGGCGTTGCTGAGCACGGGGATGATGGCTGTCAGGTTTGTTACCAGCGAGTCGATGGCCTGCGCAGGGGTCATTACCGGGGGTGCATCGATGCCATTGTATTTGTCTACTGTTCTATAGGGAACCTGGTTGTACAGGTCCAGGAAGTAGAATTGGGCGAGGCATCTTAAGAAGATGGCCTGTGCTGCCTGATCTGCGTTGGGATTAAATGCAAGTACGGTGGTGGCGTCGCTTTCCAGCTTACCGAGGTTGACAAACACGCTTTGGGCCTGGGTGTGGGTGACGTCCCAGGTGTGGGCGTGCAATACGCGCCATACGCCATTGTCGTCCCAGTCGCCGCCGCGGGTAGGCACCAGACATTCGTCGGTGACGGTCTCTTCGAGGGAGAAGAGCTGGTCCTGGTTGTGCAACAGGATGTTCAGGTCATTGTATGCGTTAGACAGCAGAGACGAAGGATCGAGGCTTCCCGACCCGCTGGACGCTATCGAATCATTCAACTTATTTTCCAACTTGGTACAGGCGGCAGTCATCGAAAGGGCCGCAGCTACCAGAAGGATATTTTTATACTTTTTCATTTTTTTGTCGTTTAGAACAGGTGCTTAATTATTCAATTTTGTTACGAGATTAATACAGGCTGAAATTGACGCCCAGGGTAAAGGACCTTACGCTGGGATAGCCGATGTAATCGATGCCCCTGGAAGGTATCCCCGTCGTATTGATATCAGCGGTGGAGACGTTCACTTCGGGATCGAAGCCTGGGTAATGTGTAATATTGAAAAGGTTATAACCTGTAAAGGAAACATTGATATTCTTGAGATATTTAAAGAGATCACCTACTCTATAGCGGAGGGTTGCGTTACCCAGCTTCATATAATTTCCGCTATACAGATACCTGGTGGAAGAGGATACGGGATTTGCGATGTTCTCTTTTGTACCGATGAGGGTCTTGGAAATATTGCTGCCATTGACGATAAAGCTCAGGCCTGTGACGGACTGGAGGGTATTATTATAAATAACGTAGTCATATGCGCCGTGCAGGTTGATGATCAGGCTGAATTTTTTATAGTCCAGTTCTGTGTTCAGACCTACTACATAGTGCGGGTTGGGGTCTCCGGAGTAGGTGGTGGCTGTATCCGTTACTGCAAAACCATTCTGATCGAACCCGTGGAATTTTCGCAGGAAGAAGACGTCGATGGGTTGATTGTTGGCAATAGCTTGTACGTAGGTAGCGGAGGTCCCTTTACCACTGAGTTGACCGGCCAGTACCAGGGGAGCTGTTCCGGCAGCGGGGTAGACGAATTTATTTTTTACATAGGTCACGTTGCCACCTACGGACCAGGTGAGGTTGTCTTTCTGGACGACGATGGCGTTGATGCCCAATTCGCCTCCTTTGTTGGTGATATATCCGGGCAGGTTCTGCCATAAGGTACCTGCGGGGGCAGGTACTGCGAAGGTTCCCGGGAAGAGGGGATCGGTGGTCTTTTTGAAAAATACTTCAAATGCTCCGGTGATCCTACCTTTCAGGAACCCGAAGTCGATGCCGGCATTGAAGGCGGTGATCGTTTCCCATTTCAGTTTGGGGTTGGCGAAATTGATTATTTGGAGGTTGTTGACACCGTTGTATTGATAGCGGCTGTCAGCGGCTCCCGCCGGAAATTCCTGGTTACCTGTCTTTCCCCAGCCTACTCTTAGACCCAGGTTGGAGAATACGTGGTTGTCTTTCATGAAATCTTCTTCGGAGATGGTCCATTTGGCACTTAGGGCAGGGAAGTAAGCATAACGATGGCTGGAACCGAACTTACTGGAGCCATCTGCTCTGAAGGAAGCGGACAGGTTGTATCTGTCCTTATAATTGAACTGCCATCTTGTGAAATAGGATTGGAGCTCTACTCTGGGATCGTTGAAGGTATAGGAGAGGAGGTTTTTTTGCACGCCGTCCTGCATGATGTCATACAGGTGAATGGGTTGCAGTTTGGACAATGAATTGTTGACGTCAAAACCGTAAACCATGCTGTACTGCGATTTAAAGGAGGTGGTCCAGTATTCGTAGCCGGCTAACCCTGTCACTGTAAAGTTGTCATTGAACGTTTGATTATAGGTTAAGGTATGGGTGATGGTTTGAGAGAACAACTGCGTTCCGGCTACTGCAGCCTCACCGCCATATCCAGTTTTAGCATCGGGTACATTGTTACCGCCTGTGCCGGACACCCAGCCTGGCAGCTCTTGTTTGCGGTTGCCCGTACTATAGTTCACGCCGTAGAGGAATTTATATTCCAGGAAGGGGAAGATCTTATACGATGCTGTGAAATTGCCCAGGACGGTGGTGATATTGGCATAATCATTATATCCATCTGAAAAGGCCAGGGGATTAACCTGTCCGTTGGGGTTGGTGGTGTAGCCAAGGGCGCCGCGTTTCATGACCAGGGTGGGGTTCCATTGCAGGGCGTTGGATATGACGCTACCGGTGCTGCCGGCGTTGCTGGAAATTGGGGCAATTTGTTCGTTTGTATTGGCGGTGGTTGCGCCGAACGAGATGGCCAGCTTTTTATCCAATAGCTTATAGGATGCATTGAAATTACCAACATACCTATCGAGTCCTGTTTTCCTCACGATGCCGGGTGTGGAAGATGCTAGGAAGGAGGCTCTGTACCGGCTGTTGTCGCTGCCACCGCCGCTGAGCGCTAAGGTATAATTCTGTGTAAGCTTATGCTGGAGGATCTCATTAAAGGGTTTGTAGGAGGCGCCTGAGTCGGATGCAGCGCCATATTTTGCAAGTGCTGCTTTGTATTGACCGACGTTGAGTACATCAGGCTGTTTCATCAGACCGCCGATGCCCCAGGCGGCCGAGCCGTCTATTTTTACCGGTCCGGATCCGCCTGAACGCGTGGTGATCAGGACTACGCCGTTGGCGCCGCGGGAACCATAGATGGCGGAGGCGGAGGCGTCTTTTAGGACGGTGATATTCTCTATATCGGCGCTGTTGAGGAATGTGAGGGGGTTAGCATCGGGCATGTTGCCAACGCCGCTGATCTTCAGGTCGGGTTGTCCGGGAGGGCCGCTGAGGAATTCGGGGCGGGCTCCTCTTCCGTCCAGGGGTACACCATCGATGACATATAAGGGATTTGTATTGGCGCGGATGGAGTTGTTACCCCTGATCTTTACCACGGTAGGTGCGCCGGGCTGGCCGCTGGCGACGATGACCTCCATACCTGCTACCTTACCCTGGAGCAGTTGGTCGGGCGTAGCAGCGGGGACACCCTGGTTGAAATTCTTTGGTGAGATGGCGGCGAAGGAACCGCTGAGGTCTTTACGACGTGCGGTACCATAGCCGATGACCACTACCTCATTCAGGTTGGTGGTGGAAGGTACCAGGGAGACATCGATCGATTCCTGGGAGCCGATGGCGACGTCCTGTGAAGAAAACCCAACGGAACTGATCACCAGGGTCCTGGCGGTGGTAGGTACCGTTATCTTATAGGTACCGTCGGTGCCGGTGGAAGCCCCTGCTTTGGTGCCTCTGGCTGAGACGGTAGCTCCCTGGATGGGGGCGCCTTTGTCGTCTGTAACTTTACCGGTGATCGTTTTTGTTTGGGAGAAAGCAGTTAGTGTGAAAAGTACACATAATAGCAGAGTACTTACCGAGTTGGCAAGCAAGCGTTGAATGGTCATAAAGCAAAAGTTTAGCGATATTAAGAACCTAAGTTAAAAAAATTAAAATTTACTTAACAATTTTTTTTTCAATTCAATTTAAAACCAGGTCTGAGATTGCGCTTAATGGGATAACGAGACAGTGTACTTTATACATATGCTGCATGGTTAAAAATTAAATATGTCTGATTGGATCATGGTTTTTAGCTGAGGGAGGGAGTAGTAGGGCTGGGGAGGTTCTGCCAGGACCCAGTCGGCCCCCTGTTCGAACTGATAATGAAGGCCTTTGATGGAGGAAGGAGTGTGGGGAGGGATGGTTGTTCCGGCCTTGGTAAGGGTAAAGACGGTGAGCGGTGTTCCGGGATAGGACTGGTGTATGGTCCGGATGATGGCATGGATGGTAGCGCCGGATGTGAGGATGTCGTCGATGATGAGCCAGTGTTTGGGAGGACCTTCGGGCAGGGTGGCTGTATAGACGGGGTCGATGGAGTAAAGACCCTGCAATTCTTCTTTCCGCCGGGGTTTGCCAAAGATTTTGACGGGCCGGTGGGGGCGGGCTTTTTGCAGGAGGCGGGGATGATACTGATAATAGAACCGGGCTGCCAGCCGTCTGCCCAGGAGGTCGAGTGCGCCGGGGGTGTCAGAGATGGTAGTTTCGTTGTGATGCAGGGCGCGGATGAGCGTAGCGCCGGGAGGGACGGGCATTGCTGTCAGCATTTCCAGGGCGCAGTCGATCCACCCTTCGAGGTCAGGCTGCCGGCAGCGTTTGAATTTCAGGAGGCTGTGTGATAGAGTATCTCTTCCGGCCGACCGAGGCAGGTAGTGGCACAGATAGTAGTGCGGATAAGTTTCATTATTATAGGATAGGTAGGTTTGGTGGAGAGGCATAATGATTGAAATTAGGTTTTTGAGAGGATTATTTAAGATGTTTTTCCGGACCTGACGGTCCGGGGTTTGGTTAGAGGCTAAACTATTGGCCTTCGGCCGTCCTCGCTGTGCTCGGACTTTTAGACTTTCTCTATATTTCCTTTCGGCTTAGTAAAAAATTTTTAACCTCCATCATTAGTGGTTGGAAAAGGATGGAAGAAACAGACAGAAAATTTAGAAATGGATCAGGTATTATCCAAACGGGATATTATAAAAATTTTGCAGATATATAATATAAGATATAATATTACCCGGCATACCATTTTCCGTAGACCTTAATTTTTCCTATGTCTGTAGAAAACGCTGCTGAGATTGTGTCCGATCTAAAAAAGGGCAGTACCAGGGCTTTGCATGCCCTTCACGATCTTTATTACCCTGCTCTCCGCAGTTTTGCCATGAGTCTCGTAGGGGACAGTCCCGCGGGAGAAGATATTGTCGCGGAAGTATTTGTCATTCTCTGGAAAAAGCACAAGGATTTCGAAACCATTCAGAATATCAAGGCCTTTTTGTACATCAGCACCCGCAATGCCTGCATTAACTACATAAAGAAGCAGCAGCGGGACACGGTGATGAAAAGTGCGCTTACGGAATATCTTTCTGCCGACCATGAGGAGTTTGCGCTCAATGAGATGATACGGGCGGAGGTGATGCAGCAGATCTATGAGGCTATCGAGGCGTTGCCTGCCCAGTGTAGAAAGGTTTTTAAGATGTGTTATGTGGAAGGGTTGAGCAATACGGAGGTAGCCGAGCGGTTCTCCATCTCCGTGAATACGGTGAAGAACCATAAGGTGAAGGCGTTGGGGCTGTTAAGGTTCAAATTTTTGGGTTGTACATGAACCCGACGGCAGAATTGTAAATTATTTGCCTTTTGATCTCGGGTAGCTCCATGTGGATAATTTTTATCTTGTCCCTTATCAGTTACAAATATCCCATCGTTTCTAATTCCAACCTCCCTGATTATTTACCAGGGCTTTGACAAAAAGACCCTGCAACGCTTTAAAGATCTGGAACACCTGGAGGAGGATAAGAAAAAAACTTTGTTCGACCTTATTGACACCTATATCCGGGATGCAAAAGCCTGTAAGGCCTATGCTCATTAATGACTAAATTTGACAACTATGCCTGCTACTACTTTTATAACAGACGGAAAAGGGAAAAAAATATCTGCTGTGCTTCCCATCAAACAGTATCAACAATGGCTCGACGAGTTGGAAGAACTTGAAGACATCCGCGCCTACGATAAAGCCAAAGCAAAAAAAGAAAAACCCATCCCCCTCCGCGATGCCATCCAACAACGACGCAAAAAGCAAAAAGCCTGAGTATACCGTTCTCATCCTGCCTTCTGCGCAAAAACAGCTTAACAAGCTGCCAAACGCCATTGCCACCCGCATCGAAGATAAAATGATGGAACTGGGGCACGACCCCAGGCCTGCCGGCTGCAAGAAGCTAAAAGGACGCGATGCCTGGCGCATCCATCTTACTTACAACCCAATACAGAACTTGACAAGAAATAATAAACTGCTTTCATTTTTTATGATTTTTGGTCAATACTAAAATTTGATAAATGATATATTGGACATCATTGTGATGCTGATAATCATAGTCAGCCTTGTTACTTAACAAAAACAGCAGTAGCATTAGCGGTTTTGGCGCCGTCAGTAAGGGCGGTAGCCACGCCGTTTTTCCATACTTTGGCTATAGCATGTGTTTCATTTTCATATCCGGCAGCATACACATCTGTGCCGGAAACAAAAACAGCAGTAACCATAGAATGTTTAGTTCCGTCAGTAACGGCGGTAGCCACACCGTTTTTCCATATCTTGGCTACGCGAACATTCGCTGTATTAAGTTCGCAACCTGCCACATACACATCGGATCCTGCTACATAAACAGAGGTGGCTTGTGCATCGTTGGCTCCATTCGTAAGGGCGGTGGCTACTCCATTTTTCCATATTTTGGCTACCTGTATCTCGCCAGACCCGGTACTTTGTATATATTCTGAACCTGCCACATATACATCAGAGCCTGCTGCATAAATGGAAGCGGCTTGTGCATCGTAGGTTCCATCCGTAAGGGCGGTAGCCGCGCCGTTTTTCCATACTTTGGCTACTCTGCGGTTAACACTACTGTTAGTAACCGGTTTGTACTCAAACCCGGCAGCATACACATCTGTGCCGGAAACAAAAACAGAATAGGCAAAAGCACTTTGGGTTCCATCGGTAAGGGCAGTAGCCACGCCGTTTTTCCATATTTGGGCAACATAATAACGAGTTCTGCTATTAAACTCATATCCGGCAGCATACACATCTGTGCCGGAAACAAAAACAGCAAGAGCCATAGCATTGTTAGTTCCATCGGTAAGGGCAGTAGCCACACCGTTTTTCCAAGTCTTCGCTACAGGAACATTAGCTGCATTAAGCTCATAACCTGCAACATACACATCGGAGCCTGCCACATAAACAGAGGTGGCTTGTGCTTCGTTGGTTCCATTGGTAAGGGCGGTAGCCACACTGTTTTTCCATATTTTGGCTGTGGAAATATTTGTCCCACTGATTTCATAGCCAACCACATATACATCTTTTGCGCCGGTGGAAGCGGTAACCTGGTCATCCTTTTTACTACAGGATGCCATGATTGCTAATAAAAATAATGCGGGTAATAGCCTAAATTTTTTCATTGTTTTAAAATCATTTTTTGGTTTTCATTCATTTTAAGGAACCTTTGGCGTGAAAAATGGGTAAGCTTCTATGCCTATCGTAAAATACCCAACCGGATTGTCTACCGCAGAATTTGCGGCATCCGTTTTACTTAACAGATAAACGCAGTATCGAAGATTATTTATTCCCTTACTTGTTAAAGTGCCGCTGACCACATAAAGGAAGGTGGCGGACGAACCATATACTGACATATAGGTAGCAGGCGAAAAAATCGTAAAATTATTTCCGGAGCCTGAAATGTAGGCTGTTGAAAGTGCCCCACCTGTAATGGTGGCATCTACTGCGTCCCTGAACTGGAGGCTAATCGTATTATTGGCAGTATCCTGCGCAGAAGCATTATAAACAACAGGGTCGCCAAATTTTTCCACATCATTAATATTCTTCCCTCCGGCGTAGATGGTGCTATCAGATTTCATAGCATAATTCCCATTCACTATGGGTGGTTTGCTGCCCGGGTAAATCGTCATGCCGGCTTTTTTTAAGCTATCCATCAAAGCCGCCGAAACAACTTTAGAAACTGCTGCCGGAAAATCTCCAGGTGCGCCATTGTTGGTTACAGTGTCCTTTTTACAGCCTGTAAATAAGGCTATCCCTGCAAAGAAAATAATTGGCAAACTTCTTAATACTTTCATGATTTGTTATAATATCTGTGTGATCAAATGGACTTATTTTATTGCATGGCTTTAATAATAAATGCGGTTTTCTTGTGTGTTATCTGTGCCGGATTATAATTTACCTTTTGCAACATGTTTCGATAACTTGTAGGTAAGCCCAACGCTTAATACCCTCGATTTGATATGATCATTGTCCTGTAGAGCGATTTTATTAATATCGGTGAGGCCACGCATATAGCGTGCACTAATACCAAAGCCTTGTAACGATCCTTTAAAATCATAACCCAGCCCCAGTCCGGCGCTAATATCTGTACCCTTGTAATATTTTTTGGCATCTATGCTTGGGTCACTATTATTCTGTTCTTTGGCCGAAAGCAAAAAGCCAAACTGCGGGCCTGCCTCTATGTAACCGCCAAAGCCAAATCTATATTGAGCTAAAAACGGGATGGTAAGAAAGGCGTGCCTGACATGATAAACATCGCCACTACTAAGGTCTTTATAATTAGCGCCTTCACCGGAGTAATTTATACCAAGCTGTAAACCAAATGAATTATTCAGGTTGTATTGCCCAAAGATTCCCAAATAAGGCCTTGCCAGGAATACGTGGTAAAGGCCATTTGCCGGCTCTGTAGCAAAGTTGGCTCCCGCCCTGGCGCCAACTGAAAGTTGCGCACGGACAGCTAAGGTTGAAAATACAGCGATGCTAATGATTGAAGTAATAATTGCGGTTTTGATTAATCTTTTCATAATTACTGTGACTTGAGTTTATTGTTGCTGCTTATAAAATGATGAATAACGCCCACAAAAGTGATGCGCAAAAAAGGCATCAACAATAACACATTTGCGTTATTTTCTTCAGAGGAGCAATGAAAGATATTTGCACCAATAAATATTTATCATATCTTTTAGCCTAATTACACGCTATGTTGCGCAAATATTTTGTCGTCGGCTTGATATTGGTTTTTTATAATGTATGCCAGGGGCAAACCACAAAGATTGACAGCCTTAAAAGACTGGTTAGTCTGGCAAAGAACAACGATGAGAAGCTGGCCCAATTGCAAAAATTATGCAGGCAGGGGAAATCCATGCCGGGCGATAGTTTAAAAAAATACGCCAATCTATCCTTGCAACTAAGCCTGCAACAAAAAGACCCAACCAAAATTTGGGAAGCAAAATTTATATGTGTCCGATCCCTTATACAACGTGCAAAAAAAGATTCCGCGTTGCTTTTGTGTAATGACATTATTAACACAATGACTGCTCTTGATAAAAACTACGAACTGTACCATCAGGTTGTTGAAAACAAAATCATTTGCTTAGAGAACCAAAAAAAGCTAAAGGAAGCCATGACCCTGGCTTATGAATTGATTAAGAGCGGCGAAAAATATAAAGACTTAAATGCGCAGGTTCAAGCATACAACCTTCTTACGTTTATTATTGGCGATGAAGACCTAAACGATATTTCAAAGAAACAGGATGCCTACAAACAGATTATTGGGTTGTATAGAAAGGCATTGTCTGTAACACCAGACAGTAACTTTTATAAAGAAAACTGGGATTTTATTTATTTAAACCTTGGAACCACCTATGAGCAATTACCCAAGCCCAATTTGGATTCTGCAATGTTTTATGTGGATATTGCCTATCGGTATTCTAAAGAAAGTAACAGGATAAGGACAATGGCCGCCTGCCTTGAAGAAAAAGGCTTCATCTATAGCAGGCTAAACAAATATGATTCTTCGGAATATTTTTTTAATCAGGGAATTGCATTGGAACAGCAAATTGGCGACCCTGATCGCACACACGATGCTTTTGTCAGCATTGTACAAATATATCGGGATAAAAAAGATTTTAAAAGAGCCCTGGCATACGATGAAATGGAGAAAAACCTGCTTATAAAAAACCACATGCCTTTATCAACGGTTATTTACCAGCAATTTGCCGAAGATTATAAAAGTCTGGGAAATTACAAAGCCTGGGGACAAGTGCTTGATACCGTTGTTGCCATCAAAGACTCTCTTTATCAACAAAATTATTCCCAGTCGTTTGCCGAAATGCAAACCAAATATGAAACCCAGAAAAAAGAAACCACCATCATTAAACAACAATACGAACTTACAAAACGAAACTATTTGTTATGCGGCACCATCGGGCTGGCGTTGCTAAGCCTCGTGGTCGCCCGCATAATTTTTGTACAATACAACAGAAAGCAACAGCTACAGCTACAATTGATACATGCCGAGGAGCAGCATCAATTAAACCAAGCCATTGCCGCCGCCAAAGAAGCCGAGCGCAAACGCATAGCCGCCGACCTGCACGATAATATTGGCGCACGGCTTAGCTATATTAGCAGCAATATCAATTTTGTACTGGATGCACCGCAAAAAATGAGTGAAACTGATGAGAAACATTTCCTTGGCATGGTGAACGATACGGCTAAAACAGCCATCATAGACCTGCGGGAAACCATTTGGGCGTTAAACAAGGACAGCGTTACTTTTTTGGAATTTGCCGACAAGTTGAAGATGTACCTGAACCACCATTTGAACAACCAACAGGTGGTGCAATTGCATATAAATGAAAATATAACAGGAAATATGCGGTTGTCCTCGGCCGAGGCTATTCATATCTTCCGCATTATGCAGGAAGCAGCAGGCAATTCTGTAAAACATGCGGCAGCTTCCTCTTTGCAACTTTCCATAAACGCTACAGAAAAAAATTACGCCCTTCGGCTTGGCGACAATGGAAAAGGCTTTGACATAAATGCCACTTACAACAATCATTATGGCCTTGAAAATATGCAAAAAAGAGCAGCAGAGATAGGTGCAAATTTGCAGATAGAAAGCATATCAAACGAAGGAACAAGCATTGTGTTGAAAAAAGAAATGAAGGCTTAATGTATAAATAAATCCATTATGAAAATTGCAGTAGCTATTGTAGATGACAACACGCAGGTGCGCCGTACATTATCGGAACAAATAAAATATTCCGATGAAATGGAAATAACGCTTATGGCCAAAAATGGCGTTCACTTTCTGGAACAGATAAAGGAGCTGCCTCACAGCCACCAACCCAAAGTAGTGCTGATGGATATAGAGATGCCGGAAATGAATGGCATACAAACCGTTGCATTCGCCAAACAGCTTTATCCCGAAATGAATTTTTTGATGCTCACCGTTTTTGATGATGATGAAAAAATATTTGAAGCCATAAAAGCCGGAGCCAGCGGGTATTTATTAAAAGAGGAGAAGGCGGGTACTATTATTGAATACATACAGCAATTGGTAGAAATGGGGGGTGCTCCTATGAGCCCGGCCATAGCTCGAAAATCTTTACAGTTATTGTCAAAGGCATCGTTGCAGGAAGCTGATGACAGTGCAGCTTCCATAAATATTAAAGAATATCTATCTGAAAGAGAAGCAGATGTATTGAAATTAATGATAGAAGGAAAAAGTTATAAAGGTATAGCCGCTTCGTTGTTCCTAAGCACGCATACTATCCGAAAACATATTGCCAACATTTACCATAAGCTGCATGCAAATTCCAAGGCGCAAGTAATCAACATTGCACATAAACAAAAATGGTTTCCAGGCGAGTAAATACACCCCTGTATAAATGTTGAATACAGTTACCAAAGTTCATTGTTATTTCTGTTGCCAATATCGGCGCACCAGTTGCAAGTGCCACAAGGAAATCCAACTCGAAACGTTATTTGCAGCACCTGAATTGAATTTAAACAAGAAGGATTGGGTATTGCAGGACACTGCGTTACCGGCAACGATTTCCCACCTCGTAAACGACTCATTGTAAGCTGTTCTTAGCTTTTCTGACTTTTTTTTTGAAAAAACTACAAACTCTACAATATTCATTTTTTCAATGCAATAAGCGGCGAGGAAGCGAAGCACAATATTATAAAGGCCAGGACCCCCAGCAGGAAGAAAAGCAAACATTTCAGCATGACACTTCTTTCGTACAATAACTATACGGTGATCGTATTGTTATGTACGACGAACCGCGATCCGTGCAAATAAAAGAATGGCGAAAGGAAGCATAAGGGAAATGCTTAAAAGTATTTTATCGTCGTCACAATTATTTCTTTATTAATTCCGTTTATACCCTGGTTTTTCATAGGATATTGGATTTTATACGGGGCTGAATTTCTATTCCGGCCCTTTTTTTTTGTCCTATCAATGTTTGTCCGTGCGGTAGGGAATGACGAGGACAGGTACGTGGGAATGCCGGATGACATACTCCGCGACACTCCCCAGGAGAAAATGGGAAAGACCTGTCCTTCCATGCGTGCCGACTACCACAAAAGCCGGATCCTGCCGTGCAATGATCTCAACGATCCCTTTTTGGGGATCGCCTGCAACGGAAATGATCTCCGTCGGTACGGCAGCGTGGGCCCGGCTTATCTTTTCCAACCTTATTTTTGTCTCCCGCTGCCCTGCTTCCGGATCGTCGACGAAGACCTCTCCCGTGTCGGGCCTTGCATATTCAGTATGCACCGGTGTTATAGATACCAGTATGACGGACGAGCCGATGCGTTCGGCAAAAGCATATCCCCTTGTTTCAACCTCTGCGGAAAATTCGCTGAAGTCCAGCGCAATTAAAATGGTGTTCATATTACATATTTTTAAGTGAATAATTATTCATTCATAGGGTAAAAAAATTTAAGTTCTCAATCCATCCCAACAGAGCCCGAAGACGGCTTCCACCTCCTTGTTGCTCAATTTTCGCCCCTGGTAATGCGTGAGGCGGACAATTTCGCTCATGGCGCCGATGATATAGGCGAGGAGGAGTAACGTGTCCACCGGCTTTATCAGCTGTTCGTTCTTACCTCTTTCTATCAGGGAGAACAGGGGTTTTAGCAATTGATTGGAGATATCCCGGTTGCCGGCATTGATGAAAGGGGAGTGATAACATTGTTCTATAAAAACGGCCTCTTCGAATCTTTCCATTCTGTATTGCAGCAGATTCATCCAGACTGTGCGGAAACCTTCTTTGAAAGGCGCCCGGGGGTCATAATTTTTAAAGTATACTTCGGCTGAAGCTTTCCGGCAGATGGCGAAAAGAGAGTTTATCAGTTCGTCCTTATTGGTGAAATAGATATAGACTGTGCCTGTTGCAAGCCCTGCCTGTTTGGCGATCTGTTCTATCGTGATGCCGGCCAGGCCTTTTTCTTTTACCAGGGCCAGTGTGGCACGGTGGATCTCGCGGACCTTATTTTCGTCTTTGGGTTTCATGACCCCGGATTTACACTGTAAATTTAAATGAATAATTATTCATTACAAAATCGGTTGTATTTTCGGGCCATGCAAGATCAAGATATCTCCGGATGGGAGACGCGTTTTATCAATTACCTTACGACGCATACGGATACAAAAGACGGCTCGCACGACCTGGGGCATTTCCAGCGGGTGTGGAAGGCCGCACAATATATTGACAAGGAAGAGGGCGGGGTTGCTGACCCGATGATACTGCTGACGGCGGCGTATTTCCACGATCTGGTGTCCTTGCCCAAGAATTCTCCTGAAAGAAGCGCTGCTTCCCGGCTGAGCGCGGAGAGGACGGCGGCGTTGCTGAGGGATGTCTTTACGGATTTCCCCCCGGAAAAGATAGATGGTGTGCGGCATGCCATCCATGCGCATAGTTTTTCCGCGCAGGTGGCGCCCCTGACTGTTGAAGCCAGGATCCTGCAGGATGCGGACAGGATGGAGGCGCTGGGCGCCATCGGACTCGCCCGGGTATTCTATACGGCAGGACAGCTCAGCCAGCGGCTTTTTGATGCGGAGGACCCGCTGGCGCAGGTGCGGACGCCGAACGACCGTCAATATTCCCTGGATCATTTCCAGGTGAAACTGTTCAAACTGCCCGCCCTCATGAATACGGCTACGGGCAGGAGACTGGCGGAGGAGAAGGCGGAATACCTGCGGCAATTCCTCCGGACCATCGAGGGGGAGATCAAGGGGCAATGGTGAGGAGGGCAAGGAGGTCGGCGATACGGGCATTCATCCCTTTTGACGTATCGATACCCGGTACCAGCGCCTGCCGGGCGAACTCCAATATTTCTTCATTATGGTTCTCTTTTTTGCCTGTACGGCTATTGATGTGAGTGAATCTTGACCAGAGAATGGCTTTGAGGACCTGCCGGTCTTTGTCATACATCAGCATTTCGACTTCCAGGTAGTTGTCTCCATAGCCGATGAGCGCAGACTCAATGCAGACGACCTCGTTATAGGTGGCGGCGCGGATATATTGTATCTCGTGACGGCTGACGACAAACCCAAATCCTCTTAATGCCCATTCTTTCAGGTCGATGCCATAATTTTCCCTTATATGATCTTCCCTGGCGTTGAGGAAATAGTCGAGATATCTGCTGTTGTTGAGATGGGCGAGGGGATCGCAGTCGTTGAACCGGATGGTATAGAATGTCCTGGGTTTTGTGACCATAAAATCGTATTTTTAGCTAACATAACCCCTGGAGTATAGTCCATCCTATCCTTTCTTTCTAAAAAAATTTTTATGCAGATCGGCGAATTATCCAAAAGATCGGGTTTTAGCAGGGATACTATCCGGTTTTATGAAAAGATCGGGCTTATCAAATTGGAAGACGATGACTGGAGGAACAGGTATCAGTCCAAGGATTATTCCGAAGGGGTGTTCAGAAGGTTGATGGCTATCCGGAAAATGAAGGAGTACGGGTTTACCCTGAACGAGACAAAGGGTTTGTTTATCCTTTTTGAAGAGGGTGTATTGGAGCCCGTAAGGGGGAAGCGGTACGTAGAGCGGAAGATCCAGCATATAGACCAGCAGATCAGTGAATTGATAGAGATGAAGGCAAAACTGCAGGAAGTCGTGGACGCGTCTTCCTGCTCGGACTGTCCTATCGGACAGGTATTGTATTCAATGAGTTGTTAAACAAGAGGTTAACATTGGTTGAGCCGGAAAATAAAATTTAATGACACGATCAGTCAACTTCCGGTGAAATTCTCTCGTATTCCTTTAAGATAAGAGTAGAGCAATTGTGGCATTCTTTTACCTTTATTGGCAGCCTGATGAAATTTTTGCTACCCATTGTATGTTTATTGGTGTCTTATGATCTGCTTGCCCAGCAGCAGGCTTGTCCGCTGAATAATGATTTCTCGCTTGGAAATCTCACCCATTGGCACGCCTATACGGGGAATAACGCGGGCGGCAACCCGGCTTCGACCATCAAGCCCTATGACACGGCCCAGGGGGCTCCTGGGGGGACGATCGGGGTCAGCTCTATTTCCGAATTTAATTTACCTTCCACGACGGGTATCCAGGTGATCACAAATAACTATACTGATTACCTGGGCGGGTTTCCTACCATCCCTACCATCAACGGCTATAAATACAACTACTCAGTGCTGTTGGGGTCGACGGCTATCACCCGCAGCAACTCCAGCGGGATACAAGGGGGATATGTACGGGGTATCAGCTATACGATCTCGGTACCTACCAGCACTGTCGCCCAGCCGTATACGATGACCTATGCCTATGCGATGGTACTGGAGAACGGCACGCATAACTCGAACCAGCAGCCTTTGTTCTCGGCTACGCTGTCTGTGAATCACACCGTCGTTCAATGCGCTTCGCCAAAATACTATCTTCCTACCAAGGACAATGCGGATCCCAGGGGCACCGGCGCCACCCTGGATACGGCCGCCGCGAAGGCGCAAGGGATCTATCTTAGTGCGCATCCTTCTCCCAATGCCAATCCCAACTCCAATAACCCCAATGCGGAGCACTTGATGGATGTCTGGGCAAAGGGCTGGACGGAGGTGACTTTTGATCTTTCTCCTTACAGGGGGCAGACGGTGGTGTTGACCTTTGAAGCGGATAACTGTGTACCGGGCGGGCATTTCGCCTATGCCTATGTGGCGCTGCGCAACGTTTGTGATGGTCTTGCCATCAGCGGTCCTGTAGAGGCCTGTATCAACAGCGTCCTGACCTATTCTATACCGGCTCTGACGGGCGCCTCTTATCAATGGACGGTACCCAGCGGCTGGAGCATCCAGTCGGGAGTGGACAGCAATATCCTCAAAGTGCTTGTAGGGCCTAACCCGGGCCAGATCACGGCTATGGAAACCAACAGCTGCGCTGCGTTGAGGGCCACGCTCGATGTCGTCACCACCCTTCCCACCATTGCAGGCTTTGTCTCGGGCAACAACGAGGTCTGCGCGGGTACGAACAGCAGTCTATTGGAGCTGAACGATTACCGGGGCAAGGTGCTGGGCTGGCAAACTTCCCCTGATGGCGTCAGCTGGAGCCCGCTCTCGGTGACGGCGCCTTCCTATACGGCGCAAAATCTGCAGCAGACCACCAATTACCGGGCATTATTGCAAAACGGCCAGAGCTGTGATATCGACACCAGCTCGTCCGCCCTGGTCATTGTCGACCCTCAAAGCGTGGGGGGGAGTCTAAACCCGGCGAACATGGTATTTTGCATGGGTCAAAATAAAGATGCCCTTTTAACATTAAAAGGCTATACTGGCAGTGTGCTTAACTGGCAATCCTCTTCCGACGGCCTCACCTGGACGGATTTTACGCCTGTGAACAATAATCCTACCTATAATGTAATAGGTATTACGTCATCCACGCGATTTCGAACCATTGTAAAAAGCGGTGTCTGTCCCCAGGATATCAGCTCATCCTCCTTTATCAACCTGCTGACCGCACAATTTCCCGTAGCTCAGTCAAGCCCCGCGGATACCCCTATCTGTTATGGCGCCGTCGCTCCTTTGAATTCCCATATTACGCTGGGGACTACTTATGCCTGGAATACAACCGCCGACCTGGCTAACCCGGGTGATGGGGTTATTAATGCCCTGCCGTATGATATACATGCGCTGGCCAGTCCGACCACCACCACTGATTATGTGCTGAGCATCATGAACTCCGGCTGTCCCAATCCTTTGCGGGACACTTTCCATATCAATGTACATCAAAAGATCGTGGTGGATGCAGGGCATGATACCGCGGTGGTGTTTAATCAACCGCTGCAGCTGAATGCGAGCTCCAACGATTCAACGGCGAATATATACAGCTGGGACCCCAGGACGGGGCTTGACAATGCGTTCATACCTAACCCGGTGGCTATTTTAGGAGCCAACATCGACTCTGTGCGTTATGTCGTGAAAGCAGCTACGGAAGAAGGATGTTTTGGTCTGGCCAGCCTGCTCGTGAAGGTGTTCAAGACGCTGCCGGATATCTTCGTTCCGAATGCCTTTACACCGGGAGGTACGGCCAACAGCCTGTTCCGGCCGATACCGGTGGGGATCGCTACTTTCCAATACTTCAGGGTGTATAACCGTTATGGCCAATTGGTATATAGCACGACGGTTACCGGCAGAGGATGGGACGGGCGTGTGAATGGAAAGCTGCAGGAGCCGGGAACCTTTGTATGGGTGGCGCAAGGGATCTCTTACCAGGGCAGAACCATCAGTCGCAAGGGTACGGTGGTGCTTGTACGTTAAGCCGCATCCTGACCCGGGATATTGGTCCCGCCGGCTGTTATATAGCTCTTCAGCTTTTCCGGGTCATTGATCCTGATGTCCTTACCAGATGTGGAGATGATCGTTTCTTTTGTCAGCTCAGTAAAAAATTTAAATACCGTCTCGTAGGTGGTGCCTGCATAGGAAGCGATGTCCTGGCGGGTGATGGTCAGGGGTAGTCCGGCTATTTCCAGCAATGCGCCCGCAATCCTCCCTTTTACTTCCATGTGGACCATGTCCCGCATCCTTTGCTCCGTCCTCTGCAGCTCGGCTGCGTAGAAATGCATGAGTTGCCAGGTCAGCGAAGGGTTGGCTTTTAGGCTGTTTTCCAAAAAATCATTGGGGATATAACAAAGCTGGCTGTCTTCCAGCGTGGTGGCTGTAACAGGATAGGTGTCGCCACCCAGGCCGCGATGACCAAGGATGTCACCCGGTGCGGCAAAACGGAGGATAAGATCCTTCTGCCCTGGCCATGGCATATGTACCTTGGCATACCCGGAATAGAGGAAAAAGATGCCTGTGACCTTTTCACTTTCACGGAATATGGGTCTGCCCTTTTTTATGGACAGGGTCGTCTTTTTTAATGCAATCAGCTCCTTCCATTCGGGCATGCAATACCGGCACAAAAAGCAGGTGTTGAGATTGCAGGGTAAGTTTTGCATCATGCAATGATAGTCAATCTGTAGAGGAAAATTAAAATATTGTTTATTTAATACTATAATGCATGTTTATGACTTATTTATTATTTTAAATATTGTTTGTGCAATATCTTTGTGGTATGAACAAAAAAGAGAGGATCATCCGTAAAGGGCCGGTGAACAAGCGTGTGTTTTATCTGTGTATTCAAGTGACTATCAATGCAGTATTAATTGGGATAGTGGCCCGGGGGCTTGTATATCTCATCGACTTTATTACCAATTTGTCCTTTTACGGCAGGCTGTCTTTTGAACCGGCTTCTCCTGCGGGCAATCATCTGGGGCTGTTGGTATTAGTGGTTCCTATCATAGGAGCTGTCCTGGTGGGTTTGATGGCCCGGTTTGGTTCGAAGGCCATTGGAGGGCATGGTATTCCGGAGGCGATGGAGAAGATCATCCTGGAAGACAGCCGTATCCCTCCGGCATTGACTTTTTTAAAGCCTTTGTCGGCGGCTATTTCCATTGGAACAGGAGGGCCTTTTGGTGCGGAAGGACCCATCATCGCTACGGGCGGCGCCTTCGGGTCATTGACGGGGCAATGGATGCATATATCTTCAGGGGAGCGTAAGATCGTATTGGCAGCGGGCGCCTGTGCGGGTATGTCCGCCATATTCGGTAGTCCGCTGGCAGCGGTGCTGCTGGCCATCGAGCTGCTGTTATTTGAGTTCTCACCCCGGAGCATTATCCCAGTGGCGATAGCATGTGTCACGGGTGCGGGGATGCATATCCTATTATTCGGCTCGACACCTGTCTTTTCTATGCCGGAGATACCGGCGCCTATGGATAGCGCGCTGGCGGCATATGTGGTGCTGGGTTTGATAGTAGGCGTGGCGGCCGCGGGGGTATCGAAGTCTATTTATATCATCGAGGACCTTTTTGAAAAGCTTCCGATCCACTGGATGTGGTGGCCTGCCATTGGGGCGATCGCTATCGGCGGGATAGGTTATTTTGCTCCTCATACAATGGGCGTAGGCTATGACAATATCACCTATTTACTGGGTGGTTCCTGGTCATTACGGATATTATTCTCACTCTGTGTGTTGAAGTATATTTCCTGGGCGGTGTCATTGGGCAGCGGCACTTCGGGAGGGACGCTGGCTCCTCTGTTTACCATCGGCGGGGGATTGGGAGCGTTGCTGGGTCTTGGCGCCCAACATTTCTTTCCTTCCCTTGGGATCGACCCGGCGACGGCCGCCCTGGCGGGTATGGCTGCCATGTTCGCGGGCGCTTCCCGGGCTGTACTGACCTCCGTGGTCTTTGCCCTGGAAACCACCGGTCAGCCGCATGGATTGCTGCCTGTGCTGGGAGCTTCGGTGGCGGCCTATTTTCTTTCCTTCTTCCTCCTGCGGGGAAGTATTATGACGGAGAAGATCAAGCGAAGGGGTGTTCGTACACCGGAAGCCTATGAGCCGGATGTTTTACAGGGCGTGCAGGTGAAGCAGCTGGTTACGGCTGCGCCGGTGATCGAGGGCGCCTTTGTCTATGCATCGGATGATGTGGGACTGGCGGCCGAAATGATGGGCAGGTATGGAGTAGATCAGCTGCAGGTGCGGGATGCGCATGATCCCGGAAAGGTGCTGGGGATCATTACGGCTGCGTCTATCCTTGCTTATTACAGCAAACAAAAGGAGAAGGAGCATGTCTATCATTCTCCTGGAAGGACGAGACGGATCATGGTACAGGGGAGGAAGCTATTATTATTTAATAAATAAAACCATTTTTATGACACAGGAACAACCAATGGGCGGAGTCTTTAGCGGAACATTGCTGACGGGCGTTTTTGCGGGTTTTGCGGGTACGATCATTTGTCTTGCCTTCAATATTATTTACAGGGATGATACGGGTTTTTTACCTTCTGCGATCATCAATGTCTCTTCGCTGATATTTGCAGTCAATATACTTTTTGTTCTTATTGGGCTGGTTTATTTTGCCTGTCTCCGGTATTTGCCGAAGGGGGATGTTGTTTTTGAAGCGATCTTTTTGTTGATTACGGTGTTTTGTTTGTTGGCGACCGCGGGTGTGCACAGGTCTGATGATGTGGCGGTGAACCATGCGTTCAAAGGTCTGTTGTCGGGGGTGATCATTATCCTTGGCATTTGTGCGGTGGCGATGCCGGTGCTGTACCACAACAAGGGTTTCAGGGAGCATGTGATCTGAGCCATCAAGCATATGGGATAGAAAATGACGAGAGATCAAATCCGTGATCCATTCCCATCGCCATATCGCTGAGTATCTTACCTGTCAGACTGCTGAACTTAAAGCCATGTCCCGAGCAGGGGCTTGCAACAATGATGTTCTTATATTCCGGATGGAAGTCGATGATGAAGTCGCCTTCCGGGGTGTTGGTGTACATGCACACGGCGGACCTGTTGTGGACGGGATCGATGTCCAGGTATTTTGTGGTGATGTCCTTTATCTCTTCGATCTCTCCGGGGCTTACGTCCTGTGTCAGCTGATCGGGGTCGATGGGCCGGCCTTCGTGGTGTATGGCAATTTTTATTCCCGTGCCCAGGTCGGGAAAGCCGTAAAACATTCTGTCCTGTGCATATTCCCAGATGTAGACCGGCATATTAGCGGGGAGAAAACGGGTATTTTGTGTTGGGCTGTTGTCCCTGAACCAATGCAGTGTCTGTCTTGCGACGGTGAGGGGCAAGGTTAACCCGGGCAGGAGCCGGCTGGTCCATGCTCCGACAGCGAGTATCAATTGTTCTACTGTATATTTCCCCCTGGTGGTGGTGACCTCTATTTTGTCCGTTGCCGGGCGGATTTCCAGGATCTTTTCGTTGTAGCGGATATCGGCGCCGGCGGCGGCCGCGGTTGCCAGGAAGGCGCTGATGCAATCTTCGGGGAAGAGTATCCCCGCTTCTTTTTCCAGGACGCCTACGGTGTCCGGGGAGGGGCGAAAGGCGGGGAAGCGTTCCTTCAGGGTCGCAGCATCCAGGTATTCGTAAGGTATGCCATGGGTTTCGGCGCTGAGCAGGGAACCTTTTACAACGGTTGTATCATTATTACCTATCATAAGACCGCCTGTTCTTTTGAAAAGGGTTTTCCCGGATATCCTTTCTATTTCCGTCCAAAGCTGATAGGCGGTGATCAACATGGGGACATATTTTGGGTCTTCATAGTACGCCTGACGGATGATGCGGCTTTCGCCGTGAGACGAGCCGTGTGTATGAGGCGGGTGAAACCTGTCGATACCTATGATCTTTTTGGAGGTTTTTGAGAGATGATACAATGCGGAGCTGCCATTTGCGCCCAGACCTGCCACCATAATATCAAATGACTGATACATGTCGATTTTTGTGTAAATTCATCAAAAGCCGATAAATTGCCAAAATGAGACGAATCATTGTTACCTGTCTTGCTATATTTCTCCTGGCGCCCTGTTGGATGGCCTGTCATATGTCACGGGATCGAATGACCTTCGACAAATGGGAGGTGGCAGGGGGGAATTCCTTTGTCAATAAATATTCTTCGCTTGTCCAGATCGATACGTCCAATGTGCAGCAACTGCAGGAGGCATGGACCTATCATACGCAGGATATGGATACAGCAGCCCATTCGCAGATACAATGCAGCCCCATCGTTGTAAATGGCGTTTTGTACGGTACTTCGCCTCAGTTGAAGCTCTTTGCCCTGGATGCGGGTACGGGTGTGCAGAAATGGTCTTTTTCACCTTATGATTCTATCCGGGGAGATAAGACCGGACATTTTGAAATTAACAACAACCGGGGAGTAACCTATTGGACGGATGGCCGGGGCGATGAGCGTATCTTTTATACGGCAGGTGCTTATCTGCAGGCTATCGATGCAAGGACGGGTAAACTGGTGGATAGTTTTGGTAAAAAAGGAAAGGTGGATCTGCATGAGGGGTTTGGTAAAGATGTGCATGACCTTTTTGTAACGTCGACATCACCGCCTGTGGTGTATAAAGATATTGTGATCACGGGCACCCGTGTATCGGAGGCCATGGATGCGGCGCCGGGGGATATCAGGGCCTATGATGTCAGGACCGGGAGGCAGGTATGGATCTTTCACACCATACCCCGGCCCGGTGAACCGGGATTTGAGACATGGGAAGACCCGAATGCCTGGAAGTACACGGGTGGGGCCAATAGCTGGATGGGGATGGCTGTCGATCAGCAGCGGGGCATTGCGTATGTGCCTGTCGGGTCGGCCTCGATGGATTTTTATGGCGGGAGGCGTAAGGGGGCGAACCTGTATGCGGACTGTCTGCTGGCCCTGGATGCCGCGACGGGTAAGCTGTTGTGGCATTTCCAGTATATTCATCATGATACCTGGGATTGGGACCCTTCTTCGGCGCCCGTATTATTAACGGTTGTCCATGACGGTGAGAAGATCGATGCCGTGGCGCAGACCACAAAAACGGGGTTTGTCTTTTTATTCAACCGGGAGACGGGCAAGCCTCTATTCCCCATCGTGGAGACACCGGTGGATACGGCTACCAGGCTTGTAGGAGAGAAACTATGGCCCACGCAGCCTATACCACAACAGCCCAAGCCATTCGTGCGGCAATCATTCACCGAAAAGGATATCAACCCTTATTTATCACAGGAGGAGTATGAGGATGTTAAGAACCGGCTGGCCGGCTATCACACGGGGATGTTTATACCACAGTCCAGAGAGGGGACGGTGATCTTCCCGGGTTTTGACGGAGGGGCGGAGTGGGGTGGGCCGGCGGCTGACCCTGGTACGGGTATATTGTATGTGAATGCCAACCAGATGGCCTGGATATTGAAGATGCTGGATATGGACGGCAAGCCGAAACCGAGGGAGGACCTGGGTATGGCGGGGAAACGGCTGTTTATGCAGCATTGCATGTCCTGTCATGGGCCGGACCGGAAAGGCAGCGGAAATTATCCTTCTATATTAAACATCAATAAGAAGCTGGATGAAGGGCAATTGATATCCTTTATCAATACAGGCAGGAGGATGATGCCGGCTTTTGAACATCTGAAGCAGCAGGAGAAGGAAGCGATTGCTTCGTATGTACTTGAGTTGAAGAATAAACAGCCTAGGCCGTATGTGGAGGAGCTTTCTGCGCGGGATAGTTTCCGGCTCGTGCCTTACAATATTTCGGGGTATCATAAATTCCTTTCGAAAAGCGGCAAGCCTGCCATCTCCCCGCCCTGGGGGACGTTGAATGCCATTGACCTGAACAGCGGGCAACTGGTGTGGACAACGCCGTTGGGGGAGGAGGCGGAGTTGAAGGCAAAAGGGTATCCACAGACGGGAACGGAGAATTATGGAGGACCTGTTGTGACGGAGGGTGGAGTACTTTTTATAGGCGCTACAAAGGATGGCATATTCAGGGCTTTTAATAAGCGGACGGGGAAACTTCTATGGGAGACGCAACTGCCGGCGGCCGGGTTTGCCACGCCGGCTACTTATATGGTGAATGGCCGGCAATATGTGGTAATCGCCTGTGGCGGCGGTAAACTGGGTACGCATTCTGGAGATAGTTATGTGGCGTTTGCCCTGCCGGAAAGAAAATAAATAGTATGTATAGATTATGGTTATGGTTGTTTTGCGGGATCATCTGTTGGGAAAAAGGGACTGCTCAGGCGCCTTTTCCGGAGAATGTCCACCGGATCGTATTTCTTGGGAACAGCATTACGTATGCCGGGAAATACATCGTCGATATCGAGACGTATTTTATCACACACTATCCGGAAAGGCATTATGAGTTTATCAATATCGGGCTGCCCAGCGAGACGGTGTCGGGTCTTTCCGAACCGGGGCATGCGGGAGGGAAATTTCCCCGGCCGGACCTTCATGAAAGGCTGGCAAGAGTATTGGCGTTGACAAAGCCGGACCTGGTATTTGCGGGTTATGCGATGAACGATGGTATTTACATGCCTTTTGACGAAGGGCGGTTTTTACGATTCAGAGAAGGTATTTTGTGGCTGCACCAGGAAGTGGTAAGGACGGGCGCTCTTTTTATCCATATGACGCCGGCGGTGTATGATGAGAGGAATGGCGGACACATAGGCTATGCGAATGTGATGGACCGGTATTCAACATGGTTGTTGCAACAACGTGACTCACTTGGTTGGCGGGTGGCGGATATCTATTTCCCCATGAAGCGATATCTTGAAGACCACCGTCGTATGGACTCCTCTTTTGCGTTTGCCAGGGATGGGGTTCATCCTGACAGTCTGGGGCATTGGATCATGGCCCGGGAGATATTGCGGTTTTTAGGAGAGAAGCCGGGTGAAGGAGATGCTATGGAAGTTATTTTAGGCGGGAAGAACCGGAGGATATTTGGATTGGTGGAGGAAAAGCAGGGCCTGATGAAGGATGCATGGTTGACGGCGGCGGGGCATAAGCGGCCGGGGATGAACGAGGGGCTGCCGTTGGAGGAGGCGAAGGCAAGGGAGGCGGAGATCGGGAAAAGGATCAGGGAACTGAATAAGTAGTGTCGAGGGGGCAGGTATTGTTATACGGGAACGATGGTTACTTCGATACCCAGGCTTTCGAGGTCTTTTTTATAATGATCGGGTATGCTGCTGTCGGTGATCACCTGGTCTACTTCTTCCAGTCCGCAGATGCGGCCGAATCCTCTTTTCCCGAATTTTGTAGAATCGGAAAGGACGATGATCTTTTGTGATTGGGCGATCATCTGTCTGTTGAGCTGGGCCTCCATAGAGTTGGTGGTCGTGAGTCCCAGTTCGATGTCTATACCATCCACGCCGAGGAACAGTTTGGTACAGAAAAAATCGTTGAGGATGTTTTGTGCGTAGGGGCCTGTGACCGAGGATGAGCTTTTACGGAGGAACCCGCCGAGCTGGATGACTTCCACATTTGGGTGTTTGATCAATTCCATGGCGACATTCAATGCAGAGGTGACTACGGTCAGGCTTTCTATAGGCTGGATCTTCTTAGCCAGGGCCAGCACGGTGGTACCTGATGCGATGATGATGGAGTCGTTGGGTTCGATGAGTTGTGCGGCGACGGTGGCGATGTCGGATTTTTCTGAAGATTGCAATTTTTCTTTCTCATTCACCGGCCGATCGATCGTGTAAGGATTGGTTGCGTTGGCGCCTCCGTGTGTACGGAACAGGAGGTTCTTTTTTTCAAGTAGTTTCAGGTCTTTCCGAATAGTAACGGAGGATACTTTCAATTCCCTGCATAGTTCCAATACGCTGACCCTTCCTTCGCGCTGTAGCCTGTCGATAATAAACTGGTGCCTGTCTGTTACCATAACATCTGTAGTTGGGATAAAGATAATAAATGGAGGAGTATTCCCGGGGGATGAGATTATTTAGATGGTTTCGATTGATTTCTTATTTTCATTTTTTGTTTTCGAATTGTTTTTATTAGTTTTGAATTCGATAAAAAGGAAATATTTCGAAACTCATGGATCAGCCAGATTATTTTGACCGTACCTATCAGTTGAGCCGGCTCAGCCAGGTGCCGGTGTGGGATGTGATCGTCATCGGCGGGGGAGCGACGGGACTGGGGATTGCTGTGGATGCGGCCAGCAGGGGATATAAGGTATTGCTTTTGGAGCAGGCTGATTTTGCCAAGGGGACGTCGAGCCGGAGCACCAAGCTTGTCCATGGGGGGGTGAGGTATCTTGCCCAGGGGCAGATAAAGTTGGTATACGGGGCGCTGCACGAGCGGGGTATTCTATTGCAGAACGCCCCTCATCTTGTTAGAAAACAAGCGTTTATAATTCCATGTTACAGCTGGTGGGAGAAGCTGAAGTATCTTGCGGGGCTCAAGCTGTATCAAATCCTTTCGGGTCGTTTCAGTTTTGGAAAGGTTGGTTTTGTAAAGCCGAAGGATCTTACGGGTGTTCTGCCAGGTCTGAGTACTAAGGGATTGAAGGGCGGGGTTCGTTATTATGATGGGCAGTTTGATGATGCGCGGCTTGCGATTCACCTGGCAATGACGGCCGGGGAGAGGGGCGGGACGTTGTTGAATTATTGCAAGGTAATGCGGTTGACGACGACAGAAGGGAGGGTTACGGGTGTGGTTGCTATGGACATGGAGACAAAAGAGGAGTACACGTTACAGTCGAAGGTGGTAGTCAATGCGACGGGTGTATTTGTGGACGACATCTTAAAGATGGAGGACCCTGATGCCAGGCCGTTGGTGCGACCCAGTCAGGGTGTGCATTTGATGTTGAAGAAATATTTTTTAAACAGTGACAGTGCATTGATGATCCCCCAAACATCTGATGGGCGTGTATTGTTTGCCGTTCCCTGGCATGGGCATGTGCTGGCGGGCACTACGGATACTTTAATGGAGAAACATTTGTTGGAGCCCCGCGCATTGGAAGCGGAGATCGCGTTTATTCTCGATACGATGAAGACGTACCTGGTTGAACCTCCGAAGCGTGAGGATGTATTGAGTGTCTTTGCGGGTTTGCGTCCATTGGCCGCACCGAAAGAGGATGGGCATGCTACAAAGGAAATTTCAAGGGACCATAAATTATTTGTGAATGGATCGGGGCTGGTGACCATCACCGGCGGGAAGTGGACTACATATCGCAAGATGGCGGAGGAGACGGTGGATAAGGTGATAGAAGTGGGTGGTCTGGAGGCGGTGGGTTGCAGAACGAAGGAGCTGCGGATACATGGTTGTTGTATGCCGGAGTCTGACGAGCATCTGGCGGTGTATGGGACGGATGGGCGAGCGATAAAAGTGTTGATGGAGGATGCGCCTGTGCTGGCGAGCCGGCTTGTCGACTGGCTGCCGTATACGGAGGCGGAGGTTGTCTGGGCGGTACGCCGGGAGATGGCCAGAACGGTGGAGGATGTTCTTGCGAGGAGGTTGCGCATCTTGTTCCTGGATGCACGGGCTGCGCTTATTGCAGCCCCCAGGGTCGCGGAGTTGATGGCTGAGGAGCTGGGTTACAACAAAGAGTGGAAAACAGAGCAGTTAAAAGATTTCAACAGGCTGGCAAATGGGTATCTCCCGGCGCCGGCAAAAAATTAAGATTGCATGCCGGATTTTATCTTATCGTTCGACCAGGGGACGACCAGTTCCCGCGCCATTGTTTTTGACAGGAAAGGAAATTTGATCGCTATCTCTCAAAAGGAATTCACCCAGTTATTTCCGCAGCCGGGGTGGGTCGAGCATGATCCCATTGAAATATGGTCCTCGCAGCTGGCGGTGGCAACGGAAGCCATAGTAAGGGCGGGGCTGAGGCCGGGGGATATTGCGGCGATCGGTATTACCAACCAGCGGGAAACAACTATTTTATGGGACAGGGAGACGGGGAGGCCGGTGTACAATGCCATCGTATGGCAGGACAGGCGTACGTCGGACTACTGCGATACATTGAGGGCAGCCGGTAAGGGCAGCCTGATACAACAGAGGACGGGGTTGGTGATCGATGCTTATTTTTCGGCTACAAAAATACGGTGGATGCTGGATCATGTGCCGGGTGTAAGGGAGCTGGCGGAGGCGGGTAAGTTGGCTTTTGGAACAGTGGATAGCTGGCTGTTATGGAATCTCACGGGTGGAAAGGTACATGCTACGGATGTTACGAATGCTTCCCGTACAATGCTTTTTAATATCCATACGCTGCAATGGGATGAGGAGCTTTTGAAGTTATTTGATATTCCCGGCGGTTTATTGCCAAAGGTTTGTTCATCCAGCGAAATATATGGTCATACGGCGGGGCAGGTATGGGCTGAGCGGATACCTGTCGCGGGCATTGCCGGTGATCAACAGTCCGCCTTATTTGGTCAGATGTGTACGGGAGCGGGGATGGTAAAGAATACCTACGGCACGGGGTGTTTTTTGTTGATGAATATTGGCGACAAGCCGATCCTTTCGCGTAATAACCTGGTGACCACGGTGGCGTGGAAGATCAATGGTCAGGTGCGATATGCGCTGGAGGGGAGCATCTTTATCGGCGGCGCCGTGGTGCAATGGCTGCGTGACGGACTGGGGATCATTGCTTCATCCGGAGATGTGGAGGATATGGCGGAAAGCGTTCCGGATAATGGGGGGGTATATATGGTGCCTGCTTTTACGGGGTTGGGCGCTCCTCACTGGCTGCAACAGGCGAGAGGGATGATCACGGGAATGACGAGGGGCACCAAGGCAGCGCATATCAGCAGAGCGGCATTGGAGAGCATTGCTTTTCAAACCATGGAGGTGGTGAGGGCGATGGAGGCGGATGCGGGCGCCGCGATCCGGGAGCTGCGGGTGGATGGCGGCGCAGTGGCAAATAACTTATTGATGCAATTCCAGGCGGATATCATCGGCGTGAAGGTAGTGCGGCCTGAACTGACGGAGACGACGGCCATGGGGGCGGCTTATCTGGCGGGACTGGCGGTGGGTTTTTGGAAGGATGTGGAAGATATACGGCAGCAATGGAAGGTGGACAGGTCTTTTGAGCCTGCGGGAAAGGAGAATGTTGCGTCCCTTGTTTCGGGTTGGAATAAGGCGGTGAAAGCCTGCAAGGTATGGAGTGAATAAGTTTTAAAACTAACGACCATGACTGAATTTTCTGCTGAACTGACAGGGACCTTTATTCTTATCTTATTGGGCACCGGTGTGGTGGCTAATACCATTCTCAAAGGCACCAAGGGCAACAATGGGGGATGGATCGTGATCACCACGGGTTGGGCCCTGGCGGTATTTGCGGGCGTGGTGATCGCCGGGCCTTACAGCGGTGCGCATTTGAACCCTGCTGTTACTGTGGCGTTGGCCATTGCCGGGAAGTTCGCCTGGAGCAAGGTGGGGCTTTTTATTCTGGCGCAGTGTATCGGGGCTATCCTGGGGGCGTTTGTCACCTGGCTCTTGTACAAGGACCATTTTGATGCAACGGATGATCCGGGCGTACAATTGGCGGTGTTCAGCACGGGGCCGGCTATCCGAAATATTGTTTTCAACCTGTTGAGCGAGGCTATCGGAACCTTTGTTCTGGTGTTCGTTATCTTTTACTTTACCAGCCCGGAGATCACTGTTCAAAAGACGCCCATCGGGATGGGGTCGTTGGGCGCCTTGCCTGTGACGCTGCTGGTGTGGGCTATCGGACTTTCGCTGGGCGGAACGACGGGCTATGCCATCAATCCGGCGAGGGACCTGGGGCCTCGTATCGTGCATACTTTACTACCCATGCGGCATAAGGGGACCAGCGATTGGAGATACGCATGGGTACCTATCACCGGGCCATTCATCGGAGCAGGGATCGCGGCATTGTTGTATATGGGGTTAAAAATTTAAATGATCGACATATGAAGAAACTATTTATCCCGGTGTTGCTGGTGATGTTGTCTGTTTATTGCAAGGCGCAATATCCGGCTTTTTTTAAGGTGGGACATAGGGGCACCAGGGGACTTATGCCGGAGAATACCATACCTGCCATGGAGAAGGGGATCGAGGCAGGCGCTAACACGGTGGAACTGGATGTGCATATTTCCAGAGACGGGCAGGTGTTGGTGTATCATGACGAGTCCTTTAATCCGGACTATACGAGCATGCCGGATGGAAGCGATATTCCAAAAGATCAGCGGAAGAAGTACACATTCTACCAGATGGATTACCCGGAGATCAGAAAGTTTATCATTGGCAGGAAGGAGTACCCGGCCTTTCCACAGCAGCAGCGGACAGATTGTTATACACCCTTATTGGGGGAGATGATCGATTCGGTGGAGGCGTTCACAAAGTCGCATCATCTGCCGGATGTATACTGGCTGGTGGAGATCAAGTCCAAGGAAAAGACGGACGGGTTTGAACAGCCTGTGCCGGAAGAGTATGTAAAGATATTGCTGTCTGTGCTGGACTCAAAGCACCTGGGTAGGCGTCTTATCGTGCAATCTTTTGATATGCGACCGTTGCAGGTGATCCACCGGCTGCGTCCTGATATCCAGTTGGGGTTCCTTACGGATGATAAGAACGCTTCATTTGATGAAAATATCGCAAAGCTGGGTTTTATCCCCGCCTTTTATAACCCGAACTATCGTCTTGTGACCCCAGCGTTAGTAAAGCAATGCCACGACAAAAAGATCCTCATTGAGCCGTGGACGGTGAATACACCGGAGAGTGTACAGCAAATAAAAGGCCTTGGTGTGGACGGGATCATCACTGATTACCCCAACCTGTTGAAGTAGGGGTAAAAAGAAGTAATTTTGGGCCCGGCCATTTGGTTGGGCCTATTTTATTTGAATAATATATTATTTGTTAAATGATGACTTCCAGTGAAATTAGATCGACATATCTAAAGTTTTTTCAATCAAAGGGGCATTTGATCGTGCCTTCCGCGCCTTTGATCGCCAAGAACGATCCTACCCTGATGTTCAATAACTCGGGGATGGCCCAGTTCAAGGATTATTTTTTGGGGAATGCCAAGCCGCCTTCGAAACGGATTGCGGATACGCAGCGTTGTCTCCGGGTGAGCGGGAAGCATAATGACCTGGAGGATGTGGGTTTTGATACCTATCATAATACCATGTTCGAGATGCTGGGTAACTGGTCATTTGGGGATTATTTTAAGGAGGATGCTTTAGCCTGGGCCTGGGAGCTGTTGACGGAAGTATATAAGATATCGAAGGACAGGATCTATGTTTCTGTCTTTGGGGGAGATGAGAAGGAGAAGTTAGGGTTTGACAAGGAGGCTTTTGATATTTGGAAGAAGATCCTGGGGAGCGAGGACCGGATCATCATGGGATCGAAGAAAGATAATTTTTGGGAGATGGGGGATGTCGGCCCCTGCGGCCCCTGTTCCGAGATACACGTGGACGTGAGGGATGAGCGTGACGTCCTGAAGACGCCAGGTAAGGACCTTGTGAATAAGGATCATCCACAAGTCGTGGAGGTTTGGAATATCGTGTTTATGCAGTTCGAACGGAAGGCTGACCGTTCGCTGGTGAACCTGCCTGAAAAGCATGTGGATACGGGTATGGGTTTCGAGCGATTGTGTATGGTGCTGCAAGGAAAGAAATCGAGCTATGACACGGATGTATTCCAGGGGTCGATCGCCTTACTGGAGGGAATGTCGGGCAAGAAATATACGAAGACGACAGACCCTTCGACGACTGCGCAGAACTACACTGATGTGGCTATGCGGGTGATCGCCGATCATATCAGGGCGGTGGCTTTTGCCATTGCGGACGGGCAGCTGCCTTCCAATGCCAAGGCCGGGTATGTGATCCGGCGGATCCTTCGTCGTGCTATCCGGTACGGATACTCATACCTGGACCTCCGTCAGCCATTTATGCATAAGCTGGTGCCTCTGCTGGCGGCCCAGTTTAAAGATGTCTTCCCGGAGCTGGACAAGCAGGCTGATTTTGTTGTAAGAGTGATCGAGGAAGAAGAAAAGTCCTTTTTGAATACATTGACGGGGGGATTGGATCGTCTGGAAAAAATATTTTCAGAAGCCGGCGGTGGTAAGGAAATTACGGGCAAGCAGGCGTTCGAGCTTTCGGATACCTATGGCTTTCCATTGGACCTCACGGAACTGATCGCTCGTGAGCATGGCTTTACCGTCGATGGTGCGGGATTTAACAAAGAGCTGGCCTTACAAAAGGAGCGTAGCCGGAAGGATGCTGTCAAGGAGTCTTCTGACTGGGTGGAGCTGGGACCTGTGGACGGGGTTGAATTCTTAGGATATGACAGTGACGAGGCTACGGCTCAACTGATGAAATATCGTATGGTCAATACCAAGAAGGGGAAGGAATATCAGCTGGTGCTTGACAGGACGCCTTTTTATGCCGAGATGGGCGGACAGGTGGGTGATACGGGTGTATTTTCTTTTGACGGCGTGCAGGTGCGGATCAGCGATACCAAGAAGGAAGCGGGGCTGGTGATACATATTTCGACGGATAAGGTTTTGGATGAGTTGTTAAACGGTTTGTCAGAGTCTGTAAGTGTCATTGCGTCGATGGATAAAACGCGCCGTGCTGCTGTCGAGAACAATCATACTGCAACGCATTTGTTGTTAGGCGCTTTGCGGAATGTATTGGGGGGACATGTGGTGCAACGGGGATCTTTTCTAAATGACGAGTTCCTGCGGTTTGACTTCTCTCATTTTTCCAAAATGACCGATGAGGAAATAGCCCGTGTAGAAGACATCGTGAATGAGAAGATCCGGCAGGACATCGCGCTTGTGGTTTATCAGAACATGCCGTACAACGATGCATTGAAGCTGGGCGCCACTGCTACTTTTGGAGAAAAATATGGAGAGTTCGTACGGGTGGTTGTATTCGACCCTGCATTCTCTATCGAGCTATGCGGCGGCACGCATGTATCCGCAACGGGTAAGATCGGTCTGTTTAAAATATTGTCCGAGGGATCTGTATCCGCTGGTGTGCGGCGTATCGAGGCCGTTACGGCAAGGAAGGCGTTGACATACGTAGATGGGTTTATCGGGCAGGTGAGACAGATAAAGGAGCTGGTGAAAGGCCAGGATGTGATCAAGTCCATCGAAGGGTTGTTGTTGGAGAAGGCTGAGCTGCAGAAAAAAGTGGAGTCGATGGAGCATCAGCAGGTGGAAGGGGTGCGGGCCCGCCTGTTGAAGGAGAAAAAGGGTGATTATGTCTCGACTGTCGTGGAGATACCCTCTTCAAATGCGTTGAAACAACTGGCGATGGAGCTTCGTAAAGAGATTGGATACGTTGTGTTGGGATCGGTGATCGATGGAAAGCCTATGATCGCCGTTGCTGTGAGTGACGAAGCGATCAAATCACACGGTCTTCATGCCGGACAAATAGTCAAGGAAGCCGCCAGGGAGATCGGCGGTACAGGTGGTGGTCAGCCTTCTTATGCAATGGGCGGAGGAACCCGTCCTGAGGGGTTGAAGGCTGCGGTGGAAAGCGCCAGGAGCTTTATCGAGGAGAAGGTTGGTTGAATTGGGCCTGATTTTTTGTAAAACTTTTAGCAGTCGGGTCATTTTTTCATTGTGAGCATTCTGTTGCCCCTGGGTGCCGAAATGCCTATTGATGACGGGCAGCATTTCTCTTTTTACTGCAATTTGGGCGTAATTCTTTATAGCGGGGTCGAGCTTCCCTTCCAGCACGATCTGCCCGAAGGCGACGCCGATGATGGCTTTGTCCTGGTTTACCAGGTAGGTGAGGCCCATGTTCTTTCCTCCATCGAGTATCAACTGGCGTATCTCTTCGTCGGTGAGCTTTTTTTTACCTGTGGGCAATGGCGTGTTCTCCTGGTTTTGCTTGATTGCCCGTACTGTTTGTTCTACAGTGGCCGGGTCAGGATGAGAGGATGTACTTATAAATACTTTTATTTTGGTGGTGTCCAGTTCGTCCCAGGCTAACTGAGGATATTGCCAGGAGGCGAGCAGTTCTTTCAGATAGGTGATGGGTGATCCGGAGCGGTGGTCTTTTCGCCAATTGTAGTAGCCATAGGCGGCATCGGAGCCTGCGTCACTGCCAAAAGGCGCTTCTTCTTCGATCTCACTCCAGAAAAAATTATCTTTCATCAGGGGCTTGGCGTTAGGATGGGCGGTCTGCCAGGTGAATCTGAATTGTCGTTCCTGTTGGGCGGAGAGGGATGTACTGTAAATTGCCAGCAGCAGCAAGACCAGGCGAGGGTAGATCATGCCAGGGATATTTTTCTCAAGATACCTTTTATTTGGTATTTTGTAAAGCACCGGATCAGGGAAGAGTTTTATGGGGCATTTAAATAAATGAGTTATGTCAATATATGCTTTAGAACCGATTGGTTTTATTCAATCGCCTGTAAAGGATCGCGAAGATGCGGCCAAACAAGGATATGAGGGTGCACCGGACGTATGGCTGGTGGTGGATGAAAGATTTTCAAAGGCATTGGAAGGAACGTCGTTGGGGGACGAGGTTATATTGATCACCTGGTTTCACCAATCGAAACGGGATATCCTTACTGTACATCCGCGAGGAGATAAGCGTAATCCGTTGACGGGTGTTTTTGCTACTCGCAGCCCGGACAGGCCAAATCCATTAGGGTTGCACCGGGTGAAGGTGCTGGAGATCAAGGGGACCTCTTTGAAGGTGGGGCCGCTGGAGGCGATAGACGGGACGCCTGTGGTGGATATCAAGCCTGTGCTGGAGGGGTCGGAGGATATGTGATATTTCCGGTAGTGGAATGTGTTTTACGGAGACCATGTATAATCGTAGTGATAAGTACCGGAACCCAGCTGGTACCTTTCATTTTTCCCCGGCAGGACCAATATTGCCGTGGTGTTTGGGGGGATATCTACATCGAGGGTAAAACGGCCATTTGTGTATGTCCAGGATGAAGAGACGGAGCCATAGAGCGTTTCCAGGTGAGCACGGGCATAGGAGAGTCCGCCCCCGGGACGTGGGGTAAGGAGGATCTTTTTATAACCGGGTGCGGTATCGACGGGGTTGATACCTGCGATCACCTTGTACATCCAATCTCCTATGGCGCCGTAGGCATAATGATTGAATGAATTCATATTTGCCTGCTGGAGGCTGCCGTCGGGGCGTATGCCGTCCCATCTTTCCCAGATGGTGGTAGCTCCTTTTTTGACGGGATACAGCCAGGAGGGATAGGTTTGCTGCATGAGGAGCATATAGGCGACATCGTTATATCCAAATCTTGTGAGTACGTGACAGAGGTAAGGTGTACCGAGGAAGCCGGTGGTAAGGTGGTTGCCGTAGTCCTTTATATTTTGTACCAGGCGGGCGGCGGCCTGTGCGCGGAGGTTTTCGGGGAGCATATCGAATTGCAGGGCCAGGACATATGCGGTCTGGCTGCCGGATACCAGGCGGCCTTTGCGGGTGGTATATTCATCCATGAATGCGTCCCTGATCTTTTGCAGGAGCGTAGTGTATTCGCGGACATCCTCTGTTCTTCCGAGGACCCGGGCGGCATTTATCAGGAGCTGTGTCGAGTGAGCGTAGAACGTCTGGGCGATGAGGTGTTTGTCGGTGATGGCTGCCCGGCCGTCGTCGTCGGCGTCACCGGGAGTATAGAAGAGCCAGTCGCCGAAGTGATCTCCGGTATTCCACAAATTTTCGACCGTGTGGGCGCGGATATAGCCGACCCAGGCCTTCATGCTGGCGTATTGGTCGCGGAGGATGGCGGTATCGCCATAGGCGAGGTAAATATTCCAGGGGGCGATGGTTGCTACGTCACTCCATCCGGCTGATGCATTGTCTTTTGGACGCAGGACGTTGGGAATGACGTAGGGCACGGCGCCGTCGGGCAGTTGTTCGGAGCGCAGGTCAGCCAGCCATTTTGCATAAAAGGCTGCTACATTCATGTTAAAGGTTGCGGTTGCCGAAAAGGCTTGCGCGTCGCCTGTCCATCCCAGCCGCTCGTCCCTTTGGGGACAATCGGTGGGGATGTCTATAAAGTTCCCTTTTTGCCCCCATTGGATGTTGTGCTGCAATTGATTGATGAGGGTGTCAGAGGTAGAGAAATCGCCGGTGACGTCCATGTCTGAATAAAGCGCAATGGCTTCTACGTTGCGGAGGTCCAGGGGGCCTTCGACTTTTACATACCGGAATCCCTGGAAGGTGAAATGGGGTTCGAACCATTCGTTGTCTGTGCCTTTGGCGATGTAGGTGATCGTCTGCAGGGCGGAGCGAAGATTAGCTGTATAAAAGTTACCGTTGGGGTCGAGCACTTCGCCGTGGCGGAGCATGATGGTATCGCCTTTATGCCCGGACGTTCTGAAGCGGACCCATCCGACGAGGTTCTGTCCGAAGTCTATGACGGTTTCTCCTTTTGGTGTTTTGAGGATGGACAGGGGTTTGAAGACCTCGTGTTTTTTTACCAATGGAGCAATGGAGGCTATCAGGCGGGCGGCCGGGTCTGCTGTTCCTATTTTTACCGGTGTCCATTGTGTGTCATCATAACCAGGAGAGAGCCATCCTGTCCTTTCCTTTTGCGCATCATAACATTCTCCGTTGAAGAATTCTGAATAGCGGATGGGGCCATCGGCAGACCGCCATGTATCATCTGAAACGATGGTTTGACGGGTGTTGTCGGTGAAGGTTATTTCAAGCTGGAACAGCAGACCGGATGTGTGACCGTAAATATTCTTTTTGTCACGATAGGAGGGGCCGCGGTACCAACCATCTCCTACGATGGCGGCTACTGTATTGGGGCCGGCAGTCAGCAGCGGGGTGACGTCGTAGACCTGGTATTGCAGACGTTGTCTGTAATTTGTCCAGCCGGGGGTGAAGAAAGCGTCGCCGACGCGTCGTCCGTTGATCCAGGCTTCGTAAAGACCGTGCGCGGTGATGTAGAGTCTGGCGGAGCTTATATTTTTCCCGATGGTGAAGGTCTTTCTGAAATGGGGTACGGGACCTTCGGTGCTATCGGGGTAGGAGGGGGTGATCCAGCTGGCGGACCAATCGTGGTCGTCAAGACCTGTCTCCCAATAATTGACCGGGCTCCATTTTGATACGTGCCCGTGGTTGTCCCAGATACGTACCTGCCAGGCGTAGCGGGTGCGAGGCTGCAGTGCCGGGCCTTTATATTGAACGTGTACGGATTGGCCGGAGGGAACTTTGGATGAGTTCCATACAGACCTGCCGCCTGCGGATACTTTTATCTCATATGCCGTCTGGAGGACGTCTTTTTCACTGGAGGCGATCTTCCAGCAGAGGCGCACAGGTTGTGCCGCAGGGAGTCCGATGGGGTTGGAGGCGTATTCGCTCAGGAGGCTGGTGATGCGGACTGGTTGGGCGTTCAGCATCGTGGGAAGGAAGCCAAGAAAGCATAGGTAAAACGAAACGACAGGGTTCATCCCTGCAAGTAATAATTTATTGTGGAAGGAGGGGGAGCGCCGATTGGCAATCTATTCCAATATATTAGCAATCGTCTTTTACGGTGTTCCCGGCGAGGGGGCAGGCTTTATATTTGAGCTATGAAGGCTCTGATCAGAAAAGAAATGGTCTTACTGAACACCTATCCCTATTCGGACCCGTCACCGGCGCCTGAATTTGGGCGGATGTACCCTTACAACCGTTGGGACGGGTATACGTCGCATGGGGCGCCTGCCTCCTGGGAGATGGTGGTAATGGAGAACCGTCATATCAAGATATGGATCTGTCCGGCAGTAGGGGGGAAGATCTGGGGCGCTGTGGACAAGTCCACGGGCAGGGCGTTCATTTATTTTAATCATGCGGTCAAGTTCAGGGATGTGGCCATGCGTGGGCCCTGGACTTCGGGCGGGATAGAGTTCAACGTGGGTATATTGGGTCATTCGCTTTCGTGTGCAGCCTCTGTGGACTGTTATACAACGGAGAACGATGACGGCAGCGTCAGCTGTTTTATCGGCGCCACGGACTGGCCTTCGAGGACACGTTGGTACGTAGAGGTCTGTTTACCCGGGGATGCGGCGTGGTTCCGGACGCGTACCTGCTGGTATAACAACAGCGGGGTGGACCAGGCTTATTATAACTGGAGCAATGCGGGTATCAAAGTATCCGGAGGGCTTTCGTATAACTTTCCCGGGCATGCTTATCTGGGGCATGATGGGAGAGCCCATGCGTGGCCGGTGGATGAAAATAGGCGTGATCTTTCCAAATATGAGCATAATGACACCGGTCATTATAAATCCTATCATGTCATCGGGTCGACCTCGAATTTCTGGGGTTGCTATTGGGAGAAAGATGATTTCGGGATGGCTCATTATTCAGCGTACGATGAGAAGCCCGGGAAGAAGATATGGATCTGGGGGCTTTCGCGGTATGGGATGATATGGGAAGATCTGCTGACCGACAGGGATGGACAGTATACGGAGGTGCAGTCGGGGCGACTGTTCAACCAGAGTATTTCGGCCAGTTCTGCCACTCCATTCAAGCATCGTTCATTCCTCCCCTGTGCGTTCGACACGTGGGATGAATACTGGATGCCTGTGGCAGGCACTGGAGGGTTGGATTATGCATGCCCGGATATTTCCTTTAATATAAGTGACGGCGCGATGCATATTTGCGCTAATCAACGTTTGATACACAAGCTGAAGGTAGAGGATGATCATGGTTTGCTGGCGATGACAGCCCTGGATATGCAGACAATGGAAAAGCAACGGGTGTCCTTATCGTCGGGCCCGGATGCGGGCAGCCTCAAAGTATGGCTGGATGACTTGCTGATCTATGACGCCTGTGAGGAGCGCCACCGGCTGCAAAGACCTATGGAGATCGCGGCGGGGTATTCGTATGATTCAGTAGAGGGGTGTTATCTCCAGGCGAAGGAGTGGGAGCGTCAGCGTTTTTTTGCGCGTGCGCAGGAAAAATATGAGGCGTGTCTGTCTTTGGACCCGTATCATATCCGGGCGCTGGCAGGCCTGGCCGGACTGCGGCTGCGTTCCATGGACTATGAAGAGAGTCTTTTGTATCTCAAACGGGCATTGTCTGTCGACACCTATGACGGGGAGGTGAATTACTTCTATGGATTGGTGCATGTACGCATGGGCAACCTGTATGATGCAAAAGATGGCTTTTCTATAGCGTCGCAGACGCCGGCTTACCGAAGCGCAGCAATGATGGAACTTGGCAGGCTGCTGATCAGAGGAGGGCAATATGCGCGGGCGTTGACCTATCTGGAGGAGGCGATAGCCTGTAATGTAGGGAACTGCGGGGCCTATCGTTTGCAGGTAGCGGCGTTGCGGAAGACAGGGAGGAAAGAGGAGGCGCGGGAGATGGCGCGGATGCGGCTGCTGAGCGATCCTTTGGATCATCTATTACGTCATGAGGCCGGGATAACAGAAGACTTGTCAACCTATGTGCTTAGTGAATGGCCGCATGAAACATTTTTAGAGATAGCTGCTTTTTATACAGAAATAGAGGATTGGGAGGCGGCGATGGAAATATTGCGATTGTCGCCGGAACATCCCATGGTGGGGCTGTGGATGGCCTGGGTAGTTTTTCGAAAGGAGGGTACGGTAGATGCGTTGGTTGTGGAAAAGATAAGGAGGATGTCTCCCGAAGGAGTGTTCCCTCACCGGCATGAGGACCTGACGGTCCTGCGATGGGCGGCAGATTTTGCCGATTGCTGGCAGGTGAAATATTTTCTGGCGCTGGGTCTTATCCAGCTGATGAAGGAGAAAGAGGCGCTGGTGTTGCTGGATGATTGCGGGGACGAGCCGGGCTGGTATCCTTTTTATCTGGTGAGGGCGAGACTGAAACAGGACGGGGGGACGGACCTTTTACGAGCGGCGGCTTTGGCTCCAGAAGCGTGGCGAGCCAGCTTGTCGTTGTCAAAATATTATGCGGAGCGTGAACAGTGGGATGCTGCTAAGTCAGCGGCCGAGAAGGGATACCTTGTTCATCCCGGCAATTATTACCTGGGTCTTCAACTGGCGGGATGTTACATGTATAGCGGGCGGTATGAGACAGCGATACAATTGATGAATGCATTGCGGGTGCTGCCGAACGAGGGCGCTTCAGAGGGAAGGAATGTCTGGCGGGAAACCCATTTACATGCGGCCATTGCGGCTATCGTGCGAGGTGACTATGACCGGGCAGGGGAATACATTCGCGCCGCCAGGACCTGGCCTGAGAACCTCGGGGTCGGAAAGCCTTATGATGTAGATGAAAGGTTAGAAGATTACCTGGAGCACTGTACGATAAGGAAAGATACGAAGGAGTCGGAAGTCTTCAGAGAGCGAATACTTTCTTTTAGGGGCCGGTATCCGGAGTGGCCTGCCGGCAGCGGCGATCTGTTGTCATTGCTTGTGTTGCGGGAACAGGGGAAGACGAGGGTATTTGAAAGCGGCCGTCAGGCGTGGCTGCCTGTGGAGGACGGAAGACTGCAGATACGATGGTGTAATGCTTTTCTCGATGGGGATTTGGAGATGCTGGACCGGATGACAACGGAAAAGATATCTCCACCCGTGGTCCTGCCTTACGAGATACCTTATGAGGACAGGGCATTCGAGCTTATCAGGAAGATGTATCAAATGGGTCTGTTAAACATAAACGAATAAAATATGAGCAAGCACATACCGAAGGACCTTTCTGTATTCCATCAGCTGGTGTCCGACATATTCAAGTGGCCTGCGACGCCGGAGGAGTGGGAACCTTACAGGCTTAGCGGGGAGCAAATAGCATTCTTCCGCCAGCATGGTTATCTAAGCAATATCAAGTTGCTGGAAGGGTGGCAGATCGATCAGTTGAATGAGGAACTGGCAGAGATCGTCGATCCGGCCCATCCGGATAACCCGCTGTTCTACCAGTTCTTTTCGAATTCATCCACGGACCCCGGAGCCGTGCTGTTCCATGCGCTTGGGGCGTGGCGTATCAAGCCCGGTTTTCATGACATCTTATGGAATCCTGCTTTTGCGATGGCGGCCAGCCAGCTGTTGAACGACCAGAACATCAGGTTCTGGCACGACCAGCTTTTTTGCAAACCTGCAAAACATGGGGGTGTGGTGGCATGGCACCAGGACTATTCATACTGGACGCGTACGACGCCCATGCAACATCTCACCTGTTGGGTAGGTCTGGACGATGCCACTACGGAGAATGGGTGCATGTATTATGTTCCCAACAGTCACCGATGGGGTTTGTTGGAAAAGCCCAACCTGACGGGAGATATGGAAGGGCTTTTATCCGTCCTGACGGAGGAGCAGCGGGCGGGCTTTCATCCTATCCCTATCGAGCTGAAAAAGGGATATGGCACATTCCATCATCCCCTGCTGGTGCATGGCTCATATGAGAACAGGAGCGACAAACCCCGCCGCGCGTTTGTTTTGAATGTCTTTGCCGATGGGACCGTGTCAGGGTCCGACAATACGCTGATGCCGGGCACGCCTGCGATCCCCAAGGGGGAGAAGGTAGGCGGGCAGTTCTTTCCGCTGCTGATCGACCGGAAGCTGACGGACAATTGATGAAACCTTTTTTCCATGAAAATAGCTTTTTACTGTACCCGCCGCGGACAGGAGCATCTGTCCTGGGCCGACTTTTTGAAATGCGCCCGGGAGGGAGGGTATGACGGAGTGGAAACCGTGCTGTCTTCCGATGTCCGTGGGCGTGAACTTATCCTAAGCGGGCTGAAGAAGCATGGCTTGAGGTTGAAGGCCGTTTATGACGGTACTGTAACGTCCGATTTTCTACAACATGCGCGGGAACTGGAAGGCAGTCTGCGTTCGATACTGGAGTTGAAGCCATTTGTTATCAGCATGCAGACCGGCAAGGATCATTTCACCTTCGATCAGAATACGCAGCTGTTGTTGATGAGTAAAAGGATTGCACAGGAGAATGGAGTAAACATTATCCATGAGACACGGAGGGGAAGGTTTTGTTTTGCCATTCACATTGCGCGACAGTACCTGGAAGCGATGCCGTCACTGAGGATTGATCTGGATATATCGCAGTGGCATACGGTGGCGGACAGCTATCTGGAAGACCAAGCGGAGGCGGTGGAAATGGCATTGTCGAGGACGGTGCATGTGCAGGCAAGGATGGGGGAGATGCGGGACCCGCAGCAATACCTGTCGATATGGGACAAGGTGGTGGCGAAGCATCGTGGTATGGGAGGAGGAGAGTTGGGTTTTACGTGTGACCTGGAAATGAAAAATATTTTAATGAACAGATATGTCAAATAAGAGCGTCAGGGCACAGATCGTATTGGTAGGGGCTTTCTTTTTTATATTCGGCTTTATCACCTGGGTTAACGGGACGTTGATACCCTATCTCCGGATAGCATGCGAGCTAAAGGAGTGGCAGGCATACCTGGTGACCTTTGCCTTCTATATTTCCTACACGGTGATGGCTATTCCTTCCAGTGCGGTGCTGGCAGTCACGGGGATGGTGAAGGGCATGCGTCTGGGGCTTGCGATCATGAGCGTGGGGTGTCTTTTGTTCATACCGGCTGCCACGGCGCGCAGCTATCCATTGTTCCTTGCCGGGCTTTTTATCATCGGCACGGGGACTACGCTGCTGCAGACGGCGGTGAACCCTTATATTACCCTGCTTGGGCCGGCTGACAAGGCTGCGCAGCGTATGAGCATCATGGGTATATGTAATAAATTTGCCGGGGTGCTGGCTCCGTTGATCCTGGGAGCTATCATTCTCAGCAACTCCGACGGACTGTTGAATGAACTGAGGGAGTTGTCGCCGCCGGCGAAGGCGGCGCGTCTGGATGAGCTGGCGCGGGCAGTGATCGTACCTTATGTCGTACTGGCTGTATTTTTGCTGCTGACGGCCTTTGGGATAAAATATGCGCATCTTCCCGAGATTGGAAATGCGAATGTTCAGCATGCCGGGCATGTTACCGAGCGTGGGCATGGGCGAGCGTTCGTCATGGGGTTTCTCGCTACTTTTTGTTGCGTAGGATTGGAGGTAATGGCGGGCGATACCATCGGCAATTATGGTCTTTATCATGGGATGCCGCTGAGCCTTGCGCGGCATCTCACCTCCTATACACTGGCCTTTACGATGGCCGGTTATCTTTTTGGGGCGTTGGCTATCCCAGCGATCATTTCGCAGGAACGGGCTTTTCTGTTGTCATCCGTGCTGGGTGTTGTCATCAGTCTTGTCATTCTGATCGTCCCCGGCAAATATTCGGTGGCGGGCGTGGCGGCGCTGGGGCTTTCGAATGCGTTGTTATGGCCTGCCATCTGGCCGCAGGCTTTGAGAGGGCTCAGCGGCCGGGCGTTGAGCCGCGGATCGGCGATATTGATCATGGGGATCGCCGGTGGCGCCATCATGCCATTGGTATACGGCTGGGTGGCGCGGGGTAGTAATAACCAGTCTGCCTATTGGCTGCTGATACCCTGTTATCTTTTTACATTATATTACTATTTTATCGGGAAAAAACAATCGCAGATATGAAGAACACCCTTTTATATTTTATGTTGCTGCTGACGACGGCAGCGGTATTTGGACAGGAAAAGGATGATAAGAAACACCCTATAGACGTGGATGCCATCCGGCAGACGGAGTTGACGGGGGATATCGGATTACCTCTCACGGAGATGAACAAGGCGGCGAGTCCTGAACATCTGGGGGCTTTTCTGTCCAGGTATCCTCAGAAGGTGTTCTTTACTTTCCCGGAAAATCGCGCTCATTCTATCCGCATGCTGGACTCTGTGCCGGAAGTATGGCTAAAACGTGGTCTGCCGGAGATGGGGGGCTTTAAGGGTACGGCGCAGCCCGGCGAGTATTATGTTTTTCAGGTGGGGGTTTTTGCCGCACGGAGAGACCTGAAAGATATCAAGGTACGGTTATCGCCGCTGAAAGGGGCCGGCGTACTGTCCGATGTCACCTGTTTTAATGCGGGTGGTATTTCGTACCTGGGAAAGCCGTTCGCCAAGCAACTCCATTTACAACAAAGCGGGGTATTGCCGTTGTGGTTTGGCGTGCAGATACCCAAAAATGCGCGAGGGGTGTATACCGGGAAGGTGACGATAGCGCCTGCGGGAATATCCGTGGCGGTTGTAGATATTTCGTTGGAAATTTCGGGCGCGGTGGTCGAGCACAACGGTGTCGACGATGCCGACAGGCTGTCGCGGCTGTCCTGGCTCAACGACAAGATGGCTTTGGATGACAGTATTACACGGAGGTTTGTTCCCTTGTCAAGACAGGCGCAAACCCTTTCCATCCTTGGAAGGAAGATCCGGTTGGGCAATGACGGACTACCAAGAGAGATCGTCAGCTATTTCGGCAAGGATAACCTGGCGTTGAAGAAAGAGGGTGAGCCGATCCTTTCCGATGCTGTGAAATTTATCGTCGAGGGTGCGTCGCCTTTGTCCTTTACTTCGGGTGTCACCCGGTGGAAGGACCATCTGCCGGGATCCGTAAGCTGGGAGACAAGGTTGGATAACCCGGCTCTTGCGTTGACGGTGCATGGGCATGCGGAATATGACGGTTTTATAGGGTATGAGGTATCGGTGAAGGCGTTGAAGGATGTGGATGTAAATGATATCAGGCTGGAGATCCCCATGGAGAAAAGCAAGGCGGAATATATCATGGGACTTGACCATGAAGGGGGGCGGAGAACGGAAGACAAGTGGGCCTGGAAATGGGATGTCCTGAACAAGAACCAGGACGGTGTCTGGGTAGGCGGTATCAATGGCGGTATGCGGGTACGGTTGAAGGGCGGCAACTTCCGTAGTCAGCTGGTGAATATCTATTATCCATTTGGGCCTTTGAACGAACCGGAATCGTGGGGCAATGGTGGTAGCGGCGGTATCACGGTAAATACGGAGGGCCGCGGTGCGATGATCAGGGCTTTCTCCGGCAGGCGGACGTTGCGAAAGGACAGCACGTATCATTTTATCTTCGAACTGCTGGTGACGCCATTCCGGCTCATCGATAAGCGTGTCCAGTATGGGGACCGGTATTATCATTCCGACATTGACACCAGTGAGAATTTTATCAGAACGGCCAAGGCGCATGGCGCGAACGTAGTCGTCGTGCATCATAAGAAAGATATTTATCCTTATATCGACTATCCTTTTTCGCCGGAGAACGTGGACAGTCTGAAGGCTTTTATAGACCGTGCGCATGTGGAAGGGCTTAAAACAAAGATCTATTATACCACCCGGGAGCTGTCGGTGAAGACACCTGAAATATGGGCTTTACGGAGCCTGGATAATGAGATCCTCTATCCTGGTCCGGGGATGGCCACCCGTAGTCTGGTGAATCCAAAAGCGGTGCATCCCTGGTTGGGTGTCAACTTCAAAAAAGACTTTATTCCCGGCTGGGTAGCGACCTTTCAGCATGGGCGATTTAAAGGAAAGCAGGACCTTGCGATCCTGACGCGTCCCGACAGCAGGATGAACAATTTCTACCTGGGAGGGTTGGACTGGATGTGTAAGAACCTGAAGATCGACGGTCTTTACATCGATGACCTGGCGTTGGACAGAGAAACGTTGAAGCGCGCCCGTAAGATACTGGACCGTGAGCGGCCCGGTGCACGGATCGACATGCATAGCTGGAACCATTATAACCAATATGGTAAATGGGCCAATTCCCTGTATCTATATATGGACCTGCTGCCATATATGGATCAGCTGTGGATAGGGGAAGCGAGGGATTACAACAAGCCGGCGGATTACTGGCTGATCGAGGTCAGCGGTATCCCATTTGGATTGACGTCGCAGATGTTGAACAAAGGGGGCAATGCCTGGAGGGGAATGGTCTTTGGCATCACGGATCGTTTTGGCTGGTATCGCAGCATAACCCCCGAGTATATCTGGAAGTTCTGGGATCAGCATGATTTTGAGCACAAGCGCATGATCGGGTTCTGGGATCAGGAAGCACCCGTGAAGGCGGACAATCCGAATGCGGTGGTGACCACCTACCAGGACGGCGGAGAAGCGATCATTGCCATTGCCAACTGGACGGATACGGTACAGACCTGTCAACTGAAGATCGACTGGCAAAAACTGGGAATGAGCCCGGATGCGGTGACGGCCAGTATTCCTTTTCTGCAGGATTTCCAGCCGGAGCAGGCGGTGGATGTGAACAAGCCGCTGGACCTTCCTGCCGCAAAGGGTTATATGATCGTGCTAAAGAAAAAGTAGGTTTCCGAAAAAGCGGGGTTGATGGAAGTCCGGAGCGAAGGTCGGGATATCGTTCCAGGTGAGATAGTGAGGCTCGGGACAGTCATCCCCGCATTTATAAAAATTGGCTGTTGCGTGGATGCCGGAGAGGGATCTGTGTTTGTCGTGTATAAATATTGCCGTGGGAATATACAAGGTGAGTGACCAACAGGGGGTTGCCGGTGAAGAGGTCCTTCCCATGTCAATCCCGATAGAACGGATCAGCTCCGGAGGCAGTAGGTCCCTGTTATTGCGGGCAGCGCCGTAAGCTATCAGGCAGGTGCCGATGGCATTCCACTCCATATTATAATATGTGCGTCCTTTGTCGAATGAGATAAAGAACTCGACGCAGCTGTCCTTAAATACGGGGTCGTTCACTGCATGATAAGTGATCCGTGGGACATTTTCTTCGACGTAAAACTTTAGCAGTATTGCAGTATTTGTGTGAGCGATGGAGAAGTGTGTGACAGGTCCGGGCGAGAAGGCCGGCCAGGGGCTATGAGCCAGCGGGTGGCGGGCAAGGCTGTCCATAATGAGCGACCATTCTTCGGTGGAAGGGGCAGGACGGATGAAAAGCCGGGGGATGCGGATCATCTTTTCCATACGGTCATTTTAATTCCAGCTTTACAGATGAGAGCTCTTCCGAAGAGGGACCGATCATGACGCTGAATGTACCCGGCTCTGTAGCCCAGTGGTCATTCTTCCAGAATTCCAGGCTGCGCGCGCATATAGGGAAGCGCACTGTTTCGGAGGCGCCGGGTTCCAGTGTGATCCTGCGAAAACCTTTCAGCTCTTTTACGGGTCTTACCAGGCTGCATACGTCGTCGTGTATATAGAGCTGGGCGATCTCATCTCCTTTTACCTTGCCTGTGTTGGTGATCTTTACCGAGGCATAAACGGTGTCTTTGAGGGTAAGGGCCGGTTTTGACAAGATGATATCCGAGTAACTGAAGCTGGTGTAGCTAAGGCCGTAACCGAAGCTGTAGGTGGGGTCTGACGACGCATTCCAGAGGGTGCGTGGCCTGCCGGGCGGCAGCGTGTTATAAAAGGCCGGTTCCTGACCTACGTTACGGGGGTAGGTGACGGTCAGTTTTCCCCCGGGGTTGATAAGTCCGAATATAGCTTCTGCAATAGCGGTGCCGGTGGCTTGTCCGAGGAACCATCCGTCGAGGATGGCGTGGACGTGCTCTTTTGCCCATTGTATGGCGACGGGTCTGCCGTGGAGGAGGACGAGGATCACGGGTGTTCCTGTGGCTGTCACTTTTTCGAGCAATTCTTCCTGTATGCCGGGTAGGGTAATGTCGTCCCGATCTACATTCTCCATTACGGTCTTTTCGTCGTCACCGAGGACGACGACAGCTACATCGGATCTTTTAGCCAGCGTGACTGCCGCGTCGATCCTGGCCGTGGAAGAGGATTGGATATCGCAACCTTTTTCATAGGAGACGGCGGCATTTGCGCCTTTTAGATCTTCCAATCCCCGGCGTACCGTGACGAAAAATTTTGGCTGCTGGGTGGAGTAGGTACCCAGGCGAACGGTGTCTGCATTGGGGCCTATTACAGCGATGGAAAGGTTGTCTTTTTTTAGGGGGAGGAGATTGTTTTGGTTTTTTAGGAGGATGATGGCTTTGCGGGCAACTTCCAGGGCGAGCTGGTCGTGAGACGGATCGTTGAGGATGGTGGTATAGTCCTTACGGGGATGTGCGAAAGAGCCGCTGATGTCTTTAAAGAACACGTCCGATTCGTCGGCTGTCTTGCCGCCTTTTTTTTCAAGCACGATGTCTTTTGGGGAAGTGGTTTCGTCGTCCTGCAGGTGCATCATAAATTTTACTTCGAGAACTTTTCTTGCGGCGTTGTCGAGGAGTTGCATGGGTACGGCGCCTTTTTTTACGGCGGCAACCAGGGCAGCGCCATATATCCTTCTTTCTGTCCAGGCTTCCTTGAATGCGAGTTCCGTATGTACGCCTGCCCCCAGGGACATTTTCATCAGCTGTTGGCGGCTGTCTGTGACATGGAACCTGTCCTGTACCCACCGGATGTCGTTGTTGTCGGAAACGACCAGGCCATCGAAGCCGTATGTCTTCCGGAGAATATCGTTGAGCGTATATGTATTAATGTGACATGGGATACCGTTGAGGGTATGGTGGGCCGGCATAATGGCGCCGACATGGGCTTCTTCCACGGCGGAGCGGAAGGGTGGGAGGTGGATCTCGTGCAGGGAGCGCAGGGATATTTCGACGGGTGCGCCATTGGCGCCGAGGAGGGGTTCGCCGTCGGCTACGAAATGTTTGGCAGTGGCCAGTACATGGTCTTTGTCGAAGCGATGTGTTCCTTTGCCCTGCAGACCATTGATAAACCCTACACCTATACGGCTGACAAGATAGGGGTCTTCTCCATATGCTTCTTCGAACCTTCCCCAGCGGGCATCGCGGACGACGCCCAGCATAGGCGTGTAGCAGTGTTGGATACCCAGGGCGCGGGCTTCTTTGGCGATGACGGCGGCCTCTTTTTCGGCCAGCGCGGGATCCCATGTGCTGCCCAGGGCGATGGCGGAGGGGAAGGAGGTGGCGCCGCCCGCTACGACACCGTGGAGGCATTCACCTGCCTGTATGTGCGGGATATTCAGGCGGGTATTACCGTTGGGATAAAAGGAGGCAAGCTGAGCGGCTTTTTCTTCGATGGTCATGGATGCAATGAGCGCATCGATCTTTTTTCTATCGGCGGCGCTGACGTTGAAGTACGGAGTGCGTTTTTGTTGTGCGTTCAGGGTTGTCGTATAAAAGAAGACAAAGCCAAGAATGATATTCTTTTTCATATTGTTGATGAAATTAATTGACGGCGACCTCCCATATTTTGGAAAGTCTGGATGTTCCTTTCTTTCCACGTACGGTGAGGGTGACCACGTAGTGGTCCGGCCGGTCATATGTGTGGATGGGGTGTTGTTCATTACTGGAGGACCCGTCCCCGAGATCCCATGTCCAGCTGTCTATATCTCCTTCTGAGTTATCGTGAAAATATACTGTTCTACCTATGGTATGGAATGACCAGGCGGCTGTGACGGGTTTTTTATAGGGCGCTTCCAGGGGCATCAGCCGGAATGCGGGCAGGGCGGTGGCGTCGCCATACATGGTATGTATGGGGGAGAGGTTCCAGAATCCGTTGTTGGCGGGGAGTTTTTTATGGACATCATCGTAGTCGATGATGGCCCAGCACAGGCCGATGATCTTGTTCTCCGTGAGGGTGGATGTTACGGAATGCCCGGGGCCTTCGGCCCCGGCGTAGTCGAATGGTGTGATCCAGCATTCCATCACCAGCCTGCCGGCTTGACCCGGTGAGAAATTATATCTATAGGCTGCATTGGACCAGGGCAGTTCGGTCAGCCAGGATTGCGGGCCCCATATCATTGCCCATTTTTTATCAAGGGGTGGTGTGAAGATATGGTAGTTCTGTGCCTGTGTACCCTGGAAGGAAAACCATGCGTCCATTACGGGGATATTCTTATCCGGGCGGAAGGAGGTGATAAAGGGTCCGCCGCTGCGGTCGCCGTCGACAACCAGTTCAAAGATATCGTTGTGGAGATCGCGGCTTTCAAAGTCCCAGTAGTCATCGTAGGCTTCGTATAGAAAGTAGAGACGGTTCATACCCTTTACCCAGCCTACTTTGACTGTGACATCGAGATTCCTTTTGTCGATGATCTTATGGCGTATACTGTCCGGTCTGTCGTCGTGCAGCTGAGAAATAGTGATGGCGTAGTCGTCGGGTACCATGTCCCAGTCCGATGTCATACCGTCGATGCGGGGTATACTGTCTGCGGGGAACTGGAAAATCTTGTAGGGGGTGTTTGTTTGAGCGTTTGCTGTCGGCGTGTGTGTAAAAAACATAGTGAAGGCGTACAGGGACGCCCTCACTATGCGGTGGTATAGGGTATAATAACTATTTAGTATAACCGGGGTTTTGGTCCATCGGGGCCTGGGAGTTCAGGTCGATGACGGTTTGGGGGATGGGGAGCAGGTTGTTGAATGTCTGTATAGAGGCTGCGGATGCTGCGTACCCATGATCTTTTGTGCGTTGGTAGATCAGACCGAGGCGACCGAGGGTGAGCATACGGAACTCTTCCCCGAAGAGTTCGCGGGCCCGTTCGTCGAGGATATAATCCAATGTAACGTTGGCCGGGTCGACCGGCTGCGCCTGTGCGCGGTTTCTGACCACGTTGATATCGTCGGCGGCAGGACCCGTTTCACCTTTGCCAAGGTGTGCTTCTGCGCGGAGAAGATAGGTTTCCGGCAACCGAATGACATAGAAGTCGCGGATATAGCCGTTGTCGGGTTGTGCGTTGATGTGTTTATCCGTTCCGAATTTTTGCCAGTTGGGATAGACATAGGACATGGTGTCTTCCCGTAAGGTCAGGAAGGAGCTTGGGATGAGGTCGCCGGGATGATAGGGGGCGACGGGGTTGGTAGGGCCGAAATAATAGCTGCGTTTGATATTGGTTTCGTTGTTGCGGATATCGCCCGGGTCGTTGTTCCAGATATCGTAATTGACATAGTTGGTGCCGCGTACGAAGGCGACGCCCCGGCCTGTGGAGTCTACTGCGAGGGCTTTGTAGCCGAACTTGGCCTGGGACCAGTAGCTGCACCACATCATCCGCTCGATCAGGGGGCGGTTGAAGTTGACGGTACCGCCGGGGATGACCGGCTCGAACTGGGCGACCCAGATACCTTCGTTGTTACCGGCTTGTGTGTTTTGGTTACCCATGACGAAGAGGTCCCAATAGTAGTCTTTACCTGTTTCGGCGGCGCGGGCGCCGAAGCGGGCTTTTACAAGTGAGTAGGTGCCGTCGGTACCGTCGATGACGCGGGTGGCCGCGGCGATGGCGCCGTCATAATCTTTGAGGCTGATGTCGATCTCGGCCAGCAGGTGGTCTGCGGCGGCTCTTACTACCCGGCCGGGTTTTGTTGTTGTCAGCGGGAGCCAGGTGCGGGCGAATTCCAGGTCGCTCTTGGCGAATTTCCATACGTCTTCGCGGGAGCTGCGGGTATAGTCAAAGCGGGGCGTGGTGGCGGGTTTATCCACGATGGGTACGCCACCGTAAACATTGGCCAGGTTGCGATAAGCGAATGCGCGGAAGAAGCGGGCTTCTCCGACGATGGCGTTTTTTTCGGCATCGCTTGCCCATTTTACGGCGGGGTTGTCTGCTCCGGATATAACGGTGTTAGCGACTTTCAAAAAGGTGCCGTATTGCAGGTTGAACCAGTTGGCCGAGTACGGTTCCACGGTGTTGACGAGGCCCCAGTTGTTATACGAGTTGGCGTTATCGCGGGGGTCGAAACATACGTCGGTGCCGAGACCGAGGATGAATGCGTCCTGGACGCCGTCGGCGGAGTTATACATTTTTTGAACGCCCTGATACATGGCGCCCAAGAGCTCTTCGAACTGGGTCTTGCTTTGAAAGGCGTTGTTGGTGTTCAAGGCGTCCTTCTGCGTTTCTTTGAGGAAGTCGCTGTCCTTTTGGCAGGAACCAAGCGTCAGCGTTGCAAGCGCGGCGACGGTAAGTATATTTTTATATGATCTCATCTTTCTTCTTTTTTTGGATTAGAATGACAGGTTGAAGCCAATGGTGATGGACTTCATCAAGGGCGGGGATTGGTTGACGGCAGAGTTCGTGGAGCCGCCGTTGCCGCCTATCTGTGCGCCGTTGGCGGGATCGAGTCCTGTCCAGCCTGTGAATGTGAGCAGGTTCTTACCGCTGACGAAGAATTTCAGGTCGCTGATCTTGAGTTTATCGAGAGTGGCCTTGCCCAGGCTGTAGCTAAGCGCGACGTCCTGCAATCTCGCGAAGGTCCGGGATTGGTAGAATCCGTATCCCAACGGGTTGGAATAGTTGGGGCGAGGGATCTTATTGCTGGGTCTGTCGGGCATCCAGTATTCCTGGTTGATCCAGTTGGCGCTGGTGGGCAGCACGGCGCCAGGGTCGAGGCTGCGCAGGTTCGTGGACATGAAATAATGGTTCTTACCGCCGCCGACGATGGCGTTCACGGCAAAGTACAGCGAGAAGTTCTTGTAGGTAAAAGTGTTCGTGATATTAAAATTAAAGTTCTCTTTTGCGTAGCCGATGACGGAGCGGTCGAGGGTTGTGATCTTACCGTCGGGTTTGCCGTCGGGGCCGCTGATGTCCTTGAATTTTACATCACCGGGTTTGGCGCCAGTGCTGGCCATATAGTCGACGTCGGTGGTTTGTACGATGCCATCGAACGTATAGTCATAGATGGCGCCCAGGGATTTGCCGATGAATAAGCTGTTGGCGACGTCGTCATCTTCCTTGCCGTCGTGGTTGCCGTCGATGCCTGTCAGGTGAACCACTTTATTTCTGTTGAGCCAGAAACTGACGCCTGTCTGCCAGGTGAATCCCGTGGCTGTTTTGACGTTGACGGAGTTTAGTGAAATTTCGATGCCTTTGTTGTCTACCTGTCCCAGGTTGTTCTTCACGGAGGAGAAGCCGGTGAGGATGGGGATCGACTGGGTCAGCAGCTGATCTTTTGTAGACCCTTTATATAATTCAATCGAGCCTGTGAGTCTATTGCCGAGGACTGCGAAGTCCGCGCCAAGGTTGAAGGAAGTGGTCTTTTCCCAGGACAGGTTGCTGTTACCCAACTGGCTGGGGACGATGAAGGGGGTGGAAGTGCTGCCGAACACCGTAAACAGGTTGGACGAGTTGACGGTGAACTGGGTGGAGTACGGTGAGATGGCCTGGTTGCCTGTTCTGCCGTAGGATGTTCTCACCTTGAGATAATTCAGCCATTTGATGGGTTTCATAAAATCCTCTTCGCTGAGCGCCCAGGCGATGGAGGCGCCGGGGAAGTTGCCGAACTTATGGCCGTCGCTGAATACGGAGGAGCCGTCATGGCGGAAGTTTGCGGTGAAATAATAACGGCCCAGGTAATTGTAGTTGATCCTCCCGATGTATCCTACGTTGGCATAGGTAGAGTTATTGGTCAGGCCTGTCCTTGTGACTGCGGAGGGCAGTCCGTTGTAGCTCAGGGCTGTCGTCCCTATGGCGGAGAAATCGCTGCCTGCGAATCGTACCAGGTCGGTGATCGTCTGGTCGCGTGTATAGCCAGCCATGACGTCGAGATGGTGATCGCCGAAGGAATGGGTATAGCTCAGGATATTGTCCAGTACGTAAGAATTGACGATGGTCGTTTGTTTGTAACCGTTGGCTTTGTTCAGGAATTGAGAGGGGTTAGCCACTTCCGAGGCGACGAGGGTATTTACTTCGCCGAACTCGTGATGGAAATAAGCGCGTTCAGCGGTGTTCTTGCTTGCTGTCACGTTCAGCCGGTAGCTCAGGCCGGGGATCTGTGGGATCTTAACGTTTACGAAGCCTGTGCCTCGCAGGCTGGAATATTTTTCCAGGTCGTCGTCGTAGTATCCGGGTTGTAAGAGGTTGGGGTTGCCCCAATAAGGGTTATTGAGACTGGCGCTGCCGGTGGGGTAGCGCTGGAGGATCTTGTTTGTGCTATCCGTATACATGTAGGTATAAGGGGGCATGTATGTCGCGAGGTACATGTCGGGAGAGGTGCCGGAGTAGTCGCGGGAGGAGAAATAGCCGTTGACGCCGAAGGACAGCCAGTCGGTGACGTTGTTCTCGAGCTTTACGGTTACGTTTGGTTTTTTGTAGTTGTCGTTGGCCAGCACTCCGTTTTGTTTCAGCCAGCCGCCGGATACATAGTAATTTGTATTCTTACTGCGTCCGGATATGCTGAGTTGATAGCTTTGGATGGGAGCGTCCTGTGTGACGGCATCGTACCAGTCCATCTGATGTCCTTCGTTGTATGCTTTTAGCTCCAGCGGGGCAAGGATAGCGGGCAGGCTGAGGTCCTGCTGGCCTGTGATGGATTTGCTGTCCTTTCTCCACTGGATGTAGGCTTCGCCTTTTCGCATATCGGGTCTGCGGGTCCAGTATTGTTTACCGTAATAGGTGTTGAAATTTATCTGAGGTTTTTCGGATTTACCGCGTTTGGTAGTGATCATGACGACGCCGTTGGCGGAACGGGATCCGTAGATGGCTGCGGAGCTTGCGTCCTTGAGGATGTCGAAGGAGGCGATGTCGTTCATGTTGATCTCATTGATGCTGCCGTTGAAGATCACTCCGTCGAGGACGATGAGGGGGGCTGTGCTTGCGGAGATCGAGTTTTGTCCCCGTACCATGATGTTGGGGTCGGCGCCTGCGCTGGTGCTAGGGCCGACATTGATCCCGGGTGCGCCCTGTATGGCTTCGAGGGCGTTGATATTGGGGATCGTGGATTTTGGAGAGTTTTCGATCTTGACGCTGGTGACGGCGCCGGTGACGTCTTTTCTTTTTTGGCTGCCGTAACCGACGACCACCATGTCGGTGAGCTGGCTGGGAACCTCCGTCATCACGATTGAGATGCTGGCCTGTGTTCCCACGGTGATCGTTTGGGGAGAAAACCCGACCCCGCTGAAGGTGAGCTTGTCGCCTTTTTCGGCAGTGATAGTGAATTCGCCGTTGCTGTCGGTGCTGGTGCCGCCCTTGCCGCCGGAAACGGTGATGCTGATGCCTGCCAGGGGCGCGCCTTTGGCATCGGTGATCCTGCCATGGATGGTGGCGAGGGGAACGGGGGGAAGGGGCTGCTCCGCGGTGGCGGGAGGGGCCGCGGGCTCTTCGGCTCTTTTTATGATGATGATCCTGTTCCTGATGGTGAAAGCAAGCTGTTGGTCTTTCAGGCACCGGGTAAGGACTTCCTCGATGGTGGCGTTCTTTACGTCAAGGTTTACAGGGGTAGTGTTGTCCAGTAATTTTTCGTTGACAATGAACTCGTATCCTGTCTGTTTGCTGATGAGGCGGAAGACCTTTTCCAGTCTGATCTTTTTCTCCGAAATGGTGACATTTTGAGAGAAAGCCGAGGCGCTTACCTGGAGAGCTGTTGTGAGTAGTAATATGGCGCAAAGGTTCATGATAAACAGCAGTTTTGAGGGCAAAAGCCGGCCAACGGCTTTGCCGGGTCCTTGTAGATTCATATTTTTGAACTGTTTTGGTTAAGAATGTAGAGATCCAAGCATCGTTACAGGAATGACCAGGACATATGGCCGGGAGTGACTCGCGATCGCTTCCGGTTTTTTCCTTTTATTCCTTTTTTCAATCTGGCATTATCATCTGTTTTTTGGGGTGAATGAAATGGTTGGGTTATTATTTGGGGTTTGCCGGGGTTACGATGATCTTATTATTTTCTGTTTTGAAATGTACGTCGCCTGTTTCCTGCAGGGCGTCGAGCAGCTCAGTCACGTCGCCTTTGCGGGAGAGTACGCCGGATAAGCGGAGGCCGGACAGGTCGCCGTTGTATTGGATCTCGACGTCGTACCAGCGGGCTATCTGGCGCATGATGGTTTTTATATCGCTTCTGCCGAATTGAAATTTTCCGTTTTTCCAGGCGATGACTTCCTCCACATCGGGTTTCCGGATGCTCATGGATTGCGAGGTCAGGTCGAGGTGTGACTGTTCGCCGGGTTTTAGCGTCTGCTCGGATGATTTATGACGGACGGTTACGGCTCCTTCCACCAGGGTAGTATTTATTTCGGGCTCATCTTCGTAGGCCATGATGTCGAAGCTGGTGCCCAGGACGTTGATATCAGTGAGGTTTGTGTGTACGATGAAGGGGTGTTCTTTATTCTTTGTCACTTCGAAATAGCCTTGTCCTGTCAGCGTCACTTCGCGGCGGGGGCCGGTGAAGGATGTGGGGAACCGGAGTGTGGATGCGGAGTTTAGCCAGGCGTGAGTGCCGTCCGGCAGTACTACTTCGTACTGGCCGCCGCGGGGCGTGCGGATGGTGTTGTACATACTTTCTCCCGTGGTATTTTTTCCGTTGTAGGCCAGGACGCCGTTGTCCAGTTTGATGACTTTGATCCCGCCTTGTGTGGCGATGTTGCCTTTATTGCTGTCGTCCAGCTGGATCTCGGAGCCGTCTGCGAGCGTGAGCGTGGCTTTGTTGGCGCCGGGACTGATCTTTTTTTGCGGGATGGGTTTTGCTGCCAGCTGTGGCTGCTGGTGTGTATCATGCCGGAAGTAGAACCATGTGCCTGCCGCGAGCAGGAGGATGGATGCCGCAGCAAGCCATCCCCATGTTCTTTTGCGTGGCTGCCTTATTGGGATTATCTGGCTGTCTTCCAGGAGTGTCATTTTTGTTTCGAGCTTTTCGAGGATGGCGGATCGTGTCGGTTCGTCCTCCTCTTCACCGGGCCGGCGTTGGCGCAGGTCAGCCAGGATCATTTGTCCCAGGCTGTCCAGGTGCTCCCTTTGCTGCAGGAGATGTTTCAATCGTTGGTTCTCCTCTGCGGTAAGGGTGTTATTCAAGTATTTATCCATCAGATATTTAAGATCCGAATGCATGGTATTTTCAACTGTTTTGTGAAGGAAAGGCTGTCTCGAAGGAAAGGCTGATGTATTAAAGACGCGGCGGGATGGAGGAACGCACAGTCCCCGGGAAAAAAAATTACTGACCCTTTTTTTGCAAATATTGGCGGATATGGAGGAGTGCTCGGGTGGCGTGGTTGTTAACTGTACGGGTATTCAGCCCGAGTTGGCGGGCGATGGCTTCATGGCTAAGACCGGCCTGGCGGGTGAGCATAAAGACCAGTTTTTGCTGGGGGGGCAGTTGAGCGATGGCGTCTGCGATCAACTGCTCTGTTTGTTTGAGATTTAGGACGTTGTCGGGAAGCTCTGCTGCTGCGGCGGCTTCGTTGTGTTCCGGCGGAGGGGCGGCGGCTACTTTTTTACGGATGGCGGATAGCAGCTCGTTCCTGGCCAGGATGAAGAGGAACGACCCGAAATCCTCTATTTCGGGAAGTATTTGTCTTTTGACCCACACTTTCAGAAAGATGTCCTGGACCAGGTCCTGGGCCCATTCGGGAGACTTGAGGTAATGTAATGACGTGGCATAGATCTTTTTCCAATACCTATCGTACAGGTCTGTGAAAGAAGGTCTGTGGCCTTCGGCAACCAGGCGCAGGAGGCGCCGTTCGCTATCGTCATTTTTTTGGATCATATCCTATCTTCTCCCAAGGTATCGGCCTGAAATTCGGTAGTTTTTTCCAAACTTCCGAATCTTCTTTTATACGGAAGTCCTCTTTTGCGCTGTCGACGAAGCCCGGATCATAGTCTACGACCAGGTTTTCGCTGGTGAAAGGGAGCCATTCCTTTTTCCCTTCGGTGATCTTTTCTATGCGCACGAGGATATTGTTGGTGAATGTATCTCTTTTTGGCAAAGCGGGTTCATCTTCGAAATAATCTTTTAAATGGGGGTAACGTTCCGAATAGGGAGGTTTATTGTATGCCACGGCGTTCAATCTTTTGCGGAAAAGGCCGTTGGAGTCCAGCATTGCCTTTGCCCAGTTGTTCAGGCGATCGTCTATGTGGGATGCGTATTTTGTCGAGATGAAAATATTGTTCTCATAGTGATTGTCCCTGCCGCCGCCGATGAAGCCGGCTACGGTGCCTGCTTTATAGAACACGTTGCCGTATACCCTGGTACCGCATTCGCCATCGTCATGGTAGACGGCTTCTGTCTTGTGTTTGCTGCCAATGTTGTGGAAGTAGTTGTAGCGGACGATATTGCCTCTTTCGGAGGGGTCGCGGCCGTGGTAGAAGGCGCCCATGTCATCCACCATGAGGGCCATATCATGGATGTCGTTGTATTCGATGATATGATCGTTGCCGTGGAGGAGGATGCCCATGGCGGGTCCGTTGCAGACCTCGCAGTTGGAGATATGATTTCCTACGCCTGATATCCAGATGCCGGGCCGGTAGGATTTTTCGATGCGGTTGTAGTTGCTGATATAGCAATTCTTTACGAAGCTGTTACCGGGTTGCAGGGTAATGCGGTTCCCTCCTGTAAAGAAGATGCCGCCTGCTCCTGTCTGAAAGACGCGGCAATTCTCAAAACCATTGTCGGAGCCGCCTTCCCTATCGAAGGTGCTGTTGTCGTAGACATGAGGTATGATATTGCCTACGATGCGGGAGGCGGGGGTACCTGAGCCTGCGTGCATCTGGTCTTCCCCGGGGAGTATGCCTTTTCCCACGCTGGCCGCCATCATACCCAGGTTGGAGAAGTTGCAATGATCTACGCGAACGCCGGTGGTTCTTTCCATGTAGAGGCCCATGCCGCGGCTGCAAGTAAAATCAAGGCCTTCAAGACGTATATTGGCGACGCCTTCCAGGGCTATCATAGGTCCTTCAAGGACGGACAGTTGGATAGTCTTTAGTTCTGCGGGGGGGAAGAAATAGAGTTTTTGGTTTTCCCTGTCCAGATAGTATTCTCCGGGTGTGTCTATCTCTTCGGGGATATTGTAGGCGTAGAAAGCGCGGTAAGGTTTGCCGGTGCCAAAGCCGTACATGGTCGGCAGGGCTGTAGTGATCTTTTTTTCCAACGTATCGATGGACTTCAGGGGAACTGCGTCATCGGCGTAGCCCCACATAAAGTAGCCGGCTATCCAGGTGTTGGCAGCGTTGCGCCAGCGTGAGGGTCTGTTGGTCCCTTCGTATGTGAATATGCCGCCGCGCAGCGAATGGTCGCCGTAGCGGGCGACGGCGCCGGAGTCGATCAGCTTGCCGATGAGGATCATGCTGTCGTTGGGCCAGCGGGCTATCGTACCCGGCTTATTGTTGAAGAAGGGCTCCATCCATGAGACGCCGAACGGTCTTGAGAAACCAACCGCCCTAAGGCGTCCCAAGTCCTTTATACCGAGGTCTTTCAGGTCGAGCACGCGTATCTGTGTCCGGACGCGGGGTTCCAGGCCAGCGAGAAAGTAGGCGTCTTTTACGGGGCGTGCTTTTTTTACCGGGACGATCTTTCCGCCATGGAAGGTAGCGTGTGTGGCGCCGGCGGAGCGGATGGTAAGCGGGATGGATGAATGCCAATTCCTGCCCTGTACCAATTCGATGGTGCTATCGATGAAGTATGTGCCTGGTGCAAGATCGATCTCTATCTGCCGGGGAGGATACGGACTGGTGGCGATCTTGTCAGCTGTGGCGATGGCTGCGGACAGCGAGCCATTGGACGGGACGAAGATCTTTTTGATATCCTGTTGGGCATATGAAGAGAGGGAGCCTGTGAGCAATACGAATAGGAGTAACAGCCTGGGCGAAGGAGTTGCGTACATAGTCAGATGATAACAGATGATAAGATGGTTTATGACCTTTTTGTACATCAAACTTAGAAAAGGATTTTGAAAAAAATAGTTGCAACCGGTTGCCTGAAATTAATAAATCACCAATTTGCTTTCTATGATAAGATTTTCCGGAGGAGTAGTTTCGGGGTGAGCGAGACCGTTGAGCTGTCTGAAAAGCACTTCTGTAGCGAGTTTCCCCTGTTCGTATGGGAACTGGTCGACGTAGGCAAGCGGGGGTCTGTCCAGGTACCTGGTCGTTGGGAGGTTGGAGTAGGTTACGAAATCGATGTCGGGATACCTGCCGGGTTTTACTTTCCGGAGATAGTGCATGGCGTCCAGGGACATGTAGTCGTTGAAAGTGATGATGGCGCTGGGCTTTACACGATGGGAGAGCAACTGGTCCATTGCCTCGTAGGTTCCGACGGTGGAGAGGTCGGCAACCTTTATAAAATGTTCATGTACCTTCAGACCGTTCTTTATATGGCCGTCATAATAACCTTTTAGCCTTTCGTTCTTTATCGGCAAGGTATCGGGGCCGTTGATGAGGGCGATCTTCTCGTGTCCTTTGGATACGAGATAGCTGACGAGTTCCACGGTGCTGATGTCCAGGCGGCACCATACTGAATTGATATTGGGAACATCCGGTACTCTGTCGAAGAAGACGACGGGTATATTATATTGTTTGCATTTTTCGAAATGCTCTATATCGGGGGCATTCCTGGAAATGGAAGCCACGATGCCGTCCACGCGTTGTTTTCGCATGGTTTCCAATACTTTTTTCTCGATATCATATTCATCGCGTGTCTGACTGATCAGTACATTGTAGTCATTGGCATAGGCGCAATCTTCGATGCCGAAGACTGCTTTGTGAAAGTAGGCGTCCAGCGAGGAGACGATCACACCGATGGACATCGTTTTCTTTTTTGAGAAGCTGATAGCCATCTGGTTAGGCTCGTAATTCAGCTCCTTTGCCAGCTTTTGCACCTGTTGGGTAGTACGCAGACCGATGGCAGGATGATTCCGCAGCGCGCGTGATACGGTGGATTTCGAGAGCTTCAGTATGCGGGCCATTTCCTGTATGGTAGGGATCTTGTTTTGCATGGTTAGCAATTTCAAATGTATAAAAATTCATGCAACCGGATGCGTAATTTTTTTTCGTAGCAACCGGTTGCCTATTTTTTCGTTCTTTATTGTGCGTTAAGTTTGATCGATCAACGATAAAAAATTATGGGGCATCCTGCGACTGCTTTATCATTCCAAACATCATATTCTTTCAGCATTACGATGGAAGATCATTCTTTTTTTTCGACGAGACCGTTGACCTCCTCGCGGATAGAGATCATCTATGTTGAAGAGGGCGCGGGTGTTTTTATCGCGGGGGATGAACGGACTTCTTTTACTTCCGGAGATGTAGTCATGACGGGCACTCATCTTTGTTGTCAATATAAGCTTGACCCCGCATATGTGGGAGAGATGCGGGATCGTGTCAGGGTATCTGTAATACGCTTCCTGCCTGATTTCTGGGGAGAGACATTTCTCAATCTTTATGAGAACGGGCACATAAAAGTGCTGCTGGATAGTGCGAATCGGGGGATCATGCCCGGCGCTGATGTCCGGGGGACCATACAGAGTTTGATGGAAAGGATGCATTCGTCTGAGAGTGCGGGGAAGATCATCCTGCTGCTGGAGATACTTTTCAGGATCTCGGTGTCGAAGGGCATCCGTTCTCTTAGCTCCGGGGAGGATGGCTTGCATCCCGATGAGGCGGACAGACTGGAGCGGGTGCATCAATTTTCCAAAGAGAATTTTTCGAGGAAGATCGGTCTGGGAGAGATTGCTGCTGTGGCGTATGTCAGTCCAAACTCATTTTGCAGATGGTTTAAAAACCGGACGAGAAAGACGTTTTCCAGGTATCTTATCGAGTTGCGTGTGCGGCATGCCTGTCACCTTTTGATAGAGAGCAAGCTTTGCTCCAAGAGGATATGTATCGAGAGCGGCTTCAATAATTTTTCGAATTTTCACAAATGTTTTAAAGAAGTGATTGGGAAGAGTCCGATTGAGTACCAGCGGGAGGTCAGGGGTGGTCTGAGATAAAAGACGGTTACCGGCGGAGATATTATGGTGATTTTGAAAGGAGCGCAATTAATTTTAAATTGGGCTATGGAAAATAAAATGGTCACCATGCGGGAGATCGCCAAGCGACTGAATATCTCCGTCTCTTCTGTGTCCAGGGCATTGAAGGATCATAAGAGCATTGGCTTAAGAACGAAAATGCGTGTCCAGGCGCTGGTGAAGGAACTTGGTTATGAGCTCAATACTACCGCTATTTCCTTTAAGAACGGCAAGACGTCCATCCTGGGCGTCATTCTTCCCAACCTGACCGATGGCTTTTTTTCTTCCGCCATCAGTGGTATAGAAGACTGTGCAGGTAAATATAAATATACGGTCCTGATGGGGCAATCCTATGACGATATAGAAAAGGAGAAATCGTTGGTGGACGCGATGAAAAGCCACCGGGTGGACGGGGTGCTTATATCCATTGCGAAACACACGACGAACTATGCTCATTTCGAGAGTTTTTCAAAATACAACATACCCGTTGTTTTTTTTGACCGGATACCCAATATCAAAAATATACATTACGTAGCCTGTAACCTTTTTACGGGAACCATCGCCGCCATCAATTACCTTTTCAAAAACGGGCATCGGGTCATCGGGATGATCAACGGTCCTGAAAAATTGATTGCCAGCCGGGAAAGAAAGGATGGGTATATCGAGGCGATGACCAAAAGCCGGCTGAAATTCGACCCTTCGCTCATCGTCAATACGGATCTCTCAAGCGAAGGGGTTTATCAGGCTACCAGGGAACTGCTCAATTCGAAACGGAAGCCAACGGCTATTATTACCTTTAATGACTATGTAGCGATGGATGCCATCACGTATGCACGCAGCCAAAAATTAAGAATCAATAAAGATATTGCTTTTGTGAGCTATGCCAACGAGCCCTGGAACAATTATACCATGTACCCGCCAATGGCGTCTGTGGAACAATTCCCCTATCTACAGGGGCAAAAGGCCGCCGAGATGCTGATGGAGCTTATTAATGGCGGGACAAGGGACAGTGGCTTTAAACAAATTGTCATCGAATCGCAGCTGGCGGTAAAGCAGCCTCATAAACTGAAAGGCCGGTAGATCTCCGTATAGGTGCCCAGGATGTATTGCGACTGTTGTTGGTAAAGGTCTTCGTGGCGAGTGTCTGTCAGAAAGAAAGTCTGGGCTTTTTGCGCCTCTTCCAGGGTATCAAAATCGCATTCCCATATTAATGTATTGGATGGGTCCCGCCCGGTCAATGCCAGGTAGCGTTTTCCTTTGGGGGCTTCGGGATGCATCTTTTCAAATTTTTCAAATTCCTTTTCCAGCTCCAGGTATTCCTTACTGTATCTCAATACAAAGTTTTGGACGAATCTCAGTTTGTAGCTCATATGGCGGTGATGTTTTTAAAAAGGCCGGCGAATTCGCGGGCAGCGCCGGGGGCGTGGTTTTGGATGAAGTTGAATAGTGTTTGTGCATTTGTGTCCGGATGTATCGTGTCGGCCGAGGTGACGGAATAAGCGGCCAGCAGCGTGCCGATGCTAACTGCCTGGTTTAATGCGAGTCCACAGCAAAGGCCTGTCAGTGTGCCGGCGACAAATGCGTCTCCGGCCCCTGCCGTGGATATGGCATGAACCTTTATAGCCGGTGTATGGGATAGATGGTTGTCTGTCCAGGTGTAGCTGCCATTGGGGCCATCGGTTATAATGATGGAGATAGAGGGGTTGAGGTTTTTTAAAGTGTTTATACAGGTGTTGACTATGTCTTTTTGGGTTGAGTTTGCGATGTGTTCCGCTTCGTCGATATTGACAAATAGTATGTCGGTGAGATGAAACCCTTTTTGTTCTTTGAAGCTGTCGATCTCGGAGGACAGTACGGAAGAAACATTTAGGCTTCCCCGTTGCCGGCCATATTCCAACAACCTGACGCGGGCGGCTAAGGGGACTTCGGGAACGGCGAGTATAATCTCCTTATTTTTTACAGGATGAACCGTCGTAAAAAAAGCGTCGATGTCTTCAGGGGAAACTTTGTTGCTGGCGCTGTTCTCCGTGGTGATATTACCACCCGTCTTATCGGGGTATTGAAAACAAACGCTAAAAAGCGTAGCGGCTCCTGGTGCAACGCTCACCGCGGAGCTATTCATGCCGGCCTTTTTTATTTTTTCTATAAGTGATCTGCCTATCTCATCGTCGCCTACTTTGCCGATGGGGTAAGATTGGAACCCGCCCTGTTCACCCGCTCCTAACAGGACGGAGATGTAATGCATAATTATATGCTGTTTGCAAAAATCCTTATAGGGCAGAAGGGTTGCCATTCTGCTTTCGTTCCTTCCAAGGGTATGATCGTCGCTCAACGAAAAGAACATGCCGCTGCCGATGCCGCCGGTGGCAATAATGTGGTCGAATAAAAACCCGGATGGGTATATGGGTTGAAGGCGTCTCATATGTTTACTCCTTTGAATTCCCAGCCGGGGTTCTCTGATATGGGATGAGATGCTGTTTCGTGTGTTGCAGTGATCAATGCGTCCGAATGGTTTTGCAGCAGGGTTATGGGATATTCTACCGTCTCCGCCGAAAAAAGCGCTACTCTCAATGCTGTCTGCTTCCATGATCCTGTGTCGCTGTACAGACGTATCTTTTTTGCCGACAGACATTCTTTCATGCCCAGGGTAATGGACATGGGTGGGACAAACTGGTAAGCTGCGCCAAAGGTTCGGTGAGCCAGAGCGATGATGGTATCGATGTTATTTTCCTGGATCCTCATTTCGGCATTCCTTAATTGATCGATGGTGATACGATCGAAGGGATGGCGGCGGGTCTGGTTGTATGCTACGTGACCATCCTGTCCCCAACCGCCCAAGGTGATGTCAATGGGGGCTGCGTTTATTCTTTCTTTTATATCTGCAAGGGATTCGGGAGAAGGGAAGAATCGTTGTCGCACGGGTACCGCAAGGTCCGGCGAGATGTCACCGTAAAAATATTTCTCCATGAAGGTCCTGAAGTTATAGGGATGGTTTTTTGGCAAGGGGTTCCCCTGCCAGTCGAGACATTCGTCCATATGAAATATGGTGACGTTGTGCAGCGAGATCTTTTCTTTGTTGATGATCCTTGCGAATGGGGCATACCAGCATTTTGGACCGCAGGGCACGATGGCTCTGAACGTTCTGTTCTCCTTATTAGCAAGCTTTATCTCTTCGGTGAAATCCCTTGCCATCACTTCTCCCATCTCCTGAGAGTCTTTTACGAGTCTGAATGGTGTCCTCAGGTCCGGGCGGCTAACAAGCTCTTCGGGTGTAAAAGCGCACCACCTGTAGAGATCTTTAATGTTTATATCGCTCATAGTATTGATGTATTGTCAGCAAAATTGTATCGTAGGGACATACCGAAATCGATCAACCGGTTGCGTGTTTTTTTGCGCTTCTGTTGCGTGTATATTCGTTTTGTAAGGCTCGGATTGTAAAATTTAACCAAAACTGCTATGCCATCATTTTTATCACCTCACTTAAAATTTTTGATCTTTATGCTCATTTTTTCCTTGCGTGCGTTTGCGCAGGAAAGAGTAGTTTCCGGGATCGTTACATCGGACAAAGATGGGAAGCCCATCGAGGGGGTCAGTGTTCTTATCAAGGGAACAAAGGTTGGAGCGACCACTAATGCCGATGGAGTGTATAGTGTCCGGATGCCGGGGAGCGGCACGCTCATTTTCTCTTATACGGGTCATGCTGTCAAAGAACTGGTTGTACAGGGTGTTACCACCAGCCTGAATGTTCAACTGGCGGCTGAGAACAAGGCCCTTGAGGATGTGGTTGTCGTGGGTTATGGAACACAAAAGAAGAGGGACCTTACAGGTGCTGTGGCGTCTGTAAAGACCAAGGATATCGTGATGACGGGAGGTCCTGACATTGGTAATATGTTGAAGGGGAGGGCAGCGGGTCTGACGATACGACAGAACAGTGCGCAGCCGGGTGGCGGTCTGGACATATTGATCAGGGGTGCGGGTTCTATCAACGCCAGCAATGCGCCTTTGATTGTCGTGGATGGGTTCCCTATTTCGGATGTGCAGCAACCGGGCAGCGGGAACAGGTACCAGGCGGGGACGCAGAGCATATTGAATTCGTTCAACCCAAATGATATCGAGTCAATCGATGTACTGAAAGACGCCAGTGCGACTTCGATCTATGGATCAAGGGCAGCCAACGGCGTAATATTGATCACGACAAAAAAGGGCGCGAATACGGCCGGTATGCCCACTGTCCTTTATTCTACCAATCTTTCGGTGCAGAAGTTTAAAAATCCATTTGATGTACTGCCTTTGAACGAGTGGATGCAGGTGAGGAATGAGGCTGCCTGGGAGCAATGGAACTTTGATAACAATGTCATCCCCTATGGAGACAGGACCTTACAGGAGGCGCAGGCAAACCCTGTCAGCGGTGATTTCCGGAAGCTCTATACGCAGAATGCCATTGATAATGTCGGGAGGGGTACGGACTGGTTTGGGCTTATTACCCGTGACGGGACCACGCAGCAGCATAATGTGTCGGTGACGGGCGGAACGGCTACCACCCGATATTTGTTCTCGGGTAATTATTATAATCAGCATGGGATCGTAAAGAATGCGAACTTTCAACGATTCACCTTTCGATCGAACATCGAACAGCAATTGAGCAAGTTGGTGAGACTGGGGATCAATTTAACGGGCAGCCGGATCAACAACGACAATACGCAATTGGGGAACGACCAGTATGAGAACTCGGGTATTATCCGGGCAGCCATACAAATGGGGCCGCATATAAAACCGGTGGACGATGACGGAAACTACCCTGTAAACCCGCAACTGGCGACCCAACCCAACCCTTATTCGATGCTGACCATTACTGATAAGGGCAGGATCGACCGGGTGTTGTTGAATTCTTATCTGGATATCACCCCCATCAAGGGATTGTTGATAAAACTGAAAGCCGGAGTGGACAAGAGCAGTACGGACCGGTGGAGCTATTTGCCCAGGACCACGCTGTATGGGGCCATGGAAAACGGCCGGGCGTCCATCGGACATACTGATGTAAATGATTATCTGCTGGAGGCGACGGCTACCTACAACCAAACATTGTGGAGGGACCACAACTTTACTCTGCTGGCGGGCGCCTCTGAGCAAAGTACAAAGAACAGCATCAGCAATGAATCCAACACGGGTTTTATAACGGATGCTTTTTTGTGGAACAATCTCAATGCGGGCAGCGGTACCAAGGCTGTCAATTCGGGGCGAACGGAGAATATGATCGCTTCTTATTTCGGCAGGCTCAACTACAACTACAAGAACAGGTACCTGCTGACCGCCACAGTACGGACGGATGGGGCTAGTGTGTTTTCCCGCAATCATAAATGGGGGACTTTCCCATCTATGGCCGTGGGCTGGAACATTGCGGACGAACCGTTCTTTCGTGGCCTGGAGAGCAGTATCCCGCAGCTGAAGTTGCGGGCCAGTTATGGCAAGACGGGGAACGCCTCCATTGGCAGCAACGCATTTGCGGCCTACAATGCTTATCCCGCCTGGTTATCAGGGAACGATGCCATCGAGATAGGCGCATCGCTGGTGCGGCTGGAGAACCCTAATCTGAAATGGGAAACCACCACTGAAACCAATATAGGTCTTGATTTCTCTGTCCTAAAAGGGAGGATCAGCGGTTCGCTGGAAGTGTACAATAAGATCATTTCGGACCTTCTGGCTGTCAAACAGCTGAACTCTTATAACGATGTGAACCAGATCATGGCCAATGTCGGAGAGACGCAAAGCAGAGGTTTTGAGGTGACGGTGACAACCACCAACATCGATCACAGGGATGTAAAGTGGACCACGACCTTTATTGTCAGCAGGTATCGGGACAATTGGCGGCGGCGGGCGGATGATTGGAAGCCGGCGGTATATGAGAGCGCCAAGGACCCTATCCGACCTGTCTATTCCAGACTATCCGACGGGATCATGCAGACCGGAGAGCATGTGACTGCACAGCCTGCTTTAAGACCGGGCATGATCAAAATAAAAGATGTGGATGGTTTTGCGAGGGATGGGAGCGGGAACCCCATTGTGGATGCCAGCGGACGGTTTATAAGAACGGGTAAACCGGACGGAATAGTGGACGATGCGGATACGAGACTTTTGGGGACCACAGATCCCAGCCTCATATTGGGTTTTTCGAATATGGCGACCTATAAGAACTTCTCGTTGAATGTCCATTTTTCCGGTATGCTGGGGCTTCGGATGGCGGACCCGAATTACACCACGTACGGGGTCAGTGCAGAGCCTATTTATACCTATGGTTATAATGCCCTTCGGACTGTCAAGGACAGATGGACGCCTGATCATCCCAGCAAGACGCATCCCAGCTCTTTCTATGGCTGGAGTCCTTATGGAGGCGGGGATTTCTTTTTACAAAAGGCCTGGTTTGTCCGTCTGCAGGATGTATCGCTGGGATATATGCTGCCGCAACGTTTTATCGGAAAGGTGTTCTCTTCGGTGCAACTGCATCTGGATGCGAGTAACCTTTTTGTCATTACGCCCTATACCGGCGTGGACCCGGAAACAGACTCGTACACTGCCTCCTATCCGAATATCAGGACCTTTACCATAGGAGCGAATGTAACATTCAAATAAAAAAGACGACGATGAAAACGATAACTATCATCATATTTACCACCGCGCTATTTTTTGCCGGCTGTACGAAAGATCTGGTGTCCAAGGATTATTCCGAGATCAACCCGGCTATTTTCCCTCAATCGGAAGAGGATGTCAGGGCGCTTGTAAATGCCTGTTATTATCCTTTACGGGGAGCCTGGGCGGATGGTATCAATGGGCAAACCGAGCGCGGGTTGATCTGGATGGATTGTACCACGGAGATACTGGCGGGGAAATATGGGTCACAACAGAAACTAGGGTTACTAAATTATACAGCAGCAGATGTGGAAGGTGTCACCTATTATTACGATGCGTTTTATAATAAAATAAGCAGGATGACCCTGGCCATCGACCAGATACGAATCTCACGTGTTAGTGATAATGTCAAAAAAAATGCGATCGCAGAGATCCGTTGCGCCAGGGGATTGTTGTGCTATGATCTTTTTGATCTGTATGGACCTATCGTGGTGGCGCCGTTGGAGGTGCTGAAGAACCCCACGGTCGAAAGGCCGCTGGCCAGACTGAGCAATGACGAGATGGTATCCTTTATTGAAGATGACCTGAACGCTGCCGCGAGCGATCTCCCTGAGCCGAAGGATGCCGAATACGGCAGATTTAACAAGGCCCTGGCCAAGATGGTCGATATACGGCTGAACCTGCATGAGAAGAAGTGGGACAAGGTGAAAGCGCTTTGTGATGATATCATTGCCTATAAACAATACTCCCTGGATGCCGACTATGTGGGGATGTGGGGGCTGGAGGGCGCCAAAAAGAGCAAGGAGGTCATCTGGGCTATTCCCTGCAATTATGAAGGAACGAGCGAAAGCAGCTGGCAGATGTATGCATTGCCGTTGAATTTTACACCAAAGGGCGGCTACCAGACCGTGCAAAGCACCTGGTGGTTCTACGATTCCTTTGAAGGTGACGATGTAAGAAAGACCATGCTTATCACTCAATATACCGGCTCTGACGGTATTGTATATAGCAGGGCGAACCCGGGCACGGTGATGGACCTGGGGCCCATCCCTTTAAAAGTGGACCCGGATGCGAACAGGACGACGGCTTTGTCTACTGTGGATATCATCGTATACCGGTATGCAGACGTCCTTTTATCAAAGGCGGAAGCTATTGTCAATGCCGGAGGGTCGCCAACGCAGGAGGCGATGGACCTTATAAACACCGTTCGTCACAGGGCTGGATTACAAGACAAGCAACTGACGGACTATAGTTCTCTGAGCCTATTCAACGACCTGATCCTTTTGGAAAGGAGTCATGAATTTTGGTGCGAGAACGGGCAGTACAGGGCCGACCTTATCCGGCATGGTAAATTGCTGGAACATGCCGAACTGGTGAAGCATACTACTTATGCTACTCCCAACAAGGTGGTGTTGCCTTTTTCGCTGAAAACGGTAAGCGAGGGGAAGGGAAAGTTTATTCAGAACGCCGGGTATTTTTAAGTTAAAAATGATCTACGATGAAATGGATGGTACTAATAACGATGCTTTTGGTTTCATGCGCCTGTGGAAAAGGGCGAGGAACTGTCAGTCAGGAAGGCCCTGCCGAGATCAGCTATACATTGTCCAATGAGATCTTTTCCAATCCGGAGCGTGGGTTTATGCATCTTTATACGGTGGAGTCGGAAGGGGCTTCTTTGGATGCCGGCAGGCTACAGGCGCTGGCTGCGGAGAATGTCACCCTTATACACCGTGTCTATTATTTTGAAAAGTTCAAGAAAAACCCTTTGAGCGACGCGGAGCTGGCACTGATAAAGGGAGATATGCAACTATTACGGAATGCGGGTGTCAAATGTGTGCTGGGTTTTGCCTATACGGGGATAGACTACGTTGAGAACACGGAAAAGGGCGAGGATGCGCCTTTGTCCTCTATCGCGCTGCATCTGGACCAGTTGAAACCTGTGTTGGAGGATAACAAAGATGTGATAGCTTTTGTGCAGGCTGGATTTATCGGGCCCTGGGGGGAGTGGCATAGTTCCACCAACGGACTGGAGACGCCGGAGAATATGAGAGCAGTATTGAATAAGATGCTGGATGTGATCCCGAAAGAGATCATGGTACAAGTGAGAACACCACGGTATAAACAAGTGATCTTTGGCACTAATGCTCCTGTCGATGCATCCACCGGCTTTTCGGGGAGCGGGCGAGCCAGGGTAGGGCATTACAACGATTGTCTGATGGCCAGCGCGGATGATTACGGCACCTATACGGATGTCCAGGCTGACAAACAGTATATCAGCAGCGAAGGCTTATATGTTCCGACGGGTGGGGAGACTTGTCCGCCTATACCGGCAGGTAATACGCCTGGCTGTCCTGATGCCACTGCTACCTTGAGACAGCTGCGATGGACCTACTTAAACCTGGATTGGTATGGTCCGACCATCAATGCATGGAAGGCTGCCGGCTGTTTTGAAGAGTTGCAAAGGAACCTGGGCTACCGGCTTGCGTTGGAAAGCGCTCAACTGCCCGATAAGGTAGCTGAAGGGCAAAAGTTGGGTATCCGTATAAAGATTGCTAATAAGGGATATGCGCCTCTCTATAATTACAAAGTTGTGAGCATTGTTTTTAAGGATATGGGGGCCGGAACGTTGAGGGAATTTCGGTTGTCAGCAGATATCGATCTCAGGGGGTGCAAGCCACTGGCTGAATTTCAGATAGAAGATTCGATAAGCACGGCCGGCATTCCTGCCGGGACGTATGCCATGTATCTTAAAATCGCCGATCAGGCGGAGGGGCTCCGGCAAAGAGCGGCTTTTTCCATCAGGCTGGCAAATGAAAATACATGGGTAACGGAAGGCGGGGGGATGAATGATCTGCGACACACATTAACAATTGGAAACTAATCTGACAACATATCATTTATGAGAAAATTTATTCAAATTCTGTTCCTGGGGGTCATGCTCATTGTCTCCTGTAAGAAGGGAAATGATGCCGGTGGAAATGTCAAGGCTGTGTTCAGCTATGTACCTGATGGCTTTAAAGTAACCTTTACGGACTTTTCGACAAATGCAAAAGCCTATTTTTGGGAGTTTGGCGACGGAGATACTTCGAATATGCATAACCCCTTGCATATCTATCATAATAAGGGTTCGTTCATTGCCAAACTGACTGTGACGAACGGGGCTATCAAGAAGTCGTTTGAAGATACCGTATTTGTCGCCGGGCCGAATATCAAGATCGATGGAGACTTCACGGATTGGGAGTATGTCGATTATACCTTTCAACGTCCTGACTCGAACGGGACGATACTGGCTGTAAAGACCTATGCGTCGCCCGCCTATCTGAATTTTTATCTGGAGGGAAAAACGGATATGAAGCTGGACTTGTTTGATATGTTTATAGATGTGGACAACAATCCGGCGACGGGTTTTCAGTTGTGGATGTACCCCATGGGGTCGGGAGCTGAATATTTGTGTGAGGGAGGTCTTTCCGGCGGGTCTGTTTTTCTTCATACGGGTGGAGACAACAGTGGGTGGTCATGGGACCCTGTGACTACATTTGACGTGGCTTACAAGTTCTCTTCGATCAAAACGGCCGGTGGTAAGAATATTATAGAATTTTCTGTTAAGAGGGATGCGCTTGGGACGCAAAAAAACTATGTAAATTTTGCTTTTCACGAGTTAAATCCTTCGTATTCGATCATTGGGTCGGCGCCTGTCAATCAGCAGCCTTCCTCTAAATATTTACAGATAAAATTATAAAGTGTATGATGAATAAAACTGGCGTTGTATTTAGTCTGCTGGCTTTTTTTGTTACCTGTTCGTATGCGCAGGTGTATTATGATGGGGCTCCCGGGAAAGCGGTGACGGGTGGTGGTGGCGTGCTGGAGAATGGTGTGCTAAGGATGGTCGTTGGTTTTTCAGGGGGAAAGGTGGAATTGAAGCGTTTCCAGGATAAGGCGGGGAAGGAGACGCTCGATCTGTCGGGTATTCCATTGTTCGAGGTACGGTTGGAAGGTGGAGAGACGGTGAGTTCTGACCAGTTTGTGGCTGAAGATGCTCCGGCAGTATCGGATGTACCCGGAGGCAGGGTGGAATACACCTCGATGCTCGTCAATAAAAAACTGGGACTGACGGTGCGCTGGCAGATGGTGTTGAGGGACTCGTCGAACTATGTCAGGCAAATATTTTCCTTTAGCGCGCAAAAACCTGTGGCGGTGAGAAGGATTTGTCTGATAAAGTTTGGCCGGGCGTATTCATTTAAAAAGAGCGGGATTGTCGACGGATTGCCCATCCTGCACAATAATATGTTCTTTGGACTTGAGCATCCCATGAGCCAGGTGGAGCAAAATGACCGGCTCTCTGCGATCTATCTTCCCCGCTCGGGGGCCTTGACGGCGGGGGATCCTTTTACTGTCAGCGCTGTATGGGGTGTCGTACCAAGAGGCCAATTGAGAAGAGGTCTTCTTTATTATGTAGAAAGGGAGCGTGCAAGACCTTATAACCAGTTCCTCCATTATAATTCCTGGTTCGATCTTTCCTGGGAAGACAGGACCCTCAACGATAGTCTGTGTCTGGACAGGATAAAGGTGTTTGGGGACAGCCTGATCGTCCGTCGTCAGACAAAGATGCGGGGGTTTCTTTTTGATGACGGATGGGATAATTATAAGACGCTATGGCAGTTCAATACAGGATTCCCCGATGGGTTTGCCCATTTGCGGGAAGCGGCTGGAGCCCTGGGAGCAGGCATCGGGGTATGGATGTCCCCATGGGGCGGGTATGATATCAGGAAGCCCCAACGGATAGAATATGGGGTTAAACAGACGCCGCCTTTTGAGACGAACGAGAATGGATTTACCTTAACGGGGCCTGTGTACTATGGGCGATTTAAGCAGGCAGCCAGTGATTTTGTCAATAAATATGATGTCAGCATTTTTAAATTCGACGGAGTAGGGGCGGGCAATGGCGCAGGCGGGGCGGGGATCAAATACCAGAAAGATATCGAAGCTTTTCTCCGGCTTATTACGGAGCTCCGGGCGGAAAAGCCTTCGCTGTTCTTTGATCTTACCATCGGCACCTGGCCGTCGATGTATTTCCTGAAATATGGGGATGCGATCTGGCGGGCGGGTGATGATACGGGGTTGGAGCCGGGGGCTGACGGTTCCAGGCGGCAGCAATGGATCACTTATCGTAGTGCAAAGACGTATGAGAATATAGTTTTGAGATCGCCGTTTTACCCGCTGAATGCGGTGATGTATCATGGCATTGCGATTGCCGACCAGGGCATACCTGGAAAGCTGGAGATGGACGACAAGGAGATAGCGGATGAGATATGGTCCTTCTTTGGTACAGGTACTGCTTTACAGGAGATGTATATCAACCCGCATAAGCTTAACCGGGCAGCTTGGGACGAGCTGGCGGCGGCTGTTCGGTGGGTGAGGGAGAACGAAGATATCCTGGCCGATGTGCATTGGGTCGGCGGTAGTCCTGCCGGGAAAGAGGTATATGGCTATGCTGCCTGGAATAATGGGAAAGGTGTGCTGACGCTGCGTAATCCTACCAAAGAGAGAAAATTGTTTACGGTGGATGTGAGCAGGGTGTTCGATCTGCCCGGCAGCGATCAAAATAACTATTCATTTTATAATGTAAGGAACAGCGCAGCCCCGGCGCTTTCAGGAAAAAAGATCAATATTTCCCTGGCCCCTTTTGAAATTGTGGTAATGAATGCTAAACGCTCTGATAAGTAGCCCCCCGTTTAGTTTTTTATCACACTTAAATAGAGATGACTATGAAAAAGAAGAATGGTCCGTTATGGACCTTATCCCTCGTGCTCTTTATTGTCGTTGCCGGCTGTAAGAAGGACCTGCGTCCCAGGGGGGCGTCAGATAACACCCTTCCCCGGACGGTGACGTCCTGTCCGGATGAGTTGAAAACAAAGATCCTGATCCCTGCTTATTTTTACAGTGCTTCTCCATGGTGGGATTCGTTGACGGCCCAGGCCGCCTTACTCCCATCGAAGATCTATGCCATCGTCAATACGGCATCCAACGGGCCCGGCACTGCCGTGGATTCGACGCTCCTGGCGAAGATCACCGCGTTCAAGAATGCCGGCGGAAAAGTCGTGGGGTATGTGAACTCCTACAATTATGGATCGTCCAACCGCCCGATAGACAGTGTCAAATTGGATGTGGATCACTGGTATGCGTGGTATGGGTCGAAGATGGACGGTATTTTCTTTGACCAGATGTACCCTGTGAATGGCGGTCAGGAGCAATTCTACCGGGACCTTTACGTATATGTAAAGGGTAAGGACTCCAATGACATCGTAATGGGCAATCCCGGCGGCTATGTCGTACCTACTTATGTCACCTGGAATGGCAACCGGGTCACGGACGTCATCTGCACCTATGAATACTATGCAGATTCCATTGCCACATGGCCCTGGCAGTTTTTCACCTGGCAGGCCAACTTTACACCAGACCGATTTGCCTTTTTGATCCATACAGCAACGCTGAGCGATATGTATTATGGCATCAACGAGGCTGTCTCCCGGGGTTATGAATGGGTGTATTGTACCGACGGTGTATTCCCCGCGCCCTATGATCAACTGCCTTCCTATATGACGCAACTACGAAAGCTGGTGGCTTTTCTTCGTAACGGACCTCCTAACTATATCACGGTTGACGGGAATCCGGGCGATTGGAACAATGTCCCACCTGCCGCCATTGCGACTTCGGGGAATGTAAGAACCTTTAAGATGGCTAATGATGATTCGGAGCTTTTCTTTCTGGCGCAGGGATCGGGGCTGAATGTCATCAGTAATATCTATCTCAACACCGACAACAATGACAGTACGGGTTATTCGGCCACTACATGGGGGGGACCGAACGGGTGCGACTATATGGTGGAGAACAATATCCTGTATAAGCATATGGGCGGGAGGGGATGGAACTGGGAGCCCTGGGATACGCTGGATAACAAGCAGTATTATAAAAGCGACTCGGTCATTGAGATTGCAGTGGCTTTATCCGAGCTGAACATCACGGATTGCGGGTACATACATGCGGGATTTATTACCAATTCCTCGGGGGATCATCTGCCGAAGACCGGCGCCAGGATGATCTTCAGGGCATTGGATCATTGATGGGACTGTCAGGTAAATACGTCAACGGGGCTTTCGTCAGAGAGCCCCATTGTCGTATAGGTATATTCTGTCGCAGGGGCCGTCGGCGTGGGTCACTTCTTCCAGGTATTTTGCCCTGTTGCGTATGCCGATCTTGTACACTTCTTCCACCTGGGTGATGTAATGTTTAAATGCGAGGGTTATCATGTGCTCGGGGTCGTACCGGAATGTTCTGCATTCAAGGGCGTTGGTACTGATGAAATGGTCAATACGCTGCCGCTCATTCTCTGTTGCAATCCCACCGTATGGTTTATCCTCCTGGAAATAGAAGCGGGCCTTCCCTTCTCCATTGAGCTCTTTTGCCACTTCAACAGCGGCCTCTCTTACAATGAAATGGTCGATATGCTCTTTAAATGCGATGGGGAAAATAAGCGCCGTATCAGGGCAGGCTGCCCAGGAGCGGATCCTTTCTTTCATACGACGGAATATTTCCTTATCCGAGTCATCGAAGTCTTCGTACATCCCGTGGGGGAATTCCATTTCCGAATCGGCAAATTTTTTGCCTCTTGTAAAACATTCGCTTTCCCCCAGGATTTCATAACGATAGTTAAACTTACCCAGCATTTCGTCGATGCATTCCTGGTCTTCCAGGAGGCGCTGACCTGTGGCAAATTTTATCCTTTCCAGGCTTTTATTAAAGTTCTCTCTGCCTGACCGGGCCAGGTAGTTGCTTTTTGAAAAAAGGAGGTTGATATGGAACTTTTTTGTATGGAGCGTACCGGTCCTTTTCAATTCGGAGATATAGCCTCCCAGCATGAACAGGACATCGTCAAAGTGCGGAGAAAAGACGACAATATGAGATTGAGGAATAACTTCGGTTATAGCGCAGATCGTGTTTTTTTTATTTTCCAACAGCATCATTCAGGTTTTTATTGTCGGATGGAAAAATAGTAAATGTTTTGGTGCGATATACGCTGGAGAGGGCATCAACCGGTTGCGTAAAATATACTATTCACGAGGTATGAAATGATAAGTACTTATACTTAAAATTTGTAAAATACCGTTTTGGGGTATCTATTATGGAAATGTAAGACGTTATTGATGTGCATGCATCATCGTCGTTATCTTTACCTGTACCTGTTGGGTATGTGCATTATCGTGAAGGGGGTAGATGCCCAGTCGTCCCTTTCGGCCGAGGATATCTTTCAGCAGGCGCGTTCCCTTGCATTTGACGGACATGACTATCCGGCTGCGATACAGCGGACCCGTGCGGCGCTTGCCCTATCGCCCAGGGACCCTGATTTCCGTATTTTTTTGGGGAGGCTGTATGCATGGAGCCATCAGCCTGACAGCGCCCGGCAGGCTTTTGACGAGGTGTTGAGGTCGCATCCGGGATATGAAGATGTCTATGTGGCTTATGCGGACCTGGAGCGTTGGAATGACAACGACACCCGATCACTGGAGCTTTGCTCTTCCGGGCTGTCGTACCATTCCCTTTCCGTGCCGCTGCTGCTGCGACGGGCTTCTGCGTTGTACGGGCTACATCGATACAGCGAAGCAAAAGCCGCGGCAGACAGTGCCTTACGGGTGGACCCAAAGGATGCGGAGGTGCGTGCATTGTTATCAAAGATCAGGGATTACTCCACTTTAAATAAGATCGGGATCTCTTATGACTATGTATATTTCGACCGTCAATACCAGGACCCCTGGCACCTGGTGAGTGTCGATTACACCCGGCAGACATCGCTGGGGAGTGTGATAGGGCGGCTGAACTATGCGAACCGATTTCGCTCGGGCGGTGTGCAGGGAGAGATAGAGGCGTATCCTCATTTGTCCCGTCGTTTCTATGGATATATCAATTTTGGTTATTCCGCGGATGAAGGGATATTTCCCCGGTACCGTGCGGGCGCGTCGTTGTATGCCAACCTGCCCTATGCTTTTGAAGCGGACGGTGGTCTGCGTTATCTGTATTTCAGCTCAAGTACCTGGATCTATACATTTTCTATCGGAAAATACTACAAGAATTTTTGGTTCAACGCCCGGACCTATCTTATTCCGGGCGGCAGCGCCCTTTCTCAATCCTTTACGTTGACGGGACGGTGGTATTTTGGCGGGGCCGATGATTATCTTAGTCTGGGGGTGGGGACGGGTATCTCCCCTGACGACCGGAGCAATAATCAGCAGCTGGCTTCAAAGTACGCGTTGCGGAGCCATAAGGTGGAAGCGGGTTGGCGTCGAACTATCGGGATGCGTAATATTCTTTTTGCAAGTGCACAATGGCTTGACCAGGAGTATCTTCCCAAGACGCATGGCAATCAGCTGGACCTGGGAATAGGCTATCAACGAAGATTCTAAGGAGATGAAAAGAAAAAAAGTAATATTATTATTGGTCCTGGTCGTGCTCCTGCTGCCTTTCTGGATGTGGCTGACCTGGCGGCTGACGCCAAAGAGGAAGCTGACGGTGGCCATTATTGATAAGACTGTGCTTGACCGGAGGGGGCAGGAGCATATTTCCCTGGACTGGGTTTTGAACCAGCAAAGATTTTCAAAGAACCGGACTTCCCTGTATACACCGGACAGGGATTATTTTGGTTTTTTCCCGGGTGTCGGAGATCGCTTTCGGATAAAGGGGCTTGAGCGCTTCTCTTCGGAGCAGTTGCAACGGCTGGCGGTCGATGCGGATATGGTATATTTTACGGACACTTATGGTATCTATAAAGAGGAATGGTACCGGAAGGTCCCGGACAATGAGCGGTCGGCGGTGCTTTATGGCGGGATGAGCGAGCAGGACATTGGGTTATTGAAGGAAATGAAGGCCCATCATAAGCTGATGATAGCGGAATTCAATGCTATCGGATCGCCTACCCGGGATGAGATCCGGCATCAATTCGAGCATTTATTCGGGCTTTACTGGACGGGGTGGACCGGTCGTTGGTTTGCATCCCTGGACACTATAGAGAACCGGGAGCTGCCGCACTGGCTTATCGATCAGTATAAGCGGCAGCATGATGGCTCCTGGCCTTTTCACCGTGACGGCATTGCTTTTGTTCATCTTTCGGGAGAGGTAGTGATATTGGAAAATGGTACGGATCTTACGGATCCGTTGCCGCATATTGTCGCGGAACAGACGGGGGTACATGACCTTGATCTGCCTGTCTCCATAAAATATCCTTTCTGGTTTGATGTGATTGATCCTGATAGTGTCCGTCAAGGGGCAGCTCATAATGAAGCTGCCGCAGGATTTGTTATCAGCGTAAACGGGAAGGGAGCTGCTTTACTGCGGAACAGTCATATACCGGACCATTTCCCGGCGGTGCTCAGACACAAGGGCGCCGACTATTCCTTTTATTATTTTTCCGGTGATTTTTGTGACAATCCATTGTCTTACGGCACTTCTTATTTCAAAGGGATCAAGTGGTTCAAAAGTTTTTTTTATAATGATGCGGAGCCGGGGGAAAGAAAAAGTTTTTTTTGGAATTTCTACCGGCCTATGATGACCCGCATACTGGAAGATGAATATAGCCGTCTGTCACTTGCCGATGCGACGGGAAAGGGAGTCAGGTAGCAGCATCTTTGTCTGAAGCCATCTTTCGTTGCGTTGCCGCCAGGCATCCATTGCGGATGAAAGCTGCTGCCGCGCGTCATTGTCTGTCGATGTCTCTTCCGATAGGTCGGGGTTGAGGTGGAACAGGGTACCGTTGTTAAGATGGTTGTTGCCTTTTATATAATCTACCAGATCTGTTTTGGTCTGCATCAGGGGGGAGTTGTGTATGTTCCTGAAGGCCCTGGCGGTGTCAAGGCCGTCTCCCATCCAGGTGACTTCGCCGGGGAATTGCCAGCCATAAGTGTGTTGCAGCCAGGCCAGGAGGCTGGGGGTTATATCAAAATGGCTGGATATGGAAGCGAATTGCGCATGGCGTGCGAGTAAAGGGGAATAAACGATGAGTGGTACGTGGAAACGATCGATCTTATCCCGCATTGGTATCTCGGGCATCCTGTGATCACCAGTGATGAGAAAGATAGTCCGGTTGAAATCCTTTCTTTTGGCGTACGCAGTAAAGAAGTCCCGGATGGCCTGGTCGGTGTACAGGATGCTGGCATATTGGTCCTTATAATTACGATGACTTTTTATTTCGTCTCCTGTAAACCCCAGTTTGGTCATGCGGTCCTCAAATCGCCGTGTGTATTCCTGCGGATCATTGAGGAGGAAGGGACTGTGTGTGGAGACGGTGAGAATAATGCTTAATTGAGGATCACTGTGATCTTCGGGTCTTGTGTCCAGCCATCGTCTGAAAAGTTCGTGATCATTATATCCCCAGGTAAAACCATTGACAGGGGGGATCTTTGTGTATCCTTGCGGGAATGTGCTGCCGTCGTTGAGCTCGTCGATGCCTGTCTGTCGTAAGAAGGGCGCCATATTATCAAAACGGGCATCGCCTCCATAATAAAAGCTGCTGTGATAACCTTTTGGTTTCAGGAGATTGACCAATGAAAAATGAGGGGGCATATCATTGCCCAGTTCAAGAAATCCATTCTTCCCGAAGGGCAGGGAGCCAAGTATGGAAGGAAGGACGGCAAATGTCCTGCCTCCGGCGCTGAGGAAATTCTCCCAATACAGGCTTTTTCGGGACAATGAATCGAGAAAGGGGGTAAAGTTGCCCAGGTAGGCCTGGTCGTTTGTGAATGCTCTACCCAGGCCTTCTACGATGAGCAGGACGATATCGGGCGGGGCTTTGCTGTATGTAAAAAATGGCGACAGTACATCTATGGCGCTATCCTTATACAGGAAAGGATAGGAGGTTTCATCGATATAATGACGGACGATGACGCCAGATGTTGTCTTGTCATCATCGGGGATGTAGCTATCTGCATAGATGTCGGCGTCTTCATTGCCGTGAAAGAAATGTTCCCATGACCTGTTGACAAAGAAATTAAATTTGTCGGTCAGCAGATCGCGGGTGAACTGCGAACGGCCCGTGTCGATGCCGGAGACGTCTGTGAATAGAATAGTTATGCCGAGGGCGGTGATGATGAGGGATATTTGCCAGGGGGTTTTTAGTTTTTTTTGAGTAATGCTAAGGAATATCCATTGAAGTAAGAGGACAGCTGTTAGTATGAGGACAGATTGCCAGGGGACGCCGCCCGCGGCGCCTACCGTCTGTTGAATATCTTTCCACGAGTAGCCGTAGAGATCGGCGCCCAGGGGCACCAGAGCGGTGGAAAAATAGGTCATCAGGAGCAGTCGTGCTATCAGGTGCAGGAATATCAGGCATAGGATCAGTGTCCTGGCAAACCGTGGCGAGAATGTCCATGAGAGCAGCAGCAACAAGATGATCCATGGGGCGAGCCGTAACCAACCTATTGTCGCATTAAGACAGGCAATACCTATCGCCGGGAGCCAGCTCATCCCGGCCCCATGGACTATCTTATTATAGCAGACCTCACCGGCGGCCAGCAGCCATATCATTCCCAGCCAGGCTATTGCCGTGGAGGAGAACCAGGATAGTGCGGGAATGTACCGGGTGTTGTTTGCTTTATGTTTTTGCATGAGCAGTGGATTTTTTACCGGCGAAGCCCTGGCGACTCATTTCACCCCAGCTATTTTTCTTTCGAAGCAGGTCGATATTGCCGCGAATGGCGGACCATACAATAAAGGGGTGAAAGATAAAGGGCTCCAGGATGGCGGTGAGCGTAAGCCGGAGGATATCAGAGGATTTGTTGTATTGATTATAGGTCAATACCTCCATCAGGATCGCAAAAATGGAATACAGGATACCAAAAGACAGGATAAACCCCAGCAACGCAAAGAACATCGTCCAATTGACATAACCAAGCGCGGCTGCTATCAGCATGCAGACAATACCGGTGAATTCCACCAACGGGGCCATCAGCTCGAACAGTAGCCAGTAAGGGTAGCTGAGCATTCCGAGGATGCGATAGCGGGGGTTGAAGCACATTTTGCGGTGTATACTGAGGGTTTCGATAGTACCCCGGGTCCAGCGGTTGCGTTGCCGGCCCAGGATCTTATAGGTGGAGGGAGCTTCCGTCCAGCACAATGGGTCCGGGATATAAGTGACCTTGTAAGGTATCTTTTTTTCTTCCATATACCGGCGCATGCGCACTACCAGCTCCATATCCTCCCCTACGGTGGCATGGTTGTAACCTCCGCAGGCAATGACGATCTCTTTATCAAAGGCCCCAAATGCGCCGGAGATGAGTAATAATGCATTGATCCGGCTCCAGGCCATACGGCCCAAAAGAAAGGCGCGTATATATTCCAGCGTCTGAGCCCTTGGCAGGAATGATTCAGGAAGGTGGACCTTAACCAGCCGTCCATTGCGGATCTCGCAGGAATTGGCGATCCTGACGACGCCGCCGGAAGCGATAATTCTCTTACCTGTGCTATCCAGGAAGGGTTTGGCCATTTTTAACAGCGCGTCCTGCTCGATGATACAGTCGACATCGATGCATACGACGTATTCCTTTGATGACACATTGATGCCGACATTCAGGGCATCGGCCTTTCCCCCGTTGACCTTATCCACGACGATGAGTTTATGGAAGACGGGTTGGGTGCTTCTGTATACGCCTCTTATTTCTTTTGTGGGGATGGCCGGCGACACAAAAAAATCCATTTTCCGGAGCTGATAGGCGCTGATGAGTTTTGAAAGCGAGTCGTCCTTACTGCCGTCGTTGATAACGATGAGTTCGAGGTTGCGGTAGTGAATAGAGAGTAGGGACCGTACATTCTCCACGATGGTGGCGCCTTCATTATAAGCGGGCGCGAGGATGCTCATCCCTGGCGCCTGGGGCGAGCTGGCAAGCATACTGTAATCGGTGAACGAGGCGGACCGGCGATACCGTCTTACCTCCAGGATAGCGAGCAATGCGATCAACAGGTGTGATAAAAGCAGGGCAACGGAGTAGATCCACAATCCGTAATTAAGGAAGAAAGAAAAAATGGCTGACCCGTTCATACCGTATGTTCTGTTTTTGCCTGTTGAATAATCTCGTTTAAGGGATACATGTAGGCCTGCGGGTATTCCTGCAGGCATTGAAGGCCTTTGCCGCCTGTTTTTACCAAGGCGCGGGCGGCGGCCAGTTTCAGGCTGTTGTCGGGATGTACGAGCTGTTGAGAAAGAAATATACAATTATTTTCCGAGCCGATGTGGCCGAGGGTTTCCAGTATAGCGAGCTTGCAGGCAAGGGTCTGTGCGTCGTATGCTTTTTCCAGGACGGCGGAGGTATCATCCGTATAAATATCCTTCAGGCAGCGGACAGCCTGCAATCTTACCAGCGGATGGGGGTGATCGAGACAGGTCGCCACCTGCCCGTGCAGCAACTGCTGTTGGTGTTCGGCTACGAGCTTTAAAGCGAAGATCACTACTGAATCGTTGGGTGAGGACAGCCACCTGTCTGTATTTTCCGGCAAGGCGCCCGGTGTCCTGGATAATAATCGCAGCAATTTGATCTGCTGCCACTCTGATATCGGATGATCGACGATATCCAGGAAGCGCAGCCCTTCGAAACCGTGGAGCTGAACGATGGCGGACTGGGCCTCCATGCGCACCAATTCATGATGGGCGTTTGTCAGCCGGTAGATCCTTTTGGTATGCTGTTGTTGATGCATGACAGCGAGCTCCTGGATACCACGGGCCTTCAGGTGCCATTTACGGCTGCGGAGCTTTTGGAGCGATAGCTCATCCAGACGTAGTTGGTGGAACAGGGTCACCAGGTTGTCGGCTGCTGTGCCGGTGAATGCTTTTTTTGCCTGTAGCAATTCATCGATCATCAATTGCCGGAAGGCGGGTTTTTTGAGAAGCCGTATCGTTCTGAAGGTAAGGGGGACGACGGGTGGCGAATTTCCCGGCGTTTCGAAGTAAATGGCGCGTTGCAGAGCGACAGCAAGCTGCTGTTGCCATTCTTTTTGTTTCCTCCCCTGTTGATTCTTCCACAATAGGTAAATAAGCATGAATGCGATGATCAGCGAAAGCGTGCCGACCACCACCGCCATCGCCAGCAAAAGGTAATGGGGGTTTGGGACTAACGTGGATACATGTAGAGGTAGCTGTAGCATAATGTCGCTGGACCTGTCAAACGGAGAGCAGGCGTCTGACGCGTACGGATAATTCGTTTGGGCTAAAAGGTTTGGTGATATAATCGTCCGCCCCCAATTTGAATGCTTCCAGGACGACGTCTTCCTGTCCCATGGAAGAAAGGATGATGATCGGTATTTTTCTTTTTTCCTGCTGTCGTGCAAAGGAAATGATCTCCAGACCAGATGCGTATGGCATCATAATATCCGTGATGACCATGTCGGGGACGAAGTCTGTCATTCTATCCATGGCTTGCTGACCGTCTGTTGCGAGGCATAGCTCATGCCCGTCTTTTTTTAGCCGGACCTCGATCGTCCGGATAAGTATGGGTTCGTCTTCTGCAACCAGTATTTTCATATTATAGCGGGATTTATTTATTATGTTCGTTAGAGATGCCGGAAAACCTGAGATTTTCTTTTTCCAACCGGTGCAATAGTTCTTTAAACAGTCCCGAGATCTCTTCGACGACTTCGGTGGCGTCTATCTTCTCCTTTGATAACTTTTGTATCATGGACAGTTTTTCTATCAAGGTCACGGCCTGCAGCATGCCGCAGCTGCCTTTCAGTTTATGCGAGATGAAGAAGACCCTGTCATGGTCTTTTTCGGTGCAGGCGCTCTGCAATTCGGCCAACTGTCCGGGAAGATTGGCTAGAAAAGTATGCAGGATATCCTGAAGGTATTCGTCATCACCCACTTCTTCCAGCAGGGAAAGGCTATATGGATTGGCTGTATCTTTGGATGGGTCGTGGGGTGTGGGTGTTGCACTGGGGTTACGCAGCAATTCGGCTATGTGCGTATAAAAGTCTTTGAATTCAAAGGGTTTTGACATATAGTCATTCATGCCTGCTTCAAGACATCTTATTTGTTCTCCATTGATGGCATTGGCGGTCATTGCCATGATGGGGGTACGGAGCCGGAGGTTACTCCTGATATATTTTGTCGTCTCATAGCCGTCCATGCCCGGCATTTGAAGATCCATAACGATCAGGTCGAACTCATTTGCTTTTAACTGGTGAATGGCTTGTTCGCCATTGTCGGCCAGGGTGACGGCAGCCCCTGTCTTGCGCAGGACATAATCCATCAGTTTTTGATTTATAGGATTGTCTTCCACAACGAGAAAATGCCTGCCTGTGAGAAAACCGGCGAAGTCCTGCAGGGAATGGGTTATCTGCCGGGTAATATTGGCGACCTCTTCACAACCAAATGACAGTGTGAATGTAAAGGTGGTTCCCTTGCCTTCGGTGCTGACGACTGAAATATCGCCGCCCTGGAGCGAGAGCAGCTGGTGACAAATAGCCAAACCAAGCCCGGTGCCGCCATATCGTCTGGAAATATCCAATCCTGCCTGCGAGAAGCTTTCAAAGAGATGGGGCAGGCTTTTCTCCGGTATCCCTACGCCGGTGTCGGTGACAGAAAAGACCAGTGTCAGCTGGTTGGGATCCTGTTGTTCTTTTGGGACCACCTTCAGGGTAATAACCCCTTTTTCGGTGAATTTGACAGCATTGCCCACCAGATTGATCAGCACCTGGTTTAGCCGGTGAGGATCTCCCTGCAGCCATTCGGGGATAGCGCTATCTATATCCAGATCAAACCGGAGGCCTTTTTTATTAATGCGGTGCCTGAACAAGGACTGTACATTGCTAACAACGTCCTGCAACCGGAAATCTATTTTTTCGATGGTCAGCTTCCCTGCCTTTATCCTGGAAAGATCGAGGATATCGTTGATAATAACGAGAAGGTTGTCGACTGAGCGGCTGATGATCGCAGCAAATTCTTTTTGCTGGGGTGTTAGTTTTGTTTCCAGCAACAGATTGGTCATACCCTGGATGCCATTCATGGGAGTCCTGATCTCGTGGCTCATATTGGCCAGGAACTGTTCCTGCATTTTTCGGGCATCCTCCGACTCTGTCTTTGCTGCGATCAATTGTTGATGAGAATGCACCCGTTCGGTCATATCGGTGGCGATGCCGCTGATACCGACGATGTTGTTGTCGTCGTCGCGTAGTGGAAATTTGATCAGCAGCAGGTGTAACGGACCGGCGGCGGTGACAAGCTGTTCTTCTATCTCGATGGACCTTCCTGTCTGTATGACTATTTTGTCCATAGAATGGTATTCATCGGCCTTGCTGCTGTCGCAGAAATCGTAGTCGGTGTGATTGATGACCTGTTCTTCCTTTAGCTGTAATACTTCGAGAAAGCGGCGATTGACGATCTTGTATTTGCCTTCCAGGTTCTTTACATAGATGATGGAAGCGGTATTGTCCAGGATGGACTGCAGGAGTACCTGGTTCTCCTTTAATTTTAATTCATATGCTTCCAGCTCTTCCTGCAATTTCTTATTTGCGGTGATATCGCGCACAAAACATTGAAAGCCGGAAGGGCGTCCATCCTTTATTAGCAAAATGGCGATCTGCTCGACCCATTTATATTCGCCCGAGCGGGTGATCGTACGGAATTGCAGTGTCGTTTCCCGGACGCCTTCCCGGAATTGTTGTTCATAATGTTTTTTGATAGTGGACAGGAAACCAGGGTCTACCAGCATCGTATATCTTTTGCCTTTGAGCTCATCGACGGAATATCCTGTCAGGCTCAGGGCCCCGGGACTGGCATATTCGATGTATCCTTCCATGTCCGTGGAATAGATGACTGCGCTGACATTGTCGATCAGGTTCCTGTATTTGGACTCGCTGGTGAATAATCGCTGTTCAGCGGCCCTTCGTCGATCACCGTCCTTTTTTATTTTGTATAAAAGGAAGATCATAGCCAGGAAGGCAGCGGCAAGGGAACTGTAAAGGACCGTCCTGGACACCTTCCTCGTGTGGTTCAGAGCTTGCTGCCGCTGGTGCAGCAGTGTCGTTTCCTCATTCATCATCTCTCCCAGGAGGTCCTGGGCAGCGACCTGGTCTGCCTGGGCAATGTGCAGCCGTAATTTGAGAAGACGGCCGATCTGCCGGGGGTTGTCCCCGATCAATGTCTGGAATTTTTTTAGCTGTTCATCCAGCTCTCCGGGTATGTGTGTGGTGGGTAATGACAGGTCGAGCTGGATGTGATCCAGGGTTTTCATTACCTGATAGGTATGATCCACCCAAAGGATGCTGGCATCCGTATCCCGCTTGGTCCGGATGATCAGGCTTAGCACACAAAGCATAATAAAGACGCAGACGGCGGTAAGCCAGGTTATACTTTGTTGCTTAGCGGCTTTTTGAATAAATTTCAGAGGCATGCCAATAGCCATACAATGTCAGAAACGTCCGTATTTCTCCTTGTAAACGTGTTTATTATGTATAAGATTTCCGGTAAGGTGAGGAAATCCGGATTTTTAAGTGTATGTACTTACTGGTCTATTTAACTTTTTTGTACTTTGATTTTTAATTAGTTGCATCAATACCTTATCTATGCCGCAACATCAGTACCTGGATATCCTGAAGTTCTGGAGAGCAATAGAGACTTTTCACCTGCCTGATATCCCGATGAATAAGCCGTATAAGCTTTTGGAACCGGGGACGCCTCTGCCCTGGGAGCCGGATGGAGCATCCGCCGTAAAAGAAGGCAAAGAGTGGCGGCATACCCTGTATTTCCATATTGTCACGAAGGAAGAGGTAGTGAGTCTGCTGGCCCGTCTTACGGGTTCGAAAGAATTCCGGGAGCCTGTCCCCGGAAGGACCTGTCTTTCCGCGCTGGTGGTGGACCATTTTGGACAGTCTGCCGGGAGAAGCTACTTTCCCGCGGCATTTATTTATGCGATAAAGATCATACAGGAAAAAGGAAATCCGGAGGAACTGGAAGATGTCCTTGCGAAGGCGCAGGAGGGGTATCGGGAGCGTTTTCAGACGGGGACGGAGCGTGCTGGTCTGAAGGCAGTGGATTGGACTGTGTTGGGGAAAGAGTTGGATTACCTCGAGGGGTTGAGCGGGCATCAGCTAAAAATGCAAGCGTCTGTTGTATGTATTTCGGAGCTTGTTGGTGCGGATACAGGTATCGAGGCCCCTTTTTTAAACAGCTATTATCTCCATGATCTGAATGCGCTTATCAACATGGATGATGCCAGCCGGCCATTGAAGGTCTATTTATCCCGGGAGGCAGCGGTGCACCGGAGGTATGATATCCTTACACCCCGGACGTTGTCAGAGGCTTTGCACCCGGAGCATCAGTCTCCGGGCAGATGGCCTTCCTCTCCCGGGTTTGGCTTATACAGCGCCCAACAGGCGGCGTTGCATCTGGTCATGTCCGGGTTACGGGCGGAGACATCGCTGATGGGTATCAACGGGCCGCCCGGGACGGGGAAAACGACCCTATTGAGAGAGGTGATCGCCGACGTGGTGACTGCCAGGGCCTTACGGCTATTGGAGCACGATGTGAAGGAGTTATTTTCGGGGAAGCGTAAGGCGATCGTCAATATGTCGGGGTATTATGATATCAATCAGGCCGTGTCTGGTACGGACGGGATCGTGGTCGCCAGTAATAACAATACCGCCGTAGAGAATATTTCCAAAGAGCTGCCTGTCCTGGACAGTATCGACCGGGGGACGTTCAGGGACGCCGAATATTTTTCTTCCACTGCCACTCATATCCACGGAAAACCCTGTTGGGGCATGCTGAGTGCTGTACTGGGGAAGTCGGATAACCGAAATGGTTTTGTGAGCCGTTTTTGGTTTAACAAAGGGCAGGGGTTCGGGAGGTATTTAAAAGAGCAATATGACCCGGCGACGCGGGAAAAGAATGTTGCAAATTATGAGGAGACGGCCAGAGAGCTGCGGGATTTGCTGGGGGAATACGACCGCTTTAAAGAAATAGTTGTTGTTTATCACCGGCTGATGCTGCAAGGTCATAAAGGGCCCAGGTTGCAGGAACTGGCGTCGGAGTTAAGGGCAGCATATGATATATCTCCGTATAACCTGCCGGGTGAGGAGTTTTTGAGCTTGCCTATGGAAGAGTTACATCGAAGGATGCCTTATTCTTCGGACAGGGTCAATCGTCTTCGAAGCAGGATATTTTTATTGAGTCTGGAGCTGCATGAATGGGCCATCAAGGTCAATGCCCGTCAGTTCAACAGCAACCTGAATGTCTTTGTCGATCTTATTTCCAATAAGCACACGAATTTTATCGATACGGAGATCGCGGCTGTATTATGGAACACCTTTTTCTTTTGTATCCCGGTGGTGTCGGTGACGCTGGCCTCGTTCCAACGTCAGTTTGCCAAACTGGGGCAGGCGGCCATTGGATGGTTGCTGCTGGACGAGGCAGGGCAGGCTACGCCGGCCTCCATCTGCGGGGCCTTATGGCGGAGCGAGAGAGCCATTATCATCGGGGATACCCTTCAGATACCTCCTGTTGTGACTATCCCCGAAGCGCTGGGAAAACTGTTACAAAAAAATTATGCTATCGGGGATGATTGCTGGAGTCCAGTCTATCATTCGGCCCAATACCTGGCGGACCGTGTTACAACGGCTGGCACGTATGTCGTTGCGGGCGATGGTGAAAGGATATGGACCGGCATTCCCCTGCGCGCCCACAGGCGATGCAGCGAGCCTATGTTCTCTATTTCCAATACGATAGCCTATAATGGCCAGATGGTCAAGGTGACGAAGGACGGCGTCAGTGATATTCCCACAGGCGAAAGCGGCTGGATAGACGTCCGGGTAGGAAGTATGATGGAAGGGCATACGGTGATAGAGGAATTACAGGTGTTGGAGATCCTTCTTCAGCGGTTGGCGTATTATGACGGCGGGGTGTATATTATTTCTCCTTTCCGGAGTATTGCGGATAATTGTAAGAAAAGATTCTTTGTGAAGGGAAGAGTCGAGTGCGGCACCATTCACAACTTTCAGGGGAAAGAAGCGGGGATCGTCTTTCTTGTATTGGGAACGCATGCCGGGAGTGTTGCGGCGAGAAGATGGGCGGCTCAGCGTCCCAATATGTTGAATGTGGCCGTTACGCGAGCCAAGGAACGGCTGTATGTCATCGGCAACAGGGAGGTATGGAGCGTACATCATTATTTTGATCATCTCGCGGAAAGGCTGCCGGTGAAAGAAGTCTTTACAGGACGGTTGTTTTAATTCTTTTGCGCTGCCTTACGACGGGCTTTTGCGCAATCTTTCAATCTTTTTTTGTGCTGAGATCCCCATTTGGCGAGCTCAATGATGACTTTTTCGAGGGACCGGCTGTATTCCGTCAGCGCGTATTCGACTGTTACGGGCGAGGTGGCATAAACGGTCCGGTTGACAAATTCATTCAGCTCCAGCTCTTTCAATTCCTTGGAGAGTATCTTTGGGGTAATTTCTCCCACAGCGGACTGTAATTCATTAAATCTCAGAGGGCCACTTCTCAGCGCAGAAATGATGGGCAGCTTCCATTTCCCGCCTACCACGTACAGGGTGTCACGTACGGATGAGATCATTCCATTGCACTCATCTTTTGCGGGTGGTGTGTAAACAGTTCGAGAGGGTGATGGCATAGGTTGTTGTTTTTTTATTAACTATCCTTTTGGATAGTACTATCCTTTGGGAAACCGATATCCTTTGGATAGTAAAGGTAGGTAGCTTTGTCCACATGAAAAAGATACTTAACGTTATTTCGAGTACAAGAGGCGCTGCCTCTTATAGTATTCAGCTGGCGGAGGCGCTTATCGACAGTCTCCGGGTAGCTTATCCCGGCAGTACGGTGAAGACCGTCAATCTTGCGGAGAAACATTTTCCCCACCTGGAGGAGTCTCATATTGCGGGCTTTTTTACGCCGCCTGAGCAGCAGACCAGTGAGCACAAGGAGGTCTTGCGGCATTCGGATGAGGCTATACAGGATGTCCTGGAAGCGGATGTCCTGGTGATCGGTGCACCCATGTATAATTTTTCCATTTCATCCGCGCTGAAGGCATGGGTCGATCATATTGTGAGAAAAGGTGTGACCTTTAACTATTCGGAAAAAGGCGTGGAGGGATTGGTAAAGGGTAAGAAGGTGTACGTGGTGGAGTCTTCCGGGGGGGTATATTCGGATGGTCCGCGTAAGGGGATGGATTTTGTGGAGCCTTATATGCGAACGGTATTGGGTTTTATTGGTCTGACGGATGTTACCATGCTACGTGTGGAAGGCACGGCGGTACCGGGGGTTAAGGAGCAGGCGATGGAGCGGGCACTTGCGGAGATGAGGGTGTAGGGTTACCAATTGCTCATTGTATCCTACAGGTTATGGGTCACAGCCGCCCGTCGCTCAATCTGGCTGGGCGGGGTAGGGACTGACCTTTAATATTGCCTCTGATGAGACGCATAAGTCTCAGTTTGAATGCATAATGCAAGATGGAGTTCCTTTCAAGGAGCTCCTTTTTTGTGAATTTTATGGGTAAAAGATCGACCTAGAATGGCAGGTCGTCCTGGTCATTACCGGGGAGCGTCGTGGCTTTACCTGCGCCGGAGCCGACGGAAGGTGTTTGGCTGCCTGTGCCTGCGCTTTCGACCTTCCAGGCTTTTACGTCGGTGTACCATCTGCCGTTGTATTCGCGGCTTTCGATATCGAAGTCGATCTTTAGGTCATTGCCAATTTTTAACTGGCTTTCGTCGATCTTATCGCCCCAGAGGGAAATGCAGATCTTTTTTGGGTAAGTGCCTTCTGTCTCTACTATGAATTCCTGTTTTTTCCATTGACCATTTTTGCCAGTGCCGGTTTGTAAAGGCAGGAGCTGTATGAGTTTTGCCGTGAGCTGCATAGGAGTGAATATAGTATCCGGAATTGATTAGTTTTATAAATGGCAAATATAAGTATCTTGGGGATTAAACCATCTGCATTTGAAACAACGTTTTTATTCGCTGGATGTCTTCCGGGGGGCCACGGTGGCATTTATGATATTGGTGAACAATCCCGGCAGCTGGAATTATATCTATGCCCCTTTGGAACATGCGCCCTGGCATGGCTGTACGCCGACAGACCTGGTCTTTCCCTTTTTTCTTTTTGCGGTGGGTAATGCTATGGCCTTTGTGATGCCCCGGCTGCAGGAGGCCGGGGATGCGGTCTTTTTGAAAAAGGTCTTTACCAGGACATTGCTGATCTTTGGTATCGGATTGTTCCTAAACTGGTTCCCTTTTGTGAAATGGTCAGGCGACCACCTGGTCTTTAGAGCCTGGACAGAGCCTGCACGACCCGGGGGAGAGCCCGGTGGTATCCGTATCCTGGGGGTGCTGCAGCGTATTGCCCTGGCGTATTGTTTTGCCTCGTTGATCATTTATTATGGAAGGATCCGTGTAGCGCTGGTGACCGGAGTTGTTGTGTTGTTAGGTTATTGGGCGGTTTGTCTGTCGGCGAGGGCTGCGGGTGATCCTTATAGTCTTTCAGGGTATTTTGGTACTGCAGTCGACAAGGCGGTGTTGGGGCCGGCTCATATGTATAAAGGCGAAGGAGTTGCATTTGACCCCGAGGGTCTTGCCAGCACATTGCCGGCGGTGGTGCAAGTGATATTCGGGTATTTGGTGGGCCATTACATTATTCAGAAGGGCAAGACCTATGAAATGATAGCGAGCTTGTTTGTCGTGGGCTGTGTCTTTATTTTTACCGGCTTTTGCTGGGACATGATCTTCCCGATAAACAAGAAGATCTGGAGCAGCTCTTTTGTGGTCTATACGACGGGGCTTGCTATCCTGGTGCTTTGCGTGCTGATGTATGTCATAGAGATGCGGGAGGTAAAGGGGTGGTGGAGCAAATTTTTTGATGTATTTGGAAAAAATGCCTTGTTCATTTTTATGATCAGCGGGATACTGCCGAGGTTGTATGGTCTGTTGCGGGTCAGTGGATGGATGTACGATCATATTTTTTCGCCGGCGTTTGGCTTTTTGAACGGATCGCTGCTGGATGCCGTTTTTACCGTCATGACATTTTGGTTGCTGGCCTATCTGCTGGACAGGAAAAAGATCTATATAAAAGTGTAAAGGATAGAAGCTATGTATGGGATAGTCGGACTGTTTGAAAATTAAAGCATTAGACAATATTTTCCAGGTAAGTCGCACATTGTGCGACTTTTTTGTTTTGTCGACTTCATGTGTTTGATTTACAGTAGGTTGTTTTTCCAGGTCCACCTGAACGGCTTTGGGTTTGTCTTTTTATTTCTTTTGTCATGTATGGACGTTATTAAAGCGTCCGTCATACGTCTATGAGCAAGATAACGGGAAGGCCTAAGAAGACTATTATCCAGGAGAAGAATATCGGTTTTTACGTCACTCATGTCCAGTATTTTATTATTCAGCAGAAGGCGGCTATAGCAGGGGTGAATATTTCGGATTATATGCGGCAGGCGGCTATCTATGGCCAGGTGAAGGCGCGGTGGACGTCCGAAGAGCGAGACATCTTTAAGAAGATGGTGGGTATCTCGAATGACCTTCACCAGTTGGTGAAGGTTGCCGGGCAGGAGGGGAGTTCATCGGCGCTGCTGCATTTCGAGCGGTATCGTCAGATGATAGATGAGGCAATAAAACGACTGAGCGATGCTAAGTAAGATATTTCTCACCGGGAAGGGGTTCGTGGAGACTTGCGGGTATGTCTGTCAGGATCTGGTGAGGGCGGAGGTATTGTATGCGGAAGGTGTGAGGGGACACGACCATAGGTTGATGGCGGAGGATTTCAAAGTGCAGCATCAGTTCTGGCCGGAAAAGGAAAAGCCGGTTTTTCATGCCGCCCTTACCTTTCCAAGGGGGGAGGTGTTGCCGGATGAGGTCATGATCAGTATTGCCAGGGAGTATCTGGACCTGATCGATTTACGGAATACGCAGTATGCGGTGGTCAAGCATGTGGACAAACAGCACTTACACATGCATATTGTAGCCAACAGGATAGATAATGACGGTCGTATCACCGGCAAAGGGCTTATTGTCGAACGAGGAATAAAGGCGGCTGAACGGCTGACGGAGAAATATCATCTGCGTCAGGAAAAGGGGAAGAACCTTCATCTTACCAATATGGAGGCTATGCATGAACCGGATGTGAAGCGGTATAAGCTGTACGAGGCGATCAAGCGTCATTTGCCGGAGTGTTACCGGCTGGAGGATCTGGAAAAGCGGTTGTTGTCGGAGGGTATCACCACCCGGTACCGGAACGACCCGGTGAGCGGTGAGCATCAGGGTATTAGCTGGCGGATAGAGAACTACAGTTTTGCGGGCTATCGTGTGGACAAAGAATTTACGTTGCGGCGTCTTCAACAAACGATGAGCCTGCAGCAGGAGCAGGTGTTGCAGCTGCATTTGTCCCAGGTTAAGGAGGAGCAGGAGCGTCAGCGGCTGTCTGTGACCCGTGAGCGGCAGTTGGGACGGAATGAGGAGATAAGGCAGGAGCGGCATCACCGTCACCGGCATTCGCATGGACTTGATTTGGGGTTGTAAACTAAATTTTAAAGCATATGAGTGAATATTTTGGACAGACAAGCGGTACCAGTGTCTTACAGGAGGAATTGCTGAAGGCGCTGATAGGCAAGGTCGTTGACCTTGGGACGATGGTGAAAGAGAATGCGGATCAGACCAGAAGAATAGGGGAGCACCTGGAGGTGGTGAAAGGCTTGAATGAGCTTATGACCAGCCAGGAAAAGCGGGTGGAGGAGCTGATCCAAAAAGAGCAGGAGGCCGTTGATGAGATAAAACGGTTGGCGGGGAAGGTCGATCTTCCTGTGGAGAAGATCGAGGGGCTTCAACAAAGGCTGGATGATCATAGCCGGCTGTTTGAGAAACCGTTGGATAAAACGGTTCGTTATCATCATTATGTCGGCAGAGTTGTCTGGGTATTGGCGGTGATGATCGTTGTTACTGCCGGTGCGGTGGGTATGATGGTTCACCAATGGAAGCGGGCGGGCGAGTATGCTGGTGATGTGGTGAAATGGAGGTATGTCAAGTTGAGTGTCGATACAGTAGTGACCCAGGTGGTACAGCGGGCAGAGCAATCTGGTCTTTTCAACCCGGGGCAGTTTGCCAGGGATGTTGAGCAGGAGGAGCATCGGCGGGCTGAGCTTACCAAGAACATGATACAGGAGCAGACAGCGCGTCAGAAGATCGATGAGTTGCAGGGGCAGAAAGGGTTGAGGTAGGGGTTAAGTACATCTTATGCGTCTTTCTTATGTCGTTCAAGCTCGCGTATTTTTTTGTCGGCCAATGTGGCGACTGAGCGGAAGCCGGCTTTTCGCAGGAACTCGGCGAGATTGGAGATGGTATTGATCAGCTGTTGGAGTTCGCCGGGGGTATGGAAGGCATATAGGTTTTTTGTTTTGTAGTCATGGAGTTCTTCGGTCCATGATGCTTTTGATCTACCGGTGAGTGCGTGCAGGAAAATGGCGATGGCTTCGGATCTGGCGGGTTTGCCGAGGTCGATGGGTTCGAGTTTGGCGGTCTGGGAAAGCAGGTCGAAAAGGATCAGTGTTTGTTTTTTTGAGAGAATATCTTTTTCCTTGCCTTTGTGGGCTGCCTGAATGGCCGGCTGGAAATTTATTTCGGTGTGGTTGTAGGAGTAGTGGGAATGGAAAGTTTGATGGTAGTGGTGATCCTCTTTGTGGAATTGGATGAGCATGGGAGTCGGAGGGGGGATTGACGGAATTTCCGGGACGGCAAAGATGCGGTCATTCAGCTGTGTCATGGCTGTGCGGAAAGCGCTGGTGAAATCGTGGTCTGCCTGTTCGAGGAAGGTTTGTAAGATCAGGGCGTGATCATTGATGAGTGTGTGGTTGAAGGTTTCGATCTCCACCATGAGATAGTGCCGTCCGAATGTACAGATGCAATAGAAAAAGGACATTACCCGGGAAATAAAATATTTAACGATGTGGCTGGAACGGTAGTGCAGGATATAGGCTTGCGGCAGCGGCATACTTCTAAAGACGCGGTCGGGGTCTCTTTTATATAGCTGGTATAGCCTGTAATGGCCCAGAAGGCGGGTGGCAATACGATTGTTGTACCATCCGGTCCATTCAAGGAAATAACAGGCAAAACGGCCTGTACACCTGTAGAGACGGTCATGGAATGTATAGTCGCCGTCGGGATCTTCATGAAGGAGGGTAAGATCTACCATAAAGGATAAAGTTTTTTTCAATTTAGAGAGATCCTGCGGATGGGCGAGTTGACAAATATCAATTTGCAAGGATCTATTTTTTGGTATATTATTTTTTAACATATACAACCAAGTTATGATCAGAATAGATGTCGATGCAGGAAGATGATGGGTTCAGGTATGATCTCAACGCGTTACACCCGGGTACATGGGAGGGGGTATTGAGGGTAGTGAGATATTCGATACACTTGTTACGAATATCATGGAAGGCAGATGAGGTTATTCGTATTAATTTTTAATGCGGCTTAGGGTTTCTTTTGTGATCCCCAGATAGGTGGCGAGGTATTTGTCAGGTACCTTTTCGACGATGTTTGGCTGGGTTTGTTTGGTGTAGAGATATTTTTCCGCTGCTGATAGACGTTGTAATGCTGATATACGGCGTTCATTGAGGACATGATATCTGATGAGTATCTCTATTCCATGGCGGCTGAAATCCATATTTTCAAATGCGTAAAACAATTGTTGGTGACTGATGCCATAGAGCAGGCTGGGTTCCAGGGCATGAATGGGCTCCAGGGTTGGGGTGCGGGAGAAAAAGCTATCCACCGAGGTGATGACATTGCCTTCGTCCATGAACCATTTAGTCGTCTCTTTCCCGTTCTCATCCGTATAAAAGGAACGCAGGATGCCTGTTTTCACGAAGTAAATATAGTTGCATACCTGTCCTTTTTTTAATAGAAATTGGTTTTTACGGAGTTCAACGGCGACAAGTATGGATCTCAGATAGTTAACCAGTTCTTCGCCCATAGGGCGGATGGCCGAGAGCATCAAAAAGAGTTCTTCCATGGGACTAAAGAATAAAGGTTTAACGTCAATGGATAGGTAAAGATACTATGTAATCTTGTTCAATTTACAAAAGAATATTTGGGAAGGGTTAAACTAGTTTAATTTAAGATTAGTTTTTGGCCTTAACCGGGTATTTCATTTTTTCTATCTTGTCGGGAATAATAGGTTTGTGTTTAAGTTAAACATCTTCGTATGACTATAGAAAAAGTGAGTGAACTGCTACGGGATGGTGAAGGTATTGATATCGAATTTAAGAGCGCCGGGTTTGAATTGAATATGGATGTCTTCGATTCCATTTGTAGTTTTCTTAATAGAAAAGGAGGGCATTTACTATTAGGGGTCAATGACAAGGGAAACGTAGATGGTGTTCTCGAATCTTGTATACCCGGAATGATCAATAATCTGGTAACCAGTGCCAACAACCCCGGTAAACTCTTTCCCACCGTGTATCTTTCTCCGGAAGTTCTGGACTATGAGGGTAAGAAAATTGTTTATTGCTATGTTCCCGAGAGTCCGCAGGTGCATAATACCAATGGAAAAGTATATGATCGTAATGGGGATGGAGATATCGATATAACCAGGCAACCTTTTCTGATGACCAACCTTTATATGCGGAAGCAGTCGATACGTTCGGAAGACTGGGTATGTACTTATGTAGAGTTGGCAGATCTCAAGATGCAGCTTTTCAAAAGAATTAGGCAACTAATAAGAATAAGACAACCGGAACATCCATGGATCAAAATGAGTCCAATGGACATTGTCCGATCGGCAGGGCTATATAAAATGGATCCGGGCACGGGTAAAAGCGGGATGACACTTGCTGCTGTGTTGTTATTTGGTAAGGATGAGACGATCATGAATGTATTGTCACATCATAAGACGGATGCGTTAAAAAGAGTGGAGAACCTGGACCGTTATGATGACCGGGACGATATTCGTACGAATCTGATCGACAGTTTTGACAGGCTGATGGCTTTTATTGCCAAGCATTTGCCGGATAAGTTTTACCTGGAAGGGGTGATAAGTATCAGTTTGAGGGACCGGCTTTTTAGGGAAATTATCAGCAATCTGCTTATCCACCGGGAGTATTCCAACCGGTTTCCTGCTAAATTAATCATCGAGGGGAACAGGGTTTATACAGAGAATTGGACACTGCCGCATGGGTGGGGGGAGATCGACCCTTTGAATTTTGCGCCTTTTCCAAAAAATCCTGTAATTGCCAAGTTTTTTAAAATTATTGGACGGGCGGATGAACTTGGCTCGGGAGTGAGGAATGTTTTTCGATATGCACCTGAGTATACGAGAGGGGCCAGGCCGGAATTGATTGAAGGAGATGTGTTTAAGACGATCATACCTCTTCGATCCGCTGGAATCGTTGAGGAGAAGGGGCCCTCGAACTGGCTTGAGGTTCGGGATAAAGTTCGGAGTAAGTTCGGGATAGAGTTCGGGATAAATCCAGAGGATAGCTCGGAGAAGATATTGGAACTAATTCTTGAAAATGGGAAAATTACTGCTATGGAGATGGCGGAAAAGATTAATATATCTTCCAGGATGGTTGAGAAGCAATTAGCAAAGCTGAAGAATATAGGAATATTGGAAAGAGTGGGCTCCAGGAAAGCGGGAAACTGGAGGGTTAGGTTGGGTGAATAGTGAATGGAAGTAAAGCAAAAATAATGGCTGAAAAAGTTCTATATTGAAGATGAAATACCCTGTTTGACATGAAATTTACCCTTCTGCCTGTAGTCTATATCCTATCCTTTACTCTTTCCGCCAAAGGACAGCTTGCAATTATCAGGGACCCCGACGGTTTTACGAATGTTCGCGCAGGTAAAAGCACTACCACAAAAATTATTGGCAAATTCCTGGATGGGGATGTTTTTTCCTATAGCTACGAGAAAAACGATGAATGGGCGAGCGTCTACTATAATCCCAATGAATCCAATGATTCGGGGCAGCTACAAGGATTTATCCATAAGGATCGCCTCCTACCGATGGAACAGCTAAAGCATATACCCGAAACCCGTAATTGCAGAACATTACGGGATGGTAAGCTTATGATACACAATGACTCAGTAACCCTTCAACTTACTACCGCCCCATTTCAAGCCAGACAACATGTACTTCGCAAAGACAAGGATGGCTATGTGTCAACAATAGACGGCAGAAAGCCCGTTGGGTCCGATGGAAGTATGCCTCGCCAAAAACTGACGGCATTCCGGATGACGATCGGCGGCAATACTGTTGACATTCCCGCAGCTGCCTGGAATGACATATATGAGCCGACACTCGAAACCTGCAATGTATTTTTTGACACGAGAACAGGCTTTATGTATATTTTTATTCCTTCCAGCAGTGATGGGGGCGGAGCCTACACGATCGCCTGGATATTTGCAAAAGGGAGGTATGTAAAGCGGTATGTTGATGGCTTTTGACTGGATATTAGCGTGCGAAAAGGAATTGAGGTATCCGATAATATTTAATTCATATTTGTTTGTTTACTTTGTAGGCCAACTAATCGCTTACAATGGAGAAAGACATTCAAAACCGGGTGAGGTCATGGCTGAGGGATGACGAGGGCGCATTTAAAGAGATATTTACCTATTACTATCCCCTGTTATATCGTTATAACCTTCGTTATCTGAGAAATGAGACGCTTTCGGAGGACCTGACTATGGAGGTCCTGACAAAGATCTGGGAGAAAAAGGCCGCTATTGTTGACCCCGGGACGTTTGAGAATTATCTTTTTACGGCGGCCAGGAACAGACTGATCAATCACTGGCAGCGGAGGATCGACGGACTGTTGTCCCTGGATGTGATCCGGCCGGAGGAAGGTGGCGCGCCAGGCGTAGAACCGGTGTTCATACAAGACGTGCTGTTGTCCAAAGAACTGGAGTCCGTGTATAGAAAAAGCCTTTCCGACCTGCCCGAAAAGCGGCGTATCATCTTTCAAATGCATCGCAATGAACAGCTGAGCTATAAGGAAATTGCCGGCCAACTGAATATTTCCCCCAAAACGGTGGAGAACCAGATATCGGCAGCCCTGAAACAGCTGCGGGTGGCTATGCTTCAATATCTTACGAGTATTATCCTCTAACTTTCTTTGTTAAGAAATTGTTACCTCTTAGGGTAGGGCGAACAATTTGTGTATACAATTATAGAAACCTCCATGCATGGAATCGAAAGAGATCGATAAGGAAATCATCCTCGCCTGGCTACAGGGAAATTATTCTATCGCACAGCTGCGAATACTGCAGGAATATTTACACGACCCTGCTTACCGGAAGAGTCTGGAGAAGTTTCTCCGGGAAGAGTGGGGGGAAGTGAAGGAGCTTCCCATGCCGCCCCTGCCTGATCTGGAAGTACAATATGAGAAGTTCAGGGGGCAGTTGCAGGGGAGGGGAGAAGAAGCCGAGGTGGTACAGCGGAGGCCGGTGAGACGGCTGATGCGGTCTGTTGCTGCGGCTGCTGTTGTCTTTGTGCTGCTGGGCGGGCTTTGGTGGCTGTACAGGTCAATGCCGGCGGGGAAAAGGTTGGTTGCCATATCTCAGGTCGTGGTGTCCACCGCACCCGGGGAAAAGAAAACGATCCAACTTTTGGATAGCACAGTGGTCTATCTTGGTGCCGCCAGCACGCTGAAATATGACGCGGGGTACAACGGCGATAACAGGCGTGTTATCCTGGAAGGAGAGGGTTATTTCGTTGTGAAACACGAAAATCCTTATCCCTTTACGGTGGTGACAGGGGATCTGGCGACGGTGGATATCGGGACGGAATTCAATATACGCCACTATGCCGGCGAGGGGGCTATAGAAGTGGCGGTGGCGAGCGGCCGTGTGGAGGTGCATGCTGTGCAAGACGGCAAGGAGAGCAGGCTGGCGGCTTTGAAGCAGGGGCAGCAGTTGGAGTATGATCCTGTAACGAAGAAGTCTGTTAGCGTCGACCTGCCCGATACCTCGGTGATAGGTTCCTGGAGAAAGGGAGTACTTATTTTCCGGAAACGTCCCTTGAAAGAAGTGACCGATGAACTGGAAAGATACTATGGGGTTAGCATCCGGTATGAACATGCGGAGCAGGCCAATATTCTACTCACAACCTTATTGGATAACCGGAGTCTGGAGGAGGCGCTGGACATCGTGATGGCGACGGCAGGAGTAAAATATGCCCGGGAAGGGAACAGGATTGTGGTGCGATAAAATAATAAAGAATATGAAAAAAAAGGCATTCCTCCTGCTGGCCTTGTTATGCGGGATCATTTGTCTGCATGCGCAGGACACCGCCCGAAGGGCGGATGTGCATTTCAGACATATTTCTTTACAGCAGGCTTTTACCGAACTGGAAAAACAGTTCGGATTCAATTTCTCTTACAATGAGAACAATATCCGGCTGTATAGTAAAGAAGTTAATTTCTCACTAAAAGGCGCCACCATCCGGCAGGTGCTTGACAGGATCTTTACGGGGAGCCCGCTGACATGGTCCCTCAAGGGCAGTCTGGTCGTACTTTTCGCGGACCCGGCGTATAAGAAGCCTGTTTCCGGGCATACGTCGGCGGAGGTGCTCACCGGCAGTCTTACGGATGCAGAGTCAGGCGAGCCTGTAAGCGGGGCCACGGTGACGGCAGGTGAGCGTACTGTCATGACGGGGGAGGATGGCCGGTACAGACTGGCGGTGCCTGCCGGAAGTTATACGGTCAGTGTTACTCATGTTACCTATGGCACACGAGAGGTCCGGGAGCTGGAGGTATCCGCCTCTTCACCGACGGTGCTGAACCTTTCGCTGCAAAAGAATGGGTCGGCGCTGAACGAAGTGGTGGTGGTGGGTTATGGAAAACAATCCCGAAAATATTTGAGCAGCAGTATCAGCACGGTGCAAAATGAAGATTTTAACAAAGGCAATTTCAACAACCCGGCCCAGTTGCTACAGGGGAAGGTGGCAGGTCTGATCATCGCCCGTAGCGGTGATCCCAACGGTACGCCTACGATAACGCTGCGTGGCCCGTCTACGCTGCGTACCGGAGAGGCACAGGAGCCCTTTTATGTCATCGACGGGGTAGCCGGCGCCGATGTGCGATTGGTATCTCCGGATGATATCGCCACCATCGAGGTGTTGAAAGATGCGTCCGCCACGGCCATTTATGGCACCCGTGCTTCCAATGGCGTGATCATTATCACGACCAAAAAAGGGAAGTTAGCGCAGACGCTGATCAGCTATGACGGCTATGTATCGGCGGAGCAGATAGCGCGGAAAATAAAAATGATGGATGCTGTTCAGTTGAAGGACTACCTGAAGAAGAACAACCTGGCCCTCGATCCTTCTGATGACCAGGGCGCCAATACGGATTGGCAGAAAGAGGTTGCTCAGACGGCGGTTTCACAAAATCACCACTTTTCCCTCAGTGGCGGCACCGGCGGTATGACCTATAATGCGGCCGTCAATTATCTGAACAGCAAGGGCATCCTAAAAAACACGGGGATGAACCGGCTGATCGGTCGTATCAATGTCGACCAGCGGGCTCTCAACAATCATTTGAGGTTAGGTTTTTCGGTCGGCTCATCCGCGACGAATTCGGACCTGCTGCCCGACCAGAACATTATCCTTTACAATATGCTGCGATACCTGCCCACCGTGCCTGTAAAAAAGGCAGATGGCACGTACACCGAAAACCTGCAGCGGGTGCAGTATTATAATCCCGTAGCCCTGCAGAACAACGCCTGGCAGCAACTGAAGAACAGGATCACCACGCTGAATGGAACGGTCCAGGTGATATTGCCATTTGGCTTCAAATACGATCTCAGTCTTACTTCACAGACCGAGCAGGACAATGGCGGGATCTATTATACCAGCAAGTATACGCTGAAGACCGGGGTCAATGGGCAAGCTTACCGATCATCCTACCAGAGCTCGCGCAAGATGATAGAAACCTTTCTGACCTTTGACAAGAGCATGGGTGACCATACGATCAATGCACTGGCGGGATATAGCTGGCAAGAAGATGTTACGGGGGATGGCTTTCAAGCCAGCAACCAGAACTTTCCGACAGATGACCTCGGCTATACTAACATTGGGCTGGGGAGCCCTATCGGCAATTACCGGACGGACTGGGGTACGGACAATTATCAAAAACTGCGGCTCATTTCTTTTTATGGCCGGGCTAAATACGATTTCAAACGCCGTTATCTCCTGCAGTTGTCTCTTCGCAGGGATGCCTCCTCTGCTTTTGGGGTAAACAATCGCTGGGCGACCTTTCCTTCTGCTTCCTTCGCCTGGCGGGTCATCGACGAGTCTTTTCTGCAACACCAGGCGCTGTTTAACGACTTGAAGTGGCGGATAAGCTATGGTGTCACGGGGAACTCGCTTGGATTTGACCCCCTGATCTCGAAGGTACAGTATGGTTCGGCGGGCACTTTTTATTATAACGGTTCCTTTGTAAACGGTATCGGGCCTACCCAGAATTCCAACCCCAACCTGAAATGGGAAAAAACAGCCATGTTTAATACGGGGATCGACTTTTCAATGTTTAAAGGCCGGTTCACCGGCAGTGTGGAATACTACTACAAACATACCAGTGATCTTATCTGGTATTACCCGGTGTCTACCATCCAATACTTTGTCAATACGTTTACGGCCAATGTGGGATCGATCTCTAACAAGGGGATTGAGGTGACGCTGGAGGCTACCCCTGTGAAGTCGGCGAACTTTAAGTGGGTGAGCTCGTTTAACCTTTCGCATAATAAGAACCGGCTGGTATCCTTGTCCAACAACGTGTTTAAATTAGATTCCATATTTGAGGTATCTCCCGGGGGGCAGGGGCAGACTGGCTCTTATGTACAAATACTGAAATCGGGCTATCCGGTGGGGCAATTCTTTACGTTTAAATATGCCGGAAAGGATGATCAGGGCGTGACCCAATTCTATGACAAGAGCGGCAAGATCACCAGTGCGCCAAAGAACTTTGTCGACTACTATTATGCCGGGAATGCGCAGCCCAAGCTACAGATCGGCTGGGGAAATACATTTAGCTACAAACGCTGGGACCTGAATGTTTTTGTAAGGAGCTCGCTGGGGGCCAGGATCATGAATGCGACCTTAGCCGACCTGAACAGACCGGACCAGGTGACCAACTATAACCTACCTGTCTTTTCGACGCAGGAGTCGCCAAAGGATATCAGCGCTTATATCTATTCTGACCGGTACGTGGAAAGCGGCGCTTACCTGAGACTGGACAATGTCACTCTTGGATATAACTTCCCTTCCTTTTTTAGGGGTATGCGTTCGATGCGGGTATATGTCTCCGGGAATAACCTGGCAGTGATCACCGGTTACCGCGGTATCGATCCGGAAGTATCGCTGGGTGCACCGCTGAGCGGAGCGACTGCCGGGGTGACCGGCGGGGCCGGACTTGCTCCGGGCGTCGACAACAAAGACTATTATCCCCGTACCCGGGCCTTTTTGCTGGGTCTGAGTGTTAACTTTTAAAAACTAAAATTATGAAAAGGGCTCTTTGCGATATCATGATACTCGCAGGCAGCTTGTTTTTTTTGGATGCCTGCACCAAGACGGACGTACCGGTGGAAAACGCGCTGACCCCACAGAATTTTCCTACAACGGACCAACAATATATTCTTGCTGCCGGCCCTGCTTATACGAACTTCAGGGGCAACTGGTGCACCTCCTACTGGCAGGCGCAAACCCTTAGCACCGACGAGGCTATCCTACCCAGTCGCGCGGGTGGATGGTATGACGGTGGCCGTTATCAGCAGATGCACTATCATTCCTGGACGCCGGACAACCCCATCGTGGGGGATACCTGGAGCTGGGGTTTTGGGACGATCAGCGTCTGCAATCAAATATTGTCCCTTTTTGCGGCCTCGCAGAGCAGTCCTGCCAAGGTGCAGATTGTTGCGGAAATAAAGACGCTGCGGGCCATGATGTTCTTTTTTATGATGGACTTGTATGGGAATATTCCCGTGTCTACCACCTTTGGGGATACGGCAAAGCCCGTCCAAAAAAACCGTCAGCAGGTGTTTGATTTTGTCGAGAGCGAAGTAAAGGCTGCTTTGCCTGCGTTGAGTCATGCGACGGACGCGACCGTATATGGGAGGCCCAATGTTTATACGGCCTATGCCCTTTTGGCCAAGATGTACCTGAACTCGGAGGTCTTTACAGGAAAGGCCCGGTATGACGATGCCGTGACTGTTTGCGACAGCATCATTCAGTCGGGGAAGTATCTGCTGGCCGACGACTATGCCAAGATGTTCTACCCGGATAATGGACCGCAGACAAAGGAGTTTATTTTTGCTATTCCGTATGATCATGCGCTTGCGCTGGGAGAACAATTCAACTGGTATTCCCTGCATCCGGCTCTTGCGGCGAAATATGGTCTTTCCTACCGTCTGAGCAATCCTGTAAGCACCATACCGTCCTATTATGCCCAGTTCGACGACTCCAACGACGTGCGGACGGCGCTGTGGCTGACAGGCAAGCAGTATGATTTTGCGGGCAACCCCATTATCATACACACTACCAAAGTGGGGCTGGATAATACCTATACGGGAGCCGACGGCAGCACGCCGATGGACTACCAATTGAATTTCACCCCGGACGTTACTTTGCGGGATGTAGCCAAGTTCGAGGTCGGCGGTGATGAGCTGGGTAAGGCGAAAGGTATCCGGAATATCAAGTATTATCCCGACCAAACGGCTACCGACCGCAATCAAAGCAATGACGTGCCTGTGTTTCGTTATGCTGACATCCTGTTGATGAAGGCGGAGTCTTTGTTAAGAGGGGCTGCTCCTACCTATGGCGAATCGGCGTTGTCGCTGGTGAATGAGCTGAGGAGTAAAAGAAAGGCGACTACGCTGACCTCGGTGGATCTGCCGGCGATGTTGAAGGAAAGGGCGCTAGAGCTGAACTGGGAGAACTGGAGGAGGAATGATCTTATCCGGTACGGAAAGTTCGAAGACAGCTGGGGATATAAGACCGATGCAAACACCTATAAACGCATATTTCCCATACCATCCGGGGAAAGGATATTGAATCCCGCGCTGGAGCAGAATCAGGGATACTGATCTTTATCTGTAGGGGCGGCGCGGATTTTTTTTTATTTTCAATAGTACAGGCTGTCCATTTTTTACTCATATGGTGCGATGGTCCGACGGCAGCCCTCAAACTGCCTTAAAGAACGGGTCATCGGAGTATTACCGTATGCGACAGAAGTCTCTTTACACCTGGCCGTGGTGGCTGGTAAGCACCCTTTTATTCTTTTTTTCAGCGGTTGTCATTCCCGCCCGCGGACAGGACAAATATTTTAGTGTTAGTGGTACGGGTTATTATGACGATCATGCCATTATCAGTATCAATGCGGACGGCAGCAATCCTCAAATGTTGTATGACGTCACTGCGCAACTGAGCAATATCCCTCCTTCGGGCGCCATGATCCCCTACCAAGGGCTGCTGTATGGCACCTTCGGGGGTGGGTTTTCCAGCTACACCGATGGATTTCTGTATTCCTTCGACCCGGTGGCGGCTAACTTTTCGATATTGTATGCGCTCAATGGAGGGAACGACGGGACTTTGAGTGCCGGCGGCGGGCAGCTTATCGCGTATCCCAATGGCAAGTTATATGGTGCAGCCGGCGGCGGAGGAGCCACCGGCTGGGGGACCATCTATTCATGGGATCCTGTAACGACCAGCTTTTCGATATGCGCCGATCTGCCTGGAACGGGTGGGGGCTGTTGTGAAACCGTCACTCCACTGACCTTTTACAACTATAAGCTATATGGGGACAATGCTTACGGCGGGGCTTTTGGCAATGGATACCTCTATTGCTTTGATCCGCGTACGAACACGGTCAAAGTTTTGTATGATTTCCCCAGCCGAACTCAGCTGAACTCGCCTATGATCGTCTACAATAATAAGCTGTATGGTATCCAACAGAACGCGGGGCCCTATAATGCGGGGCTTATTTTCTCGTATGATGCCGTGGGTGGATTTCAGCCGGTGTACAGTCTCGACAAAGTGCATGGCTCCCGACCATACCAGATCCTGGGTTATCAGGGGAAACTTTATGGCGTCTGTAATTCCGGCGGCGCCAAAAATGCCGGGACGATCTTTTCTTTTGATCTGGCTACCGGCAAGGCTGTCGACCTGTACGACTTTAAAAATTCCATTCGTAATGTGGTGGGAATTGTTATCGACAGTTCTTCGGGTATCATGAGCGGTTTTACCTCCAGTGGAGGTCCTTCGAATAACGGTGTATTCTTTCAATTCAATCTTGCCACCCATCAGCTCACCTCCTTTGATATGGGCTCTGCAGGCCCCGCTGCGCAAGGCATTACCTTTGTGCCTGGCACTGGGGGTACGACCGCCCAGACGGTCAGTTTTAACGCACTCCCTGTCAAGACTTATGGAGATCCGGACTTTTCTGCCGGGGTGACGGTGAGCTCGGGTCTGCCGATCACCTATACCAGCAGCAATTTGAATGTCGCCTGGACGAATGGTGATCAGATCCATATCGTGGGCGCCGGAACTACTACCATTACGGCTAGTCAGGCAGGTAATGCCGTGTATGCGTCCCAATCCGTCAGCCAAACGCTGACCGTCAGCCAGGCCGGCCTCCTTATTGGAGTCAGGGATACCGTCCTGCATCAGGGAGACGCTGTTCCGTCGTTTGTGCTGACGTATGCCGGCTTTGTCAATGGAGACACGGCGAGCTCACTGCTTACGCCGCCGGTGGCTGTGACTACGGCGAATGGCAGCTCTCCTCTGGGCCCATATCCTATCACCGTGAGCGGGGCAACGTCGGGCAATTACAACATCACCTACCAGCCCGGGGTATTGACGGTGATCGGCCCGGCGCAGCATATCCAGTTCACCGACACGCTGAAAACTTATGGGGATGTGGATTTTGCTACGGCCACGGTGAATACCGGTCTGCCATTGACCTATGCCAGCAGCAATTCAGCGGTGGCCACCATTACGTCCGACAACAAGATCCATATCACCGGAGCCGGACGGGACACCCTCACTATCAGCCAGGCCGGCAACTCCGAGTATGGTTACACCAGTATTTCCAAAGTGCTGACTGTCCTGCCGGCTACGCTGACCATTGCCGTCAACAATACCACCGGAATCTATCGTCAAAGTATACCTGCTTTTAGCGCGACCTATACCGGTCTGACGGGCGGCGATACCCCCGAGAGCCTGCAGACCATATTCAGCAGCACCGGGACGGAAGCCGGTGCGCAGCCTGGCGCCTATCTTATTTATGCCGTGGCGATACGGCATCAGGATTCCATCAATTACAACATCATTGCCAATCAGCCCGGCACCTTGCTGATCTATCCGGCGGCGGGCAATAAGAATAACCTGGATGCCTGGTTTAGCGGTCCGGGCAGTCTCCAGGTGGCCGTCTTCGCCACCCAACAGACATCGCCTGGTCAGCAAGTGGGCCTCAAGGTATTTGATGTGACGGGGCGGCCCTGTCTGAACACACAGCTCAGCCTGACCTGGGGTTTTAACACTTTTAGTATCCCTATATCCAACATGCCTGCTGGTGTCTATATCGTGCAGATATCCGGGAAAGGGATACAACTAAGTAAAACGATCACCAAACTTTTATAACCAACGAAACGTGAACAAGCGTATTTTCTTTTCATGGGGTCTGTTGGCCTGTCTGCTTGTGGCGGCCCGCGTAGCGTCTGCGCAGGGTACGGTCAATATGGCGACGTCGGCAGTCCCATTCTTACGGATCAATCCCGATGCGCGGGGCGGAGGAATGGGGGAGCTGGGTATTGCTACTACGCCGGACGCCTCTTCCGGGTTATACAATACAGCCAAGCTGCCATTTACCCCTGCCCGTTCAGGCGTGTCCATCAACTATGCGCCCTGGCTGCGCGACATCGTACAAGGAATGTACCTATTGCAGGCCTCGGGGTATCATCGGCTGGATACGCTGCAGGCGATAGCTGCCGGCGTCCGCTATTTCAATCTGGGCGATGCCTCGGTGACCGACTTTAGCGGCACCCATCTGCAAACGTCGCAACCCCGGGAATTCGCGCTGGATATAGCCTATTCCCGAAAGTTAGCGGCTTCTTTTTCGCTGGCCCTTGGTCTGAGGTATATCAATTCGCGTCTGGTCAGCGGGAGCGTCGGAGGATCGACCTATCAGTCGGGACAGGCTTTTGCCGCCGACGTCTCTCTCTTTTGGGATCGGGTGGATAGGGACGGCCGGGGTTTCTCCGTGGGGTTGTCCGCTACCAACCTGGGTACGAAGATCGGTTATACCGACGGCGCCGGCAGCAAAGATTACCTTCCGGCCAACCTGGGTATCGGGCTTGCCTATACGTTTGTCTTCAATGATCAGAACAAGCTGCAGCTGGGTCTGGATGTGAACAAGCTGCTGGTGCCCGGCAGTCCCAGGGATTCCGCCGCGCTGCAAACGTATCATTCCTATTCGATCCCCGGCAGCTGGGTAAGGTCCTTTGATAATGCCGGCTATGGTTTGTCGGGAGGAGGCGAGTATAATTATGACAACCTGCTGTTCCTGCGGGCCGGCTACCACTGGGAAGATAAGACACGGGGAAACCAGAACTATCTCACCGCCGGAGTGGGGCTCCGGTATGGCCTTTTCGAGCTGAACTTCTCCTATATAGCTCCTTCTTCGGGCGGCACAGGCAGGATCCCCCTGTCCAATACCTATAAATTCGGGCTTTCCATCAATAAATGATCTTATGGATTACAAAAATATTCGCTCCATAGTTTTTATTCCGTTGGCCGTGCTGATCCTGGTGGTTGGAGTACCGGCATTGGCCGGCGCCCAGGAGACCAGCGGCGCATTACGGGGGGTAGTTACCGATGTCCGGCAGACCCAGTTGCCGGGCGCTACGGTGACGGCCATCCATCTGCCTACCAATACGCGGTATGTAACGGCTACCTTGAGTGACGGCAGCTATTCGATCTTCAACATGCGTGTAGGTGGTCCCTACCGGATAAAGGTTTCCTTCATCGGAATGGAGGACCGGGTAAAGGAGGATGTGGAGATATTTCTCGGGGATCCTCAAACGCTAAACTTTGTACTTCTTGACAAAAGCAAACTGTTGCAAGAGGCGCAGGTGACCGGGTCGAGGATAACCCTTAATGCCAACCGGTATGGCGCCGGGGTCAACATCACCCGGGAGCAGCTGACGTATACTCCCAGCATCGGCCGCAGCCTGCAGGATTTCACGCGGCTGACGCCCCAGGGGAGTAAGGACAATACCTTTCTGGGCAGCAGCTTCCGGTACAACAATATCACCGTGGACGGGGCGAACAATAACGATGCCATCGGATTCAGTCCATCCCTGGGGGGGCAAACAGGTACTTCGGGTCAACCCGGCAGCAGTACCCGTACCAGTCCTTTTTCACTCGATGCTATCCAGGAGATGCAGGTCTATCTTGCCCCATATGATGTCAAGATCGGCAATTTCACCGGCGCCAGCATCAATGCGGTGACGCGCAGCGGCAGTAACGAACTGCAGGGGTCGGTGTATGCTTTTGGTCGCAATGCTATGGTAACCGGGCCGGACAATGCCGGCGAAGGGCAGCGTCTTCCGTCCTCCTTTTACGAATATCAGACGGGCTTCCGACTGGGTTTTCCCCTTATCAAGGACAAGCTGTTCTTTTTTACCAACGAGGAGATCGATCGCCGGCAGGACCCGGTGCTGCTGGGTGCGGGTACGCCCCAGGAGTCGGGGGTTATCACGCTGGCGGATGCCAAACAGATATCCGACACCATGATCAGCCGCTATGGTTTCGATCCCGGCAGCTATGGCGTTGTGAAGATCTATTCCAACTCCAACAAATACTTCAATCGTCTGGATTGGAATATCGACAAGAATAATCAGCTGACCGTCCGGAACAATACGATCTTTTCCTCTGCCATCAACCTGGAGAGGGATCAGGGTGATTTCCGGTTCAGTTCGATCGCTTACAAGCAGGTGAATAATCTGACCTCGACTGTTATTGAACTGAAGAGCAGGATCAGCAACACGATGACCAACAACCTGATCCTGGGTTATTCCTACGATCATGATTACCGGGAGCCTTCTTCGAACCCGTCCTTTCCGCAAGTGCAGATCGTGGGCGAAACGCCGGGCACGACGATCTTTTTTGGCACGGACAGGGAGGGTGCTGTCTTCAACCAGAAACAGGTATCTATGGAGCTTACGGATAATTTTGTATGGCGGATAAAAAATCATGTGCTCACTTTCGGCACCCACAACGAGCGATACCAGATAGACTATGGTTTTGTCAATTCGTTCAACGGCAGGGTGGATTACCTTAGCATCAATGATTTCCTGCAAAACAACCCGTACCGGGTGAGAGGTTCGTACAACTATATCAACAACGACCGGGATTACCTCTACAACCATCCGTCTTCAGTATTTGCCATCAATTTTCCGAGCGTCTATGTACAGGATGAGATCCGTATCAACAACTGGCTCTATGTGACTCCGGGTCTGCGGGTAGATTTCAGCTTTTTGGATCACCCACCGGTGCTGGGAGAGAAGACCATCAATGCGCCTACGGACCCTTTTCTAGGCAATACGTACTATTACCAGCCGCTGAACACGCTGACCAATCATTTTCTCAATAAGGCCCAGGCTTCGCCCCGGCTGGGTTTCCGTGCGGCATTGCGGGCGGATCAGCGTCTCGTGCTAAGAGGCGGGGTAGGGATGTTCACCGGTCGTATCCCGCTGGCCTGGCTGGGTTATATCTATTACAACACCGGAACCACGTTTGGGTCGTTTGACAAAAGCAACCAGAACGGCAATGTTTTTGTACCCGGTACCGATCCGCTGCGGGTAACGGCCGGCTCCCGGAATGGCATAGCTGATTATCTGATCCAAAACAAAGTGGATGTGCATGATAGCAAGTCATGGGCTTATCCCACCCAGGTAGACGACATGGCCGATGGGTTTAGACTGCCAAAAGTTGCGCGTGTCAGCCTGGCTCTGGACTTCAAGACAAACGATGGCTACTACGGCACTGTCGAAGGCATCTATACCAACACGCTGGTGGACGTGAAATTCCAGAACGTCAATCTCAGCGACAATCCCAGCTATTACGCTTACGACATGCAGACGCGTAAGCAGCCGATATTCACCTCGAAGGTACCCGGACCTTTTTCCAACGCTTATCAACTCAGCAATACCGACCAGGGTTACCGGTACTCCCTGACCGCGAAATTGGGACGACGTCTGACCTGGGCGCAGGATGGATTGGATGTATCGGTAGCGTATACCTATGGGCAGTCCAAAGACATCAGCAATGGGGTGCGTAACTCTCTGGAGTCGAACTGGCAGCTGAACCAGGCGCTGAACCCGAACAATCCCGGTCTGGCCAATTCGAATTTTGAGATCAAACATCGGATACTGGGATTGGCCAATTACCGGAAAGTGTGGGATAAGAACTGGACAAGCTATCTTTCGCTGATGGTGAGCGCCCAGTCCGGCAGCCCGTATACCTATGGATTTGTAAATTTCAGCATACAGGGGACCTCTCTGCAAACCAGCCTGGTCTATATTCCCAAAAGAGGGGAGACGTATAACTTCTTCCGGGATCTTACTAATGTCAATGAGAAAGTCGTCACCGCATTCGAGCAGGCCGCGGCCTTCGACCAGTATATCGACGGGAACCCTTATCTCAGCAGCCGTCGCGGGCAATTTACAGAACGCAATGCAGCGTTCACTCCCTGGAATGTCCAGGCTGATCTGCGGTGGCAGCAGGACTATGCCTTTATGCTGGGACAGAAGAAAAAGGTGATCACCTTTACTGTAGACTGTGTCAATCTTACCAATCTGCTCAACAAGGATTGGGGGCATGTCTATTTTGTTCCCAATACGTTCAACAGCACGGCGAGTGTGGGTCTGTATCAGACCAATCCGCCGCATGACGGCGCGGGTGGTTACCCCACCTATCAGTGGAGCAATCCGGGTAAACCCTATTCCACAGATTTTTTTGCATCGAGATATCAATTTCAATTCGGCATCAGATATACCTTTTAATAAATAACGATATGCGTGAACCATCGATCAAGGAGCTTCTGAAACTATACGAAGAAGGCAAGGCGAACGAAGAACAGCGTCGGCGGGTGGAGGAGTACCTGGCCTGGCATCAGGGGCAAAGCCCGGAATTTATGAAGGAACTGGGGGATGAAACAGGTCCGCTGGAAGAGATCCTGTCTAAGATCCGGGTGGCGCGTGAGCCGGCCGGGGGAGAGGCGCCTGTCTACGAGATGGAAGGGCGCAGACGAAGAACCTACGCCTGGATAGCCGCCGCAAGTGTTGTAGTGGTCATCGCCGGGATCTTTTTATTGTCCAGGAATACGCATCAATCTGTACCTGTGCAGGTAGCTGCGATATACAAGACCGTACAAGCGAAGCCTGGCGAAAGAGTTCATCTTCTGCTTTCTGATAGTTCGGAAGTATGGCTGAATGCCGGCGCCAGGATCCGTTATCCGCAGCCTTTTGGCGACAGCATGCGGCGGGTGGAGCTGCTTGACGGGGAAGCATATTTCCAGATCCATTCTGATGCCAGGCGGGGCTTTGAGGTGGGTACTGACCGGATGGTGGCGAAGGTCCTTGGGACGTCCTTTAATGTCAAAGCCTATCGCCAGTCACAGCAAATGAGTGTTGCTGTGAGTTCCGGGAAGGTGGCGGTATCGGCTGGAAGAGAAGGAGGGATGATCCTTACGGCGGGCCAACTGGTGCGGTATAATACTGTGACGGAGCGTCTCAGCCGGGGGGGTATAGCTGTCGAGAAGATCCAGGGCTGGAAGAATGGACGGTTCGATTTTGTGGACGAGAGCCTGGGAGATATCGCCATCGAGCTGGAGCACTATTACAATGCCAAAATAGATTTCAAATATCCCGGTCTGCGAAAATACGCGGTATCGGCGTCTTTTTCCCATCAGACGTCTTTGAAGGATATTCTAACGACGCTGTGCCTGCTTAACCAGAATCATGTCACTCAAACGGATGCCCAACATTATGTCATACACTAGAATACCAGGTCTTGTCCTGGCCCGGATCGCGGTGGTTTTTGCTATCGTATTTTTATGGAACCGGCCTGTATCGGCGCAACAAGTCAGCGGGGACAAGGTCACGCTGCAAGCCAGGAATACGACCCTGGACCAGGTGCTGAAGCAAATCAACAGTCAGGTGCAAACGCAGATCGTCTATCAGGTGGACCGGGTGAGACAGATACATGTCGATGCTTTTAGCGCCAGCAATGAGCCGCTGGGCGCTGTCCTCGACCGGCTGTTGGCCGGGACGCGTCTGCAGGCCCGATACAATGTGCAGCAACGGCTTTACGTGGTTACTGTCAGAGAAGTGACGACCGACCTGGTTGTGAAGGGACGGGTGGTAGATGCCCGGAATGGAGAGCCTTTGACAGACGTAACCGTAAAGGTCAAGGGGACCAATACCGCGGTTGAGAGCGACACCGCGGGGAATTTTACCATCGTCGTCCCCAATGAGGTCAGTTCGCTGGAGATCAGTCATGTGGGTTTTACCACGCATACGTTGGCTCTGAAAGGCAGCATCTTCTATACGGTGCGGCTCACGTCCAGCGCCAGGGTGCTTGGTCAGGCAGTTGTTATGGCCCGGCGGAGGGTTAATACCGAGGCTGCCCTGCTCAATGAAAGAAGGACAGCTGCTATTGTTTCAGACGGGATCTCTGCTGCCAATATCGAAAAGACGGCCAGTCTTACCACTACGCAGGCGCTGGCCAGGGTTACCGGGGTGACCATTACCGACGATAAGTATGTGGCTATTCGCGGTTTGGGGGACCGGGCGGTGATCGCAGAGCTCAATGGCGCCCGGCTGTCTTCCTCGGACCCGGACCGTAGTTCTGTCCCGCTGGACCTCGTCCCGGCGGCCCTGTTGGACAACATCAACGTGTACAAGACCATGACCCCGGACAAGCCGGCCGACGCATCGGCGGGGATCATCGAGCTCAAGACCAAGTCTGTGCCGGATAGCCTGCTGCTCTCTTTCACGGCGTCGACGGGTTTCAATTCCACGATAGGGTGGGAGGGAAAGTTCAATGCCTTTCAGAACTATGATCCTGGCTTTTTTGGCACCAAGGTCAATTCTCGCAACCTCTCGCGGGATTTTTTGAATCTTGGCAAGCAATATTCCGGCGGGGTTGCGCAAATCAATCAAATCATCTCCGATAGCCGGAACAGCCAGTCGCTGACCACACAGGCATTTCAGATCGACCGGATCATGAAGTCATTTGACCCTGTGCTGACCACTACCTATCAGCATGCGTTACCCAACGCGCAGTACGCCATTAATTTTGGTAATTCCTTCAAGGTCTTCAACGGTCATAATCTGGGTGTGGTGGCCGGGCTCAGCTACTACAGCCGGACTGAGGATCAGGCGAATTCCCAGCTGAATCAATACAGCATCTATACGGGATTTGTGACCGGGTCGTCCAATGTATTTGGCGGGCTGCATATTCCCTATTATACAACACCCAACGACGTCCATTTTGGGAAATACCTGGGGTATACGGAGAACAAGGGTACTTATACCCTGAACTATGGGGGTTTGCTCGCGCTTACCTACAGATTCAATGACCGCAACGAGGTCAGCGGGCAATACTTGACCAGTGCAGGCGCACAGATCACCGGGTCGCATCTTCTGGGTTCTTTTCAGAATACGGGGATCGACTATCCTGTATACAACGAAATTTATTCGCTCCGGCAAACCTACCGGACTTTCCGGAACTACAACCTGCAAGGTGAGCACAAAGTATTACCGGCCGGCTGGTCGCCCCATATCAGCTGGAATGCCAGCACCTCTCATTCTACGCAGAACGATCCTGACTTCCGCTTCATCGACATTGCAGATCTGAGTACGACGCGCTATGGGGGCCCGCTGGGCGCCCCTATCGGCTCCGACAAGTATGCGAAAGTGGTGGGTCTTGCTCATGGTATCGGGCCCAATGGGGTAGTGGAGGCAGATCCTAACGGGCGCCGCTACCGCTATCTGACGGAGGACAATTATAATGTGAAGGTCGATATCACTGTGCCTGCTTATATAGGCAGCAGCAAGCTGGACTTCAAGGTCGGGGGCAACTACCTGGACAAGGAACGGACGTATACGGAGAATTTTTTGGGCTTTCCAGGATCCGGGATCAATAACCCCAACGTCAATACCTTGCTGAATGCCGCCAAAAGCGATCTTAATTCATTGATCGGCTATAATAATATAGGGATATTGAACACCAGCGCCGCCGATGTCAATGGCAGTCAGCGGCAACCAGGATTTATCTACCAGTTCCTGAAGTCTCCCAACAACTACAAAGGCTATTACCGAACGAAGGCATTCTATGCGATGGTTGACGCCAGGATTACTTCCCAGTGGCGGCTGGTGGGCGGTGTCCGATTTGAATCGACGGATATTCAGGCGACGGTGGACACTTTCAATGTATATCACGACCCGGGGCTTCCGCAGGGTAATACGACTTCCAATGTCATCATAGACAGTGCAACCGTCTTTTCCCCGGTGACGGGGCTGCATGTAGGCTTTAAGCCTTATTATTCCGGCTCTCTTATCTATTCACCCGTGAGTACTATGAACTTCCGGCTGGCCTATAGCACTACACTAGCGCGGCCTGAGCTGCGGGAGATCACCAATGTTTACGAATTTGATCCCTTCCAGTTCGCTGTGGTCGTGGGCAATCCGGCGTTGAAGAACCAGCTGACCCGCAGCGCCGACTTCCGATGGGAGTGGTTTCGGGCGAGGGGGGAAGTGTTGTCGGCATCATTCTTCTGGAAGGAGATCACCAATCAGCTGACAAAGATATTTATCTATAACTCGCAAGGTACGCTGGCGACCGCGCCGGAATTCCCCATCACCAAATTTGTGAATGATCAGAATGTGGGACATGTCTATGGCGTTGAGCTGGAGGCCCGGAAGAACCTGGGGACGTTGACGCCCGTGCTGGATCATTTCTTTTTTGGGGCCAACCTTTTGCTGGCCAACAGCAAGGTCACGAAGAATCCCGATCGTCTGAAGGCTTCCCGTCAGATATACCGTCAGGCTTCGTCTTATTCGCCACTGTTCGAGCAACCGCCCTACTCGCTGAACCTGTTGCTGGACTATGACTATCCCAGAACGCATACGAATGTCACCGCCAGCCTCAACGTGGTGGGTGAGCGGTTGGTGCAGGTGCAACTGGACGGGGTCCCGGATATCTACTCCCTTCCTGCGCCCCAGCTGGACCTTGTGTTTAGTCAACGGCTGTTCAAACGGTTTCTCATCAAGGGATTCGCCAAAAATCTGCTGAATCCGGCGTATGAGGAGGCCTATACGATCCCGGGCAACAACGGCAATTTCAACGGTCGTCATTATACACATTCCAAATATTACCGGGGGGTGGAATACCAACTGGGAGTGACTTATTTCCTATTCTAATGCAAATGCCAACTGTATGCGCAAATATGTAATCCTGTGTTGTTCCCTGTGGCTGATGGCTTGCGCCAAGGTCAAAACGGATATGAATCTACCGGTGTTGAATACTTTGAAAACGTCCAATTCCAGCATCCGGCTGATCACCCTAATGGGACCTAACAAAGTGACTGCTGTTGTCGGCGGTCTTAGTTTTAACCTGACCCCTAATAATGCTCCTGGTAATACCGGATCGGGGTGCACGGTTGGTGATGTAACCGCCGCTTTTCGTCCGACCCCTGTGTCGATACCGCAAAAGGTGCTGGACCAGGCAGGAATTGCTCATATCCGGATGAGCATCGGCAAGCCCGTGTTTAATGGTAGCGGTTTCGCCTATACCTTATTCTACAGCGACACGGTGTTGCCGGACAATCCCAACAGTCCGACCGACTATTATATCATGCCCGCCACGAAGACATGGGAGGAGGTGAACTACACTATTACAGCTGTACCGCGCAGTGTTACGCCGCCGACCGTACCGAGCAATATCAGGATCCGGGTGGTGAACATGGCTTCCCAAGCGGATACGTTCCAGCGTACAGGGCCGTTGACCCTGACGTATGGGGACGGCACCACTCCTGTGAGTACACTGACTACTAATATTCCTTCGGGTGTGGCATCGGGTTATGTGGAGATCCCTTATAACACTTATCAGTTCCGTCTTTTTACCCAGACGGGTGTGGAAGTACCCGAATCCATTCCAGGTTCATCAACTGCCACTTTTCATCAATATCAGCCCGGTGGCGTCTATACTCTTTTTGTCAACAGCAATTTTGTTTTTCTCCTTGGCGGCTGTAATGGCATCAATGTAACGGGCAATTGCTACTCCGTTATCCCGGACGTCAACCCACCCGTCAATACCTCTTTTGGCCTGGTACAGTTCGTCAACACCATACCGGGTACGACCTATTCTTTGAACCTGGACAACACCACCATCGGGAGCGCAGTTCCTTTCAGGGGGGTATCCGGTTACCAGACGATGTCGCTGGGTGATTATTCGATGCGGCTGACCGACCGGAGTGGTCAGACGGTCGCCCAGCAAAACATTAAGATCACCCCGAACGATAATTTTACGGTGTGGTCCTATGTGAAGAATGGTCAACCGGCCCTTTCCATTACAGCCAGCGATCTATCGACACCCAACGGTCTGACAGTACGATTTATGAACTTTTCGCTTAATGTACCCTATATAACGTTCACTTATAACGGGCAGGTGCTGCCCGTGAGTAATCCTTCCAACCAAGCAACTTATTATCCGGACATCAACGACACCACTTCGGCGGCGGGCGCTTCGCAGAACCTGGCGATCGGGGTGCCTGCCACGCATCTGCCTTATTCGGGGATAGGCCAGTTTCCGTTGCAGGTGAACAAGTCGGATGCGGGTCCTCCACCATTTGTCCCCGGGATACCCCTGATCTCCGTCCGGCCCCTGCAAGCTGGTGATTTTACCGCTCAGAGCGTATACACAGTGGCGCTGACGGGCTTTGTCGATACCACGCTGGGTGAGAATCCGGCAATCGATACTTTATTAATCGTCAAACATTTCAAATAATGAACCGAAAAGATTTATTCGTGTGGTGTCTGGCCGCCGCCGTCTGTCTGGGTTCCTGCACGAAGTACCCGGAACTGAAGCCTCAACCCCAGGCGTCTTATCTGCGGGTGTTCAATAGTCTCAATTACACCCGGGGTACCGGCGGTTTACCACCCAATGAAATGACGCTGCTGATCGATCCTGTGATGGACAAGAATGATCTGCCGGCGGATGCGGCGGTGGTGGGGGACTATATCACCGTGCGAGATCTCTTTAGCAGCAGTTATCCTACCAATGCAGGGAATATTGCCGTGACCAAACAATCGGAGTGGCCGGGCTCTTTACCCGTGCTGACGGCGCCTACCATCAACGGGCTTGACCTTTCTGCCTGGGCGCAGGTGCCATCGGGGAAACACCGCATCATGCTCATGGGGAGGCCGGAGCCGGACACTCCGTTTGCTCATCTACCGGCTTCGGCGAGGGCGTCTGTCATCGCGGATACGACCGTCACTTTTACACCTGGTGAAGTCTATACGCTGGAAGGGGTGGTCTTTGATTTTGCAACCAATCGTACCGGCGCCTATTTGCGGAATGAAAGTTTTACGAAGGTCCCATTCAGCATCTTACAGAATTACCTGAGCTTTTATTGTCTGACAGCAACGAATATGAGTCCTGCGGCTGGAAATGGCGCTTTTGATCCTCCATTGTATTTGTATTACAGTTTATGGTCGCCTGTGTGTGTCAACACCGGCTATACGGGTATTGCCAAGTATTCCTGCATTTGGCCTACTCCGGTGGTCAACCACGTTTATTTTCGTACCGTGAACAATGCATTTGCAACCACTGCCCCTTATGATAGCCTGCCGATGCCTCCTCTTTCCGACTTCCTCAATCCGGACGGTACCTTTGTCGACTCGAACTATCGTCCTTTTCCGCAATTCGACGTAGCCGACGCCCGCGGCGGCAGCAGCCCATTGTATTTCGGGGTATCACCGAATCTCGGCGGTTATTCCATCAGCCCCGGATTTTATTTTCCGCAGGGTCTTGCCATCGGCACTAGCAACAGCCAGCGGATAGTGGTCTACCCCAGCGTCAATGTTGTAGAGCTCATCAATGGTGCGGCCTATCTTATGCAATTGCACAGAACATTTGATCCACCTATAATCACCAACTGATATGTATAGCTATAATAACATCCGGAATCTGGCCGCGGGATCCATCTTTGCGTTGTTTGGCGTCGTTCTGGGGGGCTGTCACAAGTCCCAGCCCGACGTCAGCCCCCAGCGCGCGGGCAGGGCGGTGCAGGATGTCCTGAAGAGTTCTTTTAATGTCAGCCTGTTCAATGCGGCCATGCATTACACCGGGCTGGACGATTCGCTGAAGGGCAGCGGCCCCTACACCATCTTCGCACCCGAAGATGCGGCCTTTAATTTAATAGGTATTTCTTCCGTCGCACAGATTGACACGATGGATAAGGTCAAGCTGACGCATTTACTAAAATATCATATCCTTTATGGTCAGAACATTCCCCGGCTGCAGGTGGACAACAAGCCCAACAATCCTTTTACCAACTGGGATGGGAAGACCCTGTATATTTCCAGGCCTTATTCGGGTGATGCCGTCAATAACAACAATTTTATCGTGAATGGAGATACGGTGGTGCAAGCCGATGCCCTGGCTGTCAATGGAGTGGTACACACGCTTAAAACGGTGCTGAAGTATCAGACTTATAACAGCTGCGCGGATTACCTGAGCGCCGACACGAGCTTTAGTTTTTTTCTCGCCGCACTACGCAACTTCAATCTATATAGCATGCTGCAGTCTGCCGGGCCTATTACGGTGCTCGCACCGACCAACAATGCCTTTCGTGGTGTGGGTATAGACATGGACAGCATAAGCCGGCTGGATACGGTGCATTATCTTCCACTGCTGTTCAAGTCTTATCTGATGCCCAGCTACCTGTATTTCAGCGCGCCGAGGTTAAATAATTACGGGATCTTTTATTATTCCCCCGATGGGAGCTACCAGGTAACCGGCAGTTCCTGGTACGATTACAACACCGGGCGCGCCTCTCCTGGAGTAGCTGTCTCGGCCTATGATCCGGGGACCCATGATCCGATACAGCTGTTTTCGATGATAGATGGTAACCCAATAACCCCCTACAACGGATACCCGGCCTCTATCGCTGCTATCCGCAGTCAGGATAATCCGGCCGGGAATGGGGTAGTTATTGTTATTGAAGAGACGTTAGCCGGCCCCGATGCCTGCCGGCGACTACATTAATAGAGACAAAAAATGAATTTTATCATGCAAGCAATCCGACTGATCTTTATTCGCGGTATTTTGTTTACGGGTGTGTTATTGTTCTGCTTGTATTCGTGCAATAAAGCCATTCAAAATCCGCAGACTTTTCCCGTCCATCCTGTCCCTGTCTTTGACTCCCTGCATGATCTCCGGCATATGATGGACAGTCTGCCCAACTCCGGTCTTTTTTTACTGGCGTTGCAACGAACGGGATATGACAGTCTGCTGCGGCGAAAGGATTCTGTTTATACCCTGCTGGTCCCGACGGACAGCCTGCTTATTTCCATGGGCTATACCAAGGACGTCATCACCTATCTGGATCCTAAGCTGCTACTGACCGGGATTATCATTCCCCAGTTCCTGTACGGGAATTTTTCGGATTCGTTACTCGATGTGTCTGGGTATGTGCCCGCTACGACCAAAGCCGACCCGACGTCTCAGACCTCGTATACATACCGGCTGGGCAAGCAGGCAGGGCCCGTCGGGGGCCTCTGGATCTTTGCGTCGCAGATCAGTCCCAAGACCGGCGGACTACGTGCATCCAACGGGTATCTCTATTCTGTGAATACCTACTACTATCCCTCCGTCGTAAATGCCTGGAAGTTGCTGCAATCGAAACCGGAATTTAGTTATTTTGTTGCGGCGTGCCAAATCAACGACAGTGTTGCCAACGCGATGGGGCTGCCGTACAGGGGGGATCCGCTGAACCTCCCAAGCGATAGCAGTATTTTTTTGGGCGCCGGCATCGGCATCACTTATTTTGTGCCGACCAACCAGGCCTTTATCGATGCCGGATTTCGGACGATCAACGATATCCGGGCTTATGCGCTCACTACCCAGTACGATCCTTCCAATACCACTGTAAGTCCGCTGGACACCATCATTTACGGCCACTGTATGCCGGACACTGCGGTGCTGTCATTCGACTTGCAACATAACCCGGGCTTTAATCAGCGGCCACTGGCCTCCGCTGTCAGCGGGTATGACAAAAAAGCTTTTCAAAGTATAATGTATAATCTTGCTTACAAGATCAATAACGATCCATATAATTATCCCGCGCAATATGGGCGGACGCAGCCCTATATAGGCGAAATATTTTTCCAGGCCTCCGGCAGCACTATAACGATGACTTGCAATTCGGGCAGGAAGCCGCCGGCAGCGAGGATCGTCGAGCCTGACATGGTGTGTGCGTATAATTTAATCTTACATGGGGTGGATCATCTTTTTTGGCCCTACTAAATTAAACGTTATGTTGTCTATGTTAATACGTTATTTAAAAAAATGGGTGATTGCGGCGAGTCTGTTGGCGCTGGTCTTTTCCTGTAAGAAGAACATGACGCCAGGGCAGAATGGGTTGTATGACGACCCTCAGTCCCTCTACAGTCTTATCGGCGCTAATTTTAATCTGAGCCATTGTGATACGGCCCTGCAAATTACCGGATTGGACACCTTACTGGCACGCAAGGGCGCCTATACCGTCTTTGTGGTGCAGGACGACAATTATCCGACGGATGGCGGAATTTTCGCGGGGACTATTACCTATCCCACCGGTGGTAATTTTTATGGCAAGGGCTATGCGCAAGGTCCATTTGCTGCCAGCCTCACCAATTATTACTATTGGTATGTGCAGCAGGGCAATGTCCCCTATCTCAAGCGGGTGGCGGGCTACCACATCCTGCCGCAGAAGCTGAACATAGCTGATATCCCTATGGGGCTTAACAAAGCATATGTTACGCTGGCGGGGGACTCCGTCTTTATCTCCAAATATGCCGACCCTCATTCGTCCGGGGGTGACCCGATCGTGACTGTCAACGGCATCCGGGTGATCCGTCATGATTTCCAGGCTTCCAACGGCACCTATCATGTGTTGAACCAGCTGCTCTTCCCCAATCCCAATACGAGTACCTGGGCCATTCTTTCCGGCACCAATGCGCTGGGGTGGGCTTTCGAACCCATTGCCAATAGTACTTATGGCCAGTGTTGCAATTCTAATCCTCCCCACGATACCCTTGGGTTCGGGATGCGGGCATACAATTATGGTACATTTACCACGGCACTGGTGCGGACAGGGTTATACAAGCTGCTGCAGGGCGCCGGCGCCTATACGGTGATGGCTGTACCCAACAACTTTTTTCTTAATCCATACAGTCCTTCGCGCCCGATGTTGAGCCAGCAGCAGGTGCTGACGATGAACCTGGATACCCTGACGAAGATCATGAAACTCCATATTATTCCGGGAAGGTATTTCCTGAGCGATTTTCAATCCTATCCATTCGATGCCCATGTGCTGGATACCCTCTACAGTCCTGCTTTCGGGCAATGGACCTATAGCAAGCCGCTGGTGTTTCCCACTATCGGGAAGGATTCACTCTATGTGATCCCCAACGGGCTGCCGATAGGCGGCACAACTCCCGGATTCTGGGTGTTTGGTCCGGGGAACCTGTGGTACAGCCGCTACGCGAGTCAGTACCAGAATCAATTTGCGCAAACGGGAGAACCGGCAGGGTTGCTGCTGGATGGGTCTGCTTTCTATGACGGCAGTTTGCAACCCCAGGATGTTGTGGCGCCCAATGGGGTTGTACAATATCTGTACGCTACCGAACTAGTTCCAAGATAAAATTTTTTTTATGAAGAGAAACAGCCATTTTCAACGTCTGTCCGTCTTTGCGGTGTTTTTGGTCTTTACGATCTTTGCTGTATCGTGTAAAAAGAACAGCTGCGCGGGCGCTTCCACGCAGACATTGCGGCAGTATTTCAGCAGTGCGTCACAATATACTCTTTTTAACAAGGCGCTGCAGAGGACCGGGCTGGACACGCTGCTGGGTGGAGCGATACCTTATACGGTGTTTGCCGTCGGCGATTCGGGCATGATACATAGCGGCTATACTTCTGCAGGGATCGATACGACCAATATCCCGCGACTCAGGCGAACCTTGCTGTACCAGATCATCCAGGGCAGCATCACCAGCGCGAGTCTGCAACTTTACCAGGAGATACCACTGACTACAGCGGACAGCGGTATACAGGCTTACCTGGAACAAAACAACTTTGGCTTATTTTTTAATGGCATTCCGGTGGCTGGTGTCGATAGCGGTCTGTCCAATGGCATTATTCAGCGGATGCAAACGATGGCCGCCCCCCCTGTAGGGGATCTGTATACCACCGTTGGTACGATCCCTTCGCTGAGCGATTATAACTTTTTGATCCATTATGTCGGTCAATATGGATCTCCGGGTGATTATTTACGGGCTGCCAGTCCTGCCTCGCCGCTCACCGTCTTTTTGCCCAACAATACTCTCTTCGCCGCGTTAGGTTGGGACAATCTCACCGCCATACAGCAGGGAGGCTATTTTACCAATATCTATTTCTGGGGCAACGGGCAGTATTATACATGCGATTTTCTCGGAGCCTCCAATCTTTTTCTGAACGCGGATCAATTTGGGAACAGAAACTATTTATGGTTCACCAAGGACGGATATAGTTTTTACCCCAATACCACAGTCAGCAATGGTATCGGGAATGCCAATACCCGATATCAGATCGTCCTGGCGAATATCGTCTGCACTAATGGCGTGATCCATACTTTTCAACCCTATTCATATTAATGCACTTGCTATGAAACTTTATATCGGGATCTTTATTTTGGCTCTTTTCCTGTCTGCCTGTGGAAAGAAATTTACGGACCCCAAGGGCAACCAGTTCCTGGCGGCCGAAGTGACGGCGAGCCCGTTGACGATAGCGTCCGATAGCCTGGTGACCATAACGGGCCAGGGTTTTAGTACCGACCCGAACCAGGACCAGGTTTTTTTTAACGGAACAGGTGCGGCTGTGCTGCAAGCCAGTGCTACCCGGCTGGTGGTGAAGGCGCCGGCTGCGGGGTCGACGGGCAATATAACGGTGAGGGTCAATGGAGAGCAAGCCAATGGTCCCGTATTCACCTATCCTTCGAGCAGTGTCTTTTCCATGAGCCCTTTGAGCGGTGTTGACAGTACCACGGTCACACTTGCCACCGCCATCCGTGTAGGTCCTACGGCGTCCACGACGGTGCTGTTTGGCAATCTGCCGGGGAAGGTGCTTTATACGGATTCCAGCCGGATCATCGTATCAGCTCCTCATGGGGTGCAGACCGGCCAGCTGAGTATCCAGACTAATGGACAGCAATATGCCGGTCCGGTGTTTACCTTGATCACGGTACAGGCGGTCAGTCCGAATATCCAGGGTTCGGGGGGTGGCACGGTGCAGATCATCGGCACAGGGTTCAATCCCGTACCCAACCGCAATGCTGTAACCTTTACTCAGAAATTTACCGGCAATCCCGTACCTGCAACCGTCGTCGGGGGTAGTGTCGACACGTTGACTGTGCAGCTGCCTGCGGGTGTCGGTACGGGTCCTGTTACGGTGAATCCGAACAATCAGAATGTGGTCACCGGCCCCATCTTTACCTTGTTTTCGATTGATTCGAGGTCCAGCCAGCCGTATAGCTTTCCTTTTATTGCCACCTCCGGGATACCTCAGCTGTTGATAGGCAGCGGCTTCAACCCTGATGTCAACCAGAATCACCTGACGGTGAACGGTCTTCCCTGCACGGTGACGTATGTCAGTCCTACCGGGGATTCTATCCTTTACTATCTGCCTGATCTGATCAATCCCCCCCAGATAGGGCTTGCTAATGGCCCTCTGGTCCTGCAGTCGGGCAGTCTGACGGCCACAACCGCGGGTCTGCAGAACATCGCCTATGAAGAAGTAACCACGCTGGCCGGCGGCAGTTACGGTCTGGCCAATGGAAAGGGGAAGAACGCTCAGTTCGAGACACTGGCGGGCATTACGTATGGTCATCCATTAGGCGCTGCTGCTTATAATAGTCCCGCCTATTTCTATGTAGTGGACAGGGAGGCCAATAATGTCCGGCGGATAACGACGGATGGTATTGTCACATTGGTGGCCGGCAGTCCAACCGGCCAGGCCGGTTATGCGGATGGCATCGGCGCCAGCGCCCTGTTCAATGCCCCCAGTGGGGTTGTAATTGACAATAACGGCTACCTGTGGGTTGCTGACAGCGGCAATTTCAGGGTCCGAGTGATCGACCCGAAAACTTACCAGGTTACCACTGTTGCGGGGACCGGAGTGCCGGGTACGGCCGACGGTGTGGGGGTGTCAGCACAGTTCCTGGGGCCTACGGGTGTCTCCCTGTACGGCTCAAATTGTTACAGCTGCGGTCTTACGGCTTCGGTGGTGATCACCGACGCGGCCGGCGGCACCGGCAGTTTGCGTCAGGTTGTCCGGCTCAGTGATGGATCGGTGACTGTAACGACCCTTCAATCCGGGTTGATCAATCCGAGATCGCCCTATGGTGGATATAGCCAGGTGGCCTATGTCGACAACGAGGCGGTGTATTATTATAATGCCGGAGGTTTTTTGGCTGGTACACCCGGTTCCGCCGGATTTATGAATGGACCTTCGGGGGCTTTGTTTAATAACCCTTTGGGGTTGGTGGCTATGTCGCCTCCTATTCCCGGTACTTTTTGGATGGTAGGCGATGCCGGCAACAATGTTATCCGGGTCATCTATAACAATACTTATACGACTGGTACAGGCCCTTATCCCGTGTACACCTACATCGGCGGAATGGGCGGCACCACGGCAGGGTACCAGGACGGTGGTTTCCGAACGGCTTTGTTTAACAAACCGGGGGCTATGATTACGGTGCCAAACAGTTATAAAACTTTTTTATACGTATGTGACGTGGGGAATCACGCCATCCGGATAATCAATTAACAAACAAGACGAATACTGTCTTTTGTCGTGGATAATTTACGATTCCTTAATATGCTGTTCACCCGGGGGATATATGATCTTCCTAATTTCATGGACTGCTTTGGTGCGGTTTCGGACTTGGTGGTTTACCGTGCCTGTATAGAAAAAAGACTGTACTATGAATCTCTCTCCCAACGAAATCGTGAGAACCGACGAGGAACTGATCGATCTGCTGAAGACGGATGAACAGATTGCAGTAAAGGGCATATACGAGAAATACTGGAGATCCCTTTTAAAATTTGCTTTTAGCTTTACCCGGGATGAGACGGATGCCAAGGATATTGTACAGGAAGTATTTGTAAGGCTGGTGGTAAAAGAACAATTGAAGGGGGTACAGACTAACTTACGTGCATATCTATACGCTGCTGTAAAATATGATTGCATTCGATATCTGCGTACCAGGTTCTCTTCGGTGGAACTCGACGAGCATTACGAGCAATTTCTTGCCGCCACATCCAAGGATCAAACTGCGCACTCTTTATTGTTCAAGGAATTGGAATATCATTATGAAAAAGAGCTTGCGTATCTGCCGCCCCGGCTGAAGCAGGTGTTTGAGCTGAGCCGGAAGCAGGGGCTCAATTCGACGGAGATCTCCATGTATCTGGGGGTGTCCAATCAGACGGTGAGGAACCAGATCTCCCAGGTCATCCGGATCCTGAGACAGAAGCTGCGGTATGAGTAGGGATGGGTTTACGCATATTTATCTGATGGCTGCTAAATCCTGCCTGCTCGTAGGCCCGGATAGCGCTTTTATTGTCATAGTAGACTTCCAATGTCATCTCCGTTATATTTCTTTCCAGCGCCCAGGCTTCCAATGCTGCAATGATCATCCGGTTGACACCCTTCCCGCGATGGGCCGGCTCGGTATACATGAAGCCGAGGTAGGCGTGTTGAGTATGGGTCAGATAATGCCGGCCTGTCTGTTCGATCCGCGCATAGCCGCATCCGATGAGCACTCTATCCAGTTCTGCTACGACCAGCTGAATATGATCTGCCGTGATCATTACGGGAATATTATAGTATTGGACATGTCCCGCGCGTATGGTGGGGTCAAACGGTCTTTCGGCTGTAATCAATCCCTGTTCGAAATGCAGCAATACCGGAACATCTTCTAAAGTTGCTGATCTTATAATGATTTCTTCCATCGGATTAATTTAAGACTTAGAAAGATAAGGAAAGAACATTGATTCCATTTGTTTTGTAAATGCTATTGCAGCCTCTTTATCTCTTAGACGATCGGTAAGTTCATTATTAGACAGCCAAAAATCGCTCACAATAAAAATTTGTCTTACCAGTGCAGTCCATACGGCCTCCGGGATATCTTTCCTAAATATTCCATTTCGGATCAATATGCGGAATATGGCTTTAAACTCTTTCTCCCGTCGTTGCATTAAGCTTCTATAATGCTCCTGGATAGTTGGAATGCGGATGCCAATAGCAACAAAGTGTAAAAAGATGAAACGGTATTTGTATAGCGTTTGAAACGATTGATAATAGAAAGAATGTAATGAATCAAGACTGATCTCTGTGGCTTGCCCCAGTCTGGATACCAATTGATCAAATTCTGTGGCGAGTTGATCCCATAAGGTGATAATAATGTCATCTGTATGTTTAAAATGATAATGAAGATTACCGGCACTGATGCCCATGCCTGCGGCAATATGCCTGGTGGTGGCGTCTATGCCTTTTTCGTTGTACAATTTAAGGGCTGATTCCAGAATACGAGTCTTTGTATCCATAGCAGGTCAAAATTAGAACTTTTGCTCTAATTTAAATAAAATTAGTACATTTGTTCTAAATTATAGGATATGGAAATCGAATCCACCAAAGGGGAAAAGCTATCCTTACTTAGAAGATTGAGAAATTCTGTTTTTCCCATAAAAGAAATAGACCACCCAATCGTCAGACTGGGTAAAAATGTAGGTTTTGTAGCCTTTATCATTTTAATTGTATGCGTATCCTTTGGTATTATGATAGGTATCTCGCTGGCGCTTTAGGGGCTGTGTTTGACCGGCTCTTTACGATTTACTGTGGGTGCTGGCTGATGATACATACAGGCAGATGGTCACACAGGCCCGTCCCATTTTTGAATAACTGGCTTACTGACTTTGTTTTTGTACCTGTGATTGCGCACGTCGCGCTCGTACTTACCCGGCAATACATTGTACGTAATGCTACATACCGTTATCCCCTAAGCTATTTATTATTCGCGGCCTTATATGTTTCGTTTATATATGAATGGGTTTTTCCGTATTACCACTTTCATACTGTAGGGGACCCCTTTGATGTAATAGCCTATTTTTCAGGAAGTATATTTTATTTTTTTGTACATCAAAGATCACGGATTCTCCGGTAGATGCGACATCAACCGGTGGATATCGGCCGGCTGCAAAGCCTTACCGAAGATCATCACATCATCGATATATCCCTTGAAAATCCTCGTCGGATCCCCATCATTCCGCCCGATGCTCCAGGGGTGATTCGAATAATCCGTCAACCCCGTCTCCCCATTAGGGTCACGCGGCTCCATCCGTTTGACTGCCGACAGATGCCCGTCGATATATAACTCTTCGATATCGCCGCGTGTCACACCGGCAATATGATGCCAGTGCCGGTTCCAGTTTGCCGGGACCGGCGCAAAGGCTTCGTGCCCTTCCCAGCCGGCCGAGTAAAAATTCACGATCGTATTGCTTGCCTTTAATTGCAGCGTATGCCAGTCGCCCCTGCAAAGAATATCCGAAAAATTCTCTTCCTCCATCGGATAGACCCAGGCCATCATCGTCATTCCCTCATTCTGAACCAACGTGTCCAGCGACGGTCCCGGCTTTAGTTCAATATAGCAGCCATGTGGCGCATCCAACTGTACTGCCTTTCCAAACAGACCATTCACCCATCGTGGCGTTCCGTGTATAAGCCCGTCATTGCCTTTTCCCGACTGGTCGCTCGCGTGATGTTCAAAATCAAGCACCACTAATGCACAGAGTTTTCTCAACATCGCAGTATCAAAAGGAGGCAACGGTCGATCATCAATCAGCCGAACCGTGACCGACGGCAATTCATTCACGCCAATAGTCGACAGCGGCTGCAAAGCCCGCCCCGCTACTATAAACACGGCCTTCTTTTCCTGCCCCGACGGAACAAACACCGTCCGGCTATCTATCGTTAGACCATCCACAATCAGCCTTACCTGCGCAGACCCGCCGCGGCTCCCCCGATTACGGACCATTACACTTACCGGCATACTATCCTGAGGCCGCACGATATGCGGCAATGGAATTGACAGATCGGAGTACGAAAAGACCGGCGCTTTTGGGGCTATGGTAAACGTAAGCGGAAAGCCTGACCGACCCAGCGTAATTCGGTGCGCCCCGGCCTGATAAAGAGTAACTGGAATAGACACCCGCTGAGTCCGACCCGCCTCGATAAGCACCGAACGGCTGCCGTATAGCCGACCATCTATAAAAATATCCAGTCGAACGCTGCCCGCCGCAGAGCCGTCATTGCTCATCAGACAAGACCATTCGACCGAATCACCTGCCGACGCATTCGTCGCGGATAGCGATGGCCTTCCGGTGGTCTTCGACAATCCCGCAAGTCTAAACTCCGGCCCTCCCATCGTCAGCGATGGCGGTGCATCTTTATCGGCGATACCCCAATGTTTATTCGGCTTTACTCCCATTTCCAATGTCAGCGTTCCCCCGGCGAGAATGTCTTTATGCGTAATCCAGGGCCGCCCATAAGCCCGCCCATTCAGCCTCGCCGCACGTATATACCGGCGCTTCGCCGAGCTCCCCGGTGCACGTATTGTAAATTTTTTTCCATTCGGCAAATGCAGAATGCAAGTCTCAAAAACCGGGCTGCCAAGTTCATACAATGGCTCCCCCGGTGTAACAGGATAAAATCCCATCGCGCTAAATATATACCAGCTCGACAAAGCGCCGAGATCATCATTCCCTGGAAGCCCGCCGGGCACGGCGGCATAGGAGTTTTCAGTAATCATTCTCGCATATTCCTGTGTCTTCCACGGCCTCCCCACAAAATCGAAAAGATAGGCATAATGCAATGGCGGTTCATTGTCATGAACATAATGCCCCTTGTCAAAGCATTCCTCCAACTTTCCGGAAAAGCGTTCAGGTCCTCCCATCAGATTCACCAAACCCCGTACATCATGCGGAACATACCAGCTATAAGTCCACGCTGTTCCCTCGCAATAGCCTCCATCAGTAAAATCACCGTTTCCCTTCACCGCCCGCATAAACCCTGTCCCGGGGTCATAAAGACGCTGGTATGAAAAAGCCCTCTGAAATAATGTATCGACATCACCATCCGCTTCTGCAACAGCTTTTAGAAATTTAGCCCCAGCCCAACAGTTATAAGCAAATTCCAGCGTCTGCGAAACACTATTCACCTGTTCGGCAGGTACATGACCCAACCGGTGGAAAAGTCCCATATCCCGCCGTGCATACGGCGCTGTCATCAGACTCTTCCGGATCGCCATGGCAGCCTTGCCAACATCAAAATTTCGCACACCCTTCATATAGGCATCGAGGATCAGCTCCACATTATGATTCCCCAGCATATTACCTGTCGGCAGCCACCCTGTCTGATCATAAGCCGAAAGCGTCGAAGCGATCACTTCCCCCTCCGCATCCGGGTCCAGCAAAACATTTAGCGGATGCTCGCTGCGATACGTATCCCAGGGATAGGTCGGGGTATAGCGGCGCGGTGACACACCCGCATCGGATACGATCGATGGCATAAAACAACTATGATAAAACGCCGTGTAAAAGATCTTCCGATGTGTCGCATCGCCACCCTGTATCTCGATATGCGACAAGACGGTATTCCAATTATCCCGGCCCTCCCGGCTGTATCGCTTGAAATCCCCATCCGGCATTTCCGTCGCCAGATTATTCGTCGCGGCAGCCACAGACCTGGTAGAAAACCCCGTTCTTATATCAACAGCATCCCCAGAGCCGGTGCGATAGTCCAGCCGGACGCCGCCACCATCGATCAAAACAGCATGAAAAGCCTTACCGGATAACAGAAAAAAATAGCTGCCATTACAATACCCCGTCAGAGAAGTATCGGATAGAACCGTCACCCGACTAACATCACTCAACAGTATATGTGCATCATCGGAGCGAGGGAATGTCATTCGTGCAAATCCCGCATGAATAGTGGCCGCAAAAGCGGCATGGATCCCGTAATCAGAGAGATCAACCTCATATCGCCAGGGATGACTCTCCTCCCGGCTATGAGAAAAAGCAGAAGGCGAAGCCCCCGATCCCACATAAGGAATAACCAGGAAGCGTCCGTTAGAACTCCACCCGCTGCCATGATCCAGATAACTGAACCCGCGTATATGCGTGTCAGTATAATGGTAACCGTCAGGTGTTATCTGCACCATCCCATGCGGCGCCAGCACACCGGGAAAACAAGCCCCATTCGACTCCCAGACCGTCGGCCGCACCGATTTGGCCGTGCCGATCAACGGATCGACTTCATCCGCCGGCCCGCACCGGCCGGTAAATCCCCGCAGCAATAAAATCATTAAAGTCAGCAGACGGCAGGTGGAATACTTCATACGGCTGTTTGTCGCCGCCAAGGTAAGGATTAATCCATTCCACGGCAGCGTAGCTGCAGCGAACCGCCGGCTGAAGCATAAAATTGCAAACGCTTGCACAAAAAAACGCGGTCCAAAAATCCAAATTCAGTCAAACGTTTGCGTAAAACTATGTCAAATTATAAAAGATTGTCCTTTAGTTGTTTAAACATTGAAAATGGCAATCATTCCGTCATGAAAACATTAAGTTAACAAACCGGACCCTGGGAGAAGCTATAATTTTAAGCCTCCAAAAATGCTTGCTTATGGTCAATATTGACATGAAGGCGAAAGCCCTGCTTAGCTTCTTCTTTTTATTTTTTCTCCACCAAAGTTTCGCGCAGGTAAAGACCATTACAGGAAAGGTCATCGATGAAAAAGGCAACCCGGTCGCCGGCGCTTCTGTGATTGTCAAAGGCTCCACCTCCAACGGAACCTCCACCGATGCCACCGGACATTTCTCACTTCAAGTCCCTGCCGGAGCAAAACAACTCCAGATCTCGAGTGTCGGCTTTGCAGCCCTGACCTTCCCGATAGGCAATGGGAAAGACCTGTCGATCAGCCTGACGGCGGAAGGTGCGGCTCTCAATGATGTGGTAGTGGTTGGCTACGGAACCGCGCGCAGGAAAGATGTGACAGGTTCGATCTCCAGTATCTCGGCCAAGGATTTCAACCAGGGCAATATCACCACACCGATGGATCAGGTGCAGGGCAAAGTGCCGGGCCTTGTCGTAACCACGCCTGACGGCGACCCCAACAGCAACCCTCTCATCCGTCTGAGAGGCCAGACCTCCCTGCTGGGCACGCAAACGCCCCTCCTTGTTGTAGATGGCGTCATCCTTGACAACTATGAGCTGCTGAGTTCCATTCCTCCGGCGGATATCGTCACTTTCGACTTCCTGAAAGACGCTTCTGCCGCCGCCATCTATGGGTCCCGCGGCGCCAACGGCGTTGTCCTGATCACTACCAGACAGGGACGCAGCGGCAATTTCCAGATCGACTATAACGGGTCGGTATCCACCTCCAAAGACGCTAAATACTACGATATCTTCCGTGATGCGCCCAGCTTTCTCAAAGCGGCCGCTACCATCCCCGGCACCGATACCGCCGGACTCAACCAGGGTGGTAACACGGACTGGCAAAAAGCCATCACCCAGACCGGCTACAGCCAGACGCATAACCTTGGCATTTCGGGAGGCAGCAATAATTTTACCTATCGCGGGTCGCTTTATTACCAGAATACGCAAGGCATTGTCATCAATACCGGCAGACAGCAACTGGGACTAAGACTTACTGCGAATCAGAAAGCATTCAACGGTAAGCTCGATATCCAGTATAATATTGTCAATACCGAAACCCAGCATCAGCATATCAATGCCAATATCTTCTACTGGGCCTATAACATTCCGCCGACCGTCCCGCTGTACAGCCACGGCGACACGTTGACGCCGCTGAACAATTACAATTATCTCAATCCCGTCTGGCTGCAAAAGAATGAATTGTGGAAATCCACCGATAATCTGAAACAAAATTCGGCCACCGCAAATTACGAGATCATCAAAGGCCTCAAAGCCGGCGTCACAGCGGCCATGAGCAGATTGAACAGCCAGTACGATTATTACCAGCCGGTGATACCCGGCCTGGGCGGGCTCAACCAGGCTGTCAAGTATAGCTCGAATTTCAATTCCAACCGGGGAGACTTGCACCTGAATTATCTGGGCAGCTTTGGTAAACACAATATCTCAGCCACCGGCGTATACGAATACAATTATTACGAGGACGATTATTATTCCGCATCGGGCGAAGGATTCCAGGTCGACGTGTTACAAAATAATTCGCTGGGGGCAGGCAACAGCGCCCTGAATATCATCCAGTCCTATAAGGAAGAATACAAACTGATCTCTTTTCTCGCCAGGGCGGCCTACAATTATGATAACCGTTATTACCTGACGGCCAGTCTCCGCCGCGACGGATCTTCCAAATTCGGCTCGGATCACGCCTGGGGTCAATTCCCTTCCTTCTCCGCAGCATGGCGTATCAGCCAGGAGCAATGGGCGAAAGATATCTCCTGGATCGATGAACTGAAACTCCAGGTCGGCTATGGGATCACCGGTAACTCGGATCCCATCGGCGCCTATAATACCCAAACCTTGCTGACAAATTCAAATCCCAACGGTTACAGCAATGTCTATAACCCTGTCACGGGCCAGTATCCCGCAGGCGTATTCCCTTATCAGAACCCCAACAAGGACCTTCGCTGGGAAGAAAAGATCGGCCGCAATATCGGTGTCGAATTCAGCTTTCTCAAAAGCCGGGTAACGGGTACGCTCTCTTATTTTAACGACAAAACCAAAAACCTGCTCTACACCTACAACGTACAGCCCATTCCACCCATCGTCTATGGAAGTATCCTCGCGAATGTGGGGGATATGACCAATAAAGGCGCAGAGCTCGGTCTGAATGTCGCGATCATCAGGGACAAGGATATCGAATGGAACTTTGGCGGACAGATCAGCATTGTTCGTACAAAGGTCACCAGTCTCCACGGTTCGATCCAGGGCATCCCGGTGGCCACCGATCATATCCAGCTCACGGCTGCCGGCGGTCAGGGCCTCAGCTTCAACCCGCTGACTTTCCTCCAGGTAGGCTATTATCCCGGTGTCTTCTATCTGCCGCATTTTGTAGGCATCGATCAGAACGGCAATCAGCTTCTGGATTCGGCAGGGGTCGCCAAAGTAGGTATCGGCGGCAACCCGACTTACTACTATACGGATCCTTCCCCCAAATTTACTTATGGTTTCAATACCTCTGTGAGATATCAGAATTTCTCGTTCAGTATCGCCTTCACCGGCAACTACGGACAAAAAGTGTATGACAATGCCCGTCTGAACATGGCGAACTATGGCCGCTTCCCCGGCCTCAACAGCCTGAAAGAGCTCTTTACCAATGGGCTCAAGGATGCCCCCACGACCAGCGATTACTGGCTAGAAAAAGCTTCCTATCTCCGCTGTCAGAACGCGACCATCAGCTATACATTTCCGAAACTGACGGATGTGATCTCCGGATTCCGTATATATGTGACAGGCAGCAATCTCTTTGTCATCACGCCCTACAAAGGACTTGATCCAGAGATCTCGCCCTATGGCGCTAGTGTTGGAGGCTATGCCACGGCCAACGGCAGCAAGGCCAATGTCGCCCGGCTGGCTACCAATCTGAGCAGCAATTATGGTGGTCTTGGCGGCGCCGGTTCCGGCCAGGGCTACCTGGATAATAACTATGCCGGGAATGGTTTTTATCCCCGCGCACGCACCTTCACAGTTGGCGTATCCATCACCGTTAAATAAGATCAGGCAATCAAAAAATGAAAAACATGAAGACTTCGATATACAACGTTAAGCACTGGGCGCCCGTCATCCTCCTCCTCTGGATCTCCGGTGCGGCCTGTACCAAACTCAATGTAAAGACTTATAGCGTGCTGCCTGCCGCCGAGTTCTGGAACAATCCTGACAATATTCCCATCGGAAAGCTCGCGCCCTATACCGCACTTGGCAATATCGTAGGACATAGCGGTGTCGGCAATATGATGGAGATCACTTCTGATGAAATGGTCTATCCGACCCGCGGCACCGACTGGTACGACGGCGGTCAATGGGCCAGAATGTATTACCACCAGAACCTCCCCAGCGATGTCGACGGAAATGTGGACGGATGCTGGCAAGGCTGTCTCAGCGGTATCTCCAAATGCAATTATGTTATTTTGACGCTCCAGGGGCTGCCCGCGGGCACCGACCCCAATCTCGATGCCGACGTCGCCGAAATGACCGCACTCCGCAGTATCTTCTATTATAAGGCAATGGTCCTTTTTGGTAATTTCCCCTACGTCAATTACGCCGTCGACCCGACCAAGGTCACCCAAACCCCGATGGCCGCCATCTTCGACAGCCTTGAGACCTCACTCAAAGCATCCATTCCCCACCTCACCGCCACCATCGACAATTCTACCTACGGAATAGTCAACAGATATACGGCTTTTGCCCTTCTGGCGAGAATGTATTTGAACGCGAAATATTACACCGGCAAGGACCGCTTTGCCGACTGCGTCGCCATGTGCGATTCCATCATCAACAACAAACACTATAAGCTCGAAGATAATTATTTCGACTGTTTTGTGGGTATCAACAACCAGAGCAAAGAAAATATCCTCGTGGTCCCCGGCACCCAAAGCGGGCTGACCTATACCAATGGTCTTGTACAGGCCTCGATCGAGTTCAATTCCTCCCTGACCTTTGGCATCCCCTGTTGTAATTATGGAAACAACGGCGCCTCCAGTACCCGGGATTTCTACCAGTATTTTGATACGGCTTCAAGCTATTCCACCAATACACAGCAGATCAACGGCAGGACCGTACACAACGTCCTGCGCACATTCAACGACCAGCGCACGGGACAATACCTTGTCGGTCAGCAGTTCCAGGGAGACGGCGTCAGCAATTATCCCCCGAACAAGAACTGGATCGTAGCCAACGACGACGTTTGCTGTACATATGACGGCGATGCTTCCACGGCCGCAACGACCAAGATCGGTGACAATTACAACGGCCTGAAGTCTCCCGTCGTCTATTATGATACCATGGCCGAATTTACTTTCGACACCAAGCCGGCCTATTTCCGTCATGCAGGCGTCCGCAATATCAAGTACTGGCCGCAGCCGGGCCTTCCCCCCAATGGCAATATGGGGAATGCCTGGTCCGTATTTCGTCTCGCCGACGTCTATCTTATGCGCGGAGAAGCCAATTACTGGCTCGGGAACCTGCCCGACGCACTTAGCGATTTCAATACGGTCCGTGACCGTGCCTACAGCCACAACACGGCTTATTATTGGAAGCTCGCAGATCTGACTCCTGATAATATCCTTGCGGAACGGGGCCGGGAACTTGCCTGGGAAGATGTCCGCAGGATCGATCAGATCAGGATGCAGGAGTATACCGGCACACCGTATTTCACCAGGGCAAGGTCGTATCCGCCCAAACCGGCCGACAACGCGGATAAGCATACTTATTGGCTGCCCGTGCCTACAGTCGAGATCAATACGAATCCAAACCTGAAACAAAATCCCGGGTACTGATCCATTGCCAGGGCGCAATCATATAGTCCTTTTGACCGGGTACATGATATTGCTGGCCGCCTGTACCCATCGCCCCTCCCCGCTGTTCACAAAAATGAAGGCTGCGGAGACGGGCATCGGGTTCATCAACGTCAATACCGACCGCGATACGCTCAGTATCCTGGATTATCTCTATTATTATAATGGGGCAGGGGTCGCCATCGGGGATATCAACAATGACGGTCTGCCGGATATCTATCTGGCGGCCAATCAGGGAGGCAACAAACTCTATCTTAACAAAGGAAATTTCAGATTTGAAGACATTACCGCCAAGGCCCATGTCGGCGGTCAAGCGGATTGGACCACCGGCGTGACCATGGCTGATATCAATGGCGATGGCCTCCTCGATATCTATGTCAGCGCCGTCGGCGATTTTGACCCCAGAGACCATAATGGCGACACACACCTGTATTTCCGGAATTCACGCAATCAGCTCTTTCTGAATAATGGCGACAATACCTTTACCGAATGCGCCGAAAAATATGGTATTGCGGTGAAAGGATACAATACCCAGGCTGTCTTTTTCGACTATGACAAAGACGGGGACCTCGATCTTTTTGTGCTTCAGCATTCCACCCACCAGACCGACGCATATGGCCCCGTCTCGCTCAGAGAGAAGTACAGTCCTGAAAGCGGCGGAAAGCTCTTCCGGAACGACGGTGAGCATTTCACCGACGTTACCAGATCTTCCGGCATCTACAGCAGCGCCCTGGGATACGGCCTTGGAGTCGCCGTCGCCGACCTTGACAACGATGGATACGACGATATCTATGTCAGCAACGACTTCCACGAGAACGATTATTATTATCTCAACCAGCGCGACGGCACCTTCAAAGAGATAAATGCCCGTGCCTTTGGTCATGAGTCGAAGTTTTCCATGGGCAACGATATCGCCGACATCAACCACGACGGCTGGCTCGATGTCATGACGGTGGATATGTTGCCCTCCGATGAGAAAGTGCTGAAGTCATCTCTCGGCGATGATCCCCTGACCCTTTATCTCTACCAGCGAGGACTCGGATACAACTACCAGTATTCCCGGAATTGTCTGCAATTGAATACCGGCAGAGGCAAAAAGTTTTCCGATATCGCACTCTATAGTGGCGTCGCCGCGACTGACTGGAGCTGGGGGCCTCTGATCGCGGATTATAACCTGGACGGCAGCGACGATATCTATATCTCAAATGGTATCAAAAACCGCCCCAACGACCTTGACTATGTCAAGTTCATCTCCGGCCTCCCGCAAAACCATTTGAGCACCGGAAAAAGATCGCATGATAAAGAGATCCTCCAACACCTTCCTTCCGGCGCCTGGCATAATTATATCTTTGAAGGCGGCGCCGATTGCAAATTTATCGACCGCAGTATCGAATGGGGTTTCGACAAACCGACCCTCGCCCAGGGCGCAGCGTATGCCGATCTTGATGGCGACGGCTCCATCGATCTGGTGACCAATAATATGAACGAAGAAGCGGGCATCTATAAGAACAATACAAGGACCCAAAACCCCGCCAATCATTTCCTGACCGTCCGCTTGAAAGGTAAAGCTCCGAATACCTTTGGCATAGGCGCCAAACTTTTTGTATTTGCCGGCGGCCGTCTGCAGTTCCAGGAATTACAACCCGAACGCGGATTTATGAGCTCCTCCGAACCGCTGTTGCATTACGGGCTCGGAAGCCTGACCAGTGCCGACAGCCTGATCCTTATCTGGCCTGATAACACTTTCAGGCGAATCGGCCGTACAAAAGCGGATGAAACACTCATCATAGTTTATGAGCGCAGTAAACAGGATAGTATCCAAAATTACCCATCCTTTATCGATCACATCCTCCATACCGGCGGAGACACCGTCCTGACGGACATCACGGGAGTCTCCCACGTCGACTATCGTCACGAGGAAGATGTCTCATTTATCGATTTTACCCGACAATGGTTCATCCCTCACGAGATCTCCACACCGGGACCAAAGATCGCCGTGGCCGATGTCAACGGGGATGGTCTGGATGATTTTTTTGTTTGCGGCGGCAAAGGGCAGGGAGGAACGCTTTTTATACAACAACCCGACGCCACCTTTTCAAGATCACCCGACTCTGTCCTTTTTCTAAAGGACCGTGCCGCTGAAGATGTCGATGCCATTTTCGCCGATGTCAACGGCGATCATTATCCCGACCTTTATGTCGCCAGCGGTGGCAATGAATTTGCCGGGCATGCCGAAGAACTCAAAGACCGTCTTTATCTCAACGATGGCAAGGGCCATTTTACAAAAAGCACAGGTCTTCCCGATCTGTTCGAAAACAAATCGATCGTACGCGCTGCCGACTTTGACAAGGACGGCGACCTAGATATCTTTGTCGGCGGCAGAGCCAATGCCCTAATCTATGGAATGCCCCCGACCAGCTATCTCTTACAAAACGACGGCAAGGGTAATTTTACGATCGTCACACCGGCAGCTGCCCCTGGTCTTGCTCAGATCGGCATGGTGACCGATGCCGCCTGGGTCGATATCGATAAAGACGGCTGGCCAGATCTCGTCCTCACCGGCGAATGGATGCCGCCGGTGCTCTTTAAAAACCACAACGGACGCCTGGTACGCGAAGAGTTGACAAATGACGACGTCGATCTCTCGGGCTGGTGGTGCGGCATGTTGGCCACAGATATCAACGGCGATGGGTACGTTGACCTCCTATTGGGCAATTATGGCCTCAACAGCAAGCTTACCGCGAGCGCATCGGCGCCCCTCAAGATGTACGTAGGAGATATGATGGGCAATCAGCGGATGTCGCAGATCATGGCCCTGCAAAAAGATGGCAATTATTATACCTTTTTGGATAAGGAGAACCTGGAAAAGCAATTGCCCTATCTGAAAAAGAAATACCTTAACTATGGAGAAATGGCGGGGCTCACTGTAGAACAGATCTTTGGAAAGAAGCTGGATAGCTGTGCGCTCTTTGAAGCCTATTCACTGGCCTCGACCGTATTGATCAACGACGGACACGGACATTTCAGATCGCAGCCTTTGCCGTACCAGATGCAATGGTCGCCTATTTTTACATTTGCGCAGGCCGATCTGAATGGGGACGGCAGGCCGGATCTTATGACCGGGGGTAATTTTGATGGGACCGAACCCTACGAAGGACGTTACGACGCAATGCCCCTGGGGCTGTACCGGGGAGACGGGAAGGGCTCCTTTAACAGCATCCTGCCTCTTCCCCCGCTGCTGGATACGCTGTCGGGAGAAGTACGCAGCATTCAACCCATCCGGCTGGCGGGTGGCGGAAAAGCCCTGCTCGTAGGGTTCAACAACGGGCCTCTGCGAGTGCTGTCCTACCGGTGACTAACCGGATAGATCAGGTCGATCCTGATCGTCGAGCTGTCGGAGCCCGGTAGGGGAGACTGATACTGTTCGTAAGGAAGACCTCGTTTGGCCAACCCGTGATCGGAAATAAATTTTTCCATCGCCGCGTACAGACCGGTGCGCTCGTCAAACCGGCCTTCGAACCGGCCGACGACCAGACCGAGTGTTGAAGGCAACTGCCGGAAGTTGTAAGCCGCGTCGGTGTAGATCGATTTATCGATGTTGAGGCCGGCCATCAACGTAATGGAATCGTGATCCAGCCGGGTAATGGCGATATTACGGGCGATGACCTTGCTGGATTCTTTGGCGGCATAGGTTTCCAGCGACTGGAATATACCGGGCAGGACCTTGAAAAGATCGCTCGAACGAAGATCCGTCTGCTTCGTCAGGAAAAAAGAATCGACCAGCTTTTGTGTTCTGATCGGATAACCATAAAAACGGAGATTGTCCTGCAGATAGGAGCGAAGCTCGTCGACGGTATGCACATCAGTACCGGATCTTTCCAGAGAGGGGAAAAGCGAGTAAAACAAGGATGTCACGTGGACATAGGAGATATTTGAATGCTGCGGATCTTGTTGACGTGATAGATCGGGAGCCAGCGAGATCGCAAATTCGGTGCTGTCTCCGCCGTGGGCGGGTTCGCTGATGGTCCAACGCATGAATCCGGCCTCATTGATATGGGTATTCCTGCCCGAGTCTAAAGTCCGCCAACTGCCCGGTCTGTGTAAGGCGGCGACACTATTAGCCAGGGTGTTGGAGACGGTGACAGACCGGATCTGTTTGACGGGAATAACAAGGCTGATCAAAACAAGGACGATGAGGAGAGAAAAGAAAATAGCGATCAGTTTTTTCATATGTGCATTATTGTTTTAAAAGTAAATAAATTTTAAGTTGAAAAAGGTTTGCTTGCTATTGTTTTTTTGTCTGCCGGCATTGGCGCCGGAGGCGCAGGTGTATGCTCCGAATTGGGAATCCCTGGATAAACGGCCCGTCCCGCAATGGTACCAGGATGCGAAGTTTGGGATCTTTATCCATTGGGGCGTGTATTCAGTGCCCGCATTCCGCACCAAAGGAGAATATGCGGAATGGTATCAGAATGGATTGAACAGTGGCGATACCGCTGTTATTGCTTATCACAAGCGGCAATACGGGGACCTTACCTACTACCAACTGGTGGATAGATTCAGGGCGCCCCTCTTCAATCCCGACGATTGGGCCCACCTGATAGAAAAATCCGGTGCTCGTTATGTTGTGCTTACCTCCAAACACCACGACGGATTTGCGCTCTGGCCCAGTAAGGAAGCCACCCGCGACTGGGGATTCCCCTGGAATGCCGTCGATGCAGGACCGCACCGCGACCTGCTCGGCGATCTTTTTACCGCATTACGCAAGACCAGTGTCCATCCCGGGCTCTACTATTCCCTCTATGAATGGTACAATCCTATTTGGCTGAAAGACCATCGACAATATGTGGAGCAGCACGAATGGCCGCAGATGAAAGACCTTGTCAGCAGCTACAAACCCGAGATCTTCTGGACCGATGGCGAATGGGACGAAACAGCCGAAACCTGGAAATCGCAGGAATTCCTTGCCTGGCTATACAACGAAAGCCCCATCAAAGACAAGGTCGTCACCTATGATCGTTGGGGAAAGGGTGTTCGTTTCAAACACGGAGGCGTGTTCACGCCCGAATACCAGCCTGATGTCAGCTTTGCAGATCATTATTATGAAGAGAGCCGCGGCATGGGATACTCTTATGGCTATAACCGCAATGAGGACGCCTGGGACTATAATTCCGCCGAAACCATGATCGGACAATTGGTCGACAAGACCAGCGGCGGCGGCAATTTCCTTCTTGATATAGGCCCTGATGCCGACGGCAAGATCCCGCCTATCATGCAGGAACGACTTCTGCAGATCGGCGAATGGATGCAGATCAACCACGAGGCGATATACAATACTTCCCGCTGGAGAACCCCGCGGCAGACTGGCGCCGACGGAAAGCCTGAATGCTTCTTCACGTACAACAAAAACACCAAAGACCTCTTCCTTATCCTCCCGCATTGGCCGGCCAGCTCCTTTACCATAAAAGACCTTGTCATCCCACCAGGTACGAAGATCGAGCTTCTTGAGTCTCGTCAGGCTTTGGATGCGCACCAGGACGGAAAGGAACTACGGATCGAATTCCCTGTTTATGATCCGGCGACTATCAAGGGCAAATATTATTATGTGATCAGACTAGCCGGAGCCGGCGATTTTGCCGACAATCCGAGGATCGATCTTCAATATCCCGGCAATTCCCTCAAACCCATCGTCAATATTTTAGTCAGAGATGGCAGTCAGATAAGGTATACGCTGGATGGCTCCATCCCCGATGAGAACGCCACATTGTTTACAAAGCCCTTCACGCCCCAGCAATCGGCCACGCTGACCATACGTTCCTTCAGACCCGGCGCTCTACCCAGCAACCCCATCGTCGTACCACTGACCGTCTACCCGCTGTTGCCGGCTGCCCATTCCACCGCGGGGAAGCAAGGCCTCAAGCTCACCCGTTATGAGCTCATTCCCGAAACCGTGAAAGATCTGGACAAAGCAACGCCCATCGGAGACACCGTTTCTTCACGGCCTTCCATCAATGATCTCCCGCGTGCCGACAACGCCGGCCTGCTCTATACGGGCTATGTCCAGACGCCTCGCGATGCACTTTATACCTGGTATCTCTCCGTCGATGACGGCGCCGTGCTCTGGATCGACAGCCAATTGGTCATCGACCACGACGGCAAGCATGCCAATACCGAAAAATCTGGAAAGATCGCATTAAAAAAAGGACCGCATGTTTTCAAACTGGCCTATATTCAGGCAGGCAGCGATAAAGCTCTCAAACTGGAATACAGCGCCAACGGCATCGAAAGACAGGAATTACCAGTTACCGCCTGGGTTCACGAATAACTCAACCAGACATATGAAACGCATCTATTGTACGCTATTAATGACGACCGTTCTCCTGACTGCAACGGCTCAACACAAGTACCAGGCTACCTGGGAATCCCTGGGGCAGTATACCACTCCCGATTGGTTCAGGGACGCCAAATTCGGCATCTTTATCCACTGGGGCGTCTATTCCGTCCCCGCCTTTGGCAGTGAATGGTACCCCCGCAACATGTACGACTCGACCTCACCCGAGTTCAAGCACCATGTCGCCACCTATGGCCCGCAAAAAAATTTCGGGTACAAAGATTTTGTGCCCTTGTTCAAAGCGGAGAAATGGGATCCCGCACAATGGGTGGCCTTATTCAAAAAAGCAGGCGCTAAATACATCGTGCCCGTCGCCGAACACCACGACGGATTTGCGATGTACAAGACCAGCCTCAGTAGATGGAATGCCTATGAGATGGGACCGAAACGCGATGTGCTGGGCGAACTGTCCGCCGAGATCCGCAAACAGGGTCTGATCTTCGGGCTCTCCTCCCATCGCATCGAACACTGGTTCTTCTTCAACGGCGGCAGACAATTCCTTTCCGATGTCCTGGACCCGAAGAACGGGGACCTCTATGGACCGGCCCGCGAAGAAAGCGACGATCCCTCGCCAGAATTCATGGCCGATTGGCTCCTGCGCTGTACCGAGCTTGTGGATCGTTACCAACCTCAGCTCTTTTGGTTCGACTGGTGGATCGAACAGCCGGCGCTGGATCCTTACCGTAAAACCTTTGCTTCTTACTACTACAATAAAGGGTTGCAATGGGACAAAGGTGTCGTCATCAACTACAAATACGATAAATCCTTTCCCACCGGCGTCGCCGTGCTCGATCTCGAACGTGGTAAGCTAGACTCCGTCCGCCGCCTGCCCTGGCAGACAGACGACGCTATCGGCAACGAATCCTGGGGTTATGCCGCCGGCAATACATTTAAATCCGCACAGTATGTCGTCACCAACCTCATCGATATCGTGAGCAAGAATGGGAACCTGTTATTGAATATCGGACCCCGCAGCGACGGCACCCTCACCGAAGAAGAAACCGCTACATTGCTCGGCACAGGCAAATGGCTTGATATAAACGGCGAGGCGATCTATGGCACAAGACCCTGGCGCGTATATGGGGAAGGACCGACAAGATCTGCAAGTGGAGCGTTTGCCGATCAGAAGGAGCCGTTTACGGCCAAGGACATACGTTTCACGACCAAGGGCACGACGCTCTATGTCATCACGCTGGGGACGCCGAAAGAAAAAACGGTCATCAAAAACCTGGGACTGAACGCCCATCCCGGCGTCATCGCCTCTGTCGAGATCCACGGCAGCACGGAAAGACCGAAATGGGCGCAAAAAGCGGACGCATTGATCATCGAACCGTCTGTCACCTATCCCGCTGAATTCGCGGTGGTATATAAGGTAAATTTTAAAAACTAAGGTGTACTGAACAGGGCGGCGGGCATGAGCTGCTTTTCCATATGCGGTCCTTTTATAAAGACCTGCAGGGTTTGACCCGAACCGTTTTGGAAATAGTCGAGCCGGAATGCATGTTTACCCGCCGCCAACGCCCGGTCGCCCGATCTTTCCAGATCCCCATGACAGCCATCATTGTCTACGATCATCTGATCATCTATATATAACCGTGAGCCATCATCCGACACCGTATAAAAACTATACACGCCCGTCTCGGGGATATTGATCCAACCCTCGAACCGCAATCCGTATTCATTGGCCCGTGTGGGCAAACTATCCAGCGCAGGCGTGCCGGCCAGCCCTTGTTTTACGGGCGGGATAGCATTGAACCGTGGTAGCGAGTCCCATTTACCCTCGTACGAGGTATAGCGCAATCCCGGCCGGCTTGTGGTATTTGCGGTCTGTGCAGGATCGGGTGTCACTTGTTGAAAATCCTGCGTGGAGATCCCGCTGACACCGCCAGCGGTAAAGAACACCCGGCTTTTTAGTCGCGTAGACCGGGTGAGAACGATAGGGGATGCGTATAATGCGGAAGCGTTCGTAGGATCTGTTCCATCGGTGGTATAGCGGATGGCCCCTACAAGCTTTGTCAGCAGGCGAACCGTATCCTGACCGACGAAGATCCCGCCCGATGGAGATGTCACTGGCGCGGGCGCCGTGAGAAATTGCGCCACCACGTCTGAGCCTTGAGTTCGTGCTCGTAGCAGGGCGGGGGAGTGGAGTGTTAATGGTTCTTTATATACCGGTGACTGTGGACCGGGTTCAGTTCCGTCGGTGGTATATCGGATCTCTGTATTTGGCTTCGACACAATCCGCACCTTTTGGGGTCCCTGCAGATAGCCCCCGGCGGGTAGGATAGCAAGAGGGACGGCGTTTTTTTCCGTACTCGTAAACCTGGCGGCCAATCCGCCCTTTGTCTGTAAGGTTATATGCAGCGAGTCTTTGGCAGAAAAGCCGCTGATCGAGTGAAGCAGGCTGTCGCTGCTCCGCAGATCGTCGGCAATGATCTCGCCCTGGAAATTTCCGGCGCCTAAAAAGTTCAGCGGTAGCACCAGGCGGCGTTCATCACCGGCATTGATGACCCCAAGATACCAGTCTTTGCCCTTTTGGCGAGCAAAGACCACCAGTTCCCCGATCTTGCTGGGAGCAAGCACCCGGGTCTTGTCCCAAATGGTGGGGATCGCCCGGATCAGACCGGCGGCGGAGCTGGATAGATAACGGGCAGGATCATCGGCCCAGCAAAGCAGGGGAGAGTTATAGATAATGGGAAGGGCCAGCTGCTGTGCACGCGACGTGCCATAGGCCAGGCTGCTGGTGAAAACTCCCGGTGTATAATCGGCCGGACCCGCCAGAAAACGCGTGAAGGGAATAATGGCATTATTGATCGCACCCTGTGGCGTATAGGTCCGCCACTCCTGGCCATAGATGCCCTCCCTGCTGATCTCATTTGGGAAGCGTCTGTCATAACCCGTAGGTTTATTCGCCCCATGAAAATCGACCAACAGATGAAAGGCCAGCGCGTCTTGCAAGGCCTTTTCATAAAATCGTACCTGTTCGATACCCTCTTTATCGATGTAATCGATCTTAAGACCCGCCACGCCAGCTTCATGCATCGTGCGGAAAAAGGACCTTCGGACCGAATCATCCCGTAAAGAGGCATAGGACTTCCAGACAAAAATGCCGATGGCGTGACGCCCGGCATAACGGACGAGGGAACGCAGCGAGTCCAGCGCATTTGGCCAACTGCTGTCCCAGCCCGCGTCGACGATGCTGTATTCAAAGCCAAGCTCGGCGGCCTTGTCGACATAGCTCTTTTCAAGATCGAGCGTGGTGACATTGTCATGGACAAAATAGGACCATACCGCACGACCGGGTCGTATCCAGGACAGATCGCCAGGGCCTGTATGGGGAGGAGGGTTCAGATCGGCTATGATATCCGAATTCACCAGATCGTCCAGGTTATCGGATACCAGCACCACCCGCCAGGGTGTGGTAATGGCGCCGCTGATCTGCCATCCCTGAGGATCGTTGATAAAATCGGCGTGGAGGGTGCCGGCGGAATCCGCACGCAGCGACATTCCGCTGTAATTGTACAGCGCCGCCTCCGTGATACAGGCATAATCGCCGGCGGCCGTCTGGTACGTCACCGGCGGGCCAAGCTGCCGGCGGCCCAGATCCTCGATGGGACGCGTATAATGCAGTCCTTCGTAGTAGTAGACATTTTCCTGGTACCACACCCTGCTGCCACGGGGAACATGCCAGGAACTGGATTCACTGGTGACAAGGCCGCCGGACGGGACGACATAACGAAAGGCGAAGCCTCCATCGAAGATCCGGCATTCAAGATCATAACGCAAACCGTTCCCTTTATATCTGACGGCGATAACGGCCTGTCTGTAATGATTGGTGGCGACGGCATGGCCACCCTTCCAGGGATAGGAACCATGATGTGTGGATAGGACCGGAGCGCCAAATCCGACATCGCCGCGTGTGTCTTTACCCGCAATGTCGATGCCCATCGTCGAGGCCCCTACAATGGGTCTGCCTTTCAAGGCCAGCGACCAGCCGAGACGATGAGATGCGTCCATAAAGATTGCCGCGCGTAGTTTCCCCGAAGGGCTGCTGAGCTGGATAGGTATTGGGGACTGAGCTACGGCTGAAGAGATCGAGAACAAATAAAGAAGAATGGCAGAGATCGTTAGAAATCCGGAAAACCGTCGTTGCATGTGTTTGCTTATTTTGGCTGTGGGTGGATCGCAAGCCGCGATTCCAGGCTGATCTTTTTGAAAGAGTTCGATTCGGTTTGTTCCCGCTTGTCGAGCAGATCCAACAGAAGCTCCGTCGCTTGCTGCGCTTGCTCATACGGGTATTGTTCGATCGTGGCAATCGGAGGGAAAGCGGCGTACCTGATCAACGCCTGGTTGGAGAAACTGATGAAGCTGATGTCCTTATTGATCTTCAGCTTCATTTTTCGGGAATACTCGATCGCGTCCAGTGTCACATTATCGTTGAAACAAAGCACCGCCGTTGGCTTTCTCTTCAGCGACAAAAGCCGGGCCATCGCTTGCTCAGTGCTTTCCCGGCTCAGGTCAGTGGCGGTAACAAGTTCCGGCTCATATTTCAATCGCTGTGAACCGATGCCCTTCAGATAGCCTTCCTTCCGCTGCCGGCAGGAATAAAGCGACTCGGGGCCATTGATCATACCGATGCTACGATGTCCCCGGGCAAGCAGAAAATTCACCGCCTGTACCGTACCCGTCTCGACATTGCAGGCCACATAATGGATATCAGGGATTGCGGGCACACGATCGAAAAATACGATGGGAACGCCATGGCGCTTCAACTGGATCAGATGATCGTAATTCCGGGTGTTTTTGGCGATGGAGATGATCAGACCGTCGATACGTTGATGCATGATCGACTCCACAAGATGTTTTTCTCTTTCTTCGCTGTCATGCGACTGGCCCAGCAGGACCGAGTATTTATGCTGTGTGGAGATATCTTCGATCGCGCTGATGGCGGTGGAAAAATAGAACTCGGAAAGATCGGGGAGAATGACGCCGATGGTAAAGGTTCGCTTTTTTTGAAAGAAAATGGCTTTTTGGTTCGGCTCGTAATCCATCTCGCGGGCGAGCTTCTGAACCCGGATCCGGGTCATGATATTGATACGTTCATGGTCATGCAGGGCACGGGAAACTGTAGAAATGGAAATATTGAGCTTTTTGGCGATCTCCTTTATGGTTGGCGGATTGACCATCGTTAGGGGTTAAAAGTTGTAATTCATATAACATCATACAACTTAGGGCGAATATAAGGTTTTTTACTTAGTTATAACATTAAATAAATGTAATTTATCATACAACCTAATACCTTTGTGTCATGGATACACCATTTAGAAAGGTCGGCTCGGACAAGTTGTTGAGTGGAAAGATCGAAGAATCCATTGAACTGGCTATCCGGAGAAAGGACTACAAGGCGGGTGAAAAACTGCCTACTGAAGGACAGCTCTGTGACCTCTTTGGCGTCAGCCGGACCGTGGTAAGGGAGGCTTTGCGCAAGCTCAGCGCCCGCGGGCTGGTCGTCATCAAGCAAGGGAGTGGCGCCTATGTCAACGAGCTGAGTTCTGAATCTGCGATAGACTCGATCAACCTTTTTCTTGAGCTGACTGATGATGGATCCCTTATCTTCGACATCATCCGTGCCAGACAGCTATTTGAGCCCGAGATTGCCGGCCTAGCGGCCTTGAACCGCACCGCCGCCGAGCTGGACGAGCTGGCGGGAAACTTAGAAGCATTGAAAGCCAGTTCTATGGAAGACATCGATGGTCAGACTATCATCGACATCCGATTCCACAGTCTCATCGCCAGCGCCACCCACAACAATGTCGTTGCCCTGCTCATGCGGCCCATCTTCGACAACATGCCGAAGGTCAAAAGATCTATCTATGCCAAAAACAACCTTGGATATTTGACACATGACAAAAGCATGGTGCTGAAGTTCCACGAGGATATCTACGAAGCTATCAAAAATGCCGACCCGCGCGAGGCCTCTCACGCCATGTTGGCGCATCTCAAGGCCACAGAGAAGAACTTTAAGGATTCCCTGGAGTAAATAGTATTATAAGTATGGTATTTTTAATAGTCTATAAAAATAGTAGACTATTATTTGGAATTTTATTTCTCTTCTATTATTTTTGTTCAACAGTTCCTGATTTATCTCCACCATTAATTATCGGGGGCATGATGATGAGGCTCTCAAATACCCTCTTTTCCTTTTTTCCACCAAAGGACATAAGTAGTCATTTTGTTGCTGAAATAAATAAATCTTTCAGGTGTCCCGCCAATCAGGATGCTTGAGAACATATGGTGGAATATGTGTTCAAATACATACTGTAGCGGGCGCCGGGAAGATCCTTCTATATCTTTTAATCTATTAAGAAAAAAACTTTTATTATGAAAAGCATCCTTTATGGCTTTGCCTGCCTACTGGCTACGTTGGTGCTGGCCGATACTGTATCCGCCAATGTTAAAAAACCCTTTATTAAACAAGGTGTCTGGCGAGGGGTGTTTACCGTAAGCGAGATACAGGTGCCTTTCAATTTCGAAGTGAAGGGCGAGGATGCCACACATGCCGTTTTTACCCTGATCAATGGCAGTAGAAGGGATGACTTTCATGTGGCTTATACAACGGAGGATTCTCTGTTTATAAAGATGAATACCTATGACGCCGCCCTGGTAGCCAAAGTTGAGTCGGACGGCAAACTGGTAGGCGAATACCGGAGCCTGGTGCCAGGCTTCAGGGGCAATGCTCTTCCTTTTGTTGCAGAATATGGAAAATCCTACCGTTATGTCGAGCCGGGACATGATGTCGCACCCAGCTATGACATCTCCGGTAAATGGGAGATCAAAAATTACACAAAGGATGCCGTACCGGCTTCCATTGCACTGCTTAAACAAAACGGCAACAAGCTTACAGGTGTGATCATGACGGTGGTTGGCGATAGCCGGGAGATAGAAGGAACCGTGCAAGGCGATGAATTTGCGCTCAGCGGGTTCACGGGTCCCAGCCCCTTTTATGTAAAAGGGAAGATAAATGATGATAAGACACTTTCCGGCGAAGAAGGATTTGGCATCTATAAAAACTTAAAATTCGACGCCTTTAAGAACGCCGATGTCGAATTGCCAGACCCCTATAAGATCACTTTTTTAAAAGACGGGTATAAAAAACTGGATTTTACCTTTCCCGACCTGAATGGTAAACCTGTATCGCTTAGCGACGAAAAATATAAAGGCAAGGTGGTCATCGTGGAAACCATCGGCACCTGGTGCCCGAACTGCACCGATCAAACTGTGTTTCTCGCTCCCTGGTTCAAAAAGAACCATGATAGGGGAGTAGAGGCTATAGCGATCGGGTTTGAACAAAAGGACGATCTTGAATATGCCCGGTATACGCTGGGTAAACTTAAAGAGAAGTACGATATTAAATACGACCTGGTTTTTGGGGGCATCGCCGATAAAAAAGTTGTCGCCGAAAAATTACCAGCGCTCAATAAGTTCATAGCCTTTCCCACTACCATTATCATCGATCGTAAGGGAAATGTACGCGAGATCTACACTGGATATACAGGATCGGTCACCGGAAAGTACTACCAGGATTATGAACAGAAATTCAATCGGCTTTTAGACCAGCTTATCTCAGAGCCTGCCGAATAAAAATTATTAACTATACAATCACCTTCACATGAAATGTATGACCTCCATTTTACGTTACGCCCTTGCCGGCCTGACATTAATCTCTACTACGCTCTATGCAGGCGATAAACCCAGGGGTAAAGCACGACCATTTATAAAACAGGGCATTTGGCGCGGCGTTTTTAACGTTGCTGAAGAAGAAGTGCCTTTTAATTTCGAACTGAGAGGAAAAGACGCGGAACATGCCATCTTTACCTTGTTAAACGGCTCCAGGCGGGATGATTTTCATGTCACCAGGATCGGGGACGATTCTCTGTTTATCAAGATGAATACCTATGATGCGGCACTCGTTGCAAAGATTGAATCAGACGGCAGGATCACGGGTGAATACAGAAGCCTGGTGCCCAATTTTCGCGGTAACGCGTTGCCCTTTGTTGCTGAGTTTGGCAAATCCTACCGTTTTATAGAAGCGTCCCGGAATGTGCAACCGAAGGCGAACATTTCCGGCAAATGGCAATTGACTGTATATACCAAAGAAGCTATTCACAACCAGCCAATTGCCTTGTTAAAACAGGTGGGGAACAAACTCACGGGAGTAGTGATGACTATTGTCGGAGATAGTCGCGAGCTTGAGGGTACAGTACAGGGGGACGAGTTTGTGCTGAGTGGTTTCACCGGCCCAAGCCCCAAGATATATAAAGGCAGAATCAATGACGACGGCTCTATTTCCGGAGTGATCAGTTCAGGCATATACAGTAACCAAAAGTTCGACGCCATTAAAAATGACTCTGCCGAATTACCTGATCCATACACCATCACTCATCTGAAGGAAGGTATCCGGAAGATCGATTTTACTTTTCCTGATCTCAACGGCAAGCCTGTCTCTCTGAGCGATGAGAAATACAAGGGCAAAGTGGTCATTGTTGAACTGGTCGGCACCTGGTGTCCGAATTGCACTGATCAAACTGTGTTTCTTGCTCCCTGGTTCAAAAAGAATCATGATAGGGGAGTAGAGGCTATAGCGATCGGGTTTGAACAAAAGGACGATCTTGAATATGCCCGGTATACGCTGGGTAAACTGCGGGATAAATACAATATCACCTATGATATCCTGTTTGGCGGCCTGGCTGACAAAAAGCTTGTTTCGGAAAAGATACCGGCCCTGAATAAATTTATCGCTTATCCCACCACCATTATCATCGATCGGAAAGGCGAAGTCAGAGAGATCTACACGGGGTATACGGGGACTGTGACAGGCAAATATTACGAAAACTATGTGTCTAAGTTCAATAAGGTCCTGGACGAGCTCATAGCCGAGCCGGCACCGGACCAATACGCATTATCTCATTAATCATTCACGACAAATATGAAAAATAATTCTTTGGCGATCATGCTCTTAACCCTGTTTACATTAGGCATTTTCGCTTTCAAAACCAAAAAACAGCTGTATATCGTTGACCCCTCTAAGAGCTCGCTGGTCTGGATCGGTAAAAAGGCTACGGGCGAACATACGGGTAACATAGCTATTGAAAAAGGCGCATTTCAATTCGAAGACGCCCGACTAAAAAGCGGCAGCTTTGACATCGATACCAGGACCATTACGGACAACGATATCACCGATAAAGATAACAATGCCAAATTAGTAGGTCATTTGAAAAGCGATGATTTTTTTTCGGCGGAAACGTATCCCCGTGCGAGCCTGGTCATTACCAATGTTACGCCTGCCGGTGGTGGGAACTATACTATAAAAGCCAATCTGACCATCAAAGGCATTACCAATGAGATCGGCTTCCCCGCACTGGTGTCGCTGTCCGGAAAGCAATTGAATGCAACGGCAAAAATCACTATTGACAGAACTAAATATAACATCAAGTTCAGGTCGAAGAGTTTTTTTGAAAACCTTGGCGACAAATTTATCTACGACAATTTCGATCTTGTCGTATCACTGGTGGCAACGGCGCAATAACCACCCGTCATGACCAGTCACATGAGAAAACTAATCGTTTATGGTGTTTTAGCTATGCTGGGAGCGGTTGTCCTGGTGAGTTTTACGCACAGGGGACGATCTGCTCCCATCGGGACAAAGGAACAACTGGGCGAAAAACTGTTCTTTGACCCCATTTTATCAAAAGATCGTACCATCAGTTGCGCCTCTTGTCACAAACCTGCATTTGGATTTGCGGATACTGCCCGGTTCAGCCGGGGAATAGGGGGGCAACTTACCACCAGGAATACGCCGTCGGCAACCAATCTGAGCGGCAGGCCCCGCTTTTTCTGGGACGGTAGAGCAAGCAGCCTGGAAGAACAGGCAATGGGTCCTATCACTTCAGCCGCAGAAATGGGTTTATCTATGGAGGAAGCTGTCCAACGACTCCGGCAGGAACCCGAATATGCGGAGGCTTTTGCGCGGCTTTATCATGCCTCTGTAGACAAGGAAAGTATCCTAAAGGCAATTGCAGCTTATGAACGCACCCTGGAGACGGCCAACAGCCCCTACGACCGATTTATCGGCGGGGATGAGAATGCATTGTCGGAAGCAGCTAAACGGGGCCGCCTGCTTTTTATCGGCAAGGCGAATTGCAACAATTGTCATTCGGGCGAAGACTTTACGGCCGACAGATTTAAAAACATCGGTCTCTACGACAATCATCAACTCAAAGATTCAGGACGTTATAATGCGACAAAGGACACGGGCCTGATCGGATTTTTTAAGATCCCCAGTTTAAGGAACGTGGCTATCACCGCCCCCTATATGCATAATGGAATGTTCGCAACCTTAAAGCAGGTGGTCGAATACTATAACAATCCTGATTCGGTGATTCGCGGCGGCGGAGGCGGCCACCGGGATCTCTCACTTAACCAACCACTGCACTTAAGCGAGGCCGAAGTATCCGATGTCGTCAGCTTTTTAGAGGCGCTGACAGATGACCGGTTCACAAAAAAATAACCCTCAAACGCACGTGTTCTTACTCATTTGACCAAAACTTAAGCTCATGAAAAAAGGAATACTCTTTCTGTTACTATCCATCGGCTTTTTAGCCGCAGCCAACGCGCAGCAACGTACCCTTACCGGAAAGCTTTTGTCTGCCGAGGACGGCAAGCCACTCGCCGGAGTTTCCATACTCGTCAAAGGCGCCGGACGCGGAACCACCAGCCGGGAAGACGGAAGTTTTACCATTATTTTGCCCAATGCCAGCAGAGCCAAAAGCCTTGTTTTTTCCGCGATAGGATTTGATACGAAAGAAATCCCGGTCCAGAGAGATAGCAATCAATTTAATGTCGTACTACAATCCGTCAGAGCAGAACTTGATCAGGTGATCGTCGGCTCACGAAGCGCGCACAGGACAAAACTCTCTTCACCTGTGCCTGTGGACATCATTGATCTAAAACCCTTACAACAAAGCGCGCCGCAGGTAAGTCTTACCCAACTGCTGCAATACATTGCACCATCCTTTCATTCTGTAAATGGAAGCAACGCCGGTGATGCAGGATCTGCCTTAAGTCTTGCCCAGCTGCGCGGCCTTGGCGCCGACCAGGTACTGGTGCTTGTCAACGGCAAACGCCGGCACAAAAGCGCCAATGTCAACTATGGAGGACTTGGAAACGGGACCACCGGCTATGACCTCAATAGCCTTCCGACCGCCAGTATCGAACGTGTAGAGATACTCAGGGACGGCGCTGCAGCCCAATATGGCTCTGACGCCATTGCGGGCGTGATCAACATTGTGTTGAAGAAAAATACAGACGCGTTTACCATCACCTCTACCGGCAGCATTCGACGCCGGGGGGACGGCCAGACAACCCGTACAGGCGTCAATTACGGTATTAAACTGGGGGACAACGGCGGATACCTCAACGCTACCGCCGAATATGCGACCCAAGGCATATCCCTTCCTGCGGGCCGCGACAATGCAGGATTGTACAACGGTCCCATTTACGGCGGCGGCGCCAACACAAGAGGATATGATAACATTTATACCAAGGCAATAGACGATTCCATCCTCTCCAGCCGCGGTATCGACCGGCATTATTTCGATCAGCGCAGCGGTCCCAATAAGGCTAAAGATGCCCTGCTTTCGTTCAATCTTGCTTTGCCGCTGAGATCGGGTGGTCAAATCTATTCCTTTGGCGGACTGAGCAGCCGTAATTCCCAATTTACCGCAGTCTATCGTCTGCCAGGATGGACTGCCCGCAACAATAATTTTATTTATCCTGACGGCTTTTTACCCGACATGGACAATAACGTCGTGGATAAATACCTGACCCTTGGGTTCAAAACCAGAATCCATGACTGGAATGTAGACCTCTCCAATGTATATGGGAAAAACAGTTTTGGCAACAGAGTCTCCAACTCTTTGAATGCGAGCCTGGGTCTGAAAAGCCCCACCACCTTTGACGCCGGCAGTTACAATGCCAGTCAAAATACGACAAGTCTCGACATCGGGCGTTATTTTGACAAGGTGCTCAGCGGTTTGAACGTTGCTTTTGGTGCGCAGTACAGGGTTGAAACTTTCCAGATCATTGCAGGTGAAGCGGCATCCTATTCTAAAGGCGACCAGCGGACCATTTACGACATCGATACCACCACCGGAGGGATTACCTACTTATCGGACGCGGGTATTACTTCACTGAATGGCCTGAGTGCCGGATCGCAGATCCATGCAGGGTTCAGACCGGAAAACGCTGTCAACGTCAACCGCGCTGTAACGGCCGGGTATGCGGATGTAGAGCTCAACCTGACTAAAGATTGGCTGGTCAGCGGTGCTGTCAGGCTCGAAAACTTCTCCGACTTCGGCAATGTCGACACCTATAAAGCCACCACCAGGTATAGCTTTGCCAAATGGCTGGCTATCCGGGGATCCTACAATACAGGATTCAGGGCGCCCGATCTTGCCCAGAGCTATTATACTTCTACTTCCACTACCTTCCAGCAAGGCCGGGGCATAGATATCTTAACAGCTTCCAACCAGAGCGCTGCTGCGCGCGCACTGAATATACCTAAACTCTCTCCCGAAAGGTCCAAGGGTATTACTGCGGGTATCACTTCCCAGCCTATATCCAACCTGGAGTTTTCCGCCGATGCCTATCTGATCGATGTCAACAACCGCATTGGCAACACGGGAAACTTTTCTGCCTCAGATACGAAATTGCCCGCTGATGTCCGCCTATTGTTTCAACAAACCGGCGCAGCGCAAGCCAACTTCTTTTACAATGAATTTTCGACAAGAACAAAGGGTATTGAGATCACCAGCAGCTACCGTCTTAGGGCGGCAAACGGCATCATCACATTTTTGGCAGGGGCTAATATTTCGAGCAATACAGTCAGAAGCGTGAACAGACCAAAAGGATTGGATACGGCTTATAACGTGGTTATTTTCAGCCCTGCTGAGCGCGCCCGTGTAACGACCAATATTCCGGCCACTAAGATCACCCTGCAGGGCATTTATAACATCGGTCGCTTCAATTTTTTGGCCAGAACGGTTTATTTCGGCAAAGTCACTACAGCTAGTGCGTTGACCAGCACGACTTATTTTTATCAGCGGTTAAAACCGATCTGGGTTACCGACCTTTCCATCGGCTACAAGATCAGCGAAAATTTTGAAGCCGTTGCCGGCGCCAACAATGTTTTTAACGTTGTCGGGGATTATACGGACCCGGCCATATCGGGGCTTAGAAACCCAACAGTAGCAGGCATTCAGAATGGCAATGCGGGGGTCCAGCCCTTTATCAGGGTTACCGCACATCTATGACTCATTATCGCCCGCAATTCTTCAATCGCATAAAACTCTATAATCATGCTGATAAAATCATTACCTGTATATCTAATATTACTTGTTCTGGGCAGTTGCAAAAAGACAGATTATCTGGATATTAATGCAGCCAACCGGCCGTCCCTCACGGCCAGGATCAGCTTTGTCAATGCGCGCCCTGTCAATACCGACCTTTACTTCTGGACATTCACGACAAAGGTGACCGCTGCACCTGTTGCCCTCAATACCGCCTCCGGCTATCTGGATGCACAATATGGCAGCGTACAGATCAATGTCACACAGAGCAGCGGGACTTCCTATATTGTGTCCAGGGAATTTGGCAACAGTGCGACATTCAGCGCGTCAGGCGGTCCCAACGGGCCTATTGCAACATACTACCATACTGTGTTTGCGGCTCGCACAGCCGATGGACTGAAAGACTCTCTTGTCCTATTCTATGATGATCTAACGCCACCTCCTGCAGGCAAGGCAAAGATCCGTTTTATTCATTTTGCAAATGGGCTTGCACCCGTCGATCTTGTCAGTACCTCCGGCGGTGACAATACCGTCTTTGCAGGAGTCGCTTATGGTTGGGCAGGCAATGAAGTGCTATCTTCCCCGACTGTCAATGTTTGGTCGTTAGGGCCATTTGTCACGATAAATGCGGGTAAACCCGGATTTACCCTCAGGTCAACTACCACGAAGGCGACGATCGCGCTTACGGACGACCAGATAAGCAATCTCACGCTGCAGGATGGAAAAATTTACACCATCTTTCTAAATAGTATTCCCGGGACCACCGGACAATTCGGAGCGTATGTGCTGACGCAGCCGGCTTTATAGGATTGAGAGGCTGATTTTTTGAATCTGAAATGAGAAAACCCACGCCTAGCGTGGGTTTTTTTTCCCGCCATTTTTCCTACATTTACCTCTCATCGCCGCTGATGCTGGAATATATGATCCATACCGACCCCGATCTTTTTGCCCGTATTGCGGAGGGTGATGAGCGCGCTTTTCATACCTTTTTTGAAAAATACAAGAACAAGCTTTATTATTTCTTTCTCGAGATGACTGGGCTCCAATCTGCTGCAGAAGAGTGTGTTCAGGACGTTTTTCTGAGGCTCTGGGTCAGCCGAAGATCACTGGTTGGAGTAGATAGACCAGACGGCTACCTCTTTATCATGGCGAGAAACCGAGGTCTGGATTTTATAAAACAGGCCGGGCGTGAACGTGCGCTTCTAAAAAGTCTTGCCGAACAGACTCCCTGGGCGGAACGGAGTACTGAAGAGACCCTCCAGTACAGGGAAAGCCGCGAGCTCCTTCAAAAGGCTTTAACCCTTCTTCCGCAACAGCAACAAAAGGTCTATATCCTGAGCAAGCTGGAAGGGTTTTCCAGGGAGGAGATTGCCCTGCAGTTGGATATCTCCGCCAATACGGTAAAAAATCATCTTTCAGAGGCGGTGAAAAGTGTCCGCGAATTCATGGAAGAACAGGGTGGTATCGTCCTAACGATCCTGGTGTGGTCGTTCTGGAAATAATTTTTACCGCGACTGGTACATTTCTGCCCGACCCAAGTCCTTGTATAAGACCATGGATAAAAATCTTCAACGATATTGGGATTTGTTAGCGCTGTATGCGGAACAACGGTGCAGTCCTGCCGAGAGGAGGGAATTGGAGACATTGATCCGTGATAGCTGGGATCAGAGCCCGATGGACCATTCCGCCCCGGAAGTAGATTGGTCAATGGTATATGCCCGCATCCACCCGCAAGTCCGGCAGTCTTTGCCGCGAAGGATGGGGTGGCGCCGTATGATCGCTGCTGCTGCCGTCCTGATCCTGTTTTTGGGCGGAACCTGGCTTTATCGTCGATCGGCTCCATTAAATGTTACCGCCACCGGCAGCCAGAAAGAACGTTTTCACAATGATATAGCTGCCGGCGGAAACAAAGCCGTCCTTACCCTGGCAGGAGGGCAAAAGCTGGTCCTCGATAGTCTTGTCAATGGCGAGATCGCCCGGCAGGGAGGGGCGTCTATCCATAAGAAGGTTGATGGTGAGATCATTTATTCCGGCGTCGTCCCTTCCAACGAAGCCCTATCCTATAATACACTTTCTACGCCCCGTGGGGGAAAATACCAGCTGACCCTGCCAGACGGTACGAAGGTCTGGCTCAATGCTGCCTCCTCGATCACCTATCCGGTGGCTTTCCGGGGTGCGGAACGCAAAGTGAGCATCACTGGCGAGGCTTATTTTGAAGTCGCTGCCAATAAGAGCCGGCCCTTCCAGGTGGATATGGGTAAAGGTGTTACTACGGAGGTCCTGGGAACTACTTTTGACATTAATGTGTATTCCGATGAACCGGTCTTAAAGACGACCCTGGTCGAGGGCGCAGTAAATGTTCGGACAGCTGCCGGAACAAAACTGTTACAGCCGGGCCAGGAAGCGGAGATTACCCGCCAGGGGAAGGTTGTTACAACGGTGACCTCTGTCAACACGGAAAATACTACTGCCTGGATCAGGGATGAATTCTTTTTTCAGAAGACGAATATAGAAGAGATGATGCGTCAGATCGCCCGATGGTATGACGTGGAAGTCGTTTACCAGGGCAAACCCAAAACACAGTTTGTCGGCTCGATACCCCGGAGTATCAGCGCAGCCAGCTTATTCAAAGTGCTCGAAGCTACAGGAGGTGTCCATTTTATCATTGAAGGAAAAAAAATCACCGTTATGCCATAGACCGTAAAAATTTATTGGCCAGATCGATGGGGAACCAAAAGAAAGCCGGAGGTGCAGCGAACACCCCCAGCCGTATTTGGGCTTACCCAGTAGTTCAATCGTTGCGCGACTGCTTTATTGTTAAAACCCAAACACTGTAAAAGTATGCATTTTAAGGCTCTTTTTATTCCCGGCTTGCGCCGCGGACTAACCAAAACTATGAGGGTCATGCACATCACCGCTATCATCCTCCTGACCGTCTGCCTGCAGGTAGGCGCCACGGGCTTTGCTCAGCCGATCACCCTGACTGAGAAGAACGCTTCTCTAGCACAGGTGCTGACGAAGATCCAGCGACAGACCGACTTCCATTTTATGTACACCATCGATCAGCTACAAAAAGCCCGGCCGATTGATATCTCGGTGACGGCTGCGGGCATCGACCAGGTGCTGGCCATCTGTTTTAGGGACCAGCCGTTTACTTATACTATTATTGAAAGGATCGTGGTCGTAACACCCCGTTCGTTATCTGTCGATCGGAAAGTAGAAAATGTTCTGCCTCCCCCTACAGCTGTTTCCGGGCGTATCCTCGACACGGATGGCGAACCGCTTTCCGGGGCTTCTGTTTCCGTAAAAGGGTCGAAAACATCGGTGTCTACGGATGGGAATGGACGGTTCTCGATAAAAGCTTCCGAGGGCGAAGTGTTGGTGATCTCTTATATCGGCTATCTCGGGCGGGAGGTGAAGGTTACATCGGCTATTCTCGGGTCTTCGGATCGTCAGACCTTTATCATCAGTCTGGAAAGATCGCTCAGCAGGCTGGATGAGGTACAGATCATTGGCTATGGTACTACGACCCAACGATATAATGTAGGTTCGGTGACAAAGATAACGGCTGCGGATATTGAAAAACAGCCGGTTTCCAACTTGTTGGCGACGTTGGCGGGAAGGGTGCCGGGAATGGTCGTTACACAATCCAGTGGTGTTCCGGGGTCGTCCTTCCAGGTCCAGGTCCGCGGACAAAATACACTGGCATCCAGTCCATTTGGATCCATTGGAATGGGGAATTATGCTCCTGTGCCTGACAATCCGCTGTTCCTTATCGATGGAGTGCTGTTCGCTCCACAAAACAACAATGTCAATCAACTGGAATCTATTGCCTCCCCTGGTAGAAATTTTAAATACGGGAATCCTTATGGCGGAATAAGTCCTTTTAGTTCCATCAACCCGGCAGATATCGAAAGTGTTGAAGTTTTAAGGGATGCGGATGCGACGGCCATTTATGGCTCAAGAGCCTCCAATGGCGTTATTCTTATTACTACGAAAAAAGGCAAAGCCGGTAAGACCAAATTATCCGGCAACCTGTATACGGGTCTGAGCAGGGTTGGTCATACCATGGAAATGATGAATATCGATCAGTACCGGGACATGAGAAAGCAGGCTGTTAAGAACGACAATTTTACAGCATTGCTGACTAATCCTGCCGTCTCCTTTATTTTTGCCGACCTCATCGCCTGGGATTCCACAAGGAACATCAACTGGAAAGATTACTTTGTTGGCAACACCGCCAGATCCGGTGATGCGAATCTGACCCTCTCCGGAGGAAATACGAGTACGCAATTTCTGATTGGAGCCGGCTATCATAAGGAAACCTTTATTTTCCCTGGGGATTATGCCTATTATAGAGGATCCATTAATTCCAATCTACAACATATCTCTTCGGATAGGAAGTTTTCTATCAACCTGACTACGATGTATGGATTTGATCAAAACAACAGCTCTGGAACAACCAATGCGAATGCCTTATTTACATTGCCTCCCAACCACCCGGATTTCCTCGATGATCAGGGCAATCTCATCTGGAGCTATAAGGGGGTTAAGTTTGAGACGAATCCGATGTCCTATTTGAAGCAGACCTATGCCGTCAACAAAAGTAGTTTGAACAGCAGTTTATATATCAGCTATAAGGTTTTGGATGGACTTTCGATCAGCACCAGATTTGGATACAGCACGAATTATACAAAAGAGCATAGTACGAGCCCCAAAAACTCTCTGGATCCTACGAGTTCTTTTGCGGTGTCAGGAGCCGGCTTTACCAGTAATCAATACATCAGCTGGAATATAGAGCCTCAAGCCGAATACCGCCGTCTTTTATCAAAAGGACAGCTTTCTGTCCTGGTCGGAAGCACCTTTCAGAAGTCAATAAACAATGCCACTAACGTGTATGGAAGTAACTACCCCAACGATCTGCTGTTGGGTTCTATAACAGCGGCAGGGACGATAACCAATACGGATCTCAACAGCCTGTATAAATATTCGGGTCTGTTTGGAAGGGTGAATTATATCTGGGATAAAGAATTTATACTCAATCTCAGTGCCAGAAGGGATGGCTCAAGCCGTTTTGGACCGGGGCGGCAATTCGGGGATTTTGGGTCACTAGGGGGCGGCTGGATTTTTTCGGAGCAAAAATTGATAAAGAAAGACTTCTCCTTTTTAAGTTATGGTAAGCTGAGAGGAAGTTATGGTACGACGGGGACAGATAATGGTACGGATTATGACTATCTGTCCAATTGGCAGCCATTGCCCTATCCTTATCAAAATATCGGGGGCAGCTATAGCCCGGTGAATTTATATAATCCGAATTATAACTGGGCCGTGACAAAAAAAATCGAAGTGGGATTGGAGATAGGCCTGTTCAAGGATCGGATACTGGCCTCGGCCACCTGGTATCGGAGCAGGTCGAGCAACCAACTGATAGCCTATATCTTACCCAATCAGACGGGATTTGGCAGCGTCAAACAGAATTTCAATGCGACCATTCAAAATTCGGGATGGGAAATACAGCTCAATTCAACAAACATCCGGACGGATCATTTTACCTGGATCTCATCTCTGATCCTGACCATACCCTCCAACAAACTGATAAAATTCCCCGGTATCGAGCAATCCAGTTATAATAATACTTATCAGGTAGGCCGGTCGTTATCTAATTTAAGACTGTATAATTATTGGGGCGTTAATGATACTACCGGACAGTTCCAGTTCCTGACCCAAAAAAAGGAGCGGACCTACAATCCGGATGCTACTGTAGATGTCGTAAATTTTGGAGATCTGGACCCGGACTTTTTTGGAAGTTTTAGAAATTCTTTTTCTTATGGAGGATTTGACGTCGATGTTTTTTTTGAGTTTATGAAACGTATCGGCCCTAATTATAAAGGCCAGGTATACCTGAGCGGCGTTGGTAAAAGGGAAAACGCTCCGGCAGCTGTTTTTAACAGCTGGAAGCAGCCCGGTGACCATGTGGAATTCCCAAAGTTCAGCGTAGCTAAATCCAGTAATTATTTTTATAGATCTACAGGCGCCTATAGCGATGCGTCCTATATCCGCTGTAAGACGGTATCTATAGGGTATTCCCTGAATAAAAATGTGCTTAGAAAAATAAAGATAGATAACTGTCGCATTTATGTCAACGCGCAGAATCTTTTTACTATTACGCATTATCAGGGTCATGATCCGGAGAGTATGAGCTACTATTCAATCCCTCCTTTACGGACGATCGTTACAGGCATTCAATTTACTTTTTAATTTTTTTGTATGAAATATTACAATTATTTTTTTCTCTATTTCTTATTTATAAGTGTAACTTTTTTATCCTGCAGGAAATTTGTCGAGATCCCGCCGCCGGTCAGTATGATCTCGGATGTTGCCGTATTTTCTGATAGCGTCAACATATCCAATGCCCTGACTGCTATTTATGCAACACAGGTCGGCGTAGGATTTGGCATAAGCGCTAGTTCGAGTATGGGCGGGTTTGTCGATCTGCAGAATTCTATATCGGCAGATGAGTTCAGTATCGGCAGCGATCTTTCACGTAGTGGTTTTGAATATTATTTTCGTAATGATGTCCCGATAACGGATGATGACAACTGGTATTCTTTTTATAAAATAATTTACGCGGCGAATGCCTGTATTGAAGGGATCAATAAGAGTAACGGCATCTCTTCCTCTGTAAGAGATCAGCTAATGGGAGAAGCCAAATTTATACGCGCGTTATTTTACTTTCATTTTGTGAACCTTTTTGGGGATGTTCCATTGATCTTGTCTACTGACTATAAAGACAATGCTATAAAACCCCGTAATTCGAAAGATTCCGTTTATCAACAGGTGGTGACGGATCTTGAAGAGGCTGCGGGGAGATTGAAGGGTACCTACCCAACCGCAGGAAAGGCAAGACCTAATAAGTATACTGCAAAAGCCTTGCTGGCCAAGGTCTATTTGTATCTAAAGCAGTGGGGTAGGGCAGAAGATCTGGCTTCAGAGATCATTAATTCAGGGTCGTATCAGTTGGAGGCCGACTTGAACCAGGTATTTAAAAAAGGGAGCACGGAGACGATCTGGCAGCTTGTTCCTTACCTGGGACGTCAAACAGGATTTGGAAACACATTTGTGCCCCCTGATATAAATACCATCCCCCAATTTGTCATGGGTGATGATCTTTTGAATTCGTTCGAAGGAGGAGATCAGCGTAAGATGAGCTGGATCAGTAAAAACACTATCGATGTCAACGGCACGCCCGTGGACTTCTATTTTCCTTATAAATATAAAGTTAGAGGTACGGGTTCCGGAACTACTTCGGAAGAAAATTATATTGTTTTCAGGCTGGCTGAGATCTATCTTATCCGTGCTGAGGCAAGATTGGAACAGGGTAAAATTACGGGCGCGAGCTCCGCCGAACAGGATCTCAACCTGATCAGGAACCGCGCAGGATTGGCCAATACTTCTGCTAACACCCAGCAGGCCATGCGTACGGCACTAATCCAGGAAAGAAGGATCGAACTTTTTATTGAAGGGTCCAATCGGTGGTATGATCTTAAAAGATGGAACGTCATCGATGCAGTAATGACTCCTGCTGCAATTTCAAAAGGCGCCAACTGGAAGCCTACAGCCCGGCTATACCCAATACCGCTGGTTGAGCTGCAAACAAATCCTTTCCTGGTTCAAAATCCCGGATATTAAAAACTGATAAATATTTAACTATGTATATGCGTTTTCTTTTCGGGCTCGTTTTTATAAATTTTTTATCGTTGGCTGTTTTGGCGCAAAAAGGGCCAATCAGCGGACCGATCCCTGAAGCTGGAAGAGTAATGCCTCCTTTTCAATTTACTGATCTCATCAATTATGCGGGAATGCGTATTGACAATGCCAGCTTTAAAGGCAGGTGGAAGGTGATCTATTGTTTTAATAAGGAATGCAGTTCCTGTGTAGCGAGTTTTTTAAGGTGGGAGAATCTCAGAAAAGAATTTTCAGACAGCATCGAGATCATTCTTCTTGGATACACCGGATCCGCCTTTTCTCCATTTCAAGGGCCGGCGTCTGCAAAAATAAAAAACCTGATGAGGAGCGCTGTCGCGAAGCTAAACCTGGGTTTCCCCTGTGCATTTGACTCGGTGTTCTTTGAAAAGTTTGGACGACTATCTCCTTATACCCTCGTGATAGACCCTGGCAATGTAGTTCGGGCGGTGACCGGCGATGAACTATACGCAGAGGATATTTCTGGTTTTTTACAGGGGCATGAACCAAAATTGGAGCGAATCCAGACGTTTAAGGAACGCATAGCATTTAAGGTTGAAGAACCTTTCTTAATAGACAATAATGGCGGCCGTCAGGCAGACTATCTGTATCGGTCGGTGCTGACAAAATGGAATGACTCTGTTAAGGCCTATAGGTATACTTTAAAACAGTCTTTACTACAGATCACCGGAGCGGATCTGAAAACGCTTTACAGGATTGCTTATACGGGTTATCAACGATTTGCTCCCTCTGATAGTGTTTATGGGCATATTTTCCCTTATCCCCTGGTAGAGTTGAGTGATGATCACGGCCTTTTAAAGGAGGCGGCTGGGCGCAAATACAATTATAGCCTCTCCCTCCCTGAAAATCAGGGAAAAAAGGAAGGGCTTTTGAACTATATGCGGAAAGACCTTGATAATTACTTCGGATCTCACGTCGTGGTGGAAAGACGTCGCATGCCTTATTGGAAAGTAACGCTGGATACCGGAAAGAATAGCATAAAGACGGTGCCGTATGAAACCTATAGATCGTATTGGCTTGACGCCCTGTTATTTCAGCTTTCCGAATATGATAAGGACGGTCTTTATTTTATAAACGAGTCAGGACTGGAAGATCGTGGCTGTATCGAGCTGCCGGCGTTTTATAGCTACACACGAAAAACCGATCTGTTTACTATTATGATAAATGCCGGCTTTAAGATCGAGAAAAGTGAAAAGGAAATGGCTGTAATTGTTGTCCGTGATAAAGTGCTGTAACCGGCGGAAATTTTAATAATAATCATGAAAAGAGGAACTGTATTGCTGGGATGCCTGTTGTTTGATCTGTCTGTCTTTGCCCAAGTGCAACTAAATACTTCCACCAAAAAGGTCGGTGACAAAAAATACGAGATACATCTGATGCTGACGATCGAAGGCGGCTGGCATATCTATAGTTGCAAACAGCCTGCCGATGCGATAGGTTTGCCGACAACCGTTCATTTTACTAAAAGCCCCCTTTGGTCTTTCGAGGGAGCTATTTTGGAGATTGGCCGGTCGGTAAAACGCCGTGATCCAATATTAGATGTTGAGTCCTTGATCTATTCGGAGAAGTTAGAGTTGGTTCAAGTGATGGTTTTGAAACCGAAAGTTAAGACGATCGTTTCAGGGACTATTACTTATATGGCGTGCACTGATGAGAAATGTCTGCCGCCGGAGACGGTTCGCTTTTCGCTGCCCCTGCATTAGTTCCGGCCATCTTCAAAGAAATAGGGGATAAACGTTCAGAACTCTAAATTTCCGGCTTTTTATAGACCAGGAAATAAGAAAACCCGCTCTGAGAGGGGGTTTTGTACGAGTGACCTGCGGACCGGACGGGACAATAACTGACCGCCGGAACCTGCACCTGTATTATATTTCAAGATAACGATCGGATAACTACCCGAATTCCTACCCGGGAGATTTGATATGATCTGGATCGTTTTAGGACAAAGAACTATTGTGATACAAAGATAGAAAATAATGGTGAGGTACGCAAGATGGGGAAGAAAGTAGGGATGCGGCCGGGGCCACTTTTAAAAATAATTTCCCAAAACGAAAAAAGGGCAAAAAAGAAAGGCGCAGCCCACAGCCTGATTTTTCATTGCGCGTATAAAGGATGGCCCTTGTGCGGCGGGCGCTGTGTTTATGCCGCGGAATCGCCCCGGGCTGTATCTTGCGCCGCTTTTTTAGCCTTTTGGTTGGAATGTTGGTAGCGTCTTGATCACGAAATGTACAAATTACTTGCGATTAATGTTTAATATGTTTGTTGAATGAATGAATAGGAGGTTGAGATGAGGATCTAAACCAACCGCTCTTCCAATATGCCCTTCCAGGCTATAAACCCCTTTTTAGAATCAGAATAATCATGCCAGATTCGGCTGAAATTGGGATGTTCCTGCTTAAGATAATCCTGCCTTCCACTTTTTTTGATGCCGGTAATAATTTCTTCGATCTGATTTAGCGTATTTCGCAGGGCATCTCTTGATTTTTCTGTATCCCAAACATAAGTGGCTTCCTCACTATCGAGTGTTTCCCAGATAATATGATATTTCCTTTCGCCGGATAACAGAAACAAAAAAGAGAATGGTTGCAATACAAACCTGAGCTTTAATATAGATGTTTCATGTTTAGATGATAAATATTTTAAATGCAGGTAGTGTTTGCATTTCTTTACATTCAAGATATCGCTTAACAGTTGTTGTTCTGAATCGAATAAATCTTTGGCCGATGAATGATATTGACCTAGCAGGGTATCGAATGTATTGGTTTTATTAGTCAATGATCCATCCTTTGGCCTGAATATTTCTCTTTTCACAAACTCAAATCGCACACTTTCAATAAGGGAATTATTTATGCAATTAATATCATCGGATTTGGCTGTTGCTGAAATGACAGCGTTGTCGGAAAACTGGACGGCAACATCTGTAGTGATCAATTTTTTCTTCAGCGTTTTGCTGAAATAATCCTTGATAGCATCAAATTCAGGCCGTATGTCGGCATTTTCAATTTCAAAGATCAATTCCTGATTGATTTCTTCAATAAATAGCGGGAATGATACGCTGCCGTATAAAAACGATATTCTTGAAAACGGTACTTTCATGGTTTTTAAAACTACGTTTTCAACCGGCTGCTTTTCTTGTGTCTTTGCTTTTTCCGGTACCGCTTGTTGTGCGGCTATTTGTTTTTTTAGAATAACAGATCTTAGAAAACCTGCTGTATCGATCGACCGGAATTTTATTTTTTCTATACCTGGGAAATAGAATGAGGTGTTAAGATTGAGCATGATATCGCTGTAGTCATAATGATAATCGATGATTTCACCTGTTAATTCCCCGGAGTCATCGTCATACCTGAGTACCCTGATCTTCCAACAGATATCTGGCAGAAACTGTTCTATGGGCATCGGTAATTCAAGGCAGTCAATTGGAAAGGAGTTTTCGGTTGATTGGATGTGAAATCTTCTGCCATCCAATAGAAGAATGATCTCTTCGAATGGTTTTATCTGGCCGGATTGCGCCAGTTTTCTATAATGTCTATTACGCTGTTTGAATAAATTATCTAAATATTCAATCCGTGTATCCCTATAGTCATAGATAGTAGGTTTGACAGCACTACGTTGCACCCTACCAATATATTGGATAAGTTTTCCTTCGAAGGCGAAGGGATACGCCAGTATCAAACAGTCAAGGGCGTCGATATCTGCTCCTTCACCCATGAATTGCCCGGTCGTGATCAATGCCTGGAACTGGCCAGCATGGATTTGATCTAATTTCGACTTTCTTGCCTGGGCGGGATCGTCACCGGTTATAGCAATTGTCTCCATTGAACTTTTAAGATACTGCTGAAGAATAGCGACGTGGGCTTTTCTTTCCGTTAATACAAGTACCTTTCTACCGGCAGTTACTTCCTTTTTTATGTCCTTAACGATCAACTCATTTCTGGCGGTATCATGAACGAGTATGTGAAGCAGCGTTTCATGGTTGTCCGTTTTAGCATTGAACGGGGTAAATAGGTCCGTCTCCTGAATTGCTAATGATAGTTGTTTGCTGTGCTTTTCCTCTGTTGGAGAAAAGACAATCTTGTGGATTATTTTCCCGATATGAATGAAAATAAGCTCTTCGTCCTTGTTTTTCCTATTGGGAGTGGCTGTAAAACCATACAGATAATAAGAGTGGAAATTTATTATCACCTCCCGAAATGTCTTGGCGGGGATATGATGGCATTCGTCCACTAAGATTGTTCCGAAGGAACGATAGATCTTCTCCGGTAAACTGTCGGATTGCAGGCTTTGTATCATAGCCACGGTAATTTCGTTGCCAATCTCACATTTTCCGCCTTCTATTTTTCCAATTCTGAATTTTGGTATTCCCAAAAATGATTGAATCCTTTCTATCCATTGATCGAACAATTGTTTCCGATGCACGATAATTAGGGTTGGTTGCTGTCTTTCTGCTATCATATACAATCCCATGATAGTTTTTCCGGCTCCGGGAGGCGCAACGATTACCCCAAAATCTTTCGTATTTGTTGCCTCGACCGCTTTTTGCTGGTATTCATTTAGAGTTATTGTTGATTTGAAGTGAACAGGTTCCAGCTTTACTCTTTTATCTTCAAACTGATAAGATATATTCTGTTCTTTGCAGTGGTTGATCAATTTACCGGCAAAACCCCTGGGAAGAAAAACAAAGCCGTCTTTTTCGTTAAGTGTTCGGAAATAGGGTTCAATATTATAGGTGCTCTTGCCTGATTTCTGTTTGATCAGGTAATCTACATTTAAAAAATTCAGATTCTCTCGCAGATAACTTATCAAAGAAGGAGTTAATTCATGTCGTGGAATTGTTATCTGATTTGTAAGGGTGATATGGATTTTTCCATCTGGTGAGATAAGTGAGGTAGGGCGATTCCTGATTGGACTATGGGACGAGGAAATTTTATCCAGTACTTCATCTAGCTTTGCAGGGGATACCTTTTGAACTGCTCGTAAGAAGGCCCACTGATCCGGAAATGAATTATGGGTTGTCGGATCGATAAAACAAGTATTTCCTTTTTCAAGAGCTGTTTTTTGCAAAGGCAGGGCAATCAAATTGCCAAAGCCTTTGCCGGAATGTGAATCCTGGTTAGGAAATAACCTATCAAAATTGGAGCTTTTATTAAATGGTGAGATAATCCCGGAACCGGTCAAGAACGTAAGAAATAATTTTCTGCTTTTGACAGCGGGGTAAGGCGCATTAAAGAATAGCCATATGTGACCACCTTGTCCAGACCTGGATCGTTCTAAATAAACTGGTAACTGATATTTTTCACAGTGGGCCATGAATGTCTTGCATTCTTCAATCCAGGATTTTTTGCCTGATTCGGATTGATCGAAGTCTGCTGCAATAAACCAGGAGGTATTATCTTGTAGTAAAGGGTATATGCCAATAATTTCCTTACCGGACAGATGCCGGACTAACTTTTCGTCTGTTAATGGAATAGTCTTTTTGTTAGGGAAATTATCAAGTGATCCTCCTTTGGCTTTGTGTTGTGCGTATTCTTGCCAATTCATGTCGTAGGCCGGGGTGTATCCCGATTTGCCGTTTTTTTCCCAGCGAATGGCATAAATGTCTTCTCTTCCCTTGAAGAGAGCCCTGAAGATTGTACTCTGGTCTTGGATTGACATAGATTGGATAAAGATAGGAGAATTGATTAGGCGTCCGTTCTTGGGATATGTTGGGCTCGAGGTTGGGATCGGATGCGGAGATGAAAATTTGGATATCGGGAAAGTGATCAGAATCTAATAAATAAATCCAATATCCTAATGATTTTCAAGATATTGACGGCAGGTAATGGATTATCCTATCATCCATAGAATCAGATGGTTACAGCACAGGGGGCATTTGAAAAAAGGCGAGCAAATGAACCAGAGTCAGATACTTGTTTTCTTTAAAATGATCTTTCGTAGCGTTTTAGTCAGGTTATACCTGACATAATAGATATAAAACAACAATTTGTTGTGAAGTATTGTTTAATTGTGTTACTTTGTAGCCGATTTGTCAGGTTTACCCTGACAAAATGGATATGAAACATAAGAATATTTCTTATCAATCCAACAATGTTCTGAGCTATTTTTTCAATAGCCACAAGCTATGCTTTACTTATACTGAAGCCTTGAAAGCATTACCAGATACTTCAGAAAGTGCAGTCAAGGAATTGCTAAGTGACATGACTAAAAGAGGTCTGTTAATGCGTGTTAAAAGGGGATTGTATTATATTATTCCTTTTGATCAGGATCCTCAAACATTCATGCCTGATTGGCATTTACTGGCGGAATATTTGGTAAATGATAGCAAGTTTTATATTGGCTATTATTCGGCTCTTCAATTGCATCAGCTAATTACTCAGCCTTCTCTTACAGAATTGATAGTTACTGATCATCAAATAAAACCTGCTAAGATTAAGGTAAAAGATGTAACGTTTCAATTTATCTATCATAACGAAAAACATTTTTTCGGAACCCAAAAGGTCTGGATTGATTCATTTAATAGGGTGGTATGCTCTGATTTGGAAAAAACATTTATAGATTGCCTATTCAGACCTGACTATGGCGGCGGAATTGTAGAAATCGGTAAGGCTCTCTACACGGCAAGAACGGCTATCAATTTTGAAAAGTTATTGGGATACTGTAAGAAATTCGATTCCCAAGCTGTTATTAAAAGACTTGGTTTCTTACTGGAACTATTAAAAATAGATGCACCTATCATCAGAGACTTGCAGGATCTTAAAACAGATTCTTTTATCCTACTAGATACTGAAATGGGAAAAGAGGGGAAAAGACTAAGTCGTTGGAGTGTTCAACAAAATATAGATTCAGAAACCATTAAATCGTCAATTCTTACATGATCAAGCCTGGGGAGATTCAGCAGCATGCTCGTAAGATGGCCGTACGTGATACACAAATCGAAAAGGATTATATTCTTACATGGATACTTTTTGGCATTTCAAAGCATGAGCGACTTTCAAAGATCCTGGCTTTTAAAGGAGGCACAGTATTAAAGAAAGTATATTTCGAACATTACCGTTATTCTGAAGACCTGGATTTTACTTTATTGGACGATAATCATTCTAACGAAGAAATATTCGGCGATTTTCAACAACTATTTGGCTTGGTCAAAGAAGAAGCAAACATTGCTTTTCAATTGGCGGAGGATTCGGAACATGAGAGCGGTAGCATCAACTTCTATATCAGCTATACTGGTCCGCTGGGTGGAGTAGGAGTCAATAAAAAAGTGAAAATCGACATAACGAGGAAAGAAGTGCTTGAATTTGAGCCTCTGCTTAAACCTGTTTTTATCCATTATTCAGATTTAGAAGCATTTGATATCCTTTCCTATCCCTTGGAAGAGGTATTGATAGAAAAAATGTGTGCATTAATGGGGCGGACACAACCCCGCGATTTATATGATTTGTGGTATTTGCTGGAATATGATAAAATGGATATAATTTATAGCTGGCCTGAATTCCAAAGAAAGGCAAAAAATAAAGGGCATGCACCCGAAGCATTTAAAGAGAAGATTCAAGCTAAAATGAATGCCTTTAAGGGCAGATGGCAAGGGTCATTAGCAAGCCAAATAAAAGATCTCCCGGAATTCGATTTGGTGGTTAGAGAACTGAATAAGCATTTTAGGAAAGTTTAGAAGACTAAGGGTATGCGGTACTATTATAATTGAATTTTTTGTTTAGTATTGTTATATATGCACGGCCGATGAAGAGATAAGATGATTGTTTTTGATCAATTAACACCTTAATCCATATAAAAGGTATGATTCCAGATTTTCAAAAAATTATGTTGCCTTTATTAAAAGTAATATCCGATGGGGATGAACATCCTTTGAGGGAGGTTATTAGTAAAATATCTGATGAGTTTGGGTTGTCGGAAGAAGAAAGAGCAGAGTTATTGCCAAGTGGTAACCAGCCCATTATTGACAACAGAGTAGGGTGGGTGAGGACCTATTTAAAAAAAGCTCAACTGCTTGAAAATCCTCGCAGAGGAATTTTGAAAATCAGTCAGGCCGGTAAACAATTGCTTGAAAGTAAACCTGAGAAGATAGATGTCAAGTTTTTAAAGACATTGCCAGGGTTTAAAGAATGGCATGAAACATCTTCATCTAAAGACGATGAAATAACTCCTGTTATTGAAAAGACGGAAATAGAAACTGGTAAAACTCCTGAAGAATTGCTGGAATATTCTTTTGTTTCCATTAAAGAGCAGTTGGCGTCGGAATTATTAGATAAGGTTAAAAGTAGCACGCCAGCTTTTTTTGAAATCTTAGTTATCGATTTACTTATTAAAATGGGTTATGGTGGCTCCAGAAGGGAAGCGGGACAGGTTATGGGTAAATCCGGCGATGGAGGAATTGACGGATTGATCAAGGAAGATAAGCTTGGGCTAGATACTATATATGTTCAAGCTAAGAGATGGGAGAATCAGGTGACAATACATCAAGTAAGAGATTTTGCAGGATCATTGTTGGGGAAAAAAGCAAAAAAGGGTATTTTCATCACTACATCTAGTTATCCTGGGAGCGCAAAGGAATTTGTTGGTTCTATTGAACCTAAAATAGTATTAATTGATGGAAAGGAGCTAGCGGAATTAATGATTGAATACAACGTCGGTGTTGCGACAAAAAAGGCTTATGAAGTTAAGCGATTAGACACTGATTATTTTGACGAGGTGTAATATGAAATCATAAAAAGGGAAATCTTAAAACAAATGACAGCGGAACAACTGAAAGAATTAGAAGACAGGTTATGGCAAGCAGCCGATAAATTGAGGGTAGATAGCGGATTGAAGGCGAGCGAATATGCTACACCCATACTTGGGTTGATATTTCTGCGATTTGCCTCCTTACGATACGACAAGGTGAAAAAAGAGATTGAGAAGGAAATGTCCACGCATAAAAACAGCCGGATGCAGCGGCAACGGCATGAAATAGCTATTGAAAAATGCGGCTTTTACCTGCCGCCTGAAGCTGAATATGAATACCTATTGAACCTCCCTGAAAAAGAAGACATTGCCAAAGCCATTAAGGTGGCCATGGAGAAAATAGAGTTGTACAAACCAGAACTGACGGATAGTTTACCGAAGGATGAATACTTTAAGCTAGTAAAGCCCGATGATCGGAGTCTCCCTAAATCACTATTAAAAACTTTTGCGGATATACCGGATGATGTGACGGGGGATGTATTTGGGAAAGTATACGAATATTTTCTGGCGGAATTTGCGTTGGCAGAAGGACAGGGGGGAGGAGAGTTTTTTACACCTACGAGCGTGGTAAAACTGATGGTGGAAATTATTGAACCCTACCATGGAACTATCTTTGATCCAGCCTGTGGTAGTGGTGGCATGTTTGTGCAAAGCTCCTATTTTGTGGATAGACGTCGAGAGGAACTGCACGACACAGATACCAAAGACCTGATGGTGTATGGCGCTGAGCGGACACCAGAGACGGTGAAACTTGCCCGGATGAATTTGGCCGTAAATGGACTGCGAGGGGAAATTAGACCAGCCAACAGCTATTACGAAGACCCTTTCGGCAGTTATGGGCATTTTGACTACGTAATGGCAAACCCTCCTTTTAACGTGAATGATGTAAATCTGGACAAAGTAAAGGGGCAACGGCGATTTAACGAATATGGTATTCCTCAGAATAAAACGAAAAACTCCGGTAATAAAGGAAAAAACACTAACACCATCCCGAACGCCAATTATCTCTGGATAAGCCTATTTGCTACTTCGCTAAAACCGAAAGGAAGGGCGGCTCTTGTGATGGCTAATAGCGCCAGTGATGCGCGGAACAGCGAAGCGGAAATACGGAGGAACCTGGTTCAGAGCGGGGTAATTGACTGTATGCTTAGCTTGCCCAAGAATATGTTTTACACGGTGACGTTACCGGCTACGTTGTGGTTTTTTGAAAAGGGGAAAAAAAGCAGGGAGCCCAAAGTGCTATTTATTGATGCAAGGAGTATTTTCCGCCAAGTGAACCGGGCTTTACGTGAATTTACTGAAGAGCATATTCAAAATATTGCAACTATCGTTCGCTTATATAGAGGTGAAACCGAGCGATTTACTGATCTGCTTAAAAAGTATAAGAAGCAAGCCACGGATTTCGAGAAACAGGCAGCTGCGCAGGGTAAGACAGTCGAGAAATTAAAAAAGTCAAAGCCAGGAAGTGAGAAGGACCTTAGGAGGTGGGAAAAAGAGATGGAAGCAACTGAAAGGGAATACAGGGTGCTGCATGATAAGAAACTCTATTATGAAGATCACATACAGTGGTTACAGGAGCGATTCCCGAACGGTGTGTACGAGGATGTAATCGGTCTTTGCAAAGTAGCAACATTGACCGAGATAGAAGAACAGGATTGGAGTATGAATCCAGGGCGGTATGTAGGAGTGGTAGTCGAAGAGGATGGATTGACAGAAGAAGAATTTAGACGGGAAATGATGGAGAGGAAATTGAAATTGGATAATTTGGATATGGAAGCCTGCAAATTGATAAAGAGTATTAATAATTCATTCAAAATACTTATAGAAAATGCATGAAGGGTGGAAGGAAATAGTATTAGGCGATTATTGCGAACGTATTACAGTGGGTCACGTAGGTTCAATGGCTAATCAATATAGACATAATGGGATACCTTTTTTGCGTTCATTAAATATTAATCCCTTTTGTTTAAATCTTAGCAATTTAGTTTTTATTGATGAGATATTTCATAAAAAATTAAAAAAATCGGAATTGAAACCAGGTGATCTGGTTTTGGTGCGGACAGGATATCCCGGCACGGCATGTGTAATTCCGGATTATATCGAAGTGGCTAATTGCTCTGATTTGGTAATTATTAGGACTGGTAAAAATCTTGATCCCTATTTTATAGCTACTGTGTTTAATTCAACTTGGGGAATTCAAAGTGTTGGAGGATCGACTGTGGGTGCAGCACAGCAGCACTTCAATATTGGTACTGCCAAATCCTTAAAACTATTTGCGCCTCCCTACCCAGTACAGAAAACAATTGGTGGGATTATACGAAGCTTTAATGATGCCATTGAAATCAATAATCAACGCATAAAACTGCTTGAGGAAGCCGCCAGAGAATTTTATAAAGAGTGGTTTGTGCGGATGCGGTTTCCGGGATATAAGAAAGCGAAGTTCGTTAAGGGTATACCAGACGGTTGGAACATCAATACATGTTATTCATTTTCAGATGTGAAAGGAGGCGGAACTCCCTCTACAACAAATTTCGAATACTGGGATGGACATATTAGCTTTTTTACGCCTACAGACCATACAGATAGTTTCTTCATTATGGCAACCGAAAAAAAAATTACTGAAAAGGGGTTATATAACTCAAGCACAAAATTATTCCCAAAATATACAACCTTTATTACGGCAAGAGGTACTGTAGGAAATATTTGTATAGCTGGCGAGGAAATGGCAATGAATCAGTCTTGCTTTGCGGTAGTACCTCATGAGCCCAATGATTATTATTTCGCTTTCCTTTTTACTGAGGAGATGGTAAGATATTTTAAGCAGGTGGCAAATGGAGCCACATTTGATGCAATTACCTTGAATACATTTAGAAAATATAAGGCTTTGATTCCGAGTAAAAAGTTGCGGGTAAGATTTTTCGAACTTGTATCGCCTTTTTTTCAGCAAATAGAAACATTAACAAGACAAAACACTGAACTCCGCCAAATTAGAGATAGGTTATTGCCGAGACTCATAAGCGGAAAATTGTCTGTGAGAGCGAATGCTAAGTCTAAGCAAACAGCAGGAATTTAGAATATGACCTGTGTTATGATATGAGGAAATAGTAACGTATTTTGATAAAGAAAAAGTTAAAGGTTCGGGACTCGTGGCGCGATATTGTCACTCACCAATCATTTAATGACTTTGATACGCATGGCTAATTTTATTTCTGAAGATCAAATTGAAAAAGCAACGATCGAGGTATTTGTAAACAATCTCGGCTATAGGCATGTAAACTGTCTCACCCAAGATGTTTCAGGGCGAGTAAACGAAATTGACGTATTAATAAAGCCGCTACTGAAAAAGAAACTCGAAGACCTGAACCCCGGGCATCCCAATCACGCCATCGAAGAAGCATTTGATCAAATTTGCCAAACCCGACTGGACAAATCGGAGTTGACCGCTAATAAGGAAATTTACGGACTGCTGAAAAACGGCATCGACGTTGAAATTAACAATTCGCTTAATCGTAAGGAGCCTGCCAACGTAAAAGTAATTGATTTTGTCAATGAAGAGAATAATGACTTCCTGGTAGTATCTCAATTATGGTTGCAAGGACCTTTTATCCGTAGACGACCGGATTTGATAGTTTATGTAAATGGAATACCACTGATTTTCATTGAGCTGAAGAACAGCAACATTGCACTGCGGAATGCTTATGACGACAACCTAACCAACTACAGAAATGATATACCCTTGCTCTTTCACTACAATGCGGTGTGCATGTTGAGCAATGGGCTGGAAACAAAAGTGGGCAGCTTTAATTCTGGTTACGGGCATTTCTTTCATTGGCTAAGGCCGGAAAATGAACAGCAGGTGCCGGACAGAAAGCGGATAGAGCAATATGGGGTGAGCCTGGATTATGCCGTGATAGGTATTTGTGAAAAAAGAAGGTTGCTTGACTATGTAGAAAATTTTATCCTTTATTATAATGATGTTACTAAAATAGCCGCTAAAAACCACCAGTTTTTGGGCGTAAATAACGCCGTTGACAATTTTGCGCTGCGGCTCCGGCATGATAAAGAAGGTACAGATACGGCTAACAAAGGCAAGTTGGGGGTATTTTGGCATACACAGGGGAGTGGCAAGAGCTTTAGTATGGTGTTTTTTGCCCAAAAGGTGTTCAGGAGGTTTGCCGGCAATTATACTTTTTTGATAGTGACTGACAGGGAAGATTTGGACAGTCAGATATACCGAAACTTTTTGGGTTCGGGAGCCATTGGTAAGAACATCAAATGCAGGCCCAAAGATAGCGAAGACCTGCGGGAGATGCTGAAAACGAATACGCGGTATATTTTTACGCTTATCCAAAAATTCAGATATCAGAAAGGGAAAGCGTACCCTATGCTATCGAACCGGAATAACATTATAGTCATCATCGATGAGGCTCACCGGACACAATACAAGGATCTGGCGGAAAATATGCGTACGGGTTTGCCTAACGCACAATATATGGCATTTACAGGAACGCCGTTATTGGGAAGTAAGAAGCTGACGCATGAATGGTTTGGAGATAATATATCTGAATACAATTTTAAACAGAGTATTGAAGACGGGGCTACCGTGCCATTGTTTTATCACAAAAGGGTCCCCGAAGTACTTTTACAGAATGATGATTTGGATGATGATTTGGCCGATATTGTGAGCGATGAAAATCTTACGGAAGCGCAACAATTGAAGCTCGAAAGGGAATTTGCTCAGGAACTGAGTGTTCTGAAAGCGGATGATCGGCTGGAAACGATAGCTCGCGATATTGTTTATCACTTCCCAAGAAGGGGATACCTGGGCAAGGGGATGGTAGTGACGATAGATAAGTTTACCGCCGTAAAAATGTATGACAAGGTAAAAAGGCTGTGGGAAGAAGAGAAAAGGGCCTTGCAAAAGCAGATTACTTCGGCGGTGGATGACAATGAAAAGAAGGAATGGAAGCAAGTATTGGAATGGATGCGAAAAACGGATATGGCTGTAATTGTGAGTGAGGAGGCCGGTGAAAATGAGAAATTTGAGAAAGAACATTTGGACATATCTTGGCACAGAAGGCGGATGATCACTCCGGATGAAAACGGGCAGGAGATTGAGGACAAATTTAAGAACCCAGAAGATCCTCTCCAGCTAGTATTTGTTTGCAGTATGTGGCTGACAGGATTTGACGCTCCCACTGTTTCTACTCTATACCTGGATAAGCCGATGAAAGATCATTCCTTGATGCAAACTATAGCAAGGGCGAATAGGGTAACGGATTTTGCCATCCATGGCAAGCCAAAGAAAAATGGGTTGATAGTGGATTATTATAATGTGTTCCGGAATTTGAAAAAGGCATTTGCTTCGTATGGAGGCGGAACAATGATCGGGGACGAAAAGGCAGGAGATGATTCACCGGTGAAAGAAAAGGATGAATTGTATGTTTTACTTCAAGATGCTATTAGTGAATGTAATACCTGGTGTTCTGCTCTTGGAATTGATCTTAATGCTATAGTGATCTCTGATCTGGTGTTTAGTCAGTTAAGCCTTTTTGATTCGTATGCCGACATTTTAATGGCTAACGATGATCATCGCAAGCAATTTGTAGTTTATGACAATACAATAGATGCCCTGTACGAAGCCTGCAAACCTGAAATATTAGGTAAGCGGAAGAATTATCCCCTTGTTGCCATTATTCGATATTTGCGGGAAGTGCTTGACGGCAGGGCCGATAGGGGAAACCTGGATAGCGCCAAACGACGCATCAGTCAACTTTTGGATGAAAGCATAGTGACGCAAGAAGAAGACAGATCGGCTTCAACAGTCGATAACTCAAATTCCATATTATCAGAGGAGAGATTTCACTATGGTATTAAATCCTGGAAACAGATAGATTTGAGCAGACTCGATATTGAAAAATTACGAGAAGAGTATCAACAAGCTCCTTATAAGAATATTGAGATTGCAGACTTACGCGCTTTTATATCCGATAAGCTCCAACAAATGATATCACGGAATGCAACAAGAGCGGGCTTTGCTCAACGGCTCCAGGAGATCATTAACCGTTATAATGCAGGAAATTCATCGAATGAAAATTATTTTGACCAATTAATGGAATTCATGGAAAAAATGCGTGACGAGGAGGCCCGGGCTGCAAGGGAAGGATTAACAGAAAGTGAGCTGGAAATTTTTGACCTGCTCAAAAAAGACAACCTGACTAAAGAAGAGGAACAAAAGGTAAAGTTGGCTGCAAAACATCTGTTGCGAAGGCTAAGGGAAGAAAAGCCCACGGTACTAATAAACGATTGGTATAAAGATACTCAGGTCAGGTTCCAGGTTCAGGCTGCTATTAAGAAAGTATTGAATGATACGTTGCCGGAAAGTTATGACAGAGCCATTTATAGCAGCAAATGTGATATCGTTTTTGAGCATTTTCTTTTAATGGCACAGGGTGGGAACGGAAGGGCTTATGCATAATTTAGTCATGTAAGTGCCGTAAAAGTTTCGGGTTATTGGTACACAGCCAAAAAACACCCTGTGATTACAACACTATATCTTGCTCTGTGCGCAAAAAGGGCACAGTCCTATTATTGCTCTTCAAAATAGGAGCGCTTCCCTGGTCAAGACTGAAGGATCAAGGTCAAGATCATGGATGAAAACCTCCTCGATTTTATTAACAATCTCCTGCCTGTTCACAGTTTTTAGGTTCCGGCGGGATTTTATATAGTTTTCCCTTGCCGCCATGGTAGCAGCATCCCCAACGGTTTTGACACTGAACTCTTTTCCAAACCGGCTTGCTAATTGAAAGCCGAAAATAATCGCTCCCAGGCCTAATAGCCCATATCTCGAATTAAAGAACAAAGCTACAATAGAGGCAAGAAGGCCAAAGAAAAGTGTAACGCTTATCCATCCCTTCGGCTCCAGTATTTTTAATGAAAGGCCTGATTCTTTCCGGATTTTCAAAATTGTATGCTGCCGGCGTTTTCTGGGGATTAACCCTTCAAGATCGGAATTTGGGGTAATCGTATTTTTTCCCAGAAACTGGATCTTGGCGATGGATTCCCGGATTTTATAGAAAGCCTGCTGTGTCGTGCAATCATCCGCATGTTCCAATTCGATCATGGAAGAAATGATATCGCAGATATCACCGAAAGTCCGAGCATTTTTGAATGAATCTGTTTTAAGAGTCAGACCGAACGATTTCTCGATTTTCACCAAGACATCTGAAATGTCGTCCGGATCGATATTTCTTAGCTCTATTGTGTCAATGGCATTCACAGACTAATATTATTAAAACTTTCCGCTTTTACCAAAACGCTTCCGAAAAATTTTTGAATGAAAAAAGGCCGTACCCCGGAGGGTACAGCCTGAATCAGGTTATTGTACTATCTATATCGCAACCCTATGCTTATCGTCATCCTGGCCTTCCAACTTCAATTTCCCGCCGAAGAACAGCTTTTTGCGCAGGGCCTTCATATCGTTGCTGATCTTCTTTTTGGTGATCCGGGCGTAAATTTGCGTAGTGCGGATACTCCGGTGCCCGAGCATCTTACTGACGGTTTCGATGGGTACATCGTTTTCCAGGGTGACGGTAGTGGCGAAGGTGTGCCGGGCGATATGGGTTGTCAGTTTCTTATTGATCCCGCAAAGATCGGCTAACTCCTTCAGGTAGGCATTGTACTTGACATTGCTGTTCACCGGCAACAATCGGTTAGAGCTATGGCAACGCTTATCGTCCCTATATTTCTCAATGATGGCCTCTGGGATCGGCAGGAGAGGTACATCTTCCGGGTTGCCAGTTTTGACCCGGTTGATCTTGATCCAGCGGCCTCCGTCATTTCCAATGACAATATCGTTCAAGGTGAGATTATAGACTTCCTTATAAGCCAGCCCCGTAAAACAGCTAAACAGGAAAACATCCCTTACCTGGTCCATCCGCTTGATCAGGGACTTTTTGTAGATCTTCCATATTTCCTGTATGGTTAGCACGTCCCGTTCCGGCTGCTTGTAGCTACACTGAAAGTCCCGGATCGGGTTGGATTTGATCCACCTGCCGGTAGCGGTAGTCAATACCTGCTTGGTATTCCGGATATACTTCATGGCGGTATTATGGTCGAGCTCTTGCTCCACCATAAAATAATGGAGCATATCCTCCGCGAAGTTGGGCCGGATGATCTCCATGGGAATATCGGCCTTCTTGTACTTGTGCAAGAGGAACGCCCCCAATTTCGCACGCGTAGTTTCCCATTTGGTGATCGTGCTTTTGGCCCGCAAGCCCTTCTGTTGCTTTTCTTTCAATCGCCCAATCTCGAAGTCGACGGCTTGCATAAAGGTTTTCTTGTCACCGGGTTTGCCTTCAATGCATGGCTCGACGAGCTTCCCTTTGTAAGATTTCCGGATCATTTCCGCCGTGACGTATTCGTACTGCGTGGTCAACAGGAAAAAATGCCTTTCCAGTTTGGCCTTGGTTTGGGTGATCTGGCTGTTCAGGAGCAGGGCATCGGGAGAGTTTCCTTTCACTCGGCTGGCCGACTTATCCCACTGCTCCGGAAAAATGCGTGCGCCTAGGGATATTTCTGCGCGCTGGCCCCTGTAGGTGACGCGCACATAGATGGGTACACGGCCGTCTTTGGACATTTCTGGTTTCTCCACCAAGAATGTAATAGAGAGATTTTCACTAACCTTCATAACACACAATTTTTTTAGGTTGATAAATGGTGCCCTAAAAAATCCTTACAATCTCCGAGGGTAGGAATAAAGTTACTACCACGGGTAGGAATCCCGTTTCCTACCCGATAAGTTTGATATCCGATCCGTCAACTTGAAATGGAAAGTTTTGAAGATGCCCGATTTTAGTGAATTTTGGCCGATTTTGCACAAAAGCAAAGGCGCCTTGAAAAGGCGCCTTTGCGGACCGGACGGGACTCGAACCCGCGACCTCCGCCGTGACAGGGCGGCATTCTAACCAACTGAACTACCGATCCAACCTTCCGTATCCGGGAAACCACGCTGTTAGGAGTGATTACCCTTCGTTTTCGGGATGGCAAAGATAGGAGAATTTTGATTTTCTCCAACAAAATGTTCATAGAAAATCTGGTTCCCTTAATTTTACATTCTCAGACCATCGAAAATAACTATGCCCCAAGCAAAAAATCGACAATTCCTGGATTTTGAAAAACCGATCAAAGAGTTATTTGACGAGATCGAAAAGCTTAAGCAGACTGCCGAAAAGACTAAGGTAGACCTCAGCGATTCCATTAAGAAGCTGGAAGACCAGGTCATTGAGAAGCGTCGTGAGATCACCTCGCATCTTACCGCCTGGCAGAAAGTGCAGCTTAGCCGTCACCCGGACCGTCCCTATACCATGAAATATATCGAGAAGATGTGCACCAACTTCGTGGAGCTATTTGGCGACAGGAACGTGCGGGACGACAAGGCGATGGTGGGAGGTTTTGCTCAACTGGACGGACAGACGGTGATGATGATCGGGCAACAGAAGGGAACGAATACAAAAATGCGGCAGATGCGGAACTTCGGGATGGCCAATCCGGAAGGCTACAGGAAGGCGCTGCGGCTGATGAAGCTGGCGGAGAAATTTAACAAACCCATTATTACCCTCATCGATACGCCGGGCGCTTATCCCGGCATGGAGGCGGAGGAACGTGGGCAAGGCGAGGCTATTGCCCGTAATATATTTGAAATGATACGCCTGCAGGTGCCAGTCATTTGTGTGATCATCGGGGAAGGCGCCTCCGGCGGCGCCCTGGGCATCGGGGTAGGAGACAGGGTATTTATGCTGGAAAATTCCTGGTATACCGTGATCAGTCCCGAGAATTGCAGCTCCATCCTCTGGCGGAGCTGGGATCAAAAGGAAAAAGCGGCTGAAGAACTGCGGCTGACGCCTGACCATATGTATAATTTTGGGCTTATCGACAATATTGTCCAGGAGCCGCTGGGTGGCGCTCACTGGGACTATAATGAGGCGGCGGCATTGCTGAAGCCCAGGTTGATAGAAACCTTGCAGGAACTTCGTCAATATACGCCTGAACAGCGGATTGAGAACAGGATAAAGAAATATGGTAAGATGGGCTTCTGGGACGAAGTGCCGGCCTGACCAGAAGCACCCCTCACAGCCAGCCGGCGGCGCCTGGAGGTATACCCTTCAAGGGTACCAGGTATAATTTATAACCATCTTACATACATTTAAACAACATATTGAAATGTCTCTTCGTCAACAACTCCGTGGAACCGGAGTAGCCCTGGTTACCCCTTTTCGTGCAGATTTCTCCATCGATTATGACGCCTTTGGAAAAGTGATCGAACACGTCATCAATGGCGGTGTGGAATATGTGGTCGCTCTTGGCACCACAGGTGAAACCCCTACGCTCAGTAAAGAAGAAAAAATAGCCCTGGCCAATTTCACCTATGAAAAGGTGGCCGGCCGGGTACCTGTCGTTGTCGGTATCGGCGGCAACAATACAGCAGAGCTCGTGGAAGAACTGAAGTCCTTCCCCCTGGACAAGGCGGTGGCGGTCCTCAGCGCAAGCCCTTATTACAGCAAGCCATCCCAGGAAGGTCTTTTCCAGCATTACAAGGCCCTGGCCCAGGCAAGCCCAAAGCCCCTTCTCCTTTATAATGTACCGGGCAGAACAGGACGGAACCTCAATGCCTCTACTACCGTCCGGCTGGCGAGAGAGGTTGGGAATATTGCCGGTATTAAAGAAGCCAGCGGGGATATGGCCCAGGTAATGGAGATCCTCCGGGATAAACCCGAAGATTTCCTGGTTGTCAGCGGTGACGACGCCCTGACCCTGCCCCAGATAGCCAGTGGGATGGAAGGGATCATCAGTGTGGCCGCCAATAGCTTCCCCCGTCTGTTCACGGACATGGTAAGACTTTGTCTAAAAGGGGATTTTAAGGCTGCTAAAACGTTGAATGACAAATTAATACAAGGATATGAGCTGCTTTTTGCCGAAAACAACCCTGCCGGGGTGAAGGCTGCGATGAGCGAGTTGAAACTGATCGGTAACTATCTGCGTCTGCCGGTGGTGCCGGTGAGCGAAGGGTTACAGCAGAAGATCAAAGATTATGTGAAAAGTTTAAAATAGGTCGTAACCAACTGCGAAATAGTTTCGGGTCTCCTAGAAGGGGGCCCGTTTCATTTTAGACCCGGTAGGTTACCCCTTCGAGGGCCAGGTCGGTGTTGGGAAAGATATCCCTGGCCTCTTGTTCGAAAGCCTGGAGTTTCTCATATTTAGAGCTGAAATGTCCGATGATGAGCCGTTGTACACCTGCCTGCTGCGCTACGGTGGCTGCCTGGGCGGTGGTGCTGTGAAACCGCTTGCCCGCCTGTTCAGTGAGGTCTTTTAGATAGGTGGTTTCATGATAGAGCAGGTCGACTCCTTTTACACTGTCGATGATACGGGGATCAAAAAGAGTGTCTGCGGCGTAGGCATAGGATCTGGCCTTTGTGGCAGGCTCGGTGACCCATCCATTTTCCACCAGCTGTCCGTCCCTGGTCAGGTAGCTTTCGCCCCATTTCAGCCTATCAAAAAAGGCGGAGGGTACGCCATATTGCCGTGCTTTTTCAGGATTTACCCGCCTGAAAGGACGGATCTCCCTGAACCGGAAACCCCAGCACTCGATACGGTGATAAACGGGAAAACAACTCACCTCGAACCTTGTTTCCCGGACGAGTACTTCTTCTTTCTGCAATGCATGAAAATGCAGGGGATAGGGCAGCGCGATATCGGCTACCTTCAACTGCAGCTCGATGATGTCCTTTAGCACAGGCGGAGCATAGATATGCAGGTCCTGCGATCTGCCCAGCAGACCCATGCTGGTGAGCACCCCAATAAGACCGAAGTAGTGGTCACCATGGAGATGGGAAATAAAGATATGGTTGATCTTACTGCGGCGGATCTTGTATTTGGCCATTTGCATCTGTGTTCCTTCTCCGCAATCCACGAGGAATACCTGGTCTTCCATCGTGACCACCTGGGCAGTGGGATGACGGTCGAAGGCGGGTAGAGCAGAGTTATTGCCTAAAATAGTGACGGCCAGCATTACGCGATTTTAAGGTTACGATCTTGTCCTGTATAGACGAAGGGCAAAGGCATTCCGCTGCATTACCCGGACAATTTCCGGAACGAACCGGCGACATGGCCGCCTGTCGGCGGAAAAGGTTCGTTACCCGGAGATCTAACCTCTAACGTACATCAAAAGCGTTGAATTGTGTGCAAAATGCTGCTTAAATAAACGCTGCCAAAAAGGTTGAGGTGGATGAGCAGCGGATACAGGTTGCAAATATCCCATTGCTCCCGGTAATTAGGAGGGAACGGATAATGATAAGCATATGCTTCATAGAAGGGGCGTTCAAAACCGCCGAACAGCGTAGTCATGGCCAGGTCCATGCATCTATGGCCGTAATAGACGGCTGGGTCTATCAATACAGGCCGGCCATGCTCATCGCAAAGGAAATTGCCGCTCCAGAGGTCGCCATGAAGAAGGGCCGGGGGTTCAGCCGGAAAGATGTCACTGAGGGACTTATAAAGGTTTTGGAATTGTTGAATGGCACGGGTATGTAACAGGCCTTTGTCCGCAGCGAGGGAGAGTTGGGGTTCCAACCGTCTGTAAATAAAAAAATCTACCCAGTCAGGTGAGGGGGTATTGGACTGGGGTAGGGAGCCCATGTAATTGTCGTGGTCCAGACCGAAGGTATCGCGGGTCTGTCTGTGGAGCCGGGCGAGCTGTTCGCCGAAGTTTTGCCAGAAGGAAGTGCTGCGTAATCCTTCGTTGATCCATTCCAGCACCAATACTTGATCCCGGTCAATATCTTCACAAGCGATCGTTTTTGGTACCCTGATCGTTGCAGTGGCCTCCAATAAGGCCAGTCCCTGCCTCTCGAAGACAAATAAATCCGGAAACCGGCGGGCATCGTTTATTTTACAGAACCATTGCTGATGGCGGCTTGTTGTTATATGGAAGGTGGTATTGATGGAACCGCCTTCAATCGCCCGGATTTGCAAAGGGCTGGTGATTTCCTCTCCGGCTGACCGGGCTAACACTTCAGTAAGTATAGAAGAAATTCCGAGAGACATTGTGCGGGCATGATTTTGAAACACTTCTGACTTTCTGTCTTGAAATCGGATCAGGGGCGGCTATAAGGCAGACAAATGGGATTTAAAGCAGATCAGGACTTATAACAGACACGTAAACAATTACTTGCCTATAAATCCGGCCCATTCAGCAGCTCCCTTTCCAGCTCTTCCATCTGAACAATATCCCATGCCTCGCTCTCTGTGGGGGTCACGTTCATCAGCTCAAGCAATCCGCTGTCCTCGAGACTCCTTTCCACGCCGGGCGTGAGTTCGCAAATTACGAAGGATGAGCCTGCATCATAGAAGGATTGCTGGATACGGACGAGACATTCGGCAGCAGCAGAGTCCAGATTTTGGGTGTCTTTTAGGATGAGCACTATGTTTTTAACGTCCCTTTCGAGAATGGGGAGTAAACATTGCTCCAGGTCCGCTGTCATATTAGCAGCAAGATTGGATTCGTTGATCGTAATGGCATGAAATTTTTCCTTGGTATCAATTTTGACTTGCATAATACTTAAATATTATTAACGGCCGTTAATAAAACAGCGGAAACAGAAGTCAAAAATATTCGTTATTATTGTATAAAGCTCAATAACTTAAAAATGGATAACAATTTTTCAGCCCAGGTAAAGGAGATCATATCTTTCAGTAGGGAGGAGGCGTTGCGTCTGGGGAACGATTTTATCGGTACGGAGCACTTGTTGCTGGGTTTGATACGTGAGGGGGATAATACTGCCGTCCGCATCCTGAAAAGCTTCAATGTGGACTTGTATGAATTGCGTAAGGAGGTGGAGATGGCAGTAAAGGACAAGACCGGTAAGAACATCGCCAATATCAATAGTCTTCCCCTGACCAAACAGGCGGAGAAAGTAATACGAGTGACGGTGCTGGAGGCGAAGGCCTTGAAGAGCCCCACTGTAGAGACTGAACACCTGATGCTCTCCATACTCAAGAACAAAGAAAACATAGCTACTCAAATCTTAAATCAGTTTGACGTGGATTACGACCTGTTCAGAAACGAATTAGGTGTTGTTAAAAGCAACGACATCCGGAGCGAATACGCCGAAGAGAACGACGACGATTTCGACGAAGAAAAGAAATACTCACAGCAAAAAGCAAGGTCTGCCGGCAATGCCAAAAGCAAGACCCCTGTCCTCGATAATTTCGGCAGGGATATCACCCGGCTGGCTGAGATGGGGGCGCTGGACCCCATTGTAGGCAGGGAAGAGGAGATCGAAAGGGTTTCCCAGATCCTCTCCCGTCGTAAGAAAAATAACCCCATCCTTATCGGAGAACCCGGCGTAGGTAAGACGGCCATTGTGGAAGGTCTGGCCCTTCGCATCGTACAGCGCAAGGTCAGCCGCGTGCTGTTCGATAAACGTGTCATCTCCCTCGATCTGGCCGCCCTGGTGGCAGGTACCAAGTACCGGGGTCAATTCGAAGAAAGGATGAAGGCTATCATGAATGAATTGGAAAAGAACCGTGATGTGATCCTCTTTATCGACGAGATACACACTATCGTCGGCGCCGGCGGGGCCAGCGGATCACTGGACGCAAGCAATATCTTTAAGCCTGCCCTGGCCAGGGGTGAGCTGCAATGCATCGGCGCTTCCACCCTGGATGAGTACCGCATGTATATCGAGAAGGACGGCGCTCTCGACCGTCGCTTTCAGAAGGTGATGGTAGATCCTCCCAGCGTGGAAGAGACGATCCAGATCCTGAACAATATCAAGTCGAAATACGAGGATTATCATAATGTCACTTATTCCGATGACGCTATCGACGCGTGTGTGAAGCTCAGCGACAGATATATGACGGACCGTCTTCTTCCTGACAAGGCTATCGATGTCCTGGATGAAGTAGGCGCCCGGGTCCACCTGAAGAACATCAATGTTCCTCAAAATATCGTGGATCTCGAGAAGAAGATCGAGGACGTGAAGAATGAAAAGAACAAGGTGGTGAAAAGCCAGAAGTTCGAAGAGGCTGCTTCTCTCCGCGACACGGAGAAACGTCTGCAAGAGGACCTGGAAAAAGCCAAGTCCGAATGGGAAGAGGAAAGCAAGCATAAACGTTATCCCATTGATGAGGAGAACATCGCCGAAGTGGTGAGCATGATGACGGGTATCCCGGTGAAGAGAATGGTTCAGGCTGAAAGCGAAAAGCTCCGCAACATGTCTGTCGACATGCGCGGTATGGTAGTCGGACAGGATGACGCCATCCAGAAAGTGGTGAAGGCTATCCAGCGTAACCGTGTAGGTCTGAAAGATCCCAAAAAACCCATCGGAACCTTTATATTTCTGGGTCCCACCGGCGTAGGTAAGACCGAGCTGGCAAGAGCCCTGGCCCGCTATATGTTCGACTCGGAAGATTCTCTCATCCGTATCGACATGAGTGAATACATGGAGAAATTTACGGTAAGCCGTCTTATCGGCGCGCCTCCGGGATATGTAGGTTATGAAGAAGGCGGTCAGTTGACCGAGAGAGTTCGCCGTAAACCTTACTCTGTCATCCTGCTGGATGAAATCGAAAAGGCTCACCCGGATATTTATAATATCCTGTTGCAGGTGCTGGACGATGGCCAATTAACCGACGGTCTGGGTCGTAAGGTAGACTTCAAAAACACCCTTATCATCATGACCTCCAATATAGGTGTCCGTCAACTAAAAGATTTTGGCGACGGGGTAGGTTTTGCAACCGCCGCCCGGACGCAGAGCGCAGATGAGAACAACAAGGCTGTCATCGAGAAAGCGTTGAAACGCACATTCAGCCCTGAGTTCCTGAACAGGATCGATGACATCGTGATCTTCAACACCCTCAACAAGGAGCATATCTTCCAGATCATCGACATCCTGATGAAGGGGGTGCTGAAACGGCTGAACACCCTGGGCTTTACCCTGGAGCTGACGGAGGAAGCCAAGAGCTTTATCGCCGACAAGGGGTATGACCAGCAATTTGGCGCACGTCCCTTGCACAGGGCCATCCAAAAGTATCTTGAAGATCCCCTGGCAGAAGAGATCCTGAATATGAATATCAAGAACGGGGATGTGCTGATCGCCGACCTCGATAAGGAAAATGCGAGGATCCGGTTCTCCTTAAAGGAAAAGGCTAAAGAGAAATCGGAAGCTTAAACGGATGATGATAGGCATGAAGGCGTAAGTGAAGTGCGTTATATGCCTGAAATATAAATCACTGAGGCTGTCTCAATAGTTACGAGACAGCCTCTTTTTTTGTAATTTGGCGACGGATCCGCCGGTAGGCGGACAAGTTATGCAAGGGAAAAATAAGATCATTATTACTATCGACGGCTGGAGCTCTACGGGGAAAAGCACGCTGGCAAAGCAGCTGGCGCGCGAACTGAAGTACAAGTATATCGACAGCGGCGCCATGTACCGTGCCATTACGCTGTATTTTCTTCGTAATCATGTAGACTGGACAGAGCCCCAGGCCGTACAGAAGGCCTTGCAGCATATCGTCCTGGAATTCGTCTCCAATCACAAGTCGGGACAAACAGAAATGTGGCTCAATGGAGAAAATGTGGAGTATGTTATCCGGGACCTTGTAATCGCAGAAAAGGTGAGCGAGGTGGCGGCTATCAAGGCGGTGAGGGAATTCGCTGTTGCCCAGCAACAGGAGATGGGGAAAGATAAGGGTATTGTCATGGACGGCCGGGATATCGGCACCACGGTTTTTCCCCATGCGGAGCTGAAGATATTTATGACGGCGGACGAGGCCATGCGTGTGAAAAGAAGATTCAAGGAGCTTTTTGAGAAAAACCCCAATATTACCCTGGAGGAGGTGAAGCACAACCTGGAAATGCGGGACTATATCGACTCGCACCGGGAAGTGAGCCCGCTGCGGAAAGCGGATGACGCGATCATGCTCGATAATTCCCATCTTACAATGAAAGAGCAGCTGGAGACAGCGATCAAATGGGTAAAAGAGAGGATGGCATAGCGGGATAGTCAATATACCCTTTATCTCCTCCCTGATAAAATGTATCCTCGTCAGCCATCGCCAGGGGGGCATTACTATGGAATCGTTGTACCAGGTCCGGGTTGGCAATAAAGGGTTTACCGAAGGCGATGAGATCGGCAAGCCCCGCCTGTAACATGGCTTCTCCAGAAGCGGCGGTATATCCGCCGGCCAGCATCAGCAAGCCATGGAAGCGTTTACGGACGCTCTGTATATATGCCGGTGTTAGGGTGGAGGCCCCGTCCATCTGCCAGCCGGAGAGATGGATGTAAAGAATGCCCATTTTTTCCAAAGCATCGGTGATGTACTCATGGGTGGATGCTTCTTCGATGTAGTGAGGCATATCATTCAAGCCGGCAAAAGGGGAAAGCCTGATCCCTGTGCGTTCTTTCCCGATGGCAGCGGCAACGCCTTCCATTATTTCCAGCAGGAAACGAGCCCTTTTTGCGATGGATCCTCCATACCCGTCTGCCCTGCGATTTGTGTGAGGATGAAGGAACTGTTCGGGTAGAAATCCATGCGCTCCATGTATCTCGACGCCGTCGAAACCGAGTTGTCTGGCAATAACGGCGGCATTTATATGTGCATCTATCATGGCTTGCGTGCCGGTGGTGCTTAATGCTGTGGGTGCAGGCATGGGCATATGACGATCGCCAGGAACGCGGATAAGCCCTTCCGCCCTGACGACGGAGGGCGCCACCAACGGCGCCTGGTCTTCATGGTTCAGCGGATGACCTATCCTGCCTGTGTGCACCAACTGGACAAAGATCTTTCCCTTCCTGGCATGGACCTCCTCTACAACTTTTTTCCAGCCGGCTTGTTGAACTGCATTGTAAATCCCGGGTGTGTCCAGGTAGCCAAAGCCATTGGAGGTTACGGCAGTGTTATCTGTAATCATCAATCCGGCGCTGGCTCTTTGTCCGTAGTAGATCAGCGAAGATGGACCGGGTATGCCATTTATCGCTCTGCGTCTGTTCATAGGCGCCATTACGACGCGATTGTCAAAATTTATAGCAGGGGTGGCAAGAGGGGAGAGGAGCTGACGTGTGTGATCCATATGTTTTTTCCTCAAAATTACCCGGGGCGGCCGTGCCGGAACAGTGACAAAAAAAGGTTTGTTCAGTAATTTTACAGGTCATGGAGCAAAAAGCGTTATATCAGCCTTTCGAGCTGTATGTATCGGATATGGAGCACTGGAATGAGCGCCCGCTGATCCATCATTTTTTCGAGATCGTGCAGATCCTGGAGGGGAACGGCAAACGTGTGGTGAACGAGAACGATCTTTTGTATTCGAAGGGCAGCATCTTTCTTTTTACACCGCTGGATTGCCGGGGTTTTTGCAGCGAGACGCCCACACGATTCTGCTCCATCCGTTTTTCAGAGGTTTTTCTGGGGCAATACAAGCATGTCCGGGAGCGCGAGCGGATAAGTCAATGGCTTAAACAGCTGGAGCATATTTTTTTTCACCACAACAGGTACCGGGAGCTGTTGATCCGGCGGCCGGGGGACTGTCATATGATCGCTGCGCTCATCAGTAATATGATAGAGGAATACGAGCACAGACAACCTTATCATGAAGAGAACCTGCAGCATTTTGTAACCCTTATCCTGAACATACTTGCCCGCAACGTATCCGAAGGCGCCGTAACAACGGAGACAGGACCTGACCAGGAGCCCTACAGGATGTTGCTGCATATCCATCAGCATATCGGCAGACCGGAAAAACTGCGGGTTGAATATCTGGCCTCTCATTTTAATCTCTCAGCAAATTATGTCGGCGAATATTTCAGAAAACTGACGGGAGAAAGTCTGCAGCATTATATCATGCAGTATAAGATAAAACTTGCCCAGCACCGGCTGGCGTATAGCATGATGACGATAAGCCAGATCGCGGATGAGCTGGGTTTTACGGATGAAAGTCATCTGGGCAGACAGTTCAGGAAATATGTGAGGATGGGGCCGGGAGAATATAGAAGGAGGAAAAAAGCGGTATAAGAAAAAACCCTGCTGACGCAGGGTTTGATTGTTTAGACTCTTATTATGGGCCGCTTTTAGCGCAGGAACAACATTTCTCTGTATTTGGAGAGTACCCACTCATTGTCATCGACCAGCAGCTCCAGTTTGTCAACATGGTAGCGGATCTCGTCGAAGTAGGGTTCTTTCACCTGGCTGTTGTAAGCGATGGCCTTGGTACGGGTGTCGGTGATGGCGTTGGCCACTTTGCGGGCTTCGATCATCTTTTCAACCAGGGCGCTGACCTTTCCGATGTGTTCGGAGATCTTTTCCAAAATGGCTTTTTGGTTGGAATAGGCCGTATCTTTTAGCCCCAGGTCTTTCAGCCCTTTGATATTCTCGATCAGGGTATTCTGATACTTGATGGCTGCAGGCAGGATGTGGCTGGTTGCCAATTCGCCCATGATACGGGCCTCGATCTGAACACGCTTGATATATTTTTCCAGTTCGATCTCGTGACGGGCTTCCAGCTCTATGTGGCTGTATACGCCATTGGCTTCGTACAGGTGTTTGGCCTTGTCGGTGACCATGGCATCCAGCGCCAGCGGAGTGGTACGTACGTTTGGCAGACCGCGTCTTTCGGCTTCATGGTGCCATTCATCACTGTAACCGTCGCCTTCGAACAGCACTTTTTCGCTGCTGACCACGTATTCGCGGATGACATGCATGATAGCTATTTCTTTCTTGTCGCCTTTTTCGATGAGGGCGTCTACATCCTTCTTGAATTTTTTCAACGTCTCGGCCATGATGGTGTTGACGGCGATCATCGCATTAGCACAGTTAGCGTTGCTGCCCACGGCGCGGAACTCGAACTTGTTACCTGTGAAGGCGAAAGGAGAAGTACGATTGCGGTCCGTGTTGTCCAGCAACAGCTCGGGGATGCTGCGGTGCAGGTCCAGCTTCAGGATAGCCTCGTCCTGCTCGTCAAACTTGTCACCTACTCTTTCTTTTACGTCGGCCAGCACCTTGCTCAGATATTCGCCGATGAATACGGAAATGATAGCGGGAGGAGCTTCATTGGCGCCCAGACGGAAGTCGTTGCCGGCGGAGGCGATGGAAGCCCTCATGACGTCGGAATAGTCGTATACGGCCTTGATGGTATTGACGAAGAAGGTGAGGAACATGAGGTTGGTCTTTGGCGTTTTGCCGGGGGCCAGCAGGTTTACACCGGTGTCGGTGGCCATGCTCCAGTTGTTGTGTTTACCGCTGCCATTGATGCCGGCAAAGGGTTTTTCGTGCAGCAGCACGCGCAGACGATGGCGGCGGGCTACACGGTCCATTACGTCCATCAGCAGGATATTGTGGTCCACGGCTACGCTGACCTCTTCAAAGATGGGAGCGCATTCGAACTGTGCGGGAGCTACTTCATTATGACGAGTGCGAAGGGGGATGCCGAGTTTATAAGCTTCCTGTTCGTAGTCGCGCATGAACGCATACACTCTTTCCGGAATGCTGCCAAAGTAGTGGTCTTCCAGCTGCTGGCCTTTTGCGGGAGAGTGACCGAATACGGTGCGGCCACTGAGTACCAGGTCGGGGCGGGCATTGAACAGACCTTCATCGATGACGAAATACTCCTGTTCCCATCCCAGGGTGGCAGTAACCTTATTGACATTTTTATCAAAATAATGACATACTTCCACGGCAGCCTTGTCCAGTGCGGCCAGGGCTTTCAGCAGAGGAGCTTTGTAGTCCAGGGACTCGCCTGTGTAGGATACGAAGATGGTGGGGATACAGAGTGTCTTGCCGGCACCGATCTCCATGACAAAAGCGGGAGAAGAGGGGTCCCATGCGGTATAACCGCGGGCTTCGAAAGTAGCGCGAAGACCACCGCTGGGGAAGGAGGATGCATCCGGTTCCTGTTGGATCAGGGCAGCTCCGTCAAACTCTTCAATGGCAGTCCCGTCGCTTTTTATAGTAAAAAAAGAATCATGTTTTTCTGCGGTAGTTCCGGTGAGGGGCTGGAACCAGTGTGTGAAGTGTGTAACGCCCTTTGCTTCTGCCCATTGCCGCATGCCGGAGGCAATCTGGTTTGCAACAGCACGATCGATCTTTTTACCACCCTTGATGGATGCGAGTAAACTCTTATACGCTTCGTCGCTCAAAAACTCGCGGGCGGTCTTAAGTGTGAATACATTTTCGCCGAAGATAGCAGTGATCTTGGTTGAACCAGGCAGTTGATTTTCCGGGTTGGTTGTCAAATTGTCGATGGCTTTAAATCTTAATGATGACATGCTGTAAAGTTTTAGCGAAACTAAATGTTTACAACATATAAAACAATTTTTTGGGATCAGGGACTCAAAAATGAAAAGGTATTAATAAAAAAACTCAAAAAAAATATGTTTTGGATATTTTTAATGCAAATTGTCCGATTTTTTTATTTATATCAAATAATCATAATTCATTACATATCTCAGATATGTTAATATTTTTTATGAATCAGACGAATTTGAATAAAATTTAGGTAATGAAAAAAATATCCACCAGAACGAACGAAAGTTCGTTGTCCGAAGGACAATTTATTAAACATTTGGCGCAATTGAATTAAATTTTTCAAAATTCAATTGCGCGCAATTTTATTCAAAGGAATGGAATAGATGGCAGATTTTATTTAATAATATGGGTTAAAAGCTTGTTTATCTTTTGGTAGATGGGGTAGGATTGGAAGGGGGCAAGACATGGGATCAGCAGGAAGGGGAGATAGATACTGCGATAACGGACGATAGCGCCGGCAAATGGGACGACGGCGCCGATGAGCAACATGGCAGTCAGGGCGAACAGCAGGCAGCAGCATGAAAAAGGGGTGAGTTGGCGTAGGAGTTTGCCACGGATCAGGGCGGTTGCGGCGATGATCCAGATCAGCATTAGTTCCAGGGAGAATGCCAGGTAGATGGGGCGGCCGCCGGAGCCGGGTAGAGGTTCGAACCAGCCGTTGCGAATGGCAGTGGGCAGCACGTGCAGCATACCGGTGAATGTGCCATCCATGGCCGGCAGGGGTAGTCTTGAATGTCCTTCCATTGCCAGGAATTCGCGTTGCCGGGTGGTTATCCCATCTGCAATGTGTTGAAAAAGGCCGGGAATGAGGAGTGGAAGGATGATCAGGGCGGATATACAGCCGGCGGTCATCAACCACCATTGTTTCCCGGATAGGGGTTTTTCCAGCGCCCACCAAAGCGTCAGGGCGGGCAGGAGAGGGACGGCAACGATGGGGCGGATCCATATGATGAGCAGGAAGCAACATATCGGGTGCCATATCTTTCTCCGGGGGTATCTGCCGGATAGGATCTTGTCGAAAGTATAGAACAGGAAGCCCAGCAGCATGTAGAGCACTCCTTCCCGGTGGATACAGGATGTCCAGAATAATGTACCTGGCAGCAGGAATACGCAACCGGGGATGAGCATATCGCCGGAGAACCGTACCCGGAGCATCCTGAACAGGGCTATATTTCCCAGGAATACGGGAAAAGAGAACAACAGTGTATTGACGGTGAGGCTGGAGTAGGAAAACAGATTGAGGATTGCTTCTATCCAGATAATTGCGTTGTACCTGATATAGACCCAGGCTTTGTTGTCCGAAAGGAACAGGTCAAAGCGGTGCGTCAGCTGATAGCGGACCTCGAAACTGTCGTTGTAAAAACTCCAGACATCGCCGTGACCCGGATAATAACGCCAGGCGATGATGTTGTGTATCAAACCTGTAGCTACATGTAAGCCGAATAATACCCATAATACCCCTGTTTTTATACCCGAGCGGCGTATAAAAGGGATCTTGTATATCCCATAACAACAGGCGACCCCATATATGATAAAGAGCAGGATATGCATCATATTACACTAGTTCGTGGGTGATGCCTGCAAGAGGCTTATCTTTTCCAGGTAAATGCGGGTTATTCTTTGATTGGTAAAATTTTCCAGTACTTTTTTTCTGCCTTCCATACCCATCTTTTTTTTATCCTCTGCGGACAGATGGTAATACATTTCCATCTTACGGGCCAGGTCAGCGGGGTCTTTTTCCCTGCATAGGTACCCGTTGACCCCTTCCTGGATAATGGTCCTGCATCCGGATGTATCTGCAGCGATCAGGGCTTTACACATGCTGGCTCCTTCCAGGAGGCTCAACGGTATGCCTTCTCTATAGTAGGATGGGAGCACGACACAATCCGCCTGCCGGATAAAATCAGCGACCTTATCGGTATGTCCGAGATAGGTGATAAAATGACGGTGATGCCAGTCCTCCACCTCTTCCCGGGATACGGTGGCCGGGCTTTCGTCGAAGAAACCCAACAGCTGGCATTTGATGGGCAAGCCTTGTTGCTGGAGCAGCCGGGCAGCCTGTACGAACTCGGGGATGCCTTTATTACGGATCATCCGTCCGACATAAAGAAAGACTATATCTTTTTGTCGGAGTTCGAAGGGGGCGGGGGAAAATACCTCCGGGTCTACTCCTTCGCCGGGCAAGAGAAAGGCTTTGGAGGCCTGTACCAGTTTTTCCGTTACGAACAAATCCCTGTCGTCCTCATTGAGAAACCAGACTTCCATGCTCTTGCGGAGGGCCCGTTTGTATAGCATGCTGACTATCCGCCGCAATGTCCCTTTTTTAGAAAAAGTATAGCCCAAACCCGTGATGACGCCCACGGAGGGGATTCCGAGCCGGGAGGCCGCCAGCGCGCCATAGATATTTGCCTTGATGGTATAATGGAAGATCAGGGAGGGATGTATGTTATGATAGTGTCTTAGCAACTCGCGATGTAAAAGGAAGTCCTGTATGGGAGAAATGTTCTTTCCGCGAAAATGTTTTAACTCCATATAAGTCAGCCCGGAAAGGTTTTCAAACCGGGACGTGTAATTGTCGCGGGGAGCCAGGATGTAAACGGAAAAACCGCTGTCCAATAGTTTTTCTATAAGGTATAGCCTGAATCTGTAGATGCTCCAACTGGTATTGGCTACAAAAGCAATTCTTTTATTCGAGGGCATGGTGACAAACCTAGTTATTCATGGCCACTTATTCAAGAATTTTTAGCCGGCGTGATCTGTCCCGGGATAAAATTATACCATAAAATTGCAACCTGGTTCGTACTTTTGCGGTTTCTTATAATATGGAAATAAGCGTAAAAACAGCTGAACAACTAAGGCTTACCGCCGAAGAGTTCGAACTGATAAAAAAGAAACTCGGCCGCACGCCCAATTTTACGGAGCTATGCGCTTTCAGCGCTATGTGGAGTGAGCACTGCAGCTACAAGAACTCGATCAAATGGCTAAAGACCCTTCCCCGGGAAGGGAAGAAGATGCTGGTCAAGGCCGGCGAGGAGAATGCCGGGTTGATGGACATCGGGGGCGGCTATGGCGTAGTATTCAAGATTGAGTCCCATAATCATCCTTCTGCCATTGAGCCTTTCCAGGGGGCTGCAACGGGAGTGGGTGGTATTCACCGTGATATTTTCACCATGGGGGCCAGGCCTATTGCCTCTCTCAATTCTCTTCGTTTTGGCAATCTCGGGGAGTCAAAGACGCAGCACCTGCTGTCCGGAGTGGTACATGGCATCGGGCACTACGGTAATTGTTTTGGCGTGCCTACGGTAGGCGGCGAGATCTATTTTGAAGATTGTTATCATACTAATCCCCTGGTAAACGCGATGAGTGTCGGTATCCTGAAAAACGGGGAGACGATCTCTGCTACGGCTAAGGGTACAGGCAATCCTGTGATCTTTGTCGGCAGCGCTACGGGGAAGGATGGTATTGGAGGCGCTTCCTTCGCCAGTGCGGATATCACGGGGGAAAGCACCAAGGAACTGCCGGCCGTACAGGTCGGCGATCCTTTCCAGGAGAAGAAGCTGCTGGAAGCTTGTCTGGAGGTGATCAAAACAGGAGCTGTTGTGGGTATGCAGGATATGGGTGCTGCGGGGATCATCTGCAGCACTTCGGAGATGAGTGCAAAAGGAGAGGTGGGCATGCATATCGACCTGGACAAGGTACCTGCCCGTCAGCAAAATATGAAGGCCTGGGAGCTTCTGCTCAGCGAAAGCCAGGAGCGGATGCTGATGGTAGTTGAGAAGGGAAGGGAAGCGGAAGTCGTGGGTATTTTTGAAAAGTGGGATCTCCCGGCCGCAACCATCGGTCACGTGACGGATGACGGCATCCTTCGGTTCTATATGAATGGCGAGCTGGAAGCCGAAATACCCGCCTATGAGCTGGTGTTAGGAGGCGGCGCTCCTCAGTATGACCGGCCGTATAAGGAACCGGCGTATTTCCAGAAGATCAGGGCTTTTGATCCGGATGTCATTCCGGTGCCTACCGATCTGCGGGGCGTTGCCGAGCAACTGGCGGCCCTGCCGAATATCGCCTCGAAGCGATGGGTGGCTGTACAATATGACAGCACGGTGGGAACGGCCAATTCTTCAACTAACCAGCCCAGCGATGCGGCTGTTGTATTGGCAAAGAGCACTGATAAAGCGTTGGCGGTTACAACGGACTGCAATAGCCGATATGTATTTGCCGACCCTTATAAAGGCGCCATGATCGCCGTTGCCGAAGCGGCGAGGAATATCGTATGCAGCGGGGGGCAACCGCTGGGGGTGACCAATTGTCTTAATTTCGGCAACCCATATGAACCGGAGGTCTATTACCAGTTTGTCCATGCCATCAAGGGGATGGGTGAAGCCTGCCGGAAATTTGATACACCGGTGACAGGCGGTAACGTAAGTTTTTATAACCAGCATCCGGGTGGAGCGGTATACCCCACTCCTACTATCGGCATGGTGGGGCTGCTGGAATCGGTGAAGGATAAGATGACCCTGGATTTTAAAGAGGAAGGGGATGTGATCTTTTTGCTTGGCAGAAGCACGGATGATATTGGGTCTTCTGAGTATTTGCATAAGATAATGGGTGTCGAGTATAGTCCGGCCCCTCGTTTTGTGTTGGAGGAAGAACTGCAGCTACAGGAAACCGTGGCCAGGCTGATCCGTGAAAAGGTCATTCGCAGTGCGCATGATGTGAGCGAGGGCGGATTGTTTATTACCCTGGCTGAATCAGCTTTCCCGGGAGGTCTGGGCTTTGATGTGGCAGCTGCGGATGCAGGTATTCGTAAGGACGCTTACTGGTTTGGCGAATCCCAGAGCCGGGTGGTGGTCAGTGTGGCCCCCGCCAAAGTAGACGCCTTCAAAAAGGTGTTGGGCGGTCTGTCGTATGAAGAGATAGGTGCTGTTACCGGAGGCTCTTTTGAAGTGGATGGTCAGGATTGGGGTAGGGTAGACGCGTGGAAGGAGAAATACGATCATGCAATCGAAAATTATATGACGCAACTGGTCGAAATGGAATAACCCAAACCTATGGAAGAAACGATCAACGCACAGAAGGAGTATATCGTCGTAACAGGTGCGGCGGGTTTTATCGGCAGCTGTCTTGTGGGCTATCTGAACCAGCAGGGTCTGACGGACCTGATACTGGTGGATGCATTTGGAGATGCAGACAAGGACAAGAACCTGCGGGGAAAACAGTATGTCTGTAAGGTTGAACGGGAAGTCTTTTTTGACTGGCTGGAAAAGCATCAGCCAAGACTCAGATTTGTCTTCCACATCGGAGCGCGGACAGATACCACGGAATTTGATTATTCCATTCACGAACATCTGAATGTCCAGTATTCCCGGAAGATATGGGACTACTGTACAAAGAAGAGGGTACCTCTGGTGTATGCTTCTTCAGCGGCTACCTATGGTGCGGGCGAGCTGGGATATGAGGACAGTCATGCTATCATTCCCCGTCTGCATCCGCTGAATCCCTATGGGGTTTCCAAGAACGAGTTTGATAAATGGGTCCTGCAGCAGGCTACGCATCCTCCTTTCTGGGCGGGGCTAAAATTTTTCAATGTGTATGGACCGAACGAATATCACAAGGCGCGTATGGCCAGCGTGATCTTTCATTCTTTTAACCAGATCAAAGCGAATGGTGAGGTAAAGCTGTTCAGGAGCCATCGGCCGGACTTTAAAGACGGACAACAGCTGCGGGATTTTGTGTATGTAAAGGATCTGTTGAAAATATGTTATTGGCTGATGGAGCATCAGCCGGCTTCCGCGATCTATAATCTTGGTACGGGGACGGCCCGGAGCTTTGAGGACCTGGCCAAGGCTACTTTTTCAGGACTGGACCTGGCGCCCAATATTGTCTTTATCGATATGCCGGAAGACATCAGGGATAAGTACCAGTATTTTACGGAGGCGGATATGCACAAGCTGCGGGCAGCCGGATATACGGAGGCATTTTATTCCCTGGAGGAAGGAGTAGGGGATTATGTGAGGAATTATCTGGCTAAGGAGAATTATTACTGAGTGGACCACAGGTCCACTGGCTGTAACCGAGCGAAAGCGAAGGTTATGAACGAGAAGGAGCGTGTCGAAGCAGCTCCGACGAAGTTCCCATTATAGACCCGTGCACCGGGGATGGGTTAATTTTTCGGTAAACCATACCCGGTGCACCAGTGGATTATTTATGAATAAGAAAATAGCCATCATTGGCGGTGGTAATCTCGGTACCGCTATTGCTGAAGGGTTGATACAAAGCGGTTTTATCCAGCCCAAGCATATATTGGTGACAAAGCGGAACATACAGACCCTGCATGGGCTGGAGAGGAAGGGAGTACTGGTAAGCGATAAGAATGAGGAGGCGCTGCGTTATGCCGACCTGGTGATCCTGGCGGTGAAACCATTCCAGGTAAATGATATATTGGGAAGTCTGCGGAGTGAGTTTCATGAGGACAAGCATGTGCTGGTGTCTGTGGTGACGGGGATCAGTATCGACCATATTGCCGGCGCTATAGGAAAGAAAGTGCCTATTGTACGGGCGATGCCGAATACGGCGATCGCCATCCAGGAAAGCATGACCTGTCTGGCGGCTCAGCATGTGGGTGAGGATCAGCTGCAATATGTCCATGATATCTTCAGCCAGTTGGGTAAGGCTGTGAAGATCGATGAAAAGCTGATGGATGCGGCTACGGTACTGGGGGCTTGCGGCACTGCCTTTGCCATGCGGTATATCAGGGCGAATATCCAGGGGGGGATCGAGATCGGGTTTGATGCGGCGACGGCTACGCTTATTGCAGCCCAGACGGTAAAGGGGGCTGCCGAGCTGCTGTTGAAAAAAGGGACCCACCCGGAGCAGGAGATCGATAAGGTCACTACTCCCAAGGGATGTACCATCGCGGGGCTGAATGAAATGGAGCACCAGGGCTTTAGCTCTTCCCTTATAAAGGGGCTCGTAGCCAGTTATGATAAAATCGCTAAAGACTAGCCCTTAATCATATAATTATTAAGTGTAAAGTATTTGATAAAATAAGGCTAAACTTGCTGAAAATCTGCGGGTTAACCTGGATTTTTACGATTGTGGAGGAAATAAAATGGTTCTATCTTGCGTTTGAGAGTAGCTTAAAGTGAAACCTAAAGCGCAGTTAATCAATTCCTAAAGAAACAACTTGTAAATCCAATTACACCATGAAAAAAGGAAAGACTTCAACCCTTGTCATTCTAGCTGTGGAGATCCTGACCATTGTGGTACTTCATGCCGTAAAACTCAGTCAGGCTGAAAAAGGGACTTCTGCGAGGGAAGTTTCGAAGAATGTCGGGTCTCAACCGGAAAATCAACCAGATTCCAAATCCGGGGCTATTTTTTCAGTAGCGTCGTACAGATAGGAAATTAAATTAATGTAATAGAATGAGTGATGGCCGCCCTCCGGGCGGTTTTTTTGTTTTCCGTCAGCAGACGGACAAGCGGCCAGCCCTTAGCCGATTTTTTTGAACCCCTTATCCACATTGTGGGGCACTAAATTTTTGGGAGAAAGGAAATAGCTGTACCTTTACATGACCTCTAGGAATTTCTTTTCTGTTGGTTCTCAGCAGGTCATTTCAGACAGGTTTACAGAAAAAAGAATCAAGATTACAATTGTCGTTATTTGCTTCCATTCAGCTGGATGAAAGAAGCAAGACCCCGGATCATTGAACCATTTTAGTGTTGGAGATCGGTGATGTAAGTTATTGTTTTTTGCCTGTCGCCTAATAACAAAACAATGCATTTAATAATAAATTAATTGACCATTTTATGGCTAAGTATATTTTTGTTACAGGTGGCGTGACATCTTCATTGGGTAAAGGTATTATTGCGGCTTCGCTGGCCAAATTGCTGCAGGCGAGGGGTCTAAGGGTAACCATTCAGAAATTTGACCCATATATTAATGTAGACCCGGGTACATTAAACCCTTATGAGCACGGGGAGTGCTATGTGACGGAGGACGGCGCCGAGACGGACCTGGACCTGGGGCACTACGAACGATTTCTCAACATCTATACGTCACAGGCCAATAACGTGACCACGGGCAGAATATACCAGACTGTCATCAATAAAGAAAGGGAAGGGGCCTATCTGGGTAAGACCGTGCAGGTGATTCCTCATATTACCGACGAGATCAAGCGGAGGATGTTGTTGCTGGGACAAGGCAATAAATACGACATTATCATCACTGAATTGGGGGGTACGGTAGGGGATATCGAGTCTCTGCCTTTTATCGAGGCTGTGCGTCAGTTGCAGTGGGAAATGCCTGAAGAGGATTGTGTAGTGGTGCATCTTACGCTGATACCTTATCTGAAAGCGGCCAAGGAACTGAAGACGAAGCCTACCCAGCATAGCGTCAAATTGTTGAGCCAGGAAGGGGTTCACCCGGATATTATCGTCTGCCGGACGGAAGAGCCACTGTCGCCGGATATCAAGAAGAAAGTGGCGTTGTTCTGTAATGTAAAGCCGGAAGCGGTGATCGAAGCGGCGGATGCCCCTACTATCTATGAGGTCCCTCTGACCATGATGCGGGAGAAACTGGACCTTATCTGTCTCAAAAAGATGAATATTACGCATTATCATGAACCGGAGCTGGGGCGCTGGAAAGAATTCCTTGACAAGCTGAAATATCCCAAGAACAAGGTGACCATTGGTCTGATAGGCAAGTATATCGAGCTGCAGGATGCCTACAAGTCTATTTTGGAATCCTTTGTACATGCCGGTGCTGTCAATGAATGTAAAGTTCAGGTGGTAAATGTGCACAGCGAGTTTATCACGGAAGAAAATGTAGCGGAAAAACTGGGTAATCTGGACGGTCTGCTGGTGGCGCCGGGTTTTGGACATCGTGGCGTGGAAGGGAAGATCATTGCCGTGCAATATGCCAGGGAAAACAAACTACCTTTTTTCGGAATTTGTTTAGGTATGCAGATGGCCGTCATCGAATATGCTCGTAATGTATTGGGACTCAAGAAAGCGCATTCTACCGAAATGGACCTTAATACACCGGATCCCGTCATCGACCTGATGGAGGAACAAAAAAAGGTTACCGCCAAGGGTGGAACGATGCGTCTGGGCGCTTATCCCTGCGTCCTGAAAGAGGGAACCCTTGCCCTTCAGATATATGGGAAGACGGAGATCAGCGAAAGGCACCGGCACAGGTGGGAGTTCAACAATGCCTATCTCAGCCAGTTTGAACAGGCGGGGATGATCCCCAGCGGCTGTAATCCGGAAAGCGGGTTGGTTGAGATCGTCGAGCTGCCTCATCATCCTTTCTTTATTGGCGTACAATACCATCCGGAGCTGAAAAGCACGGTGGAGAACCCACAGCCTATTTTTGTTCATTTTATCAAGGCTGCAAAGGAATTTGCCGAAGCGAAGAGTGCGGTGCGTAACCCGCTGCTGCAGAGTGAAATGATATAATTGCCGTTTTACCGAGAAAGTCGGGTATATCACCGCGGGCCTGTAGATTACCGGTCAAAAAGCCCCTATATTTGCACTTCTTTAAAAAGTTATCTAATGGGAATGGATCGTAATACGGTGATCGGGTTTGTGCTGCTGGGTCTTTTACTATTTGGCTATTTATATATATCAACCAAGAACAGCCATGAGCTGGAAGCGCAGCGGAAGCATATCGAGGATTCTGTAGCGTTGGTAAAGGCGCGTCAGGCGGCCCAGGCAAAGCTGGCCGACACTGCAAAGAATGTTACGGTAGCTGTGGATACTACCGGGATCAATGGGGCGATCAACGGCACCGAACATCAGCTGACGGTGGAGAACGAGCTGTTGAAGATCGTCTTTTCCAATAAAGGGGGGCAGCCGGTGCTGGTGGAGCTGAAAAAGTTCAAATCCTTTGACAGCACCCCGGTGAAGCTGGTGGCTCCTGGTACGGGTAACGGGCTATCCTATTCTATCAATACATCCCCTAATCAATCGGCCCAGATCAGCGATCTCTTTTTTAGAGAGGGTCAAGTGGTAAAAAATGCGGATGGCAGCCAGACGGTGACTTATAACCTGCCATCGTTCAACGGTGAAACACTTGCCCATCAGTTCACCATCCGGCCGAATGACTACCGGATCGACTGGAATGTAATAGCAGGCGGTGCGGACAAACTTTTTAGCCAGAACAACTTTAACCTGGTGTGGCATGCTTACCTGGGGCGTACGCAGGAGCATACGGGCGCCGGTGGTGCACTGACCAGCGTTTGTTATCTGGAGGACAACAATTTTGATTATAAATCCGCAAAGACGGAAGCGACTTTTGAGAAGCCGGTACAATGGGTGTCTTTCTCGCAGCAATTTTTCAACACTACGGTGATAGCCGGCCCCGGCAGCAGTTTTGCTTCGGGGAATGTGCATGTGACGAAGGCTACGAGCGACACCAGCAGCATGCTGGCCCGTGCGGAGGTGGCTTTGCAGGCGAAGGTTCCTGCTGCTGCCGCGGCTACACTGCCTTTCCAGATCTATTACGGTCCGAATGATTTCCATATACTTGAAAAGCAGGCGCCGGGTATGACCAAGATCATCGACCTGGGACGGGGCATGTACTCTTTTGTACGTCCCATCAACGTGTATATCATCATGCCTGTGTTCAATTTCTTTAAGGAACATATTGCCAGCTGGGGTATCGCCATCTTACTCCTGACGTTGTTTATCCGTCTGATCACATCTCCGCTGGTATACAGCAGCTATCTCAGCGGGGCCAAGATGAAGGCGTTAAGACCGGAGATAGAAGCGATGAAAAAGAGGGTAGGCGACGACCAGCAGCAGGTGGGGATGGAGCAGATGAAACTTTTCCGGGAGGCGGGTGTCAATCCTTTAGGGGGATGTATCCCGGCTCTGCTGCAGATACCTATCTTCTTTGCTCTTTATAGCTTTTTTAACTCGAACATACATCTGAGGGGTGAGAATTTTCTTTGGAGCAAGGATCTTTCCACTTATGACAGTATCCTGCATATTGGATTTTCCATTCCGGGTTATGGCGATCATGTGAGTCTTTTTGCCTTGCTGGCGGTGGTTACGAGCTTCCTTATCTCGTTATACGGGATGAGTATGACGCCGGACCAGAGCAACCCCGCCATGAAGTATATGCCGTACATCATGCCTGTGATGCTGCTGCTTTTCTTTAACAGGCTGGCATCAGCGCTGACCTGGTATTATACTGTGTCCAACATCATTACCCTGATACTTCAGTTTGTGATCCAGAACTATATCATCGACCACGACAAGATACTGGCAAAGCTACAGGAGAACAGGAGCAAGCCCAAGACAAAATCCAAGTGGCAGGAGCGTCTGGAGCAGATGCAGGAGGCCCAGAAACAGGCGCAGAAGACGCGCAAATAGGGGGGAGAGGGGCTTTCTCGGGGATGGTGGCCGAAAAGGGAGGTGGATTTGCATTTCCCGACTGTCTTTCTTACTTTTAATAGATACAGACAACAGATAGTTAAGGCCAATGAAGCTACTAACCATGATAACCACTGCCGGTACCCTGTTCATACTGAATATGGCGCCTGTGACAGCACAAAAGAAGGTATCCGAGCTAACCCTCGCATATGACTACTCTGTCGGCGATGGTAAACCCTCTCAGGGAAGCGAAAATGCCACTCATACCGTTTATATAAAGGGGAATAAAAGCCGGAGCGAAATTGCCAGCGCCTTGTTCTCCTCCACCGTTATCTACGACGCGAATACGGGTTTTGGGGTTATCCTGAAAGAGGTGAGCGGTCAAAAACTGTTGATCCGGCTAAACCCTGATAATTGGAAGGAGCGGAACAGGCTTTATGACGGCGTGGTATATAAAAGCACAGGGGAGGCCAGGGAGATTGCGGGGTACAAGTGTCAGAAGGCCACGGGGCAGACGAAATCCGGGGCTACTATTACTGTGTTCTATACCAAGGACTTATTAGTAGAAAATAAAGAATGGGACCCGGCTTTTCATGGTCTGGACGGGATCCCCCTGGAATACGAGTTCAATCAAGGCCCTATACAGATAAAATACAGGATATCCCGCGTGAGTCTGAATCCTATTCCTGCCTCGAAATTTGATATACCAAAGTCAGGTTACCGGGAAATGAGCTATGAAGAGAGTAAAAAGACGAATATCGGGGGGTAGGCGGGATCGTTTTAGCGATGCATTTTGATCCGGAGATCCAGCAACTGCAGGCTGGGTTGTATACTGCCGTCTGTTATACTCGGTATGTTTACCTTGTATTTATAAGGCATAATGAAGACGCTATTGCCTCTTTCGTAAGTGACGAGTGTATTAAAGGAAATGGTGGTCTTTGTCTTTTCCTGTCCCAGGAAGAAGCTGCCGCTATAGGCAGGAGTGGATTTAAGAGTAAAATTACCAGTCGTACGGATGGGGGTAAATTCGGTCTTCAGGGGAATGCTTTTATTGTTCTTTTTGTCTCCACCGCCGCCCTTGCTCGCAAAAGCCAAGCCTACTACAGTGAGTAGCAAGGTACTGATGACCGTCTGGCGCATCAACTTCCTCATCGATATCGTTCTTGGTTTTTGCATTCTTATACAAATGTAATAAAAAAAATTGGGTATTTTTTAACCGCTTATCACCTTTTTTAATAAACCTTTAACGCTCAGGTATATACAAATCTCTATTTTAAGGAGATTTTAATCTTCAGGTTAGAACGAACCGGAGGTTCGTTGTCCGAAGGACAGATTTTAGATCTTTCCGGAAAATGGGTTATATTTTGCAGGAAACCCATTTTCCGGACATTTTCCACAATTGCCAAATCTCTGTTAATAAAGTACGTCCCCGGAGGGGTTTGGGTTGCTCCCAGGCGGTAAAAAATTTGTGGATAGGGGTGAATGCCGTAAATTACAATAACCTTAAACACATGCAAGAAAATCCATACCATCAGGACCGGGAAGAAATGAAGGAATTGCTGAAGCAGTATCAGGATCTGAAGAATGGTCGACAGCATTCATTCCTTGAAGAAGAGTCGTTTGAGAAGATAATTGATTATTTTGATGATACGGAGGACCTGACCCAGGCGATAGAGGCTGTGGAGATCGGTATCGGGCAATATCCTTATTCTTCGGCCCTGCTTATAAAGAAGGCTGACCTTATGATCGCCACCCGCCGGTATTTTGAAGCGCTGAATATACTCGAACAGGCGGAACTGCTGGACGGCGCGGATATCAACCTTTATATATTGAAGACGGATGCTTACCTGGCTTTGGACCAGCAGGAGAAGGCCGTCGCTCTGTTAGAGAATGCCCTGTTGCATTTCGAAGGAGAGGAACGTATCGAGCTTTTATTCGAACTGGCGGATGTATACGATGACTATGAGGAATTCGACAAGATATTCGACTGTCTGAAGCTGATACTGGAACAGGACCCGGGTAATGAGGAAGCGCTGTATAAGATATGCTTCTGGACTGATTTTACGGGAAGGAATGAAGAAAGTATCCGGCTTCATCAGAAGATCATCGATGACAATCCATATAGCGAGCTGGCCTGGTTCAACCTGGCCGCGGCTTACCAGGGGTTGAAGTTATATGAGAAGGCGGTGGATGCCTATAAGTATGCCCTGGTGATAGATGAAAAATTCGACTATGCCTACCGGAATATGGGGGACGCTTACATTCGTCTCCGGAAATACCGTGATGCTATTGAATCGTTGGAGAAAGTGCTGGAGCTGTCCCGCCCGGAAGACGTGATCTATGAGGCAATAGGTCATTGTTATGATAAACTGGACAACTATGCCCAGGCCCGATTTTATTACCGGAAAGCCTCGCATCTAAACCCGGATGACAGTAAGCTGTATTACAAACTTGCCTGCACCTATATCAATGAAGGCCAGTGGGGACAGGCTGTCAAACAGCTGGAGGCGGCCATGCGCATCCACACCATGCAGCCTGAATATAACCTGGCCATGGGTGAATGCAAGATGCAGCTGGGTGAATTCAAAGAAGCTATCCAATTCTTTTCCAATGTTGTGCGCATGCGGCCTCGGAATATCTCCAGCTGGGAAGCGCTTATCCGTTGTCTTTACAACGCCGAATTTTTTGAGGAGGCCCTGGAGCAGGTGGAAGCCGCCATTCGCATCACCGGGGGGAAGCCTTTATTCATTTTCTATCTCAGCGCTATTTATTTTGCCCTGGGAAGATCGAAGGAGGGGCTTCTGCAATTGGAGAAGGCGATGAGCAAGGCTCCCAAGCTCCTTAAGAAGTTATTAGAATTGAACCCGGTGATATTGCAATACCAGCCTGTGGTGGATGTCATCGCGCGGTATAAAAAGAATAAGTCTATCTAGTTTTGAAAGGTCCTACCATTACATTATAATATAATACGATGTCTTTATTGCATTGTTTTCATACATTTGCGGCCTAGAATTTTTGCGTTCTGCCAACAGCCTTACGTTTGGATAACGACTCTTCAGAACGAACCGGAGGTTCGTTGTCCGTAACCGAGCGTAGCGAAGGTTATGCCCGAGGAGGAGCGTGTCGAAGCAGCTCCGACGAAGGGACAGATATTAAATGTTTGGCGCAATTGGATTAAATTTCCCAGAATCCAATTGCGCACAATTTTATAACGAAAGAAACAATCAAATAGGATGAATTTCAAACTTACGCAGATCCCGGAAAGAATGGCAAAGCCGCGTCAGCATGGGATTACGATGGTAATGGACAAAGGGTTGAGTATCGAAGAAGCGAAGAACTTTCTCAGTGTGGCCCATCCGCACGTGGATATTGTAAAACTGGGATTTGGGACTTCTTTTGTCACGCCCAATCTCAGAGAGAAGATAGAAGTTTATCAATCGTTTGGCCTGCCTGTATATTTTGGAGGTACGCTTTTCGAAGCTTTCCTGATCCGCAACCAGTTTGAGGATTATATTTCCGTCCTTAAGGATTATGGCATTACGCATATGGAGGTCAGTGATGGTTCGATCACCATACCTCATGCCGAGAAGTGCGGCTATATTGAGAAGCTTACCAAATATGGGACTGTCTTAAGTGAAGTGGGCAGCAAAGATGCCGAGCATATCATTCCTCCTTATAAGTGGATCGAACTGATGCGCGCCGAGCTGAGCGCCGGCGCTTCGTATGTGATAGCCGAGGCTCGCGAAGCGGGTAATGTCGGTATCTACCGGGGCAGCGGCGAGGTCCGTGAAGGTCTGGTGCAGGAGATCCTTACGCAGATACCTGCCGAGAAGATACTTTGGGAAGCTCCCCAGAAGGCGCAACAGCTGTATTTTATCGAGCTGATCGGCTGTAATGTCAACCTCGGGAATATCGCTCCTACGGAGGTCATTGCCATGGAAGCGATGCGTGTCGGTCTTCGGGGAGACACTTTCCATCTGTTCCTGGATAAAGAAGGGGCCAGATGAGGAAGTTCGGTCTGATAGGGTACCCTCTTTCACATTCCTTCTCTCAGAAATATTTTACGGAGAAATTTCAGCAACTTGACATCACGGATTGCAAGTATGAGCTTTATCCCATCGAGGATATAGCGGCGGTGAAAAATATATTGCAGGACCCGGAGCTTTGCGGGCTGAATGTTACGATCCCTTATAAGCAGGCGGTGATCCCCTTTCTTCATGGTATGAATGCCGTCGTGGAGGAGATAAGGGCTTGTAACTGTATCAGGATCCAGGGCGGCAAAGCATATGGATATAATACGGATACGGTGGGTTTTTCAGCGTCTCTTGTGCGAAAGCTTGGGCAGGGGCATCGACAGGCGCTGATCCTGGGAACGGGCGGTGCGTCGAAGGCGGTGGAATATGTACTTCGGAAACTGGGCATCGGGTTTATGTATGTGTCCAGGAATGCGGGGCATGGCGTTCTGCGTTATGAGGAAGTGACGGAAGACATTTTACGCCGGCATACGATGGTGATCAATACCACGCCGTTAGGTATGTATCCCAAGGTTGATGAATGTCCTCCTTTGCCTTATGAGGCCATTGGTCCGGAGCACTACCTGTTCGATCTGGTGTATAACCCTCCGCTGACCTTGTTCCTCCGACAAGGGAAGGATAGGGGCGCTGTTGTAGAGAACGGCTATGACATGCTGATCGGACAGGCGGAAGAAAGCTGGCGGATCTGGAATAGTTAGGACAGCAGCCTGGTGCAAACTTCTTTTGGCACGGAAACGATCTTCTTTGAGGTATAATTATAACAGACCATGCCTGTGCGGGCTGCCGCTACTGTGATCCAAGAACGAACCAAAGGTTCGTTGTCCGAAGGACCGACATTAGATCTTTCCGGCAAACGGGTTACATTTTCCGGAGAACCCGTTTGCTGGATATTTTTCTCATTTATCTGTTTTTCCAGCTTGTAATAAAGATCGAAGCCCACCCGGGAAAATTCCGTTGCTGCTACGGATGCTTTTAGCGTTTCTCCATAGAACACTTCACTTCTGAATTCAATGGCTGCGTCCGCCATGATGATGCCTGTGCCGGCAAGGTCCATCTCGGAGTATCCATGATGCCGCAGGAACTGCATCCGTACTTCGTGAAGGATGGAGAGTACGGAGTCGTTGCCCACGTGTCCTCCGTAGTTGAGGTCGGTGATACGGATGGGTATCTCCGTCGTAAAAGTGAAATGTCCGGGTAATACGAGGTTTGTCTTTGGCATAGCAATGGTTTAGTACTTGTTTTTGAGGAAGGCGATCAATTTGTCCGCGGCCTTCCGTCGATGGCTATAATGATTTTTTTCTTCCAGCGGCATCTCGGCAAAACTGCGTGTATCTCCATCGGGGACGAAGATGGGGTCATATCCAAAGCCTTGTCCTCCGGTGGGGGCGGTAAGGATGCGGCCTTCGCAGATGCCTTCGAAAAGGTGTTCTTTTTCGTTGATGATTAGGGAGATGACGGTACGGAAGCGGGCTTTGCGGTTCGTTTGTCCTTCCAGGTTGTGGAGCAGTTTTTCTATGTTGCTGTTGAAGTCGCGGCCGTCCCCGGCATAGCGGGCGCTTTTGACGCCGGGTTCGCCATTCAATGCCGTCACTTCCAGGCCTGTGTCTTCGCTAAAACAGTCGCTGCCTGTCAGTCTGTGGATCGTGGCTGACTTTTCTGTGGCATTGGCTTCCAGGGTTGCGTGTGGTTCGGGGATATCGATGTCGATGCCGGCTTGCCGCAGGCTTATCACTTCCAATTGATCGCCGATGGCGGCCTGGATCTCTTCCACTTTATGTGCGTTGTTCGTGGCAAAAATGAGTGTTGGTGTCATATTTCAAACAGCGTTTTCAGGCAAACCCATAGTTTGCTTTTTAGCAATTTGCTTTCATCGCCCGGTCGCGCCAGTTCTTCGAGATAGGGCGCCGYGAGATAGGTGCACTGGTCGTATGGCTGGATCTTGAAGACGGGAAAATCCATTGGAAGGCCAATTGCCTGTGGTGTTGGCCCGAACAATAGGATAAAGGAAGGCTGCAATTGTTGTTTTAATTGTCCGATGGCCACCGGTGAGGCGGCATGGTTGACAATGGCGACGTCTCCGATGTTCATCCGGCAGGCTTCCAGCATGCGGGTGAGCACACTCAATTGATCATCGGGCAGGAAAGCGATGCCGGGGGAATGGACGACGATGGTGATATTGCGGCGGTTATTGCCTAAAAATTTGTAACCTGTGGGGGTAGGAGCGGGTGATGTTTTTGGCGTCGGCGGGGGGGCGGTGGATGTATCCGCAGCTGCGCGTTCTGTGGCCAGCAGGTGATCCTTATAGAGTTCGGTGACTACCAGATCCTTTAGCTGAATATCATTGAGGCTCATAAAATTATTCCCGGTTTTTATCCATTGCAGGCGGCCGCCCGTGTAGTAAATACTAACAATTGTTCGTAATGACTTTGCGGGCACAAAGATTGTTTGTTTCTTTGTGCTTACAAAATTCTTAGACAATGATCGCTGCTATGGATATACAAGTTACGAAAACGGCAAAGAGTAAGATAGGGGAGATCGACTTTAATAATCTTCCTTTTGGGAAATATTTTACAGACCACATGCTGGAGGTGGATTATGCAGACGGAGAGTGGAAGAATGTGGTGATCCGCCCTTTTCAGCATCTTTCTCTTTCCCCGGCGCTGGCAGCCATCCATTACGGCCAATCCATTTTTGAAGGTATCAAGGCCTATAAGGACAGGGAAGGGAATCCTTTTATTTTCCGTCCATACGATAATTTCACCAGGTTCAATTTAAGCGCGGGGCGGATGTGTATGCCTGCGGTGCCTGAGGATATTTTTATCGAAGGGATGCGTCAGCTGGTGGCGCTCGATAAGGATTGGATCCCTATGAAGAGCGATTATTCCCTTTATATCCGTCCTTTTATGTTTGCTACGGATGAGGTTATCGGGGTGAAGCCGGCGGATCACTACAAGTTCATGATCCTGCTGAGCCCGACGGGCCCTTATTATTCCGCGCCTATGCGTATCTATGTGGAAGAGAAGTATACGCGGGCTGCCAAAGGGGGAATCGGGTTTGCCAAGGCGGCGGGTAACTATGGCAGCAGCATGCTAGCCACTGCTATTGCCAAGGAACGGGGATTTGACCAGGTGTTGTGGACGGATGCTTTTGAGCACAAGTATGTACAGGAGATCGGCACGATGAACTTTTTTGTCATCATCGGTAATAAGGCCATCACCCCCGACCTGCAGGCCGGCACTATCCTGGAGGGTGTTACCCGGGACAGCGCCATCGAGGTCCTTAAGGAACTGGGATATACGGTGGAAGAAAGGCCTATCAGCATCGATGAGATCATCGATGCACATAAAGCAGGGGAACTCAAGGAGTTATTCGGTACAGGCACCGCCGCCACGGTAAGTATGATCCAGGAGCTGTGCTATGAGGACTATAGTATGAAGTTTGATACCAGCACCTGGAAAGCCGTACCTGCGGTCAAGAAACTGCTGACGGACATACGGGAGGGCAGGAAAGAGGACACCCGGGGGTGGATGTTTAAAGTTTAGGTACGATACGTTTAGAATTATTTGTTTTTTTACCCGCGGCTAGTTACCTTTGCCGTCCCAAATAAAATTAGGTCCAGAAATGCCTACTATACAACAATTAGTAAGAAAAGGAAGAGAGATTATCCGCGCTAAAAGCAAATCCAGGGCTTTGGATGCCTGTCCTCAGCGTCGTGGCGTTTGCACCCGCGTGTACACTACCACCCCCAAGAAGCCGAACTCGGCGCTCCGTAAGGTAGCCAAGGTGCGTCTTACCAACAAGGTGGAAGTCATCGCGTATATCCCGGGTGAGGGGCATAATCTCCAGGAGCACTCCATCGTACTGATCCGCGGGGGTCGTGTGAAGGATCTGCCCGGTGTTCGTTACCATATTGTTCGTGGCAGTCTGGATACAGCTGGTGTGAAGGATCGCAAGAAGAGCCGTTCCAAGTATGGTACGAAGAAGGAAAAGGCCGGTGCTAAACCCGCAGCTAAGAAATAGCCGCAAGTAACAGAGTTTAAGAATATTATCAATAAGTAATTCCGCAGAAAAATGAGGAAAACGCAAGCCAAAAAATTACCGCTGGCGCCCGATGCAAAGTACAACGACAAGCTGGTTACCCGCTTTGTAAATAACCTGATGTGGCAGGGTAAGAAGAACACTGCCTATAACATCTTCTACGATGCTATGGACAGGGTGGCTAAGCAGACCAACGAGGACGGTTATGACATTTGGAAGAAAGCTCTTTCCAATATCACGCCGGCCGTTGAAGTACGCAGCCGTCGTATCGGTGGCGCTACTTTCCAGATCCCTTCTGAGGTTCGTCCTGACAGAAAGATATCCCTGAGCATCAAGTGGCTGATCCGTTATAGCCGTGAAAGAAATGGCCGTAGCATGGCTGAGAAACTGGCTAATGAGATCGTTGCTGCCAGCAAGGGTGAGGGTGGTGCTTTTAAGAAGAAGGAAGATACGCATCGTATGGCTGAAGCCAACAAGGCTTTTGCCCATTTCAAGGTATAATATATAAAATATTTATCGTATATTTAGTAAGCCCTGCCTATTCGGCGGGGCTTAGTTTTTGTTGGGTGGGGCGGTGGATATTATGGAAAAAGTAAGTACCTTTGCGCCTCGAAAAGAACCGTACTAGTCTTTCGGAAAAATCAACTTTTTAATAAAGAAAAATGGCAGACTTAAAATTTCAAAGAAACTTTGGTATCGCGGCTCATATTGATGCCGGGAAGACTACCACCACTGAGCGTATCTTGCGTTATACCGGGATGATCCATAAAATCGGAGAGGTGCATGATGGCGCAGCTACCACTGACTGGATGGAGCAGGAAAAGGAGAGAGGTATCACGATCACCTCGGCTGCCGTAAGCTGTCAATGGAATTTCCCTACTGTGTTGGGTAAGACTACTCCCGACACAAAAAAATACTATTTCAACATTATTGATACTCCGGGACACGTGGATTTCACTGTAGAGGTGGAGCGTAGTATGCGTGTACTGGATGGTCTGATCGCCCTGTTCTCTGCCGTAGATGGTGTAGAGCCTCAGTCCGAGACGGTATGGCGTCAGGCTAACCGCTACAGAGTACCCCGTATTGGCTTTGTAAACAAGATGGACCGTAGCGGCGCTGACTTCTTAATGGTGGTCAACCAGGTGAAGGAAATGTTGGGCGCCAACGCAGTTCCCCTGCAGTTGCCCATTGGCGCTGAAGATAACTTCAAAGGCGTGGTGGACCTGATCAAGATGAAGGGGATCATCTGGCATATGGAAACGGAAGGTATGACCTTTGACGAGATCCCCGTGCCGGAAGATCTGGTGGATGAGGCCCAAGAATGGAGAGGCAAGCTGGTGGAAGCCGTTGCTGAGTACGACGAGAAACTGCTGGAGAAATTCTTTGAGGACCCCAACAGCATCACTGAGGAAGAAATGCACGAAGCGATCCGTAAGGCTACTATCGACCTGAGCATTGTCCCCATGATGTGCGGATCTTCCTTTAAGAACAAGGGGGTACAGACTGCGCTGGATGCCGTCTGCAGATATCTGCCTTCACCCGTTGACATCGAAGATACAGTAGGTACCGACCCCAACACGGGCGAAACCATTACCCGCAAGGCGAATGCGAAAGAGCCTTTCTCCGCACTGGCCTTCAAGATCATGACGGACCCCTTTGTAGGCCGCCTGGCCTTCTTCCGTTGTTACAGCGGACACCTCGATGCAGGTTCTTATGTATTGAACGTGCGCAGCGGAAAGAAAGAGCGTATCAGCCGTATCATGAAGATGTTTGCCAATAAGCAGAACCCCATCGACTTTATCGAGGCCGGTGATATCGGGGCTGCCGTAGGTTTTAAGGAAATCAAGACGGGTGACACTCTTTGTGACGAGGATCATCCTATCACCCTGGAGAATATGTTTATACCCGAGCCTGTGATCGCCATTGCCGTCGAACCGAAGACGCAAGCCGACGTGGACAAGATGGGTATGGCCATTGCCAAGCTGGTGGAAGAAGATCCCACCCTGCGTGTAAATACGGATGAAGATACGGGACAGACCATCCTTCGTGGTATGGGTGAGCTGCACCTGGAGATCATCGTAGACCGTATGCGTCGTGAGTTCAAAGTAGAAGTTAACCAGGGTGCGCCCCAGGTGGCTTACAAGGAAGCATTCAATGCAACTATTGAACACCGTGAGGTACTGAAGAAACAGACGGGCGGCCGCGGTAAATTCGCTGACATCCAGTTTGCCATCGGACCTGCCGATGAAGAATGGCTGAAGGAGAACGAAGGCAAGAGCTACCAGTTCGTCAACGATATCTTTGGAGGTAGCATCCCCAAGGAGTTTATCAAGCCTATCGAGGATGGGTTTAGAACATCCATGACCACGGGCGTACTGGCCGGGTATCCTGTACAGAACATGAAGATCCGGGTATTCGACGGCAGCTACCATGATGTGGATTCCGATGCCATGAGCTTTGAGCTTTGCGCCAAGTCCGGGTTCCGTGAAGCAGGCAAAAAGGCCAAGCCTATCCTGCTGGAGCCTATCATGAAAGTGGAAGTGCTGACGCCTGATCAATACATGGGTGATGTGACGGGTGACCTCAACCGTCGTCGTGGTATCCTGGAAGGGATGGATAGCAGGAACAACCTGCAGGTGATCAAGGCGAAGGTGCCCCTGAGCGAAATGTTCGGGTATGTGACGCAACTGCGTTCCATGAGTTCCGGCCGCGCTACCTCCACCATGGAATTCTCTCACTATTCTCCGGCTCCGAATAACATTGCCGAGGAAGTGATTGCCAAGGTGAAGGGTAGGAAGGTGAATGCATAATGTGAATAAATAATATGAGAGAGGTCCTGTTGGTTTTCCGACAGGACCTTTTTAATTTGGCGCCAATAAAGGGTATTCCAATTGAATAAATTTTAAACTCAGCTTATGAAATACGCAGTATTGACGAGCACTTTTGAAAAGACGTTTATGAAGGTGAGTAAATCGGGATTATGCAGAATGGGTGTGATTGCGGTGTTGACAATTGCTACCTGCTTTACTTTTTCTTCCGTATCGGCGCAAGTATATGTCACGGTCCGTCCGACCTATGCGCCAGTGGTTCGACCCGTGCCTCCCAGACCGAACTATGTCTGGATCGAGGAGGATTGGGCATACAGGGGTGGTCATTATGTGGCGGTAGGTGGGCATTGGGTTGCTCCTCCCCGTCCGGGAGTGGTGTGGATCCCTGGTCGTTGGGTACAGAGCCGTAGGGGCTGGCGTTGGATCCCCGGTCATTGGAGAAGACGTTAAATATCCGGAAAAAGATCTTTGGTCCTTCTGAATGAAGGCTTTAAAGTCAGGCAGCCGGTGCTCATGGATATTCCATGACGACCGGCCATTTTTATGTAATTTCCGCGCTTAAAAAATACAGTGTATGTCTTTTTCAGTCAGGATACTATTGGTTGTTGTGTCGTTGTCGTTTTTGGGGGGCGTTAAGGCTCAGCCGGGTTCTACCCAATTGAAATGGGCGAAAGAGGGGAATGCTTTCTACACCGAAAAAGAAGGGAGTATTGTCCGTATAGAGCTGCCCGGGAATAAGGAGACGGTGATCGTCCCCCGGCCTCAACTGGTGGCGTCCGGGGAGATACGGCCCATCCAGGTGAGGAATTTCAGTTTTTCGGAAGATGGAGGGAAGGTACTTATCTATACCAATACAAAAAGGGTATGGCGCTATAATACCCGTGGAGATTATTGGGTTTATGACATCGGCAACAAATCTTTGAAGCAGGTGGGAAAGGACAGACCTGTATCTTCTCTTATGTTTGCCAAATTTTCTCCTGACGGGACGAAGGTGGCTTACACCAGCGAGCACAATGTATATGTAGAGGAACTGTCTTCGGGTGTAGCCAAATGTCTGACCAGTACGGGCGGCAGCCGCAAGCTGATAAACGGGACCTTCGACTGGGTGTATGAGGAGGAGCTGGATTGCCGGGATGGTTTTCGCTGGAGCCCTGACGGCCGTCATATTGCTTACTGGCAGATAGATGCGAATAAGATCCGGGATTATCTTATGTTGAATACGACGGATTCCATCTATCCTTTTGTGATCCCGGTGGAGTATCCGAAGGTGGGCGAGCCACCTTCCCCATATAAAATAGGGGTGGTAGATATTGCCGGCGGCGATACCAAATGGATGAATATTCCCGGCGATCCGCAACAGACCTATCTGCCCAGGATGGAATGGGCGGCTAATTCCTCCGAGCTGATACTTCAGCAGTTGAACCGTAAGCAGAATGACAGCAAACTTTTTCTCAGCAATATTGCCAGCGGCGAAACCGCTTTGTTGTATGAAGAGCGGGACAGCGCGTGGATCGAATGTAAAGGCGCCTGGCAAGATGGGATAGTAGCAGGCTGGGACTGGCTGAGCGGGGGGAAGGAGTTTGTCTGGGTGTCCGAGAAGGATGGCTGGCGTCATATCTATCGTATCAGCCGGGATGGGAAAAAGGAGACCCTGATCACGAAGGGGGACTATGACATCATCACCATCAACCGGATCGATGAGAAGGGTAACTATGTCTATTTTATGGCTTCCCCCGAGAATGCTACCCAGCAGTATTTGTACCGTACCAGGCTGGACGGGAAGGGTAAGCTGGAGAGGGTGACGCCTGTGGACCAGCCCGGCAGTCATGAATATGATATCTCTCCCGGCGCCCTTTATGCATTGCACAACTTCGGGAATGCCAATACAGAAGATGTACAGCAATGGATCAGTCTTCCGGGGCATCAATCTATTGCGGGGGCGGCCGGCAGCGGAGCAAATATTGCCGCCATGGTAAAGGAGGCGGAAAGGAAGAAACGGGTGGAATTCTTCCGTGTGAAGACGGTGGATGGTGTAGACATGGATGGCTGGATGGTGAAACCCGATCATTTTGACAGCACAAAGAAATACCCGGTCCTGTTCTATGTCTATGGCGAGCCGGCTGCACAGACGGTGAAGGATGAAAGCGGCGCGGGGATGAACTTTCTTTATGCGGGCAGTCTGGCGGACGATGGATATATCTATATCAGCGTAGAGAACCGTGGTGCGCCGGCCCCCAAGGGGCGGGCCTGGAGGAAGGCTATATACAGGAACATCGGGCGGCTGAATATCCGCGATCAGGCGATGGCTGCCAGGGAAATCCTGAAGTGGCCATTTGTGGACACCAGCCGTATTGCTGTATGGGGTTGGAGTGGCGGGGGATCGAGTACACTGAACCTGCTGTTCCAGTACCCGGACATATACAAGACGGGGATTGCCATTGCGGCTGTGGATAACCAGCTGTGCTATGACAATATCTACCAGGAGCGGTATATGGGAGTCCCCCAGGAGAACCGGGAGGATTTTGTGAATGGATCGCCAATCACCTATGCTAAAAATTTGAGGGGAAATTTGTTATATATACATGGAACCGGGGATGACAATGTTCATTATCAGAATGCGGAGATGTTGCTGAATGTTTTGATAAAGGAGAATAAAGTGTTTCAGTTTATGCCGTATCCCAACCGGAGCCATGGGATATTTGAGGGGGAGGGGACACGGAAGCATCTTTCGACGTTGTATACCTCTTATTTAAGGGAGCATTGTCCGGGTGGGCCGCGGTAAGGAAAAAATGCTTCTTTGAGGGTTGTGGGGAAATAGCTAAATTGCTAGACAACCAGAACTTGCAACTGTGGAATGACAAATGAAGACCTATATTCATACGTCCCCGACCCGCTGTGGGAAAGATTTAAAAAAGGTGACCAGGAGGCTTTTGCCCAATTATACAATGAACATATCGATAACCTGCTGCTGTATGGGATGAAAACCATCCGGAAAGAGCAGGTGGTAAAAGATGCCATCCAGGACCTGTTTGTGGAGTTGTGGAGATCCAGGGAGAATCTGCAATCCGTGAGGTCGGTGCCTCTCTATCTTTTTAAATCCCTGCGTTATAAACTTTTTCGTGAGAACAAGATGCGTATGGAGGTGCCCTCTGCCAGTATTCCCGCCTATCCTTCCCTGCTGGACTCCTCCATTGAAATGCTCATTCTCCAGCGGGAGGAAGAATGTTCTCACCGGGAAAAGATCAGTCACGCGATCCGGCAACTGCCCTGCCGTCAGCAGGAAGCCATCAATCTACGGTTTTATCAGGGGTTCAGCAATGAACAGATAGCGTTGATAATGGACATAAATTATCAATCAGTCATCAATTTGATACATAAAGCCATTCTCCAGCTTCGCAAACACCTGGGATATATACTGACCCTCCTTATCTGGGTGATTTCCATCGTGTAAAAAAAATCTCAAAAAAAATCGTTCGGGGAGAGTATGCCGCGGGCAATCCATGCACATACATGTAGGTAACTACAATTTTGTAACGATACAATCGTATGTCCGAAATAGAGGAATTGCTGCAGAATGATGACTTTGTGCGTTGGGTCCTGGGGCCCGACGAGGCCAGCCAGCGTTATTGGGAGGGCTGGTTAAGACAGCATCCGGATAAAGCCGGCATTTTCCAGAAGGCGCAGGAACTTGTACGATATCTTCATGGCAGCGAGCAAAGGGACGCCGACTTGCTGAAGCAAAAAAATATAGCCCCCTGGCTATGGGATCGCATCAATGAGGAGATCAAGGCAGGGGCGCCCGCAGGCCGTGTCGTCTCCCTGCATCCTTCCCGTACGCATCGGCCAAAGACCCTACTTTTTTTCCGCTGGCTCGGGGCTGCGTCGCTGGCGGGGTTGCTTGGAGCAGGAGGGTATTGGTTTTATCACCGGGACAGACACCTGCTACCGGCAGTCTCACCCCCGTTGGCGGGGCTGACCGTGAAGGCTTCCGGCAGATCGGCGCTGGAATGTATTAATAGAGGGAATACCCCCCAACGTGTCCACCTGGTAGATGGCAGCCTGATCATACTCGGCGGGAACAGCAGCTTGCATTATGAGAAGTTTTTGCAAAAGGATAAAAGGGAAGTGTACCTGGACGGAGAGGCGTTCTTCGACATTGCAACCGACGCAGCGAGGCCTTTCTATGTGCATGCCAGGGGTGTGTTGACCCAGGTGCTGGGTACCAGCTTCCGCATTATCGCCAGGAAGGAAGACAAAAAGATCATCGTAGCCGTAAGCACGGGCAAGGTCGCCGTAGGCGCCGAACATCCCGGGACTACAAACAAAGTTCCGGAATATATCCTACAGGCCAACCAGGAAGTCGTATTCGACGCGAGTCTGCGGGCTACCGGCAGAATGCCCGTCACCGACACCGGTCTTGTCGCAAAACCGGACCTGCCTGAAGAGAGTTTTAGTTTTTCGGATGTCCCGGTCAGTACCGTCTTTCGCAAACTGTCCGACGTCTATTCCGTAAAGATCGTCTATGACGAACAGCAGCTCAGCAAATGCCTGATCACCGTCTCGCTGGATGCCCTATCCTTCGAAGAAAAACTGGCCCTCGTGTGTAAAGTATTGGGGGTACAGTACCGGGAAGAAGACTATCAGATAGTCATTGAAGGAAAAGGCTGTCAGTAGGGAGGGATCTTGCCACCTATATATTAATGCAAAACCCACCCAATTTATGACCAAAACTGCAGAATGTAAACAGCTCATTTTTTTTGCTATGCGGGTAACCTTATTAAATACTTTTATAGCAATCTGTTTTATGAGCGTATCTCTTGCCAATGGAGCCAATGGTCAGGAGATACTCGACAAGAAGATCTCTCTCTCCATCGACAGGCAAGGCATCCGCAGTATCCTTTCACAGATAGAGAAAAAAGCAGGAGTCCGGTTTGCCTACATGTCCGAAACGATCACATTCGGAAATGAAAGGATCTCCCTTGAAGCCAATAACGAAAAACTGGGAGATATCCTCCGTCGTATTCTAAAGCCTATGGATGTATCTTTTGAGGTCACCGGCAAGCAGATCATTCTCCGCCGTATGGAGTCTCCCTTAACCGACGTAGCAGAGTCTATCGACAATAATTTCAGAAAGATCTCCGGAACTGTACGCTCCGCCAAGGACGGCGTTCCCGTGGAAGGGGCCAGCGTGACAGTGAAAGGTTTCGGGAGGGGGACGGCTACCATGGTGGATGGTCATTTTATCATCGATGCCGTGGACGGTGATGTATTGTCGATCTCTGCTATAGGATATACTACGGCCGAGGTCACCGTGGGCGCTGCTTCCACATATACGATCCAGCTGCAGGTAAGTGACAAGGGTATGAACGAGGTCGTGGTGACGGCATTAGGTATTTCCAAGCAGAAGAGGCAACTGGGTTTTTCTGTCACTGAAGTGAAAGGGGCCGTGCTTTCCGTGACTAATGAGGTAAACCCGATCAACGCGCTGCAAGGGAGGGTTGCGGGCGTGCAGATAGATGCCGGCGGCGCCGGAGGGCTATTCAGCAATTCCAGGATCGTCATCCGAGGGAATTCCACGCTGGGCCGAAACAATCAGCCCATTTTTGTCATCGACGGCGTCATCATGGACAATGACATTTTCAGCGGGACGGGTCGCGATTTCGGCAACGATATCAAAGACCTGAATATGGATAATTTCGAAAGCGTCTCCATTCTCAAGGGCTCTGCTGCCGCGGCCCTTTATGGGACGCGGGCGATCAATGGGGTCGTCCTGATCACCACCAAGAAAGGGCGTCAACGCAAAGGCATTGGTGTCACGGTGAACGAGACTGTGAATATCGCTAATCCTTATGCCGGTCCTGATTTTCAGAATGAATATGGCGGCGGCACGGTAGGCGCTTTTTTTACGGACAACAGGGACCCAAACTACCCCTCCAAAGCCGGGTGGACAACAAAAATATTCCCCACTGATCCCGTTACCGGGAAGCCTTACATCGACCGGCAGATCAACCGGGAACTGGAGAACTGGGGTCCGAAAATGACAGGGCAGGCTGTGACCAACTATGATGGAACACCCACTACTTATTCCCCCCAGCCAAACAATTTCCTCCAGGCTTTCCAGACGGGCGTTGGCACCAATACGAATGTGGCCATGGACGGCGGCACGGACAAATCCACTTTCCGATTCTCCTACAACCATAACCAGGCTCATGGGGTAGTGCCGAACAATACCATGAATAAAAACGCCTTTGACCTCCGGATGACGCATGCTTTCTCGGATGTCGTCAGCCTGGATGCAAGTGTATCCTATACGGATTTTTATGGAAAGAACCCTCCTCGTCTTGGCGGTCTCGATGCATTCGGCTCCAACAACTTCGGGAAACTCTTCTCCTGGATGATCCCCCGCAACTACAATACAGCCTATTGGATGCAGCGATCGAAATACACCAGTATCCTGGGAGGCGTTCCGGACCCCACGAACCCCAACGAGCCAAATAAAGTTCCGGAGGCAAAATTCTGGTTTACTCTATTTAATGACAACTATGAGCAACGGGAGCAGATGATACGGGGAAGAGTGGCTCTGACTGTCAAACTCAGTTCATGGGCCAAGCTCGTCCTGGAAGCCAACCTAAACAATATCTATACCCGCAATGAGAACAGCGAGCTGGGTGAAAGTCTCAATTTTGCCGGCGGTCAGTATGAAGTAGACTTCAGGACCAAGAACTCTGCTTTTTTCAAATCCATGGTCATGGTGACAAAGAACATCACCAAGGACCTTACTTTTTCAGGGTATATCGGAGCGGAAAGACAGCAGTATAAGACTTATTATGACAGCAGCCGTACGGACGGCGGATTAAGCTACCCCGGGAATTTCTTCCTTGCGAATTCCGTCAATACGCCGATTACCAATGCCGGCGTCCTCAACCGGAAAATCCTGCAGTCCTTTTATACCAGCGCAGACTTGGGCTATAAGGATATGCTGTTCCTCCAGGCCACCTGGAGGGGGGATTATTCTTCCGGGCTTGCGTATTCGGACGGGTCGGGCAGCTTTTTCTACAATTATCCTGCGGTCAGCCTGTCATGGATCTTTTCCGAGACCTTCAAAATGCTTCCTTCGTGGATCAGCTTTGGGAAATTACGGGGTAATATAGCCGCCCTGGGCGGCGATGCGGATCCTTTTACCCTTAACCCCGGGTTTGTTTTTAGCGGGTACAGCAATGCCAATGGCTACAACCTGCCCATCTCGACTTACAGCAGCAGCACGGTCAACCAGAAGAACCTGCGGGCGCCCAGCAAGGTATCCGAAGAACTGGGTCTGGAGATGCGTTTTCTGAAGAACCGCCTGGGTTTCGACCTGAGCTTTTATAAGGACAATTCCAAAAACCAGATAATACCCATCGGTACACCGGTGGAATCGGGTGTCGGGAATATCCTGATCAATGCGGGAAACATACAAAACAAGGGTATCGAGCTGTCTATAGACGCCACCCCGGTGAAGACAAAGGATTTTACCTGGAACACGGCCATCAACTATGCCGTCAATCAGAACAGGATCATCAGCCTTTATCCCGGTCGCACGGAGTTTGACCTTGGCGCCAATATCGGGGAGATCAGCACCTGGGCGATCGTGGGTAAATCCTATGGAACCCTCCGGACCGCCATTCACTCTACCACCTTTCAGGCTACAGATGCCAATGGCAAGCCTGTTGCGGATGTACGCAATGGCCTGCCTGTTCTTGCCTGGCGTTCAGATGCACGCACCGCCTTTCCGGTGCGGAGCAACAAGCTGCGGGATGTAGGGGATATCAACCCCAAGTTCAGGGCAGGCTGGGACAATACTTTTACGTATAAAAGCTTTAGTCTGAATGTGCTCCTGGACGCGAAGATCGGCGGTGATTTCGTGGCATTGAGCTATCGTTACGGCACCCATACGGGTGTGTTCCCCAATACCTTGCAGGGCAGGGACGCCAGTCATGGCGGTATTGGATGGACCAGTAAATTCGATGGGCAGAGCTATGATGACGGGATGCTTCCCACCGGCGTTTTTGCGCAAGGGCAGATGATCGGGCAGGTAAACGGGAGCCAGGTGGATGTCAGCGGTCTTACTTTTAAAGAAGCTTACGACAAGGGATATGTCGAGCCTTCTCATACGCCTCAATTCTTCTACCGATATGGATCATCTTCAACGGGCGTTTCCGACTACTGGATACTGAAGAACTCCTATATCGCCTTGCGGCAGGTGGCCATCAGCTATAACGTCCCGGCGAAATGGTTTGAAAAAATAAAACTGAATGGTCTGTCTCTTTCCGTGGTGGGAAGAAACCTGTTATATGTACACCAGTCATTGCCGTACAATTTCAATCCCGAGTCTAACAACTCCAATAACACGGCATGGTCGGGAGAACAGGGATTCCTTCCCAAGACACGTACCATCGCCTTTAGTCTAAAGGCAGCATTTTAGAAATTTAAAGGGATAGGGAAACCATTAAATAAAAAAATCATGAAACAATCGATCATATTATCATATCTCACCGGATCGCTGTTGCTGCTGGGAGCCGTCTCCTGCAAAAAGGAATTCGGCAAGGCCAATACTAATCCCAGTGTCGTCACTGTTCCGGATGTAAAATTCCTTCTTACCTATTCGGAGAACAAGCTAATCACTTACCAGGGCACGGAATGGGTGTGGGAGAGCCTGGAGCAGCTCTTCCGTTTTACACAACATGTGACGACCAGCCCCTATGAGATCACGGGCAACGTCAATTCCCGGTACAATGCCTATTATGCGGATGTCTTGCCCAATCTTTTCGAGATCAGGCGACAGATAGCCTCGAAAGCCGACAAGGACAGTTATGGGAAGATGGGGGCTATCACCTATATCCTGCAGGTGCTACAGGGAATAAAGGTTACCGATATGAATGGTTCCATCCCGTACAGCCAGGCGGAGCAGGGGAGGTACCTGAAAAATTTCAGCCCCGTGTATGATGCGCAGCAGGACCTTTTCCCCAGTTGGCTCAAACAGCTGGATAGTGTGATCTCGGTGCTTGCCAACGGGACGTTACCTACCCAGCAGAGCTATGGCACGTCGGATATCTATTATGGCAGTGACTGGACCAAATGGATCAAGCTGGCCAATACCCTCAAACTTCGTATCGCGGCCAGACTTGAGAAACGGGATGCGGCGAAAACAAGTGCTATCTTTAAGGCGGTGATGACCGATCCTACCGGCCCCATTACGACGGACGATGCCCAGATGTCCTATCAGAACAAGGACTATCTTCCTTTTGGCACTGGCGGTGATATCAATTACAGAAGCATACGCTATGGCACCCGCCCGATCATCAATTTCCTCAAATCAGCCAATGACCCCCGGCTGCCTATCTATTTTGAGAAGAATGATCTGCAGGGAAGCTTTAAAGACACGCTCACTAAATATGGGGTGAGTCTGCCTGCCTTTATCGATCCGGCTGATCCGTTGATCGCTTACCAGGGTGGTCCGGCGGACTGGACCACGGACCCGGTGACGGCTGCCTATATCAGTAATGCATTCGCCGTCACCGGCTCCTCAACGAAATACTTCCTGATCTCGCCGATCAACCGGAAATTCTTTTCCCCCCGATATAACGGCGCTACTTCGGGTATATCCACGGAGATACCCGTCAGCAATGCGGAGAGCTGTCTGCTGATTGCCGAGTTCATCCAGAAAGGATATGGCGTGGGCATCGATACAAAGGGGACGGCGGAGGATTGGTACAGGAAGGGCATTACTTCCTCTATCACTACCATGAACAATATGGCTATTGCGTCGGGATCTTCTACGGGATACAGCGGAGACGGGAGCACCGAGATCGGGAATTATCTTGACAATCCCAAGATCGCCTTTAATGGGGTCAATGATCTTGAAAGAATTTACATACAGGAGTTTCTTAATTTCTATAGAAATGGAAATGAGGCATTTGTATTTTGTCGTCGAACTGGATATCCCAAGACAGGCTCCAGTTACTACCCCAGAGAAGTCTTTAATGAGACGATTCCCCGGAGGTGGTGGACTTCCGACCCTGGCGAGGTCAACCGGGCAAACTGGAATGAGGCGCTTTCTGCGCAGGGTTTCACCCCTTTGGCGCAGGATCTGCCTTCCCTGAGTACGCAGCGGATCTGGTACGATAATGGTGCGCCGGCTTTTGGGGCGGGGAATTGAAAAGGGGGATTGAAAAAATACCTGTTTTTTGGCCTTATCGATTGTATATGTCGAGCGCTTTGAGCTCATGGCGGTGAGCGCCAAAGATCAGCACTAGTCCTCCTGCTAAGCCCCCTGCGCCGACGATCACCAGCGGGGAGAATGTATGGCTGGGAGATGGGAGTGGGGGCAGTGGTTGACCGAGAGGGGGAGGTTTCAGCTCAGTTTGATCGGATCTGTTCCTAAAGCTTTCGTAAAGGCCGAAGGCTTCCACGAACAGGGAGGCTACTGTAATACCTATCCCGAGCTTGAATTCTGATCTGGCGAGGTGTAGTTCGCGGAGGCTTGCAGGCTTGTCAGCCATGGCATTTTGAAGGCCCGGGTAAGTGACGATCTGCATTTTTTCCTGTCCTGTTTTCCGATAATAATAATACTGGGTAGGGGTATAACCGGAGTCGTTTTGATGGGCCGGATCGAATATGAGCCGGGAGTATACTGAAATTTTGGGACCTTCGCGTTCTACCCGGTATATGTCGGTGCCGGCGCTGCCGGGTACGGTAACAAAGACACCGGAACGTGAGTGAAACCGGTGAACCTGTTCGATAGGGATCTGCCGGTGGTTGTCCAGCTCAAGATATTTGTCGGCGGTATTGGTACATTTCAGCTGCAGGTGGTTGGAATAGATCTTTTGGCTGTCTTTGAGGAGGGCGTAATAATTTGAGTCCTGGCGGGATGATTGGGCGTGTCCTTCCAGGAAAAGGAGGAGGCACAGGATGGTGGGTAAAGGTTTCATGATGTTGTATATTTTTGATAGTCAATTGATTATGCTGATTAAAATTATAAAGAAAGTTACATCGTTTTGAATTAAGGGGGGATTAAACGGGGAGGGTTGGTAAAAGGAGTGGATGGGAGGCCGCCGCACCAACAGGTGCGGTAAATAATGATGCCCTGTTAGGCGCCCCAGCCGCACCCCGGTGCGGCAGATAATGGTGCCCCGTGAGGCGCCTTTGGCGCCGGGGCGTAAGGAGCAGGGATTGACCGGGCAGGTTTTTAAAAAAAATCCCTATTTCTTTGGAGGGAGTCAAACTAATACATACCTTTGCATCCCATTCGAAAAAATGGGATTTGGCTTATGTCTCAACGAATCAGAATCAAATTACAGTCTTACGATCACAATCTGGTGGACAAATCCGCTGAAAAGATCGTTAAAACCGTCCGTAGTACGGGCGCTGTGGTAACGGGTCCTATTCCTTTACCTACCCGCAAAAAGATCTTTACCGTACTGCGTTCGCCACACGTCAACAAGAAGGCTCGTGAGCAGTTCCAACTGCATACGCACAAGCGCCTGCTGGACATCTATACGTCATCTTCCAGGACGGTGGATGCGTTGTCCAAGCTGGATTTGCCTTCTGGTGTGGATGTTGAGATCAAGGCCTAAGGAGTTGGTTGTCCTGTAGGGATGACAAGCGATAGAAATTTAAGTTCTTTATATATCCATCTGCCAACCCCGGGTTTTTCGGGATAAAGCAGCGCTGGATTGACGCCATCCCGTCATCAATGATGAGCCTTCGGCCAATGGGCCTGTGGCCCATTCTGAGGGATGGATCATTAAACTCAGTAAACTTTCTGACTACTGCGGGAGCAGAGTCAGGATACATATGAACAAGCCGTTCAGGGTTTGTTTACTGCCGGTACTTCTGTTGCTCCGGACTCGCGACCATCGTTGATGGGCAGTGCGGGCGAAGAGTGACGCAAAGAAAAGGTCGGCTGCAAACGAGGGGATTGAAGTTATCAGACCGATGCTGTAATGGTATGTCTGTAGCTGTCCTCATACCCGATGGCATAAATCTTAAAAGAAATGAAAGGCATTATTGGAAAAAAGATCGGGATGACCAGCATCTTCAGTCCTGACGGCAAGCAGACAGCTTGTACGATCATTGAAGCGGGTCCCTGTGTGGTGACGCAGGTAAAGACCCAGGATACGGATGGTTACATTTCCCTTCAATTAGCGTTTGGCGACAAGAAAGAAAAACACACCACTGCAGCAGAAAAAAATCACTTCGCCAAGTCCAACACTTCTCCGAAACAGTTTGTAAAAGAATTCCGCAATTTTTCCATAGAAAAGAACCTTGGTGATGCTATCACCGTGGACATCTTTACCGAAGGTGAGAAAGTAGAGGTAGTAGGCACCTCGAAAGGTAAAGGTTTTCAGGGTGTCGTTAAGCGTCATGGATTCCATGGTGTAGGCGAGCAGTCTCACGGTCAGCATGACCGTCAGCGTGCTCCGGGTTCGCTGGGTAACTCTTCCGACGCCAGCCGCGTTATGAAGGGTGTGCGCATGGCAGGCCGTATGGGCGGTGACCGTGTGAAGGTGAAGAGCCTGAAAGTCGTGAAGATATTCCCTGAGAAGAATTATATCCTGGTAAGCGGAAGCGTACCTGGTCATAACGGATCCATCGTATACATTCAGAAGTAAATTGAATTATCATGCAAGCAGACGTTTTAAATATACAAGGAAAGAAGACCGGCAGAACGGTGGAGTTACCGGAAGAGATCTTCGGGATTGAGCCGAATGATCATGTGATCTATCTGGCCGTCAAGCAATACCTGGCTGCGCAGCGTCAGGGTACGCATAAAGTAAAGACCCGTCTTGAAGTACAGGGTTCCAGCAAGAAGCTGCATCGTCAGAAGGGTACGGGCGGCAGCCGTAAGGGGAATCTTCGTAACCCCCTGTACAAGGGTGGTGGTACCATTTTCGGCCCCAAGCCCCGTGATTATGATTTCAAGCTGAACCGTAAGGTAAAGGACCTGGCCAAGGTGTCCGCTCTTTCTCACAAGGCGAAGGGTAATGCCATTGTGATAGTGGAGGACATCAAGCTGGATGCTCCCAAGACCAAGCAGTTCACGGATGCTTTGAAAGGGCTGAATGTGGCTGGTAAGAAGGTGCTGTTCGTATTGCCTGAAGAGAGCGACAATCTTTTTTTGAGCCTGCGTAATGTGCCTACTGTTGAGGGTGTGTTGCTGGCTGATATCAATACCTATGATATCGTCAATGCCGAGGTGCTGGTGTTGTCGGAGACAGTCGCCAAAGTATTTGCTGAAGAAACGGCTGAAGTAGTAAAATAATTGATCATTCGAAAAATTGAGATATGAAACTCTCTGAAGTTTTAGTAAAACCGATACTGACCGAAAAGGCCAATTCCCAGCAGGATAAGCTGAGAAGGTATGCTTTCCGTGTCAATCGCAAGGCCAATAAGCTGGAGATCAAGAAGGCCGTGGAAGATTTCTATGGAGTGAACGTGGTTGACGTCAACACTTCCGTAGTTCCGGGCAAGAACAAGACCCGTTTTACAAAGGCTGGTTATGTTCAGGGTCGCAAGCCGGCTTATAAGAAGGCGCTGGTGACCGTTGCGGAAGGAGAGACGATCGATCTGTACGCAAGCATTTAATTGTGGTTTGCTTTCAATTAATTTAGTAACTATAGTACGCGAAGCTGATAAGTTCGCAATAAAAGATAAGACATGGCACTGAAAAAATACAAACCGATGACCGCCGGCACCCGCTGGAGAATCGGGAATGCTTATGCCGAGATAACTTCCGACACGCCGGAAAAGTCGTTGCTGGAAAAGGTAAAGTCTACCGCAGGAAGGAACGTTCAGGGTAGGAGAGCAATGCGGTATATGGGTGGCGGTCACAAAAAGATGTACCGTATCATCGACTTCAAGAGAAGCAAGAAGGAAATCCCCGGTACAGTAGCCTCTATCGAATATGATCCGTACCGTACTGCCTTTATCGCCCTGGTGAATTATGCGGATGGTGAAAAGAGATATATCCTGGCTCCCCAGGGTCTGCAGGTAGGGGCGACCGTGCTGTCTGGTGACAGTGTGGCGCCTGAGGTTGGAAATGCGCTTCAGATGAAGAACATGCCGTTGGGTACCAACGTTCACAATATCGAGATGCAGCCTGGTCAGGGCGGCAAGCTGGTGCGCAGCGCCGGTACTTCTGCTCAGTTGACCAACAAGGAAGAAAAATATGCTGTGCTGAAGATGCCCAGCGGTGAGTTGAGGAAGGTATTGATCAATTGTTATGCTACGGTGGGTGTTGTTTCCAACAGCGATCACAGTCTGCAGAGCATGGGTAAGGCCGGTCGCAACAGGTGGAGAGGTATTAAGCCGAGGAACCGTGGTGTGGCTATGAACCCTGTGGATCACCCGATGGGTGGTGGTGAAGGTAAGGCCTCCGGTGGTCAGCCTCGCAGCAGGAACGGACAGTATTCCCGCGGTCTGAAGACCCGTCAGAAGGGCAAGGGCAGCGACAAGCTGATCATCCAGCGCAAGAACGGTAAAAAATTGTCGAAATAATTTAAATAGTAATTATGGCTCGTTCAATTAAAAAAGGTCCTTACGTAGACGCGAATCTGGAAGACAAGATCCTGGCCATTAACGAGGGCACGGCTAAGAAAGGGGTTATCAAGACCTGGAGCCGCCGCAGCACGATCACTCCTGATTTTGTCGGTCATACTTTGGCTGTGCACAACGGCAATAAGTTTATTCCCGTGTACGTAACGGAGTTCATGGTAGGGCATAAACTGGGAGAGTTTGCGCCTACCCGCAACTTCAAAGGACATTCATCTAAAAAGATCGCATAAAATAGTCGGCGGGTTTTAACCGCAGACCATAAATAGAATATATGGAAGCAGTAGCTAAATTGAGAAATTACCCGACGTCGCCCCGTAAAATGCGTTTACTGGCTGACGAGATCCGCGGTCTGAATGTTGAGAAGGCGCTGGCTTTACTCGAGCATCATCCTCAGCATTCTTCCACTCCGCTGCACAAGCTGTTGTGGTCTGCCGTGAAGAACTGGGAGCAGAAGAATGAAGGAACTAGCGCGGCCGACGCCAGCCTGGTAGTAAAAACGATCTTCGTGGACGGCGGCAGGATACTGAAGCGTATGCGTCCGGCTCCTCAGGGTCGTGGTTACCGTGTAAGGAAGCGCAGCAATCACGTAACTATCATTGTAGACACCAAGGTGGTCGATTCAAAAACAAATTGATAAAACTTATTAAAGTATAATATGGGTCAGAAAACAAATCCTATCGGGGCCAGGTTAGGGATCATTCGTGGTTGGGAATCCAACTGGTATGGCAGCAAGAAAGATTATGCCACCAAGCTGATCGAGGACAACAAGATCAGGACCTACCTGAACGCCCGTATCAATAAGGGTGGGATTGCCAAGATCGTTATCGAGCGTACGCTGAACAAGCTGATCGTAACGATACACACTTCCAAGCCCGGGATCATCATCGGTAAGGGTGGTGGTGAGGTAGACCGTATCAAGGAAGAATTGAAGAAACTGACAGGCAAGGATGATGTCCAGATCAATATCCTAGAGATCCGTCGTCCCGAGCTGGATGCCAATATCGTGGGGGATACGATCGCCCGCCAGATAGAGAACCGTATCAACTACAAGCGTGCCATCAAGATGGCTATCGCATCGGCTCTCCGTATGGGCGCCGAGGGTATCAAGATAAAGGTGAGCGGCCGTCTGGGTGGCGCCGAGATCGCCCGTACCGAAGAAATCAAGCAGGGCAGGACCCCGTTGCATACGTTGCGTATGGACATCGATTACGCTAATGTCTTTGCATTGACGGTGTATGGTAAGATCGGTATCAAGGTATGGATCTGTAAGGGTGAAGTACTGGCGAAGAGGGATTTGAACCCCAACTTTGTCGGCGGCAAGGAAGGCGGGCTGAGCGACCGCAGGGACAGAAGGGAAGGCGATCATGGTCATCATGGTCATCGTGACGACCGCAGGGGCGGCGGCGACAGGGACCGCAATCGTGGCGGCGGAGGTGGAGATCGCAGAGGCGGCGGCGGCGGAAGGGATCGCAGACACTAAGAGCTGAGGCAACAACAGTAAAAAGAATAAGTAAGATATAATCTCGAAAATAATTCAAGATGTTACAACCCAAAAGAACAAAGCATAGGAAAGCACAGAAAGGTCGCATTCGTGAGACTGCAAAGAGAGGTGATACCATTTCCTTTGGTTCGTATGCTTTGAAATCGCTGGAAGCGATCTGGCTGACCAATCGCCAACTGGAAGCCGCCCGTCAGGCCCTGACCCGTGCGATGAAGCGTGAAGGGAATGTATGGATCCGTGTTTTCCCGGACAAGCCTATTACCAAGAAGCCGTTGGAAGTACGTATGGGTAAAGGTAAAGGTAATCCTGAATACTGGGCTGCAGTAGTCGAGCCGGGTCGTATCCTTTTCGAAGCGGACGGTGTTCCCCTGTCTGTAGCGAAGGAAGCGCTGGAACTGGCTGCGCAGAAGCTGCCGATCAAGACGAAGTTCATTGTACGCCGCGACGTGGTTGCCTAGTAAGATGAACAGGATAGCTGTCGAATAAAAAGTAAGAACAGTAAAAAGTTATAAAGATGTCAAAGAGAATCGATTTCGTAAATAGCCTGAAAGACCTGAATGATAATGATCTGAAGGCCCGTATCCAGGAAGATGAGCAGCGTCTGAAGAAATTGGAGTTTGCGCATGCCATTTCGCCCCTGGAAAACCCGATGAGCATTCGCTCTTTGAGAAAGGACATTGCCCGGCTGAAGACTGCCCTGGCCCAGAAAAGCGTCAAGGCTTAAAATATAAATGATCCCGTCCCTATGGGCCGCGGGAACGTCAAAAAAAGCAAAAAAGCAAAACAATGGTTGAAAGAAATTTGCGCAAAACAAGGATCGGGGTGGTGAAGAGCAATAAGATGGATAAGACCATCACTGTGGCTGTCGAAAGGAAGGTGAAGCACCCTATCTATGGTAAGTTCGTAAAGAAGACTACCAGCTTCCACGCTCATGATGAGAAGAATGAGTGCACCATCGGGGACATCGTAAAGATCATGGAGTCCCGTCCGCTGAGCAAGACCAAGCGGTGGCGTCTGGTGGAAGTCGTTGAAAAGGCTAAGTAAGAATATTACAGTATTAATTATAAGTTTCATGCGTCCTTGTGGCGGATGGATATAAAAGCTAATAAAATGATCCAGCAAGAAAGCAGACTAAATGTAGCTGATAACAGTGGTGCCAAGGAGGTGTTGTGCATCCGGGTACTGGGCAATAGCGGACAGGACTATGCCGGCATTGGCGATAAAATCGTTGTCACTGTAAAGGATGCATTGCCTTCCGGTGGAATTAAGAAGGGCACTGTCGCAAAAGCGGTGATCGTCCGTACCAAGAACAAGTTACGTCGCAAGGATGGCAGCTATATCAGTTTCGACGATAATGCCGTGGTATTGTTGAACCAATCCGACGAGCCTCGCGGCACACGTATCTTCGGACCTGTGGCAAGGGAACTGCGCGACAAGGGATATATGAAGATCATTTCCCTGGCTCCTGAAGTATTGTAGTCTATCATTCTCTGCGCAGGTAGCTGACGAACCAAAGGTTCGGCGTCTGCAACCGAGCAGAGCGAAGGTTGCGAACGAGGAGGAGCAAGGGACGAGGCTCCGACGAAGTTCTCAGATAAAAAGAGGTTTCGCGACGGAGGTTATTTTAGGTGATAAACCGGAGGAGCGAAACAATAAATATAAAAAAAATGAGCAACAGATTCAAACCCAAGTTTAATATCAAGAAAGGTGACAGCGTAGTCGTTATCACCGGAGACGATAAGGATCCCAAGAAGGCCCGTAAGGTCCTGGAAGTTTTCCCGGACGAGGCCAAGATCCTGGTCGAAGGGGTGAACATCGTTACCAAGCATACCAAGCCTTCTGCGCAGAACACCAAGGGTGGCATTGTGAAGAAGGAAGCTCCCATCCACATCTCCAATGTATTGTTGTGGGATGCCAAGAGCGGGGGCGCTACCAAGGTCAAACGTTCCAGGGAGAATGGGAAATTAGTTCGCATTTCTAAAAAATCAGGGGAGGTTATCAAATGAGTACCGCAAAATATACTCCGCGTCTGGCAGACAAGTACAAGAAAGAGGTTGTACCTGCTCTCATGAAGAAGTTCGGCTATGACACTGTCATGCAGGCGCCGAAACTTGAAAAGATATGTCTTAACCGCGGCGTCAATGGCGCTGTAACGGATAAGAAGCTGGTGGAAGTGGCTGTGGACGAGCTGACGCTGATCACTGGTCAGAAAGCCGTCACCACTCAGTCCAAGAAGGATATCTCCAACTTCAAGCTGCGTAAGAACATGCCCATCGGTGCGCGTGTGACCCTCCGTGGCGAGAAGATGTATGAGTTCCTGGACCGTCTGGTTTCCACTGCCCTGCCCCGTGTAAGGGACTTCAAGGGGGTAAATGAGAAGTCTTTTGACGGCAGAGGCAATTATACGCTGGGTATCACCGAGCAGATCATCTTCCCTGAGATCGACATCGACAAGGTGAACAAGATCACGGGTATGGATATCACATTTGTGACCACAGCGGGCACGAATGAGGAGGCTTACGAACTGTTGAAGGAGCTGGGCATGCCCTTTAGGAACATCAAGCCCGGCAGCAACCAATAATTATCGTATTCAAACAAAAAAAGAATAAAACATGGCTAAAGAGTCCGTAAAGGCTAGACAAAGAAAAAGGGAAGCGCTGGCAGCCAAGTATGCCGAGAAGCGTGCAGCCCTGAAAGCCGCCGGAGATTATAAGGCACTGGACCTCCTGCCGAGGAATGCATCCCCGGTGAGGTTGAAGAACCGTTGCCAGCTGACGGGTCGTCCTAGGGGATATATCCGTTATTTCGGTATCTCCAGGGTCATCTTCCGTGACATGGCCCTTCAGGGTAAGATCCCCGGTGTAAAGAAGGCAAGCTGGTAATTTCCGGCTGCTTTGTGAGTTGATATCATTGGATATCGCATTGTAAAAAAATTTTGATAATCGTATAATTGAGTATAAACAATGGTTACTGATCCAATAGCAGATTTTCTGACAAGAATCCGTAATGCGCAGATGGCGAACCACCGTATCGTGGAGATACCTGCTTCCAACCTGAAGAAGCGTATGACCGAGATCCTGTATGATAAAGGCTATATCCTGAAATACAAATTCGAGGATGATAGCAAGCAAGGCGTGATCAAGATCGCTTTGAAGTATGACCCTGCCACGAAAGAGCCGGCGATCAAATCCCTTGAAAGGATCAGCCGTCCGGGGCTTCGCCAGTATGCCAGCCCTTCCGAGTTCAGCCGTGTAAAGAATGGTCTGGGCGTAGCGATCATCTCCACTTCCAAAGGGGTGATGACCGACAAGGAAGCGAAGGTGCAGAATGTAGGCGGGGAAGTTCTTGCTTACGTATATTAGTCGATGGCTAACCTGGTACATTAAGCCTGTCCTATACGGGCTGACCGGCCGGGGAGGTAAAAATGAATATAAACACGTACAAAAGTAAAATACTATGTCTCGTATAGGTAAACAACCGGTAGCGCTTCCCAAGGGTGTGACCGTTTCAGTAAGCGAACACAATCTCCTGACAGTGAAAGGCCCCAAAGGGGAACTTAAGCAGTCCATCGACCGCGATATCAAAGTTGAAGTAAAGGAGGACCATATCGAATTCGCCCGTCCTACGGATCAGATCCGTCACCGGGCTCTCCATGGCCTTTATCGCGCCTTGGTAGCCAATATGGTGAAGGGTGTTACCGGCGGTTATAAAAGACAGCTGGAATTGATAGGCGTAGGTTTCAAGGCTTCCAACCAGGGTAATATCCTGGACCTGGCCCTTGGCTACTCTCACAATATCATTTTCGAGATCCCGAAGGAGCTGAAGCTAGCCACTTCCCAGGAGAAAGGGCAAAACCCCATGATCACGTTGGAAGGAGTCGACAAGCAGCTGATCGGCCAGGTAGCCGCCAAGATCCGCAGTCTGCGTAAACCTGAGCCGTACAAGGGTAAAGGTGTCCGTTATGTGGGCGAAGTTGTTCGCAAGAAAGCTGGTAAGGCTGCTGGTAAATAATTTTTAAAATTATGCCCTGGCAGTATCAGGGCTGGTAAAAAGATAACAATGGATACGAAAGCACTCAGAAGACAAAAGATCAGGTACGGCATCCGCAAAAAGATCAGCGGGACGGCTGCGAAGCCGAGACTGGCTGTGTTCCGCAGCAACAGCGACATCTATGTGCAGCTGATCGACGACAACGATGGCAAGACGCTGGCAGCAGCATCTTCCCGTGACAAGGACATTGCTGCCCAGAAGGGCAACAAGGTGGAGAAGAGCAAGCTGGTAGGCGCTGCTATCGCCCGTAAGGCTTCCGAACTGGGATTGAAGGATGTGATTTTTGATCGTGGCGGTAATCTTTATCATGGCCGTGTCAAGGCAGTAGCTGATGGCGCCCGGGAAGGCGGTCTTAATTTCTAATTATTAAATAGAGCATTCGTAAATAATTACAATGGCAAAAGTAAACTTAAACAGAGTTAAAGCCGGCGATCTGGAACTGAAGGAAAAGGTGGTTGCGATCAATCGCGTGGTAAAGACAACCAAGGGGGGCCGTGCATTCAGCTTCTCTGCATTGGTGGTAGTCGGTAATGAGAATGGCGTTGTCGGCCATGGTCTGGGTAAGGCCAAGGAAGTACAGGAAGCCATCACCAAGGGTATCGAAGATGCGAAGAAGAACCTGATCAAGGTGCCTGTCATGCATGGGACTATCCCGCATGATCAGCTGGCCAAGGAAGGTGCAGCAAAGGTCCTGATCAAACCTGCCGCTCATGGTACAGGTGTGATCGCGGGGGGCAGCATGCGTGCCGTATTGGAAAGCGCAGGTGTAACGGACGTACTGGCCAAATCTTTGGGCAGCGCCAACCCTCATAACGTGGTGAAGGCTACTTTCAAGGCCCTGGCAATGCTAAGGGAGCCCATTCATGTAAGCAGGACCCGTCATATTTCATTAAAGAAAGTTTTCAACGGATAAAAAATGGCAAAGATCAAGATAACACAAGTTAAAAGCGGCATCGACCGCCCCGAGCGTCAGAAACTGACCTTGAAAGCGTTGGGCCTCAACAAGCTCCATGCTACAAAGGAAGTGGAAGCCACGCCGCAGGTGCTGGGTATGGTCCGTAAGGTGGAGCATCTGGTAAAGGTGGAGGAGGTGAAATAGTCTCCGGTATTTATTTTTTAATTATTAATGCGAGGGGAGATAACCCCGAACGAGTAAAAATCAAAAAGTCATGAACTTACACACGATCAGGCCTGCTAAAGGCGCCACACATAAGCAAAAACGTTTAGGCCGCGGTGAAGCTTCCGGTAAAGGCGGAACTTCCACAAAGGGTAATAAGGGTGGACAGAGCCGTGCTGGTTATCAACGCAAGATGGCTCATGAAGGGGGCCAGATGCCTATCCAAAGAAGGCTGCCCAAACGCGGATTCAACAATATCCACAGGGTGGAATATAAAGTATTCAACCTGGGCCAGATAGACCAGCTGGCAGAAAAGTACGGCATCTCCGAATTCTCTCCTGAGAACTTGTATATCAACGGATTAATCGGTCAAAATGACCTGGTGAAGATCCTTGGCAATGGCGAGCTGAAGACCAAGCTGACCTTTAAGGTCAACGCGGTGAGCGAGAAGGCCAAAGCTGCGATCGAAAGTGCCGGCGGGACAATAGAAATTCTGAAGTAATTTTTATGTAACTTGCATAGACGCATTCGACATGCGTCTTTTTTGTATTGCTCAGAGAACCCAAAAATTAGATTGTTCCGTGAAGAAACTCATTCAAACGCTTAAAAATATCTGGAGCATCGAGGATCTTAAGTCTAAGATCATCGTAACGCTTTCTCTGATATTCGTATACCGCTTTGGGACGTATATCGTCCTGCCCGGTATCGACCCCAACAAGCTCAGCGCTCTCAGTGGCAGTGCCAAGAGCGGCGCCCTGGGGCTTATCGACGCCTTTTCCGGCGGCGCCTTCTCCCAGGCTTCTATCCTGGCTCTTGGTATCATGCCTTATATCTCCGCCTCGATCTTTATGCAGCTGATGACCATCCTCATCCCGCAGATGCAGAAGGTGCAGAAGGAAGGCGCCAGCGGACAGAAGAAGATCAACCAGTGGACACGTTATCTTACGGTGATCGTCACTTTTGTTCAGGCGTATGCGTATGTCACTTACCTGAAAGGTCTGGGCAAGGACGCGATCATCGATAGTTTTAGCGCCTATTTCTGGCTGACCACGCCCATTGTCCTGACAGCAGGCACTTTGTTTGTTATGTGGCTGGGTGAGAAGATCACGGATAAAGGTCTGGGTAATGGTACTTCCCTTATCATCATGGTGGGTATCCTTGCCCGTCTGCCCCGCAGCTTTAAACAGGAGTGGGATGCCAAAGCCGCCATCGGTGCAGGCGGTATCCTGATCTTCGTTATCGAGATCGCTATACTGGTAGCCATCATCATGGGTTTGATCGTCCTTATCCAGGGTGTACGGAAAGTACCTGTGAACTATGCCAAGCAGATAGTCGGCAATCGCCAGTTTGGCGGCGCACGTCAGTTCCTGCCCCTGAAGGTGAACAGCGCGGGTGTTATGCCGATCATCTTTGCGCAGGCCATCATGTTCCTGCCGACGATCTTCGCCAATTTCGACAGTACCAAGGGGATTGCCAAAACATTCTCCGACCCCCGGGACTATATCCATATGATCATCTATGGTGTGATCGTGGTTGGGTTTACGTTCCTTTATACGGCCCTTATCTTCAACCCCAAGCAGATAGCCGACGACCTGAAACGCAACAATGGCTTTATTCCGGGTGTCAAGCCGGGACAGCCTACGGCTGACTATATCGGAGCTGTCATGGATAAGATCACATTGCCCGGCGCTTTTTTGCTGGCCATCGTGGGTATCCTGCCGGGCTTTGCGCAGCGTCTGGGTATCACACAGGGTTTTGCCTCCTTCTTTGGCGGTACGTCCCTCCTGATCATGGTGGGTGTAATTCTTGACTCCCTCCAGCAGATAGAAACCCAGCTGCTGATGCGTCAATACGATGGATTGATGAAGAGTGGAAGGATACAGGGACGGCAATCCTCGGTTTCGAGCGCAGTGATATAAATTTATTAAAGCTTTTATAGTAGACCTGTCCCGGACACTCCGGGGCAGGTTCAATTTTTTAGGATGATCCATTACAAGACACCATCAGAAATAGCATTTATGCGCGAAAGCGCCCTGCTGGTCAGCAGGACCCTGACAGAAGTTGCCAAGATACTCAAGCCCGGCATCACGACGTTGCAACTGGATCAACTTATCGCCGAATATATCCGGGACAATGGAGGTATACCTTCGTTCCTTAACTACCGGGGCTATCCCTATAATTCATGTATCTCTGTCAACGATGTGGTAGTACATGGTTTTCCCAATGACCGTGCGTTGAAGGAAGGAGATATTATTTCTGTAGATATCGGCGTGATCAAAAATGGCTGGCATGGCGACCATGCCTATACTTTTGCCATTGGCGATCCCGGCGCCGCCATTATGCAACTGATACGCGTGACCAAGGAATCCCTTTACAAAGGGATCGAGAAGGCTGTTGCCGGTGGCAGAGTGGGGGATATCTCCTTTGCTATCCAGGAGCATACGGAGAAAAAATATGGATATGGCGTGGTACGCGAGCTGGTAGGGCATGGGCTTGGCAAGCACCTGCATGAAGAGCCGCAGGTGCCTAACTATGGCAGGCGAGGGACCGGAGCCAAGCTGAAAGAAGGGCTTGTGCTGGCCATTGAGCCTATGATCAACCTGGGGAAAAAGGATGTCTATACCGAACGGGATGGATGGACTGTCCGTACCGCCGACCATCAGCCTTCGGTACACTTTGAGCACGATGTAGCTATACAGAAAGGCAGCGCCGACATCCTGTCCGACTACAGTATCATCGAGGCGGCTGAGAAGGCAAATCCCCATCTTTTTACGGCCGAGAGCTCTCCCGTGCTGGTGCAGCCGCAGTAAGAATTAACAAAGTATGTGGTGAGGAACAGTCGGATTTTTTTTATTTTTACTATGGTTTTGAATATGAAAAAATTCCTTGCCTTCATATTAGCCATTGTATATCTTTTCGCCGCAATACCGGCTACCTGTAGCTTTGACAGCTGTGAGGGCGACTGTGACGGAGTAAAGCATATAAAGACGGAGGATCATCATGGCGTATCTGCCGGCGTCTTTAAGTTGGACCCCTTATCCCCTGCGACTGTAGCCGGCGGGCAATATCTGGCGCAGGAGCGTGTTACTGAAGTTCTCTATCATTCTTCTCTTTCTACTTCTGTTTTTGGTGGTGATATTCCTCTTTTTGTGCGCAATTGTAATTTTCGTATTTGATCTTTTTGTTCAGCGATCGGATAGGTTTTTTTATTCACTTACAGCAAAATTTTACAATCATGAACAAGATCAGGTTATTCGTTGCCTTTATATGCGTATTTACCATTACCTCTATCGCCCGGGCGCAGAACTACAAGCTGGATGGGCCATTCCTCACTAAAAGGGTCATAAAGGTCTTTGGCGCCTCTGATGGGTGCAAGACCCGGATCGAGAAAGCTGCCAGGAGCGCTCCGGGAGTGACCTATGCTCACTGGGATGCGGACACGCAGCAATTGCTGGTGGAGTATAACCGCTCCAAAACCAACCCTGAAAAGATACAGCAGATGATAGCGTCGCGGGGGTATGATACGGAGAAGGTAAAAGCCACCCATCAGACAGGGTGCAATTGATTACATTTGTCGGATGCAATCCAAGGATAAAAAACTAGTCGTCATCGGGGGAGGCGCCGCGGGTTTCTTTTGTGCGGTGAATGCCGCGCGGCTGGGGCTTTGTGTAACGATATTGGAGAAGACGGGTAAGCTGCTCAGTAAAGTAAAGGTCAGTGGGGGCGGCCGTTGTAATGTCACCCATGCCTGTTATGACATCGGGGAGATGATGAAGAAATACCCCCGTGGCGGTCAGTTTGTCCGGAAAGCTTTTCATCAATTCTTTACTACGGACACGATACAATGGTTTGCGGACAGAGGTGTTGCGTTGAAGACGGAGGACGACGGACGGATGTTCCCTGTCAGCAACTCCTCACAAACGATCATCGACACTTTAGTAAAGGAAGCCGACAGGTATGGGGTGGAAGTGCGGATGCATGCGGAGGTGACGGGGGTAGAGCGGATAGATCAGGGGTTCCGGGTGCATCTTACTGGTGACCGGGTGCTGGAGGCGGACGCTGTATGTATTGCCTGTGGAGGTTTTCCCAAGTCTGTATCGTTTGAATGGATACGTAAGCTGGGGCATACCATCGAGGAGCCAGTGCCCTCGCTTTTTACCTTTAACATGCCGGGAAATGGTATAACGCGTCTGATGGGTGTATCGGTGCCTGAAGCCAGGGTTCGGGTGGCGGGCTCGAAGCTACAGGAGGAAGGCCCCTTGCTGATCACGCATTGGGGGATGAGCGGGCCGGCTGTATTGCGTTTGTCGGCCTGGGGCGCACGAGAGCTGGCCGCGCGGGAATATACATTTAAAGTGATGGTGAACTGGACAGGTGATCTCTCCGAGCAGGTGGTGCGGGAGCGGATGCAGCAGGTGCGTTATGAATGGGCGGGTGGAAAGGTGGGGGGAAAGAACCCTTTTGGGCTGCCGGCCAGGCTTTGGGAGTATGCGTTGGAAATATGTGGTGTGAGTAGTGACCTGAGATGGGCGGATCTGCCTGCGAAAGAGACAAATAAGCTGGTGAATTTCCTATGTCTGGGTGAGTTTGCCGTGAGCGGAAAGACTACCTTTAAGGAAGAATTTGTTACGGCCGGCGGGGTCCGGCTGTCGGAGGTGGAGGCGTCAACCATGCAGAGCCGTAAGGTGGGGGGATTGTTCTTTGCCGGCGAGATCCTGGATGTAGACGGTGTGACGGGCGGGTTCAATTTCCAGCATGCGTGGACCAGCGGATGGATTGCGGCAAATGCCGCGGTAGAGATGCTTACTTAAACCTTATGTATATGGATACAAGATTTGCTCCCGAGCTGAAGGTCCGGGTGGTGGCACCCGCGCTGGAGTTTTATAAGCAGGCTTTTGGGGTTGTCGAGTTGAGACGATTTTCCAATGACGATGGCAGCATCCATATTGTCGAGCTGACGCTGGAAGGGGCCGGCTTTTATGTCCATGAGCAGATGCCGGGCAGCCAGGGTGTGAGCCCGGAGCAGGTGAAGGGGACGACGGTGGAACTGGCGGTGTATGTTACTGACCCGGATGCGATGGTGGATAGGGCGGTTGCGGCGGGGGCCAGGCTTATGAACCCTATGCAGGATCATTTTTACGGGCTCAGACAAGGGACAGTGCTGGATCCCTTCGGGCATTTGTGGACATTTCAGAAGGTGATCCCGGAGAGGGAGCGGGATGAGTAATGATCAATGAGAGACGCTTTCCAACAGGATGTTGGCGTCGATACCAAATTTCTTATGCAGGCTGACGAGGATGTTCAAGTTCGGCTGTTTTTTTCCATTTAATATTTCGGATAATAAAGATTTGGAGATAGAGAGGTCTTCCGACAATTCTGTCTGGGTATAGCGTTTGAATTGCATGACATAGACAAGTATGTCCGGGAATGAAGGCTGCATAGGCATGGGATACTCCTTGAGCTCCCATGCTTCTACGGCCTTTGAAATTTCTTCCAGGTGATCTTCTTCGGCAGTGGTGAGGTTAGAGAAGCCTTTTTGTAAATAGCTCTCGATCTCTGCCATTGCGGTATAGTACTGTTGTTTGTTGGTGATCTTTTTTGGCATAGTTATAATGTTTTAATGGTTTTAGTTATAAAGTGTTTAGCTCTCCGCGTTTGTTCAATACATCGTATTCTTTATGTGTCAGGACCCGGCGGATATACAATGTCCTTTTCTTAAAATGTATCATGGCGATCAGCCTGTAATTATTTCCGGCGATGTCGAATACGTATCTGTCATTGCCTATGGCGTCGCAACTATTCCATGTGTTCTTAATATCGGCAAATTGGCCCCAGTCGCCCTTCACGGTCTGGGTATACCAGTTATTGAGGGCATTTGCACTCAATGGGTAACGGGCTATGAAATCGCGAAGGACCGGCCTCGAAATGATGACCATATCTAATAGTTTAAGGATGGATGATATTTTCATGACTTCGCAATTTGTGGGGTAAAAGTAAAGAAAAATGTTCTTTTTTGAGAAAAATGTTTTGATATGTGAACTTTGTTCTGTCATTATAAAAATAATATAAAAGCTATACTTGGTAAGTAGTTGATTTGCAGCCTGATTTGGGAGCCCCTTTTTTGACGTTTTTTTCGTATTTTTGCAGGCCCGAACAAAAACATTCGGGATTTATATTATGTCTGAAAACAATATTGTTAACTCAAACGCTGAAGGACAGGAATCGGAAGTGGCTGCTACTGCTGCTGCCGAAGCTACAGCGACACCAAAAGCGCCTGTTTTCGTGCAAACTGCGCACGATGATTTTGATTGGAGCATCGACAAGAGAAATGTTGCTGCTTACACCAAGGAGGAAAAAGAGAAGTACGACAAGGTGTATGACGACACATTTGTAGCTATCACGGATGGCGAACTGGTGAAAGGCCTTGTAGTGGGCATGACCAAGACCGATGTGGTAGTGAACATTGGATTTAAGAGTGACGGCCTCGTCTCTCTGAATGAATTCCGTGACACGCCGAACTTAAGGACGGGCGATGAGGTGGAAGTAATGGTTGTGGAGAAGGAAGACAGGGAAGGGCACCTGCACCTGAGCCGCAAGCAAGCCAGGATCACCCGTGCATGGGAAAGGATCGTGGAAGTACACAAGACCGGAGAAGTTGTCACCGGCACTGTTACCAGCAAGACCAAGGGTGGTCTGATCGTCGACGTATTCGGCATGGAAACTTTCTTACCCGGATCTCAGATCGACGTGAAGCCTGTTACCGACTACGACCAGTTTGTCGGCAAGACTATGGAATTCAAGGTTGTCAAGATCAACGAAGCGATCAAGAATGCCGTAGTGTCCCACAAGGCTCTTATCGAAAGCGATATCGAAGCACAGCGTGCAGAGATCATGAGCAAACTCGAAAAAGGCCAGGTACTGGAAGGTGTGGTGAAGAACATCACCGATTTCGGTGCGTTCATGGACCTCGGTGGTCTCGACGGTCTGCTCTACATCACCGATATTTCATGGGGCCGTATCTCTCACCCGAGCGAAGTGGTGAAGATGGACCAGAAACTGCAGGTGGTGGTACTGGATTTCGACGACGACAAAAAACGTATCAGCCTGGGTCTGAAACAGCTGACCCCGCATCCATGGGATGTGCTGCCTGAGAACATCAGGGAAGGTGAGATTGTGAAGGGCAAGGTTGTGAACATTGAAGATTATGGCGCGTTCCTGGAGATCATGCCTGGCGTAGAAGGTCTGGTACACGTAAGTGAAATTACATGGGCCAATACCCCCATCAATGCCAAGGAGTTCTTCAAACTGGGCGACGAGCACCAGGCCAAGGTTGTCACCCTGGATAAGGATGCCCGTAAGATGAGCCTTTCCATCAAGCAACTGAGCGAAGATCCCTGGAATACCATCGAGCAGAAGTTCCCGCAAGGCAGCCGTCATACGGGTCTGGTGAAGAACATCACTCCTTACGGTGTATTTGTGGAGCTGGCTCCCGGCATCGGCGGTATGATCCACATCAGCGATCTCAGCTGGCTGAAACGTTTTAATCATCCTTCTGAGTACACCAAGGTCGGTCAGCACATCGACGTGATGATCCTGGGTATCGACAAGGATAATCGCAAACTGCAGTTAGGACACAAACAACTCGAAGAAGATCCCTGGAATGCACTGGAGGAAACCTTCTCCGTTGGATCTGTCCACGAAGGCACTGTGATCCGCAAGGATGACAAGGGCGCTATCGTACAGCTGCCTTATGGTCTGGAAGGCTTTGCTCCCAACCGTCACCTGAACAAGGAGGATGGCAAGCAGATAGTCGCTGATGAAACGGCACAGTTCATGGTGATCGAATTCGATCGCAATGAAAAGCGTATCGTATTGTCACATACTCGTCTGTGGGAACAAGGAAAGGCCGAAGAGAGAGAGGCTGTGAAGAAGGAAGCCCGTGCAGAAGCCGACAAGACGCGCAAAGCTGTCAAGAACCTCCAGAGCAAGGTGGAAAAGCCGACCCTTGGAGATCTGGGCGCTTTAGCATCGATCAAGGAAAAGCTGAAGCAGGAAGAGAAAGGACAGCAAGGTGGTGAGCAGGGTGCGCAGCACTAAGATTTAAGGTTAGTTCTTATATGAAACCCCAGCATCAGCTGGGGTTTTTTTATGCTTTGGCCGGACCTGACGGTCCGGGGATTGGTTAGACGCTAAACTATTGCGCTTCGCGCGGCTTCGCTGTGCTCAGCCAGCTGTGCTCGGCTCTGAACTCCGCCAGGGAGTGCAATTTCAGGTCGGCGGCGCCCCATTTGGGAAGCGAATACTGATCCGCTACAGGTATGACCACACAGCGCATACGGGCGGCTTTGGCGGCGACGAGCCCATTGAAGGAATCTTCAAAACAGAGACATTCCAGGGGATGTGCGCCCAGGGCTGCCGCGCAGTCCATATACACCTGTGGATGCGGTTTGCCAAAAGGAAGATGTTCGGCGGAGGCGATGGCATCCAGGTAATGACCGATGTTCAGCTTGTCTGTGACGATATCCACCAGGTCCAGCGGGGAAGAGGTGGCCAGGCCGATGCGGAACCCTTTTTGTTTAAAGAGATGGAAGATATAGTCGATGCCCGGCAGCGCTTTGGCTTGTGTTCTGATCTTTTCGAAAACGTTGCGGTGGAGCTCTTCGGTGGCTTCATTAATATCGTCCTTTGGAATGCCGAAATATCCAAACCAGTAGTCCAGCCATTCGGGCGTACGTAAGCCTGTGGTGTGATGATACTGCGCGGGTGTTAGCGCGACATCAAATTTTTGTAATGTTTCCATACCTGCCAGCTGCCAATAGGGTTCGGAATCGATCAATAACCCATCCATGTCGAAAATAACGGTATTCAATTGCATAGGGTAGCAAAGTTAACAGGATAGGAGTATATAAAAATCGACGGAGGAGATTTGTCCATAACCGAGCGAAGCGAAGGTTACGATCGAGGAGGACCGTGTCGAAGCAGGTCCGACAAAGATCTGACAGACATTAGCCCTTTGCCGGAGATGTGGTAAATTCATTAAAAGCACATCTCCGGCACATTCTCTGAGAACAATTACGTACATTAGGGGGTATAACATACACATGAGCACATTCGGTGATCGGCTAAAGAATCTGCGTCTTGTCCGCAAAATGGTATATGCCGTTGTCGGCATTATATCTTATCCGGGTCTGACGATAGTGAACCGTTTGAAAATAAACGGTACAGAGTATCTACGCCGTCTGCCCAGGCAAAATGTACTTTTTGTAAGTAACCACCAGACCTACTTTGCGGATGTGATCACTTTTCTTCATATTTTCTGTGCGGTGAAATGGCGGAAGCAGAACAAGCTGGGAATCCCTTATTATCTGCTGAACCCCTTTACCAATGTGTACTACGTAGCGGCGGAAGAGACGATGCGGGGCAGCTGGGTAAGCCGGTTGTTTACGCTGGCGGGTGCGCTTACGGTCAAAAGGACCTGGAATAATGGAAGCAAGGAGGTAAGAAGGGGGTTGGACCCTTCGGATACCCGTAAGATCACCCGCGCCCTGGAGAGCAGTTGGGTCATCACTTTTCCCCAGGGGACTACCAAGGCCTTTGCTCCCGGAAGAAAGGGGACAGCACTGATCATCAAGCAAAACAGACCTGTAGTAGTACCCGTAGTGATCAGTGGTTTTTGGAGGGCCTTTAACAAAACAGGATTGAAATTTAAAAAGAAGGGAGTGCTTTTAACCGTCACATTCAAGGCTCCATTGGATATCAATTACGATGCTCCCGCGGAAGAGATCCTTGCCACTATCATGGATGCCATTGAACAAAGCAAGGCGTTTATGATGAAGGGGGCGCATCATTGGGTGAAGGCGCCTGTCTGACCAGGTCAAGGATTTTTCGTAAATTACAGATAATAAACCTTCTGCGATGAGAAAACTTCTTCCCATTGCTGCTCTTATATTCATTGTCGTGGGGCTGATTGCCTTGCGGAAAAAGAGCAGTAAAGTCCTGCCGGAGGATCTTTCGGCTATCGGTTGTGCGCCCTCTCCGGGTTTGCGGGATATTCAAGCGGATGGCAGCGGGAGGTATGCCCCTGTTTTCCCCGGATGGGGACGACATTCCTACAAGATCGGCACGAGCATCGACAGCATTCAATTCTTTTTTGATCAGGGACTGAACTTGTATTACAGCTATCACTTTACAGAGGCGCTGGCTTCCTTTAAGGAGGCGGCACGGCGTGATCCGGGATGTGTCATGGCTTACTGGGGGCAGGCGCTGGCCATGGGTCCTTACTACAATAATTATTTTTATAAAATGCCGCCGGCTGTATTGCCTGTGCTGGAAGAGATGAACCGCGTGGCCGCAGGTGTTACGGGTAGAGAAAAGGACCTGGTGGAAGTGATGGGAAGACGGTATTTGGCTGATACGTCGGACAGCCGGCGGAAAGAATTGAACAGGGACTATGCTTCGGGATTGGAGGAACTGGTAAAGAAGTACCCGGAAGATGTGGATATAAAGGCCTTATATATAGATGCGGTGATGCTGGAGCATACGTGGGATTTTTGGAATAATGACGGTACTCCCAAGACCTGGACCCCTGAGCTTGTGTCTTACTGTGACGATATTTTGCGTGTCGATCCTTTCCATCCCGCGGCATTGCATTACCAGATCCACCTGGTGGAGGCTTCGCTCCATCCGGAAAAGGCCCTACATAGCGCTGATGTGCTTCAGGGGCTGATGCCGGGCGTACCGCACATGGTGCATATGTCGAGTCATATGTACCAGCGGAATGGGTTGTATGCGAAGGGGGTGGAAGTGAATGAGCGGTCTTCCCGGCTGGTGGTGGAATATGACACTATGGCTCCCTACCTGCACCTGGGTACTGGGGCGCTAACACATTTCAATGGGGTGGGGGCTTTCTGTGCTATGAATGCGAACATGTACCAGACGGGTATGGCGGATGCCCTGCGCTGCAGAAGCGTTGTCGTGAAGAATTCGGGGGCTGCGTTGTCGAACAGAACTTATTTTCAATATTTGTACATGTTGCCTGCGTTTGTCAATGTACGGTCGGGGAAATGGAGAGAGGTTCTTGAAACGTCAGCTCCGGACAGCAGTTTGCATTATGCTGTGTTGCTGGATGAATTTGCCAGAGGGATGGCCTATGTGGGGTTAAAACGTTTGGATGAGGCCCGGGTATGTTTGGATAAGCTTCGGGTATTGGCGGAGGACAAGAGCCTGGCAGTCAGGAACCTTCCTTTTAATGCTCCTTTGGACGGTGCTCGTCTTGGCGAAGCGATACTAGCAGGAGAGATATGTCAGGCTGAGAAAAAGTATGAAGAGGCCGTCCGATGGCTGGAAAAAGGGGTGGCGGTGGAAGATAAGATGATCTACCGGGAGCCAAGGGACTGGCCTATTCCCGTACGTCAATATCTGGGTGTTTGTTTGTTAAAGGCCGGTAAGGCTGCGGCAGCAGAGAAGGTGTATCGTCAGGACCTGGTATATAACCCGGGGAATGGGTGGACTTTCAGGGGATTGTATCAAAGTCTGATTAAGAGAGATGAGATAAAAGAAGCAGAGAAATACAGGTCCGGGTATGTGCAGGCTTTTTCCAGGGCGGAAGAAGCTCCTCCCGCCTCGGTGTACTGATCAGCTTTTCATAAAGAATGCTTTTAATTCCCCTGCGTCTTCGGGTTTTAATTTACCACCCAGGATCAGCCGCAGCTGTCTTCTGCGCAGGGCGCCTTCATACAATCTCTTTTCTTCCTCGGTTTCGGCTATGAGCTCGGGGACAGGGCGGGGCCGGCGATTGGGGTCAAGGGCCACGAACGTATAATAGGCTTCGTTGCTTTTGTATTTATACTGCTGCAGGTGATCTTCCCCCCACACTTTCATATGCACTTCCATGGAGCTGTTGAAGGCCCGGGTGACCTTGGCCTCGATGTGTACGACATTGCCCAGCTTGATAGGGTTTTCGAAGGAGATGTTGTCTACGGAGGCGGTGACTACGGGTGCATTGCAATGTTTTCCCGCAGACAGGGCCGCTGCAATGTCCATCCAGTACATCAGACGGCCACCCATCAGGTTGCCATACACGTTGGTGTCGTTGGGTAGGACGAGCTCAGTCATGACGATGAGCGATTCGCTGGAAGTCTTTGCTTTCATTTGCATGGCGCAAATATAAGTCTAAATAGCCTTTCCTAACATACCTTGACTACGTCCATATTCAGCAAGGACCCCAGTTTTTCAATTTTAGCGCTGATATGACCTGTGCCGATGGCGCAATGATGTGCGGGGCCATGGCTATTCCAGTCGTTGACAAAGCGTCTTGCGCCAACGGAGAATTTATAGCGGCTATTGGTATTCCCGATCTCAAGGATAGGGCCGGGGACGGATTCCCCTTCCGCCACCAGGAGCATCATTCCACCGTCTTTTTTCTCTACCAGGCTAAGCAAGGTGACCGGTCCATTTCTTACCATCATCTCTACCGAGACGCCCTTACCTACTTTCCCATGGTATACTTTCAGGGGCCGTACTTTTATTTTTCCTTCTGCTATTGCTATATGGCCGGGACCATCATGTCCCATCAGCACCACGTCATCCTTGAAGTCCATGGCATAATATTCAGTAAAAGACCCGCCTGCGCCAAATGAGTCCATTATCTTCATGGCTATGGCATTCTTGATCTCATACTCACCTGCTACAGGGACGCCGCTTGCGGTGAGTAAAGAATTTCCAAGGATGATCGAGCTGATGGCTTCTTCGTTCTCGATGTTACCTGTGCCTTTGTAATAGTATGCCATGGAGCCGAAATGGTGGTTAGCCACCAGGCGATCAAGCGCCACTGAGGTGATGGCGGCTTTTTCCAGGTCCTCCGGGGAGCAGTCTGGCTGGATGTCGAAGACCTCCCGGAAAAGTTGTAGTCTTTTGTTTATTTCGGGTTGTGACACCTGTTTGCGAAGCGCCGCCAGTTCTTCTACTTCGATCAATTCTATATGACCGCCGAAATGCGCATAGATCCGCGTGAGATCGGTGTATATATCCAACATGCCGCTGTAATAGTGCCCCATACAACCCAGACGATTGTAAAACAGGGTATTGGCTACCCGGGCAGCTTCCACCCATTCCACTATCTCACGCCGGCATTCATCATCGTTGTGTAGCATGCCTGTGACCTGGTTGAATCTTATACCCGTACGGCTGAATACGTTGGCAATTTCAGGAACGGGACAAGCGGAGCAGTAAGCGAGCCATTCACCTGTCATCTTTGTCCTGTCCTTCAGTTGATTGAACGAGGCATAGTCGATGGCTGCTTCCGGGGAAAGATTGAGTATTATCACCGGTACTTTTGCTCTTTGAACCACCGGAAGGACGGTGGAAGACAATGCATAGGTGGACACATAAAGAAAGATAATATCGACATCTTCCGTACTGAATAATTTCCCGGCTTCAAACGCCTTGTCCACGCTGTCTACAAGCCCCGCATTTACCACCAGCGGATGAAGGGATCTCAGCTGATCAACCACTACGTTCAGATAGCCTTCCAATCTTTCTTTCAGACCTTCAAATTGCGGCCAGTAAGTATCCAGACCGATGCCAAAGATCCCAATTTTAAATATTCCCACGTCTATAAATAGGTTTAGTTTAATACTGCTACCGCGACTGCGAAAGGGCGGAGTGTGATGCTTGCATTGGTTACGGTTGATTGTGCCGGAGGATTATCCATTGTAGAGATATCTGTCGCAATAACAGTCGCTCCCTTCATTTCCGAAGATAACGAAAATGTGACTTCTTTATCTCTTGTATTGATAAACAGCACTTTTCTTCCTTTTTTTGTAATAAACGCCTGTGAGATAACCCCTGCGGGATAGCCGTCTGTCTCCACCAACTGATCGCCCGGTCCGAAATTTTTGTGGAGGAGGTGAAGCACCCAGTATCTTGCGTTAGGGTTGCCTGTTTCCCAGTTCATCATACTGACATCCGGGAATTGGGTGGGATATCCTACCAGCTGTGATTCGCCTGCTACATCGATGCCCATTTTCATCAGCTCCAGAAGGATGTATGCGTAGGTAGCGCCTGATAAACTCCAGTAACGGGCGTCGATAGGCTTGATCACCTGGGGGGAGCGCAGGATACTACCTATCTCATTGATCGTGGTAAAAGTACTGGGCGCGACCCTTTTTCTGATGTTCTCGATAAATCTTACCCTGTCGAGGAATGCATCCGCCTTTTCAAAAAAAGTATATTGGTAGCTGGCGAGTTCCTGGTCCTCCCACGAAGGAGTGGCATAAAAATGATAGGAGATCCCTTCGGGTACAATGCCCGGAGCGTGGTTCTTTGGGTTTAAGAAGTACTCGAAATAGCCGGGGTTTGTCGCAAAAGCGAGAGACATACCGATGAATTTTGTTTTCGGTGATATCTTTTTTAATTCTTTTGCGATGGCGTCATAGATCTTAGTGTATAGCTGCGGAGAAATGTTATGTTCCAGGTCAGGTTCATTCAACACTTCCCAGTAGGGGATCTTGTAAAAGTGACCCGATCTATGAAATTTGCCTAATTCATCAGTAAAGCCTCCTGCTGTGTACCAACTGAAAAGTCTCGCATAATATCCTGCCAATTCTTTTCCTGTGGTGTCTTTCAACTGCCGTCCCTGATTATAGTCCCAGGTCGGCTGGTAAGGATCGGCGGGATACGGGACTACGGCATCCGTCTTCCACATCCACGCAGGGGTCGTGCTGAAGTTGATTACCACCGTATGTCCGCTGGTGGCTTCCATTAGGGCGCTCATGGTACTGTCCAAATAGGTGAAATCCCAATAAGTGGTTTCTTTTGCAGGAGGTTTCAATTCCGCCACCGCCATTTTTGGATAAGGGAACCAGGGTACGTAACGAACGTAGTCGGCTTTTAGGTCTTTGAGGGCAGCGAAGGTTTGCTTATGGATGGGCGACGATGGCCGTACCATGGGGTTTTCCACCAACTGCAGCGTAGATGTTGTTTTGGAGACATGGGTAATCTTATTCCAGTCGATGTGCAGTACAGGCTGCGCTGTCTGGGTAAATCCTTTTGCAGTAATCAGCAGGAGAGGTATGATGTGCAGTAACTTCATGAGATATTCTTTTAATAGCCGGGGGTCTGTGTAAGCTTTGGATTAACAATGATCTCGTTGGCCGGGATCGGGAACAGCGCTTCAAACGCTGAAAAGACATAATCGGTATTGGAGTAGGGGACGCCCTGTCTTGTCACTGTCGGATTTGCTTTTTCCGTTGCGGCATAATTATTCAGGAAGGTTGTCAACTGGGCGGACGTCATGGTTCTTTTCAGGTCAAACCAGCGCCAGTTCTCAAAGGCCAGCTCTACCCTTCTTTCGTGGGCAAGGGTATCTCTGAAGGATTGCTGGGTCAATCCGGATACGTCCGCCAGGCCTGCTCTATGACGGACCTTGTTCAGATAAGTATAGGCATCGGTGGTAGGCGCGCCCTGTTCATTGATTGCTTCGGCCAGCATTAACAATACATCAGCATATCGTAACACAGGCCAGTTGTCATCCGTGCGTCCATAGACGGCATGGGTATGATCATATTTTTTTATGTAGGGTACTGTCTGTCCTGTTACGGGGCTTTGGAAATCCAGGCCGACGGAGGCGTCCTTTCTTTTATCGCCGGATTCATAGGCATTGATGATATCATTGGTGGGAATGTTCCAGCCGCCGGGATTGCTTTGAGCCCAGCCGGTGACGGCCCCCTTGGATAACCTGGGTGCAAACGTATAGATAAAGCTGCTCCATTCGCCGTCAATACTGGCATTGTACTGGATCTCGAAGACGGATTCGATGCCATTCTTTTTTTGCGGATTGAAAGCGTCTGCGTAGTCGTTATTCAGGTCATATCCCAGGGTCAGCACCTGGCTAAGGGTCGTCGCGGCGTCGGCGTATTTTTTTTCTGTGAGATAGACCTTGCCCAGCAGGGAGAGCGCCGCCCCCCTGGTAGCCCTGCCGACATGTCCTGCCTGGTATTTGACGGGCAAATCGACAACCGCATCTTTAAGGTCTGTTTCGATCTGTGTGTAGACCTTTGACTGGGATTCTCTCAGGTAGGTCCAGGCATCAGAGGGCTGACTCAGAGGCTTGGTGATCAGGATCACATCGCCGTAGTATTGTGTCAATTCGAAGTACAGGTAAGCTCTGATGAACTTCAGCTGTCCTTCGTTTACGGCCTTGATGGAATCCGTCAGGCCGGTGGCGCCCTGCATCTTTGCCAGTGTATTGTTGATGTTGCTGATGGAATTGTAGTGAGCGATGTACGAAGTGTTCAGGTTTGTGCTGTTGGCGTTGACCGTATAGAACTCGAATGCCTCGATCCTGTCAGATTGACCTCTGTCACCCGGGTTGAAATCGATGGTCGTATTGTCGGAAGGCAGCTCGTTTGTGATCCACTGATTATTAGCAATGCCCTGCAGGGTGCCATATACTCCGTTGACAGCCTGCTCTACTTGTTTGGGGTCTTTATAAAAGAGAGCTGTATTTACTTTGGTAGGGTCGGTCTTAGTCAGGTAGTCCTTCCTACAGGAAAGCAGGGAGATGATGACGGTGACGGCGAGCAGGCGTATGATGGTGACTTTCATTTGTAAAAATTTAAAAGGTGAAGTTGGCGCCGAAGGTGAATGTTCTGGCTAACGGGTAAGCTTCATCGTCCAGGCCGGGATTGATGCCACCCCGGTTGTTGATGTCGGGGTTAGCGCCGGGATATTTGGTGATGAGGAACAGGTTATCGCCGCTGGCATACACCCGGAGAGACTTGAACATCAATTTGGGAGTGGCGGGATTGAATGTATAGCCGATGCTGATGTTCTTGATCCACATATGGCTGCCGCTGTATACATATCGTGAGTTGCTTTCTCTTTCCCATTTCCAGGTGTTGGTGGTTGCAAGCCTGCCGTTGCCGGGGTTTTGTTCATTGCGATACCGTTGTTTGCTTTCTTCCAGTACATTGAATACGCCATCCATATTCATGGTAGAGGCTTCGATCACTCTATAGATATCGTAGCCTTGTGCGCCGTTGATCAGGATGCTCCAGTCGAAGTGTTTGAAGTCTCCTCCGACGGTGAGGCCATAGGTGAACTTGGGCCAGGGGTTGCCGATCTGCACCATATCTTTTGTGTCATATGAGATAGTGTCATTCCCATCTGCATCGTAGTATTTATATACACCGGGTATCGCTCCATCCTGATAAGGTGATTTGTCGATCTCCGCCTGGTTTTTAAAGACGCCCAGCATCTTGAAGCCGAATATGGCGCCGATAGGCGAACCGGGGCGGGAAATATTGTAGCCTCCGTAGAAGTCACCGGCCAGGATCTTGTCGTTAGCGCCATTGATCGCCAGGACCTTGTTCCTGTTGATAGCTATGTTGCCGCTGGCCCATAGGCCTACATTGCGAACCCTGGTCTTATACCGGGCTGCGAATTCGAAACCATTGTTTCGTACCTTTCCTACGTTGGCCCAGTAAGTGGTAAAGCCCGATACTGCCGGCACCGGTATGGATAACAACATATCGGTGGTGATCTTGTTATAATACTCCGCAGTGAAGGTCAGCTTGTCCTGGAATACGGAGAGGTCGACACCCAGATCCAGTTGTCTGGATTTTTCCCATCTCAGGGTAGGGTTGGACAGACCGCTTACGATAAGGCCTCGCACGAGGTTATTGCTGAGGACATAATTGTTGTCGGTCATATAAGACTGACTACTGGTGTTACCGATAGCATTGTTACCTGTGATGCCCCAACTGCCTCTCAGCTTCAGGTCTGACAGCCACGATATACCGGACATGAATTTTTCGTTGCTAATACGCCAGCCTGCTGAGAGGGCGGGAAAGTTGCCGTACTTGACGTTCTCCCCAAACCGGGAGCTACCTTCTCTGCGGAAGGAACCGGAGAACAGATATTTTTCCGCGAATACATAGTTGATCCGACCGAAGAAAGCGTCCAGGCTCCAGCCTGTCTCCCCGGAATTTACGCCTGTCTTTAGCGCCGCCGAGCCGAGGAAGGGGGTCAGGTCGTTGGGGTACTGAGTACCGCCTGCGTTCAGTGTGGTGATCTTCTCATCCTGGGCGGTGTAACCCACCAGCACATTGATGCGATGGTCGCCGAATGTATTATTGTAGGTCAGCAGCTGGTCAGCCGAGTAGTTACGGGTATTTATCTGCTGGTCTGTCTCGCTGGCATCTCTTGGCGGGGGAGCATTTTCACCAGGGATATAGGAAGGTACGAATTGTTTGTAGCTGTTATAATTCAACAGGCCTCCGAGGTAGCTCTTGAACTTGAAATTCTTTAAAAAGGATATTTCTACGAATGCGTTGGCCGCCAACTGGCCGATATTCGACCTGTTCTGGATGTCTGTCAGCGCCATGACGGGATTGGGAAATCCAAAGACGCCGTCGTGTCCGCCAATATAGGCAAAATAAGACCCATCGGGGTTACGAATGGGATCACGTGGGTCGGCGATCAATGAAGAGCCTACGATATTGTCCCGGCCTTCCGTTGCCTGTGCCAGGTTGTTGGTGACAAAGGATCCATTCACCCGTAGACCCATGTTGATGTGGTCGTTCACTTTACCGTCGATGTTACCCCGTACGGAAAAGTTGTCGAATTTTGTATTGAGGAGGATCCCTTCTTGTCTGGTGTAGCCGGCCGAGAGCATGGAATGGAGGTTGTTATTTCCTTGCGACAGGGAGACGTAATAGTTTTGGAAGGGTGCATTATTATGCAGGGTGGCGTCAAACCAGTTGGTGGAAGTCTTTACCTGCTCAGGATAGCGGTAGTTCAGCGGTACTTCGCTGATGTCGGGTTCCCTGTTCTGGAAGTACCTGATCTTGTCCATGAAGATGTCTTTTTTGAACTGCGCAAACTCCTGGCCGTTGAGCATCTTTACTTTCCTGTTAGAGGGGATGCTCTGTATGCCATAGCTGCTGCTGACATTGAGGACGGGCGCTCCGGCTCTGCCACTCCTGGTGGTGATCAATACAACACCGTTGGAACCTCTGGCACCGTAGATAGCGGCGGAAACGGCGTCTTTCAGGACACTGATGCTCTCGATATCGGCACCATTGAAATTTTGTCCCAGGCTCAAGCCGACAGGAAATCCATCGACTACATACAAGGGAGAGCTGCCGGCGCCCAGTGAGTTCATGCCACGTACCACTATTGAAAACTCACCACCGGGTCTGCCTGTGGCCTGTGTTACCGATACGCCGGGCGCCTGTCCTACCAGCAGGCGGGTGGGATTGGCTGCCGGAACATCCTTTGTCACTCCCAGGTCAATGGTGGCGACGGAGCCCGTCACTTCTCTTCTTCGTTGGGTACCATAACCGATGACTACTACATCATTCAAAGCGTTGACATTTCTTACCAGGGTCACATCCGGCGTACTGCCGGCCGCCGCAGGGATTTCCTGCGTGACAAAGCCTACGTGGCTGATGACGAGTGTGGCTGAAGCGCCGGATATTGTGATGGTAAAGCTTCCGTTCGCTGCTGACCGAACGCCTTTGGTAGAACCTTTTACTATAATGTCGGCGCCTTCTACCGTGGCGCCCGTTTCATCTTTGATCGTCCCGCTGACTTGCCGGGTCTGGCCTTGTGCCAGGATAGTGAAGATCTGTAATAGCAAGGTGACACACGCTGGTCGAAGAAGTGAGGAATATTTCTTCATATGCAGGCAATTTTGTTATTTTAATTACCAAAACTATTTTTTCTATGCTTGAAGAGAAATACACAAACTGCTCTTTCAATTATACTTTTTGTCACAACCAAGGTTTGCAATGAACAACTTCTACAAATACCTGCCGACGAGTCCGGCAGATGAGAGGTGGGGGATTTATGTGCTGAATGCGGGGTGTAACAGCATTGGCAAACATGCGATCTATCCGGCGCCTGATCATCCGGACCATCATTATTTCAATTGGAATAACGGCCGTGTGCTGGACGAATACCAACTGATCTATATTACCAACGGTACCGGGAAGTTCGAGTCATCCAACTGTGCGCAGGTAGATGTAAAAGAGGGGACTATCCTTGTCTTATTCCCGAACGAATGGCATCGATTCAAACCGGACGAACAAAGAGGCTGGGACGAATTCTGGGTAGGGTTTAAAGGGGCTGTAATAGAGAACCTGGTGCGACAGGATTTTTTGTCGCTGACGAACCCGGTGCTGCATATAGGCATCAGTGAAACTGTTATCCAATTGATGGGCGAGATCATCGAAAGGACGAGAGAAGAAAAGACGGGTTATCAGCAATTGGTATCCGGAATTGTATTTCATCTGCTTGGGAAAGTACATTCACTGGTGAAGGAGCGCAGCTTTGAGCCGGAAGATCCTACGGAACATATTATCAACAAGGCCAGAATTATTTTTAGGACGAATATCGAACAGGATATAAAAGTTGAAAAAGTAGCCGAAGAACTCAACGTCAGCTATGCCTGGTTTCGAAGGGCTTTTAAGAGATATACGGGCATTGCTCCTAATCAATATATCATTCAATTGAAAATAGAGAAAGCAAAGGCGCTGTTGGCCGATGAATCAAAGAGTATCAAGGCAGTGGCCTTTAGCATGAATTTTGAATCTGCTTTTTATTTCTCCAAATTGTTCAAAGAGAAGACGGGAAGCTCACCGGAGGAATACAGAAAGAACCTAAGGGGTCAACAGCCCATAAAAAATCTGTAGTTATGAACTGCCGTTTGTTATTTCTTATTTTGGGTTTGTTTTTTGCTGATGGTCTTCGGGCGCAGCCGGCCCGCCGGCCGAATATTGTCTTCATTTTGTCTGATGATCATGCTTACCAGGCCATCAGCGCCTATGGGAGCAAACTGGTCCAGACACCGAATATCGACCGGATTGCCAGAGAGGGGGCTGTTTTTACCCGGGCATTGGTGACCAATTCCATCTGTGGTCCCAGCCGGGCTACTCTGCTGACGGGGAAATACAGTCATATGAACGGGTATACGTTGAATGAAAAGAAGTTCAACACAGATCAATTCCTTTTTCCGGAGCTTTTACGTCAGAACGGCTATCAGACAGCCTGGATCGGCAAATGGCATCTGGGCAATCTGCCGAAGGGGTTTGACTACTGGCGAATACTCAACGGGCAGGGGGAATATTATAACCCAGATATTATCCAACCCGGCGACACAGTCCGTATGGAAGGATATGTGACGGACCTTATTACCGGGCTGTCTACTTCCTGGCTGGATGCACGTGATACTTCCAGACCTTTCTGTCTTATTGTAGGTGAGAAGGCCACTCATCGGGAATGGCTGCCGGATCTGCAGGATCTGGGAGCTTATGATGGAAAGGACTTTCCGCTGCCCGCCACTTTTTTTGACGACTATGCGGGTCGTGCGGCCGCGGCGAACCAGGATATGACGATCGGGAAGACAATGCGGCTGAAGGAAGATCTGAAAGTGCATGCGGACTACGAGAAGAGCAGGATTTACAATAGATTTACCCCCTCACAGAAGCAAGCTTTTTATGATTATTATGAGAACAAGGTCAGCAAGGAGTTTGATAGGTTGAAGGATACGGGGAAAGCGTTGGTGCGTTGGAAGTACCAGCGGTACCTGAAGGATTATCTGTCCGTGGCACGATCGCTGGACCGGAATATCGGATCATTACTGGATTACCTGGACAGGAAGGGATTGTCGCATAATACGGTGGTGATCTACTGTTCGGATCAGGGTTTTTATATGGGCGAACACGGCTGGTTTGACAAACGCTGGATCTATGAAGAATCCTTGCGTACGCCCTTTCTGATGCGCTGGCCGGGCATGATCAGACCGGGCAGTACGGTGAGCCGGATGATGCTGAATATCGACTGGGCGCCTACGCTACTGGACATAGCGGGGGTAAAAGCTCCGGTGGAGGTGCAAGGGACTTCGTTCCTGCCGTTGTTGAAGGGGGATGAGAGATGGAGGAACGCGATGTACTATCATTATTACGAATTTCCACAGCCTCATCACGTATATCCGCATTTCGGAGTGAGAACTGAAAGATACAAGCTGGTGCGGTTCTATATGCCTTCGGATTCATGGGAGCTGTATGACCTCGTTACGGACCCGCATGAGGTGCATAATTTATATGGTCGTCCCGGGTTTTCGGAATTGACGAAGTCCCTGAAGGTGCAGCTGCTGGAGCTTATCAGGCAGTATAAGGATGTCGAGGCGGAGAAGGTGTTGGAAGAGCGGCCGTAGGCATCCGGGACGGACGCGGGCTATTGTGGGTTGTTGTTATACTGTCACTTTCTCACATTGCTGTAAGAATGTTTCGTCCACATCGGCGCCCAGCCCAGGCGTCCCGGGTATCTCCAGGACATAACCTTTATAGCGTACACCCCCTGTCACGGGGTCTGTCTTATGACCCAGCAGACAGGTGTCCATATCATGGAAGATGATATTTTCGTGGGCCAGTGCGAAATGAGCAAATGCGGTGAGCGCTACACGGCTTTCCAGCATGCCGCCCATCATACAGGGTATATTATGTTGTTTGGCTGTCCGGTCAATTTCCTGTGCTTCCATAATGCCGCCTGATTTGGCGAATTTGATATTGATATAGTCGCAGGCGTGCTCCCTGATGAGCCTGGCTGCGTCGTGGTGATCGAAGACGCTTTCGTCGGCCATGATCTTTACGGGAGATTGTTTACGCAGCAGCGGCAGCTTGTGGTCGTCCCAGCGCCGCATGGGCTGCTCGCAGAACTGAACATTATACGGACCCATGGCTGTCAGGGCGTCGATGGCCGTATCAAAATCCCAACCCTGGTTGGCATCTATCCTTAGCAGGATATCTTCACCCACGGCCTCTCTGATCCTTTTTACCCTTTCCACGTCTTCTTTGCCATTTTTCCCCAGCTTGATCTTGATGATCCTAACGCCATCTTCTTTGAACTGGATAGCCCTTGAGGCCATATTTTCCGGCGTATCGATGCCGATGGTCAAATCGGTTTCTATATCCTTTTTTGTACCGCCCAGGAACTGGTAGAGGGGTTGGTTGGACGCCTTTGCCGCCAGGTCGTACAGGGCCATGTCGAAGGCGCTTTTGATGGTGGCGTTGAAGGCGGTGAAAGCATGGAGTTCGGTCATGCGTTGTGAGATATCTTCGGCTTCCTTTCCTTTCCAGAGGGCGGCGAAATCCCTGGCCATTTCGAAACAGGTGGCCTGGGTTTCTCCTACGATCATCGGGAAGGCGGAACATTCTCCGACGCCATAGTAGCCGGCATCGGTATGGATACGGATAAAAATATTCTGCGCATAATGCATGGTCCCTGTAGCGATGGTAAAGGGATGCATAGGGATACTGAGTTTATAGATGTCGGTCTTAAGGATCTTCATGTTTTTATCGGGCTTTTAGTCCAGGTCCGAATACGGCTCTTCCGGGTTTTGCTCCCGTGTGCCGGCCGTCTTTCAGCACTTCCACGCCATTGACAAATACCCCGGATACGCCGGCAGCCAGTTGATGCGGCTGTTCATATGTAGCATTGGCGCGGATGGTGGCGGGATCAAAGATCACCACATCGGCAAAATTACCGGGCCGAAGTTCGCCCCTTTTTTTCAATTTTAGCCGGGCGGCTGCCAAACCGCTGAGTTTATATATGGCTTCTTCCAGGGGAATGACCTTTTCCTCGCGTACATAAGTGCCCAGCAGGCGTGAAAAATTACCATAGGCGCGGGGATGGGTGCTGCTTTTCAGGAATACGCCTTCGGGCGCCATACTGGCCGCATCGGAGCCAAAGCACATATATGGCAGCCGGATCTCTTTTTTTACGTTGTCCTCGTTCATCAGGAAATAGATGACCTCTACCCGGGAGTGATCTTCTACGACGAGGTTGATGATCGTCTCTTCGGGGCTCTCGTGCCGCATTTTTGCTATTTCGCTCAATCTTTTGCCTGTGAGGTATTTCAGAGAATCCTGTTTGAATCCCGCACAGATAATGTTTTCCGCCCCTGCCCCCAGGTAAAGGTTTTCCCAGTCATTGGTGGGCGTGGTCATTGCCTTTAGCGTCTTTTTTCGTATTTCGGGATTTTTTAGCCTTTCGATCCATTTGTCCAGTCCTCCTTCCTGTACGGAGGGGGGCATGGAGGCGTCAAAACCGGTGGCTCCGGCTGTATAAGTATACATACAGGCGGAGATATCCAGACCGGCTGCGCGGGCGCTGTCGATCTTTACGATCAGGGTATCCATTTTGCCCCAATTATTCCTGCCGGCTGCCTTGAGATGATAGAATACGGCCGGGATCCGGGCTTCCTTGGCGATGTGGATAAGCTCGTCGGATGCCTGTAGCAGTCTATTCCCTTCGCTGCGGATATGGGAGATATAGATGCCGCCGTATGGTGCGGCGGTCTTGCACAGTTCTATCAGCTCATCGGTGCCTGCATAGAAGCCTGGCGCGTATATAAGGGCGGAGCCGATGCCCAGCGCTCCTTCTTCCATGGCTTGTCTGACCAATCCCTTCATTTTATCCAGTTCCTGTTTGGAAGGAGCGCGATTGGCGTCGCCCAAGACGTTCTCGCGGATGGTGGCAGCGCCGACAAAGGAAGCTATATTAGTGGATACCCCCTTTTTTTCCAGATAGGTCAGGTAGTCTTTTAGGGTTGTCCATTTGATGTTGTATTTTATATCGCCCTGGTTTTTTTCGTCCAGCTTCTTCATGGTATCGGTGAGGGGGCCCATGGAGTTGCCTTCCCCGAACACTTCCAGGGTAACGCCCTGGCTTATAGCGCCCAGCGAGCGGCCATCCTGGAGCAGGGAGGAGACGGACCAACTCTGCATGTCGATGAACCCCGGACTGACCGCCTTGCCGGTAGCGTCGATATCACGCTGTTTGGCGGCGGCTCCCGAGAGGTCCCCGATAAAGGCGATCGTGTCGCCGTTGATACCGAGGTCTTTTTGCAGGGGGGAGTGGCCTGTACCGTCATAAACTGTTCCGTGGCGGATGATGATGTCGTAAGAGGGGGTGTTGTGGCAGGCGTATAGGAATATGCAGATGTGTAACCAGCTGTATTTTCTCATGCATGGGGTATTTACCCGAATATAGTTACTTTTGCCCGCAAATCAGGTCCCTTGATATGAATGCAGACCCCGGATCTATATCTTTTGACAATACAGAGAATGCCTTCGAGTACAAATCCGACAAAGAGCTAAAAAAAGCGGCTTTTTTATTTTCCAGCATGGGGAATGCTGCCCTGGTAAAGCTGGGGACGCGGCTGACACCCTGGATGATCCGTAGCGGTCTGCCTGTGAAAGGGCTGATCCGGGATACGATCTTTGCCCAATTCGTAGGGGGGGAGACCCTGGAAGAAACGGCTGCTGTCGCCCATAAATTGGGAAAATACCATGTGCAGGTGATCCTGGACTATGGGGTGGAAGGGGGTGATGAAGGAGAAGAAGGTTTTGACCATGCCTGTGGGGAGTTTATCAGGGTGATCGATTATGCAGCCACCCAGTCCAATATCCCTTTTATGAGTGTAAAAGTGACCGGAATTGCCCGTTTTGGGCTGCTGGAAAAGCTGGATCGGGGGGTAGGCAGTCCGGGGGAAGGGGGGAGTCTGATGATGCGGTATAACCGGGCTGTAGCGGCATTGACCAACCAGGAGCGGGAGGAATGGGAGCGGGTACAGCAACGAATGGAGCGTATCTGCCGGGAGGCGGAAGCAAAAAAGGTGGGAGTATTGATCGATGCGGAGGAAACCTGGATACAGGATCCTGTGGATGTCTTGACCATCCTTATGATGGATAAGATGAACAAGGAAGGCCGGGTGACGGTGTACAATACGATCCAGTTGTATCGACAGGATAGGTTAAGCTTTTTAAAAGATTGTCATGAGGCGGCTGTACAACGGGGTTTTGTCCTTGGGGCCAAGCTGGTGCGGGGAGCTTATATGGAAAAGGAGCGCAGGCGGGCCGGGGAGATCGGATATCCTTCACCTATACAGCCTGATAAAGCTGCATCGGACAGGGATTATAACCTGGCGCTGGAATTTTGTGTTACCCATTTAGACAGGATAGCGTTGATCGTCGCCTCGCACAATGAATACAGTAATTTATATGCTGTGCAGCTGCTGCAGGAGCGAGGTTTGCCCCTGAACCATCCGCATATTCATTTTTCCCAGCTGTATGGGATGAGCGATAATATTACGTTCAATCTGGCAAAGGCGGGTTGTCCTGTGAGCAAGTACCTGCCTTTTGGGCCTATCAGGGATGTGGTGCCGTACCTGATGCGGCGGGCACAGGAGAATAGCTCGGTGTCCGGGCAGACGGGGCGTGAGCTCGGGTTGATCAGGAAGGAGTTGAAGAGGAGAGGGGTATAAAGGGAAGGGACATTGTATCCCGTCTGATGTTTTGTTGCGGGAGTTTTAGCGCCATCTGGTCAGGTGGTAATAACAGCCCTGAAATATTAATGGAGCTGTCGTCGTTGAAAATAATCTCTGTTCTTTTAAGCCCTTCCAAGCCTTTACTACCACCATACAGCACTACTTCCCGGATATCTTTTTTGTCGTATGTAACAGGAGCGCCGACCGGGCCAAAGCGGAATAATGGATTACCTCTGCTGATGGTCAGGACCCTGTCATTGGAAGCGCGATAGTGGTTGATGAAGGATGCAATCAGGAGGATAGCAGGAATAGCCATCAGCAAGGAGACGGCGACGATGATGATCACTTTTTCTGTCGTTGGACGGGATCTTGGGTGTATTGTCGCCGCCAGTGACAGCATAATCAGCGGCGCGAGGAAAAGGAGTGCCGAGAAAGAAATGCCCAATAGCGTGGGCGCCGGGCGCATCGTATAATTGAAGTCTTTTGTTTCAAAGTGGATCTTGTTGTTGACGAATGGCGTTGGCTGAAGTTTGAAAGATGAGAGGTCGAGGTTATTGTCGAAAAAGGATTGGAGGAAGGGGTGAGCTTCAGGGATGGTGGCTATAGAATGCGTATAGAGATGATTTTTCCCATCGAGATAATAAAGGATGAATTTGTCGTGGTAGTAGGTGGCAAGCTTTAGGTAGTTACCGGAAGGGCCTTCGATGGTAATGGAGGGGTTGGTGGGGCTGATGGTGATGTGGTCCCGTTGCTGTGTCCAGGGGAAGTGTTCGATGAGGTCGAGGGTTTCGGGCCAGGAGCGTTGTTTTAGTTCCGAGAATTCACCGGGCTCGTAGTTGTTTAGCTGGATCTTGGTAAGGGGGGACAAAGGTTTTTTTTATAGGATAAATATAAAAAAATCTTTACCTTCGTGCCCTGTTATTTTGATAGATGGATCGTTAGCTCAGTTGGTTAGAGTACTTCCTTGACATGGAAGGGGTCACCGGTTCGAATCCTGTACGATCCACAAGGCCTCGCACGATAGTGCGGGGCTATTTTTTTGCGCAGCGGTGAAAGCTGGCTTTCACAAGCGGAGCGAAAGAATAGCCCGATCCCGCGATAGCGGGATGAGAGGCCTTGGGTAAGGAGGCCGCCGGAGGCTAAGGGATCAGTGCAAGTAATCCTGTACGATCCACGAATCTAATTATGAAGGCGCATCCCCGCGATGCGCTTTTTCATTTAGTAGTGTGAAGATTTGCCTCGATGCAGGGGGCGGCGATCTTTTCGAGGTGTCTATACTTGATAAAGAGATAAACAGACAATACCAGCAATATTTTAGAGAGGATAAATATTGCAATGAAGGCAGTTCTCCAATATTTGTGAACACGCAGAGTTATAGATTTGTTCGAAACAGGATAAAAGGTTTCATTGGATGTGGTTTGTTTATCCTTATGTTGCTCGTCAATGGCCGTCATGATCCGCTGTCTGACCAGTTCTTTGGGAAAGTCGTGTATATAGGTGAGATTCCCGTTGATCCATCCCAGATCTGCAAACCTTTCCGTCAGGATCATATGGTAGGGGGATTGGCGCTGCCATGTATTCAACTGGGAAACCTCCTCGTCGGTGTTGCTCATGTCCCATGCTTGTCGCAGGATCAGGGATAAAATATGGTTGCTCTCTTCTTTCATAAATTTGTTTGACCGTTTTCAAATATTTCTATTATCAAAAAGATGAAAGCAATTTTTGTATATTGTTCCTTTCCGAGGCGGGCCCTTAATTTTATCAATCCATCGTTGCGCTGGTTATAAACTGTCTTGATAGCAGAGCCTCTTATTCTGGCTATTTCCTGCATCGTCAACCCGTCTACGAATAATCCTTTTAATACGCTGCTCTCTCCGGGCGGCAAGTTATCCAGCTGAGTATATATCCAGTTCAACCATTCGCTGCTAATACACTCCATTTCGAAATAATCAACATCTTTCAACTGATCAAGGTACTCCATCCACTGGTCATTTGTCTTTTTCGCCTTCCGGAAGTCAATCGCGGTACGCCATGCAACCATGTACAACCAGTTTTTTACATGCTCCGTGGACTCGATCTGGCGCCGATTGGCCCATAACTTTATAAAGGTTTCCTGAAGCAAGTCCTCTGCATCCTGGCTGCCTGCGCCAAGACGTCTTAGGAAAGCATAGATACGTTGGCTGTACTGATTATAGTAGAGGTCGAAACCCTCCTTGTCAATGTAAAATAATGACATACGTAATTACAACACCTTTTGTGATAAAAAGTATGGTTTATTCAATATTCGGTTGTTTCTATTCGCATCTGATGGTAACGCCATAGTTCACTGGCTGCCCACTTACAGAACCTCAATAACACGAGAACCGACGGCAGGCATCCTGCGGATAGGGTCCACCTATGCACAATTATCCCATACACAAGGAGGCCAATAGCCGCCGTATAGGTACCTAACACAATGATATTAAAGATGATAATTTGCCGCCCTAGCCCCAAGCGGTATATTTTGGACGGCTTTTTGTCTTTTTTCGGGTATAGTTGGTGTCTTGGAATCGTTATGACGTTTTTATTAATTACGACCAGCCATAAGAATTTTCCTACCGCCCAATAGAAAAAATGTTGTCTAAAAAACGATCAAATGCCGTTACTACGCTTCAAATAATGCATCCATCGTCAGCTCATTTTGCACCAGAGAGAGGGCATGCATGTTCCTGTTCAGTCCGTATGTTGTGATCATGGTTAGGAAAACAGCTTTTCGGGTTTGGGTCTGTTCCCGGAATAGCGATACCTTGGTTCTCAGCTCTTCTGCGTACTTTTTGTCGATGGTAAAGGTGTCGATAGAAAACTTCGTTTCACAAAGGTTTATGACCCTATCATTTCGTTCCAGGACCAAATCGATCTGCGCGCCTTTTTGTTTTGTGTTACCGGTCCAGGATGAAGCAGTCGTTTGCACACCGGCAATTCCCAAACCTTTTTTGATCTGTGGTAGATGGGCAAAACATACCTGTTCGAAAGCATAGCCGGCCCAGGCGAGCTGCTTGGGTGTATTAAGTCCTGTCAGCCAGTGATTTTCGTCCAATGTGTTTTCCCGGTTAATAAATTTTAAATAAAAAAGAGAATAAAAGTCGGTGAGCTGGTAAAGGCTGTTTTTTTCCTTTCTACCATAGAAGTTATATTTTTTGATAAAGTTGCTCTCCTCCAATTCCAATAGTGTCCTTGTAGTGGCGCCACCGCCAGGCATTTTTGCCGCCCTGATCAATTCTTCACGAGTCATCCCTTTTGCCTTTTTACTAAGTGCTTCAATGACGGAAATGTGCTTTTCGGCATTGTTGAACAAAGACCTGTATAGGGTATCAAATTCATTAAATAATATACCCTCCGGATTAAAGCATAGTTTATTGATATTCTGCGCGGCGCTTCTACCTGTATCAACCTGTTTCAGGTAGAAGGGGATGCCTCCCATCACCATATATAATTGTATAAGCTGATACCTGTCATAGGCACCCGATCTGCTACTAAAATACTGTTCGCATTCGTGTAGTGTGAAAGGATCCAACTTCATGCGATGGGTTACTCTGTTGTATAAGCCGCCTTTGTTACGAATAAGTGTATTGATCATCCATGAGGCTGCAGAACCGCAAACAATGAGTAAAATATCTTTCCTGGCGCTTGCCCAGGAATTCCAGAAGTACTCCAATGCCTGGATAAACCCGGATCTTGGGGTATCCAGCCAGGGCATTTCGTCCAGGAATACAATCTTTTTTTTAGTTTTCTTTTTTTCAAGCACCGATGAGAGCTGATCAAAAGCGTTAAGCCAGCTATTCGCCGGAATGGTGATTATTCCTGTCGAATCATATTTTGTAATAGCTAAATGAAAATTGGATAATTGCTGTGTCAGGGTTACATTGGCCATTCCGGTGAGGTAAAAATCGAACTTATTTTTAAACGCCTCCCTGACCAGGAACGTTTTCCCCACTCTCCGTCTTCCATATATGGCAATGAATTCCGATGCTCCGGTATTTGACAGGCGATTAAATTCAGTCAACTCTTTTTTTCTACCGATGAGGCTCTCCATATGGTATATTTGTCCAAATGTAATAAAAAACTTATACTTATGGCTAATTATAATGATATATTTGTCCAAATGTTAGTTTAATGTAACACTTATGGCCAATTATACCTCATGATGTAGTTTAAGGTTCCTTTCAGTATATTTAAAGAATAGTATTTTATTGTGTACATTCAAAATTATCACCTATGGATGATATCACGTTTGCACAAGCCTTTGCAAAAGAGTTGGAGCAGGAAACGCTGGCCACGAAGAAATGTCTGGAACGCATACCTTTTGAAAAGTTTGACTGGAAGCCCCATGAAAAGTCGATGAGCCTGGGTTATCTGTGGCTCCTGGTTGCGGAGATACCTTTGTGGATAAAGCATATGATCGAGGTGTCGGAGATCGACTTTGTGACATTCCCTCATCTGAGGCCATCGTCTGCGGAAGAGGTGGTGAAACATTTTGACGAAAATGTCGCCGGAGCAAAAAAAGCCTTGTTAGCGGTGAAAGAGGGTGATCTAAGCGAGACTTTCTATCTGAAAGCGAATGGGCAGACGGTGTATAGCGCCACAAAAAGGGCGAATATCGAATCTACTATCAACCATATGGTGCATCACAGGGGGCAACTGACCGTGTACATGCGGCTGAATGATATAGCTGTTCCCTCTATTTATGGCCCTTCTGCGGATGACAGGAGTTTCTAGCCCTTATGATCCTTCGTCTTCTTCTGATGTTTGGTCTTCCCCGGCGGGGTCTTCTATTTCTTCGTCTTCCCCTGCGTTGGCAAAACCTGCAAACCAGCCTTCTTTTTCTATCAACTCAGCGGGTGTCCCCTCCTCGATTATCCGGCCGGCATCCAGGACAATGACGTGGTCGGCGTCTTTGACCATTGAAAACCGGTGTGCGATGATGATGATGGTGTTTGTTTTCCTGATCACGTCGATGGTCTTTTTTACTTCTGCCTCGGTGGCATAATCGAGGTTGGCGGTGGCCTCGTCCAGGATAAGGACATGCGGTTTATCGACGATGACCCTTGCCAGCTGCAATCTTTGTCTTTCACCTACGGACAGACCGAAACCGCTTTCTCCGACCGGTGTTTGCAGCCGTTGTGGCAGTCTTTGCAAGGTGGCCTGCATGCCGGCTGCGATGGCTGCCTGTTCCACTTCATTGTCTGTGGCATCCGGCCGCTTATACCTGATATTATCGGCCAGGGTTCCCCTGAAGATGGCGCCATCTGCGTTTACCATTCCAATATTTTTTCTGATTGAGGCTTCTTCGATGGTGGAAACGTCCTGGCCGTCGATGAGGATCCGGCCGGACTGCGGCTCGAACAACTTGAGGAGCAGATCAACTGTTGTGGTTTTGCCGGCTCCTGAACCGCCAACGAGAGCTGTGACCTTACCTGGTTCTGTCTCTTATACACATCTCCGGCCGGACTGCGGCTCGAACAACTTGAGGAGCAGATCAACTGTTGTGGTTTTGCCGGCTCCTGAACCGCCAACGAGAGCTGTGACCTTACCTGGTTCGGCTGTAAAGGAAAGATCGTTGAGCACCATTCTTTCAGGGCTATAGCCGAACTGGACATGTTGAAACTCGATCTTCCCCCGGCTCAGTTGCAGCTGTGTTCCTTCCGGGGCTGTTATTTTTGTATCGAGGAGCCTGAATGCCCTGGCGACGGAGCTGACGTTCTGCTGTATCTCGGCCCAGATGCTGGCCAGGTTATCGATGGGGTCGTAGAGCATTGTCAGGTAGGTGACGTACATTACTACATCGCCGGGTGTCAGTTTATGCTGTAGGGCCAGATAGCCTCCATAGCTGAGCACCAGTGCGGTAGCCAAGTGGGTAAGCAATAGCTGCCAGAACACATATTTATTGGAGAGGAAGGAGCGCTGCATATAATCCTGATAGGCGCCTGTAGCCTGGGTATCCAACCGGCCGGCCTCCCGCTGTTCAGCACCGGAAAGCTTGACGGTCTTTATACCTGCCAGCGCGTCCTGCATCCGGGCGGAAACCTCTTCCCATTTGTCATAATAAGCCGAAAGGCTTGTCTCCAGCCGCCGGGTAGACCGTATGGTCAGCAGCAGGTAGAAGGGGATAATGGATATGGAAAGTAATGCCAGGACCCAGTTCTGCCAAAACATGATGGTCAGGATACCAATGAGGCTTACAACCTCGGGGAAAACATCTTTTGTGATATGGGTGACTGTGCCGGAGATCTCTTCGCTCTGGTCTATCTGTTTATGCAATGCGGCGCTGGACCTTCTCGTAAAAAAAGACAGCGGCAACTGCAGCACATGACCAAAAGTGCGCTGGATAAATTTTCTTTCAATGGTGCTGGAAAGGCGAACGTTCATATTTTCCCCGATCCTCCACAAGAACAGTCCGATAACGTTGATCAGGAACAGACCGACGACGGACCACACCAGGGTATTGAACACCTGGTTGGAGGTTCGGGGCGCCACATATGTATGGGTGTGCGGCTGTTTCACCACTTTGGCTTCATCGATCTCCTTTTTTTGCTTAAGGATCACCGATCTGGCCCGGTGATGTTTGCCATGCGGCAGCTTTTCCGTCTTCAGGATGATGGTATCCTTGAGGTAGTGGATCGTGTCATAGGTATAGGTGACGGTGTCTTTGGGCGTGGTAAGCCCTTCGATCGTATCGCTATTCTCACGTTGCACAAATAAGCCGGAAATATCGTTGACGGCCTCACGATAAATAAGGGGTTCCACCAGGGTAACACCGGTGGCCAGCAGGCTGACGGCAAAGATGAGGAAAAGTTTCCGCCGGTAGGGGCGTACGAGGCGGTAGATATTCAACCATACCTGCCCGCGGCTGTTGTCTTTTGCTGTCATTAATGATTAATCCGTAGGTTAGTTTTTGGGCGTCAAGGTACATATTTTATTCTATGTGGTAATTTGCATGTAAATTTATATCAAGGGAAATATCACTCCGCAACTGACCATTGTGTGAATATTTTCCGGAATAGTATTTTATCAACGTAAACACTTATCTTATGCGGAAAATTTTTACACTGCTGCTTTGCAGCTCTTCCCTGTTTGTATTTGGCCAACGCCTCAAATATGATGATGGCCCTCTTCCACTGCCGGGTCCCCGGCCAAATTTCGTCACCAATGGAACCTGGGGAAGAACGAACATTACCTATTTTTTTCAGAACGGAACAAACGACATTGCAGGAAATGATGAAAGGACCTCGGTGGTGCAGGCTTTTCAACTCTGGGCTGCTTATGCCCCGTTGGTGTTTACGGAGGTATCAAGCGCCGGCGCTGCGGATATCGTCATCTCCTGGCAGGTGGGCAATCACGGCGATGGGAATCCTTTTGATGGTGTCAATGGCGTTTTAGCGCATGCTTTTTCTCCTGGCGCAGGGATTGGCGGGGACCTGCATTTTGATGATGATGAGAACTGGACCACGGCGCTGAGAAACGGCACTGCCTTGCAACCGATAGACCTGGTATCTGTGGCTGCGCATGAGATCGGGCATAGTTTAGGGTTGGGACATAGCAATGTTGCTTGTGCGTTGATGAACGCATTCTATGATGGTTCACATCGCTATCTGGCTCCGGACGACATTGCGGGGATACGGTCGTTATACGGAACAAGGAACCCAATCAGTATTACCAATGCTGCATGTACGGGAGCAAATCTGTCGGTACCCAACCTGGGGGATGGGCCGATCGTCACCTGGGGAAGCAGTAATACGAGCATTGCCACGGTGAGCAATGCGGGGGTTGTTACCAGAAATGGCGCCGGCAATGGCGTGGTCAGACTCACGGCCACTATCAATCTACCCTGTGGGCTGGCTGTAAATGAGTTTGTCGACATGAGCATCGGTACGCCGATGGTGGACTACTATTCGGTGATTACGAATTACTGTCTGGGCGGCTCTGACTGGGAGTTGATGGTGCAGGCTAATGTAAATGCGCCTCTTCCTCCCGGAAGTCAATATATTTGGACCTACAATGGTGTGGACCAGCCACCCACCAACTCCAGCACATACTATACCTATGAGTTTCCTCCATCCTGTATCACGCTGACGGCCAAGATAACCAATGCATGCGGTGTCGGACAGGCTAACTACGCGGGCTGGTGCCCACCCTGTGGTGGTTTTATGGCGGTGGTTTCTCCCAACCCGGCTACCAGCGACCTGAATGTTCAAATTATAGAGTCTGACCAGGCCAGCAATGCATCCAAATTGAATAGGGTCACTTTCCAATTATATGATATGACCAGCGGAAGGATGGTAAAGACCTGGAGTTTCCAGGAGAAGCAAAAGGCGCCCTATAAGTTGAGTCTGACAGGCGTCAGGAAAGGGTCCTATACAATAGTTATACTTAAGAACGATAAAAAGATCTCGCGGCAGGTGCTGATACAATAAGGATAAAAGCGTGCGATCTTTGTATCGAAAACGGACAGATGTTTTGCATGTTGTAGGGTTTTAATATATTGATTATTAGAACAATGTGTGTTTGGTTTGTTTTTTGGGAATAAAAAGTCATGCTGAAAAACATTTTTCTTGTGACCATCCGTAATTTATGGCGGAACAAATCCTTTTCTTCCATCAACATTATCGGACTGGCTATCGGCATGGCATCTGCCCTGTTGATCGGTCTATGGGTTCAGCATGAATTGAGCTTTGACCGGTGGCATACAAAAGCAAAACGTACTTACCAGTTGTATACCCGGCAGGATCACAACGGCAAGTCGGATGCCTGGCCGCGTGTGTCTGCGCTGATGGCAGCGGAGTTGAAAAAGGATTATGCCGAGGTAGAGGAAGCCGTCCGGATAAGGACTGTCTTTTTCCTGATGAGTAATGGCGACAAACGCTTTAACCTCGAAGGCGCATTTGCAGATCCGGCTTTTCTTTCGGTGTTCAGCTTCCCGCTGCTGAAAGGTGATGCGCGGACGGCGCTTAGCGGTGAGCAGGGTATTGTGCTTACGGAGCATGTAGCCAGGAACTTATTTGGGGACATGGACCCACTGGGCCAGACGGTCCGTATTGACAGCACGGATAATTTTATCGTTACGGGGGTGTTAAAGGATCTTCCCGGCAATACGGAATTCAGCTTTCAGTATCTTTTACCCTGGAACTATCTTGCCCGGCTGGGATGGGATAATAACGGCGGGTCCTGGAGGAATACGGAAGCTGTTACCTATACTGTCCTCAAACCCGGGGTATCCCAGGCTGTATTTGACGAAAAAATAAGGGATATTGTCCGGCGGCAAACAAAGGATGCCGGGACTATGGCCCGGGAAACGTTTACCCAGCCCCTTGTCCGGGCGCATTTATATTCCAGGGTTGAGAATGGCCGTCTTACGGGCGGGCTCATTGCCACGGTAAGGTTGTTTATGGTGATAGGGGTTTTTATCCTTCTGATCGCGTGTATCAATTTTATGAACCTCAGCACGGCCCGGAGTGAAAAGCGCGCCAGGGAGGTGGGTATACGCAAGGTCGTCGGAGCGATCAGGGGCTTGCTGGTGGCACAGTTCATCGGTGAAAGCATTGTTCTGGCGTCATTGTCCTTTATACTGGCCCTTTTTATGGTGGAGCTTAGTCTGAAAAGCTTTAACGGGCTGATAGGCGCCGACCTGCAGATAAATTATACGGATGCCCGTCAATGGTTTTTTACAATAGGGTTTATCTTTTTTACGGGTCTGGTCGCGGGCAGCTATCCTGCGTTCTACCTTTCTTCCTTCCGGCCTGTGGCGGTGTTAAAAGGCAGCTTTAAAAAGGTGAATGCGCTATTGACCCCCCGTAAGGTATTGGTGGTGTTACAATTTACTTTTGCCATCGTCCTTATTATCTGTACCATCGTCGTCGACAGACAGATCGGGCATGCGCGTGAGAGGGACGCAGGGTATAGCAGGGACAAACTGGTCTTTACATTTGTACAAGGCGAGGTCTTACAACATTATGATCTTATAAGACGGGACCTGATCAGCAGCGGAGCCGCTGTCGGAGTGACAAAACTGTACTCTCCCATTACGAGGGCATGGGGGTCAGTGACCGGCTTTTCCTGGCCTGGCAGTACGGAGGCGGACAAAAAGGTCAATTTTCTTCAATTCGAGGCGGATGCGGACTTTGTAACTACCACCGGAACACGTCTGCTGCAGGGACGGGACATCGATCTACGCACCTATCCTACGGACAGCACTGCGGTGCTTTTAAACGAGTCGGCGGTGAAAGCCATGCGTCTTGATAACCCCGTCGGGAAGATCGTCAGAAATGGCCAGGGCATCGATTGTCATGTGGTGGGTGTTCTGAAGGATTTTATCATAGAGTCTCCTTATGAGGCCGTAGCACCCATGATCATCCAGGGGCTTTCGACAACCTATCCGGTGCTGCATTTCAGGCTTAACCCGGCAAATCCTGTGTCGGAGGGTCTAAAGAAAGCGGAAATGGTCTTTAAACGCTATAACCCCCAATACCCTTTTGAATATTACTTTACGGATGAAGCATATAACAAAAAGTTCAGGGTGCAGCAGCAGGAGGGTGAACTGGGTTTGCTTTTCAGTGCGCTGACCATCTTTATTTCATGTCTTGGGTTGTTTGGTCTTGCCTCCTATATGGCCGAGTCCAGGACGCGGGAGATCGGCATCCGCAAGGTCCTGGGGGCTTCTGTTGCGGGTATAGCATTTCTAATGGCAAAGGATTTTGTACGGTTGATCCTGGTTGCCGTGGTTATCGCTACGCCCATTGCCTGGTATGCCATGCATTCCTGGCTGAGTGGATTCAATTACCGCATACATATAGGAGCAGGGATCTTTGTAGCCGCAGGGCTGCTGGCCATCTTTATTGCGCTGGCAACCGTCGGTTACCAGGCTATTTCTGCTGCGTTGGCTAATCCTGTAAAGAGCCTGAGAAGGGATTGAGTATCTACAGCAGATTAAATTAGGATTAAAAAGGCAAAAAATAACTTTTCTCATTAAACTTCCGGCGTTGGTTTTTGTCCCACTGGGGTCCCGCTAACCTAGCACCAAGTAATAAAAATTTTTTATGAGAAAAGTTTTTGGCCTGCTAGGCACCCTATCAATTATTCTATTGTCGTCAGCCTCCTGTAAGAAATCTGTTCATAATGATCTGCAAGTAACCGCCAGTGCGGACTCTGCACAATCGGTCAGACCCGGTATTACCTCTGTTTACACCGTTGATTCGACGGGGACGCCTGCTCCAGGTGTGATCCTGGCAGCTCCTTTCGACCTGGGCCCTCTCCCTACCGCTGAATCGAATGGTCTATTGCTGATAATGGATGAGCACGGCAAGGTATTAAGACAAAAGGTTACGCCCGGGAAAGCGCTTGATTTTAAGCGTTGGATAATAAATGGTCAGACCCGTTATACCTACATGGTGAATGATCCTGGCGCTCTTCGTATTAGTGGATTAAACGAGCTTGCGGGTTATGCGGTCATTGCGGACAGCAACCTCAATGAGGTCCGGCAGGTGAACTTTGTGCCCTATGGAGCAGGGCTTTTCCAGGCAGGACAGCCCCTGGATATACATGATTTTATTCTTCTTTCGGACAGCCATTATATTACTTTATCCTATTATGCAAAGTATGTCAATAATATCCCTGCCCGTTTGAATCCTGCAGCCAATGTATCGGTGGTGACACCTATCATCGAGGAGGTCAATAATGGAGCGGTAGTGTGGAGCTGGGATGGCAGTGTGGATACCGCTTTTTATGCAAACAGCGTGGAATCGAATAATTTTTCGAACGCGGATACGACTCAGGACTATATACATATGAATTCATTGTTTATCGATCCGCGGGATGGGAATCTCATTTGCTCCATGCGCAACCAGGACCAGGTGATCAAGATCAACCGGCAGACGGGAACCGTCATGTGGCGGTTAGGAGGCGGGAACAGCGATTTTCCCTTGCTCTCCAACCAGGTCTTTCTACGGCAGCATCATGCTACACTGGTGGATAATAACCAGACATTGTTGATCTTTGATGACGGCCAGGCGACGCAGCGGCCATCTTCCCGTATCGTGGAGTTCCAACTGGATGAGGCGAACAAGATAGTGAACGGGTTTAAATCCTTTGATATTCCGGAGCGTTTCTCAACGATCATGGGTTCCGTGCAGAAGATGGGAGACGAATATTTCATCGGAGGCGGCTCTGGAGATTATATACTGGAAGTCAATTATGTCACCGGTCAAAAGATCATAGAACTTACCTCTCCATTAACCACGTATAGGGCATTCAAATATTTAAATTAATCTGTCTGGCGATCTTTCAGCCATTGATAATATTTCTATAAATATTCCCATAGCAAGATCATAAATTCAAAGAAATACATATTATCGCGTCGAAAATGCCATTCTATCGCAAATGGTTTTACCCGACAAGGAGAAATTATTGTTCCGCCAGGTGGCAGAAGGTGATGAGTCAGCCTTCAGCGATTTGTTCAATCTGTTCCTTCCTAAGCTTTATCCCTTTATCTTAAAGCTTACGAGGTCTGAATCTGTCGTTGAGGAAGTCGTCCAGGAGACTTTTATCAAAGTATGGCTGAACAGGGACAAACTGGCTGAAATGGAAAACCCCGGCGGTTGGGTATTTACGGTCGCTTCCAATAAGTGTTATGACTATCTGCGTACACGCGCGCTCAACGATAAACTTTTTGTATCTACTACTGCCGAACCGGGTGGCGCCAACTCCATACATGAATGGCTGGACCTGAAAGAGCTAAAACGTCTTATTGAGCTGGCGGTGAATGATTTACCGGAGCAGCGTAAAAAGATCTATCTGATGAGCCGGAGCCAGGGAAAGACGATCCCGGAAATTGCGGAAATATTACAACTTTCTCCCAACACCGTCAAGAATGCGCTTGTCTCCTCATTGAAATCCATACGGGAATACCTGGCCAGACATGGGGCATGGTAAGAAAATTTTTGGTCCCGATAGTCCTAACGGACTGCTCGCCCGTCTCTTTAAGAGCCCGGTGTAAATGGGCGTATGCAAATGGAAGATCAACGTCTCATCTATTTATTGGAGCGGTACCAGACCGGTGACGCAACAACGGAGGAGCTACAGGAGCTTTCAAATATGTTGAAAGCAGATGCCAACAGCGACTTGTTTAAGACGACGCTGGCGGAAATGATGAGCAAAGAGGCGCCTGTTTTTTTGATGAACCGGGACCGTTGGCAGCATATGGTGCGGGATATCGTGGATATCGACAAGCAAAGCGCAAAAGCTGCGGAGCGCTCCGCAACCAAAGTTGTCCGGATGTTCCCCTGGGTTAGGGCGGCGGCGGCTGTGTTGCTGATGGCTTTAGGAGGATACTTTTGGATGAACCATGGACGGCGGACTTCTTTAGCAACTGCCAAACCTGTAATCCGGGATAGTGTGGTTTCGACTGCCAAAGGAGAGCAACGGGAAATAATTCTACCGGACGGCAGCCGGATATGGCTTAATGCATTGTCCTCGATCCGGTGGTCTGTCCCTTTTAACGACCGGCAGCGATCGGTGGAATTGTCCGGGGAAGCATTCTTTGATATACAACATGCCGACAAGATCCCTTTTCGTATTCATTCCGGCGCCCTTACTACCACTGTATTGGGGACGTCCTTTGATGTTACGGCATATCCTCATCAAAAGAATATGACCGTCTCCGTTCAAAGCGGCAAGGTGAAAGTGCAGGCGGGAGATAAAATATTGGCGATCCTGGAAAAAGGGCGCCAAGTGAGAATAGGCGCCGACACAACCTTCTATCAAAAGAACATCGATACCTCAGCAATAGCTGTTTGGAGGTCCGGTAACCTGGTGTATAAGGATGAAACGCTGGAAGATATCGCGGCGGATCTGCAAAGAGTTTTTAAAGACTCCGTAGAAATAAAAAATGTCTCACTAAAAGAAACGATGATCACCATTTCTATAAATAAAAGAATGGGTATACGCGATGCGCTGCAGATGATCTGCCGGACGACGGATAGCCGGCTCTCCGATAAGAATGGAATATTTACCATAGAATAATCAACCCCTGATAAAAACATTTATGAACAGGATCAAACAGATGCTGGTGGCGATGCTTTGCGCCTTGTCGATCCGGCATGCACACGCCCAGGATATAAATAAAGCCGTTGTCGACCTCGAATTGAGGAATGCAACACTGGCCGAGGCGTTTAGTAAAATAGAGTCCCTTACTTCTTTTAAGTTCACCTATAAGACAGAGGACATTGCGGGTATCAAAGGGATCTCTTATCAATGGCGCCAGGTTACGGTGAAAAAAGTATTGACGGACCTGCTGGCCCGTACGTCCTTACAGTATGAACAGGTGAAGGAATATATATTGATACGAAAGATAAGGAAACCATCTTCGCGCGGTGCGACTCTTTATGGATTTGTCACTTCCGTGCAGTCTGGTGAAACGCTGGCGGGCGCTACTATCAGCGTATCTGGTGAAAAAAACTATTTTACCGTCACTAATGCCTATGGGTTTTATTCATTGACGGTGCCGGAGGGGGAGTATTCGCTCAGCTGTTCGTATACCGGGCTCCGGGAGCTTGAGAGGAAAATAAATATCCGGGAGACGTCCAGACAGAACATAGAACTTGCCGGTAAAGAAGGTAATGACCTTGCACCTGTCGTTGTGGCTACGGCCAGTAATAAAAGCATCATAAGAAGGACCATTACGGGCAGTCACCGGCTGGATGTTGCGGAGATAAAAAAGATCGCCATGGCGGGAGGAGAGCCGGATGTGTTAAAAAGTCTTCAATTTTTACCGGGCATTCAAACTTCGAATGAAGGGACTACGAATTTATCTGTCCGGGGCGGCTCGTATGATCAGAACCTGATCTTACTGGATGAGGCCCCTGTATACAACCCTACGCATACCTTGGGTTTTTTTTCCACTTTTAATACGGACGCCATCAAGGACGTCTCTATTTATAAAAGCGTATTCCCCGCCCAATATGGGGGCCGTCTCTCCTCGGTGGTAGATGTGAGGATGAAAGAGGGCAATAGTAAGGAACATACTGTTTCCGGCGGTATTGGTCTTTTGGCAAGCCGGCTGACCTATGAAGGGCCTCTCAAAAAAGAGAGGTCTTCTTTTATGATCTCCGGCAGATACAGCAATATCGGGACCCTATTAAATATGTCTGAAAATTTGAAATTTATAAAATTCCGCACCACCAGCAGCAGGGTGGCGTTCTATGATCTGAATGCGAAGATCAATCCTATTTTAGGTGATAAGGACCGTCTTTTTTTATCTGCTTATACGGGGCATGATAACTTTTATCTCGACCTGGTGGACCGATCGAACCGGATGGAATGGGGTAACACAACCATCAGCGCCCGGTGGAATCATGTTTTTAACCCCGCTTTTTTTGCCAACACTTCCCTGCTGTACAGCGATTACAATTCTTCCAATACCAACCTGGAGAAAAACAAACGATATAAACTGAAAAGCCGGCTGCGGGAGATAACTTTAAAAACAGACATGGAATGGATGATCAATACAAACAACCTGGTAAAGTTTGGCGCAGGTGTCACCGGACAGGAGGTTTCGCCCGGCAATATGATCCCACTGGACACCGGAACCATCTCGAAACAGGTGTCGTTGAGGGATCGTCGTTCTGCCCAATTATTTGCCTATATCAGTAATGAACAAAAGTTTGGGAAAAACGTCAGTGTCGCCTACGGAGCGCGTGCTACCGGCTTTTTCGCGCTGGGGGATTCGTTGGTTCATAAAACCTATTTTGGGGCAGAACCAAGAGTGACTGCCAGGGTTTTATTGTCCAATACAGTTTCGCTGAAGGCCTCCTATGGAAGGAATTATCAATTCCTGCACCTGCTGACCAATTCCTCCGTAGGTCTGCCAACGGACATCTGGCTGCCTTCCGATACTTATTTCAAACCTCAATATTCGGATCAGTTTGCAGCCGGCGGCTATAAATCATTTCTGAACGGCGCATATGAGGCAAGTCTTGAATTGTACTATAGGAAGTCATACAATATCATCGATTTCAGGGATAATGCGGAGGTATTCCTGAATGATAAGATCGAGACACAGGTATTGACGGGACAAGGGAAGGGGTATGGGATGGAATTTCTGTTAAAAAAGACCAGGGGAGCAACCAATGGATGGATCAGCTATACGTATTCGAAGGCCTTGCGCCGGATAGACGGCGTAAATAATAACGAGTGGTACCCGCCCTCTTATGACCACCGGCACAATTTTTCCCTGGTGTTCAATCATGCCATCAGTCAGCGGTTGAGCGTATCGGCCAATTGGGTTTTTCGAAGCGGAGGATATACGACTGTTCCGGAAGGGAGCTATATATTCAATGGCAACCGATTCCTTTATTACAGTAAAAGGAACGGGTATCAGCTGCCGGCTTATCACCGGCTGGACCTCAGCGTCACGCTGCAAGGCAAAAGAAACCCGCAGAGAAAATGGCAGGGGGAATGGGTCTTCAGTGTCTATAACGTGTACAACAGAGAGAATATTTTTGCGCTATACGTTCGCCAGGAAAAAATTGATTTTTCAAACGTAAATGCCTCCATGGTATACCTGGTCGGTATTTTGCCTACGATATCTTACAATTTTAAATTTTAATCTACCCGATATGAACAAGCAACATTTTTTAATAGGTATTCTTTTTTTTATTTCGTCGGGGTGTACAAAGGACTATACCATTCACCCCAAAGATGCGAAACCCTTATACGTCATTGAAGGAAGGATCAGTAACATGCGCGGGCCTTATTATGTGCGGGTGACGAAATCGCAAAATGCTGTGGAAAAGGGCACCGACAGTGTAAGCTGGGTGGATAATGCCGAGGCGGTAAAAGGAGCTTTGGTGGTTATTTCTGATGATATGGGTACTATGGATACGCTGATGCCTGTCGATCCAAACGGGGAAAGGTATGGGTATTTGTATAGAGGCGGCAAGATAGATTCGGGGGTTGGGCCGTTGTCTGATTTTAATCGTTCTTTTACGGCTGACCATGGATATTATGAAACGAAAAAGATCACCGGTATTCCGGGGCATACTTATCGTCTGCAGGTCCGCATCGGTGATGAAACCTTTCAGGCAGCTGCCTATATGCCGTCTGCGCCGGCGCTCGATTCCGCAGTTGCAGAACCTGACAGGGACATGTTGGGGGCTGAAAACGTATATGCTTATTTTAAAGAACCTCAGGGTGAGAAAAATTATTATTTTATGCAGGTGACATCTATTAGTCAATATCCATACGATGCCGACGGATATGTCGACACATGGGGCGATCATTCGATCTTTCCCTATTACGTTTTTGATGATAGAACATTACCTTCTTATGTCAGTCATATGAGAATGGACGCCATTTTTTTTGACGGATATGCTTATGGCGGCATAAAACCTTATTTTATACTTCCTCCGGAACCCTTCCAGGCCAGATTGATGGCTTTGACAAAAGAAGCCTATGAATATTTTAACACGTTGGGAAAACAATTTGTGGACGACGGGAATGTCTATAAGCCGGCTCCGGCTTCGGCCGCGGGTAATATCAGCGGAGGGGCGCTAGGGCTATTTTGGGCGACAGGGGTATCGTATAAACTGGTATTGCGGTGAGGGCAGGGGATTTGTAAAATTTATTGTGTATGCTCGTAGATTTTCCGGGCTCTGGCCATCAGGGCCATATAATCCCTGTCGATGTAGTTATTGGAGGAAAAGACCTTTTTTGTCATCTTATCGATGTCTGCCCAGCTGAACTGAGCGGTAAAGTCAGCGCCTTTTAGCTTCATACCAAACAGGGCGATACAGACTGCTTTTTTCAGGGGCGCCGGCGCCTTCTCGAAAGGGCCCGGCTTGTTGAGGCAGTCATAGCTCATTTTTTTCATCTGGCTTTGTCCCGGCAGGCAATAATTGATCCGGACATTTGCCAGGTGATCCATGCCTATGGAGTCTCTTTTGGGGACGATCTCGAAAAGAGCAAGCTGGGCATTGGCAGAAGCCACGCTGCTGCCTTCGAATCCGAGGGGCATATCTTTTTGCGTATTGCGTCTGTTCTCAAAACCCAGGAGGTGATATTCCTGTACGATAGCGGTATCAAAGCTGACGGTGAAGCAGACTTTATCGGCGATACCGGACAAACCTTTTGCCAGGTGATCCAATAACACCCTCTCTGCCTGTTGTGCATCTTCGATGCAGCTGAAGGTCCCGTTGCCGGCACCGGCCAGCAGCGATAATTCGGAGGCTTCTTCCCTGGTCAGTCCTACGCCCAGGCAGGACAGGCGTATGCTATCCTCGTACCCGCGACGGGCAAGGTCTATCAGCTCATGTCTGGCGGCAGATGTGGAGGAGACATCGCCGTCGGTGATCAGGATGATCCTGTTGTTGCCGCCAGGGATATACTGGCCGGCTGCCACCCGATAGGCCAGTTTAAAGCCAGCGTCCCCGGGGGGAGGGCCGTCCGCAGACAACTGTTCGATGACCCGGATCAGCCTGTCTTTTTCGGACCCGGGGACACCTGCCATGATCCTTCCCCGTCCACCATATTCGATGAAGGAAATAGTGTCTATGTCGCGGAGATTTTTTACCAATAAATGAAGGGATGATTTTACGAGCGGGAGTTTATTTGGCATGTCCATGGAGCCTGTGACATCGATGAGGAGGACAAGATTGGCCGGGGGCGCATTTTCCATCGCAGCTTTTTTAGCGCAAATGTTCAAGCACAATATCCTGTGCCGGAGATCCCAGGGACAGGCAAGCAAGTCTGATGAACAGTGGAACAGATCGTTTTCTTCCGGGTCCTCGTAATAAAAATTCAGATAATTCAACATCTCTTCTATCCTGATCGCCTCGGGGGGAACGGGCATACCCATGTCGAGGAACCGTCTGATATTATTGTAGGTAATACCATTGCTGTTACAGGCAAATGATACGGAGGAACCATCAACGACGGAGGCCGGGTAATTCTTTTTTGATAAAAGAGATAACGGCAGCTCTTTTAATGTGACACGAAGGAATTCATTCGAGCTGATGGTGGTGGAATAATTTTCGTATCCTTCGACAGAGAAGGTCAAGGAGTCGTCGGTTTTTCTGGATATGATCTCAAAGCTCCCGGAAGAACCAGTCTTGTAAATTTCTCCTGTAGACTGTACGATGATGTAAACACCCTGTAAATTGTCATTATGAGGGCCTTTTACCTCTCCTGTAAAGTAGTACTGAGCGGACAAAGGCATGTAGACAATGCTAAGCAATAGTATGGTCCCTGCCAGTTTCAGGTTAAATGGTTTTCATAAATATATGATTTTTTTCTTCAATTTGAGATGGCAAATCCCTTTTCCAGTTTTGCCCGGAGCATTTTTTTTGTGGATTCATCTGTAAAGGCATGATCAATCGCCTGGAGATTACAGGTCATGAATTGTTGTGCTGTCCAATGGAATTGCTGTATGACGAGCTGATATTCCCTGGTCAGCGTGGTATTGGAGATGGTATATGCGTCCGTATTGACGCTGAGCGATACGCCCGCACGGAAAAGGCGATCGATGGGATGGTCCCCGAGGTTGTTGTAAATATTTGTTTGCAGGTTGCTGCTGGGGCATACTTCGAGGTGAATGTGATGCGCTGCCAGGAAACTGACGAGCGCTGTATCCTCGATGCTTCTTACCCCATGCCCGATGCGGCTGGGATGGAAGTTGTCGAGGGTTTCCCGGACGCTTCCCGCCCCTTTGGCCTCTCCTGCGTGAGCGGTGCAAGGGATATTTTTCTCCCTGGCGTAAGCGAAGGCCGCAATGTGATTGTCTATCGGATAGCCGGCTTCATCTGCCGCGATATCAAAACCTACTATATGGGTATGTTTAAATTTTTCAACCAGCCGCACTGTCGTCATGCTTTGCTCAGTCGTGTAATGCCTTAGTGTGCATAGGATAACGCCTACCTGTATTCCAGTTTGCCGGATGCCTTCTTCAACGGCGGCATTTACTGCCGTCACTACTTCTTCCGGGGAAAGACCTTTTTGCAGGTGTTGCAGGGGGGCAAAACGGATCTCGGCGTATATGACGTGGTCTTTCTGTAATTGCCGGAAGAGGTCCAGCGTTACCAGCCGCAGGGCTTGTTTTGTCTGCATGAGCGCAATGCTGCGTGTCGCACGGATGATGTAGTCGCGGAGGTCGGTGCAACGGGCGGGTGCAATAAAGTCCTTCTTGTAGTCATCCGGGGTTATGGACGAGTCGAGTGTTCTTACGACATCGTAGCTCAGAGAACAGTCGAGGTGGAGGTGCAGCTGTACTTTTGGCCAGGATGCGGGCGTTGTCATTTGACATTGGGCGTATCCGGATACGAAGATCAGTACCGGCAGCAATGTTTTTGAGATGTGTCGTTGCATATGGCAAAAATACCAGCCATTAACGGGAAAATTTGGGACATTTGTCCCGTATCTGCTATGATCAGGAAAAGCCCCATATTTCTTCAAATATTAGATAAGGTGATATCGGAAGGAGCACCCAGGGAATCCATCTCTATACAGGAGTTCCCTCCCAAAAAGCGTTTGCTGGAACAGGATAGAAATACCCGAAATGTATTTGTCATCCGCAGCGGGATCGGGAAGTGTTTTATTGCTGAAGAAAACGGGAAGGAATACATACTTGAATTTTTAGGAGAAGGGGAAATACTGGGCGAGATCGAGGCTATCCGGAGAACCGCCGGTATGGCTATGGTGGAGTCACTGACGTCTCTTTGTGTTTTTAAGATCGAAAAGACGTATTTTTTACAACTGCTGAAAACCGATGCTGCATTTAACCAGGCGGTGTTGGAGCTAATGGCGACCAGACTGGCCAATACGGCTATGAGGGCCTCCAGGCAGCAGTTGTATACCTTGTCGTATAATCTATCCCAGCTATTAAAAATATTGCAACAAGAAAAGATCGTTTTTACAAAAAAGGACCTTTCCGGTTATTTGGGAATATCCATACGAAGTCTAAACCGGCTGTTAGCTGCCGCCGGGGGTGTTTGATGTATTATTCTGTCCTCAGGCTGTCGGTAGGGTTGGTCAGGGCGGCTCGTACCGACTGAAAACTTATGGTCAGCAAGGTAATAAGCAATATAGCCCCCCCGGACGCCAGGAATATGCCGGCGCTTATGGGCGTACGATAGGCAAAACTATTCAGCCATTGATCCATGGCCCACCAGGAGAGGGGAAATGCTATACAGACGGCTATCAGCACCAGTTTCAGGAAGTCGGTGGATAGGAGCATTACTATCTGCCGGACGGAGGCGCCTACCACTTTCCGGATACCTATCTCTTTTCGTCTTTTTTGAGCGGCGAAGCTGGCCAGGCCAAAAAGGCCCAGACAGGACACGATGATGGCCAGTCCGGCGAAATAGCGGGAGAGGATGCCGATGCGGGTTTCCGAGGTGTATTGTGCCTGGTAGTCCTCGTTCAGGAACTTATAGTCGAAGGGCATATCATTGGTGAAATGAGCATAGACCTTTTGTATCCTTTGGAGCGTGGCTTTTTCATTGCCCGGCTGCAGGCGGACCAGGATATTAGGCATGACAGGATATTCCTGGAAGAAGCAGGGCTTTATGCTTTCATAGAGGGATTCGAAATGAAAGTTCTTTGCCACTCCTACGATGACATGCGGCTGGCCCCAGAATTTGATCGTCTGCCCTACCGGGTTTTTTAATCCCATAGCGTCGATGGCAGCCTGGTTGAAGATGATCTCTTTTTGGGCAAGGTCGGTTTTTGTAAAATCTTTTCCTTCTGCCAGTTGAATGCCGGCTGTTTTTATAAAATCGTAACCCATTTCGAGGTTATTAAAGTCGATGGTCTTATTGGGATCTTTCCCCGGCCATTGAAAGTCGCTGATGTTGCCGTGGGCTCCTGTCAGAGTATGGTAATAACTGGAAGCGCTGACGACACCGGGCAGTGTTCTTACTTCTTCCAGGAAGGCGGCGGCGTTTTTGATGCTTTTTTCGGAGAGGCCGAGGGGGATCTCGAAGTGGACGAGTTCCTGTCTGTTGTATCCCAGATCCTTTGACTGGATATAGTTGATCTGTTTATATACGACCAGCACCCCGATGATGAATATCACGGACAGGGTAAACTGGAAGACCACCAGCCCTTTCCGTATCCACAATTCTCCCGCGGAGGTGCTCAGCTGTCCTTTCAGGACGGAGGCCGGGCGGAAGCGGGAAAGGTAGAAAGCCGGATAGCTGCCGGCGAGGAGGCCGGTTAACAGGACGATGGCAAGGACGGTGAGAACCAGATTGCTATCGATGTTCAGCGGGAGCTGTTTGCCTGTGATCTCATTGAACACGGGTAGGAGGCCGATGATCATGAGGATGGCCACTATCATAGAGAGGACGGCCATCATTATCGATTCGCCGAGGTATTGCAATATGAGGTCCCGGCGAAGGGCGCCCACTACTTTTTTGATACCTATTTCCTTCATCCGGCGGGCAGCCTTTGCCGTAGAAAGATTCATGAAATTGATACAGGCTATGAGCAATATCACGATGGCGACGATGGAGAATAATCTGACATAGGTGATCCTTCCGCCTGCCTGTATGCCATTCTCGTATTTACCGTAGAGATACCTGTCGGAATAGCGGGCGAGGAAAAGGGAGCTGTTGGCCTCTTTGTGTTTTGACTTTAGGAAATCCCGGATCTTATTGTTTAGCTGATCAATGTTTATATGAGGTCTTACGATGACAAAGGTGGAGGGGTCGCTGTTGCTCCATATGTTCAGTTCGGGCCGTCTTTCCATTACCAGGCCATAATTCAGGAGGCAGTCGAATTGTTGGGTTGCATTGGAGGGTGGGTTTTTGAAAACACCGGCGATGACGAAGTCGCCGCCGAATGCATCCAGGTCCCATTGCAGTCGTCGGCCCACGAGGTTTTGGGTGGTGTGAAAGAGTTTGGCGGCCAGCTCTTCGGAGATAGCTATCTGGTGATTGTCCGCAAAAAGCTGGTCTTTATTCCCCTGAACGAAGGGGCAGGTGAATACATTGAAATAGTCTTTTCCCACGTATTGGCCGGATGCTTTCAGGTGTGTGTCACCGCTGGTAAGCACGCCTGCGTGGGGGAACCAAGAGGCGGGAAGGATGGAGACGGAATATTCGATGTCGGGTATTTCTTCACTTAAGGTTTTTCCCAGCAGACCGGGCATACCCCAGCCTGTTTGGATACCGTGGTCGGTGTGGGCGTTGGCCATTACCTGGTACAACCGGCTGTCCTTTTCGTTGTACTTGTCCACTTTCAGCTCGTCGGATATCCATAAGTAGAGCAAGAGGCTGCAGGCTAGTCCGGTAGACAAGCCCAGGAGATTGAGCAGCGTGAACTGACGGTCTTTTAGCATGCGGCGCCAGGCCAGAAGGAAATAGTTTTTTAACATGGTAAAGGCTGGTTATGAGGCTTTAGGGGCGAAAAAGGTGCCGGAATGGTAATGGGCTGATGATTAACCAATTGCAGGATTGGCCGATTACAAGGCTGTACGGTTTTGATACGGTGACCGTTCGGGTTTACATGTGTGCCACAGCGTTGAACCGGAGGAGTGCATCTTTATCCGTGATAGGGGCGTCGGGGTGTATCTCGACCTGGTATTGTATTGTCGAGGAGAGTTGGGGAGGTGGATTTTGCCAATGGACGAGGTTGTCCAGGAGCAGGAAGGGGTCAAAAGAAAGGTGGAGCGTCCTTATTTTTCCGTCGATATAGGTTTGTGCTGCTGAAAGCTCAAAGTCCAGCATGCCTTGCAGGTAAGGTATGTTCAGCTGCTGTTCTTCCAGGAATTTGGCGAACCGGAGAGCGCTGGCGTAACCGAAGATCTCGGATTCATGGGTGGCGCAATAGTCCTTCAACAGCTGATGGAATCTTTGGGTACCCATTTGGAGTTTTACCAGCCGGCAGGTCATTTTCAGACCGCTGACCAGCATAGAAGCACGGAATTCGAAGATTAGGTTGCGGATGATGGCGACGCCCGGGTCCTGTAATAATTCGTGTTGTAAGGGGATGTCCTCGTTGCTGCCGCTGTTGGCGATATTACCCAGGGCGAATTCCCATACCTCGGGGATCAGGCTATTGTCAACGGGGCGCCGGCTTTTTATTCTTTCATATCGCCGGCGGTGGGCCGCCGTTGCATTACGATGGTCCCAGATCTTTTTCATGGCCTCTAGTTGCCGTCGCAGGTCACTCTCTGTAAAACCTTGTCCAAAGTAGTCCGGCAGCACTTCAAATACGATACTTTTCAGACAAGGGAGATCGCGGACGATGGTATCGGTGAGGGCCAGCAATTCCGGGGAGCTGACGCCGGAATGGGCATCCAGGTAATAATCCTGGTACCATGATCCGCCGGCAAGATGGATCTCAATGATCCTTTCGGCCGGCAGCTGTTGCAGGAGATCGTTTACGGGCTGGCGTCCATTCAGCTGGTTAGCCAGCAGGTTGTGGAGGTCAAGCAGGATGTAGGCATCACTCTCTTCTGCGATACGGGCTATGAATTCGCCGTCTTCCATCTCGTCCGGCCGGCATCGCAGGTAGTTAACACCGGTTTCGAATGCAAAGGGCTTGCCTGTCTGCTGTTTGTAATGGTGGATGGCGCGAACGGCTGTCTCAACGCCCTTTTGATTTTGTAAGGGCGGCAGCAGAAAATTTGTTTGATGGACGGAGCCTTCGGTATTGCAATAGCGATTGAAGCTAAGGTGTTCGCTGGTGTATATGGGTTTTACGGCATCGATATGCGCATTCAGCGTCTCAAAATGAGATTTTGGAGGCAGCAGGGTGCTGCCAATGGGGAAGCCTACGCCATGGAATACCTTGGGTTGGGGCATGGCTATCAATGTGGCGGCGAACTGTGGGTCAAACCGGAAGGAATCACTTTCCGGCGATTCCGTAAACCATGAGGTTTGGGGTTCAATCTCTACAAGGTCTATATGGCCGGAAAGTGATTGCACAGCTGTTTCCATACCTGGAAAACAAATAAGTCCTATGCCTAATTCATCAACGGGCGAGTTCATTGCCTACATTGTTAATGTTGGGGAAAACATTCAGCTTTTCATCCACTGCAAAATTGTCTTCGATGATAAAGCGAATGTCACGGCCGGAGTGGCATCCCAGGCAGCCGAGCTTGCCGAGGACTGTCTGGGTGACTTTTGTAATGCTGTCGAAATTGTAAGCCACGGAGGCGGGAATGGTGACCCGTACCACATTCGAGGCTGGTACGTGGGTGTTGTCGGAAGTTGCCATTGTCAAACAATTTGAAATAAAATGCCTACTCTTATAACCCTTTTCGGCATACGGGTGCTTACTCTTTTTTAAGGATTTTCAGCTTGTTCCTCCGGGTAGGGTTTTAGGGGTTACCTTATCTGATATTTACCTGAATGATGAAATTACTATCGTAAGAGGGGAAGGTCCTAATAAACTGTATCAAGGGAGGGGTATAATACACAAACGTCCTTCGTAAGGGAAGGACGTCTGGCTGAGAGCTGAGGGGATAGATCAATTCTTTTTTGTACCGGTGGTATCGCGAGGGGAGCCGGGGGTGCCGCTGGTCAAGGCCTTGGGGTTTATTATGGTGCCGGGTTTTGTGGCCTGGGCTCCTGTTGTATCCCTGGGGGAGCCGGGTGTTCCCGAGGGGCTTTTGGATGTGCTGCAGGCGTAGAATGAGCATACTGCAGTGGAGGAGGCCAATAGCAGCAGAGGGATGAGCTTTCGGATGTTCATAACGATTTTTTAAAATGATGAATGAAAGGGGTTATAAAATTAGCAGACAAAAGGCAATAATGGTGATGAAATACAGGAACAGGCTGGGGAAATACACGAAAGCTCAGGGCGACCCTCTTGAAGGCAGGGCTACGGTGAATTCGGCGCCCTCTCCCGGAGCGGAAACAACGGAAATAGAGCCACCCAATTTTTCCGCAAATTCCCGGGCAAGCCGGAGGCCCAGACCGGAGGAATCGCTGCGGATGCTGTTCCATTCGAAAATGTTGGCGATGTCGGCTTTGGTAAGGCCAGGCCCTGTATCTTTTACCCTGAGGAGGATCTTGCTGTTCTCATGGAGGCCTGAGAGGGTGATCGTACCGCCTGCTGGAGTGAATTTAATAGCGTTACTGACCAGGTTGCGGAGGATGACCCGGACAAAATTCGGGTCGGCGTCGAACAGGATGCCGGCGCTGTTCTCTTTTTTTAAGGTAACCTGTCTGTCGTCGGCGAAGGGGCGATGCAAAAGGGCAATATCATCCAGCAACTGATCCACCTGAATTGTTTCGGTGGAGAGGGAGAAATGATCCATCTGGCTTTTGGACCAGACGAGCAGGTCTTCCATTGCTTCCAGGAGATGGTCTGCCGCGACGGTGAGCTCTTTATCCAATCGCTCCTGATCTTCTTTTTCCAGCAACGCAGGATTTTGTCTTTTCAGTTCGAGAAAGCTGAACAGGCTGCTGACGGGGCTTCGCAGGTCGTGACTGATGATGCTGATGAGTTTTGTTTTTGTGTTGTTGGCTTCTTCCAGCTTGTCGTTGATGTATCCCAGCTCTTTGTTCCTCTGTTGTTTATTCCTGTATTCCCTGTACAGGAAGGCTGCGACAAGGAGGATGACGGCGATGCCGGCCATCAGGGCGTATTTGATGAGCCGTTGGTTGAGCAACTGGATGCGGACCAGGTTGTTATTTTGTTGCAGCAGTAATATCTCTTTCTGTTTTTTTTCATTCTGATAACGGGCCTCCATTTCTGCCAGGCTTCGGGCGCTTTGTTCCTGGTAGATAGTATCTTTTAGCCGGAGGAGGTCCTGACTGTATTCATACGCTTTCGCGTAGTTGCCAAGACCCTGGTAAGTCTTCGACAGATTGTCGTAAGTGTCCTTTAGCAGCTCGTTGGAATGGATATGACGTACCAGCGCCAGATTGCGGAGATGATAGTCGAGGGCGCGTTGAAAATCGTGCATATGATAGTAGAGATCTCCCAGGTTACCCAGCACCAGGGCGATGCCGTATTGGTCATTTACTTTTGTCATCAGCGCCAGGCTGGATTGATAGGCGCTGAGCGCCTGCGGATATTGCTTGAGATCTGTCTGTATCAGGGCAAGGTTATTAAGGACATAGGCCCGGACCTCCTCGCTGATGTACCGATCGTAGGTATGAATGATCTTATCAAAGTAGCCGAGGGCTTTCCGGGAGCTGTCCTGATCCATATAGATCAGCGCGATGTCATTGAGGACCTTTGCGATGCTGGCTGAGTCCCTGGCGGCATATTGCAACTCCAGCGCCTGCTGTAAGAAGCCGGAGGCTTTGGGATAGTTTTTCATGACCCTGTATGTATTGCCGATGTTCTTGAGCGTGCCACCCATCTTTTTTTTATTACCAATACGTTCGTATACCTGCAGAGCTTTGAAATAATATTGAAGGGCTTCTTCAAAGCGGCCGCCGAGGTCATTGGAAATGCCGATGCCGATGAGCGAATTGCCTATGCGTAACGAGTCCCTGAGTCTCCCAGCCATATTCAGGCATTCCTGATATTCTGTGATGGCCCTGTCATAGGCGCCTGCATTCCTGTCATTGTTTGCGTGTTGAAAGAGGGTATCAAAGACCGCTGTCTGCGCCACCAGCCGGGAGCCGCAACAGGCAATGAGGAGATATACAGTCAGAAATAAGGTCCTGGCCTTCATGGGTCAGATGTCTTTTATAATTTTTTTTACCTCCTGGCGGTAAGTCTTGCCCAGGGGCAGCGATTGCCTCCCGATGCGGAGGTCATTGCCGCTGAAGCCTTTTACCTTATCGATGGCTACGGCATAACTCCTATGAATACGAAGGAACTTGTTTTTGGGAAGCTCATCCAGGAAATTCTTCAGGTTATTGAGCGTAATATAGTTCTTTTCGGCGGTAACGATCTTCGTATAGTTGGTGAGGGCTTCAAGATAAAGGATCTCGTGCAGGTAGACCTTGTTGACGGCGGTGCCTTCTTTTATCATCAGAAAATCCTTTTCAAAGCGAAGGCTGTACTGGATAGCTTTTTCTTTTATTTCGAACAATTCCAGCGTGCGCTGGATGGCTTTGTCCAGGCGTTCAGGATTTACGGGTTTTAGCAGGTAGTCGATGGCGTGTATATCGAATGCGTCTATGGCGTATTCCGGGTGAACGGTGACAAAGATACAAGGGGGCGGGTTGGGGAGTGACTTCAGGAGGTCGATGCCGCTCATCAGGGGCATGTCGACATCGACAAACAAGAGATCTGTGGTTCCTTTTTTTATAAAGTCGAGGCTTTCCACGGGGTTGTGGAAGCTGGCTACTATTTTCAGGAAGCTATGCCTTGAGATATATTCTTCCAGCAGCATTCTTTCCAGCCGATGGTCATCGATGACGACGCATTTCAAATTTTTCATGCCTGGATGAAGGTTGACTAAAATAAAGATAGGCAATTTTTTGTACGCGTATTGGAGTAACTTTAAAGAATGGAGAGCTTTTCTTCCGTCACGATAGATGCTGATATTCATACCTTGTACAAGTCTGACTTTTACAGGGTATTGGATTTTCGTTGCAGGTGCACGGATTGCAGGGAATCCAAACCGGAGCATGGGGAAGCCTTTTGTATCAGCTTTGTACGAAAAGGGAATTTCCTTTTTAATGTTTTTCGCCGTCAGTTGGACTCGTATACGGGGTGTGTGCTGATCTGCAAGCCGGAATATGAGCGAACCATTACCCACACGCATGTGGTACCCGACCAGTGTACGATTTTTGAATTTGAGAAGGACTTTTATCGTCAGCTGAAGGAACGTTATGGTGGATCGGGTTTTTTCGGTGACAACGACTGGCATTCCGCATTGGTGCGTACCGATGCAGATATAGAATATCTTCATTATTCTGTCCTGCGGATGGCAACGAGCGGCCATGGCGTCAAATTGTTGATCGATCAACTGGTGATGCAGATCATCGCGGGCACGCTGGGAGCTATTATAGAATACCGGCCCGATGTACGGATCAATGGCAGACTGAAACAACAGCATCTTGCGACAATAGAAACAGCAAAGGACTATATTGCCGGCAACTTTACCCGGGACCTGTCCCTGATGGAGATATCCAATCATTGTTGTGTGAGCCCTTTTCATTTTAGCAGGCTGTTCAAGATCTTTACCAACACCAGTCCTCATCAATATCTATTATCCATACGGCTTCAACACGCGGCAATGCTGCTGGGTAATAGTGACAGGCCTGTGGCGGATATCGCATTTACGTCGGGATTTAATGGGGTAGAGCATTTTACAGCCGCCTTTCGGAAGAAATATAAATTCCCGCCTGCCCGGTGGAGAGAAGCCCCTGGAAAATAGCAAGATTTCGTAAGCCTTTTGGATCTTCCACGGATAGTTTTGTTATAAAATATATAACATGAAAGAGATGCTATTAGCTACTTTGGAAAATTCAAAGGGTTATACACTAAAGGTGGCAGCGGCCATGCCGGAAAAAGGGTATTCTTTTAAGCCTGCGGGCGCAGGGTGGAATTTTGAAGAATTGATGTGGCATATCGCCTATGGCATTGGGTGGTGGGAAGATAATTATATGAGGGGGGAGAAAACGGCGTGGGCGCCTCCGGCGGCAAAGGGCGGCAGGAAGGCTGTGCAAGCGGCATTGGAGGGGGCGTATAGTCAATTGGCGGCAGCTGTGGACGGGCTGAAGCTCACGGAGACGGTGGTGCAGGGTTTTTATGCGACACTGGACCATATAACGCATCACCGGGGGCAGGCCGTACTTTATTTGCGGTGTCAGGGGATCGAGCCGCCTGAATATACTTTCTAGGCAATAAATGAGAGGGTTAGCCGTTTGGGATTAAACTCCTGATGTTATGCGTAGAATATCTACTCAATCTGCCGTTTGCCTACTCATCTTATTGGCTGTTGCATGTAAAAAGGATTCAAACGGAAAAAGCGCATTGGATGGCAACTGGGCGTTTACTTCTACCAGTACGAAGGGTACCAGTACTGCTGTGGCAGATGACGGCAATGGGACCATAGAAAAGACGGTGACTACTTCCGATTATACCTCAACGAATAATAAGGGTACGGTTTCTATTTCCGGCGGGGTCATGACCTCGAAGGGAGTGTCTTACTCGGTATCTACAACATCCTCCTATATATACTATGTTAACAACGTTCAACAGAACGCGGGTACACAGGATATCTCCTTCACCGTGCCGCCTTTTAATTCTGCAAGCAACTTTAAACTGGTAGGCGCGGACAGTATCGTTTTTACGGGAGGAGCTTCCACTATCGGGGGAGCGGCCAGTGGTTCAACGGGGGCTAAATATACTATCAGCGGGAATATCCTGACGATGGCAGTCAAGATCGATACTACCTTCGTGGATAACAGCATGGGCTTCCCCATGCAAAAGCATGATGTGGCGACGCAAACCACTGTTCTTACCAGACAGTAGTAATATTATTATTTGAACAGATGCCGGCCGGGTTTTATACCCGGCTTTTTTTTGTAAAAAAACTATCCTACTATTTTGTTCGTACGAAAAATTTCCTACCTTTAGTGCCATGAATAAAGGGAACGGGCAAAACAAGCAGCCGGAGCCTACCCGGTCTGAGTTGGAGATCCTTCAGGTATTGTGGAAGCATGGGCCGTCCACCGTAAGGTTTGTCAATGACAAGCTGAACGAGCAAAAGCGGGCTGTACAGTATACGTCCACTTTAAAGCTTATGCAGATCATGGTGGAAAAAGGTATCCTGGAAAGGGATGAAAGCGCCATGAAGCATATTTACAGCGCCGCGGTGGAGGAGAAGACCTTTAAGGGGCTGTTGCTCGAGCGTTTTGTGGATTCGATGTATGATGGCTCGGCCACGAGTCTGATGATGCAGCTGCTGGGTAATAAAAAGACCTCGAAAGAGGAGCTGGAACAGATCAGAAAGCTTTTGGACAAGCTGGATCAGACAGGGTAATGTCGGGGCACCGAACCTTTGGACCCTTTCGGAACGTAATCTTAATACTTTACTATATGCGGACAACTTTTATCCTCTCGTTGTTCAGGGAAGATATTGTCAGGGCTTTATTCTGGACCCTGGTACATTCTCTTTGGCAGGGTATGGCGTTAGCCATCCTCACGGGGCTTGTGATCTTATTGACGAGGCGGTCAGTACCGGCGCTGCGGTATAATATTCTTTTGGGACTGTTTTGTCTTTCCCTGGCGGCGGCCGGCGTGACTTTTTTTCTGCAGTTGCGGGGGGTGGGCGCCGGTACGGATGCGCCGTCGGTGGTCCCGGCGGGTATTGCTTCTGCGCCTTCTATGGAGACGCCTGTCATGAATAACCTGTATGCGGGTGTTGGGCAGCCATGGACAGACAAGCTGGTGAGCTATCTCAATGAGAAGGCGGATGTTCTGGTAGCCATCTGGATGGTCATCCTGTTTATCCGGCTGGTGAAGCTGTTGACCGACCTGGGGACTATCCAGCGTCTTCGTTACTACCGGACAAAGGCTGCGGGTGAGGGTTGGCGTCAGCGGGTGGAAGAGCTTGCCCGACAGCTGGGGATAAAAAGAGCGGTAGAGCTACTGGAGTCCTCGCTTATCCAGGTACCGATGATGGCGGGGATATTCAAGCCCGTGATCCTGGTGCCGTTGGGATTGTTGTCGCAGCTGCCGCCACAGCAGGTGGAGGCTATTCTGCTGCACGAGCTGGCGCATATCCGCCGGAAGGATTACTTTGTCAATCTTTTGCAGAGCGTGGCGGAGACTTTCTTTTTCTTCAACCCGGCCATGTTGTGGATATCGTCCCTCATCCGAGTGGAAAGGGAAAATTGCTGTGACGATATTGCCATAGAGGGGAGCCGCAGCAAGCGAGAATTTATTCATGCCCTGGTGGCATTCCAGGAGTACCAGCAGTCGTCTTCCTATGCGCTGGCCTTTGCGGGCAGCAGGAACCATCTGTTGGACAGGGTGAAGAGGATAGTAAACAATGATAACAAGACCTTGAATATACGGGAGAGGCTTTTTCTGCTGATCTCGGTATTTATCACGGCGGGTCTTACCATGGCTTATTCACGGCAGGAGCCTACCCAGGTGAAGCAGGCGACTGCGCAGGTGAAGGCGATGGATCCTGGGCAATCCGTGGTGATGGCACTGAGTGTGGATACGTCGAAGCCTGTGAAGGCTGATACGGTAACGCCGGGGCAGCGGCGGGAATGGGAGAGGGTGCTTGCCGAGCAGCAAAGGAGATTGGAGGAGACGCAGGCAAGGCTGGCCGAGCAGTCGGAAGAGTTGAACCGTCAGCAGGAAAGGCTGAATGATCTATACGCAGAGGCCCTGGCCCGGGTGCAGAACTTACGGGATAGTATACACGGAAATAATAGCCCGCTTGCCCACCTACGTGAAGAGCAATTGCAACTGGCAAAGAACGAACGGTTGCTGAAAGAGTCCCAGCTTAAATCGGAGAACCAGGCCCGGCTGCGGGAACTGGTTTTCCAGCGGCAGTTCGAAAATGCTGCGCGGGTGAGGGACCGTGTGCTGCGTATGAACGGGGGAACTGCTGAGCGGATGAACAAGTATGTAGCTCCTGTCATCGATATGTTGCAGGATAAAAAGCTGATCACCCGGACGGATGAGCTGTCGTTTTCGCTGGATAAGGATGGATTGACAGTGAATGGCAAAAAGCAGCCTGAGGAGGTTTTCCAGGATTTCAGGAAGGCATTCTTAGAAGACCCCCAGGATTATATACGGTATTTGAAGAAGGGGGGGAGTGAGTCTACGTCCGTGAATAAGCATAAGGATTGATACACCAGGTATAAAGATAGTAACACATTGCAATCGGTTTAAATTTTTTTCCCTAAATTGGCATGGTAATCAAATCATACGAGCGCTATGCCAAACAGACGTAATTTTCTTCAACAGGGCTCCCTCCTCGCTGGCGGAGCTCTTCTGTTATCTGCCTTTGACAATCAAGCTTTTGCAGGTTTCCGTAGACGGATGTACCCTTCCGATCAGATCAACATAGGCGCTATTGGTATTAACGGCATGGGGTGGGCCAATCTTTCCTCTGCCCTGAAGCTGCCGGGTGTCAATGTAGTGGCGCTTTGCGATGTGGACAAGAATGTCCTTGACAGGAGGATGGGGGATCTGGCCAAGATGAATGTGGATACGAGCAAGGTGAAGGTGTATTCGGATTACAGAAAGCTGTTGGAGCAGAAGGATGTCGATGTGGTGATCATTGGTACGCCTGATCACTGGCATGCGTTGATCATGATCGAGGCCTGTCAGGCGGGAAAGGATGTGTATGTTGAAAAGCCGGTGGGGAATTCGATTGGCGAGTGCAGGGCCATGGTGGCTGCCCAGCAGAAGTACAACAGGGTGGTGCAGGCGGGGCAATGGCAGCGTAGTCAGCAGCATTTCAGGGATGCCGTGGACTTTGTACAGTCCGGGCAACTGGGCAATATACGTACGGTAAAAGTATGGTGTTATCAGGGTTGGATGAAGCCGGGTCCCCTGGTGCCGGATTCTGCTCCTCCTCCTGGTGTAGATTTTAAAAGTTGGCTGGGGCCGGCTCCTGCGCGCAGCTTTAATTCCAGCAGATTTCATTTCAACTTTCGCTGGTTTTGGGATTATGCGGGCGGGTTGATGACGGACTGGGGTGTTCATCTGCTGGACTATGGCCTGTTGGGTATGAAGGCGGGCGTACCAAAGACCATTGTGGCATTGGGCGGTACATTCGCCTATCCCGACCTGTACCAGGAAACCCCTGATACGTTGACCACTTTATATGAATTTGATGGGTTCAACCTGGTATGGGATCATGCCATGGGGATCGACAATGGCTCGTATGGCCGTGACCATGGGATCGCTTACATCGGCAACAACGGCACGCTGGTGTTGAGCCGGGGCGGTTGGGAGGTTATCGAGGAGAAGCAATCCAAGAATAAGGTAAGCAAGCCTTTTGTAAAACCTTCGGACAATGGTTTGGACAAGCATTGGGAGAATTTTATCAGTGTGGTCCGCAACCGGAAAATGGAAGACCTGCGTTGTTCCATTCAAGCGGGCGCCCATGTGGCTACAGTAGCGCAGATGGGTAATATCAGTATGCGGAGCGGCGAACGGCTGGTCTGGGATGCAAAGTCGGGGAAGTTTGGGGAGGAGAAGATCAACCAGCAATACCTGGTCAAGGAGTACTACAATGGCTATAAGCTGCCGATGGTATGATTTATTTTTGTTATGCCTATATAAGCCAGAAGCTGTAAAAACTTGTTAAAATAGCCCTTTTGGGGTGTAATTGCGACAGAAAACCAAATTTTCAACAGAATTTATCCGGATTTTTGACGTTCTTACATTAACCAAAAAATCAGCCTCACATGATGAAAATGGCAACTGTGTTGACGCTTTTTATATGCGTCTGCCTCTCAGCCAGGGCTCAAAACCCCTCTTCCATCAACACGGCAGAGTACAATAGTATGATCAGGGAAGTCAGTGTTACGCCGATTTCCGCAAGATTGCACGATACTGTTCCTAATCAGCATCGTCTGGACTGGAGCATTCCTGAGTACCGGAAGCCTTTCCCGGTACAGAAGTTTTTGTTACCCACTGCACTCGTCGCCTATGGATTTGCGGGGCTGCATGTCAGCGGGCTTCAGCATCTCAACAAGACTGTAAAAGATGAGATCTATGACGATCGTCCTCATGCCCCATTACATCTCGATAACTATCTGATGTTTGTTCCGGCCGCGGCGGTGTATGGGTTGAATGCGGCGGGAATAAAGGGGAAACATAACTTTAAGGATAGGACTATTTTACTTTTAATGTCTCAGCTATTTACCAATTCGGCGGTATTTGCATTGAAGGGTCAGACACGAGTCTTACGTCCCGATGGGTCGGCTTATAATTCGTTCCCTTCCGGCCACACGGCTGTGGCCTTTGCCAATGCCGAGTTTATGCGGTTGGAATATAAGGATGTTTCTCCCTGGTATGGGGTGGCCGGTTATGCGGCGGCTACGGCTACGGGCGTACTGCGGATGTACAATAACAAGCATTGGCTCAACGACGTCGTTGCCGGTGCGGGTTTTGGTATTGCGGGCACTCGTCTGGCGTACTGGCTGTATCCTAAGTTACAGCATTCCCTGTTCAAAGGTTCGCCCGGCACGGTGTTGATGCCTTCTTATCAGAGCGGTTCTTATGGATTGTCTTTTGCTAAATCGCTGTCAAAAGAAAAGCCGGCGCTTTACGACACCGGCCTGTAATTCGAATTTATTTATCTGTTACTTTTTCCCCATAGCGTACTGGATGCCTGCGAGCAGCATGCCCAGGTAGAGCGGGTCTGCGAATGATTCATCCGTGTGCCCCAGTTCTGTGTAGAATGCTCTTCCTCCTTCGTATTCGTGATACCAGACCATGGGATGGTTATCCCCGTTCTCACCCCCTGTATAGGATTTCTCGTCGATCTTCATCAGCACGTGGAGATTGGGGTTAAGGTATTTGAAATTATACCATTCATCCCAGCGGGACCATGTTTCGGGGATACCTTTTGTGATGGGGTTATCCTTATCGACGACAAGGATATTGGCTTGTTGCTGTTTGGGATGGGATTTAAAGTAGCCACCTACCAGGTCGCCATACCATTGCCAGTTATATTCACAGTCGGTGGCTGCATGGATGCCTACGAACCCTCCTCCATGATGGATATATTCCTGCAGGCCTTTTTCTTCTTCGGGGCCGAAGACCTTACCGGTGGGGCTGAGGAAGATCAGTGCTGCATATTTCTTTAGGGTCTTGTACCGGAATTGGGTGGAGTCTGTCGTGACATCCACGTCAAAGCCGTTGAGTTCTCCCAGTTTTTGGATGGCTGTTGTACCGGCGGCGATGCTGGCGTGATGATAGCCGTTGGTCTTGCAGAAGATCAGCACTTTTGGCTTTGCGAATATTTCGGGCCAGGCGGCATTGGCGGGCTGGACCTGTCCGGCTATGATAAACGCCAGGACTGCGGCATATCGGATCAAGGAGGATCGTCTCATGTGGTTACTTTTTATTAGAGTTCTTTTATTTTGATGTTGCGGTACCAGACTTCGTTGCCATGGTCCTGCAAATCGATCTTACCATTCCTGAAGGAGCCAAAATCAGGCCATTGTTTGAATTTGCTGCCAGCCACCAGGGTTTTCCAATGGTCGTCCCAAAGGGTAGTGGAGACAACGTTTACTCCATTGAGGAAAAATTTCAGCGATCCATTTTTTGATATGATCTCTACTTCATTCCATTGTCCGACGGGTCTGACAGTCTCTTTTGTACAAGGGATCAGGTCGTACAGGTCGCCTGCCCGGTGTTTGTGGATCTTGCCATCGGAGTGTCCGTCGTTGTCCAGCACCTGCATTTCGGGGCCTGTGTAATAGGATTCCTCATATTTTGCGGGATCCTCATGTACATAAAAGAGTATCCCGCTATTGCCTTTAGGAGATATCTTCCATTCCAGCTTGAGATCGAAATTGCCGTATTCCTTATTTGTGAGCAGGTCGCCTCTGCCGCCTTTGGATTTGTCGAGGTGCAGGGCGCCGTCTTTTACGTCCCACTGGGGGTCGGCTGAGGTCTTGCCGTAGCTGTGCCAGCCGTTGGTAGTCTTGCCGTCAAACAGGGAAACCCAGCCAGTGTCCTTTGCGTCCATGGGGGTATTTTTTGAAAATGGCAGAGCCGCCATCAGCAGCAGGGCCGGTAATGCAACAATCGTATATTTCATTATCGGAGATATTATTTTTTCAGCGAAAGGATGTATTTGACCATTTCCTTTACATCAGCCTCAGGTACGGACGGATGAGGGGTCATCGGTACAGAGCCCCATACGCCGCTGCCTCCCGAGACAATCTTTTTCACCAGCCTGTCGACGGTGGAGTCCGCGGCGGGGCTGTATTTTGCAGCGACTTCGCTATAAGCGGGTCCGATGGAAGCTCCGCTGGAGGCCTTATCGAGACGATGGCAGGTGGTGCAGTCGCTGGCGCCGATGAGCTCCAGGCCTTTTTCACCTGCTGCGTTTGCGGAAGGGGTCGTAGCGGCGGGGGGGGTAGTGCTGTCAGCGTCTGTTTTTTTTGTATCTCCCGAATTACCACAAGCGGCTGCGAAGATGGTACAAGATAGAATGAATGCTAGTCTCTTGTTCATGATTTTAATGTTTGGTTCAGCGAATGTTCAGAATGGGCCGTAAGTTCCGAAATAATACTATTTCAACCCCAGAACGGAGCGATTAAATTTTTCATCGCTGCCTGTGCCGGCGAAGTCGTCGAATGCTTTTTCCGTGACACGGATAATATGTTGTTTTATAAAAACGGCTCCTTCTTTTGCGCCGTCCTCCGGGTGTTTGAGGGCGCATTCCCATTCCAGCACGGCCCATCCTGGAAAGTCGTAGGCGGTGAGTTTGCTGAAGATGCCTGTAAAGTCGACTTGTCCGTCGCCGAGTGAGCGGAAGCGGCCGGCGCGATCTACCCAGCCCTGATAGCCGCCATATACACCTTGTTTGCCGGTGGGGTTGAATTCGGCATCCTTTACATGGAACATCCGGATCCGTTGGTGGTAGTTGTCGATGAATTCCAGGTAATTCAGGCATTGGAGGACCATGTGGGACGGATCGTAAAGCAAACAGGCCCTGGGATGGTCGTTGGTATGCTGCAGGAACATCTCATAGGTGATGCCGTCGTGCAGATCTTCCCCGGGATGCAGTTCGTAGCAAACGTCTACGCCATATTTATCAAATTCATCGAGGATAGGTATCCAGCGGCCGGCCAGTTCCTTAAAACCTGTCTCCACCAGTCCGGCGGGACGTTGGGGCCAGGGATAGACAGTGGGCCAGAGCAGGGCGCCGCTGAAAGTGGCGTGGGCGTTCAGTCCCAGGTTTTGAGAAGCTTTGGCTGCATATTTTAGTTGTTGGACGGCCCATTCCGTACGGGCTTTTGGATTGTTGTGCACTTGAGCGGGGGCAAAGCCGTCGAAGAGCGTGTCATAAGCGGGATGTACCGCTACCAGCTGACCCTGGAGGTGGGTGGACAGTTCGGTGATCTGCAGACCGGCCTCCTGAACGATGCCTTTTATTTCGTCTGCGTAAGTCTTACTTTCGGCTGCCTTTTGAAGATCGATGCAGCGACTATCCCAACTGGGGATTTGTACGCCGATGTACCCAAGACCGGCTGCCCATTTGCAGATGGAGGCAAGTGAGTTGAAAGGGGGCTTATCTCCCAGGAATTGGGCCAAAAATATGGCTGGGCCTTTGATGGTAGTCATATGACAAATGATTTAATGAGGTTTAATCAATTTTAATCAATAGTGAAGAAGGTCCATTTTTCCAGGCTTTCGTTGCTTTTGACCACGTTGTCGACAAAGGCCATGCCGCGGACGCCATCGGTGGCGGTGGGGAAATCCAGCACTTCGGGGGAAGGGGTGGTCCCGTCTATTCTTGCGGAGAGCGCCAGTGCGAAATTGCGGTAAAGGTTGGCGAATGCCTCCAGGTAGCCTTCGGGATGTCCCGGCGGGGTCCTGGTATTGTGTTTGGCGTATGAGGATAGATAGCCATTGCCTGTACGATAGATCTGGGTCGGCTGGTCAAGCCATTTTACCAGCAGCGTATTGGCGTCCAGCTGGCACCATTCCAGACCTCCTTTTTCACCATACACACGGATCTTTATTGAATTTTCTTCGCCTGCCGCCACCTGCGAGGCGAATAATACGCCTGTTGCGCCATTGTCAAAACGTAATAATACATTACCGTCGTCGTCGAGCGCCCGGCCTTCTACAAAGATGGTCAGGTCGGCGCAGAGCTGTTTGATCTGCAGACCGCTGACATATTCTGCCAGATGGGCGGCGTGTGTACCGATGTCTCCCATACAGCCGCTTTTCCCGGAGCGGGCAGGGTCTGTCCGCCATTCCGCCTGTTTGCTGCCGTCCTTTTCTGAAAGGCGGCTGAGCCAGCCCTGTGGATATTCTACATATACTTTACGGATCTTACCGAAGGCTCCTTCCTTCACCATCTGCCGGGCCTGTTTTACCATGGGATAGCCCGAATAGGTGTGGGTCAGGCAGAGCAGCAGGCCTGTCCCTTTGACCTTTTTTTCCAGTTGTATGGCTTCTTCCAGCGAGAAGGTCATGGGTTTATCGATGACGACATGGAAGCCATTTTCCAGGGCCAGCATGGCTGGCTCGAAATGCATATGGTTGGGGGTGACGATGACAACGAAATCCATCCGTTTGTCAGCGGGCAGACGGCTTTCTTTTTCTATCATCTCCTTGAAGCTGCCATAGATACGATCTTCCGGAAGGAATAGCGAGAGGCCGGATTCCTTTGCTGTATTGGGATTGCTGCTAAGGGCGCCGCATACCAGTTCGATAAGGCCGTCCATATTGGCGGCGATCCGGTGAACGGCGCCGATGAAGGCATTCTTGCCTCCGCCTATCATTCCCATTCTGAGTTTTCTGTTCATGCGTGTGACAATTTTATTTCGCCGAATGTCTTATTCAATAATTTAAGCCCTTCGGCGAAAAGGGCTAATTATGGGCCTTCGGCCAATGGACCTTCGGTCCATTTTGGAGACTGCAATTTTAATGTTTCTTTATGGAAATAGGACAATAATTAATAAAATAGTAGATTTCTTAAAAAAATGTTGATGTTACATTTGTAAAGGTGTATAGTTTTTAAAAATAAAAAATTACATTTACAAACTGACGAACAACCACATTTAAACTACCTTGCCATGTCTGCTACCATTCAAGCCAACAAACTTTTCCTCGCCAGTCGTATCGCACTGATCTTTACTGCCATGACCTTTGCTTTTCGTGCGTCCCTGGAGGGCGTCTGGGGTAATGAGTTCCATTTGACGAAGGAACAGATAGGGTGGATATTCAGTCCCGCATTTTATGGGTTTACGCTTGCCATGATCTTTGGGGGGCCTTTGTGTGATGTGTTGGGGATGAAAAGACTTTTAGGGCTTGCTTTCATCGGTCATATTGCCGGGGTGGTTGTGTATCTGATGGCCGGGAATGCCACGATGCTATTTATCGGTACGTTGTGTACGGGTATCGGCAATGGGATGGTGGAGGCGGCTTGCAATCCGCTGACGGTGACGCTATATCCGAACAATAAGACGACGATGCTGAACAGGTTCCATGTCTGGTTTCCCGGCGGGTTTGCGGTGGGTGGTGTTATAGCGTATTTATTTATGGACCGGGTTCACCTGGACTGGCATGTGCTGATTGCCGTACTGTTTATTCCTGCCATTATATATGGATGGATGTTCTGGAGCCTGGAATTTCCCAAGACGGAGCGGGTTACCAGCGGTGTAAGCACCAAGGAAATGTTTATGTCCTGTCTTACACCGTTGTTCCTGGTCATGGTGGCCTGTATGTTCCTGACGGCGGCCACGGAACTAGGCACCAATCAATGGCTCGTTGCTTTGTTGCAAGGCGCCGGTGTCTCAGGGATCCTGGTGCTGGTGTTTATCAATGGCATCATGGCGTTGGGCAGGAGCTTTGCGGGACCGGTGGTACACCGGCTGAACCCGAATGTGATGCTTATTATTTCAGCGATCTTCGCCACTATCGGTCTTATTTTGCTGAGCAATGCCAATGGCTATGCGGCTTTTGGGGCTGCGCTGGTTTTTGCGGCGGGCATCTGCTTTTTCTGGCCCACTATGCTGGGTTTTGTGGCAGAGTATCTCCCAAAGACGGGTGCGCTGGGGCTTTCATTGATGGGAGGAGCGGGGATGTTCTCTGTATCGCTGATACTTCCGGTGATGGGGAAATGGTTTGATAATTTCAGGGCGGCGGCTATTGCCACGGGGTCCACGCCTGCAGAGGCGGATCATCTTGCGGGCTCCGATACATTTATGAAAGTGGCGATCATGCCTGCGATCCTGATCGTTGTCTTTGTGCTGATATACCTGGTGCGCCGGAAGTTTTATGCTGCTCATAAGCAGCAGGCGCAGGCGGCGCATTAATGCTTTTTTATCCATTAATGTGTTTTTAATTTTAAAGCATCACTTTTGTTAACGTTTACATTGGAACATTTTGTAACTTTCCCGGAATCGCTGGAAGCGATTCGACCGAAGGTCAGATATTAGCTCATTGCGGGGAAAGGGGTAAATTTGAACAGAGCCATTTTCCCGCACAAATTTTAATGCTGGAACCGAATATGCCTAATAAATCCTCCCGACGTCTTGCGATAAAGAATATCGTAGCTGGCACAGCCGCGTTGGGGACAACCAGTATACTGTCGTCTTTTCGTACTCCCGAAGCAGCAAATCAAACGAACATGGCCTTGAAAGGTAATATCAATCACTCTGTATGCCGGTGGTGCTACGGGGATATCCCATTAGATAAATTATGTGAAGCTGTAAAAAAGATAGGTTTTAGCGCTATTGACCTTGTAGGCCCCAAGGATTGGCCGATACTGAAACAGTATGGCATCTGGTCGTCCATGTGTAATGGTGCGGAGATCAGTCTCACAAAAGGATGGAATCATACGGAATATCATGAGACATTAATAAAGAACTATACGGAGCATATCGACCTGGTGGCTCAGGCGGGATATAAGAATCTCATCTGTTTTAGCGGCAACTCCGAGGGGATGGACAGGGAGACGGGTATAAAGAATTGTGTGGAGGGGTTGAAGAAGATCATTGGACAAGCGGAGAAGAAGGGTGTTACCATTGTAATGGAGCTGCTGAACAGCAAGGTGAATCATCCTGACCAGATGTGTGATAATTCGAAATGGGGGGTCGAGTTAGTGAAAAGGCTGGGGTCCGAGCATTTCAAGCTCCTGTACGATATCTATCATATGCAGATCGACGAGGGGGATGTGATCCGTACCATCCAGGACAACCATCAATATTTTGCTCACTACCATACAGGCGGCGTTCCCGGCCGGCATGAGATCGATGACACGCAGGAGCTGTATTATCCGGCGATCATGCGGGCGATCGTTGCTACGGGATTCAAGGGTTATGTTGCACAGGAGTTCATTCCTGCAAAACAGGACAAGTTGAAATCCCTGGAAGAGGGCGTCAGGATTTGCGATATATGATCCATTTAACTTTTATAAATAATAACGAAAATGGCTGAAAATACGTACGATGCAATTGTGATTGGGAGTGGGGTCAGCGGAGGCTGGGCCGCCAAGGAGCTTACCGAGAAAGGACTTAAGGTGATCATGCTGGAGCGTGGTCGGAATATCGAGCATATAAAAGATTATGTCAACGCCAATAAGGAGGCCTGGAATTACCCTCATCGCGGCACAGCTACCGAGCAGATGAAGAATGATTACCCTGTCCTGAAGAGGGATTATCCGCTGAATGAAACCAATCTGGACTTTTGGGTAAAGGATAGTGAGTGTCCTTATACGGAAACCAAGCGGTTTGACTGGTTTAGAGGCTATCATGTGGGTGGACGTTCGCTGATGTGGGGGCGTCAGAGCTACCGTTGGAGCGACTTTGATTTTGGGGCCAATGCCAAGGATGGTATTGCCGTCGACTGGCCTGTCCGCTATAAGGAAATCGCGCCCTGGTATGATTATGCGGAGCGTTTTGCGGGCATCAGCGGGAGCAAGGAAGGATTGCCGCAGCTGCCTGATGGACAGTTCCTCCCACCTTATGATATGACCTGTGTGGAGAAAGACATTTCGGTTCGTCTCAAAGAGCATTATAAGGGCAATCGGCATATGATCATCGGCCGTGTAGCCAATATTACGGTGCCGCATGGTGGAAGGCCGGGCTGCCAGTTCAGGAACAAGTGCTGGCTGGGCTGTCCTTTTGGAGGCTATTTCAGCACGCAGTCTTCTACGCTGCCTGCTGCCGTTGCGACGGGTAATCTCACCCTACGTCCCTGGTCTATCGTCACGAAGATCCTGTATGATAAGGATACTAAGAAGGCCAAGGGGGTAGAGGTCCTGGATGCGGAGACGAACAAGACCTATGAGTATTTTGCCAAGATCATTTTTTTGAATGCTTCTACGCTAAACAGCGCCTGGATACTGATGAATTCGGCCACGGATATATGGCCTGACGGACTGGGCAGCAGCAGCGGCGAGCTTGGGCACAACCTCATGGACCATCATTTAGGAGTAGGCGCCGGCGGTACGGTGGAAGGATATGAGGATAAGTATTATTATGGGCGTCGTGCGAATGGTATCTATATTCCCCGTTACCAGAATCTTTTTGGCGACAAGCGGGACTATCTGCGTGGTTTTGGCTACCAGGGCGGCGGCGGCCGGGAAGGTTACCATCATGAAATAGCGGAGTACAGCATCGGGAAAGAATTTAAGGAAGCATTGACAGTGCCAGGTCCCTGGTCGATGCATATCGGGGGATTCGGAGAGATACTTCCTTATCATGAGAATAAAGTGACGCTGGATAAGACGAAGAAGGATAAATGGGGGTTGAATGTATTGAACATCGACTGTGAGTTGAAGGAGAACGAGCTGAAGATGCGCAAGGATATGGAAGCCGACGCCGTGGAGATGCTGGAAGCGGCGGGGGTAAAGAATGTGAAGGGATACAGTGGCAATCCGTATCCCGGCAGAGGTATTCACGAGATGGGGACGGCCCGGATGGGTAGGGACCCCAAGACCTCTGTAGTGAATTCTTTCAACCAGATCTGGGATGCAAAGAATGTATTTGTCACGGATGGTTCCTTTATGACGTCTGCGGCCTGTGTAAACCCTTCCCTCACGTATATGGCGTTCACGGCAAGGGCGGCTGATCATGCTGTAAAAGAGCTTAAAAAGGGTAATATTTAAGATATGAACACCTATGACGCCATTGTCGTGGGAAGCGGGATCAGCGGAGGCTGGGCCGCCAAGGAGTTGACCGAAAAAGGTCTAAAGACGCTGATGCTTGAAAGAGGGCGCAATTTCGAGCATATAAAGGATTATAAAATGACCACCAAGAACCCTTGGGAATTCCCTCACAGGGGGAAGGTGACGCAAGAGGAGTTGAAGCATCATGCTTATATCGGCAGGAACTGGGGCGCCAAGGAAGAGGTGATCGATTATTGGGCCGATGATGCGGACTGTCCTTATACGGAAACCAAGCCTTTCAACTGGTGGCGTGCTTATCAGCTGGGTGGCCGTAGTATCCTTTGGGGGCGGCAGAGCTATCGTTGGAGCGATCTTGATTTCGGGGCCAATGCCCGGGATGGATGGGCGATCGACTGGCCGATACGTTATAAGGACATCGCCCCCTGGTATGATCATGTGGAACGTTTTGCAGGGGTCAGCGGTTCCGTGGAAGGCCTGCCGCAATTGCCGGATGGGCAATTCCTGCCGCCGATGGAATTGAATTGTGTGGAAAAGGATGTGGCGGCCCGGATCAAAGCGCATTGGAAGGATAAGCGTCGTATGATCATCGGGCGTGTGGCAAATCTGACGGCGCCCGTGCCAGGGCGTACGCAATGCCAGTTCCGTAATCGCTGCTGGGAAGGCTGTCCATTCGGAGGATATTTCAGTACGCAGTCCTCTACTCTGCCTGCGGCGGTGGCGACGGGCAACCTGACGGTAAGACCTTATTCCATTGTCACAAAGATCCTGTACGATAAGGATACGAAGAAAGCAAAGGGTGTGGAGGTACTGGATACGGAGAATAACAAGACGTATGAGTACTATGCGAAGGTGGTCTTTTTGAACGCCAGCGCTCTGAACAGTGCATGGATATTGATGAATTCGGCAATGGATGTATGGCCCGGGGGATTGGGCAGCAGCAGCGGTGAACTGGGACATAATATCATGGACCATCATTATAATGTAGGCGCTGCGGGAGTGATGGATGGATATGAAGATAAATATGTTTATGGCCGGAGGGCCAATGGCTTTTATATAGTACGATTTGCAAACCTTTTTGGGGACAAACGGGATTACCTGCGTGGCTTTGGTTATCAGGGCGGCGCCAGTCGGGAGGATTGGAAGCGGGATGTGGCAGAGCTGAGCATCGGCAAGGATCTTAAGGATACTTTGACGGAGCCGGGCACCTGGACAATGGGTATGACGGGGTTTGGAGAGTTATTGCCTTATCATGAGAATAAGATATCCCTGGATAAGGAGAAGAAGGATAAATGGGGACTGCCGGTGTTGAATATGGACGCGGAGCTGAAAGAGAATGAGAAGAAGATGCGTAAGGACATGGCGGCAGAGGCGGTGGCTATGCTGGAAGCATCGGGTTTTAAAAAAGTGCATTCATGGGACAGGGGGCACAATGTAGGGGATGGTATACATGAGATGGGATCGGCGAGGATGGGGCGGGACCAGAAGACTTCGGTGCTCAATGGTCACAACCAGGTGTGGGATGCGAAAAATGTTTTTGTAACGGATGGGGCCTGTATGACCTCGGCTGCCTGTCAGAACCCATCATTGACCTATATGGCGTTGACGGCCAGGGCAGCGGATTTTGCGGTAGGAGAATTAAAAAAAGGGAATATTTAATTTTTTTAATAATTTGTTATTATGAACAGAAGAGAAGCAATTTCGAGGGTGAGCCTGCTCCTGGGCGGTACAATCCTAGGCGCTGAGGCTTTCCTGGCGGGGTGTTCGCAACCCGAAAAGAATATCGGGGGCGCCGGTGTCAATTTTTCGAATGACGATGTCGCCTTTTTGGATGAGGTGGCGGAAACCATTCTGCCTGCTACAGATACGCCGGGGGCTAAGGAAGCCAAGGTAGGAGAATTCATGACCCGTATCGTTCGGGATTGTTACACGGAGAAGGACCAAAAAATATTTGTGGATGGCATGCAAAAGCTGAACGAAGAGAGCAAGAAAAAATATGGTCATGCTTTTCCTGATATCAAGCCAGAAGAGCGGCATGACCTGCTGGTGGAATTGGACAAGGAGCAGAAAGCATATACCGCCAAGAAAAAGGAGGATGACCCGACGCATTATTTCCGCATGATGAAGGAATTGACCTTATGGGGTTATTTTACTTCAGAGCCGGGCGCTACAAAGGCCTTGCGATATGTGGCAGTGCCTGGGAGATATGAGGGGTGTATCGATTATAAAAAGGGTGAAAAGGCCTGGGCGACCACTTAACTTTCAAATCAGAAAAAGTTTTATTATCTGGCAAAACCCCAAGGGGGTTTTGCTTTTTTTTTGTCTGTCCGTAAGGGTTATATATTACTATGAGATAATAAAAATATAAGAGATTGCTAAAAAAATATCATTGCATATGTAATAAGACGGCGTACTTTCATATTGGTGTCGTCCACGGCTTAAACCAGCCTATGAAAAAAAACGATGCCTCTTGCGTATGCCATTCAAAACTAACGCCCGAATAAGGGCATGTCTATTCCTATGCCTTTTTCTTTCCTCTCACCTTCTTTTTGCACAAAAAAAAATCACCGGTAAAGTCATCAGCAATGCAGACAAGCAGCCTGTATTGGGAGCGACTGTAGAGGTGAAGGGGAAGACTACGGCTACACAGACGGCTGCAGATGGAACCTTTGCCATTGAAGCAGCGGACAACAGTACATTGGTGATCACATCCATCGGATTTCAGAAACTGGAGGTCCCTGTTGCGGGACGATCTTCCATCGGGGAGATCTATCTAACGGTGACCAATACTGCTTTAAACGAGATCGTGGTCACGGGTTATGCCACGCAGCGTAAGAAGGACCTGACGGGGGCTGTGTCGGTGGTAGATCTGGGGGATGCGAGGAAGCAGCCCGTGCCCGATGTGGTGAACATGCTACAGGGTCAGGCTTCCGGCGTATCGGTGGTTGGCACGGGTCAGCCGGGCCAGGCGCCTGTGATACGGATCAGGGGTTTTAATTCTTTTGGGAATAACACACCGTTGTATGTGATCGACGGCGTGCCGACCCAGAATGTAAATGACTTTAACCCTAATGACGTGGCCAGCATGCAGGTGCTGAAAGATGCGGGTGCTGCCTCCATCTATGGGTCCCGTGCTTCCAACGGGATTATCGTCATTACCACCAAAAGAGGTTCCGGTGGTAAGATCAAAGTGTCTTATGACGGGTATTACGGGCTACAGGTGCCGAAAGGCGGGAATGTCTATAATCTGCTGAACCCGACGGAATACGGGCAGCTTGTGTTCAAGGCGGGGCAGAATTATAACACCCTTAACCCTACGAATCAAAAGCCTGTAGGCAACAATATCTATGGTTTTGGTGCGACACCGGTCGTGCCGGATTTTCTCGTGGCGGGTACCGCAGGCGGAGTGACCAACAGCGGTGGATTTGCGGCAGGCTCTCCGGCAGCAGACCCCACGCTGTATTTTGCCGATCCGACGGGCAAGGCTTATTACCAGATAGCTGCAGCCAACAAGGGTGGTACGGACTGGTACCATGAGCTATTTAAGAAAAGGCCGATGCAGTCGCATAATATTTCAGTGTCTGGCGGGGGCGACCAGGGGACGTATCTTTTTTCGCTGAATTATTTCAACCAGCAGGGGACGTTGATGAATACGTATCTCAAACGTTATACTATTCGCGCCAATACGACCTATAAGATCGGCAAGATCGTGAGGGTCGGGGAGAACATTGCCTATTCGGTCACGCAGAACCCGCAGACCCTTAGCGGCATCCTGGTGGAGGGTAGTCCTATCGGGTATTCGATGCGGGAGAACCCGATCATTCCTGTCTTTGATATAAAAGGAAATTTTGCCGGCTCCGCTCCAAAGGGGTTGAACAATCCCCGGAATCCTGTGGCGAAGCAATTTAATGCGCGTAATGACCGGACGTTGGCCGGCCGGCTCTTTGGAAATGTGTACGGAGAGGTGGATCTGCTGAAGGGGTTGACCTTCCGCACCAGTTTTGGGGGTGAATATTATTATGGGTGGAGCCATCAGTTCAACACACCGGACTATTTTGATGCTGAGCCGGAGTTCACTCAGCCCGGCTACAGGGAGGACAGCTATAATGGTACGGACTGGACCTGGACCAATACGTTCACCTATAGCTGGATAAAGGGTGATCATAACCTAAAGCTGGTGGGCGGTATGGAGAGCCGTCAGTTTATCAACCATAACCTGGGTGGTTCGATCCAGGGGTATTTCACCTTAGATCCCAATTATATCAATCTGTCTACGGGGTCAGGCACACCTGTCAGCTATAGCAATTCCAACTCCCTTATTGGGTTTAACCCCACTACGACCAACTACAAGGCTCCGATAGGCGCCGGCGAAAGCCTGGTGTCGTATTTTGCCAGGGCCGATTATGTTTTCCGGGAGAAATATTTGCTGGGCGCTACTTTCCGGCGTGACGGATCTTCCAAGTTCATCACCAACCGGTGGGGTAATTTCTACGCCTTCAGTGCAGGCTGGCGTATCTCACAAGAGGAATTCCTGAAGGATGCCCACTGGATCACGGACCTGAAGATCCGTGGTTCCTATGGCATCATGGGTAATCAGTTCAACGCACTGGGTACGAACTCTTATTTACTGTACGGGTCCAACAATCAATCGACTTTTTATGATCTGAACGGTACTGGCAATTCCCTGGTATATGGGCTTGCCCAATCGCAACTAGGTAATCCTAACGCCAAATGGGAGCAGGACGGAAATGCCAACGTAGGATTTGATCTTACCATCCTGCAGGGTAAACTGACCGTCAGTGCGGACTGGTATCATAAGAGCATTAAGGACCTGCTGTTCCCCATCACGCTGCTGGGTACGTATGGAGCGGCTACTATACCAGCTTATAATGTGGGCCGTATGACGAACTCGGGTGTCGACCTCATGATCTCGGGGCAAACGGATATCACCCGTGACCTGAAATTCAACGGGACGCTGACCTTTACCACGGTGAACAATAAGATACTGCAGGTGAACGCCAATGGTGCCCAATATTTTGATGTCGATGGGCGCCGGTTTAACGGAAGCTTTATCGTTCGCAATGCAGTCGGTCATCCTGTAAGCGCTTTTTATGGCTATAAGATCGTCGGGTTCTGGAACAGTCAGGCGGAGCTGGACGCGGCGGATCAATCTGCGCGCAAGGCCACCGGCGATCCCAAGGCTATATACCAGACGGACGAAGGGATCGGTCGCTTCCGTTATGCTGATGTCACCAACCAGGGTTATGTAAATGCCAATAGCAAGACTTTTTTGGGAAATCCCAGTCCGAAATTTACGTATGGCGTCAACCTGGGGTTGGATTACAAGCATTTTGACTTTAGCGTATTCCTGTATGGGGTATATGGCAATGATGTCTGGAACAATATAAAGTGGTGGACGGATTTTTATGGTTCTTTCCCCGGAGGCGCCGCCAGCAAGACGACGTTGTATAATTCCTGGACCTTTGACAACCACAATGCCAAGGGGCCTATTCAGGATGCGATCAATGGAGGCAATGCCAGTACGAATACGGTGCCCAACTCTTATTTTGTAGAAAAGGGTTCTTATCTGCGGGCGAAGAATATGACGCTGGGGTATACATTCGGTACCAATGGTCTTAGCAGGGTAGGGATATCCAGGGTGCGGGCTTATGTACAGGCGGCCAATCTCTTCACCATCACGAAATATTCCGGTGTCGATCCTGAGATCTCTGTCAATGCCACGAATATGCAGAATACCACCACGCCGGACTTCGGAGTGGATGAGGGCGCTTATGCCAATCCCCGTCAATATTTACTCGGATTACAGATCACTTTTTAGTACCTGATTGTTAACGACAAAAAATATGAACATGAACATAAGAAATCATTTGCCGGTGATCGGCGCTTTATTAACGGCTGTTGCCATGCTGGTGATCGGCTGTAGCAAGGGTTTTTTAAATAAGCCTGCTTTAGGCGCCCTGGTGCCCAGCCAGGTGCCCAACAAGGCAGGTGTGACTGCATTTTTGGTAGGGGCTTATGCGGTGCTGGATGGGCAAGGGGCGGGAAATACCGCCATCGGTGGGGGTAACCCATGGGAGGCGTCTTCTTCCAACTGGATCTATGGAAGCGTAGCAGGAGGGGATAGTCATAAGGGTAGTAGTATTACCGACCAGCCGCCTATCGTACCGATAGCCAATGCGCAGGAGATACCTTCCAACGGATTTTTTAACAACAAATGGAGGGCTTTATACGAGGGCGTATCGCGTTGTAATGTGATGCTGACCACGCTGGCTGTCTCTACTGACCCGTATATTTCTGCTGCCGACCGGACGGAGTTCTCTGCGGAGGCGAAGTTCCTGCGGGGTCATTATTATTTCGAGCTGCGGCGTTTCTTTCATATGGTGCCCTGGATAGATGAGAATACCAAGGACCCCAATCAGCCCAACGATCAGGATATTTATCCGAAGATCGAGGCGGACCTGAAGGTGGCCGTGGACAGTCTGCCTGCCACGCAGCCCAGTGTAGGACAGATCAATAAGTGGGGAGCGATGTGCTATCTGGGGAAAGTATATCTCTATGAGAAAAAATATGCGGAGGCCAAAGCGTTATTTGACAAGGTAATACCCAGCACTTATGGCGGACCCGGTACCGGAGGCGTTACTTCCAACAATCTTGCCTATGGGTTAACCGACAGGTTTGAAGATAATTTTGATGCGGCTACAAAGAACAGCAAAGAGTCTGTATTTGCCATACAGATGACTGCCCATGACGGGACCAATTCCATCGCTCATGCCAATGGGGGAGATATGCTGAATTTCCCTTACAACAGTCCTTTCCGGTGCTGCGGATTTTTCCAGCCCTCGGTGGACCTGGCCAATTCTTACCGGACGGATGCCGACGGTCTGCCGTATATAACGGACTATAACAATCACCCTGTAAAGAACGACCAGGGGCTTGCTTCGGGTGATCCTTTTACGCCGGACAACGGCAATTTGGATCCCCGGATCGACTGGACTGTTGCGAGGCGTGGTATCCCTGTCCATGACTGGGGCAATCATCCGGGTAATAACTGGATACGTGATCAGGCGTCTGCAGGACCCTATTCGAATAAGAAGAACCTGTATTGGCAGGCTTCGGCCGGGACGTATTCGGACCAGAGCACCTGGGCGCCGGGTTCGGGTATCAATTATTCCATCATCCGATTTGCCGACGTATTGCTGATGGCGGCGGAGTGTGAGGCGCAGCTGGGCAATTATGCCCAGGCTGAGACATATGTGAATTTTGTCCGGGCCAGGGCGGCGAAACCTGTGAATATCCTGCACACATATATCGATGCTACCAAGCCGATGGGTGGTTTTACGGGGACACCGGCAGCGAATTATGTTCTCGCTCAATATAAGGCCGGGTATTTTACGGCTACCACTGCATTGCCCGCCATTTATTTTGAGCGCAAGCTGGAGCTTGCCTGTGAGGGTCATCGTTTTTTTGATCTGGCGCGGTGGGGTATTGCGGCAGCCACGATGAATGCCTATTTTACCTTTGAGCGGCAGATCACCGGGGATTTGTCCACGGGTAATTTTACAGCGGATAAGAATGAGTATTTTCCCATACCCCAGGCGCAGATCGATCTGAGTAATGGGAAGTTGAAGCAGAATAAGGGGTATTGATGCTTTTATTTATCGTCGGCAGCTATGAGCCTTCCGTCGCTGTACATTGGGTACCACTGAGCATTAGTGGTTTGTTCGGCAGGAATATCTTTTGAGCAGTTGTGCCTGACTCTCCTATCCCAATGTAAGGCTCCTTCAGGCCATAGCTGACCGACTGGTCGCGGAAAGGCAAGTCACTCTTGCACGAATTAATAGTGTGGCACTTCAGAGGTTGGCGCTCAGCCCTGCCGTGGAGGAGCCTTATCTTTCCCACGGTAGAAGGTATATATTATTGTTGAGTGTAGATCGGCTGGGATATAAGTGCTGTTCATCGGAGAGGGAAAGTATAGCGACGGAACGGTTAGGGCTGGCGCATTAGCAGAGAGAGGAGAACAAAGCGGACATGAATGTTAACTCAATAAAGCAAAAGTCCCGGATAGTATATTCTATACTCATGTCCGGCGTCATGGGGGCGGCTGCGTGTAATACAGCCGCCTCTTATCATAAAAACCACGCTCATGCAGGGGCGAAGGATGGCGATATCGCCAGAGGCGAGGCGTTAGCGGTGAAATATTGCCAGTCCTGTCATATGCTGCCATCACCCGGCCTGCTGGATGCCGGCACCTGGGAGAAGGGCGTTTTGCCGGCTATGGGGCCAAGGCTGGGAATATTTGAGTATATGCATCAGCGTTATCCGGAGAATAGCCAGGACCCGAATGTGGGCAGGGGTTTTTATCCATCGCAGCCTATGATGACGCCGGAGGAATGGAGGGATCTTATCACTTATTATACGGCCCTGGCGCCGGATAGTCTTATGGCGCCGTCCCGTAAGGAGGCGCTTAGACCGGATACGACAAGCTTCCGGGTCATACTGCCGCGGGCGTCTGCCGGCGTGGCTTCCTCTCCGCCGGCCACCTGTTTTATACAATATGACAGTATTTTACGCCAGGTGATGACCTCGGATATACTTACGCATACTTTTTCCCGATGGGACAACCAGTTAAGGGTTTTACCGGGCGCCACGGTTGCGGGCGCTGTGGTATCGATGGTACAAAGTCAGGGGGGGCGGCTGGCATGTAATATCGGGGCTTTCCAACCGAACAATGCGAAAGCGGGTTCTGTGGACCGGTGGGTGCCGGGGCCGTCGTCGGCTGTGCCGGACCTTACCACGGTGGTCCGGGACCTGGTGCGTCCGGTGCATATTGCGGAGGCCGATCTTAATGGAGACGGGAGGGAGGACATTGTGGTCTGTGAGTTCGGGTATATCAAAGGATCGCTCAGCTGGCTGGAGAATAAGGGGGATGGGTCTTATGAGAAGCATGTGCTGCGAGATATGCCGGGAGCTATCCGTGTGGTGATAGAAGATCATGATCATGATGGCCGCCCGGATATCTGGGCGTTGTTCGCACAGGGGGAGGAAGGTATATTTTTATATACCAACAAAGGCGGGGGGCAGTTTGCAGAACAGGAGGTGTTGCGTTTTCCGCCTAGTTATGGATCCACTTATTTCGAACTGACCGATCTCAATGGCGATGGGCGAAAGGATATTCTTTATACTTGCGGGGACAACGGGGATTTTTCCACTGTGCTAAAGCCTTATCACGGCATCTATATTTTTCTCAATGACGGTGCTGTACATTTTACACAACAGTACTTTTTCCCTATGAATGGCTGCTACCGGGCCATGCCTGTTGATATCGACAGGGATGGTATGTTGGATATCGCGGCTATCGCCTATTTTGCCGACTTTGATCATCATCCTGAAGAAGGGTTTATATACCTGCATAACAATGGAGGACTGCATTTTGACGCCCGGACGGTGCCGGGTACGGAGGCCGGCAGGTGGATCACCATGGACGTACGTGATATAGATGGGGATGGACGGCCAGATGTATTGCTGGCCAATTGCAGTGTGGGCCCGCTTTTTAACAAGGGGACCGTGGATTGGAAGAAAGGTCCCCCTTTTATGCTGTTGAAGAATAATGTCCGATAAGCTATCTTTGGGCATGCTGAATCTCCCATCGTGGCTTTTGTATGCGTTATTATCTGCTGTTTTTGCCGCTCTGACGGCTATCTTCGCCAAGGCGGGGCTAAAGGATGTCAATTCCGATCTGGCTACGGCCATCCGGACGGCAGTGGTCCTTTTGATCACCTGGGGCATTGTGTGGTACAGGGGACATTGGAGGGAGGTGGGATCTCTTACCCGCAATAACTGGCTTTTTCTTATCTTATCGGCTTTTGCTACGGGATTGTCCTGGTTGTTTTATTACCGGGCTTTACAATTGGGAAAAGTGTCCGAAGTGAGCGTTATCGATAAGGGGAGCATTGTCTTCACTATTTTACTGTCTTTTCTCTTTCTCCGTGAGCCGCTGACACTGAGGGTAATAATGGCGGCTATCCTTATCTTCGTGGGTATGTTGGTGCTGGTATGGAAATAACTCAAATAAACGCATGATAGATTCTGTCTGGTTGTTGTTTGTCATAGGATTATTGGTAGGAGGGCTCGGTACCTTGATAGGGGCGGGGGGAGGTTTTATTCTTGTTCCAGTACTATTGTTCCTGTATCCTTCTCTGGCTCCGGATGCTATTACGGCTATTTCGATGGCGATCGTCGCCTGTAATGCCGTGTCGGGGACGGTAGCTTATGCGAGGGCGCAGCGGATAGATTATAAGGCGGGCATACAATTTGCAATTTTCACGATACCGGGAAGCATCCTGGGTGTGATGGTGACCAGGCTGATATCGAGATCTTTGTTTGCGATGGTATTTGGAGGGTTATTGATCCTGCTTGCATTTTATTTATTGTTTAAGAAGGAGGGGCATCAGAAGATACCTCTGAACAAGGGGTATGGGAAATCGACGCAGGTGAGGATATTGACGGACCGGAAGGGGGAAACCTATCGTTATTCCTTTAATCGCGTTATTGGTTGGAGCATTAGTCTTGTGGTGGGGTTTATATCTCCTATCCTGGGTATTGGGGGGGGGATTATTCATGTGCCTGCCCTTATCAACTGGCTACAATTTCCCGTGCATATTGCGACAGCGACTTCTCATTTTATACTGGCTATCATGTCTGTGGTAAGTGTGGTGGTGCATATTGTGCAGGGCAGCTACCAGGATCCCTGGATACAGCGGATGGTATTGAGTCTTGGAGTAGGGGCTATAATAGGGGCCCAGGTTGGCGCTTATTTCTCACACCGGATCCGGGGTCGTGCTATCGAGCGGTCACTGGCTGTTTCTCTGGGGTTAGTGGGTATTCGAATCCTGCTGGGGCATCTTTAATTCTTCTTTAATTAAACTTTTGTTTTTTTAACAGGTCCGATAACAATAAACGGCTAATTATTTGCATTGTATTAACTCTAATAGAAAAAACACCAGTATGACAAAACACACTGTATTGACCAGGACTACCACGATCGTCGCTTTGTTTGTATCCGTATTTGGATTGGGCTCCTGTACAAAACATGTCACCCAGGTGGTGGACCAGGGGTTTTCTGCGTTGTATACCATTAAACCGACAGATTGGCAATTAGACAATTCGGGGCTAATAAATGCTGAACCGACTTATGTTGTCTCGTTGAATGTACCCGAGATCGACGATAAAGTCGTGCAGAATGGAGGAGTATTTGCGTATCTGTCTTTTGATAAGGGTGATCCTGTAACGTATGAGCAATTGCCAGAGACGTACGGTGGGTTATCTTATGCAACCACCCATGCCAATGGTAAATTGAATATTCTGTATTGGAACCCGGGCAGCAATCAAGCTCCCCCCCTGCCCTTGGGCAATGTTCATCTCAAGGTAGTGATCCTGGATGCTACGCCGCTGGATTAATCGAGTAAAGATATTTTTTGTTTACCCTGGCTGGTAATTTGACTGGCCAGGGTAATTTTTTGTCTCCGCCGGCAGGTGGACAAGGGGATCTTTGGGGTGAAATGATCCGTATCCCGGAGTGATGAAAAATTAATTATCCAAAATGATGGTGAAATGAAGTTTCGCCGGGAATATCTTACTAATTTTAAGGATAACAACCCCTGATAACCAGTATGTCATTGTTTACGTCTCTTTTCTTCTGTCCGTTGGTCCGTCTGGTGTGGCCTGATAGTTGCCGTATAGCTTCATTCCTCTTATTTTTATGGTAACTATTGTAACTCTCTGTGTCAATTGAAATTATATATAATGAAAAAGACGTGCTTCGTCGGGTAGCCGATGCTGACAGGGAGGCTTTCCGGCAGTTGTACGGGCATTATTTTAAGGTAGTACAGCGGTATGTAGGACTTTTTGTGCCTTCGAAGGACAATCTGGAGGAGTTGACGCAGGATGTTTTTATAAAGATGTGGGAGAAGCGTGAGCGGCTGGCTACGGTGGATTCTTTTAAGGATTATCTATTTATTGTATCGAGGAATACCGTATTCAACTATTTCCGGTCGTTAAAGATCCGGCAGCAGACCCGGGAATTGGAGGAAGGCATGGAGTCTACGGCTGTCCATCAGTCGGAGCATGATGTATTGTACAAGCAATATTATCATATTGCGGCAGAGGGGATGGATAAGTTGACACCCAGGCGAAGGGAGATCCTGAAGATGCGAATCGAGCATGGGCTTAGTCTGGATGAGATCGCTGCGCAGTTGAGCATTACCCGGGCGGCTGTCAAAAAGCAGCTGTATGAGGCAATTGCATTCGTACGGCAATATTTGCTGGACCATGCGGAGATCTCCGTGCTTTTATTTGTTTTTCTTTCTCTTTTTGATATCACAAACTATTGATAATTAATTATTTGGGATTTTTTTAAAAATTTCTCAAAAAAACAGGCTTTTCGAGGTATCCTCTCCTCATTAGCGCGTGTCTTTATACTAACACCTTATTTATATGATCTTAAAGGATGCCAGGTTATTTGTTGCTGATTTCGTTAAAGGGGAGTATACTCCTGATGAATACGCGACATTTCTTGAATGGCTCCAGGATGCTTCGATCGATGAGTTAGGAATTATTGCAGACGAACATGAAGCCTTATTTGAGCAATGGTCATTACCAGCCGTCACCCCTTCTTCGGAATGGGTGAGTCAATTGGAGCAACGGCTGGATGAGCAAGAGACGTTAGCCCCGATAAGAAAGATAAACCAGGAAAGGGGATGGATGGCGAGAAACCCGGTGTGGGTAGCAGCAGCATCTGTTTTGTTGGTATTGACCGGCGGATATTTTTTGTATAATCATTCGACAGAAAAGCAGTCAGAGACTGCCGGGCGTCCTGTCGGGGCTCTTTACAATACATTTTCGGTTCCCCGTGGAGGGGAGCAGCAAGCGTTCGCGCTGGCTGATGGTAGTAAGATCTGGTTGAATGCCGCCAGTACGTTGAAATATCCTGTCGATCTTGAAGGGGCAGGGCGTATGGTGGAATTGTCCGGGGAAGCTTATTTTGAAGTAACGGGGAATGCTGCGAAGCCTTTTCATGTGAAGATCAAAGGAGCTGAGATCGAGGTGTTGGGGACGCATTTTAATGTGAAGGCTTATGAAGATGAGTCTTCCAGTAAGACGACGCTTGTGGATGGTGCTGTGAAAGTGATAAGCGGGACTGAATCCATACAACTCAAACCCGGCGAACAAGCTGAAATAGTATATCCCAAGCCGGGGGTTTATGCTCCGATGAAGCTTTTGAAGGGAACTGACATTGACTATGTCTTATCCTGGAAGAGTGGGGATCTGGAATTCAGGGATGATGCGCTTTTTACGGTCATGCAGGCTATCTCCCGTTGTTATAACGTAGAAATCCGCTACCAGTCGGGAATACCGGATGGTCATTTTACCGGAAATTTCTCACGCAAATCCAATATCCAACAGATACTAAATCAATTAACGCATCAGAATATTCACTGTGCATTTGACGGGAAAGTGATTACAGTCATGCACTAGGCACTGTATTGTCCATAGCCATTGAACCGAGTCCGCCAGTTACAGCCGCTGTCATGGGTATGTTATAAGTATTTTTCTTATATTTACTCATGATTTGCAGGCTGTAACTTTATTAGTACAAACCTTCGCCTAATGGGTTCGATGAAACCGGTTGCCTTACTACTGCTTATTGCCTGCTTACAGAGAAGCATAACCGGGTATTGTCAAACATCGAATAAAGTGACGCTCTCGGAAAGGAATACATCTTTAGAAAAAATCCTTATTGTTATTCGTAAGCAGACAGGCATCACTTACTTCGGGGATGCAGCGTGGCCGCAGTTGGCGCGGAAGGTAACTATTTCCGTGAAGGATATGTTTGTCCAGCAGGCATTAGATATATGCTTTAAAGACCAGCCTTTGTATTATGAGCTGGTGGATAATGCGATTTCCATTCATATTATTAAGTCAAAGGATTTTATTTTAAGGGGGACTATCCTGAATGACAAGCAGGAGGCGGTGCCGGGGGCTACGGTCATTTCCAGGGGTAGAGGGAAGTCGTCGTCTGCTATCAGTGATGAGAGTGGAGGGTTTAGCATTATGCTTGGGAAGCAGGATACGAGCCTGGTTTTTAGCAGTATTACTTATGAGTCGAAGGAGATAGCTTATAGTGGAGAGAAAGAGTTGGAGGTGGTGATGAAGGCGAAGATCCTCGAGTTGGAAGGGGCTATTGTGGCGCATACGGGTTACCAGGATGTCCCGAAGGAGCGGGCTACGGGGAGCTATAGCCAGGTGAGCAATCAGGTGATCAACCGGGCGGTGTCGACGAGTATCCTGGACAGACTGGATGGAGTGACGCCGAGTTTGATCTTTAATAAGAATATTGTAGCGGGGACAAACCAGTCGACGATAACGATAAGGGGGCGTAGTACGATCAATGCAAATCCTGATCCGTTGATCGTGGTGGATAATTTTCCGTATAGCGGGAATGTCAATAATATCAACCCGGAGGATATTGAGAGTATTACGATCCTGAAGGACGCGGCGGCGGCGTCGATCTGGGGGGCTTTTTCGGGGAATGGGGTGATCGTGATGACGACGAAGAAAGGGAAGTATAACCAGGCGAAGAAATGGAATTTTACTACGAGTGTGACAATGGGGGAGAAGCCTGATCTGTATTATCAGCCGATCATGAGCCCGAAGGATTATATTGAGGTGGAGCAGTTTTTGTTTGGGCAGGGTTTTTATGGGACGAGAGAGACAAGTCCTGCTCATCCTGTATTGTCGCCTGTCGTGGAGCTTCTTATAAAGGCAAGAGATACTCCGAGTCTTGCCTCTGCGGTCCAGACGCAGATAAATGCATTGAAGAACGTGGATACACGAAGGGACCTGGATAAATATCTTTACCGGCATAGTTTTAATCAGTTGTATGCGTTGAGTTTTAGCGGGGGCGGGAAGCGGGATCATTATTATATTTCAGGTGGTTTGAACAAGGATCTCTCCAACCTGGTGCGGAATCAATTTAACCGTATAACGTTGAACGGGAGCAATACCTGGAGTATTATACCAAAGAGATTGGAGTTGAGTACGGATGTTGCGCTGGCATTGAGCCGGATGCAGAATGATAATAGTGGCTCTATAAATGGACCATATCCCTATATAAAATTGACTGATGGATCAGGTAATCCTTCGTCTGTTCCATGGGGGTTAAGACAAACCTATGTGGATACAGTGGGTGGGGGGCGATTGCTGGACTGGCATTACCGGCCGCTGGACGAACTGCGCAATGCGGATGATGTGACCCGGCTTTCAGATTATCGGGCAAATATCGGTCTACGATATACGATCCTGAAAGGTTTAAATGCGCATATCTATTATCAATACCAGCATGGGAGGTCTGATGAGAAGAATCTTCAAAGTCTGCAGGCTTATGATACCCGTGATCTTATCAATTCTTTTACCCAGGTGGATGCAGCCGACAATCTTTCCTTTCCGATACCGCGGGGAGGGATCATGGATAGGACCATCAACAAATATGACGCGCATAATATTCGGCTACAATTGAATTATGACCATAGCTTTAGCGCCGATCATCAACTCAATGCTTTGGCCGGCTGGGAATTGAGGGATGTGGAGGGCCATCATGACAAGACCCGGCTGTATGGGTATGACCCGGCTACAGGGAAAGGTGATTCTGTAGATTATGTTACCAACTACCCTCAGTATTATGTCCCTGCTGCCACCAGGATCCCCTACCAGGACGAACATTATAGCACATCCGATCGATTCCTCTCTTATTATACCAATGCATCCTATATTTATAAGCAACGTTATATTGTTTCTGCCAGCGCCCGAAGGGATGAATCAAACCTTTTTGGGGTAAAAACCAACCAGAAGGGTGTACCCTTGTGGTCGGCGGGGCTGGCCTGGGAGATCTCCCAGGAGAATTTTTACCGGATAGAATGGTTACCCTTTTTAAAGCTACGGGTCACCGATGGCGCCAATGGTAATGTGGACAGGGCCGTTTCTGCATTTACGACAGCCCAGTTTAATGGTCTATTAAATGATTATGGGGTTCCTTTGGGCGGCATTATCAATCCACCCAATCCTTATCTGCGATGGGAAAGAATCAATATTTTTAATGTAGGGCTAGACTTTGCCAGCAAGAGTAATAGGGTAGAGGGCAGCCTGGAATACTACATCAAGAGCGGGAGGGACCTGATCGCCAAGACGGTGATGGACCCCACCACGGGTGTTACCGATTTTACGGGTAATACGGCAAATATGGTGGTCCATGGATTTGATCTTGCCCTCCATACCCGGAACCTGACGGGGGTGTTAATATGGAGCAGTGACTGGCTTTTTAGCTATGTTAAGGACAAAGTGACCCGTTATACGGCTCCCAAAGCTACGGTAGATGCCTATTTTAAACCTGGTTCTATCAATCCAGTGGTCGGCCAACCTTTTTATTCTGTATATGGTCTACGATGGATGGGACTGGACCCTAATACCGGCGACCCCCTGGGCGTCTGGAATGGTCATGTAGATACCACTTATAGCAGGTTTATCACCTATCCCGCGGACAGCCTGCTTTATAAAGGGCCTGCCAATCCTCCTTTTTTTGGCAGTTGGCGTAATACCTTTGTCTGGAAGCAATTTGAGCTGTCTTTTAATATTGTCTTTAAGCTGGGGTATAAATTCAGGAGGAATTCCATCCAATATTCAGATATGTACAATGGTATTTCAAAGGGCAGCCCCGATTATGAACGCCGTTGGCAGCAACAAGGAGACGAAAAGATCACGAATGTACCATCCCGGCCTTTCCCAGCGTATCTTAGCAGGGATCAATTCTACGCCGATTCGGAGATACTGATCGAAAAAGGAGATCATGTACGGCTGCAGGATATCAAGATCAGCTATGATCTGCCAAAGAAGGTCTATGCAAAGCTGCCGGTACAGGCTATGCGTTTTTATCTTTATGCAAACAATATCGGGATCCTTTGGAGGGCCAATCATTTTGGGATCGATCCCGATTATATCAACAGTATTCCGAATCCCCGGACACTGGCGTTTGGATGTAAATTAGAATTCTAAAATAAGTGTATGAAGAGCATGAGGTATTGTCAATATGTAGTATCCCTGCTGACGATAGCAGGTACGCTTATTGGTTGCAGCAAGGATGCTTTCCTGGACAAGAAACCCAATACACAATTGGTGGTACCGACTACTCTTACGGATTTTCAGACGCTGCTGGATAACCAGATCATTATGCAGGAGACACCGGAACTGGGGGAATTGTCTTCCGACAATTACTACCTGTCATACAATACCTGGCAATCTTTAACCGCCAAGCCGCATAACGCCTATATCTGGGCAAGGGACATTTATGGTGGGCAAGGGCAGGTGCCGGATTATAATTACCCATATGAACAAGTGTTTTATGCCAATGTAGTATTGGATGGGTTGAAAGATATAAAGGTGGATGAAACCAACCGGCAGCAATGGAATACGATCAAGGGAACGGCCCTTTTTATACGGGCTTATGCTTTTTATAATTTGTCCCAGCTTTTTGCGCCTGTGTATGATGTCAGCACTGCGGGCAAGGATATGGGTATTGCGCTTCGGCTAAGTTCGGATGTTAATCAACCGTCCAAAAGAGCCAGCGTACAGGAAACATATGACCAGATACTGTCCGATCTTCGACAGGCGGATAGTTTGCTGCCGGAGGCCGTACCCTCCCAAAATCTCAACCGTCCTTCGCAACCCGCCGCCCTGGCCATGCTGGCCCGGGTCTGTCTGAGCATGCGGAACTATGATCAGGCGGGCGCCTATGCAAACAGCAGTCTGCAATTGTATCATACGCTGCTAGACTATCAATCCATATATACAAATTTTCCTCCTATCCCGCAGATAAATACGGAAACTTTATATCAAAGTATTCTTTATAGCCTTTCGCAAGTAATGTTGGGTGGGAATTTTAGAGCGATATGTATGGTGGATTCCAACCTGTATGCTTCTTATGCTCCTGGCGATCTGCGTAAGGTCATTTTTTATAAAATGGTTGGTCAACCTGGTCAGCCCAGCCTGCCCTATCCAAAATGGAGTTATTCCGGCAAGTCCTTTTGTTTTAGCGGGCTGGCGGTGGACGAGGTGTATCTTATCAGGGCGGAATGCGCTGCAAGGGCTGGTAACAAAGATGCGGCCCTGGCCGATCTGAATACTTTGCTACAACATCGCTGGACGGATACGGTGGTCTATAATCCCATTACTGCTGCTTCCGCATCGGCCGCCCTGGATAGCGTCCTGTTGGAAAGAAGAAAAGAGCTGGCTTTCCGGGGCTTGCGGTGGACGGATATCCGGAGACTAAATAAGGAAGGCGCCAATATTACGATAACCCATGGCTTTTTCGGCCAGGGGCAAGTATATCGATTGCCGCCTTCCAGCCCTAATTATGTATTACCTCTTCCGCCGGATGTGACTACGCTGCCGGATTTTGACAACAGGGTTATGATCAATCCTAATTAAGCATGTTTAGTTTTTGGGTTTTTGAGGGGAGGGATTCGAGGTTCTGCAATTGGAAATGCAATAGTTCCCATACATGCAAGGTGTGTAGGTACTCCCCACCTTGTAATAAGTGCAAACCGCGGAAGAAGGCGTGACACAGATGTAATCGATGCCCAATCTGCCTGCCAATACATAAGCGCCTCCATTGCTATAATACTGTGTTGCTCCCTGACAATCCTGGTGGAGACGGGTGGCGAAAGCGCCGCCGATGCCAAATACGATAGCGAGGGTCATGAGTGTCCATTTGATCTTTTTCATACAAAGGTTTTTGGTTTGATAAATAGAGATATAAAAGAATGCTTACGTTGAAGGATGATACCTATGACCGACAAGGCTACAAAAAAGAGATTGAAGACCATGTGTTGGGGCCAACTCAACTTTCTTATCACACCACCGCAGGAACAGGGTACGTAGGCAAAGAAGTGTAAGAGGACGGAGCCGGTGTAGATAGTAAAAAGAGACATTAGTATCAGCGAAGCGATCAGACCCATCATACGCGTGCGCTCGAACATCAGGGCAAGGGCGATGGCTATTTCAAAAGAAGGGACAGTCCATACCAAAAAAGGCGTCCAGGAATTGGGAAAGGGTTGATTATTCATCTCCCCGATGAAACGATCGAATTCCAGAAATTTGCTTACACCGGCATACAGAAAAAGCAGGATCAATAGCGCAGCAATGGCTTCGAGGGTGACTTGTCGTTTGTTCATCACCAGAAGTTAGGGTATCAGGATAGATCCTGCAACGAAACAGCATTAAAAAGAGGCCTGCTATAGGTTAATATCTAATGCCGGTTCATGGGTTTTTTGAGGAGAACATATAAGAAAGGCATCAATGATACCTATCTCGTTGTATCGCTTGATGCCTTTTGAACCGAATGATTTTACCCGGTGTCATGACACCGGTCCCGGAGCCTTAGTTCTTGGCTTTTTTAGGGGATGGGGTTGAGGCCTTGCAATTGGCGATGCAGTAAGTGCCCCACATACAGGGGGTGTAGGTACTGCCCACCTTGTAGTAAGTGCAAACCGAGGAAGAAGGCGTGACGCAGATGTAATCGATACCATATCTGCCTGCCAGAACGTAATTGCCATTGTAATAATACTGTGTTGCCGCCTGACAATCCTGAGACTGCCGGGGTGCGGTGGCGAAAGCGCCGCCGATGCTGAATGCGATAGCCAGGGTCATGATGATCAACTTGATCTTTTTCATACGAAACTGTTTTTTGTGATAATTATGGATTTAAAAAAACTCCTACGTTGGAGGATAATGCCCATGACCGATAAGGCAACAAAAAAGAGATTGAACACCAGATGCTGTGGCCAGGATAACTTCCTGATCACGCCTCCGCAGGAACAAGGCACATACGCAAAGAAGTGCAGCAGGATAGCGGCGGTGTAAATCGTAAACAGGGTCATGAGGATAAGCGATGCAATAAATCCCACCATACGCGTACGCTCAAAGATCAAAGCAAGGGAAATGGCTATTTCAAGTGAAGGAACGGTCCAAATGAGGAATGGGGTCCAGGAATTGGGAAATGGCTGGTTATTCATATCCCCGATGAAACGGTTGAAATCAAGGAATTTACTTATGCTGGCATACAGGAAAAGCATTATCAATAGGGCTGAGATAGACTCCAGTACGACCTGTCTTTTATTCATAAAAAAGTTCAAGGTTTACCCTGGGGGTTTACCCGGGATGGTTCAAATTGGTTCTAATAGTGTTGAAAAATTAGATAGGCAAGGCGGTAATCAAGAGATGGAACGGAGAGCTATAAGGAAAGGTTGCTAACAAGATTCCGGTTTGGATAATTAAATATCGGTAAAATTGCTATTCTAGCAAAAACCTTCTTAAAAAAAAGAAATTACTAAATGGTTACATCTAATTGTTTTGGCCTTGCCACGTAGGTTTCTACTGGGTTTTTTGTAATACGAATTGTACTACATTATGGGTGAATACGTTTATTGTATCATGCGCTATTTTTATCTTTCCGCCCTGTTTTTTGTGAGCCTGGGGCTCCACGGGCAAACTTCGCAGCATACGGCCGGGGATTCGGTCTTTATTCGTACTATTTTGGAGGAGCACAACGTCATAAGACAGGAGGTTCAGCTATTAAATTTAGCATGGTCCGCCAGTCTGGCCGCTGACGCCCGTGGATGGGCCAACCATCTTGCCGGGATCGACAAAGGGGAACATGATGCATCCATTCGGGGCAGGGAAGGGGAAAACATCTGGTGGGGTACGGCGGGGGCCTTTTCCGTGACGCAGATGGTGGGTTTTTGGGGCAGCGAGAAAAATGGGTTTGTGTACGGGACATTCCCCGATTGTAAAAAAAGCCGCTCGGCAGTGGTCGGTCACTACACCCAGATCATCTGGAAGAATACAACATCCGTGGGTTGCGCCCTGGCCACCAACGGCAAGACGGATTACCTGGTATGCCGTTATGGTCCTGCCGGCAATATCATCGGGCAGAAGCCCTATTAGGCGGCCGTCTGCTCAAGGATGTCATCCATGCTGATGCCCATGTGGCTTTCGTCGTAAATACATGCCCCATCCCGGATGATCAAAATTTGAGGAGATTCATGTCGTACCCGGAAGGTTTCGGCAACTTTATTGGAGATTGGGCGATAATTCAGCAGATCCAGATAATAGAACTCGATGTCCTCAACTGTGGGGTGCGATCCCCTTTCCAGGCGGCCTTTTACCAATGCGCTGGTGGAACAACGGGTGCTGTGCTTGAATATCACCTGGGGGCGTTCGGCTGACCGTCTGAGGATGTCTTCTAATTGTGTTTCAGTCTCTAAGGCTATCCAATTCATGTGTATGTTCAAATTTGTCGGTGTTATAACGCTGAACAAGCAAAAAAGTTGGCATGACCGGTCATGGAGGTCATCAATAAAAAAAGGTCGTCCTTTGGGACAACCTTTCCATATAGATATTTTAAATAGGAGTTGTAATTGGATTAGCGGCTAGCACCATAGCCACTAAAACCTCTGCTCATATTGCAGCCACCTTTGGAAGAAGCACAGGAGGTAAATGCAGTTGCAACGGCGAGGGCAAGGGCGAGGATCATGATAATCTTTCTCATTGTAAGAGGTATTTAAATGTTAAAAGTAAATTGCCTGGCTAAAGAGGAATTTGGACCAGGTAATTCAGAGGAGGGACGGATGTAAACGTGGGGTCGTTTCTAAGGATAGAGTGAGAATGAGTACCGATTTGATGATACAAAGTAAAAACAAAAAATTGGTTTATGCAAGCGTGGGGCGGTTTTGGGGGGATAAAAAATTGTAAAAAACGGTCCGGGAAAGGCAGTTTGTAGGAGAATGAGCGTTAATATTGCATTAGAACAAAGGCCGGTAGGTACTAGCTACCGGCCATGGCACGATTAAAAGAATATATCCTTGAGAATTTTAATCGCTTTGGCAAGGTATAGAAATGTCTTGCTGCAATTAAGCAATTTATTGACCCTATTCTCCTCGGGTTTTTCAGAAGACTCCATGACAGTTTAATTAGGTTAATAATCGCATTTCAAGGCAGACGAGGCCTGCAGTGTGGAAACACAGCAAAAAGCCCGGGAGATCAGCCCCGGGCAATTCGTTTTAGCAAAGTGAATTTTGCCCAATTAAAACATCATGGAGCAACAAATTTACAGAGATATTTAATCCTCAAAAAATGAAGTCCAGAGGTAGGATGTTTAGATTATACTAGTTTAATTTTTTTGCTAATAAGTTGGTCTTGAATACATTTACTTCCAAATAGAAACTACGTGAAGGTACATTTTATCGCCATCGGCGGGAGCGTCATGCATCAGCTGGCTATCGCCCTTAAGAGAAAGGGGTATATCGTGACGGGCAGTGATGATGAGATATTCGAGCCGGCCCGGTCGAACCTGGCGGCGGAAGGGTTGCTGCCCCCAGCTGAGGGCTGGTACCCCGAAAAAATTCATAATGATCTGGATTCCATCATTTTAGGAATGCATGCCAAGGCGGATAACCCGGAATTGCTACGGGCTAAGGAGCTGGGACTGGCTATCTATTCCTTTCCTGAGTATATTTATCAGGAAAGCAAGGATAAGACCCGGGTCGTTGTCGGGGGCAGCCATGGTAAGACTACCACTACCTCCATGATCATGAACGTGTTAAAGAGCGCCGGAAAGGACTTTGACTACCTGGTTGGCGCCCGGCTGGAAGGGTTTTCCCAGTCCGTGAACATTACCCGGGCGCCTGTGATCGTCTGTGAAGGGGATGAGTACCCTGCCAGCACCCTGGAAAAAAGGCCCAAATTCCATTTCCTTTTTCCTCATATCGCCATCATTACGGGCATCGCCTGGGACCATATAAATGTTTTTCCAACCTTTGAGATTTATTTGGAGCAGTTTAAGATATTTATTGATAAAATCGAGCCGGGTGGGGTATTGATCTATAACGAAACGGACCCTGTGCTCAAAAAATTGGTAAAAGAGCACCCTTCTTCCGTTAGGAAAATACCCTATGGAATTCCTTCTCACCGGATAGAAAACGGCATAACTGTTGTAACGCTGGAAGGGCATTCCGGGGCGTTAAAGGTCTTTGGCGAGCACAATTTGTTGAATCTGCAGGCTGCATTTCTTGCCTGTAAAGAGCTGGGGGTCGGACCTGATGCGTTTTTGAAGGGTATTACGGCTTTTGGAGGGGCCGCCAAACGACTGGAGCTATTGGGCAGCAATGATCACCGTCATATTAATGTATACAGGGATTTTGCTCATGCTCCTTCCAAGGTGAAAGCCACGATGGAGGCTGTCCGAAAACAATTCCCGGACAGGAAATTGGTGGCCGTATTGGAACTGCATACTTACAGCAGTCTGAACGAACAGTTCCTTTCGGAATACCAGGGGGCGCTGGACCTGGCGGACAAGGCGGTGGTATTTTACTCCCGCCATGCCCTGGAATTGAAACGTCTTCCTCCTTTATCCCCGGAAAAGGTGGCGGCGGGCTTTGGGAAGAATGTCCGGAAAACGGACTCCCATGGAAATATAGCCCGTTCTGAGGACCTGGTTGTCCTTAATGAAAAAGAAGAATTACTACAGTGGCTGATGGAACAATCTTACGAAAATGTTAACTTGCTACTGATGAGCTCGGGAAATTACGATGGGTTAGATATGATTACATTTGCCGACAAGATAACACAGAAGGGTTTATAATAATTACTATCAAAGAAGGAATGCTACAACTTACACGCCCCCTAGCAATAATTGACCTGGAAACTACCGGGGTCAATTTTGGGACTGACCGCATCGTTGAAATTGCCATTGTGAAGATCATGCCGGATGGCAAACAACTGGTGAAACGTAAACTGCTGAACCCGGAAATGCCCATATCAGCCAGCTCGGTAGATATACACGGTATTACCAATGAGATGGTGAAAGACGCTCCCACTTTCAAACAGGTGGCTAACGAACTCAAACAATTCCTGGATAATTGTGACCTGGCGGGGTATAATTCCAACCGCTTTGACATACCCATGCTGGCGGAAGAATTCCTCCGTATTGGAATGGAATTTGACGGTAAAGGCAGGAGGCTGCTGGATGTGCAAAAAATATTTCATATGATGGAGCAGCGTACCCTTAGCGCTGCCTATAAGTTCTATTGCAATAAGGAGCTGGAAGGAGCTCATGGGGCTGAGGCGGATGCAACGGCTACCTGGGAGGTGCTGGTGGCGCAGGTGGTAAAATATCCGCAGCTGGGCACGAATATTGAAACTATATTGAAATATATCGGAGAAGAGCAGGTGGTCGATTTTGCCCGCCGGTTTGTCATGGAAAATGGGGTAGAAGTGTTCAATTTCGGCAAACACAAGGGCAGGGCCGTTGCGGATATCCTCAAGGCGGAACCGCAATATTACGATTGGATGATGAAGGGCGATTTTCCTCTTCATACCAAGCAGAAATTAACTGAAATATTTAATCGGACGATGTTAAAAAAGGGCTAAGGAACCCTTAAGTATAGAGGGGTTTCCCCTTGAATATCGTATCTTTACACTGAACTACCAGCCACTTGGAAAAGATAGTCATTATACCTACTTACAACGAAAAGGATAACGTTGCCAACATTGTGGAAACCATATTTCTGCTGGATCAGGGTTTCCATGTATTGGTAATTGATGATAGCTCCCCGGATGGCACCGCGGGCATCGTCCGGCAACTGCAGGCAAAGTATGCCGGCAGGCTTTTCCTGGAAGTACGTCAGGGCAAACTGGGGCTGGGTACGGCCTATATCCATGGATTCAAATGGGCTGTCCGCAACAATTATCAATACATTTTTGAAATGGATGCGGACTTTTCCCATAACCCCAAGGACCTGGAGCGTCTTTATGAGGCCTGTAAATACCAGGGTGGGGATGTGGCTGTAGGTTCCCGTTATGTAAAAGGCGGCGGCAATGTCAACTGGCCCAGGGACAGGATATTACTTTCCAGGGGCGGCTCTATCTATACCCGTCTTATCACCTGGATGCCTGTACAGGATCCAACGGCGGGCTTTGTATGCTATCGTAAGGAAGTATTAGAAACCATCAACCTGGACCAGATACGTTTTGTCGGCTATGCCTTTCAGATCGAGATGAAGTTTGCCGCCTGGAAGCTGGGCTTTACTATAAAAGAAGTTCCCATCATCTTTGAAGACCGCAAATATGGCGTCTCTAAAATGAATAAGGGCATCGTGAAGGAGGGTATCCTTGGTGTACTGAACCTTCGCTGGCAATCCCTGTTCAAGAACTACCGCAACCGGGTGAAGAACGACGCCCCTCTCCGTCAATTCTCCCAGCAGCCGATGGCTGAAAGTAAATAACTTGAAGAAAGCATTCATCCAGCTGCATATCGCCGTCCTTCTTGCGGGATTTACGGGTGTTTTAGGCAAGCTGATCACATTAAATGAAGGTTTGCTCGTTTGGTACCGTCTTCTATTGACGGCTGTCGCTCTATGGCTGCTGGCCTTACTGCAACGCGGCTCTTTTCGTATCCAACGTAAAGATATCATTGGCATTTTTGGTATTGGCGCCATCGCTGCGCTGCACTGGGTAGCTTTTTACGGTTCCATCAAATACTCGAATGTTTCAGTGGGGTTGTTGTGTTTTTCGGCGGTGGGTTTTTTTACGGCGCTGATCGAACCGCTGGTATTTAGACACCGGCTGGATTGGATGGAGTTGTTCCTTGGGCTATTGGTCATTGCCGGTATCTTCCTCATCTTCCAGGTAGATCCCCGTTATAAAACAGGGATCCTTATCGGACTCATATCTTCCTTATTAGGCAGTCTTTTCCCTGTATTGAACAAACGTGTGCTGGAGCGCGTGCCTGCGGCTACGGTAACCCTTTATGAGCTGACGGGCGGATTTTTCTTTCTTAGCATTTTGTTGCCTTTCTATCTACGCTGGTTCCCATCCTCAAAGGTATTGCCGGACCTGGGAGATTGGATCTGGCTGTTGGTGCTTAGCCTGGCCTGTACGGTGCTGGCTTTTAATCTTTCCATGAATGCCTTGAAACGTCTCTCTGCCTTTACGGTGAACCTCAGCTATAACCTGGAGCCTATTTACGGCATCCTGCTGGCCTTTGCCCTGTTCAGGGAGGATAAATATATGCATGGTGGTTTTTACATCGGGTTTGCGCTGATCTTTCTTTCCATCGGATTGCAGATGGTGAGGCTTTGGAAAAAACAATGAGGGCCTTGCGGCCCTCACTTTACACCACAGGGTGGATTAAAACTTACTACTACAACTATCTATAATATTTGTCGATGAGGTATCTGTATGCCGAACCATTGAATACGGAATAGTGGAACTTATATACTCCGGCGACGGGGTCCGCCTTTAAGATGGTGGGACCTTCCGTCACAGTGATACCGTTGGCCGTCAACTGGCTGGTGACGTCACTGGGGTTAAGAATAACCTGGAAATCACTTAGCACGCCATTGGTATTGGTAAAGCTCAGGACATATCTGGCGCCCAGGTAATAGCCGCTGGGCACTTCGATCGTTGTCGGATTGTCGGGTGAAAAAATGGCGGGATGCCCTGTAAAAGAAGAGCTCGTCGGGGATCCGGAGCCGTCATTATTATTCCACCTGGTCCAGTCCCATAGATAATTACCGGCGATGGGGTTCCCAATGACGTGATAATAAATGGTGCCGAAGTCGCCGCTGATCGTATTTCCTGCTGCGTCTAAAATAGAGATGGGGAACATATAGCTTTGGGACGGATCTATTTTTGACGGATATACGATGAAGGAGATCGGGTCTGAATAGTTCTGACCTGCCTTTACAGTGACTTTTGAAACGATGAATGAATAGGTGCTGTCCGGGAATTTGGCATATTGGCTGGTGGGATCCAGACCGGTATTGACATCTGCCAGGGCTTTGGCATCATATCCCAGGGTAATGACGACGTCCTTTCCAGCTACGTTGGTGGCCGCAAAGTTGATGCGGAAGCGGGCTGTATCCACGGAGTCTGTGCCGGGAAAGGTCAGGGCGGTGGTGGTAAAATTTGCCATTCCTCCTTCAGGGATCTGGACGACGGGTTTTAGTCCGGAGAATTCGGTTTCCCCCATCCTGCTCTTGACGCAGGAGCTCAAGAATGCCCCGCCTGCCAGGGCGGTGAGCAGGAGAAATAATATATTATATCTGGGCTTCATGATTTTTTTTTTAATTGTTAATGCATGCCGTTGATGTGGGTCTAGGGCATCCAGAAAATTTTTGAAGCGTGCGCGTCAATGGTTCCTTCCGCACCTACATTTTTTCCGTTGGTGGTGTATTCGCTGGTGGGATACAATACTCTCAACGGGATATTGGGACCGTCTTTGTAGGGCGAGACAGAAATAGGAATATCGGCGGGTAGCGTCAGTCGTCTGTAGTCAGACCATGCTTCGAAGGGGGTGATGGTATTCATGGCCACCCATTTTTGCCGGATGATGCAGGCGAGCTTTTCGTTGAAATTTGTACAGGCCTGGTAATTTGTATTTTTATTGGCGCTTTGCGCCAGCAGGTCCGCGGCGGTTTTATCGGGTGTCGAGCCGGGATTCGAAGCATTCAGATATTCGAACGAGGCTTTTACTCCCTTCTCAAAGTTAGTGTTGTCATCACCGGTGTTACCCAGCCAGCCTCTCAAATTTGCTTCGGTCTGGAGAAAATAGCTTTCGGCCAGACTGATGAGGACGGCGGGCTGGCTCACGGATACCAGGATGCCCGGGCCAATGGAGGAGGAGCCTGTTCCCGGGATATTGGTCAGGGATCCGAGCACATTACCAATGTAAGGATGGTTGGCATCTGAGGAAGTGGAATAAATAAATTTATAGCGGATGTCATTATTGTTCACCAGGAAGGAAATGGAGTACTGGGCGGCTCTCCAATAATCGGCTTGTCCGCCGCTGGTGGGATTACCGGTGAGGGTTACAAAGTATCCCCACACAGGGCTCTGCTGTCCGGCGGAGCCCGCGTACCCTGGATTGACTGTCGCATCAGCAGTGAGGAACCTGCCGCCGTTGGCTATTATCTTACCTATCTCCATTTTTATATAAGCGTCCCGTCCACTCATTTGCGATTGACGCATGGCTATCCGGAGCCGGAGCGTATTGGCTAGTGCGATCCAATTGGATGTACTGCCTCCAAAGAGTATATCGCTGGTAGCCATAGCCGTAGCGCTGGGGTTTTGCATGTATTTCACGCCGGAATCCAGCTGGAGGGCGATGGCTTCGTATACGGCCTGTCCCTTGTCGTATTTGGGCTGGATGGAGGTGGTGCCTTTCAGGGCGTCGGTGTAAGGCACATCATTATACTGGTCTACCAACTGCTGAAAAACGAAGGCTTTCATAATCTTTGCCGCTCCCACGTAGAAGGGTTTATTCTGGAGCTTTGCGGATGTCTCCACATAATCGTAATCTTCGAGGTTGCGATAAAAGGTAGTCCAACTACCGGAGTAGGTGTCATTGGTTTGTTTGTAGGAAGCCACGTCGCTGGCGCTGATGGCATAGCTGCCGCTGGGCGCCCAGTAACCCATCCATCCGCATAAATAGGTGTACCCTGTGAGCTGGGTGCTTACTGTCACTTTCAGCGCATTTGGCAATACCAGCTCTGGGGTGGTATTCGTAGCCGCATTGGGGTTATTATTGATATCGAAATAATTCTTTGAGCAGCCGGCGCCAAGGATCAGCAATACGGCGGGAATATATAGTTTAATATGCTTTCTCATTGTCGAATAATTTAGAGTGTCACTAAATGATCCGTCTATTCAGAATGTAACTCCCAGGTTGAACCCGATGAACTTGGTAGGCGGCAACTGGTTGATATCGGTGGTCCCGATACCGTTGCCGATGGTATTACTGAACTCAGGGTCTGACCATACATTATCCTTTGCTTTCCAGGTCAGCAGGTTCCTGCCTATCACGGACACGCTCAGGCCATTGACTATCTTCAAACGGCTGAGAACAGATCTGTCGAAATTGTAAGTCAGGGATATCTCCCTTAATTTCCAGAAGTCCGCGCTGTTGACATAGCTGCTGCCGGCGGTGTTCCATACATTGGCCCAGAAATAGAGGTTCCCATCCTGTACGTTGACATTGGTGTTTGGTATGTATTTACCGGGCGACACCTGTATCACCGAGTTTGGAATTATAAATGCCTGCCGGCCGGAGGATGCTGAATAGGCTGACACGCCTGTGAAATCCAGGCTGCTGCCAAGCGAGTTGAATATGACGGCACCAAAGCGTCCGTCTGCCACGGCAGCCAGTCTAAAGCCTTTATATTGCACGGAAGCGATGAGTCCTATCCGTGTCGGAGGGTTGGTGGTCCCGAATTTTTTCTGGTTGGGATCCAGTGTGGGATAGCCGGTGGTAGCGCTTACCACGATGTGTCCCTGCGGATCGCGCAGCCAGTCATTTGATTTGATAATGGGATAGGGATCGCCTACGGATGCAAAGGAGTTTGAGCCGACGTTTACGTCGGTGAGGCCATAGCCCAGGGTTTTGACGGTGTTCTTGTTGTAAGAGTAGTTGGCGCCCAGTTCGACGGTCCATCCGGAAACGTTGTCCAGTACTTTACCTTTCAGGTCCAGCTCGACTCCCTTGTTCACCATTTCTCCTGAATTTACATAAGCGGAGGTGAAGCCTGTTGCTGAAGAAATAGTAATTGGGATGGTCTGGTTATTGGTGACTGTATGATAATAGGCGGCGGAGAAGTTTATCCTGCTCCTGAGAAAGCTCAATTCCATTCCCACTTCTTCATCCGTGCTGAATTCGGGCTTGATATTGGGGTTGGCGAATGCGCCGTTGACCGTATAGCCCGCTATATTTCCGAAGGGGAAGCCGGCGCCGGCATTAAAGGTATTTTGCAGCGCATAGGCGCCAATGCTTACCTGGGCGGTCCGGCTATAGGCGCCCCGGAGCTTACCGAAACTAAGGATGTGATTGTTCCGGAGGCCGGGTAAGGCTTCGGTAAATACAAAGGAGGCGTCCACTGCCGGGTATAGATAAGAGCGATTGGATTTAGCAAGCAGGGAGGTCCAGTCGTTCCTCAACGATCCGTGCAGAAAGAGGTAGTTGTTGTACCCGACGGTGAGATCACCGAATACGCCCAGCAGTCTTGTCTCTTCCTTGTATTCGCCTACTATGGGGATCCCTAACCGATTGCTGATATTGTAAAAATTGGGTATCACCAGTGTACCGGCGTTGTCTCCCATAAGCCGGAGCGTATTGACGACGAGGGACGTACCGGCAATAAGCCGGAAGTCGAACTTTCCTTCCGCATGGTGTATAAATGCCAGGAAATCGCTGGTCAGGCGTTGGTTATAGCTTGACGCATCGCCTTCCGAAGGGGAGAACTGTTTTACTGAGCTGGGGATATTTCCGGAGTTCAGTGTGTCGGCGATGGCCCATGGTGCAAAAGTGTAGCCTGCCTGGGTGTATTTATTGTTGTAATCGTTGCGTGCTATACCGGCTCTGTACAGTAATTCGAGCCATTTCAAGGGTTTGAGGTTGAGGGCGAGGTTGGCTACCAGGTCATTGGATCTTTCATCCAGCCTGGTCTGGTCTATCTGCCACCAGGGATTCCCGTAATAGGCGTTAAAGTAACCATCGGGGCTGGCAAACGGGTCGGTCTGCCAGTTCTTGTATTTCCGCAGGTTTACGTCTGCCGGGGAGTTGATGATCGTCCAGTATAGGGGTCTGTTCTGGAAATAGGAGCCGCCACCGGCATAACCTGCTGTCATTGCTGTTGTTCCCCAGGTGAACGGCACACCTGTACCCGGGGTGGTGTTGGTATGTCTAAGGGTATAGCCCAGGGTATAGTCTACCCGGAATATACCGGTGGTCCTGGACCCGTTGAGACGGATGGTATTACGCCGATCGCGGTCCTTGGGAATGACGCCACTTTTATCTACGTCTTCGAAAGACATATAGAACCTGCTTTTGTCGTCCCCTGAGGAATAGGAGATGCCGTTGATCCAGGTGATCCCGTTGTTGAAAAAGCCTTTTTTTGCATTGGGCACAGCGGCATAACGAATGGAATCCTGTTTGATATAAAAAGAGCCATCGGGTCTGTAGATACGGATGGGAGCGCCGATGGGGACCAACTGACCATTGAAGCGCGGGCCATAGTTTTGGTTCTCATACGGAACATACGGTACATAAGGGCTACCGGGTATCATCACCAGGCCGGGGGATGAAATGGCTTCTCCGCCATATTGCCCGAATTCATTCTGAAAATCGGCGGTATAAGCGATGGATTCGACCTGGAGTGAACTGTTCAGTCTTATCTCGGGTCTTCCGGCTTTTCCTTTTTTGGTGGTAACGATGAGGACCCCGTTGGATGCAGCGGAGCCGTAAAGTGCGGAAGCCGAGGCGCCCTTCAGGATGGTGGAGCTTTCAACGTCGTCAGGATTGATGGAATTCAGATAGCTGATGGGCAGTTGTATGTCATCCACTACCAGCAAGGCCTGGTTGTTACCAAGGATAGACCGGTTACCCCTCAGGGTTATACGAACATCGGGTTTTACGCCATTGTTCACCAGGTTGATCTGTAATCCGGAGACTTTTGCTGCCAGGCCATTGGCCAGGTTTGTCACTTTTGCCTGGGTCAATTCTTCGGCGGAGAGCCTGGTAGTAGAATAACCCAGCTCTTTGGGCTGCCGCTTGATACCAAGGGCCGTCGTGACTACGACTTCCGCCAGGTTGGATGCCTGTTTGTCTATGACGATCTCTACTGTTTCGTCAGATCCGGTGATGATAAATGTTTTGGGAGTAAAGTCGACACCTGAAGCGACGATCTTATCGCCTACTTTGGCCTTGATGATGAAGTATCCGTTCTCGTCGGCGCTTACGCCGTATTTGCCGTTTTCGGATTTGATGGAGGCATATGGCACCGGCAATCCACTTTTGTCGACTACCCGGCCTTTGAAAGATCTAAGCTGGGCCGCTGCCATTGTAGAAATGAGCAATAGGCCCACTGCGAGGGTTGTTATTTTTCTCATGTGCACGCAGTTTTTGTGGTTAACTAATAAGGAATAGGATAACCGCAATACTAATTACTGCTTGTAATGGCTATGGCACTTTGATGGAAGATAGGATGGGTTTGCTGTTTGGACGATGTTGGAGATTTAAAGATTGGATTGGAATATATTCCTTGATACAAAGGTATATTCATTTTTTATATATAAAAAAATATTTATTTTCTAGTGCGTAATAATAAATTAAAAAACAATAATTTATGACAAAATATTATTATTTAAAATAATTAAATTTTCTATTAAACGGGACGATTGGAGGGTCGATAGCTGGTAAAGTTTGGGAGGGGGAGGGCTTTTTTAAGCCGCCTGTGTACTGATGTATCTCACCAGGCTACGCTTGGCAATGGGCAGGAGTGTTTCGTCCACGGGGAACTTCAATTCAGTCTCGATGGAGTAAACGGCCGGATTGGGAAGCGATGTATTTACACGGATAAGCTCGGCCTTGATATTTTCATATGTATTGACGATGTTGCGTGTCCAGCTGTCGATGTATTCGGTGCGAATGCTGCGATAGCGCTCGTCATGTTTTTCAAAAAAGCTCAACCTGTATTGATAGACGCGGGTGTCGGAATAACTCCCTTCGCTGAGGAAAAAGTATCCTTCATGATTGTCCAGGGGGATCAATCCTACCGGAAAGATGGTCAGCTTGTCTTCCACAAATTCATAGATCTCGGTGCCGCTGCTGATGGCATTCTTCATCTTCTGGGACGCGTAATTGATGATGTCTTCCAACTCCTGCATCAGTTCGTCATCTTCGATGAGCAATTCGTACAGCACCTGGAGCTTTTCGAGCTGTACACCCGTCAGTTTTTTTGGGAACTGTTCCTGGAGGTACTTTTTGTTTTCCCGGAAAGCCACGAGGTTATTGTAGTGGAAGATAATATCGGACAGCTGCGGATAGAGCTTATTCTGCGAGAAGTGTTGGTGGATCTCCTGAAGATAAGCCAGCAGGGTGTATTTCTTTAATTCGAAATCTATATACCCATCTGCAAACCAAGTTTCGGATAGTGTCTTCATCGGACGTCCTTTTAATGAATATACAAAAAAGCCCTGGCAAAAACTACACCCATATCGTTAATATTTTAACGATAAAACGGTCTTTTAAGTATGTCCGGAAAGGTTCCTACAATTCGCGATCCGGCGGGAAGCGTTCCAGTTCATTGGCAACGGCGGTCAGGAAGGTGGCTCCCAGGCTGCCGTCTACGATGCGGTGATCGTAGGAAAGGGATAAGTACATCATATGACGGATGCCGATGGCGTCGCCGTCAGGCGTCTCCAGTACTACCGGTCTTTTTTTGATGGCGCCGACGGCCAGGATGGCTACCTGGGGTTGATTGATGATCGGAGTGCCCATCAGGCTTCCAAAAGTACCGACATTGGTCATGGTAAAAGTACCGCCCTGGGTATCTTCCGGCCGCAGTTTGTTCTGCCGTGCGTTTTCCGCCAGTGCATTCACCTGCCGGGCCAGGCCTGTCAGGTTGAGCTGATCGGCCTGACGTATCACGGGCACGATCAGATTGCCACTGGGCAGAGCAGTAGCCATGCCGATGTTGATGTCTTTTTTTATGATGATCCTGGTACCGTCAACAGAGCTGTTGACAAGTGGATATTTCTTGATACAGTGTACGATGGCTTCTATGAACAAAGGAGTGAAGGTGAGTTTTGTACCTTCTCTTTTTTCAAATTCCTTTTTTACTTTATCCCTCCAATGCACCAGGTTTGTGACGTCGGCCTCGGTGAAGCTTGTGACGTGAGGACTGGTGTGCACGCTATGTACCATATGGTCGGCGATCAACCGGCGCATCCTGTCCATTTCCATGATCTCCACATTGCCGGAGGGCAGCGGTGTAACGGTTGAAGTGGTAGTACCTATAATAGGGTTGGGGGCGGCGACGGGTGTATAAGTCTGAGGAGCGGATGTCACTTTGGGAGGTGACTGGATGGGTTTGCCTGTTCTCCTGCCTTCCACATACTGCAGGATATCTTTTTTTGTGACCCGTCCTTCATTACCGCTGCCCGGGATATTTTCCAACTCATGGAGGGCTACCCCTTCGCTGGCGGCTATGTTTAATACCAGCGGCGAGTAAAAACGATTGGCTGGAATGACATCGGCGGCGGGATGGCCATTGGTTTTTGGGGTGGTCTGGGTTACGACCGCTGCCGGTTCGGGACGGACTACGGGCTCCTTACGTGCAACCGGGGGGTCTGTCACCGGTGCGGCTGGGCTGTTGCCTGCCATGGCACCTGTACGTATACGGGCGATGACAGAGCCGACCGGAACTACATCATTGGTCTGAAAAAGAACCTCTTCCAGGACACCTTCGGCGGTGGAAGGGACTTCAGAATCCACCTTATCAGTGGCAATCTCCAACAGGCTTTCATCTTGCTTTACGGCATCACCGGGTTGTTTAAGCCACTTCAGGATAGTGGCTTCCATGATACTTTCACCCATTTTTGGCATCACCAGGTCAACAAGAGGCATAATGATATATCGGTTTTAAAATGTAGAGATTATTTACAGGGTGCGGATCAGGGCCAAAGGTATGTAAATATTTGGTATCCAACCTATCCAACCGTCAGTCGTCGGACAGGATGAATTTTCTCAACAGATTCATGGCATTTGTTGCAGTTAATTCAATATTCCGGAGCCTGTCAAACCGGAACCAGAATCGTTGGGTGGAAATCCTTTGATGGTTTCCAACAGCCACCCAGGCAGTACCTACGGGTTTTTCCGGGCTTCCGCCATCCGGCCCCATAATACCGGAGGTCACCACTACATAGTCTGTACCCAGGGTGGCCAGGGCGCCTGCTGCCATTTCGCGAACCGTTTCCTCGCTGACGGCCCCTACGGTGGTCAGGGTGGCGGCGTTGACGCCCAGCACTCCTTCCTTCACCTCATTTGCATAACTAACGACGCTGCCTTTGAAATATTGGCTGGAGCCGGGAATGGAGGTGATCAGATGGGCAATATAGCCTCCCGTGCAGCTTTCGGCCGTACCTACAGTCTTTCCCCGGGTCTTCAGAAGCTTACCCAGGGCCTCCTGCAGGGTGAGGTCCTCGTCTATGACCATCCATTCGGCCGTAAGTTGTCGCATTTTGGCGAACTGTTCATCCAGCTCTTTGTTCATAGCGGCGGCGTCTTCGCCTTGTATGGTGAGCCGCAGCCGTACCATCCCATAATTAGGCAGGTAGGCCAGCCGGATATATGGCGGAAGTGCCGTTTCGAAGGCTGAAATATGTTCTGCCAAAAAAGATTCTCCAATACCTGCTGTCAGCAAAGTGCGGTGGGCTATGAATGGCAGGTGGAACTTTTCCCTTATAGCCGGCAGTATGGCATCTGTCATCATGCCTTTCATCTCATGCGGCACACCGGGCATGGAGACAAAGATCTTACCTGCTTTTTCAAACCACATGCCCGGCGCCGTGCCTCTTTTGTTGGGGATCACGGTGCATACATCGGGTACTTCGGCCTGTCTGAGGTTGCGTTCGATCATCGGGCGCTGCAATATCTTTTCGAAAATGTGTTTTACATTGGCCAGGGCTCCCTCGTCCACCACCATTTTACCGCCAAAGTATTCATTCAGCAGTGGTTTGGTGATATCGTCGGCCGTAGGGCCCAATCCTCCTGTAATCAGTATGATCTGCGATTGCGCCGACTCGTCGTTGAGCGCCTTCCAGATATCTTCCCATACATCCCCGACGGCCAGGCGGTGCCGGACCCATATACCGGATTTGTTCAACTCCTGCGCCATCCAGGCGCTGTTGGTGTCTATTACCTGTCCGATCAATAGCTCATCTCCAATGGTGATTATACTTGCTGTCAGTTTTTCCATCCTGTAAAGTTGGATAATTCAAAAAAAAATATAAATTTAGGGCATTATGGAATTCGGACAATAAACCCCCGGTTCATCCTGTTGTCCGGCATTAAGTTATTGTTATACTGTTTTCAGCATCGTGTCATAATCTTACCTATTATTAATTTTGACACATCCACCGGGAGTGGTGTCCTGGTGTAGTTGCCCCAGATCCAATATCATCTGAAGACCGGCAGGTCCCGCGTATTAGTTTGTTTAACCATCTCCTCAAATCAACGCGTCATGAAAAATCGCTTTTTCAGTGCACCATGGATTGTCATCCTGGGCCTTTGCCTTATTTATGTATCCTGCAGTAAGAACCATGATCAGCCTGCAAAATCAGAGAAGTACAAGATCGTCACCGGCACCTGGCATCAATCGGATATTGTGCTCAGCGTTACTGTTACCAAGAAGATAAACGGAACAAAATACACATTTCCCGCAGGCACCAGTATGATCACCAACCCTTATATGGCGGCATTTGGCGTAGCTCCACTTTTTGCCCCGACGAAACAAAATATCTATAATTTTACGGACAGCGGAGGGTACCGGATCGACGGCGTCACGAACCTGATCCTTCCGGTGGCAGGCAACAAAGGCAACTGGAGTCTGGATGTATATGATGCTGTGTTGAAGCTGACCACGCCTGACAAGGTGGATGATCCTCACTGGATCGCCGGCGTTGCCAGCGACTCTCTGGCGTTGTCCCTGACGGTAGATATCCCGGGGCTCGGTACGGCCCCGCTGACACTCATCCTCAAACGATCCTGAACTTGCCGACAGACCGACTATACTGCGAAAATGAGCTACTGCCGCTGATTGCGGCCGGGGATGAGCAGGCCTTTGGCAGGCTGTATCACCAGACCAATGCGGGATTGTACAATGCGGTGATGATTTATGTCAAAGACCCGCAGACGGCGCGTGAGATCGTGCAGCAGGTGTATATCAGGATATGGGACAGCCGCCATTTGTTGAACAATGTACGCAGCCTGAAAGATTATCTTTTTGTCCTCTCCCGCAATGCCGTGTTTGATCATCTGAAACGACATACGGTGGAGATCAGGCATCTGGCGGAGCTTCGCAAGCTGACGTCCGTACTGGACGACCAGGTAATAAGTCATATACAGGAGCGGGAATGCGAGCTTTTGCTTCACCAGGCTGTCGCGGGGTTGCCCCGCCGGCAGCGGGAGGTATATCTGTTGGCATCCGAGGAGGAAATGAGCTATGATAAGATTGCCGCCCGTATGCGGGTGTCCAGGCTGACGGTCAAAAGACATCTGGAGCTTGCCCGTCGGCAAGTCCGCAAGTATATGCACCATTACCTGCATCATGAGGCGTTGCTGCCCCTGCTGATCTTTTTTTCCACTTTGCTTCCGTGATGATAGTATGGATTAAAAAAAAATCTCTCTTCTATTGGGCCATTTGCTTTGGAGGCATGTCTTTACAGGGATATGCATCTTTTAATCGTTGTTTATGAGCAGGGAGCGATTTGAATACCTTTTGGGACTTTATAAGTCCGGTGGATTGACGCAGGCGGAATGGGACGAATTGCGGGAAGCGATCCGGCAGGGCGTTTACGATCCCTTGCTGGAGAAGGATTTCCGGGCTTTGCTGGAAGAGGGAGGACGGCATGAGAGCTGGACAACCGAAGCGGAGAACGCCGTATGGCGTGGGATACAGCAAGGCCGGAGGTCTGGTAAGTCAAAGGTATCCAATATGCGGCGTCTGCTGGTACGAGGGAGCGCCGTTGCTGCCAGCATAATTGTCTGTTTTGCACTGACCTGGAGGTTCCTGTCCCATATTCATCCGAATGCAAAGAAAGTGACTGCCGTTGCCAACAATGACGTTGCGCCCGGCGGCAACAAAGCGATCCTCACGCTGGGCAATGGCACGCAGATCATTCTCGACGGCCGGCAGGACGGCCGGATCGCCCGGCAGGGATCGACCTCTGTCCTCAAATTCAATGGAGTCATTTCTTATTCCCGGGATGCAGGGCGAATGCCTGCGGAAGGGGATGCCGGCACCTCATTATACAATACGATCACTACCCCGAGAGGCGGGCAGTACGAACTGGTGCTTCCGGATGGCAGCCGTGTATGGCTGAACTCGGCCTCGTCCCTCCGATTTCCCACTGCTTTCAAAGGAACGCGGCGGGAGGTGGAGCTGAAAGGGGAAGGATATTTCGAAATAGAGAAGGATGCAGAGCGGCCGTTTGCCGTATCGGTGAACAATATGAAGGTGCAGGTACTGGGTACGAGCTTTAACACCATGGCTTATCCCGACGAGCGAACGATAAATACAACACTGCTGGACGGCGCTGTCATTGTCGCGCAAGGGGATATGCAGAAGAAACTGGAGCCTGGCCAGCAGGCTGCCCTGGACAGTATCGGGCATCGTCTGTCTGTACGAAGGGTGGATATCCGGCAGGCTATTGCCTGGAAGACGGGACTGTTTGAATTTGATAACACGGACCTGGCTACCGTCATGCGTCAGGTAGCCAGATGGTATGATATAGAGGTGATATACCAGGCGAACCCGGACAAGACGCTGCTGGGTGGGAGCATCAGCCGGAGTCTGAACCTGAAGGAAGTGCTCAGTCTGCTGGAAACCAATGGGATCAACCATTTTAAAATAGAGGGAAAAAAAGTATTTGTGCTACCGTAGCACCTGATAAAAGCCGGGAGTGCTACCAACACTCCCGGCAGCAGCTGCAGAGGGACCGCGGCTGCGTTCGGGGACTATGTAACACAATAATCTGGCGGATCATATAATTACATCACCCCAACAATGCAAATCTATGCAATTAAGGGCTCTTTGCAACCTCCTGTTCGCGAAGCGGAGGCTGTTATCCAAAATCTTTTTGTCGATGGTGTCGGGACCGGAGCAGTCCGGATATCCGGGTCTAAAAAAAGTTGTCCGTGTAATGAAACTCACTGCTTGCTGGATGCTTATATTTTGTCTGCAGGTAAGCGCCCGTAGTTTCTCTCAGAAGGTCACGCTTTCCGTAAAGAATGTGCCGTTGCAGACGGTGTTCCGGGAGATCACCCGGCAGACGGGTGTTTCTTTTGTATATAGGGAAGCGCTGCTGGAAGGCATCGATCCAGTGACGGTGCATGTGAAGGATGCGACTATTGAAGAGGCGCTCAATGCCTGTCTGAGGGATCGTCCGATAGGATATAAGCTCATAGGAAAAAACATTGTTATCCGGAAGGAAGTCTCATCTGCAGGCGCTGTGGCATTGCCCGACTCGGTACAGTATGCGGAACCGCCACCCCGTGAGATCCGGGGGGTGGTCCGTACGGTCAACAATGCGCTTTTGGAAGGGATCACGGTTACGGAGAAAGGTACGAACAATGCTACCACTACCCGGCTGGACGGCAGCTTCCGGCTGAGAGTGGCGGGGTCTGACGCTGTACTGGTATTCAGCTCCATCGGCTTCAAGACGGTGGAGATCGCGCTCAACGGCCGTATGCAGGTGGAAGTGATCCTGGAGACGTCTTCCCAGGAGCTGTCCGGTGTGGTGGTGACGGCCCTGGGTATCACGAGGGCGCGCAAGTCGCTGGGCTATTCGGTGGAGGAAGTGGGAGGACAGGAATTCACCCGGGTGTCCCAGGAGAATATCCTCAATGGAATGTCGGGTAAGATACCGGGTGTGACGATCAATGCTACGGGGGGTGCCGGATCTTCTGTAAGCATGATCATCAGAGGCGCCACCTCACTGTCCAGCGACAACCAGCCGCTGTTTGTTGTGGATGGGGTGCCTATCGTCAATACGCTGAATAATATCAGCCAGGTGGGTATCGACAACCGGGTAGATTACGGCAATGCGCTTTCCAGCATCAACCCTGAAGACATCGAGAGCGTCTCGGTACTCAAGGGACCCAGCGCCGCGGCACTCTATGGTTCCAGGGCGGGCAACGGGGTTGTCCTTATCACTACCAAATCGGGACGCGCCTCCCGGAAGCTGACTGTTACGGCGACCTCCAGCACGGTGTTTGACATACCCTACAAATTCCTGAAATTCCAGCATAAATATGGATCGGGCCAATTTTCCGCCATTCCTGTTTCGGTGAGCGGTAACCTGCTGACCAATCCTTTTGGCAGTCTGATCCAGGAGAATGCGGGAGCTACCTATGGCGCGGAACTGGACAGGGGATATAAGGAGGTGCAATGGAACAGTCCGCTGGACTCCAGCGGCAATCCTATCCCTGAACTGCTGGTGTCTCACCCCAACAATATAAAGAACTTTGTGCAGACGGGGATCACTACTACCAATGGGATATCTGTTGCCAATAATAACGAGCAGATGTCCTACAGGCTGTCCTATGCGAATATGTCCAACAGGGGTCTTATCCCGCATTCCGACCTTTACCGCAACAGTCTGAGTCTGAATACAGGATTGCGGGTGAACCGGAACTTCCGTCTCAGCACCAATATCGATGTCAGCAGGAATAATTCCGACAACCGTCCTGCAGGCGAAAGGGGAACGAACCCGCTTCAATGGGCTTATAATGTCTCTCCGCATACAGATATCCGTGACCTTCAGCAGTATTGGATGCCGGGCCAGGAGGGGATACAGCAGCGCTCGCAGTACAAAGGCGCCTATAACAACCCCTATTTTCTGGCAAACGAGGTGCGGAACAGCTTTGTCCGGGATCGTTTGTTTGGGAATGTCCGGGCCGACTGGCAGTTGTCACCTTCTTTCAGCCTGATGGCCCGTTATGCGCTGGATACTTATAGCGAAAAACGGGAAATGAAGATCGCGCAAAGCTATACAGACGACCCCGGAGGCGCTTATGGCATCATCGATCTAAAAAATTTCGAGAGCAATGCAGACTTCCTCCTTACCTACAAAAAGGAATGGAACGATCTCAGTCTTTCGGTGTCCGTGGGCGGCAACACCCGTTATCAGAAGGCCTCCAATGTGACGACGGCTACGAAGGATGGCACAGGTCTGATCGTACCGGGCGTGTTCTCTATCCAGAACATACTGCCTGACAACCTGAATTATTCCAGTTATCTGTCGGAAAAAGGCGTGAACAGCATTTACGGTCTGCTGAACCTGGGCTATAAGGATATGATCTTTTTAGATATCACGGACAGGAATGACTGGTCCAGTACCCTTCCCCGTGCGCAACCCTATTATTACCCTTCGGCCTCGCTGAGCTTGTTGGTAAATGAGATAGCGGGCATCAAATCGCCGGCGATCAGCCTGATCAAGCTGAGAGGAGGCATTGCCCAGGCAGGCAATGATGCCGGGCCCTACCAATTGCAGTCGGTGCTTACCAATGCGGGGTCCTGGAGCGGGATCCCCCGGCTGACCACATCGGGCACCATGCTCAACCCGGACCTTAAACCGGAAATAGCCACTTCGTACGAAGCGGGGCTTGACGTCAATCTGTTCAGGAACCGTCTGCGTTTTGCGGCCACCTATTATATGGTGGAGAATAAAAACCAGATCTTTAGCACGAAGACGCCGCCCTCGTCGGGCTTTTCTTCGAAGAATATCAATGCCGGGCTGCTTCGCAGCAAGGGTATCGAACTGTCACTCGGAGGCACTCCCGTCCAGGGCAGGAACTGGAGGGTTGATGTCAATGCGAACTTCACCCGCAGCCGTACACGGATCATCAAGCTTTCGGACGACCTGCCGTATTATACCTTGTGGACGGATGGCAAGGGCGGAGCATGGACTTATGTCGGAGATGAGATCGGGGATATCTACGACGCAAAGATGGTCACGGTGACGGATAAAGCGTCTCCCTATTACGGATATCCGCTGCTGGACAATACCGGCAAATGGCAGTCCATCGACGCAATCAATACCAGGAACAAGATCGGCAACTTCAACCCGGACTTTATTTTAGGATTTCAGTCTACTATCTCGTATAAAAGCTTTAGTCTGAGCTTTACGCTCGACTGGAGGAATGGCGGCGATTTCTTTTCCCAGACCTATCGTTATGGCGAAGAGTATGGACAATCCTCCCTATTCTATGATCATCTGATCAACCCGGGCATGCGGACGGGGCAGCAATTGAGGGATTACCTGGTAGCCAACCAGGACAAGCTGATACGAAGCACGGGCAATAACTTCCCCCTGGTGGGTGGACCTACGCCACAGTACAACGGATTCCCATTTGTCTACGGCCCATATACGCTGCCTTATGGCGGTGTGTTCGTACCGGGCGTGCGGGCTTCAGGGTTTGATGCCAACGGGAATCCCACGGGCTATATCGAGAACCTGGGTCAGAATATCAACAGCCCTAATGGTACGGCCGTCCTTCCTTTTGCGGGAGCCACGGCATGGAGCTTTACCCGTGCATTTACTTTTCCAGCCTCTTATCTCAAACTGAGGGAGATATCCTTTGCTTACGAGCTGCCTGTGAAAGCGATCAAGGCGGCGAAGGTGCAGAGCGCCACTATTTCGCTGTACAGCAGGAATATAATCTTATGGACGGCGGCCAAGATCAATATTGATCCGGAGAATGCTTTTCAACCTTCCACCACCATACAGGGGTCAGGCAGTCAATTCAAGCAGGGTATCGAGCGATATAACGTAAACCCGTGGGTAATACCTGTCGGGGTTAAGTTGAACGTAATATTTTAAGACACTACTAATTTGTAAAAGATGAAACCAATGCATAAGATAAAGAGGGTGATTATTTTGGGGGGGATGCTCTTTGGGATTTTTTCTTCTTCCTGCAGAAAGCACCTGGAGCAGTTGAACCAGAACCCTAATGGAGCCAACCCGGCTACCACCAATCCCAATCTTGTACTTTCCACTGTGCTTACGGCCACCGGTCAGCAATACGTAAAGCTGGGATTTGGGGACATTGCTGGCGTCATGCAGCATACGCAGGCGGATGGCTGGACAGGCAATCACAACGAATATGACTGGAGCGGGTCCAATGACTGGTCGCCTTATTATGACATACTCCGGAACAATAAATATGTTTATGACCGGAGTGTAACCCTGGGTTATGAATTGCAGCAGGGTGTTTGTCTGGTGATGAAGTCGATGGTTTTTGGCCTTATAGCAGACCTTTACGGCGACGCCCCGTATAGCCAGGCGCTGCAAGGGGAAGAGAGCGGCAACACTCATCTTTTTCCTGCCTTTGACAAGCAACAGGATATCTATACAGGCGTACTGGCAGACCTGGCGAAAGCCAATACTTTATTGTCCAAAGCCAAAACGGCTTATAACAGCACGATCGATGCGGTGGATGTGTATTATGGAGGAGAACCGTCGAACTGGCGTAAGCTGGCTAATTCCCTGGCCTTGCGTTATTACATGCGTCTTTCCGAGAAGTCACCGGAGGTTGCAAAGGCGGGTATCGAGAAGATAGCGGGCGATCCTGCGACCTATCCAATCCTTACTACGGCTGCGGAGGACGCCCTGATGGGGTTTGCGGGGGCCAGCGGATCCGACAGCTGGCCTTCGAATGTCAACTATAACGCGGACAGTGTCAACTACCGGGTGACAAAGATGTGCTCCTCTTTTGTGAAGGTGCTTGTATCCCTTCATGATCCGAGGATCGGTGTCTGGGCTAACAAAGTGCAGGTATTTCTGCATGTGAATGATAACCTTCCTACCGGGACGGACAGGATCGCCGACACGACTGTAGACGGCGAGGCGCGGAAAGTCCGGTATCTTTCTCCGGATGTGCTGGCGGGTAAAGGTCTTTCGGAAAGTGATATCAACCAGGATCCGAACTATGTGGGGATACCTCCGGCCATTGTAGGCGGTCCTGTATATAATATGGGTCCGGATGCCGCTCAAGCTGCCCACAATCCCCATGTATCGTGGTTGAATAATATCTACATGAGCGCCAGCGGTCCTCTTTTGAAGGCCCGGCTCATGACAGCGGCTGAGGTCCATTTCATCCTGGCGGAAGCGGCTCTTAAAGGTTGGGCCGCGGGGGACGCCGGAACGCATTACAATGCGGCGATTAAGGCTTCTCTGACGGCCTGGGGACTGGCGGGACAGTATAATGCATATATTTCCCAGGCTGCTGTCTCCTATGCCGGGACGGTAGAGCAGATCATTACACAGAAATGGATTGCCTCCTGGACGGCTGCCACCGAATCCTGGTTCGACTTCCGCCGCACGGGCTATCCCGCCCTGATTTCCGGCCCAAATGCCAAGGCTCCGGTGCTGCCTATACGATTTTATTACATGCTGGATGAACGTAACCTCAACCCTGCCAATATCAAGATCGCAGAGGGCAATCTGGAAGTCACCACTTATTCGGGTTATGGCGATGATGCCACTAACGGACATAAGAACAGCGCCTGGTCCAAGCCCTGGGTCAGTCAGGGAACGGGTAAACCATGGTGATCACATTCAAGACCGAACAATGAAGAGGATATTTCTTTATCTGCAGACAGCGCTAATGCTGACTTATATGATCGAAGCGCGAGCCCAGGGGTTCAAAGCGGGGGCAGCGATGCGTATTATCACGCCGGCCCCTTTGTTACCCGTGTCCGGCGGCATCGGCAAACCCAACCCGTCTCATATAAAAAAAGGGGAATTGACGGTCCGGGCGCTGGTGATGGAGCAGGGCAGCACGCGTATTGCCGTCGTAGGCGTGGACAACCTGGGCTGGACGGCTTTTCTGGGTGACAAAAGCCGGGCCCTTATCAAGGGCATATTACCTGAGAATATTTTGATCGGCGCTACGCATACGCACAGTGCGCCGGACGCTTATGCTTTCCCGGACGAGACGGGCAGGACCACTGCGGATCTGCGATACCTCGACTGGTGCACGCATCAGATAGCCGACGCGGTGAACGAAGCGGTGAAGAACCTGGAACCGGCCGTACTGAAGACGGCAGTGGGAGAAGCGAAAGGCAAGATCGCATACAACTATTATGCGGAGCAGCTTTACGACCCCCGATGCGGGGTGATACAGGCTGTGGCTGCCGGCGGAGCGAAGAAAGGGCGTACGATAGCGACCCTGGTGAACTATGCCATTCATCCTGAAGTGATCGGTAGTCATCGGGGGATACTCAGCCCGGATCTTTGTGGTCCATTATATGAACGCATAGAATCGAAGACGGGTGGTATTGCCTTGTTTATGAATGGCGCCCAGGGCGGGATGGTGACGGCGGACAACCGGCTGGGGAATGGCGGGGAGGCCAATGATTATGAGGAATGTGTGCGCATAGGACAGCTGCTGGCCGACGAAGCTCTGCGGATTGTGGGTGATGCCGTCGTACAGACAAACCCTGCTCTTTACTGCAGCGCCCGAACCATTCGTTTGCCTGTTGAGAACCCGGTAATGAGATATATCCTCAGCAAATCGCCGCTGTCGGGCCCTTCCATGACGGAACAGGATTCGGTGTCCACCCGTATCAACCTGCTGGATATCGGTACGGCGCAGGTGCTCACCGTTCCGGGAGAGGCCCTGCCCAATATCGGGTACTATGTGAAGAGACATATGCGTACCAGCCAGCCCTTCCTTTTCGGGCTGACAAACGACGCGTACGGGTATATCCTCACCAAGGTGGATTTTAAAAGCTTTAAGAGATACGAATATGTCAGCAATACCAGTCTGGGCGAAATGACGGGGGAGATATATATGGAAGAGGCCCTCCGGCTTGTCGGCGAAAGTCCGCCTGCGGATCGCTGAGTATGCCGACGCGCTTCCGATCTCAATTAATATATCAAATACAAAAAATGTTCATGAAGAGAATTATTTTTTTTAGCTGTCTGTTATGGTTGCAGCTGCTGCGGGTCGCGGCCCAATCTTCCGACCCCGCTGGAGAGCCTACCGCGCCCTCCAACGCTCTCCGGCACTATCTTCACAACGGCGATACGACCTTTCGCTGGGAAGTAAAGGAAAGCTATCCTGTCGGGGATGTAACGATGTATAATCTCCTGCTGACCTCGCAGACCTGGCGTGGGATCCGTTGGGTTCATCAACTGGCTGTTTTTGTACCCAAGGAGAACCTTTATGATGGGGCTTTGCTGTTTATTACAGGTGGTTCTGTGAAGAATGGGCAGCCGAAGTGGGCGGGGAGGGATGACAAGCTGCTGAATTCCATCTATACCCTTGCAGAGAAGAACAAGGCCATCGTGGCTGTATTGAAACAGACGCCCAACCAGCCTTTGTTTGACAGTCTGACGGAGGATGCGTTGATCTCTTATACCCTGCACCGGTGGAAAGAAGACGGCGATTATACCTGGCCGCTGTTGTTCCCCATGGTAAAATCGGCTTGTCGCGCCATGGATGCGGTCCAGCAGTTTGCGGACGGGCAATTGCACCATCCGGTGGGCCGGTGGGTCATCTCAGGCGCTTCCAAGCGTGGATGGACTACGTGGCTTACAGGAGCGAACGACTCCCGTGCGGAGGCTATCGGTCCGATGGTCATCGATATCCTCAATATGCCTGTGAACCTGGATTATCAGATCAAGGCCTGGCATGAATACAGTCCCCAGATAGAGGACTATGTTAAGCTGGGTATTCCGCAGGAAGCGCATACCGAGAGCGGAGGCGCCATCAATACCATGGTGGACCCTTATTCCTACCGTCGTCAGCTCTCCATGCCCAAGATGATCTTTATGGGCACCAATGACGAATATTGGGTGGTGGATGCGATCAAGAACTATTACGACAGCATTCCGGGCCGGAATATGATCCATTATGTACCGAATGCGGGTCATGACCTGGGTGGCGGCAAGCAGGCTTTCGAGGCACTGAGCGCTTTTTTCGGGCTGACCTTACGGCATGAACCTTATCCCGTCTGCAGCTGGAGTACGCAGGCGAAGAAAGGGGCCGTCACGGTGACGGTGAAGACTACGCCGGGTGTGCTTACGGATGCCATTCTCTGGTGGGCTGATTCGGAAGACATGATATTCCGCAAATCTATCTGGAAGAGCAAACGATTGAAGGGGGCGGGCAAATCGACGATCGTGTTCACGGAGAAATTTCCCACTGCGGGTTTCCGGGCTTTTTATCTCGATCTCAAATACAAGGACCCTAATGGCGGCGAGTATACGGAGAGCACGCGTATGTTCGTAGCGGATAAGGATGAATTAAAATTGCATTAACTATGAGAAAGCTTGTGATCATTATCATTATTGCGGCAATAAGCATCGGGAGAGGGTTTTCAGCACAGCCTCCGTTGTCGCCCCTGCCTGCTGTCCACAACGGTTTTGTGGTGATCTCCCATCGCGGCAATCATGTAAAGGTCCCGGAGAATACGATCGCTGCGATACAGGAAGCCATCCGGGTCGGGGCCGATTATGTGGAAATAGACCTGCGAACGACGAAAGACGGCCAGCTAGTGCTGAGCCATGATGCCACGGTAGACCGGATGACGGACTGGAAGGGCAAAGTGAGGGACCTTACATTCGAAGAAATCGAAAAATTAAAGGTTGGGAAGAACGAGGGGAGTGTATATCGGGTACCTACGTTCAGGGAGGTGTTGAATGTGTGCAAAGGGCGAATGAACATATACCTGGATTTTAAGGATGCGGACGTGGAGGAAACCTATCGTCAGATAGAAGCGGCCGGCATGGAAAAGCAGGTGGTGGTCTATCTCAACAAGCCGGAGCAGTATAAACAATGGAAGAAGGCGGCGCCTGCCATGCCGCTGATGAGCAGTCTGCCGGATGGAATAAAGACGCCGGAGCAGTTCAGGCAATTCCTGGAACAGGCGCAGCTGGAAGTTTTGGATAATGTTTATGATACGGCTCTGCAGGCTGTTGCGCGGGAGAAGGGGATCGCCCTCTGGCTGGATGTGGAGAGCGCTGACGAGGGTCCTGTACTTTGGGACAAGGCTTTAGCCTGGAATATACAAGGCTTACAGACAGACCATCCGGAGGCATTGGTGGCCTATTTGCAGAAGACGAAGCATCGGGGTGGCCCTAGCGTAAGCGGTGCGGAGAGCAGGGAGGCGTTGCCTTCTTACCGGAAATTATCCGATATCGCCTATGGACCTGACAAGGAGAACATCATGGATGCCTATATCCCCGGTGAATATGGGGATGGGAAAGTCATTGTTTATATACATGGTGGGGGGTGGACGGGAGGCGATAAGAAGGAACTCCCGGCAGCGCTGATCGAAGAACTGACAGGTCGGCGGAAGTACCTGGTCGTTTCTATGAACTACCGCCTTGTAAAGGACGGAAAGAATATCTTCCCGGCGCAGATGGAGGATGTCTCACGTGCGTTGAAATTCATTTCGGACCAGGCGACGAAATATCATTATGATGGAAATTCATTTGCATTGATGGGCGGCAGCGCGGGCGGCCACCTGGCTATGTTATATGCCTATGGGTATGATACGGCAAGACAGGTGAAGACGGTGGTGGATCTTTGGGGGCCTACCGATCTTTCGGATAAAGCCGTTCGCGAAGGGAACAGGGAGGCAGACAGCAAGGTGGTGAATTTGCTGGGGGTAGCCGATCCGCAGGCACAGGTATGTCGTGACGCCAGCCCCTATTACCGGGTCAGCAAGACATCTGGTGTTCCTACCATCCTGTTCCATGGGGAAGATGACCCACTGGTGGATGTCAGCCAGGCAAAAAAGATGTATGAGAAGCTATTGTCCCTGGGTGTGCCGGTGGAGCTGAAGGTGTACCCACATGAGAAGCATGGGGTAGGGGCTGGCGCTGCCGCGGATGTTTTTGCCAGGACGCTGGCATGGCTGGACAAATATTATCCTTCCCGGGTACAGGCGGATACGCGTCCCTATGCCGAACGGCTTGGGTGGCCGAAGGGCGCCAAGGTCATCATCCTTCATGTGGATGATGCGGGGATGTCGATCAATTCCAACGAAGGGGCCATTAATTCCATCGAAAAGGGTGCCGCTACTTCCACGAGCATCATGATGCCTTGTCCCTGGGCGGCAAGCTTTGCTAAATATGCGGCTGAAAAGGGATATGATGCGGGGCTGCATCTTACGCTGACGTCCGAATGGCATCATTACAGGTGGGGGCCGCTGGCCGGTGTAAAGCAGGTGCCCGGACTGACGGATAAAGAGTGGTGTCTCTGGCCTGAGCCGGAAGATGTCGTGCAGCATGCCAGCGCCGATGAGGTGGAGTCAGAGATACGGGCGCAGCTGGCCAGGGCTTTGTCACTTGGGTTACATCCGACGCATCTGGATTCGCATATGGGTACTTTATTTGCCACCCGGGCTTACCTGGAGAGATACATCAAGGTGGGAATAGAGAACAGGATACCTGTGATGTTCCCGGGCGGTAATAACAAGCTGCTGGCTGCGAATATGAAAGGAGGCGCGGACCTGTTGAAGGATGCCGCTGCCGTAGGGGAAATGATCTGGAAAGCAGGCTTGCCCGTGCTGGATGACCTTGTCACTTACAGCGGGGATTGGAAGCCGCAGCCGGTGAATGGGAAGATAAGCCCGGAAGCATATGGAAAGTATAAGGTCCGCAAGCTGGAAGAAGCCATTGACAGCATGCAGCCGGGGGTAGCGATGTTTATCGTGCACAGCTCGGTGGTGACGGACGATTTCAGACATATCTCCGGCTCGGGTGATAGCCGCAATGCGGATATGCTGGCTATGATGGACCCTGGTCTTAAGGCATATATCCTTTCAAAGGGTATTATACTCACCACCTGGCGGGAAATGATGGAGCGGCGTCAAAAATATGGCGCCAGTTTTTCTTCCAGGTAAGCCGGCATATTTGTCTTTTCTTTTGTATCTCTTTTTAAAAAATACAGCAGCACCTTTCCTACGGTGAGCAGCTTGCCCTGTTCATTATATACCTCCTGATGGAATGTGATACGATGTCCCTCGGGCATTTCCCTGATGGTTGTACGAACTGTCAGCAGATCGTCATAATGGGCAGGGCGGAGGTATTTTGCTGTAAACTCCACTACGGGGAGGATGACACCGCCGGCTTCCATATTTTTATAGCTTAGTCCCAACTGGCGGATGGCTTCCACTCTCCCCACTTCAAAATATTGTGCGTAGTTGCCGTAGTAGACAACGTCCATCTGATCTGTCTCGGCATAGCGGACCCGTATTTGTGTTTCGCTGGTGTACATTTTGTAATAGGATTATGATTTACTTTTATCTTCCCATCATACCATCCACGCTGAAGCGGCCGGGGCCTATGAGCAGGATGGAAGAAAAGGCAGTGAGATACAGAAGAGCGAGCTCCTGATGATCAAGGCCCTGTCCTTTATGAAAGAGAAAGGCGGCCACCGCCAATTGAATGACCAGCACCAGCGCGGCAAAACGTGTGAAGAGTCCCAGGACCAGCAACAGGCCGCAAAAGATCTCCGCAAATAGCACGAGGATGAGCGACCATTTATGACCGATGTGGAACGGATCGAAAAAGATGGCCTGCTGGTTGCTGAAGTGCATCAGCTTGGGAAAGCCATGGTGGATACAGATGATCAGGCCGAAGGTCAGGCGCAGTAAGAGACTGGCGACATTGAAAGCGTTCTCGGAATAGGCGGTGGAGAGAAATTTCTTCATGGTGTTGAATTTATTGGGCGGGTCGAAGATAATAGATTTTAACAGATTTTTCCGGACCTGACGGTCCGGGTTTGATTAGACGCTAAACTATTGCGCTTCGCGCGGCCTCGCTGTGCTCGGCCCTGTGGATAAGTGGACCGATAGCCTCTAATTGCGAACGAAACGTTAAAGGTCCACTTATCCACAGGGTGTTTGGAACGATAATTGGTAAAAGGTAAAATATTTAGAAACTTTAGCGCGTTAACCCCCCCAGGGCCCCCGGCTTGTGGGGGATTGAAAGTAAGGACATTTTAAAAAATAAAGATAAACTGTCTTTTTAGTGAAAAAGCCTGTATTGTTTTTTTTTATCATTCTTTTCAGCTCTTCGTCATTTGCCCAACAGACCAGATATCTGGACGATCCGCAGGCCAGTTTTAAACAGGCCAAAGATTTCTTTCAAAATGAGTACTATAGCCTGGCCTATCCTATCTTCAGAGAGTTGAAATATTCGCTGCGGGAAACGGATCGCAGCAATAATGCCGTGGAATATCAGGATGTAAAGTACTATTACCTGGTGTGCGCCCTGGAGCAGAATGACAGGACGGCTGTAGATCCGGCGCGTGAGTTCATCGATCTGGAGAACAATGCTCCAAGGGTAGGGATGATGAGTTTTCATCTGGCTGAATATTATTTCCGTCAGAAGGATTATACGGCTGCCGTCCGGCTGTACGAGCAGGCCGATATCGAGAACCTCAGCAACAGGGAGATCGCGGACCTGAAATTCCACCAGGGCTATGGCTATTTTACTCAACAACGGTTTGATAAAGCATTACCCTTATTCGACGCCATCCGGCAGCTGCCGAAGGACCCTAATTATATAGACGCCAATTATTATTACGGATTTATCTGTTTTTACCAGAAAAAGTATGGAGAGGCGCTGGCTGCCTTTAAAGTTGTAGAAGATAATCCCCGGTATGAAAAAGTTGTGCCCTATTATGTCGCCAATATTTATTTGGTCCAGGGGCAAAAGGATAAGGCGATCGAATATGCGGAGGCCCGTTTGAAAAAAGGCAATCAGTATTATGACGCCGAGCTGCGGCAACTGGTGGGGCATGGTTATTACGAGAAACAGGATTTTGCCAGGGCCCTCCCTTACCTAGAGCAATATGTCAACCAATCGAAAAAGGTTTCGCGGATCGATCTGTATGAACTGTCCTATAGTTATTATCAGACAAAGAATTGGGACAAAGCCATTGCGGGTTTCAAGCAGCTGGGTGGAAAAGAGGATTCGCTGGCCCAGAACTCAATGTATATGTTGGGAGATGCCTATTTAAAGACAGGACAGAAGGCGAATGCCCGTAACGCCTTTCTTTTCTGCAGCTCCAACAGCAGCAACCCGCAGCAGAAAGAAATATCCCAGTTCAATTACGCCAAGCTTTCCTATGAACTGGGCTATCAGGATGTGGCGCTCACGGAATTACAGAGCTTTCTACAGCAATATCCCAACTCCAGTTATAACCGGGAGGCCAAGGAGTTACTGGTAAACGTCCTGGCCAACACCAATAATTACAGGGATGCGATGACGCTGCTGGACAGCCTGGACCATCCTTCCGAGAATGCACGCCGTCTTTATCCCCGGATACTGTATGGCCGTGCTACCGAAATGGTGAACGATGGTATGCTGCTGGGGGCTAATGAACTGATAGATAAAGCGCTTAAAGATCCTTATAACGCCAGTGTGCTGCCTTATATCAACTTTTGGAAAGGTGAAATATCCTACCGGCTGAACAGGATCGACGATGCTATCCGCTATTACCTGGAATATCTGAAAACGGGTGGCACCAACGGCGAGGTAAGTCCTGTCAATGCCCGTTATAACCTGGGCTATTGCTTCCTGAAAAAAGAGAACTACCGGCAGGCGCAGGGTTTTTTTGAGCAGGTGGTCCGTACGCCGCAACTGAACGCTTCTCCTCTGGAGCAGGATGCCTATGTGAGGAATGCGGATTGTTACTATATGAACCGTGACTTCAAAACGGCGTTGGCTATGTATAATAAAGTGCTGGATTACTCCTGGCCAGCCAGTGACTATGCAACCTTCCAGAAGGCAATGATCGCGGGTGTGAGCAACGGGAAGGAAAAGATCAATCTGCTCAATTCCATCAACCGGAAGTACCCCGCCTCCAACCTGGCGGCTGACGCCAATATGGAGATAGCAGGCACTTTACTGTCCGGCGAACAATTCAGGGAAGCCTTGCCTTATCTGAAGAATGTATTACGCACTCCCGGAGCAGACGCGCTGAAGCCCAAGGCGTATCTTCAATCGGGGATCGCCTGGTATAACCTGAATAACAATAAAGAAGCGCTTAATCAATATGACAGCCTGTTGAGGAACTTCCCCAACTCTCCGGAGGCTCAGGACGCATTGGATAATGCGAAGGCTATCTATGTGGAAGAGGGAAAGAGCGCGGAATATGTCAACTTTGCTAAATCCATGGGTGTGGAGATCAGCGCCAGCCAGGAAGATCAGCTGGCTTATGAAGAAGCGGAGGTGCAGTTTAACAACGGCAATTTCCCGGGAGCCAGCCAGAAATTTGAAGCCTATCTGGCCAAATTCCCTGAAGGCAAATATTCGCTGGAGGCCAACTATTATAAAAGTGAGATCTATTCCTCTCAAAAAGATTGGGCAAAGGCCGTCACAGGGTATCAGGCCGTGGCTGACAGGGTCCCGAACAAGTTTGGAGAAAAATCCCTGCTGCAGGCTGCCCGCCTCAATTTTTTCGAGCTTAAGAATTATACCCAGTCTGAAAAATACTTTATCAAGCTGAAGGACTTTTCCGGTTCACAGGAAAACAAAATGGAGGCTATGCGGGGGCTGTTACGCAGTCAATACCAGCTAAACAAATGGCCGGATGCGGTGGAGAATGCCAAGGATCTCCTTGCTCAAAAAGGGGTAAGCACGGATGATAAGGTGCTGGCCAATATGGCTATTGCCAAATCCTACCAGGAGAATAATCAATGCGAGACGGCGCTGCAGTACTTCAGGACGGCCGCATCTTTGAGTAAGTCAGCCTATGCGGCGGAAGCCAGGTACCAGATAGCTGACTGTCTGTTCCATCAAAACTCGTTGAAGGATGCCGAGAAAGCGGCTTTTGAAGTGGTCAATAAATCCGGCTCTTACGAGGAGTGGGTCACGAAGGCCTACCTGTTGCTGGGGGACATCTATGTTGCGGAGAAGGACTATTTCAATGCCAAGGCCACTTATCAAAGTATCGTGGATAACGCCAAGATCGAGAGTCTGCGTAAACAAGCGCAACAGAAATTAGACCAGGTGATCGAGGAAGAGAAGAAGAATAGCAAGGTCGGAGATCAATAATTAACTATCATTCATTCAGGCATGTATAGAAAATCGTTTTTCCTTTTATTGTTAACACTGCCGGGGCTGGGCGTTTGTCTTCGCGCCCAGGATACGACGAAGCGTAAGACCATCGAGATCACTTCTTCTTTCAAGCCCGTACTGCGGGAAGCTGTAAAGATCAATTTCAACGCAGCACCGCCACAAACAGATACTTCCAGGCCTCGTCTGAACTACAGTATTCCCGCTCAATATCTTTTCCTTATGTATCAGCCGGGCGAGATGAAACCGGTGGCTTTTCAGGGAGACACGCTGAAACCCTGGGAAAATTACAATTATATAAAGGTCGGTGTCGGTAATGTACACCTCCCCTTTATACGGACGGGTTTTACATTTGGGGATGAAAAGACAAGCCAGTTCAATATTTTCGCCAATCATCTCAGTTCGAAAGGCAGCCAGTCTTCGCAGAAGAACAGCCTTACGGACGTAAAACTGATGGGTACAGTGAAAACGGCGAAGAACCTGGAATGGAGTGGGAGTGTAGGGTTTAAGAATGATGCGTACTATCTGTATGGATACAGGCCGGACACGTTGAAGTTCAATAACGAGGATCTGAAGCAATTCTTTCAAACCTACGAAGGGAGCCTCAGTCTCCGGAATACGGAGCCCACGGAATTTGGGTTGACCTATCGTCCCAATATCAAGGTATCTGTATTTACGGATAATCACAGTCCGAAGGCAACGGAAGCCAATACGGTGCTGAACCTGCCCCTGGAGAAGACTTTTGGAAGGAACTGGGGTTTCAATCTTGCTTTTACAGCCGACCTTACCAATTACAGAGCGCCCGGTGATCTTCCCCACCAGAATAATAATGTATACTTTGTGACGCCTGCTTTTCTTGTTAAGACGCCCAATCTTTATCTGCAGGCCTCTGTCGTACCTTCCTGGGACAATAAGCAATTCTACTTATTACCCAATTTCCAGGCTGATATCTCCACCAACGATCAACGATTTGGTCTTCAATTGGGTTGGATCGGCTATTATGATAAAGGGTCTTACCAGCGGTATGAATCCATCAATCCGTGGCTGGCTCAGCCGGGCTTCCTGCTGAACACCCGTGTGCAGGAGCGGTATGCGGGCTTCAGAGGGTCGTTGGACAAACATTTCAGCTATTCGGCCAAGTTGGGTTTCAATACGTATAAAAACATGCCTTTGTTTGTGAACGACACCCTGGCGGCATCAGGCAGCGGCGGAAAGAACTTTGATGTCCTTTATGAATCTTCTCTGGAGACGCTGCAGATACATGGGGAGCTGAGCTATATGCAGGGGGAGCAGTTTAGCGCCACTGCCAGTCTGAATTATACCGATTTTCACAAACTGCATACGGAGCCCAAGGCATGGGGATTGCTGCCCCTGGAGCTCAATGCCAACCTGAAATGGCAGGCATTCAAGGACTTTTGGGCTAAAGTCGATCTTTTTGCCTTTGACGGGGCCAAATACCGGGCGACCAGCGGTGAAGACTTCAAGGGGGATGGGGCTTTCGATCTGAATGCGGGGGTAGAGTTCCGGATCACCCGTCAATTGAACCTTTGGGTACAGATGAACAACCTTTTTAATAAAAAATACGAAAGGTGGCATCAATACCCGGTGTATGGGTTTAACATCCTCGGCGGCATTGTATTTTCTTTCAGCGGGAAATAAAGGGGGAATAAGAGGTTTTTCAGTAGATTCGCAGCCTTAAAGCTTAAAAGGAGGAGTCATGTTCCAGGTATTGAATGCCTATTTATTTCAGCATAGAAGTATCAGTATTCCGGGACTGGGTACTATTTATCTGGAGACTTTTTCTGCCAGTGTGGACGTAGCTGACCGCACGATCCTGCCTCCTTTATACCAATTCCGTTTTGACAAGTATTTCGATTCTCCCGACCGGGAGTTTTTTGCCTATATCGCGGCCCAGCGGAATGTGCTGGATTACGAGGCAATTAAATGGTACAATGAATTTGCCACCGACCTTCGTCATAGGATCCGTACGGAGGAGAAAGTAGATTGGGAAGGTGTCGGCACGCTCAGGAAGGGGGAGGGCGGCAATGTTGTATTTGAGCCGGCTCCGCCTAGCGGCATCTTTATGGCTCCGGCGCCTGCCCTGCGTGTCAACCGTCAGAATGCGCAACATACATTACTTGTAGGCGACCAGGAGAAGACCAATGTAGAGATGAATGAATGGCTGTTGGACGAAGAAGAAGCCTTGCGTAAAAAAAAGCGCTCCTGGTGGATCGCGGCCCTGGTGCTGGCTCTTCTGGCCCTGATAGCCCTTGGCTGGCATTTTTATAGTAAGGGCTGGAATATCGGCAACCAAAATTCCCTCATCATCCTCCGTTGAGGACACCCGAAAGCGCTGAGAAACATCACATGCAACAAGAGATATCGATACATTATACAACCTGCCCCTCATGCAATTCCGCCGACATAAAAACTGCTGTTACCTCCCGGGATTATACGGTTTCGCAGAAGACCTTTGTCATATGGGAATGCGGCAATTGCACCCTGAGGTTCACCCAGGATGTGCCGGATGCGGCCAGCATCGCTCCTTATTATAAGAGTGAGGACTATATCTCGCATACAAACACACGGAAAGGAGTGGTGAACAATCTTTATCATATGGTGCGTAAGCAGACGCTCTCGGATAAGCAACGGCTGCTGTCGTCGGCTACCCGGCTGAAGCAAGGGAAAATGCTGGATATCGGGGCGGGTACGGGGGCTTTTGTCGCTCATATGGCGGAGAATGGCTGGGAGGTGACGGGGCTTGAACCCGATGAGACGGCCAGGGAGGTAGCCCTTGTTCAAAATAAGGCCAGGCTGCTGCCCATGTCGGACTTCTATTCCCTGGCTCCAGGCAGCTATGACGCCATTACGTTGTGGCATGTGCTGGAACATGTACATGATCTGCATGTTTATGTGGGACAACTTGCCAGGCTGCTGAAAAAGGAGGGGCGTATCTTTATTGCCGTACCGAATTATACTTCTTATGATGCTGCGGTATACAAGGGCGCCTGGGCCGCTTATGACGTACCTCGTCATCTGTACCATTTTTCCCCCGATGCTATGGAAACCCTGCTGGCCAAACACGGTCTGCAACTGCAGGTGACCCGGCCTATGTTGTACGACAGCTTCTATATCAGCATGCTGAGCGAGAAGTACCGGAATGGCAGGGGCAATATAGTAAAAGCGTTTTTTACAGGTCTTATTTCCAATATGAAGGCCTTTGTAGATAAGTCCAGATGCAGCAGTCTGATCTACGTAATAGGTAAATAGCCTCTACAAGTTGAATTTTATCTCGTAAATATCCGGCCATAGCTTGCCTGTGATATATACCTTACCTGTTGTAGAATCATAGGCGATACCATTCATGGTATCTGAAGGAGCATATTTGTTGCGTTCTGTGGCGAATAAACCATCCAGGTCCAATCTTCCCACTACTTTCCCGCTGGCCGTATCGATCTTCAGGATATAGTTGGTCTGCCATTGGTTGGCGTAGATAAAGCCATTTATCATCTCCAGCTCGTTGATATTGCTTACCGGTCCGTTGTTGTCCGTCACTCCTATTACTCTTGCGAGCCGGAAGGTGGCCGGGTCGACATAGCTGATGTTGCTGGTACCGTCGCTCATGATGAGATAGGCGCCGTCAGTGGTCATACCCCAACCTTCCTTGACGGGGATGGGGAACTGCCCCAATGGCCTGAAGGTCTTTGCATCGTAAATAAAACCGACCTTGGTCTGCCAGGTCAATTGATATACTTTATCCTTTAAAAAAGTGATACCTTCTCCGAAGTATTTGTTCCTGTCCAACTCGGCCTTCTTATCGATCTTTCCTGTTTTAGGGTCGACTATACCAAACATGGATCTTCTGTTTTCGGGCATATTGGGTTCCGTACCGGTGCTCTCATATAATTCGCCGTTGTGGAAGAGCAGTCCTTCTGTAAAGGAGGTGGTATCGTGGGGCAATACCCTTACTACACTGTAATTAATGGCAGGGGGAGAGTTGTCCACCGGTTTTTCGCCTGTGGCGTCCGGTTTGGAGGAGTTGGTACAGGAGGCAAAAAGGCTTAGGATAACGAGGAATCGGAGCGGCTTGTTCATAAATCTGGTGCAAATAATCTGGTAAGGAACAAATTTAAGGCTCAGGAGCCTCAATATATCGGGCGACCATGTAAAATTTATCGTAAAAATTTGCATTTATCAGAAAAAATATATTGTTTTACAATGGCTTATCAACTGAATACCACCCCTTGCACCTAGGCCCCTATTGCTCTTCAACGGGTGATATTCCCTCTATCGATCTAACTGCCAATATTCTCTGGAAGCCTTTTGATAAAGAAGGTACCATGAGACATCCTTTACACCTGTCGGCTTTTTTATTGTTATTGCTCAGATTGCCTGCTGTTGCTCAGCAAGGCTGTCGCTCTGTCGAGTATAAACAGGACCAACTGCTGCATAACCCGGGGTTGACAGCTACGTTTTTGGAGATCGAAAGCTTTACTCACCGGCAGATGGAGCGTTCCCGTGTCATTGTAAACGGGGTTGATCATGGAGGGAATGGTACTACCACTATCACTGTCCCTGTGGTCGTACACATCGTATATAATAATCCCACACAGAATATCACCGATGCCCAGGTGCAATCCCAGATCGCGGTGTTGAACATGGATTACCGCAAACGGAACCGGGACACTTCTCAAATACCTTCTTATTACAGGAATCTGGCCGCGGATTGTGGTATTCGATTTATGCTGGCGAACGTGGACACCAATGGCAAGAGCACCACGGGTATTATCCGCAGGCAGACCCAGCAGCAGGGGTTTTCTTACAACGATGCGGTGAAGTTTACGGCAAGGGGCGGAGATGATGCCTGGGACCGGGATCGTTATCTCAATATTTGGGTATGTGACCTTACCGATGGGGTTCTTGGTTATTCCAGCGCTCCGGGCTGTCCCAAACAAAACGACGGGGTAACCATCGACTATACTACTTTTGGAACGACGGGTACGGCTGCTACGCCATTCAATCTGGGCAGAACGGCGACGCATGAGATAGGACATTGGCTGAACCTCATCCATATCTGGGGGGATGCGGCTTGCGGCAATGACGATGTGGATGACACGCCGCAACAGGGAACGGCCACGCATGGCAATCCCAGCGGCATGATATTCTCCTGCGGCAACACTCCCTATGGGAATCTGTATATGGACTATATGGATTTTACGGATGACGCCGGCATGCATCTTTTCACCTATGGACAACGGGAGAGGATAAGAAGTCTGTTTGCGGAAGGTGGTGCGAGATATCCCCTCCTCACTTCTACAGGGTATGTGGGCGGATCAGAAACCACAGAAGACCCCGGCCCGGGAAGTGATATGTCCATCCGGATCTATCCGAACCCTGCTGTCGGGTCGTTATGGATCACCACTTCCAATACCTCTTATACCGGCGCGGTTCTGGATGTCTATAACCAGGTAGGTCAAAAGGTGGTGACTACGCGTATTTCAGGCGTGAACTTCCAACTGGACCTTTCTTCTCTTTCCAAAGGAATTTATTTTCTTCGTGTGAATGGGGCGGGGAAGAACGATTGGAAGCTGGTGAAAATGTAATTTATTTTTTACTCCATACTTGTACCGGACCTCCATAAGCCGCGGCTACGAGGAAATTGTATTTTTTCCCTTTTATTTCGATGAGGCTGCGGGTATCGCCCAGCATGCAGAGTCCTGTATGTGTGTAAGGCTGCGGTGTGAAAGATCCTTTCCCGCTGTCTTTTAGTATGAGGCCGATGCCGGCATCCAGGGGACCGAGCTGTGCCCGGAACGGATATAGGTTGCCTCCCAGGACCAGTTCTGTGCTATCCACGGCCACGATCCCATTGATCACGCTGATCTGCGCCTGGTTGGGCAGCTGGGTGATGGTCCAATGATGGTTACCGTCATTGCGAAGGAAGCTGCTGGTCAGTATGCGGATGCTGCCGGTCTTTGCGGCTGCCAGCTGTTGAGGTGTGAACAGGTCATCTATTTGTGCGTCCGCATAGGTCGCGTAACGGGAGAATTTTTTTTGTTGGGCGGGTAATTCGCGCAGCAGCTCATCTCTGGAAGCATAAGGATATGACTTACCCTGGATATAGTAGGTGATGATGGGATCGAAGGTGCCGTTGCCGCTGAAGTCCCCGTAATAAATTTGTAGTGGCTGCTGATCGGTGGCTTTAAACTGGGTATTGGTGCCCAGGTTGCCTGCCAGAAGGTCTATGTTGCCGTCGTGGTCAAAGTCTCCCGGCAGGAGGGAGGTCCACCAGCCTTGCGAGCGTGAGAGCCCGTAGGCCGCCGTCTGGTCTATCAGGCGTCCTTGTTTGTTCTCAAAAATGGTGATGGGCATAAAGAGCCCTGCTACGACAAGGTCGGGCCAGCCGTCTTTGTTGATGTCTATCCAGCAGGCGTCGGATACCATGCCCGGCTGATGGAGCAGACTGTCCTGTTGGGTGTTGTCTTTTTCAAAGCGGATATGACCTTTGGTGCTTTTGTTTTTAAGTATCAGGCTTTCCGGGCTGGCGGGAAAAAGGTTGGGCACCAGTTTGCCGCCCACGAAGAGGTCAGGCAGGCCGTCCTTGTCATAATCAGCTGCCCGTACCACCCCGCCGCTGATGGTTTCTACGGGAAGGGCATCGGTGAGCAGGGTGAAATTACCTTTCCCGTCATTTTCGAATAACCTATCCTGGTAGTTATGACTACCGTTGGGATAATCGGCTCCTCCGCTGACCAGATAGAGGTCTGCATCCCCATCTCCATCGGCATCGAAGAACAGTGCGGCCGTGTTCGTATAGTCCTTATTGGTATTCCAGGGTTGGCTGGCGGCGGGCCGGAAGGCGCCATCGGGTGTCTGCAGGTAGAGTATGCTTTCCTGTCCGGCGCTGCCGCCGACGAACAGATCTTCCAGCCCGTCTTTATTCACATCTCCTTTTGCCAGACAGGGGCCCACGTGGGAAACCTGGAAGGGCAGGAGGGGAGATACTTTGAAATCGACAAAGTTGGAAGCTTTATGTATATAGTTGATGCCGGACGAGGCGGTGATGTCGGTGTATTGGGGATGTGTGGGCGGATGGGGGAAGACACGCGCGCTGTCTGCGGCATCTTTTTCACGAAGGGTAAGCAGCGTGTCGGTATGAACAGAAGGTATTTGGGTGATCTTACCAGCCGGCCATATCACCATGACACCAGCTATGGAATCCTTACCCAGACCGAAGTGCATGATGGGATCGACGGAGGACTGGAAGCCGCGGGAGGTGTATTGTTCCTGCATCTGCCGGCCTGTATTTGTCGTAACGTATACTTTGGCGCCGAGCCCTTGTGTATTAAGGCCTTCCCCTTGCAGACGGAGGCGCAGATAGTGCTCCTGGCGGGATTGTGAAACATTATTCCTGTAGAGGATTGGAGCGTCATTCAGCGTATTGATGACCAGGTCCAGGTCGCCGTCATTGTCCAGGTCCACATAGGCGGCGCCGTTGCTGACCGTGTGCCTGGTCAGTCCCCAATCCTCACTGACATTGGTGAAGCCGAGGTTATGTTCGTTATGAAAAAGATAGTTGTTCTTTTTTGTAGAGGGCATATTCTGTACGAGCTTCCACATCTCCACTTTATCTCCCATTTTTTCGGCCTGTCCCACGGTATAGCCGGAAGTATATTTTACAAAATCAAGGTTGGTGATGTCGCGGAAAATACCGTTGGAAATAAAAAGGTCTTTCCATCCGTCATTGTCGAAGTCGGCAAAAAGCGGCGCCCAGCTCCAGTCCGTATTGGACATGCCGGCCAGCTGTCCTATTTCGCTGAATACAGGAATGCCGTCGGGACCGACACCATTGTTCAGCTGCAGGGTATTGCGCATTTGCTGGTAATGGAAACCGTGTTCGGCCCGCATGGTATATTTATCGTAGTTGTCAGGACCGCGCAACAGCTTTTGCCTGTGGTTGTCTTCCGGCAGCATGTCCAGCACGGCGATATCGGGCAACCCGTCGTTGTTATAGTCGGCGATGTCGGAGCCCATGGCAAATTCAGAAATGTGGCGGGTAGCCTTTGTGAGTACTTCGCGAAACGTGCCGTCATGGTTATTCAGGTACATGAAGTCCCGCTCGTCATAATCATTTGTCACATAGATATCAGGATAACTATCCCCATTGATGTCGCTGATGGAGACACTGAGCCCGAAGTTGAGGCCGCTACCGTCGATGTGGGCCTGTTCGCTGATGTCGGTGAAATGGCCGTTGTCATTTCGGTAGAGACGATTGCCGAATTTGGGGTGTCTTTTAGCCCGGAGCTTGTCCGTATTGAAAAAGGGGTTGAAGAACATATCGGCATGGTTTACCATGAACATATCCAGATCGCCGTCTTTGTCCATATCGAAGAAGGCGACGGTGGTGGTATAGGTACCCGGAGCATCCAGTCCGAATGCCGCGGCCTGTTCGCGAAAGATGGGGATACCATTCTTTACTCCCTGGTTGATATACAACTCGTTTTTTCTGTCTTCGTCGGTGCCGGGCCCCGAGTAACAGACATAGATGTCCAGGAGCCCGTCGCCATTGACGTCGGCGATGACCGCCCCTGTCTTCCATTTGGCGCGGCCCTGCACGCCGGCCTGCGCTGTCACGTCCTCGAAATGAAAATCGCCTTTGTTGAGATACAACTTATTCGGGGTCATATTACCCGTGAAATAAATATCCGGCAACCCGTCTCCGTTGAGATCACCTATAGCAACGCCGGCGCCATTATAGAGATATTCATAGGTGAGGATGTTATAGTTTTCGTCTTCATGTATATTATTACGGAAATCAATATGCGTAGTGGAAGAAGGCATTTCTGTAAACAGCGTATTGCCGTTGTAGGAGCGACCACATGAAAAAAGAAAGATCAGTGTGAAACCAGAAAGCCTTAATATATTCATAAACTGAAAATATAATATATTTAGAAAATTCTGCTAACTTTATTTCGGGAATGGGATACCTGATTAGTATATCCACCCAGGAATTTATGGGCATACAGCCACCCGATACTGCTTGTATACTACTATTCGAGAAAATTGCAAAGGACGATGAAACTGCCTTCAGGACTTTTTTTGAGCAATACAGAGGGCGTGTTTACAATACTGCTTTCAAACTTACCAGGTCTGCTTTTGCCGCAGAGGAGATCACACAGGATACATTTATCGGCATCTGGACGAGCAGAGGTCATCTGGCGAGGGTTCAGGACCCGATGGGTTATCTGCATACGGTCTTATATAACAAGATCAGCCGGCATCTGAAAAAGGAAGCAAGCAATGCGCGTGTACTCCGGCAGTCGCAGTGGGGGGCGAGAGAATGGATAAATGAAACGGAAGAAAAGCTTTACGCCAATGAGGGACAGCGGTTTATCAATAACGCGCTCACGCATTTGTCCCCACAGAAAAAGCTTATCTATGAATTGAGCAGGAAGGAAGGCAAGAGTTATGATGAGATTGCCGAGACCCTGAAGCTTTCGCCACACACTGTAAAGAGCCATTTGGTAAAGGCGTTGAAGTTTATACGGAACTACATGAAAAATAATGCTTTAACAATTTTTGGTGTTCTGTTCGCCTGGCTATCCTGACCGAGGGCAAAAAAAATTTTCCAGACCGTCATCCTTTTTCTTCTCAGCTGACTCTATACGATAGAGGACCTATTCACTTATGGGACATGAGCGAGTTCACTACTTATTAAAACGTTATGTTGACAACTGCGCATCCGGCGAAGAAATAGAAGAAATGTTTGCGTTGTTGCGGTCTGCCGGGGGCGAGACTGCTTTGAAAGAGCTGGTAATTGAAACTTTTAACGAAGACGTGGAGCAAGACCTTTCCGGAGAGGATTGGGACAGAATATGGCAGGTGGTTAACAAAGAGACGGTCGCTTCGCGGCGTCCTGTGCGCATGCTGAGGGTCTGGAGGGTGGCTGCCGCGGTGTTGTTGGTGGCTGCCGCGGGAGCTGTCTACTGGGCGTTGGGAGGGAGAGAGAATAAAAGTGTCATGCCGGTGGCTAAAAGCCCGACGAATGATGTCGCCCCGGGCGGCAATAAGGCGATGCTCACCCTTGCGAATGGATCTACCATCGTACTGGACAGCGCGCATGCGGGTGTTCTAACGCAACAGGGCGGGACCAATATATTAAAGCTGAATGCGGGTGCATTAGCTTACAACGCGGGCGGCAATGAGGGGACGGAAGTAATGTACAACACGATCGCGACACCCAATGGGGGGCAGTATCAGGTGATCCTTCCGGATGGGAGCAAGGTTTGGCTCAATGCGGGCAGTTCGTTGCGATTTCCCACCCGGTTTACCGGCAAGGAGCGTTCGGTGGAGCTGACAGGAGAGGCTTATTTTGATATAGCGAATGACAAGACGATGCCTTTCCGGGTGAAATTGCCGGGCAATGGAATGGACGTGCAGGTGTTGGGCACAGAATTCGATGTCATGGCATATGCGAATGAACAAAGCAGCCATACCACGTTGGTGAGCGGGAAAGTGAACGTCATCAGCGATCATGTTATCAAAGCGCTGGAGCCGGGGAAACAGGCGGTCCTGGACAAACAGAGCAGGGATATGCGTGTGACGGACGCGAATGTGGAGCAGGTGGTGGCCTGGAAGAATGGTATGTTCAGGTTTCGTGAGACGGGTATCCGGGAGCTGATGCGTCAGGTAGAGCGCTGGTACAATGTGGAAGTGGTATATGAGACGGAGGGGAAGGACCAGGATTTTACGGGGGTGGTATCGAGGAACCAGCCTGTTTCCGCCTTGTTGCAGACCCTGGAGCTGACGGGTACGGTACATTTTCGTGTAGAAGGGAAGAAGATCATCGTATTACCTTAAAAATTAATCGCTATGTAGATAAAAACGATTTTGCCTGATAAAAAGACCGGGAGCGATTGGAGCCGCCCCCGGAGAAATAGTCAGGTTATACCAGACAGACCCGACAAGGACTGAATTGTTAACCCAAACTTCTCAAAAGTATGAATCTAACTGCAGATGGCAAAGCTATGTCTATACGAAAGCTTTTGCCAGTCAAAACCGCTTCCGGAGACGCATCGGGACAAAGGAAGAACGGCGGGCTTCGAAGCACAATGCTCTTGACTATGAGATTAGCTGCCATTTTGTTACTGACTGCGACGCTGCATGTAAGCGCCACAGGTCTTTCCCAGACAGTAACGATCACTCAGAGAAATGCCCGGCTGGAGGATATATTCGAGATCCTTCAGAAACAAACGAACTACAACTTTATTTTCAACAGTCATATGCTGGCCAAGGCCAGAAAAGTGAACATCAAGGTCAGCAATGCTTCCGTAGAGCAGGTGCTATTCCTTTGTTTCAAGGGGCAGCCGCTGACCTATGTCATTCATGACAAGACTATTGTCGTGAAGGAAAAGGCGGTGGTGGAAGAGCCGGCCCCAACGGAAACGGGAACACCGGCGCCTCCGCAGCAGGTGACGGGTACGGTGAGGGATGATGACAACAAGCCTGTGGAAGGTGCGGCAATCACCGTCAAGACCCTGGGCACGGGCACGACGACGGACAAACAGGGAAAGTTTCAGATCAACCTGCCGGCAGGAAAGTATGAAGTGGAGATCTCCTTTGTGGGGTATAAAACAGAGGTCAGGACTATTACCGTCAGTGACGATCATTTTGTGAACCTGAATATCATTCTTCACGTGGCTACTACGGGGTTGAACGAGATCGTGGTAGTGGGTTATGGTACGCAACGGAAAAGGGATGTTACAGGATCGATCAGCAGCGTGAAGGGAGAGGACATAAAGAACCTGCCTGTGAGTAATGCGGCTACTGCCTTACAGGGCAGGGCTGCGGGTGTGGATATTGTCAGGGACGACGGTTCGCCCGGAAGCATTCCGAGTATCCGTATCCGTGGTACAGGTACGATCAACAATTCCGATCCGCTGGTGGTCATCGACGGAGTGCCTGCGGGCGGGTTGAATGATGTAAACTCCAATGACATCGCCTCCATTGAAATACTCAAGGATGCCTCTGCTTCCGCCATTTACGGCAGTCGTGCGGCGAATGGGGTGATACTGATCACCACCAAAAAGGGCAGTTTTGGCGAGCAGCTAAAGACGACGGTCAATGCATATACGGGTACGAATAAGGCGGTGAAATTTATCAATGTGCTGCAGGCTCCGGACCTGGTGGCTCTGAAGCAGGAGGCCTATACCAATGACGGGCGAAGCATACCGGGTCCCTGGGCTAACGGTACTGCAGACAATGCTTATATGAAGGTGCAACGGACGGATTGGCAGCGGGCTTTGATCGGCACCGGCAATGTACAGAATGCGGATGTCGCCCTGCGTGGGGGGAATGCCAATTCCAACTATAGTTTTTCAGGGAACTACTATAAGGAGAAGGGGATGATCGTAAACTCTTTTTTCAAACGGTATAGTTTACGTATCAATTCCGAGCATAGGATAGGAAGCCGTATCCGGGTGGGAGAGAACATCGTTTATTCCAATACCGATGGAGCGGCGCCCAATACCAAGTCCTCACAGACAGGGCTGATATGGAGCGCCATCCGGTTTAACCCGGCCCTTCCTGTAAAGGACGCAAACGGTCAATGGGGAACTTCCAATTATGGGTCGTACAGTGGTCAGCTGGGAGATATCAACAATCCTGTAGCTACTGCCAATGAGATACAAAAGTCCAGCAAGACGGACAGGATACTGGCGAACGCTTTTGCGGAAGTGGAGATCGTAAAAGGATTGAAGCTGCGGGCCAATTTTGGCTATGATCACAGCAGCAATGATTATTATGAGTTTGACAATGCCCTTCCAAACCAGACTAGGGGGCCTCAATACGCTACTTTGACCCAATCTTTCAATAAAACCCGGACTTTCCTGGAAGAATATTTTCTGACTTACAATGGGTTGATCGGTGGGGCGCATAATATTGCCCTGACGGCGGGCTATTCCGCCCAGGAGACGGATGGTAACTACTACGGCGCCAGCAGGCAGGGTTATCCGGACACCACGGGATCAGCACGGGTGCTCAACCTGGGTAACAGCTCTGCGGTCGGCAATTACGGGACCTACTTCCCTTCTTCCGGTCTTCAATCTTACTTTGTCCGGGGGAACTATGCTTTTAAGAACAAATATCTATTTACGGCCACTTTCAGGGCAGACGGCTCCAGCAGGTTTGCTCCGGGGCAGCGGTGGGGGTATTTCCCTGCCTTTTCCGGCGGCTGGCGGATCTCCGACGAAAAATTTTATGGCGGGAAAGTAAAGGATCTTTTCAGCACTATCAAGATCACCGGGGGATGGGGACAACTGGGTAACCAGAATGTTGGAGACTTCCAGTATCTGAGCACCATCGGTTATGGCGGTACGAATGGATATAATCTGGGGACCGGCAGCACCAATCTCAATGGGGCATTTGCCACGAGCATTGCCAATCCGAATATCACCTGGGAGCGGGCTGTGATGACCAATATCGCCGTAGAACTGGCGACGCTGAAAAACCATCTTACCGCAACGATCACATATTTTAATAAGAATACATCGGATATGCTGATCCCCCTGCAGTTTGTAGAAACTTTTGGCGCGCAGACTAACCTGCCTGATAACCCGGGTAATATCCAGTTGCCTGACTTTAACCTGGGGAGTCTGAACAATCATGGGGTAGAGATCGAGCTCAATTATCAGAATACGATAGGGAAGGTGAGTTATTCTTTTGGGGCCAACGGGTCATTCCTGCGGGACAAGATCACCCGGCTGTATAATAACAACTCTTATCTGGCTTCTACCCCTTATGGCCGTGAGAATGCGGATATCGCCCGCACCTATCAGGGGCAGCCGATGGCCTCCTTTTATGGATTCAAAACGGCCGGATTGTACCAGACACAGGATGACATCGACAAGGATGGCGGTATAGCGAACGATCCCAACAAAGCGAATATCAAGCCGGGGGATGTGCGGTTTGTGGATGTCAGCGGTAATGGTATTATCGATGACTCGGACCGTGTGCGTCTTGGCGATCCCAACCCCCGATTTGTATTTGGATTCCATGGGTATGTCAGCTTTAGCAATTTCGATCTTGCGTTCAATTTTGCGGGAGCTACGGGTTTTCAGCTGTATAATGCGGACCGTCTGTCCGGGCTTGACGCAACCCAGATCTACAACTGGTATGCCGAGCAAAAGGGCCGGTGGCATGGACCTAATACGAGCAACAGCATCCCCCGTCTGAGCATCAATAACTTCAATAACAATTACCGGAGCTCGGACCTGTGGGTACAGAATGGCAATTACCTGTCGCTAAAGACTATTTCACTGGGATATACCTTATCCAAAAAGCATATCAGCGATGTGATGTTGCCTGATATCAGGGTGTATGTCAGCGCATACAATCTTTTCACGATAACGAAGTATAAAGGATATACGCCGGAATTGGGTTATACGGCCACGGGCTCGCCTTATGGCGGGAACCCGACCTCAGCCACCCCAGGCACGCCTGTGCCGCCGGGTTTACAGAGAGGCGTGGACCTGGCTCAATATCCGCAAGCGCGGAACTTCACCATCGGCGCGACAGTGAATTTTTAAAAATCTTTATATGAATTTGCGAAAAAAATATTTGATCATTTCTTTTCTATCCCTGGGTGTCATATGCGTTCTGTATGGATGTGTAAAGAACCCTTTGGATAAAACGCCCAGCGGACAGTATACCACCGGCAGCTTTTGGCGCAACCAGGACGACGTGGTCGCCGGCGTATTGGGTATTTATAATATTCTTTTTACGGAGGACTGGATCGGTCACGATCTGTATGCATTCGATGATCAGTCGGATGATATTGCCGTGGACGGCGACCATCCGGATTTTAGGGCCATTGAGCAATTCAATATAGACGCCACGCTGCAGCTGATATATATCACATGGCCGTTTGCTTATGAACAGATTGCCAGGGCCAACAATGCGTTGATCTATATTCCCAAGGTGCCCGTGATGGACAGCACTGTTCGTAACCGGTCTATCGGGGAGGCTTATTTTCTGCGCGCCTATGCTTATTTTGTGTTGAGCCAGATCTATGGAGATGTCCCGATCATCGTAGAAAAAAATGCGGAGCTGTTGAATTACAATGTGCCTAAGTCTCCTGTCGACTCTGTGAGGCTGCAGGCGGAATCCGATCTGCTAAAGGCTGCCGCCCTATTGCCGGAAACCTATGGTGATGCGGACAGGGGCCGTGTAAGCAAGGGTGCGGCATGGGGGCTACTTTGCAAGCTATACATGTTCGAGAACAGGTTTGACGATGCTATCAAATACGGGAGCTTTGTGATCAATGGCCCCAACTATGCGTTGAGTCAGAACTATGCGGATAACTTTAGCTTTGGCATGCAGGAGAGCAATACGGAGATCCTTTTTGCCGTCTGGAATGCCGACCAGGATGTACCCAACGTACCTGCTTCTCCCATTGCTATCTATTTTTCTCCCCGGGCCTGGCAAGGCTGGGGTTTTCATCACCCGACACAGAATTTTGCGGATGAGTTTGAGCCTGCCGATACTTTTCGTAAGAGGGCTACCCTGCTTTCCGTGGGGGATTCTATTTCCTATCAGCAGAATACGGATGTTATTTCAGCGGATTATGCGAACAGTTACCCCATATTTACCGGGAAGGCCGGCGATACCACGGGGCGTATGCTTCCCAGCATGTCCACTACGGGGTATTGCATCCGTAAATACACCAGCTATAAGCAATCCAACGGGCATCTGAATACGGCGTTGAAGCAGCCGTTGCTGCGTACTGCCGATGTTTATTTGCTGGTAGCCGAGGCCAAGATAAGAAAGAACGGCGCCGGCGCGGGTGATGTGGAGATCAATGCTGTCCGTCAGAGGGCTCATCTGCTGCCGGTGACAGGCGCGGGTATGAACCAACTGATCCATGAGCGCAGGGTGGAATTGGGAGGAGAGAATATCCGCTGGCAGGATCTCCTGCGTTGGGATAAGGCCAAGATCATCAACCTGGATACGATTGTCGGCAGACCCAAGACAGCCTCACCACTGCTGCCTTATAAGGGTGATACGATCGTTCCGCGACGTACTTTTGCCAGACCCAAGGATTATTATATGCCTATCCCGCAGGAGATCATCGATGAGAGCAAGGGCGTTATCCTTCAGAATCCAAATTATTGAGTGACGGGGAAATAGTAATTTGCGAAATGAAATATATCTTTTGTGTTTTGCTGGTTTTTTTCGGCGGGGCAGCGTGTGCGCAGTTGGATAAACCATCGCTGGATGCATTCTTACACAGGATCGTAAAGGACAAGGCTGCTCAATTCGAGGTGGAATACCTGGCGCAGGAAGAAGGCAGGGATGTTTTTGAGCTGGAGGGGCGCGGGGCGAAGATCGTGCTGCGCGGCAGCAATGGTTTGAGTGTGGCTTCTGCGTTGAATTATTATCTAAAGAACTATTGTCATCATCTCATCACCTGGAATGGGGCGCCCGGGCCGTTGCCTGGCGTATTACCCATTGTCCGGAAGAAGGTGCATCGCAGGACGCCCTATCAATACCGTTATTACCTCAACTACTGCACATTTCAATATAGCATGGCCTGGTGGGATTGGCCCCGGTGGCAGCGAGAGATCGACTGGATGGCGCTCAACGGCATCAACATGCCGTTGGCGCTTACGGGGGAAGAGGCTATCTGGCAGGAGGTGTATAAAGAGCTGGGTTTTCAGGACCGGGAACTGGACATGTTTTTTAGCGGCCCGGCATACTTCTCCTGGTTGTGGATGGGGAATATCGATGCCTGGGGCGGTCCTTTGCCGGCTCATTGGAAGGAGAGCCATGCGGCGTTGCAGAAAAAGATATTGCAGGCAGAGCGTGCTTTTGGCATGCAGCCGGTGCTGCCCGCTTTTACGGGGCATGTACCTCCTTCATTCAAGGACCGGTACCCCCGGGCCAGGGTAAAAAAGACCAATTGGGATGCGGGGTTTGATGATGTATATATTTTGGATCCTTCGGATACGCTCTTTGAGATCATCGGTAAGAAATTTATCGAAGCGCAGACGCGTATCTTTGGTACGGATCATTTTTATTCCGCCGATACTTTTAACGAAAACGTGCCGCCGACGAGCGATTCCCTGTACCTGGACGGGATGAGCCGGAAAGTATATGCGTCTATGTCGGGCGCTGACCCGAAAGCCGTATGGGTCATGCAGGGATGGATGTTCCATTACAATGCGGCTTATTGGAAGCCAACCCAGATACAGGCGTTGCTGAAGGCCGTGCCGGACAACCATATGATCCTGCTGGACCTTTATAGCGAGAGCCATCCGGTGTGGAACAGGACGGAAGCTTACTATGGCAAGCCCTGGATCTGGAACATGCTGCATAATTTCGGCGGGAATATCAGTCTATGGGGCAGGATGAGACATGCCGCCGAAGATCCTTCAAAAGCCTTGTATGACCCTGCCGCGGGCAAAATGGCGGGTATCGGGCTTACACCGGAAGGCATAGAGCAGAACCCCGCGTTGTACCAGCTGATGCTGGAGAATGTATGGCAGGATGGGCCGGTGGACCTGAAGGCATGGCTAAAGGATTACGTGTTGCAACGTTATGGGATAAGCGATAAGACGGCGGACACGGCCTGGTCTTTATTGGAAGGCAGTGTTTACAACGGCGGATTGACGGAGGGGGGTATGGAATCCATCATACAGGCAAGGCCTACGCTGGAGCCTGCTATCGACAGGGTAAATACGCATTTGAGCTATGACCCGGGGGTGTTGAGGCAGGCCTGGCGGCTTTTTGTCCAGGCAGCGTCCAGGCTGCAAGGCAGCGACGGCTATCGATATGACCTGGTGGATATCACCCGGCAGGTGATGGCCAACTACGCGTCTGTGCTGCAGCAACGTTTTTCAGCGGCATGGAAGGAGAAGGATACGGCGGCTTTCCGTCAGAACAGTCTGCAATTCCTTGCGTTGATGGATGATATGGACAGACTGCTGGCGACCCGTAAGGATTTTCTGTTGGGCAAGTGGATCAGGGAGGCGAGGGCTTGCGGGGTTACGAGGACTGAATCCGACCTGTATGAGCAGAATGCGCGGGATCTGGTGACGTTATGGGGGGATAAGGAAAGCGGTTTGCGGGAGTATTCCTGCCGGCAATGGAGCGGTCTGATCAAGGGTTTTTACAAACCTCGTTGGGAACTGTTCTTCCGTCGCATGGAGGAGGCGCTGACGCGGAGGCAGGACATGGATTGGAAATCCTTTGACAGAGAGGTGAAGGATTGGGAATGGCAGTGGGTGCTCAGGCACGATAGGTATGATGATGTAGCAAAAGGGGATGCGGTGCAGGTATCTTTGGCGTTGTATAAAAAATACTTTACGGCGATGGAGGAGCCGACGGCATCCAATGACCGGATATTTCGCGGGGCGGACGAGGTCAGGTCGTTTGTTGATTTTGATAAGAAAGGATTTTTGATCAATGGAAAGCGAACCTTTCTGGTGTCGGCCGGGCTCGAGTATGCCCGTATCCCTCATGAGCTTTGGAAGGACAGGCTGCTACGTCTGCAGCGGGCGGGTTTTAATTGTATCGAGATCTATACATTCTGGAACTGGCATGAACCGAAGGAAGGCGTATTCGACTTCAACGGGGACCATGACCTGGGCGCTTTTCTTCGGCTGGTGAAAAGCATGGGACTATATGCCATCGTGCGGGTGGGGCCTTATTATTGTGCGGAATGGGATAATGGAGGGTATCCTTTATGGCTACGGTTTAAAACGGGTGTCCGGGTGCGGGAGGATAATATTGCATTTGAGAAATATGTAGACCGTTTTTTTGATAAATTATTACCCATTGTATGTGGCCAGCAAATCCATCGAGGGGGGGCGGTGATCCTGGTGCAGTTGGAGAACGAGCACATGAAGGGTTGGGGCACCTATATGCCGGATGGGTATTTCCGGCATCTGCGGGCAAAGGCACTTTCGATGGGGTTGGAGGTGCCTTATTTTTTTAGCGGGCTCCATCATGCATCTGATCCGGCGGGAGAGGGAGGCGCTGCGGGTTATGGCGGGGATACCGCAAGTCTGGATGATCCGGCCAGACCGAATCCCTGGATGTCCACGGAGTTTTGGAGCGTCTGGTATAATGCTTATGGGTCTGCTGAAAAGGATGCCCGGGAATATGCGCGGAGGACCTGGAAGATCATCGCCCATGGCGGCGGCGGATACAATTATTATATGGCGCATGGCGGCAGTAATTTTGGATTTACAAATAACGATGAGGATGCAGCCTCTTACGACTATGGGGCTGCGGTGGGTCAGGCGGGTGATCTACGCCCTATTTATTACAGTTTTCGAAAGACGGCCTGGTTTGCCAGGAGCATGCAGGAGGTGTTGGAGAACAGCGAGGATGGCACGGATGCATGGAAAGGGGTGTGTAAAGACAGCGTGCTGCGTATAACGGCCCGACACAGTCCGGCGGGCGATCTGTTATTTGCGGATAATCCGTCCGGGGGCGAGCGGCAGTTGAGGTTGGAGCTGGATGACCGGGGGAAGTTGGGGGATCCGGTCAGGCTGCCGGCGCAGGGTGCGTTGTCTGTTGCGGCAGGGGAGATTGTCCCCATTATACACGATGTTGTTGTGGCGCCTGGTGTCATTTTGGAATGGGGACCTGTCCGGCTGCTGGGGCTCAGCAGGCAGGAGAAAACGACCACGCTGGTGATCTATGGGCAGGCGGGCAGTCCTGCCGAGCTATATTTTTCCGTCAAGGGGAAGGTATCGCCGGCGACGGGGGCGGAACGATTTGTTGCGGGAGAAGGAAAAATAGCGTTAAGGGCTTTGTTCAGGGATATCGATGTTCCGGATGAATATGCTTTTTCCGTTGGAGGTCTGACGGTGCGGATTGTGGCTGTAAATGAAGTATTGGCTAATCGCGTGTGGTTTACGGAGAAAGGGGTCATCGCGGGTCCTGCATATGTAGGAGAAGTACGGGGAGATCAATTTTTGGCGGAGAGGGCGATGCCTCCGCATAAAGAGATAGCGCCCCTCGCGCTTACGGACTGGCGGGTGCGGAAGGTGAAACCTTTTGGGGACGATCATGCATGGCTGTATTCGCCGATGCCGAAGCAAATGGGAGCGGATGGTAACGAGACGCCCTGGGCATGGTACCGTGGAAATGTGGAAGTGAAGGATGCCGGCGAATATGTATTACAGGTAGAAGGCGGCGACAGGGCAACGGTGTTTGTAGATAATTTGCCGGTAAAGCGTGTGAACCTCCATGAGGGTGAAATACCGTTGACCCTGACAAAAGGAATGCATGCGCTTGCTCTTTTTACAGCACATGACGGCAGGGACAAACTGGCCGGATTTTCGGGTGATATGTCTACCGTGGACAGCAAGGGGCTAACGGGTACGGTAAGGCTGGTGAAAGGGGGGGCGTCGCGGCATATACTGGAAGGCTGGCAATATTCGAAGGACGGTCTATCGGGCTGGAAAGATTATACCATCGGGGATGATGTTTTTGACAAGCAGCAGGGTACAGCCTGGTTCCGGACGGTACTACCACAGCCGCCGGCAGGGGTCAAAAAAACGCAGCTGGATTTTCGCAGCGTCGACGAGAACGCTACCGTATATATCAACGGACGGCGGCTGACCAGGCATGAAGGATGGAATATCCCCTTCTCCCTATTGCTGGAGGGCGTGGATACGATGGCAAGGCCGACGGTGCTTAGTATCTTTATTGAGAATTATTCCAACGAAGGGGGGATCGACAGACCGGTGAAGATAAGTTATCTCACAGGCGGCGAGGATATAACGGGATGGCATATGTGTGGAGGGACGGGGGATACCGTTGCGATAAGAGAAGAGGAGTTGCGGGATACCATCACGCCACGTTTTTATAAAGCCGTATTTGATGCTCCCGGCTATGGTATTTCCGGAGATCATCTGATATGGAGGGTTTTGACAAAGGGGCTGGGACATGGGTCTGTATGGGTGAATGGACACAACCTGGGGCGTTATCCTGAAAAGGTGCCTGCGCCGGGGCTTTATATACCGGAGTGCTGGATGAAGACAGGCGGCAATGAGCTGTTGATCTTTGAGGAGGATGGAAGGGGTGTTGAGGGAGTGAGTATCGTACCGGAGCTTGCGGCGAGCAGGGAGGTCATGCAGTATGGATTGTCTCAGAGGGATCCGTTGTCTTATGTCGACCCGTTCATCGGTACGGCAAAAAGCGATGTATATACGCGTTGGGGCAACGAAGGGGGGACTTTTCCGGGTGCTGTTGCGCCCTGGGGAGCTGTGCAGCTGACACCGGAGACAAAAGCTACCGGAGGATATGATCATAAGGACAGCGTCATTTATTTTTTTAGTTGTCTGCATCATATGAGCGGGTACCCCAACGGATCTGCGGGACGGGTGAAGGTCATGCCGGTGGTTACCGGGATGGGGAAGGGTACCGGGGAGATGGCGAGTCCGGGGTATTACCGGGTGCGATTCGGGGATGGTACGGTTGTAGAGGCTACAGCTTCAGAAAGAGTGGGGCTTTTTCGCATGAGTTTTCCCGATGGTGCTCCCCGTCAGGTGTTTGTCGGTGACATGGGGAAGATCGTTCGTCGAAGTCCACGGCTTTTGTATGGTTTGGCCGGGATCGTGATGCAGTTCGACCGGCCTTGTGTGGGCGAGCGGGTAGTGGACGATGGTCTTGTATTAAGCTTTCCTGCGGGTGCCGATACACTTGTGATCCGGGTGAGCGCTTCTTCGGTGTCGGAGGAGAGTGCATTGAATAATATCCGGCGAGAGACGGGATCGCTTGGATTTGACGAGGTGTGGGAAAAGACCCGTACTGAATGGAGGAAACAATTGGGGGTTATCGAGATTCACGACGAACGGGAGCAAGAGAAGAAGATATTTTATACGGCATTATATCATGCGGCGCTGCTGCCCTGGGTCATTTCCGACGTGGACGGCCGATACCGGGGGCGTGACGGTCTTGTTCATTTCACCAGGGGACAGTGTGAGTATGGAGGTTTTTCTGCGTGGGACACATTCCGCAGCCTGCATCCTTTATTATGTTTTTTATTCCCGCAGCGGCAGCGGGATATGGTCCTTTCACTGCTGGATATCTATCGGCAGACGGGGTATCTCCCTACCGACCCTATGACGGGCAATCATACTGTGGCGGTGATTGCGGATAGTTGGATGAAGGGGGTTCGCGGTTTTGACAGCGCCGAAGCATTTGCCGCCATGCGGAAGGGAGTGATCGATACGCCGTACCTGCAATCCGACAGGGCCCCGTACCGTCAATTGGGGTATATCCCTTCGATCTATCCGGAGTCGGTGACGAGGACGGTAGAATATGCATATGATGATTGGGTGATCGGATGGTTTGCGCGCCGGTCGGAAGACGAGGGATATAATTACCGGCGGCTTTTTGATGTGGAGAAGCTATTTCTTTTGCCTGAAGGAGGTGAACGAGGGAACAGCGGGTATAAGGAAGGAGATAAATGGGTGTATTCCTATTTTGTGCCGCAGCATCCGGATGACCTTGTCCATTTGATGGGAGGCGGGGAGGAGTTTACCAACAGGCTGGATGGTGCGTTGAGGCGTCAGGACATCCTTTTTGACAACGAGACCGTCTTTCATATCCCTTATCTTTTTAATTATGCCGGGGCGCCAGGTAAGACGCAGGAGTGGGTCAGTGCTGTCAGGGACGGCCGGTTTGCAGCCAGTCCGGGCGGTCTTCCGGGTAATGATGACCTGGGGTCGATGTCGAGCTGGTATATCTTTAGTGCGCTGGGCTTTTATCCCATGTGTCCTGGTAGGCCCGTATATGATATAGGGACGCCATTGTTCAGGGAGGTGAAGGTGCGTCAGGCGGAAGGACGGGAGCTGGTGTTGCTGGCGAAAGGGGTATCGCCGGAGAATAGGTACGTAAGGAAGGTGCGGGTGAACGGGGCTGTGTATGATGGACGACAACTGTCCCATGAGCTGGTGTCGAAAGGTGGAGAGATCGAATTTGAGATGGATAGTCTGGCTACAGGCGGGAATAAGTTTGAGCGTCCGCAGTTCTCATTTTCGGATGTTACCTTGTCTTCAACGAAGCTGGTGTCCAATGAGCTTTTTCGTATAAGATGGAAATTGACTAACCGGGGCAGTCTGGCGACCAAGGTCGTGCGGTTAAAGGTTAATGGGATGGAGTATGCTTATAAAAATTGTCTGGTGACTGCCGGCGCAACAGAAGTTGACTCTATAGATTGCCGGCTGTATGCCCTGGGCAGGGTCCGTTTGGAGATAGAGGGAACTGACTGGCAGAGGGAGGTGGAGGTAGTGAAGGAAGGGGCAGAGACGTCAATGATCGCGGGGGTATTTGTCCGGCCGCTGGTAAGAGAGGGTAAGGCGGTTGATATTTCCTTTATCGTCATGAATATTGGGGGAATGAGACGTACTATTATAACGCCAATAAGTGCGAATGGGGTTATAGTGAGCAGGGATACCGTGGTGCTGGAGCCGGGGGAGAGAAGAAGGGTTTTGATGGAGCTGCCGGTATTGGCGCCGGGATGGCAGGAGGTGCGTATTGGGGATGCTGTCAGGAGGTTCAGGGTGTATCGTCAGCCTGAGGAATCTGTGTTGCTGGACCTTTCGTTGAATGGACAGCCGGTGGACAGCTCAGGGTTTGACCATCATGCGCGGGTAGTGGGGAACGGGTTCCCGTTATTTGGCAAGGATTGTTACGTGGAGATATCCGATGCGGCTGTGCTGGACAGTCTTGGAACGACGATCACTATGATGGCCTGGGTTCATCCCACGGAGAAGGGGGATGGCCTGATAGACATTTTTGCCAAGGGTGATAACCATGTGCTGCAGATGAGCGGTAACAGCAAGCTCAGTTTTTTTGCCGGAGGATGGGGGAGGGGGGATTGTACGGTGGACCTTCCGGCCGGCTGGTGGGGGCGCTGGCATCATATAGCCGGGGTTTGTGAAGGGAATGTGCTGAGGGTTTATATCGATGGTGTTGAAAGAGGGATGTCAAAGGTAGATGGAGATGTGAACCTGTCCACGTCAAACAGATGGACGCTTGGGCGTAATGAAGAATTCCCCGGTCAACGGGTATTCAATGGTTATATGGATGGGGTGAAAATATTTTCCCAGCCATTGACGGCTGACGAGATCAGAAAGGTCATGGGGCATCATTGATCCTTTCCTGTCATCAGGCGCGCCACTTTTTCTCCAACGATGGGAGCCAGGGCGACGCCCATGCCGCTCATACGAACGGCGCAGAATACATGGTCGTTAACGGCCTGTACGATGGGCATTTTTTCGCTGCCCATTCCCATGATACCGCTCCATCTATGTTCGATGGTATAATCGCGTCCCGGCAATATTGTTTCTTTTAAAAAACGTTCAAGTTCGTGCTGTATGTCCGGGGTGATGTTCATTTCGTCGGTGCGTTCAGCTTCAAAGGCCTTATTACGGGCTCCTCCCAGCAGTATACGGTTTCCCAGGTTGCGGAAATAATAAAACCCTTCATCGTAGTGAAAAGTGCCCTGGAAGGGAAGTTTGTCGATCGGTGAGGTAACGAAGACCTGGCCTCTGGCCGGCTCGATATCCAGCTGTGGGAGGAGCTGCCGGGCGAAAGCGTTAGTACATACCAGGAGTTGAGAGGCGGTAAAGGAAAAGGGATAGCTGGTGTGTAACAGCACGTTCCCATTCACCTTTTCGTAGTTTTTTATTTCGATGTTGTTGAGTACCGTGACGCCCATGGATTGGACCAGTTTTAACAGGGCCTGGCATAACCGGCCTGAATGCAGCTGGCCTTCCGCCTTGTTTTCTATGAGATGCTGAATACCGGCAAATCCGAAACCGGCCAGTTTATCGCTCGCCATCCGGAAGGTCTTTTGCAATCCAACGATCTTTTTAAGCGGACGGTTGAGCTTGTCGATCTGACTGCGCAGATCGTTGATGTTGAAGTTGTCGCCAGTGATGAGATCGTAACCGCCATGTTGCTGGAAATCTATTTCTTTATCTGAAAAGACCTTGCTGATACGCCGGAGGCCCTTGTATCTCATTTCTACCAGTTCGAGCATCTTATCCTCACCCATTTTTTCCTCATCGGCGATGAGCTCGGTGAGACTGCCAAAACAGGCAAAGCCAGCGTTGCGTGTGCTGGCTCCTGTGGGGATCAGGCCTCTTTCGAGGACGGTGATGGATAGCTTTGGAGCTTTTTTCTTTAGGTAATAAGCGCTCCATAGGCCTACAAAGCCGCTGCCTGCGATGATGATGTCGGCTGGTGCGAAGAAGCTTTCCCGCTCCCATACAGATAGATGGTTCATAGGCGAAATTTACGGTTTTTCAACTATTTTTACCGGATGGGTGTTGCGACAAGAGATATCATTCCTTTCCACCGGCTGAAAGAGTGGACCAATGAGGGTTACCAGGTCGATAAGATGTATGTCGGCGATGAGGAGATCGAAGAGGCTATCCTGCTGGGCACTCACCGGGATGACCATTATATTTTCCTTATACATGAGACAGGGAACAGCAAGCTCATGGTGGATTTCGATCTCATTAAAATAGGAAGCGCATCCGTCTTTTTTGTTTTGCCGGGTCAGGTCCACCGGTACGTGGAAACTGAGCACGGTACTTCGGGCTGGTTCCTGGCGCTGGATGCGGGATTGATACCGGAGCGATTCAGGCTGGTGTTGGAGGACCCTTTGCTGATGAGGAGGCCCTTGTCACTGCCCCGTGATGAAATGGAGCCGCTGTTGCAGTGTCTGCAGTTGTTGCATTCCATTGACCGTAAAGCGTCTGCTTCTCCCTTTTTCAGACAGTCCGTTTATGGGTTGCTGGATTCCTTTTCAGCCATGATGGCCTCGATGTATGCGAACAAGCCTGCAACCGGACAACCTTCCCGGCTTGTTATGATCACGCAGGATTTCAGAAAGCTATTGCTCCGGGAGTTCAAGGTGCGTAAAAGTCCGACGGAATATGCCGCCGCATTGAACCTTTCCCTTTCTTATCTGAATGAGGCGGTGAAGGCTACTACCGGCTTGCCTGTGAGTACCCTGATCCAGCAGGAGGTGATGCTGGAAGCCAAGCGTCTTTTGTATCACAGTACTTGCAGCGTAAAGGAGATCGCACATGAGCTGGGGTATGACGATCATACTTATTTCTCCCGTCTGTTTAAAAAAACAGCAGGTGTTACGCCGGGAGATTTTCGCCGACATTACCGCGAATAGTCCAATCTTTACCGGCGTTTGTCTATTGGCCGTCAATCTATCTTATCGTTGTTTTGCGTATGAACAAGTTAACGCATGCCACCGTGGGCCTGCTGGAGCGCAGGTGGTTGAAAACAGCCAGGGTATTGGCTATCAGGACATGGGAGCCGGCAACTTTTTTGGAGATCGACCTGCATTTGCCGGACTGCGATATGAGCAAATGGCAGCAGACCCTTCACATGAAATGTAAAGTGGGGGCGCTTGCTTACCGGGATTATACACCATCGGGCTGGGATGCGGAAACCCGCACCTGCACCTTACTGATCGATGCGAGTCACGAGGGGCAGGGGAGCCGGTGGGTAAAAGGGCTAAAAGAAGGTGATCCTGTGTACTATCTTGGTATCGCCTCTTCCCATCATCAGCCTGTGCCGGGCAAACGGCTGGTGTTTTTAGGGGACGAGACGGCCATCGGGCATTTTCTATCCTTACAACAGTTGGCGGGAAAGCAGGCCCGGATCGAGGGAGCGGTAACCATTGCCCAGAAGCACCACCAGGATGAGTTTTGCCGTTATTTTTCGGAGTTAGGTTTGAAGGCGTTCGATAAAGATGGATCAGGTCATTCGCGCGCGATGGAGGATTGGGTGTCCGGGTTGGATGCCGGGGATGGCGCTGATAGAGTTTTTTTTGTTGCCGGATATATCCCCGCAGTCATGCGGCTGCGAAAATTACTGAAGGAGAAGGGTTATAGCGGCAGACAGATCAGGTGTCAGGGGTTTTGGAATTAGAGAAGAGGGCTGCCGGAGTACCTTCCCGTTTTATTTTACCTTTATCCAGCCAGATGATCTTATCGGAGAGACGCAGTATTTCCGGCATATGATGGCTGACCAGCACGGTGGTGAGTTCGAAGCGATGCCGGATCCTTTCGATAAAATCCTGCAAGCGGTGGCGCATATCGTCGTCCAGTGCGGACAGGGGCTCGTCCAGCAGCAGCAGCCTGGGTTTGCGGAGGATGGCGCGGGCCAGCGCCACCCGTTGTTGTTGTCCTCCTGAAAGAAATGCGGGGCGTACATCCTGAAGAGGGCCCAGCTCCATCAATTGTATCAACTCATCCATCAGCTTCATATCATCTCCTTTTGGCAAGGCGTACCTGAGATTTCCCTTTACGCTGAGGTGGGGGAAAAGCGCGAAGTCCTGGAACACGAAACCGACGGACCTATTTTGCGGCGGCAGGTTTATTTTTTGTTTGGTATCGAGCCATGTTTCTCCGTCTATAATGATCTGTCCGGAGATGACGTCCGTGAGTCCGGACAGGATGCGCAGGATGGTAGTCTTTCCGGCACCGGAAGGGCCGTAGAGCGTGAGCAATTCTCCTTTTCCCAGTTCAAAGGCGACATCCAGTTTTAACTTGCCGTGCGAGGTGAGTAAATTTTTATTTGCCTGGAATCGTATCATGACAGCGGCTGGGGTTTACTGAAATAATGGTTGGCCAGGTAGACTACCAGCAGGATGCAGAAAGAAAGCAGGAACAGTACGAGGGCGTATTTGTTGGCTGCGCTGTAATTCATGGATTCCATCTCATCGAAGATAGCGAGGGAGGCCACGCGTGTTTGTCCGGGGATATTGCCACCGATCATGAGCACTACCCCGAATTCCCCGATGGTGTGGGCGAAGCTCAACACGACGCCGGTGAGCAGGGAGGGGCGGATATTCGGCAGCAATATTTTTACGAGGGTAGTTGTTTTCGATTTGCCCAGCGTATAGGAAGCTTCTCTCAATGCGGGGGGCAGGCTTTTGAAGCCGGACAGCAGAGGACTTACCATGAAGGGTAAGGAATAAAAAAGGCTGGCGACGACGAGTCCGGAGAAGGTAAAGACCAGCCTGATATCAAAGTATCTGTCCAGGAGTCTGCCGGGTCCGTGAGCGGGGGAGAAGGCTATCAGAAGATAAAAGCCCAGTACGGAAGGGGGTAGTACCATGGGAAGGCTGATAAGGGCTTCCACGATTGCTTTTATCCGCAGACGGCTATAGGCCAGCCAATAGGCCAGTGGAAGAGAGATAGCCAGCAGTATCACTGTTGTGACAAAGGCCAGCCGGAAACTCAGCCATAAAGGTTGCCAGTCGGTCATAGATGCTATTTTGTGCACCGGGATGGCTTTCTTGCGAAAATAACCCATCCCGGTGCACGTTTAATGATGGGCCTTCGGCCAGCGGATCTGTGATCCGCTATTTAAATCCAAAATGCTCCAGGATCGCCCGTGCTTTTGCGGATGCTATGAATGTAGCGAAGTTTTGGGCTCCTTTATTGTCTTTTGCATGTTGAAGCAAAACGTAACCTTGTCGTAGGGGTTGGTGTGAAGATTCGGGGATCAGCCAGTATTTCCCTTCTTTCTGCAATTGAGGAGAAAGAGCGAGGGATAAAGCGATGATACCTATATCCGCCGCTCCGGTGCTGGCAAATTGAGCTGTTTGGGAGATATTTTCCCCGATGACCAGCTTTTCCTTCACTTTGTCATAGAGCTTATAATACTTCAGGCTTTCTTCCGCCCGGCGGCCATAAGGGGCGTGGGCCGGATTGGCGACGGCTATATGGGTGACAGAGGGGAGCAGCAAGGAGTTCATGCCTTCTTTAGCAGGGTCTAACTTATTACTCCACAGGACAATCTGACCGGTGCCATAAGTTTGTATGGGTGAAAGGGTTTTATGCTGCTGTTCCAGTTTTTGCGGGTAGTCCAGGTCGGCGGAGAAAAAAAGGTCAAAAGGGGCATCATTGCTGATCTGTTCAAAAAAGTTCCCAGATGACCCATACACTAATTTTATGGTGACCTCATTTGACCCGCTGGAAAATACCTTTACCAGGGAATCCATGGCAAACTTAAGATCGGCTGCTGCCGCCACCAGGATCTCCTGCCGTTGTACGTGGAGGCTTGCAGGTGAGAGGGATAAGAGAAGTATCCCAGCACAAGTGAATAGAAGAAGATATAACTGCTTCATTTATAAACATTATGTGTAAAATTAGCTCTTCCATGAAAAAAATCCCGGCTTTTGATGAACTAACTTTTACCAAAATTGTTCTTTACAGACCTTTTAAAGCGGGGAATTGCCACTCGGCAAATACCTGGCGACTACCTATGACCTTCATGCAGCGAAATATATCAAATTAGAGTCCATTATACACAGTACCTGTTTGTTATCCGGATGATAAGACGGTGGTACAGACAGGAGACTGGCAAGAGAATTGATATCTTTGTCTTTAATAACAGAAGAATTTTAATACAACAGATCAGCACTATGGACATTCACGGCTATTTAAAACGTATCAATTACAATGGGGTGATTTTCACGGACTTACCGACCCTTAATTCCCTTCAGTACCAGCATGTTTTCAACATTCCTTTCGAGACGCTGGATATACATAACCACATCCCTATCATCCTTAGGATAGATTCGCTTTATCAGAAAGTGATCCTCGACAGGCGCGGGGGATACTGTTATGAGTTGAACACCTTGTTTCACCGTCTGTTATCATTGTGCGGCTTTAAGGTCTTTATGATCGCGGGTCGTCTGCTGCATGGTCATGGATATGGCCGTGAGTTTGAGCATATGGCATTGATAGTGGAACTGGAAGGTAAAAAATGGCTTGTCGACGTAGGATATGGGGATTTTTCTCTTCGACCTCTGGCTATTGCGCCCGGCGAGGTACAAAGCGATGGCCGTACTTTTTTCCAGATCATGGAGCATATTGCTGTCGATGGTAAGGAATATCTCAGCGTTGCTAAATGGAATGACTCAAAACAAACATTTAAGATCGAATATATATTTACACTGACTCCCCGCAATCTGCATGAGTTTGCAGAAATGAATCATTTTCATCAGACCAGCCCCGAGTCGCATTTTGCCCGCAGTTTGATCTGTAGTTTGCCTATTCCTGATGGACGTGTCAGTATGATCAATAACAGACTGATTCGGACTGTCAACGGCAACAAGCAGGTGAAGCAGATCATGAATGAGGATCACCGTGACAGGATGCTGGAAAAGTATTTCCATATGGATATGGTATACCTGGTCTGACGCGCTACAGGAAATTTACGCTGACGTGCCATCCTATCCACCCGGTGACATAATCCGAGGAGGACCAGGTATGGTACCCTTTGTATACAGGGGGGATAAGGGCCTTTTCGGGAAGTTTTTTGTCCAGGTTATAGAAGTTTAGCGAGGGACCTCCTGAAATGGCAAAATGCCGGCTGAGCCGGGCATGGAGATCGAGACTTAGTTTATACAGGTCATTGGAGTATTTAAAATTGTCCCAACTGCCTGATGCGATATGCTCGTTGATAAGCTCGGGGTCCAGTGATAATTTTTTGTTGAGTTTGAACCTGTGGCCAAGTCCAAATCCATATCGGTACGTTCGGTGGTCCTGGCTTGGATCGTAGCCTACCAGCAGGATGGAGTAAAGTTTTTCGTTGCCCGACCGGAAGGCGAGGTTCAAAGGGGATATCTCATCGGCGAACAAGGACAGCTCTTTGAGTCCGTTGCGGGAAAGGTTGACGAGTCCAAAGCTATAGCCGTCCGAAGTGTCGGCTATATTGACTACTCCGATCTGTACACCTTTTAATCTATGTGTGATGTTGATAACGCCTGCCAATTGCAGACCGGAGACCTGACGGGCCGTATTGATGACGCCAGCCGCCTGTACGCCGTCCAGGCTATCAGTCACCCTATTGTATACGCCGGTGATCTGCAGACCTTTAAAATGCCGCCGGGCGGCATTGCAGACACCTGCCGCCTGTATACCTTTGAATGAGTCCAGCACTATATTGTGCGATCCGGCCATCTGTATGCCTTCTACGTGTCCGCCCACGATGTTGACGATGCCGGCTGCCTGCACTCCTTTTACGTCCTTTTTTTCGATGTTGAAAACACCTCCCATCTCTACTCCTTTAAGTCCTGCCGTATATCCTCCTATGATATTTACGGAAAGCTTATTGGTGATCTGGGGGCTAAGGGGTCCTTGGGTACCTATGGCTGGCAGGAAGGACAGTTGGAAGGGCTGCTGGATAAAATATTTACGCAGATTGAGACTCTGGATCTTCAGCCGGGAGGAAAGCAGCAGTTTACCCAAGCCTGTCATCTGTACCCGGATGGGGTCCTTGCGCATATAGACTGAGTCGCCATTCAGCTCGACCCGGATGGAGTCCGACGGCAGATAGCCGTTGGGGCTGATGGTGACCATTCTTCTGTTGGTGGAGAGGGGGGAGATGACGATGGTGATCTTTTGATTGGCGCCGGGTTCGATCTTTACGGTGGTATCCTCATAGAATTCCTTGCTGACAGAGAGGGCGGCAGAGCCGGGTCTGTTCTTCAACCGTACGGTAAAGAAGCCGTCTTCATCAGTGAGGGTAGCGATCAGGCCGTGTTTGTCATAGACGCTGGCCCGGCTGATGGCCTCTCCTGTGTTTTCATCTACAATAACGCCGCTGACGATGTATTTTTTTTCTTCAGGATCGGGCGGGGTGGAGATCTCTTTGGGTTTGGGAGGAGCCCGGCGTAAGATGATGTAGTTGCCGTTCTCCTTATATTCTACGCTCCCATGGAACAGGAGGTCCAATATCTGTCTGACGGTCTTGCCCTGTGCAGACAGGGTGACGAGACTGTCTCTTCTGAGCAGGGCGCTGCTGTAGGAAAAATAGAAGTCTCCCATGCGGCTGAGCGTTTCCAGCGTTTTGTCCAGACGTTGCTGACGGAAGTCAACGGTAAGCTGTTTGTCCAGCACGCTTTGGCTGTGAAGGGACATTGCGATGAATAAGAGAAATGCTGTTATTATGCTCGTTCGCATAGGTGTCTAATATTGTAAAATGACCTGGTCGCCGGACCGGGAGACTTTTATCCGGAATGTTTCATGTATGACGGACAGTATCTGATCCAGGGATACATCGCGAAAAGTGGTATTGATCCTGAGTTCACGCAGCTGCGGGTCCGCGATCTCTATCTTAACGTTATAGGCTTCTTCCAGGGAAGCTGCCAGTTGCCATAGGGGGGTGTCGTCGCATACGAATTCCTTTGTGCGATAGTATTTGTATAGTTCGTTCCGGGTGGAATCTTTCGACAGGGCGAGGTCCCCTTTGCGAAGGATCAGTCTTTCCGAAGCGTGCAGCAGGATGTTGTGCAGACTGTCGGTGACGCGGACCTGTCCTGTTTCGACGATGATCTCGGTGGCCGTATCCCTGTCGCGTACATTAAAGCTTGTACCCAGGACAGTGATCGTGACGCCATTTGTATATACGTGGAACGGTCTTTTTTTATCGGGTGCTATTGCAAAAAACGCTTCTCCCTTTAATTGTACGGTTCGTTCTTTTTTAAAATTCTCAGGGTATTTGATGGCCGATTGTTTGTTAAGCGTGATCAGACTACCGTCGGGCAGTGTGTCGGTGAGCGTGGTGGTTGTACTGGCAACCCGTTTTTCAGGTGCTGCTGTGCCGGTGTTTATAAAGTAGAGCACAGCTGTGATAGAAACCACCAGCAGGAATATAGCTGCGATCCTTGTCCATACAGGGAATGATCTTTTGGGTTCAGGGGTGGGTACCGGATCATTTTTTATAGCTTTCAGATGGGGAGGGCGATGGATCCGCCGGCGGAATTTCTGCCAGGCGATATCGGTTTGTTCATCTGTCTCCCGGAAATTGTTGTCCAGCTGCCGGCTTTCCCGCCAGATAAGCCGGAAATGTTCGTAATAATGCCTGTTGGCGGGATGGGCGGCCAGCCAGGCCTCTACTCTCGCGTTTTCTTCGGGGCCCGTTTCTCCCAGCAGGTGTTTCACCAGCAGGTCTTCATGGATGCCGGACGGGCTCCCGGGGTCGGTATGTAAATTTTCGTTCAAGCGAGTTGATTTAAGATGTTTAGGAGAATGAGCAGGATCAGGGGTAAATAGTCAATGAGCTTTACCCGTAATTGTTTTAATGCCTTGCCCATCTGGTTTTCTACTGTCTTGACCGAGATGCCGAGCCGGTCGGCGATGTCGAGATAACGCAGTTCTTCAAAACGGCTCATTTGGAAGATGGTGCGGCATTGTTCGGGCAACTCGTTGATAGCTGCATGCAGCCGCTGTTCCAGTTCGCTGAATATCACTTTCCGTTGTGCACCATCTGTTTGGTCTTTCATAGTATGTGTGACATATGTTTGGTAGGTACGTCTTACTTTTTTGTGTTTGAGATGATTGAGGCTTTCGTTATAGACGGCCCGGTACAGGTAGGCGGCCAGGGAGTCGGAGAAATGCAGGGACTCCATTTTATCCCATAGTTTGTAAAAAACGTTTTGTACAATGTCTTCGGCCTGGTCGTGATCCTGTAGGATCGTCAGGGCATACCTGTGCAGGTTTTTAAAGTAATGTTTAAAAACGTGTTCAAATCCTGTTTCATCCCGATCTTTCAATAATTGTATAATCGCGGTGTCGGTGAATTCCATACTTACCGATGTAATAGTGGCTTTATTACTGATAACTGTCGTTGTCAATCAGGGCTTTTGATAATGACAATTAAGGGAGCCCGTACCCCTATTGGGCGTAAAAATATTATTTTTTGGAGAATGAGCTGGAAATCAGGGTTTAAAGGATTGGATTAGGGATGGGAGGTTATCCCTAATGGGATGTCTTTGCCGCTTCCCAGCCGATGATCGCCCGTTTGCGGGTGTTGCCCCAGTGGTAGCCGCCCGTTTCGCCGGTGGACCTTATTACCCGGTGGCATGGAATAAGGAAGGCCACGGGGTTGCTGCCGACGGCCGATCCTACGGCCCTGGAAGCGCCGGGATTACCAATGGTTTCTGATATGGCTCTATAAGTTGACAGTCTGCCGATGGGTATATTCAGCAATGCTTCCCATACCTTTAGCTGGAATGGGGTGCCTTTCAGGTGGAGTTTGATATCGGACAGGCTGTTCCAATCCTGTGAGAAGATGTATAAAGCATTTTGCTGGATAATGTCAACGGTCTGTCTGTAACGTGCGTGTGGGAATTGCGTTTTCAATTCTGCCAGGGCTTTGTCCCTGTCATCGGTGAAGGCCAGGTAGCAGATGCCTTTGGGTGTGGAGGCTACGATGATCTCTCCAAAAGGACTTTCTGCAAAAGAATAGTTGATGGACAGGGCTTCTCCGCCATTCTTATATTCTCCGGGCGTCATCCCTTCGATGCCGATGAAGAGATCGTGAAGACGCCCTGTGCCGGAAAGGCCGGTGTCAAAAGCCGTATCGAACAAAGTCGCGTTTTTGTCCTGCAACATGGATTTGGCATGTTCAATACTGAGGTATTGCAGGAATTTTTTGGGGCTGACGCCGGCCCAGTCAGTGAAGAGCCTTTGAAAATGGAAGGGGCTCAGGTGTACTTTTTCGGCCACCTCGTTCAGGTCAGGCTGTTCTCTGAAATGCGTTTTGATATAGTCGATGGCGGTGGCGATCCTATCGTAGTTTGTTCCGTCTTCCATCATTGTATGTTTTTGTTTGGCCATACAAAAGTAGGATGACGATAAAGGTACGAAAACCCGGAAGTTGCTGAGTTTGGGATAAAAAATGCGTATCTTTTCCTATCATGTGCAGGACGGCGCTTATGTGAAGGGGCTATAATCCTTAAAACTACTTACATGAATAAGCATTTCTTTATTTTTCTATGTGCTTTATGGCTAACGGCTGCTGCTAACGCGCAACAAGTAACATTGACGCCTGACCAATTGAAAGCATTGACGCCTGAATGGACGGGCGAGCGTACGCCCGACGGAAGACCGCATGTTGCGGACAAGTTCCTGCAGCGACTGAAGAAAGTGGGGCTGGAAGAGGCATGGGGTATCCTGCGTAACAAAGGGTATCAGAACCAATTTGAGGGTGAATGGATGGTGATCCATCCGGATTCGGTGATGACGGGCAGGGTAGTGACGGCTCAATATCTCCCTATGCGTCCGGACCTTGACAAGCTGATAAGGGATAAGGGGAAGGCGGAAGGGCGTATCGGTAATACCAATTCCTGGCCGATAGATGTGTTGAAGGAGGGTGATATCTATGTAGCCGACAGCTATGGGAAAATAGTGGACGGGACATTGATCGGGGATAATCTTGGGAATGCTATCTATGCGCATAGTCACAGGGGAGTGATCTTTTATGGTTCCGTAAGGGATATTGAGGGTTTGGAAGAGATAGAGGGGTTCAATGGTTGGGTGAAGGGGTATGACCCTTCCTATATCCAGCAGATGATGCTGGGGGGGATCAATGTTCCCATCCGGATCGGCAGGGCCACGGTATTGCCGGGGGATGCCGTGCTGGCCAAAAAAGGCGGTGTGGTATTTATTCCTGCTCATCTGGTGGAGTATGTGGTGTTAAATGCGGAGTTTATTCAGCTTCGGGATGAATTCGGACATCTGCGTCTGCGGCAGGGAAAATATACACCGGGTCAGATAGATGCGCAGTGGTCGGATGAGATCAAAAAGGATTTTCTGCGTTGGCTGGATGAGAACCCCGGTAAACTGCCCATGACCCGTGCGGAGCTGGACCAATTTATGAAAGATAGAACCTGGTGATATTATGAATATATTCTATAGAATGGCCATCGTGCTGTTGTTGGCCTATATCGCATCGGTGGTATTTGACCTGGGGCAATGGGCCGGCTGGTGTCTGATGCTGTGTCTTATCAGTGTAGCCCTGGGTTTCCGCAGCCATACTTTTCTGCGGGGTTTTTCCTATACCATGATCATTTTGGCGGGGGTGAGCCTGGCGCTTTATTATCCGCAGTATTTTGTAAAAGTGGGGGACTTCAAATTGTCCGGTCTGATCGTTCCTTTGCTACAGGTGATCATGTTTGGGATGGGGACGGAACTGAGCTTAAAGGATTTCGCAGCGGTGCTGCGTATGCCAAAGGGGGTGATCATCGGCGTCGTCTGTCATTATACCATCATGCCTTTGGTGGGGTTTACCGTGGCGCATCTTTTTCAATTCCCGCCTGAGATCGCGGCCGGCATACTCCTGGTAGGGTGTTGTCCCAGCGGGTTGGCGTCCAATGTCATGGCTTTCCTGGCAAGGGCCAACCTGGCATTGTCTGTATCAGTCACGACTGTGTCCACGCTGCTGGCCCCTTTTCTTACGCCGATGATGATGCGTCTGCTGGCGGGGCAGTTTATCGAAGTGCATTGGCAGGCCATGGTATGGGATATTACAAAAATGGTGATCTTCCCTGTCGTTGCGGGGTTGTTGTTCCACTACCTGGTACGGGGGAAGTTCAAGTGGCTGGATAGGGCCATGCCGTTGGTGTCCATGGGTGGGATCGCGCTTATCATCGTGGTGATCACGGCGGCCGGCAGGGAGAGTTTACTTCGGGTTGGGGCATTATTAGTCTTTGCTACCTTTCTTCATAATGTGACGGGTTATTTCCTGGGGTACTGGGCGGGGCGGTTGTTTAAGTTCCATGAGCGGGACTGCCGTACAATAGCCCTGGAGGTAGGGATGCAGAATGCGGGTCTTGCGTCGGGTCTGGCCCTTACGATGGGCAAGCTGGCCACTGTTGGTCTGGCGCCGGCGGTGTTTGGTCCATTGATGAATACAACGGGGTCTTCGCTGGCCAGCTGGTGGCACAATAGGGTTCCCAAGGATGATATATTGCCGGAGGGAGCGGGGGCTGTTAAAACAACCGTTCGTTAGGAGGTCTGATGCCCTGCAGACGGATGTAGATGGTGGTTTGTCCCCGGTGGTGCGCCTGGTGTTCGAGGGATTTCAGCAGGAGGGTAAAACGGTTGGCCTGGCGGTTGCCTTGCCCTATCATTTCTCCCAGTTTGCCGGCGTCGAGGTTTTTGACGGCATTGATGGCATAGTCATAGCTGGCATTGACGTACCAGGTGACGGAGTCCTTGGTTTGGGCGGTAGCGCGTTCTTCCAGTCCTCTGGCGTTGAAGGTAGGTTGTGCGCCGGTGGCCAGGTTCATGAGGAAGATGGTGCCGGATGCCAGGTGGAGCATTTGCTGGGCAAAACTGCGGATGCTGTCGACGGCTTTAAAAGAATATTTGTCGGCGGGCATGGTGTTGAGGTAATCCTGTGTATAGGCTTTGCTCCTTTCCCATTCTTTTACAAATTGATCTTTGATGTCCTGGCCGGAGATGGATTGGGCGGAGAGGAGACGGGGGACGGAAATAAGCAGGAAGAGGGGAAGCAATTTTTTCATGGCTGGTGGTTTTGCCTGAAAGATAATAAAAAAGCGGCACCTTGGTGCCGCTTTGCTATTTATAAGTGTATTGCTTCTCCATATGCCACTTCGATAGCATCCTTGATGCTCTCGCTGATGGTGGGGTGGGGGTGGATGCTGTTGAGTACTTCGTGGTAAGTGGTTTCCAGCTTGCGACCTAGTACGGTTTCCATGAGGGTTTCCGTCACGTTGTACCCGATCATGTGGGTGCCGAGCCATTCTCCATATTTGGCATCGAACACTACTTTTACAAAGCCTTCGTTGTGACCGGCGCCGGTGGCCTTACCGGAGGCGCTCAGGGGGAATTTGCCGACTTTTATTTCGTATCCGGCGTCACGGGCCTGTTTTTCGGTGAGGCCTACGGAGGCGATCTCCGGTGTGCAATAAGTACAGCCGGGGACGTTGTTATAATCCAGCGCTTCCGGCTGATGGGCAAATTTCTTTTCGTTGTAGGCTATGTTCTCCACGCAGATGATACCTTCTTTGGAAGAGACGTGCGCCAGCGCCTGTCCGGGGACGCAGTCGCCGATGGCATAGACGCCGGGTACATTGGTCTGGTAGAATTTGTCTACGCTGATCTTACCTTTTTCCGTCTTTACGCCAAGCGTTTCCAGGCCTATATTCTCGATGTTGGCGGCAATGCCAACTGCGCTCAGTAGGATGTCGGCTTCCAGGGTAACCTCGCCGTTGGGTGTTTTTACTTTTGCCTTTACGCCATTGCCGCTGGTGTCTACGCCGGTGACCTCGCTGTTGGTGAGGACTTCGATGCCGTATTTCTTATAGATCTTTTCCAGCTCTTTGGAGATCTCTTCATCTTCCACGGGCACGATGCGGGGTAGGAATTCCACGATGGTGACCTTTGTGCCGAGGCTATAATAGAAGTAGGCGAATTCCACGCCGATGGCGCCGCTGCCTACTACGATAATGCTTTTGGGTTGTTCGGGGAGGGTCATGGCCTCACGGTAGCCGATGACCTTTTTGCCGTCCTGTTTCAGGTTGGGCAGTTCGCGGCTGCGGGCGCCTGTAGCGACGATGATATGTTTGCCTTCCACGATCTGCGTTTTGCCGTCCGCCGTAGTCACTTCCAGCTGACCTTTTGCTTTCAGCTTGCCGACGCCCATGATGACGTCGATCTTATTTTTCTTCATGAGGAATTGAACGCCTCTGCTCATCTTATCGGCGACGCCGCGGCTGCGTTTGATCACGGCCGGGAAGTCGGGCGTTCCGCTGGCGTTGATACCAAAATCCTTTGAGTGCAGGATATCCTGGTAGACCTGGGCGCTTTTTAACAGCGCTTTGGTAGGGATACATCCCCAGTTGAGGCAAACGCCTCCCAGATTTTCTTTTTCTACAAGCGCAACTTTAAAGCCTAACTGTACGGCACGGATGGCGGCTACATATCCGCCGGTGCCACTGCCGAGAACGACTACATCGTATGCCATGTCTATAATTATTATTGGTTTAATTAAGAATTCAGATGGCTACGCCATCTGTCCCGAATCTCATGATGGGCCTGTGGCCCGTTAGGGACCTGCGAAGCTACTTCACAATGCGCATATGGCCAAATGCCAAAAAACGGTACTTTCGCGTAAAAATTGTCTTCATGAAGCTGGATATCCTGGCTATTGCCGTACACCCTGATGACGTAGAACTCTGTTGTTCCGGAACCCTTCTCATGGAGAAAAGGAATGGGAAAAAAACGGGTGTGATAGACCTTACCCGTGGAGAGCTGGGGACGAGGGGGACGTCTGAGCTGAGGGCCGAGGAGGCGGCTGTATCCGCCAGGATACTGCAGCTGGATGTCCGGGAAAACCTGGGGATGGCGGATGGTTTTTTTCGCAATGATGAGGAGCATCAGCGGCAGTTGATCCGGGCCATCCGCAAGTACAGACCGGAGATCGTGCTGGCTAATGCGCTTTCGGATCGTCATCCTGATCATGGCAGGGCCGGGCATCTTATTTCAGATGCCTGTTTTTTAAGCGGCCTGAGGAAGATAGATACGGTGGACCATGATGGGCAGAAGCAGGAGCACTGGCGTCCCAAATATATTTTTCATTATATCCAGGACCGCTATGCACATCCTTCTTTTGTCTATGACGTAACGCCTGTCTTTGACGAAAAGCTGGCTTCCATCAAGGCATTTTCTTCTCAATTCTTCTCCGCACAATATGGGAAGGAGGAGCCGCAGACCTATATTTCGACCCCCGAGTTCCTGAATTCCATTATCGGACGTCACCAAATGTTCGGAAAGATGATCGGCACCTCTTATGCAGAGGGGTTTATTACTGAAAAGATGATCGGAATACGAAATTTTGATGCTTTTGTGCAGATGGATACTTGAACGGCCGTTTTATGCGTTTATTAATTGTCAGCTCTTTAACACTTATTCCGCCCTTAAAAGGTTACCTTCGCATAATATTTTAATTTTTTTAACAGGCTTATCATGTCAATGCCCAAATTTGCCAACTCTTCTCAATCTTTCCATACCGAGTTGAAGAAAAGGATCAGTGCTTATTTCGAGGAAGTGGGAAAATCCCAGACCGGCAATTACAGTCTTTTTGTCAAGGCTGTCATATTGATGGTGAGCTTCCTGTTTATCTATATCCATCTTGTGTTTTTTACCCCTAATGCTTTTTGGGCCATCGTGGAGAGCGTATTGCTGGGAGGGGTAGTTGCCGCCATCGGGTTTAATGTGATGCATGACGGGGCGCACGGCAGTTTTTCCAAATACAAATGGGTAAACAGCCTGGCTGCCTTTTCGCTGAATATCCTGGGCGGGAACAGCTTTATGTGGAATATGAAGCACAATGTCGTCCACCATGCTTATACCAATGTGGATGGGATAGATGACGATATTGATATCCAGCCCTGGATGAGGATGAGTGAAACGCAGAAGAAATACCGTCTTCATAGATACCAGCACCTTTATTTCTGGTTTTTCTACTGTATCCTTTATCTTTTTTGGATCTTTTTGCTGGACTATCAAAAATATTTCAAAAGCAAGGTAGGCAACATGCCGCTGAAGAAGATGAGCCTTTCGGATCATTTTGTATTCTGGGGGTTCAAGCTATTCCATGCTTTTCTTTTTGTGGGTCTGCCCATTTATATGGTGGGTTTTGAGGACTGGCTTATCGGCTTTATTATATTCACTTGTTTTGCCGGTTTTGTGTTAAGTATAGTCTTCCAGCTGGCGCATACCGTTGAACATACCGCCTTTCCGGTGGCCAATGCGATCACCGGCAAGCTGGAGGATGAGTGGGCTGTGCACCAGATTAAGACGACGGCCAACTTTGCTACCAAAAACAAAGTGGTTTCCTGGCTGGTGGGCGGTCTGAACTTCCAGATCGAGCATCACCTTTTCCCTAAGATATCGCACGTGCATTATCCCGCTATCAGCAAGATCATCCGACAGGCCTGCCAGGAATATGGGCTGGTCTATATCGAGTACCCTCGGGTGCGGTATGCCATTGCTTCCCACGTGGCTTTTTTGCGTGAGATGGGACGGAAATAACTGGTCTATACTCCTCGATTTTTTGTAATTTTGCCGTTCATTTTCAAGTACTATGTCTAAGGTAAAAATAGGGCTGGTCCAGATGAGCTGCACTTCCGACAAGGAAGCCAATCTGCAAAAGGCCATGAAGGAGGTCAGGGTTGCGGCTGCCAAGGGGGCACAGATTGTCTGTCTGCAGGAGTTGTTCACTTCTCTTTATTTCTGTGACGTAGAAGATTATGAGAATTTCAAGCTGGCGGAAGCCATTCCCGGGCCTTCCACCGAGGCTTTAGGAAAACTGGCGGCTGAGCTGAAAGTAGTCATCATTGCTTCGCTGTTCGAGCGGCGGGCACAGGGTATCTATCATAATACGACAGCCGTATTGGATGCCGACGGGGCTTACCTGGGTAAGTACCGGAAAATGCATATTCCCGACGACCCCGCCTATTACGAAAAGTTCTACTTTACACCCGGCGACCTGGGGTACAAGATATTCAAGACCAAATATGCCAGCATTGGCGTATTGATCTGTTGGGACCAATGGTATCCTGAAGCGTCCCGTATTACGGCGTTGATGGGTGCGGAGATCCTTTTCTATCCCACGGCTATCGGCTGGGCCACCAGTCAGGATGAAGCGACCAATACAGAGCAATACAATGCCTGGCAGACCATGCAGCGCAGCCATGCTGTAGCCAACGGGGTACATGTGGTCAGCGTGAACAGGGTGGGTTTTGAGCAGAATGGCGCTATGAAATTCTGGGGCGGTTCATTTGTAGCGGGTCCTTTTGGGGCCCTCCTGTACCAGGCTTCTCACGACGAGGAGGAAACCTTTGTCGTGGAAATCGATACGGCCGCCACAGACCGTTATCGCACGCACTGGCCATTTATGCGCGATAGACGTATCGACTCTTACCAGCCCATCACCAAAAGATATATCGACCAGGATTAAGCACGATCACCGACTATGAGCAGTACGCTTCCTACGCCCAAAGAGCTTGGTTATTATTTCCCCGCGGAATTCCGCCGGCATGCAGCTACCTGGCTTAGCTGGCCTCATAAGGAGGCTTCCTGGCCGGGAAAGATCCATACGATCTACCCTTATTACAGTCTTTTTATAAAGGAGCTGGCAAAGGGCGAGGACGTTTGTATCAATGTGCGGGATGAAGCGATGAAGTCATTTGCCGTGGACTCTCTGCAGGAGGCGGGAGCAGACATGAGCAGGGTCCGTTTTTATTTTCATCCTACCAATGATGCCTGGTGCAGGGATCATGGTCCTGCCTTTCTTATCAATCCGCAAGCCGAACAGAAAAAGGTCATCGTAGATTGGAATTATAATGCATGGGGGAATAAGTACCCTCCTTTCGACCTGGATGATGTGATCCCCACACTGGTGGGATCAGCGCTGAACCTGCCTGTGTATTATCCGGGTATTATCATGGAAGGCGGCTCTGTCGACTTCAACGGTAATGGCACAGTGATAACTTCCACCTGTTGTCTGATGAACGAGAACCGCAATCCTCATCTTACCCGCGAGCAGATCGAAACCTATCTGGTGAACTATTATGGTGTCGACCAGATATTGTGGGTGAAAGAGGGTATCGTAGGGGACGACACGGATGGACATATCGACGATACGGTCCGTTTTGTCAATGAGGATACAGTCATCACGGTGATCGAGGAGGACAGACAGGATGAGAATTATACCTTATTGCAGGATAACCTGGCGGACCTGAAGAAGATGCGTCTTTCCAATGGAAAACAGCTGAATATTGTCGAACTACCGATGCCGGACATGGTCACGTATGAGGATCAGCGCCTGCCGGCCTCTTATGCAAACTTTTATATTGCCAATGAGTCAGTCATCGTGCCTACCTTCCGTTGTGCACGTGATGAGAAGGCGTTAGAGATCATCCAGGACTGTTTTCCAGGCAGAAGGGTGGTAGGGATCGACTCCACGGAGATCATCTGGGGGCTGGGTAGTTTTCACTGTCTGAGCCAGCAGGAACCGGAGGTGTAACTATTTGAAAATGATCGCATAGGGGATATCTTGTAAGGGCTACTCCATATAAAGTTTGCAAAAAGTATTAAAAACATTCGTTTTTTAACGATTTTTTTTAAAAATTTGTGGAGTTCAGACTAGGACCATAATCCATTCCTTAGAAAACGAGACCCTATGAGACCCAGAACCAACCCTACCCGGGGAGCCGTGTTGATATTGTTGTTGCTTACAGGCATTCAACAGACAGGTCTTTCGCAAAACTGCCGTGAATTAACGGCTACCTACACGGTAGCTGAATCCAGGTGTATGGCCACGGGTTCAGTAAAAGTCACCCCTTCCGGCGGATCGGGTACCTACAATTACAAGATGCAGGGTCCTACCGTTGTGGATTATACTTCTTCCAATCTTATTACAGGGTTACAACCAGGAACATACACGTTGACCGTCAAGGATGTCGTTACAAATTGTGAGACGACGATAACAAATGTGGTGATTCCCGGTTCCTATACCCAGCCTCGTTTTGGACTTACCGAGACGGATGTCACCTGTAACAATGGAAGTGACGGGGTCATCTCGGTGACCGGCATTCTGAATGGTCGTACGCCATTTGTATATAAACTGGTGGCGCCTTCGCCCATGGGGGTAGGAACAACCAATTCCACCGGCACCTTTACGGGACTTATGCCGGGGACCTATTCTGTCCAGATGACGGACAGCTGCGGAAGTATACAGACCCGTACGATCAGCATACAGAACTATACCTGGTCAATCACAGCGGCAACCGTCACATTGTCCAACTGTCAGACCTACAATGTGCAGATAAGCCTGAAAGATAGTAAAGGAAATACGAATGCTTCCGGGACGGCTTTTAATGGCTGGAAGTATGGCGTGGTCCGTAGTGCGGGCGATACTATCTGGAGCAACAGCCAGAATTTTAACTTTAATCTGGGGAACAACCGGACCATTGTGCTGATAGCTAAGGATAAATGTGGACAGATCCAGTCGAAGACCTGGGCAAATAAGGTGATCCCTTCTATAGATGCTGCTGTTACCATTTCCGGGCAAACCTGTACCGTATTCAATGCTGCCGTCACCGGGCAGGTCAATATGAACAATGCTCAATATTGTATTGTGGACGCGAGTGGGAACGCAATAAGCGGGCAGCCTTGCAATCCAACGGGTGTGTTCAATGGTCTGCCGTATGGCTCCTATTGTATAAAAGCGAAGCAGACCTGTTATGATACGGTGATCAGCCGTTGTTTTACGCAGACAAGGACTATTCCGGCGGTAGACGCTACTGCCAGCCTTTCCGGATATACCTGTACAACTTTTACGGCGACTGTTACCGGCAAGAGCAACCTGACCAATCCTCAGTATTGTATCACGGATGCCGCAGGGCGTCCTGTACCTGGTCAGTCTTGTAATCCCTCGGGTGTATTTAATGACCTGCCGTATGGCACTTATAAGATAACAGTAACGGATGGCTGTCAGGCGACCCCGCTGACGGTAACCGTCAACGGCATAAAGAGGACCCGTACTGTCGGCAATATCGTCACCAATAATTATGGCTGCAGCACTTTCACGGCGATACTTGGGGGAGCATCCAACCTGATCAAGCCGAAATATTGTCTGGTAGATGCAGCTGGTAACGAGGTGACCTGCAACAGTACCGGTATCTTTACGAACATACCTTACGGTAATTATTGTATCAATGTTACGGATACCTGTCGGGATACCACTATCCAGCGTTGTGTGACGGTGACCAAGCCGGTGCCTACCGGCGGGTCTCCCAATATCAGCAACCTGGGCTGTAATGGCTACACGATCACTGTCACGGGGCAGAAAAACATTTTCAACGGCCAGTATTGTTTGCTGGATGCGAACGGTAATACGATTGAATGTAATACGTCAGGTGTATTTAACAATGTGCCTTATGGAAAAGTTTGTGTAAAGACCACCGACGGTTGTACCAATGGGGTATTCACCAATTGTATCACTACAACGGCGCCTGTGCCTTCCATCGGACCTGCCGCTGTTGTCAACTTATCCTGTTCCACTTTCAAGGCCACGATCACCAATCAGCAGAATCTCTCTTCCCCTCAATTCTGTCTGTATGATCAGCAAGGCAACCAGGTGGGAGTATGTAATGGGACGGGGATATTCACCATCACCGGATACGGGGCCTATACGATCAAAACAACGGATGGTTGTACGGGTAAGGTCTTTACTACGCCTTTCAATGCTCCAAAGCCTACGGCTTCCGTCAATGCGAACCTGTCTTACAGCAACCAGACGTGCAGTTCTTTTACGGTCACCGTCACAGGACAGCAGAACCTGGCAGGTGCTCAATATACGTTGAAGGACAATGCGGGGACTGTAGTAGCCACCAATCCTAACGGTGTTTTCAATAATGTCAGCTACGGGTCGTACTGTATAGATATTGTCAATGCGTGCAGGGATACGACGATCACCAGGTGTTTTTCGCAACAGCCAATTGCTGTCGACGCAAGTGCAACGGCTTCCCCATCCTGTACTTATGATGCCACTGACCTTGCCATCAAGGTGACGGCTGGGACAGGTCCTTACCAGGTGAAGGTGTACGATACGCTGTACAACCTGGTCACCTCTGCCAGTATTAGCGGTACGACGACGACCGTCAAGGGCATACCTTCATTGTCTACGGCCCTGAAGTATAAGGTGGTCGTACTGGGCGTCTGCGGGAAACCGGATACGGTGACGGTGGCGGCGCAGCCCAGCAATGTTCTGCCCATCTATTCGGTGACGCCTCAATGTCCTTCGAGTCTGAAGGCCGACGGGTCGGGTACGCTGGCGGTGACGGCGACAAGCAATCTTTCCGGGTTGAATGTATCCATTACCCAGCAGGACTTTTCGCCTGTGTCCATCAGCTATTCTTTCAAGAGCGGGAATACATTTACTTTCCCCAACCTGGATGCGGGTACTTATGTGCTGACCTATACTTTTTCCGGCTGTACCACTGCTGTCAATGACACTACGGTGGTGCCGAAATATGTCTTTCCAAGCCTGGCGAAATCGTCCGCATACCAGTGTGACAACAACAGCTTTAGCGTGGGGGCCTTGGTGACGGGCGGTATTGCTCCTTATACGTATGAGATCATTGCGAGCAGCCCTGCGACGCCCAGTGTCGTTACTTCGCCCCAGAGCAGCCCCATATTTAGTCTCAACAACAATGTAAAGTATAATCTTATCCGTCTTCGTGCTGTTGATGCCTGTGGGAACAGCGCCTTGAATGACGTCAGCATCCTGCCGTTGGCAAATACCATCGTCACTGCCACTTCGGACTGTCTCAACAGGGCTACGACGCTGTCTACCGACGCCTTACCGAATGCCACGTTTACCTGGTATAAGAAATCGAAAACGGGAGATAGCGTTCTATTGGCAAGCGGTTCGCCGACCTATAGTATTTCTAACGTAAAATTTTCGGATACGGGTCTTTATGTAGCTAAGACCTCCGTCAATTCGGGATGTCTTACCAAGATCTCTTATTTCCGGCTGACCGGGACTTGCGGGACAATACTGCCTGTGAATATTACGCTTGAAGGCAGTCAATTGTCCGGAGGCAACCGGCTGAGCTGGACCGTACCTGTAGCCAGCGGTATCGGCAGCTTTGAGCTGCAGCGTACAAATGATGCTAGTGCGGTCTTTATACCAGTGGCCAATATACCGGCACGTGCCTCTGTACAGCAGGATGAAGCCTACGCTTTTGTGGACAATCATCCCGGGCCGGGGAGTAACCTGTACCGTCTGCATGTCCTGTATAATGGTGGGGGTGAGAGCTATACCAATGTAGTAGAGCTGGGCGGCGGCGGTGGCGGTCCCCAGGTGTCGGCCTATCCCAATCCTGTGGACAGGACGCTGAACATCAAGATCCAGGGTGATGCCAGCCAGCTTTATACAGTGGCTCTTTACAATGTGATCGGGCAGGCTATTTTCACCAGGCAGGTGAATGGCGCGGCCGGTGTCATACAGTACCACCGGAATGCGGCTGTAGCGCCCGGACTGTACATTCTAAAGATATTTAATACGACAGTGGGAACGTATAATACGTATAAGATACAGTTCAAATAAAAAAAGCGCCCACCGGGCGCTTTTTTTATGACTGGATGGCCACTATCGGCACATAGCTGTGATAGGCCAGCTGCGTTGTATTTGTCGTCTTGAAAATATTTGTCAGGAAGGAGTGTTTTCTTGGGAAGGTGAGGATCAGGTCAATCTTATTATCCACCACAAACTGATTGATGGCGTCCATGAAGTCGAAGAGACGGATGAAATAAAATTCAGGCTGGTATCCCTGTAACATTTTTTCCAGTTTGGTCCTTTCCGTCTTGTATTCTTCCGTCACCTGTACGTAGTGTTCGTGGTCCACATTGACGACGTGCAAACGGGGGCTAAAGAGGTCCAGTACGGTCTTTACAGGATTTAGGGGGATGGTGCCTTCGACGTCCTTAAAGTCGGTGAGCAGCATGACATTTTTGGCTGATTGGGAATGAGCATGAGGCGGTACGATAATGACGGGTACGATGCCTCTTTTTACGATGTTGAGCGTATTGCTGCCCATAAAGATCTGGCCCAGGCGGGTGGCGCCTGTTATACCCATGATGATCAGCTGTATATCGTTATTACGGACATATTTTTCCAGGGTATCCAGGAAATGGTTGTTTTCTTCTGCTACCAGGGTGATACGGGCATTGGTTATGCCGGAGATCTCTGTTTTTACGCTTGCCAGGGCCAGTTCCATAATGGCATGTCTGCCGGCGTCCTCTTCTTCATCTGTTCCCAGGGGGCTGCTGTCCGAACCATACTCCAGGGAGTCAAAAACATTATAAAGGATCAAATGTGCATCCGGGACGAGGGTGGAGATATGGGCTGCATACCGGGCAGCGTTCTTGGAAGTTTCGGAAAAATCGATGGGAACAAGAAAATTATTCATATGTAGATAGTTTCCGGGTAAATATATTAAAAATTCGAGGAAAATTGTTATTCACCCAGAACGAACCGGAGGTTCGTTGGCCGTAACCGAGCGTAGCGAAGGTTATGCCCGAGAAGGGGCGTGTCGAAGCAGCCCCGACGAAGGGCCAGATATAAGATGTATGGCGCAATTGGATTAAGTTATTTAATGAATCCAATTGTGCACAACTTTTCCCCTGTTTCCCCCTGTTGAAAACTGGTGAGCGGAGAAATGCCGACTTTTCAAGACTTTTAGTGTAGGTTTGTCGTTTGCTAATAAATACTTTGAAACCGTGCGATTAAAGAGCCTAGAAATAAAAGGATTCAAGAGTTTTGCCGACAAGACTGTCGTCAGCTTTGACGAAGGCATTACGGGTATCATCGGCCCCAATGGCTGCGGGAAGAGCAATATCATCGACAGCATCCGGTGGGTCATCGGAGAGCAAAAGATCAGCCATCTCCGCAGTGAGAACCTGGAGAGCCTGGTATTCAACGGGAGCAAGACCCGCAGTGCATCGGGGCTGGCGGAGGTGAGCCTGACCTTTGAGAATACCAAGAACCTTTTACCTACGGAATTCAATACCGTCACGGTCACCCGCAAATTCTACAAAAGCGGGGAGAGCGAATATCGTTTGAATGATGTCAGCTGCCGTCTAAAGGACATACAGAACCTTTTTATGGACACGGGCGTCAGTACGGACAGTTATGCCATCATTGAGCTGGGCATGGTAGACGATATCATCAAAGATAAGGACAACAGCCGTCGCCGCATGTTGGAACAGGCTGCAGGCGTCACTATTTACAAGACCCGTAAAAAGGAGGCCCGCCAGAAGCTGGATGCAACCGAGCAGGACCTTGCCAGGATCGAGGACTTGTTGTTCGAGATCAACAATCAGTTGAAGAGTCTGGAAAATCAAGCTAAAAAAGCTGAGAAATATTACGAGATCAAGAAGGAGTACCGTGAGTTAAGCATCGAATTGGCAAAGGCGGCGCTGGAAGGGTTCAACCTTACTTACCGTGAACTGAATGAACAGTCGGACGCCGAAACGGATAAAAAGATCCGGCTGGAAGCCATCATTGCCCAGGAAGAAGCAGGATTGGAGCAGGAGAAGGTCGGTTTTATTGAAAAAGAGCGGGCCTTGCAATCCATGCAGCATGAGTTCAACGACCTTGTTCAGAACTTGCGGACCAAAGAAAATGAAAAGAACCTTTCTTCCCAACGGCTCAATTTTTTGAAGGAGAAGGAGAATAGCCTGCAGGAGTTCCTTTTGAAGAGCGAGGGTCAGTTGAAGGGTCTGGAAGAAAGCATCGTATTCACCCGGCAGCAGGTGGGGGAAGAGGAAAATAAATTGTCCGGTCTGCAGGAACAGCTGGAGTCCTTAAAAACATCCGTCGACGAAACCCGCCAGGTATTTGATGAGAGGCGTGTTTCGGTGGATGCGCTTCGCAGAGAGAATGCGCAGATACAACGGGACCAGTTCGAGGCTGAAAAGAAAGTAGCCGTAGCGGACACTTCCATACAGAACCTGCAACGCAGTATCCGTCAGTTGGAGGAGGAAAGAATGGTTCGAGACAGCCAATTAAAACAGCTGGAAGAGGAGCGTTTGCTGAAGGAACAGGACCTGGAGTCCAGGCAAGCGGGGCTCAGGCAATTGCAGGAGCACCACGAAAGGACGAAGGAAAATATCCTTCAGGCCCAGGGGCAGCTGGAGGTCCTGCGGCAGAAACTGGCTGACGAAGGACGTAAACTGGACTCGAAGAAGAACGAGCATGATCTTTTAAAGAGTCTTATCGACTCGATGGAGGGTTATCCTGAGAGTATCAAGTTCCTTCATAAGAACCCTGCCTGGGATCATGGGGCGCCCATTCTTTCCGATATTATCTATGTAAAGGAAGAGTATAGGGCTGCTGTAGAAAATGTATTGGAGCCGTTCTTAAATTATTATGTCGTAAGTAATCTCCAGGAAGGGATGCAGGCTGTGCACCTGTTGGATGAAAAGAAAAAAGGCAAAGCCAATTTCTTTCTCCTGGACAAGATAACCGAGCAGCCTTCCGTTGAAAGCCATCAGACCGCCGGTCTTATCCCTGCCATGCAAGTCATCGAAGTAGATGAGCATTATCGCAAACTGGCTGAACATCTGCTGGGGAATGTTTTTATTGCGGAAAGCGATGACGCGATAGCTGGCAGTAATGGCGCTGTCGTTTTGGAAAAGACCGGCAAATATGTGAAGGGAAAATATTCTCTTACAGGCGGAAGCGTCGGGCTATTTGAAGGAAAGAAGATCGGGCGGGCAAAGAACCTGGAAAAACTGAGCGGAGAAGTCCGGGCATTGGAGACGGTGGTTGCCGGCCTGAAGGCTGACATACAGGAAAAGCACAATGAGGTCATCGGGTATAACGAGCAGCTGAAGGAGCAGGCTATCCGTCAGACGCAAGAGGATATCAACCGGCTCACCAATTTTGTATTCTCTTTGCAAAACAAGGTAGAGAACCTGCATGCGCAGCAGCATACCTCGCAGAACAGGCTGGAGGAGCTGCAGTTAAGTCTTGAGGAAACCATTGCCGGGATCGAGGACACCCGCAACGCCTGGGCTGAGCTGGTGAGGGTTGTAGGGGAGCTGAAGGAGAAATCCCAGCTTGCAGAGGAGGAGTACCGGAGTGCGGAGATTGCGTATAACAGCGCCTCTGCGGGATATAATGAGTTTAACCTGCAGGTGACGCGTCAGCATAGTCGTATCAATGCATTAAAGCAGGAGCTGGAATTCAAGAGCAACCAACTGGGCACCCTGCGCAACCAGATAGAGGCGAACGCTTCACAGCTGAAGCAAACGCTGGAGAACATTGCGGAAAGCGAAGAACTCCTCGGCAATGCGGAATCGGGGCTGCTGGCGTTGATGCGGAGGAAGGAGGAGGACGAGAAAACGCTGAATGAGGCCGATCAGGCTTATTATAATATCCGCAATGCGTTGAATGAAAAGGAGAGCGAGCTGCGGCATAAAGTGAAGGAGCGCGAGCAAGTGGAACATCTGCTCGGTGAGATAAAGGACAGGTTGAACGAACTGAAATTGCAACTGGCGGGGATGAGGGAAAGATTGAGCGTGGAATTCAGGATCAACCTGGACGACGTAATAGATCAGCCCCGCACAGGCGAGGCTGCAGTGGAAGACCTCCAGGAGAAGGCGGACAGGATGAAAAAGCGGCTGGAAAACCTGGGTGAAGTAAATCCCACGGCTATCGAGGCTTTCCAGGAAATGAAGAAACGGTATGAGTTTATCCTGGAGCAGAAGAATGACCTGGTTTCTGCGAAAGATAGTTTGCTGCAGACTATACAAGAAGTGGAGGCTACGGCCAACCAGCAATTCCTGGATACTTTTAACCGGGTGCGGGAAAATTTCCAGCGAGTGTTCAAATCCCTTTTTACGGAGGAGGATACGGCCGACATGGTCCTGGAGAACCCGGAAAACCTTGCTGAAACGGGCATCGATATTATTGCCAAGCCGAAAGGCAAGCGGCCTTCTTCCATCAGCCAGCTCAGCGGGGGAGAGAAGACCCTGACGGCAACGGCCCTGTTATTCTCCATCTATCTTATCAAGCCGGCACCTTTCTGTATCCTGGATGAGGTGGATGCGCCGTTGGATGATGCCAATGTGGGCAAGTTTACCAATATGATCCGTCAGTTCAGCGAGAACTCACAATTTATCATCGTTACGCACAATAAAATGACTATGAGCACGGTGGATGTCATCTATGGTGTGACGATGCAGGAGCCGGGTGTGAGTAAGCTCGTACCGGTGGATTTCAGGGGGCTGAATTAAAAATAGAAATGGGGATGACAGCCGGAAAAAATGTATTTATCGAGGATAGCCAAATACCCTGGGAAAAGGCGGGTGAGGGAGTACAGCGAAAGATCGTCGCATACGATCAGCGGCTGATGCTTGTAAAGGTATCTTTTGAAGCCGGCGGCATCGGCGCCATTCATGAGCATTTTCATTCACAGATCACACATATTGAAAGCGGGAAGTTCGAGATACAGATTGGCGATGAAAAGAAAATGCTTTCCGCGGGAGATGCTTATTATATCCCTCCTCATGTGCTGCACGGGGCCCTATGTCTTGAGGCGGGGGTATTAATCGATGTATTTAGTCCGATGCGGGAAGACTTTTTATGACAGCTACTCTTCCACCACTCCCCGCAAGATACACGCTCTTTCCCTTTTTTGCCTTACGGCATACATGGAAGCTTCCCGGGTCGATGAACTGCCAGTGTATTCCTCCATCTGTCGAGATGTCTACTCCGGATGTACCGCAGCAGATGAGTTTATCCTTCTCAAAATATTCGACGCAGCTGCGATAGCCATGGGGCGGCTCTGCCGGCATGATCCATGTCCTGCCCTGATCATTTGTAAGTGCGCAATTTTTTTCGCGGGCGGTGTCGTGGGTAAAGTCTCCTCCAACGACGACGAGGTGGTCTTTATCCTGTACGGCGACAGAATTGGCGCCTGTGGATTCTTTTCCCTGTACCAGGGGCAGATCGATCCGTTGATCCCGGATAAACAGGCGGCTGCGGCGGCCACCGCTGATAAAACAGGCTTCATCCTTTCTTAATTTACGAACATTGGTCCCGCTGGAGGCAAAGCAAGCCTCACCGCTGTCGGCTACCGGCAATTCCATGGCAGGGATCTCATGCCAGCTGTCCCCTCCGTCAAAAGTACGTGCGACAAAGAATCGTCCTTTTACAGGATCTCCAAGGACGATGCCGCTGTCTTTATTCCAGAATTCCATTGCGTCCAGGAACATGCCGGGAGTATCGTTGAAGTACACCTGTTTCCAGGTTTTTCCGCCGTCTGTTGTTTTTAGGATGACCGCAGGTTCGGCAATGGCCATGATGACAGCCGTATGTTCGTCAAAAGCTTCGATATCACGGAAGTCTTTTTTTTCATGTCCCGGTACTATGATCCATTGCCAGGTCTTTCCCTTATCGAGCGACCTGCCTATCGTGCCATTGCTGCCGCTGACCCAGATGACCTTATCGTTCACGACGCTCAATCCCCGAAAAGAGCTGTGTGTGCCGCTGGTAAGCAGCTCGATCTTTTGGGCGAGTCCCGGTATGCTTGTGAGAAAGATACATGTGGCAAGGAGGGCGGGTAGTATACGCATGGTATTGACTGATTGATGACGGAAAAATAGCACAATATTGGTATTCTCAACAGGTATGCATATAGTTAAAGTACCGTTTTTTTTGTGTGTTTGTCTGATCTCATACAGCCTCTGCGCCCAGAACCCGTCCGGAATGATCGTGCCGTCGGATAGCGTGATGAAGTATAATGATACTTCCGGTCAGCGGGATATTATCGGTGTTCTTTCCAAGGCGACCCATATCCGTATCAAGAAGCCTCCCACCGTAGATGGGAAAAGGGTGTATTATTCCCTTCTGCCTTTAGGCGCTTCTGTCCCGGGAGGCGGGACAGCCCTGATCACGGCCACTACGGCGGGTTTTTATCTGGGGCCCCGTACGACTACGAATTTGTCTACCATCACCTTTTCTCCCAGCACCAATTTTCAGGGGCAATGGAATATCCCTTTCCACGCCAATATCTGGAACCCTAATAATACCTGGAATTACAGCGGGGATGTACGTTTGACCGTCTACCCGCAGTATACCTGGGGACCGGGCGGGAACAGGCCGGATAGTGACAAGATACTTATCCGTTATACTTTCGTCCGGCTGTATTTGAACGCCCTTAAACGGATCAAGCCCTACCTGTTTGCCGGCATCGGATATAGCCTGGATTACCATATCAACATCCGTACGGACGATGATTATGATACCACCAGCCTGCAGAAATTCTCCGGGTACAGGTATGGTACGGCCAATCACAGTAATTCGTTTTCTTCTGGATTGACTTTCAATGTATTATATGACGCCCGTAATAACCCGATCAATCCTTTGCCCGGCTGGTACTGGAATATTGTCTATAGGGTTAATCCCAGATTTTTGGGGAGTGATGATCTCTGGCGATCCATCTACCTGGATGTGCGGAAGTATATTCCTTTCAGCAGGACAAAGCAGGATATGCTGGCCTTGTGGAGCTTTTTTTGGACTTCCCTGGGAGATCAAACGCCTTATCTGGATCTACCGGCTATTGGGCAGGATGCCTATCAGCGATCGGGCAGGGGTATCTATCCCAGTCACTATATGGGGCAGACGTTGTATTACCTGGAGGCGGAATACAGGCGGGATATTACATCCGATGGATTATTAGGTTTTGTCGTGTTTTCCAATGTGAACACGGTGACGGAGCCGCATACGGACCGCTTTTCCTATCTGCACCCTGCTGCGGGGGCGGGACTGCGTATCAAGTTCAATAAACATTCGGGGACAAATGTGGCGTTGGATATAGCTACCAGCAAGGGGCGTACGGCGTTTTATATAGGGTTGAGCGAAGTGTTTTGACCCGAGTAATTTATTACACAGGTTGGGGAATGGATAACGCCGGGCTGCGGGTGACAGATGTTATTTTTTTGCCAATATTCCTTCTTTTGTCATGTTCTTTACTACTGCCGTACTATAATCTTTTCCCATCGAGCCTGCTGAGGAAGGATTGGTGGATTGGGACTGGACGGAATAGAGCAGTTTTTTACTGCTGACATCATAGAGGTTGCTTTCCCAAAAGAAGTGGGTATCTACGGAAATATATCCGGGACTATACATACGTCCATACCAATAGTTGTAATAGCCCCAGAAGGGAGAGTAAGGATACATGGTGCCCGGCTGGAAATTACGTTCTCTGGCTTTATCCAGCAATGTGATGGTGAATACTTCATCGATGCCGCTGTTGCGCAGCTGGCTTAGAACGGCATCCTCGTCTTTGTTGCCGAACATTTTGGGGCCATACAGCGTGTATGCGCTGACGACATTATACCCTTTGGCTTTCAGGGCGTCTACCATGAACCCTTCCATTTGCATGCGAAGGCGGATATCTTTTTCGCGTATGATGCCCAGTACGAGGATCTTATTACCGGGGGCGAGGGTGGTGGCGTTGCTGCCTTTCCAGGAGGAGGTGATCTTGCTGTTAGAGCAGGCGCTTATCAGGAAGATGACAGATGCAAGTATGACCGTCCGGATTTTCATGACATACCTTTTGTAAAAGGTACGGAGATCCGGGGTGAGGGGTTGTTATTTGGTTGTTAGTGAAAAAAACTCCGGGTAACTGGAGCCACCCGGAGGGTATTTATGCAATCGTGATATCCTTGTCGAGATATACATCCTGTATTGCCTGGATCATTTCCACGCCTTCTTTGAAAGGGCGTTGAAAGGCCTTACGGCCCAGGATGAGTCCCATGCCTCCGGCACGTTTGTTTACGACGGCTGTGAATACGGCGTCGGTGAGATCGGAAGCGCCTTTGCTTTCTCCGCCGCTGTTGATGAGGCCGACACGACCGTTGTAGCAATTGATTACCTGGTAGCGGGTGAGGTCGATGGGGTGATCGGTGGTCAGCTTGGAATATACGAGCGGAGAGGTCTTGCCATGTTTGGTGGCCAGGTAGCCTCCGTTGTTGGTGGGTAGCTTTTGTTTTATGATGTCGGCCTGAATGGTAACACCCAGGTGATTGGCTTGTCCTGTCAGGTCAGCTGAGGTGTGATAGTCCACGCCGTCGACCTTGAAACCGGCGTTGCGGGTGTAGCACCACAAGATGGTGGCCATACCCAGCTCATGCGCCAGCTCGAATGCTTCGGATACTTCTTTTAGCTGCCGGGTGCTTTCTGCGCTGCCCCAGTAGATGGTGGCGCCTACGGCGACGGCTCCCATGTTCCATGCGTCCTTTACGGTGCCGAACATAGTTTGGTCATACCGGTTAGGCAGGCTCAGGAACTCATTGTGATTGATCTTTACCACGAAGGGGATGCGGTGTGCATATTTGCGGCTCATGATGCCCAGCACGCCGAAGGTGGAGGCGACGGCATTGCAGCCTGCTTCCACGGCCAGCCTGATAATATTCTCAGGATCGAAGTACATGGGGTTGGGTGCGAAGGATGCGCCGGCGCTGTGTTCGATGCCCTGGTCTACGGGAAAGATAGAGACGTAGCCGGTGTCGGCGAGCCTTCCGTGCCCGATGAGAGTCTGCAGGCTTCTCAATACCTGGTTGTTACGATTGGAATTGGTCCAAATTTCTTCTACATGGCGGGGAGAGGGGAAAGCGCTGAGTGAGGACTTGTCGATGATGGGCTTGTGATCAAGCAGGGAGGAAGCTTTGTCGCCTAAGATGTCGAGAATTTTTTTAGAAGGCATATCTGGTGTATTTTTTCACAATTTAAAGAATAATTTATGCAAACGTTTCCGTAAATTTTAATGGAAGAAGATCCTTATCTTCTTGTCGTTTTTGGGTGGAAGATCCCGGTATTTGGAAATAATACAGAGTTAATATTTTAGTTTTCTATAAGCGCCAGGACACCGGTACCTTTACGCCCGAATTGCTAATGCCAAAACTACACTTTTAAAGAGAAAATCTGTTGTCCATTGATAAATGACGGTTATGATATAGAGTGGCGCCGCTTTAAAGAGGGGGATGTCAAGGCCCTCGAGAGTATTTACAGGACGCATATCAAATCATTGATCAATTTCGGTTTGAAAATCAGCGACGACATGGACCTGGTAAAGGACTCCATCCAGGATATGTTTATTGAGCTTTGGGAGTACAGAGAGAATCTCACCGATGTTTGTGAACCTCAGTTTTATTTATTCAAGGCCCTGCGCAACAAATTATCGAGAGCGCTTTCCAGGCGATCATTTGTAGGTGTAGGGGAAATGCAGCTGTCTTCCGAAGACATGCCGACCACCTATGTCGAACTGGAGATCCTGACGAGAGAACAGGAGACGCAGACCCGGGTCGCGCTGCAACAACTTCTGGAAAGGCTGCCTAAGCGGCAGCAGGAAGCAGTCTACCTTCGATTTTATTGCAACTTCTCCTATGAGGCGATCGCCTCCATAAAGGATATGAATTACCAGTCCGTCCTCAATCTGATCCAGCGGGCTTTGAAGACCCTGCGGACCGAATACAGCAGTATCCTTCCCGACCGTTGATCCGGGCGGGTATCATCCCTCTCAAAAAAAAGTTACCGGAAAGTGAGTATATAATTAAAAAAGCTACCAGTATTATAGTAGCTTTTATATGGATCAAAGAGAGAAAAAAATCAACGTCTTATTCGAAGACAATCGCTTCGTGGACTGGGTGGTCAACCCGCAGAGCGCCTATGCGGAATACTGGTCGCAATGGATGAGCGCCAGTAAGGAAAATGCCGCTTTGGCGGAGGAGGCCAGACAGTTCTTACTGACTGTAAGGACTGCATCACAGGAGACGGGCAGAGAGGTCAGCCCGGGTGATATCGACTGGATGTGGGATCATATTGAGAGAGGGATCATTGAGCATAATGCCGGCAAGGATATTCCGGCTATTCAACGGGTAGATGAAGGCAGGCGGCGGGGTATCCGTCGGTGGCATTGGATGGCGGCCGCTGCCATTGCGGGGCTGGTTGTGGCGTATGGTCTGTTGTTTGAAAAGCAATCTCCCTCCCGGCCGTCTGTAGTCTCAAAGGCGGAGCCGGGGCCGATGGCCAGTGAACTGGTGCGGTATAATCAGGGCGATAAGAACGAACTGGTCTTTCTGCCTGACGGGTCTAAAGTAACATTAGCCAAGGGCGCCCGGATCACCTACAACCGGCTGATGAACGGCGAAAAGCGGGATGTGACATTGTCAGGAGAGGCTTTTTTCGACGTGGCGAAAAATACGCAGAAGCCTTTTTTCATATACACCCAGAATATGATAGTCAAGGTGCTGGGCACCAGTTTTCGGGTCACCGCGCTGCCACAGAAAGAAACCGTGATGGTAAGGACGGGAAGGGTGTCCGTATCTCTAAAAGGACAGGCTCAGGCGGCTCATACTGCCAGAATATTACTACCGAGGCAGGCCTGTACGTATTCGTCCCGCGAGAAAGGGCTGGTAACGATGGCCAGCAAGGAAAAAATAGAAATGGAGGCCGAAGGCGCCCATGAATATGTATTCGAAGACGCTCCTATAGATACTGTTTTTAAAACACTGGAGAAAATGTACGACCTGCCTGTCCTGTATGATCGCAGGACATTTGAGAACTGCTTTATTACCATTTCCCTGGGAAATGAAGGATTGGAAGAGAAGTTGGAGGTAATCACGCAAACCATCAATGCTTCTTTCCTTCTCAGTGATGAGGGGATCAATATAGGAGGTAAAGGCTGTAAGTAAACTACAAAGAAAAAAATAATGAAACCTAATTAGCACCCGAAAAAGGGGTGACAACTCTGATACAGTTGCCACTCCCCTCATGCCTTTTCATTTCATGTCAATTGTTCATGAAAAGGAGATTTTACATTAATTACTTAATTGCAAAACTGGTTAAAGTTATGAAGAAAACCGGATTAAAAGTCCATATCCCTCTATTTCTCGTGAAAGTGGCCCTGATACAATCTTTTCTGACGCTGACGATCACAGCGGTGTCTTTCGCAAACAATGTGAAAGGACAGAGTGTTTTGGATAAAAAAATCACCGTCTCTGTCAAGAATGAGAGTTTAAGGGCCGTGTTGCGTAAGATAGGCCAGGAAGCCGAAATCAAGTTTTCTTACACCCGCAATACGGTCCCTGAGGACGAACGGGTTTCCCTGTCAGCCAGGGAAGAGACATTAGCCGACATTCTCCGGACCTTGTTCCAGCCTTATCACATCGATTTCAAGGCCATCGGCAGACAGGTTATCCTAAAGAAGGAGGTGATGCTGAGTTTCCTGATGGACAACATCGACCATTTCAAGCCGGGCATTGTATTGGCAACTGTGCAATTCAAGCCCATCAAGGGGGTTGTTATGGATGGCAAGCATAAGCCCATTGAGGGAGTGAGCGTGATGGTAAGAGGGAGCAAGAGGGGGACGACGACCAATGCCGATGGATGGTTTGTCCTGGATGCCAGGCCGGGGGATGTATTGGAATGTTCCGTCATCGGGTATAAGACCGTCTTTATTACCGTAGAAGATCAAGCGGAACTGTCGGTGAACATGCAAGAGGATATTGCCGGACTGGAGGGTGTGGTGCTAGTGGGTTATACTACCCAGAAAAAAATCAATCTCACGGGCGCCACGGATGAGATCACTGCGAAACAACTGGAGAGCAGGCCTCTCAACAACCTGGGGGCCGGACTGCAGGGGTTGATCGGCAATCTGAATATCACCACTGCTAATGGCAGGCCCAATACGGCTTCTTCCCTGAATATCAGGGGGCAGGTTTCTCTCAATGGCGGGGGGCCGTTGATCCTTGTTGATAATATCCCGGTGACGGAAAATGAATTAGGGCGTCTGAACCCGGCGGATGTGGAAAGCGTGACGGTTTTGAAGGATGCGGCTTCCGCCGCCATTTATGGCGCACGGGCTTCCTTCGGCGTCATCCTGATCGCTACGAAATCGGCGAAGAGCAGTAAACTGAACGTGAATGTCAATGCCTATGCTTCGTACAGAACGGTGGGCAAACTGCCTGAAGTAATAACGGATCCCTATACGGCGATCACGTTGAAGAACCAGGCCGCCTTTCCGCTGTATAATCCGGCATGGCCTGCTTATATGGTGGACTATGCCAAGAAGCGTTCTGCGGACCCTTCTCTGCCTGCGGTGATCGTAAACCCCAACGATGCAACCAAGTATCTCTACATGGGAAACACGGATTGGTTGAAAGAGGGGTATAACAGCACGTCTCCTTCCCAGGATATCAGCATCAACCTTTCGCAAAAGACGGATAAGCTGGGATATTATTTTTCCGCCGACTATTACAACCAGGATGGAGCGGTACGCTACAATGCGGATAACTACAAGCGGTATAGCATGCGGGGCAAGGTGGATTTCGCGGCCACGAACTGGCTGACCTTTGCCAATAATACCAGCTTTACCAATGTGGTCTATAATTCTCCTACTTACCTGGACGGGAATTATTTCTGGAACCTCAACCGCACGCCGGCATTCAGCGTGCCCAGGAACCCTGACGGCTCCTGGACTTCGGATGGGGCCAGCCAACTTGGTTCTATCATCGAAGGAGGGCGTTCCAATTCGAAGCTGAATGATTTTCAAACCACCCTGTCTTTTAGCGCCGCCATTTTGAAAAACGTATGGAGCATCAAGGGTGATGCTACGTTTAGAAGGACTTCCAGCCTGGAAAGACGCTATGAAAAACCTGTACCTTATACGGATGGTCCCAACGGCCCTGTGAAATATTCCGGCGGCACTACGGGCTCGGCTACCGACAATACGGGCAATGTCGCCTATAACGTGTATAATATCTATACAGAAGCGCATAAGAAATTCGGAGAGCATTACCTCAGTATCTTAACGGGTTATAACCAGGAGGAGCGTATGAGCACCGACAACAGCGCCAGGAGGAACGGCATTATCTCCTACAATCTCCCCACTGTGAACCTAAGCACGGGCACGATGACAGTGACGGAGAAGATCCGGGAATGGGCTGTGCAGGGCATCTTCGGCAGACTCAACTATAACTGGAAGGGGCGTTATCTGCTGGAGTTGGACGGGCGTTATGACGGCAGCTCGCGTTTTCCGAAGAATGACCGTTGGGGTTTCTTCCCTTCCGCCTCAGCGGGCTGGGTGGTTTCGGACGAGTCATTCTTTCAGTCTGTTAAAAAGGCCATCGGCATGAACTTCTTTAAGCTGAGGAGCTCTTACGGATCGCTGGGCAACCAGGGGAGCGCTGTGGATCAGAATGGGAACGGTAATGAATACGGGTATATTCCGACCATGAGCTTCAATCCTCAGATCGGCCAGATACTTGGCACGGACCTGCCTTCCACGGTGAACCCACCCGGAGCGGTATCGGCCAGCTACACCTGGGAAAAGGTCAACACCATCAATATTGGCACGGACCTGATATTTTTTAACAACCGGCTGGAGGTGAATTTTGACAAGTATACACGGAAAGTGAACGGCATGTTGGCGCCGGGCAGGGCGCTGCCCAATGTTTTCGGCACGGCTGTCCCCAAGATAAATGCAGGTGACCTGGAGACAAAGGGCTTTGAGCTGAAATTATCCTGGCGTGACCAGGGGAGGATGGCGGGGTCTGACTTCTTCTACAATGTAACGGTTTCATTGGCTGACAGCCGCGCATGGATCACCCGTTATGACAATCCCACCCGGTCTTTCAAGAGCGGCAACTATTACAAAGGGCAGCAGATCGGTGAAATATGGGGACTTGGCGTAGACGGCTATTTCAAGTCGCAGGATGAGATCAATGCCAAAGACTATTCCGCCGTCGGAGAAGACGACAACAGCTATACTTTTTCAGTAGGAGATATCAAATTTACGGACAGGAATAAGGACGACAAACTGAATTTCGGCAAGCAAACCGTCGACGACCCCGGGGACCTGTATATCATCGGCAATTCCAGCGCCAGGTATCCTTATAGCCTGGACCTTAGCGGCGGATGGAAGGGTTTTGACGTACGGATCTTTATGCAGGGCGTTGCCAAAAGGGATTGGTACCCGGGGAACAGCAACATCTATTTTTGGGGTATTTATGCTCAACCCTGGACCAATGTCACCAGGCAAAACCTGGACCATTGGACGCCTGAGCATCCAAATGCTTATTTCCCCCGGGTGAAAGCCTACGCCGCAGAAGACAACATGATGGAACTGGGGATACCCAATACGCGATATCTGCAGGACGCGAGCTATCTCCGGTGTAAAAACCTAACGGTGGGGTATACACTTCCGCAGTCATTGCTGAAGAGAGCTAAAATTAATAAGGTGAGATTTTACGCCAGCGCTGAAAATCTATTCGAGTTTACCCATATTAAGGGAGGAAGGCTGGATCCGGAAGGGCTTGATGGGGCTATCTATCCCTTTCAACGTACCTATGCTTTCGGCATGAACCTTAACTTTTAACCGACTTAATGAATGAGCAATGAAAAATAAATATCGAATATATCTTTTGTTTGTGCTGCCGGCAGTATTGATGACGGCTTGTAACAAGGACTTTTTACAGCGAAACCCCAAGACGGAGATCACCAGTGTGGAGTTTTTTAAGACTTCGAGCGACCTTGAGACTTACACCAATGGGTTGTACTACATGTTACCGGCTGCTTCCGACGACCTCTTCTCCGACAATATCTCCGTCTACACCGGGGGGGCGGAGCTGGACAATTTGATAAGGGGGAAGATATCCCCGGACAATGTATCGGGATGGGATAACTGGGGTGATCTGCGGCGCATCAACTTCATGCTGGACAATGTCTATAAGACGACAGGCGATCAGCCGGCCATCAATCATTTTATCGGCATCGCCCGTTTTTTCCGCGGATTATTCTACTTCAACATGGTGAAGAGGTATGGGGACGTGCCCTGGTACTCTCATGTGATGCAGACCAGCGATCAGCAGATGATCTATAAGGCGAGGGACCCGCGGACGCTGGTAGTGGATTCCATCATGGCGGACCTTGAGTTCGCTGCTGCCAATATAAGCGCTACCATGAACGGCGGCACGAATACCCGTGTCACCAAATGGGCCGCGTATACGATGCTGGCCAGGGTTGCCTTATACGAAGGCACTTTCCGGAAATACCATACGGAACTGAATCTGCAGGGTACGGTCCAGACGTACCTGCAAAGGGCGGTCACGACTGCCGACACGATCATGAACAATGGGGGGTTCGCCGTTTATAACACGGGTGGCGGCGCATCGGACTTCAGGGCGTTATTCTCCAGCAACAGCCTGGCAGGCAATAAAGAGATCATTTTTCTGCAGAAGAATGATATCAAACTGGGCATTGCCAATAATACGCATGCGGTGCTGGATTGGCAGTGGGCTTTAAGCCGGGGGCTGGCAAATGACTTTCTGATGAAGGACGGCACGCCTTTTACATCTCAGTCGAATTATGATAAGGAAGGATTTGTACAGATGTTCCAGAACCGTGATCCACGGATGGCTGAAACGATCATGCCTCCAGGCTTTGCGACCACTCCGGGTGGGGGGCCTTACCTGATCAAGCCAGACTTCGGGGGCCTCTTGCAGGTGAAATGCTATCCCCGTGATCCGGCATTGCGCGGAGGGTGGGTAGCGGATTATACAGATCTTCCCATTTTCAGGTACGCGGAAGTAGTGCTTACGGATGCAGAGGCAAAGGCGGAACTGGGGACTCTTACGCAACAAGACCTCGACAAAACGGTCAATTTATTGCGCAGGAGGGTAGGGATGCCTGATCTGAACATGGCCGCCACCAATGCGAGCCCTGATGCCGTGCAGGCGGCTATGTACCCTGCGGTAAGTGGCGTCAACCAGGGTGTTCTGCTGGAGATACGCCGGGAGCGTCGTGTCGAAATGGCCTGTGAAGGGTTGCGTTGGAATGACCTGCTCCGGTGGAAGGCCGGCTCGTTAATAGCACAGCCTATGCAGGGCATCTATGTCCCGGCTCTCGGTGGCTTGGATGTCACCGGAGACGGCAGCCCCGACATAGCCATCTGGCAAAACCCACAATCTGAGCAGCCTGTACCCGGACTGCCGTCCAATGCCCCCAAATATTATCTGGACGGCAGCAGCTATTATTTATCCGGGGGGACATCGGGGGTCGTTATGTTCGGTAAGGACCAGAGTCAGCCGCGCAGCTTTGTCGACCCGAAATACTATTATTTTCCTGTACCGCTGCAACAGACGGTATTAAATACTGATTTGAAACAACTCTTTGGATGGTGATCACTTAATGAGCAAACATGAAACGTAGAGACCTTTTAAAATCGATGGGCCTGACAGCCGGCTCCGTTGTTGCCGGCGGCATTACAGCTGTCGCGTCTGAAACTGCATTACCTCTTAAAAAGAAAAGAGTATTGCGCATTGCCCATATAACGGATGTACACATGCGGCCTGAACTGGATGCCCCGGTCAGGTTCAGAAAGTGCCTGGAAGAAATAAAAGGCCATAAGGTGGATCTTTTTTTTAACGGGGGCGATACCATCTATGCCGCGGATTATGGGAATATTAAGAGGGAAAGGGTGAACGAGCAATGGGATATCTGGCATCAGCTGCGCGGTGAGTTTAAAGAGTATGAGATGTACAGTTGTCTGGGCAACCATGACATGTGGTGGGCTGCGCCGGACAATAAAGACCCAATGTATGGAAAGGACTATGTAGTAAAACAACTGGGGATATCCAACCGCTATTACAGCATCGATAAAAAAGGGTGGCATTTTATTGTCCTGGACAGCAATAACAAGAATGCCGGGTCCCTGGACGAAGAGCAGCGAAGATGGCTGGAGGGTGACCTGGAAAAATCACCGGCAGGTACGCCCGTGCTGATCATGAGTCATTATCCACTGTTGGCGGCCTGCACGAACCTGGACGGCGGGGGGATGCATACGGATTACAAATACCTGGTGGACCTGTTTTATAAGCATAAAGACAAAGTAAAAGCCTGTATTAGCGGGCACATCCATTTACAAGACAGCGTAACGTACAATGGCGTTCAGTATTTCTGTAATGGAGCGTTGAGTGGTTTCTGGTGGGAGGAAGGCGACAAGGATTCAGCCGGCAAGTATTGGGTGCAGCAAACGCCGCCAGGCTATGCTATCATCGATCTTTATGAAGACGGCGGAGTGGAGAACAGGTATATACCGCATAGTTATTAAAAGCAATGCCGGGAAACCGGCATTGCCTTTTTTCTTTTATGCGTTGCGATTGATACAGTTCAGGTCTTCGAATGCGACCTCGAGTCTTTTGGCGAAGCTTTCCTCTCCCTTACGTAACCAAACCCGGGGGTCGTAGTACTTCTTATTTGGCTTGGCTGGACCTTCGGGGTTACCCAGCTGTCCCTGGAGGTACCCTTCGTTCTTTTTGTAGTAATCTTTTATCCCTTCCCAGAAAGCCCACTGAAGATCGGTGTCGATATTCATCTTGATGGCGCCGTAGCTGAGGGCCTCTCTGATCTGGTGCTGGGGGCTGCCGCTGCCGCCATGGAATACGAAATAGACGGGTTTGGGGCCTGTTTTTAGTTCTTTCTGTATATAGTCCTGGCTATTCTTCAGGATGATGGGGCGTAGTTCGACATTACCGGGGCTGTAGACGCCATGAACGTTGCCAAAGGCCGCGGCCACGCTGAACAGGCGTCCCACCTTGCTTAATTCTTTATAAGAGTAGGCGACATCTTCCGGCTGGGTGTATAATTTATGATTTTCCACGCCGCTGTTGTCCACGCCATCCTCTTCGCCGCCTGTGACACCCAGCTCGATCTCGATGGCCATGCCCAGGGGGTGCATGCGTTTGAAGAATTCAACGGATGTATGGATATTTTCTTCCAGGGGTTCTTCGGAAAGGTCCAGCATGTGGCTGCTGAACAAAGGTTGTTTCTTTTCCTTATAGAATTGTTCTCCTGCGTCGATGAGGCCGCTGACCCAGGGCAGCCATTTCTTTGCGGCATGGTCTGTATGCAGCACAACGGGAACCCCGTAGTATTTTGCAACGTTATGTATGTGGAGGGCGCCGGAGACACCACCGGAGATATTCCCCTGCAGTTTGTCGTTGGGCATCCCTTTGCCGGCGATGAATTGAGCGCCGCCGTTGGAGAACTGAATGATCACGGGAGAATTGACCTTTGCGGCCGTCTCCAGAACTGCGTTGATTGTGTTGGTGCCGATGGTGTTTACGGCAGGAAGGGCAAATTCATTGTCTTTTGCATCCTTATACAAGGCTTCCAGTTCTTCACCGAATAATACGCCGGCCGAGTATTTTTTCATAATTACTGAACTTTTGTTGGTCTTTGTTTTGTAAAAAGGCGAAAATGCTGCAATTTTTCAAATGATAAGCCTCGTTCCTTAAAGGAGCCGCGAATATACGGTTTTGGGGATTAATCTTCGAATTTGCTGAGGTTTTTTTGGATGAGGGCGAGATTCTTCTGGAGGGTCTGTTTTAGCTGTCTTTTGACCAACTGGCCCATGGAATGGCATTTGAAAAAGGCGGGATTGTTAAAATGTTCTCCCAACTGGGTCTTTAACTGGAGGAGTTTTTCGGGGCTTGAGATCTGCCGGTCCTTTGCCATGATGTTCAGCAGTTCCATCAGTCTAAAGCGGGATGATGCTACCCGGAAAGCCATCATGGTGCGTTCTTCCGTCTGGTATTGTTCGATGGAATCTTTATTGAGATATTTGAGGCAAAGCTCCACGAAGGCATTGTTCTCCTTGAAGAACTGAGGGATGTAGAGAGTTTTTCTTCCCTCGTAGGATTGTTGGTCAAAATCAATGGCTCTGATACGATATTGATAGTCTTCGATGTCAGGTGTGATATCCACGACAAAGTTATAGGCGCGCATATCTCCTAACAGCCGTACGAAGCAGCGTTCGTTAAATTTGACAAATTCTTTTGACAGCCTGATCTTATTAGTCTGGGGGTCAGCAAAAAAATTTTTTATAAAGATGTCTCCGGGGATGCCGGGGATATGTTCTTCCACCAGGGTATTGTGATGGGTAAAGAAGGTGATACGGTTGGGAGAGAGCAGGTGTTCCAGCTCCAGCCCATAGATGCGGGAGGCGTCGGCCTGTTTGATGTAGTAATGATCGTAGTTATCGTTGAACTTATTGACGATGCGTATCCGGAAAGGGTTGGAATTAGCGAAGCTGCAGAAGTCTATCCGGGCTACGTCGAGGTGTTTGGTATAGCTGAGGTCGCCTTCTGTCTTGAGGATGGCATACATCTGTACCAGTCCTTCCCGGATGAAGTCCCAATGCCGCATGTCGTAGAGGGCGGTTTCCCACAGCGTTTCCTGGTTGTGTTTATCCCGGAGGGGAACGGAATAGGTAATATGTTGTATCAGATCGCGATAGGACACCGGAAGGCGCACTTCACGGCCATGAAGCTTTAAATAATTGCGTAAGGGCTCCAGGACGGGGAAGATGGGTTTTTTCCGGGAGGGTTTATTGGATGGACCCTCAGCGGAAGCCGGCTGATCGGTGAACTGCATGATCAAATGTCGGAATTTTCCTGCAAGTGCTTGCGAAGCTGACGAAAATAAGCGGGGCTTTTCAGCAGGCGGCTTCCATACCAGCTGAACATTTCGCCGTCGACCAACCTGATGGCTGCCGAAGGGATGATAGGGGTTATTTCGGCGACATGCTTTTCACGGAAAGGGTAAGGTTCGGAGGAGAGTAATACGAGCTCGCAATCTTTTTGGAGCAGTTCTTCCGGCTGTACAATGGGATAGCGGTCCCTGTCGCTGAAAACGTTGACAAGCCCGCATCGTTCCAGCATGTGTTGAATAAAGGTGTTGCCGCCGGCTGCCATCCAGGGGTCCTTCCATATGAAGTAGGCTGTCCGGAGAGGGCGGGAAGGGGTGGTTGATGTTTGGAATGCCTGTCGGATGTCATCGGCCAGTGAGGTCGCAGTTTGTGTTCTTCCAGTGAGCATTCCTACCGCCCTTATCATCTCCAGGGCATCGTCCAGGGTTGTTATGTCGCTTATCCAGACGGGATAATGGAGGAATAGCTGTTCTATTTGTTCTTGCTGATTTTCTTCCTTATTGGCAATGATCAGGTCGGGTTGTAGTGTACGGATGATGTCGGCATGGATGTTCTTGGTGCCGCCCACACGGGTTTTGGAGTGATGCCATGCTGCCGGATGGACGCAGAATTTGGTGATGCCTACTACCTCTTCTTCGAGGCCTAATGTGTACAGCAATTCAGTCTGAGAAGGCACCAGGGAAATAATCCGGCGAGGAGGATGATCAAGGAAGATGGTTCTGTCGAGCTGGTCGATAAAAGCAGGCATACTGCAAGGTACGATGCTGGAAGCCTTTGGTAACGGCCTCCTGCTAAATTCGCGCACTAATCAGGTTTTTTAAGAGTTTAGCAGGAGGGTACCAGAGTTAAGCAGGTGGTTTTTGAACAGTAGGATAGGACACTTGCTTTTTGTGGTTTTTCGCGGACGTTGGATCTTGGACAAGTCTTTTATTCGGATGAATTGGATTTTTCAGGATAAGTTTTTTGGCCCGGTTGAGGGTTACTTCATTCCGCCAGCAGGCGGACAAGGAGGATGAGGTTCAGGTTACTGGTCTTTCGAATATTGGATCAGAGCCTTGACGTTGGTTCTTTTCGTTAGGATAAGAGAAAAATAGAAGTTGACTGATATTGGATTTTGAATTTCTTTGGATATTGGGTTCGGCTTATGCCAGATATTGGATCTTAACTAGTTTTTCGGATATTGGGTGATTGATGCTATCAATCAACTTCTACATCAAAAATAATTTGTTAAAATTGGAACGGCAACAGCACTTTTGCTGTATTTTTTGGCAACGGGAATTACTAAAATGCTCGTAATTATCGCATAATGCGATCGTAGAACTTCAGTAGAATACCATAGGAAACCTACGATAATTCTTCCGGAAAAAATCTTTAGTATTGATTATCAAATGTTTGCCGGAATGGTAAACCATCCGGCAAACGATCTAATGATGGCCCTTCGGGCGCAACGCCTGTGGCGTTGCTAGGCACCCAGTGCATGAATAACATCGTATTTTGTAACGATGTGGTAATTCCCGCTGTCATCTTTGCCTAAAACGGCGCCATTTTCCCGGGTAATGAGGCTGCTGAGTCTTTCCAGGGGGGTATCGAAGGAGACGATGGGATAGGCTTTTTCAAGCACTTCGCTGATCTTTTTGCCTTTTATATCCTGTCCATTGCTCATCATCCGGGCGAATAATCCGCCTTCGCTGATGGCGCCGATGGGTTCGCCCTGCCGGAGGACGGGCAGGTTTTCGACGTTGTATTTTTGCATTAATTCGAAGGCTTGTCCTACTGTCTGTTCGGGGTCGACGGTAATGAGGCGTTTAGCGCCCCGGCCCGAAACGATATCTTTGAAAGTTTTTACATCCAGGAAGCCTCTTTCCATCATCCATTGATCGTTGTAGACTTTTCCTACATAGCGGCTGCCATGGTCGTGGAGGATAACCACTACGAGGTCATCTTTTTTGAGCAGATCTTTTAATTGAAGCAGGCCTTGTATGGCTGTGCCTGCGCTATAGCCGCAGAACAGGCCTTCTTCCTTGGCGATGCGTCTGGCCATGATGGCGGCATCTTTGTCTGTCACCTGTTGGAAGACATCCACGTATTTCATATCATAGTTCTGCGGGACGAAGTCTTCTCCTATGCCTTCGCTGATATAGGGATGTACTTCATTCATATCAATTTCTCCTGTACGGAAATATTTGGTCAGCAGGGAGCCAAACGGGTCCATGGCCCATACTTGTATGTTGGGGTTCTTTTCTTTCAGGAACATGGCGGTGCCGGTGACGGTGCCGCCTGTGCCGGTGGCAACGACGAGGTGGGTGACCTTTCCGTCCGTCTGCTGCCATATTTCGGGGCCCGTGGTTTCATAATGGGCCTGGCGGTTGGCGAGATTATCATATTGGTTGGCATGGAAGGAATTGGGTATTTCCCTGGCCAGGCGGCGGGCGACGGAATAATAGGAGCGGGGGTCTTCCGGCTCGACATTGGTGGGGCATACGATAACCTCTGCGCCCAGGGCCTTTAGGATATCGATCTTTTCCTTGGATTGTTTATCGGTGGTGGTAAAAATACACCTATAGCCTTTTACCACGGCTGCCAGCGCCAGTCCCATGCCTGTGTTGCCTGAGGTGCATTCGATAATGGTGCCTCCCGGTTTCAGTTTGCCTTCCTGTTCAGCTACTTCCACCATTTTCAGCGCCATACGATCCTTGATAGAATTGCCCGGGTTGAAGTACTCCACTTTGGCCAGTACGGTGCAAGGCATGTCTTTTGTCAACTTGTTCAGTCTGATCAGCGGGGTATGACCGATGGTCTCCAGGATGTTGTTTTTGATATCCATATTGGTAGCTTCTGCTGCAAATTTAACTGAAAGGTTCAAGTATGATTTAGTATTTTACGGACAATATGAAAAAACTATTCCTATTGTTTGTCGTGCCGATCCTGGCTTTCTTTTTTTACACTTGTAAAAAGTCCGATAATACCCCCCCCAGACTCATCAATATTCAGGGCTTTCGTCTCACCGACTACAATGGAAATATTATAGGGCAGGCAGGCCCCGCCGACAGTGACTGGACCTTTATGAGCCGTCTTTCCCAGACGGAGATGAAGTTATTTGATTTTGGCGATACTGTAAGCCTGGACAATACGGCCGTCACGACACCGAATATAGGAGTACCATATCCCAATCCTGTTGCGACGCAACAGATGTATTATCTTTCTTCCCCGTATCCAGTGGTGGCGAAGCTGGTCTTTGTAGATGACAAACTTGGTATCTATATGAGTAAAGCGGTGAGAATAAGCGGGACCATGACTTTGAAATTCGATTTTTCCAACCGGGCGCCATTCCCCAACCGGACATCTCTGCGGGTGTATTACAGTTTCTCCGCCAAAAATAACCCTAATTTCCTGTTTGGCTATGGGGATATCAGGATCTGTGACGGCACCAGCGTGTCGGATTGTTTTTAAAAAATATCCACCTGGATTAATTTTTTCAACAATTCAATCGGGCGCTATTTTTCTTACCGGCGATCCTTACATTTGCTCCCCTGTTGAGAACGACCCATCCAAGGCGGCTCACCGGCATTGAACATTGATTACTATGGAACCGACGTATTTACAAAAGATTGCAGAGAAATTACAATTCAGTCTTAAGCAGGTGGGCAATATCCACGACCTGCACGCAGAAGGCGCTACCATCCCATTTATGGCCCGCTACCGAAAGGAGGCCACCGGGAATATGGACGAAGTACAGATCAACGACGTGGTGGAGCAGATAAAATATTTCACCGAGCTGGATAAAAGAAAAGAAACCGTATTAAAGACCATCGAAGGGCTGGGCAAGCTTACGCCGGAATTGAAAGAGCGTATCGACAATTGTTATGACGCAACAGTTTTAGAAGATATCTACCTGCCTTATAAGCCCAAGCGCAAGACCCGGGCTACTACTGCCATTGAAAAGGGGCTGGAGCCGCTGGCCAAATTCCTTTTCGATCAGGGGGGCGGTGATCTTAATGAGGAGGCGGCAAAATTCCTGAACGAGCAGGTGAAAGATGCCAAGGAGGCCTTACAGGGTGCAAGGGATATCATTGCGGAATGGGTCGCAGAAAATGAGCAGGCGCGGAATAAGGTGCGACAGCTGTTTACGGAAAGCTCGGCTCTTAGCTCCAAGGTGCTGGCTTCCAAAAAAGATGAAGAAGATGCGCAGAAATACCGGGACTATTTCGAATTCAACGAGCCCCTGGCTGCCTGCCCTTCCCACCGGATCCTTGCCATCCGGAGAGGTGAGAAGGAAGGTTATCTCATTATGGATATCAACATCGAGAAACAGACGGCCGTGGATGATCTGGAAAGGATATTTATCAAAGCTTCCACGCCTGCTGCGGGGGAAGTGAAGAAAGCCGTAGAAGATTCTTTTGACAGACTGTTGAAGTCCTCCATCGAAAACGAGTTCAGGCTTATCAGCAAGAACAAAGCGGATGAGGAAGCTATCCGGGTCTTTGCGGAAAACCTTCGACAACTGCTGCTGGCATCTCCCCTGGGCTCCAAAAAAATACTTGCTCTGGACCCTGGCTTCCGCACAGGCTGTAAGCTAATATGCCTGGATGCGCAGGGGAATTTCCTGCATAACAGTACGATCTATCCGCATCCGCCGCAACAGGAAGTACAGGCAAGCATTGCGGAACTCCGGCGCCTGGTAGATAAATACGATATCGAGGCCATTGCCGTGGGGAACGGAACAGCGGGCCGCGAAACGGAGCAACTGGTGCGGGGGATCGATTTTGGCAAACGTGTCAGCATCTTTATGGTGAATGAAAGCGGCGCTTCCATCTATTCTGCCAGTGAAACGGCTCGGGAGGAATTCCCTGACCAGGATGTCACGGTGCGTGGAGCCGTGAGCATCGGCCGCCGTCTGCTGGACCCTTTGAGCGAACTGGTAAAGATAGACCCGAAGTCCATCGGGGTAGGGCAGTACCAGCATGATGTCAACCAGAACAAACTGAAAGAGGAGCTTGACCGTGTGGTAGAGAGCTGCGTGAACCATGTCGGTGTTGACCTTAATACGGCCAGTAAGCATCTATTGACCTACGTCTCGGGGCTTAGCGCTACTCTTGCCAGGAATATTGTAGAGTACCGGGCCAGGAACGGAGCTTTTGCCGACCGGGAAGAGCTGCGGAAAGTGAGTTTGATGGGTCCCAAAACCTTTGAGCAATGTGCGGGGTTCCTTCGTATCCGTGGAGCTTCGAATCCCTTGGACAACAGTGCTGTCCACCCGGAAACCTATCCTGTAGTGGAGGCGATGGCCACTGATCTGGGGTGCACGGTGACGGATCTGATCCAACAGCCGGAACTACGGAAGAAGGTAGTCAAGAAAAAATATGTTTCAGAGAAAGCGGGAGAATTCACTATCGATGATATCATGAAGGAGCTGGAAAAGCCCGGTCGTGACCCGCGCAGCGTCATCGAAGAATTCCGTTTTGAAGAAACAATCAAGACCATGGAGGACCTTAAGCAGGGTATGACGGTGCCGGGCATTGTCACCAATATCACAAACTTTGGGGTCTTTGTAGACATTGGAGTCAAGCAGGATGGGTTGGTGCACATCTCCCAACTGAGCAATACCTATGTATCTGACCCGAATGAAGTGGTAAAGCTACAGCAGAAGGTGATGGTTACTGTCATGGAAGTGGACATCGCCCGCAAACGGATATCCCTTTCCATGAAAGGGAATAAAGCCTCCGGCGGTAAGACGCAGGGAGGCGATGGGCGACGTGCCGGGAAAGGGCCTGTGGAGAAGGGAGGCAATAAGCCTGATAAGCCTTTGGACCCCTTTCAGGCAAAGCTGATGGAACTGAAGAAGAAGTTTAAGTAGTTTGCTGCCGGGAAGTTCAAGCGGTCTGTTTTTTTCTATTCCCCAGGTACATATCCAGCATCACCAGCCCGAGGATCACTAGCACCAGGACGAATATGCTGGTGTAGGCGCTGTTGAAGATCCTTCCCCAGTTGAACGTTTTCATTTTTGTGTCAATGTCCAGGTCATAACGGGGCAGGAAGGTCGAAGACGGGCCTGACCCGGACCCGGACCATTTGAATTGCCCCAGGCAGAATAGCAGAAAGCCGCCGATCATCGCCAGGAAGAAAGCTCCGATACCACGGATGATATTCTTATTGATATAGGTCTTTGTGGCCGGCGCTACCTGCAGCCGGGCGATCTCTTCCATCACATTTTTGGAAAATCGCATGGAGGGAGCGTCCAGCTCTACTTCCTGCATCGTTTGATGGATATTCAGCAGCTCTTTATACTTCCGCTGCCACTCCATATTCTCCGCCAATAGGGTTTCGATGGACGACCGTTCGACCGGGGTGCCGCGTCCGTCAATGTAATCCCATAGGCGTTCTTCCATTTGAATGTGCGTATCCATAATCGTTGTTTCAAAGTTAGTAACTTTAATTCCCCTGTATCTCACGTACCTCATGACTGAAATATTTTTCCATTTTCTCTTTCAGGCGATGTCTGGCGCGGTGTAGTTTTACTTTTACCGTATTGGGCTCCAGCCTCATGACCCTGCCGATCTCTTCCAGGGATTGTTCCCCTTTATAAAAGAGGGTGATCAGCTGGGCGTCATCCGGGCTGAGGAGGCGAATGGCCTGGCTCACCATGGTATGCCTGGACTTTTGTTCGACGGTGTCGGCTTTAAAGCCCGATTCCTGGTTCTCCAACTGCAAATAGGTCCTTTCGTTGTCGATGGAGGTGATATCCAGTTTTTTTTTCCGGAGAAAGGTGATACAACTGGTGCGAACGATAGTATACAGCCAGGTGCTGAACTTGGACTCTCCCCGGAAGTCAGCCAAAGAGCGATAAGTCTTTACAAATATGTCCTGGGAGATCTCTTCCGCGTCTTCCCGGCTGTCCGTAAAACGCAATACCAGGGTAAAAACATAACTCTGATAGCGTTCCACCAGCTGGGCAAAAAGGGCTTGGTTTCCCTGCAGGATTTTGTTAATTAGCTCTATATCAGTAAGTCCGGTGTGTAGCACGGTTATAAGACGGGGGCTGCCGGGGGCAGGTTACAGGAAGGTACGAAATTAAGTAATGGTCCTGTGACGCAACCTGGGTGTAACCTCCTGACTCCGGGGGTAGTCTTAATTGCTGTAAACCGTCGATCGGCTCTTTGTAAAAAGAAATTTAGTGTAAACTGTAACCCCGGACTGACTGCAGTAGTCCGATGAAGGGCCGAGAGCATTTTTTAAAAGAAAAAAGTAATACAATGGGACCTGAACAATTAGTGTTTTTGTGGTTAATACTCCTAAGCCTGGGGAATTGTGCAATGATATTTGGCATACGTTATATGCGGAACAAAGAGAATATGGCTATGATAGAGAAGGGCTTGGATCCCAACATCAAGCCAGAGAAGCCCCGTCCCGCCCCTTTCCGTAACCTGAAATGGGGGTTGCTGCTGGTGGGTGCCGGGCTTGGTCTTTTTGCGGCCTATCTGATGGACAATACCATTTTGTACCGCATCGGTCATGATCGTGATGAAATCAATGGTGCGAATGTGTCCATATATTTTGCTATGATCGCTATCGGCGGCGGGCTGGGGTTGATCAGTTCGTATAGGATTGAGAAGAAGGAGTTGCTTGATAAGGAATGAATAGACTGGACTAATTAAGTGTTTAATGTTTTATTAAGTACTGGAACGCCCACCTGACGGTGGGCTGTTCATTTAGAGGCTAAACTATTGGCCTTCGGCCGCTCGGCCTGTGGCCTCGCCTGCTGTGCTCGGGCTTAGCGGGCGCTCATTGTTTCTAAAGCTTTTTTCACCACCGGATCATATGCGTTGCTGACCTCATAATACCCTTCCGTGCGCCAGATCTGTCTAGCCATCAGGGCTTTAATACGATGTTGCAGCACCTCTTTATCCTTTTGGGGGATAGCATGCAGGTCGATGGTATCGCGGGCGGCGTAGGATGCCAGGCTGTTCCAGAGCTGGTCATCTCCATGGAAGCCGGCTATGAATTCCGCAGGAGATTTGTAGGCTTGGAAGAGAGATTGATGCTGGATATAATAGCTATAGATAAAACGGCTGAGTGTTCCACCCATATAGAGTGAAGTGATATTTTTATCCAGGGTGGTCGTGTCAAATCCTACAAAGATATCAGGCGTAATGCCTCCGCCGCCGAACACAGTCCGGTGCTCTTTACCAAAGGTTTTGTAGGCGGGGCCGGCATGAACGGAAGCGCTGTCGCCGTGCACTACTTCTCCGCTGCGAAACCTCTTCATCACTTCCTCATTGTAGTCTTCATGTCCTTTGTCGTAGGGTTTTTGGATGCTGCGTCCTGTGGGGGTATAATAACGTGCGACTGTCAGGCGTAAGGCGGAACCGTCGCTTAACTGATACTGTTCCTGTACGAGTCCCTTGCCGAAGGTCCGGCGACCTATGATGGTGGCTCTATCCCAATCCTGCATTGCGCCAGCCAGCACCTCGCTGGCGGAGGCCGTCCCCTCATCTGTCAGGATGGTGAGCGGCCCTGTCTCAAACAGTCCATCCCTGCGGCAGCGGTATTCCACCCTGGGGGCTCGTGCCCCTACTGTATATACGATGAGTTTGTCGCCGTCCAGGAAATCGTCTGCTATTTCGATGGACTCTTGCAGGATGCCGCCTCCATTGCCGCGAAGGTCCAATATGAGCCGCTGGAGCCCCTGTTGCTGTAATCGCTGCACCGCGCGGGCAAATTCGGCGTGTGTGGTTTCTGAAAATTTATTAATGCGGATATACCCTGTCCGTTGATCGATCATATAGGCGACGTCTACGGCAGGCAGGGGGATCGTACCCCTGGAAACGGTGAAATTAAGGGCCTGCCCTTTTCGCAATACTTTTATGAGCGCCTTGCTGCCGCCGGGGCCTCTTAGCAAGGTCCTGATCTTATCGGTGGTAATACCTCTGCCGGCTACCGTGGAATCTCCTACTTTTAGGAATTTATCTCCTACCTGCAGGCCTGCCTTGTCGCTGGGACCTCCTGCCAGCACGCTGACTACGTTAACAGTATCATCGAAGATCTGGAATTCTATGCCCACGCCCTCGAAATTGCCTTGCAGGTCCTCGTTGACTTCCGAAAGATCGGCGGCGGGGATAAAGACGGAATGAGGGTCCAGGCGGGCCAGCATGCCATCAATGGCCGCATCACCGAGGGTATCCATGGACACGGTGTCTACGTATTTCATATTCACAAGATCGACCACTTCCTGTACGGGAGATTGCTTGCGTGTTTTAAAAAAGCCGGAAGTGACGACATTGCCTCTCAGACGAAAGCCGATGAGCATTCCCAGGGTCATTACGATGGCGAATAAAAGAGGCAGCCAGACCTGTAGTTTTTTCATTCAGACAAATTGACTAGGGCGCAAATTACGCAATACATAGTTAACTTGCAGGCCAAAAGGGAATAAGCGGTAGCTGGGTGGGTGACTGGCGGTCCGGGAATGCGGATTACCTTCGATAGGGGAAATTAAATGCGTACGAATGAATATATTGATAGCTGATAGCGGTTCGACCAAATGCGAGTGGTGCCTGCTGCATGACAACAAGCGGAAAAAGGTGGATACCCAGGGTATTAGCCCTTATTTCCTGGATATGGAAGGGATCGTGGGAGTGATGGAGACGGAGTTAAAGCCGGCCCTTGCAAAATGGCCGGTGGATGCCGTCTATTATTATGGCACGGGCTGTAAGGACCCTAAGAACCAGAAAATGGTACAAAAGGCTATCCGGAAGGTGTTCCCGGGAGCGACGGCACATGTTACGGATGACCTGCTGGGTGCTGCGTTGTCCCTTTGCGGTCATACTAAGGGGATCGCCTGTATTCTTGGAACGGGTAGCAATTCCTGCTATTTTGACGGTAAAAGGATCGCCAGGAACAGCCCTGGCCTGGGATTTGTTTTAGGGGATGAGGGCAGCGGCGCCTACCTGGGTAAAAAAGTACTACAGTATTATCTTTATAATACGTTTGACGAAGACTTGCGATATAAATTTGATGCAAAGTACGCTACCCATGTGAATGAGATACTGGAAAACGTTTATAAGCGGCCTTTACCCAACCGTTATCTGGCCTCTTTCACGATGTTCCTGGTGGAGAACAGGGGGCATTATATGATCGAGAATATCATTGAAGACGGGCTGAATGATTTTTTCTTTACGCATTTGTGTAAGTACCGGGAAAGCTGGAAATTGCCGATCCATTTTGTGGGCGGGGTGGCTTATGGGTTCCGGGATGTGATCAAGGATTTGTGCGGAACATATGAGTTTGAGCTGGGAAGGATCCTACAAAAGCCGATGGACGGGCTGATAAAGTACCATAGTCAATCATAAAAAAACAATTCGCATAAAGTATGGCATTTGAGAAGGTTACCGAGGAGCCAAGCCGGTATCACGACCTGGAAAAGATGAGCATTCAGGAGATCCTTACCTTGATGAATCGGGAAGACAGGACTGTTCCCGAAGCTGTTGAGAAAGCTATCCCGCAGATTGAGAAGCTTACTTCGGTGATCACCGACAAGATGCTGGCGGGCGGCCGGCTGTTTTACATAGGCGCAGGTACCAGCGGGAGATTGGGCGTGCTGGATGCCAGCGAGATACCTCCGACTTATGGTATGCCTTTCGACCTGATCATTGGGGTTATTGCAGGGGGAGAAGAGGCTATCCGCAAGCCCATAGAGAATGCGGAGGATGACAGCGAACAAGGGTGGGCGGACCTGGAGAAATACGATATAAACGAAAAGGATGTAGTGATAGGAATAGCAGCCAGCGGTACCACACCCTATGTGATAGGGGCGATGAGAGGTTGCAGAGAGAGGGGTATCGTCACCGGCTGTATCGTATGTAACCCGGGGTCACCCGTGGCCGCGGAGGCAGACTATCCCATCGAAGTGGTGGTAGGCCCTGAATTCGTAACAGGCAGCACCCGTATGAAAAGCGGCACTGCCCAGAAACTGGTGCTCAATATGATCTCCACCACTGTGATGATCCAGATCGGTAGAGTAGAGGATAATAAAATGGTGAATATGCAGCTTACGAACAGCAAGCTGGTGGACAGGGGCACTAAGATGGTGATGGAAGGCACGGGGCTGACGGATTACGAGAAGGCAAAAGCCTTGCTGTTGAAGTCAGGCAGCGTAAAAAAAGCAATAGAATCTTGTTAAGGATATGCATGAAATAGAACCTTTTTATAATTGGCGCCATATGTATGTGAGCGAGGAAGACGAGCGATCGCCTTTTTACGGAAGGGTTTATTCTGAATTTGAGTTTACCCATACTATCTATAACTATTATATCCATCCGCAGTGGGATGAGTTCGGCTCGCGTACGTTGTACATGAAAGTGCTGCTGGCGGATTATGACGAGCATTATGTCGTGATCGAGCTTATCGGGGAATGGAATGATGCGATCGAGAATGACATCATGAATCTGAAACGGGAGGTCATTGACAAATTTGAAGAATCGGGGATCACTAAATTCATCCTGATTGCCGAGAATGTCCTTAACTTCCACAGCGGGGATAAAGACTATTACGAGGAATGGTTTGAGGAAGTGACGGATGCCGCGGGGTGGATTGCCTGTCTGGATATGCCTGAGCAGACGCAATACGACTTCCGCAAGGCCAAGCTCAACCGTTATATAGAGCTTATAGAACTGGATAACTGGAGGACCTACAAGCCTTTCCACCTGTTCAAGAAGATCGATCAGCAGATAAACAACCGGTTGGATTAGATAACTTCTAATTTTTTTGAATTCCCTGAAATAAATTTTATTATTCGGGAGAAGTCTTTAATTTTGGTGCATTATATGAATATCGCAAAGGCATACCGTTATTTTTACTTTTACTTTTTTTACTACTTTACCAGTAGGCCGGGAATGTTTTTGTTAAGATCTAAGTAAAAAAGAACTAAACATAAAGAATCCCGGCCAAAAGGCTGGGATTCTTCGTTTTATACCATTTATGAGTGTAAGAGTATCTATCCAAGGTTATGAAGGCAGTTTCCACCAGGTGGCGGCGCAACAGTTCTTCGGTAAAGATGTAGAAGTGATCACCTGTGCTACTTTCCGGGAAGTGATCCGGGTAGCGGCCTCAAAGAAAGAAAGCGATGGCGGGGTAATGGCCATCGAGAACTCTATTGCCGGCAGTATTCTTCCGAACTACAACCTTTTGCAGAAGAGCAATCTACAGATAGTGGGAGAGATCTATCTGCAGATACGTCAGCATCTTTTGACCAATCCCGGGGTAAAGCTGGAGGATATCCGCGAAGTGCATTCGCATCATATGGCTTTGCTGCAGTGTATCGACTTTTTGGAAAAGCACCCTCATTGGAAACTGGTGGAGACGGAGGATACCGCACTTAGCGCCAAGCTGCTGCAACAGCACAGGAGCAAGCATGTGGCGGCCATTGCCAGCAAACTGGCTGCCGAGCTTTTTGATCTGCAGGTATTGGCGCCCAATATCCACACGATGAAGAATAATTACACCCGTTTTCTCATCCTGCAGCGGGAGGACAAGGCAGAGCAGGTAGACAACGCCGACAAGGCTTCCGTAAATTTTCATACGGACCATTCACGGGGGAGTCTGGCCCGGGTGTTGACGCGTATTGCGGAGGGGGGGATCAATCTCAGCAAGCTGCAATCCTTTCCTATTCCCGGCACTGAATGGGAGTATTCTTTTCATGCGGACATGGAGTTCGAAACGCTGGAACAATTCCACCATGTGATCGAGGCCATACGTCCTATCACGGCTGAGCTGAAGATCTATGGTGTTTATAAAAAGGGGAAAACAGTTTAAAATACGCAGACATGAATCCTATAACAACAGCCAGGAGACTGGAAGGCATTGGTGAATATTATTTTTCTCAGAAGTTGAGAGAGATCGACGAGCTGAACAAGCAGGGGAAAAATATTATCAACCTGGGTATCGGGAGCCCGGACCTCCCTCCACATCCGGATGTGATCCGGGTATTGCAGGAAGAGAGCGCCAAGCCGAATACGCATGCTTATCAATCCTATAAAGGGTCGCCGGTATTACGCAATGCCATTGCCGGCTGGTACAAGGAGTGGTATGGGGTGGAGCTGTCGCCGGATACGGAGATACTGCCGCTCATCGGCAGCAAGGAGGGGATCATGCATATCTGTATGACCTATCTCAACGAGGGGGACAGGGCGCTGGTACCCAATCCGGGCTATCCTACTTATCGCAGTGCAGTAAAGCTGGCCGGAGGGGTTTGCGTGGATTATGAATTGACGGCTGAGCATGACTGGTATCCTGATTTTGATGAGCTCGAACGTCAGGTAAAGGCGGAGGGCGCGTCGGTGAAGCTCATGTGGGTAAATTATCCGCATATGCCTACCGGACAGTTGCCTGACGATGCTTTATTTGAAAAGCTGGTGGACTTTGGGAGAAAACATAATATCCTCATCTGTCATGACAACCCTTATAGCTTTATCCTGAATGAATCCCCAAAGAGCTTGCTGTCGGTGCCGGGGGCTAAAGACACGGTGATCGAGCTGAATTCTCTCAGCAAGTCGCAGAATATGGCCGGCTGGCGGGTGGGGACGCTTGCGGGCGCCAAACAGCGTATCGACGAGGTGCTGCGGTTCAAGAGCAATATGGACAGCGGGATGTTCCTCCCTGTGCAGTTGGCTGCGGCCAAGGCGCTTTCCCTGGGGAAGGATTGGTATGATAGTGTTAATAACGTCTACCGGGAGAGAAGAACCTGGGTATATCAGTTATTGGAGCAACTGGGTTGTGTATTCAATCGTGGACAGGCAGGGATGTTTGTATGGGCAAAGGTCCCGGGAGATTACAAAGATGGGTATGCGCTGAGTGACAAGGTACTGTATGAGGCAGGGGTGTTTATTACTCCCGGCGGCATATTTGGAAAAGCGGGGGAGGGGTATATCAGGGTAAGCCTTTGCAGCAGTGCAGAGAAGCTGCAGGAAAGCATTAAACGTGTAGATAAGTTATTCACCGTAGAAAATAGTTGAGATGTTCGATTCAATGACGATAGTAGGCGTAGGTCTGATCAGCGGGAGCTTTAGTCTGGGATTAAAAGACAGGGGGCTCGTAAAAAATGTCATAGGGGTGAGCCGAACTCCTTCCAGTCTGAAAAAGGCGCTGGATCTGGGGTTGATAGATGAAGCGCTGCCCTTGGAGGAAGCTGTCGGAAAGAGCGATCTTATCTATGTCGCCATCCCTGTCGATGTCACCATCCCGATGGTACAGCGGATCATGGATCTGGTGAATGACCGCCAGATCGTGGCGGATGCGGGCTCTACCAAGCAGGCGTTGTGTGAAAGCCTGGCAGAGCATCCGATGCGCAGGAGGTTTGTCGCCACCCACCCGATGTGGGGGACGGAGTACAGCGGGCCGGAAGCGGCCGTGCGGAATGCGTTTGCCGGCAGGGCCTGTGTCATCTGCGGGAAAGAGGACAGTGACCCCGATGCGGTGGAAAAGATTGAGCATATATACAAGTTATTGGGTATGAATTTGGTCTATATGGATGCGAAGAATCATGACATGCATGCCGCCTACATCAGTCATATCTCCCATATCACTTCCTTTGCCCTGGCGAACACGGTTCTGGAGAAGGAGAGGGAAGAGGAGACGATCTTTGATCTGGCGGGGGGGGGGTTTGAGAGTACTGTACGGCTGGCGAAGAGCAATCCGTCCATGTGGCTGCCCATTTTTATGCAAAATAAGGAGCATGTGCTGGATGTATTGAATGAGCACATTGCTCAGCTGAGGAAATTTAAGAGCTGTTTGGAAAAAGAGAATTACACCTACTTGCAGGAACTGATGGAGAATGCCAATAAGATCAGGAAAATCTTAAAGTAGCGGTAACATATCAAGCGAAAGTAAAATAGGGCAAAGGCCTTGAAAATCGTACCTTTGCGCCAAATTTTTATAGTTTATGACGACATTCGACGGGTTGGGTTTGGACGCCAGGCTGGTTCAGGCTACCGATGCACTGGGATTTAAAAATCCGACCCCTATACAGGAGCAGGCGATCCCTGTTCTATTAAGCGGGACCAAGGACCTGGTAGGGCTGGCCCAGACGGGTACGGGTAAGACGGCTGCATTCGGGCTTCCTTTGCTACAGCTGGTGGATGCGGCCCAGAAATATCCTCAGGCATTGGTGGTATGCCCGACCCGGGAGCTGTGTCTTCAGATTGTCAATGAAGTGGAGCTCTTTAAAAAGTTCATGCCTGGTATGCACGTGCTGGCGGTCTATGGAGGCAGCTCCATCGGGCTTCAGATCAGGGACCTGAGACGTGGTGTACAGATCGTAGTGGCCACGCCCGGCCGGCTGATAGACCTGATCGAGCGTAAGGCGATCAACCTGGAGCAGATAAAATACGTAGTGCTGGATGAAGCGGATGAGATGTTGAATATGGGTTTCCAGGACGATATCGAATTCATTTTGCAAAACACACCTCAACGGGAGGCTACGTGGCTCTTTAGCGCTACCATGCCTCCGGAGATCCGCAGGGTGAGCAAGAAGTACATGGACAGCCCGAAAGAGATCACGGTAGGCAAGGTGAATACGGGTAATAAGAACATCGATCATCAGTATTATGTGATAAATGCCCAGCATCGTTATGAGGCTTTGAAACGGCTGATCGACTTCAATCCGGGGATCTACGGCATTATTTTTACCCGTACCAAGGCTGATGCGCAGAACATTGCGGAAAAGCTGACCCGGGAAGGATATGACATTGACGCCCTGCATGGAGACCTTACCCAGCAGCAACGTGACAAGGTGATGGGAGAGTTCAGGGAAAAGACCTTGCAGCTGCTGATCGCCACGGATGTGGCTGCCAGGGGTATCGACGTACAGGGCATCACGCATGTGATCAATTACGAGCTGCCTGACGACGTGGAGGTATATACGCATCGCAGCGGTCGTACGGGTAGGGCGGGGAATACGGGCATATCCCTTTCTATTGTCCATAGCCGGGAGATCGGGAAGTTAAGACAGATTGAACGCATCGTACAAGTGCCTTTCCATAAGATGGAGATACCCAGCGGGAAGGACGTATGCCGCAAACAGTTCTTTTCTTTTATGGACAAACTGCTGCAGGCAGATATCAGCCATGGGGATTATGAAACTTATGTCCCCATGCTGGCCGAGAAGTTTGCCGATGTCAGCAAGGAGGAAGTGTTGAAGCGGGTGGCGGCGATGGAATTCGACCGGTTCCTGAAGTACTATGAGAATGCGGAAGACCTGAATGTGCGCGAGCGTTCGAGGGAATACGGCAGCAGGGAAGGACGGGGGGCTGATAGGCGCGAGTATGGCCGCAGAGAGGATGGCAGGGGACGCAGAGAGCACACCAACGGCGGCGGCGATTATGCCAGGCTGTTTGTCAACCTGGGGACCAAGGACGGGTTTTACAAGGCCAGTTTTTTACAATTCATCCTGGATATGAGCGATCTGCGGAAAGAAGTCCTGGGACGGATAGATATGAAGGAAATGAATAGTTGGATAGAGGTCGATAAAAGGGCGGCGGGACAGATGATCCGCGCCATCGACGGGAAGAATTACAAGGGCAGACGGATACGGATGAATGATGCCAATTCGAGATAACAATCATTAATATAATACGCCAAAATCTATTTGATATGGAAGCGACAGAAACCAAAAGTGCAAAAGAGATCGTTCAGGCCGCATGGAACAAGCGTCCCCTGATCATCTCCGGCCCCTGCAGCGCAGAGACTGAAGAGCAGGTGTTGGCCACCGCCGAACGCCTTGCCAAAACCGGTAAAGTGGACATGATCCGTGCCGGCATCTGGAAACCACGTACCCGCCCGGGCAGTTTTGAAGGTATCGGGACCAAGGGGTTGGCCTGGATGCAAAAGGCGCGGCAGCAGACGGGGCTGCCTGTAACGGTGGAAGTCGCCACGGGCAAGCAGGTGGAGGATGCCCTTCACTTCGACGTGGACGTATTATGGATCGGCGCCCGTACGACGGTGAACCCTTTCAGTGTGCAGGAAGTAGCGGATGCGTTGCGGGGTGTGGATGTGCCTGTATTGATAAAAAATCCCATCAATCCTGATCTGGAGCTGTGGACCGGTGCTGTCGAAAGAGTGGCCAAATCGGGGATCAAACAAATAGGTCTTATCCATCGCGGGTTCAGCAGCTATGGCAATACGGAGTACCGGAATGCGCCTATGTGGCACCTGGCTATCGAGATGAAACGTCGTAACCCGGAGCTCATGATGATCAATGATCCCAGTCATATCAGCGGCCGCCGCGATATCCTGTTGGACGTTGCGCAGAAGGCTATTGACCTGGACTTCGATGGGCTGATCATCGAGAGCCATATCGACCCGGATAAAGCATGGAGCGATGCCAAGCAGCAGATCACACCAGAACGTCTGGCGGAATTGCTGGATAGTATCAAGTGGCGTCATGAAACCACCACCGAAAAGGAATTTATCGATGCGCTGGCAAAACTCCGTGAGCAGATCAACCACATCGACGACGAACTGATCCAGCTGCTGGGGCAGCGTATGAAGGTTGCCGACAAGATAGGGGCCTATAAGAAAGAGAATAATATCACCATCCTGCAGACCAACCGGTGGAACGCCATCCTGGAAAAAGCCTTTGTCAAAGGCGAGAAGCTTGGACTCAGCAAGGAGTTCATCACCAAGTACTATGATGCCGTGCACATGGAGTCTATCAACCATCAGAACAAGATCATGAACTCATAGCATGCCCGATCCTACTGTCTATCTCTTTGTGCATGTGATCTGTGCTGTACGGGGGCGTGAGCGACTACTGGCAAGACCGGTGAGGAAGGTATTGTTTATTCACATGCAGAAAGAAGGCGAGGAAAAAGGGATCAGGATCGCGGCAGTGGGTGGTGTGGAGGACCATATCCATTTATTATTACAGCTAATGCCTTCGCAAAACCTTGCTCAGGTGGTAAAGAGTATCAATGTGTCGTCGTCGGGCTGGTTGAACGAGAATAAGTTGCTGGCAGCCGAGTTCCAATGGGAAGACGTATACTTCGCCTTATCTGTAAGCCCCAGCAATGTAAAGCAGGTGAAAGACTTTATTGAGAAACAGGAAGAGCATCATAAGACAAAAACGCTGGATGCCGAGCTGGAGGCATTCGTAAGACTCAAAGATCAAATATGAAATGCGAACCCAGCATTGACAATGAATTAATTATTTTCCAAAGGAATTGTCGAAGCTATCGCTTTCACGAACACCATTGAAAAGACAAATATGAGCGTGAGTAAAAAGCTGCAGTATAAATTCTCCGGTAAGACAACCACGTACTATTTTGATGTTGAATTCGCTTACCTGGAAAAGCTGGTAGATAAATCCCAGGCGGTGATCCTGACGGATGACAATGTCTTCCGGGGCCATCAAAAGAAGTTCAAGGGATGGAATACCATCGTCATACCGGCGGGTGAGGCTTTTAAGGTGCAGGACACGGTGAATTCCGTGGTCGACCAACTGCTGACCATGGGTGCGGACAGAAAAACTTTCCTTATCGGCGTCGGCGGCGGCGTGGTAACGGATATTGCGGGTTATGTTGCCGCCATCTATATGCGGGGCATTTCATTCGGATTTCTTCCCACTTCCATACTAGCCATGGTGGATGCCTCGATAGGGGGAAAGAACGGCATCGACGTGGGGCTCTATAAAAACATCGTGGGTACCATACGTCAACCGGAATTCCTTTTGTATGACTTTAGTCTGCTGAAGTCCCTGCCTGATGAGGAATGGGTCAATGGGTTTGCGGAGATCATCAAGCATGCCGCTATCAAGGATGCAGCCCTGTTCAGGGAACTGGAAAAGAATAAGCTCAGTGTTTATAAAAAAGACAAGACGGCGCTGGTGAAACTGATCCGCCGTAATGCGGTGATCAAATCCGATGTTGTGCAAAAGGACGAGTTCGAACATGCGGACAGGCGGATGCTGAACTTTGGACATACACTGGGGCATGCCGTTGAAAATCTTTATAAGTTGTCGCATGGGCAGGCCATCTCCATCGGCATGGTAGTAGCCAGTCTCATCTCAGAAGCTTACACGGACTTTAAGGATACGGACAGGATCATCGATGCCCTTAAAAAATATGGACTTCCCACACAAATGGATTTTAATGCAAAAGAGGTGATGAATGTCTTGCGGATGGACAAGAAAAAAGTGAGGGATTCTATGAACTATGTGCTGTTGAACAAGGTCGGGCAGGCCGTGGTGAAGCCCATACCTATCGCAGAATTGGATAAGCTATTACAATCAATCATAACGGCTCGCTGATATGTTGACGTACATCAAACGATCTATATTAAGAGGAACGATACAGGCGCCTGCCTCCAAGAGCTCCATGCAGCGGGCATGTGCCGCCGCCTTGCTGAATAAGGCGGAGACTACCATCGTTAATCCCGGTCACAGTAATGATGACAAGGCTGCGTTGAGGGTGATCCAAGCCCTTGGAGCGAGCGTGATAGAAGATAAGAGTGTGTTGAAGGTCACAGGCTTTGGAGTAAGGCCGGGCGCCGGAGCGGTGAATTGCGGAGAGAGTGGTCTGGGGATCCGGATGTTTGCCCCGATCATTGCCTTGAGTGAAAAGCCCGTAAAGGTGGATGGAGAGGGGAGTTTGCTCAGCAGACCGATGGATTTCTTTGACGAGATATTTCCACAGTTGGGCATCCGGGTTATATCCAATAAAGGCAAACTGCCGCTGGAGATACAGGGGCCATTGCAGCCAAAGAACATTGTTATCGACGGTTCGTTGAGCTCGCAATTCCTTACGGGGCTGTTATTCGCCTATGCGGCTGCGGGGGCGAAAGATATTGCTATCCGGGTGAACAACCTGAAGAGCAGACCCTATATCGACCTGACTTTACAGGTACTGCGGCATTTCGGCTGGAAGGTGGAGAACAGGAACTATGAGGAGTTTTATTTTTCCGGAGATGCAATGAATACGCCGGTGAACAGAAGCTATACGGTGGAAGGAGATTGGAGTGGTGGAGCATTCCTTCTGGTGGCGGGCGCCATTGCAGGGCCAGTCACGGTGAAGGGGTTGGATGCAGCCAGTACGCAGGCTGATAAGGCCATATTGCAGGCACTGAAAGATTGCGGAGCTGTTATGACGATGGGAGAAGGTTCGATGGAGATCGGTCCGGCGGGGTTGAAAGCATTCCGGTTTGACGCAACGGATTGCCCCGACCTTTTTCCGCCGCTGGTGGCGCTGGCTTCTTATTGCGAAGGGACGACCGTCATCGATGGAGTAAGCCGTCTGGCGCATAAGGAAAGCAACCGGGGGCTGACCCTGCAGGAAGAATTCGGCAAGATGGGTGTTGCCGTCGAACTGGATGGAGACAGGATGAAGGTGCAAGGTGGTAAGGGTGTTAAGGGAGCGGTTGTACACTCCCGTCATGACCACCGGATCGCTATGGCGTGTGCCGTGGCTGCGCTTCGTGCGGAAGGGGATACCACTATTGAGGAAGCACAGGCCATCAATAAATCTTACCCGGACTTTTATGATCATCTGCAGCAATTGGGTGCGGAGGTCAATAATAAAACGCAATTAGCATGAATGCATTTGGCAGGCTATTCAGGATAACTATTTTTGGCGAATCCCATGGGGAGAGCGTGGGTGTGAATATCGACGGCTGCCCCGCGGGTCTGTCTTTAAGCGTGGAGGATTTCCTGGCGGATATAGAAAGACGAAAGGGCGGCACCCAGAAGGGGACTACTCCCCGCAAAGAGGATGACCTACCTATCTTCAAGAGTGGGGTTTTTAACGGCAGGACTACCGGTGCACCGCTGACCATTCTTTTTGAGAATAAGAATACCCGGTCTACCGATTATGAAAAGCAACGGGCTGTACCTCGTCCGGGGCATGCCGATTTTGTAGCGCACGAAAAATTTGGTGGATATGAGGATTTTAGAGGCGGGGGCCATTTTTCGGGTAGATTGACAGTGGCGCTTGTCGCTGCGGGAGTCATTGCCAAAAAGCTGCTGGCAACGGTAGGCGCCGGTGTTCCAGTGCGTGCGTCCATCCTGGAGATCGGAGGCGAGACGGACCTAGAAAAGGGTTTGCAGAAAGCCATCGATGCGAAGGATACCATTGGCGGTATTGTAGAATGCCGGGTGGAGGGTCTTCCCATCGGGCTGGGAGAGCCTTTTTTTGACAGTGTGGAGTCTGTATTGAGCCATGCCGTCTTTGCTATTCCAGCCATCCGGGGCATCGAATTCGGCACCGGTTTTGCGGCGGCCAGGATGTTTGGCAGCCAGCATAATGACGCTATCGAGGATGTCAGCGGCAGGACAAGGACCAACCATGCCGGCGGTGTCGTAGGCGGCATCTCCAATGGCAATGAACTGGTGTTCAGGATAGCTGTAAAACCTACCTCATCGACCCCCAAAGAGCAGCTGACCCTCAACTGGGAGACGAGCGAACAGGAAATTTTTTCCGTAAAAGGGCGTCATGACCTGTGTATCGCCTTACGGGTGCCTGTTGTGCTGGAGGCCGTCACTGCCCTGGTACTGACCGATCTGTTGCTGCTGGAGCAGCGGATACCCCGACGGATAGGTGTCCGGGAAATCCCCCGATGAGGAAGTTTTTCTGTGGAAATAACAGAAAAATAGTCATTTACAATTACAATATATTAGTTCCTTGTATTATATTGTCGTGCGTATGAATCATCGAAAGTGCCGTCTCAGATCATTCCCTTTTATGTTATTGCTGGCGACGTTCTGTTCCTGTGGAGACAAGCCCGGGAATATGGAGAAGGATACTGTGAAAACCCCTGCCAAGCTGGAAGAGCGGGTGGGTGACGACATGAAAAAGATGCTGCAATATGCCTCGGAGAACAAGGATAGGCTGAATGACACCCTTTTATTAGGTCACCGGAAACTGTTGGACAGCATTTACGAAGCGGGTAATTACACTCCTCTCTGGAGCGATAAGGATCATTGGTTAAGACGGGCCGATTCGCTGTTTGTTTTTATCGGGAACAGCAAGCAATACGGACTTTTTCCTTCCGACTATCATTATACTTTTCTCTCCTTTGTCCATCGTATCCTGCAAGAGGATACATTAGCCCGTAAGAATGCGGCATTGTGGGCCAGAGCGGACCTTTTATTTACCGATGCGTTCTTTACCCTGGTGAAGGACCTGAAACAAGGAAGGCTGGCTTACGACAGTCTTACGCTCAGGAAGGACTCTGTATTATCCGACTCGTTGTACAGGACTACGCTGACCAGCGTCCTGCGTATGCCGGATAGTCTTGGCACAGTGTTGGAGGCCTTACAACCGAAATACAAGGGATATGACTCGCTGCGGGTATATTTAGGTAATTTTCTTTCCACGGTCCATTTTCGCAAGCTTACCTGGCTGGAATATCCCTATAAAGACTCTGCTTCTTTTTATCATAATCTAATGCGCCGGCTGCAGGAGGTGGGGTATATCGACTCTACGGCTACGAGTGTGGATACGGCTACCCTGGCCGAGGCTATCCGGAACTATCAGCGGGCCAATAAACTAAAGGTCACGGGTAAGGTGTATGGGGATATGATCACGATGATGGACAATTCCGACTGGGAGAAATTCAAGCGGATAGCCATTGCCATGGACAAGTACAAGCTGCTGCCGGACACCCTGCCCACCACCTATGTCTGGGTCAATCTGCCTGCATTTAATCTCCGGGTCATCAATACGGATACCATGGTCTTTGAGTCCAAGGTCATCGTTGGGGCTCCCAGGACCCGTACGCCTTTACTGACCAGTGAAATATCCAATTTTATCACCTATCCTCAATGGACGGTACCCAATAGCATTATCTTCAAGGAGATGCTGCCCCAGATCAAGCGAAACACGGCATATCTGGTCAAGCAGAACCTGATGGTGGTGGATTGGAATGACAGTGTTCGGGACCCCGCTACGATCAATTGGGCCCGGTTGAACAAAAATAATTTCCCCTACCAGCTAAAGCAGCGACAGGGTGATGATAACTCATTGGGTGTCATGAAATTTAACTTTAGAAATAAATATGATGTATATCTGCATGATACTAATGTCCGTTGGATGTTCGGGGAGTCTTTCAGGGCTCTTAGTCATGGGTGTGTGAGGGTAAAGGAATGGCAGAAACTGGCTAATTTTCTCGTACGTAACGATACCATCCGATGGAAGCCCGATACCTTGAAAGCCTGGATCCAGCGACAGGAGAAGCATACGGTCTATGGGTTTGCCAGGGTGCCTATTTTTCTCCGTTATTTTTCTGTAGAGGGTAGAAAGGGCAAGCTCCTTTTTCACGATGACATTTATGGGGAAGACCGGGCGCTGAGGAACAGATACTTTGCTGATAAGCCGATTTATTGATATCTTGAGGCATAGTTTTGTCCAATCCTTTGAAATCCAAACTATGTCGCCAATGTCAAAGAAAATCAAAACCGGCTTACTTGCCTATATTCTTTTTCCAGTGGCCGTACTGGGCCGGGAAGAGCGGCCTGTCCGGGACACTGTCCTTCCAAAGCAAAAGCACCATCACAAGACGACAGCTACCAAAGTACAATATGGCGTAGCGAGTTATTATGCCAACAAGTTCGAAGGGCGAAAGACCTATACGGATGAGATCTTTTCTCAGAAGAAGCTGACGGCTGCCAGCAATACCCTGCCTATGCAGACCTGGGTGAGGGTGACCAATCTCCGCAACCACCAGAGTGTGATCGTGCGGATCAATGACAAGATGCATCCGCGCAACAAGCGTCTGATCGACCTCAGCCATGCGGCTGCGGAGAAGCTGGGTTATTGCGGAAGGGGGTTAACGCATGTAAGGGTAGAGGTGCTGGGTAAGAAGAAGCCGCCGGAGGCGGAGGAGGGGGAAGGAGGTTCTGTAAAGAAATGAATGTTGTAAGAATAAAAAAGGACCGGGCCGTCGCCCGGTCCTTTGCTCAGTGGGCAGGATTAATTCTTCATTTTCTTAAAAACACTGATATCGCCACTTGCTGAGATGTTGAGTATATATTTCTTATTGTTTTTGGATACGGTGACAAAATAGCTCATACCGTTTTCCGCATGATCGAACTCGATAGCTTCGAGGATATCGTATCCATCGTATTCCTTATTGATGTTGACGACATAGGACAGAGGAAGTGCGTTGACCTCTATTGCGCGGCTGGTGGCGATGAAGTTACCCTGGTTGTCAAAGAATGCCTGCAAATTGAGATTGTTCCAGGTGAAATTGACCTCGGTGAAATCCTTTTTTACTTCATAAATTACTTTGGTAGCATTGGGGAACAACTTTTTAAAATGATCGGCTCCTTTAAAATTCAGCGCGTTGTTGTCACCTGCAAAAGCGGCGCTTGCGATGGTTATTACCATTAAAGCGATGATTGATACCTTCTTCATAACTATTAATTTTTTAAGTTTGTTTGCCAATTGATTGGTTGTACATACTAAGACCAACGTAATGCCAAATAAGTTACACTTACGTAACATATTGATAATTAGAGGTATCGTAATTTGGCGTGATTACAGGACTGTACGGTATCGGACGATTGGTTGTTCGCTTGCGAACAATTGCGGTCTAAAATCAGTTTCATTATTCAAAATATCAAGCCATGAACACAAACATTGGAATTTCCCAGCAGAATTTACAGGCGGTGGCAGCGGCGCTGTCCAAATTATTGGCCGATGAGTTTGTATTGTACACAAAGACGCGTAATGCGCATTGGAATGTGGAGGGGCCTGATTTTCATTCCATGCACATATTTTTTGAACAGCAGTATAATGCGCTGGATGAGACGATGGATAGTGTGGCTGAGCGTATCCGGCAGTTAGGGCATTTTGCGCCGGCTACTTTGAAGAGCTTTCTTTCGCTGACACATCTCACTGAGGTTTCCCGGGAGAAGAATGACAGCATGGGCTTTATCAAGGAGCTGGTGGTGGACCATGAGAATATCATTATCTATATACGGGAGAACATCAACCGTATGGCGAACGAGTATGGGGATGCGGGCACCAGCGATTTTATCACGGGGCTCATGGAGGAGCATGAAAAGATGGCCTGGATGCTGCGTGCGCACCTGAAATAGCGGTTAGTCTTTGTGTTTCCCAAACAATCTTTTGAAGAAGCCTTCCTTTTTCTTTGGCGGCGGCGGTGCAGGATTTGCGTCTGTCACCGTAACCTTGATGGAGCCCTGGGGGCTGTTCTTTTGTATGGTGGCTTCTTTTAGGATCTTCTGCTCTTCGGGGGACAATTTAGAATCAGTCGGCACGGTGGGGGCGCTGGTATCGAGATATTGGTTGGCCTTGCCGTTGCCTTCATTGGCGCCTTCTGCTCCGGGAGGCGCTATTTTCTCGATGTTCATGTAGTCGTACATCATTTCCTTACGCATGTTCTCGGGCTGGATGAACTTTGCGTTATGGTCGATGCCCAGGGTCCTGTCTGCGAGGACTTTTGCAAAGAAGTATTCCCAGATGGGTCTTGCGGCTTGTGCGCCGTAGCCGAGTCCGCTTTCCAGGTGGATGAAGCGGGCGTCGCATCCTATCCAGGCGCCGGCCATCAGCTGTGGGATATAGCCCATGAACCAGGCGTCGGAGTTATCGTTGGTGGTTCCTGTCTTACCTCCCATTTCGGAGATACCGAGTCTATTGCGCAGTCCGGCTGCCGTGCCGAAATCGACGGGCCCCTGCATCATACGGGCCATGGTATAGGCGGTGGCCTGGCTGATGACTTCTTTTCTTTTTGTGTCCATGCGGTCGAGGACGTTGCCATTTTTATCCTCAATCCTGGAAATATAGTAAGGTTTGGTGCTAAAGCCGCTGGAAGGGAATATGGTATATCCCCACATCATCTCAAAAAGAGACAGATCGCAGGCGCCCAGCGCCATGGAAGGGTAGGGGTCGATCTTTGTAGGGATGCCGATGTCGCTAACGTATTGGGCAAAACGTTTGGGGCCTACCTGTTTCATGATATAGGCGGCTACGCCATTGATGGACCAGGCCAGTCCGTTGGCCATGGTGGTTGTTCCGCCCTCGTGTTTATCCATACGGGCGGGGACATAGCCAAACCCGGGGAAATATTGCTGACTGGTCTGGCATTCCGTCTCCGGGGTAAAGTTAAAGTCTTCGATGGCCAGACTGTAGAGGAAGGGTTTGATCGAGCTACCTACCTGTCTTTTGGTATTGACGTTGACATGATCGAATTTAAAGGTCTTGAAGTCGATGCCTCCTACCCAGGCTTTTACGGCGCCGGTGACGGGGTCCATTACCATAAAGGCTGTCTGCAGCATCTGTTGGTGATACTTGATGGAATCCATCGGCGTCATCACGGTATCTTTTTCTCTTTTGCTGTTCCAGGCGAATATGCGCATTGGTACGGCATGAAAGAAGGTCTTACGGATGTCGGCATCGCTGAGGCCTTCGTCCTCGAGGCTTCTCCATCTATCGCTGTTATGCATGGCAGCGTCCAGGATGTTCTGGTGTTCCTTCCAGATCAATCCTTTGCGCAGGCTGGGCTGTGCGTTCAGCGCTCTTTGCAGGATGGGCAGCTGTTTGGCTACGGCCTCATCGGCGTACAGCTGCATTCTGGGGTTGATGGTAGTATATACCCGCAGGCCGTCCTCGTAGAGATTGTAGGGTTCTCCTGTTGCGGGGTTCTTATGTTCTTTACACCATCTTTTTAGTTCTTCCCTGAGGATATCTCTGAAATAAGGCGCCAGCCCGTTGTTCTCGTCGAGCTTTTTATAGTTGCTCATATCGATGGGCAGGGCCTTGTATTTAGCGGCCTCGGCGGGTGTGACATAATTGTTCTTCACCATCTGATTGATGACGGTGTTGCGTCTGTCGTAAGCGGCTTTGATATTCCTGCGGGGGTTGTACAGGGTGTTGCCTTTCAGCATACCGATGAGCACTGCGGCTTCGTCCACGTTGAGGCGATCGGGCTCCTTGTTAAAGAAGGTGCGGGCGGCGTTGCGAATGCCGTAGACATTGTCTCCGAAAGGGACTTCATTGAGATAGAGGGCGAGGATCTCCTGTTTTGTAAAGTTGCGTTCCAGTTTGATGGCGATGATCCATTCTTTCAGCTTTTCGATACCGCGGCGGGCGAAGTTCCTGGAGCCTTGTTCCAGCAGGTTTTTTGCCAACTGCTGGGTGATGGTGCTGCCGCCGCCGTCCCTGCCCAACTTGACCACGGCCCGCATGACGGAAAAGCCGTCTATTCCCGAGTGGTCATAGAATCTTTCGTCCTCGGTGGCTACCAGGGCATTAACCACATTGGGGCTGATGTCCCTGAACTCCACATTGCTGCGATTGCCTTTGTCCTTATAGTATTTGCCCATGGCGGTGCCATCTTCGGCGAAGACCTCGGTGGCCAGGGTGATGGAAGGGTTCTCCAATTCTTTCAGGGAGGGCAGGGAGCCGAACACGCCCAGATTGATCAATACCAGGAAAAGAATAAAGGCGGCCAGTCCATAGAAAAAGACTTTCCAGAAAATGCGAACCAATTTAGAAGGCATATATCGAGTTGTTGTAATTAATAGGGTCAGTACATATTCCGTTCCAAAGTTAAAATTTCCCCGGGTAAGCGGCGGAAAGAAACTGTCTGTATCCCTGCATATCTTTATTCTGCATCAATAGCTCAAGATTGGGCGCCGAGATGGGCAGGAAGGTGTATTTTCCCGCGGGTAACCACGGTACTACTTCCCTGGGGGCGGCGGCTTTGGCTTTTTGCAGGTAGTCCAGTGCGGTGGTGCTGTTCTCAAAGGTATTGATGACCACCAGCTTTATACTATCGGTTAAGGATGTGTTGTTGATGGTAAGGGACTTATCATAGAAGTTTTCCAGGTTATAGCGGGTGAAGGCGTTGCGGGTTTCTGTAACATATACCGGGTCTACCTTATCCAGGACGATGATCACGGAATGGGGTTTTTCCGGCGTAAAGGAGAAGGCCGAGTTCAGGGACCGGATCTTAGCCGCCATGGCTGCTGTATCGGCCTGTAATTTCTTTACAGCTGCCTGGATGGAGTCGGCCCTTTGCCGTAACAGGGCCATTTGGATCGAGTCCTGCATGGCTTTGGCCATTGCGGCCTGGATGGAGTCCATCTGTTTGTGCAGTTTGGCGAGCTGACCTGCATCCATGGTGATCTTATTCATGCTGGCCGTATCGAACCTTAATTTTTCGCCAGGTATGGTGATCCCGGGTTTTATGCCGCCGGCGACCGGTGCGGCTCCGGACGCCTGTATATTGGCTTTGGACAAAGTGGTCGTATCTTCTTTTTTTAACAGTCGGGTGTCATCGCGTACCAGTTTGGGAGCAGAGGGGGCAGTGACCTTGCCCGGCATCAGGACGGTAGCTGTGGATACGGTGTCGTCATCGGAAGCCCGTTTCACCTCCAGTTTTGTGAGATAATCCTCTATTTCGCGACGCCGGCGCAGCACGTCTATCAGGGCGGCGGCCTTTGCAGCCATGGGGGTTTTGGGAAATTTCATACCTATGTTCGCCAGGATACCGATGGCCCGCTGATCATCCTTGTTGCGTATATGGTATACCGCCTCGATATATAGTAGTTGGGGCGTCCAGTATTTATCGCCATAGAGGCTGTCTGCTATTTTCTTGTCAGCCAGCGCTTCCTGGAATCTGCCTTCTATAAAAGAGTTGTAGATTTTTTCGTACTGGTGCGTGGCGTCCACTTTCAGGCTGCCTTCTGCCTGTACGGTGGAATCCGGGTTGGAGGCCAGGGCGGCGGCGCGGCCGGCGGGAAAACCTTTTTTCAGCAGAGCGAGCACCCTGTCTGCGTTTGCCATATCCCCGAGTTTTTTATAGCAATAGTACATGTTCAACAGTGTCTGTTCTCTGAAAGCAGTAGAGGGGTATTTCTGCAGCAGGCTGTCGTCCATGATCACGGCGGACTGATAATCGCTGATGCCTTCCTGGTAGGTCTTTCCCAGCATGTACATTGCCTTTTCGACCGAGTCGTTGAGCTTTTTCATTTTTTCGGGGGTCAGCGGAAGGTTGTCCATAAGGGCTTTAAAGCTGATGGGGCCGGCTGCTGCTGCGGCGGCTTTGACATCCATATCTGCCATGCCGGCGGCATTTTTTTCACCCGGGCGCTGCAGCTGTTGGTTTTTTACCAGGGAGGAGAGCTGCCAGTTATCCACGTTGGGTCTGTTGCCCCATTTTGTCTTAAAATCGTTGTATCCCTTTGATTTCAGGGATGGGTTATTAAAATACCAGTCGGTGTTGCCGGAGTTTGTGCCGAAGAGATCGGGGATGGCGGTATTGTTGTTCAGGAAGCCATTGTTGACGGAGGTGCTGTCCCCCTCATCCCGCAGACCTTGTCTGCGCCGAAGGGTCTTTACCAGCTTTTTGATATAGGCGTCCCTTTCTGCGGGAGGGAGGGCCGCGATGCGTTGCAGGCTGTCCTGTCTTTCCATGATCTGTAGCTGTGCCACGATTGTAGCCAGGGCCGCCTTACGTTCCGGGAGCCAGCTAATGTCCCCCAGGGACCCGGTGGGGTCGTTGGTATTGAGGCTATCGTAATAGTTCTTAGCGGCTTTGTATTTTTTTTCTTCGAAAGAGAGGTTGGCCAGTTGTAAAAAAGCTTTGTTACGCTGGCTGCCGATGATCCCGGCGCCGGCTTTTGTACAGAGTATGAGGAAGGCTTCCGCACCGGGTTTATTGTTCCTTTCCAGTTCCATCTGAGCGGCTGTGTAATAGATGATGTCCCTGTAGGATTCATAACGGTCCTTATGTCCCATTTTCACCAGTGCGTCGATATTCTTCCGGATGAAATCTTCTCCGCCCTCTTTGTTTTGCCGGATGGCGTTTAGACGGGCATAGACTTCCAGGACAGGATTATAGGTGTGGCGAATGGTCCGTTCGTAAAAGGTCCTTGCTTCGTAGCTGCGGTCTATCTTTTCATACAATTGGGCGATGAGGTATTCCCAGCGGGCTATTTCTTCATGGTTCTCTGCTGCGGGCAGGGCTTTTTCCAGGTAGAAGGCGGCGCTGTCATAGGTAGACTGCCGGTAGAAAGAAAGGGCCTGCATTTCCGCCAGACCCGGGGCCAGACGGGACGGAAATTGTGGATCGTGTTTCAATACTTCAATAAGGCTGGTGGCTTCTGCGTACTGGCTCCTTGCCAGGTAGGTCCTGATCTTCCACAATAGCGCTTCATTGCGGCTGGGCGGTCTGGAGAAAGCTTTTTGCAAGACATTCCTTTTCTCCAGCGTAGAGACGATGTTGGCATTTCCTCCTTCATCGGCGTTGGCGTTGCTGCCAATGGGTTTGTCGTAGCCATCGGCTTCTTTTGGAGCGAAGGCAAAGTTGACGAACTGGAAAGTGATATAGGCGGAATCGAAATCCTTTCTCAGGTAATAGGCTTCGCCGATCAGCATGTACAGATTGTCCACCCAATCGCTGCGGGTGTCGTGTATAAGGATGCCAGTTGTACACTTGTATATAACGGAATCCAGCTCCCTTTTTTGTGCGAGGGTGGCTTCCAATGTATAATTATAGAAGGGGAGGAGGCTGCTGTAATCGTCCTTATTCTGCTGTTTGGCCCGGGCGATGACCTGGTTGAGCTTTTCGTTGGCGTTGAAGTAATAATTATAGTGAGTGACGGTGTTTTGGATGAAGCGGCGTACTCTTTTTATCTTTTTGGGGTTGTCGCCGGATTTTTCGGAGGCCAGGACCCTGTTCTCGAACTTTTTGGGTTTGGTCAGGTCATAGGCTACTCCCTGCTGTCCAAGGGTGGTCAGCGTCAGCATGGAAAAGACGGCAAATAGCAGAATTTTACTATAAGTCACGAACCCAACGTTTATCTCCGCAAGCTAAATCAAAATGTCCTATAATGTCCGGAATTGACCAATAACTCATTTTGGAAGAATTTATTGTATTGTCCAGGCAATCAATTGTGATTAAATTCGTTAAGTTTGCTTACCGGACCTAACGGTCCGGCGTTTGATTAGACGCTAAACTATTGCCCTTCGGGCATCGGACCTGTGGTCCGATTTATCCGCAATCAATCTCCTATGGCCAAATTCGATGCCAATTCCACTTTCAAGCGTTTGCAGAACCGCTACCGTCTGGTAGTGATGAATGATGATACCTATGAGGAAGTGGTGACTTTTAAATTGTCCCGTCTGAGCGTATATGTGGGGCTCTGCACGATTTTTGTATTGCTTACGGGGCTGACCGTAGCACTGATCGTTTTTACGCCGCTGAAGCTGTATATTCCCGGATATGGAGATGTGAATAATACCAAGGACTTACGTGAACTAAAAGTGCGTACTGATTCGTTAGAGCGGGAAGTCCGCTATAAGGACCAATACCTGGAGAGTATTCGCAGCGTGTTGCAGGGGAATACGACAGTGAAGGTGGACACGACGACGTTGAAAATCCCGAAACCTGAGAAAATTAACGACTAAGATTCAATGACTATTTAAAATCTGATACTATGTTTAATGGAAAATCCAAATCGGATGTCCTTGGAGAAAATCCCTCCACGGGCACCAGTACCAGCCTTATTGGGGCCGGAACATCTATGAAGGGCGATATTACCAGCAACGGCGATCTGCGTATCGACGGAAACCTGGTAGGTAATATTAACTGCTCTGCCAAGGTGGTCATCGGCGCTAATGGTGTTGTACAGGGAGACATCAATGGTCAAACGGCCGACATTATGGGTAAGGTCACCGGTACGATCAAGGTCAAGGACCTTCTTCAGTTGAAAGGCGGCAGTAATGTCAACGGTAATATCCAGGCTGCCAAGCTGCAGATCGAGCCCACTGCCAATTTTAACGGGGAATGTCATATGGCTTCCCAGCCGGCTGCGGCAACGTCGAGTAAGCCGGCCCCGGAAATCAGTAAGGAGTTAAAACATGCAACCATCGCCGCCGGCTGATCCCGGGGAGAAGGAAGAACCGGGTAACGACCGGAAAATCAGCAATCGCCGCGAATTATTGCGTTATGCAGGATTATCTTCGGAGGTAATGGCCTCTGTAGGTATTTCTGTGTTCCTGGGGATAAAAGCCGATAAATGGCTTAAGCTTTCTTTTCCGGTGTTTTCCTTGTCATTACCTTTGCTGGTAATCATCTCACTGATCGTACGATTGGTGAAAGAATCATCCCGGAAGAAAGATGGAAAATAATATGTCTGGTAAGTCTTTTTGGCCGATGGCGGCTGTTTTTGGTATCGTTCTGTTGTTGGTGCTGACCTCCCGCAATTGGCTGGCTGCGCAGTGGAATATGGACTATAGAGTGGTGCTGGTGGGCAACACGGTCCTGTTTATCGCGACAGCCTTTTCTTTTTACTTGTATTCCAAGTCTTTACGAAATAATAATGTACAGGTATTCCTCCGTATGATGTATTCCAGCCTGCTTGTAAAGATGGTGCTTTGCCTGGCAGCCGTCCTGATCTATCTGTTTGTGAGCAGGGACGTCAACAAGGCGGGGATCATCGCCTCGCTGGCGCTGTATGTCGTGTACACCTATATAGAGGTGAAAGTTTTAATGCGTCTGAGTAAGAACTCTCCAAAAAATGGCTAAGAAAGAAGCTCCGCTGGAATATCTGCGTCAATTTATCCCCGACTTATCCGCCCCCCTGATCCTGGAGTATCTGAACCATTACAAGGTGCATCTGACCATTACCCGCGAGCGGAAGAGCGTGTTGGGTGATTACCGGCATGCCACCCATGCCAGTAACCATCGCATCAGCGTCAATGGCAATCTTAATAAATATTCCTTTCTTATTACCTTGATCCATGAGCTGGCGCACCTGGTGACTTTTATGGAATACGGCAACCAGGTGCAATCGCATGGGAAGGAGTGGAAACAGGTATATCGCAAGATGCTGGAGGAATTCCTGCCTTTAAAAGTTTTTCCACCTGACGTGGTGGCTGCCCTGAAAAAGAACCTGCATGATCTGCCGGCCAGCAGTTGCGCTGATGAGGATCTGATGCGTATCCTGAAAAAGTATGATAAGAACCCCGGAGGGTTAATTCTTGTAGAGCAGGTAGCGGAAGGCGCCAGGTTCTTATTGGATGACGGCAGGGTTTTCCGCAAAGGGAAGAAATTGAGAAAAAGGTTCCAGTGCGAGGAACTGTCCACGGGAAAATTGTATCTTTTTAGTCCGATCTATGAGGTTAAATCGATGAATTAAGTATATTGCAAGTCCTTATAACTCCCTATCCAACCGTCTTAATCCCCTTATTGCTATACCTGGTCGCTGCTTATCCTTCGTGTACGCCCGTTTTTAATCCAGACCTTATTGATAGCTGGCAGCATCGGCCTCATTAAATTTTACTTATGAAGAAACCCTGACGCGGAGAGGTTTTTTGTTAGCTCAGTATTGCAATGACGCTATACAAGAGCGCCATGGAAAGGAGGATGAGCCCGATAAATGGTTTGTCTGCGTTTTTCATGTATATAGTAGTTCTATAGGATTTATAATTTGATTAACGCATGGAGAATGGCAAATAGTATGCCATGCGGGGGAAATGTCCTATAGGTCCGAATATGCCGCCGGATGCAGGAAAATGATGTCTACATGGGATACGTTGTGCTGGTATTGTGGTTGGGCCACCAGTTGCCGCCAATATGGGTCCGCGCCAAAAGCTTTCCAGTGCGCCTCACGGGACTCCATATCATCAAAGCTTGTCATATACATAAGATTGGGCATATGTGCTCCGGACAGGACGGAGGCATAAAATACGGCATTGAAACCAAGCCTTTTGAATAGTCCGATCTCATCCCCTTTATTAAACATCTGCACTTTATTGGAGAAATACTTTTCAGTGGGACCTTCGTAGCTTCTCAACTCATATACCCTTTGGGCGGCGGAGGTGGTAAGCGTTGTTGGCGCTTCCAGGTGCGTCATGCCGGGAAAGGCCTGGAGGAGGATGGTTTCTATACGGACATAGGGAGGGTCATCATGCATGGCATCCAGGTAGTCCTTTCCGTCTGCGAGGTAGCGGGTGTCCTTTTCCAGGCCGGCCGGCAGTTGTGCAAATTGTTCCAGGCTGTGGAAGGACATCAGCACGTAGATACGGCGAATGGCTGCCGTGTCATTACCCAGGGGTTTGAAGACGCCTACTTTTCCCATTCCCTGCCGGTGGAGAGCGGGCAACAGGGCCTCTTTTAGAAATTTATCGACCCTTTCCTCCTGTTGTGGATTTTTCAGTTGATAGACACGGATGGCGAAAAAGTCTTGTTTGGGGGCGAGGGGGCCGGCAGCGGCATGGGAGGAGGATGTCAAGAACAGAAGGGCAGCAAAAATGGGGAGAAAACGGAACTTCATAGCAAGAAAATTGGACTTAAAAGTAGGTAATATGAAGTTATCATGCTGCAGCTCCTTTTTTTATGAGCTGTCGAATGGCTGTTTTAACAAAAAGTTTTAGCATCGACGTATTAAAATTCAGACAATAATCCTAATTTGACCCCCTGACCTATGCGCTACACATCAAAACGGACCAGAGGTTCGTTGTCACTTTATCTGATCATAGCTTTTCTGCTAGTCTCCTGTCCCGGGTTTGCCCAGCGCTTCCTGACAGGGAAGGTCCTTAAAAAGGACAGTAAAGAATTCCTTGTTTCCGTAAGTATCGAGAATAGGACACAGCGACGGCATGATCTTTCCGATGAGCGGGGGACATTCCGTATCCAATCTGCTCAGGGCGATATGCTGATCTTTTCCCATGTGGGGTATCGGACGGATACCATCGTGGTGGACACTTCCATGCAGGCCGGCGACTATCCTGTATACATGGAGCCCAAGGCTCAGACGCTGCGGGCGGTGGAAGTGGGCTCGCTGAGTAATTATCAATTGGATTCTTTAGCCAGGCGGGAGGAGTATAGCTGGGTGTATGATCATGGCACGCCGCCCAGACTGGAACGAAAGAGGACCGGTGACGGGGTTGGCGTCAGTCTGAATATCTTCCGGAATGCATCCAAAGAGGATCAGGACAGGGAAAAGTTAAAGAAGCGGCTTATGCGGGAAGAAGAAGAGCATTATATTGATTTCCGTTATTCACGGGACTATGTATCCCGTCTCACCAAACTAAAAGGCGACAGTCTGCAGCAGTTCATGATGCATTTCAGGCCTACCTATGACTATTGCCGGAAGGCGGCCAATGTAGACATTCTCGTATATGTCAACGACAGTTTTAAAAAATACATGAAACGGGGAGAGCTTTAATGTCCGGGATTTGGCGTATAATTAGGTAATTTACGTCAAACCGACTGTTGTATGAAGCTCCGGGTCTTTCAGGTTCTTTTATTCTTTTGCATATTATTCCATCAATGGGCGGCCGGTCAGGACCGGCAGTTCCCGTCCACGGATAAGGCTGCCCTTTTTGACAGCTATGTCCGGCAGGCGCTAGCCTTATGGAAGACGCCGGGTATGTCCATCGTTGTGGTGAAGGACGGCCGTGTGGTGTTCAGGAAAGGTTTTGGGGTAACGGAGCTGGGTAGGACGGCGCCTTTTACAACGTCTACCATCGGGGTATGCGCTTCTACTACAAAGGCGATGACGGCGGTGTGTATGGGGATGCTGGTGGATGAAGGGCGGCTGCATTGGACGGATAAGGTCAGGGATGTTTTGCCGGGCTTTTCCCTGTATGACCCCTATATATCTGCGGAGCTTACTGTCCGCGATCTGCTGACCCACAGTGCCGGATTTGGCAACACAAATAATCTTTGGATCTACGGCTACCCGGCGGACGAGATCGTTCGCCGAATGCGACTGGTGCCCCCTGCTTATCCTTTTCGATCTTCCTTTATCTATCAGAACTGTATGTATATCGTGGCCGGGGAGCTGATACGCAAGGTCAGTGGTTTTAGCTGGGAGGATTTTATCACCCGTCGTCTTTTTTGGGAGCTGGGTATGCATCATACCTATCCGACTTATTCGAGGGTGGCGGGTGAATCCAGTCTCGAGGGGTTGCATGTGGCGGCTGGCGATAGCATAAGGGTTATCCCCCGCCCGGATTATCCTGGGGTCAATGCTGCGGGAGGGGTCTGGACTTGCGCCGATGACATAGATAAGTGGATGCAATTTATGCTGGACAGCGCTAAGGTGAATGGCAGGAGGTTGTTGAAGGCGGAGACGTGGAGTGAATTGTTCAAGCCACAGACGATCGTTACGGAAAATGAGTTCTATCCCACGCTGCGGCTGACACATTCATCCTGGATGACTTACGGGTTGGGTTGGTTTCAAGAAGATTATCGCGGCAAGGTCGTGCAATTCCATACAGGAAGTCTGGATGGAGCTGTAGCCATCATCGGTCTATTGCCTTCGGAGCGTTTTGGCATTTATATCCTGGGCAACCTGGATCATTCGGAGATCAGACATGCCCTTTTATATAAGGCAATGGACCTTTGGTGTTTCCCGGGCGCCGGTCGTGACTGGAGCGCCGAATGTTATGCTCTGTATAAACAATTGAAGGACGATGGACGGCAGAAGGAAAGAGAAAAGGAGGCTGACCGGGTGAAAGGAACCAGGCCGTCCTTGTCCTTGCCGGCTTATACAGGCGACTATACGAATGAGATCTATGGGGATGCGCGTGTCGTCCTGTCCGGAGATTCGCTGAGGATAGAACTGCCCAATGAGATCCGTCTCAGTCTGCGGCACTGGAATTATGACACATTTGTCGGATATTACAACTATTTCTGGTGGGACCGGGAGTGGATACAATTTTCTCTGGATGCGGCGGGAAAGGTCACGCAGTTTGCGTTGGATGATGTAGTTTACAGACCTATAAAAAATTAGTTTACTTTATGACAGCGTTCCGTAGTCGTGATTGGTTTGGCAAAACGGATAAGATGGGGTTTATCTATCGTAGTTGGATGAAGAACCAGGGATTTCCCGAGGATATGTTTGACGGCCGGCCTGTGATCGGCATTTGTAATACCTGGTCGGAGCTGACTCCCTGTAATGCTCATCTGCGGGATATAGCTGAGGTGGTGAAGCGGGGAGTATATGAGGCGGGCGGTTTTCCCCTTGAGTTTCCCATTATGTCCCTGGGAGAGACTTTGTTAAAACCTACAGCGATGTTATTTAGAAATCTGGCCAGCATGGATGCGGAGGAATCTATCCGTGGCAATCCTCTGGATGGGGTAGTGCTGTTGACGGGTTGTGATAAGACCACGCCTTCTACATTGATGGGGGCGGCCAGTGTAGATCTGCCGACCATCGTAGTGCCGGGAGGGCCGATGTTAAATGGAAAGTTCCGGGGGAAAGACATCGGGTCCGGCACCCATGTCTGGAAATTTGCGGCTGACAGAAAAACGGGCAATATGTCGGACGAGGATTATCTTTCTGCGGAAAGCTGTATGTCCCGCAGCGCGGGGCATTGTATGACCATGGGAACGGCCAGCACGATGGCTTGTATGGTGGAATCGCTGGGACTTACCCTGCCCGGAGCAGCGGCGATACCGGCTGTGGATTCCAGGAAAAAAGCGTTGGCGCACCGTTCGGGGAGAAGGATTGTGGAAATGGTAAAAGAGGACCTGCGGTTGTCGAGGATACTTACGCGTCCGGCTTTTGAAAATGCTATCAAGGTAAATGCAGCTGTAGGGGGCAGCACCAATCTGATCATTCATCTGACGGCTATTGCCGGCAGGATCGGCGTCCCCCTTGACCTGTCGGATTTTGACAGGCTGGGAAGTCATATTCCCCTGCTGTTGAACCTGATGCCTTCAGGGAAGTATCTTATGGAGGACTTTTATTATGCGGGCGGATTGCCGGCGGTGCTGGCAGAGCTGCAAGGAATGCTCGACATGGGGACGATCACGGTGACGGGGAAGGGACATGGGGATAATATCGCAAAGATCAGCGAATGTTATAACAGGGAGGTCATTGCAGCCTATGAACGGCCGTTTATTCCCGAGGCGGGGATAGCTGTATTGAAAGGCAATCTATGTGAGAACGGTGCGGTCATCAAGCCTTCTGCGGCGACGCCTTCTCTTATGCAGCACAGAGGCAGGGCCGTCGTATTCGAGAATATAGAGGACTATCATGCACGGGTAGATGATCCGGCACTGGACATCGACGAGACATGTATCATGGTACTGAAGAATGTGGGGCCTGTTGGTTACCCGGGCATGCCGGAGGTAGGGAATATGACCTTGCCTAAGAAACTATTGGAAAGAGGGGTGACAGATATGGTACGGATATCGGATGGCCGTATGAGCGGTACAGCTTATGGGACGGTGGTCCTGCATGTCTCGCCAGAGGCTGCTATCGGAGGCCTGCTGGCCCTTGTGGAGGAGGGGGATTGGATCGAGCTGGACGTAGCGGGTCGGCGACTGCACCTGGACGTGAGCGCACCGGAACTGGAGAAAAGGAGGAAGAAATGGCTGCGTCCACAACTTCCCCGGACGGATCGCGGGTACGTCCATCTTTATATTCAACATGTGCAGCAGGCTGACAAGGGGGCCGACCTGGATTTCCTCGTAGGCGGCTCTGGTGCGGAGGTCAGCAGGGATTCCCATTAATTCAAGTATATTATTACATGCATATTCTTATTGTCCTGGCTGGGATCTTATTTTTGATAGTCCTGATCACCTGGGGGAAGCTGAATGCTTTTCTTGCGTTCCTTATTGTATCGTTGACTACGGGCTTGCTGCTGGGCATTCCGTTGGCCACTATCACGTCTTCCGTATATAAGGGTATCGGGGATACGTTGGGGCAATTATCCATTGTCATCGTGCTGGGCGCCATGCTGGGCAAACTGGTGGCGGAGAGCGGCGCCGCACAACGGATCTCGACGGTGATGATGAACCTGTTTGGAGAAAAATATATTCAATGGGCGCTGATGGTCACCGGTTTTATTATCGGTATCCCTCTTTTTTACAATGTCGGCTTTGTATTGATGGTGCCGTTGATCTTTTCAGTCGTATACAAATACAAGCTGCCGGCCGTCTATATCGGACTGCCGATGCTGGCCTCGCTGTCCGTGACCCATGGTTTTTTGCCGCCGCATCCGGCGCCTGCTTCTCTCGTAGGGCAATTCCATGCGGAGATGGGCAAGACCCTGCTCTACGGCATCACTGTCGCGATACCTGCCGTCATTATTGCCGGCCCTCTTTTCTCACGAACGCTGAAGAACGTGCATTCGACCCCCCTGGAAGGTCTGGTGGCGTCGAGCAAGCCGGATGAGCAACTGCCGGGTATGGCGAATAGCATGCTGACCTCTCTGTTGCCAGTGATATTGCTCATGCTGACGACACTGCTGCCCTTATTACTGCCGGGAACGGGCGTTTGGAAAGATCTGCTGCGCTTCCTGGGAGATCCTTCCATTATACTGCTGATAGCCATCGGTATCGCCACTTATACACTGGGCATCGGCACCGGCAGGAGTATGAAACAGGTGATGCGTATATATGAGGAGGCAGTGAAGGACATTGCCATGATCCTGCTGATCATAGCGGGGGCGGGAGCCCTGAAGGAAGTTTTTCTGGACAGCGGAGTGAGCAAAGAGATCGCCACCATATTGGAACAATGGCCTGTTCACCCTCTGGTGCTTGGCTGGCTTATCGCGGCTATTATACGCGTATGTCTTGGTTCGGCTACTGTGGCGGGATTGACGGCTGCAGGCATCATCCTGCCCCTTATGAAAGCTTCTCATGTGGATCCCAATCTCATGGTATTGTCCGTCGGGGCCGGCAGCCTTATGTTCTCTCATGTCAACGATGGCGGGTTCTGGCTTTTTAAGGAGTATTTCAACCTGTCTATCAAGGATACCATACGCAGCTGGAGCCTTATGGAGACCATCGTGGCGTTGGTGGGACTGGGAGGAGTGTTGGTCCTGAATATTTGGGTATAGTTTTTGAAGGGGTGTAAAAAGGGCTCCTAAGATCGTGTGATTTAGATAATAATATATATATTCATTCCTTGATGACCCTTTAAAATCTGCTGCAGGAAAAGTCCTCTTATTTTGAAGAAAGCAATTACAAAAGATATCCTAAGAGACGAATTGTTCTCCGGAGACAAACCTCCTGCAGAACTTTTGTACAACCGGTATGGGGGAATGCTGTTTAGCTATATACAGCAATTCGTATCTTCCCGGACGGAAGCAGAGAACCTGCTGGTGAGTGTATTTACCCGGTTGGCAACCAGGCTGGAGGCGGCTTTTGAGTCCAGCCTCAGTGTATATTGCTGGTTGCAGATCGAGACGAGGAAGATCATTTTGGAGCACCGTGGGCAGGATAGCGAGGGCGTAATATCCAGTGTGTCTGGTCCGGGTAGCCCGGGTGACAATAAAACGTTTTATTTTTCCTTACTGCAGGATGCTTCACCCGAGCATCGATGGGTCTTTAGGGAATTGTTCATACAGGGCAGGCAAAGGGAAGAATTAGCCCGGGAATTGAGCAAGGACCAGGCGTATATAGAGGAGCTGTTAAGGGAATGCATGCAAATAATCAGGAAAAAATTAGGTTGAAAATCCAGCAGTATATAGCGAGCGGCATCATCGAAAGTTATGTTCTGGGTCTGGCTTCTCCGGAAGAAGCGTCCCAGTTGGAACGTTTGTTGCCTTTTTATCCGGAGCTGCAAGCGGCGCTTTCCGACTTTGAGTTTCAGTTGGAATTATTTTCGATCCAGCATGAGGAGCCACCGCCGCCGGGGCTTTTCCAAAAGATACAGGACAGGGTGCGGGATCTGCCTGCCGTAAAGGACCAGCCGTCGGGGCATGGAGAGCGCCGGGGTGGTCGATCTGATGATGATTATATCCACGTAAAGGAGAATTCCACGCATATCCGGGTGCACAAATATTGGCGGATAGCCTTTATAGTCATATTCATCCTGTCCAAGCTATTACTTGCCGCATTTATCTATTATTTTATCCAGTACCGGCATTCCGAGCGGGAAATGCAGACTTTACGGGATCAGCAGGTAAAGACGAACAAGGCCCAGTTATCTCCGGAGACGCAGGACAATGAAAAGTAGGCCTATTGCCGCCAGGACGGCGATCATCCACCACATATAATGAGGATTGTTTTGAATGATGGGATTTTTCAGCGGCTCGGGGTTGCCGGCATAGTTCAATGCGGCCCAATAGTAGGGAAGCTTGTGTTGATAGGACACCTGCGGATCATACAGCCAGTTGAGTTTTGACTTACGTAGTGCTGATGCGATGTCCTTTTGCTTTTCATCACGGGTCCATTCTTTATAGAAGTCCTGCATGAGCCGTGAAGCTGCGGCGTCGTTGACATTCCACCATCCTGCAACTACAGCACCGGCTCCTTCGGCTGTGAAAGCCCGGGCCAGGCTTTGTATTCCTTCGCCTGTCACCATTCTTCCGTCCCCTGTCCGGCAGGCGCTGAGCACTACCAGGGATGGATGTTGCCGGAGATCTTTTAATTCAAACAAATAAAAAGGTTGATCGTATAATTCAATGTGTGGTACCTGTTCCGCCTCCTTGCCGGAAAAGGCATGGGAGCTGATGTGTACGACGGCGGACGTTTGCAGGGCCTGCCGCAGGGTGGAGGCAGTGGCTTCCCCGTCATTGTACCATGATCCTCCGGGGATGACTGCCGCGATGCCTTTTTGTTCGGCGGCGACATTATTCAAGGAAGGCTGTTGCCGGGCGCCGGAGAGGAAGAAGCCGGCAAAACCCTGGTCATTACCGGGAGACAACATTTGTTCCTGTAAGGTGCGTATGGACCAGGCATAGGAGATAGAGGCCTGCCGGATGACGAAGAGCCAGTCTGCCGGGGAGGGTGGGCAGGCGGGCACGGTAACCAGTGCGTCCACGGGCAGGAGGTTCAGGGCTCCGTCCGGCAGCAGGATATATTCTCTTGCTGTTTGTAATGGATGGGCGCCGAATAATTGACGATAGATACTATAAGCCTGTCTGTAATATTCTCCGGGTCTATTGATCATATTCCCCGCCCCTTTTTCAAACCACCTGTGAGTAAAGGCCCGGATGCTGTCCTGCCATCCTTCCTGCATGATGAGCCTGTCTGCAAAACGTATTCCTTTCTGATCCCGTTCCACGATATATAATGCCGTAGGTCCGGCGAAGAAGCTGCGTATCAGCTGACGGGGGTAGGTGTTTGGTTTGATGGGTATTGTTGAGGCAGCGGGCGTCTTCATTTTTTTACGCAACTGGGAGAGGTCCCATTCCACCTGTTTTTCGCGGACAGCGATCGCCTGATGAAGGCTGTCCGTTCCGCCCGCTTGCTGCAAGGCCTCCTTTTTATAGTAGATAATGGCTTTTTCCAACAGACGGATCCTTTCACCCAGGCTGTCGGTAATGCCGGTGGTACGAGCCAGCTGTTGCTGTTGCAACACTTCATCCAGCAAGAGCCTTGCCTTACTGCCTTCCATAAGATCCAGGATGGCTTGCTGATAGGCGGGCTGACGGGTCTTTTCCCATGCATCCCATGCGGTGCGAATGGCCGTTTCATATCGCTGGCGGCTGTCCGAAACGGATCGTTCTCTGGATGATCCGCTGATCAGTTCCTGACGGAGGGCATTTTCCGCGGTAAAGCAGAGCTTATAGAGACGAAGGGCTTTGCTGGTCTGGTCTTGTTCGCCGGCAAGCCCTGCCGCCGTGAATAAAAGGTCTGTGAGCGTATTCTCGGCATAGAGATCGGCGGTCTTTATAGAGTCGAGTGTCTTACCGGGAATGAGGACGGAAAGACATTGATCCAGCCAATATGCGGCGAGTTTGGGTTGGTGTGTCCTGGCATAGAGACTACCGATGCGTTGAAAAAGTTTTGCTTTCTGACGTTGGTGAAGGGGGCCATATTCCTTGTACAGCTTTTTTTCGAGGGACAGGGCCTTTTGATAGAACGCCAGCGCTTTGGAGGGCTCCTGTGTAAAAATATCTCCTGCCTGTTGATAGGCTGTCAGGAGCCAATAGCCGGCTTCGGGGGTGGCTGCGCTTTCGAGTACCTGTATACTTTTTTGTATACTTTCCCTGGCTGCCGCGGGTTGGTCCAATTGAATGAGCGCGTCGGCTTGTTCGGAGAGCAGGAGGCCGCGGAGGGGGGATGTTTCTTTGGCGACGGCCAGACCCTGACGGCAGTAATCTAGGGACTCGGAGGCCCTATCCATGTTGCTGGCCGTATTGGCGAGGTTGCTGTATGTGCCGGCCAGTGCTGCCGGGTCGTTCAAGGTTTTTGCCACTGCCAGCGCTTTATGGTGGATAAACAGCGCTTGTTCATAGTCTCCCAGGCGGGTGTAATTATTGCCCAGGGGTTTTAGGATGTTTTCGAGGAGCATGTGCTCGTCTGCCAGGTCGGCATGCTGTTTTGCCCATTGGAAGGCAGTGGTATAGCTGTCGGTGGAACGAACGATGTCACCGCTCATCAACAGGGCATATCCTTCATTGACGAGCAGGTCCTGCCAGGCTTGTATCTCTTCTGCCGTGGCAGGCACGCGCCAGGCTTCCTTTACGGCCTGTTGCAGACAGCTGCTCCTGCTGACGGGGGCCTTCGCCACCCATTGTATCTGCAGATAGATCCATCCTGTGAGATCGTTTTTTTCGCGCAACTGCTTTAGCTGCTGATCAAGCGCGGGAGGGGATGGTCTGTAAGAAAGGAGCAACAGACTGCAGAGCAGCAACAGGGCGGTATGTTTACAGCTTAAAACCTGCATAGAGGAAAAAGCGATTGGAGACATCTCCTTTCAGCAGACGAAGATAACGCAAACCTATTACCGGGCCCGTTCGTACTCTTCCCACCTGCAGATCGGCAAACGGGGCCGCATTCCAGGTGTGCAGCCATTGGGTCTTTGTTTTTTGGATCGTGGCGACGATGCTGTCGGTAATAAGGGGTAGGTTGGGCGTGGCCAGGTACACCTTGTTTTCCGTTGTCGTCTGCTGAGAAATATTCACCATTACCTGAGCTCCCAGGCCAATGGCTATCCAGTTGTTGAAATTGTATCTAAAGTGTAAGGGGGTTACTTCGAAACTATTCTTTTTCACCGTGGTCTTTGTCTCTCTTCCGACGATGAGGAATTTTCCAATACCGATGGCTGTATCCTTTTGGTCCCTGATGACCCCGGTGGTAGCATTGTCCTGTTGTAACAACCCTGCCCAGGCCTCCACCTGGAAATAAGGGCGTGAAGGCGAAAATGGCGCCAGGATATAGCCCAGCTGGAGGGAGCCGTTGGTAGAGTAATTACCATTGGAGGGGGAGTATACATATCCCGCCATGATGCCCGGGGAAATACCTTTTATGAACCTGGCGGTGCTCCTGTTTGTGAGGACGGGTTCATTTTTGTCGAATATAATAGCGGCACTGGTGCTGAAAGGGATCTTTTTTGGTTTTTTTCTAAACCGGATCGCGTATTCCACAAAGCCTTTGGTAGAGTCCTTGTCATTTATCCCTTCCTGTTGCAGGCCCGGCAGGTAAATATTGTTGAACACGAAATAGATGCTATCCGTTGTGTGAACAGTATCGATGCAGCTCTGTTTGTCATAGGCTGTCGAATCGCACCAGCGGCAGACGGGACTCATGGTCTTCAGTTGTACGGTGCTGCCGTTGAGCTGGCGGGGGATAGCGATGCCGATGGATATTTTTTTTGCGGGCCCCCTACCGGTGTTTTGAAAGTGAACAGTGTAGGTCAGTTCTTTTTTCTTTCCCATGAAACGATAGTTTATCCGCCTGGGTTTTATCTGCATGTAGTTGGGGTCATGGGATGAAACAACGGCCACTTCCAGGCGGTACAACTCGGGAGGGGAGGCGGGGTCATCCGGCACCATCATGGCTGTCAGGGCCACGGTGGCATTGGTATCCTGGATCATGGTGGGCAGGGTGTTCAGGTCCATGAATACGAATTTCTCTTCTCCCTGGCGGACGGCGGGGAAGTGCAGCACCGTATGTTCGGTGTATTCCCTTTGCAGGGCTTGCAACATGGATTGTGTTTCACCGGCGAAGTTGGGGTTTACTTCGTAGGTTATCTCGGGGCCGGAAGGCTGGTATGCGGTGTTGAGGCGGCTGGGGTGACGGCGGTCTGCCAGGTAGCTATCACTGGTCTTTTCAAGATGGGCCATCAGGGTATTGAGGTTGGAGCTGTCTTCCCTGTTGTAATATCTTTTTTCTGCCAGGTCGAATCCTTTTTGTCCGAACTGCCGCTCGTTGTAGAAAAGGACGATGGTGCCTGCGAGGGTATCTTGCTGCTGGCTGCGATAGCCTACGATGGCCACAAAGTCTTCTCCGGGTCTTGGGTTACGATTGATCTTCATCTCGATGTTGCCGGAGCCGTGAAAGAAGTGGGAGGCCCATACGTTGCTGCCTGTCTTCTTTTTTATTTTCACCGGATGTGGGCGTGTCGGCGGCGCCTTGCCATCATCATAGTTATTGGTGGCATATAGCCGTACCTGGTAGGTGCCGGTGTCCCGGTAGGCGTAGAGAGGGGCTTGATCAAAGCTAAAACGGCCGTCGCCCAGCTCCCAGAAATAGGTGTAGAAGGCGGCGGGGGCGCCGGCAATCTGTCGCAAGGGGCGCAACCGGGCGGAAAAATGCACGCTGTCGCCTGTCTCTTCCACCCGGATCTCCGGCGGGATGGAGTCCTGGGCTGCGGCGGCGATGGCGAGCGTCAGCAGGAACAGTAAGGCAAATACGGGTTTCAGCATGACAATAAATATAAATATGTTAACGGAAATAGAGCCTGTACATTGTACAGGCTCTGGATAAGTGCTGGTTGGTATGGTTATTTACTGTTCATGGACAAGATCATACTTACCATGGTACTTTCCGATACTTCCTGCGGGTCGAAAGTAAAGGTCGCATAGTTGTTGCTGCCGGTGGGGGAAGGGATCGTTACGTCCTTCATGTCTGCATAGAACTTCCCGTTGATGGTGCTCATGGCCAGGAAGGTGCCTTGCAGACCGATGGGCATGGAGTTCTGGTAGCTGTAGAAGCCCTGGTAGCCTACGGGAGCGTTGAGGATGACGTCGTACAATTTGATCAGTGTATTCTGGCCATGGGGCTTGAAGTAAAGGATGGTAGGCTGATCTCCCATATAATCCTGTTGCGTAGCGGTATTATAGTGACTGGCGAAATAGCCTAATACGGTGGTCTTGGGACCCGAATTGCTGAGGATAGCGTCGCAATTCCTCCATTTGACCAGGCTGTCGATGGTGAAGTTCAGCGTTCCGTTGGAGCCGTTGAAGAAGGCATAGCCATTGGTGTTCAACTGATCCCACAACACGCCGCTGCGTACAGGGGTGTGTATCGAAATAGAGACAGCTACGTTCAGGTAGTCGTATCCGTTAAGAGTGGTGGTGACGGTGGAATCACCGCTCCACATAGGGATTTCCTGACCGTTGGGTTTGGCTCTGACGGCGACCTTAATGCCACTGTCTTTTTTTAATTGCAGGTCCTGGCTGCCCTGGACGGCCTTGATAAAGAATTCGCCGTAGGATACCAGCATCTTACCATCGCGGGTAAAGGTGGGTTTATCGCTCAGGATCATGTCGGCAGCGGAGTTGATCTCTTTGACGCTGACGGTAACGGAGCCTGTTACGGATGCTCCCGTCTTTGTCTGGAAGGCGCCCGCGGGGATCGTATAAGTGGTACCCAACGAAGATGTAAGGACGGCGCCGGCAGCGGCGTCTACCGTAAAGTCTTCGAACGCGGGACCATGTTCTTTTCTGAATGCAGCCATGGCCTGTCCGTCAGCATTGTTATTCTGCTGCGGGGCGGGGGTGTCGCTCTTTTTACAGGCGACGACGCTGATGGCTGCGGCCGTGATAAATGCCAGGGATTGTAGGGTTGACTTGTTCATATCAGATGTTTTGTTTGAGGTATATCAGCGGGATCCTACTTTTGTTACCCTCTTTTTTGCATTTTTTTTCGATATTCGCCAAAAACCGCCGATGGCCATCCATTCTGATCAGCGTTACCTGGAAGGCTTGTTAAATAATGATAATCAAATAATTGGAGAAATTTATCGTCTCTTTTCCCCCTCTGTCAAAAGTTGGATCGTTCAAAACAGCGGAACTGAGGACGATGCCGCGGATGTTTTCCAGGAATCGTTGATAGACGTTTATAACCAGGCAAAATACAAGGGATTGCAACTGACCTGTCCTTTTGGACCCTTCTTATTATTAGTGTGCCGCCGGAAATGGCTGAATGAAATAAAGAAAAAGGGGCTCAGGCCGGTAACAAAATCCTCCGATGATTTATCTGATCATGGGGAGGATGTATTTGCGGCTGCCGAGCGGGTAGGGATAGAGGAAGATAAGGCCCGGCTTTTTTTTCAGCAGTTCGAGCGGCTGGGAGAGAAGTGTAAGGAAATACTCCGAATGAGTCTGACGGGGGAAAGACAAGAAAAGATCGCCGACGCGCTGGGGGTCAGCTATGGCTATCTGCGTAAGAAGAAGTCGGAGTGCATGGCGACGTTGATGACGTATGTACAGGAACATACGTGGCAGGTGCGCTGAGTTTTACAATGAAAATAAAATTATCTTATCATGGCCACCTATACCAACGAGGATGTCATCCGGTATGTAGAGGATGAGCTGTCTTCGGAAGAAAAGCAAAAGATGGAGGAGGACATACGGACCGACGCTTCTCTGGCTGCCCGGGTTGAGCTTTGCCGGCAATTAAAGGAGATGATGGGGCCGCGGCTGACCGGTGCTCCTGCGGAAGAGTCCCTTCGTCAAACGCTGGGGGGGATGCGGGGGAGATTTTTTGGCGGGGCTGCCGGTGGCGGCGCTTTTGGGGG